>Ga0247805_1000002_pt1 | contig 1138379 bp, 969 predicted proteins | sample UWRJL044104R1_FD_180930 | JGI IMG/M metagenome (GOLD analysis project Ga0247805, IMG submission 180930) | Plant litter microbial communities from Arlington Agricultural Research Station in Wisconsin, United States - UWRJ-L044-104R-1 | ecosystem: Environmental > Terrestrial > Plant litter >... | reverse complement strand
CCATCCCGAACAGAGAAGTTAAGCCCAGAACCGCCGATGATACTTGGGTCAAACCTGGTAAAGTAGGTAGTCGCCACAATACCATTACACAATCAAAAGCCACTCTGAATTAGGGTGGCTTTTTTTGTTGGCCATCGATTCACACGCACACGAGAGCCCGGCCGTAACCGCCGATGATACCCCACAGGTATCTTTTACATTTCGAACTTTCCCAATATTTTAAGGCCTAATAGGTCTTGACGTTTACTTCGAAGAAGACAGCCTTCATATTTTGAATACAATATCTAAAAATTAGAATCTAAGGGCTTTCTTTCTGGGATATACTTTTAGCATTTCCCTTTTTGTTATCAGCGGTGTAGATGACAAGTTAAAACGTGTAAGAGATTATTAGCAGAGACTGGAATCTAGTGTGACAGATATCTCGAATGATTAAAAAGTAAACTGATTTTTTAAATGGTATGTATTAATAACCAACCTATACAAAGCTCTGTACTAGCTAAGTATTTTCATTTGGACTGTAAATCTTCTTACAGAATATCTGGATCGAACATTAATGCAGGTACTTAAAAAGCGAAAGATATGGCGAGTGTACTAACTTTGCCTGGAAAGAATTAAAATCTGGATTTTACCAGGCTGTTGTAGATACCTTCTTAAAGACGGTTTTTCCGAATTCCTGAAATCGCGTGATATGTTGATAATTTCTATGTGGTATATAATGGCGAGAAAAGCATGAGACAATAATTCCACTTCCATAAATGAAAGAACTTTAACCGTTATTCAAGAACAAAGGCGCGTTACATATGCCCACGTCCTTGAATAACATTATTTAACAGTCTTAATAATAAGTTGTTAATTTTGCTTGGACCCTAACTAAGTTTCCAGCTGGGTCTTTCAAAATGACAGGTATAACCACCTGGATTTTTCTGTAAATAATCCTGATGCTCAATCTCTGCATTCCAAAAATCTGTGGCTGGTACAACTTCCGTAACAACTTTGCCTGGCCATATTCCCGAAGCATCCATTTCTGCAATTACGGTATTCGCAACCTCACGTTGTTGTTCGTCCTGATAAAAAATTGCAGAACGGTAAGAAGTCCCTATGTCATTTCCTTGACGATTACGCGTTGTAGGGTCATGAATCTGGAAAAAATATTCGAGAAGTGCCCGATAGCTTAATTTTTCCGGGTCAAATATTATTTCAATTCCCTCGGCATGTGTTCCATGGTTTCTGTAAGTAGCATTTGGAACATCTCCGCCTGTGTATCCCACTACTGTTGATATCACACCAGGATGGTGCCTTATAAGTTCTTCAACTCCCCAAAAGCAACCACCTGCCAAAATGGCTTTCTCAGTACTCATATAGTTATGTTTGATGTATGAACGGTATTACACAAATTCTGTGCCGACAAATGACCAGAAATTATAACCTGTTATTTTCCTGTCACTGTTACTGTAATAAACAGATGGACCATTAATTGTAATTCGGATAGGTACCTTTGTATAATCTAAATATCTCGCTTTGTATAATCTAAATATCTCGATTTGCTATTTCATATAATTCATTGATATTAAAGTAAATAACGATTTTTCGTTCATTACTCATAAATGTTGGCTTACAAACACCCATTACCGACACCAATACAGTCCATCTAGCGATTGTCGTCATCCATCCTTTTTATTGCGGCCTTTATCATATTTTTTTTCCGCATACTTTAATTCTTTCGCACTTTTATGGTGTTAATCTACAATCCCATAAAAAATGAAGACATTTCTTCTTGCTATTATTTTTACTGCCTTTATGTCGCCGTTATTGGCTCAGTTTCCTACCGGAGGCGCAAGTCAACCCAAAGCGTTACCAGGCACTACCGGAGATCAAGCTCCAAAAGGAACTGCTAAAATCTCGGGAACCCTCGTGGATTCTGCGGCTTTGAAGCCGATTGAATTTGGCAGTATAGCGCTTTACAATAAAAAAACGGGTCAGGCGATTGACGGAACCGTTGCAGACGAAAAAGGCAAATTCTCTTTAACCAAAGTGGTGGCAGGTGATTTTAAAATCCTGATTTCCTTTATCGGTTACCAAAATAAAACAATCGATAATATTACACTGGTGAAAGGACAGGAATTGGACCTTGGTCTAATCAAAATATCTTCCAATGTGAAACAGCTGGATGAGGTAACGGTTACCGGCCAGGCGGCTTTAATTGAAGAAAAAGTGGACCGATTGGTTTACAACGCCGAAAAGGATATCGCCGCAAAAGGAGGTGATGCAACCGATGTATTAAGGAAAGTGCCTTTATTAACGGTTGACCTGGATGGAAATGTGTCACTTCGGGGAAGTCAGAATATTCGTGTTTTAATTAATAACAAGCCGAGTACCATCGTTGCCAGCAGTGTCGCAGACGCTCTTAAACAAATTCCGGCTGATCAGATTAAAACCGTTGAAGTAATTACAAGTCCGTCATCTAAATACGATGCAGAAGGTTCGGGTGGTATCATTAATATTATTACGAAAAAGAATAGTTTACAGGGACTGAATCTTAATGTCGACGCAGGTATAGGTAACCGTGGTTCAATGTTATCTCTGAATGGAGGTTACCGAAAGGGAAAAGCTGGTTTTACGATCGGTGGATTTGGACGTGGAAATTATAACACCATCACAAAATCGGAATTGAGCCAGACAAGTATCGTGGAAGGTGTTGCCACTGAGACAAAGCAGACAGGAGATGGCAGCAGCAAAGGTTTGTTTGGACAATATAATCTTGGTTTCGATTATGACCTTGCGAAAAACCAGAGTATTACTGCCGGTGTACGGTATGGGGTGCGTAATATGATCAACCAACAAGATCTTATTACCAGACTTTTAAAGAATGGTACGGAAACGGAAAGGTCAGGTAGAAATGTGGATGCGAAGAACCTATCGGGAACGGTGGACGCGAATATCGACTATTTGCACACATTCAAACCTCAGCAGGAATGGAGTATTTCGACGCTTTACAGTCGCAACGATCTGACAAACAATTTCGATGCAGACCTGGTAAATGCAGGCAATTCAGTGACGAACCGTCAACGTAATGAAAATAAAAGTATCAACCAGGAATTTACTTTCCAGACAGACTATCAGACGCCGATCAAGAAAAACCAGCTGCTTGAATTTGGTGGAAAAGCAATTTTCCGAGAGGTTACAAGTGATTATCAATTCCTTATAGCAGAGGCGACCGGTGATTTTGTGAAGGAAAATAATCAACCATCAGGCCAGTTAACCTATCACCAGAACATTGCTGCGGGTTATACTTCTTATACTTACACCACGAAAAACAGATATACTTTTAAGGGAGGTGTTCGTTATGAACATACATTTATCGATGCAAGTACGCGTGAAGGCGGGTCGATTGGTGTGGGCGACTACGGCGTTCTGGTTCCAAGTGTGAATGCTTCGAAAACGATTAAGGGAACTACTTTGAAACTTGGCTATAACCGCCGGATCCAGCGTCCCGGGCTGGCACAGCTTAACCCTAATTTCAACTCGGCGAACCCGCAGAATATCACAATCGGTAATCCGGAACTTCGTCCTGAGCTGACCAATAACTTTGAGCTTGGGGTTAGTAAAAACATCAAAAAGGTATTTGTCAATGCAACGTTCTTTGGGCGTATAACAAACAACGCGATCAGTCAGGTTCGTCAGCCTTCGGACAGTTTGCCGGGAGCTATCGTTACAACTTTTGAAAACATTGGCCGCCAGCATGCTTATGGTATCAATCTTTTTGCCAACGTCGCAGCAACTTCAAAAATTAACTTTGGTGTGTTCGCCAACTCGTTTTACACAACTTTGACCGGACAGACGCTTGGTGAAAATAACGTTGTCGAGAAACTTAACAATGACGGAATTAATGTGAGCGGAGGTATTTTCTCTCAGGCACAGTTTAGAAATGGCTGGGGCGCTCAGGCTTTCGGTTTTATGCAGGGTACTCAAATTCAGCTTCAGGGAAAACAGGGCGGATTTGGATTTTATACGGTTGGTGTAAAAAAAGAATTTGGTAACAAAAAGGGAAGTGTTGGTTTGGCTGCAGAGAATTTCCTGAGCAAACGTTATAAGATGCATACCGAATTGTTCTCCAATCAGTTTAATCAAGTCAACGATATGTACTTTTACAACCGTGGTATCCGTTTGACTTTTACCTACAAAATAGGTAAAATGACAATGGATGCACCAAAAAGAAAAGCGAAGTCTGTCAACAACGATGACGTCAAAGGTGATGGCAGCGGTGGTGGACAGCAGCAAGGTGGTGCGCCGGGAGCTCAACCAAAGTAAGCGTTCCAGCGTTACTTATGAATACGATTTTAACTAACTAACAATTTTAAAAACTAAAAATCAACCTGAATAATGAGAACAAACAAACTTTTTTTAGCGCTTGTGGCAGCCTGTATTTCCGCAAGTTCTTTCGCACAAACCGTTGATGAAATTGTCGAGAAACACGTTGCTGCAATGGGCGGTATTGATAAATTAAATGGTGTGACAACCCTGGTGACTGACCGCTCAATGGCCGTTCAGGGTATGGAAATTCCTACAAAAACGACACTTGTTGTAGGGAAGTCTTTGAGAAGCGAGTCAACGGTGATGGGAAATTCGATGGTCCAGGTGATTGATAATGCGAAAGGCTGGATGATTCGTCCCACCATGATGGGAGGCACCGGAGAGCCGGAAGATATGCCTGCCGATCAGATTAAACAGCAGGAAAGTCAGCTTGATCCATTTGGAGGGTTGGTAAATTATAAGGATAAGGGAAACAAAGTTGAACTCGTTGGCAAAGAAAAACTTGATAAAAAAGATGTTTATCATTTGAAACTTACCACAAAAGACGGTCAGGTTATTGACGAATTCCTTGATGCCAATACATTTCTTGTATCCAAAGTGAAAGCAAATATGAATGGTCAGGATGGGGAAATTACTTTCTCGGATTATAAAGACTACGAAGGAATCAAATTTGCAGGCTCCATGGATATTACAAATCCGCAGATGGGTATATTGACATTTATAACAAACAAAGTGGTCATCAACAGCAAAGTAGACGATTCTGTATTCAAGAAGCCAACAAAATAAAGTGGTCATTCAGCAACCTGATACCAGATTTTAAAATCGAAAGCTGGTATCAGGTTGCTGAATTTTTTTAAATTTTTTGCTTTTCCAGATGCAGATATCCCCACTTGCGCATCTCATGGATTACCGGGTAAATCGTCTCGCCGTATTCGGTCAAATGATATTCAACTCTGGGCGGAACTTCCGCAAAGCTTTCCCTGCTGATTATTCCATCTCTTTCAAGTTCATCCAACTGCCGGGAAATCATTCTTTCACTGATTGTTGGTAATGTGCGCCGCATTTCACTGAAACGGTTCCTTCCTTTTTTGATCATAACGATCAGTGTCGTTTTACACTTTCCTTTAATGATGCTGAGAAATATATCGGATGGACATAAAGTCTCAACTTGTGGTATATCCTCCATTTCTACTTATTATTTTTTAGCGGAGCAAGGCGATCAAGCTGATTTAAAATTTGGTGAGCTATCGTTACTCGTGAAGTTATGGGGTAATTTTTGTTGGCCAGAATTACAATTCCAATCTTCCTTGCCGGAACAAAAGCGACATATGCGCCGAACCCATTCGTCGATCCGGTCTTATTAATCAGAACGTTCGAATCAGGTGGCAAAGGTGGGCTTATTTTAGTGGCAACATTATGCTCGAAAATAATTGTAGTTGAATTTCCTGCTAAAAGCTGACTTACTTCAGCCGGATAGGGATACTGCTCCCAAATTAAATCCTGAGTCATTTCTCCAATCTTGAAATAGCCCGTATGCGTGTTCTGAATAGCAGTTTCAAAATTTTTATCGAGTTTCAGCAGCTGTAAGTTAGCATCAATATAACGGATCATGTCTTCCGCGGTTGACTTCACTCCGTAAGCCTCAGATGCCAGTGGCCCCGGATTCACACGGACGGCTTCGTCTGTTTTGGAATAACCAAAGGCGTAATTTTTCAGGTGAGCTTTTGGTACATTAATATAGCTGTGCGTCATTGCGAGTGCTGGAAATATTGTTTTCTCCATAATCTTTTCGAATGGCTGGTCTAAACTCGCGGCAGCGGCCATCCCTAATAATCCTGTTCCCGGATTCGAATAAGAGCGATGAGTACCGGCTTCAAATTTAGGCTGCCATATTTTAAAATACTTGGTGGCCTGCCGGTTATCAATTACTTCATACGGGAATTGTAAAGGAAGACCGCCAGTAGTATGGGTGGCCGCATTCAGCACTGTAATTTTATCAAAAGCGCTTCCTTTAAGCGCGGGCAGATATTTACTGATACTTTCAGAAAAGGAAAGTTTCCCGTTGACTTGCGCATAGGATGCAATCGTGGCGGTAAATGTTTTACTGATCGAACCAATCTCAAAAATCGTCTCACTGCTGACAGGCTGCTGAGTTTCTTTGGAAGCTACTCCGTAATTGTAGAAATAATGTTCACCATTGATAGTCACCGCAACAGCAACTCCCGGAATGTTGAACTCCTTCATCGCTGGCCGAATCAAGTTATCCATTTCCAGTTGAATCTTTGAACGATTGTCGTTGGTCGTTGCCGGCGTTTTCTCTGCTTGTCCGCAGGCTAAATAAGGCATGAGGAGAAAGGCCGCAAAATAGTTTCTGATCATAAACGCTTTGAAAGGTAGGAGTAAAATTATTTGATCAAGATATGAATTTATTAAATTGATAATCACCATTACAGCACAAAATGTCCGTTAGTGCAACAATTGTCCGTTATTGCAAAGCTGAGAAACTCGGGTTATTTTTAATAAAAAAGATTTATGGAAAAGGAATTTAAGGCTTTATATATCAGCCAGCAGGATGGTGTTTTTACAAATGAAATAAAATCACTGCCCATAACCGATCTGCCTGAAAACGAATTACTCATCAAGGTAAGTTATTCGTCGCTCAACTATAAGGATGCGCTTTCGGCTTCCGGAAATAAGGGCGTAACCAGGAAATTTCCGCATATCCCGGGCATTGACGCCGCGGGACTTATAGTCGAGTCCAAATCGTCGGATTTTAATGCAGGAGATCAGGTTATTGTAACGGGTTTCGACCTTGGTATGAATACCTGGGGAGGGTTCGGGCAGTATATCCAGGTTCCGGCGCAATGGGTAATCCCGCTTCCTGATGGCCTCACTTTGAAAGAATCAATGAGTTTCGGAACAGCAGGTTTAACGGCCGGGCTTTCCATTGACAAAATAATTACTGCCGGTATCAAATCCGGCGCGGTTGTCATCAGTGGAGCAACAGGTGGTGTGGGAAGTATGGCAACGGCGGTCATGTCTAAACTGGGATTTGAGGTTACTGCAATTTCGGGTAAAAAGGAAAACCACTTCCTGACTTCCGTTCTTGGTGCCAGCAAGATTTTAGATAGAGAAGAATTTTTGGAAAAATACAACTCGAAACCGCTTTCATCGTCCGATTTTTCTGCCGGAATTGATAATGTAGGCGGGTCGATTTTGTCAGGGATACTTAAATCTATTAAGCAAAACGGAGTGGTAACCTGTTGCGGAAACGTAGCATCGGCTGACTTAAATACTACTGTTTTTCCGTTCATTTTACGGGGTGCTACACTGGCTGGAATCGATTCTGCACAGGCTGATATTAACTGGCGGAGGAGGGTATGGAAATCTCTGGCGACGGATTGGAAACCGTTACACCTTGACGATATGATTCAGGAAATTGATCTGCAACAATTGCCGGAAAAACTAAATGAACTCTTGGAGGGAAAAGCGAGGGGAAGATATGTCCTCAAACACGAGAACTGATTTCCAGGCAAAAGCGGAAGAAAAATATTCCTGATTGTACTTTTTAAAGACACCGTATTTTCGAATAATTCCCTAAGATATTTTTATGTATTTGGAATTATTTTGGATAAATGTGGGACAAAAGCAGTTTTTTAGCCGTTTGTTAATGTTTTATTAAGCGTTCTGTTAATCTTTCTGATCTACTTTTGCCCAAAATATCACGCTCCAAAGCCTGACTATCCCTAAACTTTTATTATTAATAATGATTAGAGCGAACCACGTTCAGTCTTCTGTACGTGGCGCTCTAAAAATTAATTTGATGAAAAACTCTTTTCTGTTTTTCGTACTCTTTCTAAGTACGATCACGTCATTCGCTCAGCAACCAAGCAATCTTAAACTTTGGTATACAAAACCCGCAGGAAATATCTGGACTGACGCCTTGCCCGTAGGTAACGGTCGTCTTGGCGCGATGGTATATGGGAATCCGGGGCAGGAGGTACTGAAATTAAATGAAACGTCGGTATGGGCGGGAGGGCCAAACCGGAACGATAACCCGGATGCTCTGGCCGCGTTGCCAGAAATCCGAAAATTAATTTTTGAAGATAAACATGCCGAAGCACAAAAACTTGCTTCCCAGAAAATTGAATCCAAAACGACCAATGGCATGATGTATCAGCCGGTTGGAAGTCTTAATTTGAAGTTCGCAGGCCACGAATCTTTCACCAATTATTACCGTGAACTGGATATTGAAAAAGCAGTAACCACAACTTCTTACACGGTCGGTGGCGTGAAATTTACCCGACAAGTTATCGCCTCTGTGCCTGATCAGATAATCGCGATTAGGCTAACAGCTGACAAGCCCGGAAAATTAAGTTTTACAGCTTTCCTGAATAGTCCGCAAAAAGGAAAAGCGACAACCGATAAAAAGGGGAAATTGATACTTTCAGGCATCAGCGGAGACAAGGAAGGAATCAGGGGACAAATTGCTTTCAATGCACATGTAAAGTTTTTGAATGAAGGCGGGAGAATTACTTCCGGGGATACTTCGGTTGTGGTTGATAAAGCCAACGCTGTCACTGTGCTGATTTCGATCGGTACAAATTTTGTCGATTATAAAACATTGACGGCCAATCCGCAGACAAAAGCAGACCTATATCTGAGCAAGGCAGAGAACAAATCTTTCAGCGCTATTTTTAAAGATCACGTTACTTCTTACCAAAAATATTTCAACCGGGTGAAACTGGATCTTGGAACATCTGAGGCAGCCAGGCTTCCAACAGATCAAAGAATTGAGAAGTTTGCATCCGGAAATGATCCCAGTCTCATCTCACTTTATTTTCAGTTTGGAAGATATCTGCTGATCTCTGCCTCGCAACCTGCGCAAAATGGGATACCTGTCGGTCAGCCAGCCAACTTGCAGGGTATTTGGAACCAGGAAATGAATCCGCCGTGGGGAAGCAAGTACACGATCAACATCAATACGGAAATGAATTATTGGCCGGCGGAAGTAACGAACCTGACGGAAATGCACGATCCGCTGGTGCAAATGATCAGCGAGCTTTCGGTTACCGGGCGGCAGACGGCGAAAAACATGTATGGAGCACAAGGTTGGGTTGCTCATCATAACACCGATTTGTGGCGAATCACTGGTCCGGTTGATCCGATTTTTTACGCCATGTGGCCCATGGGAGGAGCCTGGTTAAGTCAACATGTATGGGAAAAATACAGATATTCGGGTGATAAGGATTACTTGAAATGTGTTTACCCTGTGCTTAAAGGGGCCGCACAGTTTTTCGTTGATTTTTTGGTTGAAGAGCCATCGAATAAATGGCTGGTTGTAGCGCCCAGTATGTCGCCCGAAAATGCACCTGCTTCACGGCCCGAAGTGACGATCGGCGCGGGGCATACCATGGATAATCAAATTGTTTTTGACATTTTCACGAGTACCTTACGTGCTGCTGAAATATTGGGAACCGATCCGGATTTTGTTAACATACTAAAACAAAAGCGTGCGCGATTAGCCCCGATGCAAATTGGAAAATTCGGACAATTGCAGGAATGGTTGCAGGATCTTGATAATCCGGAAGATAAGCACCGGCATATTTCACACTTATACGGCCTTTATCCTTCTCATCAGCTTTCTGCGTACCGTACCCCTGAGCTTTTCGCCGCAGCACGCACCTCGCTTGAACATCGCGGAGACATATCGACGGGTTGGTCGATGGGCTGGAAAGTGAACTGGTGGGCGAGACTTCAAGATGGAAACCGTGCTTATAAATTAATTACTGATCAGCTTTCACCTGTCAATGCGGCTGGCAAAAAAGGCGGTGGAGGAACCTATACCAATCTTTTTGACGCCCATCCTCCGTTTCAGATTGACGGTAATTTTGGCTGTACTGCCGGTGTTGCCGAGATGTTAATGCAAAGCCACGACGGCGCGATTCACCTTTTGCCAGCTCTTCCCGATGTTTGGAAAAATGGAAGCATAAGCGGGCTGCGTGCTCGGGGAGGGTTTGATATTGTTTCCATGGAATGGAAAGAGGGAAAAGTTTCAAAACTGGTCATTAAATCAAATCTTGGCGGAAATTGCCGGTTAAGAATTCCAAACGCCCTGAGGGGACATAGCATTACTCCTAAAATAGCTGAAGGGGAAAATTCTAATATATTTTACGAATCGGACGAAATCTTGAAACCGATTGTATCACCCGCTGCAACGATTAAGAAATTAGAAATTCAAAAGACTTTTCTATTTGATTTCATGACAGAGAAAGGCACTTCATACACGCTTTCTCTGTAAGCAGCTCGACTAGTCAGTTTTTAAGCTCTTTACTGGATTCGTCCGGGCGGCTACGATCACTTTGTATCCCACTGTAACTAACGTTACTGCCATAATAATAATACCAGCCGAGGCCAGAATCCACCATTCAATATTTATCCTGTATGCAAAATTATTCAGCCACGCATTCATCAGATACCAGGCGAAAGGCGCGGATAAACTAAATGCCAGGCAAACCAGGACAAGAAATTCTTTTCCAAAAAGGATAATTACACTGGATACACCTGCTCCGAGCACCTTTCGCACACCAATTTCCTTATTGCGCTGGGAAATCATAAAAGTGGCCATGCCGTATAAACCAAGGCAGCAAATGAAAATAGCGAGACCGGCGAATGTACGAATAAGCTTTGTCAGCAATTCTTCTTTTTCATAAAATTCAGCAATTTTTTCATCGACAAACTGATAGTCGAAAACTTCATTCGGGTAGATTTTTAACCAGGAATTATGGATATTTTCGAGACTTCGCGAAAGGTCTTTTGTGTCTAGTTTAATAGCGATTTCCTTATATAATTTTGGGTTCGGAAAAATTGCACAGGGTTCAATCGCTTCCTGAAGCGACTTTAAATGAAAACTTTTGACCACGCCGACAATCGGTCCTTTGAAACCGGAATTGCCGTCTTCAAGCTGTTTTCCGAGAATTATCTCCGGATTTTGAATGCCTAGGCGACGCATGAGTTCTTCGTTAATAACAAACTCAGTCACGGAATCTTTTCCCATAAAACTACGGCCAGCTAAAAGTGGCATCTTGTAAGTTTCTAAATAATTTTCATCCGCAAAGCGGTCTCTGATGACAAATTTTTCCCAGTCCAGGCGCTTATCAAAACGAACCGATCCGCCATAACCCATCGTTGAAGTCGGGGCCTCAAATTGATAGCTCACGGATTTGACATCCGCATGCTGCAGCAACTCATTTTTTAAAGATTGACTTATTTTATGGGTTGCATCTTGTTTAGGCAATGATAGTGTAACCACAGCATCCTGATCAAAGCCTAGATCTGCACTCTTGAAAAATTTCAATTGAAGAATCAAAACCAGGGTCGCAATCACCAATGTCTGGGCGATAGCGAGTTGAACGGTGATTAATAAACGTCTAAAGCTAAGTGCGCCGGACTGTTTGTTCCCGATTTTTCCCTTTAATGCCTTGACTGGATTGAAGCCGGAAATCACGACCGAAGGATAAAATCCAGCCATCAGGATAATGGTCAATGCAGCAAAACACCAGAACAGGATAAGTTGCCAGTTAAGCAGGTCATTAAAATGATATGCTTTCGTCTGTGTCAGATTGTTCATGAACGGAATAAATGCTGCCACAATAAGCAACGATAGCGCAGAGGATGAGGCTGTGATTAAAGCAGTTTCGCTCATGAATTGCCAGAAAAGCTGTCGCTTTGTACCTCCCAGCACTTTTCTTACGCCGATTTCTTTTGCCCGTTTTAAAGCTTGGGCAGTCGCCAGATTTATGAAATTAATACAGGCAATAAGCAGTAAAAAGGTACCAACTCCGGCCAAAATCCATACTATTGACTTTTTTATCTTGCCGTCATATTTTTCATCAAAATGGACCTCCGCTAACGGCTGGAATTTGTGTTCATAATATTTGGCTTCTTTGCCATAATACTTTGATCCATTTCTTAAAACCAGATTTTTTAACTGTTCGATATCACTTCCCGGCGCCAGGCGTACGAAGGTAAAATTTCGGCTGCTGATCCATCCAAATTGTAGTTGATCATACTCAGGATCCATTATTTTTAGCGTAGGAAGTGAAACTAAAATCTCAAAATCAAGATCGGTCGGATGGCTGTGGTTTTTAAAAACACCGGCAATTTGAAGATCCACGCTATTATTCAGTCGCAAAATTTCCCCGGCAACATCTGTTTTTCCAAAATACTTCTCTGCGATTTTGTCACTTATGACAACGGTAGAAGGTTCTTTCATTACGCTTGCATCGAAGTCGCTAAGCCAATCAAAGTCAAACATTTCCAGATAATTCTGGTCGGCATATACGGTATTAGCCTTTTCAAGAAATCGTTTGGTTTCATTGTTTTTTTCGGCAGAAAAGGTGGCGTCTGGTATCTTTCCAATTAATCCGGCCTTTTCGATTTGGGGAAAATCTCTTGCCAGAGCGGGACCCAATGGAATGGATGATCCTGATTCATATTCCAAACCTTCGTCCAAATGCAGGTCCAGGACGACACGGTACAGCCGGTCATGATTTGGCTGGTGACGATCAAAACTTAAATGGTATTGAAGAAAAATAAAGATCAGAATTGAACCTGAAATTCCAAGCGCCAGTCCAGTTACATTGAGCAGGGTATAAGTTCTGTTAATACGAAGATTTCGTGCCGCAATTTTAAGGTAGTTTTTTAACATGGTTGTCAGGTTTCGGATCCTGACGCAATTTATTAAATAATATTTCCGGCAACAGGCTTAACAAGAGCTTTTTAACATGATTTAACTTATGCTATATATTTGAGAGTCAGTTAGTAAATTCCGTTTCTAACCTTGGATCAAACCATGACTGCGATGATTTTATAGAAGATCACAACAGGTGTTCAGAAGATTTCTGAATATTTAATTGGAATATGCTGAATGTGCATATCTTACCGTTATTAGTAATATACCTCAAAAAACTGAAGAAAAATGTATAAAATTCGCACTTCACGTTGGCTTGCCGGCAAATATCTGCTAATCATTCCTGTTGTCGGAATTATGTTTTTATTTATTGCGGCAACAAACAAAGTAAGTTCTGATATTGTATATGACAAATCGGCTGTGTCAGAAGAAGTTGTGTCAATCAAAGGAAGAGTTACTGATGAAGCCGGGAATGCGATTTCCGGTGCTTCAATTAAAATAAAAAATACTTCGAAAGTTTCGAAGACGGATGTAGCTGGAGTTTTTGAACTTACGGACGTGCCTTTAAAAAGTGTCATAACGGTCAGCCATCCGAAATTTTCCGGTGAGGAATTAAAAATAACAAAGCCCAAACCATATTACAGGATTGTTTTGAAACGAAAGGATAGTCAGCTTTCGTCTACATTCAAGTCTGAAAACTCAGCTGCTGAAACCAGCGGAATTCTGGATTTAAAAAGACAAAATGCCGCGGAAACGGATACCGTGAATTCGGTTAAAGGTACTCATAAAAAAGATTACCGTAAGCCATATTATTATAATGCTGCAGTGCTTCTTACCGAGGTTGATCCGGCATTTCCTACGATTCGGGAAATTGGGAAATATTTAAATAAGACAATAGACTTCTCCACTAAAGAACCTCAAAGGGCAACATATCCTGAAATTGTTGCTTACGAAAGGTTAGCTCCTTCCATTTACGCAGATCCTGACGCGGTTCGTTACGGTATCATGTCGGCGGGCTTTAAAGACTAAAAGTGAATTTCTAAAGAGTCGGTAAAGGATTGGATCTGCGGTTGATTTCATGGGTTGTGTTTTATTGATCTTTTAATAATTTTTGTTATATTTATCATGATTAAAATGTAACTCTATATTCAGCAATTCTTTCAAGTCATGAAAAAACCAGCTTATTTATTGTTAATATTAACAATCTGCTTGTTTTGGCAATGCAAAAAAGACAGAGCTGATGAAGAGGTCACACCACAGCCCGAGATTACAAATCCGGACGACGCAAATAAAATTCTAAAAAAGCTGGTTGTATCAGAAGCAGAAACGGTAACTTTCGATTCCCTTAGGGCAGTCTTTCTTGTAAAACTACCTGCTTCATTTTCAGCGGATGATATCAACATCAGCTTGTCGCTTTACCCTGACGTATTTCTCCTTGATAGTGCGTCAAATGAAACGAACGATAATAATGTGAAATTTTCATACAAAGGCAGCAGACCTTTGAATCTCGTTTTCCGAAAAAAGGGTGTTAGTACTACCCGTCGTTACGAATTGTATGTCGAAGCTCAGGGCTCGCCGAAAATTGAGTTAAGTACCAAAGAAATTTCGGTTAAACAGGGAGTGTCGTATATTCCCTTAAAAATAATTTCCGGATTAGGGACAATACCTTCTATTCCCGAACAGCGGAGCCCCATTATAAAATTGTCCGATCGGGCTACGAATACTGTGTTTGAAGGAACTGTTCAAAATGTCTTGCAAAATGTATATTTCGAAGACTTGACAAGCCTGATCAATGCTGAAAAAGTAGGATTGGAGCTTACTTTTGAAGGTATCAGTCCGCTCAACTTTGAAGGTCTTCAATTAAAGCGGGGAGTACCAAGAGCTGATCTAAACAATATGCCTTATACACTTGTAAAAAGTGATACATTGAAAATCACCGGTGGATATTTTGATCCTAATGCCAAATATACCGCCGGGCTGTCAAATGACTTTTCAACGACTCCTTTAATGATGGATTTGGCTTATGACGGAAAAGCTAATCTCTCTGCAAGATTTACGACACAACTTTCCGAAGGATCTTATCTTGTTACCTTTTATGAAAATGGAAAGGAAATGGGAAAAGGCGCATTTGAATATTCTTCTTCCAAGTCTAACACACTGGAAACGATATGGAAAGGAGATATAAATCTTGTTTTCAAAAGAAACACACAGTCACTTGCTTTTAATAGAGGAGATGAATTTTATGCCAAGCCCTCGCTTGCTCAATACGCCTGGGGCAGTAATCTGCCGACTTCATCTTTTGATGTAAAACAGCTCCCGAATCTACGGTTAGTGAACGGTTCAAGTATTGTCAATTTGGCGCCGGAAATAGCCGTTGTATCTTGGGCGATCGCCGGTGTTAGTTATGCGGTGGGAAAATATAAACTTCCCGAAAATCTTGCGTCGGGCTCTTACGCAGTGACTGCTCTCTATCCTAATCAGCCGGAATCGAAACCATACTGGTCCAAAATGCAAGTGAAGTAATTCCTGTTAAAACTTTTGGTACAGATTCCATCGGATTATCGGTTAATACCACGCTGGTGTTTACGTTCTCCATAACGATTTTAGAAATTGGACACATGTAAAAAAAAATGTAGCTCCCGATCGTCAAAACCGCGACAATTTTAGAGGGGCCGTTTCTAAACTCCCCCCGGTTTTAATAAGCTGTATCAGAAGTTTAACTTTTGGATTAAAACAGTGTTGTCGTTTATCCAAACCCTGCGGCGGAAAAATTTTTTGTAGTATCTGAATCCGGCGGGATTGATTCGATCACGATAACGAATTTACCTGGATAAACAATTTCATCTTACACATGAATAACCGGCTGTCGGAATTAATCCCGATCATTTTACAATGAGAAATAATATCATTAAGGGTGTAAAAACAGATGGTACCATTACTGCAAAAAAAGCCATTGTTACCAGATAAAAAATCAGCTTAGATTAAAAAGCGTGTCCGTCATCCGGACAAGCTTTTTAGTATTACATCCGCAAAACAATTTTACCAAAGTGTTCGGCATTTTTCATTCGTTCGAAAGCTGTCTGGACCTGATCGAATTGAAACACAGAATCGATAACGGGATGGAGCCGATGATACAAAACGTAATAAAGCATACTTCTGAATTCATCATCGCTTCCCATCGTCGTACCTATAATATTAACTTGCTTCAAAAATAAAAGTTTAGGATTAAAGGCGGGGATAAGTCCGGCAGTTCTCCCGAAATTAATAATCTTTCCACCGGCCTTTACGAGATGCAAAAGTATTTCAAAACCATGTCCGGCAGCGCCATCCAGAATAAGATCAAAATCGCCGGCCAATTCTGTCAATTCTTTTTTCCAGTTCTCATTTTTATAATTTGCACCACCTGTGGCTCCCGCCATGATCGCTTTTTGTATTTTGTCGTCTTGTCCAGAGGTTACATATACCTGGACATCCATTTTCAGGGCAAAAAAAAGTGCCCATTGCGCCACTCCGCCACCAATTCCAGTGATCAAAATTTTACTTTTTCTATTGAGCTGTCCTTTTGTAAATAAGGCACGGTAGGCGGTCAGACCGGCGAGTGGAACGGTTGCAGCTTCCTCGTAGGTCAGATGGGAAGGAATCTCGTAAACATACTTCTCCTCAATGGCGACGTACTCTGCAAACGTGCCATTTTTGGGATATCCAAGAATTTCAAAACTGTTTCCGTAGATATGTCTGCTTCCTCCCCAGTTCAGTGACGGATTGATAACCACTTTTTTATGTAGCCAACTTTTGTCGCACTCAGCTCCAACGTCAACTACATCGCCAGCTCCGTCGGAACCGGGGATAATTGGGAAATTACTATGCAGATTTTTTTCTTTCACTGGCCACAATTCGTGATGATTGAGGCTGGCCGCTTTGATCTTTATCAAAACCTCGTCGGCTTTTAGCTCAGGAATCGCTACCTCTTCAATGTGCATTGAAAAGTCGGATTGATCCAACACTGCTGCTTTCATACAATTTCATGGTTTATAGTGGTGTGGGGGTAAAATTGGCAAAGCTGAGAATTCAGGACGATTAAGAAGGGCAATAAAGTTGAGCAGTGTAGTCAGTATAAATATAAAGAGTAAATCGATTATTTGCCAATTATTTGTTAAATCGGTTACACTATTTTAATTCCTTTCGAAGCGAGGGTTGTTTTTTTACGAATGGGCCAAGAAGGCGAAATTAATTTATCAGCATCTTCTGCCTTTTCCAGCTTACGGTTGCTTTTACAACACATAGTTTCTAATTTAGGTCTGGTTCAGCTTTTGCTTTTTTTGAACTTCCCGAAGTCCTAAATTTTCACTCTTTTCTTCTTTTAATGAACTCACCTGAAACACAAAAAGGGACTGCCGCCGTATGGGCAGGAGAAACCGGCCGTTTTTTGAATGGAGCAGTAACAGTCCCAATCGTAAATAGTGTCGCTTTCTCATACGATAACCTCGACGAATGGCACGCAGTCGCAATGGGAAAATCTGACGGATACATTTACAGCCGGAATACCAATCCGACGGTGCATGTGCTCGAAGAAAAGATACGGATTCTGGAAAGTGCGGAAGCTTCCACGTCTTTTGCGACCGGAATGGGAGCGATCAGTAATACCTTGTTTGCCTTACTGGGGCCGGGAAAACGGGTCGTGTCAATTAAAGATACCTATGGCGGTGCGAGCAGATTATTTCTTGACTTCCTTCCCGCTTATGGTATTGAAGTGAAACTCTGTGAAACAACGAACCACGAAGAAATAGAAACGGAAATTGCCAAAGGCTGCAATCTCGTTTATTTGGAAACACCTACAAACCCTACACTTAAAATCGTTGATATCAGAAGGCTGTCACTTGCAGCGCATAAAGCCGGAGCTGTGGTTGTGGTTGATAATACTTTCGCGACTCCAATCAATCAAAATCCAATCCTGTTGGGTGCTGATCTGGTAATCCACAGTGCAACAAAATTCCTGTGCGGTCATTCCGATGCGATGGGTGGATTACTTTGTGGTAAGGCAGATCTTGTCAAAAAGGTTTTTTCTTTTAGAGAAATAAATGGGGCAAGCCTGCAGGCAGATCCTGCCTATTTGATCGCACGAGGAATGAAAACACTTGAACTGAGAATTGAACGTCAGAACGCCTCGGCATTTAAAATTGCCCGGCATTTGAAAGCACATCCAGCGATTGAAGATGTTTTTTATCCGGGATTGGAAACGCATCCTGGGCATGACATTGCAAAACAGCAAATGTCGGGCTTTGGAGGGGTTTTAAGCTTCGCACTGAAAGGTAATTATGACACAGTGAAATCATTTTTACCAAAGCTTAAACTGGTACATCTGGCCGCAAGTCTGGGTTCAGTAAGTACTTTGGCAGGACCTCCACGAACGACAAGTCACGTAGAATTAACCGAAGAACAACGTGTGTTACTCGGCATCCCGGAAAGTCTGATTCGTTATTCTGTTGGAATCGAAAATGTAGAAGATCTTATTGCAGATCTAGAACAAGCCTTGTCTGCCGTTCAGACTGAAACCGAAGCGCTATGAGAAAGAATTTTATCCAGAAAGGAGCACAGCGGCTGGTTGTTTTTACACTATTGACTTTGAGTTATTCAGCGACTTCACAAACCACTGCGCCGATAACGGATGTCGTCAATATACATCTTGAAAAGGAACTCGAACGGATTGCCAAACTTGCCAAAGGTAAAGTGGGGATAAGTGCTGTTCATCTTGAATCGGGCAAACGGATCAGTATGAATCTTCATGAAAAATATCCCATGGCGAGCACTGTGAAAATTGCTATCGCCGTTCAACTTTTTACTAAAATAGAAAAAGGCGAACTTTCCCTAATGACGATGGTTGATTTACAGCCGTCTGACCTTCATCCGGGAAGTGGCACGCTGGATGTACTTTTTGCAAAACCGGGTGTTCAGCTTTCTGTTCAGAATTTGCTTGAATTAATGATGACTATCAGCGATAACTCGGCAACGGATATTTTGCTGCGACTTGCCGGCGGCCAGCAAGCTGTTATGGAACGGCTCAAAACTTTGGGGATTGCGGATATGTCAGTTGACCGGACTATTATTCAGTTAATCGCTGATCTGGAAGGTATAACGCTTCCGGCCGAAGAGCAATGGGTGCATGGATTTTATGACAGTCTTTGGAAAAATACAACACCCGAATCGAGATTAGCTGCGGAGCTTAAACTTCGCAATGATCCACGGGATACATCCACGCCAGACGCCATGGTCAATTTGTTAACTCAGATTTACAATGGAAAGGCCCTGAAACCACAAAGCCGTGACTTATTACTTGCTGTGATGGAACGCTGCAAAGGTGGTTTGGCGAGATTAAAAGGTTATCTTCCGCCTGAAACAGTCGTCGCTCATAAAACGGGTTCGCTTAATGCAAGTGCGACCGATGATGTGGGCATCATCACCTTGCCGGATGGTGCGGGACATGTTGCTATCGCTGTTTTTGTGGCGTCTTCTGCACAACCATTGGCAGAACGGGAACAAACCATAGCGCATTTGACCCGAGCGGTTTATGATTATTTTTTATTCCAAACACCACTTCAAACCTCAACGTCTCGCTGATATGAAGTTATTTCTGCTAGGGATTTTTACATTCATTACAGTTTCATCGTTTGCACAGAAGAAAATTGCCTTAAAGCAAATTCAGGAATTTGACAGCTACGTTGAAAAGGTAAGAAAGGAGTGGGAGGTGCCGGGACTTTCCATTGTCGTTGTAAAAGATAATAAGGTGATTTTTAAAAAGGGATACGGAGTCCGGGAGTTAGGAAAAGCGGATCCTGTTACCGCACAAACCTTGTTTGCCTGCGCATCTACGACTAAGGCAATGACGGTTGCGCTAATCGGGATGCTTGTGGATGAAGGTAAGTTAAAATGGAACGACCCTGTCTCCGGATATCTCCCGGAACTTCAACTTTATGATGCCTTTGTTACCCAGGCATTAACTATCCGTGACCTTCTGATTCATGATACCGGGCTGGGAGGCACGGACTTTTTTACAGGTGCTATGAATATTCCGGTTAACGAAATGTTCAAAAGAATGGCACTGGTTAAGCCTTCCTATCCCTTCCGAGGCGGATTTGTTTATCAGAATATAATGTATTCTGCCGCGGGAAGAATCATTGAACGTGTCACCGGGAAACTTTGGTCGGAAGTAATTCAGGAACGAATTTTTGACCGGCTTGGTATGACGCAGACTGCGCCGAAGAGAAAATTTATCCGGACTGAAAATGTCACAAAACCACATTTTAAAATCAACGACACGATCCGGGTAATAGAGTATGGCACGGATAGTGAGATCGGGTCAGCTGGTGCTGTCTGGTCGTCTGCGGACGATATGGGGAAGTGGGTTATTTGTATGCTCGACAGCAGCAAATATAACGGCGGCCGTTTGCTGAAAGCTGAAACATGGGCTGAAATGTTTAAACCTCAAACTATTTTTCCTGAAAGCGAGTATCCAACCATGCAGCTTCTGAAACCTGACTGGCGAACGTACGGTCTGGGTTGGTATCAACATGATTATAAGGGAAAGAAAATTAATTTTCACACAGGAAGTCTGGCTGGATTGACCGCTATGACTGGTCAGCTTCCTGAAGAGAAGTTAGGCGTTTTTATATTTGGAAATTACGATCATGCCGAAGTTCGTCACGTGTTGCTATACAAAACTTTTGATTATTTTGCTTTGGGGCAAAACAGGGACTGGAATGCAGAATTCAAGAAATTGTATTCCGATCTTGGAGAAAAAGGAAAGAAAAAAATACATGATTTTGAAGCCGCAAGAGTTGAAAACACATCAACTGGCTTGTCTCTGGTACAATATTCCGGAAAGTATAGGAGTGCTCTTTATGGAGAAGCTACGATTACAATTAATGGCAATATGCTGTTGGCCAACGTGAACGATGTTTTAAAAGCGAAGTTATTGCATTGGCATTACGACGTTTTCAACGGTCCATACGAAAAAGCGTGGTATGGAAACGCAACGGCGCAATTCAAAATGAACAGTTCCGGAAAAATCGACGCTGTTGTTTTTGACGGAATGGAATTTAAAAAAGAGTAAATATCTTATTTCACTAACGAAATCATATGAAAAATATACTCCTTTTGCTAGTTGTTTTTTTAATCGGCAGCCGGGTTTCCAGGGGACAGGGAAGTTTTACGATGGAAGATATTTTGAGTTATCCTCTGGCTTCCGAACTTACCTCGGCTGCCACGGGCTCACGTATCGCATGGACGTATAACGATCAGGGGAAAAGAAATATTTATGTCGCGGAGGGACCGGATTTTAAGCCTAGAAAACTTACAGATTTTGATGAAGATACCGGTCAGCAACTATCAAGTATTTCGATCTCGGCGGATGGGAAATGGGTGGTTTTCGTAAGAGGAGGAGAGCATAGTGGCAACCGGGACAACGGTGTGACGGTTAATCCTTCGTCATTAATTGCTCTACCCAAAGTTGAGATTTTTTCGGTGCCTTTTTCGGGAGGAAAGGCCAAGGCATTGTCAGAAGGAGACTATCCTGTAATTTCCCCAAAAAACGATTTGATCGCATTTGTAAAAAGTGGTCAGATATGGCAGGCTACTCCGGGAGAAACTGCCTCCGCCAAATCTCTCATTGAAGCGAAAGGTACCAGCGGATCATTGCAATGGTCGCCGGATGGCTCGTCACTTGCCTTCGTTTCGTCTCGCGGAGATCATTCTTTCATAGGAATATACACAGAAAACAAGAACATGATTGACTGGATCGCGCCGTCAATGGCAAAGGATGATTCTCCGAGATGGTCGCCGGACGGGAAAAAAATTACTTTCATTCGTCGCCCCGCAATGGGAGGATTGCCGGACTCCATACTTCCCAGAAAACATACGCCCTGGTCTATTTATGTAGGAACTGTTGCGGACGGAACTGCAAAAAAGATATGGTCTGCCCCTAAAACGCTGCGTGGTTCTTACCCGACCACAGACGGTGGCGCTAACCTGATATGGCCTTCTGCCGGAACTGTCAATTTTGTTTCCTATCACGACGGCTGGCCGCATCTATATTCGGTTAAGCCTGAAGGTGGTGAGCCCTTATTACTTACGCCAGGAAATTTTATGGTGGAATATATTGAAAAAAGTCATGATGGGAAATGGCTAGTTTTCAGTGCCAATACCGGGCCGGACGCAAAAGATATTGACAGAAGGCATATCGCACGTGTCCTGGTCGACCAGGCGAAAATGGAGGTTCTTACCCCCGGGGAAGGAATTGAAGCTTTTCCGGTCATCACAGGAGATGGTGCTTCGGTTGCGCTGATCAGCTCCAACGCGATATCACCGCCACAACTTGCGGTAATGAAATTTAACACTAATCAGACTTTACGAATTTTGGATGAGTCTCTTGTGCCGGGCGTATTTCCTAACAGAAAACTGATTATGCCGAAACAGGTTACGTTCAAAGCATCTGACGGAACACTTGTCTATGCCCAACTTTTTGAACCGGCTGATGGGAAATCAGCAGCAAAAAAACCGGCTATTGTTTTTGCACACGGCGGACCGCAGCGGCAGATGCTGCTTGGTTGGCATTACGGCGATTATTATGCCAATACCTATGCCATTAACCAGTTTCTGGCGAGTCAGGGATTTTTGGTATTGGCTGTCAATTACAGGTTAGGGATTGGTTACGGGTATGAATTTCACAAACCCGCAAACGCCGGAAGCAATGGCGGTTCGGAATATCTGGATATTAAAGCTGCCGGTGAATGGCTTGCCAAAAGAACGGATGTTGATGCTGCCAGAATAGGAATCTACGGCGGGTCTTATGGCGGATACCTGACGGGACTTGCTCTCGGAAAGGATTCGAAATTATTTGCCGCGGGCGTAGATGTACATGGCGTGCATGATTGGTCATTTGTAAATGACGGTAGTAAATCTGCGCCTGATGCAGCATTGGCTTCAAAAGTAGTTTTCAAATCTTCACCCATTGCGTATGTGAACACGTGGAAGTCACCTGTACTTTTCATCCACGGCGATGATGATCGTAATGTCAATTTTTCCCAAAGCGTAGACCTCGCCAGAAGGCTTGAACAAAACGGAATTCCGTTTGAGCAACTTATCATTCCCGACGATTCCCATCACTGGATGAAATTCTCCAATCAGGTAAAAATTGATAAGGCGATTGCGGAGTTTCTAACCAGAAAGCTGATGAAGTAATTAATAAACTTACCCGGGCGGCGGGTTAAATTTGGCAAGCCGCCCGGGTGAATTTAACTAGAACTCAATCTGTGTTCTTATCTCTCCCCCTGGAAAAGAGGAATTATGTATGTTGAAATAATACTTGCCACCCAGAAGATCCGTTTCATTGATCGCCGTACCATCAACAACCACAGACCCTGAATATGAGCCCGAAGTGGCTTTTTGTATTTTGGCCAGGAAGTCGAAAATCACAGGTGCATTGGTACCTTTGGGCGCTATGCCGTGAATATGCGAGCCTGTCGGTATACCAGACAAATTTTTCCAGGTAAGGAAAAAGCTTAACAGTTTTGTCCCCTTGTTGTAGGTAACATCAGCCGTTCCAGTGGCAGCACTACTGTTTGCCGGAACTTCATTAGCTCCGCTCATGACCAAACCTCTTTTACTGATAACATTGCCCTGATCATAAAATTCAATCTGTCCCCGGATTTCTCCACCCGGATTCTGTGCGGTGTGAAAGTTAAAATAGTAAAGTCCGTTGAGAAGATCACTTTCTTTAAGCGTTTGACCTTCAATTAAAACGGTATGCGTAAAAGTTCCTGATGCAGTTTTGGGTATAAGGTGAGCGAAATCATAGATGATCGCAGCATTATTCCCGCGTGAACCGTTCCCGTGAATATGAGCTCCCGTGGGCAACCCTGTCAGGTTGTTCCAGGTAAGCGTAAACGTAAGCATGTGGTTGGTTTTGTTATAGGACACGTCTGCGTTACCCGTAGCCTGGCTGGGGTTGAATGTCGTTTCCTGTGCCGCGCTTATCGGTAATCCCACCTGAACTACTCCGTTTTCAATTTTATGGTCTTCACAGGCGGAGAAAACCGCGAAACATGTCAGGCAGAAAAGTAATTTGGATATTGTCTTCATAAGTAGTTCGTTTAGTTAACATACCACTTTAAAGATACCAAATATTCGTGCTTAATTGTTTAGTTATTTAATAATAAATTGTTAATTATGAGTAACTTATAGTTATATTGGGCTGTCTGGTGATACTGAAATCGTTTCTTTCAGCATTACTTGTAAAGCAGGTTTTTAAATAGACAGGGCGCTGTTCAACCGGGACTTTGGCAGGCTTTATATTTAATTTTTTATAAAAAATAAGTTAATGCATCATGAGAAAATATTGATCCTTGGCGCGACCGGCAGAACCGGGCACCTTTTTCTTCAACTAGCTTTGAAAGCAGGGTTTCAGGTTAATGTGCTGGTGCGAAACACGGAGATATTTAAAATTAATCACAGCAATCTGGCCGTTTTCCAGGGAACTCCAACGAATAAAGAATTATTGAGAACCGCAATGAAAGGCTGTCGGGCCGTGGTCAGCGCCTTGAACGTATCCCGTATTTCAGATTTCCCATGGGCAAAGCTCAGAAGTCCGGAAAATTTCCTGTCAGAAACGATAATGAACGTGGCCGGCTTGTGTAAAGATTTAGATATCAACCGGGTGATCGTACTGTCTGCCTGGGGCGTTGGTGACACGCGAAAGGATATTCCCGGCTGGTTTCGGTGGCTGATTGATCACAGTACTATTCGTATTGCATATCAGGACCACAACCGCCAGGAACAAATTCTTGCCGCTTCTGATTTGCGGTATACGATAATCCGACCTGCTGGGCTTACCAATTTCAAGAACGCAAAAAATATTACAGTCAGCCTGAAAAACCAGCCTAAACCATCTTTGACAATTAGCAGGAAAGATGTTGCCCAATTTATACTCATGGTCTTAGAGCAAGAATTGTATATTCGCGAAAGCCCGGTTATTTCAACCTAAGTTCCCGGCTTCAAAGTTTTTACTTAGCCAAATCATTGTAACTAATAAGTTTTATCCCCTTTTTATCGATAGCCGTTTTTACTTTGTCGCTTGTAAATAAATCCGTGACACCCTGTCTGTCTTCGGCAACAGTTTCGTAGCCGATATGGGATATTGCTGCTAGCTCTGCGTCGTTGAGGCCGGGATGATCAACAAAAATGTATGTTTTTCCTGCTTCGAGTTTTTCCAGCATTTTAATAAAACTGTTAATCTTTTCCTCCGACGTTTTGCGGGGACCGTCATAACTCACGTAGCCATCCACTTTCGGTTCGGGATGAACTGGAATTTTATATTCAGCTGCAAGTTTGCGGGTGAGTTGTTTTACATCGTCAGTAATACCCGTACAGCCCATATGAGATGATATATGACTGATGCGTGGCAATTTTTTCAGTGCCATTTCAATTTGTGCACGAAATTCTTTTTCGATATCTGCCAGTTGCCAGTCATTCTCAATAACCGACTTTTTTGGATAGTTTTTATTCGGATAAATCATCGGAAGAAAATACCCGTCGGCATCTTTCAAACTTCTGCAATCCGTAAGCGGCCTCCATTTGACATTATCCCATTCGCTGGTGATCGCCAGGTGAATTCCCACGTCTGCCTTTGGATTTTCATCAAGCATTTTAACGGCCTCGGGAAACCAGGGCGACGGGACAATTACTTCAATGGAAGTTTGAATTCCCTCTTTATAACATTTGATAAGTGCCAGATTTCCTGAGTGCGAATAACCCATATCGTCACCTCTCACAATAAGTCGTGGTGGATTTTTCTGTGCGAATGCGCTTACGGATAAAGCAAGAAGCAGCGACAGGAAAAGTAATTTTTTCATGATTTTATAAGGTGGAATTTGACAGTGGGAAGTTACAATGGGTTTATGAAAAAGCAAGATTTTTTCAATGACAAAAGCCTGTCGTTCTTGGAGATGAGGTCGCTTCAAGCTGAGAGCTTCATGCTCAGGCTGATCCGGTTTTTGCCTTACTGACTAACTGCATGATGATGAAACTTCCGGAAAATACATGATCTCCGATCTTCAAAAATTCCTACTTTTGACACAATCAAAAGTTAAAAACATGGATATAAAAGTTATTGCCTTCGATGCGGACGACACGCTATGGGTAAATGAGCCCTATTTTCGGCGTGCAGAAGAAGAGTTTTGCAATCTTCTAAGCGAATATTTGCAGCCGCATGCTCTCGAACGTGAGCTTCTGAAAATTGAGATAGGCAATCTGCCGCTGTATGGCTATGGTGTAAAAGGATTCATGTTGTCGATGATCGAAACTGCTTTGAAGATTTCGGATAAAACGATCAGTCTCGAACATATAGAAAAAATCCTTGATTTGGGTAAAAATCTGCTCAATGAGCCGATTGATCTGCTGGCCGGTGTGGAGGAAGTGCTGGATACACTGAAAGGTAAATATCGCCTGGTCGTTGCTACAAAAGGTGATCTTTTAGATCAGGAAAGAAAACTTAAAAAATCTGGTCTGAGCCATTATTTCCATCATATTGAGATCATGCCGGAAAAAGATGACGCGAATTATCGTAAGTTGATCAAGCATCTCGACATACTTCCTGAGAATCTTCTGATGGTTGGTAACTCGCTGAAATCCGACATTTTACCGGTTTTAAATATTGGCGGATATGCCGTTCACGTGCCTTATCACATCACATGGGTACATGAACAGATTGAACATACCATAGAAAATGACAATTTCAGAAGTGTCGAAAACATTAAGGAGATTTTGCAATTTCTTTGAAACCGGGATTCAGAATCCGAAAATTTCTGATCCTTTGGTCAGGCACTCTATTTTTACAACACATACTATCAGCCGAACAAATTTGCTTTGCGTGCAGAGGAATTTGAATGGTTAATCAACTTATTTATTTCATCATTATGACGACAAAAATCAAAACCTTCATGTTGCTCGCCACCCTGGCACCTTTATCAATGCAGGCGCAGCAGCTGATCACCATGTCCAATAAATGTTTCAAGCAGGTTCAGGCTGGAAACAAGCAGAATGATCAGGGACAGTATCAGGAGGCACTGAATACTTTTACGAAAGTTTTGAAAGACTGTTCAGCAAAGGACGCAAAAGAAGAAGGAAATATCGGCATTGCCATTGCTTCCAACGGTTTGAAACAATACGACAATGCCGTATCGTCTGCAAATAACGCGATCAAGGTGGGGAAAGAGAAAAACGTGATGGCTTATTATGCAAGGAGCTTTGCTTATGGAAAACTCGGGCGCACGGAAGATGCGAAAGCCGATCTGGTTAAAATAACGGATTTGACGAAAAAAAATAAAGACATTAAGGCTCGTGCCACCATGTTTGCGCAGCTTGCCCATCTGGATTTTCAGCTTAATATGCTTGCGGAGGCAGATACCAACTTAACAAAAGCGATCGAGCTTGATCCTGAAAACCCTGCTTTTTACATTCAAAAAGGCGATATGATGATCAAGATCAATAACTACGATGATGCTTTTGTGGCATATGATAAAGTTCTCGATCTTGGGAAAAATGACCTGGAAATTTACCAGATCAGAACGGAAGCGAGATTAAAACAGATGCAGCAGAAATACGTAACGACCGATATAAAAGAATTATCAAAAAGAATGACCAAGCAAGAAAAAAGTACTGTTTGTGCTGATGCGAAAAAGGCACTGGATCTTGGGCTGAGGAATTTACAGCTTGACTTATTGGCCAGTACGATTTGTGAATAATTAATTGAATTTAAACAACTGAATTGTGAGAAGAAATAGCATTATAATACTAGCATTTGCCTTTTTGATTGGCTGTAAAAGTTTGAATAATACTCAAAAGGGAACCGGAATCGGTGTGGCGGGCGGAGCGGCTGCCGGCGCTGCCGTTGGTGGATTACACGGGAAAAATAGTGTAATCGGAGCACTCGTTGGTGCGGCTGTCGGTGGTACTGCCGGTTATCTGATCGGCCGGAATATGGATAAGCAGGCACAGGAATTAAAGCAGGCTATCCCCGATGCGACAGTCGAAAGGGTAGGGGAAGGTATCAACCTGACATTTAATTCCGGATTGCTTTTTAAAATTAACTCTGCGGATCTGAGCGATGATGCAAAGCAGGAATTGAAAAAAGTGGGCGGCATTTTAGCGAAATATGAGGATACTCAAATCTTGTTGGAAGGTCATACGGATGATACAGGGTCTGACGACTTGAATATGAAATTATCAGAGCGTCGCGCCAAAGCTGTTTCGTCTTATCTTGAGTCGGAAAACATTCCGTCATCCAGACTTAAAACCAAATGGTATGGCGAAGCTCAGCCAAAATATCCGAATGACAGTGAAGCAAACCGCGTAAAAAATCGTCGTGTAGAGTTGGCGATTTATGCGAATGACGATATGAAAAAAGATGCTGAAAAGGGAAATTTGAATTAGGCTTTTCAGTTAGAAAAGGTTTAAAAAGCAAAGTCCGCAAAGATTGATCTCTGCGGACTTTGCTTTTTTCCTTATAACTTTAATGTGCAAATCCTAAACTAATGAACATTTGCACTTTCAGGCTCTACCATCGCAGGTTTCTTTTTCTCGAAACGAGCTTTGATACGGTCCACAACGAGGTAAGCAGAAGGAACGAGCAGCAGCGTTAAAACCAGAGAACTCGACAGGCCTCCAATAATTACCCAGGCCATACCATTTTTAGTTTCTGCACCTGCGCCACTTGCGAGTGCAATCGGAAGCATACCAAAAACCATCGCCAGAGTCGTCATCAAAATTGGACGAAGACGTTCTTTTCCAGCTTCCACGAGCGCATCCACGACTTCATGACCCTGTTCTTTTAAGTGGTTTGTAAAGTCAACGATAAGAATCGCATTTTTCGCCACAAGTCCCAAGAGCATAATCATACCTACGATCGCAAATACCGTTAAACTTTCCATAGATAAAGCAAGTGCTAAAAGTGCACCAATCAAAGCAACCGGAATGGAGAAAAGTACTACAAACGGATACACCACGCTTTCGTACAAACCAACCATGATAAAATAAACAAGAAGAATCGCAATCACAAGGGCTAGTCCAAGACTGCCAAAAGCATCACCCTGCTGTTGAAGCTGGCCGAGGTACTGTATTGAAATTCCGGCAGGCAATTTCAGATTTGCTACCTTTGCCTGAATGTCAGCACCCACTGTTCCGACCGGACGGCCGACTACCTGTGCATTTACAGAAATCGATGAAAGTCTGTCGATCCGTTGTAAAACACTTTCTCCGATTTGCTCCTCAACCGTCGCAAACTGGGATAATTGAAAAGATTGGCCCTGATTATTTACAAAAGTCAAATGGCTGATATCAGAAGCATTCGTGCGGTCAAACTGATCCAGGCTGACAAGAATATCATATTCTTTTCCATTTTGTTTGAATTTGGATCGATCGTCGCCGCGGAAACCATTTTGCAATGCCACCCCGACTTCTGCGGCATTAATTCCAAGCTGTGCCATTCGTTCACGATCCAGATTTACCTTCACTTCTGGTTTCGGATCCTGAACAGAAAACTTAACATCCTGCGTTCCCGGAACTGATTCGGTCACTTGTTTAACCATCGCTGATGCCTTACGAATTGAATCAAGGTTTGTCCCTTTTACGGCAATCTGGATGGGTGCCTCAGAAGTTCCAACTAATCCGGTTGGACTGACTGTTACTTTTGTTCCCGGGATTTTCGCAATTTCTTCTTTCACAATTACACTGAAATCCTCCGTTGAAGCCGTGCGTTCTTTTTTATCTATCAACTTCACATTCAAGGTTGATAGATTTCCGTTGGACGAGGATGTCAGGTTGTTGCTGCTGTAACCGATATTACTGAAAATATTTGTTACTTCCGGATGTTTCATCAGCATTTGTTCTGCCTGCTGGGCAACTTTATTACTCTCATAAATAGAGGCTGTGGGCGCCAGTTCAATTTGCACAGTAAATTCGCCCTGGTCACTTGCTGGCATAAAAGCTGCACCAATAAATCCGGTTGGCACCAATGCGATCGCCCCTATTAACAAAGCCAGCACGCCAAGGAATACATACCGTTTGTGATTAAGTATTTTAACCAATATTCTTCCATAACCATTTTGCAGACGTGTCAGGAAATTCTCAAAACCTAAGTTCAATCTCCCCCAAAGAGACGTTTTGCTTAGTACTTCAAGCTTTCCAAAACGGGAAACCAGCAATGGAGTCAAAGTAAACGAAACAAACAAACTCATCAAAGTTGAAAACACTACTACGAGTGAAAATTCGCGAAGAATATTCCCGATCAAGCCGCCTGTCATGGCCAGCGGAACGAAAACCACGACGTCCACAAGGGTAATCGCGAGTGCAGTAAAGCCGATTTCACTTCGCCCGTCCAACGCTGCCTGCCAACGGCTTTTGCCCATTTCCAGATGCCGGTTGATGTTTTCCAAAACCACAATCGAGTCATCCACAAGGATTCCGACAACAAGAGAAAGTGCCATTAGCGTCATCAGGTTCAAAGAGAAGCCCAGCAGGTACATTAATATAAATGTCGGGATAATCGAGGACGGCAACGCCACGAGTACAAACAGGGAAGACCGGAAACTGTGCAAAAACATAAGCATTACAACCGAAACAATGGCAACGGCAAGGAACAGGTCGAACACAACTGCGTCTGCGGAAGCCAATGTATAAGTGGATTGATCCGCGGCAATGTTGAACTTCAAACCTGTCGATGCGTATTGTTTTTCCAAAGCAACAATTTTGGCTTTCACCTGCTTGCTCACTTCCACCGCGTTGGCGTCTGATTGCTTTAAAACCTGCAACCCGATCGACGGCATAGCGTTAATATGGTTGATTGCCGTCGGTTTTGTTGTTGCATCAACCACTTCGGCAACATCTTTTAGTTGCACTTCACCACCATCAGCAGTTCTGGAAACAATTAAATTTCTGAAACCTTCCGTGTTTGCGACCGAAGCATCATACCGAATCGATAACTGAGAGGCCCTCGTTTCCAGACTACCCGCAGGATAGCTGGTATTAGCGTTATTAATTGCCATCGCAATTTGTCCGATCGAAAGGTTGTAAGCACGTAATTTTTGCGCATCCACGTTAACCTGAATCTCTCGTTCATTTCCTCCGATTAGGTCAATCCGTCCGACGCCGGCAGCGTTGGAAAGCTGCGGTTTCAACTCGTCGTCAATCAGGTCATACAATTTGGAAGGCGAGATATTTGCCGTCACTCCCAGACGCAATACCGGAAGTTCATCCGTAGAAAATTTGTTGATCGTCGGACGATCTGCTTCGTCTGGCAGAAGATTAATAATCTGCTCGACTTTTCGCTGGGCATCCTGCTGGGCCAGCGTTACATCAACGCCGTTTTTCAGCTGAATAACCACTATGGAAGCACCCTCCTGAGAAGTAGAATTTATACGGTCCAATCCTTCGATGGAAGCCAGTGCGTCCTCAATTCTTTTCGTTACGTTCGTCTCCACTTCATCAGCAGAGGCGCCGCGATAGGTGGTAGAAACACTGATCACATTTGCCTCAAATTTTGGCAAAAGATTATAGGAAAGCTGTTGGTAACTGATTACACCGAAAAGAATTAAAACGGTGAAGATCGTGGTAATCAACAGTGGTCTTTTAACTGATAATTCGGTTATAGACATAGTTGTATTTTTTAAAGATTTCCGAAAATAAATTCCGGTCTATTTTGACACTTGAACAGATTTGCCGTTCGTAAGATTTAATTGTCCGGTGGTAACAACCTGATCGCCTGGCTGTAATCCGCCTAAAACTTCGATGTTGTCTCCAAGTTCGCGGCCGATAGTCAGCTTCCGTTGCTGCGCAATATTTTGATTGACGACATAGACATACGGATTTTTAATACTTTCAACCAACGCAATTCTTGGGATTTGTAAAGATTTTTCCTTCGACTTTTGGGAGAAATCAACATTGACAAAAGTCCCGGCTTTCAATTGCCCGGAATTTGCAACCGTGATTTCAACCGGATAACTATGCTCCTCATTACCTCTCGGCGCAATATATGAGATTTGTCCGCTATACATTTTTCCTGAAAGAACATCGGCAGTTACCTTCACTTTTTGCCCTTCGTGCAGTTGATAAACATCTTTTTCGTTTACCATCACCTGCACCTTCAAACGGGAAACATCCAGGATCGTAGCCAGAACAGTTCCGGCATTTACAAACTCACCAACTTCAATTTCTTTTTTCACAATACGCCCGCTGATCGGAGATTTTACCGTAGCGTCCTGAATTTGTTTTCTGATCTGTTCCGCTTTATTTACTGCATTTTCGTAGTCAAATTTTGTCTGGTTTAACTGTAATTCCGTAGTCGCGTTTCCGGCATATAGGGTGTTGTAACGCGTTACGTCTTTTTGCAGTTTATCAATATTCAGCTGAGTCGCCTGTAAAGCAAGTTGGTTTAATTTATTATCAATCTGGATCAGCGTGGAACCCTGACTCACATTGCTTCCCAGATCGAAATTTACTTTCAAAACCTGTCCCTGACTTGTTGCCATGAGCGAAGTTTCACGAAAGGGGATCAGGTTTCCTGTTTTCAGAAGTGACTGGCTGACGGTGTCTTCCCGAACTTCCACGACTGTGACCGGTATGGCTGCGTTGGAAATAGTTACGGGTTTGTTTTTTTCGTCGATTGTTTTTTTGTTGGAAACCAGTCTGGCGCCAATCAGGATTACAACCGCCAAAACGGCCAATGTTATTATTATCGTTGTTTTTTTCATTGCTTTATGCTATTTGTGATGTCAAAGTTGGTTATAGAAAGGTAACAGAGTTCCTTGTGCCTGTTCCAGGTCAAGTCTTGCCTGATAAAAATTAATTAATGAATTCACGTAATCGGTCTGTGCCTGACGGTATGAATTTTCAGCATTTATCAGATCCGTTAATGGCGCAGTTCCTCCTTTATATTGCAGCGTAGTGATCTCGTATACTTTCCTGGCCAGCTGTACATTCCGGTCGTCATTTTCAGTACTATATCTAGCCTGGTCCAGCTGAGATTGAGAATTATTAAACGCTAGGCGATAGGACTGAACATTCATCTTTTGCTGCTCTTCCTGCGTCATGACTTTAATTTTGGCTTGCTGGATTTGCGCATCCCTGCTAAAACCGTCAAAAATTGGAATATTCAGCCGGAGACCGATAGCACCAAATCCTGAGAAATTTCGGAAAGAATCACTGAAATCATTCGTCAGGGCAAGTTGTCCATAACGGGCGGTAAAGCTCAAACGCGGCAAGTAACCGGCCCTGATACGTTCCTGGTCAAGTCGGTTTAATGTTAATTCGTTTTCAGTTAACTGATAATCCGTGATATTTTTTGCATCAAACTGCGCATCCTGAATGCTTGGAATCTGAGTCAGAAGCAGAGAATCTTTTAGGAATAATTCCTGATCCTGATTTAAACCCATTTGATATTTCAAACGATTCAGTGCCAGCGTTACATTATTTTTAGCCAGCGTCAACTGTGATTTATTCGAATTGTAGCTAACCTCTGTGCGGTCATAATCAACGGGTTGTATAACGCCATTATCACGTTGCAATTTCAAAATATCCAGCACTTGCTGAGTCTTTTTTAAATTGTCTTCCAGCAAAGAAATCTGTTGCTGCGACACAAAAACTGAATAATAGTTTTTAGAAATCTGGTATATAATTTCTTCCTGTGTTGCTTTTTCATTCAGGTTCGCTCGTTCCTGATTCGGTTTATTTGCTTTTATGCCAATTAATAAAGACTGGTCGAAAAGTGCCTGTTCTGCGGAAGCGGTGAAGTTGGTCTGGAACTTTGAACCCAAGGCGATTCTGGTTGGCTCAGGACCGAAAACTCCCGCCGGAAGTGCCGTGGTTTGCAGTTTCAGGTTGTCATCAAATGTCCCGGTTCCGGAAACTTGTGGCAAATAGCCCGACAATGCCTGACGTGACTGCTGACGCGCGTTTTCTTTTTGATACTGCGCAATCCGGACGGTTCCAAAATGTTGAAGGCCATAATCAATACAATTTTTTAACGACCAGGGGGTCTGTGCCTGTGTTAAAAGCGGCAAGGAAAGAAGTATCAATACCTTACTAAAAAATCCTTTTTTCATACTAATAGGTTGATGTGTCTACTGTGGATATATCAACTATATATCCAAATTTTTTTACTCTTTAATAACGTTTGATAATTTCCGTACGATCGTGATCAACGAATCGATTTCTTCTTTACTGATCGAAGCAGTCATGCGCCGGTCAATGTCTTCGATGGATTCCATCATTTTTGTAACAACCTGTTTTCCTGCTGGTGTCAGTTCAATCAGGTTTTTACGACGGTCATGATCATCTGCGACAATGCGCACATAGCCGTCCCGGGCAAGTGTCTGAACTGACCTTTGAATGCCTCCTTTGTCTTTCTGAGTGAAATTTGCTATTTCCTGTTGGGATGGCGAATTGCCTTCGCGAAGGTATACGACAAACAATATCTGGAGCTGTTCCACTTGCAGGGTATAACCCATTCTTGCGAGCTCCTTGTTTGTATTACGGCCAACCAAGTGAGATACGGTGATAATGTTGAATATCATCATCTTGCTCAGACGTTCGTAGTTCGCTTTATTCAGCTCTTTAATTTCTATATCCATGATACAAAAGTAAAATAGGTAGACATATCAACCAAATTTATTATGAGGTATTTAAAATTATATTTTTTCTGATTGATAAAATATACTTATATCGGGAATAAGTTGAAAAAAAAATTTAAAAAATTCCGAAAACGGTTGGCAAAAAGTTTATTTAAATCCTGTATTTAATTAACTTACGAAGTTATTTGAATATAGAGGTCACCGATAGTCTTATCGGTTTGACTTTCGATGACAAACCCTGAATCAATTATTAAACTTTTTCTTTTGAGATGAATCGTAGAGAAGCCGTTCAAAAATTAACCCTTCTGATGGGAGGCGTTATTTCTGCACCTTTAATGGCTGGTGTGATGGGAGAAAAGCTGAATTTCGGCCCATCTGTTGAGGTTTCGGCTGAGCAGGAAGCTTTGCTTGCTGAAATTGCCGACGTAATTATCCCGACTACAAAAACACCAGGCGCAAAAGCTGCCGGAGTAGAAAAATTCATCACACGTGTGATGCGTGATTGTTACGTAGAAGAGGAGCAGCAGAAATTCTATGCTGGTGTAGAGAGGTTGAATAAAGATAGCAATACTGTTTACGGAAAGGGTTTTGCCGCATTGGATACGGCTCAGAAAAATGAGATCGTAAAGCGCAGTACTACGGCAGACAAACCTTTCTTTTTGCAAATGAAGGGACTGACGGTTACGGCTTATTTTACATCTGAAATCGGAGCGACACAGGCACTGGATTATTTGCCCATTCCCGGCAGGTTTGACGGTTCTTATCCGATGAAAGAGGGACAAAAAACCTGGGCACTTTAAGATCTTAACCTTTCTAAATTTATTAAAAGTATTATCACCATGGCGAATTTAAATGTTGATGCAGTAAAAGATATGACCTACGATGCCATCGTAATCGGTTCCGGGGTTTCCGGCGGTTGGGCAGCGAAGGAGTTGACAGAAAAAGGGTTGAGAGTATTAATGCTTGAAAAAGGGAAACCGCTTGAACACGTTACCGGCTACGAAAATGCTCTGAAAGATCCCTGGGAGATGAAATATAACGGTCGTCTGACTGTGAAACAAAAAGAAACGCATCCATTTCTTTCGCGCGACTACCCATATAATGAGATGACGGAAAAGTACTGGATGAATGACATGGATTCGCCGTACGAGGAAAAGAAAAGATTTGACTGGTTCAGACCCAATATTGTGGGTGGGAAATCGATCATGTGGGGCCGTCAGTCTTACCGCTGGAGTGATCTGGATTTTGAAGGAAATTTAAAAGATGGCATCGCCGTTGACTGGCCGATCCGTTATAAAGACGTTGCTCCCTGGTATTCCTATGTTGAAAAACATGTAGGGATTTCAGGTGAAAAATTAGGCTTGCCGCAACTTCCTGACAGTGACTTTTTGCCGCCGATGGAAATGTATCATGTTGAAAAGGAAGTCCGTAAAAGACTGGAAAAACAATTTCCTGGTCGTACTATGACGATTGGGCGTGTAGCAAACCTTTCGCAGCCGGATAAAATTCAGCTGGAAGGTGGCCGTTCTCCGTGTCAGTATCGTAACCGTTGTTCGTATGGTTGTCCATATGGTGCTTATTTCAGTACGCAGTCAAGTACTTTGCCGCCGGCTGTAAAAACAGGACTTCTGACACTTCGTCCGGATTCTGTGGTGCGGGAAATTGTTTACGACAAAGTAAAACAAAAAGCGACTGGCGTGAAGGTTACGGATGCTGTGACATTGCAGGAACGTGAATATTTTGCCAAAATTATCTTCGTTTGTGCAAGCGCGATTGGTACTTCACTAGTCCTTTTAAACTCCACATCTGACCGTTTTCCAAATGGTTTGGGCAATGATTCCGGTGAGCTTGGACATAACCTGATGGATCACCATTTCCGTACGGGTGCGAGCGGTGTTTGGGAAGGCGATTTGGATAAATATTATTTCGGTCGCCGGGCAAACGGAATCTATGTACCTCGCTATCAGAATATAGGGAATGATAAACGTGATTACATCCGCGGTTTCGGATATCAGGGAGGCGGTGGCCGTCAGGGCTGGCAGCGCAATGTTGCTGAACTTGCATTCGGCGCCGATTTTAAAGAAGAATTAACAACGCCTGGTCAGTGGACAATGGGTTTTGGTGGCTTCGGTGAAACGTTGCCTTACCATGAAAACCGTATGTATCTGAACAAGGAAAAGAAAGATAAATGGGGAATGCCGGCTGTTGTTTTTGATGCAGAATTACGCGAAAATGAAATGAAAATGCGTAAGGATATGATGAATGACGCGGCGGAAATGCTCGAAAAATCCGGCGTTAAAAATGTCAAAACACATGATAATGGATCTTATCTGGGTATGGCTATTCACGAAATGGGAACAGCTCGTATGGGTCGTGATCCTAAAACCTCGGTATTGAATGGCAATAACCAGATGCATGCTGTTAAAAATGTATTCGTTACAGACGGAGCTGCTATGGTTTCGGCATCTTGCGTGAATCCGTCATTGACCTATATGGCGCTTACTGCAAGGGCTGCGGATTTTGCTGTGAAAGAGTTGAAGAAGAAGAATATTTAATAGATTAGATTAAAAAATTGTTTTTCGCCAATCGAAATTCTTTGAATTTTGATTGGCGTTTTTTTTGACATTGTCGTTCATGCCTTATGGTTTGTTCGTGTCTCCGGTTAACGCTTCATTATATACAGTCCCTTTCCCAAAGTGATAAAACCATATCAAAATGATATGAAAATTATCAACCCCCAAAAGATTATTAAAAGTTTAATTATTTGATATTCAAAAGTTTAAATAGAAAATAAAAATTCTGGATCGTTGTTGGTATTTACCTTTTCATATCAATTTAAAAAGATGAAAAAGAAAATAGCCAAAGGGATTTACAAACAGATGCAAAAATTTGCAGATCTGACGCAAACCATGATTGCAAGAGGTGATATATCACGCGCGAAAAAATGTTTAGCAATCGCCGAAAATCTCTTTATGAATGGAAACAGAGAGCAAAAAAATGCAATCTCAAACGTCTACCTCTATTCCGTATCAGCATTGCTGGAATTGAAACATTTCAATACCGAACAGCTCCTTCCTGGCGCCCTGAAAAAGGAATATCTCAAACAGATCAACGCATTTTAGGTCATGGAGAAGCTAGAATTGATGCTTCGCTTAAAACCTTTCATTCTGATAAAATCCTATCATTTTAAGTTGATTCTCTCGGGTTTCAGATTGTTGTTTATGACACTATCTGTATGATTTAAAGGGTGTTAATGAATTAAAGTTATCGTCGGAACAAGTTTGGTATTAACCAATGCAAAGTAATTCACTCAAATAAATTTAAATAGTATGATCACAATCCTCTTAGTGGCGTCCGGAATTTTATGTTTCGCGCTCTTTTACAAAACAGTTAACTTCTTTGAAAACATCTGATATGGCAGCGCTATTTATCATCTCAATCTGTGTGTTTGGTTATATCTGCTACGTCTTAATCAAACCTGAAAAGTTCTAAGCAAAATCATGAAAACCAGGAATAAAAAGCATAGAACCAAATCGGAATTATGGGAAATTTTAACCATCGTTTTCATATGGCTGCTGACAATTTCGATGGTTTACATCATTTTCTGGAAGGCAAAATCGAATTAAATAATAGAAAAAATGAACACTGAATTATTTGGAATCATTGCCATGTTTGTCCTGACGGTTGCTTTTGCAATACCGATCGGCAAGTATATAGCAAAAGTTTACGCAGGCGAAAAAACCTCCTTCGATCCTGTTTTTAACCCTATTGAAAAACTGTTTTTCAAAATAAGCGGCATCAATGAAAAAGCCGAAATGAACTGGAAACAGCATATGTTTTCAATGATCACCATCAACATGGTCTGGTTCGTGCTTGGAATGTTTGTCTTAATGAACCAGGGCTGGCTGCCGCTAAATCCGGACGGCAACCCGGGACAAACGGCCGATTTGGCTTTTAACACAAGTATTTCTTTCGTAGTCAATTGTAATTTGCAGCATTATTCAGGTGAGTCCGGAGTTAGTTACTTGTCGCAGCTCGTTCTGATGTTCCTTCACTTTGTAACGGCAGGAACAGGTATGGCGGCAGCGGCCGTTTTATTTATGGCTTTACGCAAGCGGACAACGGATAAGCTTGGCAATTTTTACAATTTGATGATAAAATCCTGTACGAGAATTTTGCTTCCACTTTCAATTTTTGTCGCTTCAATATTGGCATTCAACGGAACGCCGATGACTTTTGAAGGAAAGGATACGATCATTAATATGCAGGGTGATACCGTTCAGGTTTCGACGGGTCCGGTTGCGGCGTTTGTTGCCATCAAACATTTAGGGACAAACGGGGGAGGATACTATGGAGCCAATTCTGCACATCCTCTGGAAAATCCTAACTATCTGACTAACATGGTGGAGATGATGGCGCAAATGATCATTCCCATAGCCATGGTATTTGCTTTTGGATTCTTTTTGAAAAGAAAGAAAATGAGTTGGATGATTTTTGGGGTCATGACGATCGGATTTTTGCTTCTAACAGTACCCACGATTGTATGGGAAAATGGTGGAAATCACGCGATCACGAAAATGGGGATCGATAATAGCGCCGGAGCCATGGAAGGTAAGGAAGTAAGGCTTGGGAGTACGGCTTCTGCTTTTTGGAGTATAGCGACTACCGTTATCTCGACGGGGTCTATCAATTCAATGCATGACAGCTTTACACCACTTTCAGGAATGACACAATTGCTGGCCATGATGACGAATGCTTTCTATGGTGGTGTAGGTGCAGGAATGCTTAACTTTTTCATCTTCATTATACTGGCGGTATTTATCAGCGGGTTGATGGTGGGAAGAACGCCAGAATTTATGGGTAAGAAAATTGAGGCACGCGAAATGAAAATCGCTATGATCGTCGCCTTGCTTCATCCATTTTTAATTCTGGTGGGTACGGCTCTGGCAGCGGCTTTTCCTGATATAACTTCTGCAACTCTTGCTAATCCAGGTTTCCACGGATTTACCGAAATGTTATACGAATACACTTCCTCGTCAGCAAACAATGGTAGTGGTTTTGAAGGCCTGGGAGACAATAATCCCTGGTGGAATATCACAACCGGTTTTGTTTTGATCCTTTCGCGTTACATTCCGATCATTGGCCCAATCGCTATCGCTGGACTTTTGGCCAATAAAAAATACATCCCAGAAAGTGCAGGAACGCTGAAAACGGACTCTTCAACTTTCGGAATCATGGTTCTGGCAGTCATCATAATTATCACGGCCTTATCCTTTTTTCCGGCTCTTACGCTGGGTCCGATCGCTGAGTATTTTACGTTACGTTAAAACTCGGTTTCAAAATAATAAATACAAGAGCTACCTGTAAAATCCGTTCAGGCGACAGATTTAAGATTAAAAAAGTAGCTGATACCTAATCGCTAACGGCTAAACAACGCCATCACGAAATGAAAAATCAAGATACATCCTTATTTCAAAAGGATTTGGTTAATGAAGCCCTTAAACAGGCATTTGTAAAATTGAACCCCAAAATAATGTTCCGTAATCCCGTAATGTTTACGGTGGAAATCGGAACGGTAATTATGTTGGTGGTGAGTATATGGACTTTAATGGGTGAAAAATCTCAGGGCAGTTTTGCCTACAACTTTACCGTTTTTCTGGTACTCCTTCTGACTTTACTTTTTGCCAATTTCGCAGAAGGAATTGCTGAGGCAAGAGGAAAGGCACAAGCTGACAGTTTGCGTAAGACAAGAGAAGAAACGCCCGCCCGACTGGTTACCGAAAATAAGCCCGGTTTTTCAGTTTCGACAAAACAGGTCATGTCAGCTTCGATGAAAAAAGGAGATGTTTTCATCTGTGAAGCAGGTGATAATATCGCGACCGATGGAGAAATCATTGAGGGTTTGGCAACGATTGACGAAAGTGCGATCACAGGGGAAAGTGCGCCGGTAATTCGTGAAGCAGGAGGTGATAAGAGCAGTGTGACGGGTGGGACAAAAGTGTTGTCCGATAAGATAAAGGTGATGGTAACGACGGAACCTGGTGAAAGTTTTCTTGATAAAATGATCGCTTTGGTAGAAGGTGCAAGTCGGCAAAAAACACCGAACGAAATAGCTCTTACTATTTTACTGGCCGGTTTTACGCTCGTATTCATCATTGTCTGTGTGACTTTAAAACCCTTTGCAGACCATGCCAATACGCCGATTACGATCGCGGCCTTTATTTCACTTTTTGTCTGTCTGATTCCAACTACGATCGGGGGATTGCTATCTGCAATCGGTATTGCAGGTATGGACAGAGCGCTTCGTGCGAATGTGATCACTAAATCAGGTAAAGCGGTAGAAACTGCCGGAGATATTGATGTGTTGCTATTAGACAAAACAGGCACGATAACTATTGGTAACAGAAAGGCAACGAATTTCTATGCAACCAAAGGGGTGACTGAGAATCATTTTATCAAATGTGCAGTATTAAGTTCAATCGCAGACGAAACGCCGGAAGGGAAATCAATTCTTGAACTCGCGAATCTGAACCCGTCTGCTTATGCTAATTTGAACAATCCGACTTTCATAAAATTCACCGCTGAAACAAGAAGTTCCGGCGTTGATTTTGATGAGACAAGAATTAGAAAAGGTGCCTTTGATTCCATCAGAAGCCTGACCACAAAGGCTGGAAATCACTTTCCTGCCGACATTGAGGACAGGACAAAAGCAATTTCAAATAACGGAGGGACACCACTTGTAGTTTCTGAAAATGAAAAAGTGCTGGGTGTTATTGAGTTGCAGGATATTATTAAACCTGGTATCAGTGAACGTTTCGACCGTCTGCGCAAAATGGGTGTTAAGACCGTGATGGTTACAGGCGATAACCCATTGACAGCCAGATTCATTGCTGAAAAGGCTGGTGTAGATGATTTTATCGCTGAGGCCAAACCGGAAGATAAAATGAATTATATCAAAAGAGAACAGGAAAGCGGAAAACTGGTTGCGATGATGGGTGACGGTACTAATGATGCGCCGGCCCTTGCACAAGCTGATGTGGGAGTAGCCATGAACAGTGGGACGCAGGCAGCAAAAGAAGCTGGTAACATGGTTGATTTGGATAACGATCCAACAAAACTGATCGAGATCGTTGAGATCGGAAAGCAACTTTTGATGACGCGCGGAACGCTCACAACCTTCTCAATCGCCAACGACGTTGCCAAATATTTTGCCATCATTCCTGCTTTGTTTATTGCATCCATTCCGGCACTTCAAGGTTTGAATATCATGGATCTCAACAGTCCGGAAAGTGCGATTTTGTCAGCCGTGATTTTCAATGCGATTATTATCCCAATTCTTATTCCACTGGCATTGAAAGGTGTTGCCTACAAACCTATCGGAGCCAGCGCACTGCTGAGGAGAAACCTTTTTATCTACGGTTTAGGCGGAGTTGTCGTGCCTTTTATCGGGATTAAGGTGATTGATATGGTAGTTAGTATCTGGTTGTAATTATAAATTAAATAATAATTAACAGGTCATTCGATTTTCACTAACTGGCAATCGCTAATGACTAAAAGCTTAAAAATCATGAAAACGAACCTATTTCCCGCAATCAAATTAACCGCCATCACGCTGGTTTTCTTTGCCGGAGTTTATACAATAATCATCTGGGGAATTGCTCAACTTGCTCCAAATCATGGAAATGGCGAGGTGGTAACACAAAACGGTAAAAAGTATTATACTAATGTCGGTCAGGCTTTCACTGCAGACAAATATTTTAACTCCCGTCCATCTGCGGTTGATTACAATGCTGCCGGTAGCGGCGGCAGTAACAAAGCACCTTCCAATCCTGAATATCTTCAAACTGTTCAGGCGCGAATCGATACTTTTTTAGTACACAATCCGGAAGTCAAAAAACAGGATATTCCTGTTGAACTGGTAACAGCCAGTGGGAGTGGACTTGACCCGAATATCTCTCCGAATGCAGCGCTGATTCAGCTGAAAAGAGTTGCGAAGATTAGAAATCTCTCTTATGAAAATGTGGAAAAATTGATAAATGAAAACACAGAGGCTCCATTATTAGGCCTCTTGGGCCCCGCAAAAGTGAATGTTTTAAAATTGAACATCGCCCTCGATCAGGTTAAATAAATGCATGAATTGCTCAACGTTATTAACTTATTCAATCTCAACGAAATATCAGGAATCCAATACACATATCCAGAATAAAAATGAATAAATTAGTTTTAATTGCCGCTGGAATTTTTTCTATTCCGGCTATTGCTCAGGATACTGTTTCAATCGAAAAAGTAAAATCAAATCCATTAACATTTTCAGGTTACGTTGAAGCTTATTACAGTTATGATTTCAACAAGCCAGCGAACCACGAGCGACCAGGATTTCTATATAATTTCAACAAACATAACGAAGTAAATTTAAACCTGGGACTTTTTAAAGTTAATTACAATACTGAAAGTGTTCGTGCAAATCTGGCGGTTATGGCCGGTACTTATCCGCAATATAATCTTGCCGCAGAACAGGGCTTATTAAAAAATATTTATGAAGCTAATGCAGGAATCAAGATATCCAAAAGGAGCAATCTATGGATCGACGCGGGAATTATGCCTTCGCATATCGGTTTTGAAAGCGCAATAGGAAAAGATAACTGGAATTTGACACGAAGCATTCTGGCAGAAAATTCTCCTTATTACGAGGCAGGTGTGAAAATCGGATTTACCAGTAAAGACGAAAAATTGTATGCGGCTGCAATGTATCTGAACGGCTGGCAGCGTATACAGAAAATTCCAGGAAACCAGACGCCAGCTTTTGGAACACAATTGACATATAGACCTTCTTCAAACACGACTTTGAATTGGAGTACTTACATAGGAAATGAACAACCCGACAGTACAAAACTATGGCGCTATTTTAATAACATTTATGGTCAATTTCAGCTTACGGACAAATTTGGTTTAACAGCCGGTTTTGATATTGGTGTACAGCAGAAAAGTAAAGGCAGCAGCTCTTACAATACATGGTATACGCCGGTTTTAATTGCCCGGTTTATGCCGAATGAAAAAGTCAGGATTGCCGCCAGAGGTGAATATTATGCAGATGAAAAGGGAGTGATTATCAGTACAGGTACGCCGAACGGTTTTAAAACTTTTGGGTACTCTGCCAACTTCGATTACTTGCCTGCACAAAATGTAATGTTCAGGCTGGAAGCACGGGCTTTTAACAGTAAAGACGATATATTTACAAAGGATGGCAAGGCTGATAACCAGAATTTCTTTGTTACAACATCCGTTGCACTATCATTTTGATGACTGAAAAAGAAAACAACGTAAAACATTTTCTGGACCTGATCAAAAAATCCAGAAAAGGAAAGTTTAAAATCTACATCGGCATGAGCGCCGGTGTAGGTAAAACCTTCCGGATGCTTCAAGAGGCCCACACATTGATGCGGAACGGTATTGATGTGGAAATCGGCTACGTAGAAACGCATAACCGGAAAGAAACCCACGATCTGCTGGAAGGCCTGCCGATAATTCCCAGGCGACAACTGTTTTACAAAGGAAAAGAACTGGAAGAATTCGATTTGCAAGCGGTTATTAGCCTGCGACCGGAAATCGTAATTGTTGATGAACTGGCACATACCAATATCGAAGGCAGTAAAAACGACAAACGCTGGCAGGATGTAATGGAAATTCTTGATGCCGGAATCAATGTGATCAGTGCTGTTAATATTCAGCATATTGAAAGTCTGAATGAAGAAATCAAGCAGATTACAGGTGTTGAAGTGAAGGAAAGAATTCCGGATAGTGTTCTTCAACAGGCCGATGAAGTGGTCAATATTGATCTTACTGCGGACGAATTGATTACGCGTTTGAAAGAAGGAAAAATATACGCCGCCGAAAAAGTACCAACTGCGCTTAACAACTTTTTTACGTCCGGAAATATTCTTCAATTACGGGAATTGGCACTGAAAGAAGTCGCCAGTCAGGTCGTTAGAAAAGTTGAAACGGAAGTAACTTCAAGAAGTGTTACCGCATTAAAGGCAAACAAATTTATGGCCTGTATCAGCAGTAATGCTCAGACTTCCAAAATTGTAATCAGAAAAACAGCCCGGCTGGCAAGTTACTATAACAGCCCATGGGTATTACTTTATGTACAAACTCCTAAGGAAAGTACGGACAAAATTGCGCTGGATAAGCAACGTTATTTGATAAATAATTTTAAGCTGGCAACAGAGCTGGGAGGCGAAATAATTCGAGTTGAAAGTCCGCATGTATCACGAACCATTATGGAAGTGGCCGAGCAAAGACAAATCACAACAATTTGTATTGGGAAGCCGCATATGAGTTTGTTTAAAGTAATTTTGGCTACCAATATCTTTAACCAGTTATTGAAAAAGCTATCTGTTTCCGAAATTGACCTGGTCATTCTGTCCTGATGAAAATAAAAACCAAATTAACCCTCGGTGTCGGACTGCTGTTTCTGATGATCATTATCCTTTCATTGGTGGCAGCGCGTTATATCAACGTGCTTAAAAATGACACAGAAAATATTCTGGTCGATAATTACAACACACTTGAATATTCTCGAAATATGCTTCGATCGCTGGATGAGACACAACAAAGCACAAAAGCTTTTTTAGTCTTTGAAGATAATCTTAATAAGCAGCGAAAAAATGTTACAGAAATAGGAGAGCGGGAAGCGACCGAGGCAATCGCTCAGCATCTTTCTCAATTGAAAAAATCACCCGGAAACATTGCTATACATCAGCTGATCAGAAAAGATATTACAGAACTGATGCGATTGAATATGGAAGCAATTCAGCTCAAAAGTGAAATTGCTCAGCAAACAGCGCGTTCTGCGAATTTATGGATTGTGATAACCGGAACATTATGTTTCCTTTTCGCTTTCACATTGCTTGTTAATTTGCCAAGTAACATAGCCAATCCGATTAAAGAGCTGACAGAAAGTATAAAAGAAATTGCTGCTAAAAATTATTCTCAACGGGTACATTTTGGTAGTAAGAACGAGTTCGGAGAATTGGCCGGATCGTTTAATACGATGGCTGAAAAACTGGAAGAATACGATAGCAGTAATCTTTCCAAAATACTATTTGAAAAGAAAAGAATCGAGACACTGATAAACAATATGCATGAGCCTGTTTTGGGTTTGGATGAGAATAAAAAAGTGCTGTTTGCTAACGACGAGGTGTTGAAAATCTCAGGACTTTTGGCAGAAGACGTTATAGGGAAACCGGCGGTCGATGTGGCACTTCACAATGACCTGATCCGCTCGCTCGTACAGGGTTTGGTTACTCCGAAACCGGACTCGGAAAAAGAAAAACCTCTTAAAATATTTGCAGATAATAAGGAAAGTTATTTTGAAAAAGAAATTGTAAATATTACGATTACCCCGACAGGGGAGAAGGAGAGGATATTTATTGGACAGGTGATTGTGCTGAAAAATATTACACCGTTTAAAGAGCTGGATTTTGCCAAAACCAATTTTATTGCCACTGTTTCGCACGAGTTGAAGACACCAATTTCCTCAATAAAAATGAGTGTTCAATTGTTGGAAAACAGACAGACCGGCGAGGTAAACGAAGAGCAAAAGCAACTGATCGAAAGTATTAAAGATGATAGTAACAGGCTGTTGAAAATTACTGGCGAGCTGTTGAATCTTTCGCAGGTGGAAACCGGAAATATACAATTAAATATTCAGCAAAGCAGCCCTTATAAAATTCTTCAATATGCGATGGAAGCCGTGAAGGTTCAGGCAGATCAGAAGCAGATAGTGCTGTTGGCAAAATCAGAAGATGAGTTGCCGGAAGTGAAAGCAGATACCGAAAAGACTGCGTGGGTTTTAATTAATTTTTTAACCAACGCTATTCGTTATTCGTCGGAAGAAAGCAAAATAGTTATTGCTTTGAAAAAGGAGCAAGACGGAGTTTTGTTTTCTGTTAAAGATGAGGGAAAAGGAATTGAAAGCCGGTATCGGGAAAAAATATTTGATCGTTATTTCCAGGTTCCTGGAAGTTCGAAAACCGGAACAGGTTTAGGTTTGGCGATAAGCAAGGAATTCATCGAAGCCCAGGGCGGAAAAATCGGTCTTGATTCCGAAATCGGCATGGGAAGCACGTTTTACTTTAACCTCAAAACGTAAGAAATTTCCGCTAACACCGATTGGCAACAATCTCCCGTTCCAAACCGAACAACAGTGTTCATTATCGGACAATGTTATTCGGTTTTGTGTTTTATAATATATTAATAGTCAATGATTTAAATAAATAGTTGTAAGGTGGCAAAGTATTTGCGCAGAAACGGTTACACAGGATGCATAATAGCTTACCTCTAAGGCATCCAAAGTAAACTTCTCATTTATTAGCCTTACTATGATCCAGAACTATTTTAAAATCGCCTTTCGAAATCTTGCTAAAAACAAAGGATACGGTTTCATAAACGTTGCCGGGCTGGCGATGGGAATGTCGGTTGCAATCCTTATCGGGCTTTGGATTTATGATGAGGTGACGTACGATCGTTCCCATGAAAATTATGGAAGAATCGCCCAGATCATGCAGCACCAGACCTACAATGGTCAGATTGCGACGCAAACTGCCGTGCCGTTTCCACTAGGTGCTGAGCTTCGAAAAAATTATGGCAGCGATTTTAAATATGTGCTGATGTCGACCTGGGGAGGCAGACATGTACTCGCGTTTGGGGACAAAAAATTGGCTAAAAACGGCCGTTATATCGAGCCTCAGGCACCTGATATGTTAAGTTTGAAAATGCTGCGCGGTTCGTCGGCGGGATTGAAAGATCCATACTCCATCATGCTTTCGGAATCGGCTGCAAAATCCTTTTTTGGAGATGCAGATCCCATCGACAAAGTGCTGAAAATGGACAACAAACTGAATGTCAAAGTTACCGGGGTGTATGCAGATCTTCCATACAACTCGTCGTTCAAAGATATGCAGTTTATGGCGCCCTGGAGTTTGTTCGAAATTAATTCTCCCTGGATGAAGAATGAGGAAGACCCTTGGCGGGCAAATAGTTTTCAGACATTAGTTCAATTGAATGAGCATGCTGATATTGAAAAAGTTTCAGCGAAAATTAAAGATGTCAAAGTAAAAAACATCCGCAGGGAACAGCTGAAATACAAACCGGAAGTCTTTCTGAATCCGATGAGTCAATGGCATTTATATTCTGAATTTAAAGATGGACAACGCATTGGGGGGCAAATAGAATTTGTTTGGCTTTTTGGAGTTATAGGCACGTTCGTGTTGCTACTTGCATGTATAAATTTCATGAATCTGAGCACCGCGCGTTCTGAAAAAAGAGCCAAAGAAGTAGGTATCAGAAAGGCGATTGGATCTGTACGCCAGCAATTGATCGCACAATTTTTCAGTGAGTCGCTGATCGTTGTAGCAATGGCTTTTGTCCTGGCATTAGTCCTTGTAATGCTCATCCTGCCGCAATTTAATGTCATTGCAGATAAAAAACTTTCTATACTTTGGGGTAATCCTTACTTCTGGATAGCCGGGCTAGGATTTAGTGTTCTAACAGCCGTTATAGCAGGAAGTTATCCTGCATTATATCTTTCATCTTTTCAACCCGTAAAGGTTTTGAAGGGTACTTTCCGGGCGGGTAAATTTGCCGCAATTCCCCGCAAGGCTCTTGTAATCGTGCAGTTTACCGTTTCCATTATTCTGATTATCGGCACCACCGTCGTTTTTCGTCAGATTCAGTTTGCCAAAAATCGTCCGGTCGGCTACGATCGAAATGGCCTGGTGACGATCAATTTATTAACTGCTGATATTCATAATCATTTTGGGGCTGTACGCGATGAGCTAAAAAAATCAGGTGCAGTTTCTGAAATTGCTGAATCGGGAAGTCCTGCAACAGAAGTATGGTCTTCAACGAGCGGTTTGGCCTGGAAGGGAAAGGATCCTGCACTATCGGTTGACTTTCATTTCAACGAAGTGTCTCACGATTATGGTAAAACGGTAGGCTGGCAATTCATAGATGGCCGTGATTTTTCAACAGAATATGCCTCAGATTCTATGGCTCTGGTTATCAATGAAGCGGCTGTGAAATTTATGGGGTTAAAAAATCCGGTTGGCGAGCAGATGACCTGGAACGGTACTCCTGTCAGAGTTATCGGGGTTGTAAAAGATATGATCGTTCAGTCGCCTTACGCGGAAATTAATCCACTGTTTTATAGTTTGTCGACGCAGGGCGGGAGCATTGCCAACATAAAAATGAACCCATCTGAAAAGCCAGGTGATGCATTGGCTAAAATTGAGACAGTCTTTAAAAAGTACGATACAGCCTCACCTTTCGAATACAGATTTGTAGATGATGATTACGCAACAAAATTTTTTAACGAAGAACGTGTTGCAAAGCTCACTTCATTTTTTTCTGTACTGGCCATATTAATCAGTTGTCTTGGAATATTCGGGCTTGCTTCCTTCACTGCCGAACAGCGCACCAAGGAAATCGGCGTTCGCAAAGTGCTTGGCGCGTCTGTCGCCAATCTCTGGCAAATGCTTTCAAAAGATTTTGTCATACTTGTTGTTATTTCCTGTATCATTTCTGCGCCGGTCGCCTATTATTTCCTGAATGGCTGGCTGCAAAAATATCAGTACCGGACAGAAGTTTCCTGGTGGATTTTTGTCCTCGCGAGCCTTGGAGCTTTAATCATTACTTTGCTAACAGTCAGTTATCAGGCAATCCGGGCTGCACTGCTCGACCCGGTGAAAAGTTTGAAAAGTGAGTAGCACAATATAAATCCGTCATTCACCTTTCCCGAAAATAAATTTCTATGATCCTGAATTATTTTAAAACAGCGTGGCGAAGTCTCCTGAAAAGCAAGACCAATTCCCTGATCAACGTGTTAGGACTTGCTCTTGCCATAACCTGCTGCCTGGGTATCTACACATTTGTGAAGTACGAACTCAGTTTCGATAGTTTTCATAGTAAAGCCGGAAATACCTATCGGGTGGTTGAGCACAGCAAAAAAGCAGACGGAGTACAACATTGGGCAACTACCGCCTATCCGTTGGCGGAGGCTATGCGGCGTGAATTTCCTGAAATCAGTGTTACGCAAACTGCTGGTCCTGATAAGAACATGATCAGTTCAAAGGATATCAATGGAAATATTCACCGTTTTCAAGAAAATCGCGTGATGTTTGCGGATCAAAATTATCTTGATTTATTTGATTTTCAGGGTTCATTTAAAGAGGGTTTGTGGCTTTCCGGTAATTTAAAAACAGCCTTTAAGGATCCTAATTCAGTTGTTTTGACGGAGCGAATGGCAGAACGTTATTTTGGAATTAACAGCAATTTTGACGGTTTGCTGGGAAAAACACTTACACTGAATAACACTGATTTACTTACCATTTCAGGCATCATAAGAAATCCGCCGGCGAATACGAACCTGCCTTTTGAAATTCTTATTAACTATCAGTTTTTCAAGTCACACAACACATACCAGGCAACTAACTGGTCGGGAAATTATCAGGGTACCACTTACGTCTTGCTGCCGGAAAATTTGGAAGCCGAAATTTTCGAGCATGAAATTGAAGTAATGAAGAAAAAATATCTTAACGCTCAGGACAACAACCGGATCCATTATTTTCTTCAGCCACTTTCTGATATTCATACCAATTCCAAGTATTCTGCGGGATTAGGCAGCTATGTTTTGGGTAGAGAAATTCTTTGGGGACTTGTCAGTCTTGCCGTCTTTCTCATTCTGATTGCCTCAGTCAATTTTATTAATCTGAGTACCGCGCAAGCCATGCAGCGGCGAAAAGAAATCGGTGTCAGGAAAGCAATCGGAAGTACCCGAGGGCAATTGTTTTTTCAGTTCATGAGTGAAACTTTTGTGCTGGCCATTGTGGCGGGTTTTCTTTCGGTTAATGCCTTGTATGGACTTCTGTATATTGTCAACCAAAAATTGTCTTTTATCAATATAGACTTGCAACCTGATTTTAATGCCTGGTTTTTCGGAGCAGCTCTGATTGGAATCATAACACTTCTTGCCGGAAGTTATCCAGCCCTTGTTCTGTCAAATTTCAAACCGGCAATGGCGATCAAAAATACGTCTCAAAGGAAATCAGGTGGCATCTCACTGCGTCAGGGTCTTATCGTATTTCAATTTGGTATCACATACTGCCTTCTGGTGGCGACTTGGATAGCTTCCGGGCAAATGACATATTTTCAAAACAAAGGATTAGGATTTACCCGTGATGCAGTGTTAACGATCAATGCTCCTGGAAATAAGTCACGAAGCAAGCTTGATGCTTTTCGTCAGGAACTATACCAGCAGAAAGATATCAGGGAGATCAGTTTCGCAACCGGAGCTCCGCTTACACAAAATTGGTATGGTACAGATTTTCGCCTGAAAGCAGAGCCGGTGATCATGGGGCGTCAGGCTGAAATGAAGGGGGTAGATGCCGAATATAAAAACCTGTTTGGCCTGCAACTACTTTCCGGCAGATGGATTTCGTCTACGGATCCAGTTTCGGATAGTCTTGGTTTTAACGGCTTTGTTATCAATGAAACATTGGCGAAAATGCTGCATCTTACTCAGGAAAAAGCCATTGGAGAAACGTTGGTTATTAATGAAGGCGAGGCGCCAATTGTTGGTGTGGTGAAGGATTTTCACAATACTTCGTTACAGCAAGCCATTCAGCCCTGCGTTTTCATGAGGAACAACGCTCCGGAACAAATTCATGTCCGGTTACTTCCCCTTGACGGGAAAAACGCAGATATTAAAAATACGCTGGCACAAATTGAACAATCCTGGAAGAGGAGTTTTCCTGATGAAGTTTATCAATATACTTTTCTGAATGAATCGTTAGCGAAAAATTATTTTGTTGAACAGCTCGTTTTTGATGCATTTCGCATATTCGCCGCTATTTCAATATTCATTTCATGCCTCGGACTTTTTGGTTTGACTACACTGATTGCCGCACAACGAACAAAGGAAATTGGTGTTAGAAAAGTTTTGGGTGCATCGGTAGCGAGTGTAGTGGCGATGCTGACCGGCGATTTTATAAAATTAGTAACGTTCGCCATTATTCTGGCACTCCCCATTTCCTGGTGGGGTATGAACGCCTGGCTGCAGGGATTTGTATACAAGGCTGATTTGAACGTGTGGATTTTCGTCTTTTCCGGACTGTTTGCGCTTGCAATCGCTTTGGCAACAGTTAGTTTTCAAAGCATAAAAGCCGCTTTGATGAATCCGGTTGAAAGTTTGAAAAGCGATTAAATAATGTTTAGAATTTGAAACTGTGAAACGGTTGACAATCTGTTTCTCAAAATAACAGCGATATGCTAAGAAATTATCTGAAAATTGCCGCACGTAATCTTTGGAGAAGCAAAGGATTTTCTGCCATCAACATCTTCATGCTCTCGATTGGAATCGCAGCCTGTTTTTTCATTTTTCAGTATGTTTATTTTGAGTCCACTTATGACCGGTTTATGACCATCGACCAGAAGCCCGAATCCCAAAATCCTAACTTCTAAAACCTGAAAGCCATGTTCCGAAATTATATCAAAATTGCTTTTAGAAATCTCCGTAATGAAAAATGGTATTCGCTGCTTAACATTGGAGGCATGGGCATCGTGCTGGCTGTCAGTATTCTCCTCTTTTGGTGGGTGAGAGACGAATTGACCTATGATACATTTCATTCGGATATAGAAAAAATTTACCGGGTAAATACGCTTTTTGGATCGGAAACGGCAGAAAATACATTTCCGGATACTCCTGGCGCCGTGTCACCGGTTGCACTGCAATCCATTCCGGGAGTTCACTCGGCCGTTCGGCTGGCTCCTTTTTGGGCAAGGACTTTTCGGGCGGGTGAAAAAACATTTACGGAAAATAGTGATCTGGCCTTCGTGGATGAAGACTTTTTGAAATTTTTTGACGGCTTTTCATTGCTTTACGGTAACAAGAATAACCTCTTTCCTTCAAAAAATGCAGTAGTCCTTACCAAAGATCTGGCAGTCAAGTTTTTTGGTTCACCAAATGCTGTCGGGAAAGTGTTCAAAAGCGTAGAAAACAACCAAATTTTGACAGTAGGTGCTGTGATTGATGAGATTCCTGACAACTCGTATTTCAAACAAAAGATGTTTCTGCCTGTATCGGCCAAAAGGGAATCTTTTAAGGCCGAAAATGATGGAACTGATTTTGACCAAAGCTGGATTACTTATGACTTCGAAACTTTCATTAAACTTGATAAAAATGCAAATCCTGAATCGATTGGCAAGCAGATCACTGCGATTAAAAATAAAGCCAGGAACAGGGATAAGGACCCTGCTACATACTTTTTACAACCATTCCGTCAATTGCATCTTTACTCACCGGATGGAAAAAATTCTGGAATGCAGCAGGTTAATCTTCTCGGCCTGATCGCGTTTTTACTTTTAAGTATCGGATGTATTAATTATATAAATCTCACAACAGCACGTGCGTCACGCCGTAACCGGGAAGTTGGCATTCGCAAAGTTGTTGGTGCAAAATCCGGTCAGTTAGCCGGACAGTTGATGGTAGAATCCCTTTTAACGCTGGGTTCTGCTCTGATTTTTGCCGTTTTATTAATCCAGATCTTATTGCCGTTTTATCAAAATATAACCGGAAAGACAGGACATTTTTCGCTGTTCGATGGAGATACATTGCTGGTCCTTTTCGGTGCGCTGGTTATAACATTTTTATTAGCCGGGATTTATCCCGCTTTAATGATCGCCGGTTTTAATCCTATTAATGCGTTACGCGGACGTTCCAATCAACAGGCGACGGCGGGTCTAAGAAAAGGATTGGTAGTGACGCAGTTTGCCCTCGCGACTATTTTAATTACAAGCACTCTTATTATCGGCAGTCAGCTGCGTTTTATCCGTGAGCGGGATTCTGGATTTAACAGAAAACATATATTTTCTTTTGATGCGAAAAAATTCGCTGCCCCACTCAAAGAAACACTGTCAGCCGAGCCATCGATAACGAGCGTAAATACCGCGAGTGATACTCCGATTAATGTTCTCAGGGGAACAGGTACAGTCGAGTGGGAGGGGAAAGATCCTGCATTCATGCCAATTTTTGCTTTCATGAGCATCGACCCGACCTTTATTCCAAATTTTGGAATAAAGATTAAAGATGGAAGAAATTTTAATGGAAGTCCTTCTGATTCAATTTATTTTATGCTGAACGAAACGGCGATAAAACAAATGGATTTGAAGAATGCAGTTGGTAAACGTATAAAAGTGGAGGGCAGGGAAGGCGAGGTTATCTGCATTGTGAAGGATTTTAATATCGCTTCGGTTCATGAGACAATCAGACCTCTGATACTAGCCAGCCGCCCTCAGACTAACAACATTGTTCTTGTTAAAACAACCGGGGAATCTGCTAAAAGAGCATTAGAAGTGACGCAAGATCTATGGAAAAAATATGCGCCTGACTATCCTTTTGAATATAAATTTCTGGATGAACATTACAATGAACAATATAAATCGGATCAGCAAACAGAGTTTTTATTCAATTTCTTCGCCGGGATCGCCATTATTATTTCTTGTTTGGGATTGTTAGGCCTCGTCTCTTTTACAGCGGAACAGCGCACAAAAGAGATCGGTGTAAGGAAAGTTTTGGGCGCTTCCGTAGCCAGTATCACATCATTGCTTTCAAGAGACTTTCTGAAATTAGTGATTGTTGCTATCGTCATCGCGGTACCGGTCGCCTGGTTCTTTATGGAAAAATGGCTGGATAACTTCGCGTTTAAAGTGGCGCTCGACTGGAAATTATTTTTACTCGGAGGTCTGCTGACAATTGTTACTGCCCTTGCGACAATTAGTTTCCAGAGCATCAAAGCAGCGCTGGCAAACCCGGTGAAAAGTCTTAAAAGTGAATAAAAATAAAAGTTTGGGAGACAGATTCTTATCATCTGCGGCTCGACATTTACACAATTATCACGTATAGCTATGATCACAAATTATTTTAAAATTGCCTGGCGAAATTTATTAAAAAACAGTTTCTATTCCCTCATCAACTGTACCGGTTTGACGGTAGGTTTGAGTGTCGGAATTTTAATTTTGTTGTGGGTTCAGGATGAGCTAAGCTATGACCGGTTTCACGCAAAAGCAGACGTGATCTATAAACTGGAAAATCGGGTAGGGACAGGGTCAAGTCAGCAGATCTGGACGTCTACCGTTGCACCGATTGCGGAGTTTGCGAAGAAAGAACTTCCTGAAGTAAAAAACGCCGTTCGGCTAACTTACGATGGTACATACACATTGTTTAAATACAAAGGTAAAGTCTTCAATGAGAGTAATTCCGCTTTCACAGATCCGTCGCTGTTTTCTGTTTTTGACTTCAATTTGGTGCAGGGAAACCAGTCCAAACCGTTTCCTGATAATCATTCCGTTGTGCTAACGGAGACGGTTGCCAAACGTTATTTTGGTCAGGATGATCCGATAGGAAAAGTCATTCTGGCGAACAACAATGTAAATTTTACAGTATCGGGTGTGATCCACGACATTCCCAAAAATTCTGTTATTCAGGGAGAAATGTTTTTCCCGATTGCAGGATTTTTTGATCGGGTATATCTCGGACGAGGCGACGGCAAAAATTCCGATAATGATTTTATTCAGTTCAATTATCTTACCTATTTGCAACTGCTGCCCGGAAAATCAGCCGCAGATCTTGCGGTGAAATTGAGAAATATTCACCTTCGTAACAAACCCGACGATACCGATCTTACCTACCTTTTGCAACCATTGTCCGATACCCATCTTTATCATTCTGACGGAACGGACGGAGGTATCGAAACGGTTAGAATGTTTGTGATCATAGCGCTTTTAATCCTTACAATAGCCTGCATCAATTATGTCAATCTCTCAACTGCAAGAGCCATTCTACGTTCAAAAGAGGTTAGTATGCGTAAGATCGTCGGAGCGGCAAAGTCACAGTTGTTTTTGCAGTTTTTAGTAGAAACGGTTCTGATTTTCTCGCTTGCGACGATCCTGGCGCTCGGGCTTATGCATGCGATACTGCCTGTTTTTAATCAAATTTCAGGAAAAGCACTCGTTCTGAATTTTACCAGTTATTCGATCTGGAAAGTTTTTGGAGTTACAATTCTCGGCACGCTGATTGCTTCAAGTATTTATCCTGCATTATTGTTATCCTCTTTCGAGCCGTTAAGGGCATTGAAAGGAAAAGTTTCCGGTAAAATTAACGAGGCTATATTTCGTAAAACTTTGGTCGTGGTTCAGTTTGCGGTATCGGTTATTCTTGTGGCCGGAACGTTTATTATTGGTAGTCAGCTTAACTACATTCGATCGAAAGAACTTGGTTACGATAAAACACATGTGCTGTCGTTTTATATGCAAGATATGGAAAAGCACTACGAAGCCGTCAAATCGGATTTGTTAAACAACCCGGGCGTTAAGGCCGTTACGCGTGCGAATTCCAATATTATAAATCTTGGAGGACAAACGGGAGATAACTCGTGGGATGGAAAAGAGAAAGGCGAAACGCTGATGTTAAGGACTTTATCGATTGATAAGGATTTTACATCATTCTTTAAAATGCAACTTCTGGAAGGCACTGGTTTTACAGGCTCCGTCTCAGATTCTCTTCATTTTATCCTTAATGAAACGGCTATAAAAGCGGCCAGAATCAAAGACCCGATCGGTAAAAAATTTAAGTTATGGAATAAAACGGGAACAATCATTGGTGTAGTAAAGGATTTCCATTTTGCCTCGATGAAACAGACCATTGAGCCAGCAATTTTCTATTATCAGCCCAACGACCTCAACCGGATTTTTATAAAAACAACCGGTAAGGATGCGGATAAAGTGATCGCGTCTACGGGACGTCTATGGAAACAATACAATGCTGATTTCATTTTCCGGTTTGCTTTTCTGGACGATTCATTCAACGATTTATACAGAACGGAGCAGGAAACAGGTTTGCTCTTCAACATCTTCGCAGGAATTGCCATTTTCATTTCGTGCCTGGGCTTATTTGGACTTGCAGCCTATACCGCGCAAACACGGACACGGGAAATCGGTGTGAGGAAAGTTCTTGGTTCAAGCGTCGCCGGGATAGTCGAGCTTCTTGCGAAAGATTTTATCAAGCTTGTTTTAATCGGCGTTGTGATTGCCATCCCGATTGCCTGGTATGCCATGAGTAAATGGTTGCAGGATTTCGCATACCGTGTTGAGATTCAGTGGTGGATTTTCGCTTTGTCCGGACTGCTGGCCTTGGTTGTTGCGTTGCTAACCGTTTCTTTTCAAAGTATCAAAGCGGCACTGATGAATCCGGTAAAAAGTTTGAGATCTGAATAATTGGAATAGACAGCAGGAGCCATGATACAGAATTATTTCAAAATAGCAATCAGGAATCTGACCCGAAATAAAGGTTATTCCGCCATTACGATCTTTGGGCTCGCGCTCGGTTTTGCAATAAGTCTGTTATGTATGCTGTACGTAAAAGACGAGTTGAACTTTGATCGGCATAACCTGAAAGCTGACCGGATTTATAGAATTAACAGTGATCTTACCAACTCTGGTAAAAGCCTTCAGGGTGCAGCGTCGCCCACACCGATGGCTGAAACTGTGAAGCGGGATTTTCCGGAGGTTGAGGCAACGACACGTTTAGGTAAATTCAGCAGCCAGCTTGTAAAAAGTGACCGGGCAATTTTACGCGAACAGGCGATAATATATGCGGACTCGAGCGTTTTTGATGTCTTTACGATACCGATGATCGCTGGGAATACTAAAAAAGCTTTGACCGATCCTCAGTCTGTTGTCATATCGGAAAGTATGGCTGAAAAGTATTTTGGTACGACCGACGCGCTCAACCGAACATTGATTTTTGATACCAACGATGCGCGGAAAGTTTCGGGTATTATGCGGAATATTCCCGAACAATCTCATTTTCAAGCAGATTTTCTTTTACCGCTGTATGAAACAAAAGATGCCAAGGTCAACAAATGGACAAACCACATCTTTAATACTTATGTCGTTTTAAAGCCAGGCTCAGATCCCGGGTTGGTCGACAAGAAATTTGAAAAGATTGTCCAGACATATATGGATCCGGCTTTGAGAAAATTTTTCGGGAAGTCTTTGGCAGAATCCAGGAGTTCGGGGAATGATTTTAAGTATTCCCTGATGCCGTTGCTGGATATTCATCTATATTCGGACAGGCAGGGTGAGTTGGCCGCTAACGGCAGTATCGAATATTTTTATATTTTTCTTGCAATTGGTTTATTCATTCTGCTGATTGCGATTGTCAATTTTATCAACCTAACGACTGCCAGATCCGTCAAACGTGCCCGTGAAGTGGGCGTTAGAAAAGTGATGGGCTCTGATCGCTCCGTTCTCGTCCTGCAATTCCTGTCTGAATCTATGTTGACTACCTTTTTGTCGCTGGCAGCGGGGGCAATATTGTTGTACGCTTTGTTGCCTTGTTTCAATCAATTGGCAGCGAAGAATCTTTCTCTTCCTGATGCAGTAAATCCGAAGTCGATCTGTTTTATTTTAACAGGAACGTTACTGACAGGAATTTTGGCAGGCATTTATCCGGCTTTTTACCTGTCATCGTTCAAACCGGTTTCTGCACTCAAAGGCGGGTTGAAATTATTTAACAAACGGGAAGGAATGAGAAGTTATCTCGTTGTTTTTCAGTTTTCTATATCGATTTTACTGATTATCGGTACCTTACTCATTAACCAGCAATTGAACTTCATCAGGACTAAAAGGCTTGGGTTCGACAAAGAGCAGGTTTTGATTGTAAAAACCGGACAATCCAGTTCATCTGACGTTCTAACTTTTAAGAATGAAGCAGTTAAAAATGCCGGTGTGGCATCAGGATCTGTGAGTGGTTTTTTACCTGTTGTTTCGCAAAGATGGAATGACATGTGGTATCCGAAAGAGCAAGCAGAGCAGCAATTTGCTGTAAATATGCAGGAATGGATGGTGGATGCTGACTATGTTAAAACGCTGGGTTTGGAACTTGTGAAAGGCAGGAATTTCAAAGAAGGAAGTGTTGCCGACCAGCAGGGAGTGCTTATTAATGAGAGTGCTGCCAAAAAGTTTGCTTATGAAAATCCTGTCGGAAAGACCCTGCGCAAAACAGGGGAAGAAACCGCGATAATTATTGGCGTAGTCAAGGATTTTCATTACGAATCGTTAAGAAATCAAATTGAACCGCTCGGACTTTTTATCAGCAGTAATGCACTCGGCCAAAGCGTTGAAAAAGCATCTTTCGAATCCGTTTCTTTCAGGCTGAATCCGGGAAATTTGAGTTCTGAATTATCTTCCCTTCGTAAAACCTGGGAGAAAATTGCCCCGGGACGACCTTTTGAATATTCATTTTTGAGCGAAGATTTTGACGCAATGTATCGATCTGAACAGCGTATCGAGCGTTTGTTTACCGCATTTGCGTCCGTCGCCATTTTAATTGCCTGCCTCGGACTTTTCGGATTAAGCGCGTTCTCGGCAGAGCAACGGACAAAAGAAATTGGTGTTAGAAAAGTACTGGGCGCTTCCGTGGTAAGTATTACGACATTGCTGTCCGGAGAATTTTTAAAACCTGTACTGGTTGCCATACTAATTGCCTCACCCGCCGCCTGGTATGCAGTAAATCTTTGGCTTAAAGATTTTGCATATAAAACAGAAATCCAGTGGTGGGTTTTTGTACTGGCTGGCGGCTCAACCGTTTTTATCGCCTTGCTGACCGTTAGTTTTCAAAGTATAAAAGCGGCATTGACAAACCCCGTCGATAGTCTGAAAAGCGAATGATTTTATAGTTAACAGGTATTGATTGGAGTGTTCGTTTGGTGTAAAAGAAAGTGAATTTCAGTTTCAGCTTCCAAAAAAAATCTTTCAGCCATGTTAAAAAACTACTTTAAAATCGCTTTGAGAAACCTGCAAAAAAAACAGGGTATACTCATCGATTAACATCGTTGGGTTATCAGTCGGAATGGCGGTGGCCATGCTGATCGGATTATGGATTCATGACGAGTTATCTTTTAACAATTATTTCAAAAATTATGATCGCATCGCTCAGGTCTGGCAGTTTGTAACATTTGACATTAAGAAATCAACTTATGGCGTCGTCCCAATTCCATTGGCGGATGAACTGCGGACGAAATATTCTGATTTCGAATCGGTCAGCATGTCGAAAAATCAGGCACTGAATTTGACATTTGGCGAAAAGAAATTTTTTAGATCCGGAAGTGCGGTAGAACCTGCTTTTACGGAAATGATGTCATTAAAAATGCTCTCAGGAAACCGAAGCGGTTTACTCGATATCAACTCGATTTTGTTGTCTGAATCGTTGGCAAAAGCTTTTTTTGGAGAGGAAAATGCTTTGAATAAATTGATCAGAATCGACAACAAGGTGACGGTCAGGGTGACCGGCGTCTATGAAGATTTTCCTCAAAATACCGCTTTTAAAGAAATATCATTTCTGACTCCATGGAATTTGCTGCTGTCGATGGATTCTTACGCTAAAAGTGCACTATATCAATGGGATGAAAATTCCTTTCAGCTATATGCCCAACTTAAAAGCACGGCAAATTTCGATCAGGTTTCATCAAAAATTAAGGACATAAGGATGAGACGCGACGATCCGCCCGCCTACAAACCTGAATTTTTTCTTCATCCTATGTCGCGGTGGCATTTGTATTCCGAGTTTGAAAATGGCGTAAATGTTGGTGGACTGATTCAGTTTGTTTGGCTTTTTGGGACAATCGGCTGTTTTGTCCTCTTTTTGGCTTGTATAAATTTTATGAATTTAAGTACGGCCAGATCTGAAAAACGGGCAAAGGAAGTGGGTGTTCGGAAAGCGATTGGATCAATGCGGAGTCAGCTCGTAAGCCAGTTTTTCAGTGAATCCTTTCTCGTTGTCGGTATTGCTTTTGTCCTGTCGTTGATTCTGGTCAAAGTGTCTTTGCCTATGTTCAACACAGTTGCTGAGAAAGACATAGTCATACCCTGGGCCAATCCCTGGTTCTGGTTTTTTGGTCTCACGTTTAACTTGTTGACCGGAATAGTTGCGGGAAGTTATCCGGCTCTTTATCTATCTTCTTTTCAGCCGCTTAAAGTTTTAAAAGGAAATATCCGCGTTGGCAGATTCGCAGCAGTTCCCCGTAAGATGCTCGTGGTTGTCCAATTTACAGTTTCGGTAACACTTATTATTGGTACCATAATCGTCTTTCGGCAGATTCAGTTTGCGAAAAATCGTCCAGTCGGTTATACAAAAAGCGGTTTGATAGAAATAAGAATGAATGGCCCCGAACTTTCAATGCACTATGGCTCGCTACGGAACGAATTACGAAACACCGGTGCGGTAGTTGAAATGGCAGAATCGTCCGGCTCTGTGACCGTGCAGGATGGCGGCACGACAAACTTTTCCTGGCCGGGAAAAAGTCCGGATGCGCATCCTCTGATTATGTCGAACAGCGTAACGCACGATTATGGCAAGACAATCGGCTGGAATTTGTCTCAGGGACGGGATTTTTCCAGAGCATTTTCTATGGATACATCTTCTATTATCCTTAATGAATCTGCTCTCAAACTGACCGGACTGAAAAAGCCTTTGGAGTCTTATGTCAAATTTAACAACAAGGAATATAAAGTGATCGGTATTGTGAAAGACATGATTAAGGAAAACCCTTTTTCTCCGGTTAATCCGTCATTTTTTGTAATGAATTATAACAATGTCAGTGTTATAAATATCAGGTTATCGCCGGAGGTTGGGGTGAATGATGCGCTGATTAAAGTGGAAAATGTCTTCAAAAAGTATAATCCTGAAAGTCCTTTTATCTATAAATTTGTTGATCAAGAGTATGCGAAAAAATTTGGAGACGAAGAACGTGTTGGAAAGCTGGCTACATTCTTTGCACTACTGGCCATTCTGATTTCGTGTCTGGGGCTTTTCGGTTTGGCTTCTTTCATCGCCGAACAACGCACAAAAGAAATTGGGATCAGAAAAGTACTCGGAGCCTCTGTGGCAAATTTATGGCAATTGCTTTCCGTAGATTTCTTGATCCTGGTGATTATTTCCTGCCTTATAGCCGCGCCGGTGGCCAACTGGTTTATGAACGGATGGCTGGAAAATTATCAGTACCGGGTTGATATTTCAGGGTGGATTTTTGTAACAGTTACGCTGGGAGCGTTGTTCATTACGATAATTACAGTCAGCTATCAGGCGATAAAAGCCGCCCTTACGAATCCTGTAAAAAGCCTGCGGAGCGAATGAAAAGAATTTTTCCTCGTTGCCAATAAAACAAGCACCTGTCAATCTGTTTTCGTCGTTTCGTTTTGATACATTCCTATCAAAATGGAACGACTTTTTTATTTTTATTTTTAGATTTTTAAACTTAATGAATTGATTTTCAATGTGTTTTATTTTAAAGTTTCATTTTGGTACCGGATTTGAAGTATTCTTCAAAAGAATAAGTATCAATAACAAATTAAACCATGATATCGCAGCTAGAAGGCACGAAATTGATTGAATCCGAATTTCCTCAATTAACAAGTTTATATAAAAGAAGTTATCTCTCCACAGATATTTACAAATCGGTCCAGCGTCTGCTGGATTTCTCTAAGGAAGCTGTTTTAGACTATAATTTAAATCTGTCCAGAAAATGCTTCGACCTCGCCAAACTTCTTTACAATCAAGGTGACTGGATTATTAAAAATGCTGTGGAAAGAAGTTTTATTTCATCTTTTTCAACATTTTTTCAAAAAGACGAAGCGGAGAAAAAAAGATTAAAATTCTTTATCCCGGATGATTTTTACGCGATCTATCTAAAACAGCTTGAACATATCGGATCTGTACCAACGCAACCTGATTCGTTCGAAAATAGCAGTATCCAGAACATTACTGTGCGTATGGCTACCTGCGAAGATGCAAAGTTTGCATGCCAGATTACTGACGAAATGGAAGCATCGGCTCTGCAGAGAGGTTGTGGGATTTCGAAGAGAACTCCCGCTTCTATCATCAAAAAAATGAGAGAAGGTAAAGCGGTAATTGCGTTAACAGACTCAGATGAGTGGGTAGGGTTTTCGTATATTGAAGTCTGGCAAAATCGTGAGTTTGTGTCCAATTCCGGATTAATCGTATCACCGGCTTACAGGAAATGCGGAGTGGCTAAATTGATCAAGGAAAAAATTTTCGATTTGTCGCGCCTGCGTTATCCGAAAGCAAAAATTTTCAGCATCACAACCGGTCTGGCTGTTATGAAAATGAATACAAGGCTGGGCTTCGAGCCGGTAACGTACAGTGAAGTCACAACGGAGAAGAAATTTTGGGAAGGCTGCAAAAGTTGCGTGAACTATAAGGTGCTTCAAGACAAAGGTTTCCGTAACTGCTTTTGCACCGCAATGCTTTACGCGCCTGTTATACAAAAACAATTTACGGAGAATCAGATAGTTTCAGTCAAATAGCTGTGAAACCGCTCTGAAAGTATAAATTTGACATGTTTTTCTATGATTATGGAATCAGCTGGATTTTACAATAGTTGTAATATCCCGTGATTTGCATTCTGTAAAATATCCATAATAATACATTCTTTTATTATCTTCGTCCGTAGCCGGATCTATTCAGACGTTTGGTCGGAAAAATAGCATTTTGGCATATCATCCGTATGAAAATTCCTTTGGCCTGATAATTTTAACTGATCAGGATCAGGAAAATGGATGATCGGATTATTATTTTAATTAAAATAGTTTAGATAATGAAAGTAGTAATTATAGGCGGTGGATTTGCAGGTATAAATCTTGCACTTGATCTTGCCAATAAAGACCAGTTTGAAGTAACACTCGTAGATAAAAATAATTATAATTTCTTTCCCCCACTGATCTATCAGGTTGCCACCGCATTTTTGGAGCCTTCGAGCATCAGTTACCCTTTCCGTAAATTATTTTCAGGAAAAGATAACCTTTATTTCCGCCTGGGTGAACTGATTAAAGTGAAACCGGCAGAAAAGAAGGTGGTACTTAATAACGGCGAGCTCGATTACGATTATCTCGTCTTCGCGACAGGTGCGGAAACCAATTATTTCGGTATGGAAAACGTAAAAGCGAAAGCCATTCCCATGAAAACGCTGGATGATGCGATTGAGATGCGGAACAAACTGTTGCAACAAATGGAACAGGCATCGATCTGTACGGATCCTGAAGAAACAAAAAGATTGCTGACCATCGTAATTGCCGGTGGCGGACCAACTGGTGTGGAAGTTTCGGGGATGTTTGCTGAGATGAGAAATGGCATCCTGAGAAAGGAATATCCTGAGTTAGCCGGAAAAGGAAGTGAAATATATCTGGTCGATGGCGGCCATGCGTTGCTGGCTCCGATGAGTGAAAAATCGCAGCAGAATACGTATGACGATCTGAAAAAACTGGGTGTAAAAATTATGTTGAATTGCCATGTTAAAGATTACCTGGACGACAAGGTAATTTTTGACAACGGTTTAGAAATTCAGACCAAAAATCTGATCTGGGCAGCTGGTGTAACGGCGAAGGTTTTTGAAGGTATACCGACTGAAAGCTACGGTCGCGGCAGGAGAATGATTGTAGATGAACATAACAAGGTTCAGGGAGTTGATGGAATTTACGCCATTGGAGATACTTGTATTCAGCAGACCGACCCGAACTTCTCAGGTGGACATCCGCAAGTTGCGCAGGTAGCTATTCAGCAAGGGAAACTGTTAGCGAAAAATTTCCGTAAAATAGCAGAAGGAAAAGCACCGGAAGCTTTCGAATATTTCGACAAGGGGTCGATGGCCATTATTGGGAAAAACAAAGCGGTAGTAGATTTGCCGAAGCCAAAAGTTCATTTTAAAGGCTTTTTTGCGTGGCTGATCTGGCTGTTTATTCACTTGCTTTCTCTGATCACATACCGTAACCGAATCAGGACGTTTTATAACTGGATGATCGCTTATTTAACCAAAGATCAATCCCTTCGTATGATTATTAAACCGTCCAGACAAAATAAAAGTGAGCCTGAAAAAGGAATTCAATAGCTTTGTTTATTGTTGATTAATGTACAGTCATCAGGCAGTTATAATTGTCTGATGACTGGCTTTTTAAGGTTATAGTAATTCTTGTTATAGTGACAAGGCCTTTTAAGGATATCAACTTAAAACACGTTATTTACTGACCAATTCAGACGATGAAGGAAACTATTATTGATATATCGCAAAATGTTATTCCAGGAATGGAAAACGTAGATGTGTCATTATCCTTTCGGAAATTCATAAGTTATATTGAAGACAGGATTCGAAACGAGAAAACTGTTAAGAAGAAGTTTTTTGAATTTGTACATGAGCGGTTTACAGCCGATTCAAGGTTTTCAGAAAACATAGATCTGGATGAAATAGGTGATTTTCAGGAACAGCTGAGCCTGGTGTACAACATGCTTGTGCCCGTTATCGCTGATGAAAATGAAACCTTATGGGCACTAAGTGTGCCGCTTTCTCAAACCGTTTTTTATGAAACATCGGCATTTCATGATTTGCTGACTGACGAAAGATCAGGAAGTGTAAAATGTGATCTTCTGAACGAAATTGATATCAGTATCGAAAAAAAGCAGAAGGCTCAGATGATTTATTCATTTCTGCTTGAAAAATTCTATAATGTTCCTTCATTTCACAGCAACGATCTCGTTATTTCGATACGCGATGAAAAGACTTGCCTGGCGAAATATTACAAGCTTCATGTAGGTACTGATTATGTGGAAGTAACAGCAAAAGTGCCGCTTCCTGAGCTGGATTTTGATACTTTGCAGCATTACGCCGAGCATGACTTCGACTGGACGATCCTAATGAATTTGCTTCCGTTTTCACTGTTTAAGTTTGAAGGTTTCACGGTCATTACGCTTACCGATGTTACTGCTGATCAGGCGGTGGAAAATGTCAAAAATATTATTCTCAACCCTGTTTCTGATACGTTCCAGTCGTATTATGAAAAAATAATTAATTCGTTAAATCTGCTTGTAGGCAGTCGGGAGATAAGTTTTGGGTTATTGCCGGAGCTTCGGGTAAATGATAAACTCGTTTTCAACGACGAATTTTGCACACACAGCGTTTTAGTCCAGACCTCCGTTGCAGAAGGAATAAATCAGGATGAATTCTTGTCGCTGGCAGATGAATATTTCCGGGATCCTAAAATCCATTTTTACAAGAGTATTGCGGATATAGATAAGAAAAATGAATTTCTTTCGATTCTTCAAAAAAATGGTGTGCAGTCTTATGCGCTGCTTCCGGTTTATAATAATGCCCGACTGGTCGGAGTCCTTGAAGTATATTCCAAGACGGAGGACCTGATGGATGAAAAAATACTGTCCCGGCTGGAACCCGCGTTGCCGCTTATCGGTCAGCTGATGCAGAACGGGATTAACAAATTCGATGCGAAAATTGAAGATATAATTCGGGAGAAATTTACGTCCTTGCAGCCGGCCGTTCAGTGGAAATTCAAAGATGTTGCCTGGCATTACCTTCGCGATAATACGTTTCAGCTTCCCAAAACCCCGATTGAGGTTATTCAGTTTAAAGATGTGTACCCATTGTATGGTGCCGTCGATATCCGGAATTCCACGATAGAGAGAAACACAGCCCTGCATGCAGATCTTGAAGTGCAATTTGAAGCTTTGATAAAAGTACTAACTCATATCAAGGAAGATGTGGGTTTGGGACTTGCGGATGAAGTAATTTTCAAATGCAAAAAGTGGATGGACAAGATTTCTGATCAGACGAATGACCATGATGAAAGTAAGGTTATGGATTTTCTTGAATATGACGTGTATCCGTTTCTGCATCATTTCAGGGAAAGTAAAGGAAGATTGGGCGAAAGTATCAAGCTATACTATGAACTAGTGGATAAGGAAAGCGGAATCGCATTTCTGCATAGAAACGCACTGGAAAATTCAATGCAGAAAATAAATTCCGCCGTCAATCTTTACCTTGAACTTTTCAAAAATGAGATTCAGGAAACTTATCCTTGTTACTTTGAGAAATTCAGAACTGATGGCGTTGAATATGACATTTACATCGGTCAGGCAATAGCGCCTGCCAAACCATTCAATTTGCTGTATTTGAATAATATCAGATTATGGCAGTTGACCTCAATGGCCGGAATTGCAAGAATTACCCATGAGCTGATTGCGCAGATTGAAAAACCACTGGAAACAACGCAACTTATTTTTATTAATTCCGGTAGTATTGACATCAGTTTCCGTGATGACGAAAGGCGGTTTGATGTTGAGGGGTCTTATAATATCCGTTATCATGTGATCAAAAAACGCATCGATAAAGTGCATGTCAAGGAAACAGGAGAGCGTCTGACGCAGCCTGGAAAAATAGCTTTGGTGTATTTTAATAGTAAATCGGCGGAAGAATATGTTAATTACATAAAATATCTGCAAGAGAAAAATACTCTGAAAAATGACCTTGAATATCTGGAACTTGAAGAATTGCAGGGTGTCACAGGTTTGAAAGCCTTGCGGATAGGCGTTAATCTTGAAGGTGACTGGAAGTAAAATAATAGTCTGTTTAGCCATAATTTAGAAAATCTTATGAATTATACCAAGCTCCTGGAACATGTGCAGCACTATGTCCTTCATTTTTTCAAAACACAACAGGGGGAAGCGTTAATTTATCATAATATAACACATACTGAGGAAGTTGCAGGTCATGCGGCCAAGATTGCGGAGCACTACGAACTGCATGAAAAAGATACCTTTATAGTGGTGACAGCCGGTTGGTTTCATGACATGGGTTATTGGACGGGAGACGCAGCCGGGCATGAAATCCGCGGTGCTGAAATGGCCAAGGCCTATCTAACTGAAAAGGAAGTTAAAGAAGAGGTTATTGAAGCCGTTCAGGGATGTATCCAGGCAACGGTTATTCCCCAGAAACCGAAAACTTTTCTTGAACAAATCGTTTGTGATGCTGATCTGTATCATTTCGGCACAGACAAATTTTCTGAGCGGAACAAGCTGATGCGCAAGGAAGTTGAGCAGCGGACCGGTCAAAAAATAGACAAGACGGAATGGCGGAAAAATACAATAAAGCTGCTCGAAGAACATACGTATCAGACCGATTATTGCCAGGGATTGCTCAATGAAAAGAAGGCAAAAAATCTTCAAAAATTGAAAGAAAAAGATTTGGAAATTGTAAAGGAAGAAGAGCCGCCGATCAATCTTCTCAGATACATAGATAAAGACAAAATGTTAGCGCAACCTGAAATCCAGGAGATTAAGAAACCAAAATCGGACCGGCCGGAAAAGGGGATAGAAACGATGTTTCGGATCAGTTCAAATAACCACCAGCGTTTGAGTGATATGGCAGATAATAAGGCCCATATCATGATCACTACTACGTCGATTATCATTTCCGTTCTGCTAAGTATTTTGCTGAGGAAACTGGAAGATAATGCCTATCTGGTATTCCCGACGATATTGTTGTTAACGATATGCGTGATAACGATGGTTTTCTCCATTCTCGCAACTCGTCCCACTATTCCTCATGGTACTTTTACGGAGGAGGATATTACGGATAAAAAAGTGAATCTGCTTTTTTTTGGAAATTTTTACCGGATGAGCTACAATGACTATGCGTCCGGGATGCAGGCGATGATGAACGACCGGGATTTTTTATATGGGAGTTTAACGAAAGACGTGTATTCGCAGGGGGTAGTGCTGGGAAGAAAGTATCGGCTGCTGCGTGTAGGATACAACGTTTTTATGTTTGGAATCGTCGCATCCGTGTTTTCGTTTGTGATCGCTTCCATCTTTTTCGGCAAATAATTTTAATGCAAAATACAGGCCGGTTTTTCACACTCTAATTGAAGTAACAGAATTAAAATTCATATGAATTATACTGTTAGCAAAATAATAGGATCAGCCCTGGTGCTGATAATGCTGGGTGCAGGTTGCACCAATTCGCATGAAAATGAACAGACTTTAAAAGATTATAATCTCGAAAGTCCGGAGAAATTCTTCATGCCTGAAAGTCTATTTGAGATTTCAGGCATTGCTTTTAATAAAGGAAATCATGATACGGTTTACGCGGTTCAGGATGAAGAAGGCCGTCTTTTTCGGCTTGGTTGGGGCGTAAAAAAACAGTTGAACAGCAAGTTCGGAAAAAAAGGAGATTACGAAGATCTGGCGATTGCGAATGACCGCGTCGTGATCCTGAAAAGTAACGGGACGATGTACTCGTTTCCTATACGAGAGGCAGTTTTTCCGGAAGCTGACAGTGTTCAGGAATGGAAGAAAATCCTTCCAAAAGGGGAGTACGAAAGTATGTATGCCGACGAAGCTACGGATAATATTTACGTTCTCTGTAAAAATTGTCCCGATGATGATTCGAAAAAAAGTGTTACCGGATATGAGTTTCATCTGGGGGACAGCAGCGCGGTTCACACCTCCTTTCAGATTAACGTAAAAGAAATCAAAGCGTTAACCGGAAAAGTTGAAAGAGGTTTTCGTCCGTCTGGCCTAGCGCAGAATCCTGTAACAAAAGACTGGTACATTATTTCGGCCGTCAATAAATTACTTGTCGTTACTGATGGCAACTGGAAGGTCAAACAGGCTGTCCCGTTGAGTGGAAACAAATTTACACAGCCGGAGGGAATTGCTTTTGACGCGTCGGGAAATCTCTACATTTCAAATGAAGGAGACGATTTTGCCGAAGGAAATATTTTGAAATTCAAGAAACTGGGCAAGTAGTTGAAATGGGTTATCCCGCAAGTTTTAGTATGAAATTTAATTTTTACTCCGTCTCGTTTGTCGTTGCGCTGGCGATGGTTTCGTCGTGTTCGAGTTATAAAAAGTTGCAGTATTCCAAAGACGGGAAGAACTGGGAGCAAGCCGCGCCAGATCCGGGTCTGGTTTTAAAACATACGATGTACCTGATCGGAGATGCCGGAAACGATTCTCCTGAACATAAGGCTCCCGTACTTTTATATTTGAAAGAAAAGCTGGCCAAAGAATCAAAAAACAGCTCTGCTCTATTTTTGGGTGATAATATTTACGAATTTGGTATGCCGCCGGCTGACGATTCTGCAAGACGAAAAGTTGCGGAATACAGGATAACCTCTCAGCTGGAAACGCTGGATGAGTTTAAAGGCAGACCGTTTTTTCTTCCTGGAAATCATGACTGGCGAGGCTGGGGGAGGAAAGGTCTGAAACGGCAGGAAAACTTTATTGATCAGTATCTGAATTCCCGCAAAGGAAAGGCGGACAAGGATGAGTACGAAAATTATTTTCTGCCACAAGACGGCTGCTCCGGTCCGGAAGTGATCGAACTGAATGATAATGTTGTCATTATCGCGGTGGATTCGCAGTGGTGGCTTTCAGATTGGGACAAAGATACCAAGATCAACGACGGCTGCGAGATCAGAAACCGGGCGACTTTCAAGTTTGTTTTTGAAAATGTAATCAGAAAGTACAGGAATAAAAATGTTGTCATCGCCATGCATCATCCGCCGTATACCTACGGCCCGCATGGCGGCAGATTTACTATAAAACAGCATATATTTCCGTTGACAGAGTTGAACCCGAATTTGTATATACCGCTACCTGTTGTTGGAAGTTTAAGTGCCATTTTTCGGGGAACGGTTGGTTCTCGGCAGGATACCCATAATAAGTTGTACAAGGATATGCGTGACGGGATTCTGGCGGCGGCCCGAAAAAACGGGAATTTTATTTTTGCAAGCGGACACGAACATGCCTTACAATTTATAGAAAACGATGGGCAGGAATTTGTCGTCAGCGGGAGCGGATCAAAAAATAGCCCGATCGGAATGGGTAAAGGGTCCCAGTTTGCTTCAACTGCGCTGGGATTCAGCACACTTGCTTTTTATGAAGGGGGCGAAACCTGGGTTCAGTACTGGGAAGTTGACGAGCACGGCAAAAGCGCAAAAATTATCTATCAGAAAAAAATCAAGGATAAACTTGTAGCGCAAAAAGAGGAACCGGCCATCGCCTACAAGGAATATGAACAACACGCAGACAGCTCACAGCAGTTTGTTCTGAAAAATGAAATTACGCCCGTAAACGGTTTTCATAATTTCCTTTTTGGTGCTCATCATCGCGATCTTTACAGGATCAAATACCCTTTCCCTGTTTTGGATTTCGCCACTTTCAAGGGAGGCATAGTTCCGGAAAAACAGGGTGGGGGAAACCAGACGAATTCTTTACGTGTGCGGGCGGATGACGGGAAGGAATATGTTCTGCGCGATATGACCAAGGATGTCAGCCGTTTCCTGCCTTATCCCTTCAATAAAATGATGGCTGCGCAGTTTTTAGCTCAGGAAAATTTCCTGTCTACACATCCTTTTGCGCCTTTGACCATCCCGAAACTTGCCGATGCGATTCAGGTCTATCATACCAATCCGAAAATCTATTATGTACCTTCGCAGCCTGGATTGGGCGTTTTTAACTCAATTTTCGGAGGTAGTTTGAGTTTGGTTGAGGAGCGTCCTGATGGTAAGAAATGGAAAGATGCAGCTAATTTTGGTAATGCCGACAAAATAATAAGCACGCCGGATTTAGTGGAGAATATTCTAGAAAGTAGTAAATATAAGGTTGATGAGAAATGGGCTCTAAAAACCCGTTTTCTGGATTTGATTATCGGTGACTGGGATAGGCATGATGATCAGTGGACCTGGGCATCTATCAGGCAGGAAGATGGCTCTAACCTATACCGTCCGATTCCGCGTGACCGCGATCAGGCTTTTTCTAAATATGACGGATTGTTTACGAACACTGCGCGTCTGACTATGCCTTTTCTAAGGCAGTTGCAGGTTTACGGCCCGGAAGTTCCAAACATGAAATGGACAACGTGGAGCGCGCGTTTGTTTGACAGGACGTTTTTAAATGAATTGAGCTGGGAAGAATGGGAGGAACAGGTTAAGTTTATACAGAAAAACCTGACGGATGAAATCATCGCAAGTTCGTTTGAAGACTGGCCGGAAAAAGCACGTCAAATGTCGGCTCCGTATTTGATTAAAAGCATTAGGACAAGGCGTGGTAATTTACTGGAACTGGCCAGAAAACATTATGCATTTGTGAGCTCGTCGGTCAATGTCATCGGAACGGAAGAAGAGGAAAGGTTTGAGATTGAGCGGATAGATGATGAGCATACACGCGTGACGGTTTCAGAATTTGGGAAAAAAGGTCAGTTAAAAAGACAGAATTACCAGCGGACTTTCGACCATGCGATTACGAAAATTATTAACGTTTATGGCAATGGGGACAAAGATGAGTTCATCGTTACCGGGGATGTGAAAAAAGGAATTAAAATCAGGCTGATCGGCGGAACGGGAAAAGATGTTTTTACGGACAGTTCCGTCGTGCATAAAGGTGGGAAAAAGACGTTCGTTTATGACGATCTTGGCAAGAATACCATTCATGCAGGACCAGATACAAAAGATAAGCGGACCGGTTTATACCGTTACAATATTTATGACCGCCGGAGCGCAGAAAGTGATTACGATATCACGATTCCGCTGCCTATCCTGGGTTTTAACCCCGATGATGGTTTTTTGCTTGGAGCTAATTTTAATATGATCCGCTATGGTTTTAAAAAGGAACCATATGCGTCATCTCAGCAATTTGGTGCTAAATATTCTTTCGCTACCAAAGCTGTCCGGGTTAACTACACCGGCGATTTTCTGAATGTTTTTAAAAGTTTTGACTTCTACCTTGATACTTATTATCACGGGCCGTCTTATGCATTCAATTATGCAGGTCTGGGGAACAACTCGGAGAGGCCGGTTGATAATCCCAATTTTTACCGCGTACGTCAAAGTGCATTTCATGTTTATCCGGCAATAAAGAAACATTTTGCAGGTAACAGTGGATTCGTCACGTTAGGTCCATTGTTTGAAATTTCGGATGTCGCTGCAACTCCCGGACGTTTTATTACCAGTGATAATAACCAGCTTCCCGATGATATTTTCAAGACAAAATATTACAGCGGTGGTCAGCTAATGTTTAATTTCAGCAGTGTCGATAACATCTTTGCTCCCCATTCTGGTATTCGTTTCAGGTCAGGTTTGAATTATACTAAAAATCTGAAAGAAGATAAAAGTTTTACGGGTCTGAAGGCTCAGCTTGCATTTTATTTTAGCCTGGATAGAAAAGAAAATATCATTTTCGCCTCACAAATCGGGACGGGTTTGAACTTTGGCAAGGGCTATGAATTTTTCCAGATGCCAACCATTGGTGGAAATCAGGGACTGCGCGGATATCGCACGCAACGGTTTTACGGGAAAAGCAGTTTATGGCATTCAAGTGATTTACGTGCACGTTTGGGAAGCAGTATCAATCCGACTTTGCCGCTTACTTATGGACTTTTTGGAAGTTTCGATTATGGTCGGGTCTGGCAGGAACACGATCCATACAAAAACTGGCATTATAGTTATGGAGGAGGAATCTGGGTTGCTCCCGTGGATATTCTTACGTTATCAGTCGGCGCGTTTATACCCAAAGAAAAAAATGAAGAAAAGCCCAGAATTGCGTTTCAGGTCGGTTTCTGGTTTTAAAATAAGGTAATATGAATTTGTACAAAACGCATGGTATTTCTCTGCTGTTTTTTTTATTCGGGATTTTACTCTTACTGGCTTATCTGATTTTTCCGGTAAAAATCGTGGAGATAAATATGTATGATACCTATTACATAGTAAGCAAGAAAACATTAGCGGCGGGTACTGCAATCTCGATGTTCATTTTCACCTTGGTGTATCAACTATTTTTTAGACTGCACCATCGTCTGAATGAAAAGTTGGGAACGGTACATTTTCTGTTTACAATTCTTGGAGCAATGATAATTTTGAGCACTCCTGTGGCTGATTCAACTCCCGGAGATTATGCGAAAATGAGACAAAACATGAATTCTGCAAGCCTGCATTGTCTCATAGGTTTAGTGCTTTTTTGCTTAGGGCAATTCGTTTTAGCCTTCAATGTCGGTCTCACATTTTTCAAAAAAATGCTTCAATGATGATCGGTTTTCGCTAATCAATTAATTCAACTGGAATGGCATTTCCCCGGCGGTAGTTAATTTTATATCGGTATATATTCGTTTTTCCAGGAATTTCAGAACCGATCAACGCTCCCATGACACCAAAGGCAGCTCCGCCTGCCACCGCTCCAATATTTGAATCAGCCATCTTAGGCACGTCGCGGTAAGTCCAGTTTATCCGGACTATCCGGCTTGTAAAGGGCTGCTATCGGATATTCTTTCTTGTTTTCGGGGTTCCGGGAGTTGCGGTTCTTGCTTGTTGCGTGATGCGGTATAACTGCTCGCTTGCTCAAAATTAGAGGCGTTGGACGCCGCATCCTTTTCTTCAAGATAAAAGGTGAAATATCCATTTTGGCGCGAAAGAAGTCAAAGATGGTGACTCATCTCCATTCCGGCAAAATAACTGAATGCAAAATTGTGAGGCGGTGAGGAAATATTCAACTGGGTATATTAACTTTATCGCTCACCCAAAATAAGGTATTAGCCAATGAGATTACCCGTGAGTACTAAAAAATTAGTCTTAACTCTTTTATTTTTTACATGCTTTCGTTTCGTACACGCACAGCATTATGTATTTTTTCTCCACAATAAATTCATTGAGGAAAACTTTCTAAACGACAGTCATCCGGAGTATGGAAAGGCTGAATATTTTCAGATTGTCAGCGCTTTTAAAAGGCGCGGATTGACCGTTATCAGCGAAATTCGTCCAAGAAATACGGATGTGCACGATTATGCTGCAAAGGTAGCCGGGCAGATTGACAGCCTTTTACAAAACGGTGCCAAAGCATCGCACATCACCGTAATCGGAACTTCAAAAGGTGGCTATATTGCTCAGTATACATCCAGCTTATTGAAAAATCCGGAGGTAAATTACGTATTTATCGGTTCCTGTGACGAAGAGGATGTGGCCAAAAAAACGGATATCAATTTCAGTGGAAACATATTGTCGATCTATGAGAAAAGTGATACTCCGCATTCATGCCAGAACATGAAGACAAAATCCGAAAATGTGGTTGGTCGTTTTGAAGAAATAGAATTAAATACAGGTCTTAAGCACGGTTTTTTATTTAAGGCAATGCCGGAATGGGTCGATCCGGCGTCAAAATGGGCAAAGGGGAATTATGATATTCATGCCCATCGCCGAACTGTTTTGGCAAAAAAGGTTGACGGGCCGGCAGCAATGGAAAACCTTTTATCGGCTGAAACAAAAACACCTTTCAACGGTATTGTCTATGTTTCAGAAAACGGTATCAATAAATTTTCCAAGGTATATGGGCGACCGGATCTCGACAAGCCGGCGCCGTTCAAATTTGATGATCAATTTGTGATAGGCTCGATAAGTAAGCAGTTTACAGCTGTGTTGCTATTGAAAGAATATGAACGCGGACGTATAAAATTGCATGTTCCGATCAAAAATTACCTTCCGGATTTGACAGAGAGCTGGGCAGATACTGTAACGGTTCATCACTTGCTGACGCACATGCATGGCATTATTGCACTGGATAAACCTTTGTCTTTTCAACCCGGAACGCAGTACGCATACTCACAAATTGGTTACGATCTCCTTGCGAAAATAACCGAGAAGATAAGTGGAAAGTCCTTTGCATTGCAATCAAAACTACTTTTCAAAAAGTGCAAAATGTATAATACATTTCATCCTGGCATAAAAGGTTATCAAAACCTGGTTTCCGGATATGCTGAAAAGAAAAATGGAAAAGTTGAACCGGAAGACGGAACGTTCGAAAATTATGTCGCTGCGGGATCTTTCATATCCACGGCGCGCGATCTTGTGCTTTGGAACAAGAGTTTACATGAAGGGAAATTGTTGTCTGGCCCGACATACAAACTTATGACTACCAAGCAAAAAGGAGCCGTTAGAAACCATCCGCTTTTTGGCGTAGTCGACTATGGTTATGGAATTACAGTGGATACGAATGATGGAATATTGCAGTTAGGACAAACAGGATTTTCTCCTGGATTTGTCTCCATGAACTTTTATTTTCCCGAGACAAAAACGAGTATCATCGCGCTCGAAAATGTTGTTTGGGATGAGGACAATCTGAAAAGAACTTTCCGTTTTCACTCAGAACTTTTGAATATCACCAGAAATAGCAAGCTGGTGAAAAGGAGAAAATAGTCATCAGCCGTGCTTGTAACGAATTATTACATGCACGGCTGATAACCAATATTTTAGCTATTTAATTACACTCAGGGTGACTTTAACAATATCTTTATAAACCTTTTTTTCTACACCCGATTTTGCTGCAACACGCAATCCGGAAATCGAATTGAAGAAAAAACGCGCAAGTGCACGAGCGTCCGCATCTTTCGAAACTTCGCCGGCGTCTTGTCCCTTTTTCAAAAGCTGAAAAAAGGCATTTTCAATATCCAGCATATTATCCCGAACGATTTTATCAATGTCTCTGTCGTGAGGCGCAAGTTCAACCGCACTATTCACCATAAAACACCCACGCGGCAACCGGTCGTTGAAGCTGTTATTGACAAGCGTATCAAAAATCTTTTCAAGAGACCTTACCGTGTTTTTCGAATTGTTCACCATGTCGATCAACCCGCCTGCTGCCTGGATTCTGTACCGTTCCAGCGCCGCGAGGTAGAGCTGACGTTTATCGCCAAACGTGTCATACAAACTCGACCGACTCAGCCCTAGTGTGTTCACGACATCCTGCATCGAAGAGCCATTGTATCCTTTAAACCAGAAAAGATCAACGGCCTTATCAAGAATTGCTTCTTTATCAAACTCTTTCGTACGCGCCATTCCAAATAAAAACTTTGTTTACTATTTGCAAAGTTATAATATGTGGAACAAATGTTCCATATATAGGGAAAAAATATTAATTCATTACCGCGTTAACAGTAAGTCCGCCGTCAATGACAATCTCAGTTCCGGTGATGAATGATGAGTCGGAGGACGCCAGAAATGCAACGGTTTTCGCAACCTCTTCGGCTTTCCCGAATCGTCCAAGCAATATTTTTTTGCCTAATGTATCTCCCAGGCCATCAACTTCCTGTTTACCTAATCCAAGTTTTCCATAAAGTGGCGTCTCAACCGGGCCTGGTGAAACTGCGTTTACACGAATTTGTCTTGGCGCAAGCTCTGTCGCAAGCACCCGGTTGAGCGATAAAAGCGCACCTTTCGTCGCTGCATAAACTGCGGTTCCGGGCATTCCGATGTTTCCGTTTATGGAGGTATTAAGTATAATTGAGCTTCCGTCGTTAAGAAGAGGAAGCAGTTTTTGCAAAGTAAAAAATGCACCTTTTACGTTCGTATCCATCAAAGAATCAAAATGCTCCTCCGTAGCTGATTCGAAAGGAGAGAAGGCTGTCGCTCCTGCATTTAAGAAGATCACGTCGATTTTTCCGAATTGGGTCTTGACCTGTTCCGCCAGATGTTCGATAGAGGCAAGATTTGCCTGTTCGGCTACAATTCCTGTTGCACTAATCTCAGCGGAGATACTATCCAGCGAATCCTGATTGCGGCCGGTTATAATAACCCTGGCACCTTGTGCAGCGAATTCTTTTGCTGTGGCGTAGCCTATACCACTGTTACCACCCGTTACAACTGCAACTTTGTTTTTTAAACTGCTCATGATAAAATTTGTTTATTTTATATGGAATGATTGTTCCGTAAAGATATTAATAAGGAACGTTCGTTCCAAATTTTTTATAAAATTATTTTTCATTATAGTTAGTAAAAACTGAAATTGAATTGGGATACATTAACTACATAATACTTATCTTTGAATTAGATTAAAGTCAATACTAAAAAGTTATACTTTTGTAAATCAGTGTTTATTTATATTCTAAGGTGTCTTTTTATTCTTAAAATTTTAGACAAGAAACCTCAGAATTGAAGGCAGCTGTGACTTGAAATTGTGTTTTTGTGATAGCCGGATTTATCCTAATCAAAACATTTTGCAAAGATTACAGGAATGATTGTTCTTTTATGGTCGAATTTTATGATGATTGTGCATATGTATTGGGATAAATAGCAGAGAAAGATTTTGACCGCTTGAAATCCCATTCCTTGTAGTGACCGTTGATTAGTACCACAAAACATGTTTTCTGTCATTTTATATATAGAAGTCAAGTGCGAAATTTGTAAGAGAGAATTAAGTAAAGGATGAGTGGAATGCGAAGGACAGTTTGCTCTTCAATCTGATATTTTCACAACTTTTACGAAAACAGCCTTTATTGGCTCTAATCATAACATACCATGAAACATAATAGAATTTACAGCGTGCTTTTCAATAAATGTCCACGTTGTGCAGAGGGGGATTTTTTTATTACCAAGAGTGCTTATAGCCTGAAATTCGATAAAATGAATAAGAAGTGTCCTCACTGTGGGGAAAACCTGGTGCCTGAGCCTGGTTTTTATCAGGGAGCCCTGTACATGAGTTACGCTTTTTATGTGGTTTTTATGCTGATTTACTTTTTCATTTTCGTGAATTTCTTCGGCGAGTATTTAGACTATTTTCTATACAGTATTATCCCGGTCTTGATTTTGCTGACACCCTATTTTTATCGACTGGCGAGAAGATCATGGCTGGCAATCTTTATCTCTCCTCAGGAAGTCACTGTTCCAAATAAACATTAATCTTGTTTCGGTCCCGCAGGTTCCTTTCAAAATTTTGAAGATAAAACTGCGGGATTTTTATGTCCTTTAAAATTTCTGAAATTCGGAAGGACGAACATTCACCAATCCGTAAAACGTGTTGCTAAATGTTGAAATGCTGTTATAGCCCGTCTCGTAAGCAATTTCACTGATTGTTTTATTGGTTTGCAAAAGCTGCTCCATTGCCCGGATCATGCGTGAGAGTTTTAGATATTGAAGAAAAGAAGTTTCCAGCGTGGTCTGAAAAAGTCTTGATAAGGTCCGGGCGCTCATACCGAAATTCTTCGCTACGGAGTCAAGATGAAGAGGCGCTTCCAGGTTATTTTGGATATACTGGATAACCGGCTGCATTCGCTTATGATCCGTAGTCGGCAGAATGATTGGCAGAGGATGTTTGCTGATTCTTGGCAAAAGTTTTCTTAAAGTTGTCAGGAACTCATTTTCAAAGGTTTCAGGTGATATTTCTCCATTCCAGGGTTCTGTGTATTGCAGCATTTCCAGCAGGAGGCTGTTTACCGGATATATTCCCATTCTTTCATAAAACGGATCTGAAATTTTCTCCGGCACTGCAAAATAAAGATTTCGGACGATGGAAGAATTTTTCTTCTGATGTACAAAATGTTCGAGCCCCGACGGTATCCATATAAAGTGCCGGGCAGGCAAAAAATAAGCCTTGTCTATCGTATTCAAATAGGCGATACCTCCCTCGACATACGTAAGCTGCCCCTTTTGGTGATGATGAAACGGAAATCTGTTTTCCATTCGATCATGCAGAACATAATTTGATGCGGGATTTCGATCGATATTTAAAAGTTGTTCAGAAACATCCATGTGGCCGGAATTAACAAATATTTGGCAATATATATAAACAGCTTGTTTTTTCAGTCAGGTACCTTTGTGCGGTCATCAAACTAGTATATGTATTACCATCAAAAACAACTTTCACTTCTATTACTATTCAGTATTTCAGGATTACAACCGGTGATCGCAGAAGGCGGCACTTTTTTCAAAGACACGATCAAGTTATCACTTCAACAGGTATGGCAGCAGGCAGAAATACATAATAAAAGCGTCCGGATTCGTCAGCTTCAAATTTCTGTAAGTGATGAAAATTTAAAAGATGCACGAGCCGAACGTTTGCCGGAAATCAGAAGCGCTACTAAGTACGCAAGGATCTCTGACATGCCACTTTATGAAAACGGCGTTTTCAGCAAACCTGTTTATGGAAATATCATTCACAACTATTTTCAACTGAATGCGGAGGCTTCCATGGTTCTGTATAATGGGGAAAAAATCAAGACAAAAATTAGGGAGGAGGAAGTTGAGCATGATATTTCAACAATCGAGAAGGATCTGACGGCTTCGGATATTAAATTTAAGGCTACCGCTTTTTATCTGGAACTTGAACGAAACAGTTTATTTAAACAGTTGGTTTTAGTTGATATCCAGGAACAGCAAAAACGCCTGGACCAGATTCGTGAGTTATTTAAAAATGGTATAATATTAAGAAGTGACGTGCTTCGCGCCGAACTTCAATTGTCAAAGCAAAAGATGCTTTTGACGGAGATTGAGAATACAATCCAGATCGATAATCAGAAATTGGCGGTGCTGATCGGTTTGCCCGAAGAAATGGAAATCCAGCCTGATGAGAATATCCTTACCGCAGACAACTCAACAAAAATCTACGACGATTATTTAACCGATGCTTTGTCGCACGCTTTCGGGATCAGGATTTCAGAGAAAGAGACGGAGCTGAAAAAATTGGAATTGAAGGAACTCAAATCCAATGCGCTCCCGAAAATAGTAGCGTATGCGGAATATGGATATACGTATCCGCAGATTCTGTTTTATCCTTATGCCGCTTCCTTGTACGGCCTGGGACAGGCTGGTGTTAAAGTTTCTTACACCTTGTCTTCTCTATATCAGAATAATCATAAAGTGAAGGCCGCAGAGATAAGAATTGAAAAGCAGCATCTGGCACATGCGGATGAGGAGGATGCGTTGAAGGTACAGGTGAATGAAGCCTATGTCCGCTACAAAGAATCGCTGAAAAGGATAGTGGTTTCGGAGCAAAATATCAGACAGGCAACTGAAACATATAGAATTGTTTACAATACCTATTTCAATCAACTGGCACTTTTGACGGATTTGCTGGATGCGGATACGCAATTGCTGCAATCCCGTTTTGACCTGACATCTGCGCAGATTCGTGCAAAACTTGAATATTATTATCTCATGAAAACCATCGGCGAACTTTAAGAAAAATGGCTACCTCAGCAAATCAGTTTCAGAATTCAGATAAATTAATAACCAAAATAACAGCATGGATTGCCGGCGTGATCCTGATTGGGCTGTGTATTTGGGGTGCGGTCACCTTGTGGGCACTTTGGGAATATGAAGTTACGGAAGACGCTCAGATTGAAGAATATATCAATCCTGTAACATCACGGGTAGGAGGCTATATCCGTGAGATTCGTTATGAAGAAAATCAGGCGGTGAAGAAAGGCGATACCTTGCTCGTTATCGATAACCGGGAATATCAGCTTGAACAACAGGAAGCAGAAGCGGCATTGCTGAACGCGAAAGCGCAAATTGAAGTGCTCAAAAGCTCGGTGGCGACAACCTCAAAAAATGCAATTGTAAACGAAGGTCAAATTGCTGCTGCAAAGGCGAAACTTTGGCATCAGGAGCAGGAATTTGCCCGTTACGAAAAATTACTGCAGGTTGAAGCGGTCACACAACAGCAATTTGAAAATGCGAAGACTGCCCTTGAAGTTGCAAAGGCAGATTATCAGTCGTTCCTGGATACATACCAGGCGTCGTTATCGAAAGTAAATGATGTTAAAGTGCAGCGCGAGGTGGCAATAGCGGAGATTAAACGTCGCGAGGCAGTGGTAGACCGGAACAAACTTGACGTAGCTTACACTATTATAACGGCACCGTACGATGGAAAAATGGGAAGAAAAACCATTCAGAACGGGCAAATGATCCAGGCCGGACAAACGCTCGCATACATCGTCGACCAGCATGAAGGGAAGTGGGTTATTGCCAATTTCAAGGAGACTCAAATTCGTCATATGCATACCGGCCAACTCGTAGAAATTGAAGCTGACGCACTTCCGGGAGAGCATTTTAACGGCAGAATTGTGTCATTATCCCCAGCAACCGGTTCGCGATTTTCGCTGCTCCCACCCGATAATTCAACTGGAAATTTTGTTAAAATTACACAACGTATTCCTGTGAGGATAATGCTGACCGATGCAAAAGATAAAATCGATTACCTGCGTGCCGGGATGAATGCGATTGTGGTTGTCAAAAAAGGAGGTTTAAGTAATGAGTAATCAACCTGTTCCCTTGTTTAAATCCTGGCCACCGGAATGGTTAATCCGTGGCTCCATTGGAATGGTAATATTGCCACTTCTGGCGCTCTTCGGACTATTCACGAGCAATATTTCTGCAACCGCCGGATATTATGGAATCGAACCGATTGATGTGCAATATTCCACAATTATTTACTATGCCGCATTAGCCAGTTTTTTCTCTCTGGAACAACGATTTTTTAACTATTGGCCTTCAAAACAATATTTTATCATCCATGTTATCTTGTTAATGTTCACCTGTTACGTTTCCTATTACACCAGAAGCCCGCTTGTTTATTTTACAACCCGATTTTTACAGGGAATTTTTACCGGCGGTATCAATAGTATCTGTCTGACATTGATTTTTAGAAGATTGCCAGACGAGCGGGCGCGGGAAATAGGTTATTCCATTTTTTATGGCTTGCTGGTTTGTTCCTCACCACTGGTCATGCTTTTGGCGTCGGTAATTATTGACAATTTTGATTATCGGGCGCTATACAAAGTAATGATTTTCATGATTGTCCCCGGCTCTGTCCTGCTGATGAGTGTCATGAATAATGTCCGGTTGGGAAGGAAATTTCCACTCTATCAGCTGGATTGGAGCAGCTTCGTTTTTTATGCAGGCTTTCTATGTCTGTTCGGGTATGTGTTGATTTATGGACAGCGCAACTACTGGCTGGAAAATCTGCATATGTGGGCTTGTATAGGTGCTATGCTACTGCTCGTTCCGATTTTTATACTGAGACAACTACATCTCAAACGCCCCTTTATTAATTTATCCATCTTCAAATATCCTAACTTCCGAATCGGGGCATTCTTACTGATACCGTTTTACATTTGCCGAGGTTCGCTGAATATTACGTCAAATTATTTCGAAGCAGTTCTGGGTATGGATCCAATCCACGTTTCGGAGCTTATGACGGCTAATATGATCGGAGTTGTTGTCAGTGTTCTGGTGTCATCTCGACTGATTTTACAGAAGAAACCGATGCGTATGATCTGGCTGAGCGGATTTGCCTTTTTGTTGATTTTTCATGGCTGGATGTATTTTCTTTTTGCCAGTCAGGCCGACGCTTCAACCTTCATTCTACCTTTAATTGTTCAAGGTTTGGGAGCAGGAACGATTATGACTCCGTTGATCATGTTTACCGTTTCAGCCGTACCGGCAGCTATGGGGAGTTCGGCTTCGATGGCTGGAATTTTGTTCCGTTTTACAGGATTTACACTAAGTATGGCGATGATCACATCCTTTCAATTATTTTCGAAAAGCACGCACCAGGAAGATTTCAGAAATCAGATCACCGCGCTTAGTCCGGTAGCTAACGAGCGTCTTGGAGCGTATCAACAGCAGCTGATAAATCATGGATTTCCGCATGATCAGTCTGCAAAGATTGCGACTGGTTTGCTCAGCAAAGCAGTTGAAAAACAAATGCTCCTTCGGTATGCGATGGATTATTATTCGCTTATCTGCTGGGGAATCGTCGGTGTGATGTTGCTGATCGCGTTGTATCCTTATTTCAGTCAGACGGTGATGAATGTGCGGTCGCGGCAGCCGGCTCCGTTTTGATGAACTTTTCTATTTCTCAACCACCGATTTTCTCCTGAAAACCTCCGGACTCATACCAGCCTCTTTTTTGAAAAATTTGGTAAAATAAGAGTTGTCGTTAAAGTTAAGTTTATAAGCAATTTCGGAAACACTCAGTCCTAAATTAACCAAAAGACGCTTAGCTTCGAGCACGACCCGGTCACGGATTACTTCTCCTGCCTGAGTTCCCAAATGTTCCTTGCAAAGTGCGTTCAGATGATTGGGTGTAATATTTAAAAGTTCGGCATACTCACTTGGTAAGCGGATTTCAAGGTAATTTTTTTCGATCAGTTTTTGAAAATTCGTTAAAATTGGATTGGCCTGGAAAGGTGTAGAGCGCTGTTTGTCTGAGGAGATACTTTGCTGGATCATAATAAAAATTTGCAGCAACAAAACTCTCAGCATATCATCCTTCAAAACTGTATGCTGCTGAGATTCCGCAATTAATTTTTCAAAAAGTGATAAAACCGGTTGTTGGACGGAATCCTGCAAGTCAATCACACTTTCCAGGGTTATACCGTTAAAAAACGAAAAAGAGCTGAGGTATTCTGATTTCAATAAAAAGGACTGAAAAAAACTGCTTGAAAAGTTGACTACATATCCATCCACGTGTCCGTCAAAATCCCATGAATGGACCTGACCCGGCACCATAAAATAGATCTGGTATGGCTTGACATCGAAATGATTAAAGTCGATGGTATGTTTTCCGCCACCTTCGGAAAAGAAAAGCAAATGGTAAAAACTATGTCGGTGCGGTGCAGTCAGATTTGGATGAATAGCCAGATAGGGTGCAAACCGGCTGATCAGAATATCGTCCTCGCGGTAGGCGGAAAGCGTGCTGATGTCGACTCTGGGAATATTGGTTTGCATTGCAGGTTTGGAAATGTGTTTTTCAAATCTAATAATCAGTAGCCGTAAAAGCGCATTTTTCGCGATAAGATTAATTATTATTACCTTTCACTATCAAGAGATACCAATTTATTAGCCCAAAAATGTCAAACATTAATCTGATCATCGAAGAGCGGCCGAGAAATATCGGCAATTTTATGGTGGGGCGTCTGCTGCCTTTTATCGGAAAGAAAATGGTCGGTCCGTTTATTTTTATTGACCACATGGGACCGGCAAAAATGAACGACCACCAGAATATGGACGTTCCGCCCCATCCTCATATCGGGCTTTCAACACTTACCTATCTTTTTGAGGGAAATGTAATGCATAAGGATAGTCTGGGGACAGAAATTGAGATAAAACCAGGGCAGGTGAACTGGATGACAGCCGGCGCAGGAATTGTCCATTCGGAACGGACGCCGGAATATTTGCGTCACTCCGATAAAGAACTTCATGGACTTCAAATCTGGGTAGCTTTGCCTAAAGAACTTGAACAAATGGAGCCGGAGTTTTTTCATGCTTCGGAAGCTGAACTTCCTCATTGGGAAACGGATTCGATATCGTTCAAATTAATTGCCGGTTCGCTCATGGGGCGACAGTCTCCGGTGCCGGTTTTTAGCCCGCTTTACTATCTGGAAATTAAAAGCAATAGAGCAGGAAGTGTAAAAATCGGTAGTGAGTTATATGGTGAGGCTGGGCTGTACATTCTGGAAGGTAGTATCAAAACAGAGGGTAATACCTATTTTCCAAAGCAACTTTTAGTCGCAAAGGAAACACAGTTGTGCGAATTTGAAATGGCTGAAAACACAACCGTTTATATTTTCGGTGGAGAACCTTTTGCGGAGGAAAGATTTATTTACTGGAACTTCGTAGCCAGCAGTCAGGACTTGATCGATAAAGCGAAAGAAAACTGGCTTGCGCAAAATTTTAAACCGGTGCCGGGAGAAACTGATTTCGTGCCACTTCCTTCAGAAACTAACAATTTAAAAAGAAAATAATGGCGAAAGTTCAGGCAAGTATCGGTTCGGTACTGTATAAAACGGAAATCAGGTCAGCAACAAATTCGATCATTTCGGACGAACCTGTTTCTGCCGGCGGGATGGGACTTGGATTTTCTCCGGAAGAATTGCTGGCTTCCTCACTTGCAGCCTGTACATGCGGGACGCTTCGAATGTATGCGAATCGAAAAGGTTGGGTAGAATTAATAGAAATAAATGTATCTGTGGAGTTTTCCAGAGATGTTCAGCTGAACGTTTCACAGATGAAAAGGAGCATAGAATTGGTGGGCGAATTAAGCGAAGAACAGAAAGCAAGACTTCTCGCCATAGCGAATAAATGTCCTATTCATAATGCTTTAACACATACGATCACAATTGATACGCTGCTGCTATAATTATTATTTTGTCCATACCTGTATAGCACCGATATAACCTGATTGCCGGTTAATCAATCGTCTCCAATTCTTTGTATTTGCGGTTTTATTTATAATTTACCGCTCAATCATCTCAATTAAACTTAAAACACTCATGAAAAAGATTTCATTTTTTATCCTTCTGACGGTTTCTTCGTTTACGACTTTTGCGCAAACCTGGAAATCGGACAAAGCTCATTCACAGCTAAAATTCGATATTACCCACCTTGGCGTATCCACAGTTTCAGGTGCTTTTACGGATTTTGATGCTACCATCACTGCCACGAAACCTGATTTTAGCGATGCGACATTTACCTTAACGGCTAAAACGGCTTCAATCAACACAGGGGTAGACAAGCGGAACGAGCATTTGAAATCGGCTGATTTTTTTGACGCAGCAGCGAATCCCGAACTGACTTTCAAAAGCACCAGTTTTAAAAAAGTAAGTGAAAGCAAGTATCAGCTTGTCGGTGATTTGACAATGCACGGAATTACAAAACCGGTTTCTCTGGATTTTATCTACCGCGGAACAGTTACAAATCCGATGAGTAAAAAAGCAGTTGCCGGATTCCGCGCGACCGGGACGATCAAACGTTCTGACTTTAAAATCGGTCCTAAATTTGAGGCTCCTATGCTAAGCGAGGAGGTTATTATCATAGCTGACGGAGAATTTGGCCAATAAAAAACAAACTCATAAACCATTATTATGTACAATCTGAAAATTATAACCTCAACGGTCAGACCTGGTAGAAAAGGTCCGCTAGTCGCTGGCTGGATCATGGAAATTGCCAGGAAGCATGAGGAATTTAATGTTGAGCTTCTGGATCTGGGTGATATAAAATTGCCTTTAATGGACGAGGCGAACCACCCGACGATGCAAAAGTATGAACATGAGCATACCAAAAAATGGAGTGCATCGATTGACGAAGCCGACGCATTCATTTTTGTGACAGCTGAATACGACTTTAACTATCCGGCTCCGTTGAGAAATGCGTTGGAATATTTATTTCACGAATGGGGATATAAAGCGGCCGGAATTGTGAGTTATGGTGGAATTTCTGCGGGGACAAGGGCAGCAAACAGTTTGAAGGCTGATTTGTCTACATTCAAAATTGTGCCGATTTATGAAGCTGTAAATTTCCCTTTATTTACTCAGTATATTAATGACGAAGGAGAATTTGTACCCGCAGAAAGTGCGTATAAATCTGCTGAAAATATGATCAAGGAACTTCTCCGTTGGACGAAAGGGCTGAAAGTCATTAAAGAAAATAAATAAATTTCGTAGAACATCATAGAGAGGTTTGTAACAAATAATAAAGGGATCGGCATTTTCAGCCGATCCCTTTATTATTTGATTTAAAAGAGTCATTACTCAGTGGCGTAATCTACCTTCTTTTTTTGAAAACTGTAAATCAGATAAAACAATGCCGGAAGGATAAAAACACTTCCAATGAGCAGGGCGAGAGCAAGCGCATGTATTGTTTTTTCGTGACCACTGTGTTCAATTAAAGACAAATAACCTCCGTTTTTCAAAATGACAATATTGGGATAATGACGGTAGGTTGTTGTCAACAGTATCATCGTGACCTGGAACCCGGCCAAAACTCGGATGATGTTTGATTTGCCCTTGTACAAAAGGTACCAGAGGAGTACGAGCGACAAGGTTGCTGCAGATATCGCAATGATCCCTACAATATTTCCGAACACCCAGTCCATTAGTGGAATTCCCTCGATTAAAGCGGAAATGAATACAAGAAGACCGCAAACAACCGCAGCGATATTGAAGGCCTTTGCTTTTAGTTCGAAGCGTTTACGATCGTGTTCATTGTCGGTTTCTCCAATTAAAAACACGGCCGCAAGAAACCCGCAAATTGCTACGGTAAATAATCCGACAGAAACAGAAAACCAGTGGAGCCAGCTAAAAATATAGGCATCCATGAAGTTTTCGGCTTTCGGATCGATATGGCCCGATACTGCGCTTCCGGCAATAATTCCCAGAAAAAAGGGCGTGATAAAGCTGGAATAGGCAAAAATAGGGTTGTAAATTTCCTGCATATCATCCTGAACCGCGTCGTAATGTCTGAATGTGAAAGCGGTTCCACGTGCGATGATACCCAGCAGCATTATGGTTAAAGGTATATGCAGATATACGGACATGGTGCTGTATATCGTTGGAAATCCTACAAACAGAATAACAATTGCGATGATCAGCCACATGTGGTTGGCCTCCCAGATTGGCCCTATCGCTTCATAAAGTGTTTTTCTGGTTTGAATCTTGTTCGCTTTCGAAGTAAAAAGTTCGATAATTCCGGCGCCAAAATCCGCACCTCCCAGAAGAAGATATAGCAGAATGGCAGTCCAGAGAAAAATAATAACGACGTATAGCATTTCAGTTTCTGTGTGAGTGAGTGAATCGAGATTGCCCGGCTTTAAATTTCCGCATTAATGTTTGGCCCCGGTAGGCAAATCGTACAGTTTATCTACCATTTTTATCTGTCTGTACAACATAAAGGTGACGATCATACCCAGGGAAACGTACATGGCGGTGAACATATAAAAAGAATAACTGATACCTGGCATTGGCGTAACGGCGTCAGCTGTCCGCATGACATTGTAGATTATCCACGGTTGCCTGCCAACTTCTGTGACAGTCCATCCCGCTTCAACGGCAATGAACCCTATCGGAGTCGCAGCTACGAAAAGTTTAAGCAGCCAATCGCTCTGCAGCCATTTTTTCTTTTTCCACAAAGCCAGAAAATACAGAAATGCGATACCCATCATCGCCATACCTAGTCCGACCATAATCTGAAACGCATAATGTGTTATGGCTACGGGCGGCTGATTTTCTTTTGGAAATTTATCGAGTCCGGTCACTTCCGAATCAAAATCGCCATGTGCCATAAAGCTCAAAAGGCCAGGGATCTTAATGCCATAATCAACCTTTCTGGTTTGCTCATCAGGAATTCCGCCGACAACGAGTCCGGCTGATTTTTCGGTGTGAAAATGTGCTTCCATGGCCGCCAGCTTTGCCGGTTGTCTTTTTGCAACATCCTTTGCCGAAATGTCGCCACTCAACGGTTGAATTACCGCAGCAGCACATCCGAAAATGGCCGCGATTGTGAAAGATTTTGTATGAAAATAAACGTTCTGTCTTCTTACGATCATCAGCGCATGTACACCGGCAACTGCAAAACCTGTGGCAGCAAAAGCAGCGATGCACATATGAAGCGATTGTGAAAACCAGGCATCGTTGAACATCGCTTTCATCGGGTCTACATTCAGATACGCGCCGTTTATAAAATCGAAACCCGCAGGACTGTTCATCCACGCGTTCGCGGCTACAACCAGAATCCCGGATGCGAGCCCGCTCACGCCCACTATCACACCCGTAACCCAGTGAAACCACTTATTGAAACGATCCCAGCCGTACAGGAAAAAACCGAGGGCAATTGCTTCGATAAAAAATGCGGTACCTTCCAGCGAAAACGGCATGCCGAAAATCGGACCGGCATGCTTCATAAATTCAGGCCATAAAAGACCTAGTTCGAATGATAGCACAGTGCCGGAAACAGCACCTGTGGCAAAGAAAATAGCAACCCCCTTACTCCATGCTTTTGTTATATTTTTGTAAACGATATTATTTGTTTTTAAATAATAATAATGTGCAACGGCCATAAAAAACGGCATGACCATTCCAATGCACGAAAAAATAATGTGGAACCCCAAAGAAAGCGCCATTTGAGATCTTGCGGCAATGAAGTCATCCATAGTTGAGATATGATTAAATCATAAAATATACTGTTTGTTCAGGAAGCAAAGGATTGGATCAAACTTGATATTTTTATATTTTAGCTTCTATTAAATCCATATCGATTAAGCGCTTCTGAAACACCTCAAAGCTACTCAAGACTTTCCAGAAGACCCACTTTATTTGGTAGAAAATCAAAGAATAAATATTCGTTTTGCAGTAAGAAATCGGGAACGTCTCTTTTTAAATCAAAGGCCCGGTAAGGTTATTTTTGTATAGTTATTTCAGTATTTAAAGTGAATTGAAAGGTGTCTATTGCCATGCGGTTTTTATTGAATGTGGTTTGTTTTGTGTGCACTTACCCTGCATTTGCACAGATCAACTATATATACGTCGCGTCGAAAGGAGATGATAAAAATAGCGGAAAACCTAACGAACCCGTTCAGTCAATCAACAGAGCTTTGGAATTGAGCCGTTCTTATGCGGGAAAGAAGGTTAGTATTCAGATGCTGGCCGGGACTTATTATTTGAAAGAGCCTGTTAAGATTATCCATTCTGAAAATTTTCCATCGGAACTGGAAATCACCGCGGCTGAAAATCAGAAAGTATCTATTAGTGCCGGAAGGCTTTTGACACCGGATTGGCAATATTTCAAAAACGGTATTTACCGAACTTCGGTGCCAGCCGGAATTTCATTTGAGCGGTTTTTTGTAAATGGAATTTTGCAGACTCTGGCACGTTATCCCAATGTAGATTCAACAGCAAAAGTGTTTCAGGGAACCGCGGAGGACGCAATCTATTATGTCCGGGTATTAACCTGGGGGAATCCGTTTGGAGGATACGTTCATGCGCTGGATGAGCATAGGAAGGGAAGTCTGCATTATAAAATCACTGGTGTGGACGATACGGATAATTTAGAACTGGATGGTGGGTGGCAATCCAGAAAATCGGTTCATATGTCGGAAAAGGAGCGTTTTGTGGAAAACGTGTTTGGGGAACTTGACGCGCCGGGAGAATGGTATCTGGATAAAACTGTGCATGTCTTGTATTACTATCCCGCACCCGCCACCGATCTATCCAAGGCAAAGTTTGAGATATCCAGTCTTAAAAATAGTCTGATATTAAAAGGCAGTGATCGGGGAGAGCTTAAAAATGTCAGAATCAAAAACCTGAATTTTGTCCATACTGAGCGATCTTTTATGGATAGCAAAGATACCTTGGCTGGCAGTGATTGGAACGTTTACCGCGGTGGGGCATTGTCGTTTGAGAATACGCAGGATTGTAGAATTGAAGATTGTACTTTTTCTGATCTCGGTGGTAATGCAATTGTTTTTAATAACCGGAACGAAAACGGCGCTGTAACGGGATGCCTCATATCCAATATTGGAGCGAGCGGCGTATCAATTTTAGGTGATTGCCTCAATTGTGTAATAAAGGATAATCTATTTTTAAACTCAGGAATAATTGAAAAACAGGGAGTTGCAATATTTCTGAACGGTGTTAATAAAGTTAACATATATCAGAACACAATGTCTGGGATGCCCGGTCCCGGTTTGAAGATTGAAAATAGCGAGATGCAAAATCTCCAAATCGAGCTCAACAATACCTTTAAAATTTATCAGGAAGTCCAGCCGGCAGGTCATGACGTTATGAGCTCCGGCAGTAATAATAATACAATTCCCACGTCGGGAGTGCAAAAACCTGAGTTGAAGGCTTTAATTCCAATCTTACAAGAAAAACCTTGATCAGACAAATGCTTTCTAATCATTACTCGCTTTGCTGTTGCTGCGCCTGCTTTTCTTTCAACTTTTGTTTCACGATGTCCGCAGGATATTTTAACGCTAATTCTCTTATTTCATAGCTGAACTGAGCGTACGTTTCCTCCCACAATTTTGTTTCTTCGGGAGTGTAATCATAAAATCCTTTACCATTGGAAACACCTTTTCCGCCAGATTCAACAATATCGGTAATCAGCTTTGGTACATCCGAATTGTTGTTCAGAGTTGGCAAGAGATCTTTCATAACCGTATGATAGGCAGGAACTCCGGTAAGATCCATCCAACGAAAAATACCTACCAGGGTCATAAAATAACCGGCGTTATTTCTGCAAGACCGGTCGATATCTTCCACCGTTGCATATCCTCCTTCCACCAGACTGATCCCTTCCCGGTACATCGCATACATCAGGCGATTTGTTATAAAACCGGCAATGTCTTTCCTGACCAGAATTGGCTCTTTTGCCCAATATGAAGATAATTCGTATAAATATTCCCCCACAGCAATATTGCTCTGATCTCCGCAAATTATTTCCAGGAAACGCGTTGTATGTGCCGGAATTGCCCAATGTAAACCCAAAAAACGCTCCGGATATTTGGTAAGTTTTTGTAAAACACTGATCGGTATTGCCGACGTATTGCTGGTTAGAATGGCATCCGAAGCAATTACGGCTTCCACCTTTTTATAAACTGATTCCTTGATTGAAATGTCTTCCAAAGTACATTCAATAACCAGTTTACAGGCATACAAATCTTCATAATTTTCAGTGATTCTCAAATTGCCGAGATAAAACTCAGGGCTATTTCGCACGATTCCATTTGCCTGAGATTTGACCAGATCTTCTGTAATTCGTTTTTTAGCATAAAGCAAATCATTGCTCAGCGGTGCAAGTGCTATCACCGGATGGCCGGCAATCAACATGCAGGTTACGATGCTGCACCCCATCAGGCCGAGGCCGACAATAGCTACGGGAATTTCTCTGGTATTCATAATTGGTTCAGGATCGTTATTTTGGGTTTATTTCCTCACTGCTTTAAAGTTATCCAAGAAACGCGTTGAAAGAGCACGGATGCTGTAAAATTTAAATTTATCGAGAAAACTGGCCGGTTTTGGTAACAAAAAAACACCCGGAAATAAATTTCCCGGGTGTTTTTAAGACCTTAACTACACCTATATTACTTAGACCAGCTGTCTACTTCGCTTTCAACTTCCTGGCGTGTTTTTCCTAATTTTGTTTGAAGTTTTCCAAGAAGCTCATCTTCCTTTCCTTCTTCATATAGCAAATCGTCATCTGTCAGATCTGCATATTGCTGTTTGAATTTACCCTTTAATTCGTTCCAGTTTCCTTTTACTTGTTGTGTGAAGGCGCTCATAATTATAGTGGTTTAAGTTATTGATGATTTCGTTGCTTAGTTGTTAAGCATTTCCTCACTTTGTACATAAATTATACCACTTCAACTGCTTCAACACTGTTTAATCATAGAATCCTGCAATACTTTATTCATTGTCGCCTCTCGGAATTTGTTGGTTTTAAGTGAAATACGTGCATTTATCATTATTTAAAATAATATAATTAGACTAATAAATTGAATTATATTGGATTTGCACGTTAATTATTTCCACCAGTGTTTGCCCATCATTTTCCCGAAAACGTGCATTCATTGCAGCAAATTATCCCCAGATTATTCGTGAACTCCTAAAAGTTTGTCGAGCCGTGCAATGCTTTGGACCATGGAACGGACTGAATGATAATTTACTTTCCAGGAATGACTCATATGTTTCCATATTGGCTCGCCCTGGCGTGTCAGAAGTGGAAGCCATTCGCCAACTTTATGATGAATCATTTTATCAAAAACAAAGCGGTGCGTGCTTTCATAAGCTTTAATATATTTCTCATCTCCATAAATTCGGTAGGCGTCAAGCATACCGATCAGCACCTCGGCTTGCTGCCAGAATTCCTTCTCACGGTCATACACTTCACCTGCGTGTGATCCTTCCACATAGACACCTCCAAATTCCCAGTCAATCCCATGATCGATTGCATGATTGAACGATTTCAAAAGCTGGATATCATATTCGTCCCGGGGAATTCCTGCAATGTCCAAAGCGTGTAAAAGCAGCCAGGCAAATTCAACGTTATGGCCATAACTTGTGTTATCTTCCGCCGAACTTTTCAGGCCATCTTCTGAAAATCTGTCCCAGCCCCAGATAATGTCAAATTTGATTTGAGGCGCAACTGTCCAGTCTGCCCAGAATTGAGGTATTCCGGTTCCGTAAACGGGGTGCATAATTTTATTGATCAGCAACTGAATGGTCTCTACCAGTTTTCGGCGGTGAACTTGTTTTCCGCTCGCTTCATATAAAGTCGTGAAAGCTTCCATAAGGTGCATATGTGCATCCAGCGTTTTTCGGTCACCACCCGCGGAACCCGGTCCTTTCAGCTCCCATTGGCGGTTGAACATTTCGAAATAACCGCCATAATGAGTATCGGATCCGTAAACTTGTAGTAGATTAAATGTTTTTTCCGCATATTCCAGACCTACAGGATCGCCCGTCGCGAGGCTGTATTCACTTAAACTATAAATCGCAAAACTAAGACCATATACGATTTTTTCATCAATTTTTACATTCCCTTTTCTATCCATCAGCCAGTAAAAACCACCGTTTTCGGTATCCCACATTTTGCTGATCAAAAAATCAACACCATGTTTCGCAATGGCAGCATACCGTCCATCCCCGTAACCGGCACGATGAGCGGATGAAAAAGTAAAAACGGTTCTGGTTTGCGCAATCAGCGATTTCTCATCCTCGCCTGAGTCATTTCCGTCGTTATCAAAATGGGTTATAAATCCTCCGTTTTCTTTGTCGACACAACGGGTTTCCCAAAAGGGAAGTAATTCAAAGGTCAGGTGATTATGCGCTTCGTCGCGAAACTGTTTGAGCTGCTCTGCATTCATGTGCGGTTAAATGATTTAGAATTTATGCCTGTGAAAACTTATTTGTTATTCCTTATAAGTCGGAACATGGATTTCTGATGCGTCAGTGTCAACATAGTTTAGTACTCTGATTCAATGATTGTTGACTATTGCATTTCTTTATTGTTAATATTTTTATCTTAAATATTATACTTTCGGGATGTTACGTCGATGCAAAATCTTCAATATGAACACCGGCTGTACTTATCCAACGTAACGACTGGAATATAAATTGATCATAAATGTGCACCTTCATTGACGTTTCTAGTTAAGTCAGAAGTTGATAACAACTACTTTAAAATGCTCAAAATCGAAATTGAGAAGGTAAAATAATTGCTGATTTCGGCATTAGATTTGCAAATGCTGACGCATACTTCGTAATTCGCAGATTATAATTTAATAGAGCCTGATCATGAGCAATTCCGAAATCGTTGAACTCCTTGAACTTACCGCCAAACTTCTTGAACTCCACGGAGCTGATCCATTTAAGGTGAAAAGTTATGGGGTGGCCGGATTTTATCTGGATAAATATAAGGATGGAGAACTTGCACTTATGTCGCTTGAAGAGCTGACAAAACTTCAGGGCGTTGGGAAAAGTACGGCTGCAAAGATTATAGAAATTGTCCAGCGCGGGACTTTCAGGGAATTGGAAGAATTGCTGGAAAACACGCCGGTTGGTGTTTTGGAAATGTTCAGCATCAAAGGTATAGGCGCCAAAAAAATTGCTGTATTATGGAGAGATCTTGGCATTGATAATCTGCATGAGCTTGAACTGGCTTGTCAAAGTGGAAAAATTGCAAAAGTTAAGGGATTCGGAGGTAGTACGGAGCAAAAAATATTGGAATCGCTGGCTTTTTTGAAAGGCCAGGCAGGCAAGTTGCGAATGGATAAGGCGCATGCAATCGCGGATCTTATCGAAGAGGAGTTAAAAAAAGTATATGAACAGGTTTCTGTTGCAGGTGAGGTAAGGAGAAAGGCGGAAACGGTTGAAACGATTCGCCTGCTGGTCGGGACTGTTTCGCCTGCCGGTTTGCAAGATTCAATTTCTGAGCTGGAATTTCTGGTAAAAGATGAAATAAATTCATCGCCGTTTATCTGGCGCGGGAAGGTTAAAGATGTGGGAGTGCTGGTGGAAATTCTGGCTGTCGCACCAGATAATTTTGTTAACGAACTATTTCTGGAAACCGCTTCTCCTGAACATTTGGGAATCCAGACAGCAAATGGTACCACACTCTGGAGACAGGCGAAATATGACACGGTTGAAACGGAGGAGGCAATTTATGAAAAAGCAGGTCTGCCTTATATCGTTCCTGAAATGCGGGAGGGTTTTGGTGAGTTTGCCTGGTCTGAAAATCATACACCTGATCAGTTAATTACCTGGGATGATCTGAACGGAATTTTGCACAATCACAGCACCTATTCAGATGGACAGCATACGCTGGAACAAATGGCTCTTTTCTGTCGGGAACTCGGCTTCGAATATCTCGGTATTGCGGATCACTCACAGACGGCTTCTTACGCCAGCGGTTTGAAAGCAGAAGATGTTTTTCGTCAGCATGAAGAAATTGCAAAACTTAACGAACGTTTTGCGATGACCGGTCCGGAAAAACCGTTTAAAATCCTGAAAGGCATCGAATCTGACATTCTTGGAGACGGCTCTCTGGATTATCCGGACGAGATTTTGTCAAGTTTCGATTATGTTGTCGCATCGGTGCATAGCAACCTTACCATGACTTTGGAAAAAGCTACGGCCCGGCTTTTAAAGGCGATTCAAAATCCATACACCACGATTCTTGGCCACCCGACCGGACGTTTGTTATTATCAAGAGAAGGTTATCCGATCGATCATAAAGTAATCATTGATGCTTGCGCTGAACACAAAGTCGTGATCGAAATAAATGCATCTCCATGGCGCCTGGACCTTGATTGGCGCTGGATTTCATACTGCATGGAAAAGGGTGTTTTGCTGAGCATCAATCCTGACGCGCATAAAAAGGAAGGATATTATGATATGCACTATGGCGTAGCGGTTGCCAGAAAGGGCGGCTTGACAAAGGAGATGACTTTCAATGCTTTTACTCTGGCTGAAATTGAAGAATATTTAAAAATGAGAAGAGAGTAGGTTGTTGTTTCTCAACGTTTTGAATTATGAAGGTGATTTTCGTCTGGATTGCTTTGGGTTTACTGTTTTTTGGATGCAGTAATTCGGAGCCGCAGATTAAGGAGAGTGATAATAAAACTATTAATTTTAAGGGCATAACAGCAAGGGATCCTGTTGGGTCTCCGACGAATACTGCCGATCCGGACGACTGGAATTTTGACGACAAATGGATCGAACAGGAAATTTCTCTTTTTGGAAAAAGTCTTTCAGCAGATTGTCCATTACCGGAGTCTCTTCGTATAATGGCTTTTCCAAATCCTGCCACCAGCCGTTTAAGCATTTATACTACCAAGCCAGATTCTGCCAGAATAGCCTTACGAGTGGTTGATAAAAATTTTAAATTGCTGCTGGCGACAGATTCGCTTTATGCTGACGCGGTCATATATGATCTTTCCAAAATTGGAGTTCAGGATACTGTTCGGGTATATTACAAACTCATTACAAAATCCTGTGAATACCGCGGGCATGGTGATATTGTGATCAAAAAATAAAAAAGTTAAGGGCAGTCGGCGTCAGGTCAATGTTGTTAACCGACGTCAGGGCTGCCATTAACTTCATACAAGACGAGTGGGTTTACTTTATTAATTTTAACGAAGGTGCATCCTTGATCATTCTTTTTTCAGGAATTGAATTATCTTTAAATGACTCACTTATAAACGATTGAACGGATTTCGTTAAAGCAAGTCTGGTTCCGGTTGGAGCAGGAATTCCGATAACATCAAGAGCCTTTCTAAGCAACGTTTCATTTTCATCCCCGAAAGATTTATAGGGAATTACAGAGTCTTTTACTTCATAGGTAGGCGCCATTCCGTTCACAGTTCCATAATCGGATTCATTATTGACGTTTGCTGTTTGGCCCAGCATCACGTACATCCCCCATTTCCAACGATTTTCGTCATCACTGATCAGGGAGCCAAACAGATTTTTTCCATAAGTGTGTTCACCAATCGTAATGACATCCATGTATGGGCGCAAGCCGTTGATAACAAGCTCGCTGGCAGATGCGGTGCCATTGGAAGTAAGGACAAAAACACGGCTCAGGCTCGAACCTATATTGTTTCCTTCGTCCTGAAAATTATAATTCAGTGCAGTGGTTCCGTATTTGCTTTGCCAGTAAGCGATGTATTTATCATTCCACTGTTCCTTATAAAAAACTTTCGAGCTCGAAACGTTTTTACCAATGAGTGAAGCCAAAGTTTCGGCAGAACTGATATATCCGCCCGGATTAAACCGCAGATCTAGCACCAGTTCATTTACACCTTTGCTTTTAAAATTGGCAAAAACCTGTCTGAGTTCGTTGTCATACTTGTTTGCGTCGGCAGTCGTTCCTGGTACAAATTGGGTGTAAACAAGATATCCGATCGTTTTGCCATAGGCCGTCTTAGAAATTACGCTTGAAAACAAAACCGGATCTTCGCTGATTTCTGCTTTGGTCACCGTAATTGTTTTCGAATTATCAGCCGTGAGCGTTGTCCCGCTAAGAGTGCCAAGGGTAAAAGTTGCCGTTTCGCTGCTTGCGAATAATGACGTATAGTTAGCCGCAGTTAATTGTATACCACCCACTTTCATGATTATATCGCCTCTCTTCAAACCCGCCGTCTCAGCAGGACTGCCTTTAACTACATAACTTAAAAAAGCTGCAATATTCGTTTTACTGTCGTCGGTATACGAAAGCGTGTAGTTAATGCCGAAAATTTTGCTAACGCCGTTAAACTCGTTGGTTAACTGATCGATATCGTCGGTAATCATCGAAAAACGGTCGGTCGTTGTTCGTTGAAAGATTAATTTTTCGAAATAATCATTGGGATTCAGTTTACTGTCCAGGCTACTCTCCACAGGCATATTTTTGTACCAAAAATACGCGTCATTCATTACCTCATATATCCAGCTGTTTACGGCCTGGTAATTCGTACTGTCAGTAGTTTCTGTTACAGGATCGACATCATTATCCTTGCAACCGGCCATGTAAATAGCCGCGACGATAAACCCAATTTGGCTGAACCTTTTAAAATTTAACATATTTAGTCAGATTAAAATTGAGTAAGCTTCTATGCATAGATGAAAAAACGATTTGTAAAAATTGATGCGCACAATTGATATTACGTGGGAATAATTTTAAGTGTGGCGATATATTAAAATTTAATTTTTAAAAGTTGATACCGCCCTCAGAGAAATGTAGAGAAGTATTAATATTATTATAACTGATTGGTGACAAGTTACGCCTTGGTGTTATCTTCGTTGCCAAATGCTGTTCGTCAATACGCATTTTGGAATATTTTTATCGTTTAAAAATTTAAGTAGAATTTAAAATGTTGATTCGCAGAACTCTATTTTTAATTATCGCCAGTTTTCTGGTTGTCATAAGATCGCTGTCAGCTCAAACAAGCCTTCCTTTTGAAATGGCGCCAAGTGGGCACATGCTTATTAAAGCGAAAGTGAATGGAGTGGAAGGCAATTTTATTCTTGATACGGGTGCAGGAATTACATTACTGACGAAAAAATTTTCTACCAGGCTGACAAATCTGCAAAAACTGAATAGGGAATATACTGCGTTTCGGGCGTCGGGGGAGAAGATCACGGCAGATTTGTATACCACAGACCAAATTATGATTGCAGGTTTTAAGGATGCAAATCCGAACCTGATGATCTTTGACGTAGACTTTGGCCCAATCGACGGACTGATATCACTGATGACTTTCAAAAACCAGCCTTTTACAATCGACTACGAGCAGAAAAAGGTAATTATTGAAACGCCGGCCAGTCTGAAAACAAGAAAAGCAAGAGGCTATATCCTGCCGCTGCAAATCGAAAGTTCGAGAGACATTACGCTGGATATTTTCACTTTTGTTCAGGTTAATAAAAAAATGACTTTACAGTTTTTAATTGATAGCGGGGCAGGGACGAACGTATTCCACATTAATGCAAAACATTTGCAGGAGCTCGGAGTAGATGTTTCAGATACCAGTAAAGTGGTAAAAAGAACCAGAAAAAGCGAATTCAATAAGGAGATTGAAACATCCATTTACAGTACTGAAATTGCCGGCATCACCGCCAGAGACTATCCTCAAATCAGCGTATCTAAACCAAAAGTTTCATTTATTGAAGGTTTGATCTACGATGGTACTTCATCTTTAAACTGGTTTGGAAAGCTCATCACAATCAACGTAGCGGGGAAGGAAATGATCGTAGGGAAGTAACAATTAAGGAGTATGACCGAATTTTCGGATTGATAAAAAGGCTGCGTCGGGCAGCCTTTTTATATTTAAAATGTGTTTTGAATTACAAAATTAATCAACACGAAAATGGAGGATATCTCCGTAAATCACCGAATCGTCAATAAGTATTGCATAAGCCCGGTAATAAATATTATTGGAGCATAATTGTGGGCCTATCTTTTCTTTATAACCAGCATTCACAGGTTGATCAAAAATGACTTTCAGATTGCTTTCGACGGTTGGAATTGGCGTCAGTGGACTGTGACCGTCAAAATTGGCACTATACACTGCACCGTATTCTTTCACAGGAAGCTCACCTGTTTTCACCACGTCAAGGGCGAAAACAATAGAACATTTTAACTGATTTGGATTTGAGAAAATCGGCAGCGTTTTAAGTACAATTTTTTCAGGAATATCATGATCCGTACATGACAATGAAAGTGCGACCAATACCATGAACAGGGTAGTCAAGTGTCGGGATAGTTTTTTCATGGAGCTATTTTTGAAAGGGGAGATGTGCTTTTTTATAGTATAAAAGTAACATTTATTTGTTCTCCAACTTCTATCGAATAGTTGTAAACTACCATAAACTTTGTGCTAATGATTTCACGGTTGGCGGAGATTAGTTATCGGTGCATCAGTTACTTACCGGTAACAGTGTGTATTTAATTCACCTGCTGCTTGTTAAGTTCTGCGGAGACATACGGGCTAGCCTGTAAAAGTGGAGCTTTAAAAATGAAAATAAGAACTCCGGATATCCAAAGTTCTTATAAGCAACATTTCTACCTAATTCATTTTTGAAATGAATTGGCCGCAAAATTACCACAATTGTTATAAAAATGGTAAGGAATAGGTAAGAATGTTGAAAATCAAACTTACTTTCTGATTCAGCTTTACAATTGTTGCATCTTGAGCAGTGTTCTCCGGTTTGTATACTAATCGGTCCGTTTTGTATAATTTTTCAAAATCTGAAAGTCCAACCTTTGTGCTGTTAAAAAACTTCATTAAACAATAAGTTACATGAGCAGTATTAAAAATGTAAAACTGGGGAGTCAGGGATTGGTGGTTCCAGTGCAAGGACTTGGGTGTATGGGGATGACAACGCTTGCCGGGCAGGATATATACGGCGTTGCAGATGAGAAACAATCCATAGCAACAATTCATCGCGCGCTGGAATTAGGTGTGAATTTTCTTGATACAGCCGATTTGTACGGCCCTTTGCTAAACGAGCGCCTGGTGAGCAAGGCTATTTCCGGTAATCGCGAAAAATACCTGGTTGCTACAAAATTCGGGTATGAGGTTGACGATAATGAACAGCTTACCTGGCGCATCAATGGAAGGCCTGATTACGTTAAAAAGGCTATTGACCGTTCTTTGAAAAGTTTGAAAACAGATTACGTCGATCTTTATTATCTGCATCGCGTCGATCCCGAAACTCCTATTGAAGAGACAGTCGGAGCTATGGCAGAGCTTGTAAAATCCGGCAAGGTGAAGTATATCGGACTGTCAGAAGTTTCCGCTCAAACGCTAAGGAAAGCTAATTTGATTCATCCGATCACGGCTGTGCAAACAGAATATTCGCTGTTCGAAAGAAGTGTTGAAGCCAACGGTTTGTTCGAAGCTGTGAATGAACTGGGAATAGGTTTTATATCATACTCTCCACTGGGGCGCGGATTTTTGACTGGCGATATCAAAAGTCCTGACGATTTTGATGTTAACGATTTCCGCAGGGGAATTCCACGTTTTCAGGGCGAGAATTTTTATAAAAATCTGGATCTTGTAAAAGAAATTAAAATTCTGGCAGAAGCCAAGAACATCACCCCGTCACAACTTGCAATAGCGTGGACGCTTGCGAAAGGTACAGTGCCTATACCGGGTACAAAGCGTGTTAAAAATCTGGAAGACAATGTTGCCGCGGCAGATATCGTTTTCTCAGATGAACAATTGGCGCACCTGGAATCAATTGTTCCGGTCGGTATAATCGCTGGCGATCGTTATGATCAAACCTCTATGTCGGGCGTGAACTTATAGGTAATTTTAAATAATCAACAGGAAAGCATTTATCTTTATGAAGTGCTTTCCTGTTTTGAATCCTGTGTCCAATGAAAAAGACAAATTCCGGGCCGATCATTATAAATTCTCTTGCCGAGTATCATAAGTTGGTAGGCATCCCGAAGCCAGAGCATCCGTTGATTAGTGTGATTGAAGTGAAATGCAATCCGGATATGCCGGATCTTCCTTACGACAAGCTGATCATGAATTTTTATAATATTTTCCTGAAAAGGAATGTCAGCAATGCGCTTTTTTATGGTCAGAAGTATTTCGATTTCAGCGATGGAATAATGGGTTTTTCCTTGCCTAAGCAAGTTTTTACCTTAAACAGGGAAGCAGATTTCTCAAAAATATCCGGCTGGATGATTTTGATCCACCCCGATTTTATCAGAAAATACGAGTTGTCAAAACGGATTGGTTCCTATGGATTTTTCTCTTATAATTTGAATGAGGCGCTTCATCTTTCTGAAAAGGAAGAGCAAATTATCGAGCGAATCATGGTGGATATCAGAACGGAATATCGTCAGCCGATCGATGCATTTAGCCAGGATGTGATTATATCTCATCTCGAAGTCCTGCTCAACTATTCAAATCGATTTTATAATCGGCAATTTATTACCCGAAATAGCTCGGAAGAAGATCTGGTAGTCAGGTTTGAGACGTTGGTCAAAGAAATTTTTCAGCAAGAATCGGTCGGCCGGATACCGTCTGTGAACGAAATTGCAGAGCGGCTAAATGTGTCTGCTCATTATTTAAGTGACATGCTCAGGTCATTAACCGGCATGAGCGCGCAGCAGCATATCCATAATTTGCTCATCGAAAAGGCAAAGGAGATATTATTGACCACTAGTCTGACAATTAATGAAACTGCCTACAAACTCGGCTTCGAATATCCACAATATTTTAATCGTTTATTCAAAAATAAGACGGGCTCAACGCCAGCGGCTTTTCGAAAGGAAATATCAAGTAACTAATGCCGATTAGCATCGTCCAGGAGCAGTCTCAGGACTTTATGGCGGACAGGCCTTTTGTTACCCTCAACTTTGTCGCTCCTGATTTTTACAAGGGGAAAAATATAGGCACGACTCCTGCCATTAATGTAGCTTACGGATTTTTTAAAAAGAATTCCTGGGGAGAAATCAGTACTTCAAAGTCTGTTATGCCTGGTGAAGAATTTACAGAAACACATATTTTTTCGACTCCAACTTACAAAAATTAAGCGAAAAAATATTGTTTAAAAAGTTGATAGTCAGCCCTTAACAGCTAAAAGCAAAAGATTTTTTGAATAAAAAACTTGCCTTCGAAGACGCGAAAAAAGCTTTATTCAGGAGAGCGAGAATGTGATCAATCCATAAATGAGGAATTCTAATCAATAATTCTTCGAATTATTACGATAATCAGATTTAATACAACACTGATGAGTATCATTGTTGTGATTGGAAAGAAAAACTTGAAATTCTCTTTCTCAACACGAATATCTCCCGGGAGTTTGCCAAGCCAATGAAGTTTGTCTCCCAGAAAATAAACAAATGCACCTAACATCGTCAGGATAATTCCGGCTATTATAATGTATTTACCTGTGCTCTGCGTCATCGTCTTCGTTACAATTGTTCGTAATCAATCTCTAAAAAGTCTTCCACATCTTTCAGCCAGAAGTTTTGGATAAAAGCTTCATGGTCCTCATGCCTGGAATAGTTGTCATACGTTGCCTGGTCAGAAAATTCCATACTCAAACCATACTCAAATTTGTTTTTTGGACTAATTTGTCTCAAACACTGAAAATTCTGAACGCCCGGTATGGACACCAATGCTTTTGCAGCGTTAAGAAAAGAAGTTTCTTCGTAAGAACCCTTGGGATGTCTGAGTTTGAAGATAACGGAATGTTGGATCATGAGAAAGTTGGATAAGGGTTTGACATACCTTGACGTTACCTGCCAAGTAAGTCATCTTTTAGTATAAAACAAATAGGGTCAAAAAAAAGCCGTTACCCGGATACGGATAACGGCTTTTTGAGGTCAGATAATTATTTCGCAGGAGTTATGATAATATTTCTGTACTCCACCGGACCATGATCGCCCTGAATGTAAAGTGGACCGGCCTCACCCTCATTGCTGTCCAGCGCACCACCTGTGATACCAGGAATTTCCTGATTAGTAATCACGGTTTTACCATTGACTACCAGCGTCAGCATTCTTCCGATCAGGGTGATATCAAAGGACTGCCATTCTCCCGGCTCTTTTGCCATCATTTCGCTTGGGCTTATGAAACCATAAACCGCACCTAATTGGTCAACCGCAGGTTCCAGTCCTTTTCCGTCGGTTACCTGCATTTCGTAGCGTCCGCGTAGATACACGCCACTGTTGCTTCCTTTTGGAATACGAAATTCTACGTGAAGTTTGAAGTCATTATATTTTTCGTCCGTAATCAAATTAGCGCCTGACTTGTCACTTTTTAGTACACCGTTTTCAGAAACCCACTGGTTTGTGCCGGCTGCATGCCATCCTTTGATGGTATTTCCATCGGTTAATTTTATCGCTTTTCCCCAAACCGGAGGCGTTGATCTTCTCAGCGAAGGAGCGCGAACACCTGTCCAGGTATATGTTTTTCCCTCAGGTGTTGTCAAAGAACCACTGATTTTTTCACCTTGTAATGTTCCTTCCAAAGAAAAATCTTTATCTCCTTTTTCCCATTGTGGTGGAATTGAGAAATTGAACTTTCCATCTTTGAATTTAACTTCCGATATCGGACGCGCACTTCCAGAGAATGACACGAATTGTCCGATCAAGGTGTGATTACCGGAATGTCTCACTTCCAGCCAGGAAGGAGAGGGCTTGCCCGCCACATCGACGGTGATATCCCACCGGCCTTCAAGAGGTGAAGCAAGAGGTTTGGCATTTGCATCAACAGCGCAAACAGCAAAAATTAACATCACGGCAGACAGTAAAATGCGCCGTTTAAATTGACGTAGGTTGGTTTGGAATAATCTGTTCATATAATTTTTAATTGAAAGGTGTCAATTTACTTATAAAAATTAAATAAACGGTTTACTTCCAATTTTCAAATCAACCTCCTCCTACTTTTGCCTGTTCGGGAGACTCGTTATATCCACCGGAACGGTCACTCTGTCCTTCATCGGTTTTCAGATCATTTCCGTCAGCATGCTCCTCGGATTCTTCTGTTTTTTGAAGATGTGCTTTTAAACGGTCCAAAGCAATGCGCCACGCATCTTTATGAGGTTTGGCAACCTCATCATCTTTTAATTCTTCCTGTCTGACATGAAGAACGCTTCCCTTTTCGGTTGATTCGAAACCGATAGTCAATGTGTAGGATTCCTGGGGAAGTCCGTCCTTGAATTCCCAGTTCCAGCTATAAACCAGTTTTTCATTTGGCTTCACTTCCTGGTAATTTCCTTTCACGTTAAAATCCCCGCTCTTGAAGTCGTAAGCAACTACGCCTCCTTCGTTCAGTTCGTTAGTGACATTTTCCAAAGAATCGCCCATCGGGCTCCACCATTGTTTGAGATGTTCCACTTCTGTCCAGGCCTTGAAAAGTGTTTCAACCGGAACGGAAAACTCTTCACTGATCTCGATGATATTTGAATTTTGCTCGCTAGCCATAATATAAAAATTTAGTTACACCAGGTATATTCTTGTTTAAAATCAAGCTTTTACCTGGTGCAGTTATAAATATTATGCCGTAACTAAATGGGTAAGTAAATACTGAAAGTGGATCCTGCGGCCGGCTCGCTCAAAGCTGTAATGGCTCCGCCATGATTTGCCGCCACGCGCTCACAAATCGAAAGACCGATGCCTGTTCCCGCAAACTCACTGCGTCCGTGAAGTCTCTGGAATAACTGGAAGATTCTTTCAGAATATTTTTGTTCAAATCCGATACCATTATCTATAACATCAATCTGATAATAAAGCTGCGAGATTTGCGCAGGTTTTACTGTTGCCGGAAGTTCGTTAAAACTGACAACTCTGCAATTTACCGTGATAACCGGAGCTTGATCTTTTTGACGGAATTTTAGAGCGTTGGTTAGTAAATTTTGAAAAAGCTGTCCCAACTGTGACTCGTCTCCCATGATGACCGGAAGTTTTTCGATGGTTATTACCGCTTCCGTATCCTGAATCGTGACTTCCAGGTCGGACAGCACATTTTGTACAATGTCAGAAAGTGACAATGACTCCGTCACGTCACGTTGATTTGATACGCGTGAAAAAGCCAGAAGATCCTCAATAAGTCCTGACATCCTCGCTGCCGCAGCCTGCATCCGTAGAATCAGGTTTACACCTTCACCGAGTCCTTCTGAGTAACGGTTGAAAAGTAAATTTCCGAATGACTGGATTTTACGGAGCGGCTCCTGCAAGTCATGCGAAGCAACATAAGCAAATTGTTGAAGGCTCTGGTTTGACTGAATCAGCAAATGATTGGATTGCGCCAGATCTTCATTCGTTGCCATATATTCCTCATTAATTGCTGCCAGCTCTTCATTCATCGTTTCAAGCTCTTCAGTCCTTTGCTGAACAAGTTGTTCCAGTGTATTTTGTACTTCGCGCTGTTGAGTTATATCCTGGGCAGTACCGATCATTTTGTAAGGATTGCCATGCGCGTCGAAGAACGTTTTTGCTTTTGCATGAATGTACCGCCGCTGACCTGTCAGCACATTTTCAACAAGATGCTGCTCTTCATAAATTCCATCGCTTCCCGACCTGAAAGCTTCCAGCAAAGCCAACCGGATTCGTTCGCGGTCTTTCTCGGGAATGTAACTGACGCCCATATCAAAATCCCGGTCATCTTCCAAAACTCCGATCCACTCTTTCATCCGGGAACCGTATCCAATTTCACCGCTTTTTGGATCGATGCTCCATGTCGCAAGTTCAGCCAATTCAACAGCGTCCCGTAAAATCTGTTCAGCTTCTTCGATTTTCTGTCGGGCATTTACCTGTGCAGTTACTTCAATGGCGGTTACCAGCACACCGTAGTTTTCGCCAGCTGTGTTTTGGAGTGCTTTGTAATTGTAGTTGTAATAGCCGGAGTAAATCTCCCCGTTATGTATCAGGTCTATTTTTTCTTCCGGCTGGTTATATGAAATGCCCGTTTGAAGAACTTGACGGAGGCGATTCATCAGTGGCGTTTCAAGAAGCTCGGGAACTGCTTCCATAAAAGGTTTTCCAATGATGGAAGAATCTTTACCCAGCATTGCCAGCATATTTTCATTAACTGTCCGGATTATCATTTCATAGCCTGTAAAAACCAACTTGGCTACGGGAGAATTATTAATAATGCTGTGTGCAAAGAGCTCGCTTTCTTCGAGCTTCTGTCGTGCAAGGACCGCGTCGGTCACATCAATACCGATATCAAGAATAGCATAAACTTCTCCTTCACTGTTGAATAAAGGTGTGTAAGTGATATTATAATAATTGCTGGTCATCACCCCGTTGCGCAGCAAATTGACCTGGGATTCAAATCTTTGAAATGATTTTCCGGTATCAAATACGTCGCCAAGAATTTTGAGCGACTCCTGGTTTTGCAGTTCGGGGATTACCTCACTAAGTTTTTTCTTTGTAATATCCTGACCTTTTCCAATTACATCAATGAAAGCTTGATTAGCAAGTTCAATGACAAGATCGCGTCCAACAAAAAGTCCCATGGCTGCCGAAGCATTGGCAAAAACAGAACGAAGTTTTTCTTCGCTGGCTTCGAGCGAACGCCGGGCATGAACCTGGCTGGTAACATCGTGGGCCATATTCATTACACCATAAATCTCACCGGCAGGGTTGCGAAGAGGTTTATAGGTGTAGTCAAAATAATAAGTACTCAGCACACCATTCACCACCAGATCCGCGGGGGCGCTCTGGGCTTCATATGTAATTCCAGACCTGAAAACTTGATCGAGCAAGTCAATGAAAGGCTGACCTTCCAGCTCAGGAATCGCATTTAAAACGGGCTTGTTGAAAATCGACTTATCTTTCCCCCAGTAGCTTATCATTTTATTATTCGCTACTTCTATCTTATGCTCCGGCCCCACAAAAAGGCAGGTAGCTACAGGTGCCTCTTCCACAAGTGACCTGAATTTGATCTCACTTGTTTCGAGTGCCCTGGTAGCGACGAATTGTGCTGTCACTTCCGTGGCAAGGACCATGATACCGTCTATATCCCCTGACTTGTCTCTCAGCGGCGTATATACAAAATCAAAAAACAGATCTTCCAGTTTTCCATTTCTTAGAATTTTAGCAAGTGCACCACTGCCCTGATAACTTTCTCCCGTCTGATATACATGTGTCAAAAGCGACAAAAAGTTTTGATTTTTTATTTCCGGCAGTGCTTCAATGATGGGTTTTCCGATCACAGACCTGTCTTTGCCCCAGACTTCAAAGATTCGATCATTTCCAACTTCAACAACCATATCTTTTCCCCGAAGTAATCCTATCGCCATCGGCGCTTGTTCGATTAGCGTTTCGTAACGCGTTTCATTCGTTTTAAGATAATTCCCCCAGCTTCCGGTAAAGTCAGGGTTGTTTTCTGACCGTGTTTCAAATGGCTTACTATTGTTTTTCAGTTGCTGACGATCCAAAATCTCACGAGTGATATTCTGCACAGTCCCGACTATCTTTTCCGGAACACCAGCATCATCAAAATATATCTGTCCTTTGGACAATAGCCAACGTGTTTGTCCTTGGATAATACCAGTCACGCGAAATTCAATCTCGTGGGAAGTATTATCCTCCAATTTAAATGGACCAATGAAGGCATTCCGGAAATAATCCTGGTCGTCCGGATGTACAAGACCAACTACATTTTTAAAGGACACGCTGTCATCAGAGTCAACAGGAAAATGGTATAATGCCTTGCTCCGGTCGCACCAAAGCATTGACTCTGAGGAGATATCAAATTGCCAGGTTCCGATTCCTGCGGCTTCAAGAGCTAATTGTAAACGTGATGCCTCAATGACATCGTTTGGGCTAAATGGCTTTATGTTGCCGTTCATGAATGTTAATACTTATTTCGTCGAGGATTAGCACTGGTTACTTCTGGCCAGGGTTAAATCAGCCATCTCTCAAAAATAGTAAAATTTGAAGTGTTACAACGCGAATAATTAAATACAGCCATTTGCCTGACAGCGGTCCGGATCACTGGGTCTGTGTCACAATTATTCAGGAGAGGGGAGTAGAAATGTATTCAGAGGAGGGTTATTATCTAGGCTTCTTCAAAATCAAGAAAGCAAGTCTGAAGTGCCTCCGCGATTTTAATAAATCCGTCATAACTATTCGGTTTTTTTATAAATGCGTTTACACCCGTCTCATAAGCCGCCTGAATCAGTTTTTTATCCGAAGATGTTGAGATCATAACTGCCGGGATATGTCTTATTTTTTCGTTTGCGCGGATAACTTGTAGCGCCTCAAGACCTGTAACCCGAGGCATATTCATATCGAGCAAGATCAGGATATTTGCATCTTTTGTGTTTTCGGCTTCAATCAGAGTGAGCAGATCGTCACCGTCGGCAACTTCTATAATTTTTATTTCCAGGTCCAGTTTACGAATCGCATCTGAAAGAAAAAGGCGATCGTCTTCATCATCGTCTGCTACGTAAATAATTTTCTGCTTCATGCTAATTTGACAATTATATCTTGCGGTGGGTCTGTTCACGCCAACGACGTACCTGTAAGAACGTCAGTTTTTTTAAAGGTAAGAAAAAATTGGTTTTAGAGGTTTTTATGAAATTGTGATTTTTGTCATAGGAAATCCAGTAACCAGAAAAATCGACTGTTTTTCAGGAGTATAGATCATAGGAACCATCGAATTATTTCACTTCCCCAAAGAAATCAGATTAGAAAAAACTCGATAAGCACCAGGAACGCCGGCAGGAAGCTGGCGGAACCAGCTCATGGTGGTATACACATAATTCCCTTTACCGTATTTTGCAATCAGGATTCCTCCATCGAGCTTTTCGCTGCCAGGGTCATTGCAGGAAATAACGGTTTCATATTTGTCCGACCAGCTTTCAGGTTGGTACAAGCTTCTTTCCTGAACCCAGCCTTCAAAATCTTTCTGAGTTATTTTGTTCGGATAATTAAGTACTTGGCAGTCCGGATTTAAAAAACGTACTTCTGCTTGTTCAACCGTAACTCTTTTACTGGAAACCTTGAATGGATAGGGCCCGAAATCTTCCATTAATAAACCCTGGTCCGCATTGTACTGGACAATTAAGTTTCCGCCGTTTTCAACATAATTAAGAAGAACAGGATTAATAACCTTCAAACGCTCGATGATGTTATATGCTCTCACTCCAACGATTACTGCGTCGAATTTTTGAAGTTTTTCCTCAGAGATATCACTCTCCTGTAAAAGCTCGACATTATATCCAATCTGCTGTAAACTGGCCGGAACCATATCGCCTGCTCCCTTGATATATCCGATAAGATTACAGGTTTTGTTAATATCAACCTTGACTATTTTAGCTTTTGCAGGCGGGAAAAATACTTGTGTCGGAATGTGCTGATAACTGATAATTGCCAGACTTCGGTTGAAAGTCTTATTATTCAAAAGTACCTCAGCGCTTAATTCACCTTCACCCGCAAGGGCAGGAGGAAATAACTGAAATTCAAATGTTTTCTCAGCATTTTTCAACTCTAACCCGAAGTCAAAAAAAGCAGGTTCTGCCCGCCATCCTTCCGGGATTTTTAATTTTATCAAACCGGAAATTCCCTGTTTTCCTGCTTTAACTGTAACATTCACTTTTTTATCGTCCTTGCCGTCAAAGAGATATACCTTTTGGTCTATGGAAACATAGACAGGAGGAGAAATTGTTAAAGGCTGGTAAATCTCCCCAAGTACCGGATCTGTTTTTTGATACACGATCGCGGTAGAGAACCTAAAAGGTTTGCCCGCAATTTCAAGATCAAAGGTAATTTTTCCGGCAGGTTTGTTTTCTGAAAGTCCGATTTCCTGCTGGGCAGGTATATCAAAAAGACCAAGGGAACCTTCATTACGAAGCCAGTAAGGCTGTGAATAAGGTGTACTTTCAGGAATTTTCAAAGACGCAGAAAACTGAAATTCCTGATTGTTTTCCAAGGCTATATTTAGCAGAGAATCCTTTTTATCGAAGGGGAAATTAATTGACTTTAAAACGACTGGCACCGAAGATCTGTTAATTGCTTCGATTTTAAGGGTAAGAACGTCGCCGGGAGTATATGAAAATTCTTTTGCCGTGGATTGCAGATAAAGGCCTAATGCATCCTGGATAATTTTTTCTGTTTCAGCTAATTTAATTTCTTTCCAGTAGCCTTTTGGCAGCCTTTGCAGTGCCGTTCTGACGGTGAGAAGCTGAGGAACCACCGCCGCAGGATTGCATGGATTGTAGCTTTTAATGGCACTGGAAATCAACTGGTCAATTTTCGCATTTCCTTTAACCCGTGACCATCCGGTATCTACATCATCCAATAAATTTTTCGATGCTTTATCACCTTTGACATGCTTGAAGAATTCTACAAGACTTCCGCGGAAACCTATCGTGCCGAAGCCCTGGCTTCTGTGCAGGCTACGACTTTGTGCCGCAATTTCGCCGTAGGATTTGCCAAGCAATGGGTTGAAACCTCCCACATCAACCTTCAAATAATCCTTCGCATCTTTTTCGTGCACTTCATCTCTTCTCTGGTTCCACCACATGCCTGCATTCCAGACAAGCCTTTTGGCCTTCCAGACCTCGACAAATTTTAGTTGTTCAGGAAAACGGGCAGGGTCTGCCGCAGCATCATAGGCTTCCTCAGCCAGGATTGCCGAAGCAATATGATGTCCATGGCCCGCTCTTTCATCCGGTGGAAAGCGGGTTACGATAATATCGGGTTTGAAATTTCGTATGACCCAAACTGCGTCAGAAAGTAATTTTTCGCGATCCCAGATAGTAAATACTTCTTCGGCATTTTTGGAGAATCCGAAGTCTATGGCTCTTGAAAAAAACTGTTGTCCGCCGTCAATTTTCCTGGCCTGCAAAAGCTCCTGTGTTCTTATTATTCCTAAATTTTCTTTGATTTCAGTACCCAGAAGATTTTGTCCTCCATCGCCTCTCGTCAGCGAAAAATAAGCCGTATTGTATAATTTTTCATTCGCCATGTAGGCTATGAAAGTAGGATTCTCATCATCGGGATGTGCTCCAAAGTATAGTACGTTTCCAAGTACATTAAGTTTTTGAATGCTTTGCAGAATTTTAGCAGCAGAAGGTCTGTTCGGAGTTTGTGCCTCGCTGATTTCAGGAACCAAGAATGCTGCAATGAAAAGTCCTGTAAGCAGGAGTCTGGAATAGTAACGGCGCATACTTCTGGGGGATCTATACTAAGAGTGACAACCAAATAACAACGCAATTTAATGATTTGACTGGATAGTATATAAAAATTATAGATTATATATACAAAATAACTGAGTCAAATTAATTTGGGTTACACTTTTAGTGTTAGGTAAAATATTTTTAGTTAAGATTTCAAAAATAAATCTCATTTTTTTTAAACCTAAAACCGTTTTAGCTCTTACTAACAATATATTTTTGATAATAATCTATTAAATCTATGGAGTTTATTTTATTTTTAAAATTTTGTTATAATTTTGTTGCGTATCGTCGTGGCCGTCATAGTCCTGGCAAAGCCACACAGATATTGAAAAATGAAAATTAAAGCGTAGAAAGTACTGACAATTGGGTACTGGTTACTAATAGATACTTCAAACAAACCGAGATGAAACACGAGAAAATATTTTTACTGGCAATAGGCAGAGAGGCCAAGATTATTGTAACAGGAACGGTCGCCAGAAACAGCAAAGAATTTTTGCTGGATTTTGAATTTTTGGTCAGAGATACCCACGAGCACAATTTTCACAGTCCAATCGGGCTTAATCATCCGCAGTATTGGAAATTCAAAAAGTCAAGTACTGAAAAGGCGCAGCTTTTAGAGATGGAGTATAGCGGAGTATCCAGAAAACAATTAAATGAAGCGGTCCGGGAATTCAGGCAACTGATTGGTCCGGGATTCAGTCTTAAATATAACATCGTAATTCAGGAGCGAATCAAAACGCTTAAAGGTATACGCCTGGGGCCTCAAAACAGAAGGTTACTTGCCGTTATCTAATGAGTATTCACGGTAAACGTACACTTTTCGAGGTCATGATTATCTGTTTCATGTTTTTGTCATTATTGTAATACAGGCGATCGACTCAGACAGATCGCCTGTGACTGCCACCATTTTCAAGGCCTCCATTGTGATAAAAGAAATAGGAGTGTCCTTAAAATTGTTTTATACCTTGGCCTGTTTGTTTCGCAATTTCCGTCAAGTTCATTGAAAATTCGCTTAAAGTCTCACGGTCCTTCGATCGTTCTGCCCATACAGTAGGCACTTTTTCCGGCGGGCCATTTCCATAAGACAGATGGTAACTTCCGTGTACCATCCGGCGTTTCATCATGTCCGTATATAAACAAGCTTTTTCGTCCGCCATAATGGTTGTTGGATATGTTTTGTATTTGTGCCTGCTGTCACCGCAATTTTTGTGATTGCGAGTGTAAGACTATCAGGAGAGTAAATTATTGTTTCGGTAATGGTGTTTTAAATGTTTAACGGGTATGATTATTTTTCGTAACCGTCTAATCAGAGTTTATAAAGTAAATAAAGCTATGAGCCATGCCGTCCACAGTCGTTTCCCAATATGTGTATATCCCGGAGTCTGAAACATTGAGGATCACCTTCGTTTCCGGTACTGTTTACGATTACAAAAAAGTCCCGGAACAGGTTTATCTTGAAATGAAGGCAGCTTTTTCAAAAGGAACATTTCTTAACGAGAACATTAAAGGAAACTTCGAATTTGAGAAAGTTGAATAGCGTGGTAAACTTCCCGCCGCTGGTATGATTCTTTATAATTATTTGTATATCAATTCTGATGTAGTATATCAATCCATTTAGTTATGAAAAAGATAATTTTGGTTATAGCGTTAGTTGCCCTTTCAACCTTGACTTACGCTCAGGACACAACGAAAAACCTCGCTCAGAAAGCGGGTCAGGAAGTTAAAAAGGATGCCAAAGCTGTTGGTAAAGGTGTAAAAAAAGGAGCTAATAAAGTGGGAGACGTAGCTGAAGATGGTTACGATGCTACTAAAAAAGGTGTTAAAAAAGGAGCCGAAAAGGTAGGTGACGTAGCTGAGGATGGGTACGACGCAACTAAAAAAGGCGCAAAAAAAGGTTATGACGCCACTAAAAAAGGAGTGAAAAAAGCAGGTAAAAAAGTTGGAGAAAAAGCTGACGATTTATAGCATTTATTCAGTCGTAAAATTAGAAACCTGCCCGTTACTGGGCAGGTTTTTTTGCGTTACGTCCAGGTAAACGGATCTCCGGACGCAATATGGGTAATTTTGATTTCAGGAAGTTTTGGCTGAAACCATTCTGTAAACCATTCCATACCTGGCTCTTCACTTACCGCGTGGCCGAGAACAATCAGCGAAATTTGTCGCCCGAACGATCGTGCGTCCCGAATGTACTCGATCGTTTCCCATTCCGGAGATTCGCCGACAATCAGCACATCCGGCTTTTCGGTCTCTGCCGTTGATACTTGTCGTTGTCCACCCCATGCGCCGGGTAAAAGCGCGATTTTTTCGCAAGACTGTGTAATATCACCAATCGTGCGGAGGTGTGAAATTCCCAGGGATGATTGAAGATGTTTAACCAAATCCTGAAAAGTAATTTTTGGAATTGTAAGCATAACCTGACCTGTTTTATAATAAGTCAACCAGTCAGCTTTCTTCGCTACTCCATAACTTACCGCATCCGGTTTCAACGAGTGACAGTAGTCGTGAAAACGCCAGATTGCAATTTTGTGTTTGTCTAGCAGCGCTTGTTTCTCTTTTAAAACTGAGTTGTTTTTTACCCAATCCGCACTGTCATTGTGGTTATAAAACGAAGGCTCGTGCGCAATGATGAAATTCGCTTTTAGTTTTGCTGCTTCCTCGATGACAGAAATCGTGGGAAACATCGTTGTTACGATCCCGGTTACAGGCTGATTTGGTTTTCCTGATTTTATGGTATCAACTGTTTCCTTCAAAGGCGTCAGATTTCCTTCTTTAAGAACCAGATTTATAACGTCTTGCACGGTATATGCCTTCAAAGCTTTTGTCTGGTAATCAGTTGCAAAGGATGAAGAATTGCCAAGCAGTGTTAATGCAGCCGCAGATTTAATGCTATGATCAAGGAACTTTCTTCTGTTCATATCTGCTCTATTCCTGAAATCGGATTTCTTCATTTCGATTGGTTTAAATTTATTTTGAAAAATTAAGATAGTATAGTCTTTCCTGATAGTCCGTTTGACTCAAAATAGTGTATTATAAATATAGCCCAATTGCATGTAACCGGATGATACAGACAACTGTTCATCTGGTTCTTTTTCTTAAATATAATTTATAATGTCTTCCAGGTATTTGCTTTTTCTATTTTTCTCGGTTTATTGGTTGTCGGCAAAATCACAGATCAATAACAATCCCTATTTGCCGACAGAATTACCAGACCGGATTATACTGAACGTAACGGAGGACCCGTCCTCGTCGATGGCGGTTAATTGGCGGACAAGTGAGTCTGTAACTGAAAGTTATGCTGAAATTGCTCTGGCCGATGCCGATCCGCGGTTTGTCGATAAGGCCAGGAAAATAAAGGCGACTTCTCAAAAATTAGCATTCAATGATACACCGACCGCAACATATCACGCAGTGATTTTTCATAACCTTTTACCAAACACAAAATATGCGTATCGGGTAGGACAGGGAGATATCTGGAGTGAGTGGATTCATTTTAACACGGCCGGGAAAAAAGGGGAGAAATTTTCTTTCATTTATCATGGTGATGTACAAACCAATATCCGGTCGCTATGGTCACGCGTTGCCCGCGAAGCCTATGCAAAAGCACCAGATGCCAGGCTGATGATGTATGCCGGAGATTTAATTAATAAAGCCAACCGGGATATCGAATGGGGCGACTGGTTTCAGGCCGGCGGTTTTATTCACAGCATGATTCCCGGTTTTCCAACGCCCGGAAACCACGACCATTTCGAAACTCCGGAAGGCGTTAATACTACTTCTGTCTTTTGGAGACCACAGTTTACGCTTCCTGAAAACGGACCGGAAGGGCTCGAAGAAACCTGCTATTATGCAGATATTCAAGGGACAAGATTTATTTCATTGAATTCGGACCAGGTCGAGGTTTCTGACGAATATCTGGGAAAGCAACGGGTATGGCTGGAAAATATTTTAAAAAATAACCCAAACAAATGGACTTGTATAACCTTTCATCACCCGATTTTTTCGCCAAAATCAACACGTGATAATAAGCGGATGCGTGAAACTTTCAAACCATTGTTTGATCAGTATAAAGTAGATCTGGTATTGCAGGGACATGACCACACGTATGCCCGGGGAATGGCGAAAATTCCGATGTCCGGCAAAAACGAAAAATCCGGGACCATGTATGTAGTATCTGTCAGCGGTCCGAAAATGACCGATTCAAATGTCGATAAAAAAGACTGGATGGATCGCTCGGCGGTTTATACACAACTTTTCCATGTCGTTACCATCGATAATGAAAAATTAAATTTCGAAACTTACACGGCAACAGGGGAATTATACGACGCTTTTGATCTGGTTAAGCAGGCAGGAAAAATTAATAAGGTTATTGATAAAATTCCCGGGAACGTGAAAGAGCGAAAATAGTTAGGTAAGAATTCTAAATTCCGGCCAGAAATGAAGAGAAACTTTTAGCCAACAGGTGCTAAACCAAAAATCTAAATCCGTGCGAGTGTCCCTTTCAGGCTTTTGAATTCTCCATCCGGAGTAGTCCAGTTGGAATAAACAATCCCACGCTGATAATCCTGAACCTGGGAGACGGTATTGCCATTATTTTCTTTCCACGTTACCATATATAGTTGCGGACGGAGCTCGGTAAGTTTGACGTCTACGGTTTCAGAATCACTCATGGGTTTTCCATCAATTTCTGTAATCAAAAACTGTAAAGTTCTTTCATTCAGAAAAGTGAGAATTGCACTGGTATTGCCAAATTTAACCTGATAATCTTTTCCGATAATATCCATGATTTCTTCTCTTGGTCTTAAACAAATATCGCAAGACAATTGTTGAAATCAGGTCGGAAAAAGAGACTTTCGAGAGGGGCATTCGGGACAGAAATTTAGTTCTTCTGCTGCGTCATCGCCCTGCGGATCAAGTCAAAGTCATCCTTCTGAATTTCAAAAAATCCCATTCTAAATGGAAAGCCCCAGGATTTCTTGTTTTTTATAAAACCAAGGTCAGGGATAAGATGTACAATCGAAGTATCCTGTGTGTCTGAAAATTTGACCTTTCTTCGATATGGAATAAATTCTTCTGACACTTTTTGCTGATAAATTTCTTCATCTGCCACCTCGCCCAGGGCGGTAAAAGCCTGACATTTTTCATCACCTTCGAGAGTCTGTTTGGGAGAATAACAAAGCACCCAGTCATGCTGTTGCATACGTTTTAACGGAGCAAGCTTTCCGTGTCCGGCCTGAATAAAACCTCCTTCAGCTCCGCGTTGAATGTGATCCTTTGAAGCTACAACAATCCAGTATTTTGGCTGATCTTTCATTCATTAAAAGTAAAGCTTATTTGTCTGGAACCAGAATGAGCATTAAGATTTTATTTTCAAAACCCGGCGGAGTTTTTTAGTTAACCGTGTCTGACGATCTGTATAAAGTAACGATATTTTCAGTACAGGATAAGCTGGAATAAGAAATTATAATTTACAATTTCAGGAAATACTTGCCCAGTCTGAGATCATAAATTTGTCGTGCAGGTCGGCAAGAATTTTCGTTAACCATTTCAGTATGCCAGGTCCGTAAATCAGTTATTGCTCTTTCGGAATTTACCTGGAAGTGTATTCGTATGCCACCAAAAATGGAAAAGATTTTGAAGGTAGGAGAATGACTTTTGAAGGTCATGCGATTTCACCATGTAGGCATTTGCTTCATTGCGGTAACATATGTCGATATCATCAGAATCCCGGGACGAGCTTAACATAACAATTGGAATTGCCGGCAAGCCTTTGGTAAGACAAAATTCCCTGATCATATTGAGTGCAGTCAGACCCGAAAGTCTGCTGGGGATATAAAGGTCAAGAAGAATTAAATCTGGTGTTTTGAGCGTGTGAAGGAGTTCTGTAGTTAGAAATTCCATAGCACTTACCAAACCTGGCACCCTTGTAACCCGTGCAGTCGGAGCGCTTTTTTTCAAGGAGGAATTCATGAGTTCCCAATGGTCAGAATTATCCTCAATAATCAGCACACTGTGATTACTTGCCCGACTGTTGCTTACTGAAATTTCGGAAGAAGGATCGTTGTTCAGAAAGCAGACATTAATAGCTTCTGCAATAACCGAATACTCATTAATCGAAGCCGGTTTTGTGATAAATGCTTTTATTCCAAGCTTGTATGCTTCCAGTATCAACTGCTGATTGGATGTAGTAGAAAGCATAATAATCGGAATGTGCCTGATTTTTTGGTTATTTCTCAGGATCTGCAGAGATTCAAGTCCGCTCATTCTGGGCATATTCATATCCAGCATGATCAACGTCGGTTCCGAATGAGGCAGTATATTTTGCTGCTCTATTAGCTCAATGAGCTGTTTCCCATCGTTAACTTCTATAATATTAACTTCTTTCACAGCGCTTTCGATGGCTTCTCTCATAAGCATCCGATCGTCCTCGTCGTCATCTACAATGTAAATCGTCTTTGCACTTTTCATTTAATGTCGTTGTAACGGGTAATAGTATCCTAAAACCTCTAAACATTAGTCTGCGCTTGATACATCCGGCGTCAGCAACCCTTTCTTTTTACGCCCTGTCAAGTAAGAATAATTTCTATCTTAATTAAAAAGCTTTAAATAAGAACCTCAGAATCCAGGGCTTTTATCTGTAATACAATGTTGTAATAGAATGTATGGAATAATGATCTTGAAATTCGAATAATGACTAAATGTAGTGCTATTAAACGGATATGTAAGTTTATTTAATTACCGTATACAAGTATAAATTCGAATAGAGTTACATTTCCATTCCTGGAAAAATTAATGAAAAATGAAAATATTGTCTTGAAATTTTATTATATGAGAAGTAAAGCCAGCGAATATTTTATGAAGTAATATCTTCTGGAATAGTCGATGGTGTCGGATTTGTTCTATTTTCCATGGAAACAATGTTTCAATTTTGGTATCATCATCAAACAGATACAGCTATGTTTTCACTTTCAAGTTTTAGTCTTGCTTTTTCAACTTTCACGACGGCAATGATCGCCGGACTGTTTTACTCTTATTCCTGCTCCGTTAATCCCGGACTTGCCAGGCTAACCGACGCAAATTATATTGCCACGATGCAGTCTATCAATACGGCTATTATTAATCCGGTTTTTCTTTTCAGCTTTTTAGGGACGTTATTTCTATTACCGCTCAGTACGTATCTTGTTTTTCAGGAAGGTATATCAAACTGTTTCTGGCTTCTTAGCGGCGCAACTTTACTCTATTGGACGGGAAGTTTTGGTGTCACTATTTTCGGGAATGTTCCCATGAATGAGGCACTTGCAAGCTTTGATTTATCCTCTGCTTCGGAGCATTTGATCGCGGAACAACGGGCGAAGTTTGAACAGCCCTGGAACCGATTGCATCTGATCAGAACAATCGCATCGGTCCTTTCGCTTATACTTGCTATAAGCGCGTGTATGGCACGTAAATAATCAGTTTTCAGTTTGCATCGGAGGGCCTACAACGAGCATGTGATGATCCGCGAAAATTTTGACCATTTCCTCTTTTGTTGGTTCTTTTTGAAGCGAGGACATATGGACAAAAAACTCTTCCAGCTTGCCTGCGGGTTGAACAATAACAGTCATTTTTGCCCGCTCGCTGACCTGAATCCACGCATGTGCCACTTTTCTGGGCAAGAAAATACTTTCTCCGGCCGTCAATCGGAATTTTTCCAGATCTACCTGAAAATGATACTCACCTTCTAAAACCTGAAAAATTTCATCCTGATCCGGATGGATATGCAAGGGCACGCCACGCCTGGGAGAAAGTCCGGTTTGTTCGAAAATCGCCAGTGCTCCGTTTGTGTCTTTTCCTGACACTTTCACATCCTGAATGTTCGCATTGACTCCTTTTAGCTGGATGTGTCCGTGAAATCTTCCTTCGCCTTTTTTGACTTCGAATGCTTTGCCTGTTTCAGATGACTGATCAGCATCGGTCAGCGCGGAAAGCGGCCCGGCAACCAGAGCCGACTGGATGAATTGTCTGCGTTTCATAAGCTCCTGAATTTAAACTGATTCTTAATTTAAAAAAAGCTACGCAGAATGTCTACTCAGATTTATCTAACGTGTTGATTAACTGCTTGTTTAATAGTTTCCTGTAAATTTAATCCTATCCACCGCCGTCTCTCTTGCAACAAGGTATACTTCTTCGTTAATACTAATTCTTTGCTTATTTGCCGTTTTAACGGCTACTCCCGGATTGATTTTCCAGCCAATGCGTACGGTCAACGAATTTAGCAGACGGTAACGCCGGCTGTCTTGTTATCGACTGCAAAATTCTAAACCGGCTTCCCACGGTGCCTACGGAAAATGTATTTTTACAGAAAACCGTTCGTAGTGAATCTTTACTTGAAAACAGATTTTCCCCTATGCTGATAAGCCGAGGGGCTCACGCCCATGTATTTTTTAAATGCAATCGAAAAATGTTGCGCATGTTCATAACTCAGAATGTCTGCCACTTCATCAATACTCATCCGGCAATTTACCAGCAGTTGAGAAGCATATTCCATTCTGAGTTTCCGCAGATAACTGAAAACGGTCGTGCCGAATAAAAGCTTGAAACCTTTTTTTACCTTAAATTCATTCAGCAGACACACTTTGCTAAGCTGCGCCAAGTTGAGCTCTGATAAAAAATTTGCATCAAGATAGGTTTTGAGTTGATGAAGTTTTTCTGCTTCGTCGTGACGGATATCTTCATGAACGGGAGAGGGAGATCGCAACTGATCCATTTGCAAAGCAAGCAGCTCCAAAATTCTGGATTGCATAAGCAAATTTTGCATAGGGCCTGTTTCAGTATTTGACCGGAACGTATCGATCAGACGCATCATATGCGGAGTGGATTCAGGATTTATTTTACAGCCCGAAAAGGGTCTTTCATGACGAATTTCTTGAAGGATTCGGTCGGTCCACGGATCACCATCTCCAAGACAGGAAATGAAAAAATCGCGCTGCAAACTGATATGGAGCATTTCTACATTTTGCGCACCACTAACCCTGCTTATATCTTTCCCTTCGGGAGAATAGACCAGGTTATGAAAGTTGGGGCGCATGTTGAGCTCATGACCCAAACCTGAAAAGGTTGTATCGAGACTTCCATGAAGAAAGAAATTTATATTGATCGTGTCGGTAGAATCCACATCATGCAGCTCAAAATCATTTAATAATTCAAATCGCATATCGGTCACTTGCATGTAAGGCGTGCACAACTGAGCGAATTTGATTTTTCCAATGGATGGATGATGGTAAGAAGGCGAGGAGGTAACCGATCTCGAATGCGTTATTTCCGCCTCGGATTTCGGAACGGGCATAGTTTCAAAATTAATGATATCGGAAGCCTTCACCACAAAAGCCATAAGTAATATTTTTTCAGTATTGTAAAATGATATTGGAAGCCAAAAATAATGCTTTGGCAGCACTGCATTATCATTTCGGGTTTCTGATATCTTATTAGTTATTAATCGGTATATGCCTCATAGCCTGTATTTTAAAAAATCCGTTCTGCGTATGTGATTTTCCATTTTGCGTAGGTTCAATGACTTTTCATTAATCAATTTTGCATTGGAGATATGGCCATTAGGCTAATCCGTCAAATTAATAAAAGTCATACAATCAATTCAAATTATTAGTCATGAGAAAGAAAATATTGCTATTCGTCGCATCCTCAGCGTTTTTATGGAATTGCACCGATCACGATTTACAGGATTCTGCCAGATTTACCCTGAATCCGCAGTCGGTGGCCGAATGGAAGGGTTCTTTGAAAACAGGATATTTTAATAACGGAACCATTAACGTCGAAAGTGATGATATTAAAGTGGAAAATGGAATAGTAAGCGGGGGCTCATTTACCATTCCGGTTTCATCCATCATCAACCTTAACTTGCCCACAGAACAAGTTAAAGAGCAGCTGGTTCATCACCTGCAAAGTCCTGACTTTTTTAATCTGGCATTACACCCCAATGTCACGTATGATATTACAAATATTTCGCCCTATTCCGATGCAAAAGAAGGAGGTGCTGCCGGCGCGAATTATCTGGTAAACGGAACATTGACGATTCTTGGAAAGAAAAATCCGGTATCTTTTCCTGCCAAAATTACTGTCGCAGGAAACCTGTTATCGGTCGAAGCGAATGTAAAATTTGACCGTACAAAGTGGGGGATAACGTACGCAAGTGACCCGGATTTGGCACCTGAAAACTACATCGAACCGCTGATCGAAGTACACCTGCAATTGTCTGGATCTAAAAAGTAAGCTTCAGTAATCTGGCCGGAAGGCCGGATTACTCAAAAAATTAACAGCCATGATACTTAAAATATTAAAATGGACAGGGATAACGGTGTTGTCCATCCTTGTTTTGCTGGGCGCTGGTTATGCATTTATTGCTATAAATATTAAAAACAGATCTTCCAAACTGTATAGCTTCGATAAAGAAGTTTTGGACATCAGATCTGATAGCGCAACACTGGCGAAAGGAAAGCATCTTATCGCGATCAAAGGATGTCAGGATTGTCACGGAGAAAATCTTGCAGGGAAAATCATGATGGATGATGGTGCTGTTGGAAGACTTCCAGCAAGTAATCTAACGACCGGAAAAGGAGGGATTGCCAAAGATCACAGCGATGAAGATTGGGTGACTGCGCTGAGGCACGGCGTTGATAAAACAGGCCGGCCATTAATTTTCATGCCGTCTCACGAGACAACGCTTTTGTCCAGGGAAGATATGGCCGCGATTATTTCCTACTGCAAAACGGTTCCGGCAGTTGATAATGAGTTGCCTTCAACAGCGCTTGGCCCCGTTGCCAACATAATGAGTTATTTCGATAAAATGCCGCTTCTTTCAGTCGAAAAAATTGATCATTCAAGACCAATGATTGCTCAGGCAGATACCTCCGTCGGTGTTAGACAAGGGGAATATCTGGCCGTTTCTTGCAGCGGTTGCCATCGATCCGATTTTAAAGGTGGCGCTCCTTTGGCGCCCGGACTCCCGCCTGTTCCGGATATTACATTAACAGGGAATCCAGGCAAATGGACGCAGCAGCAATTTATCCAAACGCTCCGGACGGGCAAAACTCCTGCTGGACATCAAATGAGCAATGACGATATGCCGTGGCAAATGACGGCTCAGTACGAAGATAAAGAGCTGGTTTCTCTTTACCAGTTCTTGCACTCAAAATAAAAATCCTGGCCACGAAGGAGTTGTCGGGAAACCTCGCTAATACTCTTGTAAAGAACGAGCTGATTTTGTTAAAACTGCTGCCGGTATTGCGATAATCTCTTTGTCGTAGATTTTGCTCCATTCTGCGTAGGCTGAAAATCCGGAGGATCCTGAAATTTGCCGCATCATCCAAATCCACTTGCTATGAATAAGAAAGTATGTTTTTTGATTTTCTGGTTTTTCGCCTTATGCGTTGTAGCCTGCCATTTAATTGAGAGAAGAAATTCGTCGTATAAGTCCGGTTTACCCAGTATGGAAAAAACACTTACGGAATGTCTTTCAAAATATAAGACCTAAAAGCATTTTTGACGAAAGTATTCAAGCAAAATCCGTTCAGTCAATTACCTGAGAAAAGTTAAAATAGCGTGGGATACGCGCATTTGCAGCACTTTCATCTGCATTTAAAAGCGTCATGGGTGTAAATTCTTCGACTTTTCAGGAAAGCAAAAAGCGCTATCGGGCGATTGCCTGATAACGCTTTTTTATGGACTGATAAAAGAGGATTTATTCGGTTTTGATTGCTTTAACAGGATTCATTAAAGCGGCTTTGAAAGTCATCAGACTGACGAGCAGACCGACTGAAAAGCAAAATATGGCAATGACAAAGGCAAAATTTGACCAGCCAATATTGATCCGGTAAGCATAACTTTGCAGCCATTTATTTAAACTTACGTAAGCCAAAGGAAAAGCGATTATTGCAGATATTCCAATAACGACTATAAATTCTTTAAGAAACAGTAATACAATACTGACTCCGGATGCACCCAGCACTTTTCTGATACCCAACTCCTTCGTCCGCCTTGCGACATTCAGCGAGACCATTCCGAGAATTCCCAGAAAAACGATGATGATGGAAAGTACTGTCGCGACGGCGGAGGCTTTTTTTAGCTGCATTTCCGTTCGGTAAAGTTTCATGAGACTGTCGTCCATAAATACATATTCAAACGGGGCATCGGGCATCAGTTCCCGCCACTTTTTTTCGATAGCCGCCATCTTTTCTCCGATATTGCCGGGAAGCATTTTAATAGACAAATATCTGTAAATAGTTGCTGTTTTGATATGCATAAACGCCAGCGGTTTGATCTGCTCATGCATGGAAGCAAAATGGAAATTTTTGGTAACTCCGCTAATCGTTAAAGGCGTCTGCGAAAAATGGATCCTGATTTGCTGCCCGATGGCATCTTGCGGATTTTGAAAACCAAGCGCTTTTGCTGCGGCTTCATTCAATACAATTTCGTCGGCTTTGTAACTCCCTCGATCCGCATAGAAGAAATGTCCGGCCTGCATTTTTAGTTTGTAAGTGGCTGCGAATTTTTCGTCAGTTGAAAGAATCTGGGTGTAAACGGCGTCCACTGAATCCTGTCCCATTCTGTATAAACCATTACTTCCTCCAAAATTTCCATTTGGAATTTCATAGGATAAGCTGACCTGGCTGACTTCTTTCAATCGGGATAATTCATCCCGGTTAGCTTCCATTTTATTAATTCCTTCGGGAGTCCATTCACGGGGCGCTGCTATGTAAACGATTGATTCTTTGTTATATCCTAAATCTTTATTGAAAAAATAATTGACCTGTTTTGTGATGAGTGAGGCTGCGGAAAACACAAACAAAGCAATTGAAAACTGCGATACAATCAGTAATCTCCGGAATACTATATTTTCCTTCACTGATTTTAATTTCCCTTTCACAGATTCAATTGCAGGGAGTGAGGATAGAATGAAAGCGGGATATATCCCGGCCAGGACCGCTATGACGACGGTGAATAAAACAGGAATAAGAAGAGAATAGGGGAACAAGGAAAAGGAGGACTGGATCGGTTTGCCAAGGATATCGGCAAAGTAAGGTCGGACAATTTCGTAAAAGCCAACTGACAATAACATCGCGATGGCTGTCAAGATGAAAGATTCTGACAGGAATTGTTTGATCAGTTGTGATTGTAAACTGCCCAGCACTTTCCTGACACCGATTTCTTTAAGCCGAGATGAAGAGTTTCCAATCGAGATATTGATAAAATTTACAATTGCCATCAACAGTATAAACAGCGAAATGACCGTAAGTGTGTAAATCATTTTTCTGGCAAGACCGTTATTCTGATTCAGGTAAAATTCTGTTAGAGGCGTTGCATATACGGCCAGATTACCTTTAATATTTTCAGCGGTATGCGTGGCTAAAAGTCTGGCAATCGGTTTGTCGAGATCTTCTTTTTTTGCTCCATCTTTGAGTTCAACGTAAGTGATCATGTAAGGGTTATTCCAGTTTTCAGCATCCTGACGTCCTTTCAAACTGCCCATAGGAATAAAAATATTGGCCTGTGCTTTCAGCAGATTATTTATGGAATTGTCAGGAAGTGTTTTGAGTATCGCCGTGATTTTGTAATCCTGTTTTTGCCCTAAAAAATTATCCAGTGAAAGAACTTGTCCGAGAACATCGGTTTTCCCAAAATACTTCAGTGCCTTTTCTTCCGTTATGGCAATGGAGTTAGGTTGATTCAACGCGCTGGCAGCATCTCCATGAAGAAGTGGAAAACCGAACATGGTCAGCAAAGTGGAATCACCCGCCTGAATTTCCTCTCTGTAATGCTTTTCGCCGTTGGAAACTGCGACCGTTATGCCGTCAAAACGGTAATAGTTGGCAACAAGATTTGGATATTCTTCTTTCAGCGTTTTTCCAAGCGGACCAAGCGTTGCAATCTCAATCCCCATATCCTCCTTCTTCCACTTACTTTGCAGAAGATATTGACGATCAGCATTTTTTAGCGTTTTATTGACTTGCAATTCACCCCGGACAAAGCTTGCGATCAAAAACGTAAATGTCATTCCGACGGACAAACCGAGAATGCTGACCAGCGAGAAAAAGCGTCTTTTCAAAAGATTTCGCCACGCAATTTTAAAGTAGTTGTTCAACATGATTGATGTCGGGTTAGATAAAAAGTATTCAGGAATTCTCAAAATTAGCTGAACCGGTTCTTGTAATCTAATCGATAAAAGTCATTTAACGCTTTTTAACTTTTGAGGCATATTTAATATACAACGAACACAAATAAGGCGCAAAATCCGAAATGGAAGTTTACGCCTTAGATATCTTCTGAATGACCAGAACGGAAAAATAATAGAATTATGACTTATAACTTTACCTGCAGCGTGATGTAAAATCCGCGCCCGTCAGAAGGCAAAATTCCTGGTCCCGGGTATCCTGTTGCACGTCTGGTAAAATACATCCGGTCCGCCAGATTGTTGACATTACCCTCAATCCGGAATTTTTTAAAATCATAAGAAACGCTCGCGTCCATGATGGTATAGGAAGGAATTAAACCAACAACTCCCGTTAGGCCACCGTCGGTTGCATTCGTTGCTTCCGTAAACTGATCTGATAAATGTGTGTATTGGAAAGATGCTTTAAGGTTTTTATAGCCCAGCCGCACACCGGATTTGATATTTAATTTGGGGACAAATTCAACTTCTTTGCCTTTCACGCCGACTATTTCACTTTCTTTATAGGTTGAATGAATGACGGCAATATTGGTGAAAAGCACACCGCTGACCGGAGATTCCCGGTTGAAAAGTTTAAGGAAATCCGCTTCTCCATAAGATTCAACACCCATAATCAAAGCTCTGCCGACGTTTCCACGTTTTCTAAGCACGCGGTCATTTTCATCATAAAACTGAACTTCGCCAATCCTGTTGTTATAGTTTAAATAGAAACCGCTGACGTCGAAGTTATATAGAGCTGTCTGGAAACTTCTGATACCAATGTCCAGAGAATGGCCTTTTTCATCTTTCATATTCGGGTCGATCACGGACGAAGGATTCGAAATGCGCATATCACTGAACGTGATCGAGCGGTAGTTTTGAGAAATATTTCCATACATATCCAGATGGGCAGAAGGCTTGAAACTTAGTCCCAAACCGGCAATTACCAATTGCCGGCCATCCGTCCTGTACTCATCCGTTTTGCTGATGTTGATAATATTTCCAGCCAAATCTCTTGAAATATTTCCATAGTAGCCGTCGGCAATGGTGTGGATATACTCAAAGCGAATACCAGGTGTTACAGAAAATTTGTCATTAACATAGAGAATATTTTCTGCAAATAACGAAAGGTTTTTGTTTGGGAAACGATAATCGTAGGTTACGAGTCTGTCTGCGTCTACGAAATTGAAATCTGCATCTTTCCCGCTACTGCCAGCACCTTGCAAACTGTGATTATAACCATGATAATACCTCGATCCGACAAGCAGCACGGAAAGCATTTTGCCGGCGTAATAGCGTTTCAGATAACGCGCTTCTGCACCCCAGTTAGTAAAATTCCCTTTGATCAAGTCCCGTTCGCTGTTGTCGTCAACCGTCGCTACACGGTTCGGCCTGAAACCAAGAGAGTAGCGAAAGGCTGACAAACCGAAAACCCGCAGATTGAATTCGTTCATGGGGTTAAACTTGTGGTCCAGATGAAATGCGGCCATATTCCAGTTCACTTTGAACCAGTTTCTTTCTCGGTTGCTCTGGCGGGGATCCTGATAAAACATCGCATCAGATTGTCCACCAGGCTGTTTTGCCAGATAATTCATATGCGTCAGATCAATTCCGATCGTTGTCTTTTCAGAGATTTTATAGTCAAAATCAGAAAACAACGTAACATTATTGAAATGGGAATTAGCCCGCCAGCCATCGCCTCTTTTATATTGGGCGAAAACATAATAGCTAAGTTTTCCAACCGTCCCGCTCGCACTCGTGAAGGAATTGTAGAAGCCAAAAGAACCGGTACTTTGCCGCAGGACCAATTCCAGTTTTCTGTTTTCGACAGGCTTTTTCATGATGAAGTTTAAAAGTCCGCCAAACTGAGTACCATATTGAAGTGAAGCTGCCCCACGAACAATTTGGATTCTGCCCACCGCCTCGACCGGCGGCGTGTAGTAGCTTTCAGGATAACCCAACGCATCCGCGCTGATATCGTAACCGTTTTGCCGCACATTAAAATTCGAGCTTCGGTTCGGATCCAGTCCGCGTCCGCCTATACTCAGCTGAATTCCTGCACCATCTGATTCGTAAATATTGAGGCCGGGAACACGGGCGTAAACCTGCCGCGCATTGTTGGTGGCGAGGTTGGCAACGAGTTTATCAGGAATGATTACCTCTGTTTTTTTTCCCTCGTAAATTCCCATGTTCTCCACGCCGCGCATTCGGGAATAGCCAAAATCATTTTGCTTTTCAGTGACCGTCACCTCATCAAGATTTTGTTCCCGGCTTTCAAGTGTGGCCGTTAATGAAATATCCTGATCTTCCATTTTAAATGCCTTTTGATAAGACTGGAAATCCGGATGAGAAATATGTAAAATATGGTTGCCTTTTGAAATTTTGGAAACCGTAAATTTCCCTGTCGAATCGGTAATTGTGTTATAGGATCCTTTTGATATATAGATGATACAACCTGCAACAGGGGAGCCGTTCTTGTTGGAAATTATAGTACCCGATAGCTGGCTCTGCGCCATCAGTCGGGTAAAGAGTATGCTGAATAATACTATATTAAAAACCTTTAATTTCATCGTTTAGGGGAGTTATCCATATTTTGTGTTGGAAGGTTTCCGTTTGCTCAGCCAGATTTACGTCGGGGCTTACGAGTGGTTTTCCCAGCCGGCCATTAAGTGCGACGTAAGAATCCACGTATATTTTTGGATTGGAAAAACCATGATTTGCATAGTAATCACGCAAGATATGAGCATACTGCAAGATCATATCCGGCTGCGTCGACATCATTTTTTCCTGCAAAGTGGTCAGAAATAAGTTATTGTTAATGATCAGACTTTTTCCCGAATCGTCCTGTACCTGAAACTGGGTGTATCCCGCTTTTTCCATCAACATCACGCGCCAGGAAAACCGATACCCTTCTTCTGTCCAGAATAATTCTCCCGGATAAAGCAGGTAGCGAAAAGGCAAAATCATCTGGATCAACAGTAAAACTGAGAAAAAAGCCAGCAGGGCAGCGTTGGAAGATTCTGAAAAATGAAATGTTTTTCCAGAGTTGATGAATGTGCTGTTCCATCGAAATACCCCTGAAATCGCTTTTACTATTTTCAAATGGAAATCTCCGGAAAAGAAGATCAGTGCCGTCACGATCATGATGTACGGGAATAGGCCGATGGGGAATAATACAGCCGTTAAGCCATGAAAAATTACGACGGCAGCAAAAGCAAATAATCTGGTCTTTTTGTAAGCAAGTAAAAATGGAATGGTCAGGTCATACAAACATCCGAACCAGCTGAATACAAACGGGATCCATTTATAATGAAAAAGAAAGCCGATAACCGGCATATCGTTTCGGGCCGGAAGCCATATTTTTAGCGGCAAAGCTTCCAGAAGCCAGTCACTGTTAAGTTTGGCAATTCCGGCATAGAAATAAAGAATTCCGACCAAAATCTGTAATGAAAGGGCGCACCACGCCGGAATCTTATCAGCCATTATTTTTTTGCTACGATAAGCATCAACCGAAAAAAAAACATGAGCCGGAAGAAATATCAGCATGAAACAAACCACGCTCACAAAATAATAGTGGTTCAGGTAAGTTGATTTGTCGATCAGTTCGATGTAAGTAAAACTCAGGAAAAGACTTACTGAAGCCATCTTGTAAAGAAAGCCAAAAGCAACAAACAGTGCTGAAATTGCACAAACTGCGAATAGAAGGTAAGTGTATTCTCCCAGCGGCTTTATAAATTCCAAACCGTAAAAAGGGAAAAAGTACTTCGGCTTAATGTACAATTCCTCGATCCAGCCCTTTGACCAAAACCTGACCGTACTCAAAAAGAGCATAGCTCCAAAAGCAATTCTAAAGATTGCCAGAGGAGCTGCGGAAACAGGTTTTTGTAAAATTCTTATCATCGTATAACCGACGGGTATTGTCTGATTAGTGAAAATTAAACCATGTTTGCGAGAAACATAGCTATTGGGATCAGTCTCCGTCGTTATCCGTATACGTAATCGTAATACTCATGGCCGAAGTCATATCCACTTTCAGCATGCGTACCGATTTTTGCATTTCGGTGTAAGTGTCTTTCATCGCCTGATTATTCGTCTTGACCTCTTCATAAAGATTTGGTTTGAGGGCATCCAGCTTCTTTTTACTGGAATCAAATTGCGAGTTAATGATCTCAGTCAGGGTTTTTCCGGTTGCGCTGTCTTTTGCTCCAAGTCCGTTCAGGTAGGTTTTAAGAGCTAAACCTTCTGTGCCGGTTTTTACACTTTTGCCATTAAAAAAGTCAACATAAGCCTGTTGGGCTGTTTTGGCCAGCGTCAGCGACAAATCTTTTTTGTAAAATCCTTCGACTTTTTCAGGCGCCGGAACACCATTCAACATCGCGCCGGAAGGAATTCCAAATTTTCCTGAACGGATATAACGTTCATAATGAAGCACGATGGCGTTAACCATAAGAGATGTTGAAGAGCTGATATCAAGACCGGTTTTCGTTACAAATGTTTCGCGGGCACTGCCGTTCCAGTCCGTGGTGACTTTGGACAGGAGCGAAGACATCCTGCTGGTCAGGCGTTTGATATGCGCAAGACGTTTGGCGCCGTCTGTTCCCGAGTAAAATTTAATTATCGAAGCATCATCAGTTCCTACACCGTTGATGAGATAATCCAGCGCTGGAAAACCTTGTCTGTCGTACGAAGCGGGAACTTCAAGATTTGGAGAAGCGTTGGCAATATCAGCAGTAATTCCGGTAGCGTTGGCCGGATAAATATTAAAATAATTGCGGATTACATACGTCTCGCCAGGACCAAATTCGAAAATCTCGACTTTCTGCCATTCTGTATAAGCATCTGCCCAGGCCTGGCGGAATTCTGTAAGCTGAGCCGATTCAGGTTTGGCTATAAATGCATCTGACTTTGAAATCATTGCGTCCAGCTTCGTCTTAAAATTGGCATACGAAGGGATGATGATATTGTCAGCCAGATTTGTAAGCATAGCCTTCCGGTTCGTTTCCTGGACGTCGGTCGGATCCGTCGTCTTATCTTCGCTGCTCGAACAGGCCCACAAAGCAGCCGTCAAAAGGACGATGAGACAGCTTTTTCTAAATGTAAATGATGTCATCTTTTTAAACAATAATAAGTGGACCGATGCAGTAACGCACCAGTCCACTCAGTAATAAATGTTCCCTTTGAAAGGGAATTAAAGCTTGAATTTTGCAGTAATTGCAGCAGAAGCAGCGTTGATCTTATCAGGAGTCAAATCCCAGAACCCGTTAGGAGAACCAACAAGCCCTAGCAAAAGGCCATCAGAGAAGGCTGCGTCAGCACCGTTGATTGTGCAATAACGCAGGGAATAAATGAATCCAAGACCTTCACCCATTGCATGTGCACGAACAGCATCCGTAGTTCCACTTTTCCATTTTCCCAAGTAACCAATGGCAGCCTGAGCAATCGCTCTTTCCATTTCAGTTCTTATGAAAGTCGCCTGAGTTTTCAAAGTTGCTGCATCATTATTTACAATTGCTGCACGTCCCGTTACAAACGCAGGCTGGATTTTAGCGTAATTTGCCTTATTGTATTCCCAGATATAAGAACCTATAAATGACTCGGTCGTACCTCTTGTAGCGTCAGTCGAGCCAAGAAGATAAACAGGATTTAAAGTAAGCAGGCCATATGCTTCATCCCAGTTTTGTTCCAGAGCTGTATATTTCTTGCCTGAAACCAAAGTTTTGTTGTCTGCTTCCAGACCTTTTACCAGCAAAACATTACTGATGTAATCTAATTGAAGAGCGCCGATCAGGCCTTTTTGAATAATCTGTGCGTGCTCAATCCCGTTTTTGTCAAGAAGGTAAGTGGTTGCTTTTCCTGCAACACCTTGTGATGCGTCTGTCGTCACAGATTTGCTTGCTTCTGCCAATGCTGCGAAGCTTGTTTCAAGGTACGTATTGGCAGAAGTTATTTCAGCAGCGGTTTTTGAAGAAGCTGTTTTTTCTTTAAGCGAAACGCCGGATGTGTTTAAAGCTGCACCCACAATTTTCAAAGACGGAACATCAACAAACGCGTTGGAAGTGTTCGCAAACATGTTTTTCATCACCGTAGCATCGGCTGTCTTTGTATCTCTGATTGGTGACCCAAGGTAGTAATTAAGCGCCTGGAACATTCTGTAACGATTGTTTCCAACAGTGAGATCAACAGTGGTATCTCCTTTTGCATCAGTGAAAAGTGCTTTGTAAGGAGTAGTTGGCGTGATTTTCGCATAATCAATTTTTGTGCGCAGGTCTGGCTGAACAACCACCGGATTTTGATCGTCGTCGTCACTACATGATGCAAGGCTTACAGCAATCATTGCTGCAAATAGCAAAGATTTGAAGGTAAATGTTTGTTTTAACATTATAATACGATTTTTGATAGGGATGAATGCTTCGTATAGCAACAGTTATTTAGACTAATACTAAACGGGCGAGCAAACATATAGATTATTTAGAATTAGAACAAATTATTTAAACTTTAAACATTAAAATTTATTAAGAGGTATACGCTTTTTCTTATCTAATTTTAATGCAGAAGATTGATCCATTGGCAGATGTAAAAGAAAAAGGTTTGATAAATAAATTTCCGTTGACAGGAATTTATTTATCAAACCTTGAATATTAACTGGTTAGGCTGCTCTCTGGTACTATTTGCCGTTCGTAGCTTTTTTCTGTTTTTTAGAATAGCTCTTCTCTGCGGTTTTTGCTTTTTCAAAATCCAGTACAACACCATTGATACAATAGCGCAGTCCTGTTGGTGGCGGTCCATCGTCAAAAACGTGACCCAGGTGCGACTTGCAACGACCACACGTTACTTCAGTGCGTTCCATACCCAGGCTTTTGTCTTTGTGGTATACAATCGACGTTTTACTGATTGGCTGGTAGAAACTTGGCCAGCCGCATCCGCTATCAAATTTGGTATCACTTTGAAATAACGGGTTTCCGCAAACTGCGCAGTAATAAGTGCCTATTTCTTTCGAAGTTTCAAATTTACTCGTGAATGGTCGTTCTGTGCCTTTCAACCGGGCTACATCATAAACTTCGGGAGACAGGATTTTTTTCCAGTCTTTATCAGACTGAGTGACTTTCGTGGTATCGGTATGTGAATATACCGGACTTTTCTTCTGCTCGGATTGCTGTTTTTCAGACTGAGCGTAACAGCTTTGAAAACAGATTCCCAGCACCATAAAAGATACCAATGCTAATTTATTTTTCATCTAAAACTGGATTAGTGCTTTAAGAGATATACGACAATGAGCCGCACAAAGATTTAACAAATTGCTTTTTTATGTTGTTCCATTTTTATTATAACGTTACCTGATACTATCAGATCACGCAAGGTATGAAAACGTAAAAATGCCTGAGACCGTAAAGATTTCAGGCATTTTATTATTAGAAAATAAGTGTTCGTTATATAAATGAGGAAAGGTCTTTCACCCCCAGCATTCTTGAAGTTGTGAACCCTTCTGCAAATTTGACTCCGACTGCATGACCCATTTCCTGTGCCCGCGCGATCACGAAATTAAGGAAGTCAGGAGAGGAGATGTAGCTTTGCGGCTCGTTACTGTTTGCGTTATATTCAGGATTGAAAAACTGGCTTTTAAACGCACGGATTGCCTGAATTTTCTGATCGTGATAATCAGTTATATCAACCACAAAATCGGGTTTGATATAACGATCCTGAATCGCATGAAAAACAAGGCGCGGTCTCCATGCTTCCTGTTTGTTGCCCTGCTCGTCAAAAGTTTCAATCATTCTTAAACCGGAATAAAAACAGCTGTCGGCAACAATTCTAGCGCCGCGACCATGGTCGGGGTGACGGTCGTCAATAGCGTTTGTGATTACAATATCCGGCTGATATTTTCTGATGTATGGAATAATGGCTTTTTGCTGTTCTTCTACATTGGCGAAGAATCCGTCGGCAAGACCCACATTTTCTCTCACTTTTATATTAAGGATTGCGGCTGAATCGGCTGCTTCCTGGATACGTCCTTCCGGCGTTCCACGGGTTCCAAGCTCGCCGCGGGTAAGATCAACAATCCCAACCTTTTTTCCGAGAGCCATTTGAGCCAGCAAAGTACCGGCACAGCACAGTTCAACGTCGTCAGGGTGGGCAGTTATAGCAAGAATATCAAGTTTCATTGTTTTCTAATTGTATTGTAAAAATAAAGCCGGAATAAATCCGGCTCGTTATTTATTTAATTCTAAGTTTTTGTCCTAAACGTAAAGTAGACCGGGTCGATATCCTGTTCTTTTTAGCGATGGTTGAAATCGATACTCCATATTTACTTGCGATGGACGACAAGGTATCTCCGGAGCGAACTTTATGTAAAATCGAACGTGTGTAAGCCACAGGCGCATCGCCGGACTCAAATTCACTTTTAGCGGCCCGCCCGCCGCGAAGGTGGCTCCAGGCATTACTGGTCAACAGAAAATGGTCTGATTTGATCTGGGCATTTTCCCAGTCGTAAATATTTCTTGGGTCAAACGGATTTCCTTCGTAACGATTTTCGTAATGCAAGTGCGAACCTGAACTGCGGCCGGTATTACCGCCAAGTCCGATCACATCACCCGCTTTCACAAGCTGGCCTGACTCAACCAATTGTTTAGATAAGTGACCGTAAAGTGTTTCCAAGCCATTGTAATGGCGCACAAGAATAAATTTTCCATAGCCACTACCGTCCCAGGCAACGATCCTTACCATACCATCGTACGTTGATCTGACAGTATCACCTGTTTCAAGGTCAAGGTCTGTTCCATTGTGCCATCGACCCCAACGGTAACTGAAATTTGAGGTCGTAGGTGTTTTTGGCATCGGCGTGCTCCACATACGGTTCACAGCAGGATTATAAAGAGTCAAGTCAACAGGTTCGTCAAAATCAAGTGGATTCAGGCCATAAGGATTGATGGTCCGGGCATCCCATATGACATAATATTCAGCAGATTTCACCCATTCGTCACCTACGAGAAGTGAATCGACTACTTCTACCACATCAGTTTCTCCTTCGTCAATCGTGGAAGTATCCTCACTGACAACGGGATTTAGCGGTTTTACGGGTTCAAATTGGCTTTGGAATTTTAATGTTGAGGTTTCTACCTGGAATTCATCTTCTGGCTGCGGCGTGCCTACTCTTGTTGGTCCTTCGTTGGCATTATTACCTGCCTGATTGATCTTAGGGTTTTTCTTAAACTTTCCTCGCTCTTGCGCTTGCGTGTTCCAGGGACTCAAACACACGACCATAAGCAAACCTACAATAAGCTTTTCTTTCATAAATATCGATAATATATCGGGCTACCAACTGTGTTCTGCACATGCTGGTAGCCCGACTTTAATGTCTGATTTTCCGGGTTATGTTTTAGTTTGTTTCAAGGATATCGTCTGCAATGATTTCAACCTCACGTTCCATAAGGAAACGTTCAGCATCAAGTGCAGCCATACAGCCAGTTCCCGCAGCGGTGATCGCCTGGCGGTAAACATTGTCCTGAGCATCGCCACAAGCGAAAACACCTGACACGTTAGTATGTGCAGATCCTTTAATTGTTTTAATATAACCCGTTTCGTCCATGTCGATATATCCTTTGAAAATATCGGTGTTAGGTTTGTGGCCGATCGCAACAAAAAATCCTGTTACGTCCAGCAAAGTTTCCTCTCCGGTTTTGTTATTTTTCACCAAAACACTTTCCAGACCTTCTTCACCGTTCAACTTTACCGTTTCAGTATTCCAAAGTATTTCGATGTTTGGAAGCGTTTCAAGGCGTTTTTGCATGATTTTAGAAGCACGCATCTCATCACGACGAACAACCAGATATACTTTACGGCATAATTTTGCAAGGTAGCTGGCTTCTTCAGCAGCGGTATCGCCCGCACCTACAACAACTACATCCTGGTTACGGAAAAAGAATCCATCGCAAACCGCACAGGCAGAAACGCCATGGCCGTTTAATCTTTCTTCGTCTTCCAATCCAAGCCATTTGGCTGATGCACCGGTTGAAATAATAACTGCGTCAGCCAATATTTCTTTCTGACCATCGATAATCACTTTACGTGGATAAGATGTGAAATCAACAGCTGTTGCCATTCCGTAGCGGATATCCGCACCGAAACGTTTTGCCTGTTTTTCAAAATTAATCATCATCTCAGGCCCCGTTATTCCGTCAGGATATCCCGGATAATTATCAACTTCTGTCGTTATCGTCAACTGACCGCCTGGCTGTGCTCCCTGATACAAAACAGGATTAAGTCCGGCTCTTGAAGCATATATAGCAGCTGTGTATCCGGCAGGTCCGGATCCAATGATGAGGCAATCTACTTTTTCAGATGTCATGTTAATTTCTTACTTAATATTATTCAAATTTCTTAAAATCATCTTTGTCACTTCTCAACCTGCTATTTCAAGGCTTCGTGACCGTATGTAAATGAGCATTCTGTATTTTGTGCCCACGGAGGTATAACATATACTAAACTACAAAAGTGCGAAATTTACCCCCTTTATGCAAATTTCCTTATAAAACACGCCACTCGATGCGCCGGTTCTTTTGCCGGTTTTCCTCGGAATCGTTTTTCGCAACCGGCTTTGTTTCTCCATATCCTTTTGAAGTCAAACGGGAGGCTTCAATCCCGGATTTTTGCAAATAATCCATCACTGATTGTGCCCGTTTTTTTGATAATTCCAGGTTCACCTGATCCGTTCCTACGTCGTCCGTATGTCCTGAAATTTCGATACCTATCTGTTTGTTGTTTTTAAGGAAATCAACCATCCGGTCAAGCTCCACTTTTGATTTATCGTCCAGCGTAAATTCTCCGGAGTTAAAGAAAATATTATTCAAAACTTCGGCCCGGTCTTTTTCAATCGCCTCCATAGGTATTTCAAGATTTACCGACGAAACAGAGTCCGCGACTGAAAAAGTTAAACTTTTAAAGAGGTAACCCGCTTTTGAAACGTAAAATGCATACTCGCTTCCTTTATTAAGCACGGCCAAAAAACTGCCGGTCTGAGCGTCAGACGAGAACTCGGCGACTTTTTGCTGCACCTTCAGATCGTACAATTCAATACTGCAAGATAGAGGTTTCTGTGTTTTTTTATCAACAACATTTCCTTTTGCATACCGTGTCGGCGTAACCAGATTTTGCAGTGTGTCAGGTAAGTCGAAGGTATATAGCAATGACCGGCCCGCCGTTTTTTCAGAATTGTCATCTGTGTAATACGCCTTTTTTCCATTGGCTGAAATGTAAAGTGCCACCTGATCGGTCTGGGTGTTGATCGGATAGCCAATGTTTCTTGGCGCTGACCAGGTTGTATCTACTTTTTGGGAAAGGAAAATATCAAAACCGCCCATTCCGGGCAAGCCGTTGGATGCAAAAAATAAAGTTCTACCGTTGGCATGAATAAAGGGAGCGTTGTCGTCATCCGGAGTGTTGATTCCCGGTCCGAGATTTTTTGGCTCCGACCAGATGCCTTTATTCTTTAAAACAGAATACCAGATATCAAGCTTGCCTTGTCCGCCTCGGCGATCGGAAGCAAAATATAAAGTTCTTCCATCCGCAGACAAAGATGGCTGGGATTCCCAACTTCTTGAATTAATTGTTTCGCCTAAATTTTGCGGTGCGCTCCACTCGTTTCCCTGTTTTTTTGAAATATACAGATCGCAGCCGCCATAGCTATCCGGCCGGTTGCAGGCAGTAAGTACCAACGTTCTTCCGTCCGCCGAAATACTGCACGTTCCTTCATTATTGGCTGTGTTAATAGTTTTAGAAATCTCTTCGGGTACATCCCAACCACCCGGAATGCGGTGAGTGATATAAATATTTTCGTCTTTGTTTTCTGTTAACCCGGTAAAGATCAATGTTTCATCATCGGCAGTCATCACGGGGAAAAATTGTGAATTTAGAAAATTCACCGTGTCCCCCATGGACTTTTTATGAACTTTAACAGGGTGTTGAACGGCATTGCCTGCAAACCGTGCAGAAGCGATACTTTTTTGAGCCAGTCGAGCCAGGCTGGATTTTGCTGGTGCTAAGGCAAGTGCTTTTTCAAAATAGATACGGGCTGAATCATATTTTTCCGTCCGTAATAAATTGCTTCCGAGCCACTGATAGGCAGACGATGATTGTGGATCAGAAGGCCGGATTGTGATAAATTTTGTAAAGTGTTTTTTTGTAAGCTCCGGCTTTTTTTGCAGCTCATAAATTTGAGCCAGCCGGAGATGCACCTCGGAATTGTTCGGGTCTGTTTCTTCAACCTTTTCGAATAATACAAGTGCCTCGTTGATCTGTCTTGCCTGCCATGCTTTTTGTGCTTTATCGAATGTCTCTTTTCCACGCCGGGACAATGGCGCGTCTTGAGCGCGAAGGGATGTTATCAAAAAGCCTGAAAAAAGCAGGGTCAGCAAAAAGCAGCGCATTATGGAATATTCATGTATTTATGAGTCTGTAACGACATTTTCCACTTCGGATTGTCTTTGATATAATCTATTATCAAAGGCAGCATTTGTTCATGCTTACTCCATTCGGGTTGTAATAATAATGTACATTCCTCATTTACAAGTGCCGCGTGCTCTTCGGCGAATTCAAAATCACTTTTGTTATAGATAATTGATTTTAATTCATTTGCATTTTTATAAATATCCGGATGCGGAGTTTTGAATTTTTTAGGAGAAAAACAAACCCAGTTCCAGTGGCCCGTAAACGGATACACGCCGGAAGTTTCAATATTTGTCTGGAAGCCGGCTTGTTGTAAAGCACCAGTTAAAGAATCAAGATTATACATAAGTGGTTCACCGCCAGTGATTACAGCCAAACGGCCGGGATAGGCGAGGGCACCTTCAATAATCGTATCGATGTCCTGTTTCGGATGCGCGTTAGCATCCCAGGATTCTTTCACATCGCACCAGTGACAGCCTACTTCACATCCGCCTAAACGAATAAAATAAGCAGCTTTCCCACTATGCTGGCCTTCTCCCTGCAAAGTGTAAAAAGCTTCCATAACAGGAAGTTGACTGGTGACGATGGGTAATGTTTCGGTTAGCAAAATTCAAAAAGTAAATAAGCAATTAAAAAATTTGACACAAAGATAAAAGGTAACAAAGGAAAACGGTAAATAATTTAAAACCAGTTAAAGTTTAAGCGCCTGATCAGCAACTTTTCAATTTTTTCAGACTGGCAAAATCAATTTAGGATATCCTGTGTTAGGTTATAAACGCATGAAAACTTTCATGTAGTTTGAATAAATAGCTGAATGAGTACCATCTTTGCATCATGATTAACACCATAATACATCAACAGGAAGCAATTTGCGCATTGGCAACACCCTCAGGCGTTGGCGCAATCGCAGTAATACGCGTTTCAGGACTTAACTCGATTTCGATCGTTAATGATATTTTCAAAGGCAAAAACCTCAATTCCGTCGAAAGTCATACAGCCCATTTCGGGACAATCCAATCGGAAACAGAACTGATCGATGAAGTTTTGGTAACGGTTTTCAAAACGCCAAAATCTTTTACAAAAGAAGATTCCGTAGAGATTTCCTGTCACGGATCGGATTATATTATCAAACAGATTTTAAAGCTTCTGATCAAAAAAGGTGCGAGGATAGCACGTCCTGGTGAATTTACACAACGGGCGTTTTTAAACGGACAATTTGATCTTGTACAGGCCGAGGCAGTAGCTGATCTGATTGCAGCAGATTCGGAAGCGAGCCACAAAACTGCGTTAAATCAGTTAAGAGGCGGATTTTCAAAAAAAATGGCGTCGTTGCGTACAGAACTTATTCACTTCGCGTCACTCGTTGAGCTCGAACTGGATTTTGGCGAAGAAGATGTTGAATTCGCAGAACGGGATGATTTAAGGCAGCTGATTGTCAAACTTCGAAAAACCATTGCACCGCTTATCGAATCTTTTGATTTTGGAAACGCATTAAAAGAAGGAGTTCCCGTCGCCATAGTAGGATCCCCAAACGTAGGGAAATCTACTTTGTTAAATGCGCTTTTGAACGAAGAAAAGGCTATTGTGACAAGTGTTGCCGGAACAACTCGCGACGTGATTGAAGATACCATGGTCCTGGACGGATTAAAATTCCGCTTCATCGATACCGCCGGCATTCGGGAAACAACAGATCTTGTGGAATCGATTGGTATAGAGCGATCCAGAGGTGCGATGGAAAAGGCGGATATTGTTATTTTTTTGTCAGACAGTGAAGAAACCTATGATCAGAACAAGCAGTTGGCTACTGAGGTTTCCGAAAAAAAAGATACGCTCTGGGTACTGAACAAACTGGATCTGAATCCGGAATTATTCGAAAAGTTAAAAAAAGAAAATCCAAAATTAGTTGGCATATCGGCTCAAACTCAGGAAGGATTAAAGACGCTTACTGACATCCTGGTGGCACGTGTGTATGGTCAATCGGCCACGGATACCGTCGTAACAAACCTTCGTCACTACGAGCATTTATTGAAAACTCAGGATGCATTGAACGAAGTAATAAATGGATTGGATACCGGAATCACAGGAGATTTTCTGGCGCAGGATATCCGGTTGTCGCTACATCATTTGGGTGAGATAACAGGGACTATTGTTACGGATGATTTGTTGGATAATATTTTTAGTAAGTTTTGTATCGGCAAATAACAAATATGTTCAAAAACATCGCAGTATATAAAACAAGAACACCAGTTAAAAGCTCTTTTAACAAGTGCTCTTGTTTTAATGCTTTAACATCTGTATCAACTTCCATATCAGATAGTCAATTTGCCCCGGGAATGCGGCGGCGACGTTTGCACTAGTAGACCAAAAACCTCTTTTCCAAGGTCATTACAAAGATTTCAGATTTCTTTAATCCGAAATACTCCTTTTAGCGTCACTCGTATTCTCTCAGACGTCATTTTTCCTGCTATCGTGCCTATATATTTGCACTCAATATATTTAGTCTAAATAAGACAGTCGTGAAACCCTGCTCATCTTGCTAAATAGCCTGAGAGCTACTTGGCAATACATATAAGAAACCAAATCTGATGTTATTGAAACATTCTTTACTTATTACAGCAATACTTGCGCTGGTTCAATTTAATACATTTGCTCAGACAGCCGGTTCCAAAAAAGCAATTATAAAAGGCAAAGTAAGGGACGAAAAAGGCTCCGTTGTAAGCTTTGTGACGATTAGGGTGGGAGACACCAATATCGCAACTTTTTCCGAAACGGATGGTAGCTATGTACTTAAAGACGTACCATACGGTGATCAGGATATCGTAATTACTTCCGTTGAAATAAAAGCCAAAACCTCAAAATTTCACGTACACAAACCTTCTCATGAACTCAATCCTGTTGTGATCAGAACCGCGCAGGATCTTAACGAAGTGCAGATCGTTCAAAAAACGGAAAAGAAAGAGCTTGAAACACAAGGATTTGCAGTTGCTATCATTGAAACCAAGGAAGCCTCGCTGAGAAATCTCACCACCAATGAACTATTGGACCGGGCGGTGGGTGTGCGCGTTCGTCAAAACGGAGGGGTTGGGTCTCGTGTGGAATATAATCTTAATGGTATGTCCGGCAGCGCTGTGGGTATGTTCCTCGATGGAATCGAAATTTCTACCTACGGATCTTCATTTAACCTGAACAACATACCGCCGGCCATGATCGAGCGCATCGAGGTATATAAAGGCGTGCTTCCCTCGCATCTTACAGGTGACTATGTCGGTGGAGCTATCAACGTGGTACTGAAAAAAGATGCATCGCAAAACAACATCACGGGTGCCATGTCCTATGGCTCTTTCAACACTTTTCAAGCTGATTTGTCAGGGATATACCGGAACAAAAATTCCGGGTTCACGACCAGAGCATCAGGATTTTATACGTATACTGATAACAGCTATGAGACGTGGGGGAAGTTTTCCAAGTTTGTGCATCCTGACAGAACACTCGAACGCTATTACCGGGCCAAAAGATTCAATAATGCATACAAATCCGTCGGGGCGCGCTTTGAAGTTGGATTTACGAACGTCAAATGGGCGGATCAATTTTTCCTGGGATATAATATTTCTGACACCTATAGTGAAATCCCTCACGGCACTACTATGGCCAGGCCGTACGTAGGCAGATTTGGTGAATATCAGGCACATGTGGCAAGCTTGAACTACAACAAAAATAATTTCCTTGTCAAAGGTTTGGCCATAAATGTAAATGCAGTCAGAAGTTATAGAAGTACCTACGTCCAGGATACTGTTGGCCAGGTTTACAACTGGGACGGAAGGCCGAGAATGCTGATCCGAAATGGAGAAATAATTCCTGTGCCGCCAACTGCGGGTATGGGTCAGCAAGGCGCTAAAAGTATTGTTCAGGTCGATCGGCAAATTACAAATATGCGTACCAATCTTGGGTATACAATTTTTCCCGGCCACAGACTTTCGCTGAATCACAAATTGGAAACAACGGACAGGGATGACAAAGACTTGCTGAATCCGGTAAACAAAGATCTTGTTACGGTAAGTCAGGTAATGAACAACATCTTTGCCGTTAATTATGAAGCTCAGCTACTTAACGATAAGTTAAAGACAAATTTATTAGGTAAATACACAACGAACAGGACCATCCAGACCCGCCCAGAATTAACTGAACAAGACGGTATCAATGTCGTTAACAGGGTAGAAAGAAAAACCGTCAATAATAATAAGGGATATGGTGCTACGGTTTCTTACAATGTATTTTCCAAAATGTATATAATCGGATCGACTCAGAATTCGTATGTAGCAGCGACCGAAAATCAGCTTTACGGAGATCCGGAAAACAATATCCTCGAAAATCAGGAACTGATACCTGAAAAGAATGTGAATTACAATCTTGGTTTCCGGCACGGTCCGATTCAACGGGGTAAACATAAAATTACGCTCTACGCAAGTGCATTCTGGCGAAACGGTTTTAATAAAATATCCCAGCAGGCAGTTGAAAACCAGATCATACCTGGACGAGAAAGTGATGCGGATATTCAGGTAACTAAATTCGTGAATATTGGAAGAACACAGTCCAGGGGTTTTGAAGGGGAGATTATTTATGTGTATGACAACCGCCTGAACGCGCTGTTTAACTTTTCCAAGTTCAATACCTTATTCAAACAAAAATTTGATCAAAAGGGTAATCCACACGATTTATACAATTTACAGCTACCGAATGAGCCGTTTTTTACGATGAATGGTAGTGTTCAATACCGCCTTAACGATAAGTTTCAAAAAAAATCGATTCTTAACCTTTATTATAATACCGGATTCGTAGGTCCATTTGGCACCGTTTGGATGGAATCTGAATGGTTTACTACGCCCACACAATTTTACCATGATATCGGTGCCAGTTACCGTTTTCCTAATGGAAAAATGGTGGCAAGTTTTGATATAAAAAATATCCTGAATGCGGAAATGTATGACAATTTCGGAGTGCAAAAACCGGGAAGATCAATCTCTTTAAAATTAAATTATACAATTAGTAAATTTCTATAACCAATTCCAAGATGAAAAAAATTCTGTTTAAAGCGTTTGTATTGGGTGTTACGTTGGCCTTTGCAGCTTGCAAGGATGACGATGTCTCGACCGAGACTCCGGGTGAAGAAACTCCGGCGGATTCAAGAGAATTCATTTCACTTACTGCTTCTATTCCGGATGAATCAGGAACTGCGGGTAATGGTGGAACAATGGCCTATGCAATTACGCACGCACAAGCTATCGACCCTAATGCTTCGGTAAATATTTACCAAAATGGGTTTGGTTTGAGATCGGCCCGTACTGCCCGTGTGCAGGCTTCCGAAGATGGAAAAGAGCTATATAACATCCAGTATACAGGTGAAGATGGCGGTGTGTTCAACAAATATCTTGTGAAAGGTGCGAAAGATTACCAGGATACAGGAAACGAGCTGGACTTGTCAGATATCGTTGGAACATCTCCGCGCTGGACAAAAGCTGCTGAAAATATCGGAATCGGTGTGCATTTGACAGGCAGCACTACGGTTACGGAAGGTACGGCACCGAACCACGTTTTTAAATATACAAGAGGAAAAGTGAGAATTGCAGTCATTGATCTGAAAGACGCAAGAGTACCTAACTCAACTGAATTTGATTTCCCGTTCCCGGCTGACTTGGAAGCACAGGGATACTCTGTGGGCCGTATCGATGTGCCGGTTTTAAACGAAGCAAAAGACAAGATTTACATTGGTTGCAATGTAAGTAAAATAGATCCTGGCAAATTGTCTTACAACACGGCCGGAAACCCGGTTTGGGCTAATGACGCAGCCGGAAGAACACTTGGAACAACCACGCTTGTAGTGGATTATCCATCATTGCAAAATCCAAAGCTGATCTATTCTACCGTATCAAAAACGAACAATCACTCGTACCGTACCATGACTCAGTATGTGGGTTCAGATGGTAACGTTTATCAGGCAACAGCTACGGGTGGAAAAGATATTTTGCGTATCAATAAAAGCAATGAGTACGATAACGCATACCATTTTAATCTGGATGCAGCTTTGGGTGTTACAGATTCACGTATTCAGGCCTGGAGATATATCAAGGATGGCATCGGCCTTGTTTTGTATAATATAGCAGGTGATGGCGGCTACATTGCTCTGGTTGACCTGAATGCAAAAACGGCTACGAAGATTAGCAACGATTACGAAGCAGGACTGGATTTCGGACAATACCAGAATCTTGCCGTAAGCGGAGATTATATTTATGTACCTCTGACGCCAACAGGTGAAGCGGGAAGATTATATGTGATTAACTGGAAAACAAAAGCTGTAATTAAAGGGATGACGCTGACCGGCCAGTCAGGGTCGAGCTACCTGGGTTCTTACTAAGCGATGCAGGAATACCTAAAATGTTAAAGGATTGGCAATATGGAGATACAGCAACTAATACGCTGTATCTCCTTTTGTCTTTAAAAAAATGAACACCCAACAATTTCTTACTATGAAAAAAATCCTTCTTACGGCATTAATACTTTCCGCATTACAAGCAAATGCGCAGCAACCGGGTTCGTCCAATGCCAACACCCTGATGAACGCCGATTTCTGGAAAACAAAGCCTGATGTGGCTGCTGTTAAAGCCGAAATTGCAAAAGGAAACAGCCCTTCAAGACCGGATGCTGCATCCTGGGATCCAACTGCAAGAGCCATTTTAAGTGGAGCGCCATTCGAGACGATAAAATTTATGGTGGAGCAGGAAGGAAATGGAGTAAAGAAAAAAACGCACCACAGTGCCTCATATCTGCACTGGGCGGCTTCACGGGGTAACGCAGAATTGGTCGGCTACCTGATCGCAAAAGGTTCAGATGTGCATTTGACCGATAGTCATGGTACCAGTGTCATAGGTAACGCAGCTTCCAGTGGAAATCAGGATAAGGGGGTTTATGAAGCCTTATTTAAAGCTGGTGTTTCTCCTAAAACAAAATATGAAAACGGTGCCACAGTACTCATGCTGGGCGTTGCAGCAGATCCGGATCTTACTCTCACAGACTATTTTATTTCAAAAGGACTTTCCCTGTCTGATAAAGATGAATACGGACGCACTGTTACAGACTACGCTGCCAGAACGGGCAATAAAGATATCATCGAGAAGCTTATCAAAAGAGGTGTGAAGCCAACCGGCAACGCTTTATTTTTTGCAGCACAAGGATCCAGAATGTCTGGTAACGGGATCGAAACCTATAAATATCTGGTCGAGACTTTGAAATTAGATCCGAAAACGATCAATAAAGACGGTGCGACGATCCTTCATCAGCTAATTCGCAGACCGAATCCTGAATTGATTGCCTACTTTATTGATAAAGGTGTGGATTTGAATAAAGCTGACAATGAGGGTAATACATTACTTATGCTTGCTTCGGCCGGAAGAGACGTTGAGCTTGTGGAGAAAACGTTATTGCCCAAGGTTAAAAATATCAATGCCGTAAATGAAAAAGGCGAATCTGCTTTAACAAGAGCTATTGCCAGTGGCTCTTCCGAGATTGCTGCACTGCTGCTGAAAAGCGGAGCCGATGTTAGAGTGTTGGACAAAGATGATAATAACCTGGCATACTACTGGTTCGAGTCGTACAGAGAAGGAGGGCCAGGTGCAGGACCCGGCGGCCAGCGTGGACCTGGTGGCCAGGGAGGGAATGGTCGTGACCGTTCGGAACAGGAGTTTGAGAAAAAGCTGGAAATATTAAAAAATGCGGGTCTGGATGTTTCGGCTCCCCAGAAAAATGGAAATACCTTATTTCATTTGGCGGTAGCAAAAGAAAATGTGAAACTGTTCGAGAAGGCAAAGACACTTGGAGTTAATATCAATGCGCAGGATAAAGAAGGAGCTACTCCTTTGCATAAGGCTGCTTTGGTGGCTAAGGATGATAAAATTCTTAAAAAGCTTATATCGTTGGGAGCACAAAAGGAGCTTAAAACTGAATTCGGCGAAACAGCTTTTGATCTTGCCAGGGAAAATAATTTCCTGGCAGATAATAAGGTGACACTGGATTTTCTAAAATAAAGCACTGGTTTCGCCGCATTTGTAGCTGGTTCACAGTCTTATGCGGCGGAATCCGTGTATTGGTAACACTAATAAAACGAATCGATGAGCCATTCTTTTAAACTTCTTTTTTTAGCAATTTTTTTCTTTTTCACATCTTATTCTTTTGGCCAGACCAGCAAATTCAAATGTATGGTACAAATGAATAACTATCAGGGAGAAGCAGCTTACGTGGTGATCTCTTTAATAAATCCAAAAGGTGCTTACGATAAAACACTATATGTATTGGGATCTGACAAGCAGTGGTATAACACGGTAAAGGAATGGCACAAGTATCAGACGAAAGCCAAGGCCAAGATCAGTGCGATTACAGGTGCGTCGGTTCCCGGAGGGGATCGCGCTGTACATGTAATTGAGGTTGAGGATGCTAAGATCGGAAAAGGGTATAAGCTACGGTTCGAGTCGGCCGTAGAAGAACAGAAATATCATGTTGCAGATGTCGAGATTCCATTAACAACAGAAGGCTTGGCAGAACGGGTCAATGGCAGCGGATATATCCGTTTTGTGAGACTTAGTAAAGTGCAATAGATAATGGAAATTCAGGAAAGCTGATTACTCGGAATAACTATTTGCGAAGGCTTGAAATTTAGTTGATATACTAATTTCAAGCCTTTTTTTTGTCATTTTCGTTATTTTGCAAAAAGATTCTTTTCAACGGTTTTAATCGGATATCTAAAACCTAAGGATAAGATTTTACTTGAAAAATTAAGGTAGTTTTGCTTCTGCAAAATAATCAGGAAATGATGATATGGATATCGGCAAGGAGCTTTTATTCTTTTTTAGTGCTTTAGGCGCTTTTAACGGACTTTTACTGGGTATATATTTCTTCTTTTTTACGAGGAAAAAGTACCTGGTAAACTATCTTCTGGGTGCCCTGCTTCTGGCGTTAAGCATTCGTATTGGTAAATCTGTATTTTTGTATTTTGATGGTCAGCTTCCAAAAATATACTTACAAATAGGTCTCTCGGCTTGTTTTTTCATAGGTCCGATTTTGTATTTTTTCGTGAAGGCGGCAGTCACTCCCGTTGAAAAAATGCCACGTTCATGGTCTTGGACACTTATCGTTTTGTTATTCGCTTCGATCATTTATGGTGTAAGTTTTCCTTATGCAGATTATCCTGTACTCTGGAATAAATATGTTGCAAGAATCATTTATTCCCAATGGGCTGTTGGTTTATTCGCTGCGGGTATTGTTGCTAAGGATATACTGAAAAAACTTTTTGCCCGCTCCTGCAAAATGAAAGCGGCAGAATTGTGGATTTCTGTAATCTGGATGGCGAATGTCCTTATCTTTCTTCTTTATTTTTCCGCGTTGATCAGAGCGCCCTTCGCGCCGTACATAAGTGGATCGATTGCTTTTTCACTAATGCTGTACCTGATTGGTTCTATACTTTTTTATAGAAATAAAACAGATGAGCTTTTCCTCATAAATCCGGCCAGATCAACTGCCAGAAGACTTAGTGAACCGGATTCAAAATTATGGCTTGAAAAGCTCGACCGTATAATGCGTGAAAAATCGGTTTTTACCAATCCGGACCTGAAATTGGTAGATTTGTCAAAAGAGATTCAGATTTCTGCGCATCAGCTCTCTCAACTTTTGAATGATGAATTAGGGAAAAATTTTACAACTTATATAAACGAGTTTCGTATCGAAGAAGCATGCAGGATTCTTTCGGCTGACTATCTCTTTACTCTTGAATCGGTCGGGTATGAAGTTGGTTTTAATTCTAAATCTACATTCTTTTCTGCATTCAAGAAATTTAAAGGCACAACACCTGCCGCATATCAACAAAGCCAAATGACAGCCCTGGGCCTCAAAAAGAGTGTTAATTTATAAATTGGTACTACGGAATCTCTTTTCCTAAACTCCGCATTCTGATTTGTGATGGATTTTGTGCAAACAAATCCAACGTATATCATTTATGAAATTTGCACATCTGCTGCTCGGCATATTAATGCAGGGAATCACGTTCTCTCGTACCTACGCACAGCAACATTACACGATCACGGGAAAAGTTACCGATGCTAACAATGCACCACTCCCGGTTACAGCAAGATTATTATCTGTGCAGGATTCCAGTCTGATTACGGGTGCAGTCTTCGAAGACGGGAATATTCTGATCCCTTCAATTAATCATCAACAGGTTTTATTAAAACTGACGATGTTATCATTTTCAGACACCCTCTTTTTAGTAAAAGACACAGGAGAACCAATAATTAATTTGGGTACGATTGTGATGAAAGACCAAAATCAGACCTTCAGTGAAGTCAAAATTACCGGTCAGCTACCATTGATTAAAAATGGAAAGGACGGGAGCATCGAAATTCAGGTGCAGGGGACTTTACTCGCTGGCAGCAGCTCGGTTATGGAGCTGCTTGAACGTTCACCTGGCTTGTCTGTTAGTGAAGGGAGAATATCGTTTATCGGAAAAGGAGAAGCTGTTATATTTCTCAACGGGCGTCCGATAGCAGCGGAACAGCTGTCGGCCATCGCCGTAAATCAAATTTTAAAGGTAGAAATCCTTTCTAATCCTTCCTCCAGATATGATGCTGAGGGAAAGGCAGTAATTAATATAATTACAAAAAATCATGAGAAGCCGGGATTGCTAGGTTCGTTTACACAACAATATTCATATTCTGATTTTGCCGGCGGAGAGCGGAATACACTTGCTGACTTGAATTATGTGAAAAATAAACTCTCGTTTGCAGGAAACTTTGGAATATTGGCAGGCAACAACCGGGAGATTTTATATACCACCAGAACACGACCGGCGGTATCAGATTATTTGCGTTCTGAATTGAAGACGGATTGGCAGCGCAAATACGAAAATTTTTGGAATGTAGGTCTAGGAGCACAGTACGACGTTAGTGAGCGGACTAATTTTTCGTTTAGTTTCAGAGGCAACACGGATAATCAGGGAGGCAGTCAGGACAGTGAAAATGAACTGACGACTTTGTCAGAAAGCAGTTTATACAAAAGTTATATCGCTAAGGATGAGAAGCGACAGAACCGGTCTTTTATTCTTAATTATAACAGTCTTCTCGACACGATTGGCTCCGCTATTTTTATCGGAAGTCAGTACACGCGCTACCAAACTGGCACAAATGATGTTATTCATGAAAATAATCAGGTTGGTGATCATACCACTTCTAAGCTTATAAAAAACGAAGTGTTGCAGGATATCAGGATTTCCAGTACGCAGGCCGACTACACTCAAATGTTACAAAAAGGAAACAAACTGGAAGCAGGAGTGAAGTTCAGTTATGCCGAAAGTACATCCGGGACAGATTTTCTGATTGGAACCACGGAAAACGAATTTCAATCAGATGATGAGCTTTCAAGTAAATTTAAATACGCGGAGTTGTTGCCGGCAGGTTACTTGAATTACAGCACTGCAATAGGGAAGAATCTCAGTTTGTCAATTGGACTACGCGGCGAGTGGACACAGTATCGGCTAAATACCACCGCCGGAAAAGGTCAGCAAATCAGATCTGATTACTTTAATCTGTTTCCGAATATTCTTTTTAACAGGATAATTTCTGACCGTTTTAAAGTTCGGGCTTCCTATGTGTCCAAGATCAGCCGGCCGCGGTATCAGGCACTCAACCCGTTCGTTATTTACCAGGATCCTTTCACAACGATTGAAGGAAACCCGAATCTAAAACCGGAAAAAATCCATGCTTTTGAATTTGGAGCAAATTACGGGCAGCTCGATTTCCGGACAGGGTTCAATTATACACGGGATCCTCTAAGTGCTGCTGCATTGCGGGGAAGCAAACCAAACAGTTATGTCCTGAAAGGGATTAATCTGCAAAAGGATTACACCTGGCTTGTCTCACTGTCCTACGCGACCAACATTAGCTGGTGGAACACTACAAACACTATCACGCTCACGCATAGTAAATCTGTGGATAATCAGTACGATTTTGCCTTTGTGAAACCGCGGCCTCAGGTTTATCTGTATAGCAGCAACAACTTTAATGTTCGGAATCTGTTCAAAATCCAATTGCTGGCCTGGTATCTTGGAGATCGGTATTATGGGCTTTATTATAACAAAAGCCGGGCAACCGTGACTCTCGGACTGGAAAAGGTTTTGTTGAAAAATACTTTGACTTTAAGGTTTACTGCAAACGATATCTTTCATCAGACAAATACATCCGGAACCTATTCGGTGGGTCAAACCGATATCTTTTTTGACAGGACTTATTCCACCAACTATTTCAGATTGAGCGCAACTTTTCGCTTGGGTCAACCGGCAAAATCCAGGGTGAACACGAAATCTACCGGAGAAAGTGAGAATAACAGGGCGCGTTGAAATTAGTTTAGAATAATTGTCAGGAGGATCGACAGCCTTTGCATATGATAAATTGCCGCGCATAAATTGTGAACTAATAAATAACTATATATCTTTAAATTATGCTTTCACTAGGTGAATAATCTCAACGGATAAGTTTAATTTCTTCAACTCAGGGGCGAATGCCTTTGACATACCGTTGAAATCCCATGACTTTTGCAAAAATAATTCCGACGCTCTTGTCTGTTATTATTGTAGTCTTTTTTCTGAGCTTTATAATTCACTTTTCAACCGGAATTCCGCAAGCCGACGACTTTCCCATGATGTTCCAGTTCCTGGATAATTGGGAAATTGCTGAAACGGTCCGCCAAAAATACCAGCTACTTACCGAGCAATTCCTTGACCACAGAATGTTGGCAATGAAGCTTACGGTGTTGCTGGTTAAAGCTGTCTTCGGGAAAATGAGTATTAATGCCGTTAATACCGTAGGTATTTTAATCTGGCTTGCCACTATCAGTCTGTTGTTCAGAGCTTTTACCGTTTCTGGAAATTCGCTTTTGAATTTTATCCCGGTGCTTTTTCTGACACTTCATCCGGGATTTGGTTTTGATGGGTTATTCTGGGCGGCGACCTGGATGGCTTTTCCCTGGGCAATTTTTTTTAGTATCGGCTGCTTCTATTTCCTTGCTTTTAACGATGGCCGGAAATTTTACATCTTTGCTTTATGCCTATCTGTTTTGGCGATGTTTTCTCATGGAAATGGCATTTTATGCTGTATGGTCGGCCTGTTAATCCTGATTTTACAGAAAAAATACCGACCTGCTTTAACATGGTTCTGTTTGTCGGCGGCGGGGCTTTTTTTGTTTTTTTACCAATATAAATCCGGAGGCACCAGTGAGGAGTCGCCCATCCGAAATCTTTTCGAAAGGCCTTTTTATGTGTTCAGTTCCATCGGCGCGTTTACTGGCGGATCGGTTTATTTTCCAAATGTTGAAGTAAATGTCTTGTCTCCCGATTATTTTCCGGCAATTATTTTCGGGTTAGTATTGTCCGTTTTTATTTTGACTGTTACACTTTCAATATGTCTGGAATGGGCTGGCTTCCCATCTGATTTCGGGCCAAGACTTTTGCGCACTAAATTAGCTTTGTTTCTATGCGCAACGGGACTTTTTATAGTCTCGACTGCAATTATGATGAGCTGTGTCAGAACAAATACAAATGTAATTCACGGATTTGCAGCCCGGTATCATTTTTATTCGGCCTTGTTAATTTCGGTATTTTATATGTTCATTGTTCTGATTTTGTCAAACGCAAAATTCAAGACCCGGTTTGCTATTTTCGGAATTGTGGCAGGTTTTGTCTATTGGGCTGGTCAGTATTGGTACCAAACTGCCGAAATTGCCGATTACGTCCGAATTTTTGAATCAGGATTATATAATTCAAAAACAAGCGGAAGCTGGGTTTTGTATAAAGACGCCCGTTTTTGGGAGCGTGGACTTGACCAGTATTCGAATGAAAAAATATGGACCGGACGCTCTGACAATTATCGATTTCCAGCTGTCGGGCTAAACCCGGATTCGAGCGTCAGTTTCATCGGTTTGTCCGAACTTCCGGAAGGCCACTGTATCCTCATTTCTGATCATAAAGACAATTTTACAATTCGTGTGAAAGGAAGCACATTTCAGATTCCGGCCATTTCCAGGATTACAGATGGTGTTTATGTTAATCTTGTTTCACGACAAAAATCGTTTCTTTATCCGCTGCGCCATGAGCGAATGGGGCTGAGGCAATTTGTCAAAAACCGGATTTATTATAAATCTGATATCAGGATCGATTTGAAAAAGAAATGGTTTGCTCCGGGAATATATTGCCTCAGTATTCTAATTATAAAAGGCGGACGAAAATGGATGATCAATACGGAAAAAATGGTGAAAATTGATCAGTATCCATACGAGATTTAGTTAAACCGACCAGATGATGATCTATCAAAGATTTATCACCGACGCTTTACATATATTTCAATAATTTCCTGGTTAATATTCAGGCTATCAATCTTTTCAATTCCGGTTTGGATAAGTGTATCGTTGCTGATGCGAAGCTTAAAACTAAAATCTTTATTCTCCCACCCGCGATAGTTACAATAGTCCAAATGTTCGGAATAGTCTTGTCCATTTAATTTATAAGTTCCTGCGCCCGCGTCAAATACAGCAGAATCACCTTTCGCACCGTTGGTGTCATGTTTGAAAAAAGCAAAGGTATCTTCATTGAAAATTTTGATCATTTCCTGATTTCTGACTGGGAAAGTTGCGGTAGTGTCCTTACCCGTAATAATTTTACTTGATACCAGTTTCCATGTTCCCAGAATTGGCGCCGGCGAATTTTGCAGGGAGCTGTTTTTCTGGTTACAACTGATCAAAGCAATAATTATAAGTGCAGAAATTACTTTCATTCTCATGGAGTTCGGGTTTAGTATTGGATTAATTGTTTCTGGCCTGTTTTTACAAAGTTATAATCCTTTTTAATTATGTCATTATCAGTCTGGAATATCCTGGTTTTTATCGTTTTTTATTCAGGGCCAGACGTCCTTAAATTTGTTAAAAACGGAATCAAAGCAAGTATTTTCACGATCACATGGTGTTTATCTAATCATGCGTATTTTTCAAGTATCAGAAGTATGAATTCTCAACCAACTGCCTGCAATATGAATAAAATTAAGATAATCTTGAATCTCCATTTTGTTAAGAGACTAGTAGTTCTCAGTGTATTGATTTTCATATCCTTGGCCTCCGCATACAGAAAAATAACCTGGGTCGCTATTGGAGATTCGATTACCTATCTTAATGACCATCAGGATGAAACAGGCAACCGGATAACAAAGGGTTATATGACGCTGATAACAGAGAAATATAAAAATATTGAATATATCAATCAGGGACACAATGGTTGGACTTCGATCAATATCGCGGATAAAATAGAATCGATCGGTTTGGTCAGGGCTGATATTTATACGGTATTTCTGGGTACGAACGACTGGTGGCAGGGAAAAACGTTAGGCACAATTTCGGATTACAGCAATAATACAGGTTCCGGTACGGTTTACGGAGCGTTTCGAATGATCAATAACAATCTCAGGCAGCTCAATAAAAAAGCACAGATTATCCTGATCACGCCTATGCAGCGAGGAGATTTTGTTTATATCAATAACGCGAAAAACAATGCTTATGGCTCATACAGGACCAAAAAGGAGCAGGAACTTGAAAAGTTTGCCAATGCGGTGCTGGAAATTGGGAAGTTGGAAAACTATCCTGTCGTTGATTTATATCACGACAGCGGAATGACGCCGGAAAATATGGTAAACTTCAAACGGCTTAAAGATCCTCAAACCGGTGCGTATCAGAACTATACCTATCCAGGCTATACGGCAGTTCCATACAACCCGGAAACCGACGAATATCCTTATCCTGCCGAAGCAATCAATATGACTTACGACGGACTGCATCCTTCGGACAAAGGATATGAGATCATTGCGAAAATGCTGATTGAAAAGTGGAAAGGTTTGAGGTAGCAACTGCTGATTGTTTTTGAAAGAACGTTTTAGACCAGGCGTGCATATATGAAAAAGCCCTGACTGTCAGATTTGCAGTCAGGGCTTTTTATTTCAGGACTTCATTTTTCTAATAATATTGAAGGTCCAGAACGATCGGACTATCAGTTTCTTCAACACCATCAACATTTATATATCCTCTGGTGATGGTTATTTTTTTCGGGTAGCCGTTTGCAAGATATTCGTATACATAAGTTGATTTCACGCCTACGTTATTCTTGTTATAAACAGTTTCCTGCAAAGGATTATTGGGACTTACAGCGTAGTTTGTAAAACTTCCTTCCCAATCGATTCCAAGGTCAAAAAATGGATTGGGATGCGTATCATATGTGAATTCTACCTTATCGGTTTTCGCAGACTGTGATTTAAGAACTTTATAAGTTTGGGAAACATTATTCTCGCCATTTCTTACGTACGTGATAGCGTAGGCGTCAGCGTTGGATGGTGTCGCAACTTCCTCAACAATAAATCCTGCTTTGTTAAACTTGTACGCTTTGTTCGTTGTGGCTGAGGTTAAAAAATTCTGTTCCGCTACATCACGCGTTGAATCCGTTTTGGCAGCAGCATATTGTAAGGTTAGCCGTGGATCCTGCTTTTCTGAAACAAATTCAGTTTCCGGAGTGATCTGAGCTACCAGTATTTCGGCTTTCTGAGGTTCGGCACCATTTCTAGTAAAAATACCTGTCTGGAAAAATCTTGGTTTAGAAAAGGCAACATATTTTTTATAACCGCTCAGATACCCTCTTGAATATGAATATTCAATAAGCAATTTTCCGTTAAATGTCACACTTTTCAGCTTGACACCCACAGTATCAGTGCCAAACGGTGATTGATGTTTGATGGCAACTACCGGATCAGGTTCATTTGCGTTAGAGTTGCATGAGATTGCGGCCAGTAGTACTGCTAAATAGAAGAAATTTTTCATGCTTGGTTTTGTTTTTGATTATCCTTGTAAAAATTATCTTATTAAACTTAGGTGAACTGCATTAATTGTAAGTTTCTTTCAAGTTAAATTTTAAGTAGGAAGGTCAATCACTGAAACTGGCGCATTACTGGTAAGAACGCAAAAGTTGTATGCAAATAGCTAAAATAATTCTACTTGTCATAATTATTTGTTCTACATTTTAAATTCCTGCTGGTTTAAATGTGTTTGGAACAAAATTTTAGTGCGTAGAAGAGGGATTATTCCCATATTCTACCAGTCGATTTAAGCGTATTAATAGATTCTGCCTATTGCATCATAAAATTAATCGATTGTTATTATTTTTTTGAATATTATAACTTTATTGGTCAGCACTAGTTAAGTGGTGCGTCCAAGTGTTTGTTTAATCATGAACTAATTAAAATGGAAAAAGAATCAAACGACATCGGCAAATGCCCGTTTCACAATGGCACTATGCAGCACAATGTTGGTGGTGGCGGAACGAGGAACCGTGATTGGTGGCCTAACCAGTTAAAACTCAATATCCTGCGTCAGCATTCTTCTTTGTCCAATCCATTGGAGGATTTCAATTATGCGGAAGCCTTTAAAAGTCTTGACCTGGAAGCCGTTAAACAAGATCTGCATGCCCTGATGACAGATTCTCAGGACTGGTGGCCCGCTGATTTCGGGCATTACGGTCCATTGTTTATCCGGATGGCATGGCACAGTGCCGGTACCTATCGGGTAGGTGACGGTCGTGGCGGCGCCGGTTCTGGACAGCAACGTTTTGCACCCTTGAACAGCTGGCCGGACAACGTCAGCCTTGATAAAGCACGCAGACTTCTTTGGCCGATCAAGCAGAAATATGGCCGTAAAATTTCATGGGCCGACTTGTTAATACTTACCGGTAATATTGCCCTGGAATCTATGGGCTTCAAAACATTTGGTTTCGCGGGCGGGCGTGCTGACGTCTGGGAGCCGGACGAAGATGTTTATTGGGGATCTGAAACGACCTGGCTGGGCAACGATCATCGCTATGCGGACGGTTCGCCCGGGGTTGACGCTAACGGTGTACTGGTTTCGGATGAAGATCCCGGACGTAAAATTCATTCCCGTAACCTTGAAAAGCCACTTGGTGCGGCGCACATGGGGCTTATTTATGTAAATCCTGAGGGCCCGGATGGTAATCCGGATCCGATTGCGTCGGCAAGGGACATTCGTGAAACGTTCGGCCGCATGGCTATGAATGATGAGGAAACTGTTGCACTGATTGCAGGTGGACATAGTTTTGGTAAGACACACGGCGCGGCTCCGTCTGATCATGTCGGAAAAGAACCTGAAGCCGCTGACGTGGAATCGCAGGGACTTGGATGGAGCAACAGTTATGGTTCTGGAAATGGCGCGGATACGATCACCAGTGGACTTGAAGTGATATGGACCACAACGCCAACGCAATGGAGCAATAATTTCTTTGAAAACCTTTTTAGTTTTGAATGGGAACTAACTAAAAGTCCGGCTGGCGCACATCAGTGGGTAGCGAAAGATGCAGGAAATATTATTCCGGATGCCTATGACAGTTCAAAAAAACATGCACCGACCATGCTTACAACGGATCTTGCATTGAAGTTTGATCCTGCTTATGAGAAAATATCGCGCCGGTTTTTAGAAAATCCTGATCAGTTCGCTGATGCTTTTGCTCGTGCCTGGTTCAAGCTAACCCATCGTGATATGGGGCCTCGTGAACGGTATCTGGGGCCGGATGTGCCAGCGGAAGAATTAATCTGGCAAGATCCTATTCCTGCGGTAAATCATCCTTTGGCAGATGAAAGTGATTTTGCAGCGTTAAAAAATAATATTCTGGCATCAGGATTAACAGTATCCGAACTGGTTTCTACGGCATGGGCTTCTGCTTCCACTTTCCGTGGTTCTGATAAAAGAGGTGGTGCGAATGGTGCACGTATCCGACTTGCACCTCAAAAGGATTGGAAAGTAAATAATCCTGTGCAGCTGAAAAAGGTTTTAGGTATCCTGGAAGGTATCCAAAATGAATTCAACAGCACTAATGCGTCTGGCAAAAAGATTTCACTGGCAGATTTAATTGTACTGGCAGGAACTGCTGCTGTCGAAAAAGCAGCGCAAGATGCTGGTCATTCAGTCAGCGTTCCATTTAAACCGGGTCGTATGGATGCTTCACAGGAGCAGACAGACGTTGAATCCGTAGCTTATCTTGAACCTGCTGCCGACGGTTTCCGTAATTACAGAAACACAAGGTTATCCGTGTCCACTGAGGAATTGCTGATTGATAAGGCCCAGTTGCTGACACTTACAGCGCCGGAGCTAACCGTGTTAGTGGGTGGACTACGTGTTTTGGCTGCGAACTTTGATGGATCGAAAAACGGTGTTTTCACAAATCGTCCAGGTCAGCTCACCAGCGATTTCTTTGTGAATCTGCTCGATATGAACACAGCATGGAAAGCCATATCCGAAGATAAAGAACTTTATCTGGGAAGTGACCGCGCGACTGGTCAGCCAAAATGGACAGCGAGTCGTGCCGATCTTGTTTTTGGCTCGAATTCTGAGCTGCGTGCTGTTGCAGAAGTTTATGGAAGCAGCGATGCCCAGGATAAATTTGTTAAAGATTTCGTGAAAGCCTGGGATAAGGTGATGAATCTTGACCGGTTTGATCTGGTATAATGTTAAAGCGAGAAACCCCTCTTATCATCACTATCGGTAAGAGGGGTTTTCATTTGAAGTTATTGAATAATTTTGCCGTTGACTTTGACATTGGTAAGTGAAAAATCTTTTACTACCTTTTTATCGTATGAGCCATTTTTTGCAGTAATGTTCAGATTATCAAACCTGAATTTTGAAAGTTTGTCATATTCTCCCGGGCTCACGTCGAAAAATACCTCACATTTTAAATTGATATTTTTAAGACTGATGTTGTCGCAAAACGAAAGCGGAACATCTTTTCTGCCTTTCAAATCAAAGAACTGCTTCCATGGTTTTACGTAAATTAAACTGTAAGCATACCCGTCAATATTTTCAACACTGACAAATTCATATTTCTGAGGCGTATCAGGTCTCATTTTGAGCCAGAGAACACGCATTGCATTGGTGATATGACAATTGCGCATAACGATATTTTTGTTGTGTATAGCTTCGCTTCCGCAAGTCAGAGCTGCATGGCAGAAGCCGAAATCACAATCTTCGATTATAATATTGGTATTGCTACCATTTCCCGGATCTTTATCGGCATAAGGGCCTTTGCCACCTTTTAACGCAATAGCATCATCATTCACAGCCAGATAGCAGCCTTTGATCAGCACATTATTGCACACATCCAGATCGATTGCGTCTGTGCTTGGTGCCTTAATAGGTTCGTGAGGCGCTGTAATATGCACATTCAGGATTTTAATATTGTTGCACTGATAATAATGGCTCGTCCAAAAACCGGAATTTTTCAACCTGACGTCCTGTATCTGCACGTCATTACTTTTCCAGATAAATACTAAACGGGGACGAGATACTTCAAGATTGGTACAATTGGGATTTTCTTTTCTTCGTTGCCAAAACGCTTTCCAATAATTTAATCCGTTACCGTCAATCGTTCCCTTGCCTGAAATCGTAAAACCATTAACGCCGTATGCATTCACCAGTGCCGGAAAATAATCCAGGCTTTGTCCTTCCATTCTTGAAGGCATAATCGGATAATCGGCGATTTTATCGGAACCTTTTAGCGCTGCGCCTTCTGCAATATACAGGTGGGTTTTAGGTTTAAAAAACAAAGCACCGCTCAGAAATATACCTTTGGGAATAACAATCACTCCGCCACCTTGCTGACTGGCCTGATCGATAATATTTTGAATTACAGCTGTTTGAACTACTGTACTATCTATTTTTGCGCCATGATCTGTGATGATAAATTGTTTCCCCAGATCTTTCAGCATAACCTTGGAACTGTCAGAAAACCAATTCGGTATTTTGCTCCCATCAGGAAAATTCTCAGATCTTCCAGTCTGCGCTATGCTTGAAGATAGGGTAAAGAAAAAACTTAGAAGAAGTAAACATGATTTTATCATAACATAAATTGTGGTTTGATAGCAGTTCCAAATTGCATTTATTTTTTGAATTAATACAGTAAATGGAAGTGTTAACCCCCGATGGATTGGTTTAACGGTTGATACCTGTGATTTAAATATGTAGTGTACTTTTTTTAAGTAATAAGTAATTAAGCTATTAGCTTAAATCCATGTAAAACCTGGAAATTTTCTTATCGTATTATTGCGATAAGTAATTATTATCTTAACTTTGGGTTATGGGAGTTACAAAAACACAAGTTTTCACAGCCAAGCAGAACCGGATTGCAGATTTGGCAAAAGCATTCTCACATCCTGCCCGGGTTGCAATCATTCAACATTTGTTAAAGGAAAAGTCATGCGTGTGTGGCGATTTGGTTGATGTGTTGCCGCTTGCTCAGGCAACCGTTTCGCAACATTTAAAGGAACTGAAACAGATTGGAATCCTTCGTGGTGAAATTAATCCACCTCGTGTTTGCTATTGTATCAACGAGGTTGTATGGCGGGAAACAAAAGCAATTTTTGCTGGGATTTTCGAAGAAGAAGTGAAGCCTGACTGCTGTTAAGGAGTTAACCAGCAATTAATTTTATTGTTAAATTAAATCGTAATATCGCAATGAACAGATCAGACTCAGTCAATTGGAAAAACTTTAAAAGTTTACTTTTGGAAAATCCGGAAAAGGCGCTGCAATTTCAATATGGAGAGGGAGAATTTGTCGACGCTTCATACCATATTACTGAGATCAAGCAGGCGCCTGTCGTATCTGTGGATTGTGGGGGCGTAATGAACAGCTGGACAGAAATTATTTTGCAACTTTGGGAGCCTCCGATTGTGGAGACGGAGTGTGCTATGAAAGTAAGTAAGGCGCTTTCCATTGTCGATGTTGTCGAAAGATTACTCCCTCTTAATCCTTTAGGTACTGTTAAAATTGAGTTTGGAAACTCAAAATTTGACACCCGACAAATGTATCCATTCGATTTTATTTCAACAGCGGATTCCTTCACGGTCAATTTGGTCGCAGATTATACACAATGCAAAGCACTGACAAGAGGTGAGAGCTGCGGTACGGTAGGTTCAAGCCAGACATGTTGTAAATAAATATAGCGACAGCCAATGATTGCAATAAGAAATCTTGTTAACACGGACTGGGCAGCGGTTCGTGAAATCTATGCGCAAGGAATTGCTACCGGCGATGCAACGCTGGAAACCGCTGCGCCCGAATGGGAAATATGGGACAGATCACATACGGCGGCACTTCGTTACGTTGCTATTTTCGAAACGGGCGAGATTGCGGGCTGGACAGCGTTAACGCCTGTTTCCGGAAGATGCGTTTACGCCGGCGTTGCTGAGGTAAGTGTTTATGTTGCTGCCGAATACAGAGGAATGCGAGTAGGAGATGCCCTTCTTAAACACCTCATTGCCGAAAGCGAAAAGAGTGGATACTGGACTCTTCAGGCTGGGATTTTTAACGAAAATAATGCAAGTATGAAACTGCATCAAACCAATGGATTTCGTGTGATCGGCTATCGTGAAAATATTGGAAAAATGAACGGAATCTGGCGAAGCGTTAATTTGCTTGAAAGAAGGAGTAAGATAACCGGAATCAATTAATTAGATGCAAAAAATAGTAGTGCTCTGTACGGGTAACAGTTGCCGGAGCCAGATAGCGGAAGGTTACCTGCGGAATTTGCCGGGAGCCGTGCGGCAGTATATAGTGCAGGGGTGGAGACTCATGGTGTTAATCCAAGAGCTGTTTCAATAATGGAAGAAGATGGAATTGATATTTCCTTTAACCGAGTAATTCAGGCTGGTAAGGGAATTGATTAAGAGTTATTGTGAAGAATTTGTAATGACTAACTTGTAATTTCAAATCGGAAACAACCAATCTTGATGTTCGTTTGCCATGAAAATATTTGATCTTATTATTATCGGCGGTGGACAAAGTGCTTTGGCATGTGCCTATTACCTTCGGCGCACATCGATAAAATATCTTATCCTGGACGACCAGCAGCATAGTGGAGGAGCATGGCAACACGTATGGGATTCTTTGACACTGTTTTCTCCTGCTGAGCAAAGTTCGCTGCCCGGCTGGATGATGCCCAAATCTGAAAACGACTTCCCGGAAAAACAGGAGGTGCTTCAATATTTAATGTCTTATAAGAATCGATATGGTATTGAAATACAGTATAATGTAAAGATTCTCAACGTTGAAAAGCATGAAGGTATTTTCACATTAAGTTCAGATAAAGACATATTCAGGTGTAAAACCGTAGTCTCGGCAACGGGTAGTTTTCAAAAGCCTTTCATACCAAAAGTCACTGGCCGTACATTATATAAAGGTCAACAGCTGCATTCATCGGAGTATAGAAATCCGGACCTTTTTGGGGGCAAAAAGGTGCTTATCGTCGGTGCCGGAAATTCCGGTGCGCAGATTTTGTCCGAAATCTCGAAAGTGGCCGAGACGGCATGGACATCGAAGAATCCGCCCGAATTTCTTCCGGATGATGTCGATGGAAGAGTATTGTTTAATGTTGCGTCTGCCAGATATTATGCGATGAAAAAAGGAAAAGATTTTGATGCAGGACCGTATTCCGTTGGAAGCATTGTCATGGTTCCATCGGTTCAGGAAGCACGAGAACGCGGTATACTTGTGCCGCGGGAATCATTAAAGGCATTGTCTGAATACGGCGTGATATGGGCAGATGAAAGCCGGGAGCATTTTGACGTAATTATCTGGTGCACGGGATTTAATTTCGCCACGGATCACCTGAAAGGTCTTGGTATTCTGAATGAAAACGGTAGTATAGATTGCGACGGAACAAAATCAAAAGAAATGAAAGGGCTCTGGCTGGTTGGTTATGGGAGTTTTACTGGTTTTGCTTCTGCCACTTTGATCGGAGTAGGACGGTCCGCGCGACAAACCGTAGATGAATTGATTGAATACTTGAAACTTACCTGATCCTCTTCATACCAGATTTGAGCCAGTTTGGAATTAAGCAGGATGCCCTTTGAAATTTATCTCTGGTGAAAATAGCGAAAATTTTTTACTAATTTTAACTATATTAGCCTGGTAAATAAACTATTAGCGCTATGATAGATAAAATAATGAAGTGGTTTTTGTTTGTTCTTCTCTCTCCGTTTTACATTTCTACGAAGTGGTGGGCTACCGTCAAAAATGATGCGCAAAATATGAAATAATATGTTTTAAGAATTCCGGATACTCATGCTTGCGCATTTCTGACTGCCCCAAAAAGTAATTTACCAATCAGGTTTAAAATGAAAAGTGAAAAGGTTTTCAAGTATAAAAATGTGTTCGTTCTGGCAACGGTCGTTGGCTTCCTGAGCGGGCTGATTCTCTACTCGCTACGGGGAGAATGGCTTTCTGTCGTTTTTTCTACTGTCGGAGCACTGATGATGCTTTATCATTTTATTTATTTAAAAGAGCATCGGCAAAATCACAATAATTCTCACTTGAAGTTCTAGTTCTTTTGCCGGCATAGATAGTTAATTTCTGGTTGTAAGACTGCAATTAGTTTAGGTGCGTGTACTCCTGAAATAAAAAAAGCAAAGCCAGTTAGGGTTAAACCTTAACCAAAACGGACTTTACTTTCTTTCAAACTTGTTAAATTAGGAATGCCGTCACAAAGATTAAGCTTCCATATATCTACAAATTCTTAAAGGATTAGCTGACTGGTACTTCCTGCGCCGGAACGTTTGTTGCCGGATTTTTTGGTAAAGTAACAATCAAAACACCATCAACATAGGTTGCGCCAATATTGTCCGTCAACACTTTACCGTTCAACTGAAACGATCGCTCGAAAGAGCCTGGTTCGTATTCTTTATAACTGAAATGGCTTTCGTTTTCCGGGTTTTGAGGAGCTGTATATGAAATAGTTAAGACGTCGTCACTGGCCGAAATTTTGAAATTGCTTTTATTCAATCCCGCAGCATAGAGTGAAATAATAAATGAGGAATCGTTTTCCTGGATATTAGCTGCTTTCCGGTTTGCAAACGGTCCGCTGAAAATTTTGTCAAAACGTCCTTTACGACCGAAATGTTCTGCCAGTCTGCTTTTGAAAGAGTTACCACATCCGTGGCCTTGATATCTGAATCCTTGTTCGCTTTGCGAATCTGTTTTTGTGTGATTATACATGATTTTAAATTTAATCTGAATGAAATATTTGGGTTTTAAATTACTGCTGCCGTTAGTTGATAGGAACAATGGTAGCAGGTTTTTGAAATGCAGGTGAAGCCATTACCGGCTGGCTTGCCATTGCATAGCGACTGTCAAGCGGCGAAATTCCGTGATGGGAAATCTGGACTTGATATTGTTCTGATTGTTCAAATCTGTTGTCGAACAGAAGGCGTTTTACCAACATTACTGCTCCTGCGACAAACAACATTCCTAATAATAATTTGAATAAAGTAGTAATGATCAAAGCCGCCAGGCCAACGATTACTGTCGCGCCGATAAGTCGCGGAAATATAAAACGAGCTTTATTTTTCATGATTTACATTAATTGATTTTAAACTGACTGATTTACTGTTATTGATTTTTAGGGTAGACGGGATGCGGTTAATTTTACTTTACGTTCCGCTGAATATTTTCTAAAAAAGCAGAGTACGCTTGCCAGGACGGGAAAAGTTCGCTTTATTTGTAAAGAATCTAAATAGCGAATTGCTTCATGATACAAACCCTCAAAAAGTCAGTAATGTGGATTTTAATTACTCTGGCAGCCATGTTGGTAACCGGAATTTTATTCGAGCAAAGCTGTCAAATATATTTCAACAGTAAAAAACCACCGTCGGACCAGTTTTGCAGTATTGATGGATTAAAAATTCATTATGTAAAAAAAGGAACCGGTGGACCAACGGTTGTCTTTCAGTCGGGTCTTGGTGGAGATTATAAAATATGGGACGAGATTCAGAACGCTGTTTCCAGACAAACGACTACAATTTCTTACGACCGGGCCGGATTACGGTGGAGCGAAAAATCAGACAAGAGCAGAACGCTGGAAAGCATGACCAGAGAACTTAGCCAGCTGCTGGAAAAAACCAATTGCCCCAAGCCTTATATTCTCGTAGGTCACTCACTTGCTGGTATCACCTTACGACCATTTATCAGGAACAATCAAAAAGACGTTGCGGCTGTGATTTTCGCGGATGTTTCGCACCCGTTACAAATAAAAAAGTCATCAGAGGGACTGAAAAAATATCTGGTGACACCGCCGGGGTGGCTGATAAGTATTTTGATGGAAACGGGAATAGTACGGACCTATTTTGGCATAAAACCTTTTATGGCTGACCTCCCTGTTTCACACTGGATGAATAAACATGTACGGGATTATTTTTATAAATCTTACCAAACATTTCTTAAAGAAGCGCAGGACGACGATCCAATGTTCGAACAGGCAGAGGCGATTAGTTCATTTGGAACCATTCCGGTGACGGTTATCACGGGAGCATATCCGGAGGGTGCAGATTTCCTTGGCGAAAAATCCCTTGCAGATGAATATCTGAAAATTCATCGGGAGGGGCAGAAGGATCTGCTCAATCTATCGTCTATAAGCAAACAGGTAATCGCGCCAAACAGTGGTCATTATGTTCCGTTACAAGATGCCGAAGTTGTGATCAACGCAATCGCCGAATATTTGTCTGGTACAGGAAAAGCCCTCGGCTTGAATGAGTAGAGATAGAAGCTAATGGCATGCTTTTAACATAGATGTTGTAAAATTAAAGTCAGCACTATGAAAGCTAAATATCATCAAACTAAAGAATCCATTTCTCCGGGAAAAGTTTTTGCGGGTATTTTACTTGCCGCAGCATACGGATTTGCCGCATCGGTATTGCTTACTCCGATGTCCGGGAAAAAAACGAGGTTCAGATTAAAACATTTTCTGGACAAAAGGCCGGGACGCAGATATAACGGAGATCTCTTTAAAGGGGATAACGGTCTGGTTACGGTAGAATAAAATTAATACTTCATCATCAAAAAAATGTTGCCCGATTAACATCCGGCAACATTTTTTTAATTTTATTCCTGAAATGTTATGCGGGCAGACGGTTATAATCCAGCCAAAATTTGCACAGTGTCTGAAATACTTTTTTCAGTTCCTCAGGATCAGCCGGCTTGGTGAAAAAAGAGTTTGCACCTGCCTGATAACATTCTACAATTTCCTGTGGCGAACCTTCGCTGGACATCATGACAATGGGAAAAGTTTTCCAACATATTTTCTCATTATCCGGCGTCTGGCGTAACAGCCGGAGCAGGTCAGAACCTTTTATCAAAGGCATTTTAAGATCAAGTATGATGAGGCCTGGCAAACTTCCCTGATAATTGGCATCAGCCTGCATGATCAACAACTCATAGAGATCTTTTGCTCCTTGAAATAGCCGGATCGGGTAGGACGGTAGAAACTTCTTAAAAATGCTTTGAATTATGAAGCGATGATCTTCCGAGTCATCCACAATGTACAATTCTCTCAGGATTTTCATAGGTTCTTTTTGTTTAAATATTATCCGAAAAAATCATTCCATAAGTATCAAAAAAAGTTGCATCGAATATATAAGTACAGTGTTTTTTGGTATAACTTTTTCAACAAGCTCTATAAGTTAAGATGTTGTCTGAATTGCACACAAATTCAAATATAATTTTCAGTATTAATACAGGTTTACATTAATTCCTAAGAAATGATTAATTCCAAACTTTTTCCGCAACAGAGTCGTATTGAGGACAAAGCGTTTCCTGATACGACGGGTAAGACAAGCAGGGAGATTTATATTGTGGATGATAATCCGGATTACCGATTCTTAACCCGAAAAATCTTTAAAGATTTTTTGCCAGAATATAAATTGCAGGTTTTCGAACGTGGTCAGTCGTTATATCAGCATCTGATGCTAGTGTCCACGGATACATATAAAGGGGGTCTTCCGGGGCTGATATTGCTTGACCTGCAAATGCCTGGAATTGATGGATACAATTTGTTGAAATTGATCCGGCAGCGACTAAACCCAAAAAACGTTCCATGGAAAACGATTCCTGTTATCATTTTAACGAGTGAAGCAAGCAATGAGGAGGTGGTTAATTGCTACAATATCGGCGCAACTTCGGTTATTACGAAGCCTTTGGATTTTAATGAACAAAAGGAAATGTTTGAGGTTATTTGCCAATATTGGCTCGGGCGTAACATTGCTTTTTGATTATTCATTTTTCTCGGGATAATGCTTTTGGTCTCAATAAGGATCATCCCGGTTTGTGTCTAGAAAGGTGCGATAAATCTACATATTGGGGTTAGTGAAAATAAGAACTGCCATCAGTTTGCAATTTAAAGCGCTCCAATTCGTGAAGATTCAGTCCTTAAATTTTTATTATAATCAATTGATCACTGATTTTCTCCTGAAAATCATGAGTACTTTGTGCGGTATTTTCCATGTTGGTAACTGTATGGATAATTATTGATCTTAATAGATTTCGATGAAAATACTCGTAGTTGAAGACGATTTGCGGATTAGCAGTTTTTTGCAAAAAGGGTTGCGCGAAGCAGGTTTTTACATCGGCCTTGCTTCCAGCGGTTATGAAACCCGAAATCTGATGCGTGCCGAATCCTGGGATTTGTTTATTGTGGATGTTATGTTGCCTGATATGGATGGGCGGCACCTTGTTCAAAATATCCGTCATAAAAAAATTGATAAGCCTGTCCTGATGTTGAGTGCTTTGGGCGAAGCGGAGGATAAAGTCAAAGCGCTGGATATCGGAGCCGACGATTATCTGACGAAACCTTTTCATTTTCCGGAGCTGATTTCAAGAATCAAGGCGCTTAAAAGAAGGTTTGATCTGCAATATGAGCGGGATCAGATTCTGGAATGCGGGGATTTAAAAGTAAATGTGGACGCGAACACTGTCGAAAGGGCGGGACAAGAGATTATTCTTTCCGCCAAGGAGTTCAGGTTTCTGGTTTTCTTGATTGAAAATAAGGGAAGAATTGTTACCAGGACTGAAATATTGAAAATAGTCTGGGGGACAAATATGGATCCTTTTACGAGTGTGGTAGATGTTTATGTGTCTTATTTGAGAAATAAAATCGATAAAAATGCATCTGTAAAATTGATTAAAACTATCAAAAATCGCGGGTACATACTGATGGCTGACGAATGAAAATACAGCACAAACTCACACTCAATTCTTCTCTGGTTTTTGGACTTGTTTTCACGGTTGCATCTGTGTTGATCTACTTGAATTTTATCAAATCGGCAGAAAGCATTTTTTTTGAAGAATTGTCGAGGACGGCATCCTTAACAGCAATGTTTTATCTGGAAGAAGATGAGCTAAGTACCAAAGAGTATAAGCCAATTGAAAAGAAATTCCTGACTTCGACTGCAAATCAGGAAATCCGCTTATACGATAAGGCCGGTCAGATTCACTATGGCGAGGCAGATCCGGATACCAACATCACAAGCAAAATCCTGAAAACCATACGCGCTAAAAGCCAGTACAGTTTCAAAGTGGACAATGCTTTTTATTACGCTATTTATTACCGCGACAATCAGGGGTCATTCAGTATTATCATCAAAGCAAAGAATCCGGCACTTGAAGCGCAGGAAAAGGAGCTGATCCGAATCCTTCTCATCGCGCTGATCATCGGTATGTTTGTTATCGTTGCATTGAGTTACTCGTTGTCAAAATATGCTTATTCTCCCGTCCGCAACATCATTGATCAGGTAAAGGAAGTGGATATGACGGGACAGAATCATCAACTCACATATCTGTCAACAAAGGATGAATTAGAAGACTTGTTCAAGGAATTTAATTCGATGCTGGAAAAGGTATACAAAAACATACAGATACAGAAAAATTTTATAAACCACGCGTCTCATGAACTGAAAAGTCCGCTTGCGTCTATTGTTGGAAATTTGGAAGTATTGCTGCAAAAAGACAGGGAGATACTGGAATATAAAAGTGTAAATCAGAATGTATTAAAAGATGCCGAGCGACTGGAAAAAGTTTTACAAAATCTTCTGGTTCTTGCTGGTCTGGATCAAAAAAGCAATGCCAAAATAAAGGAAGAGCGTGTTGACGAGATTTTATGGGAAGTACTGGATCAGCTGGCAAAAGAGTATCCTGAAAGTAAGATAAACGTTAAATGGAACCTGTCGGAGGAGAGCAGTGAAATTCTTAATTACACCTGCGTACATACCCAAATCTACATTGCGCTTTACAATCTGATTGAAAACGCGGTTAAATTTTCTGATCACAAACCGGTTGAGATTTCCCTGAACGAAACTGGAAATCGATTGGTAATTCAAATTCGTGACAGGGGAATTGGTATTGATGCGGGAGAAATTTCGCTCATCATCGAACCATTTTACAGAGGACATAATGTAGCAAGAACAAAAGGAAACGGATTAGGTATGGCCATCGCAACAAAGATTCTCGATAACCACACGATTGATTACGCTATCGAATCGGAGCTTGGAAAAGGTACAGTTATCTCGCTTACACTTTAAAATTTTTCTAATCTACTTTTAATATAACGCTCACCTACTTCTAATTTACCTCAAAGGTTACCTTAATCTTGCAAACCTAATTTTGTGCCTTCAACAATAAAAACTTTGTGAAGGCATTTATTTTAACCAGTTTGATGCTGGTGTTTTTTAATTCTGTTTCCGGTGCCAGTCCAGTCGCGGAGGATACTTTAAAAATATCGCAGAAAGAAGCGGAAGGCTTGTTTCTTAACAATAATCTGGATCTTCTGGCGCAAAAATTAAGTATCCGCCAGGCAGAAGCGCAGATTATCCAGGCCAAATTATGGCCGAATCCGGAATTTAGCATAGACGAACTGAACTTGTGGGCGACAAAAAATCAATTGTCGTCCGGTGAAACGATTCCTCCGCTTTTTGGCAATTTTGGCAAGAACCGGGAGTTCACAGCCGAGTTGACCCAGGTTTTTGAAACGGCTGGAAAACGTAGAAAACGTGTCGCGCTGGAATCAGTAACCAGAGATATTGCAGCTGAGTATTTTTCTGAACTCATCAGAAATCTAAAAACGGATCTTCGTAAAAATCTTTTTGAACTTGCTTATCACCAGTCATTCTTATCCGTTTTGGTGGGGCAGGATGATGCTTTGCGGACACTGCTTTCGTCTTTTGAAAGACAATATGCACAGGGAAATTTAAACAAGCCGGAGCTGTTCCGGTTAAAAGCCTTGAAACTGGAACTGGATCAACAGATCGTTGAGGCTCAGAAAGATGTTCACGCAGCCCAAAAAGAGCTGTCGGTTTTGCTTAATCTACCAACAGCCTCATACCTGATTGTTCAGGATATTCATACGCCCGATATGGATATTTTGAAAACATTAACACTGGATAATTTGACATCGTCTGCAAGTTCTGCCCGGCCCGATGCTAAAATCAGTTTTTTACAACAGGTCTGGGCGCAGAAAAAATATGATCTTGAATATGCCCAGCGCAAGCCCGATCTGACTTTCGGTATGAACTATGATCGGGGTGGTAACTTTCTTCTGAACTTTTTCGGGTTTGGTTTTAAAACAGATCTTCCGGTTTTTAATCGAAATCAGGGTAATATTCTTGACAGCAAGATCGGGATTGATAAATCAAAAATCGAGTCGGAACAGAAAATAAAAGGTGTCGAGGCCGAGGTTACCCAGGCATTTCGTGACCTGCAAAAAAGCATAAGTGCCTACCAGAATCTTGATCCGGCCTATGGTCAGGATCTGGATCAGGTATTTCAAACTTACACGCGGTATTTCGCCAGAAGAGAGATCAATATGGTAGAATATCTTGACTTCTTCGAAGCTTACATTTCTAATAAACGTACCATTCTTCTGACACTTAAACAGCTGCAAGACAGTCGCGAAGAATTGATTTTCGTCACCGGCGCGGAGCTTCCATAATATTTCAGAAATCATATCTTAATCTAAACTATGTCAACTTCAAGCCGCTATTTTTTTATTCTGTTTTCATTGGTTGCAGGACTGAGCTCTTGCGATCATAAAGCGGAAGAGGCGCCGGAAAAAAAGCCGCAGCCAATGTCAGTAAAGCCGGTGGAGGTCGCAACGATTACTGCTGAACTGGAAAAAATAACGCAGTCAATTCGTTTAAATGGCCAAATTGAATATAACCCTAACCAGGTGGTACATTATGCGAGCCTTGTTAACGGGATCGTGACGAAAACATTTTTCTCTCTTGGAGACAAGGTTCAAAAAGGGCAGGTGTTGGCCGAATTGCGGAGCAGTGAATTAACTGATTTGAACGCTCAGGCCGCGACTCTTGAATCACAACTTACAGTTGCAAAGAGAAAACTTTCTATTGCCGAATCAATGTTTGCCGACCGTGTATCGTCTGAAAAAGATTTAGTTGAAGCACAAAGCGAAGTAGCAATTTTGAAAACCGAGATCGAAAAAGTGAAGGCAAATTTATCCCTTTATAATGCGAGTTCGGAAAAGGGGGTTTTTCAGATCAAAGCACCGGTCAGCGGCTACGTGGTGGAAAACAATATTTCGGGAGGAACTCAGATCAATGGAAACGATTCGGACCTCTTCACAATTTCCGATTTGTCGGACGTGTGGGTAACCACGAACGTTTACGCGGTCGATCTTCCTTTCGTGCAAAAAGGAATGAGTGCAGTTATTAAATCCAAGGCCTATCCGGGTGAAACTTTTGATGGCGTCATCTCTGAAATTTCTCAGGTATTTGATCCTCAGGAACGCGTGCTGAAAGCCCGTATCCGTATGCCAAATAAAGACCTGAAACTAAAACCCGGTCTGGCAATTGAGGCGGTGGTCAGGAAAAATCTCACTGAAACTGCGATCGGTATTCCGGTATCTGCACTGATTTTCCACAACAATGAAAATTACGTCTTGATCCAAAAGCCGGACAATGTATTAGAACCAAGAAAAGTTACGATCGATGTGCAGGACAACGACCGGGTTTTCTTCAAAAATGGAATTGCGTCCGGCGAAAAAGTGGTCATCAAAAACCAGTTGCTTCTTTTTTCTGACGCGCTGAGTTCTGAAAAATAAAATTCTTTCATGCAAAAGTTAACTCAAAACATCGTCGCATTTTCATTACGAAATACGATGATCATATTTTTTATGACAGCCGTTCTGGCTGTCGTAGGCGTTGTTAGTTATATCAATACACCTATTGAAGCCTTTCCGGACGTAACCAATACCAGAGCAAGAATTATCACACAATGGCCTGGAAGAAGTGCGGAAGAAATAGAGAAATTTATCACACTTCCCGTGATGAAGGAAATGAATACAATTCCTAAAAAATCGGAAGTACGTTCGATTTCTCTGTTTGGTTTGTCGGTCGTTACCGTGTTGTTTGAAGACAAGGTAGAAGATTTTTATGCGCAGCAATATGTCTCAACAAGACTACGCAACATTGATCTCCCCAAAGGAGCTGAGGCGGAAATCGAACCGCCTTACGGTGCAACAGGTGAGATTTTTCGGTATGTACTGAAAAGTGACCGGCCGGTTAAAGAACTTACTGCTTTGCAGGAATGGGTGATCGAACGCGAACTGGTTGCCGTTCCGGGAGTTGCTAACGTTGCCAGTTTTGGTGGCGAAGAAAAGATATACGAAGTGCGCGTCAACCCTGCTCTACTGGCGCAATATAATCTAACGCCGTTAGATGTGTACGAAGCGGTCGAAAAAAGCAACATTAACGTTGGTGGTGATGTTATTCAGAAGGGTGACCAGGCTTATGTAGTGCGCGGGGTTGGCTTGCTGGAAAGTACGCACGATATCGAAAATATTCTCATCAGTGTGAAAGGATCCACGCCGGTACTTGTGAAGCAGGTAGCGGAAGTTAGCATCACGGCCAAACCAAGGCTAGGGCAGGTGGGTCTGGGAGAAGATAAGGATCTCGTTGAAGGCATTGTTGTCATGCTTCGCGGAGAAAATCCAAGTGAAGTAATTGGCAAACTTCAAAAAACGATCGATGAACTCAACAACAGGATCTTGCCGGATGATGTCAAAATTGTTCCTGTCATTGACCGGACTGAGCTTGTCAATTCTACCGTGGATACTGTGACGCACAACCTGGCAGAGGGAATTGTGCTGGTATCCGTCATTGTTTTTATTTTTCTTTTCAACTGGCGTACAACGGTTACCGTTGCGCTGGTCATCCCGTTATCTTTCTTGTTTGCCATAACAATGCTTCGGATTCAGGGATTACCCGCCAATTTGATTTCCCTTGGCGCCATTGACTTTGGACTGCTGCTCGAAGGGACTATGGTTATTGTTGAAAAAATATATGTCGATCTGGAAAAGAGTTCACTCCGGCTGGGCGTCGAGCGGTTTAATAAAATGTCGAAACTCGGCTTGATGAAACGTAGCGTGAAAAATGTGGCTTCTCATATTTTCTTCGCCCAGATAATCCTGATCGTGGCATTGCTGCCTATTTTTTCTTTCCAGAAAGTGGAAGGGAAAATGTTCACACCGCTGGCATTTACTTTGGGTTACGCCCTGGTTGGTTCCCTGATATTAAGTCTGACCTTTGTTCCGGCCATGTGTAAAGTTCTGTTAAAACGCAATGTAACAGAGACCAGTAACCCGGTTGTCAACTTTTTCAGAAACAATATTTTTAAACTGTATCTGTGGAGTGACCGGAATAAGCGGCTCGTAATGATCGGATTTATTGGTTTGTTTTTCCTGTGTGTTGCCAAATTTATGACGTATGGTACTGAGTTTATTCCCAAGCTGAATGAGGGTGCGATTTATGTTCGTGCCACATTACCAAACAGCATTAATCTTGAACAATCGGTGAAAACAGGAAATGCCCTTCGTGATACGCTCCGGTCTTTCCAGGAAGTGAAATTTGTCATGAGCCAGACCGGGCGTCCGAACGACGGAACTGACCCGACCGGTTTTTTCAATAACGAATTTCATATTCAGCTGAAACCTGAAAATGAATGGAAAAGAAATATTAAAAAAGAAGAATTGCTAGGCGAAATGAAGGCTGTTCTGGCTTCTTTCCCAGGAATTACATTTGGATTTAGTCAGCCTATTCAGGATAATGTGGAAGAGTATGTGGCGGGAGTGAAGAGTTCTCTTGTTGTGAAAATCTTTGGAAACGACTTGGTCGACATGGAATCCAAAGCGGACCAGGTCGCCGAGAATCTGGGGAAAGTCAGAGGCGTCGCCGATGTGCTGGTATATAGAAATATTGGTATTCCGGAGCTTGCGATAAAGTTGGACGAAGCCAGAATGGCGCGTCACGGTGTTTCGATGGCCGATGCGCAAGCGGTGATAGAAATGACAATCGGCGGAAAAGCGGCTTCCGTTTTTTATGAAAACGACCGTATGTTTGATATCACTATCCGTTTTCAGGAAGCATACCGAAATACAGAGGAAGAAATTGGCAATATTTTGATTCCTTCGCTGGATGATCATCAGGTACCTCTTAAAGAAATCGCAACCATCGGGACTAAAACCGGTCCGGCATTTATTTACAGGGAGGGAAGCAGCCGGTATATCGGAATCGGTTTCAGTATCGATGGCCGTGACCTGGGAAGTACAATCGCGGAAGCGCAGCAGGTTGTTAAGGAAAATGTCAAATTTGACAAGAATACAAAAGTGGTATGGGCAGGAGAATTTGAAAGTAAAGAGCGCGCAACCAAGCAGCTTTCCGTCATCATTCCGGCTGCTTTGGTATTGATTATTTTCCTTTTGTATATGGATTTTGGGAACGTAAAAGATACTATGATTTCACTGATCACCATTCCGTTTGCTTTCGTAGGAGGCTTTTTATCACTGTGGATGACCGGTACGATTTTCGGGATTTCGGCAGGAATTGGTTTCATTATTCTCTTCGGTGTCTGTACGATTGACGGAATTATTCTCGTCCACGTGATGAAAGAAAATCTCATACATCGATTGCCGCTGAAACAGGCTATTTCCGAAGGGATTTATGGTCGTATTCGTCCGGTTATTATGATCGCATTAATGGGTTCACTCGGACTTTTACCAGCCGCTCTTTCCAACGGAATGGGTTCGGAGATTCAAAAACCTCTGGCCATTATGATCGTTGGCGGCTTGCTGATCTGTATGTTTCTTTCGTTTACCGTTCTGCCGCAAATTTTTTACTGGGCATACCGGAAGAGCGAGAAGGATTCATAACGACAACTTTCACCAGATAACGTCCGGCCGGCAGCCGGGCGTTCTGTTTTTGCAATTCTTGAAGGCTTTGCAAATATCGCCTTAAACTTATGATGGCATGCCTCTTGACAATTGCTCCCGATTACTTCTATTTACTTTCGTTTTTTTTGGTTTTTACCAGAGCTTCGCGCAGGATCCAGGTAGAAAATCACAAACCTATTTGGATTCCACGCTAAATTATTTTGAAATAGGCGCATATGGCGGCTCTGGTGCCAGAACTCCTTTCTGGATGCAGGCCAATCAGTTTGGTACCGTTCCAAAATCAAGTCCTGCGGGTGCTTTAAGCGGAGGTTTTGAGAAATATTATAAAATAGGCTCAGCAGAAAAAAGAGACAAAAATATCTTGCGTGCGGGTTTGGGCGTGGAGGCCGTTGGAAACATAACTGAAAATTCTAAAATTCTCCTGCCACAGTTACATGCAACCCTGCGCTTCAAAAACTGGGAGATTTTTGCAGGGAGAAAAAAGCAATACGTGGGTTTGGCCGATTCGACTTTGGGGACCGGATCATATGCCTGGTCAGGTAATGCGATGCCAATCCCCAAAATTCAGATTGGTACGATTGGCTTTGTAGATGTGCCGTTTACAAAAGGATGGGTGTCTTTTAACGCATTTTATTCCGATGGTTTTTTTGAAAAAAACAGACCTGTTACCCGTAATTTGAAACTGCATCAGAAAGCCATCTATTTAAAAATTGGAAGTAAGAACAGCAGATTAAAGCTTTTAGGAGGCTTGAATCACCAGGTTCAATGGGGTGGAAAATCGCCTTACTATACCAAAGACGGCGATCTTCCGGATGGTTTCAAGAACTACATCAATGTGATTACGGGCCAGCGATACTTTCTTGGAGACGACCTAACAGAATTTGATTATAATAACAGAATCGGAAATCACCTGGGATCCATTGATATGGCAATCCAATATTTAGGTCACGATTATTCCTGGTTCTTATACCGCCAGAATATTTACGAGGACGGATCACTCTCTAAGCTCTTGAATATCGCTGACGGGCTGAACGGGATCAGCATTAAGAAGAATAATTCTTATGGGGCCAATTTTGAGATAACCAGAGTGGTTTTTGAATTTCTGTATACAAAAAACCAGGGCGGTTCAATTTGGGAGTTAGGAAACGTCCTAGGTCGGGATAACTACTTCAATAATGGCCAGGTTCGCGATGGCTGGTCTTACTTTGACAGGACTATCGGAACTCCCTTTATCACACCAACCTCAGACACCCATTGGAAATGGCCAAACTATGCAGATTCTTTTACAAGCAATAACCGTGTTTCCGTTTTTCACTTAGGCATAAGCGGTACCCTTTTCCAAAAAATCGGTTGGAGCAGCAAGTTATCCTATTCCGGTAATCAGGGAACGTACGACGAACCATTTCCAACGCGTCCAACCCAGTTTTCCGGGATTTTTTCTTTGGAGCAAAGATTGAAAATAATGGGAGGGATAGAGTCGAAATTATCGTTCGCGGTGGATAAAGGAAAACTCTACGCAAACACAAACGCAATTGCTCTTAGTGTGCATAAAAATCTCTCTCGCCGCTGATGTGTATTAATTGATTCGTTGGTCAGGCCGTATTTAAATTGAAATATTTTTGGCGGTTGTTTAATCAGGGAAGGAAAATAGGCCCAACAGCATGTAAAATCGAAAGTATTTAAGAACTTACGTTTTCAATGCGGGTTTATCCGTAACAGCCAATCAATTTCCGGATACTGATGATTAACAACATCTGAAAAATGGGATTGATGAAAAATAAAATTTTCAAGATTTAAAACCAACAGTTTAAGATGAAAAAACTGATCATTGCGGCCAGCGCATTGCTTTATTTACAAATGCCTTTGACGGTAAACGGACAGGCGAAATTAATTGAAAAAGTAGTAAGGAAAGGATCCGAAACTATCATTCCTTATGAGCGTTATGTACTTCCGAACGGACTGACGCTTCTGATCCACGAAGATCATAGTGACCCGTTGGCTCATGTGGATGTCACGTATCACGTTGGATCTGCAAGAGAAGAGATCGGAAAATCCGGATTCGCTCACTTTTTCGAGCACATGATGTTTCAAGGCTCGGATCATGTAGATGACGAGCAGCATTTCAAGCTGATCACAGAAGCCGGCGGAACACTAAACGGAAGCACTAACCGCGACCGTACGAATTATTTCGAAACGATTCCGGCTAATCAGGTAGAGAAAATGTTATGGCTGGAAGCTGACCGGATGGGTTTTCTTCTTGACGCTGTGACGCAAAAAAAGTTTGAAGTGCAGCGGGCAACGGTTAAAAATGAACGTGGTCAGAATTACGACAATCGTCCGTATGGACTGGCGAGTGAAATGGTCGCCAAAAATCTGTATCCTTACGGAAATCCTTACAGCTGGCTGACCATCGGGTATATCGAAGACTTGAACCGTGTTGCGGTTGGTGATTTAAAGAATTTTTTTCTGAGATGGTACGGACCCAATAATGCAGTTGTGACGGTCGGCGGTGATGTAAATCCAAAGCAGGTTTTAGCCTGGGCCGAAAAATATTTTGGCCCTATTCCAAAAGGCCCGGCGGTGAAACCGGTTATACTTCCTGCGCCTGTTATCGAAAAGGATCGCTACGTTTCTTATACCGATAACTATGCAAAGCTGCCGATGTTCTATATGGTTTTTCCTACAACACCGACATATAGTAAAGATGAGCCGGCACTGGATTGTTTGGCCGAGATTTTGGGACAGGGAAATAATTCGCTCTTGTACAAAAATCTAATCAAGGCCAATAAAGCGGTAAATATGTCTGTAAACAACAGCACGACCGAACTTTCCGGAGAATTTGGCTTTCGCGTTATTCCATACCCGGGACAGAAACTTTCAGATATCGAAAAAACTGTTCGGGAAACGTTAATAGAATTTGAAAAACGCGGTGTGAGTGATCAGGACATTTCCAAGTTTAAAAGCCAGAGTGAAGCGAACGTAATTTATGATCTGGAAAGCGTTTCCGGGAAGGTTTCTCAGCTCGCCAGTTTTTACACTTTCACAGGAAATCCAAATTATATTGGTAAGTTTTTGAAGGACTACGGTTCCGTGACCAAGGAGGACGTAATGCGGGTTTATAATCAGTATATCAAAGGAAAACATGCTGTGGTTTTGAGTATTCTTACCAAAGGGAACGAGGAAAATAAAGCAGCGGAAGATAACTATACCATTTCTCAGGCGGGATACAAAGCACCGGATTACGGCTACGAAGGGCTGAAATACAATAAGGCAAAAGACAAATTCGATCGTAGTAAAATTCCTGCTGCGGCAAGTGCGGTTGTCGTGAAAGCTCCGGAGTTATGGAAAAGCAAGCTGGGCGATATTAAGGTGATCGGAACCAGGACGAATGAAGTTCCGGCGGTTTATTTATCGTTAAGTTTCAAAGGCGGCGCGTTTTTAGACAGTGCATCCAAGTCGGGAACAGCGAATCTATTCGCCGCCATGATGGGAGAAGATACCAAAAATTATACGTCAGAGGCATTTTCAGTTGCGCTTGATGAACTTGGAAGCAGTATTGATGTTTACGCCGCTGACGACGCGATAAAAGTTCAGGTGCGTTCGCTAACTAAAAACCTGGATAAAACAATTGCGCTTTTACAGGAAAGATTGCTTCGCCCCGCTTTTAACGAACAGGATTTTTCCAGAAACCAGAAACGTTTTTCTGAAAGCATTAAGAATGCTTTGAACCAGCCTGCGAATGTGGCAAATCTGGTATATAATGCATTGCTTCAAGGTGAGGGAAATCCGCTTGGGCGTTCTTCCCAGGGTTCTCAGGCGACGATTGCAAACATCAAACTTTCAGACGTTGAACAGTATTACAAAAATAAATTCTCACGAAACGGGGCTGAAATTGTTGTCGTTGGTGATGTTGCCGAGAAAGATATTTTGGCGAAACTTGCGTTCCTGAATGAAATGCCTGGTAATGAAATCAAGCTCCCAAATTTTCCGGCAGCGCCAAAAGTGGAAAAAACAAAAGTATATTTTGTTGACGTACCTAACGCGGCTCAAACGGAATTTCGTGTAGGAAAAGTTACGGACATGAAGTACGATGCGCTTGGAGATTATTACAAATCCAACGTAATGAATTACCCACTGGGTGCTTCGTTCAACAGTCGGTTGAATTTATATCTGCGGGAGGATAAAGGTTGGACATATGGCGCTCGTTCTTACTTCGCCGGCGACAAATATACCGGAACTTATACCTTCACTTCCGGCATAAAAGCGGAAGCGACAGACAGCGCGCTTGTGGATGTTTTACGTATCATAACCGATTTCGAAACCAACGGGATTTCGGCTGAAGAACTTGCATTCACACAGAGTTCGATCACGCAAAGTGAGGCGAGAAAATATGAAACGGGATTCCAGAAAACCGGCTTTTTAAGCAATATCCAGACGTATGGTTTGCCGGACGATTATACTGAAAAACAAAACCAGCTCTTGAAAACTTTAACCGCTTCTGACGTGAATAAACTGGCAGCGGGAAATCTCCCAAAGGAAAAGTCACTGGTAATTGTTCTGGTAGGAGATAAGGCAAAACTTATGGAAAAAATAAGCGCCAGGGGATTCGAGGTGGTCGAACTAGACCGCGAAGGAAAGCCTGTTAAGTAATTTTTCCGGTTAGTATCCAATGCGGCTTTTCTGTAATTATTACAGAAAAGCCGCATTTTTTTATAACCTCTGCCTCACAAATATTTTCCCGCGATGGTGAATTTTTTTAGATAACAGGTAGCAATCCAGTTTGACAGAATGGATACCGAAAACGTGGTTCAAGAATTTCAAAATGACGGGCATATGGAAATTAAGCAAAACATATTGTATCCAGAATACAAAGATCCGCTGATCAAAGGTAGTATTGCCAGCGAAGAGTAGTGTGCGACAACAAGCTACGTGATAAATCTGCGGAGGTTGCCAGCCCATGGAAATTAATTGGTGTTTGTATTTACAGTCGTTAATGTATTGTACCAACCAGACGACAAGAATAACCGTTATGTTACGTCCGACAAAAAACTTTAAGAAAAAGCATATCATTTCTTGATTCATACAGCATATGATCAGTGATTTCATCTGATACAATATGGATTTTTTATTTATTTTTATAAAGAAAAAATCCAATTTTTCAAAGCTTGGATAAATATCTAATAGATTGCAAAGCTGCTTCATTTTCTTGCTTAGGCAACTTGCGGAGTAATTTTCAGTAAAGTGATAACGTTCCCGAAACCGGTTGCATAGAAAAATCCCTTCGCGAAATTGGTTCTGCTTTAAATCGTGCATTAATTACTTCTGTCCCCAAATTATTTCGGGAATCTGATTCCCGGAATAATTCTACCTGGGTTCACGTATCCATGTAATTTAAGTAACCATATAAAAATTGATGAATAAGTATCTTACACGAATTTTGTTTGTTCTGGCTCTTCTTCAGGTAAATCCGGCTTATTGCCAAATCGATCGCAAAGCGGTCGTAAGCAGACATAATGTGATTGTTAAATCCATCGATACACTTTCGTCGCTTACTGTTGGAAATGGGAAATTTGCGTATACTGTCGATGTAACAGGACTGCAATCATTCCCAGAATTTTATGCGAAGGGAGTGCCGCTGGGTACGCAGTCGGAATGGGGTTGGCACACATTTCCCAATCCGGAAAATCTGAAATTCAGTGAAACTTTAAAACCATACGATTTCAATGGAAAGGCCGACCGGCTATATTCGGTACAGATCAATGAGCCGGCCAGAAATAAAAATGCGGTGGGTTATTTTCGTGAAAATCCAGCTCGTTTACAGCTTGGAAATGTCGGTCTGGAAATTTTAAAAGGGGATGGGAGCGTTGCCAGACCTCAGGATTTACAGAATATCCATCAGGAACTAAATCTTTGGACCGGTGAGATTTCAAGTAAATTTTCAGTGGAAGGTATTCCTGTAAAAGTACTTACGACTGCTGATTCGGATAACGATATAATCGCAGTCAGGATTACTTCTGAGCTCTTGAAACAGAAGCGGATCAAGATCAGGTTCAGATTTCCATATCCATCAAACCAGTTTACCGATGTTGGGACAAATTATAAAAACAGCACAGCACATGAAACCACTTTTAAACAGACCGGTTCGAGCGCCGTTTTCACCAGAAAACTGGATAACGACAAATATTTTGTTTCGGCGAAATGGACAGCCAAGGCAACAATGAACAAAACGGCTGAACATGATTTTAACCTTTTGCCTGACATCCAAAATGATTTTGAAATTTCCGTTGCCTTTTCTTCCGCGAATGAATCATCAGGCTTACCCGGATTTTTGGAAATAGAAAAAAGTAGCCAGGCGGGGTGGAATAAATTCTGGCTTTCCGGAGCGGCCATAGATTTGGCAGGAAGCAAAGATCCCAGGGCGAAAGAACTTGAAAGGCGTATCGTTCTTTCTCAATATCTTACACGGGTACAATGTGCAGGCAATTTTCCGCCTCAGGAAACGGGTTTGACCTACAACAGCTGGTATGGGAAGCCGCATATGGAAATGTACTGGTGGCACGCGGCTCATTATGCCTTGTGGGGGAGGACAGAATTACTTGAAAAGGGGATTCAGTGGTACTTTGATGTTTATGACGGCGCAAAAGGAATTGCTGAAAGACAAGGATATAAGGGAGTCAGATGGCAAAAAATGACAGATCATGAAGGCGTTGAATCGCCATCGTCTGTTGGATCATTTTTAATTTGGCAGCAACCTCATGTCATTTATCTCGCAGAGCTCATTTATCGAAATAATCCTTCAAAAAAGGTTTTGGAAAAGTATCAAAAGTTGATTTTTGGAAGTGCGGATTTTATGGCCTCGTTCGCTCATCTGGATCCGAAAACGCAAAAATACAACCTTGGTAAGGGAATAATTCCGGCACAGGAATGTTACAATCCGCTCGAAACTTTCAATTCACCCTATGAACTTGCGTACTGGAAATGGGCACTGCAGGTCGCGCAAAAATGGAGAGAACGTTCAGGGCTGAAACCGGATAAAGACTGGCAGGAAGTCATTGACAAAATTGCACCGCTTGCCCAGCATGATGGTGTATACAAAGCAGCGGAAAGTGTCGGAGATTCGTATTCTCCCGCAAGCAAATATACCATTGATCACCCGGCAGTTCTGGCGGCACTGAGCACGTTGCCAGCGAACGGCGTTGTTGATACGGCAGTCATGCAGAGAACCTATGAAACGATTGAAAAAGTGTGGCATTGGGAACGTACCTGGGGCTGGGATTTTCCGATGATTGCTATGACGGCCACACGTCTGAACAAACCTGAAAACGCGATAGATGCACTTTTTAAAAATATTCAGACCAATACTTACTTACCAAATGGGCATAATTTTCAGGACAAACGCCTTACGATATATCTTCCTGGAAACGGTGGATTACTGGCCGCGGTTGCTTTGATGTGCGCAGGCTCGGATGATCATAAAATTAAGAATCCAGGCTTCCCTGAAAATGGAAAATGGAGCGTTAAGTGGGAAGGTTTAAAACCGCAGCCGTAGTTGATTACTTGCATAGGCCCCGGAGTGTGACGCGTAAAAACTAATCGTATTGATCGGCAGCAATCATGGAATCCTTTGTGCGGGAAATAAGTTTACTAGTTGCGATCATGAAAAAGCCCGTTCAGATGAAAGATTTTGTAGAAAAAGATTCGATAGTAAGGGAGATATGGGGCAAAGCAGATTCAATACTTTTCATCTTTGCCGGTGCGTCTGCCGAATTTGCCTTGAACAAAGCGGTAGACTGGCTCTATTTTACGGGCCGGTTACCTGCAGATCCTTTGGGCAGACTTTTCTCAACCGTTTCCTACGCCCGGCAAATCGTTTTTTCTGAGTATGATGCAGCAATGAAATCGATCGATAAAATAGCTGCGATCCATCAAGGCGTTGAGCACAGTCGCGGGGCGCAAATTCCTGACTGGGCATACCGTGACGTTCTGTTTATGCTTATCGATTACTCGATTCGCTCTTTTGAGGTATTGGAAAGAAAATTGACCCGTAGTGAAAAGAATGACCTGTTTCAGACATTTCTGGCTGTTGGAGAGCGGATGAAAATCAATGGCCTTCCTTTGACGCTGGAAGCATGGGAGATCATGAGAAAACAGCATCTGCAAGACAATCTTTTAAACAGCGATTTCACCGTTGATTTGTACAGACAATATAGAAAACATCTCGGTCCGCTTCGGTACCTGATGTTAAGGCAGGTACAAATAATGGTAGTCCCGGAAAGAGTCAACCGGCTTTTGGAGCTTGGTAAAATTCAGTTTCTCATGCCCGTGCTTGGCGTATACAAGATCTGTCGTTTTTTCGGGTTTGAAAAATTTATCCGGAATGCCATTTTGCCTCAAGATTATAAGGAACAGGTAATTGCGCTTGATATGGCTCATGAATTTTATTGAAATAGTGAAGAATTCAGTCGATATTCGAGAGTCCAGTCAGTTTAGTCTTGCCTGGAATGAGAACTGAAATCCCTGATTCGCCCGGATCGTGTAGATAGGTACGCCTACCATGGTGTATCCCGGATCGAACAACATGTAACGGATAGGGCGGTTGAATCTATAAATTAATTCAGCCGAAAAGCGCCTGGAAATTGTAAACCCCAGTCCCGCCAGATAAATCAGATCCTTGTCCTGACTTTTATTGTAAGGTATTTTAAAATCGGCTTCAATTTTTCCCCCTTCTGTGATCGTCGCGTTAGGCTTTGTGGTTTTCGAACTAAACGAAATCTGCCCATTGTAAATTAAAGAGGGCATAATCCCGCCAATAACATATGCCTTGACTTTGTCAGGAAAAGGATAAATCTGAAGGGAAAGCGGAGCCTGGATACGACTGAATTTGTTGCGATAGTTGTAAATATTTGTAAAACTATACGTTCCGTTATCCGTTAAAACATTCTGGAGCGTGGCAATACGTTTTCTTTTATCTTCCATTTTTTCCCACTCGGCGTCCAGAGACAAAGACAGATAATCGGAAAATTTATATCCCAGTCGAACTCCACCGGAAAAATTAAACCCATGGCTGTAAACGTCGGTGGTTAGCCTGTCTAAGTCTATCTTTTCAGTGGTACCTGATATTCCCAAGCCGGGTTTCAACGCAAGGATCCATTTCGAAGCTTGAGCATTTGCATTTGAAATGGATATTGTCACAACAAAATAAGTTAATAGTAAATATCTGCTCATAGTCATTCGATTACCGTTTGTTATTATAGACACCAACTTTTTTGTCAAGGTTGGAATTCTGAATAAGAATATTTTAAAACATTCATGAAATTATTCAATCGTATAATTCTGAAACGAACACATATCTTAAAATCAATCCTTAGTTTTTGCAGCAAAACCAGTCTTTGATGAGTATAGGCTAATATTATCATTTTGTGATCTTTCATCTGGATCGAAATTTTATTCGGATGAAACAATTAAAATGTGAACTATTAACCTGAAAGCTCAACCTATGACCAATGCAGAACTTTCCCTTCAACGTTACTTTCCCTGGCTTCTATTCTTAGGTATTGTACTCAACATTCCTGGATTGTGGCTCGATATTATGGAACCGGACGGAGCGCTTTACGCCACTATCGCCAAGCGAATTGTTCAGCATAACGACTGGGTTAATCTATACGGCAACGGTCAGGACTGGCTTGATAAACCGCATTTTCCGTTCTGGATGGCCGCGTTGAGTTACAAAATATTTGGTATAAATGGATTTTCTTACAAGCTGCCGGCATTTATCTTCTGGCTGGTCAGTCTGCTGTACACCTATTTAACGGCAAGAGATTTATTCAATTCTTCCGTCGCCAGAATTTCTGTTCTGATTTATACTGTTGCTTTACACAGTACCTTGGCCAATTTCGATGTTCGTGCTGAGCCGTATCTTACCGCGTGTATTGTCGCAGCTATCTGGCATATGTTGTGTATTTATCAGGGAAAACATTGGATACATATCCTTGCGGCGGCAATCTTTGCAGGGTGCGCCATTATGACTAAGGGAATTTTTGTCTTGATCACACTGTGTGCGGGTTGGGTAATATTTTGGACAATCACCAAACAGTGGAGCCAATTTGTAAACTATCGATGGTGGATATTGCTGGCGCTGACATTCGTTTGTATTCTCCCGGAGTTGTATTGTTTGTATGTTCAGTTTGACCTTCATCCGGAAAAGGTGGTTTTTGGCGAGACAAATGTGTCAGGATTGAAATTTTTCTTCTGGGACAGCCAGTTCGGTAGGTTTTTCAATACGGGACCCATACGTGGAAAGGGTGATCTTACTTTTTTCCTGCATACTACATTATGGGCATTTCTTCCGTGGTCGATTGGTCTCATTGCAGCGGTCGTTTATCTGGTCAAATACGATAAGGACAGACAGCCGCTACGTTGGATTATTTACGGAAGTACAATCATCACTTTCCTGATGTTTTCACTTTCCAGGTTTCAGTTGCCGCATTACATCGTTATTGAGTTTCCATACTTTTCTATTATTACAGGATATTTTTTATACCAAAAATCAAAAGATGCGGGTCTTTCTCGCTTTGTCACCGTGCAGTCGGTCTTATTGTATATTCTCTGCGCTGCAATTCTGGGGTTATTATATCTGACCAATGTACAATATGCCATTTTAGGCGCGGTGATTAGTGTAGCTATTACAGTTGGAGCTTCGTTTATAAAAACGAGTTCGCCTTTGCAGCAAATCCTTTTCAAGGGATACGCGATGGCTGCGATGCTTTACATTTTTCTGTTCCACTTTTTCTACCCGTTTTTGTTGCAGTATCAGTCGGGAAGGGAAGCGGCGAAAGTCATTCACGTCAAAAATAACGATATTCCGGTAGCATCTTATCAGTCATTTTCCTATTCTTTTGAGTTTTACACGCCCGGCGATGTCAACTTGCTTAACACCAATGACCAGCTTGGCCATTTTATAAAAAACGATCCTTGTTTTCTTTACACCACAGCCGCAATTGGTGACAGTTTGATAAAAGCTGGTGTAGACGCAGAAATCATAGCGACGCCTGATAACTTTCACATTACCCGATTGAAATTAGGCTTTCTGGATCACAAGAACAGGCATACAAAAGTGCAGAAACGTTACCTGTTGTACATCAACGATCTTGATGATGATCCGGTTTCGGTTGATTAATTAGCGAGAATATTGATAGGTATTAGTTTAATTGTGCTGGCAAGTGTTATACTTTTTTCAGTATTCCAGTCCGGTCATATATAAGTCAAAGCCACCTTTACCTCCGGGACGATCCGAAGAAAAAATCATAACATTATAGTTAAATGATTGCGTGTCAGCAATAATTGGCCGATACTCGTCATGCCGCGTATTCACACGATTTCCAAGATTGACAGGAGCTCCCCATTTACCATTTGCCAGCGTAGACTCATAAATATCAAAACCGCCTGAACCCTCAGGACGATTGGAAACGAAGATCATTTTGTTTTCGTGAATGAACGGACATTTATCGTCGTAAGGTCCTGATAATTCCTCTACTTTTTTCAGGGTGTATTTTTCAGGATTTACCAGTTTTTCCGCAGTCATATTAACAGGTACGGTGACAGTTACAGATACTTCATAAATGTCGAAATTACCATCACGGTTAGAGCAGAAATAGATCTTGTCACCCCCCGGAGAAAAGGTAGGGTAGGCATCATCGGCAGAGGAATTTAAAATGTCAAATTTGGCGGGTTCCTGAACTTGTCCGCCTGTATAAGAAACATATTTTATTTCAAGGTTTCCTTCTGAGTCGTCAGCATAAAATAAAAGCAGATCGTCGCGTTGCGATGGTGGCGAATAAAAACTTCTTGACAATGAAACTGTTTTTGGACCAAACACATTGAAATCTCCATTCGCCTTTTCAGCCATACGCCGTACTGGCTGGTAATGCAGGAAATAATCCATGTATGAATTTGCTTCAGATTTGTCCTTTTCTAGCCCGAGCATTTTGTCATATGTATATTCTGCCGGGAAATAAACAAGGTTGAGAAAATTCTTTTTTTCGCGTTTGGAAGAGAACAACAGATGTGTCTGGCCGCTTTTGTTTGAGGCGATGTTAGAATTGTAATCGTCGAACTCGGAATTGAATTGTTCCAGATTTACAATTTCACTTAGAAATTCGCCATCTTTTTCTCTGAAAAAAGGAAGACAACCTATGGCAAATAATCCTGAAATAAGGCATAGTGCAATTCTTTTCATGGTTGTTAATGTTGTGTGACTTTTTGTAGACATAATATAATCTTGTTTGGTTGGAAAGCGGCAAGAGTTATTTTGTAACATCCCAAACTGATACTTATACGAACCGGGAGATTCGAGAAAATAAAAAGTTGGTAAAACAATGATTGAAAGAAAGTTTATGTAAAATGGATTGGCGTAAAATGCCTATTTTGCATGTCTAAAAATTAAACATCAACTCCTGACCTATGGACTATTTAATATGAAGCAATTTTCAGTAATCGTATTGTCCGTGCTGCTGGCTGGGAATGCAACTGCCCAGAAACAAGCTGATCTCACCTCCGAAGATTATAGCAGGGCGGAAAAGTTCCTGACTTACAACACACAGAATTTCGTAGATAACGTTGCGGGAAAGCCTACCTGGTTTTCAGGAGAAAAGTTTTGGTACCGCACTTTAACGGCACAGGGAAGTGAATTTATCGTCGTTGATGCTTTAAAAGGAAAGCGTCTTCCGGCATTTGATCATCAGAAACTGGCGGAAGCTGTTTCTTCGGCAACCGGGAAAACTTACTCGGCCTTTATGCTTCCGTTCCAGACAATTGATTTTTCGCCAGATGAAAAGTTTATAAACTTTTTTCATGCGAAAAAAAACTGGAAATTTGAGCTTAAAACCAGTAAGCTTACCGAGGTTGAAGGAGCTGCGAAAAAATCTGATAACCAGCCAGGAAGTGAATCCATTTCGCCAGACGGAAAATGCGCAGTTTATATCAAAAATTATAATTTGTGGGTTAGGGACGTTGCTACAAATCAAACGAAGCAATTGACAACGGACGGCGTGAAAGATTTTGGTTATGCAACAGACAACGCGGGATGGCGACATAGCGACCGGCCTGTTCTTTTGTGGTCGCCTGATTCAAAGAAAATCTTTACTTACCAGCAGGATGAACGCAAAGTGGGTGATATGTATCTGGTCACAACCAACGTTGGTCATCCCAAACTTGAGGCCTGGAAATATCCTTTGCCCGGCGACAGCACGATTGCCATGCTGCACCGTGTGATTATCAATGTGGATTCACCTGCACTAATCAAATTGAAAATTTCACCGGATGCACACCGTGCAACTTTGGGGGACGATATAAGTAGAGGTGGTGTGCTGAGTGATGCGGAATGGAGTTCAGATGGAAGTCAGCTTGCCTTTGTATCTACTTCGCGTGACCATAAGCACGAAAAAATCAGGATTGCAGATGCACAGAGCGGAGAGGTCAGAGAAGTTTTTGAGGAAACTTCGAAAACGCAGTTTGAATCTGGACACAAGGGGATTAGCTGGCGTTTTTTGCCCGTGTCAAAAGAAATTATCTGGTATTCTGAAAGAGATAACTGGGGACATTTATATCTGTACGACGCGACAACCGGGAAGTTGAAAAACCAGATCACAAAAGGTGACTGGCTGGTTACCCAGATCATAAAAATTGACGAAAAGAGCCGGTCGGTTTATTTCATGGCAAATGCAAAGGAATCCGGCAACCCTTATTTCAGCCACTTTTACAAGATTGGGTTTGACGGAAACAACCTCGTATCACTTACCCCTGAACAAGGCACGCATTCGGTAGTTTTCTCAAATTCAGGAAATTATTTTGTAGATACTTATTCGCAACCGGATGTTCCGGCTGTTACCGTTTTACGTAACAACAGCGGAAAACTGATTTTAAATCTGGAAAAAATGGATCTCAGCCGTCTGAAGACATCGGGATGGAAGGCACCGATACCTTTTTCTGTAAAAGCGCATGATGGAAAAACAGATTTGTATGGATTAATGTATACACCTGCAAAAATGGATTCTTCCAGGAAATATCCAGTTGTGGATTACATCTATCCGGGGCCGCAGGGAGGAAGCATCGGGTCGTGGGCCTTTAATGCTTCGAGAAGAGATAACCAGGCGTTGGCTGAATTAGGTTTTGTTGTGATGGAACTCGAAGGAACGAGTAATCCTTCCAGATCAAAAAGCTTTCATGACATGAGTTATGGTAATATGGCTGAAAATACATTGCCAGATCAGGTTTCTGCAATCAGACAGCTTGCTGCGAAATATAATTGGATGGATACGAGCAGGGTTGGTATGCACGGTCATTCCGGCGGCGGTTTTGCGACTGCCTGTGCGATGTTTATCTTCCCGGACTTTTTTAAAGTTGGTATTTCCGAGTCAGGAAACCATGATAACCGGAATTATGAAGACGACTGGGGCGAACGTTATATTGGACTATTGACGGATACAGGAAATGGCGTTTCAAACTATGAAAACCAGGCAAATCAGGTTCACGCCAAAAATCTGAAAGGGAAATTAATGCTTGCTCATGGAATGATGGACGATAATGTGCCGCCTTATAATACCATGCTGGTTGTGGAGGCATTGGAAAAAGCTAACAAGGATTACGACCTGGTTATATTCCCTAACAGTCCTCATGGTTATGGAAGTTATAACCCTTATATGATGAGGAAGCGCTGGGATTATTTTGTAAAAAATCTTCTGGGCGTTGAACCTCCGAAGGAGTATTTATTGAAAGCAAGTTCTGATCCTAGAAATTCTGTTCATTAACAGATGGTTATGAGTTTTTAAGGCGGGATTTTAATCTCGCCTTTTTTTTTCTGAAATGCGTCATAATGTGGTATAATCACCACATTACCACTCTTACTGGATACTTGGAAAAAAGACATCTGAGACGTTAAGGAAACTTTAAGTGTTGGCATCATTTTTATAATTTATAAGACAGAATCAACTTCTTGTAATTATGAAACAGTCACAAACATCTAACCCGCAGCCTCAGGTAAGGGTAGAAAACAAGGACAATATCGATAGCAGGCATAAAGAAGAAGAGATGGTAAAGAAAAACCATATCACCAATAATCAGAAGGAACATCGCAGTGAAAACAAAAGCCAGAGTCAAAAGCAGAGCAAGTAGTTTTGCAGAGAAACTTTGGAATTAATAGCTGACGAATCCATGTCTGCCCGGTCAAATAAAGATCCTGATTTTAGCTCTAAGGCTACGATCAGGATCTTTTGGTTTTAAGTTGAAATACTTCTGTTGTCCGAAAAATAACTGAATCTTCTCCGATAGATAACAGAAATATGCAACTTAATTTTTAAACATGATATTAGTAATCAGGATAACTTAACCCAGGTAACTAATGTTGATCAGAAGTAAGGAAAGCAATGAATCTGATTTTGAAATAATTCTGCTTTTGAACCGAATTATCGACGAGAAATCTTATTCTAAAAAGGACTTATTGATACGTATTTTCCAGAATAAAGTTTGGGTTGAACGAAAAGGATGTGATGAAGGCTGCATGGAGAGAATGTTGTTTGATTTAGCTTATGATCTTGACAGCTTTGTTCCCAGTATTACCTGGAAATCGAAGAAACATCTTTTGGAAGACCATTTGTTTCGCCTCATTGTACCCGCAATTGAAAATATTCAATCAGCCGGAAGACAAACAGTTAAGAAGTATTCGACTTTTAGATAATTTAAAAAGTCTTTTGAATAATAATTTTCTGTCACGAGATCTAATAGGGACTAGAATCAGATCACTCGCTGGTTCAAACTACCAAATTCTTCAATCACTGACTTTGGCGATCGTTTATTTGGTAAATGGTTTTAGCCTGTCTGATTTCCATAAAATGTACATAGCTGCACAATAAATGGTGATTTTAGGGGAATGTCGTATACGCGTTCAAGATATTCAAAGTTTTTTTTGTTTAAATATGACTTTGTTATACATTTGTCCATTATGCACATTTTAAATGTGTAGAGGAGGGTAAGACTTATAAGAATTCCGGGCTTCCGGAATTCTTTTTTTTGTATACAGTCGAGTTTAATGTCTTAAAAATGCTTCCGAGTTGCACACTCGTGCGCTTTGTTCGCATGGATTTGTTTTTTCTGCTACTAGTCTCTATCAAATACTATGTATATGTCTGCTGAAAACCGACTCTTTAACTATTTGCTCTGGTGTTCGCTACTGGTTATTTCTATAAGTTGCAAATCTTCGAAATATGCAAAAACCGATAAGGTTTATAGAAATCTGGCTAATGGATATGCAGAAATAATTAAATCGGCACCGCCGCTGAACCAGGCCATTGATTCGATGAGTGCTGAAAATCAATCTTGGGTTGGGTCCGTTAATTTTGGTATCAGAAGAGCGAATTTTGTCATTCTGCACCATACCGCACAAGATTCAGCGGCTCAGACCTTACAAACGTTTACAACTCCCCGGACGCAGGTCAGTGCACATTATGTGGTCGGACGGGATGGAAAAGTGATACAGATGGTCAACGATTATTTGAGGGCGCAGCATGCCGGGGAATCGCGCTGGGGAAATAACACCGATCTCAACTCTTCGTCGCTGGGTATTGAGCTGGATAATAATGGAAACGAGCCTTACTCAGACCAGCAAATCAACAGTCTTTATATTTTGCTCGCGACCCTAAAAAAGAAATATGGAATACCAACGGCTAATTTTATCGGGCACGCAGATATTGCGCCTGCCAGAAAACCTGATCCCAATAACTTTCCATGGAAAAATCTCGCTGAAAAAGGATACGGCTTATGGTACGATGATTCTCTTGAAGTCGCACCAATGGATTTTGACTCAACCATTGCGCTCAGGATTATTGGGTACGATGTCAGGAATATAGAAGCTGCCATTGTGGCTTTTAAAAGACATTTTATTCAGGTTGACATATCGCCAGTATTAACTGTCTGGGACAAGTCCGTTTTATATAATCTATATAAAAAATACCTGTAATATTCCGTTTCCAAACCGGCACATTTTAGCTGATAACTTCCCGGCCATTAAATTGGACCTGCCAAAACGAAATGATTTTTCTCTCGGTATATCCCAGTATTTCGTAGACCTTACGGGCCCGTGTATTACTATTTACAAAATGTAAAAACGGAAATAAGCCCTGATCAATATTTTGCTGAGAAACATGGGCTACAAGCTGCTGTGCGTATCCTTTTCCTGTGTGCAGAGGATGTGTAACCACTGCACTTATTTCCGTGAAACCTGTCATTTTGAGGCGTTCGCCAGCCATAGCAACCAATTTGTTATCCAGTATTATTCCAAAATAATTCCCAAGCAGAGGCGTGTTTTTAAAGAAATATCCAGGCTGAACGAGATTTATTAATTCGAGCATTTCTTCGCGATGACTTTCAGTAAGCAAAATAATTTGCTGATCGCTTTTTAAACCAGAAGCTGTTAGTTTATTACATACCATTTGTACACAATCGAGCCTGGAATTAAGTTGCCAGTTTTTTGGAAGAAAAGGCAGTTCTCCAACAATGAAAAAATTTTCGCCTGCTTCTGCCCAAGGTTCAATTTCCCCTAAATCAGCTGTCGAAGGTAATTCGCAGCCTATAATTTTCAACATATCAACAGGATACCGCTTTACCGAATGGCTGCCGTATGCAAACCTTTTGTGTGCACTTTGCAGGGCGTACCACACAGGATTATCAAGATTTAAATATCGGTCGATCCTCATAGATTGGGTTTGAACTTCGTGAATTTAGAAAAATAGGTATAAATTTTAATATGTCATACTACCTCAATTTGTGGCGTAGTCTTCTTGCTTAATGCAAATTAGCTTTCATAAATCAAAATCGGCAGGGGAAGGGTATGCTGGCGGCAATCCGGTCTTTACTAACATACGCTAAGCCTTGATTATTGATGAATTCACATCTTGCCCCATCCCGTTGGTACCGGATCATTCCGATCGTCTTTGTTACATATAGTTTGGCTTATCTTGACAGGGCTAATTTTGGTTTTGCAATAGCGGGAGGAATGGCAGAGGATTTAAATATTACAAAAAGTATTTCTTCACTGCTGGGTTCTCTTTTTTTTCTTGGATACTTTTTTTTCCAGATTCCGGGTGCTCATTATGCTGCCCATAAAAGTGCCAAGAAATTAATTTTCGTATCGCTGATTTTGTGGGGAGCTTTGGCCGCTGCAACCGGGATGGTCAGTAACGTCGGCTCACTCATTACGATCCGATTTATGCTTGGTGTTGTGGAAAGTGCCGTAATGCCCTCCATGTTGATTTTGTTAAGCCAATGGTTTACGAAAAAAGAGCGATCCCGGGCGAACACATTCTTGATTTTGGGTAACCCTGTTACTGTTTTATGGATGTCTGTCTTGTCAGGATATCTGATTGATTCAATGGGATGGCGATGGATGTTTATCATTCAGGGTGCCCCCGGAATTATCTGGGCATTTATTTGGTGGAAAATGATCGACGAGAAGCCAAAAGACGCAAAATGGTTGACAGAAAACGAGAAAAAGGAAGTTGATAATCAGCTGTTTCAGGAGCAAATTGGTATTAAACCCGTGAAAAATTATGCTGAGGCGTTCAGGTCGAAAACAGTGATTCTCCTATGTTTTCAGTATTTCTTATGGAGCCTTGGTGTTTACGGATTTGTGATGTGGCTTCCATCCATCATAAAAGCAGCCCCCAATATGGACATTGTTACAACGGGGTGGCTGTCGTCTGTACCTTACATTTTGGCGATAACGGGTATGCTTGCCACCTCCTTTTTCTCTGATAAGACTTTGAATCGCAAGGTTTTCATCTGGCCATTTCTTCTGGCTGCTTCTCTTTCATTTTTTGGTGCTTACTTTCTGGGCACAAGCAGCTTCTGGCTGTCATTTGTACTTCTTGTGATTGCCGGAGGTGCTTTGTACGCTCCATACGGACCATTTTTTGCCGTAATAACTGAAATTCTTCCAAAGAATGTTGTTGGAGGAGCGTTAGGTTTAATCAATAGTATCGGAGCATTAGGATCATTCATTGGATCATATCTTGTGGGTTATCTCAATGGAAGCACCGGAGGATTTGAATCTTCTTATATTTTGATGGCAGTTTCCCTGGCACTTGCAACATTGATCACCATTATTGTAGCTGAAAGGCCAGTTGGAAAATAGAGCGAAATTCCCTCGAACGTCTGAGCAGAATGATCTATTGTACGCGGTAGTGATTTTTTTATAAAAAAAATATCAATTTTTTTTGGCGTCAATCTTCTCTAAAATAGAAACTTAGAAAAATCTAATAATTATGATTGATAAATAGTGTATCAATAAATTTGGAACGTAAATCAAAATGTATACTTTTGCATCACAATTGAGGGACACGGAAGTAAGTGAAGCGAAATTAAGCAATTTTTTAAGCTTTTGAAATTAGGCTTTAACTTTTTAAAAGACAATTTCAGAGTAGTAAAACAAGATTCCGTAGCTCAGCTGGTAGAGCAATACACTTTTAATGTATGGGTCCTGGGTTCGAATCCCAGCGGGATCACTCCAAACAGTATCAAAAGACATTAAACTCCTGCAAATCAAAAGATTGCAGAAGTTTTGTTTTTAGAAAGCACCTCAAAATATTCAATAATTCTCAAAAAAAAGGTGAGTGATTCGGTGAGTGAATTTCGACATCCTTCAACTCACCAGTAATGACATAACCAATTGTGCCACAGCTTGTTCATGAAATGGACATCTTGTGCTGCCGGATTTGCAAGACTAACTTTGTTTAATCTTTTATCTTAAAAGTTATGAAGACAAATTTTAGTCTGCGTTTCTATTTGAAAAAGCAAAAGAATTATGAAATCAGGCTGCGTGTGTCCAGGGATCACTGGGGCGGGAACTAAACGCTGTTTAATGCAACCTTCTTAACGATTGACGCTGCTTCAAACAGCATTACCAAGACGGCAACCGTTCCGATGAACAGCGTTTATCCAACTGCGCAGGATTGGTGGCTGCATACGGGTATTGTTGTGCGAGGTAATCAGGCGTTTCAGACATTTGCTCCGATCGACTACGCAACATATGCAACCAAGAACACCGATACAGCTTATGTAGCAGTTTACAGCTATCCTGATTTTGCTTTGCAAAAAGTGATCAAAGATCCTCGTACAGCACCAGCAGGCGCATTTGGTACCCGTTCCGGAATTTTCCGTACGGAATCTGGCGATATATACACAGTTGCGCACAGTGGCTACGGTTTCTCTAAATCGACCAAAGATGCAGGGATTTTGAAAATTGCAAACGGTCAGACTGTGTTTGATCAGGCTTACTACTTTAATACCGCAAAGGCACAAAACGGCGGTAGAATCGTTCATGCGATTTATATTGGTAATAATAAATTGTTCGCCGAGATTGCCTCAGGTACTCAAAACGGACAGTGGTCAGACGAAAATCTTAAATTTGCAATCGTGGATCTAAATGCAAAAACGATCACGGCGGTTACTAATTCATCTACTTTCTCAGGAAATGGTGGCCGCAGTTTCGCTGCAATGGTTGACGATGGAAAGGTATATGCTGCTGCTACAGTCAATGGAGTTTGCAACATTTATCAGATTGATGTTGCTACGGCTACCGCTGTGAAAGGCGCGGTTGTGGAAGCAAGTTTTGTAGGAGCTATCGAGCGACTAAAATAATAATCCAGTATAAAGACGGCGTAACTGGAAGTGCTGCCGATTATTACAATAAAGAAATTATCGCTTCGCTGAAAGGTTGCGGTATTACAGAACATACAAACACGGACGGTCGGAGATGTGGCTGCTGAAATAAATTTTCTGTAAATATTTGAAGACTGTTTCTGATAAGTCGATGCATCAAGGTCATTTCCTTGAATGCATCGACTTGTTGGTTTTGAAGGTTATCACAGAAGACAAAATTTTTTAAAATATCAATTCATTATCTCCCCGCCAGCATTCCCAACGTCTGGATCGACTGCCGTAAATTGCTGCTCCACGGTAGTCCATAACTCAGTCGCATACAATTTGAAAACTGATCTTGTAAAGTAAAGATCCGGCCCGGTGCAATGCTTATATTGTGCTTCATTGCAGACCTGTAAAATTCCGCTGTATCTATTTTCGAATCAAGTTCTAACCAGAGAAAAAAACCTCCCGAGGGCTGGCTTACTTTGGTGCCATCCGGAAAAAATTCATGGATCGTATTAAGATAGTTGACACTGTTATGATGCAACAGCTGCCTTATTTTACGCAGATGGTTTTCATACCGACCGTTTTTCAGAAAACTTCCTACCACTTCATGGGTAATTGTGGTCGAGGACAGGGAATGATACAATTTAGTCCTCAAAACCTGTTTCCTGAATTTTCCTGGCGCAACCCAGCCGACCCGATAGCCCGGCGCCAGTGTTTTGGAAACTGACCCGCAGTACAACACAATGCCGCTCTCATCATACGCCTTGCAGCTGGTGGGCCTGCTGCCTCCAAAATAAAGATCCCCGTAAATATCGTCTTCAATCAACGGCACATTAAAATGTTCCATCATCCTGACCACTTCCTTTTTATGTTCTACCGGCATCATACTTCCTGATGGATTGCTGAAATTGCTCATCAGAATGCAAAGTTTCACTTTATTTGAGGACAATGCCTTTTTTAAAGCTTCGAGCTCAATGCCGGTATTCATGTTTGTAGGGAGCTCCAGAACAAACAATCCGAGTGACTTTGCCAATTGAAGTATTCCAAAATAAGCCGGACTTTCCATCACGACCGTGTCACCGGGTTTGGTCAAGGCCATTAGACAACATGATATTGCGCCTATGCATCCGGGCGTAGTAATAATGTCTTCATCAGTCAAGGCACCTCCCCAGTTTACAGACCATTTCGCGATTTCACGGCGCAGATTCAGATTGCCCTGTGGCTGTTCATAACCTGTTCCGCTATCGGATAATTGTCTTGTAGCCTGTATTATTCCTTTATTCAGCTTGGCGATCGGCAATAGTTCATTGGAAGGAAAACCTAGCGAGAACATCGTCACTTTCTTGTCGTTCATACTGCCATATACCTGATCGATCAGATCTTCCCTTTCCACATTGACCGTGCTGACCAAGGGTTTGCTTGGTGAGGGAACCGAAATTTTTCGTGAAAGCCGGTTACTGATGTAATATCCCGATTGTGGTCTTGATTCTATCAAAGACCGGCTTTCCAGCTCATAGTAAGCCTTGGTGACCGTGCTCATGCTGTAACCGGTATGCTCGCAGACTTCCCGGATCGAAGGGAGTTTATCGCCAGTATTAAAAACGCTGGCGCGAATTTGTTTTTCAACGCGGTCTGCATATTGCAGGTACAGATAATCGGTCCCTTTCATGAATAATTTAAAACTGTTGCGCTGCAATTTAATAAAACTGTATCTGTATCGCATCTTTATTTCCAACGATTTTTGTGCAGTTAAAAATTCCAAGCTTTGAAAGAGACAAAATATTATCTGGCAGCCATTGCTGCTTTCACAACATGGGGCTTTTTCAGCCTGGTACTCCGGCCGCTAAGCGCGTACCAATCAGTTGATATACTATTTTACAGGGTATTTAGCTGTGCCTTGTTGATGCTTTTGATCGTGGCACTGTTTATGCGTAAATCATTGCAGGAGAATGTACGTTTGTTTAAAGCTCTCCCAACAGAAAAGAAAAGAACCGTTATACTGGTTAACCTGGGAGGAAGTATTTTCTTATGCATCAACTGGTTTTCATTTATCTATGTAATGAATCACATCAGCGTGAAAGCAACTTCACTTGCGTATCTGGTATGTCCGGTACTGACCTCACTGCTGGCATATTTCACTTTGAAGGAAAAACTAAGTCGTTTGCAATGGATTTCGCTGGGACTGAGTATTTTGGGATGTCTCATTTTGTCCTATGACGATCTTGTCAATATGTTTTTCAGCATGATCGTTGGGCTAAGTTATGCCTGCTATCTGGTCAGCCAGCGCAGAAATACCGGGTTTGACAAATTTATCGTCCTAACAATGCATATCGCTATTTCGGCGCTGATACTTCTGCCTTTTTATTACCCGTTCGCCGGACCGCTTCCGACTGCATTGGACTTTTATTTTTACATTGAAATCATCGCTGTTGTTTACACGATTATTCCTTTACTGCTGAATCTATATGCGTTAAAAGGAATTAATTCTTCCACAGTTGGAATGCTTCTGAATATCAATCCGATGATCGCGTTTGTGTTGGCCAACGTGGTTTATCACGAGCGCATGAGTCCACTGCAAATCATTGCTTACAGCATTATTTTCATAGCCGTAATCGTTTTTAATTCCCGCCAGATTTTCAGTGCCGGATTTAAAAGAGCCGCCGCGCTGTAAGATTTTTAGTCTAATAAAGAAGCCATATCCTGATCACTCAAGTTTTAATAACCGCAGCAAAATGGAATTCCTGAAAAGCCGGCGCCTTGATAATCTTAAATATGAGATCCGCGGCGCTACCTACCAAAAAGCACTCGAATTTGAAAGCCAGGGTTTTAAAATTCACAATCTGAATATTGGAAATCCTGCTCCCTTTGGTTTTAATTCTCCCGATGAAATCGTGCATGATCTGATCCTGAACATTCGTAATGCGCAGGGATACACGGATTCAAGAGGGTTGTTTTCAGCACGGAAAGCGGTTATGCACCACACACAGACACAGGGAATTCATGGCGTTGAGATCAATGATATTTTTATCGGAAACGGCGTTAGTGAGCTTATCCTTCTTTCGATGCAGGCCCTTCTGAATCCGGGAGACGAAATTCTGGTCCCGTCGCCTGATTATCCGTTATGGACAACTGCCATTGCCCTGAGCGGCGGCAAACCTGTGCACTATGTATGCGACGAACAATCGGACTGGAACCCGGATCTGGATGACATGGAGAAGAAAATTACGCCGCGCACTAAAGGTATCGTGCTGATCAATCCTAACAATCCGACTGGCGCAGTTTATGAAAAAGAGGTGCTGGAAAATATTGCCGGAATGGCAGAGCGGCATGGCCTGATTATTTTTTCGGACGAAATTTATGATCAGATTCTATATGACGGAGCCCGGCATTATCCGATGGCAACGTTGGTCAGCGAAACGTTATGTATTTCGTATGGAGGCTTGTCAAAAAATTACCGCTCGGCCGGTTTTCGGGGTGGCTGGATGATTTTGAGCGGTGCCAAACTCAAAGCCAGATCCTATGTTGAGGGTATTCTTCTCTTGGCCAGCCTTCGTTTGTGTGCGAACGTGCCCACTCAATATGCAATCCAAACAGCACTGGGCGGTCATCAAAGTATAAAAGAACTCGTTACAGAAAACGGACGGCTGCATAAGCAGATGAATCTTGTTTATGAGCGGCTTGTCTCAATTTCTGGTGTAAGCTGTGTAAAACCAAAAGGATCGCTTTACGTATTTCCGAAACTGGACCTGAAAAAGTTTGGTCTGGAAAATGATGAGAAATTTGTCTATGATCTTTTAAGCGAGCAGAAAGTTCTTGTAGTGCCCGGAAGCGGTTTTAATTATATCACAGACGACCATTTCCGAATTGTATTTTTACCGACTGTGGATGAGCTGAACCAGGCTCTGGATAAGCTCGAACACTTTCTGGAAACGAGGCGGGTATTAACGAGCCAACCGTCTGGATCCGTTTTAGTCTGAATGTTCCGGATGAGAAGGAATTTTACCAGAATTTTCTTCATTGGTCTTCATGGCTAGTAATCATATAGCTACAAAACACAACAGCCAAGAAGTTACTGACTTCTTGGCTGTTGTGTTTTGTAGCTATAAAGCTGGTGTATCTGTTTAAGCTGATGCTTTTGCTGAATCACGAAGTGCCTTGATGTTGTCGTGAGCTGCATTGATTTTCTGTGCTTGGCTCTGAACAATATTTAAAGCTTCGGAAGTCAAATCTGTACTTGCCAGTGCATCCTTATATGCTTTTTTGATCGCATCCTCTCCACGCTCAGCTTCGGACAAGATACTTGCTCTGTCGTCTCCTCCAAACAAAGATTTAACGTCAATCCATACGCGGTGTAAAGTTCCGCTTACGCTGTTATCAGTTTCTTCATGAGGTGAAGTACCTGCAATTGCCGAAAGTTGCTGTACATTCTGACGGCTCTGCTGCGCATACTCTTCGAAAAGAGATTTAAGGTCAAAATTTTCTTCCTTGATATCTTCAATTGCTTTTTCAAAACCAGCTACACGGTCGTTGTTAATTTCAATCAGGTCACTGATTATTCCTGTTACATTTGATGAAGTTGCCATAAAATTGTTTAGTTGTTTGATGATTTGTTTATTCGGTATCGAATATCATGCCAGCAAGTAAACCATTAGTTGTGGATCATACAGATTCCGGTTTTTTTAGCCTCCAATACTAATGTTTTGTGTCTGAAACACGGAGATCGATTATCTTAGCAAAAATTTTGTTCTCCGGAAGTCAGCCGTAATTTGATAACGTTACTATTGTCTGTCGCTCGTGTTATGAAAAAGTTGTGGAAATTATATAGGATTTTTTTGCTCATTATGCCTGCTTTCCTGTCCCTGACTGGCTGTAATGCTGACGATAAGGAATTTTCCGACTTTGATAAAGCGGCAATTATTGAACACGGAATACATTATATCTTTCAGACTGTGCAATTTACACCGGATTTTTATAACAATCCGGTTCAGCTGATTAAGTCTTCCCATGTTCCCGGCTCAGTGAAAATCCAGGTGAACGGCAGATCCTGTGAGCTGATTGATGAACTTTCGAAAGAGTTGTATCAAGAGGACCCAAAGCATCCTATACCCTTTGTGAAAGTGATTAAACTGAATGGTATGAGCGATCATCTGGTTCAGCTTGATGTAGAATTTCCCTCCATCCAAACCGTTTTTTATCTGAAAATCAGGCATCAGCCAGGTACCGTATTGGAAGTAATCGAACTCAGTGAGGACAAGCGGATGTAAAGCCTCAAACCATCCGAATTCGGAAATTTTTTTCATGCTAAATCAGTATGGAGGGTACCGTTTCACTGATTCAAATTAGTTTCACACCACGTAAAGTTGCCTTCACAGGTGGAAATCAAGACCTCACAGGGAAGTGGTATCTTTGGGTAGGAAAATCAACTAATTGAGTTTATTTGCCACACGTTAGTGATTTTTTAACTTCATATAATCTTAACCGGCTATTTAAAGTTGATATTAAAAAAATCAATTATCTTATCGAAGTGCCTGGCTGAGTCCTACCACGGTTCCTGAGTCATGAGGTCTTGGCGTTTTAATTTTGTCAACAAAACTTAACTTATTGATCCAAGCTTTTTTTAGATATCAGGTGTAAATTCAAACATCCATATAAGATGTAAAGCGAAAGGACTATTGTGCGTCTGGTTTTCTGCAAGGGGCACCCGAATCCATTTCGACATAGATTTCCTGTATATGCTTCTTCTCCAATTTGGTCAGATAGTGCGTTTGGGCCTTATTCAGCGTTTGCTGTTAGCCTTTAAGGCGTCCGATAAGTACCGGACTAATTTTAAAGATACATTTTCGAAGTTTGATCAGCATTGGCAGGGTGCTGTATTAATCTCTTCTTCCAGAATATTAATAACTGAAGAGAGGAAATTTTAGGGAACTCTTATTCACTTTTAAGAACATCCACCGGGTTACTTCTGGCAGCCTTCATTGTCTGGGAACCGATCATACCGAATGCAATTATCGTTACTGAAAGCAGGCCAGCGAATAGTTCAGTGATTTGTACCGGGGTGTGATATGGGAAATTTTTAAGGATAAAGTTTTCGAAAAACAGGTAGGTAAGGGGTAGGGCAATGAGTGCCGATATGGATAGAAGCAATAAAAAACTACGGCTCAGTAAGTATATCAGGCTACCGGAACTGGCTCCCATAACCTTCCGGATTCCAATTTCTTTAAGCCTTGTCTCCGTAGTAAATACAACCATTCCGAATAACCCCATCGACGCAATGGAAATGGCGAGTACGGATAGAAAGCCGATAATTTTAATCATCATCGATAACTCAGCATAGGCATCTTCGATTTCCTGATTGTAGAATTTTGCCTCCAATGAGTGAACACGGTCAATCTTTTTCCATAGGGATTCAATTTTTGCCATAGTCGTCTGCATATCCGTGCTCTTTATTTTTGCATTGAGGATTGCCCTGTCTTCGGGTGTCCAGAACATAAAAGCCGCCGGCTCTATCAAATTATCCACCTTGCCGTAATGAAAGTCTTTCATCACACCAACAATAGTCATTTGGCGTCCTCTTGTTTTAAAACTGCTAAACGAAATTTTTTCTCCGATTGCCTTTTCGGGTTCATTTACGTGTAGGTTAAAACGTTTTAAGACCTGCTCGTTAACGATCACTTCGCGGGAAGCGTCTGCCGTGGCAGGCCGGGCGGTGAAATTTCCACCAGCAATAAGTTTATATCCGTGAAGGGGTAAATAATTTTCGTCAACGTGATTAGTCAGTACCAGCGCAGAATCCTGAGAATCCTTGTATTTCATTTGGCCGCCCCACGCATTCCCGACACTGGTCACGATAAGTGACCGGGAAATTCCAGTTACTTCCGGTAACTCACTCAGCTCCTTTAAAAATGCATCCGGATTATTTCCCTGCATATTAATGTTCAAAATGTTTTCTGTGTTAAATCCCAGATCGAAGGCAAGTATGTTTTTATACTGCACATAACCAATAGCTGTTGTTGTTATAAAAATCAGTGTGACGGTGTATTGAATCACGACCAAAACGCGCCTCAGTGTCAAATTATTGAATACTTTAACCGATGAAATATTGCCCAGTGCCCTGATTGCGCTGACTTTGGAAAAAAACAGTGCAGGCATGAGCCCTGCAATAACTCCGACAGTGATTGAAAAGATTATGAATGCTGATACTATCCCGGGAGTCAGGTCTAATCTCACCATTTGCTGTATCTGGGGAGCCATATTTATAAGCTGAGGACGCAGTGCAAGAAATAGGAAGTAAGAAAGAAAAAGAGCCGCCAGGGAAATCATTACGGCCTCTGCCAGGAATTGTTGCCGGACCTGGCTCTTGCCGGCACCAATAGCTTTGCGAAGACTCACTTCCTTAAACCGGCGCATCGCACGGGCCAGTGAAAGGTTTGTGTAATTGAAGCAAGCCGATAATATCACAATCAGTGTTAATCCAACCAGTATCCAGAGCACAACCGTAGGCACATGAGGGGCAGAAGATCCGCTCATGGAGCCGGAACGAAGCGTTTCTCCCACTACAATTTGATACAAAGGAAGAAGTTCGAGCTCAATTCTGGTTTTCTGATCGGTACCATTTTCCTCTTTTGAAATAGCGTCGAGCTGTGCCTGGATTGACTTTTGGTCAGCGTTTTCGGGCAACAAGAGATACACAGAATTCGCAAACATGCTTGTCCAGGCTTCAAAATTTACATCGCTTTTACTCCTTTGCACGACCGTCGACAAGGATACCAAGGCTTCAAATTTGATATGCGAGAAAAATGGAACGTCCTTCACAATGCCCGTCACAAGATAATCAATCGAATCAAATTTGATCGGTTTTCCGAGGGCAGACTCGCTGCCAAACAACTTTCTTGCAGCCGTCTCTGTCAGAACAACTGAATAAGGATTTTTCAACGCTGTCTCAACATTGCCTTCAAGCATCGGAAATGTGAACACCTTGAAAAATGAAGGCTCAGCCCAGAATCCTTTGACCGGAAGAATCTTGTCTCCAACCTTTGCATCCTGCGAAAAGTCATTATGGATAATGGCAACTTCCTCAATGCCCGTGATTTTTTCTCTTATGAGTTTTCCTGTTTTTAATGAAGTCGATGAGAACTTGCTGCTGCCTTGTTCCCCTTTGAAAGTGGCAACATTGGTAATTCGGTAGATTCGTTCTCCGTTTTCGTGAAATTTGTCATATGATCGCAGGTCGAAGAGGAATGCGATCAGAAGCAATCCAACGGACATACTTATGGCCAGGCCAATGATACTGATGGATGCAAACAATTTGTTACGCATTAAGCTTCGCGCCGATGTTTTGAAGTAGCTTCCGATCATGATTGGACAGATGAAAATGTCAGCAGATTTGGTCTTCTAATAATCTTATTTTGGTTCCCTTTAAACGGTTTAAACTACAATATTCTAATCCGCAGTAACACCAATACTGGCAAGGTTTGTAATGAATATTTTTTGCAAAACCGCTTCCGGAATTATTTAGCAAAAAATCCATACCGTTTTTAAAAATACCCTCAGATTAGGCAACAGGCTAATTGTTGCTGGCCAGAGCTGTTCGATAATGAACAATTTTTTTGAAATCGTACAAGTGTTGGAGAGGATAAAAAAATAGGGTGCTGGGATACAGGATTGCCTGAGTCATTTAAAAAAAACGATACCGTTTTTTATATGAAATTTCATTACGAGCGGATCGCTGAAAACAAATACCGTCCCAATATTTGTCACGTTATATTTAGTCCGGTCCAAATATTCGTCTGCGATGAAGTGTCAACTCAGCCATGCCCTGCTTTGTAAGCTCGTCCCGAAAAAACAGATGTTGATCACGGGATCAGTGACGCGTTATTCTAAATAATTGCCAGTCGTCGAATGATTTCCTGAAATTTTTATTCAAAAATTTATACACTGAAATCATGACCTAAACGGTTGTGAGTCTGGAATAAAACTGTGTTGAAATATAACGCGATGCGAATCCATTCCCTGCGTTAGTATACCGGTGTAATTACGGAAATGTTTATTTCACAGTTTCGGTGTGTAATGTACTCTAAAAGTAGTTTGGCACACATTTTTGATGTGTATGAATTAAACAGATACATCAAAATTTATCCCCGTTTAGTATGAAGAAATTATCCGAAAAAAAGTATAAATATTCCTCTCAATCCTGTCCTGAAATGTCTGGATTTGAAATCTATGAAGCGACCGCATTTGTTTCTCCGCCGGAACTTTTGATTTCTTATTAGGAAGATTCTAATCTCATTCTTAACCAATTCTCATAACCTGGCTCCATTTTTGTGCCGGATTGTGATTCTACGGACTTAGTTTATCCAATTTAAATCAAAATTAGTGTTCGAGTTTATAGGTTTAACCCATCAGTTTTAATGAAGAAGAAACACAAAGCCGATGCGCCAACTCCATGGCAAAGGCTTATCGGGATGCTCTATGTAGAGCGTACTACAATCAATTATATTTTTGTCTACGCCATACTGATCGGTCTAATCGGCCTGACTCTGCCACTTGGTACGACAGCTGTTTTTAATTTTCTTTCCAATGGAGCCTTATACAGTTCAACGTATATTTTAATAGGGATTGTTCTGTTGGGTGTTGCGGTCGGCGGTTTGCTGCTCATCGGCCAGCTTACACTTGTTGAAATGATTGAGCAGAAAATATTTGCGAAGGCGACTTTGGAATTTGCGTATCGTTTTCCGAGAATTAAAAAGAAGGAGTTTGAGGGAGAAAATCCGCCCGAGCTTGTCAACCGTTTTTTCGATGTCATAACGATCCAGAAAGGGCTTACCAAACTTTTGGTTGACGTTGTAGCTGCTGCTGTTCAGATTTTCTTTGCCGCCATACTGCTTTCATTTTACCACCCAATCTTTATGGTTTTCGGGATTTTTACAGTCCTGGTTATCATTCTCATGCTTTTTTTCTTCTACAAAATTGGTGTCAAAACCAGTATTAAAGAATCTGAGTACAAGTATGAGGTGGTTGCTTATCTTGAAGAGGTAGCATCGAACCTTGATGAATACCGTAATTTACCCGGCAAACTGGTGGATGTAATAACAAGGACAGATGAGATTACGGCCAATTATCTCAGAGCACGTAACGACCATTTCAAAATTTTAAGAAAGTTCTTTGCAAGTTCAGTTGCCCTGCGTACTATTCTAATGGGTGGACTTTTGCTGTTGGGTTCTTACTATGTGGTTGAGCGTCAGATGACATTGGGCCAGTTTGTGGCTGCTGAGGTAATCATCGTGCAGATCAGTTATGCAGTTGAGAAGTTTATGACAAGTCTTAATACGATTTTTGATATGGTAACAGGAAGTGAAAAACTAGCTGCGGTGACAGATCTGGAATTAGAAGAAAGTGAGGTGAACCATGACTAGTGATACTAAAAATTATTTCGAAGAAGGAAAATGGGAAGAGTTGGGTACACTTTCCAGCCGTGAGGTTTTAGTGACCCGCGGGCAGCGCATCCTGGGGCGCGTTATGTTGATACTGCTTTTGATTTTTCTGCTGGGTTTGTTTTTACCCTGGAGACAAACCATTCCGGGCCGTGGCCAGGTTACTGCCCTGAGACCGGAAGATCGTCCGCAAACGGTACAAAATCAGATTGGTGGAAGGATTGAACATTGGGCTGTGAAAGAAGGACAAAAAGTCAATATTGGTGATACGATTCTGATTATATCGGAAACAAGCCAATCTTATTTTGATCCTGAACTGCCGACACGTCTTAGTGAGCAGCTTACGGCCAAAGAAGGAAGTGAAGCAGCTGCCAGTCAGAAGATGGATGCAACTGCCGCCCAGATTCGCGCCATGACGGCAGGTCTTCAAATTCAGCTGACGGCGGCGCGAAACAAGGTACGCCAGGCCGAGAACTATGTGGATATCGATAGTGCCGATCTTGTAGCCATCCAGAAGTTCTATGAGATTAGTAAGTCCCGGCTTGCCCGTTACGAAGTTGGTTATCAAAACGGATTATTTTCTCTGACCGATATTGAATCCAGAAGACTAAAACTTCAGGAGGATAATGCGAAGGTCATCAGCCAGCAAAATAAGCTGAACAATTCCATTCAGTCTTTGCTGAATGCACGGATTGATCTTGACAATATTAAGGCGCAATATGACCAGTCGCTTGCGAAAGCACAGTCGGATATGAGCTCAGCGCTATCCAGCAAGGTTGGCGCACAAGGTGAAATTTCAAAACTCCGCAATGAAATATCCAATACAAATATCCGTCGCGGCTTGTATGTCGTTCGCGCACCGCAGAGCGGATATGTTGTAAAAACGCTGAAAGCAGGGATTGGAGAAAATATTAAAGAAGGGGAATCTATCGCCACGCTCCAACCGGAAAATCCGCAGATCGCAGCAGAAATTTATGTGGATGCTATGGACGTTCCACTCATTTTGAACAACAGCGAAGTGAGGCTTCAATTTGAAGGATGGCCTTCGGTGCAGTTTTCAGGTTGGCCCTCTGTTGCCGTAGGGACGTTCTCCGGGCAGGTTTCGGTTATTGACCTGGTAAGCAGCTCAGGTGGAAAATATCGCCTGCTTGTCAGGCCGACGAACCCTGTGCCGGAAAATGATGAGGCTTGGCCCGTACAGCTACGACAAGGTTCGGGTGTTTATGGCCGCGTGATTCTTCGGACGGTGCCAATATGGTATGAAATATGGCGCCAGTTAAATGGATTTCCACCAAGTCTGGAAGCAGAACCGAAAGCGGGCGCGCCAACAAAATAAACTTTAAAATGATCTAAAATTGCTTATAAATGAAGCATTTGCATAAAAAAACATATGCCTTGTGCATGTTGTTACTAATGCTGGCGATGGCTTTTACTGAAAGCGTTGCTCAGCAGAAGGTAGTCAGCGACACAAGCAAAATGTTTGAATTAAAAGATTTGGAGGAAATTGTCTTCTTTAATCACCCCATTGTAAAACAGGCTGAACTGCTAAGCGAAGAAGCAAAAGCGAAAGTAATGCAAGCCTGGGGGGGCTTTGACCCGGCTTTGAAAAGCCATTTTGGAAGGAAGACTTTTGGTAATACCGAATATTATAACAACTGGTCTAACGAATTGAAAGTCCCTCTCTGGCTTGCCGGAGCGGATTTGAAAATTGGTTATGACCGAAACGTTGGGCCTTATACAAATCCGGAAACCCAGACCGGAACGCCGGGACTATCAGGCATTGGTGTAGCCATTCCAATTGGTCAGGGTTTTTTGATTGATGCCAGAAGAAATACTTTGCGACAGTCCAAGGTAATGGTCAACTATGCCGAAGCAGAACAGATTAAACAAATTAACAAAGTTTGGTTTGATGCGGTGAAAGATTATTGGAACTGGTTTTACGCACATCGTCAGTATGCCTTGGTTTTGGAAGGGGCCGAATTGGCTTTTACAAGATATGAAGCTGTTAGAAATCAGACACTCATGGGTGATAAACCTCCGATTGATTCGGTAGAAGCAGTCATTACGTATCAAGAGCGCAGCCTGCAGCTTGAAAAAATAAAAGTACAGCTTACCAACACGCGATTGTTACTTTCCAATCACTTATGGAGCAATCGGTTAGAACCTATGGAGTTGCCGGAGTATACTATACCTCAAAATCCGGTACAACAAAAAACAGGTTCTGACAGAACGCAGATTGATTCCTTGCTCGCCAATGCTGCCAGCGAACATCCTGAAATATTGATGCTGAAAAGTAAGGGTATGCAGCTTGAATTGGAAAGGAACTACCGAAGGGAACTATTAAAGCCGAAACTCAGCGTAAGTGCTTCTTTGCTAACCAGCCGTACTGCTTTCGGCCCGCAAGTGCCTGATAATTATCAGCTTCAATGGAGTAATTACAAGATGGGAATCGACTTTTCCTTCCCTTTGTTTTTAAGAGAACAACGTGGAAAGCTTCGTGAAGTTAAAGTAAAACAGCAGGCTCTGAATTTTGATCTTCAACAAACGGGAAGGGAAATTACTACTAACATTTTAAGCTCATATAATAAACTTATTGCTTACGAAGCGCAGCTGGCCATTCAGGCGCGCAGTGTAGAAAATCAACAGGTTTTGGTCAGCGGTGAGTTGGCTAAATTTGATTTGGGAGAAAGTACGCTGTTCCTGATCAATAGCCGGGAATCAAAACTGATTGATATGAGGATTAAAATGGCCGAACTTGTTACTGATTATCAGAAAGCCATCGCCGAGCTCTATTATGTTGCCGGAACATCTCAAAATAATACCCAGGTGGCCAGGAAATAACTTTCAGATCATTATTGACGTATGCTTTTTGCAGATTAATACTTACTTAGAGGACGCAAAGCAAAAAAACAGGCATCCGGAAATTTCCGGATGCCTGTTTTTTTGCTTAAATATCTTACAGATAATTACTTAAACAAGTTGCGCATTTTCTTTTGGGCCTTCAACTAATTTTTTGTTCAACTTGTTGTTGAATGATTGAAGATATGCGAAAATTACAACTCCTGTTACGACTCCTAATCCAATTATCTTTTTCATAAGTTTAATGTTTTCGTAGTGAATAATGCATCTGTTTCGATGCTTTTCATATTGTTTACAAAAACAGTACCAGAGCGTGCTGGGATTATGTGTAGATATGAACTAAGCTAAAATTTTCCATTTTATATTTAATTGAAAATATTAAGTTCCTGCGAAATTTCCAGGTTTTGGTGCTTTTAGTGTGTCAAATATGTCAGAATGATTTTATCAATTTCATTCAGAAAAAATAACATTTTCTTTCAGAAATCCAGCCACATTTTGAACGCCAGAGCCTTTTCCCGGCTAACAATGATCTCAATTGCGGGGCTTTTCAAAAGCTCAATTTTAAGTTTTCCGTTAAAATAATTATGTATTTGTCTGATAGCATCGATGTGCACAATGAATTGCCGGTTTGCCCGGTAGAAAAATTTAGGATCTAGCTGTTGCTCTAATTCTTCCAGCGTTTGGGGAAGTACCTCTTCATGTCCATTTTGCAACCGCGCTTTTGTGATCCTCAATTCGGAATATATGTATTCAATATCATTTACAAGTACCGTTTTAAAGCCGTCGCGGAAAGGCAGAAGGAACCGATTTCGGTACTCTTTTTTAGTCATCTGGCTCAACAATCCTTCGATGGATTTTGTCGTATCGTTCTGCTGTTTTTCCTCTACCATCCGGAACGAGTGTTCGAGTTCATCTTGTTCGATCGGTTTGAGAAGGTAGTCGATGCTATTAAACTTGAAAGCCCGTACGGCATATTCATCATATGCTGTGGTGAAAATAATGGGGCATTTAGGATTTAACTGCTCAAAAATTTCAAAACTAAGTCCATCCGGCAACCTTACGTCCATCATTATCAAATCCGGACATTCATTTTTCAGCAGCCAGTCTACGGTTTCCGAAACACTTTCCAGTACATCCAGGACCACAGCGTCCGGTTTTATAACCGAAATTAATCTTTTTAGCCTGGCAGCATTCGGTTTCTCATCCTCGATAATCAATATATTTTTAATCATGCTTTTATCAGCGGAATGGACACAGTAAAAAGATTTTTAGTTACACTTATTACCGGAGCTCTCTCAGAAAGAAGAGTATATCGCTGGACGATATTGTGAAGCCCGATACCTGAGGAAATTCCTTTCTTTTCCAGTGGAATGATCGAATTGGAAATAATAAGATCAAGATTTTGACCGCTCTGAATATTAATTTTCAACGGATTAGTTTTCACGAATTTGTTATGTTTCATCGCATTTTCTATTAGCAATTGCAGCGTCATGGGTGGCAATTGTAGATTCAAATGGGCCTGATCGATTTCGATCTTAAATTCAATACCTGTGCCGGCTCTGTGTTCCAGCAGGAAAATATAGGCATTTAAAAACTTCAATTCTTCTTCAAGCGTGATCAGGTTGCGTTTGGAATTAAGCAGTAGGTACCGGTATACCTTTGATAAATTTTCTGAGTAATTATACCCAAGATGCTGGTCTTCCAGAATAAGCTCGGAAAGTACACTCAGATTATTAAACACAAAATGAGGGTCAAGCTGCAACTTTAAAGCCTGCAATTCCGCTTCTGCTGCGGCTTGCTTGTGCTGTGCTGATTTCAACTTATGTTCCGTGGCATCAAGATCAGCATTTTTCCAGTTCGTGATCAGATAGTCTCCGGTATGAATGGCGCTGATTATCAGTGCTATAAAAATACTTATCGTCACCCATTGCCAGTATAAAACGTTCCTCTCATGCTCGCTGAATCCTTCATGGTCGTTACCGGCAAAAAAGGTAATGACGAGTAATTGAGAAAAAACCAGGATAATAGCGCTGCAAATATTCAGGCCCGTTTCAAGTCCCAATCGAAAAAGCGGTCTTTCAATCCAGGGAACAGACTTATTCAATTTTGCATGAATGGACATGCTCGCCACCGCTATCATGATACAAAAAATGGATGATAACAACCATTCGGCCAGCAGTTCAGTAATCGGTCTTTTGAAGTAACCACTCCACCAACTGTCATAAGGATCTAGCGTGTAAGAAAACAGGTAAAACATGACAAAGGAAAGCCCGGCCAAGACAATCGCCTTACTTCTTGTCGTGATCAACTGCTTACTTGAAATTTCCATGTTTTGTTATTTGTCAGATAAAAGTCTCAAAGGTACCATGTTCAGAATATAATTGATTTGTTTTTCAGATTTCAAATTCGTCAACCGTTGCTCCGTATCCGGCTGCATAATCTTTAATTTTACAGAAAATGTTTTTCGGCGCAACGCTGAGAAAACCGGATGGAAATAGAACTCGTTTTATGCTGTTGTGTTCAAATGAATTTTTTAAGACCGACGGGAAAAACTCTGTTTCATGTTCCGTCATTGGATCTAAATTTTGTTGAATTGTTTTTTGACACAGTCCCACAATTAACAATTCTGATCTGTAAAATGAAATTTTTTGTCTAAGATCCTCAATGAAATTTCCGACGATCAAATGAAATTCAACATCCAGCGCGTACGTAATTTTAATGATATCCTTCACAGCCGCCAACCGCTTTATTTGCATCGATATCAAACTCTCCGTCGGTACAGAAGATAGTTGCGTATGCAAATTATACAGCTCCGGATTGTATGAGGTCATCAGTATCAGTTTGGCCCCGTGGCGAAAGGCTGCGTTAACGGCGTACCGTAAAGCATCGTCTCCATTTTTTGAAAAATCAGTTGCTACGATAATGCTTTTCATTTCCTTATTTAAGATGATATGAATGCAAAACTAAAAGCCGGTCTTGCCAAAAAATTTTAAAAATTACCGAAGCGTAGAAATCCACGACTGAGCCGGAGACAGGTGTTACATAAAACGTAAGGTAACAGATTGATCATTTTTTTTTTAGAACCTATTGCGGCTCGATAGCAACGGACAGATAGGTCAGGAGCCACTTCAACAGGAAACACTCGGGTGCTTTAAGTTACGAAAACTGGAATTTTGATTCAGTTTGACACGTCTTCCGTTTCAGTCGCGAAAAAGTACGTTTCAGTAAAAAAAACCGAGATTTCAGCCACTTGTCCTGAGTTTATTTGCCGATAAATTCAAAATTACTCACAATGTCTTATCGTATTTTTAAACCAAAGTTGCTTGTCAAATGCCTTTGCATATTTAGTATGGCCACCGTATTAACCTCATGCGGTGCAGGTTCAGAGCAGAGCGGTATGGGGGAAGCGCCACCACAGGAAACTGATTTTCTGGAATTGAACAGCGGAAATGCAACTGTAAAAACATCCTATCCAGGCTCCATTGAAGGAAGCGTAAATGTCGATATTAAGGCGCAGGTTACGGGTTATCTGGATGCCATTTACGTCAAAGAAGGAGATTATGTCAAAAAGGGACAATCGTTATTCAAGATAAAAAGTGATGTTTTCAACGAGCAGGTCAACAATAGCACCGCAGGGCTGAAATCAGCGCTGGCCGCGCAGGCTAACGCCAGTCTCGAACTGGAAAAGATCCGTCCTTTGGTCGACGGCAAGGTTGTTTCCGATATTCAGCTGAAAGCTGCGCAGGCAAATTATGACGCAGCGACAGCGCAGGTCGCGCAAGCGAAAGCAGCACTGGGTTCTTCGCAGCTCAATGCAGGATTTGCCTTGATCAAAGCGCCTGTCAGCGGCTATATCGGACGTATACCAAACAGAGTTGGTAATCTTGTCACGCCATCAGACCAAATGCCGCTTACGTCCTTATCGGAAATTGATCAGGTGTTTGTGTATTTCTCGATGAGTGAATCTGATTTTATAGCCTTCGGGAAAGCCAGTCCGGGAAAGAATGAAAAAATTGAGCTGATTATGGCCGACGGATCGACATATGAGCACAAAGGAAAACTGGAAAGCGCAAGTGGAAATATTGACCGGACAACAGGCAGTATGAGTATGAAAGCAGTTTTTCCAAATCCGAAAAAACTGCTTCGCTCGGGTGGAGCGGGCAAGATTGTTATTCATCAAACACTGAACGATGTGTTGAACGTGCCGATGGCAAGTGTGAAGGATATTCAGGAGAAATTCTTTGTGTTTAAACTCGCTGACAGTAACAAGGTAGCCATGACTCCCATTCAGATCGCAGGAAAATCCGGCAACACATACCTTATCAGATCAGGTGTGGAAAATGGCGATAAAATTGCTTTGAACCGCATTGATGTACTCAATGAAGGTATGAAGGTGACGCCCAAAATGGTACCTGCTGACTCCCTTTCCAAGTAATTTTAAGACAATAGTTTTATGTTAAAAAATATTATTGACAGACCCGTCATGGCGACGGTGATTTCTGTCGTGCTGCTCATTTTGGGTATTATCGGATTAACCCGTTTGCCCGTCACAAGATTTCCGGATATTTCTCCGCCGACGGTTATGGTATCGGGAAGTTATCCGGGAGGTAATAGTGAAGCGGTAATCCGTTCCGTAGTGACTCCTTTAGAAGAGCAGATAAACGGGGTTGAAAATATGCAGTATATCAAATCTACTGCCAGCAATGATGGTTCGTTTTCGATCAGCGTGATTTTTAAACAGGGCGTAAATCCTGATCAGGCTGCTGTAAATGTTCAAAACCGTGTACAGGCCGCAACACCGATTCTGCCGCAGGAAGTTATCCAAATGGGGTTGACAACTTCTAAACAGCAGAATAGCATGATCATGATTTTCAATGTCTTCACGACAGACAATGAAAAATATGACGAGCTTTTCCTGCAAAATTATGTCAATATCAACCTGATTCCACAGATCAAACGAGTACCTGGCGTAGGTCAGGCGCAAGCATTTGGTGTGAAGGATTATTCCATGCGCGTATGGCTGAACCCACAAAAAATGGCGAATTATGGATTGATCCCGGCAGACGTTAATCAGGCAATCGCCGATCAAAGTATTGAATCGGCGCCTGGAAAGCTGGGTCAGGAATCGGATGCCGCGCTGGAATATGTAATGCGCTACAAAGGGAAAAAGAATCAGACCGAGCAGTATGAAAACATAATAGTGAAGCGAAACGGAACAGAAATGGTGCGGTTGAAAGACGTCGCCCGGATCGAATTTGGTTCGCTCAATTATAATGGAAATACAACATCGAACGCTAAAAATGCCGTAACGGTTGCGATCCTGCAAACGACAGGTTCGAATGCCAATGACATTGAAGTAGGGGTGACCAATGAATTGAAAAAGGCCTCAAAATCTTTCCCTCCGGGCGTGGAATATACCAGTCTGATGAGTACGAAAGAGCGGCTGGATGAAGCGACAAGCCAGGTAAAATCCACACTTATCGAAGCATTCATTCTGGTTTTTATTGTGGTATTTATATTTCTTCAGGATTTTCGTTCTACCATCATTCCGGCAATTGCTGTGCCGGTCGCTATCGTGGGAACTTTCTTTTTTCTGATGGCTTTCGGGTTCACAATCAATGTTCTGACACTATTTGCTTTGGTGCTTGCAATTGGTATTGTAGTCGATGACGCCATTGTGGTCGTTGAAGCGGTGCATAGTAAAATGGAGGGGTCCAGTATGTCCGGGAGAGAAGCTACACATAGTGCAATGAGCGAAATCACTGGTGCGGTTATCTCTATTACTCTGGTGATGTCGGCCGTTTTTATTCCTATCGGTTTTATGACGGGATCTTCCGGGATTTTCTACAAACAATTTGCCTATACCTTAGCGATTGCGATTATCATCTCGGCAGTGAATGCCTTGACGCTTACGCCGGCCTTATGTGCGCTGCTTTTGAAAAACACACATGCCGGTGAACACGATACGGAGCAGCAAAAGCATGGATTTAAAGGACGTTTTTTTACGGCTTTCAACGCGGGTTTTGATAACCTGACCGGAAAATATATCAAAGGTTTGAAATTCCTGATTGGCAGAAAATGGATCGGAGCAGGGCTGACACTCTTGATTACCGGCATTGCAGCCTGGCTGATGATTAGTACGCCAAAAAGTTTTGTACCCATGGAGGACGACAGCTTTATTGTTTACAGTCTGAGCATGCCTCCGGGAACAGCGCTTGATCGGACAACCGCAGTAGCAACGAAAATAGATAAGATTCTTGCCGGTATGGAAGCTGTCAAAACCAGTTCGACCATTACAGGTTTTAATATTTTATCGAACAGTTCGAGTCCGGCGTATGCTGTTGGATTTATCAAGTTGAAAGACAAAAAAGATCGTGGCAAAATTCAGGACATTGATGAAGTTTTGGCGACGATGACCGGCCAGTTTGCTGGAATAAAAGAAGGTACTGTCATGGCGTTCCGCAGTCCTCCCGTAGAAGGTTACGGAGTGACCAGCGGCGCTGAGATAGTTCTTCAGGACAAAACGGGCAAGGATGCTACTGCGTTGAAGGAAATGTCTGATAAAGTTATCGGACAGATTATGCAGCAGCCCGGAGTACAGTTCGCTTACACGACATTTCGGACAGATTATCCGCAGCTGGAAATGGAAGTTGACGACGAGAAAGCCAAGCAAATGGGCGTCAGCGTAAGCGGTATGATGAGTGCTATCCAGACATACTTCTCTGGTGACCAAAGTTTGAACTTTACCAAATTTGGAAAGTTCTATCGCGTGAGTGTCAAAGCAGACGGCATATTCAGAACGGATGAGCAGGCTTTTAATGAAATATTTGTCCGTAATGATCAAAACCAGATGGTCCCGGTGAAATCGCTGATCACTTTACATAAGGTTTATGGCCCAGAATCGGTAAGTCGCTATAATCTCTTTAATGCGTTGACGATCAGCGTTGTCTCGCTTCCGGGAGCAAGCAATGGTGATATCATGCAAAATCTTGAAAAAAACGTGTTTGAAAAGCTGCCGGCGGATTACGGCTATGAATGGACAGGTTTAAGTCTGGAAGAAAAATCAGCCGGTAACCAGACGATGATGATCCTTGGTTTGTGTCTTTTATTTGTCTATTTCCTTCTGGCCGCACAATTTGAAAGTTATCTGCTTCCGCTATCTGTATTGCTCTCGATCCCTACCGGTATCGTAGGCGCTTTTGCAGCAATCAAATTTATCGGGCTGGATAATAACATCTATGTCCAGGTCGGACTCATCATGCTTGTCGGACTTTTAGCTAAAAATGCCATTCTGATCGTGGAGTTTGCTGTGCAGCGCCGGGCCGCGGGATATAGTATAAAAGATTCCGCGATAGAAGGCGCTAAGTCAAGGCTACGCCCGATCATTATGACGTCACTTGCTTTTATCGTCGGGATGGTTCCTTTGATGCTGGCAACAGGAGGTTCAGCGGTTGGTAATAAATCGATCAGCACAGGTGCCGCTTTTGGCATGTTGACAGGTGTGCTTCTGGGTATTTTTGTAATACCGCTTTTGTATATGCTGTTCCAGTACTTGCAGGAAAAAATATCAGGTAACAAGCAAGTTGTAGTTCAATCTGTTAATGAACAAAAATGAAATCGATCAATAAAAATATAGCAGTCGGACTAATGCTGGCGACAGGTCTTGGGTCTTGCGTGGTAGGGAAAAAATATGAACCTGCGAACACAGAAATTCCCGGTCAGTATCGTACAGGCATTGCGGTAACTGCGGATTCTGTGCAGTTACCATGGCGAACATTTTTCAACGAGCCACAACTTGTGAGCCTGATTGAAAAAGCGCTGGAAAGGAATAACGACATCGCCATTGCCCTGAAAAATGTGGAGCATCTGGACCTGGCGGTCAGGGAAGCAAAGTTGGGACTACTTCCGACATTGAATCTGAACGCCGGAGCCAGCCGGGCATTTTTATCGAAAAATTCCCTGAACGGTTCTCTGAGTGAGCAGTTTGTCGGGACTTCTTACATGGATAACTATGACGCTTCGCTTCAACTTTCCTGGGAAGCTGATATCTGGGGTAAGGTCAAAATGCAGAAGGAAGCTGCGATTGCCAACTATTTTGGACAGAAAGAAAATCTTACAGCGTTAAAAACGAGAATTATAAGCCAGGTTGCTCAGTCGTATTATAACTTGATCAGCCTGGATGAACAGTTGAAAATTGCCCGGCAAAATATCGCCCTGAGTGACAGTACCCTGGATATGATGAAGCTGCAATACAATGCCGGACAGATCAATTCTCTTGCACTGAGCCAGGCGGCGGCACAAAAGAAAACTGCGGAACTGCTTGTTCCGCTTGCGAAGCAAAACATTGCAGTTCAGGAAAACGCGTTAAGCATATTATGCGGCAACTATCCGGATAGTATTACCCGTGCGGGAACTTTGGCAACTGTGAAACCGAATACTGCGTTTGCATCGGCGGTTCCGGCGCAGCTGCTTAGCCGCAGACCTGACGTGAAAGCGGCGGAGTATGTGGTTGTCAATGCCAATGCAAGAACCGGTCTGTCAAAAGCTGCCATGTATCCGGCATTCAGCCTTACCCCACAGATTGGCGCAAATTCTTTCAAGTTTAACAGATGGTTTGACCTGCCGGGATCCATGGCCCGAACAATCGCTATTAATATGACACAGCCGATTTTTCAAAAAAGGGCTTTAAAGACAGCTTATGAAACCGCAGTAGTGGAACAGGAAAAGGCGGTAATTCAATTTAAACAAACGGTTTTGACAGCGGTCGGCGAGGTATCAGATGCAATGGCTAAGTCAAACGGCGCGGCCGAAAGAAAGATACTTGTCGAAGAAAAAACTGCTTTATTAAATAAAGCCACGGACGACGCCATGAAGCTTTACAAGAGCGGAATGGCTACTTATCTCGAAGTCATAACGGCTCAAAACAACAGGCTCCAGAATGATCTTGAAGCGATAACGATCCAGCTGGAACGGCTAAATGCTGTGACTGATCTTTATCGGGCATTGGGTGGCGGAGTCAACTAACAAAAACAGCTTGCCCGAAATAATTCTTTTCGGGCAAGCTGTAATAAATATTGATTTTCGCACGGCGCCTTACCTGTGAATAATCTGGTAGATCATAAAATTGATGTTTGATAAAGCACGCACAATCCCGGGAATTGGCTGGCTACATATGATCATTTCAAAACCCCCGGGTTATTGGTTAACTGTTTCAGGTTTGCTTTTTCGCAAAACCACCTGCTCTGTTTTTAAAATAGTTCTTCCTTTTTTAGTCTTGCTTTCTGTTTTGGCAAGCTTCACAACATCGCCCTGGTATCGGATAAGGTAGGGTGTTTTTTCCTTTTTGAATTTTCCAATATATAGATTGTTCCCTTCAAGCCGAACGGGTAATTTCTCAGAATGTTTACCAAAACCTTGCGAAATTATCACTGTGTTACTTTCAGTAAACTCGAAAAACTTTTCATTAGGTTTATAAACTTCTTCATCCTGATCGATCACTTTTCCATCGGATTTTTCTACCTCAACTTTTGATAATACATCCCATTTTCCCTTCAATGGAAAATTAACAGTACTGTCGGGAGATTGGCACGCACCCGTAAGACATTGTATCAACAACAGTAATATTAGATATGACTTTATATTTTTCGACATAGTATTAAAAGAAAATTCATTGTAAATGATGCGCTTTGAATCAGGTTTTCTCTGAATGTTATTAAAAGCATCGAACGCAATGAAGTTACTTGATGGATTGATGCGTTGGTGAATATCTGACTATCTGCCGGATTTACAAGCGTCAGTGAATTAATTAGTAACGAAAATCTCTTTACGTCTGATTTACTAAATGACTATTCAATGACTTAACTAATTGAAAATCAACGTTAGAGATAATAATGCATTATTAGTCTAATTGGGCTACCGTTTATACACTCCGTTCTTTGCAAATAATCGGGTCGAAAGCGTGCACTAATGATATATTCTACGTGAATTCCAAGGCTTTTTAATTGCTTAAGTAATGTATAAAGATTTGTAAAACTCAATGGCAGAAATACGGGCGTTGCAGGTGCAGTTATACAGCGAATTAGTGCTGGAATACTGAAATTACTTCATTACGCCAGGGGGTATCAAGTAATCTCACAGTCTCTGATAGCTCTATTAGCTTTGTTATATTTTCTCTCCTTTTATTTACGTGATTTAACAGTACGGTAATATTTTAATTCAATTTTAATTTGGATTTAATACCGTACTAACGAACGTCAGCGGTATTTGTAACCAAGTTTACATGAGGACCTAACAATTCACTCCTTGCCTTGATAACTGTTGCATCCAATGAAAAAGTTATTTAAAATTCTTTTACCCGTTTGCATTCTGCTTTTTGGCGGATACATCCGGCTTTCCGGGAATGCACTGGCTGAATTTGCCGATGATTCTGTACTAAATAACAGTGGCGTGGCCGCATTCAATTTATTTTCTTTTAGCCAGGATTGCCGAGAGCTGATCGTTAAGCCTGTGTTATCAGACATTGAAAGAGAAAATGGGCTGAACCATGCGGCTAAGGTGGAAGAAAAGGAAGATGAATTACAATCTTTCAAAAAACATCTTGATTTTAACAATGACTTAAATGTACCCTGCGTATCTCAAATACCAGGATATGCTCACTACTACACTCAACGATTTTTATTTTCCAATCACAATTTTTCATATCTCCCATCATACAGCGCCTTATTCCTCAGATTAGGAGTGCTGAGGATTTGATACCGTTCAACAGGCAACAGTCTGTCTTCACGTTTTACTTTACTTCGTTGCAAAACAGTGGCGATGAATTAGTTAAACGACTCACCAGGTATGTGTTGCAAACACATCCGCTCAATTTAGAATAATCAAAAAATCAAATTGTATAACTATCAAATCGTCATGAAGAGAATTCTCATGGTCATCAGCTTGTGTGCGTTGTTGCTACATACAGGTTGTGAATCAAAAAAAGAAGAAAAAGAAGAGGAAGTGGATTACCTGGTTACCAGCCCTTTGCAAAAAGATACGCTGGTTACAAAAGAGTATGTTGCTCAAATCCACGCCATCAGCCACATTGAGTTAAGAGCTCTTGAAAAAGGGTACCTTCAGAATATTTATGTTGATGAGGGGCAGGTTGTTAAGAAGGGACAGCTTATGTTCAAGATTATGCCGATGATCTACGAAGCTGAGACGCAAAGGGCTCAGGCTGAGGCGAATTTTGCGGAAATAGAATATAAAAATACAAAGTCACTGGCCGACAGCAATGTAGTATCTAAAAACGAACTTGCACTGGGCAAAGCTAAATTTGACAAGGCGAAAGCGGAGTTGGGTCTGGCGAAAGCACATCTTGGTTTTACGGAGATCAGAGCGCCGTTCAGTGGTATAATGGACCATTTTCAGGGAAGACTTGGTAGTCTTGTCAACGAAGGAGATTTGCTTACGACTTTGTCCGACAACAGCAAAATGTGGGTTTACTATAACGTACCAGAAGCTGAATACCTGGATTACAAGACACAGATTATCAAAGAAGGAGCTTTGAAAGTGGAACTGCAAATGGCTAACAATAAGCTTTTTGATTATCCCGGGCTGGTTGAAACGATCGAAGCTGATTTCAATAATGAGACTGGTAATATCGCTTTCAGGGCAACATTCCCGAACCCGAAAGGATTGCTCAGACATGGTGAAACAGGTAATATTCTTGTTAAACTTCCGATCAAGAATGCGCTGATCATCCCTCAGAAAGCGACTTTCGAAGTTTTGGAAAAGAAATATGTCTACGTGCTGGATAAGGATAACGTAATCCGTTCCCGTGAGATTACGATTGAAGCAGAGCTGCCACACATTTTTGTCGTGAAGTCGGGTTTGAAAACGACTGACAAAATCCTTTTGGAAGGCTTGCGGCAGGTAAAGGAAAACGAAAAAATTCATTCCAAATTCGTGAAGCCTGATTCTGTTATCTCTCATTTAAATCTGTATGCCGAATAATCAGGTATCTAAAAAGTAAAAAGACATGTTCAATCAATTCATAAGAAGACCTGTTTTCGCTATTGTGATTTCGATCATGATCGTGTTTATAGGCATCCTGGCGATTGAGAAATTACCGATTTCTCAGTTCCCGGACATTGCCCCAACCACGGTTAACATTTTTATAGCTTATCCTGGTGCGAGTGCTGATGTGTTAGTAAAATCTACGTTGATCACTTTGGAACAGGCGATCAACGGTGTTCAGGATATGCGTTATATTGCGACGGATGCAACCAGCGCCGGTGAAGCTACGCTCAGAATTATCTTTGAGCCCGGGACGGACCCGAATGACGCTGTTATCCGGGTCAAGACAAGGGTGGATCAGGTGATGCCGCTTTTGCCTGAACTAGTTCAGAGAGAAGGGGTTGTTATCACGCCCGTTCAGCCAAGTATGTTGATGTACGTTAACCTTTATTCAAAGGAAAAAAGCATCGACGAAAAATTCCTGTTTAACTACGCAACTGTTAAAATGATCCCTGAAATTCAGCGAACCAAAGGGATTGCCCGGGCACAAATATTGGGTAGCCGGAGATATGCGATGCGTCTGTGGCTGAATCCGGAACGTATGCGTGCTTACAATGTTTCCACGGAAGAAGTAATGAAGGCGGTAGGGGAGCAAAGTATTGTCGGACGCCCTGGTCGTATCGGACAAAGTTCCGGTATTGCAGCGCAGTCGCTGGAATATGTACTTACCTACAAAGGACGGTATGACAAGCCGGAAGAGTATGAGGGAATTATCATCCGGGCCAATGCGCAGGGTGAAAGTATTCATTTGCGTGATATCGCCAAGGTTGAGTTGGGTAGTGAATTCTTCGATATTTATTCCAACCTGGACGGTCATCCTTCTGCGGCGATCGTTTTAAGACAAAACTACGGTAGTAATGCAAGCGATGTTATTGAAGAAGTTAAGAAGAAACTCGATGTGATGAAGCAAACCTTCCCTCCTGGAGTGGATTACAAAATCAGTTATGACGTTTCCCAGTTTTTGGATGCGTCTATCGAGCAGGTTATTGATACATTGCGTGACGCATTTATCCTGGTTGCCCTGGTTGTATTTGTATTTCTTGGCGACTGGCGGTCCACTTTGATCCCGATCCTTGCGGTTCCGGTATCTCTGATTGGTGCGTTCTTTGTAATTCAGGGTTTTGGACTTTCCATCAACCTGATCACCCTTTTTGCCCTTGTACTTGCGATCGGTATTGTGGTCGATGATGCGATTGTCGTCGTCGAGGCCGTTCATGCCAAGTTTGAGGAAGAGCCGGGCATATCACCCTATAATGCGGTGAAAAAAGTATTGTCTGAGATCAGTGGAGCGATTATTGCGATCACGGCCGTAATGGTTTCGGTATTTCTTCCAATTTCATTTATGTCTGGTCCGGTTGGTACTTTCTATCGTCAGTTCTCGATCACAATGGCCAGTTCAATTGTAATTTCAGCCTTGATCGCCTTAACATTAACGCCGGTATTGTGCGCCATGCTGCTGCAAAATCATCACGGACATGAAAGGAAGAAAAACATTCTTACAAAAGCACTTGACAGCTTCAACCGGGTATTTGATAAACTTACAGGCAGATATGTGAGCTTGTTGAAAAAGATCGTAAGTAGAAGAGCGGTTACCTGGGGCGTGTTGCTGGCATTCTGTGCGGGAATTGTATATGTGAACAAGATTTTGCCGGCAGGATTTATTCCAAACGAAGATCAGAGCACGATTTATGCGATCATTCAGACGCCTCCGGGTTCTACGTTGGAAAAAACCAATGAAGTATCCCGACGCCTTCAGAAAATTTGTGAAGAGGTGGGTGGAATTGAATCGGTATCATCTCTGGCCGGTTACGAGATTATGACAGAGGGACGTGGTTCTAACGCCGGTACCTGTTTGATCAACTTGAAACCTTGGCACGATCGTGACAAGAACGTGAAGGAAATAATGGAGGAACTGGAAGCAAAAACAAGAGGTCTTGGAGCGGTAGTTGAATTCTTCGAACCACCAGCGATTCCAGGTTTCGGTACTTCCGGTGGTTTCTCAATGCGTTTACTGGATAAAAATTCTGACACTGATTATAGCGAGTTCGATAAGGTTAACAAGAAGTTTATGGAAGATCTGGCAAAACGTCCGGAGCTGACAGGTTTGTTTACTTTCTTCGCTGCGAACTATCCTCAATACGAGTTGCAGATCGACAACCAGCTGGCGATGCAAAAGGGAGTTTCGATCGGAAAAGCGATGGATAACCTGAACATTATGATCGGTAGCACATACGAACAAGGTTTTACAAGATTTAACCAGTTCTTCAAAGTATACGTCCAGTCTGATCCAAGTTTCAGAAGACTCCCGTCCGATCTTTTAAAACTTTTTGTTAAAAACGATGCGGGAGAAATGGTACCCTATTCATCATTCATGACACTTAAAAAAGGTCAGGGGCCTAATGAAATTACCCGTTTCAACTTGTATAACTCGGCAGCGATCCAGGGCCTTCCGGCCAAGGGATATACCACGGCGGATGCTATTCAGGCAATACGCGAAGTTTCTGCCAAGACGTTGCCACAGGGATACGATATCGCCTTTGAAGGTCTTTCTTATGACGAATCGATTCGTGGTAATGAATCTCTGGTTGTTTTCACGATTGTATTAGCCTTTGTATATTTTGTGTTGGCTGCTCAGTATGAAAGTTTCATAATCCCTCTTGCGGTAGTTCTATCGCTGCCTGTCGGTGTGTTTGGTTCATTCCTTCTTCTAAAATTGATGGGATTGGAAAACAACATTTATGCACAGATCGGTTTGATCATGCTCGTCGGGTTGCTTGGTAAAAACGCCGTACTGATCGTAGAGTTTGCCGTCCAGAAGCGGTCGCAGGGTGAGACGATCCTCAACGCAGCTATTGAAGGTGCCAAAGTTCGTTTCCGTCCAATCCTGATGACCTCATTCGCTTTCGTTGCAGGTTTGATTCCGTTGATCAGTGCTACTGGTGCAGGAGCGATTGGGAACCGTACGATTGGAGCTTCGGCCATGGGTGGTATGTTGTTCGGAACTATATTCGGAGTAATCATCATTCCCGGACTCTATGTTATATTCGGAACGTTGGCCGATGGTAGAAAAATGATCAAAGATGAAGAAGACGGCTCGTTGTCCGAACAATTTGTTCATGCAATCGATGCTTTCCCTCAAACTAATGAACCTCATAATGATGCGCAATAAGAGAATAATAAACTGGGTCGGAATTACACTAATTGCTCTGACCTATACCGCATGTAGTGTTCCGTCTTTGGTTCAAAAAACTGAGAATAAAGTTGTCCCTGTGAGCTATAAAGGCTCACAGGATTCGACCAACAGCGGAAAAGTAAGTTGGAAAGTGTTTTTTACAGACACGGCGCTGACTGCCCTGATTGATACAGCGTTGCTGAATAATCAGGAATTAAACATCACAATGCAGGAAATCGAGATTTCGAAAAATGAAGTGATGGCAAGAAAAGGGGAGTACCGGCCATTTGTAAGCCTTGGCGGTGCAGCGGGTGTCGAGAAGGCATCGCGGTATACGCTTCCGGGCGCTACGGAGGAAATTACGGAGATCAAACCTGGAAAAAGAACTCCTGATCCGCTAACAGATTTTCGTTTCGGAGCATCGGCAACCTGGGAAGTCGATATCTGGCACAAGTTACGGAATGCGAAAAAAGCAGCTGTGTCTCGCTATTTGTCTTCTGTGGAAGGGAAAAATTTCATGATGACAAATCTGGTTTCAGAGGTTGCCAATAATTATTACGAATTATTAGCTCTTGACAGTCAGCTTGAAATTCTGCAACGGAATATCGAGATTCAGAGCAACGCTTTGCGTATTGTTAAAATGGAGAAAGAAGCGACAAAGGTTACTGAACTTGCTGTTCGCAGATTTCAGGCACAGGTACTTAATACCCAAAATCTGCAATACGATATCAAACAACGGATTGTTGAGGCAGAAAACAGAATTAACTTTCTGGTAGGGCGTTATCCGCAGCCGGTTGCAAGAACTCATCAGAACTTTGAAACTTTATTACCGGCAATCGTTCAGTCAGGAATTCCGTCGCAGTTATTGGAAAACCGTCCTGACGTCAGACAAGCTGAAAATGATCTTGCAGCGTCAAAGCTGGATGTTCAGGTAGCAAAGGCGAATTTTTATCCTCGCTTAGGTCTTACGGCAGTACTCGGTATTCAGTCATTTAGCCCGATTTATCTGGCCAAAGCACCCAAGTCGATTATTTCTTCTCTTGCAGGTGATCTGGCTGGTCCTTTGATCAACAAAAATGCAATAAAAGCGACTTATTATAGCGCAAATGCCAAGCAGATACAGGCAGTTTATAACTATCAACGCACGGTTTTAAACGCTTATATTGAAGTTACCAATCAGTTGTCAAGAATCGATAACCTGGAAAAAAGTTACGATTTGAAAAAGAGTGAAGTGGAAGCACTTACCGAGTCGATCAATATTTCAAATCGTCTGTTTGCATCTGCAAGAGCGGATTATATGGAAGTATTATTGACGCAACGCGATGCTCTTGAATCAAGATTCGACCTGGTTGAAACGAAAATGAATCAGATGAATGCCATGGTAGATATCTACCGTGCGCTTGGAGGTGGCTGGAAATAGTCAGTACAGATTCTGGTGAATCTACTTTTAAATTAATAAAAAAGTGACTGCGGACCTCCTGGAATTCGCAGTCACTTTTTTTATTTCATAAAGATCTTATTTTTCTCATTAGGCGGCGGCATTTTCAGTGAGTTAAATCGAAGCAGATTTTGGTATTGATTATTAATTTCCTGTAACGAAATTTATTTAATCGGTTTCGCTCCAAAAATTTTAGCACATATATTATTGTAATACAACATATTAAAATTTTTAACGAATTTTTATGAAAAATAATCGCCGACATTGTCCAGAACGGAAAACTGGATTGTCATTTGTTTTTAACATTTAAACTTTCAGAAAAATGGAACCAAGAATCAATGTTCAGGCAAAGGGTCAAAATGCGTTAAAAACTATATTTGGCATCGGTAGTTATTTGAAAAAATCGTCAATAGAAAAGCAGCTTTTAGAGCTTGTGAATCTACGTGTATCGCAAATTAACAATTGTGCTTATTGCCTGGATATGCACGCAAAAGAGCTTATTGAACTGGGTGAAAGTTTACAAAGAATTTACAGCATCAGTGCCTGGGAAGAAACGCCATATTACACATCCCGTGAAAGAGCTGCATTTGCGTGGGCAGAAGCGGTAACACATTGTGATGTAAAAGACAACGTTTACAAACAAGCGATAGCGGAATTTACAGAGGAAGAGCTGATTGATCTGACGCTTGCCGTAACGACAATTAATACCTGGAACCGCTTTAATCTTGCTTTTCCAACCACGCCTGGGACCTACAGAGTTGGCCAGTTTGGATGATAATTTAATTCCTCTTAATCTTATAGTACTGTAATGTCCATTAAACAATCAGCAAGATGAATGAATTCCTATTAGTTTTTCGCCGGGATTTCCAAAGCAGAGAAGAACAGCCTTCGCCCGATCAAATGCAGGAGCATTTTAAAAACTGGAAAAATTGGTTTGGCAGTATAGCTGCCCAGGATAAACTGGCCAGACCCTTGCAGCGATGGGACGGAGAGGGGAAAGTAGTTACGCAAAATAAAACTGTTTTAAACGGGCCATATGCAGAAATCAAAGAATCGATAGGAGGTTTAATTATTATAAAAGCAGCTGATTATGAAGAAGCTTCAGAGATTGCAAAAGGGTGCCCGATATTGGATCTGGGTGGAAATGTAGAGATCCGGATGGCATTTTAAGAAGATCATACCTTGAAAGTAAAATGTCTTCGTTATTTTACGAAGACATTTTTGTTAAAATCATGGAAGAAGGAGAATTGTTGCCCCACTTATTCAGAACGGAATATCAGAAGATGGTTTCAGTGCTCTGTTATCGGTTTGGTATTGAGCATATTGAAATCGCACAGGATATAGTTAGCGATACATTTCTGTCTGCTACCGAGGTATGGAGCGTTAAGGGAATTCCGGAAAATCCTCCGGCATGGCTTTACACTGTGGCTAAAAATAAAACTAAAAATTATTTAAAAAGAAATTCGCTATTTGAGCAAAAGGTTTCGGAGGAAATCCGGTACAAAACACTTGCCGGTGAGGAACTTGAAATTGATATGTCCCATAAAAACATAACAGACAGTCAATTAGCGATGATCTTCACAGTTTGCAACCCGAATATATCCGGCGAATCACAAATAGCGCTGGCTTTAAATCTGTTATGCGGATTCGGAATTCAGGAAATTGCAGATGCGTTTTTAACTAATAAGGAAGTAATTTATAAAAGAATCGGAAGAGCCAGGGAAAAACTTAAGGAGGCGAAACTGAAAATTGAACAGCCATCTCAATCCGAGATTAACAACAGACTTGAAACTGTACTTACGACTTTGTATTTGCTTTTTTCGGAAGGATATTACTCAACTTCTCAAAATACCACTCTTCGCATGGACCTTTGTGCCGAGGCGATGCGACTCAATTATCTGCTTGCTCAAAATGAGAATACTAACAAGCCGGAAGTTAATGCTTTACAGGCGTTAATGTGTTTTCATGCGTCACGATTCGAAGCGAGGACAAGTAGCAACGGTGAGATTGTCTTGTATGAGGATCAGGATGAAAAACTTTGGGATCGGGAGCTTATGGAAACCGGTGAATATTTTTTAAATCAGGCTGCGAAAGGTAATAAACTTACTAAATTCCATCTGGAAGCAGGCATTGCTTACTGGCATACCCACAAGGAAGATACGCTTGAAAAATGGGAAAATATACTGGACCTCTACAATCACTTGCTCATTTTAGAATACTCTCCGGTAGCGGCTCTCAACAGAACTTTCGCTTTGGCTAAAACTAACAAAAAAGAGCAGGCGATTCGGGAGGCGGAAAAACTAAATCTGAAGGATAACCATTTTTACCATTCCTTACTGGGAAATTTATATACCGACATCGATAACGAAAAAGCGCTGCAATCTTTCGAGACCGCTTGGAAACTGGCTCATTCTTCATCAGACAAAGCCGTAATGATCAAACATATAAGACGTCTGCAAAACTGGAGGGATTATTCAATTCCGGAATAGTTGGTTTTGAAAAAAAAGAAAAGAGCAAGACTTCGTCATGAAATCCTGCTCTGAATTTATCAGGACAAAAGATCCATGGCAGCTTTCCCCTTGCCGTCTGGCGTTGTATAAAAAGGCCGTTTTTCTACCTCGTACTGGGTATCTTCCGGAATGCCTAGTGCGTGATAGATCGTCTGATGCACCTGATCAATTTTGATTGGATTTTCAATGGTTTTGCAAGGACGTTCGTCGGCTGTTTTTCCATATACAAATCCTTTTTTGATACCTCCTCCAAACATCAGCATCGAGCCGGCATCGGTGAAATGGCGGTGCATACCGTAAAATTTCATTTCCGAAAGTATATCCGGCTGACTTACCTGCTCCAGCACTTTTGCATCCGGCTTTCCTTCCACCATCATGTCGCGGCTGAATTCACTGGCCAACACAACCATCGTTCTGTCGAGCAATCCTTGTTTATCGAGATCTTTGATTAACTGAGCAATCGGACCGTCGATCTGTTTTTTCATATCTGCTAATCTGGTATTGCCGTTTTCATGCGTATCCCAGCCCTTAAACGGTTCATATTCTGTCGTAACGCTGATAAATCTGGCACCCTGTTCGGTAAGGCGACGAGCCAGCAAACATCCCAAACCAAATTTTCCAGTGTTATAAATGTTGTAACTTTCCTTCGGCTCTGTGCTCAAATCGAACGCCTTCGATTCAGGAGAATTTAGCAAAGCGTAGGCCTGTTCCATCGAACGTTTTAGCGATTCTCTTTGATAATCGCTGCCAAACTCGCCAACAGGACTGTTGTTAATCAATTCATTATAAAGCTGGTTTCTTCTTTCAAAACGTTTGGCGTCCATTCCCACCGGCGGCCGAACGCTTTCGAGTCCCTGACTTGGATCCGGGATGAAAAATGGGCCGAATTCATTTCCCAGGAAACCAGCGGTATGGAATGCCTTTAACTCCTCTGCCTCTCCAACCGTAAAGCGTTGCCCGATATCGATGAAGGCCGGGATTACAGGATTTTTAGGACCCAGTTCTTTCGCTATCCAGGAGCCAAGATGAGGAGCCGCGACGGTTTGTGGTGGTTCATAACAGGTATGCCAATGATACTGGTGACGCGAATGTAAAATATGTCCCATATCGGCAGCGACATACGACCGGATCAGCGTACCCTTATCCATAACATTTCCAATCGATTGCAAACCATCAGAAAAATGAATTCCGTCCAGTTTTGTTGGCATGGATTTGAATGTACTCAGTACCCGGTTCCCTTCCATTCCCTTTTCGAAAGGGGTAAAACGTTTGGGATCAAAAGTTTCAGTATGTGCCATTCCGCCGGCCATCCATAGTAAAATGACGGTATCGGCCGTAGATTCTGAGCCTGCAATTTTTTTACAACCTGACAGCAATCCGGATACAGGAGCACCGGCCGCCAGTGCAGCCAACGTTGCCGCGCTCGCTCGTTGCAAAAATTCTCTTCTATTCCAGTTATTTTTCATCACAAATCAATTTGTAAGAATGTATTGATAAGGTAATTAAATCAATATATAAGTTGAAATTCCGGTATTAACGCCATCGCCCACACAAGATCCTGAATACCTTCCTCGCTTGGTTTTGGGCCAAGTATTTTTCTGGCAACGGTAAGTTCTTTGGGTTGTGGGTCCCGGCCAAGTGCTCTTCGGTAAAGCTGGGTAACCAGTGTGTCGGAAGTTGGATATTTTTTCTTCCATTCCTTTGCGCCTTGTTTCAAGGTTTCTGTAAACTTATTCCCGTTCGTAAGTTCAAGTGCCTGTAAAAGATTCGCTTGCGACGTTCTGCTGGTGCTCACCGTTTCGCGGTTAGGTCTGCCAAGAGAGGTAAGGAACGGGTCATTTTTTACAAAGCCGGCTCTTGCAAAAGGCAATTTGCTTTCCATTTTTTCAGGCAGCAATTTGAAGACGATTGCAGAATCCGCATACATAGGATTGAAAGCAGTACTGATTGCGTCTGTAAATTGTTCCGCTGTCAACCGGCGTCTTACCATACCAGTGAATTTGTAATCATTCGCCATAATATCACCCGCTTCTTTAACTGACGTTGACGGAAGCTGGTATGTTTTTGAAGTTACGATCGTATAAATCAGCTTCTTCATATCATAACCATTCGCGACAAAATCCGATGCAAGCCAATCGAGCAGGTCTTCGCTCCAGGGCATATTGTCCATCATATCAACCGGTTCTACAATTCCCCGACCAAGCAACTGTGCCCATATCCGGTTGACCGCCGTTCTGTAAAGCCGTCCGTCTTTTGGTTGAACAAGTAAGTCGGCCAGTTGTCGGAGGCGTTTTTCTGTACTTGCATCAACACTGATTTCGCCAAGTTCCGGAAATAATATTCTCGTATCAGCGATCTTACCGGTCGGTTTGTCACACCTGTTAATTTCGAGCAATGTATCCGCAAAAATATTGGCAAAGGCATAAGAATCAGCCAGTTTCCAGTCCGAAATAAAACTGTCATGACAGGAAGCACATTTTAAATTTAATCCCAACAAAACCTGCGAGACATTCTGAGCTGCCTGCATTTCTGTTCGTTGGCTCGAATTGATAGTACCTCTCCATTTGATGCCTTTGATGAACCCTTCCGATTCCTTTGTCGGACTGATAAGTTCTTTCACAAACCAGTTGTATGGTTTATTATTTTCAAGAGAAGTATAGAGCCATCTGGTAATATCAAACCGGCCTTTTGTAATATAACCGGTTCCCGAATAATCATTACGAAGTGCGTCGTTCCAGAACGACATCCAGTGCTGAGCATAATCGTCGTTCCTGCTGAGCAACTCTTTTGCCAGTCTCTCGCGTTTATCAGGGCGGCTATCGGCTAAAAAAGCTTCAATTTTTTCAGGCGGCGGCAGTAATCCAATAATATCCAGATAGACGCGGCGAATGTAAATGCGGTCATTCACGACTGGTTTCCACGTTATTTTATTTTTTTGGAAATACACATTGACAAATCGGTCTACCGGCTGAACGATATCCCCGCTTGCCGCCGGAAGTTCAGGCGTTCTTGGTTCGAGCTGGGCAACACGGTAAATGCTTTTTTGTTTTCCATCCGGCCAGAGCGCGCCTTTTTCGATCCAGAATTTTAAAACATTAACCTCTCTCTCAGTAAGCCTTTTTCCTTTGGTTGGCATCGCTTCCTTATGGCCTTTTGGCAGGGAAATCCGTCTGATGAGCTCACTTTTGTCCGGATGATCCGGAATGACAACAACGCCATCTTCGCCGCCTTTCATAATTGCTTCTTTACTGTCAAGCCGGAGATCGCCTTTTGTTTTTGTCTCGCTGTGGCAGCTATAACAGTTATGCGCGAGAATCGTGCGGACTTCTACATTGAGGTCCTGAATCTGTTGAGGGTTTAAAGCTCCTGTATTGGTCAGGATAAAGTCAGGTTCATCTGTTCCTTTGGCTGCAACCGGTTCGCTGGAAGAGGAATTAGGTAGAACGCTGGATAGATAGTCATCACCGTGCGTAAGCATCGCGCCATAATGACCTGCGAGCGAAACACCGAAAACCGTGATAATCAGCAATGCCCGGTAAAGGCTTCTCTTGTTTAAACGAAGAGAAATCGTTGCAAGCACCGCGAGCGACATGGTTGCGATACCTGCCCATCGGTGAATTTCAAGATTTGTACCGGAAGCTTCTTCCTGGTTTGCCAGCATCCAGCCAAAAATCACCGCAAAGACCGCGCTTGCGGCGCCGATCCAGGTAAGAATGTTGGTAGCGTCGCGAAGACCGGATGATTTTCGTTTCCAGTCAATCAATTCTAATAAAAGAGCAACGCATAATAAGCCGATCGGAAAGTGGACGAGCAGGGGATGGAGCCGTCCTAAAAATTGCCAGAGCCAGAAAGTTTCAGTCGATTGCAGTAACACGAGATCAAAGGTTGGTGAATATGAACGTTTTAAAAGGATTTCAGGAAATATAACTACAATAATAAAATAAACGAACAAAACATCTATCCTGTTCTGTCTTGGTTTAATTCAATTTAATCTTTTTTTGTTGAATAAATATTGTTTTGCAATAATTTGACAAAAAATGGTTGATCATTCTGCATAAAAAAGCAAGTGCAGACCAATCGTTCCCACCTCCCAGATGAAAATTTATGTATTTATCGGTTCTCTAACCATCCGATAAAACTGGTTGCATTTTCTTTTCCAGTCAGTAGTTTTCCGTTGCAGGAACCATAATTATCGGTGCCAGCAATTGCAGCCATTGTTCTTGCCAGTTTCAGAATAAGCAGTTGATTATGATACGTCTGATAAAGCAAGTGCGGCATCATATAGAATATTAACTTAACTAGCATTCCGGACTTCTTTAAATTTAGGTAATCCATTGAACCAGTCTCCGGTATTTTTGTTTTCCAAAAAAGTGTCTGAGACTGCGTTATTTCGACTGTTTTATTGTTCAACCTCTTACCATAATATGAAAAGATGAAAATTACTTACTACGGCCATTCCTGTTTCTCGGTTGTTGCAGGAGGCAAAACCATTTTATTTGATCCGTATATCACTGGAAATGAGTTAGCAAAAGAGATTAATATCAATGACATTGAAGCTGATTACATCTTCGTTTCTCATGGTCACTTCGACCATATGCTGGACGTGGTCGCGATTGCAAATAACACAGGTGCGACGGTTATCGGGAACTGGGAAATCTATGGCTATTTTGGAAAGGCAGGCGTTAAAAATTTGCTTCCTTTAAACCCCGGAGGAAAAGCAGCGTATGATTTCGGTGAAGCAAAATGTTTTATTTCACAACATTCAAGCAGCTTTCCGGATGGCAGTTACGCAGGTGTGGCGAGCGGTTTCGCTTTGAAAACAGCCGACGGAAATTTTTATTACAGCGGTGATACCGGCCTGACTTTGGACATGACGCTGGTTCCGAAGTGGGCAAATCTCGATTTTGCCGTTTTTCCGATAGGAGATATGCTTACAATGGGAGTGGAGGACGCGATCGAAGCTGCCGGCTTCGTGAATACTACCAAAGTGCTTGGTGTGCATTATGACACGTTTGGGTTCATCCAACTAAATAAAGAGAAAGCAATCGCTGACTTTGCTAAATCCGGGTTAATGCTATACCTACCAGCAATTGGAGAGACTATCGAAATCTGAATTGATCTTTAAAACGTTTAGGTAAATAGGGATAAGATACTTAAAAACCACTGGAAATTTCCCGGTGGTTTTCTTTTCCAGAGACTTTTGCCAGAAAGTTGCTGATGCAAAGCTCAAACGAAAAGGGTTTTCTTATTTAATCGATACAGTGTTAAAGTCCGGATATAAAGAATTAAAGGTATGGCTGTTAAATCGTTGTTCAATGGTTTTGACATAACAACCCATAGGGGAAATAGAATGGTAAGTAAAATCAAAGTTCCGAGGAAATACGATTTGAGCAACGTGTGAAATTTTTTATTGCCAAGAAATACAGGAACAAAAATATGCAGCGGGAAGGCCCAAAGCAGATTCAGGTTATCGGCGGCTGCTTTATGATCCGTCGCAAACCACAGAAGCAGAAGTACAATTCCGATAGCTCCGGTAACAGGATAGAGAATTAAATCAAACCATTTTGAGCGACTGTTTCTTTTTAGATCACTTTTGGAAATTAGCGCAGTCAGGTATAAAACAACCGCGAAAATCAGCCAGGGCTGAAACAGGTTTTGTGCAGGTCTTGTTTTTTGCTCAACATAAATTGGTATTTTACCTTTTACAAGCGGTTGTCCATCAATAGTGGCATGGTCAAATCCGGATTCCAGATAATCAGGCAGATACATGTATTCGAAAAGAGTAAGCTTTTTGTCCATCGGCAATCCCAGACAAATATCGATCGCTAATTTTCCCCAGGGATGTTTGCGTAAACGATCGCCTGTGAGCATTCGGATAGTGTAACCGGGTGTGGTGTATGATTCATCGAACTTAATATGATTGGCAAATAAATCTACAAAAACGTCCCGCACTTTGGTTGCGCAGTTGTTGTAAAAATAATCGTATCGGTAGGTGGCATTCTTTGGCTTTGCGTTATTTTCCAAATAGTCAAAAATCAGTTGTTTTTGTTGAGCAGACAAGTTAAGCAATTGCTCATGAACATAACGGTTCTGCGAGATGTAGAAAGCTTGAAAATCGTCAAAACGGGAAACTCCCAGTTTATAGAGCAGCTCACCACGCATAAAATTCAGATAAAATGTGGGGCTGAATTTAAACACGCCATAATTATAGGCGAGATCTAAGCCATTTGCCAGATCCTGTACTCTTATGGCGCTGTGCCCAAAGGCGGAGTAAAGTTCATCCTGGTCAGGTCCGCAGGTGATAATAGAAATTTCGGCATGGGGCGACAATTGCACTTGCGCGAAAACCGGCAGCTGACAAACCATGAAAAAAAGTAATATCCGAAGTCTCATCCGAAATGTGTAATTAGTTATTTAAGAGCTGGGGGTATAGATACGATTCTTTCAGCTGAAATCTTCTGTCCATCCTGGGATAGAATTAATCTGTCAATAATTCCGTTTTTGTTTTCTAAAAATTCAATTGATGCATCCATATTACGAGAGAAAAATTTGTTTTCAGATTCCGGAATGACAGCTATCCAAGCTTGACCCGTGAGACAAATAAAAAGCTGACCATGCTCCGTTTTAATGTAAAATTGACTACCGGGAGGAATGAAACTTGGGTTTCCGGTAATTTTATATGATCCCACTTTTGCCCGCAAACTTTGGTTCGAAACGGGAACCGCCATTTTTACAGGATTAGTTCTACGGGACGGGTTAAAGAAATAGAGACCTAGATCATCCTGGGAAAGTCCTGAATTATTGAAAATAATAATTGCCTTTTTTGTTTTTTTACTAAAACCTACAAACGATCGGTATCCGGCAGTTGCTCCCGAATGAGTAACGATCTCATCTCCGTTTTCAGAGATTATATGCCAGCCCAAGCCAATTTTAATTTCACCCCAAATAGCCTGAACCGGACGTTGGGTGAGCTCCGTGCTTCTTGTTAGCGAAGTCGTCGTAAGTCCCATTTGGGCTTTGACAAACTTCAACATATCTTCTCCATTTGAACGGATTGCTCCGGCTCCTGCAAAAACGCCAAAATTCCAATGTGCAATTTGTGTGGTGCCGGCGTGAGGACTAGTTAAAAATGGACTGGTGTCCAGTGTGGAAGTTTCAGCCATTTTTAATGGATAACAGATTTTTTTTTGCAGCAACTCTTCATAGGAGCTGTGGGATATCGTAGCAACAACATGTGCGAGAAGCGCCATCCCCAAATTGGAATACTCATACTGACCCTTCACCCGTCGGAGTTTATGGGATTCAAGAAAGGTATATAAATCTTTGACCTGGTAATCTTTATATGGATTGGAAGAATCCTTCGGAATCATGTTGTCCGGCATTCTTGGCAATCCGGATGTATGTGTTGCCAAATCCTGAAAAGTAATCTTCTCGCCGTTGAATTCTGGTATTTTTACAGAATCTGGCAAGTAATCTCTAACCGGATCGTTCAATTTTACTTTGGCAGTATTAACTAGATCTGCAAGTAAAAGTGTCGTGAACGTTTTGCTGATCGAACCGATCTCAAAGACGGATTTTCTGGTAATTGGTTTTTGCTTAGTGGTATCTCCATAGCCATATGCAAAATATTCTTCATTCCCGTTTTCCAAAAAAACTACGATCGTGCCAACCGAAAATTTATTATCGATCCGGTTTTTGACTTGGTGCTTAATTACATTTTTTAGGGTTTCGTCAGACGGTTTGTCTGGCAAACATGAGTTTGAAAAGCAAAAAACGATAACTATCAATAGTTTTAGGTTCATTGCACAGGTTATTGAAATTTCGTCAACAAGATAACAACGATTACTTTTTTTGCACGTTCAGGTCATATCTTTTAAGTTATTTTATGAACATTGAATGCCTGAAACAATCTGTCGGATTTATTTTCATACAATCTGGGTAATTAAGATCCGGACTGCTTTAAAATCCAGAGGTACTAGTGAGTGAATTGACTTACCGGATCAAATGGAGAAAGATGCGAAAAATACGTCAAACAAACAGACTTTAAGTCTCTTACAGAGGTATTTATAATCGGTATAATTCCAAATTTTTATTCAAAGGTCAAAAACATTTATATATGGATTGATTCTTTTCAAGGTGTATGTAAGTTTGATATGATTTAATTTAAATCGAAATGAGCATGCAAAAAACTTTTCGCAAAACTGTTGCTTTGACGGAGGCTCAGATTAGGCGTCTCCAGCAATTAAGTGAGCTGGATGGGAAAGATCCGTTGATACACGTGAGGACTGCGATTGATCAATATCTTAAAAAACAGAATTTTGAGGTAGCGTTACCAAATCAGGAAAGTATCTCGGCCAAATTTACGGGCCGTGTAGAGGATGTCAATATTGCCAGAGCGATATGGGCTTCGGGTGTAGTGGACCGCTATGAATTTTCGGCATTGGTATTACACGAGCCTACAAAATTAGGTATTGATAAAGGAAGAATTTCCAAGTTGTCAATATGGGACCCTATTATCAAGGAAAATACAAAGAACTTTATTGATGCCTGTATTGTGAACTACGATCGTGGGTGGGATATAAAGCCGAGCAAAATTGCGCAGCCGTATTACGATGCAGTAAAGTCGCTACTGGAAAAATCTTTCTCCTTATAATTTGCGGTTGAAAAATACCGCATAGATAACTGCACTATTTTTAAATTTTGTGATTGGGCAATATGAAGGGATTTTCTCTGTTCAAATAGCCGTGAATTACAGTATTTACCAGAATTATTACCGTCGCTGCAACGGCGGTATATGCTACCGTCTGGTTATCATTCCAGTTTGCCACCGCAACGGCTGCCAGTCCCCAGGCGCCAATAGATGCAGCTTCACGTAGATTACGTGTCCAGATCAAAAATAAGTGAATGATCGCTGCTACGGAAATCATGACGACTGTCCAGGAAACAGGCGATATTCCGAAGCCATCCCATTTCAATTTGGTAAGATAGGCGGCAATATTGGCGATAATTGCAACCGTTATCCAGCCAAAGTACATCGCGAACGGCCACCATTCCAAAGCAACTCTTTTAAAAGTGATGAGATCAAGTTCCATTCTTGTGCGAAGGACGATTGAAATAAGTGAGCCAAGCAAAATGGCCATGATGATGACCGAAAGACCTGTGTAATCGTAGAGCCAGGCGACAATCCACAGACAGTTGGCTATACATGACAGCACAAACATCCAACCAATTTTGGAGACAATTGCCGGAGCTTCCTTGGAGTTAAATATCCCTTTGCTTTGATAAATAAGAGATGCCAGCAGTCCAATGTAAATCAATCCCCAAATCGAAAAAGCGTATCCGGCAGGAGTGAAATAATTCTGGTACTGCGCCGACACAGTTGCCATTGTACTATTATTGAGGATACCTGTGTTCGACAGATAATTCATTATTACGGTAATAATGAATGCAATAATATTCGATACCTGGAGGGTTTTTATCATTATTTTGGCAGTATTGGATATGTAATTTTGATATTTTCCAATATACAAACTATTAGGTTGGCATAGGTAATAAGACGGAAAATGTCGAACCTTCTTCAATTTTGCTTTCCACCATAATTGTCCCGCCATGATTTACCGCTACTTTCTCACAGATTGCCAGACCGATTCCTGTTCCTGAATATTCGCTGCGTCCATGCAAGCGCTGGAACAACTGAAATATCCGGTCAGCATAACTCTGGTCAAATCCGATTCCGTTATCCCGGATGTCAATTTTATAAAATGCTCTGGTAGACCTGGCAGGCACAAACGAAGGAGGCAGCTCGATGCTTGAAAGGGTATCTACTGTAATCTGAATCTTCGGAGCTACATCTTTTTTTCTGAATTTCAGCGCATTGCTTAATAAATTCTGGAATAACTGTCCCAGCTGAGACCTGTCACCTGTTATCTCCGGTAGCTTTTCCATTTCAATAACCGCTCCGGATTCCTGGATTAACAGTTCAAGATCGATTAAAACGGATTTTAAGACGGTATTAAGATTTACTGATTCGACACGATCGCTTTTACTCGAAATACGTGAAAACATCAGCAAATCCTCAATCAGGTTTGACATTCGTTTTGCTGCGGTCTGCATACGCTGCAGGTAATTTGCTCCATCACCAAGTTCCGAGGCATAACGGCTCGTTATTAAATTTCCGAATGATTGAATTTTTCTAAGCGGTTCCTGCAAATCATGTGAAGCGACGTAAGCAAATTGCTGCAAATTCTCATTGGATTGGATCAGCAAATTATTCGACTCCGACAGTTCCTCATTGATGGCAACATATTCTTCATTGATAGAAGCCAGTTCCTCGTTCATCGTAGCGAGCTCTTCGGTGCGTTCCTGAACCTGTAATTCCAGTGCAAGCTTTACCTGACGCTGAACAGTAACATCTTGTACCGTTCCGATAATCTTCGAAGCCTGTCCTTCTTCATTTCTGAAAACTTTTCCCTGCGCGTGAATAATACGTTCAAATCCACCGGCGTAAATTGTGTATTCAACGTCATATACACCATCCGAATCTGGTTTTATTGCTTTCCTGAATTCTTCCTGAACCCTGCCCAGATCTAGTGGCGACACCGGTATATTGAGTCTTTCAAGCGTGATTTTCTCATCATCTCCAATTCCGAACCATTGCCTTAGACGAGGCGAAAAATCAAAGGTGTCCGATATCAGGTCGATTTGCCATGTTCCCAGATCTGCCAGTTCAATGGCTCCGCGTAACGCACTTTCGGCCTCCTCAATAGTTCTTCTGCTAACCACCTGTTGTGTCATATCAGTCGCTACAACCAGCACTCCGGAAATTTCGCCGTCGATGTCACGCTGCGGCTGATAGGACAGATCAACATAAATTTTCTGCATCTCGCCGTTATGAATGATATCCACAGGTTGTTCAGGCGAAATAAATGGCTTACCGGTAGCAATTACCTCGTTCAGCAGATGATCAAAACCTTGTCCTGTTAATTCCGGCATTGCCTCTAGTAACGATTTGCCAACAAGCTGTTCAGGAGAGCGTCCGACGAGTTCTGCGTAAAATGGATTCGCCATTTTGAAAACCAGATTGTCTTTATTGATCATGGCGATCGCAACGGGAGACTGTTCGAATAATTCCAGGAGCTGCATTTGGCTTTGTTCAATTTCCATTTGCGCAATAGCCCTTTCGGTTACATCGATGGCAATGTCAAGAATAGCATAAACTTTTCCCTCATTATCAAAAATGGGAGTGTAGGTGATATTGTAAAAATTATGCGTCATAACGCCATTTTGCACGATATCGACCTGTGTACCAAAACTCTGGTACATTTCTCCGGTTGTGTAAACTTCATCGAGGATCTGCAAGAATGCCTGGTTCTCCAATTCTGGCATCACTTCACGAAGAGGTTTTCCGGTAATATCCGGTCCTTTTCCAACGATGTCGATAAAAGATTGGTTAGGCATTTCCACGATCAAATCTCTTCCAACAAAAAGTCCCATCGCAGCCGGCGCCGCAGAGATTACTGAGCGTAACCTTGCCTCACTTTCTGTAAGGGCTTTTTGAGCCAGTACTTCTGCCGTCACATCCAGTGACATATCGATTATAGCATACACCTGTCCCTCTTTATTGAATAGCGGCTTGTAGGTGAAGTTAAAATAATAGGTTTCTAGCACGCCATCAACAATAATATCCACAGGAGCGTTGGTTGAGCTGAAAGTTTCTCCGGTTGTTAAGATATTGTCTAGAATTTCAAGAAAAGGCTGTCCGATCAATTCAGGAAAAGCATCCCGAAGTGGTTTGCCAATTACGGATGAATCCTTTGCCCAATAACCAATCATCGGCTCGTTTGCCAGTTCAACCAACATGTCCTTACCCGCAAAAACACTGATGCCGACGGGCACTTCCTCAATCAGCGACCTGAATTTTTCTTCGCTGGCTTCCAGCTGTTTTTGCGCTTTCAGCCGTTCCGTTACCTCGATACCCATAACCATAATGCCAATCACCACGCCGGATTGATTCAGGAACGGGGAGTAAATGAAATCGAAATATTGCTCCTCCGCTAATCCGTTCCCGGTTTTTGTCAAAGGGACTGCAAGTTGTTTGTATATCTCACCCGTGTCGAGAACTTCATGCAAATGTTGTTTTGAATATTGGTTGGTAGTTTCAGGTATCACTTCGTACAAGCTTCTCCCGGTCACAGAAGCTTCTTTTGCCCATAAGCCAAAGATTTTATCATTACCAAATTCAATGATCATCTCCGGGCCACTCAGCAGAGCAATTGCAATGGGTGCCTGAGTTGCCATGGCTTTAAACCGGTCAATGGCTGGTAAATTCAAAGAATTTTGATGTATATCGTTTTGGTAACCATATACTTCCTCCTTTTGTAAACTTATGAAGGTTCCAGTGGCCGAAATCAGCTTTCCTGTGTTGTCGGTTAAAGTTTTTCCACGGCAGATTACATATTGTATATGTCCGCGGTCAGGCCTTGTGCGGAGAAGAACAGAAAAGTTTTGATTGTTCAGGGCTCCTTGTTTGAGAGAAGATTCAAATTTCGTTATGTCCTCAGTAGCGAAGAGAGTGAGCAGCTTGTCATAACTAATCGCATCGTCTCCTGAGAATTTTAATAGAGATTTGCTTATTGACGACAGGTACGTTTTTTTACTTTCATAATCAATTTCCCAGGTACCAATACCCGATGCTTCAAGAATTGATTCAATATTTTCTTTTTCATTAGTATGCTTTGAACCAAATGGCTGGGATCCGCCTTCCATAGTTTAAATAATTTGAATGATTAGCTGTGTGAAAAGTGTTTTTAGTATTTTTAGTGATTGCAAAAAAAATGCAGTTCAGGGACAAGTGAGAATTTCGTGCCAGCTCAAAATCAGCTTAAATTTTATCTTTTTCTAACATAATTGTGTACTTCCAGCCCCTGTGTTGTGTTTTTACAACACACCGGACTACGAAACAACATTATGTTCTGATGAAATTGGGATTTCAAAGTCGGATCGATTCGAGAATAACTTGCGCAGATAGCAGTATATCAACCGGTATTTGACTTTCTCTTTTCAACAATAAGTCAACTAATCGATCGACTCTATGCTGTTAGATAGAAAAACTTTTTTGAAAAACCTGTCGCTTGTTACGGGTGTTGGTCTGGTTTCCGCCGACGTAATAGCCAATTCCTTGCTTCATGCAAAAAGTAACTTCAAGTTAGGTTTCGTGACCTATTTATGGGGTAAAGATTGGGATGTACCGACGATCATTAAAAATTGCACAGCTACAAATATTCACGGCGTGGAGCTCCGGGTGGAGCATGCTCATAAGGTAATGCCTGAACTGAGCGCTTCTGAAAGAGCGGAGATAAAGAAAAAGTTTGGCGATAGTCCCGTTAAAATTATTGGGCTTGGTACCAATCAACAATATGACTACCCGGATCAGGAAAAACTCAAATCTTCCATTGAAAGGACAAAAGAATTTATCAGGTTGAGCGCAGACGTAGGCGGTTCCGGAGTGAAAGTAAAACCGAACGCCTTGCATAAAGATGTCGCGGTGGAAAAAACTCTTGAACAGATTGGTAAATCCTTAAATGAACTCGCTGGATATGCAGCAGATTTTGGTCAGCAGCTACGGCTCGAAGTGCATGGAGAAGAAACCCAGGAGCTGCCGAATATCAAAAAGATAATGGAGTACGCGAACCATCCGAACGCCAGGATCTGCTGGAATTGTAACCCGCAGGATTTAAACGGCAAGGGGTTCCAGTCTAACTTTGATCTTGTGAAAAAATATTTTGGTGATACGATTCACGTACGGGAACTGGACAGAACGGATTATCCCTATAAAGAGCTTTTGTCGAATTTGTCTAAAATGGATTACAAAGGATGGGTGCTTCTTGAATGCCATACCGATCCGGAGGATAAGGTCAAGTCGATGGCAGAACAGCGCAAAGTTTTCGATCGAATGATTCAGGAAGCCTGATTTCGACTCTCCATTGCACTGATTTTATTTGAAACTATCATTACTCTTTCAGCGACAGAAGTGTCACCTTCAATCCTCAGAACCGGAATTTCCAGTTTTTCGATCCATCTGTTGTGAAGCGTGAGACTTCTGCTTTTGAAATCAGGATCGTCGTATCCTGCGGCCCATTCCAGAAACTCGGCGCATTTATTTTTGTAATGGATATCAGTATCGAGCAAATCTCCGTAACGCAACTTTTCCCGCTCCAAAAGCCGCTCCAATCGGATTTCTCGTGGTATCCAAAGGAAGACTGCCAAATCAAAAATTTCTTGAAAGTTTTCTCCCCAACCAAAAACTGGTCCGGATACAATTACGTTGTTCTCTAATCTGAGGTCTACCATAAATGAGGAATTCCTCAATTCCGGCGAACGTTTTTGTGTAAAAGCTTCGTCCGTTTTCAGCCAGTAATAATCATCTGAGTCGAGGTGTCTATAATTAAGAAGCGTTGAAAGCGTACTTGCCAACGTCGTAGTGCCCGAACCGGAAGCTCCGAAAATGATAATTTTCATATATCAAAAGTTGTGACAAAATTTTATCTCACTCCGAGGCGGCTTAAAAGATGGTCTTTTTTGGAACGCGCCACGCTAAGGCTATCTCCGTTCGACATCACGATGAAAAGTCCGTCGCCTTTTTTTAGCTGGCGGATATGGGCTAAATTGACTATGCTCGAATGGTGGATTCTTTCGAAAAGCCGGGTGGGCAACATGGTCTCAGTTTCGCCAAGCGCCTTCGAAATAAGAATTTTCCGGTCATTGGTTAGATACACATTGGTATATGCGCCTTCTGCTTTACAGTAACAAATTTCAGATGGGCTGACAAAAATATAGCCATGGCGGTCAGGAAGGGCGATACGCTGGTCTTCTTCGTCAAGGTTAGTGTTGGAAATTAAATTCCCAATTCTGGGATTCTCGACTACATTGTTGCTCAGCTGCTTTTCCACACGTTCGATTGCCTCAGCCAGTTCTGTACCGTCAATTGGTTTCATCAAATAGTCGATCGCACTGGCACGCATGGCTCGTAGTACAAATTGATCATATGCCGTAGTGAAAATTAATTGAAAATCTCTTGGCGAATTCAGTTTGTCAAGCATTTCAAATCCATTCATGACAGGCATTTCAACGTCGAGAAAGACGAGCTCCGGTTTATACTTTTTTATAGCAGAAATTCCTTCCTGAGCTGATTGACAAGTAGTTACGACTTTGACCTGTGGGCAAAATAATTCAATGTCATTAAGGAGAGTTTTGATACAATGTAATTCATCATCAATAATAATTGTGGAGATCATAAAGTTGGGTTAAAGGTCAGGATTACACAGGTCCCTGATGGGTTTTGAAACTCATCGGTTTTGTCAATTATCCTGATACTAAAATTATTCCTGTTTAACGAGTTGTGCATGTTTAATCGCGTTTCAACAAGCAGCGTGCCCTTTGAAACGTGATTTGGTTTTCTCAATTCCCTATCCTGATTTGCCTTGACCCGACCGACGCCGTCGTCATCTATGGAGCAAATAACATCATCGTTTTGGCGAACAATGCTCAGGATTATACGGCCTTTTCCCGGTCGGGGCAATATTCCGTGAATGATCGAGTTCTCAATAAAAGGCTGCAGGATCAGAGGAGGGACCATAATTCGGTGAAGATCAGCCGTTTGATCTATATTGAACTCGTATGCGATTCTGTCGCCAAAACGCAGCGTTTCCAGTTGAAGATATAACCTGCATGTCGTGATTTCATCGTGCAGGCTGATCTCGCGCTGATTATTATAGAGTTGGTTCCGGATCAATTTGGCAAAGGTAGTCAGATAAACAACCGCATTGTTTTTATCGTCCTCCTGAATAAGTGACTTTATGGAATTCAGGCAGTTAAAGATAAAATGAGGGTTCATTTGTGACCGCATGGCCTGGGCTTCCAGCTCCATCGCTTCGCGTTCAAAAGCCATTCTTTCCAAATCCTTTTCCCTGATATTTTTTATTCTCCTTTTTACCAGAAAATACATAAGGCCACTAAAGAATAGAAAGCAAAGGCCCATGAACCATAAGGTTTTCCAGAAAGGTGGGGTGATGATTATTCTTACCGATTTCACATGCCGGCTCCAAATGCCCGCAGTGTTGGACGCATTGATTTTCAGTGTGTATGAGCCTGGCGGAATGGTGGTATAGGTTGCAACATTATCAGTTCCCGCCATAACCCAACCATCGTCGAGGCCACTTAACATGTAGCGGTACTGAAGCTTTTCCGGGATATTATATTGAAGTGCTGCAAACTCGAAGGCAAGGAAATTTTTATCGTATGGTAATACGATTTCTTCCAGACTGTTGATCGCGCCGGTGACTGGCGTCTCCGGATCGTCCGGCGAACTGTTTTTATTATTAATCTTAATATTGGTAAGCGCAATTTTCGGCTCGTAAGTATCGTCCACCAAACTTTCCGGATCGAAAAGGGTATATCCCTCTGTTCCGCCAAACGCCATCTGTTTATTGGGCAAGCTGAAATAATGAAATCGGTTGAACTCATCAACGGGTATTTCTCCCTTAGTTACGTAACTCCTGACCTTGCCGCTTTTAGGATTAATTGAAAATACACCCTTATTGCTGCTGCACCAAAGCAAGCCATTCTGGTCAGGCAGTATTGAATAAACTGTGTTGTTTGGCAACCCGGTTTCCTTCGTATAATACTGACATATGGCTGTCGTTTTGTTGAATCGGATAAGGCCGTCCGAATAGGTACCAAGCCACAAAATATCTTTTTCAAAAGGATCCTGGCATACAGTCATCAATTGTCTTTGCGGTTCTTTGCTAAAATAATGGATAACCCGGCCGGTAAGCTGGTCATACTTCATAAGCCCGAGCGTGCTGCTGATCCAGAAAGTATGCTCTCCGTCGATGACGAAACCATTTACTTCATTGAGTTTATTTTTGTCAAACCGGTGATGAATTGGGTTAAATGCCTGCACGGTATAGGTATTTGTATCAAGAAAAACAGGACGAAGACTGTTGTCTATTCCCCATAATTTCCCGGACTGGCTGACTGCAAGTGCATTGATTCCAACATTGGCACGAGGGCTAGTGGTACTGTATTTCCATTTTGGAAGCACAAGTTTCCCATTTTGATAATAGATCAGATTTGGGGTTTTAACGGAATCTGCGCCTGCTTTTGCCATCCATATTTTTCCATCAATGCCTCTGGTCCATCTGAAAAAATAAGTGCTTATTCCATGCAAAAATGTCTGCTTGATATGGTGCGCGGGGATATTTAGTTTTTCAAGAATCTGCTCGTGAAAAGTAGAGGTATAATTCAGTTTAGGTATTTGTGTAAGATACAGGTCATACTGTCTGATTCCATAACCATTGGTTCCAGCCCACAAGACATTGGATTTATCTAAAAACATGGAAATATTTTTCATGTCTTTTGCGGTCTCGCTCTTAAATTTCAAAAGGTTATCTGCTGAATCCAGCTGAAAAATCATGTTGGCATAGCCCACGAAGACATTGCCCGATTTATCCATTACACGCGGTGGGATGATATAATATTGCTGTTTGGGCAGGTCAATGATTTTGAAGTCATTTCTCAGTGAATCGTAAAGGATCAGTCGATCCTCGTCTGGTATTATTAATTCACCGTTTTTACGCACCAGTGCTGAGTTATCTTTCCAGTTCCGTTTGGGATTATACAAGCCGGTCTTTGAAAAGGAAAGATCAACAGTTTTCAATATTCTCCCGTCTGGTCGCATATATATCAACGCTTGACTGGTCGTGAGAATAATATTTTGGTTTGCCCAGGCAATACCGGTAATAAAGGTGGAAGGGAGCCCTTTTAACAGTTGCGAAGAAGTGAAAGCATTAATTTTCTTTTGAGCATAATTTATGGTATAAACGACCCCGTCTCTCCCTAAAATCCAATAAATATGATCTGAAATCTGTATCATGGACTGGCCTGACTTACTTTTGTCGCGAAGGAGCCGGAAGTTTTTGTCTGCGGTTAATCTGGTTACTTTTTCGGTATCCGTATCAATGATATCCAGATCACCCTGCTCGTAAAAAATCCAAAGTTTGCCGGAACGATCAAGAAATAAATTTGTAATAATGTTGGAAGAAAGGGCATATGGATTATTCTTGCCGTCGCGAAAGATTACGAATTTTTTTCCATCATATTTTGACAATCCGTCACGCGTCGCGATCCATATAAAATCTTTTCTATCCTGAACAATCCCGCTCACGTAAGACTGTGGCAACCCATCCGCAACATTCAGGCTTTTATAGGTATCACCCAATTCCTGACCAAAAAGGATCCGGCAACAGAAAATGAAGAATATGGTTGAGGAGAGTAATTTTACACGGGGTTTCATCGATGTAAAAATAACCGAATAAACGATTAAATCGAAGTGTAACAGGTATTTTTTCCTCTTACGAATTATGCAGACTGCATTTTATTACGAGGTACTTTACCAACCGTTAAGTCAAACACGCCAACCAGACCTTATAACCTCGTGAGTATATACCGGCAGAGATAAAGTAATTGTTGCGTATTTACATTTGACAAAACAACCGGAGGTGCCGATAGGATGATTCTATATCCAAGTCAATTTTGCTTCAAATGAGATATGGAAAAAGTATTTAACATTCTGTATTTAGATAAAGATCAGAAAAAATCAGCGCTTTTTTGTGATCTTTTTAAGGATAATCATAACGTATTCAGTGCTGCTACGGTGGCTGAGGGCAGAGAAATTTTGAAAGATGTAGGCTCTATCGACATCGTTATCTGTGATCTCATGATGAATGAAACCAGTGGTGTCGAATTTCTAACAGAAATGTTTGAGCAAAACGCTATTCCCATCAGAATACTGATGTCCAGAAGCAACACCTTGGGTGCGATAGTTCTTGCCGTAAATCAAGCACATATATATTCGTTCATTGTTAAGCCCTGGACAGAACAGCAAATGAAATTAAGAATTGACGAGGCTGTGAATAGCCTGGTCAAGTTGCAAAGTGAGACTGATTTGGTATGTCAGCTGGTGGAATCAAATGAGCAAATGGAGGGTATTTTATCAGGTAGGAAAGTTCCTGAATCATAACTGCAAACTTTCGCTTAATATACAAATACTGAACAATTGTCACTTACAACAATTCCAACTGTTAACTCAAACCCTCAAATCAGCATCCCAGGGGCACCAACAGTATAGTTTGAAAAGAAAAGAAATCAGCACTTTATATATTTGTATACAAAAATCGCAACCCGAAAAAACATTGATAAGTCATAATTTTTAACCTAACAGTACTTTTTACAACCCATTAAGTAGCTTCCCTCTACACCAAGCCCGGCAGTTGAATCCGACACTGCCGGGTCTTGTTTGTTAGGACTAAATTTTGAAAATTAATAAGGAGCCATTTTACGTATATACTTTATAGGTAATGCTCTGTCGAATTGATTTCAGTATTACACTCAACATTTTGAAAATCCAACCCAACCACAGGCAATTATGAAGGCGAACACAAAATTAACGGAGGAAATTAACAGACTTATGAGTTTGTATATCAGTGAGATCGAAGCTTCCAATCTAAAACCATTGACGGCGAACATGTATATCACACATACTCAAAATTTCATTCGCTGGATCGAGGGTGACTTCAATCCGGGGGAACGTGCCGGCAAAAAAAAATAGCCATTCGGATGTAGGAAAGCCTGGAACAGGAAATCTTGCTAAATTTTTATCAGAGCAGGTTTTTTGGCAATTTTACTGAGAAGGCTCACCAAAAAATTATTACATTTTTGCTTAGCCAGCCGCAAAAAAAGGCGGTCATAATTGACCGCCAAATAATCTGCAACAAGAGGTTGGCGCTTTTACGCGATCACATTCTTGTGGTCAGGGACCAATCTATGTAGGGAAAACCCACTATTTGCATTGCGTTCATTCTTTTAATTCATGGAAAACAGCAAGTGAAAATACTTGTGGCAGAGTTACCTCTACGATCCATTTTAAATGGCTCCAATAAAAGAATGAAAGAGATTACCTGACAAAGGTAAATCAAAGATCCCAAACATGTTTGTTTAGTGCCTAACTTTTAAGAGCCGCATTTCGTACATATCCATAAACAGAACCCGGAATTGTTGACTGGTATTGGGTATTTTTTAACAATTTCTGGTATTCTAAAAATAAACACTAGCACTTATTTGTTATAATTTTACAATCTTATGTAAGAGAAGTAACTTTGTAATCAGGCAGGTTAAGTGATTCTATTACATTTATTTAGCGTTTCTAGTCAGTGTAATTATTATTCTTGCAGCAGCCTCTTGACTAAATAAATTACAATTTTCGAATATGTCAGGTTTTTCGACAAGCCGGACGCATTTGCACTAATTAAACTTTCTTGAAAAGCGCTTCTAATTTTAAAGATCAGGTTTTTACTTCCTTCAAAGAATCACTGAATTCTTATACCATACCGGAGCGGTTTGCTTCTCCATTCGGCAATGAGCCGCATCCGTTAAGTCTTTTGGCGGTTGAAAAATTACAATCTTATCTTCTTACTCAGCAGGAATGGGATCACAATTTTGGTTTTTCAAGAAATGATGAACCAGTGATTGGAAAAATGTTTGGCGTTCTGGTGGTAAGAACCGAGGATTTTGAAATTGGATATTTGGCGGCTTTTTCGGGCAAGCTTGCGGGCGGAAATTACCATGAAGGATTTGTACCGCCGATATTTGACGGTGTTGAGGAAGGCGGTTTCTTAAATATTGGGATGCTGGAAATTGCGAGGATTAACAGCGAGATCAAAAAACTGGAATTATGCTCGTCAGAAGAATGTAACGAAGAAATTGCGCTTCTTAAAAGTTACCGGAAAAAGCATTCAATGTCTCTTCAAAACGCAATTTTTGATCAATACAATTTCCTGAACCAGAACGGAGAGAAAATGAGTTTACGAAATATTTTTGAAAATGCTTCCTACAAAAACCCGCCGGCCGGAGCAGGAGAGTGCGCGGCTCCTAAATTGCTGCAATACGCTTTTCAGAACAAGATGCAGCCGTTGGCCATGGCAGAGTTTTGGTGGGGAATGTCACCTAAGTCCGACCACTGGAAACACGGCAATTTTTATCCTGCCTGCCGGGAAAAGTGCCAACCGATCCTTGCGCATATGCTTTCAGGGATGGATCTAGATGAAAGGTTGAATTAATGGAATATCAGGATCTTGCTTTTTTTAGTTAATCAAAATGTCGAGATTAAAACCTTTGATACTGATTAGTTAATCCAGTTTTTACAGGATGAAATAAACTGAGCTTGTTGATCAATAAATAGCGTATGTGAACAATTGTCAAGGTATTTTATACGACCTTTTCCTGTTATAGCTTCAAGTTCATCCATTGTTTTTTGAGAATAAAGACCGTCTTGTTTTCCATAAAGAGCAAAGATTTTAATACCGGACTTTTTCAGATTTATTAGAATTGGCTGGATGTTAATATTTCTCAGTTTTTCGTTTTTCCATAACGTCGGAACAGCTGCTTCGTTTTTGACATAATTTGTTATCAGCGGATTGGTATCATAGGTCGAGTAAATCTGCTTAGCCAAATTATTGGGATTTTTGAGCTTGAAGAAACCGTTTTCAGAAGCATGTTTGAAGCAGGCCGTTCGATAATCCAACGAGTTTTTGTCCATCTTTTCAATGTCCGAAACTTGCTTGATTCTAATATTGTCATGATTGCTTTTGTAAATGGCTGTTACATTCCGGAGTATTGTATCGTAATGCTCCTGTTGATTGGTCAGCGCGCTGACAAGGGTGATGGAATTGACTTTTTCCGGAAATTTTTGTGCGAACTGTGCGGTAACCAATCCACCAAAACTAAATGAGATCAAATTGGCCTTTGTCAGATTATACATCCGGTAAATAGCTGTCAAATCCTGAACGGCCTCCCGGAAATTCATTTTTGCGTCTTTGTCCGCAGAACGGCCTTCCCCGCGGCGGTCATAAATAATTACGTAAAAACCTTGATCAGCAAGCTTTTGTGCTGTTGTTGCTTCGAAATAAACGGAACTGTTACTAGGCCCCCCGTGCAGAAAAATGACAGGTATAGCATTTGATTTCCCGAATGTCCTGGAATAAATTTTATTCGCGTAAATGACATTAGTCAGCAACAAAAATAGGCAAGCGACAATCAGTATTCTTTTCATTTGAAATTATAATAAACATGGATGGCCCCAAAGATAAACCAGAAATGATAATGGCTACACATGGTGACAAATATTTAGGATAATCTGACCACATGCTGAAATGGAGTAAAACCTGTCAGGTATACAGTCGGGGCATCCATCGGAAGCAATGCTCCGCGCAACGCAATATTTTTATGCAAGGCTATTCCCGGACCGAATGAAATTGAATTTTTTTCGAACGTGTAATTCCCATAGCTCTCTTTCAACAGCCAGGAATCTTTCGAGTTTTCAATTTTTGTTACGCCCTTAAAATTTCCGCCCGGTCGAAAAATCAGTTCCCATGCAATGGGCACGCGTTCGGTACCTGTCGTTATAATTTCAATTTCCATCCCGCCGTCAACTTCTTTTACAATTATTTTAGTTTCAAGAAACTGGACTTCGCTTTGTTTGCGGTTTGTTTTCGGCATTTTTTCCCAGTCGCCATCCTTTGAAATTTGGTTCCTGGAAATAGGTTGGTAGTAGGGGCCTTCCAGCTTTTGCACTAACTCCCAGCCCTTTTCTGTTTTTACGAGATCGTCTGTTTGAAATTGCCCTTTTCCGAAAAATGAAGAAGCAAAGCGCATTCCCTGAAGTACTGCATTGCCTTTCATGAAAGTGAGCCAGACAGGATTTCTTGCGATCAGTGTACTGTCCCAATTACCTCTTCTTATGCGAATCAATCCAGAGTTGGGAAAAGTTTTTACATAACTTACTGGCAGCGTTTTTGAGGTTGGCAATTGGCGCCAAAGAGACGCGTCACTCAGAAAATAATCCAAAAATCCGGAAATTTTATTGCCGGCAGTTTCTTCGATTAATCTGCACATACCTGCGTAGACAGCGTTTTGATCGTGAAGTGCCAGGTAACGGTAAGGATAATAGTAATTTTCCAAGGTGCCGACCAGTGCTTTGTCTTGCCGGCCGGAGGCGTCTGTAACTATTTCGCCGTTGGGGTGAACATAGTACAAAGTCATTTCAAGATTACGGCGAACAAAATCGAGGAGTTCAGGTTTTTTAAATCCGTTAGCTATCGTGATCAGGAGCCGGTCTGAAAGAGAGGAATAAATGAAAGTGCTTTTTTCATTAAACTGACCGTCCTGGTCCATGTCGATATGTTCGCCCAACCATTCTTCCGCTCTTGCCAGATATTTAGGGTCAGGCCATAAGGTATAGAGTTTTGCAAGGGCAGCGCACACAACCCATCGGTGATTGGGCGTGTGGATACCACCGGAAGAAAGCGCTTCGCCAGCCTTAATTAGAAAGGCTTTCAGATTTTTTAGCAGATGTTCCATTGCCGGCGTATTGGATTTTTCAATGAGCGTATACGCCATTGTCAGCCTCTTTACAAGGAAACCAGTATCGGGTGTGGAATGAAAGTTAGTAGATAATAGGTCGATCGTGCCATCAGAATGTTGAGTCTTAACCAGATATTCCGCTGCCAGATTCATGTCACCCAGTAATTCCTGTGAGCGGTAATATCGTGATGAGGGAGAAGAAAGCGAGCAGGCTCCCCACTGAATCAAAGCAGCCGTACTATGTGGATTAAGAATATCAAAGTTGTCTTTTAAGCCGCCAAAGTCTACGCTTTGAGAATCTTTTATCTGAAAAGTTCTGAGATTTTCGACACCCTTATCATTTAAAATGATCAGATTTAACAGCCATTCTGGCATCGCGTCTATAAACTTAAAACCTGTACCGGATACGCTGTATAACGGAGCCATGCACAGCGCAGCAACCGATTTTTTGACAAATTCCCGTCGTTCCATCGAAAATATTTTTAGCTAGGTAGTAAAGAAAAAATATCTTTTTCTATACTTTTCCACAGATGATTCAGAATAGACCCTGTTGAAAATGTTTTCCGTAAATTGGTATAAAAAAATATAGCCGGAAGGTTATCGATCGGTCTGTTTCTCAGCATTTTTGGTGTCAGTTTTTCGATTCTAAATTTGATTATACTTTCATTTGATGAAAATTTAAATGATGAACAGCTACTTATATTTCAGGTATGGTGAATCAGAGAATAGGATATTTTTCCAGTCTCTGTGCCAGCTAATGCCATTATTTTACAGCTATACCAATTTTTTTTCGTAAACTTGTTTGGAGTTAGTCTAAATAGTGGTTAACTCTATTTATTACGGCTTGAATAATTTACTACTGTGACGGCAAAAAAAACGATTACTGGAGACGGAGAATTGGTTGATCAAAAACATGAAATCGCACATAGCTGGGAGTATCCCGATTTTGCTTTTCTGAAAAAAGATGAGATCATTGAAAACGAAATAGAATTCGATGGTCAGTATATGCATGGTTCTGGCCGGGAAATCTTGCTTCAAGGTGTTTATTTCTGGTACGGAAATTTCCAGGTGACCTCTCGCAAGCCACTTGTTATAAACACCTCTGCATCCCACATACAAATGAATTTTTGCCTCCAAAATGTGACCACTTATTTCTCTGAATCTTTCTCAAAACCATTCGTAAGGTTTAAGCCATACCAGCACAATTTACTGCTCTTGCCACAAAGGAAAATGGTAATGCAGTGGCAACCCGATGTGGAGACCGAGATTTTTTCAATCAATATTTCTCCTGAATTTTTCTTCGCGAATCTGCCGGAAACGCACCCGATATATACTCATTTCCAGGAGGGAATTGCAGAGGTATTGCCTGCGTTTTTAAGTCTAAGAAATCTGCCGGTAACACCAAAGATGATTTCTGCATTATTTGAAATATTACATTGTCAGTATTCCGGTTACCATAAAAATCTATTTGTTAAAGCCAAGGTTATCGAGTTGCTTGCCTTACAGTTTGAACAATATGAACAATTGCCTTTGCCGGATATTACCTCCTCGTTAAAACCCGAAGATGTCCATAAAATGCATCTTGCAAAGGAAATTCTTGTCGAGAATCTGGAAGCGCCTTTATCGATCAAGGATCTGGCTCACAAAGTCGGAACCAATGAATACAATTTAAAAAAGTATTTCAAGGAAGTTTTCGGAACCACTGTTTTTGGATACCTGCATGAATTTAGGATGGAAAAGTCCAAAGAGGAACTGGGTGTCGACGGTAATAAAATTTCCGATGTAGCTCAAAGAATGGGCTATAAGCATGCCACTCATTTTACGGCTGCGTTTAAAAAATATTATGGCTATTTACCTAACAAAATGCGTCTGGGTATTCTTCATTTGCTTCATTTTTCGGACTATGCGTTTGAATTGGCGGGACAGATTTCCGGTGAGGGAGTTTTTATGGAAACACTCTGATCATACTGTTGAGCAATCATCTCTATTTCAATAGGTATAGTTGAAAAAAGGACGATGCTTAGTTTATATATTGAATTGATTCCTGCAAGTATTTGTGATTAAGGATGGTTAGTCATCTTTCGTATTCGATTTGTGAATTTAGAAATACGTGAATGACATCCTTCCTGAATTCTCGTTCAACAGGCCGTTTGGATAGGTCAAACCGGAGAATCGATAAATTCCCAAAATAGGGATTATTGAAAGGTATGATAATTGCCACGGCACAGTCATAAATCTAAAGAGATATTATGAAAGAGGGACCAGAATTACATTCATCAGCAGAATTTGAGAATATTAGCGTAAATCCGATAACCAGAAAGGGATTTCTGTTTATGACAGGAAAATATGTTGCGGCCGGGGCGATGGGGAGCGCGGTAATGTCGGGAACAACTAACTCGGTATATGCACAGAAAAAGGATACAGCTAACACAGGTCGTCTTCCGGCAAAGCCCGACGAACAGATTGTTCTGGAGAAATGGAAATCAGAATACGATCAGGCTTCGGCGCCTGTTCCCATGCCAATGCCACCTGATAAGCGGGTAGGATATGCCGTTGTAGGTTTAGGGCATTTGTCTCTGGAGGAAATTATTCCGGCGCTGAATATGTGCAAAAAATCGAGGTTGGTTGCTTTGGTCAGCGGAAGCCCTGAAAAGATGAAAAAAGTTGCCAGCCAATATGCTATCAAGGCTGAAAGTTGTTACAGTTACGAGACTTTTGACCAGATAAAAAATAATAAGGAGGTGGAAGTCATTTATATTGTGCTGCCGAATGGTATGCACAAAGAATTTACTGTCCGGGGAGCCAGGGCCGGAAAGCATATTTTGTGTGAAAAGCCTATGGCCAATACGCAGGAAGAATGTCGGGAAATGATTGACGCTTGCAATAATGCGAAGGTAAAGTTAATGGTCGCTTATCGGATACAGTACCAGCCTCACAATAGGAAATTGCGTGAGCTTGTTCAAAGTAAGGAATTTGGGAATGTTAAATTTCTGGAAGCGTCTAATTGTCAGAGCAGTGCAAATCCCGATCACTGGCGGCATAAGAAGAAACTGGCTGGTGGTGGAGCGTTGCCTGACATTGGTCTGTATTGCCTGAATACTACCCGTTTCGTTTTGGGAGAAGAGCCGACGGAAGTTTTTGCGTATCAGTATAGTACGCCCGGCAATCCTCTGTTTACAGAAGTAGAGGAGATGGTATCATGGCAGATGAAATTTCCAAGTGGGGTAGTGGCTAGTTGTTCCACTCATTACAATGTTCACGAAAGCCGTCATTACCGTGTTCTTTGCGAAAAAGGCTGGTTGAATATTGACAAGGCATATGCTTACAAAGGACAAAGTCTGAGCAGAGCCAAAGCAGACGGGAAACTGGAACTCCATGAAAATATCGGAATTGCCGAAGTCAACCAATTTATGACAGAAATGGATCATTTTTCTGACTGCATCATTCAAAACAAAAGGCCCTTTACGCCCGGGGAAGAAGGGTTGCAGGATCAGATTTTAATGGAAGCAATTTATCAGTCTGCCAGAGAAGGAAAGCCCGTGAAGATATCCGCCGGTAAAGTTCCTGCCAACTTTCGGGGGCCGGAGCCGGAATTAGGCTAGAATTATGATTTTAATGTTAAAGAAAAAACCTGGTGAGCATTTCACCAGGTTTTTAAAATATCGCTCAGACTGGAAATGATTAGTTAGGGTACGATTAACAAACCAATCATGGCCATCAGATAAAGTTGAGCTCCTTCGCGGTGCGTTGTAGTCGATGGTTGAAGGCGAACCAGACTGACCGCCGCGCCATTTTCCTTCAATTTATTTTCAGCGATTGTTGCATTCAGGAATGGAACAAAATCGTCGCCTTCGGAATGAAACAAAACAATGGGTGCTTTTGGCTTCCAGTCATATACATTATTTTCCCGTAGGGCTGCAATGAATTTTACGTTCGTTGAATTTTTTATTCCTGAAATGAAGGCAGACGTATATAATTTCGAAGGATTTAAATCAATCTCTGCCGCCAGAGGATTTCCTGCCGCAGTCGCCGCCGCAACTTTCGCCGCATTTGCAGGAGTGATCAGATCGGTCAGCGGTGCATTGATACCATACATCTGGTTGTAGGTTAGCAACACCCAAAGGTAATAACTCGCCGCTGCCGCTGGCATGTCAGTGGTTTGGCTGACAACCCACTGCGCAGTACTTACCATATCGTATGGCCCGGCGGCAGGGTAACTTTTAAGAACAGGGAATTCGGAAGCAGCACTTTTCTCAATTTCCTGATGCAAAGCCATGGTGGCATAGCCACCTTCCGAATATCCGGCCAGCTGGATTTTTTTCTTCAGTTTCAGATTATTTTTTGAAGCAAACTCTTTCGCAGCACGAAGCATATCCAGGCTCGCCCAGGCCAATGAAGCCTTATGCTGATATGGATGCTGTATTGTTTTGCTTTCGCCGAAACCGAGGTAATCGGGCATAACTATGTAATATCCTTTTGCCAGTGAAGCGGCAGCCGTTGCAGCGATATAAGCCTCCGCATTTCCGGCAGGCTTGTAATTCGAAGGCGCTTCGTCCTCCGTTGTGATTGTGCCGTGCTGAAAGCTCAGTACCGACAGGCTGTCCGCGAAATTTTCAGGGAAAAGCACAACACCGGACGCCGCGATTGATTTGCCATCCAACGTTTTTGTAGTATATGTCAACCGATAAACTTTGACCCCGCTTTTCACAAAGGCGGCTAGCGCATTCGCTCTTAACTTAACCTCGTCCGTCGATACGTTTGCAATATTTTCCGCCTTGATGAGGTATTGTGTTTCGGGGTTTGGGGGCAGATCGTGATCTTTAAAACAACTTGTGACGAGAACGGCCAGAAGAATAAGAATTGAAAAAGAAAACTTAAAATTTGGGTGTAAAGATTTCATATTGTGGAGTTTATTAAGGGATATATAATACAAAAAGGTAAACGTCGAAAATATCTCATCAACGTTTACTTCCATCTTTGAATAAAAATAATACATTTCCGCAAGCATCCGGCAGAAAAAAACCGAAGGTTTGGAAGAACCTATTTAATGGTAAAAAATCAGGAAGCGACATATCATAAAGTATGTTAAAGACAGCGTTTTTCGATGGTTTTAGACAATGCTTTTTCTACTTTTGAAACAGTAACAACGTACAGAAAAAGCCGTATCTGACTCATTAAAATTTATTAGCCATCATGAAAAATTACCTCTGGATCTTTTTGATCCTTTTAACTTCCTGTGCACTTTCCGCGAATATCAAACCAGAAGTTGCAGATGAGGATTCTTTGAAAATTTTCAGGAAGGGTCCTGGTATTTCGGAAATAGATTCTCAGAAAACAGCCAGGAAGAATTTTGTTCCAAAGCCGGCAAGAGCCACGCGGCTCGCAGCAATCATACTCGGTGCAGGACAGCTTTATAATCGCGATTATTGGAAAGTCCCGCTGGTTTATGCAGCGCTTGCCGGAGGGGTCTGGACAGCCATATACTGGCGGGTAAGGTATAAGGATTTTGTAAAAGGTTATATGGAATTTTATGATCTGAATGATGATCCTGACAACAAAAATTATGGAAAAATCAAGGCAGGACTTACAGCCAGTTCAACTCTTTCCGTTTATTACCGGGGCGGTATTTTAAATGGCAGCCGACAGGAAAACAGGCTTTTTACAATTGACCAGATGAGGAGATACAAAGATTCTTATCGTCGCTATTTTGAGTCGTCAGTGGTTGTAACAGCAGCCATTTATATCGTTTCGATCATTGAAGCAAACGTTGCGGCACATATGAAAACTTTTGATATTTCAGATGATTTAACCTTACGGCTGGAACCTGAGGTTAACAAACTTTTGCTAAAAAATCCAGTTCCAGGAATTCGGCTTATTTTTAATTTTAAATAATAGTGTTTAACGTTTACTGCGACACGTTAAAGCAAAAAGATAACAATTGAGTTAGATAAGTAAATTCAATCGGGGTGATGGAATAAAAAGCTGCCGCTCAATTTATGGCTTTGAACGGCAGCTTTTATTTAATTGAGATTTAATGTTTGTGGACCGAATTCTTCGAAGTGAATGAAATCCTTCGTTATCCCTTTCGCTACCAGATCGTTGTAATGTTTTGATATGAACGGAGCTGGCCCGCAGATATAATAGTCAGTATTTTCTGAGATCACTTCGTGGCCAAGAACATCCAGATCCACCCAGCCAGGATAAAATTCACCTGCTTCTGGTTCGGCATCGGCGGTGCTGTAAAAAATATGTTTGTTTATAGCTTTTTTCTCATCCGCCCAATAGTCAATTACTTCTTTGAAAGCGTGAACATCCTGATGACGTGCACCGTGAATCCACGTTTTGGGTTTTTTACTTCCGCTTTTAATCAGTTCTTCAAGCATGCTGATCAACGGAGTTTGTCCCACACCACCGCTGATAAAAACAACCGGATGATCATTATTATTTTTCAGCATAAATGTTCCGGCTGGCGCAGAAACATCAATCAGATCGCCCGGATTGACAAAATCATGCAAACGATTACTGATCATCCCATCCGGATTCAGATTTCCCGATAATTCTTTTTTAATGGAAATACGGTAGTACAAACCATTTGGAGCATTCGAAATACTGTATTGGCGAGGTTGCAGCAGATTTAACTCCGGCAGGAAGAGGCGAATGCTCAAAAATTGTCCGGGTGTGAAATCCGCGACGGAACCTCCGTCTGTCGGATATAAATGAAACGAAGTTATTTCGGTTGATTCAACAACTTTTTCTTTCACCACAAACGGACGCCAGCCTGTCCACCCGCCTTTTTTCTCAACCTGCTGACGATACAATTTTGTCTCGTGTCCGGACATAATCTGTGCAAGCTGGGTATATGCAACTCCCCAGGCGTCCAGTATTTCGGGTGTTGCTGCTTTTCCCAATACCTCAGAAATTGAGGCCAGAAGGTGTTCGCCCACAATGGTATAATGTTCCGGACGGATATCAAGGCTAACATGTTTTTGTCCGATTCCATGGACGACCGGCATCAGCACTCCGGGGTTTTCGATATTTTCAGCATAGGCGAGAACGGCCATTGCTAAGGCGGTTTGTTGTCTTCCGTTTTGTTGATTACCCATATTGAATACATTTTTCAATTCGGGGTTATGTACAAACATACGTTTGTAAAAATGGGTAGTAAGCATAACTCCGTTTTCTTTAAGAACCGGCACGGTGGCCTTCACCAGATTTTTTTGTTCCTGCGTAATCATAATATGAATTTGATGTTAAATATCTGATTGTTAATGGTATTTTGTTGTTCTAACCTTGTATTAGAAAACAGAGGCTGTCTTCTCTTGCTTCAAGGGTGTGAATGATATGGAGCGGAATTTCCAGGTCGTCATGTTTATCCAGTACAATGGACTTCCCGGTTTCTTTATAAATTACAGATCCTTCTGTTACGATAAGTCGGGTCGGAGCTGTGGTCTTATGCTCTTTCCAGATCATTCCTTTTTTAAATCCGATAACCAGCGTTTTGAAGTGTTCGCCGGACTGAATAATTCTGGCAACCGGCTGTGCTGCCGTTTCCAATTGCGATATTACTTTTTGGACTATCATACTTTTTAAATTAAAATATATAAATACCTTTTTATCTTATTTTGGTTTGTCAGAAATCGCAAATCAACAAACACTGTGCAAAATGATCTTGAAAAAATAAACAGTGGACTATTTATTCCCGTGAATCGAAGTCCATATCTCTTTAAAAGTTCTTTAACTGTTTGACTCGCCAAAGGTAAATCTAAAATCGAATAATAAAAGAGTTTTTTATCTTTTATTATTCGATAATTTTATTTACACTTTATAAATTACTGTTAATGAAGTGTTTATATTAATTTTAAGTCGGTTAATCTTTTAACGTTGAAGGATTTATTTATCTGAGATTTGATATGCCGTGTTTTGGAAGTATTGCGGGTAAGGTGTTATTGTTGGAAACAAAAAATGTGTACTAAACATACCTGATCATATTTTTTGTATTTGAATCTATCAGATGAATTAAAAAAATAAAAGACTAAAAACTCTTTTATTTGAATTCAAGTTATATATTTGTAAGAATTAAGGATAAAAGGGTATTAATATATTTAATTAGAAAAAGAATTAAATTTCAAAAAAAGGGGAGCGTAGTATCCGCAATGTTTCCACCTCAAAATGTACAAGCATTTTGATAGATTGTACATTGAACCAGGCTACCTGACCCGCTAGATTTGCCTGATCGAAACTAGTGTGCAGGATGATATAGTGATTCACTCTCAGAAGTCATTGTCTGATATAACAATCAGGCAAGTGATAAAAAATAAGAAGTAGATACCTCAAAACAAAAGTCATGAACACTCATTATTGCAAGGTGAGGATTGCGTTGCTAGTTTTCACTTTTTTCATAAGCAAGAGCCCTGTATTTGCTCAGCATCATTCTGCTCAAAAGGCGGTATTGCTGCTATCGGCTCTCCTGGTATTAGCCCTTTCGATTGCTGTTTTGTTCGTTGCAAAGTTGACGAAAGATATTGCTGCCCAGTTTCAGAAGTCAAAAAAACAAAGATTTGACCCGGATTATGATCAATATTTAAAAAATCTGAGCAGTAGCCAGATTGACGTTTTTTTGAAACAAAAGGAAGCCGAAAGAAAAACGAAACCAGCAAATAAGGCACCCGTTATGATTATGATTTTGACCGGTTTGACAAGCACAATTTCCTTTGGGCAAACCCCTGCTGTAACGGAGGGTTCTTTATTAAGTCAGACAGGAATTATTATTACTATCGTTCTGATAGCGATTCCAATCGTTGGAGGTGTTATCTTGTTGATGTACAAGATTATGAACGCTTTGCAAAGGTTTCGAAATACGCAGAATTTGACTGAGGCGGAATATCTTGCCGCTTACCTGAAGTCTCTGGAAAACGAATCTCTGGAATCATCTCTGAGAATTCGAAAACAACAGCTGGACTACCATTTATCCAACAATGAGTTGTCCGGCGCCTTTTCTGCTCAGGATTCAAAAGGTTTGATTGGCAATGTGCAGGATGCAAGTTTACCCTTTGTGGCTCGTAAGAAAAACGCTCTGGTAAGGCCGAAAATTGACACGGATCTAAGCCAGCTTATACTTTGGTATATTGGCTGTGCAGCATTCTGGCTCGTTTTTGGAACAAGTGTGGGGGAGTTTGTAGGTATTAAATTCGTGGCTCCCGACGTGGATCATGTCAGCTGGCTGAGCTTTGGCCGTCTTCGTCCCGTTCATACGAATGCCGTTTTCTGGGGATGGGCGTCGCTGGCCATGCTAGGACTTGGGCATTACGTTGTGCCAAGAGTTAGTAACACAAAGCTTTTTAGTATTAATCTCGGCTGGTATTCGCTGATCCTGATTAATTCGGCGGTTTTTTCAGGAACGATTTGTTTGATGGCCGGAATTAATAACAGCGGCGGAGAGTACCGTGAATATATCTGGCCGGTAATGCTGCTTTTTGGTATCGGACTTTCGCTGACTTTATTTAATTTCTTAAAAACGGTGGCCAGAAGAACCACGAAGGAAATTTATATATCAAACTGGTATATTATTTCTGCTATAATTTTCGCAATTGTCATCAGCATAGTCGCTTATGTTCCCTATTGGCAGAATGGCCTTGGTGAAACCATTATTCAGGGATATTACATGCATCAGGGAGTCGGGATGTGGTTTATGCTTTTCACGCTCGGCATCGTGTATTATTTTTTGCCGCAGCAACTGAACAGACCCATATATTCTTACAGTTTGGGAATCCTGGCGTTCTGGGCGCAGATCTTGTTTTATACATTGATCGGCACACATCATTTTGTTTTCAGCTCGATTCCCTGGTGGCTGCAAACGGTGGCGATTGTAGGGAGTGTCGGAATGGTTATTCCTGTCATTGCCGGAACAACAAATTTTGCGATGACTTTCAGGGGCAGTTGGTATAAGATTCCGGACAGTTACACGTTGCCGTTTTTTCTTACCGGTGTCGTATTTTATTTTACAGGTTCCCTGCAAGGAACGGCGGAAGCATTCAGAACCACCAATTTACTCTGGCATTTCACGGATTTTACAGTAGCACATTCCCACATTACGATGTACGGAATAATCTGTTTTCTGCTGTGGGCGGGCATTTATGCGGTTGTGCCACGTCTGACCGGCATCGAACCTCCGCAAACCACGGTGGGCGCTCACTTCTGGCTGGCTTTGATCGGATTGATGTTTTACACAATTCCGCTGATGTACGGAAGCACGCTCCGAGGATTGATGTGGATGGAAGGAAAGCCCTTTATTGACAGTGTTGTTTTTATGGCACCTTTCTGGTTATGGCGCGCGATCGGTGGCAGTCTGATGTGGTTTTCACATCTGTTTTTTGCATACAATTTTTACAAGATGCTGGTCGGCAGCGGAATAGTTGACATCCGCGAGGCAGCTTTTGCGAAATTGGCTCAGGAAAACTCTCTTCTTTAATTACCACCAGCACGGCACCATGGAATTTTTTGATAATCATACGAAATTATTCAGTACCGCTTTTCTGTTGTTTTTGATTTTAACACTATTTGTGGCTATCGTTCCGGCAGTTAACAACGACCGTAATAATGCGCCATTACCTGGAGAAGAAATCCTGAGCGACGCCGCTGTAAAAGGCAAGGCACTGTTTATTGCCAATGGCTGCGTGGCCTGCCATACACAACAGGTGAGAAATGTTGAAATGGATAAAATGTGGGGTAAACGTCCAAGTCTTGCCGCAGATTATGCTTCAAATCTCCGGATTGATTTGTGGCGGAACACGGCTACGCTGATGGGAACGGAACGGACAGGCCCTGATCTTACTTCGGTAGGGACTCGCCAGCCTAGCAAGGAATGGAATCTGGTTCATTTATTCAATCCAAGGATTGTAGTTAAGGAGTCGGTCATGCCCGCCTATCCCTGGTTATTTGAATTCAAAACAAAAGTGTCAAAGGAAGATGTCGTTGTTTCAATACCTGAAAAATATACACAGGGAGAAGGGATTTTAGTAGCAACAAAGGAGGCCTTGCAGCTTGTTGCCTACCTTCAATCGCTAAAACAAACGGAACTTCCAAATGCACAGGCTACATCATTTCTTTACAAGAAAGAACTAAAAGCACAGGGTGAATCCGACGAAGCTGCGGTAGGTCCGGATGGCAGCGCTCTATATGCAACGCATTGTCAGGCCTGTCATCAGGCAAATGGAGAGGGATTAAAAGGTGCGTTCCCGGCTTTGAAAGGAAGTCCGGTTGTCATGGATGAAAATCCGGAGTTGATGTTAAATATTATCATAAACGGGTACGACGCGCGTGCGGAGTTTGGAGTAATGCCTGCGGTTGGGAAAAACAGCGATCTGAAACCCGAAGAGTTGGCGGCGATCATGAATCACGAGCGATCAAGCTGGGGAAATAATGCCAGAAAAGTGACACCTGCGGAAGTTCAGAAATTAAGGGAGACGATCAGGAATTTACCTATTCAATAATTTTAAATTCAACGGGAATGAAGAAATATATTATTCTATTATGGCTGGTTTTAATGACATTCGCAGCCGTTTGTTGTCCGGTTTGCGATCAAAAACAACCTAAATTGTTGAAAGGAATCACCCATGGAGCCGGCCCGGAGAGCACCTGGGATTACCTCATCATTTCGATCGTTGCAGTTATTCTCCTTTTCACACTTTACTACTCCATAAAATGGTTGGTAAAACCAGGAGAACAAGGCCCAGATCATATCAAGAGATTTATTTTAATTCAGGATTAAAAATGGAAGATAAAAGTACAGTCGTTCTATTTCTGGATGATGCTCTGCAACCAGTCGGAGAATTTATTTCGCCTGTAAATTTCGAACTGGACACCCGAAAACTGGTTGATGGACAACACATGCTGAAAATCATCAGTAAAGATCCGACAGGCAAAGAGGGCATTCGTCTCATCCCATTTGAGGTAAAAAACGGACCTGCCATCGCTATTGAGGGAATTCGTGAAAATGCAGTTGTGGACGGAGTGGTACCACTAATGATTAACGCATATGGAAAAGGCGACCAGAAAAAATTCCTGATCACGGGGAGCGAAACACCACAGAGTATACCTGCTTTGCTGTGGGTTTTAGTGATCGGTTTCGTGGGCTGGTCGTTATATTATCTTATTACCTATGCTTCACTTAACGAGTAATTTATGATGAATATCAAAAAGGAAATTGTGTCGCTGGAAGAAATTAAATTGCTGGTTGATACTTTTTATTAAAAGGTGAGACGCGACGAAAAACTGGCTCCCGTTTTTGAGAGTAGGATCAATGGGAACTGGTCGCCGCATCTCGAAAAAATGTATAAATTCTGGCAAACTATTTTGCTGGGAAGCTATACTTACACCGGTAATCCGTTTCAGCATCACGCCATGCTTCCTGTGGATCATTCTCATTTTACTGCATGGATGTCGCTTTTTACAGAAACTATTGATGAGCTTTTTACCGGGGACAAATCAGAGGAAGCGAAATACAGAGCCGGGAAAATCGCAGAAACGTTCGAACATAAAATTGCTCATTACCAAAAAAATAAGGTTGCCTAAGAATCGAAAAGCAATGGATTTTCGGCGGCATATGTTTATTGGTGCCCATTAACCGTCACAAGTGGTGAGTCAACGAGATATCAGTAGAAAAACAGAGGTCAGGATATTTGCCTGACCTCTGTTTTGGATTATCGGATGATTACAGAGCCTTTGGGGATTTCCTCAGCGTGAGAAAATGCCAGCTCGTATTTTTTCTTGTAATCCGAGATATTTTTTGTTTTCTTTTGCGCTAGTGCGCTTTGGTACAATCCTAAATAGGACCAGCCGTTTCCGGGATTTCCTTCAAGGTCTTCCTGGTAAACTTTTTCCGCAAGTGAAGGTTTGCCTAATTTTAAATAAAAAGCGCCCAAAAACTGACGGGCAGGAATTGGCCAGTCGTTTGGTTCCGTGTAAATTAGACCATCTTCAATTTTTATAGCTTCATTCAGGCTTGCGATTGCCCTAGCATTGTTCTTTTCTCCGAATAAAATTGATCCTTCAAGAATTTTCCCCGCAATTACAGCGATCGGCAATGGTGCGTTGAAAGGTATTCTGCGTTTTTCGAGAATTGGATTTTTGGCCTTCCTTTGTAAACCGGCCAGATGCTTTTTTGCTTGTTCGATTTTCCCCGTATTGACATAAGCCATGCCTTTTGCGAAGTCGTTCAGCAAACTAGCGTACGTCCACTTCACATCCGGTTCGGTATTATCTTTTAAAATTTCGTCCCATTTCCCAAGCCGGACAAGTGTGAGGGAAGGTAGCATATAAAGGTATTGATCATAGGTCGTCTCTGGCGTCGGTGCTACACTTTTCCGGCAACGAAGTGCATCACGCATGCCTGTTTCATACATTCCGCCACTCAAAGCGCAATATGTTTGAACTGCAAAATAATGCGGACTGTGTTTGGCAAGACTTAAATTTTTAGCCAGTGAATCATATAGCAACAAGTTTTTGTCAGCAGCATCGTTCACTTCAACACCTTTTGCATAAAGCCCGTTGCGCTGATATTCATGGCTCGACATATGGACCATATGCGCTACGCCAGGAAATAAATCTTTCAATTTGTCTGCATTTGGAAGTGCCTTTTCAGGCTGACGGGAAGCCTCAGTCAGGTGAATATGATAGTGTAATGCTGCCGGATGATTTGGATTTTTCATAAGAATTTGTTCACACAATCGAACAACCTCTTCCGTCCAGGGCTTTGGAGAACCGTCATTATTCCAGAAATCCCAGGCATGAATCAACATGATGGCATCGACATAAAGCGCTCTAATATCCTGGTCATCAGGGAAACTTAAAATTAACTCACGCATCGAAGCCGCATAAGCCAGGTTCAGATCTTTTCTTTTAGAATCCGTAAGGTCTGTGGAATAGCGATAATTCATAATCTCGATCAGCGCTTTTTCCTTACTTGTTGAAAGCCCGATCCGCTCATTCATGTTGCTCAATACACTCTGGATATCTGCCGGCATTTTGTAGGTATGAGCAGCATTATAATAAGGGCCCATAGCCAACGCTTGTCCCCAATAGGTCATCGCTGACGCTGGATCCAGGCGTGAAGATTCTTTGAACGAAGCAAGTGCCTCTTTCATGTGATAGCTATAATACAGATTCAGGCCCTGATCAAAATAAAACTGGGCACTGTCTTTTGAAGTTGAAATTTTATAAGAGTAGTTTCCCCAACCTGGCATCACGCCGATGAACTTTCCATTTTCTGCTGCGGAAATATTTGTCCCGCCAGGCGTCGCGCACAAGGTTATTGGACTTTGACTTTCGTTCTGAGATGGAGTGAGGTCGTCGGGGAAAAGTCCTAATAGAAAACTTCCAAGTAGAAAAAAAGGTGATAGGAGTAGCAGGATAAGGTTTTTCATTGAGCAGATCAGTTGGGAAATATACTTGCAATTTAAAACATTTGCCTTAAATCCAATGAAATCCTACTTGCCTTTATCCAAAGCCATTCGCAGTGCCAGTCCTGCCAAAACGCCCGACATTATTCTTTTCTGAATTTTTATATAAACGGGACGTTGTCGAAACCATGCTGAAAGCTGCGACGCCGACAAAATGATAATCAAGTTGATACTTGCACTAATAAGAAGCTGAACGATACCCAGTTGAATATTCTGGGTTATTAATTCCCCGTATTCCGGATTTGTAAACTGAGGGAAAAACGACATATAAAAAATGGCGACTTTGGGATTAAAGACATTTGTCAGAAATCCCATTTGAACGAGCCTGAACGCAGTATCGGAGGAGATATCTCTGGTTTCGAACAATGAGCCGGCATCTGGCCGTATACCTTGCCATGCCAGATATAATAAATAGATTACCCCTAACCATTTGATGATTTGATAAGCTATGGGAATTGCCATAAAAACTGCTGTCAGGCCAAACGAAACGAAAAGGATGTGCACTAAAAACCCGGCCATGACACCGAGCAGGGAGATAATTCCAGCTCTTTTTCCTTGTGTCAGGGATCTGGAAATAAGATAGATCATATTTGGCCCGGGACTTAACACAAGTCCCAAGGCGGCGAGGGAGAATAGAATTAGTTCGTTACGAGGAACCATGGATACCTGGATTTAACTTTGAAAGTTTGTTTTTCTTTCAAAGTTGAATCGTAGACCTGATACCTGAACACGCCACTTCAAACATTTTGGGTAGTCCAATTTTACAAAGGCTTTTGATTAATTCAGGTTTAGCCCGACGGCAGCGCCGAGGTAAGGTTTTCCCTGGTAATACCAAAATTCTTTATTGTCATCCAAAAGATGATCAATGCCGCCGATAATACCGAAAGTGAATTTTCCAACACCGAAAAGCACGGCGATTCCTTTGGTCCATACCATCCCGTCGTATTCAATTGAAATGTTGTTGTTTGTGTTATATGGGTTCATGGCCGTCGTTCCCAAGCCGGTGATAAATCCCGCAGAAATCCCGTAATGAATAATTTTCTGACTGACGTGACCGATCGGATCCTTGGTATAACTGACGTTATATGTGTCGTTTCTATAACCTAAATACACGGCTCCATTAAGATGGTTACTTAATTGTCGGGGAAAGGAACTCGTTGATGGTCTGAATTTCAGGGGAATCGTGACAAAATCGATATCGAAACTATTTTGCCAGTACTTATTTTCTCCAATCATTTTAAGAGAGCTTTTCGAAGGGCTTTTACCTTTGGGCAAAACAGAAGTATCGACCGTCAATTTTTTAACACCTTTTTTTATCTCATAAACGATGATAGAATCGTCTTCATTTTCAATATAAACATGTTGTTTAATACCATGTAGTTTCGATTTATATACACCATCCTCAAATTTATATTTGGGACTGTTCGTTAAAGTTTTGCAGCCGTAGAGCAAAACCAGTGCTCCTATAACGAACACTGAAAGGAAAAAATGGAAGAGCGATCCATTAAGCTTTCTTGCTTTTTTAATAGATAATTGTTCGGCTTCTGGTATAAATTCTGTCATTTAAAAAGATTTGGCTGATGTGGTGATAGATATTACAGATAGTGATATACGTTGAACAAAAATTGTGCTACGGTATATTGAGATTGTATTGTATCTAAAAAGCTACAATAACACGCGCTATGTTATCAAAATGCTGGTTGTCGGAGCTCCGATTCCTATTTTTACAAAGATGAAGGAAATGCCGGAATGAAGGGCTCACTTTATTTGAAATTTGATTTTTGTGAAGTCCGAAGATTTATTTACTGCTTTAACGGTAATATCACGATCAAAAAGCCGGTTTATATTATTTCCCGCAAGGTCTTCGAGGCGCGTTTCAATGAATAAAAGATAATGCCCCGAACTCCAGCTATCATCCGGTATAAAGTGGCAGCCTCGTTCCTGATTTAGAATTTCCCAGCGGCCGCTTACGCTTTTGCCATCAGATGTTCGTATCGACAAACATTCGTTTAACAAACTATAATCAATCGGCTCGTTGAACTGAAAGGCAACAGGTTGATTCGTAGCCGGAGCTGGAAGCCTTATTTTCCACAGCTCAGGATCTGGTGACAAGCTATCCCGGCTTTTTGTGATAAATTTTTTGCTGTATTCTTTGCTTAATCTCGCGCCTTGTTCGTCTTGCCAGTTTTGTGAAATGACAAGTCGGTAATCTGCATTTTTCCGCAAGGGTGCTCCGAGTAGTTTATTTGGCTGGAGATCGCGTTTAATTCGGCCGGGGTCCAGCCAAAGCGTCAGCATCGTTCTGTCTTGATTCCAAAGCTCGGGCTGGAGATCAAGAAATGCTCCCGAAACTGTGTCATTGTTATGTTTTATCAATGCGATATTTTCAGCAGATTTCCCTTCCCTCATCGGTTTCGAAAATTGAATATATACTTTAAGCAGATTGTCTGGAAGCGTGTCGGCGGACGGGAAAATGCTCGTAACCGAAGGAGCGCCGGAAGCATCGGGCATAGGGATTTCTATCAGTCCAACCGGCTTTTTTCGTGCAAAAATCTTGTATTGCATTCCAGGTGTAAAAGGGATCAAAGGCTCGAAAAGTATCAGGTCTGAGTCAGTCGAGAAGTTTCCAAGGATCGCGTTATCCTGACCGTTTCTGCTTCGCTGAACCGAAACAATGTTTGCAATAGAATCTGCCGGCACATCACCCGTCAGAGATTTTGGGATGAAAATACCGTCTGCTTTTTCGCCATTCCAACGAATCCGGATTTTTTTCTCAGCGCTTTGGCGGCAGGAAAAAGCCAAGGGTATAAAGAAAAAGATCAGATTATACGCAATGTATAACCTGATCTCACCAATGACGAATTTTTTATAAATATCTCTCACTCGAAGTCCAAAGGTCCAAGCTTCCATTTGATCTGCGTTGGATTAATACCATTCTTGTATCATCCAGTTTATCCATTTGTACCACGTTAGTCACGGGCAACGAAACAAAATCCACACCGGCTGTGGCGAAGCTTTCTTCGACGGGTGTTGTCAGCGAGCCCTGATATTTTTCAATGCTTGAATATTTAACTTTAAAAACCGGACGGCTCGAATTTGACATCATCAAATAGGATTCTCCACCCTTTTTCATTGTCACCATATCAATCGGCTGGTTGCCGCTTCCCATTTCCGCAACAGTGCGGCCCTTTACATGAGTTCCCGGTTTAATATCATCCAAAGGGAAAAGCACCAGCGGCGTGCAGGTATAACTTGCAACGAGATATTTCCTGCCGCCAATTTCAGCAGTCGTAAAAGTTTTGATCGGAGCCAGTGTTTCATATTTCCCATGGGCTGCGTGATAAATTTCCAGCGTTGCCTGATCCTGCTTGTTTGTGAAAGGGAAAGGGATACTACGAAACGTCGAATTGAATTCCTGTCCGGAAAGACCGCTCACCAACACTTTTCCATCAGCAAACCCAATATCAGAAATGGCTGAAACGCGCATCGAATTGCCGCGCTTGTCTTTTGCATCTTCTGCCGGAGCATTGTTTAAGGCAAGACTTGAAAACGCAATATTTTTCGTGTCAACAGCCTGGATTTTTTCTCCCTCAATTTTAAACAACACAGGCGTGCCGTCACCGCTTTGGACGGCACAGTAAACCGCTTTGGAAATCGGATTAACCGCTATATCCTGAATGGTGATGTTCTGCGCTTCGGTACCAAGAAGGGATGCAATCTTTTGGTCAATGTTTTTGATTTCAATCGCGGCTGCCTGATTATTTGCAACCCCGTCCTTCGTGTCTATTGCAAAAATTGTAGCACTCTTGGAGTCGCCAATAAACAGAATTCCGTCCGGTCCAAAAGCAAGCGAACTGATTGACTTAATCTGTGCAGTACCCACTATCAATCCATATTTGCCCCGGGTAAGCCGGGTTGTATGGGCCAGGAATATTAATCCTGTGCAGGCAATTATCAATGCAAAATATATCTTTTTCATATCCTAATGAGTTTGTTGGATTTAGCTTGTCAATTTAGCGAAACCGATTCATGATTCTATGCCTTGAATGATATATTCCATTAATTTTAATTAAAGATGAAGTTCCAAGTGACAATGAGGTATTGATTAAAATAAATCATTTAATAAGCTTTATTCTTTTTATAATTATTATACATAAAGTAATATAAAAAGTTAAATAATAATAATATGTAAGTACATTTTATAAGTATAATTTTTATTAAATGTGACATTAACATGTAAGTGTTTTTAATAGTTTGACCGTCAGTTACTTCAACAAGTTAATTGCAGAAGAATCTATCCAGAAAATGTCGCCATCGCGACTAAAAAATAGATATTTTTCATCACTCGAAACAAAAGGACAAAACTCATATCCTGCGGAATTTATAGTGTTGCCCATGTTTTTCGCTTTTTGCCAGGTGCCGTTTTTGTCTTTAAAACTGATAAACAAGTCACCCTTTCCAAACCCGTCCGGCCTTTCGGCGCAGAAAATCAGATAACTTTCGTCGGGAGAAACAAATACGTCGGCTTCGTAATGTTCTGTGTTTATAGCGTCAGTGAGTTTCTGTGACGGAGTGAATTTTCCGGATAAAAATCTGGAATACCGGATGTCAAAATTTTTGTCATCTGTTCGATCTGTTCCACCGTTTGAGGAAAAATACATGGTTCCCGACTTAGTGAACGACATGTAATATTCGTTTTTGTCTGTATTGATTTCCGGGCCAGCATTTATCGGCTCTGACCAACCCGTTTTTGTCCGCTCTACATACCAGATATCGAAATCTTTCACACTTCCTTTTCCATCCAGTGGCCGGTCAGAAATGAAGAATAATTTTGTCTCGTCTGGTGAGAGAAAGGGGTCGTTATATTCATATTTTGTGCTGGACAGGATCGTTACCGGCTTGGTCCAAACTTCATTTTCCAGTCGACTCGTTAGAATCTGCGGTTTTTTATTAACAATTGCGGCATAGAAAAACTCCCGTCCATTTTTGGAGAAAACAGAGCCATACTCATAACGGTCTTGCAGGGATATCAGTCCCGGAGCAAAGATTTTGGACGCTGTACCAGGACTTTTTTGACCCAGGTATAGATGAGATTGCTGCACTACATCCTGGCTTTTGACAGAGCAGATCGTCGAAACGAAGAAGATGAAAGGGATTATAGATTTAGGCATAGGGCAAGGTTTTAAAATTTAGATTGGCAGGCGATCTTTTAAGTGAAATCCGAAAATAGTATACCAGAATGTAAAACTGCGCTGCGGATTTGGATTCGGTGTTTTTCAGAATGAGTTGCGTTCACTTACGAACTTAGGAGTGCGATTACGAACACTATTATAAGGTATTACCTTTACAATACATTACAGCTCAACGCTTTCCGGGAACAGTTTTTTACAGTTACGCTGCAAACTAAATATTTACGGACATGGCTGATGACAAAACCAAAAGAGGACCTGCCGATAGCAGGAGAATCAATGTACATGAGGATTATGAGGTAGCATATTGGAAGGATATTTTTTGTGTGACCAAAGAAGAACTCGTCGACGCTGTTAAACATGCCGGCACTTCAGCGGATGCAGTTCAGGATTACCTTGAAAAAGGGTCGTCGAAAAGTTGAAATATTTTGTAACTAACAAGCAAAGCTATGGGAACAATGAGCTTGCCTTCAAATATGTCCGCCGTTTTGTTTACCGACAAAAACGGGATAACTCGGGAAGGCGTTTACAAGAAAGGTTTAAACGCGTTTGTGGAAGCACTTGGTGACGAAGGACCGGAAGATCCCGGAAATATCTATCCGGAAGATGATATAAAGACCTGGGAATATCTGGATCAGAAAAAAGATTCTGATTCTGATTTTATGGTTATATTGTAGTTATACCGAATATTATCGTTTACCAAAAAAGCGGTTTTGAGGCCGCTTTTTTGGTAAACTTTACAAGATTGAAATCCAGAGCAGAAAATGTCATTTCGAAATTTTATGCGGATACTATACTCTCAAAAGATGTTTGTTTCATAGCTAATAAAAAGATATCAAATTGCGGTTACAATATTGATCAAGATAGTAAGCAACAACCATTTTTAATTTACTCGTCAAAGTTGTAATAAATAAAATATTAGTTACAAATATTTTTTACAGACTCATCAGGCTTGTTTTTACCACACACTTTCACTTCCGTTTCTCTACTTTTTAAGCAATTATCTAGTGCGATGTTGCCAGTTTTTGACTGCATTCGGGTAACGAAAATTGCGACAATAATTAATAAAACGATGTTTGAAATATTGGTGAATTTGTATGCCTGAACGTAATCTTGCAGAGTAGGGGTGTCTCCTAAAATGGTAAAAAATAAACCACCTACCAGTCCGATTCCCAGTGCTATGGCAGTTTGCTGAAAAGTTGAATACGTGCCCGAAGCGGTTCCTGCAAATTCTGAGGGAAGTCCTTTCAGTGAAAAGGTAAGCAGGCAAGGCAGCACAGAACCGCAACCCAGCCCATAAAAAAACATGATGGAAAAGGTTATGTTTTGGTTCAGATCTTTCGATTTGAAATAGTTTATATGGAAAAACAATGAGCAGATCATAATGGAAATTCCTGCCAGAAGGACCAGCTTACCATACCGGTTTAGCAATGCGGTCGAAATTAAAGAGGCGATGACATAACCGATACCCTGAAGTACGAAAAACATCCCGGATTCCGCAGAGCTGATACCAAAACCCTTTTGAAAAAGAAGAGAATTGATCAGAAAATAACTATCCTGTACCATGAAGTATAAAAGTGAAGCAAACAGGCCGGTGGTAAAATCCTGATACCTGAAAACTTCAAGGTTGATCAATGGCGCTTCTCTTCTTGCAAGCTTTCTTTTCTGGTCAAAAATAAATGCGGTCATAAGTAAAAGCGCTCCACAGATCATCGCCAGACTCCACCAGGGCCAGTCAAGTTCACGTCCTCTGATGATTGGATAGATCAATCCTGAGAGGGATAAACTAAGAAGCACGACTCCGGAAATGTCTAGTTTTTCAGCACGTTCCGTTTTATGTTCCGGTAAATATCTTACCGCTAATAATGCAAATAAAATTCCCAATGGAAGGTTTATGAAAAATATAAGGCGCCAACCCTCAGCGATCAGCGTAGTATCAGGAAGAAAGCCGCCCAGGAACTGGCCGATTACAGATGCTGTTCCGGCAATGCTACCGTAGATTCCCAGTGCACGAATCCTGCTTTTTTGATCAGGGAAGAGTATCTGGATGTAGGAGATTCCCTGCGGAACCATAATAGCTGCACTTATTCCCTGGATCAACCGGCTGATATTTAATTGTACTGCATTTTCAGAAATGCCGCACAAAACGGATGCTATTGTGAAAGATAAAATACCGGTGATGAAAGCTTTTTTCTTACCAAAATAATCTCCGGCGCGGCCACCTGCAATCAAAAAAGTTGAGTAGCCAAGAAGATATAGCGCGATGACCAGCTGAATGTCTCCGTCACTTCCGTGAATCCCTTTTTGTATGGATGGAATTGCAACATTGACGATAAATATGTCGATCACGGATAGAAAAACGGAACTGGAAATAATAAACAAAAGCGACCAGTTTGAGATTTGTTTATGCATGACTAAGAGGTTTTGACTACATTTAATCCTAAAATTGGAAGTTGCAGTCAGCATTTTCAAGTAGTTTGCAAAACAGTACCAGGTATGGAAAATGATACTAATAATGAGAGTCAGCAGTTTATAAAAGGACATATTTCAGGTGCAGGTGAAAATAATATTCCCGTCACTCTGATGTTCAAGATAATTGGCGGAAAATGGAAGTTGTTACTGATTTCGGCCATTTGGGATGAGTGTCCGGCAAGGTTTGGAGAGTTGAGGAGAAAAATGGAAGATGTGACCCAAACGACCTTGACGACCCAACTGCGCGAACTGGAACGTGATGGTATTATTTGCAGAAAAGCATATGCCGAATCTCCGCCAAGGGTAGAATATAAATTGACGGAACTCGGAAAAAGCCTGATTCCCGTTATTGAGGTAATGAGCGACTGGTGGGATTTGTACCTTCAAAATAAAGACACAAGAATTTTTGAAGAATTGGATTTTACGGATTTATAAAACCGGATTTATTAATCCCTGTTAATTGCAGTTTCCGATTTAAAAAAGATCAACTTAGTCTTGTTAGGAAATGGCAGCTGGATTTGTAAATTTGACAATGAGGAATTAAAATCCACCTTATACATGGCAAAGTCAATCGGAGTTATTGAGACGGAAAATGCAGCACCAGCCGGAGGGCATTATGTGCAGGCTACCACCTATAATGGTTTGGTATACATATCCGGCCAACTTCCGGTAAGAACGGATAGGAGCCATACGTTTGCTGAGAGTTTTGAAGCACAGGCAAGACAAGCTTTGCAGAATCTGGTGGAAATTTTGAAAGCAGCGGGCAGCGAACCTTCACAATTATTAAAAGTCACCGTTTATCTAGTTGATGTCGAAAACTGGCCGGGCTTTAACCGGATTTATGCGGAAATTCTTGGAGAGGCCAAACCGGCCCGTTCCATAGTTCCGGTACCGGAATTACATTATGGATATTTGATTGAAATCGATGCTATCGCCATGATACCTGAGGTAGGAAAATAAATTAGTTGGACCAGAATTGGTATTTCAATCCTGGTCCACGCACCTTTATCACAAACTAAAACTCTACCGTTGTCAGAATTTTGGCCAGATCAATTCCTTTTCCCAAAACCGGCTTAAAGAGATCACCCTCTTTTTCGATTCTTTGTATTGCATTGAAAATTGTAAAATCTTTCAGCTGCAATCCTTTTTTTACTTCCTCCCAGTGAAGCGGCATAGAAACTGTCGCGCCGGGCTTCGGTCTGACTGAATATGGCGCCGCCAGTGTGGCTTTTGGGCGGTTTTGAAGGTAATCAATATATAATTTTCCTTTTCTGTTTTTAGTCATTCGTTCGATACTGGTAAAGTCCGACAGCCTTTCCTGTGCCTGAGAAGCAATCCATTTGGCGAATAGCTGACATTGATCGTAGCTATACTTCGCTTCAAGAGGTATGTAGATGTGAATTCCTGTCGAACCGGATGTTTTGCAGTAGCCCGGAATTTCTGATTCGTCGAGGATGGATTTTATGGTTTGAGCCGTCAGAATTACTTGTTCAAAAGTGTTTGTCGTATCAGGATCAAGATCCAGAATGCACCAGTCAGGATTGTCGGCAGATTCGGTCTTGCTGTTCCAGGGATTCATTTCTATACAGCCCAGATTCGCCATATACAGCAAACTCGCCTCATCTTTGGCAACCATATAATTTTTATCTTCTTCTTTTTCAGTGCTGTATGGAAATGTCATTAGCCAGTCCGGTGACTTTCCTGTTACGTCTTTCTGATAAAAACTTTTACCATCGATTCCATTTGGAAATCTGTTTAGCGACATGGGCCGATTTTCAAGATAGGGCAGGATATAAGGCGCAATCTGATAATAGTAATTGATCAGGTCGCGTTTCGTTACGTCATCCTTCGGCCAAAATACCTTTCCCAGATTCGTGAATTTTAATTCGTTTCCATTAACCTTCCTCACCTGCGTCTCCTCCTTGGGATTCAGCAAAGTTTTACGTGCCGATTTTTGCGGCTTGTTGATTATCCTATTACTTTTTTCCCCCGACTGTTTTTTCGCAACTACTTCTTTAACATCTTCTTTTGTTTCCAAAATAACGTCCTTCGCATTTTTATCTTCCCTTAAACCTTCAAAAGAAGGGTGGCGAAAAACTCCGTCGCTGGTCACTTCTGTAAAGCTTACCTCACAAACAATCGAGGGTTTCAGCCATGTAGCTTTCGCTTTGGGTGGATTCGGCCGGAATCGGGAAGGTTTGTTATAATCAGGAATTTCAGTGAAGGGACTTTCTTTACTGATCAATGGTTCGAACAAATCGAGCATTTCGCGTTGCTGCTGGTCTTTAAAACCGGTGCCTACTTTTCCAACATAAATAAAATCGCCATCGTCATATACGCCAAGCAATAGCGAACTGAACAATTTGGATGAACCTTCGTTGCGTGTGTACCCAGCTATCACAACTTCCTGCCGTTTGTTGATTTTGATTTTCAGCCAATCTTTTGACCGGCTTCCTGGGTAGTAAAGGCTGTCTGAGCGTTTGGCAATGATTCCTTCGAGTCCTAACTCTTTTGCCGCCTCAAAAAATTCGGAGCCATCTGCTGTCACGCTATATCCGCTTTTGATGATGCCTTCCTTAGGCATGATGCTTTCTAAAACAACTTTCCTTTCTAGAAGCGGGAATTCGGTCAAATCCTTACCATCCAGCCAGAGAATGTCAAAAACATAAAATTGAAGTTCTCCATCTGCTTCACTCCGCCAATTTTGCAAGGAGCCAAAATCAGATATTCCCTTGTCGTTCACAACAACAATTTCACCGTCGACGATGGCATTTACTTTCCATTCTGAAACCGCCTGGTATACCGGGTAAAACTTGTCGTTAAAAGATTTGCTGTTCCGGGATTTAAGCTCGGCCTCACCTTTATTCATAAACGCGACCGCCCGGTAACCGTCCCACTTAATCTCATATTCCCATCCCGGGTCGTCGAATGTTTTGTCTACCAGCGTTGCCAGCATCGGTTGCAAATCCGTATTGAACCGCTGTTTGGGTGCTTTTTTTAAAATCTCAGCAGCAGTCTTCTTGTCTTTTTCAGGTTTGTTTTTCTCTCCGATTTGCTTTTGTATCTGCTTCTTAGCCTCATTTTTGCCGACAGGTTCCTTATCTTTAACGGTACTTCCCTGTTCTATGATTTTTTTCCCATACACCTTTTCCGGTGCTTCTTTTACAGCCTCTAATGTGCGGTCCGAAAGGACTGATTTATCTTTTTTAGTGATATCACTTTTTGAACTGAATTCATCCTTGTGTTTTATCAAAAGCCAGGCATTGTCCTCCATACCTTTTGTCTTTACAAGCGCGAATTCGCCGTGAAGTTTTTCACCATTCAGTCTGAATTTAAGTGAGCCGGATTTTAATTCTTTAAGGAGCAGCTTTTCCTGAGCTTCCTTAGTTGCTGCCTTTTCCAAAGGCTCATACGTTCCTTCGTCCCAGACAATCACAGTACCGGCGCCATAATTTCCTTTCGGGATAATTCCTTCGAAATCCTTGTAATCGTACGGATGATCCTCAACCATCATGGCGAGTCTCTTCACTGCCGGGTCCGTAGAAGGGCCCTTCGGAACCGCCCAGCTTTTCAAAACTCCATCCATTTCAAGCCTGAAATCGTAATGAAGTCTTGAAGCATGGTGCTTTTGGATAACAAATCTTAACTTTTCACCCGTAGGTTTTCCTGATTCAGGTTCGGGAGTTTCGGCGAAAGACCGTTTCTTTTTGTATTCTGCAAGGCCCATAATCAAGCGGTTTAGATTGCGGAGAATATGAAGTCCAACAAACTTTATGCCAGATGATTATGGGGTTAGTATTGTATAGAGAATTACTTTACAGGTTTAAATTCGACCAATTGAATGGAAAATTCTTTTGACGGGCGTTTTGTTGCATCAGCAAGCTCATTCATCTTTGAATTCAAGACATAGATCTGATTGCCGTTCGAAGTAACCGTGCTCGGCTGCTGATACCTGTCCTCAGGAGAAGTCGCTGCCGAAACCTCGGCAGTCGCCCAATTATCTTTGCTCACCAACTGGTAAACTTTATCAACGCTTTTATTTTGCACCAAAATTAAATTTCCGCTTTTGTCAAACATCATACCGTCGGCTCCCGGGAAAAGATTTTTAATTTTTACGCGAATTATGTTTTCAGGATTCTTTAAATCGATTTTGTATAAGGCACCCCGGCTGTTGTTGTTCACGATTAAAAAGCCGTCTTTATGGAAAGCGATGCCGTTCAAACCAATATCGACCGATTTGAACCACTCACTTTTTGCAAAAACATTCGCCTTCCCATTTTTGTCGATTTTGTAAACCACTGGCGAAAAACTATCTGTTGCGTAAATATTCCCCTGCGTATCAAAGGCAATGTCGTTGATAAAATGTTTTCCGGGGAACAAACCGGCAAGATCAATTTCCTGTGTTTTTTTGCCGGACGAAAGATCAATTGCAATGATTTTACCCAACTTTTTGTGGGTAGAGGAATCAGAAAATGCACTATAATTTGCGTCGGAAACACATGCCCAAAGCAGATTTTTTGCCGGATCGATTTTTAGTCCATAAGTGGATTTGAAATTTTTATCTTCAAAAAATGGCTTGTAATTTCCTTTCAAATCGACACTGCCTATGGCGGAAGTCCTCACCGAACTAACATAAAACAGTTTGGATTTGGGATCAAAGGTTACACCTTCCGGATATAAGCCGGGTGTGGCAAATTTGATCTGAGAACTTTGGGCACGCCCGGATAGAGCGGTCAAAATGAAGAAACACAGTAGATATAAATATTTTGTTTTCATGATCAAGTTGGTTCAATCACTTTAACAAACCGTCATTCATGTAATGGTCGGTTTGTTAATCTGACTGGGGTAAGTTGTTGATTTCGAATAAGAAACGTTTAACGGATGTTATTGCTTACTTGAAGCGATACAGTAGATAATTCCATTCTCGTCATCCGACACAAATAATTTTCCGCTCTTGGAGGTGATTATTCCGGCAGGTCTGCCGAAGCGTGTTTTCCCGTCTTTGCTCAAAAAGCCGGAGAAGAAATCGTGTACAGATATGGGCTTTCCGTTTTCGAAATGAATACGTTGAATTTTGTAACCTTCCGGATTTTTACGGTTCCAGGATCCGTGCCAGGCCACAAGCGCATCATTTTTAAATTCCGCCGGAAACCCGGGAAGGTTTCCTATGAACCTGAAATCGATCGGCGCGCTATGCGCTGAAAAGGTCATCACCGAAGATTTTGTATTTTTGGCATATGCTTCTTTCGTAGTCCCCATAGGGTCTTCTCTTGTCGGGTCAACTTGTTGGTCAGCGAATACCCATGGCCAGCCGTAGTCACCGCCATCCTCAATTTTATTTAATTCTTCGGGCGGAATCTCGTCGCCTCGCCAATCCGTGCCATTGTCGCAGCCCCAGATTTCTTTCGTTTCAGGATGCCAGTCAAAACCGATTGTATTCCGAAGTCCGCGGGCAAATATTCTGCGGTTGGATCCATCGGCGTCCATAACAACCATGGTGGCATTTTCTTTATTTGTTTCTCCACAGTCATTACATGTGCTTCCGATCGTCATGTAAAGTTTTCCATCCTGCCCAAATGAAATCATGCGGTTGTCATGCTGGGCGCCTTCCGGCAAATCTTTTAAAAGCGTAACAGTATCGGAAATCATTCCGTCCGAGCCGATTTTCCCCCTTTTTAAGATTCTGGCAGATACGAGATATAGATTACCTTCGTGAATTGTTATGCCATGAACACCGGGAAATTGAGCCCAGACCGTAACTAAGTCTTCAAAAACACCGTCTCCGTCTTTGTCGCTCAGCAGCAAAACATCACCAGCATCACGGCGCGTCACATACAAAGAATTGTCATCTCTCATCGCCATTATACGCGGCTTCCCCAGTCCGTTTGCCACGGCCGTAACTTTTAAGCCAGCCGGAACAACAAGATTACTGATCAGACTTTCCCTGAAATCCAGATGTTGCGGATAAGTTGTATTTACGGTTGCCGTTGTGGGCTGTTTGGACGGCAGTCCTTTCTGAGCAAATGTTGAACTAACAATGCAGAAACATAATGCTCCGCCAGTTAAAAATGTAACCAGTTTTTTTTTCATGATGAAGTGTAATGGATAATTTATAATGGACATATTAAAACCAGAACGGATCTGCCCTGAACCTGAACTGTACTTCCCGGATCAAATCTTTCATCGTCTCTTCCGACAAAACCGTTACTCGTATCGACAATTTTGAACCAGCCCTTATCGCAGTTGTCTCTTGGCAAAATGTAATCAAGAGGCTGATCATGCGCATTAAAAATGATGTAAAAACTGTCGTCCGTTATACGCTTACCGTCGTAATCCACGCATCTTATACCTTGTCCATTAAGATAAACCCCCAATGATTTGGCGAAGTCATGGTCCCAGTTCTCTTCAGACATCTCGTTACCTTCCGGTAGAAACCACATCAGGTCGTCACGGCCTGAACCCTGAATTGGTATGCCCTGAAACCAGCGCCGACGGCGAAATGTTGGATGGCTTTTACAGATTTGAATAATTCCCTTCGTGAAATTTCTAAGCTCATGATCTGCGTTTTGCCAATCAAGCCAAGAAATCTCGTTGTCCTGACAATACGCATTGTTATTTCCTCCCTGCGTTCTTCCGAATTCATCCCCGGCAACCAGCATCGGGACACCTTGTGACAAAAACAGGGTAGTTAGAAAATTGCGTTTTTGCTTGTCGCGAAGTGCAATTATATCCGGATTGTCAGTCGGGCCTTCTTCTCCGCAGTTCCAGGAATTGTTTTTATTCTCGCCGTCGCTGTTATCGTCTCCGTTTGCCTCGTTATGTTTATCGTTGTAGGAAACAAGGTCATGAAGCGTAAAGCCGTCGTGGGCCGTGATGAAATTTATGCTTGCCGTCGGCCGTCGGTAACCTTCCTTGTACAGGTCCGGACTTCCTGTAAAACGTAGTGCAAATTCAGCGAGTTTGCTTTCAGCCCCTCGCCAGTAATCCCGGATACAGTTTCGGTATTTGTCATTCCACTCGGCCCAGCCAGGAGGGAATTTTCCTACCAGATAGCCTTCTTCACCAATATCCCAGGGTTCTGCAATCAGCTTGGCCTGAGAAATAATCGGGTCCTGATGGATAATAGTAAAAAAAGAACCCAGAACATCTGTGTCGTGCAGCGTTCGTGCCAGCGTCGAAGCAAGGTCAAACCGGAAACCGTCCACGTGCATTTCTGTAATCCAGTAGCGCAGACTATCCATAATCAAACCCAAGACAAAAGGCAACCTGACGTTCAGAGTATTCCCAGTTCCGGTATAATCCTGATAATAACGTGGATCTTCATTTGTGAGTCTGTAATATGAAGAGTTATCGATTCCTTTGAAAGAAAGTGTCGGTCCGAGGTGATTTCCCTCTGCGGTATGATTGTAGACAACGTCCAAAAAAACTTCAATTCCTGCCTTGTGAAGCTCCTTGACCATGTTTTTAAATTCCCAGATTTGCTCTCCCATGAAGCCGGAGCTGCTGTAACGCGAATCCGGCGCGAAAAAACTTAACGTATTATATCCCCAATAATTGGTCAGCCCTTTTTCCAGTAAATGTCTATCCGAAATGAACTGATGAATAGGCATCAGTTCAATCGCCGTAATTCCCAGCTCTTTCAGATATTTTATAGTAGCAGGGTGGGCGATAGCGGCATACGTCCCGCGAATATTCTCAGGGATATCAGGATTCAGCTTTGTAAAACCTTTTACATGCGCCTCATAAACAATCGTATCGTGATACGGGATTTTTGGTTGTTTGTCGCCTTCCCAGTCAAAATGCTGATCGATAACGATAGACTTTGGCATGTAGGGCGCACTATTCGAATCGTTAAAACTCAGGTCAGAATCGGGGTCGCCGATATTATAACCGAATACGGCATCGTCCCATTCCAGATTTCCGGCTATGGCCTTGGCATAAGGGTCAACCAGGAGTTTTGCAGGATTAAATCTGTGACCATTTTCAGGTTCGTGTGGACCGTATACGCGATATCCATAAAGCTGTCCTGCTTTAAGGTCCGGGACACATACATGCCAGACATGATGGGTAACTTCCTCAATTTTTATTTTGATATATTCGTCAACATCATCGACGTGATTGAAAAGACAAAGCTCAACACGCGTAGCATTTTCAGCAAACAGCGCGAAATTTATTCCACTATCATCGATAGTTGCTCCCAGAGGAAAAGGGCTGCCGGGATATACCTTTATGTCAACGTCTTCTGCTGCTCTTATAAGTTCATTTTCTAAATGTTCGTTCATGATCAGAGATGGTTAGATACTTGACTCTGATCGGCTCCCTATAAATTTTGTGCCCGGAGGAAAAAAAGTAAATCCGGGTATCAAAAGGGGTGTTGTGGGAAAAACGAATACAAAATTGCTCAACGGTTGTTTAATCCCTGACTGACAATTCAGCTTTTGGAAACGAGGAAAGCTCTCCCATGACGAGCTTGGCGGCGAGGTCTATGGTCTGTAAGATAATTTCTTCGGGCGTTCCCTTGAAAACATCATGGGACGAAATTTGTCTGTCCAGAAAACAGGCGTGGACGAACATGGTACCGACCGGTTTTTCAGGTGTTTCACTTCCTCCGGCAGTCGTTAGACCGGTTACAGCTACGTAAATATCTGCTTTCATTAATTTTGGCAATCGCAAGGCCAGTTCCTTTGTTACCTGCGCAGACTCGGGAGTATATTTCCCGATCAATTCCTGAGGAACGCCAAGTATATCTTCTTTTAAGCAGGCATCGTAACACACCAGACCACCCATTAAAATTTTGCCCGAATCGGGAACCAGTGAAAACTCTGAACACAACCTTCCCGCCGTTGCGCTTTCCACAAATGCGATTGTTAAGTTTTGTTCGGCCATGACCTGGCTGCATGTGATGACAAGTTGTGAAGGCATAGAAGTAAGCTTTAAGTGAATTATCCAAACCGCCAAAAAAGTTTGCCATCGGGAATTTGATTGGTGTAACATTCCTCAATTTTCTTGGTATGGAATTTGATTAGCGTGTCATTGATTTTTTGTCAGTCATGACGTATACTGATTGAGGTATGAATTTGCCTTTCAGGAAGTTAAAATGACGACTTTTAATTAGCATTTACAAATTAACCCAGACTTTTACGGCTATCCCGGCGACCGGATTTTTTAAGAATGAAAAAAGAAGATATACACCTTTGGGATATCCAGAGAATACTAGTCGGTGAAGCCCCGGTTGAATTTCTTATCGAGATTTTTGTTCGAACTGTAATCATTTACCTGATACTTTTCGTGACGGTGCGCTTAATGGGCAAGCGCATGAGCGGGCAACTTACCATTTCTGAAATGTCGGTGATGCTGACGCTTGGGGCCATCGTTTCTCCTGCAATGCAAATTCCGAATGTAGGACTGGCGCAGGGAACGCTGATTCTTTTTTTAGCCTTTGTTTTTCAAAGGGGATTTAATTTTCTGGAATACAAAAATTACAAGCTTGAAAAACTGAATCACGGTGAAGTGGTCATGCTGGTGAAAAATGGTGTCATGCTTATTAACGAGCTGAACAAAAACAAACTTTCCAGGCAGCAGTTGTTTGCAGTTTTAAGATCGGAAGGAATTTTCAATCTGGGTGAAATTGAGCGGGTATATCTTGAACCTTTCGGTATATTCAGCATCTACAAACTCGAAGAATCGCAGCCCGGATTATCTATTTTTCCGCCTGACGATGAGACCATCAGAGCCTTTGTTAAAAATGAAAAGAACGATTATATGGTTTGTAAAAGCTGTGGCAATATTTCTGAAGATAAAAACATAGTTTCAGAATCGTGCCCTGTTTGCCATTCAACGGATTGGCAGGAAGCTACCGTTGCAATTAAGATTTAATATGAAAAAAGAAGATATACACTTATTTGACTGGCACCGGATTCTTTTCGGGGAGGTGCCCGGAGGTTTTTTTATCGAAGTGATCATTCGAACCGCGATAATCTATATTGTCCTCATGGTGTCCATGCGCCTGATGGGTAAGCGAATGGCTTCCCAGCTCGGCAGAAATGAAATGATCGCGATGACTTCACTGGCTGCCGCTATTGGTGTTCCGATCCAGTCTCCGGATCGTGGAATTCTCGCCGCTGTTATCATCGCAGCAATTGTGGTTTTTATTCAACAAATGATTGCAAAAAAGGCATCGCAAAGCGAAAGTTTTGAAGGGCTGACCCAGGATAACATCGGAACGTTAGTATCGGACGGAGAACTAAATTTGAAAATAATGCAGAATACAAGGTTAACAAAAGAACGTGTTTTTGGCCAGTTGAGAAACAAAGGTATACATCATTTGGGGGAAGTAAAACGACTTTATCTAGAAGCCAACGGCACTTTTACAGTAATGGAAAGTGATAACCCTGTACCCGGTTTATGCATTCTTCCGGATTGGGATTCCGAGTTTATTCAGAAAGTATGTTCAGAGACAAATGAATTGGTTTGCGGTAACTGCGGGAAACTACGGACAGAACTTTCCCTGAGATGTAGTAATTGCAATAAAGATAAATGGATACAGGCAGTCAGATAATTTTGGTTATGCAACCGCATTTTGAACAATAAATTGCTGCGCAGGTCTTTTTGCTATTAACTGATTTTTTAGATTGAAATTGATATCATTCAGTTTGTCAAGGTGTTCTGTCAAAATCTCGCTTGCATCGTGTGTAAGATTGATATTGTTGAGCAAACTTTTATAAAGCCGGATTGTTTTGCTTTCCTGTTCCAGGATCATATCCGTAATTGAGGATTCGTCTTCGGAAGAAAAAATGATGGTATGCAGACCCTGCTTCATTTTGCAGTTCTGGATATCACCGTCATCCAATGTAGATTTAACCTGATCATAGATCCAGAGAATTTCTTTTTTAAACAAAATTGAGATCATATAGCCCTGGCTGCACGAACGCCTGAGTGAGCCAAGATTCTCTAATGTCATGGCTTGTTTGTAGAGGCTTTCCCTATACTGGTGAAGGCTCCAAAGCCTGACGATATCTGAAACGAACTGATGTAAACTTTCCATTGCGGCGGATGTTATTAGTGGTGATTCTGATTTAAGATTTATAAAAAGTATGCCCGGACAGGTATGGAAAACCCGTCCAGGCATAAATTCAAAAATTGTATTAAACTTTTAATCGAGCTTTATGAGAATACCTTCGTCACCGCTCAAGGCGACTATTCCCTCGATCTGAGTTCCTTCCCGTTCCTTTTCTGTACTGATTATTACCTGACCCTTATAATTTGCCTTTGGTTTGAAATAACTCGGACGATGGCTCAGGTTCAGGAGAATAAGAAATCTGCTGCCGTCTTTCTCCCGGATATAGGCAAACATTTGCTTGTCTGAATAAACAGGAGTGTAATCGCCTGTCTGAAGAGCAGGTTCCTGTTTTCTGATTCCAATCAGACGGTGATAAAAGGAAAGTGTTGAATAGGTATCCGTTTTCTGGGTTTCGACATTGACGCGGCGAAAATTATCCGGAAGTCTCAACCAGGGTTTGTGCTCCGAAAAACCGGCATATCCAGACTCGTTCCATTGCATGGGGGTACGCGAAGGGTCACGGCTGATATTCAATTCAGGCATGTTAAGTCCTTGCGGATCAACAATTTCATCGATTGGAATCGGCACATCGCGCATTCCTATTTCATCTCCATAATATAAGGTTGGCGTTCCGCGCAGTGTCAGCAATAACATGGCAGCCACCCGCGCCTGCGACCTCCCGACCCGGCTTGAAATGCGTGGTTTATCGTGATTTCCCAACACCCAGTTCGGCCATCCGTCGGCAGGTAAAGCGCCTTCATATTCGTCCACTGCACGGGAAATTTCTGCAGAATCCCAGGGTAAAGTCAGAAGTTGAAAATTGAATGGAAGATGCGCGCCCTTGTTATCATGCCCATAGTATGTAACCAGTTTATCAATTGGTAGATAAATTTCCCCAATCAATACCCGGTTCTCATAACTGTCTGTGACTTCGCGCATCATTCTCACAATTTCGTGTACCTCCGGCTGGTCCGTGGAATAAACCGGTGCGTAATGATCATAAATAAGATCATCAGCGTGAAATTGCGAGTTAGGCAAAACAGGATTATTCCGTAACTGCTTGTCTTTGATCATGTGCCACATAACATCGACACGAAAACCGTCAACGCCTTTGTCAAGCCAAAACTTCATTTCACCAAGCATGGCCTGCTGGACATCCGGGTTACGCCAGTTCAGATCTGGTTGTTCTTTTAAAAAAGCGTGGTAATAGTATTGCCCGGTCGTATCGTCCCATTCCCAGGCGTGTCCGCCAAAGACACTCAGCCAGTTGTTGGGCAGCTCACCATTTTCTCCGGCGTCTTCCCAGATATACCAGTCGCGTTTAGGATTCTCACGCGACGACTTTGATTCAAGAAACCAGGGGTGCTGGTCAGAAGTATGGTTTGGAACAAGGTCTAGAATAAGTTTCATACCTCTGTTGTGGACCTCATTCAGGAGATCATCAAAATCTTCCATGGTACCGAAAAGCGGATGAATTCCCCGGTAGTCGGAAATGTCATACCCAAAATCGGCCATCGGGGAAGAGAAAACAGGAGACAGCCAGACACAATCTATCCCAAGCCATTGCAAATAGTCCAGTCTGGACAGAACGCCCCGAAGGTCGCCGACGCCATCATTGTTTGAATCTTGAAAAGAGCGCGGATATATCTGATAAATAATTCCGCTTTCCCACCACAAATATTGTTTTCCGTATGTCGTCTTGATAGGAGCATCCATTATGTAAAATCGTTCAGTTTCTGGCGGTCACGAAAAAATCAAGCCAGCAGAAAGCTTTTTCCTGGCAGAATGTAGTGATGTATGCACAATAAAATATGGCATAGTTTTTAATGAATTTAGGCGACAAGAATATAACGGACGATAGAATAAACTTCATTAATACTACTTCCACAAATGAAAATAATTGGTGCTAACTATTCTGATGGCGAATGTATATTTAGAGTCTGGGCTCCGGAAAAGAAAAGAGTAAGTCTTCATCTGGTTTCTTCGGAACCGGAAGAGATCGCTATGCAAAAAGATGAGGAAGGATATTTCGAAACAACAGTTGGAAATTTACTGCCAGACATAAAATACTATTATACAATTGAAGATTCATCAGATAAATTGCCCGATCCGGCTTCTCGTTTTCAACCGGATGGGGTTCACCAGGCTTCACAGATTGTAGACCATAAACAATATCCGTGGCAGAATGATAACTGGCGCGGCTTGCCTTTATCGAGCCTGATATTTTATGAAATCCACGTTGGGACTTTCACAAAAGAAGGGACCTTCGAAGCCATTATCCCATTTCTCGATCATTTGGCCGATCTTGGAATTACTGCCATAGAACTTATGCCGGTATCTCAGTTTCCGGGGAATCGGAATTGGGGGTACGACGGTGTTTATCCATTTGCAGTACAAAACTCTTATGGCAGGCCGGAGAAATTGAAGGAACTTATTGATGCTGCGCATAGTAAAGGAATCGCAGTTTTTCTGGATGTAGTATTCAATCATTTTGGGCCGGAAGGGAATTATGTCGACCGGTTTGGTCCTTATTTTACAGATACTTACTGCACACCGTGGGGCAATGCCGTGAATCTCGACAAGGATTATTCTGATGGTGTCCGGGAATATTTTTTTCAAGTCATCGCACATTGGTATGAACATTATCGTCTTGACGGTCTGAGGGTTGATGCTGTGCATATGATGTTTGACAATGGTGCGGTTAATTTTTGGGAGATGACGGCAGGAAGGTTGAACGCACTGCGTCAAAGGCTGGGAAGAGATTTTTACCTGATTGCTGAAAGTGATTTAAACAGTCCCAGGACCGTAAAATCCCCTGAATTCGGAGGTTGGAATTTTAATGCGCAATGGCTGGATGATTTTCATCACGCACTGTATGTTTTGCTGGATAAAGACGGACAGGAGCGGTATGAAGATTTTGGCCAGCTCGAACAACTCGCTAAGGCTTATACGGATGGGTTTGTGCATAGTGGTGAATATGTAAAGTTCAGAAAAAGAAATCACGGCTCATCGTCGAGAGGATTGTCGGGAGAAACATTTGTTGTTTTTAATCAAAATCATGATCAGGTAGGAAACAGGGTTGGGGGCGAGCGGTTAAGTATGCTCGTCGATCTGGAAAGACAAAAGATAGCCGCTGCGGCGATTTTATTATCACCTTATCTTCCCATGCTTTTTATGGGGGAAGAGTTTGCTGCGGCTACGCCGTTTTTCTACTTTGTCAGCCACTCAGAAAAGGATTTGATTGAAATGGTTGTTGAAGGCCGAAAAAAAGAGTTTGAAAATTATAAGTGGGAAACCGACCCGCCTAATCCACAGGATGAGTCAACGTTTGAAAATTCAAAATTAAACTGGGAACAGCGGGAGGAAGGCAACCATCTGATTATTCTTAACTGGCATAAGGAATTGATCAAGCTGAGAAAGACACACCCGACACTTCATAATTTTGATAAGAATGATATCCGGGTGAATCTCCTGGAAAATAAGGGCCTGGTGATACACAGGAAATGTGCGCACCAAAAGCGGGAACTACTCTGCATCATCAATTTAAGTGAAAAAGAAAGCTCGCTGGTTGTGCCGGATTATAAGTCAGAGTGGGCAAAAATCATAGATTCAAAACAACAAAAATGGCTTTCTGGGGATGCCAATGAAGATAATATTTTACCTGAATTCTTAAATGGAAATGATACTGTCACGATTCCTGCTTTAAGTGTTACGGTATACGAATCACCTGCTGTTGTAAAGTAAAATTCACTCATAACTATTTAATAAATCATCAACTCCAAAAACATTTTAATGAAAAATTTCGTCTATCGCACATCTCTGTTTTTGTTATTGTTGCCATCGCTAACCTTCGCTCAGGATAAGGTCGCAGATGTGAAGGTCAAGGAAAATTATTGGTATAAAAACAGCGTCATCTATAATCTTGAAGTTGGTGTGTTTAAGGACAGCGATGGCGACGGCAGGGGAGATTTTAATGGTCTGATTCAAAAACTGGACTACATCAAAGCCCTGGGAATTGATGCAATCTGGCTGGCTCCGTTTCAGCCCTCGCCGGGTGAGGACGACGGTTATGATGTTGCTGATTTTTATGGTGTTGATGAAAAATTAGGTACAAGCGGTGATTTTGCGGAGTTTATGCACCAGGCCGAAAAACGGGGGATCCGGGTAATTATTGACCTTGTGATCAACCATACTTCCGACCAGCATCCCTGGTTTAAAAATTCAAGAGAAAGCAAAACTTCGAAGTATCGCGACTGGTATGTCTGGTCAAAGGACCGACCAAAAGATGCGGATAAGGGAATGGTTTTTCCGGGAGTTCAGAAGGAGGTCTGGACGATTGACAAGAAAACCAATGAGTATTATTATCACAGATTCTATGATTTTCAACCTGATCTGAATTTTTCAAATCCCGAGGTTATGCAGGAGAGCCAGAGAATAATCGGCTATTGGTTAAACCAGGGAATCTCCGGATTTCGTCTTGATGCAGTGCCTTTTATTATAGAAGTACCCAAGACGGGAAGCGAAAAGCCGAAGCTGGATTTTAATTTTTTACGCAACATGCGTCAGTTTGCCCAATCGAGGAAAGCCGATGTCGCCATTCTGGGAGAAGCGAATGTTATGCCTGAAGAGAATCAAAATTATTTTGGCCCCAACGGTGACGGAATCCAGATGATGTTTAATTTTTATGCAAATCAGCACTTGTTTTACGCATTGGCAACGGGCGATCTGAAGCCGTTCACAAAGGCGATTCAGGACACTAAAAAAATTCCTGAGGCTTCGCAATGGGCACATTTTCTAAGAAATCATGACGAGATCGATTTGGGAAGATTAACAGAAAAACAGCGCAATGAAGTGTATGCGAAATTTGGTCCGGACACATCCATGCAGTTGTATAAACGCGGTATCCGCAGAAGGCTGGCACCGATGCTGGGAAACAATCGTAAACATATAGAACTTGCTTACAGTTTGCTTTTTTCATTGCCCGGAGCTCCGGTATTACGGTACGGCGAAGAGTTGGGAATGGGCGACGATCTTAGCCTGAAAGAAAGGTTGTCTGTGCGGACGCCGATGCAGTGGAACGATGAAAAAAATGCTGGTTTTACGACTGCCGCCGAAGCTTTCCGTCCGGTGATTTCAAAAGGGGAATATAGTTATGAAAATTTGAACGCAGCCAAACAGTTTCGCGACCCAAACTCCCTGCTGCGCTGGACCACTGACATTATACAGTTAAGAAAATCCTGCCCTGAAATCGGTCTGGGTGACTATACTTTACTTGATTGCGGGTCTGCTGACATTCTCGCAATACGGTATGATTATTTGGGTAAATCTGTTATTGTTTTGCATAATTTCAGTGCTAAGCCAAAACAAGCTTCGCTGGCTTCCGGAAATTCAAAAATACTTTACGATTTAAGAACACAGGCCGAGGATAAAAAAACCGAAAACGGAAAGTTTTCGGTTTCTCTCGAAGGATATGGATATAAATGGTACCGCGTGGATCACATCATGCCTTAACTATTTGTTATTCAAACCTCACCGTGGGTAAGGTGTCCGTATTATAATCCAGGATCTGGCTGATCGCTTCTAAAACCTCGGCCGGATCCGGATATGGAATTACCTTGGAAAACAACTTTTCGCTGACCAGACGAACAATTGTATTTTTGCTTTTCAGCTGATCTTCAACAGAAAATGGAAGTGTTACATGAACGGATTTCCAAGGCGTATGCTGCGGATTTGTTTGGGCATAAAGTACTACGAGCGGTGTTTGCATGGCAGCAGCTATATGTATTGTGCTGGTATTCACGGAAATCACTGCCCTGGATTTTGATATGAGGGAAATAAACTCTTCAATTGTAAATTTTCCGGCAACATTAAACGCCCCTGTTCCAATACCCGCAACAATGGATTCGGCAATTTCGATTTCAGCTTCGGAGCCTGTGATTAATAAAGGAACGTGATATTTTTTTAATAGCTGCTTTCCGATTTCAATCCATAAACGTCCAGGATATTTTCGCTTCTCCTCCGACACGCCCGGATGCAGTACAATCCACGACTTTTCTTCTGAAATCTCAAACGGTTTCAATTTATAAAAGACGGAATCAACGGAATTGCGTCCGACCGTAAGCGATAGAAAATCATGTGTCGGAATTGCGCCGATATGTTTTACAAGATTCAAATCCCGTTCCACCTGATGAATGATATGATCAAAAGGTTCGTGGTCGGGTAACCAGTGTGTCAGCAGGTCGTAAGGATTTTCCCTGTTGTATGCCAATCGTTTTGGAATTCCGGCCAGGAACGAAAACAGCGCAGCGGGAAGGGCACTCTGACTGTAAACGGTAAAAATGATTACTGCATCGAAGTGATACGAACGGATTTTTTCTGCTAGTACTGACAAATCCTCTCCGCTAACAGGCTGATCAGATTTTATCCAGGGTAAATCAAAACTCAGCGTTTCATCAACTTCCGGTAGATAGGCTGAGATCAAACTTCCACTTTCTGACGTGAGCAGCGTAATTCGTGCGTCAAAAGTTTCTTTTAATGCACGAAGCGCAGGAGCAGTCATAATCACATCGCCCATATTATCTGCCCTTACACACAGAATATTTTTACATTTTCCCCAACCATTCATAAGCGTTCAAGTCTTGTTGCTGATGTATAAAGCGGCACTCAGAAAATTCTGTGCCGTATATATCGGCATTCTGATTTCTGTCTTTCGCCATTCTGTTTCATTCCCGTTATCAATTAATACGGACCTGCATCCCGCCAGATTTCCCGCTTCGACGTCATTCAGAATATCGCCAATCATCCAGCTGGCGTTTAAATCAACATTCAGATCGGTTGCTGCTCGTAACAATAATCCCGGCTGCGGTTTTCTGCATTCACAGACAAAACTTCCGGTTTTCTTTTCAGCAGGATGTGGACAATAATAGAATCCATTCAATTTTATTCCACAACGTTCCAGAAGTTTCGTCATATAGTTTATCAGGTCGTCCAACTGACTTTTTGTGAATAAATCCATCGAAATTCCGGGCTGATTGGAAACAATAATTAATTGATAATCCATTTTTTGCAAAAGCATAAGTCCTTCAATAACGCCATCTTCCAGGATCACAAATTCCGGATTTATGTTGTAGGGTTTATCGACAATGAGTGTGCCATCTTTGTCCAGAAAAACAGCTTTTTTGATCATATGAAATGATACGATGATTATTTTAAACCATTAGTCCAACAGTTGGTATTTGCCTGACGGGTGCTGAATATTGAATCGAACGACCTGGTTTTTTTCCATGTATTTTTTTGAAAACAACATTTTCATAGAGTACGCTGGCCTTCTCCGCAACACATTCCCAGGTAAACATTTCATTAACCCGAAGAAGCGATCTCCGGCAAAGATTTTTATACATTACCGGATTTGATATCCCTTTTTCAATTGCTCTTGCCAGGGCTTCCGGATTGTGCGGCGGTACCAGAAAACCGGTACTGTTATGCTTTACGCTATACTTAATCCCGCCGACGTCGGAACCAATAACAGGCGTGCCACAAGCCATGGCTTCCAATGGTGTTATGCCAAACGGTTCATACCACGGTGTCGAGATGAAGAAATCTGCCGCACAGTAGTAATATATCAGCTCACTTCTGTTCTTTCTTCCGGTAAAAGTGACGGAATCAACTACCAACTCGTCGCTGGCAATTTGTTGTAACCGCTTGAACTCAGGATCGTTTATGAAGTCTGGTTTTTCATCAGCTCCGCCCACGACCATCAGTCTGATTTTTGGAATATGTTTAAGCATGCCCAAAGCGCGGATGACATTGTCGACACCTTTTCTAGGTACCATTCTGCCAAGCTGCAAAAGTACAATCTCGTTTACAGGAAGGTTCAGAATTACCCGTGCCTTCTTTTTATCAATTACAAAAAATTCACTCGCACTAAAGCCACACGGAATAATCGTTATGCGGGAAAGATCAGCGTTGTAATAATCAATCAGATCCTGCGCGTCCTGCGGACATTCGGCAATGATCCGGTCGGCATCCTGAACAATAAGATCTTCAATATCCAGCCGTGACGCCGGGAAACAATCCTGCTCTTTTTGATGAAGCATACGTATCTTTCCAAGTGCATGAAATGTTATAACGTAGGGTATACCAAGTTGCTTTTTGATGTTATAAGCAACCAGGCCCGACATGAAAAAATTGGCATGAATTAGATCATATTCTACTCTTTCCAATTCGATGAAGGCGAGCATGTTCTCGGTGAATTGGCTCATGTAACCTAACAATTGTTCCTTCGGTACAGTGTCCTCCGGACCTGCAGTGATATGAATTACTCTGATGCCGGGAAGCCACAAAACCGTGTTTTCAAGTTCTTTCGAATCTTTTCTGGTGAAAATATCAATGCTGTAACCCATGCGCGCGAGTTGTTTGCATAACTCAGCCACATACACATTTTGCCCTCCGCTATCGACCCCGCCAATAAGTGCCAGCGGTGAAGCATGTTCACTAATAAACGCTAGTTTTTTCTTCATAACTGTGCTTGTTTTGCTGGATGGCGTAATGAAATGTGTCGTTCCATTCCGTAGTGAATCGATGAATATTGAATTTATTTTTTGCTATGTTTCGCGCCTCGGAGCCCATTTGTTTTGCCAGCTCATGGTCGTCCAGAAGAAACTGCATGTTCTGAATTAATTTATCAACATTGGTATCGATAAAACCGGAATGGCCATCTTTGATAACCGATACATATTCCGTCGTGGCAAGAGCTACAACCGGCATTCCGGCCATCATTGCTTCACAAACCGCCAGCCCGAAACTTGTATAGCGAATAGGGTTGAAAAAGAATCGATATTCACTGATGAACGCAGGAAGTACCGGATTCAGGACTTCACCCAAACCACCGGATTCTATGGTACCCATGCCGACGAGGTCAAGGGGAACGTACTTGCTTACTTTTTCAAAAATGTCCCAGCCGGTAATCCGGCCACGTTGCTGAATGTGATTGATCACCACAATTCCTTTCTCCTTTGTCCCTTTGTACTGAACTGCCGGCTCGGTTACGCCATGTTCAATCACCTTGATAAAAGGAATGTGTCCGTTGTCCCACATCAGCTTATTGAAATGAGTTACATGCACCATCCATACGGACGGATCGGTCATAATATGCCTCGTGTTTGTTGGATGTTTTTCCGGCGTATTGTGCTCGACGTAAACACGAGGTAATTTTTTCTGGTCATCCGACAAGATCTCGTGCTGATCAGTCAGGAAGTTTTTTTCGTGCTGAAACAGGATGCAGTCAAAATGGATATTTTTCACCTCTTCGGCAGGCACTTCGATTACGTTTTCTCCAAAAGGAAATGTTTCACCGCGGCCATAATATCCTTCCGTTTTTCCTGATTTTGTCGGAATATAAATGTCATAAGGACCCTGGGAAAGATAATATAAGTAGCTCCCATGAATATGCCAGGTGAAGATTTTTAACCTTCTTTTATGCGTATTGATGTTCATAGTTTTTGAGTCTGAGGTGATTAGGCTGCGCAAAGTCAAGCGGCGCTATTAAAAAAGAATGCCACTTGCCCCGCTTTTTGGAGAAGCGTTGTTAGAAACGCATCGAACCGCTAAAATTTTTTACGGGATTGGATTTATATAAAAAGATGAGGTGAAACCGCTCCGTATATGCCTGACAAGCATGGCTTTATATCTACAAGTTGTACAGGTGAGGCCTAGTATGAAAGATTGAAATTGACAAGAAGTGCCTTTCCAAACGACTGCTCTGGTTTTCAAAATTATCATCAGATTCAATGGCGATGTGGCACGATCCTTTGACGATGCGGCACGGACAAGAAAAACGCACGAGACATATGTATGTACTAGGAATTAATGCAGCTTTTCACGACTCGGCTGCTGCCCTTGTCAGGGACGGGAAGATTATAGCCGCCGCCGAAGAAGAGCGTTTTACGCACATTAAGCATGGCAAACGTCCGCTTCCTTTTTCTACTTATGAACTTCCCTTTCATGCCATAGATTATTGCTTGAAAACGGCTGGGATTCATATGAACGATGTTGACCGGATTGCATATTCATTTGATCCTTCGGGTTTGGAAGAAGATGTTCTTGCTGGTGAAAACCTGGGATCATATACAAATAATATCCTTGGCGATGCGCTTACTCAACCTGAAATCAATATTTACAAGGGTTGGGATGAATTGTTTTTGAAGTATATCAAAAATGCACCCGGCCAGCTGCGTGACGGTTACCCACATCATCTTCAGAAACGTTTTCAAGGAACGCGGTCCCTGCAGCAAAAATGGACTTTTGTCAATCACCACATTGCACACGCTGCTAGCGCCTATTTCCCGTCTCCTTATGAGAAGGCAGCCGTTTTAACGTTGGATGGAAGAGGAGAAACCGCTACAACGGGCTATTTCCTCGGTGACGGCAATGAAATGACTCAGATTTCCACCGTTGATATGCCCCATTCGTTGGGAATGTTATATGAAAAAATAACAACTTATCTTGGCTTCCTGCAGTCGTCTGACGAGTATAAGGTCATGGCGCTTGCATCTTATGGAAAACCGGTTTTCATGGAAGAATTCAGGTCTGTTATTCACGTCGGAGAGGAGGGAGATTACACGATCGACGAATTTGATCCGGAAAAATGGTGGGGAATTGGCCGTATGAAAGACGATCCGATTGATCAGATACACTTTGATATAGCCCACTCTCTCCAAAAAGTTTTGGAAGAAACGGTATTGACTTTGGTGAACTGGCTGTATACAAAAACGGGTTGTGAAAATCTCTGTATGGCTGGTGGTGTCGCGCTTAATTGTGTGATGAATGCGGTAATCCGTGATAACGGCCCATTTAAAAATGTTTGGGTCCAACCTGCGGCGGGCGACGCAGGAACAGCTCTAGGCGCGGCCATATGGCTTGACGTTAAGCTGAATGCACAGAACCGCGATACACGATATACTTCCGTTATGGATCACGTGTTTCATGGGCCTGGTTATACAGACGAGGAAATTGAAAAATTCATGATCTGGGCGAAAACTCCTTATCGCAAACTGGAAAATGTTGCAAAAGAAACCGCCGTGATTCTTGCTGACAACAAGATCATTGCCTGGTACCAGGGCAGGATGGAATTTGGTCCCAGGTCACTGGGAAGCCGATCAATTCTGGCATCGCCCATTCCTCTCGACATGCAGGCCAGGTTAAATGATATCAAGGATCGTGAAGATTTTCGTCCCGTTGCGCCGGTAGTTTTAGAAGAAGATGCTGCGGAATGGTTTGTCGATGGCGGATTTTCGCCGTTTATGTTATTTGTATTTCCAGTTCGCGACGAGAAGGCGGATAAAATTCCCGCAGTTCGTCATACGGATGGTACTGCCCGCGTCCAGACTGTTAACCGGAATCAACATCCGGCTTATTTTGATCTGATCAGCGAATTTAAGAAACTGACCGGCGTACCAATTCTTGTGAATACTTCCTTTAATACAAGAGGGGAACCGATCGTTTGCAGCCCAAGAGACGCTATCGAATGTTTTTGGACTTCACCTTTTGATGCACTGATTATCAATTCTTTTTTACTGGAAAAATAGCTGAATCCATGCATATTTCTGTCGTCATTCCAACATACCGGCGCCCTGATTTGCTGAGCAGATGTCTTTTGGCCTTGGCAAACCAAAGTTTTCCATTAGATCAGTTCGAGATTATCGTTGTTTCGGATGGTCCGGATCATGAAACATACAGCATTATTCAGCATCTCAGAGATTTTCATCCTGATTTGGCGCTCAGTTTTTACGAAACTCCTATCAGGAAGGGCCCTGCCGCTGCAAGAAATCTCGGTTGGAAGCATGCTAAAGGCGACCTGGTTGTTTTTACGGATGATGATTGTATTCCTTCCACCGAATGGCTCCGTGAATATCAAAAGTCTTTCTTATTCTATCACAGAGAATTAATCAGCTTTTCCGGGCAGGTAGTGGTACCCATATCAGAGGAACCAACGGATTATGAAAAGAATATAGCACAGTTGGAAACGGCAGATTTTATAACAGCAAACTGTGCCTGTACTAAAAAAACGCTTGAACTAATTCAGGGTTTTGATGAAGAATTCCAGATTGCCTGGCGCGAAGATTCGGCGTTGGAGTTTGCGCTTTTAGAGTTGGATATACCGATTTTTAAATTGGAAAAGGCAGTTGTGACGCATCCGGTCCGGCAGGCTGACTGGGGTATCAGTATGAAGGAACAAAGGAAGAGTATGTTCAATGCGCTGCTTTTTAAAAAATATCCGGAATTGTATAAAAGTAAAATATCCAGAGCGCCGGTCTGGGATTACTATTTAATGATTGCATTAAGCTTGGCTGCTTTGGTATCATTTGCAGCTAAAATTCCTCTCGTCGGTTTTGGTGCGATAGTAATCTGGCTGTTTTTGTTGATTCATTTTATTTACAAACGCTTGAAAAATGCAAGTTTATCCATTTACCACATCACTGAGATGGTCATCACCTCGGTTATAATTCCTTATTTATCCGTCTACTGGACCATTCGCGGTGCGATCCGTTACAAAGTTTTTTTCCTATGAAGCCAGTATTTGAAAAATTGGGAAAAATTGCTGTGTTCCGAGCACTTCAGCTCGGCGATATGTTGTGTGCTGTCCCAGCGCTTCGTGCACTGAGAAGTGCTTATCCTGATGCAGAAATAACCATGATTGGCTTACCCTGGCAAGCTGCATTTGTTGAACGTTTCTCAGATTATCTGGATAATTTCATCCATTTTCCAGGTTATCCCGGCTTACCGGAACAGGAGTTCAACCGTGAAAATTGGCCCGCTTTTGTAGATAAGATTAACGATCAAAACTTTGATCTAATGATTCAGATGCAGGGAAATGGCAATATTGTCAATTCAATGCTGAAAGAATTTTTTCCAGTCGTGCTTGCCGGTTTTCATAGTGAAGGCAACCGTCTCGATACCGATTTGTTCCTTGAATATCCGGAAGGCATATCTGAAATTGAAAGACATTTGGCGTTAACGAATCATCTTGGAATTGTTTCACTCGGAAACGAGCTGGAATTTCCCATTTATCAGCTGGAAATTGAAAATCTCGTTTCTCTCAATTTACCAATTCAAAAAAAACAATATGTGTGCGTTCATCCCGGATCCCGCGGTTCCTGGCGACAGTGGCCGATTTCTTTTTTCGCAAAAATTGCTGATGAAGTTTCGTCCTTTGGGTTTGACATTGTGATAACAGGTACGAAAGACGAATCTGCAATTACCAAAGAAGTTTTAGGCCAAATGAAAAGCAAAGCAATTGATCTGGCGGGAAAAACGGGTTTAGGTGAGGTTGGACAGCTTATTAAAGATGCTGCCATGCTAATTAGTAATTGTACCGGAGTTTCTCACATGGCAGCTGCTACTGAAACACCAAGTATCGTCATCAGCATGGATGGCGAGCCGGAGCGTTGGGGGCCTCTGAACAAACAGCTGCACCGAACAATTGACTGGAAAAAAAATCAAAACTATGAGGTCGTAAGGGAAGAAACAATTAAGCTGTTGAAAGATCAAATTGCTGAGAGGTAATTTATCGGGCATCCTTAATATCACATTCCATCCGGTACAGATCAAAACCTTCGTCCCAATAATCCCTGACTGTTTCGCGTAGGATCAAGCCAAATTTTTCGTAAAACTTGTAGGCTAGCTGCGATGTTCTCACAGCCAAAGTTTGGACCGTTACAATCGCTTTTATCCGTTCAATTCTAAATCTTGTCAATTCGCTGCCGACACCTTTTCCCTGATATTTCGGATGTATAATGTCCCAGGAAAGGTGACCGGTTTTACCGTCGACGGACAAGTTAAATCCGGCTGCTCCGATAATATTGTCTTGATTTTCAATGACATAATAATTATCAGCATGAAAATCAAAGTAATAGATCAGGTCTTTTTCTTCATTTGGTGAAAAATATTCAGGAGTGTTCATCCTTAATAAATTTATTACCTTTTCTCTATCGGAACTTTCAAATTTTCTTATCTCCATCTGGCTTCTGCTTTTTACACTTTTCCTTTATGATCCCAGTGATCTTTAATGATTTTTCCAGACTTATCCTTCACTAATACTCTTGTAAAACGATTGCCTTGAATCAGTCCACTCGAATGTTCTTTACCGATAAAAAGCATAATGGCATTGCCATCCTCATCCGTTTTGACTGCGGCATTGAACCGCCCGAACTGAAAATGAACGAGACTGGAAGGCTCGTATTTTTTACGGAGTTCTTTTAATAATTTATCACCAATTTTCATGATTTCGGCCGAAAGTAAAAATATGTCTCGAAAAAATCAGCAAGATAAGGCGATCAACTATTTTGCCAAACCATAGATGAAGTCGCTTACCTGATGTTCGTGGACAAGCCGCTACAATTAAATATATACTGAGTCAGAGGGTTCTCAAACCGGCAGCTATATTAATCACAATTCCGTAAAAGTGGTCGGCTACTACTGTGGCATAATTTTAACTGTTCGTCGGTGAAATATAACAATTCATCAACATGGAAAATTCTTATAAAAGACGTCAGTTTCTTCATCATCTTGGACATGCAGCCTTTGCGGTTCCTTGTTTAAGCGTTTTATCTCTGGATGCCGCAGCAAGCAATTATTTATCGAATGCTCAAAGTGATGAAAACGATTCGTGGCAATCTGAACCCAGGAAGTTAGGTATAGCACTGGTTGGTCTTGGTAAATATAGTGAAGGACAACTGGCTCCGGCGTTGCAGGATACGAAACTTTGCAAGCTGACGGCAATCGTGACCGGAAGTCCTGAAAAGGCTCAGAAATGGAAACAGAAATATAATATTCCTGACAAAAATGTTTATGATTACAAAAATTTCGATAGCATTAAAGATAATCCGGATGTAGATATTGTCTATGTCGTTTTACCAAATGCCATGCACGCTGAATACACGGTGAGGGCTGCCAAAGCCGGGAAGCACGTGATTTGCGAAAAGCCAATGGCCGTTTCTGTTAAAGAATGTCAGGAAATGATCAAGGCATGCAAGGATGCCAACAAGCTCCTTTCAATCGGGTATCGCCTGCATTTTGAGCCACACAATATGACTATGGCTGAATTCGGAACACGTAAGACCTACGGAAAAGTCAAAAAAGTAATCGCTCTGGACAGCCAGGAAATGGAAGCAGGCGAATGGAGGTTGGATAAGCAGCGTTCCGGCGGAGGACCTTTGATGGATCTTGGCATTTACTGCGTACAGGGAGCACTGTATACAACAGGCGAACTGCCGGTAAGTGTGACGGCAAAATTTGGCAAAAATGAAGATACAGAAAAATTCAAAACGGTCGAGCAGTCGATTTCTTTCCAACTACAATTCCCTTCCGGAGCGCAGGCAGATTGTAACACAAGTTATGCAGACAAGCAAAATCTATTACGGGCAGAAGCCGAAAATGGATGGTTTGAACTTTCACCCGCCTATGCATATGATGGTTTGAAAGGAAAAACTTCAAGAGGTCCGCTGGACATTATCAACGTGAATCAGCAGGCTTTTCAAATGGATGACTTTGCGAGTTGTGTACTTAAAAAGAAGAAAAGCAAAGTGCCGGGGGAAATGGGGATGCGGGACGTTAAAATTCTGATGGCTATTTACGAAGCTGCCGCAACCGGTAAAAAGGTTATGTTGAAAGATCTGGTTTGATTTAAATCAGATTTGAGCATAGAAATCATTAATTCAATATAAATAGGGGAATTACCGGGATTATTGCAGAAGTCACAACCGTATTGTATATTATTGCAATTAATTAGTATTCAATTCCAAAGTTAGCCTCCTAATACCATCTGGGAGTTATGAGGCTGACCCTGCACTGCAATATTCCCTAAACTCATGTCAAAAAATATAGCTCCATCAGAAAAATCGGGATCAGAAAAGAAACCGGTCCCGATTGTTGCTATTGGGGCGTCTGCTGGCGGGCTGGAAGCAGTTACTCAGATTTTCGAGAATCTTTCGCCAAGCACCGGAATGGCATTTGTTTACATTCAGCATTTATCCCCAACGTACGAAAGCCGGTTGTCAGAAATTCTGAGCCGGGTAACGAAGATGGCTGTGTTCGAGGCAGAGCACCAGATGGAGTTGAAACCAAATACTGTTTATATCATTCCGCCGGACAGAGACATGGAGGTGGAAAATAACAGACTGGAATTGGTAACCAGGGAACCCAAGCCGGTTTTGCATATGCCAATTGACCGTTTTTTTATATCATTGGCAAAAAGGGAAAGGGAAGGAGCAATCGGGATTATTTTGTCAGGGATGGCGCACGACGGAACCCTGGGACTTAAAGCCATCAAAGTTGCCGGAGGTATCACGCTTGCTCAAAATGAAACTGCCAAACACCTGAGCATGCCACGTTCCGCTATCGCGGAAGGTGTTGTGGACCTGGTACTTTCACCATTGGAAATAGCAAAAGAACTGGAACGTTTGGGAACACAGGCCGACGTTTTAAATCTTGCCATTTTAGATGAAGAAAGTGATGATTCCGGAACTGCGGATGAAGATTTAAAGCAAATCCTGCGTTTTCTGAAAAGGGTGGTTGGTGTTGACTTTGACCATTATAAAATGTCAACAATTCGTCGGCGTATCGCCAGACGAATGTTATTGTATAAATTGGAGACGCTTCGTGAATATGTCATTTACTTGCAGCAATATACTTCGGAAGCGGAAAATCTGTATAATGATCTGCTCATTAATGTGACCAATTTTTTCAGAGATTCCGAGGTTATGGAATATTTGAAAAAGAAGTTGTTTCCCCAGATCATAAAAAATAAAACTTCCGAACATACAATTCGTATATGGATCCCTGCATGTTCGACCGGGCAGGAGGCATATTCTATCGCCATGATACTGATTGAGTTGCTGGGAGAAAATTCGCCTTTAACGATCCAGATCTTCGCCAGCGATCTGAGTGAATTTGCCATCGCCAAAGCACGTCAGGGATTGTATTCAAAGAGTGAAGTTACCGACGTTTCGGCAGCAAGACTGCAACGGTTTTTTACGATACGTGATGATAAATATGTAATAAAAAAATCAATTCGTGACCTTTGCGTTTTTGCACCGCACAATGTTTTAAGAGATCCTCCATTTTCAAGACTGGATTTAATAAGCTGCCGGAATTTATTGATTTATCTGGACACGGTCTTTCAGCAAAAAATAATGGCCACTTTCCATTATGCCTTAAATCCGGACGGATTATTACTTCTTGGGAATTCAGAAGCGGTAGGAAGTTCGGTTTCTCTTTTTTCTCAGGTTGATAAAAAACATAAAGTGTTCCTGCGAAAAAGTCGGGAAACCGGCAAAGCAACTTTTGATATGAACATTCGCCGGAATGTGGAAACGCGTTTGGGAAATGTAAAAAGCTCACCTGTTCAAAAACCGGGAAGTCAGTTGCCAGCGCCGGCGAGGGATCTGGATAAGGAGGTCGACACACTGTTACTGAAAAAATACATTCCGGCATGTATTGTCGTTGATCAGGATTTGGAGATTATTCAGTTCAGAGGATCGACAGGGCTTTTTCTTGAACATGCGCCAGGGAAAGCGAGTTTTAATTTACTGAAAATGGCACGTCCATCGCTCGTTTTTGAGCTTCGGAACGCGATTCACAAAAGCCGGAAATCAGGAGAAACGGCTAAGAAGGCCGGCTTGGAAATGAAGGTGAATGATAAAATTCACTACGTTAATATTGAAGTGGTCCCACTGCGAAGTTTTGAAGATCAGTTCCTGTTTTTAGTTCTTTTTGAAGAGATTACAGTACAAACATCTGTGGAAGAGAATAGTACTTTTAATTTTAAGGATGATAGGATAAAACAGTTGGAAATGGAGCTCTCTGCACTTCGGAATGATATGCATTCGATCATCGAGGAGCAGGAAACCAGTAATGAGGAGTTGCAGTCTGCGAATGAAGAAATTGTCAGCAGCAATGAAGAACTACAAAGTATCAATGAAGAACTGGAAACCAGTAAGGAAGAAATTGAATCGACGAACGAGGAACTGCTGACCATTAATCAGGAGCTTCAAATCCGTAATGATCAGTTGACCGAGGCCTATGGTTATGCCGAAGCTATTTTCAGTACGATCGGAGAGGCAACTTTGTTGCTGGATAAGAAGTTGCAGGTGAAAAGTGTGAATAAAGCATTTTATAAGATCTTTCACGTCCAGGAAGAGGATATTGAGGGCAAAATGTTTTATGAACTGCATAAAGGGCAATGGGATATTGCGCGGTTACGCCAGTTGCTGGAAGAGGTTATTACAAATAACGCACATATCAAAGCCTATGAAGTTTGTCTGAATTTCGCGGGGATTGGTGAAAAAACGATGCTGCTTCATGCCAGAAAGGTGGTCCAGCACGAGCGGAAAGAGGTGATACTTTTGGTTATAGAGGATATTACAGAACAGCGACGTGTGCAACGTATGCTCGAAGAACGTCAGGCTTGGTTCCATGATATGATTGACAATGCCCCTGCATTGATTTGGGTGACGGGGCCCGAGGGAAGAATCAATTTTTTAAACAAAGCTTTTCTGGAATTCTCCGGATTAAAGAACCAGGATAATCCGGACCTTAGTTTTGCTGATTTAATTCATCCTGAAGACCGCGATCATTATGACCGCACATTTGCTGAAAATTTCGAAAATAAAAATATATTCAGCATCGAGTATCGGTTGCTAAAAAGAGACGGCGATTATCGGTGGGTTCTGGAAACGGCGAAACCTATGTTTTCACCAGAGCGGAAATTTACTGGCTACATTGGAAATGGTACGGATATTCACCTTCAGAAAACGCTTTCTGAGCAGTTGAATTCGCATGTTCAGGAACGAACCCAGCAATTAAAGGAAACCAACGAAGAGCTGGAAGTATCAAATAATCAGTTAAGAACGACAGCTAACAGGTTGCAAAGTGTTCTGAACGGCGTTCCTGCGGCCATCACACTAATGGAAGTAGTTAAAGAGGACGGAGTTGACTCGGTGACAGATTTTACAACCTCGGTTTATAATGATAAAGCGTTGGAATTTAACGCACAAACTTCCGAAGAAATAATAAACCGTTCATGGCTCGAATCTCACCCTGACCTGAAAGCCTCAGGCTTGTTTGATCTTTGTATTCAAGTGCTTGATACCGGTGAGCCGGTTTACAAGGAAATTCCGGATCCGATGCCCGGGAGTAATGAGCATTTCGCTTTTTTCATCACACGACAAATTGATAAAAATGGAGTGGTTGTTACCATTCTCGACATATCAGAGAGAAAAGGTGCTGAGGTCAAGCTCATGCGCATGATGGAGAATCTGCAGGCAGTCTTGGACTGTTCCCCCGGTTCTATCAGTTATCTCAAACCTATTTATTCTGACTCAGGTGAAGTTGAGGATTTTCGGTTGGAAGTTTGCAACCAAATCTTTGCCAGAGAGTTTCATAAACCTTTGAATGAGCTGGTCGACAAGCGGGCGACAGAATTATTCTCGGCTGCTGATGTAGAAAAAATGAGGCACGTACTGCTTACCGGTGAGCGATCCTATGAAGAAACATATTCGGGCATGGAGAATAAATGGTTGGGAATAACAACTATCAGACATGAAAGCGGTGTTGTCATGGCAGGCTTGAACATTACGCCATTGAAGGATGCAGAAGTTCAGCAAACGAAATGGATTCAGCAACTGGACGAGTCGCATGAAATGATTCAGTCGCTGAAAATAATGCGGGAATATATCAGCCACCGTGGCGAATTCCTTCGGGCAACTTCACATGATCTTCGGGGAACATTCGGGATCATTATGGGAGCGACGGCCCTACTGAATCTCATGGACACAGAAGAGGAACGAAGTAAATCTTTGGAAATGCTGCAAAGAAATTTGCGTCAGGTCACTTCCATGTTAAATCAATTACTGGACTACTCTCGCCTGGAAGCAGGAGAGGAAAAAATAGAAATTACAGTATTTGATGTATCAGAGCTTTTATCGGGGTTATGTGAAAGCATGGTTCAGATGTCCAGGGATAAAGGTTTAGAATTAAATGTACAAGGTCCGCCATCACTATTTATTGAAAATGATGCTGTCAAAATCAGAAGAATTGCGCAGAATTTAATTATTAACGCATTGAAGTACACGGAAAATGGTGCAGTATTTGTGCGATGGGGAGTGTCGGAAAGTGTTGAAAATCAAGAATCAAGCAAAAACTGGTTTTTGGAAATTGAAGATACCGGGGAAGGTTTGTCTACAAGCCTTGTTTCCAAACTAACACAGCTGATGCGCGATGAAGAAATAGATACGCTGGGCTTATCAAACTCTTCGACAGGAGAAGGTATCGGTTTGTTTATTGTAAAACGATTATGTGAATTATTGGATGCGGAGCTCATAATTGACAGTAAGATCGGCGAAGGCACTTTGTTCAGGATTTCCTTTCCGGCGATATTACAGTAAAGCAACTGGTTAGCCGCAACTACTTAAAAGCAATTTGTACATCGCTTTGTGGGATAATTACCTTGATGTTTCTCCCTGTTCCAGATAATTTTGTCAGACGTCGAAGGATCCTTTTTTATTTATTTCACCTAAATAAAATAACAAAATGGCAAATATTATTCTCACAGGAACGAGCAGTGGGTTTGGTCTGCTTACAGCAAAAACGTTGGCGCAAAAAGGACATACCGTTTTTGCTACCATGCGTAACGTGCAGACAAAAAATGCAGAGGCTGCAAAGGCTTTAACTAATTGGGGATTTAATGAAGGCGCGAAAATTATTATAGTCGAGGTGGATGTTTCCAGTGATGAGTCTGCAAAAAATGCTTTGGAAAATATTGCTTTACAAACCGGTGGCAAAATTGACGTATTGATTAATAATGCAGGGACCGGGTATATCGGTTTAAATGAAACCCTAAGCTCGGAGCAGACGAATCAGATTTTCCAGATCAATGTGATTGCTGCGGATCGAATGATTAAAGCGGTTTTACCGTATATGCGCAAAAGAAAAAGTGGCTTGATTATAAACATTTCAAGTGTTACCTCACGGCAAAATATTCCTGTTATGGGAGTATATTCTGCAAGCAAGGCAGCGATTGATGCCTTGTCGGTTAGTTATCATTACGAACTGAAATCTTCTGGCATTGATGTCTCCATTATTCAGCCAGGCGCTTACCAGGCCACTGATATAGTGAGCAAGCAAATGATTCCTGATAATCCTGATGTTGTAAACCAATATGGCGAGGATATGATCAATTACACAAAAGCGGTTTTTCAATATTTCGAGCCGACCGAAGAAAGCAGGAACCCTCAGGAAGTCGCAGATCTGATCGCAGAAATTATCGAAACTCCAAAGGGTGAAAGAGCTCTTACTAATCTCATCGGTGCGGGGCCGCTTGGCGAGGCTATTTCAGATATCAATAACAGTATTCAAAATTTGGTTGAAACCATACTGGCAGCCCGCGGTGTAGAAGTGTAATTGGTAACGTATTGGTTGATATTGTTTTAAGAAAACTTTGTTAAAGTTCCGGTGTTAAAGCGTAACAAAAGTGATTCTTTATAAATTTTTCTATATTATGAAAGAACACAGATTATTATACCTATACATTTTTTGTGTTCAGTAATTCCACTAAGCCGTTTTACTATTAGATGCCCTGGAACCTAAGTAATTTCAACGGTAATTTATCTAACATCGATAATTTTTATTTAAGTATATGATTATTAATTCATTGTGAATATTGAGGCTGGGATATTTGGACATCTCCCGGTGCTTGATATTATTTTCTTTCACCGTTTGCATGTCTCCCATTATAGCGATCCGGAAGCGCTATTAAATAGTTTTGTCAGTAAGGAATAGTCAACTTCCTGCCCTTTTTTTATCGTTGCAGTTTTTCTGTCGGGACTGGTCGTTGAGGCAAAAAATCCTTTTATATCTTCGAGCGCACCAGCATTAAATATCACGAAAGAAACCTTATCCTTGGAGCCCTGGATCACGGCTGCGTAATGACCGTTTTTCAGGTAATGTGGTTTCCCATATTGCAGCCTTTCTTCGACATTGGGAATTACGTCAAAAATCAATTTTCGCAGAGCTTTTGAAACCTCAATCTGCCATGGTTGTAATTTTTCAATGTATTGAATTACTTCCGGATTCATATGCTATATTATTTTATATTTTTGTGGATAAATATCTTCTCTAACTCGTTCAGACGTAGAATAACAACACCTGTCTGGCTTTTATTTCCTGCTTTCCAGATTCTCCTTTATTCGGGCTTTTACGATCTTTTTAACCAGTTCTGCCGGAAGCGGGTTATCTACCGTAAACCTTATGGTACCGACCGATGTGCTGAAATCTTTTAGTTCTTCCTTAAAATTGTTAACTGTATAGTCGTTCCAGGTATGGAGCGCACAATGATTTTTTGAAGCTTTAAAGGCAATAAGCAATTTACCATGATATTTATAAGCGGGTATACCATAACTGATTAATTCAACAGCTTCCGGGGCAGTTTTACGGATTATGGATCTGATCTTTTCCAGTAAGCCGCAAACTTCATCACTTTGAAGAGCCATGTAGTCGTCAATGGTCTTGATAGAAACGTTCATGCTAGAAATGGTTTATCTCCGGTAGAGTTTGTTAAATTAATTAAACAAATGTAGCCTGAAACTGAGATTAACATAGGGGGTGTTAACGACAATTTTGGGGGTATTTTCTGCCAACAGAACGAATGTAGTATGGAAAAATCAGCTCACGCAAGCTTGGACATCATCTGTTCTACTCATATCAGGTCAGATCAAATTCAAAGACTGTGTATTGTTTTCTATTCTGTATCAGAAAGCCGCCTAAAATCTTTTTTGGGCGGCTTTCTGATATAATAAAAACGTGACTAGTTAGCGTCTGAGTCCAGACCGTTTATTTTCCGGGATGTTACAATGGAAATTACCCAAAGGACAAGAATTCCTATCAGGAGATAAAAAACTTCCTCTTCCCGTTCAAGACGCAGGGTAGATATATGCATCGTCGTAATTAATTTAAATACTTAAAGAACGTTTCGCAAGCTTTTAGAACTGAATAAAACTGTCTTTGTTAAAAACAGAGCAATTATCAGGTCTACTTTGGCATTAAGCTATCTTATTTTATTTGAGATCGCAAAATAAATTACCCAACGGCTGGTAATATATCTGTTTAAATTCTCGCCCTGATTTTTGAGAAAACGTAAAGGGCAATTACAATTATCAACAGGATTACAACGCTGTCTTCTCTGTCGGTACGCAGCATGGATTCATGCATGTTATTTCTGAATGTTTGGTAAATAATTCTTTCGATTGATACGTCAGAATTGCTCGAAAGTCACTATACATTACAAGAAATGGATTGAAAAGTGTTTTCCGATTGGTTACAGTTTCCAGCTTAATTCGCCATTCATCCATGTTTGTTCGTATAGATCGTCTGGTTCAGTTGAATACTCAGTTTGCTCTTTCTCATAAAAAGAATTAATAGCCAGTCCATCCGGACAGGTTGTCTTCTTGTCGCCGGGAATATCAAAGTCATATAGTGACATGACGAGGCCAACGGGAAGGGAATTTTCAAAAATGTTTTTCATGACTAACAGATCTTAAATGTTTTTAATTACAGTGCATCAGGTTCCAAAATCTTAAAGGTGTTGTTTAGTGATTTGTAATGAACTCATAGGTGGGACAAAATTATAGCAAATCATTCCCGCAACTATTACCGTTTACTTAAAGAATCGCCGTTAAAAAATCCTATTTATCAAAAGGCAGATGCAGCAGTGCTAATTGATCACAAAATTTCCGGTTAAAAAAATCGATGTTGTGAATGTTTACTTAGAGCTCCCGGTCAAATATCAATTTTTTTGTAGAAATTTGGGAAGATACTTTTACCATGCGAATTAACAGACTATTGAAATTTTATATATCAGTCTTTTTGCTTTTACTGCTACTGAATACAGGGTATGGACAAAGGAGTGAGGGGAAAATCCTTGTCAATCCCAATATTTTTTCCGGGCTTCTGAATAGTCAAAATCAACGTGCAATTTTGGGTGGCTCACAGCGAGCTGACCGTGAAAAGGAAAAGGTCAGGCCTAATATTATTTTCATTCTCACTGATGACCATCGCTGGGATGCGCTTGGCGCCATGGGTAACAGGATCATTAAAACTCCAAACCTTGATGCGCTTGCAAAAAAGGGTACACTTTTCAGAAAAGCTTATGTAACTACTTCCATTTGCTGTGTCAGCCGGGCCAGTCTTTTATCAGGCCAGTATCAATCCCGCCATAAGATTAATAGTTTTGATATCTGTTTTAATAAAAAGGCGCTTGATAAAACTTATCCGGCATTGCTCAAAAATGCGGGTTACAAACTCGGTTTCATCGGCAAATTTGGTATCGATGATAATAGACAGCCGGATTCTCTTTTCGACTACTGGGCCAGTGCAAAAGAAAAGCAGCCAATCTATGAAATGGTCAATAAAAGTGGAAAAATTATTCACCACACAGATAGTGTAGGTAAGGATATCAAACAATTTTTAAACCAGTTTGCCGATCAGGGACCGTTTTGTTTATCGGTGAGTTTTAAAGCTCCTCATGAGCTGGATGGCCGGCCACCGACATTTCCTGTTCAGGAACGGTATAAGAGTTACTATCAAAATGTCGCTGTTCCCGAGCCCGTTACAACCGATCCTAAATATTGGAATAGTTTTCCGGAATGGTTTAAATCAGACAAAAATATCGCCCGCGACCGCTGGAAACCTCTATTGTCGACGCCAAAACTTCGCCAGGAAACGACAAAAAATTATTATCGCCTGATAAGTGGTGTTGATGAAGTGGTCGGCGATATGGTTGCTCACTTAAAACAATTAAAAATTGACAGGAATACGGTTATCATATTTATGGGAGATAACGGATTTTCGTTGGGCGAGCACGGTTTGGAAGGTAAATGGTTTGGGTATGAAGAATCAATCCGAGTTCCGCTGATCATTTCCGGAGATCCATTGCCGCGTAAGATGCGACAGGAAGAATCTGATCAGATCGCATTGAATATTGATATTGCACCCACAATTTTATCGCTGGCGGGCGTACAGATTCCTGCAACTATTCAAGGCAAGGATTTGGTCGGCGTAATGACAAAAAAGATAACCGGACGAAAGGATTTTTTTTATGAACATACCTTTCTGGGGAGTCCGGAAATTCCGAAAGTTGAGGGTGTAGTGGCTGAGAACTTTAAGTATATGAAGTATATTGAGCACAATTACGAAGAATTTTATAACACAAAAAAAGATCCCCACGAAACGACTAATCTTATTCAGGCCAAAAAGAACAGGGATCAGCTGGACAAGCTTCGTAAACGATATTCAGAGTTGAAAAGAGCAGCGAGATAACCTGCATTTACCTTACTAATTAGTCGGCCGGAATAAGTAATTTTCTTCCGGCTGAATAGATTATTTATTAACCAATAGAGCCGAATTACTTTGTTTCATTTTTTAAGAAATCCAAATTTAATCGTATATGTTTACTATAAGCCAGATTAAAGCTGCTCATTCAAAGGTCAAAAGCGGTGCAGATTTTCCTCGCTATATTCAGGATCTGAAAGCTTTGGGAGTAAACCGTTATGATCATTTTGTTTCCGACGGACATACGGTTTATTTCAGCAAAACGGGAGAAATTGAAAATTCAGGCCCTCAATATCCGGTTGGAAAAGTTGCATCAGCTGGGTCAGTTGAAGACTTAAAGGATGCGCTTGCTGCTCACCAAAAAGGTAAAACGGATTATCTGACTTTTTGCAGGCAATCAGGTGAGGCCGGTGTTGAAAAGTGGACCGTAGACATTTCTAAAATGAGTTGTACCTATCTCGATCTGGAAGGGAAAGAAATGGTAAATGAGATCATTCCCGACTTAAAATAATTATTAATGATTAGAAAAAAGCCAGCATCTAATGAAAAGATGCTGGCATTTGAAATGAGTTATTTGGTCTTCTGCTAAATCAAATTATTTCAGGGAATTAATTTGTAAAGTGCACCCTTATTTTCGTCCAATAGAACAGTCAGGACATAAAGTTCTCCTGTCAGATCTTCTCCAAAACTATACACATGCCAATAACCAGCGTCTTTAGTTATCGATAATTTTTCTCTTGTCCATTTATCATTCGTACCGGGAGTCAGCGACCAGATTGGTCCCATCATATCTCCAAAAATATATTTTCCAGCCAGTGACGGGATCGCCTTACCACGGTAAACGAATCCTCCAGTAATACTCAAACCCTCTGGATGAGGATATTCAGCGATCGGTGCGATAGGCTTGACCGGTTTTGGGTCATCAGCTCTGAAATCATGAAAGCCTTCAATTGGTCTCCATCCATAATTTCCGCCCTTCGTAATGATATCGACTTCTTCATACTTATTTTGCCCCACATCACCTGCAAAAAGTTGTTTAGTGGTTCTGTCGAAACTAAACCGCCAAGGATTGCGCAATCCATATGCATAAATTTCCCCTTTGGCATCGGGTGTTTTTACGAACGGATTGTCTTCGGGAATCGAATAAGGAAGCTTGTTAACATCGATGCGTAGAATTTTACCGAGCAGATTGGTCATATTCTGAGCGTTACCGTATTGTCCGTGTTTGTCGTCAGCACCACCTCCGTCGCCGGATGAAATATACAAAAATCCGTCGGGGCCAAATTTTAAATCACCGCCGTTGTGATTGGATTGCGGCTGATCAAATACCAGCACTTTTTTGACCGAGGCTTTGTCTGCGATCAACGGATTACTTTTATCTGCGGTATATTCTCTCACTTCGGTGCGATGATCGACCCCTTTCTCTGACGGCACCGCCGGCACGCTGATATAGACATAGAATTTGCCATTTGTTGCATAGTCAGGATGAAAAGCAAGTCCTAATAAACCCCTTTCGTCATAACCATCTCTTTTCAAAACATCTTTTGTGATGTCGAGAAAAGGCGTAGCTACAAGTTTTCCTTTCTGAATGACTCTGATTTTTCCCTCCTGTTCACAGACGAAGATAAGGTCAGGAGATTTCTTCGTAACAGCAAATGCGGTAGGATGTGAAAGCTGATCTGTTACCAACTGCAATTTTACCTTACTTGCAGAAGTCGCAATCTGTCCGAAAGCAGTGGCCGATAGCAAAGCCGTTGAAAAAATTGGAATAATAAATTTTTTGAGCATCTTTTTAAATTTAAATAGGATAAATGTTAGGGATGGATTGTTTGACTTTACAAAGTAACGTAATCGTTTACGGAAAAATGTAACGAAACATAAAACTTAATAGTCAACTTTTGTAAGTTGTTGATTATTAATGCAGAATACTAATTTAAATTTTTAATTGTTAAAACCGGCCTTCATGGAAGATTCTCTGAAAACAGGCTTAGGTTCAATGACCAGTTTTGTAGAATTTGCTTTATCAGAAATGCCATTTTTTATCATTTCAAACAGCATTTTGAATGCTTCCTGGCCCATCATAACGGTCTGTTGGTCCATGGTGGATAGGGAAGGAGTAGTATGTTCGCTGAACATATCGTTACAAAAACCGAAAATACCGAAATGCTGAGGTACCTGAATTTTACTTGATTTTAATTCCTTCAGAGCGCCGAGTGCAGTAAAATCTTCTGCTGCAAAAATAGCGTCCGGTTGCTCGGGAAGTTTTAATAAGTGTCTGGTGCCCTCCATACCGGATTCAATTGAAATGTTCCCCGTATAAATAATCTCGTTGTCCACAGGAATATGATTCGCTTCCAGCGCGGCAATGTAGCCTTTTAAACGATCGTTGAAAGTTTTGATATAAGTTGGCCCCGAAATATGTGCAATCCGCTTATATCCCTGGTCGATCAGATGCTGGGTCGCCACAAACGCACCGTTATACCCATCGATAACGACAGAAGGAATATCAATCCCATCGGGCACACGATCAAAGAAAACCAGCGGAATACTCCTGCGTTTTACTTCCAGAAAATGGTCATAATTTAAAGTATTCCTGGAAAGCGAAACAATGATTCCATCGACGCGTGCACCGATAAATGTTTGAATACCTTTGACTTCCAGATCATAAAGTTCATCACACTCATGAATTAGAACTGAATATCCGTTTTTGCTGGCCAGATTTGTTATCCCGTGAATGACGGAACCAAAGAAGGCATTTTCAGCGGTAGGTATCAAAACACCGATGACATTCGTTTTACCGGAACGCAGGGACGACGCAATACGGTTGGGATTATAGTTTAACCTTTGAGCAGCTTCGTGGACAATTTTTTTTGTTTTCGCACTAATCTCGGGGTGGTCGCTTAATGCCCTGGAAACTGTTGCAGCTGTCATTTCCAGTTCCTTTGCTATATCATTCAGGGTGACGCTGTTTTTTTTCAAGTCGGTATTTTTTGGTAAAAGTAAGAAAGATTTAAAGTCGGGCAAAGATTTGATTTTGCAGGAAGAAGTAATTGAATTTATAATTCGGTATTGAAAGCGTTAATTCTTGTTTCAGGTAGCAAAACGATAATCCACAAGGTGATATACGTTTTCTTTCATGCGAATAACATGATTGTGGCACAAAATTTTAGTATAGCCCGGCAAATCAAATCATCAGCATCATGGAATTTAACATAGATACCAAAGGGCAAACACAGGATAAACAGCCGGGCATTGAGGAGAAAATGAGCCCAGAGCCTGTTGTAATTCGTGAAAACTACCGTGGAAGTGGTAAGCTGGACGGAAAGGTTGCCCTGATAACGGGCGGAGACAGTGGGATTGGCAGATCCGTTGCCGTACATTTCGCACGGGAAGGTGCAGACGTTGCCATTGTATATTTGAGTGAGGATCAGGATGCAAGCGAAACGAAAAGACTGGTGGAAGCCGAAGGAAAACGCTGTTTGCTAATTCCGGGCGATGTCAGACAGCAGGAGGTTTGTCAGGAAGCTGTGGGGAAAGTGATCCGGGAATTTGGAAAGCTGAACGTATTGGTCAATAACGCCGCAGAACAGCACCCGAAAGAAAATATCGAGGAAATATCTTCCGCACAATTGACGAATACTTTCAGCACCAACATCTTTTCATTTTTTTATTTTACACAAGCCGCGCTTCCTCACCTTCACGAGGGAGATTCCATCATTAATACTACATCGATCACTGCCTATCACGGAAGTCCCGGACTGCTCGATTATTCATCGACGAAGGGAGCGATTACTTCATTCACTCGGTCATTGTCTGTAAATCTTGTAGAGAAGGGAATTCGTGTGAACGCTGTGGCTCCCGGACCCATCTGGACTCCGTTAATTCCTGCCACTTTTGACGCGGAGCACGTAGCAGAATTTGGGAAGGATACGCCGTTCAAAAGACCTGGTCAGCCCTGTGAAGTAGCTCCCAGTTATGTTTTTCTGGCCTGTGAGGATTCTTCGTATATAAGTGGCCAGGTTTTGCATCCGAACGGAGGACAAGTTGTAAACGGATAGATTTTAGGTAATTCATTAATTGAAAAAGGGTGACCAGGAAATCCTGGTCACCCTTTTTCAATTAATCTTCTAATTATAATCCGAAGCCCAGAGCTAATCCTTTTACCGCTCCCGGGTAAGTGAACTTAACCTGAACTGCGCCCGTGTTCAGATCCACAGAGTAGAAATTAGTATTTCCACCTACTGTGAAAATTCCGTAACCGATACCCGACGCATTGCCAATATCGAATCCGATATTCGACGCTACATCGATATTCAGATTTTTAGGCTGAGCAAGGTTTCCGTCGTTTGGCGGGTTCTGGATATATAACAAATTCGATTCGCTGTCGATGTCATACAATGTAGTCGCAGTCGTGCCGGGATAGCTGTTCGTATAAGCCGCAGCTGTTACATAGGGCGATAACGGCGATCCGGTGATATTCAGTTTTCCATCTACTACCGTTACACCATTAAGATCACCTTGCGCAACATTAATCCGCAAGCTCTGTCCTGTTTCGCTGACAACGCGAAGTCTGTCGGCAACCGGATTAAAATCTACCCCAAAAATAGATCCGTTAAGTAAAACCGGTGTACCATCTGCAAGTCTAAGGGTTGCCGATTCTGTTGCTACGCCTGAGCCAAGATCGATATGATAGATTTTGCTATTTGTTGCCAAAGCGTACAAACGGCCATTTACCGGTCTGATATCAATACCAGCTAATAACACACCCGATGGTAGTGCAACTGCCTTAGTACCATAACTTGTGCCGTTAACAGGATTGAAAATTCTCAGGTTATTTACTCCATCCAACGCATAAGCAACAGGAAGAGAAGGAATAGCAATTCCGATAATATTAACTCCAGCCGGCAGGTCTCCTAACTTTTGAAGTTTACCTGTTGTCAGGTTAACGTGATCCAATTCCCATTTGCCCTGGTATTTTACAGACGCGATAGGGTACACATCCGAAGCATTTATGTCAGGAGAAATATCAAAACCGCCAACATCTTCGATGTCAATATCAAAGCGACTGCCGACAGGAACAAGTACGCCGTCGTTCGGAGGATTTTGGATATATAGCTGATCTGTTGTCGGATCAATATCATATAAAGTTGTGCCAACACCCGGAGCAGCCGTTACGCCTGCACGGCTGTTAGTGTAAGCAACCGCACCAATTTGTGGATTTGAATATCCTTTTAAAACAAGATCAGTTGCCACAATAACTCCCGTTTCAGGATGAACGCGCAAGTTCTGGGTAGAGCTTGTCGTAACACGAATTTTATCAACGGTCGGGTTAAAATCAAATCCGATGTTTGCGCCAGTAAGTGCACTTGCCAGTGGAGCATCTCCAATTCTTGTAGCCCTGCCTTCGGTAGCACCGGCGATAAGGCTGATCTGATAAAGGTTGCCTTGTTTGCTTATTGCATACAATTGTCCCGTTGCCGGACGAAAATCTATTCCAGCCAGCGCATCACCTGCAACAAGTCCTGAAATAGCAATAGACTTCAAAGGTGTAGAAGTGTTTTTTACATTAATCTGATGAATTTGATTGTTGTCGGACAATGCCCAGAAAATTCTGTCAGGAAGCGATTGTTCGGTAGGTGCCAGACGGTGATCTTCGCAGGAAACGAGGATCATGGATGAGGTGAGAGCGGTCGCAAATGCCGCTTGCTTAACCAGACTGCTAAAAAAATTCATAAGCAACTTGAGTGAAGTGAGTGATTGTTTAACAATTCACATACGTTCAAGGCGTGGCTTTAGATTAAAAAGTCAATATTAAATTTTAATTTACTTTTAATTGCATTTTAATACGGATTGATAATGTCGATTATTATAGATAAATCTTGTTTTCAATTGTTTGTAATATAGTCAGTTACTATTACAGGCTGAACGAATGAATTGAATTAATCAGTAATATAAGGTAGCCTGACATTTTTATATTCCGGTTTTTGAAGTTGAATTTTAAGCATTTTGAATGTTTCAAGCGGACCTTGCGATGCCACAAGATTTACCAGCCAGGCCGGAATTGAGCCAGCCGGATCAACCGCCAGGGTATATTCAATTTTAACCTGTTTTTTGGAAATTGGTATTATAATCCATTTTCCTGTGGACTGAACGATTCTCACAACCCCGGGTTTTTCAGCAACAAATCCGGAAACGCAAGGCGCATCTATGGTCACCACTTTCGTGGCAGGATTTTGAGAAACCATGATATGTGCAATAAAGTCACGATTTTGTGCCGGCCACGGAAGCATTACCTCCGAGTAATAATATAAATCAGATTGAGAAACCCGTTTTACGACTACGCATGACTTGATATTATAGACCCATTCTTTTTCTCTGTCAATATCCAAAAGCACATTTACCAGTTCGGAAGCAGAAGCGTTAATGGTTGTTTCAATTTTAAGTGCTTTGATTTTTGAAGTCAATATGGATTTCGTGAAAACTTTCACCCCGTCTTTTTCAGTATGTAACTTCCACGTTTCCTGTGCGTAAGCATTGGCAAATAAAAAGAAGAGTATAATAAGGAAGGCTGATTTTTTTAACATCTCAAATAAACGATATCAACAACGCGATTTTGCGTTGCCTTTCACTTTTTATGGTAACAGCATTCCTGTTAAAATAATTACCTGATTAGGATTCAATCACAGGATTGATGAAACTGAAACACTTTTCTCAAAACGCTTTAAAAAAATAAAGAACCCTGGAAATCCTGGGTTCTTTACAAAATATCGTAACCTTTAATTGATATAGTTAACAGATCTATAACAATCAGTTACGAATATAAATTTAATTATCTTTAAATCAATGGGTTGTAAATTGAAAAGTAATTACTCTTACTGGTTTAACGGTGTAATTAACAGTGAATCAGGTGTTAATAGTCTCACACCAGACTAATAATAGACTAAAAAACACCGTTGAAATGACTAGTTTCGATTAAGTTATATGGTAATCCCCATTACATTACGATGATTAGTAAAAGTATTCCCATCTTCTTAATTACATTTCATCCAAAATGAGCAATCCTTTTAGTGAGATGGAAAAACATATCTATAGACCCATTCGGATCGGTACTAGCAGGGTTGTCAATGCGTGAAATATTAAGGCTGACGGCGTTGATAAACTATTAGCACAATCAAAAGAATTGTAAGAAACGTACAAACGAAACTCCTTCACAAACAAGCGATGTGCAAAATATCCATGCGTTCCTGCAAAGCATAAAACATCGACATATCGCTAACTGAGTCGTACTTGTGACTTTTCTGGTTAATTACGTTTGCTGTCACAGGTAATAGTAAAAATGACCTTCGTCTTTTTTGAAGCCGAATTTTTCGTAAAGTGCCTGCGCCTTCAGATTTTCTGTTCCGGTTTTTAACGTGATCCATTGCGCGCCGGTTTCTGCTCCAAACGTCTTGACGTGATCCAGAAGGCGGGTTGCCACGCCAAATTTTCTGTAATTTTCGGTAATATACATATCATTTAGCGTCCAGGTCGAGTTAACTTTTAATGAAGAATACATTGGATAAAGCAAGGTAAAACCCATTATATCCTTGGACTCTTCATCAACGGCTACGAATATTACAGCCTGGTTATTTTCAATTCTATCTTTAAGAAAATTTGTAGCTGCTTCGAGATTCGGTTCCTGTTCGAAATGAATTCGGTATTCGTCGAAAATCAGTGAAAGTTTGGGCAGATCCTCCAAACGACATTGCTTAATTAACATAAAAAGGGTTTTGCAGAACGTATATATTAAGTTGACAAAGGTAATACGCAAGATTTCATTTGTTGCAATTCGGTAATTTTATTGAAACGGTCTTTTACAACACAAAAAAACCTGTCGGAAATGCGACAGGTTTTTAAATAATCTCAACCGGGATTTATGAATAACATTATTTTGTCGAAAACCTTTTTTACAACAAGGCATTAGCGAAAAGTATAATGATTAATTCCGATAGTGTAACGCACTGAAACCGATTTGGATATTAGGAATTTGCAGATTTAACTGAATTTTAATACCTCTTGAATCAAGTGGATATAATGAATGCACAGAATCTGTGACCTATTGCTTACCGTTCGCACGAAAAGCTAAGCGTTGTTACAGTAAAGTTTGTACAATCTTAGTTTTACACTGTCGCGACTGCAATCAAAAAACTTATCTGAAACGCGTTTCGAAACAAGTTTGCTTCTGACCGTAAGTTACTGTGAAATAATAATCAACGATTTTTAACAGCTTTGGAACTTTCTAAAATCATATCAATGTTCCGCTAAGGATTAGTGACTTTTTTGGTGTAATTTCGTATAATATTTTTTCGCTTTTATTATGTCCGCGTAAATGTGATTTCTGCGTTTTTGAAGCCTAATCTTCCGTGAGGTGAATTAGCTGTTAGATTGGTCTTTGTGCCATAAGCTTGTAAGAAGAAATAAGAAAAGAATTTCGAATACTACTATATGATAAACCGTTATCTTGGATTTGTTGCATGTTCCCTGACATTGCTGAACACCTATTGTTTCTCGCAGGAATTGCAGCCGGGATTGCCGGGCATGGGTCCTTCAAAATGGATCACAATCAGACATACGCAAGCGCCTGGTGCCAGGTATCGGTCACCAAATTCGGAAACGCAGCGTTATACCCAGGAAGACATTTATGTACGCGCATGGGTTCCAGTGCTTCACAAGCCCAAATATGCGATCGTTCTGGGTCCGCATTACAGAACAGAACAACTGGAAATCAATTCCAGCGGAGAAAATCCGATGCATCAGATGTCCAACTGGAAGCTTCGCTCAATGGGGGTTGACATGAAATCTTTTTTTACGCTCAAACAGGGTTCATTTCTGATTCTGGCTTCGAGGCTTAACAAAAGTGGAAGTCTTGCAAATATACCGCTTCGCGATGTTCCTTTAAATTACAGCTTTACAGCGGTATACTTAAAGAAAAAATCAGTGAACAAGGAGATTGGGTTTGGTTTAATGGCGAGTAAGAATCAGAATTTTAACGTCTTGCCGGTATTTGTTTTTAACTATAACTTTTCACCAAAAGCCGGTATTGAAATTAGTCTTCCGCGGAGAATTTCCTATCGGTACAACCTTTCTTCCAAAGATATTTTATCCTTTCGGAGTGAAGCTGTCAGCAGAAGTTACTACATCACTGAAAGCAACAACGAAACGGGGCAGTTCAGAAAAATTGACATGGATAGCGGTGTGATGTATAACCGACAAATAAATAAACTTATCGGAGTTGAGTTATTTGCAGGATACCGTACCAATATCAGCAATACGCTTCCCGTAGGTGTAGTACCTATTAAAACATCAGGCTTTACGGCCTCGGTTGAACTTTATATAAGACCTCCATTCGGCCTTTCAAAAAAATCAAAATAACTTGATTACGTGCAGAAGGCGAAATCTTCACAGAATAGTAGCGAAAGTTTCAAATTTCTTCTGTGTGTTTGAAAATCTGCTTCTTACAGGTATTGAAAAGAAAAAAGCCTCGGTATAACCAAGGCTCTTTTGTTCATTATTTAACCCAGCACTCTACATTATTAGGTAACTGTTGTAAAAGTAGAACGAATTATTTAGATAAACAATAACTTTGTAGAATATATTATTTCTTTTTTAGTAATTATTATACAAAATAGGGTGCAATTGTAGAAATTATTCTATTTTATCTGTCGCATTTTTCAAAAAGAAAAAATCCCGGCAGGTGTCGGGATTCTTTACTAAATATTTCTCACCTCAAAGCGAGCGAACTCACCTTGATTTGACTCGTAATTGCAAATATCATGCGAGGAACTTGGATAAAATGTAACTAAAAAACATTAATAAATTGAAAATCAATATGTTGAAAAAAAATGATCTTCAAAAATTTATATTACGCAACATTTTATTATTAAAATATTTTTTGGGATTAATCTTAGTGTCATAAGATTTGTGGAAAATTGTTCCGATAAGGCAGTAATTACTTTGGGTAAATAAGGGCAAAATGGGAAAGTAAGCGACCGTCTTGGTTTTTTACAAGTTTGCATGTTGTTACACTTATTTTTATAATAGTGTCTAAACAAAAAAATCCCGGCATATGCCAAGATCATTTGTGCACTACAACACACACTATAGGCCACTTGCGTGGCGCTGTACAAAATTATAGATTTCTTTCTATAAATGAAATATATTATTTCGACTATTTGAAGAATAAAGATAATCTTACAGTTAAAATGCTGTTTCTGGAACAAAAATTGCGGTAAATCTTACAAAGAAGGCATGACTAATCAATCTCATGCCCTATATTTAATCAGATGCATCTGAAAGCAATATGCATTGAAAACTTATGGAAGATTTAAAAAGTAAAGAAAAAACAGGAAGATTAATCATTGTTGCCTATCGACTACCTTTCAAGATTATCAGCGAAAATGACCAGGTTCAGCTATTTCAGAATTCAGGCGGACTAGTGTCAGCGGTACTTTCTCTTGTGCACGAACAAGAGGGATCTCCCTTCAATTCTGAGGAAAAAATCCAATGGGTGGGTTTTAGTGAAAACACCCCAGAGGAGCTTGAAGGTCAGTCTCTTGCCAATGATAGCTTCCAGGCTCACCCGGTTTTCATACCATCGGAAGTGAATGAAAATTATTATGAAGGTTTTTGTAATAACCTGATCTGGCCGTTGTGTCATTATTTCCCTTCTCTTGCAAAATTTGACGACGCCTACTTTGAAGCCTATCAGGTGGCCAACAAATTATTTTTTGACAAAGTCAGTGAGATCATCCAGCCAAACGACGTGGTTTGGGTTCAGGACTACCAATTGATGCTTTTGCCAGATATGATCCGGCAGCAATTTCCCCAAAACAAAATAGGGTTCTTTTTCCACATTCCGTTTCCTTCCTTCGAATTATTCCGAATGCTGCCTGTGAAGTGGCGTCAGGCAATAATCGATGGAATTTTGGGTGCCGATGTAGTTGGGTTTCACACCAATGATTATGTAGAATATTTTCTGAAAGCAGCGCGTATGGTGTCTGGTTATGGAAATAAACTTCACTATATAAATATGAGTAACCGGATCGTAAAAGTCGATTCTTTCCCGATCAGTATTGATTATAAAAAATTCAATGCTGCATTTGACGAGCCGGAAGTAAAAAGAGAGCGCGGGCAGGTTAAGGAATCACTGAAAGAAAAGATAATTTTCTCAGTCGACCGTCTTGATTACTCAAAAGGTATTCTTCATCGTCTGCACGGCTTTCAGAGATTTTTAGAAAGATACCCGGATTGGCACGAGAAGGTTTCCTTTGTTATGGTTGTCGTTCCTTCGCGTGACAGTATCGAACAGTATCAGCAGATGAAATCCGATATAGACCAAACGGTCGGTAGAATCAACGCCAATTATGGTAATATTAACTGGCAGCCGATTATTTACCAGTATCGTTCAATGTCTTATGATGAACTATTGGGTATGTACACGGCCAGTGATGTTGCGCTTATAACGCCCGTACGCGATGGAATGAACCTTGTGTGTAAGGAATATGTCGCTAGCCGGAAAGATAAAAAAGGAGTACTTATTCTTAGTGAAATGGCCGGAGCTGCTGCCGAGCTTGGCGAGGCCTTGATCATTAATCCTCTTGATAATCAAGATATTGCTGATGCAATTAAACGGGCTTTTGAAATGCCCGAGGCTGAACAAACCAAACGCATGAATGCCATGCAGACCAGGATTCGGGAATATGATGTTTTCGCCTGGACGAATGACTTTTTTACTCAAATGATTATGTTAGAACAAGAACATGAGAGGCTTCGTCAGGTCTTTCTTACAAATAAAGGAATTGATGATATTCGCAAGGCATATGGTGCTTCGTCAAAACGAATTTTGTTTTTCGACTATGATGGAACGTTAGCGCCAATTGTACCGGATCCTGCAAAGGCAATTGTATCAGCGGATACGAAAAAGCTCATCATGGATCTTGCCAAGCGCGATACTGTAATTATCATCAGTGGACGTGATCGTTATTTTCTTCATGAATTATTTAAGGAACTTCCCGTGCACATCATCGCAGAACATGGTGCTTTGATCAAAACCAAAGATAGTGATCAATGGACTTTGAATGAAAGTTACGAGGAAAACTGGAAGGAGAGTATCAGGCCGATTCTTGATATTTATGCGAAACGTTGTCCGGGTGCATTTGTGGAAGAAAAGGAAACTTCACTTGCATGGCATTACCGTACTGCGGAAGATCAGGAATATGCAGTTCGCCGAGCTCAGGAGTTGATCTGGCAATTGAAAAGTTTTGTCCAGCCAGAGCTTAACCTGCAAATTATTGATGGAAATAAAGTTGTGGAAGTCAAGAAAACTGCTTTTAACAAAGGAACGGCTGCAAGAACATTTGTTGAAAACGGCGATTACGATTTTGTACTTGCCATGGGCGATGACACAACAGACGAGGATATGTTCGAAGCTTTGCCATCAACAGCCTATACGATCAAAATCGGCGACGATCTTTCTGCGGCCAGAAATCATATCCGGAATCAGCAGGAGGTATTTCACTTTTTGAAATTCATGATTTCCTCCCCGGAAGAATAAATTAATATGATGATCAAAAATAGAAAACCAGCAAGTCATTTTTTGACTTGCTGGTTTTTTCATGGCTTTCTGTGATAACTAGGCGGCCAAAAGTCCGTCAGAGCCTTTCAAATTTTCCATTTTGATAAAATCACATTTAAAACCTGCCGAGCGAAGCTCCGACTGGATTCTCCGAAAGTCTTCAAGTTCTGATCTCAGACTCAGTAAAAATTCTTTGAAGTCATAGGCCCAATGTTTAACATTCAACTTTTTCAAGCAGTCATGTAATTTTTGGAAAGATAGTACGTCTGGCAATTTTGTACGAAAAGATATTTGATATATTGGATTCATTGCTGACAGATTAATAATTTGATGAAGTAATTTACTGTTGAGGTTTATACCGTAAATCATTAACATGACTCAAAGGTCGTAATAATTTATAATTATTCCAAATAAGAATTAACAATATTCTCATATACAAATGTATAAGAATAATAGTAATTATTCAAGATGTTTTGTGATGAAATTGTTAATTATTTAACAAAAAGGTAATACAAATATATTAACTAAATTATTAGTTAAACCAGGGAATAAGTTTCCTGTACGGATAACAGGAGTGAAGCTGGAAAGGAAATTACTTACTTCCAGCAATCATGTAGCCGCGTCCTTTGACCGTTTTTATCAACTTTTCGGACGAATTGCTATCGATCTTATTTCTTAAATAGGAGATATAAACATCCACTACATTGGTGAATGTATCAAGATTTGTATTCCAGACGGAGCTGAGAATTTGCGAGCGGGTAACGATCTTATTCTTGTTTTCAAGAAGAAAAACAAGAAGTTTAAATTCTTTCGCCGAAAGTTGAATTTCCTGATTGTCTCGTGAGACGAAATTAGTATCAAGATTGACAGAAAGGTCGGCGCATTGCAGCGTCTGATCATTGGAGTAATGAAGTTCATACCTTCTTCGCAGCGCCTTGATACGGGAAAGAAGTTCCAGGAAATGGATAGGTTTTACAAGGTAATCGTCTGCGCCAATGTCCAGTGCCTTAATCTTGTCTTCGGCTTCTCCTAGTGCACTCAGCATAAGTAAGGGAGTATCAATTTTTTTGTAACGAATTAACTGCGCAAGCTGAAGACCGTCTATATCGGGAAGCATGACGTCCAGGATAAAAAGATCCCACGAATCTGCACTGATCAGGTCACGCGCTTCGTAACCGTCAGTGGCCAGGTGCACAGCATAACCAGCTTCCTCCAGGCCTTTCTGAAGGAAGCTGCTAATACGTGAATCATCTTCAACAAGTAATATTTTCATGCAGAATTTTCGGTGAATTTAGGCCCAGGATCTGTCCAGAAAGTCTACCCAGTTTTTCCACATGATCTGCTCAATATCCTGTTCTGAATAACCTCTCCGACTAAGAATACCGGTAATGGATTGAAGGTCTGCAATCGAATCCATATCTCCGGGTGCTTGTTCTTTACCAAACGCACCATCGAGATCTGAGCCGATGCCAACGTAAGAAGCATTGCCGGCCAGCTGGCATATGTGATCAATATGTTCCGCAATATGCTCAATAACCAGACCCGTATTTTGCGGTGTCGACTTGCCACGAACCCAACCCGGAATCATCATCCAGGCATCGAAGGCCATACCGATTACTGCTTTTCTGCCGATCAGTTCAAGGATCATTTCATCCGAATACTGGCGGTTGTGAGGCGTAACTTTACGGGCCAGATTATGGCTGGCCCAAACCGGGCCCTGGTAAATTTCCATAGCATCCCAGAAAGCGCTGTCGCATAGGTGCGTAGCGTCCAGAATCATATTGTACCGATCCATTTCCGCAAGCAGATCTTTTCCTTTTTGCGATAACGGTTGGTCGGAATCTGTTCCATAAGCGTAAACACCCGGACCGTAGTGCGCCGGGCCGATTGCCCGAAGTCCGTAATTATAAGCTATTTCCAGATTCTTCAGACTGATAAAAGAGTCAGCTCCTTCAAGACTTAGAATATAACCAATTGGTAAATTTTCAGTGGATTCAGCATTTCTCCAAAGGGTTAAGTGCTGATGAAGAGATGTCAAATTTGTGATTTGTGCCATTTCTCCCGCTTCTTCCATTGCCTTATACCAGGCAATTTGCGCTTGTGTCTGCGCCCAGGCCTGCGCCTGCGAATGCCAGCCAGGAATTTTGCTGTCGGGTTTGACAAAGCGGGCTATTTGTGTAGCCACGCACATGCCGATATTTCCTTTTCGCATTTCAGGAAAACTCACAACACCCAGTCCGCGATCCGGTTTGTCGGTCAGGTTTTTTTCCCGGTCACGAATTGCGCTGAGGTCTTGGGTAAGGTCACGGTTCCATTCCACAGCATTCATGGAAAGGTCCAGATGGGCATCAAAAAGGAACATACAACTTTAATGATTGAGTGAATTTTGAATGAGTGAATGTTGGCTCATTCAAGGTTTAGGATTGTATTTTTTTAAATTGTGATCCGGCGATTTCTTGCAACAATTTTCCATTCGTCGATCACTTCGCCGTTTTCGATTACTGACGCATAATCGTGAAGAGCCACAGAAGGACAAATGTGATAAGGAAGAGCATAATAAACATCGCCGATTTGTATAGACTCCCAGGTATCTTCTCCAATTTGCAGAACACCATGTTCTTCACTTTGTCCAGTTACCGTATAACCGTTCAGGTTTAAAAGGCGAAAACGTTTGTCAATCGGGTTTTCGGCCGACACTGCTTTGTGTCCCAAATCGATTGTTACAACACCAACAGAGGGCTTGGATACGACTCTTGTCAGAATAAGCGCCGCATGTAAAAAGGGTTGTTCATCAAACTGATCTCCGTAGCCCCAATCCCAAAGTACATTTGTTCCCGGACTTAATAAAACATCCGGGCGAAGTGCGTGAACTGTAAAAGTCGGAGAACCTCCCGCAATGACAACTGGTTCCGTTCCGATATCCTCTCTGATCAGGTCGAGAAGTGGATATACTTTCTCGAAATCAGCATCGCTGTGCGCTTTTCTTTCCGAAAACTCAGGATTTCTGATATGGCCGTCGTAAACATGAACGCCTGATACGGAGACATTCGAAAGGCCTGAAAGAAACCGGTACAGAGAAAGCAACAAACCATTTGTCGGGTGTCCCGAGCGGTTCATACCGTTATTGACATCGATGAATATTGTAGAAACAAAATTCTCAGCAGCCGAATATTCTTCCAGAGCTTGTGCAGATTGTTCGTTATCTATTAATGAAGAAAACGTCGTTTCCGGATATTTTTTTCTTAGCTCGAACAAACGCTGGATATTAATTCCGGTCAATTGATAGGCGATCAAAACCCATTTGGCACCCGCTTCTGCCAGCATTTCCGCTTCGGCAATGGTGGCGCATTTAAATTTAGATACACCAGCATTCAGTTGGATTTTAACAATCTCACCGGTTTTATGCGTTTTTACATGTGGAACCAGACGGTCTGCATCACCGGCCATATGAACCATACTACGAATATTATTTTCGATTCTATCTTTATAAAAAAGAAGAGAAGGGGAAATTACTTCTTCTGGTTTGTTGAGCAGATACCACATTGTCTATTGGGGTTATGATTGGTAAAAATGAAAATTGCTGATTCGAATAGTACTGATTAATAATCATTTACTAATTCGAATCAGCAATCTGGAAAGATTTTAGTTTTCTTCCAGTTCAAACATTGCTTCAATTTCAACAGGAATATTGTCTGGTAAGGTTCCCATACCTACGGCGCTTCTTACACCGATTCCGTTTTCTTCTCCCCAAACTTTTGCAAATAATTCGCTGCATCCGTTGATTACGTAGGGATGACGCTCGAAATCGCTGGTGGCATTGACCATACCTAAAATCTTGATCACACGCTTGATGCGGTTAAGGCTGCCCAGATTTGCTTTCAAAGTAGACAAGATCGTCAGGCCAACCTGGCGCGCAGCTAATTTGCCTTCTTCTACGTCAAGATCAGCTCCGATACGGCCAATGATCAGGCTGCCATCATCCTGAACTGTTCCGTGTCCTGAAACATAAACCCAGCGGTTGTCGACGATAAGATATGGTTTATAAACACCAAGCGGCTTTGGAGCTGGCGGTAAATTTAGTCCCAGTGCTTCGAAATTGGATTCAGGAGTCATGCAATAATGAGGTATAAATGATTAAAGTATCGTTTTTTGAAAGATGCAAATACAGGCTTGCGTTACTCTTATACAAACAAATTTAATACTAAAACCCCCAACAAACCCATTATTGAGACAATTGTTTCCATAACCGACCAAGTCAGCAGGGTATCTTTTATACTCAGATTGAAGTATTCCTTGAATAGCCAGAAGCCTCCGTCGTTCAGGTGTGAAAACATCAGACTTCCTGATCCGATGGACAGTACAATGAGCTCTGGCGGAACAGGAGAATGGATCAACAAAGGTGAAAGAATACCCACAGTCGTTAATCCGGCGACGGTTGCAGAACCTACACAAACACGGATCACAGCAGCAATTCCCCAGCTTAAAATAATCGGAGAAATATCAATGCCCACCAGACTTTCTGCTATGTATGTACTCACGCCGCTGGCCGTCATAATCTCTTTAAAAACGCCGGCGCCGGCGATAATCAGAAGGATTACAGAAACACCTTTGAAGGCTTCTTCCATTGATTTTCCAACGGCTTTCATATTTAGTCCCCGTTGAATTCCCAAGGCATAAGCAGCAAAAAGTACCGAAATCAGCATACCGAAATAGGGTTCCGCAAGCAGAGCAATCAGTTGATTATCCGGGTAGACACGTTTTACGCCAGACATAGTTGTCAAGAGAAAAACGGGTAATAAAGCCGTCGCAATACTGATCCCTAGTCCTGGCAACTCAGCCGTCGGGCGCGGTTTGACATTGAAAAGGTCTTCGTCTGGTTTCGGAGTGAATCTTTTCAAGGTACTTCCGAAAATAGGTCCCGCAACGGCAATAGCGGGAATGGAAACAATCAATCCGTAAAATAAGGTTTTTCCGAGATCAGCACTCAACTGACTGGCAATCGCCGCGGGTGACGGGTGAGGTGGTAGATAACCGTGTGCTACGGAAAGAGCCGAAAGCATGGGAATACCTATATATAATAAAGGAAGACGGGCGGTAGCACTGATCATAAATATTAAAGGAATTACAATCACAAAGCCGGCGTTGTAAAAAAGTGGAATTCCGATCACAAAACCTGCCAGAGCCATTCCCCACTGAATATATTTTTGTCCGAAAACACCAATCAGTGCGTCCGTTATTCGTTGTGCGGCACCGCTGTCTGCGACGAGCTTTCCGAGCATGGCACCAAATCCTACAATCAAAACTAGATCACCCAAAGTACCTCCGACACCTTTCTGTATGGCTTTGCTGACCGTTGCAACGTCAAGTCCGCTGGCAAGTCCAAGACCGATCGAAACTAGAAGAAACGAAATAAACGTATCGATTTTGAGCCAGGCAATCAATAAAATCAGGCACAGAATGGAAAGGAATGTAAGTACTAACGGCATAGATAGGAATTTAGGTAATGAGGTTTATACGTTATAAGGAGGGTGATAGGCAAATTTAACGATAGAACCGGATTTGTTTCAAAATTTATTCAATTCCTAATTTAAAAGCTGCCCGAAAATTCAGGATAATGGTTAAAAAAGGGAAATTGTTCCACGCCGTTTTTACAGCATAACAGGGCTAAATTCCGCAGTATCACGGTGATAGAAAGTCTTGTTGTAATAAGGCTCCCAGAAGTTTGTTAGAATGCCCAAAAATAGCGAAATTTGACTTTTTGGTAGTTACGGCATTGTAATAATCCAGTGAGTATTTGTATAAAATCAATCTCTCATTTTAAATTTTTGATTCTTTTCTAATTCTTTATGGCAGAATCTTCAGGTGAAAACATTATCCCCATTAATATTGAGGATGAAATGCGAGGAGCATACATCGATTACTCGATGTCAGTTATTATTTCCCGCGCTTTACCCGACGTTCGCGATGGTTTGAAACCGGTGCACAGACGCGTGTTGTATGGTATGTCTGATTTGGGTGTTAATTACAATAAATCCCATAAAAAATCAGCTCGTATAGTAGGGGAGGTTTTAGGTAAGTATCACCCGCACGGTGATGCTTCGGTGTATAACACGATGGTTCGTATGGCTCAGCCATGGTCGTTGCGTTATATGCTGGTGGACGGACAAGGAAATTTTGGATCGGTTGATGGTGACTCACCAGCGGCGATGCGTTATACAGAAGCGAGACTGAAACGTCTGGCCGATGAGTTGTTAAATGACTTGGGTAAAGATACAGTTGATTTTCAGCCTAACTTTGACGATTCGCTTGAAGAGCCAACAGTTCTTCCTGCAAAATTCCCAAACTTACTTGTAAACGGTTCCTCAGGTATTGCCGTTGGTATGGCCACCAATATGGCTCCGCACAACTTGTCAGAAGTTGTGGATGGCGTTATGGCTTATATTGATAATAACGAAATTACGATTGCTGAGTTGATGCAACACGTTAAAGCGCCGGATTTCCCGACAGGTGGTATCATCTACGGTTATCAGGGCGTCCGTGCAGCGATGGAAACAGGACGTGGACGTATTATTGTCCGTGCGAAAGCTTCTTTTGATGTAACAAAAACGGGTCGTGAACAAATTATTGTCACAGAAATTCCTTACATGACCAACAAAGCGGCCATGATTGAAGGAATTGCCGGTTTGATCAATAATAAAAAACTGGACGGTATTTCAGATATCCGTGATGAGTCTGATAGAGATGGGATGCGTATTGTTTTCGATCTGAAAAAAGATGCGATTCCAAATATCGTTCTGAATCACCTTTACAAATATACTCCGCTTCAATCTTCGTTCAGTGTGAACAATGTGGCGCTTGTTAAGGGCCGCCCTGTGATGCTGAACCTGAAAGATCTGATTAAGCATTTTATCGATCACCGTATCATCGTTATTACACGTCGTACGGAATACGAATTGCGCGAGGCAGAAAAAAGAGCGCATATCTTGCAGGGTTTGATTATAGCATTGGATAATCTTGATGCTGTAATCGCATTGATCCGTAATGCTCGTGATCCTGAGATCGCGAAGAACGGTTTGATGGAAAACTTTGCACTAAGCGAAATTCAGGCAAAAGCAATTCTTGAACTTCGTCTGCAAAGATTGACAGGTCTTGAAAGAGACAAGATTGTTAAGGAATATGATGAGATTATGCTTGTGATCGCAGACTTGAAAGATATTCTTGCAAACGAATACCGCAAGTTTGATATTATCAAAACTGAGCTTGGGGATATCAAAGATCGTTACGGTGACGAGCGTCGTACACAAATAGAATTTGCTGCGGAAGAATTCAGCGACGAAGATATGATTCCTGATGAGGAAATGCTTATTACCATTTCTCATGAAGGTTATATCAAACGTACACCGCTGGCCGAGTACCGTACGCAGACAAGGGGTGGGGTAGGTTCCCGAGGTGTGAAAACCAAAGACACGGATTTTACCGAGCATTTGTTCTCAGCGACGATGCTTAATTATCTGCTCATCTTTACTGAATATGGTAAGTTGTTCTGGATGAAAGTATATGAAGTACCGGAAGGAAGCAAGACTTCAAAAGGAAGACCGATCCAGAATTTGATCAGTCTGGAAAACGGAGATTCAATTCGTTCGGTAATTAACGTTCGCACGTTGACAAATGAGGATTATATCAACAATAATTACCTCATTATGTGTACTGAGCAAGGAACGATCAAGAAAACTTTGCTTGAAGCATACTCTCGTCCTCGTACGAATGGTATTATTGCGATCTCAATTAACGAAGGTGACCGTCTGCTGGATGTTGCTTTGACAAATGGAGATAACGATATCGTAATCGCTTCAAGTGCAGGACGCGCGGTTCGTTTCAACGAGAAAGGAGTGAGGCCAATGGGAAGAACTGCTGCGGGTGTTCGTGGTATCAATCTGAACGATCCGGCAAACAAGGTTATCGGTATGGTTTGTATCAACCGTGAAGATGCTCAACTATTGGTTGTTTCTGAAAATGGATTTGGTAAACGTTCATTAATAGATAGTTACCGGGTAACCAATCGCGGTGGAAAAGGAGTGTCTACGATGAACGCCACAGATAAGGTTGGCAAGCTCGTGGCAATTCGTGAAGTGACGGAGCAAGATGATTTAATGATCATCACAAGAAATGGTATCGCTATTCGTATGAGCGTACTGGACATTCGCCAGGCTGGACGTAACACTCAAGGTGTTAAATTAATCCGTTTAAACAATTCTGATGAAATAACTTCGGTAACCCGAATTCTGAAAGATCCAGATGAAAAAGCGGAGGAATTTGATGAAGACGGAAACGTAATCGTAAACGAAGCAACTGACTCACTGATCATTAAAGGTGATGATGCAGAAGCGGTGGAAGATGAAATTGCTGATGCAATCGAAAGTGAGGATGATGAAGACGAGGATGTTGAAAACGACGATTCTGACACGCCAGAGGCATGATTTTTGTAATAATTAGCTTAATTATTAATATTTGTATTTAGTAATGTTCATTCACAACCAATCGAGATCTATGAAAAAAATGTTTTTTGTTTCTGCACTTGGTCTTGTTAGCTTTTCTGCATTTTCGCAGGATGCTGTTAACAAAGCTGTGGTAGATCAACTCCGTAAGGATAAAGAAAAAAGCGATAAAGGGGTATCAGATCCCAAAGCAAGTGCAAAAGCAAGTTTTTGGTTGGATCGGGCTACGACTTATTCTTCGATAGCATCACAAAGTTCTGAATTAGATTCAAGTGCTGCTAAAACTGCTTTTGAATCATATAAAAAAGCTGCCGAACTGGATCCTAAAAAAGCAAAAGATGCTCAGAAATTTCTGACAGGCGAGGATCCATCTCTTTTCAACGCATTTGTAAGACAGGGAGCAGAAAAATATCAGAACAAAAACTTGGCTGGCGCCTTGGAAATGTTCCAATTGGCTCAGCAGGTTAATGCGAAAGATACACTTGCAAGTTTGTACGGCGGTATTGCTGCTCAGCAGATTGACAAGAAAGAAGAAGCAAAAACTCAGTTTGAGAAATATGCAGAAAACGGCGGGAAAGATCCAAGTGTATTCTACGGTCTTGCTCAACTGTATCGTGCAGAAAACAACTTCGATAAAGCCGTTGCAACTTTGAACAAAGGTTTGGAGCGCTCTCCAAACAACAAAGATCTTAAATCTGAGGTTGTTAATATTTTGTTAGCTTCTGGAAAAGAAGATCAGGCGATTGCTGAATTGACTAACCTTACGAAATCTGATCCTACAAATGTTCAGAACATCGTAAACCTTGGTATTCTTTATGATAATATGAACACCAAATTGGGTGGTAAAATTAAAGAAGTTCAAGGTAAAATAGGTGGCGGAGCAAGTAAAACGGCTGACCTTACTAAAAAGCTGGAAGCTGAAAAAGGCAAGATTGAAATTTATGACGGTGAAATCAAACGTATCGGTGGCTTGATTAAAAAAGCTCCGAAGCCTGATTTGAAACGTCAGTTGGCTGATGTGACTGCTAAGAAAAAAGAATCAACTGATGCCATCGTTGCAATTCAGGGTGAGATCAAAGCAGCAGAAGAGGCTTCAAAAGGAAATGATAATGCTGCTCTTGAAAAAGAACTGGCTGACTTGAAGGCTAAAAAAACAACTGCTAACAACGAAGCGATCACTGCATACAAAAAAGTTTTGGAGATAGACGCTGCAAACTACGACGCATTGTATAACCTTGGCGTTTTCTATTTCAATGAAGCTGTTGAGCTGAAACGTGAAGTTGATAACATGAGCATGACTGATTACCAGGCAAAAGGTAAAGAAGTTGAAGGCCGTGTTTGCGGACGTTTCAAAAAAGCAAAACCATACTTCGAAAAAGCGATCCAAGTGAAAGACGAAGCTGAAGCAAAAGAAAACCTTGCAACCGTTAATAACGTTCTTGAACAATTTGCTGGAAAGCAAGTAGCTTGTACTGAAGAATAAGAGTTGTTTGTAAAAACCTAAGAAGATACTATTTAATATAGTATCTTCTTTTTTGTCAGATATTCTATTTAACATAATATAAATTATATAACAATTATATATCTGACAAATGATTCAAGATGCTGACGACAATTGTCTGAACTGGTCAACTGTGCGTGTTAGTTTCATTCATTTAAATCTAAGCGCCTTGAAATTTGATTGATTGTAATATAAACTATTGTAAATGAATAATTTGAAAGCCATTTTATTCATTGTATATCTAAATGATGCAAATTGAAAATTGACTTGAAAATTAGCTGAAACGTGATTTCATTACTATGAATCTGCATTTTCACCACAATTGGTCGTATTTTAGTAAAAAGTTATAAGTTGCAAGAATGAATATCCTGGTAATTGAAGATGAAGAAAGATTGGCAGTTCTGGTTAAGCAGGGATTGGAAGAAAATGGTTATACGACTACCCTTGCCTTCGATGGTTTGACTGGCAAGTATCTCGCCTTACAGAATGATTATGACCTGATCATCATGGATATAATTCTCCCAAGCATTAATGGCATCGATTTATGCAAGGAGGTTCGTGCTACAAAACCGGATATACCAATTCTGATGCTTACCGCACTGGGAACAACGAATGATAAAGTTGAAGCTTTTGATGCGGGAGCCGATGATTATCTTGTCAAGCCATTTGATTTTCGGGAACTTCATGTGAGACTGAGGGCGCTGACGAAGCGTACGGCGATCAACGCCAAACGCCAGGATTACATTTTGAAATATGCAGACCTGGAATTGAATGACCAGACAAAAATTGTAAAGCGGTCTGGTATTGAGATTGTTCTGACTCCTAAGGAATTCAAGCTCCTGGAATATATGATGCAAAATAATGAACGTGTTTTGTCGAGAACAGAAATTGCCGAAAAAGTTTGGGATACGCATTTTGATACAGGAACCAATTTTATCGACGTCTACATTAATTACCTTCGAAAGAAAGTAGACAAGAATTTTGACCAGAAGTTAATTCATACCAAAGCTGGTATGGGTTTCATTCTTAGACACGGAGAACTTAATTGAAGTATGATCATCGCTGCTGCACAAACCATTCCAACGAGACAAAATATTTCTCAAAATCTGGACGACCATTATCGATTGGCAAATTATGGAGGTCAACTTATTGTTTTTCCGGAAATGTCTCTGACAGGTTATGAGCGCGAGCTGGCAGCTGAACTTTCCTTTGTCGAAAATGATCCAAGGTTAGATCCACTCCGAAATTTGGCAAATGAGAGGAACATCATTATTTTGGCGGGAGCCCCTATCCTTCTCAAATCCGGTTTGCATATTGGAATGTTCATTCTTAAACCAAATCAATCGGAAATAATATATACCAAACAGTATCTTCATGATGGAGAAGAAATATGGTTTGTTCCCGGAAAGGTAAATGACCTGATAATCAATTTAGAAAGCGAGCGAATTTCTCCTGCGATCTGTGCTGACATAACAAATCCAGCTCATCCTGCGCGAGCTGCTTCGCTCAACAGCACACTTTATATTGCCAGTATTTTTTACACTCCGAATGGGATTTTCCAGGGATTGAATGATCTTGCTCATTATGCTAAAACATTATCTATGAATGTGTTAATGTCTAATTATGGAGGAGATTCATACGGATTGGCGTCGGGTGGTAAAAGTTCCTTCTGGCAAAGTGGTGGTGAACTAATCGGTGGATTTGATGGTATTGGCAAGGGGTTGCTGATTGTCGAGAGAGAAGATTCTCAATGGAAATCCAAAGTAGTGCAGACGATTTAGTATATGAAAATAAGGAATAAATTAAGCATATTGTTCACATTTTTAACTGCAACTATTCTTTTAGTTTTTGCAGCATTGGTGTATTATTCTGCCTTTCAGAGCCGGGAAACGGAATTTTTTAAACGCCTTCATCAGGAAACACTCACCAAAGCAAATTTATTTTTCGAAGCCAAAGTTGATGCGCTTACTTTACAAACAATTTATAAGAATAACAGCGAAACCATTAACGAAGTACAGGTAGCAATTTATGACACAGCCTTCAATCTGTTGTATCACGATGCGGTGGAGATTGACGAGGTTAAAGAGACCAGGCAAATGATTAACCGGATCAAGTCGAAAAAATACATCCGTTTTTATCAGGGAGACTGGCAGGTTGTTGGGTTGTTGTTCCCATATGAAGGTAAACAATACATTTTGACGGCATCCGCTTATGATCAGTATGGTTACAGCAAGTTGAGACATCTGAGCCAAACGATATGGGGCGTTTTTATCTGTTCCATAGTGTTGATCTATGCAGCCGGGAGATTTTTTTCGAAACGGGCGCTTCGCCCTATGACCGAAATTGTCAACAAAGTGAAAAGCATCACGGCATCAAACCTTGATCTTCGTTTGAAACATGCCGAAGGTAAAGATGAAGTGTCTGAATTAGCTGACACTTTCAATCGAATGCTGGATCGTCTGGAAAATTCATTTGACGCGCAAAAACAATTCGTTTCCAATATTTCTCACGAGGTGAGAACACCCTTGGCAGTGCTTATTACCGAACTGGAATTGTCGACGTATAAGGAGCGGAGTGTAGAAGAATATAAAAAAGTGATCAGTAATACCCTGATTGACGCTCGCCGTTTGTCCAAGCTATCTGACAGTCTGCTGGATTTTGCGAAGGCCAGTTACGATCCTCAGGAAATAGGATTCAAGGAGGTTAGGATAGATGAGGTCTTACTCGATGCGAGGCAAAAGGTGCAAAAGGAAAATCCTAAGTACCTGATTGACATACACTATGAAAATGAATTTGATGTGGATAATGAAATTTCGGTAGTGGGGAACGAGTACTTATTGAATGTGGCATTTGCCAATTTACTGGAGAACGGAGGGAAGTTCTCGAAGGATCCGAAGATGTCGGTTAGAATAAATTTTCAAAATGATAAAATTATTTTACTATTTTCTGATAATGGAATTGGTATATCAAATGAAGATTTAAAATTAATTTTTACTCCTTTTTTTAGAGGAAATAACAAAAAATTTGCTGAGGGAAATGGTGTTGGCCTCTCCCTTACTCAAAAGATAATTTCACTTCATAAAGGCACTATCGAGGTCCAATCCAAAATTGGTGAAGGCACTACTTTTATCATTACCCTACCCCATCTTTAAATTTTCGATCTTGGTAAGAGATTTAGAGAACCTCTCTCCTACGCTGCTCAGGCCACTTTTATGGCTCTAATATTTTTCTAATTTTTTTCTATGAGTTCTCTAACGATACTTCTTATATACTAAGTGCACCTTTGCTATCATCTTAGATTTAATAAGAAGGCAATGCATTTTAAAATAATAATTATCACCGCCATCGTTACGACGTTTTGCATTTTTGGAACGGCTTCTGCCCAGACAAAATATAGTTTGCAACAAGCTTTGCAAGCGGCCAAAACAAATAACCCGATTTTGAAAAGGGAACAATTTAATGTGAATGTTGCTGAAACAGATATAGTTACGGCCTCCTTACGTCCCAACCCCGTACTGAATAATCAATCATTACAGCTGATCAAAGCATCCAAGTTTCCGGAGAACTCTAACTGGTCTAATCACTTGAACCGTCAGGTTTGGTGGCAGGTTACCAAACCTTTTCAAATGCCTGAATTACGGAAAAACAAGATCGATTATGCGAACCAAAATGTTATTCTAAATCAAAAGGCATTCACAGAAACGGAACGTAATTTATTTCAGGATGTGGCAAGTAAATGGCTGGATGTCTGGTCGGCGCGTAAGCAGCTTGACATTTTAAACATCGCTAAAAGCAACATTGATACGTTGGTAAACATCAATAAGGTCCGTTTGAAAAATCAGGTTATCACAACCACAGATCTGGCAAGAACCGAGCTGCTGGCAAATCAGTACAATGTTCAGACGAAATCTGCTGATCAGAATTATAAGAATGAAATTATCAATCTGAAATATTTGATGGGTATACAGGATGATGTTGCCGTTGATACGACTGACAGTTTTCAGTTTGCATTTCCCGCGAATGTGGATGATTTGCTTCAACAGGCATTGCAGTCAAGAAGCGATATCCAAACGCTGAAGTCGACAATTGATGTTGCGAATTCGAATATAAAACTTCAAAAATCACTGGCACTTCCCGTTCCTGAGCTTGGTGCAATTTTCAACCCGCAAAACGGCGTGCCTTATATGGGTGTCTATGGAACAATTGCGATTCCTATTTTTTCGAGAAATCAGGGCGAGATTAGGAAATCTCATGTCTTGAAACAACAGGCCGAGCAGGATTTAGTCGCAACGCAGTCGCTGATTCAAAGCGAAATTTCAACGGCATATAGTAGCTATGTTACTCAGAAACAGAATCTTCAAAATTTCAATGGCTTGCTTGCCCAATCACAAACAATTCTGAATAATGTCAAATATTCATATTTGCGTGGTGGTACTACGATCATCGATTTTTTAGAAGCCCAAAGAAGCTGGCTCGATACCCAACAACAATACTACGAAACCTTGCAACTATATCGCCAGAGCTACATCAAACTCTTGTATGCTTCTGGAATCATTAATCAAATCGCCCAATAACATCATGAAGAATTTAGTTAAGTACGGCTGGCTTTTAGGAGTACTGCTTATCTCTTGTGAGAAAAAAGAAGAGAAAACGACCAAGGTTGAAAATATAGAGCCTAAAATTTCAGAAAACGGCACGAAAATTGATTTTCCAAAAGCGGAAAGTACCAGGTTTTTTGAAACAGAAACTATTGGCAGCAGTTCTTTAACGGCCGATATCGCCGCCCCTGCAACAGTCTCAGCAACAGTCGTTAAGTCAAATGAGGGCGCATCACAAAATATTGTTTTATTTCAGAATCCGGATCTGGCCGGCAGTTATACTCAGCTGATCCAGCATCTGATAACGATTAATCAGATTCAGAATGTTAACATCAAACAACGTAAAATAGAACTTAGCCGGGTTCAGGATTTGCAGCAGCACGGAGCCGCAACCGGTAAGGATTTAATGGATGCGCAGACCGCAATGTCAATGGAACAAACCAATCTTTCGAATGAACGTGCGGCATTAATTGAACATGAAACCAAACTGAAAGAAGGCGGATTTCAGGCAGAATTGCTTAGGAAAGCAAAGGCCGGAACGGCTTATATCACTTGTGATATTCCGGAAAACGATATCAGCAAAATTAAAAACGGCAGCCAGTGCACGGTTCAATTTACCGCATTCCCGAATGAGAAATTTATTGGTAGAATTGACGACGTTGCTGACATGGTTGATCCCACAACCAGAATGGTGAAGCTTCGCGTCAGTATCAATAATACAGATGGCAAACTGAAAGCAGGAATGTTCGGGACTGTTGGTTTTGGTGTCAGCGAAGGACAAAACATGAGTGTTGATAAGGATGCATTGATCACGATACAGGGCAAAAGTTATGTTTTTGTGAAAAATGGCTCTAATGTTTTTCAACGCAAAGAAGTGAATGTTGGCAATCAGGTTGGAGATCGAATTATAGTTTTCTCAGGCTTGAATAATGGCGATTCTGTCGCAATTAAAGGCGTTATGCAGTTGAAAGGACTTTCGTTCGGCTATTAGTAAACCACCCCGAAATTATGTTACAAGCACAAATATTCATCGGAAAAGATCAGTTTTTCCGCGAGCAGCCTCTATACGAATTCATCACGCAACTGCTAATGAAACAAAAGATCAGAGGTGCGACCGTATTCATTGGAAGGCTTGGGTATGATGAAAGCAAACATCTGAACCGACCGTATGACTTGTTCAGTTTTGACGAAACGCCGATCCTGATCACATTCATTGATGAAGAGGAACATGTCAGGTCAGCTTTAACGGCCCTGCGTAAGGAAGTGAAAAGCGGATTTATTATTACACATCAAGTAGACAAGTGGAATTAAATGATTAAGAACCTGCTTTTTTTTAGTTTACGAAACAGATGGGTGGTTATTTCCATCAGTTTTGTATTGATGGGCATCGGATACTGGTGTTTTACCCAGCTCAAAATAGAAGCCTATCCGGATATAGCTGATACTAACGTAATCGTGATTGCCCAATATCCAGGTCGGGCTGCCGAGGAAGTTGAACAACAAGTTACAGTACCCATTGAGCGGGCACTTCAAAATACGCCAAATGTTTTAGACCGCAGAAGCCGAACAATCTTCGGACTTTCTGTTGTTCAGCTGACCTTTAAAGACGGGACAGACGATTATTTCGCGAGACAACAGGTTTTGGAAAGAGTGGCGGCTGCTGAATTGCCGGTGGGTGTCGCACCGGAATTGGCTCCCCTATCCACCGCTGTCGGTGAAATTCTACGTTATGTTGTTGAGGCACCACCAACTTTCAGTCCAACGCAATTACGTGATTTACAGGATTGGGTGATAAAACCTGCCCTGTTGCAAGTGCCTGGTATTGCAGATGTTACAACCTTTGGAGGTCCGCTGAAACAATTCCATATTCTTACTTCTCCTCAGAAGTTGGTGAAGTATGGATTGTCATTGCAGAACGTTATGGATGCTGTTAACGCCAATAACCAGAACACAGGGGGAAATATTATTTCCCGCGGCGGACAAGGTTTTGCTGTTCGTGGATTAGGCGCGATTAAAACAGAAACCGACATTCAAAATATAGTTTTAAAATCGCAAAACGGCGTTCCGGTATTTCTTCGCGACGTGGCCACTGTTGAAATTACTCCCCCACCTCCAAGTGGAGTAATGGGCTATACCATTACGAAAGACAGTGTCGATGTGAGCGGTGGTGTTGAAGGAATTATTCTGCTTCGCCGTTACGAAAATCCAAGCGAAGTGCTGAAAGTTTTGAAACAACGAATGGCTGACTTGCAGGGTAGCGAATTGCCTGAAGGAGTCAGATTGCGTCCTCTTTACGATAGAAGTTTCCTGATCGATCACTCTCTTGAAACCGTCGCTCACACGCTTTTTGAAGGAATTTCAATTGTTATTATTCTCTTGATTTTCTTCCTGGGAAGCGTGCGAAGTGCACTGGTTGTTGCACTAACTATACCATTTTCTTTGCTCTTTGCTTTCATATTAATGCGGCTGACAGGTATTCCGGCAAACTTGCTGTCTCTTGGAGCAATTGACTTTGGTATCATCGTTGATGGCGCATGTGTGATGGCCGAGCACCTGATCAGAAAATATCGAACGGCTACGGCTGAGGAGAAACAGCAAGGTATCGTCAAAATAACGTTGCTTGCTGCTCAGGAAGTTGGGCGTGAAATTTTCTTCTCAGTTACCATTATCATTCTGGCTTACATGCCAATTTTGCTGATGACCCGTGTAGAAGGGAAATTGTTCTCGCCTATGGCTTTAACACTTGCATTCGCGGTTATTGGCTCAATGTTAGCGGCGTTAACTTTTATACCAGTGTTAATTTCGTTCGCTTACAAGAAACAATTGGCCAATCCAGACAAGCCGATGAAGGAACACAAGAATTTCATACTTGACGGTCTGACCAGATTATATGCAAAAACGGTTGCCAGGTTTTTGACAAACTATAAGTCAACGGTTTTGGTTGGGTTTGCGATTGTCATGGTTCTGGTATTATGCGGCGCAAAATTAGGCTCGGAATTTTTGCCGACTCTGGACGAAGGTTCTATCTTTCTGAGAGGGAATTTCGCAGCCGGTATTACCATTCAGGAAAACGCAAGTTATGCTCCGAAAATCAGAAGTATCATTGCAAAATATCCGCAGATATCATTTGTAATAACCCAGTCTGGCCGGAACGATGACGGTACGGATCCATTTCCGGCAAACAGAAATGAAATTCTGATTGGCCTGAAGGATTATGATTTGTGGGCGAAAACAATCACAAAAAAAGAATTGGTTGATAAGATCAAAAAAGATTTGCAGGCCCAATTACCTTCCGTTGCGTTTTCTTCCGGTCAGCCTATTATTGATCAGGTAATGGAAATCGTTACAGGTAGCGCTGCCGATTTGGCCATATCCATTGTGGGTGATGACCTGACGATGATGCGTCAGAAAGCAGATAGCATTGCTGCGATTGTAAAACAGACTACTGGTGCTGAAAACGTTAATATTGAACAGGAAGGTCCTCAGGATCAGTTGGCAATTAATATTAACCGTCAAAATGCCGCGAGGTTCGGGATCAATGTGGCTGATATCCAGAATATGATTGAGGCCGCAATCGGAGGAAAAACAATTTCTACTTTGTATGACGGTACAAAGCGATATGATATCGTAGTACGTTTCCTTCCTGAATACAGAAACTCCATCGATGCGATCAAAAACCTGCAAATTCCTTCCTTAACAGGAGCTCTTATACCGATGAACCAATTGGCAGACATTCATTTTATCGAAGGGCAGACTAACATTTACCGATATGGAAGTAAGCGTATGGTGACAGTTCGAACCAATATCAGAGGCCGTGACCAGGGCGGATTTGTAGCTGAACTGCAAAAGAAACTTGACGCAAAAGTTCATGTGCCAAAAGGTTACAGCATTGTCTACGGAGGTCAGTATGAAAATCTCGAACGTGCAGGAAAGCAGCTGGCGTTTACCATTCCGCTGACTATTGTGATGGTATTTCTGTTCCTCTTTATGCTGTTCAAAAATTTATCACATACGATGGTAACCATGAGTTGTATACTTTTCGCGCTCGGCGGAGGAATTGTTGCCTTGCTCATGCGTGGATACTACTTTAATGTTTCCGCTGGTGTTGGCTTTGTGAGTATTTTCGGAATTTCGGTAATGGCCGGTGTTCTTCTGGTTTCAGCTTTAAACCGGGCCGTTTTAAACACAGAAAATGACTTGCGCACGAATGTTCTGTTGGCATCAACTGATCAATTGAGAGCATTATTATCGATCCTCGTAGTAGCGATTATTGGTTTGGTTCCTGCTGCGATTTCATCAGGTATCGGATCAGATGTACAACGGCCACTATCGACCGTAATTATCGGAGGATTAACCAGCACATTGATTTTTGCTCCTATATTATTGCCGCCATTGTATCTGTGGGCTGAAAAACGCAGAAAAGTGAAACCTGCAACAGAGGAAGATAATCTGGATTAATGGATGTAAGTTGAAAAGAAGAACCCCGTCTATCGCAAACACGTTTAGACGGGGTTCATTATTTTATGTCCTGAATTTTATGCTATATCACAAATCGTTACTCCTTGCTTTAAGGAAGCGATATCATCTTTACGGCTCGGGATAAATTCCTGGGCAACAAAACCTTTATAGCCGGTTTCGACAATTGCTTTCATGATTGCCGGGTAGTACAGTTCCTGAGTTTCGTCGATTTCATTCCGTCCCGGCACGCCGCCCGTATGATAATGTCCGATATACTTGTGATATTTTCGGATTGTCGCAATTACGTCGCCCTCCATAATTTGCATATGATAAATGTCATAAAGCAATTTAAATCTTTCGGAACCGATCATTTCACAAAGTCCTGCACCCCACTCCGTCCGGTCGCACATGTAATCTTTGTGGTTAACCTTGCTGTTCAACAATTCCATGATCATCGTCACATTATGTTTTTCGGCAGACGGCATCAGTTTTCTTAATCCTTCGGCACAGTTACGCATGCCGTCAACATCCGACATACCGCGACGGTTCCCTGAAAAGCAGATCACCGTGGTATAACCAGCAGCTTGAAGTTTCGGGAAAATTTCTTCGTAGCTTTTTACCAGAGCATCGTGATTGGCTGGATCGTTAAAACCTTTTTCGATACCCATACCGGCACCGTTTGGTAAGGCACAGGTAAGACCATATTTCTTCAGGATCGGCCACTCTTCCGGTCCGAGTAGCTCAATGGATTTTAACCCGATTTTTTGACACTCCTGCGCAAAAGTTTCCAGAGGAATTTTAGAATAGCACCACTTGCAAACGGAGTGATTTATTTTCCCTTTAAGTTCTGGTCCAAGTGCCTTATCGGAAGCTGCAAAAACCTGGCTAACAGAAAGCGGCAGCGTAGAAAAACCTGCGCCGGCAACCAGTTTTTTCAGTACTGAACGTCTGTTCGTATTTGATTTCATGAATTATATATCGGTAGTCGGTTAAGTAATATCACATATAGTCACACCTTGTTTCAACGAAGCGATATCGTCTTTTCGGCTCGGTACAAATTCCTGTCCAACAAAACCCTTATATCCCGTTTCAGTAATAGCTTTCATAATAGCCGGATAATAAAGCTCCTGCGTTTCGTCGATCTCATTTCTTCCCGGAACACCGCCTGTATGGTAGTGGGCAATGTATTTATGATATTTTTTTATCGTCGCGATTACGTCGCCTTCCATGATCTGCATATGGTAAATATCATAAAGCAATTTGAATTTTTCAGAACCCACCATTTCACATAAGCCTGCTCCCCATGCTGTATGGTCACACATATAATCTTTGTGGTTTACTTTGCTGTTCAGCAATTCCATCACCAGCGTCACGTTGTGTTTTTCTGCAAGAGGCATCAGTTTGCGTAACCCGATCGCACAGTTCATCATGCCATCCACATCACTCATTCCACGTCTGTTTCCTGAAAAACAAATTATTTTATCATAACCAGCCGCTTGAACCCTTGGGATAATATCTGTAAATCCCTTGATCAGTTCATCATGATTTTTTGGGTCGTTAAAACCTTTATCCAGACTCCGTGTCAATCCTTCACCCCATGGAAGTGCACAGGTTAGTCCGTGTTGTTTTAAAACAGGCCATTCTTCGGGGCCACAAAGCTCAATGGAAGTCAACCCGATTTTTTTTGCTTCCACAGCAAGTGTCTCCAATGGGATTTTGCTGTAACACCAACGGCAAACCGAATGATTTATTTTTCCATTCAATTTGGTCCCTAATGCTTTTTCCGAAGCAGCCATGACGTTGGTTATGGACAATGGCAGGCTCAAAGCTCCTGCTCCGGCTACGATATTTTTAAGTGCGGTACGTCTGTTGGAGGTACGTTTCATTTAACTGGTATAATGATGGTTAATCTTGTTCAAAATCAGGGCCTTGCGCTTCCTTTGGTTGCTGTTGGGAAATCCTTCGGTACTGCCTGCGTTACTTTTCCCGAAGCTACCCATTCGGTTCCGCGCTGCAAGGTGGTTATAAACCCTACGCATTTTTGTGAATAATTTTCGTGACCAAGCGTTGTATGAAAAATTCTGCCTTTTCCATAATGCAAGGTCATCAGTATAGGCTCGATCCTTCCCGAACCTCGCTGTTCAACCGGACTGTAAGCTGTTGCCAAAACCGTAACATTTTCCGCCGGGCCTCTCAATCTGTCATATAGTTCGTCTTTCTGGTGTAACCATTCAGCCGGTATACCTTTCATGATCGGATGACTTGCGTCTCTTGTTGTGACGACAAATTCATGCTGGTGACCATGACTTCCACCAATACCTTTTATCGTATCTTTTACCATTTTTCCTTTCGACTTGTCAAAATACAGGTATGGGCCAGACTTTTCATTCCGTCCTTCCCAGCCGCCGATACCAATCATTTTATTGTATGCCAGCCACTTGGGGAAAGAATTATCAGCGGCGTGTACGACGACAAGTCCACCACCGTTTTTAACAAATTTTTCAAAAGCAATATTGGTTGCTTCCGGCCATGAGTCCCCATTATAATTCGACAGGACAACATCGTACTTAGAAAAGTCTGGTTTGAAACTTTCCATATTCTCGCCTTTTTTGGGAGTGGTCGCTACATCGGCTGTAAACATACCTGTCTCTTCCAAGAATTTTTTCATCATGACCGTACCATCAGCCATATTTCTATGATTGTTTTGTCCGTCAATGATCAGCACTTTATAAATCTTTTTAGCAGGAGGATTACCGGCTTTTATTTCCGTAAGGAAGAAGCTGGAAATGGCCAGAAAAAGCAAAAAACTCAGGACGCGGTTTAATTTCATTATTGTTTCAATTACCTTAAAAAATCAGTGGTGTCACTGTTGGCATTTTTTGCCTTTTGCAAAGCTAAACGCCGATTCAGTGACACCACTACTTAAGATCAAATAATTTTATTCTACTCGAAATTTCGTCTATTTCCCTGTTTTCTTCTGAGAACCGGCTGACTCTAAATAGATCGGATTATTTTTATTTCCTCCCGACATCAGATAAGCGACAAGGTCTCTGAGTTCATTAGGGTTCAAGCCGTTGATCAGACCTGGAAGCATAATCGAAACCGTTGAAAGTTTAGAAGACTTAACTTCTTTCTTGGAAAGTTTACGAACCGTTTTCGAATCAAATGGATTTTGCGCGATGTAATAGAAATTAGCATCTTCGTTCACCTGACGACCTACCACAGATTCTCCGCTTTTCAATTCATAAGCAATCGAAGCAAACTGATCAGAGATTGCATTGTTCGGTTCAATAATCGCTTCAAGCATATCTTTGGGTGAGAAACGTGTACCGAGCTGTGTAAGATCCGGACCAACGTCTGAACCTTCTCCCTGGATCATATGGCAACGGCTGCATAAAACAGCAGAGAAGATCAATTTTCCTCTTTCAAAATCACGGTTTTGCAAACTGTCCTGTACCATCGCGACTGCATTATCAACTTTCCAGCCACGACCAGGTCCTTTCGGCGTGTACAAATTGGCAAGATCATTACCGTTTGTCGTTAACAAATCAGCTCCGGACAATTTGTTATAATAGTCAAATTTGTCTTTCGGAACATGCTGCAATGCCATCTGACGAGCCTTGTCAATAAAACCGATGTAGCTGCGTCCTCCCTGATAGCTGAATGCTTTTTTATACCATGCAAAATATTTTTCTCTCGTAGCCGGCGTCCAGCCTGTTTTTTCTGCGCTCAGTAAAATTGCATAAAACATTTGCTGTGCTGGCGGCATTTTTTCCAAAAGTCCTGCAAGATCCAGGCCATATTGTGGATTTCGAAGAATAAGATCCGCTGAGGCAGTAACCATTTCATTGTCTTTATCAACAAATTTTTCATTGTTTTCTAAAAGAGCAAGTGTGCGGTCAACCACTTTTGGCGCTTCAAGGAATACTAGAAGTTTAGCATAGAAACGGTTCAGGCCTGCATTGGCCGAAGGATAGTTTGGGCTCAGGTAACTGATAAGTTGTTCCCTTTGTGCTGCATCGGGCTGGCCCATGCGAGAGAAAACCACTTCGAAAGTTCTCAACAGATCCTGTTTCTGAGCATCCGTCAATTTTTTCAAATCGATACCCATCATAGCTTTCAACAACTGGCTTCTTACTGCCGCATCTCCCTGACGGCCTAACGCAAGAGAAGCATAGATAAGCGACTGTGGATCTTTTTCAGCTAATGCTTTGGCTTGCCATTGTGCAACCGGCTGATGTTCGATCGCGATGCGGGCGGCATAACGAAGGAAACGGTCCGGGCTTTTCAGGTAAGGCCAGGCAGCATCAATTGCTTTTGGATCTTTCTTGGTATGGTACTGCTCAATTTCGGTACGCTGTTTGTGTTCTGGCGTGATCGTTACGGTAGCCGTGTTAGCCCCCGCAGCGATATTTTTGTAATCCTTATAATAAACACGATACAGATCCGATTCCAGACGACGGCCTCCTGTCAGGAAATACAAAGCTCCGTCCGGACCGATTGCACCATCTGTCAAAGGAAGCGGTGCGCCTGATAAAAACTCTTCATGGTCTGCGCTGTATGTTGAGCCGTTCGGTTTTAGATGCAAACCATGTACAATACCAAAACTCCAGTCAAAGGCAAGAAGCGTATTTTTATATTTCGCAGGAAAACGTGCATCTTTTAAATAGATCAGGTTCGTCGGAGATCCCTGACCGATGTTCATGATCGGCGGCAGGTTATCAGCGAACGTTGGCGACCAGTTTGCAGATCCCGTTCTCCATCCATACTCCGCACCACTTGTTACATGGCATACACGTGTAGGGCGATACCAGGGCGTACCGAAATCCCATTCCATGTCTGAATCATAAATGAACAAATCACCGGCTTCGTTAAATGCGATGTCATACGAATTACGGAAACCAGCGGCAACAAGCTCCCAGTTTTTTCCTTCCGGATCAGTATGCGCCACCCAGCCACCGGGTGCATTACGATCATTGGCATGTCCGCGCGGATCTTTTATCCAGGGGAACAGGTTATCGTTTTTCCAGTTCGGCATCAAGCGGTACGAATCCATTTTCGGTAAATCCGTGAAATTCCCTGCCACAACAAAAAGAGATTTTTTATCAGGAGAAAGCACGATGCTGTGGGGCCCGTGTTCACCTTCACCAACAAGCGGCTTAATCAATGTGATCTTATCATATTTATCATTATTGTTCGTATCCTGTAAACGGTAAAGTCCGCTGCCTTTCGGGAATTTCGCGTTTTCACGATTATTGATCATAACGTAAAGACTATTGAATGCGTAAAGCAAACCATGCGCATAACCCATCGCTACTTTCGCCGTATCACCTTCAACCAATAGTTTCTCGACCTTCGGTTTTTCTGTTGAACCGATTGGCGGAAGTTCAAGACGGAACAGCCCACCGTACTGGTCACTGGTGATCATTCTTCCCTTATCGTCGAAAGTCATGGATACCCACGAGCCGTTCATCTCCTCGGATGGACTATAAAGATGTTCGGCTACGAACCCGTCAGCTAGTTTCAATTTGTCGACCTTGGAACCGGGCGGCCTGTGTTTCGCAGAACGATTACTTACCAGAACTCCGCAAAAAACACCCACAGCGATAAGGACTGCAAGCGTCATGGGAAGTCTGGACCATTGTTTTTTTGTGTACATTTTACAGCTCAGAGTTTAAGTAATTATAAATTTTAAAGTATGATGAATAAAAATGGGCTCAGAATCAGGACTTAAATAAAGCAAATTAAAACTTAGAAAAATCTGATTTTGCAATTATAAAGCGAATCCCTGATCTCACCATCCTGTTCTGTCGGGTAATGTTAAAAATTAAGTAAATTCTAACGACTATATAAAAAGTTTGGTATTTATAAATAATATAAAAATAACTTATAGCTTAATACATTATTTATATTTTATTAAAATAATAAGTATTATTATTTTATAGCTTTTGATACATTTTTAAAATACTGTTAAAATAAAAAGTGCAGTAAGAAAATACTTACCACACTTTTTATATTGAATAATTTTTTAGATTATGTTTTCTGTCGAATTATTTAAAAATGAGGCGTAAGCGCAGCTTCATCTGCTGGTAAACCGTAATAGTCGTCCAGGATCGTGAACGCATTGCTAGGTGCGGCAGAACCTTTCGGGAAATAGTAAGCTGCCGGATTTGCTTTTACGCGCGCTCCATAAGGTTCGATAATTTCCTTTACTCTTCCTGTACGGGTCAAATCAAACCAACGCTTATTTTCGAAAGCCAGCTCAACTCTTCTCTCTTTGAAAATAGCCTCGCGCATGGTTGCCTGAGAAGATGCTGTTGTAGCCGCCAGACCAGCACGTGCCCGAACCTGATTCAGATATGTTGCAGCTTCGGCTGGTTTGTTTTGCTCGTTAAGCGACTCTGCCAAAAATAACAGAACTTCTGCATAGCGATAGACAGGCCAGTTTTGTCCGGTGTTACCATGCTGCGTATGTATCCGGGCATACTTCTTAATATAAGGGTATGTTTTATTTTCTGCCAAACTACCGCTCAGTGTTACGTATCCTATATTTACAGCTTTCCTTTTATCTCCTGTTTCAAAAGCAGCAATGATATCTGGCGTCGGAATATTGTTACTTTCCTGAGACGTAGGCTGCGTGTTAGTAGTTCCTGTAATCGGCTTTAATTCTTCAATGGTAATAGGTGATGGAATAAAGCTGTAAATCACACCTCCGTTGTACCCGTCCGAACCTTCCCTGTACTGAACCTCGAAAACGGACTCTGCATTGTTTTTGTTCGTAGCCGTGAACGAAAACGCGTTATCATAATCAGGCATTAAACTGTACCCATCGTTTTTAACTACATCCTCCATTAACGGTTGAACCTGCGCCCATTTCTTTTGGGTTAAATACAGGTTTGCAAGTAAAGTTTTTGCTGCTCCCGAGGTCGCGCGTCCTGCTTCTTGCTTTGCCTTATTTGGAAGCAACTTACTTGCTTCAAGTGCATCCTTCTCTATCTGAGCGTATAGTTGCTCCGTGGTCGATAAAGGCAACGCCGCATCCTCTCTCCCTTTAACAGGTTCCAAATGCAGAGGCACTTTCCCAAAAAGCCGAACCAGATCAAAATAGGCAAGAGCTCTTAAAAACAGAGCCTGGCCTTTCAGGTTATTTTTTGAATCCGCAGAAAATTCGATTGCATCAATTGATGAAAGTACTTGATTGGCACGGGCAATAATCTGGTAATTCAGACGGTACTGATTCAAAACGTTACCATTAGCCGTTACTCCGTTCGCTGTGGGAACTGCAAAGTTGGCCACGTTTTCGGTAGCATCCACCGCACCGTAAAGCGTGTTACGTGCATAGTAAGAGTTGTCGGAATGCATCTCTTCTAAAACCCAGGCCGGACCATTATAGATGCTACGGAGAGGAACATAAGTTCCATTCACAGCTTGCTGGAAATCGGCCTCAGTAACAAAAAAGGTCGCTGAACTAAGCTGGGTTTCCGGAACCACAGTAAGGAAATTTTCCTGACAGCCGGTAAGGCTCATTGCCAAAAGCCAGGCCGCTATATATTTTGCTTTCATGTCTTATTTTAATTTAAGATGGAATTTGAGCGCTGATGTAGTTTAGAAGTTTAGGTTTATCCCCAATGTCCAGGTACGTGGTACCGGATAGTTGGAAAAGTCTACTCCCTGACTCAGGTTACCACCATCGCCATTACCTTCACCGTTACCACTCGTTTCTGGATTAGGTCCGCCCCAGTATTTGGTGAAAATGTAAACGTTCTGAACAGAGCCGTAAACTCTGGCCGATTTGAATACCTTCCCCACTTTTCCGATTTCATATCCAAGGGTAACATTTTTGACGGAGAAGAAGGAAGCATCTGCCAGGAAGTGCGAACTGTTCCAGTCACGTTCAATACCTGTGTAAGTACCGCCATTGTTGGTTGCACCATACATACCTTTGCCTGGCGTGATTACCGTTTCAGCGTAGCTCTGGTTTGTTGCAGGATCAATCGGGCCATTTTTAACACGGAAGCGATCCTTAACTCCGGCAACCATATTGAATACACCATCCAGATTGGCAGTACTGTAAAGGTGTCTTACCCAAAGCTGGTTGCCATAAGATCCGGAACCTGATATCGACAAATCCCAGTTTTTATAACTGAATTCATTGGTAAGACCGTAAGTGAATTTCGGGAACGGGCTGCCGATAATGGTACGGTCATCCTGATCACCACCATAAGTGATTTTACCATCTCCGTTTACATCTTTATATTTGATGGTCCCAATTGCAGACTGGCCGGGAGCCACTGGCGAAGTCGCCAATTCTTCTTTGCTCATGTAAAAACCTTCCTTCACCAAGCCATAAAACTGACCGAATGGCTGACCAACTTGTGTAATGTGGAACGAGCCGTATACCCGGTCAATGCCTGGTGCTAATTCCATTACTTTATTGCGGTTAAACGAAATGTTGGCATTGGTTTTCCATTTCAACTGCCCGTCTAAGTTGCGTGTTGTAAGGGAAAATTCATGTCCCCACAATTTAATTTCACCGATGTTATCAAAGAAACTTCCGAACCCGGCTTCCTGCGGAATCTGTACCGCATACAAAAGGTTTGTAGTGCGCTTGTTATAGAAGTCGTACACGAACTGGATGCGATCATTGAACAACCCAAGGTCTAGACCAATGTCAAACTGCTTGGTCGTTTCCCAGCTCAGGTTTCTGTTTGCAAGCGATGTTACCGCTGCACCTGTCGCTACGTTAGAACCAAACACCGCGTTGGTCGTATTGTTCACCAATGCATACTGCGTATAGTTACCAATATTGTTGTTACCGATGAGTCCGTAACTTGCACGGATTTTAGCAAAAGAAATTTGCCGTACAGGTTCAAGGAATGACTCGTCCGAAATAACCCATCCTGCTGAAACAGCCGGGAAAGTACCCCAAAGATTATCAGAGCCAAATCGTGACGAACCATCCGCTCTGATGGATGCGGTAAATAGGTATTTTCCTTTGAAGTTATACGACAGACGAGAAAGGTACGAAGTAAGCGACCATTCATTTATAGCATTTAATGTACCACCGCGGTCAATGTTAAGGGCACCCTGAATGGTTGGAAGTCTGTCATCAGCGTAAGTGTTCGCCTGAATTCTTTCATATTCCTGGCGGTAACGTTGCTGCGTAAAACCTGCTAATAATTCAAAATTATTATCTCCAAAGCTTTTTGTATAGGTCGCAAGGTTTTCGTTCAACCAGCCGCTGTTTATTAAACTCTGACGGGTAGTAGCTGCGGTCGTCGGAATCGGAACGTTAATCTGGCTGGTTGCCGTAGACGGGTTGAAGTAGAAAAACTTATTGTTTTCGTATTCAATATTCAATGTAGTTTTCAGCGTAAGTCCTTTGACCGGAGTAACTACCAAATAGGTGTTACCGAGCAATTTCGTATTTCTGTTCTCATTGGTTAGCTCATTGGCAGCACGTACCCAGTTTGGGTAGTCAAAGATATTACCAGTGCTTCCAGGGAAGTTATTAAACTTCGTCAGTTCACCATTGGCGTCGCGAATTGGCATTACCGGCCAGGTATGCAGCGCATTGAAAAGAATACCTGTTCCTCTGTCTCCATCGGTTCTCGGTGTATTGTCATACACATATTGCGGAGCGATATTGAAACCAAGTTTTACATACTTATTGACATCGTACTCTGTATTCATCCGAAGTGAATACCGCTTATAATTGTTGTTAATTACAACACCGTCCTGATTTAGTATCCCTGCAACCAATGAAGTTTTCAGGTTCTCTTTATTGGAGCTTAGGGTGAGGTTATAACTTTGGATCGGGGCAGTTCTTAAAAGCGCATCATACCAATCGTTATTCTTGCCGGCGTAATCTGAGGGATTTGCGAACTCCGCCGGAACCGTTTGATTCATATCCTCATAGTACTCCTTTTTGAACTGTGCGAATTCTTGTGCATTGAGCATCTTTACACGTCCGCGCTGAGGAACCTTTTGGAAACCGTAGTAAGCATTCAGGCTCACACTCGTTTCGCCTGGTTTTCCTTTTTTAGTAGTGATCAAAACAACGCCATTTGCAGCACGCGATCCGTAAAGAGAGGTTGAGGCAGCATCTTTAAGGATGGTAATCTCGTCGATTTCATCAGGGTTTAATGCGCCAATATTTCCGGTAATCGGAAATCCGTCAATTACGTACAAAGGATCACTACCTGCCGAAACGGATACCTGCCCCCGGATACGGACCGACATCCCCTGACCAGGTTTACCAGTCGCCTGATTGATTTGTACACCGGCAAGGCGTCCCTGTAATTTTTGAGTAACCTGAGTAACGGGTAAATCCTTGATATCAGCTGAGCCTACGGTCTGCACCGATCCCGTAACTTCCTTTTTCAACTGACTGCCATACCCTACGACTACAACCTCCGAAAGAGATTTTGAATCAACTTCAAGTTTAACATCCACAGCAGTACGGGTACCCACTGCAACTTCCTGAGAAATATAACCCAGAAAGGAAAAGATCAACGTCCCACCTCCATCAGGCGTACTAATGGTATAGTCACCCACTTCATTGGACACAGTACCCGTTGAGGTACCTTTCAAAACAACACTCACGCCAGGAAGGCCCTGACCTGATTCGTCTGTTATTTTCCCCTTTACTGTTTTGTCAATTACCGAATTGACGGCTGCTTCGTTTTGCAATAAAATACGACCGGAAACGACGCGGTAAGAAATGTTAAGCGGTTTCAAAAGAAGGTCAAGTGCACCGGAGAGATGTTGGTTACTTGTATTTAACGACACCTTACGATTCGCCTGAATGGTTTCGGTGCTGTATACAAACTTAACCTTCGCCTGTTCCTCGATTTTATCCAGCGCATTTTTAAGTTCAGTATTTTCAACCTGGAGTGTAATGTTTTTGTTAAGCAATTCTTGTGCATTGATATCATGAGCAAATGATACCGTCGCAAACACAACTGCCATGGTGACTTGCGCCAGAGATATTCTCATAATTTTGTACAGCGATGCGTACAATTGTAATTGTCGCGGTTGATTCATAAATTTGAATGGTTTTATTAGATGGAAAAAATAAAACATAGAGCTCCCACCAACATCTGGAAGCAGATGAACTATCGAAGCGGTGAGGCGTTGTTACAGCCGGAAGTGGTGGCTCACTTCCGGCCTTTTTTTAAGGGTTTGTAATTGATCAGTTCATAGTGATTGGTTTAAAAGAATGAAAAAAGGTTTTGGGTTAATGACTATTTTTGAAGCCTGATCCTGTCAGTACTATATTGGTCCCCTGTATGGTGTATTTGCTTCCCACGGACTCGCATATCAGATCAAATTTTTCCTGAAAAGACATGGCAGTCAGATCACCGGTAAACGAACAGTATTTTAATTTTTCGTTAAGCATAAGTATTTGAACATTATAACTTTGCCCTAATTCCTGCAAAACTTTCACAAGCGGTGTATCCTGATATACAAATTTAAACTTCGTAACTTCCGGTGTTTCAAGTACGACCGGCTCAGGAACCAGTGTTTTTTCTATCCTTTTCTGTTTTTCAAAAAATACAACCCGTTGATTTGGTGTCAGGAAAACTTCTCCGTAACTCTGACCTTTTACTTTCTTTGAAACCACATTGTCATTAATCATAACTGAGACCTTTCCGGTTTTCACTCCGATCTCGACGGACTTTGATTTGCTGTTTGAATTAACCCAGAAACTGGTACCAATAACTTTTGTAATTGTCTTATTGCAAAAAACGTAAAATGGGCGGCGTGGATCTTTGCTAACATGAAAAAAGCCCGCGCCTTTCAAAGTAACCTGCCTATACCTTTTCTCGAAATGATCTTTGTGAGAAATGCTGCTGCCCTGTGTCAGATAAACTACCGTACTATCTTCCAGCATAATCGGTTTGCGCAGCCCGGTCGTGTTAGTTTGTGTAATTGTTTTATATTCAAATTTTTTATCTTCGATAACCAGTTTCTGTACGAACAGCCAGTTGCATTTGACGAGAAAAATTGTCAGGATCAGCGACGCCGCAATGCTTCCATAAATCGCCAAACTGTTTAATCGCACTTTAAACGTTTTAGCTTTATTCTTTTCCTCGATTTTATCGTCAATTCTTGAAAGTAAAACTTCTTCCAGTTGTCCTTTCTGTTCCTCAGATAAATCGCAACCACGCTCTGTTTCAATTTTGTCAAACCAAGTTTGAATTCTTACTTTTTCTTCTTCTGTGCATTCGCCTCGCAAATAGCGCTGGAGCAATTTTTCGAAGTCTGGCTTTGTCATAGAAGGAGAAATTTGAACTACACACACAAGTCGTTTCAGAACTATAAATCCCTAGACATATTATAAAAAATATTTAAATGTTTATATTTAAATATTGAATTGATCAGAAGTTTCTCTGAATAATTATATCAGGAAAAATAAAATCGCCACGGCAACAAAGTCTTTAAGATATGCTCTCAGCGTTTTCAGGGATTTGGTGATATGATATTCCACGCCTTTCTCAGACAACTGAAGGTGAGCAGCAATTTTAGTTACAGGCCAGTTTTCTATCCGGCTCAGCCGGAAAACTTCCTGTGATTTTTCGGGCAAGGTTTTAATTCCAGCTTCCATATATGCCGCCAAATCATTGGCTGCAACAATATTTTCAGTCTGCAATTCCTCCTGTTCAATGAAAGACTTGTAATGGTGGATATAGTTATTTTTTACGATCTCATTTCGTATATAGTCAATAACTGAATACCGTACCGCCCTGACAAGATAATTTTCAAGCGAGGTGATTTTAAGTGTTTCCCGCTTTTCCCAGAGCTGCAAAAAGATCTCCTGGATCAGCTCTTCGGAAACTGCTTTATCGTTTAAGCGTCGCTGAGCAATAAGATATAATTTATACCAATACTTCTTGTATAAAATCGTAAAAGAACTTCTGTCTCCTTGAATGAAATTTTCAATGAGTTGCATTTCAGATACAGCAAGCACAGATGAGCTCATAGGATAATTTTTTTGTGAATACCGGTACAATGACGTGTACTTTTTCTTATTTGTATTCTATTACCGATTATGACAAATAGTTATACTTAATCGATAATTTATACAATAGTAGTGTTCGGCAATACCGCAACTATCCTGCTGTGTCTGGTAATATTAAAATTTTTACTTTGGGAAATGATACTATTCAGGATTCCGTACACATCTATTCTTCGACTCAATTAGGATTCAAGTTTTGGTCAATAACCCTGTTGTAGTGTATCAGATCTTTGACTGAATTTATATATCTCCTGCACTTACTTCTCAAATCTGGGACTAGATCTCAGCATTGTTTAAATAATTAAAAGATTATGCTGGGTGATATGGAATGTATTTTTTGAAAGAATGAAAATAAAAAATAAGTAATAAAAGTTTAGTAAGTTTTAAAAGTATAATAAGTAAATTTTAATTAATATGTTTCAAGTATTCAATTATTATTTGTAGTATTAAATTATTCTTACTTATTAAATAAATAAAATGTTATAACTACTTATAGTACTTTTTATACTTATTTATAAGTTATAAATAATAAATACATATATCACATATATAACATATATCACATATAGTATATTTTAATAATATTGTACATACATAATGTTATTATGCAATGGATTAGTAGTTAATGAGTTATAAATTTAATCTTAACTGTTCGATTGCAAATAATAATATTTGGCTTATTATTAATGTCTCTTGAATAGAAAAATGTAGCAACCAGTGCATCCATAGATGCGTTTAAAATCTTGAAGAAATCTCATGATCTGGTGTCTCCGTTTGGCCATGACCGTACTAATCTAGTGTAATATATAATAATCTTCGTTGACAAGATTTCGTCCATCCGGAGTGTTTCAATCGGTGCGCAAACTTGCGTGTAACCAAATCAGAGGTGTGCCTACCGGGTTGCCCCAGGTCAGATAAAGCACCCAGGCATTAGCGGTTTGTAAAAAAATGGTCACGGCTTTTTTTTCAAAAGAATTAAAAGCTGTCTTTTCTACGTGGAAATTCTTTGTTGGTTGGAGATTATCGGAGGAAGTTTTCAGCAGGGCATAGGCGGAAAATGATATTTATAAGAACGCGAACGTGAGAAGTTTTACTGGAAAGATATTGTGAAATAATGAAGTAAAGAAGGCAATTTTCAGGGTCTAAATACCATAACAACTGGCGGTATATTTTAAACAAAGCGTAAGTAGAAAGACATTTAATGGAAGCAGGAAAAAAAGCATTAAAAAGAAAATGGCCGGCTTCCGACAATAGTGTCAGAAACCAGCCGTAATTATGTACTAAAACTAATGTATTTAATATCCTGGATTTTGGACCAGCTTCGGATTGATCAAAATCTGAGGTGCAGGAATTGGCAAGACATATTCGTTTGCAGTGAAGACATAATCCGTAGAATTGAAAGGAACATTGCCGCGGTCAACCGTCGGCTTTGCTCGTTCTGCGGCTCCGTGAGCATTCATAAATGTTGCCCATTCTGTCGGAGTCTTCGTACGTTTCAAGTCAATCCAGCGCTGGTTTTCAAAGGCTAGTTCAAGTCTTCTTTCTTTTAGAACTGCCGTCCGGAAACTGGTTTTATCCAGCCCATTAAGATCTGCAAGACCTGCGCGTTTCCGAATCTGGTTGAGATATCCCAGCGCTTCACCGGTTGGTCCGGATTGTTCGTTGATCGCTTCGGCAAGCATAAGCAATACATCGGCGTACCTTATAATCGGCCAGTTCGTATTCGTCCTGTTTACGATCGTATGCGGATAATTGTATTTGCTGACGAAAGGAACCGGATATAGTTTTCCTTCCAAAGTGAAGTTGGGTTTCAAAGAAAGGTCCTTTCTTAAATCTCCCGTTTCGTAAGTGGACATGATATCATTTGTCGGAACATTTCGTCCTCCGTTCGTTCCATTTGCATAGCCCGTCACAGCACCTTTCGAAACTCTTGGAGCGAAAACATATTGAAAATTGCTCCATTCGCCCAAGTCATTGTCACCTTGGTACTGAATTTCGAAAATTGATTCTACGCCATTCTTCTTTGCCGGTGAAGGATCGAAATTGTCAGCATAGTTCGCAGTAAGGGCATAACCTAAGGTTGTTACCTGTTTCAACGTCGTTACTGTTTCGGTATACTTCTTATTAATCAGCTGACTTTTACCTAGTAAGCTGAGTGCGGCACCTTTTGTTGCACGTCCTTTGTCTCCGGCCGCTGAATAGGTTGCCGGAAGCAGAGCAATTGCTTCATTAAGGTCTTTTTCGATCTGGGTCCAAACTTCCGCCTGGGGAGACCTTACCAAATCAAAAGCCGGATCCGGTGTGGCCAGCGTCGAAGTTACAATCACTACATCGCCAAAGTATTGCACGAGATTGAAGTACATATATGCACGTAAAAACTTCAATTGTCCTTCGATTTCTTTTCTAGACGCGTCCGGAAGTTCGGCTGTAACCATCTTTTCCAGGGTAAGATTGTTATTGTATAGAGCAGCGTAATAGCCATTCCACAAGTTAGCAATCTCTCCGTTTCCGGAATTTACAGTCGAAAACTCAAACGCCTCCCAGCCACCGGCACCGCCCCGGTCGGAAGGATTCAGATCGACTGTTGTGTTGTCCGTTTGAAACTCACCGAACAAATATGCGGTATTATTTAATGCCTGCACCTGACTGTAAACACCGTTTAGAGCTTGTTTTACCTGTGCTTCATTTTTATAAAAAACGTCAACTCCTACCTTTGTCGGGTCGGTCTGATCCAGAAAATCTTCACTGCATGAAGACTGAAAAAGACCCAAGAGTATGATACCAATGATGGCTGAATTTTTCATTTTCATCAATTTTAGAAGTTTACTTTTAGACCAGCAGAAAATGTTCTTGGAACCGGGTATGACTCATCGTCATTATTTAGTTCTGTACCGCCTCTCACACCAGCATCGGGATTGTTTCCAGGATATTTTGTTACAAGCAATAAGTTTGCAGCGTTAACGAAAATACGGGCATCAGATAAAATACCTTTCACTTTCGGAAGTGTATAACCGATTGTTACATTTTTGATCCACATGTGCGTGCCATCATATACATAACGCTCGCTACTTTCACGAGACCATTTGAAGTAGTCAGTTCCCCCTTGTGAATTCTTGTTATTTGGGTCAGGGCCTGGATTTTCAGGAGATCTCCATCTGTCTTTTGCCTTTTCCAATACGTTGAAAACACCGTCCATATTCATTGTAGAAGCTTCGATATTTCGGTAAACATCAAATTTGTATGCACCCATCAACAACACGCTTACATCAAATCTTTTGTAATCTGCACCAACGTTCCAGGCCCAGTTAAACTTAGGGTTCGGGTTTCCGATTTCTGTCATATCCTTGGTGTCGTACGATACAATTCCATCCGGTCCGCCGTCTGGAGCTCCGTGTAAATCGGCAAATTTCATAGCTCCTGGCACAGCACCTTCCTGTTGTGGTGCAGCGGCGATTTCTTCTTTTGTATTGAAAATACCCAGTTTCCGGTAGCCGAAAATCATCCCGATCGGCCTGCCCACTTGCTGGATATTGTAACCACCATACTGACTTCCCTGTAAAATAAAATCGTTCTGTCCACGAATGGCGAGAACTTTATTGCGGTTAAAAGTGATGTTTCCGTTTGTTCTGAGATTGACCTGTCCGACTTTAATACGATAGTTGACCGCCACTTCAATCCCTTTGTTTTGAACCTTACCAAGGTTTTTTAACGTAGATGTGAAACCTGAAACGGCTGGAATATTGTATCCAAGTAACATATCATCGGTTATCTTTTTATAATATTCTACGGTGAAAACCAGCTTGTTGTTGAAAGTTGCCAGATCGAAACCGATATCCAGCTGGTCTGATTTTTCCCAGGTAAGTTCTGAATTGGCAAAGCGCGTAACCGTTTTTCCGGAAGCAAGGGTGTTGTTAAACACGTAATTGTTAAGTCCTAAAAATGCCAGACTTGCGTAGTTTCCATCGTCACCCACATTTTGTCCAACGCCAAAGTTATTCAGCGCACTTACGCTGTAACTATTGTTCCCTGTTTTACCCCAGCTTGCTCTCAATTTCAAGTCAGTAAGCCAGGCTGCTTTTGGAATAAATGGTTCTTCGGAAATTCTCCAACCCACGGAAGCTGCGGGAAATGTACCATATTTATGCCCCTCGCTAAACCTCGAACTACCTTCACGACGCATTGTAGCAGATAATAAATACTTATCTTTAAAAGCATAGTTCAAACGAGCGAAATAGGCAATCATCGTCCATTTTCTCTCAATTGAATTAGACGAACGAATTGTCGCATTTCCTAAAAATGGAGACAGATCATCTGGAAATGTATTGCCGGAACCATACAGACCTTTGGTCGTTTCTTGCTGAGCGCTGTAACCCAGCATCGCATCAAGGTGATGATTTTCACCAAAATTTGTGACATAACTAAGGAGTTGGTCGGCAGCATAATTTCTCAGTTCTTCCGAGTCATCACGTTCGGTTGCTAGTCTCGGTGGTGCGCCTGCGCTTCCCGTCGCTATCGCAAGGCCAATTGTGGACGGTACAAACTCCTTGTAAGTGTTGTAATTGATTTTAGCATTGACCGAAGATCTGAATTTTAGTCCTTTGGCGATGTTAAGTTCTACGTGGCCGTTAGCCAAAATATCTGCAATGTTACGGTTACGTTTGATATTTTTTAACATGTAAAGGGGATTCGGGAAACCGAAAATATCGCCTACTCCATTATAGTACGGAATCAGTTCACCTTTTTCGTCGTATGCAGGATAACGGGGATCACTTATCAGAGTCAACCCAACCAGGTTACTTCGCCCGTCCGTATTGGCCAGCCTGGATTTGGAATAACTACCAGCGACATTGACACCCATACTGATAAATTTATTGACTTCTCCGGAGAGATTGGTGCGCACCGACGCCCGGTCGTATCCTGTATATTGTAGGGAGCCATCTTCTTTGTAATAGCCCGCAGAAACTACGGATTTTATTGCTCCTTTCCCGGAAGATAACGTCACATTGATATCCTTGTATGGAGCGTTGTTATGGAGAATAAGATCAAACCAGTTCGTGGAATATTTAGTGTTTTCTGGGTTGCGGAAATCAATCGGAATATCCTCGGTTCCGGGTTGTTTGCCATTGGCAAGAACGTAACGGCCAATGAAAACCTCTTTCTTGAATTGGGCGAAATCCTGACCGTTCAAAACATGTGTTTTTCTGCTGCTGGGAATATTTTGGATACCATAATCAACAGATACATTCAGGTTGGTTTTGCCCTCTTTCGCCGACTTTGTTGTTATTAAAACAACACCATTTGAACCTCTTGCTCCATAAATTGCGGTAGAAGCTGCATCTTTCAAAATTGTAATTGTTTCGATATCATTAGGGTTCAGATTCTGGCCTACGGATATACCAACAGGAAATCCATCAATTACGTAAAGCGGATCACTACCCGCTCCTAATGAACTGATCCCCCTTACTTTAACTTCAAATTGCTGTCCCGGTGTCCCACTTTTCTGCTTGATTATCACACCCGGCGCCTGTCCCTGCAACATTCTGGTTACATTGGATTTTGGTACTTCTCCAATATCCTCCATGCTGATTACCGACACAGCAGAAGTGATATCGCGTTTCCGTTGAGTACCATAACCCACGACAACGACTTCTTCAAGCGCTTTAGAGTCGACGATTAATTGTACATCGTATGAAGTCTGGTTTCCAACAGTCACTTCTTTGGAAATATATCCCACGAAAGAGAATACAAGTATGGGGTTTCCCCCTTCCGGAACGCTTAACGAAAATGCACCATCGCTGTTGGAAACTGTACCAGTGCTACTGCCTTTTACGATTATACTGACACCCGGAAGCGGTTGTCCGCCGTCGTCTGTCACCTTCCCTTTTATATCACGGTCTATGGTGATATGGGATAAGTTACCGAAAGAAGTCGCCTGACTGGCAGTCAGCGTTCCGACGGAAATAACGACGCTTAATAATGCCTGGCTTATTGCAGACCTGAGCGGATTGCAAAACCGGGCACTAGACATTTTTGGTCGAATTAGATTCATAAATGAAAAGTTTTGAGAGATGGAATAATAAAACTGTACGCTTTAATCAAGAGGCGGTACCGTGAATTGTGGCTGAAACACGATGAGTTTTTTAATTTTTTTAATTCATAGAATACTGGACATGGTTACGGTTAAGAAATTATTTAGTTTAAAAATCTGCTTGCAAGAGAAGAATGATTGAAATGGAGAAGCGCACCTTTGTAAGTCCCAGAGAATTTAGTATTACCTCTAACTCGGACAATGGTCAAGGCTATTGACCATTATCATTACTAACCCGGATCCCGGTGGAGACTTATCTCCGATTGTTTCTGCTATCCACCCTATTTTAGAAGTTTTTACACGCAACTTATGAGGCGTGCAATGCTGGTAAATCATTGATTTGCAGACAGGTATTAGTGCCGGAATTTTGGAAGAAATCGGCATGAATGATTCCGTCCATAATCCCTTCATGCTAATTATGGCAGTTATTGAAAATCGGGGAAATTGAAACAGTGTTGAAGAAGAATATTTTTCAGTATAGATTTTAATCATTGACTGTTAATTTATACATGATTTAAACCGGCGACTCTGTAAATACAAAAAACGAATAAACAAAGACTGTGCAGGACAATTAGCTGATATGGACTATGTGTATAAATTGCTGTAAACCAGTTTACTTAATTTTACATTACTAATATAGTACAACAAATGAATGTTATTGTACTATCATAAAACATATTTTTTTTGATATAAAATATGCATTTTTTGATATTGATATGTATAACTAAGGCGTTAGGTAGCTAAATATGATAAGTATACGCAAGGTTGCGTAGTGAGGTTTATATCAAAAAAGACAAATGCCATCTATTTGAATAGATAGCATTTGTCTTTTTTGATATAAACTATTTTAATGAGGCCGGGTGAAAGAGTGAATAAATTTACAGAAGTTAGATGCGGAATTACTTGAACTCCTGAAATGTCCCGTCAGAATAAAATATAAGAATACGTTCAACTTTTTTCTCTTCCACAGCAGGCGTGAATTTTTCAGATCTGAGATTTTCGTGAGCCACATTCTGCCCTGATAAATTATTTCTGCGTGATTCTGCGAGGCTGGCAATACCACTTTTTTGACCATTAAACATGGTGTAATTATCAGCCTTGAAAGGCTTTATTTCGCTGATGGATTCTGGTAAATCTTCGTCCTCCAAAATCCAGTTTATACCCAGATCCGGGAATCGTTTAATAATCTTCTGAACAATATCCAGACTCGGCTTATTTCTCCCCGCAATGATGTGAGAAATACTGGAACGTTGAATACCGATTTCGTCCGCGAAGTGGGAAGGCGAAATATTTTTGTCAACCAGTATCTGTTTAATTTTCTCATTCAGATCCATAATATACAATCTTACACAGCAGCACAATTGTTAATAGAGTTATACAAAGCTAAATAAATTTACTTTTGTAAACAATACAAAAGTAAATTATAATATTTATAAATGTAAATCTTATTACAAATGTGAATTTACATTTAAGTTTACAATTGTAAAGTGTCTGTTTAAGGCAATCTGGTCAATTTAATTGCTCATTTAATTTTTTAAACACAAAAAAAGTGCAGTTTCAGATTCGAAACCGCACTTTAAGAAGTTAAATACAGATTTGTTAACTGTAATATATTTTAGCTTTTAATTTCTTAAACTGTAACATTGTTTTCACGCAATGCTTCATTAAGAGACGTCTTCAAATCCGTACTGGCTTTTCTTTTTCCTATGATCAAAGCACATGGTACATGGTAAGTTCCGGCAGCGAATTCCTTTGGTAGAGTGCCTGGGATAACTACCGAATCTGCTGGCACAAAACCTTTATATTCGACAGGTTCAGACCCTGTAACATCAATGATTTTTGAGCTTCCTGTAATGGTAACCCCCGCTCCCAGAACGGCTCTTTTACCGATATGTGCGCCTTCTACAACGATACAACGAGAGCCAATAAAAGCACCATCTTCTACAATCACAGGAGCGGCCTGCACAGGTTCTAAAACTCCCCCAATTCCGACACCGCCACTCAGGTGAACGTTCTTTCCGATCTGTGCACAACTCCCAACAGTTGCCCAGGTATCAACCATCGTTCCTTCATCAATGTAGGCTCCGATGTTAACATAGGAAGGCATCAAAACAACACCCTTAGAAATGTATGCACCATAGCGTGCCACAGCTGGCGGAACGACACGAACTCCTAGTTTGTCATAACCAGTTTTTAGTTTCATTTTATCATGGTACTCAAAAATTCCAACTTCGCTAACTTCCATTTGCTGTATCGGAAAGTATAAGATGATGGCCTTTTTCAAAGCTTCATTTACTAACCAAGAGCCATCCTCCTGTGGTTCGGCTACTCTTAGCCTACCCTTGTCTACTTCTTCAATAATGTTTTTAATGATTTGAATGTTTTCCGGATCTTTCAATAATTCGCGATTAGACCAGAGTTCTTCAATTTGAGAGTTAAGGCTCATGTTAAAGTTTTTAATTAATGTAATGTATTTAACTAATTGATTAATACATAGTTAAGATGTTAGTTGAATTAAATATTGGGTCAAATAATAAATAAATACAAGAACCAGATTATTATAATATTCCCTCCGCTCAATAACTAGTATTAAGGCAAAGATATAGGATTTAAGATGATAAACAGAATGCAGATTTAAAGATTATTAACCGATATTCGCTGAGAAATAAATTAATCAAAGACATAACCAAAGAATAAAACTAACTATTTAAATTAGTAAATAAAATAAATTACTAAATATGATAGGTTAGCAATTTACTAATTAAATGTGATTATATTTATCGTTATGCTAAGAAAAATAGCTATCCACTGTCAATACGATTTCCTTGTATTTATTCTAGAAATTCCTTTAAAACGGCGTCCATTTTTCTTAATATTGCCCTCGTAATAACATAATCCTTATAAGCACATGTCAAAAGTTAAAGTTGCAATCAATGGTTTCGGACGTATTGGCCGTCTTGTTTATCGCCAAATCTACAACATGGAAGGCATTGATATCGTAGCCATCAATGATCTTACTAGTCCAAAAGTATTAGCTCACTTACTTAAATACGATACAGCCCAAGGAAGATTTAACGCAGAAGTTACTTCTACAGAAAATTCAATCGTTGTAAACGGTGAAAACGTAGTAATATATGCTCAGAAAGACCCTACCCTTATTCCATGGGGATCTCATGACGTGGATGTAGTACTGGAATGTACAGGATTCTTTACTAGCAAAGAGTCAGCAGAAGGCCACATCAAAGCTGGCGCGAAAAAAGTTGTTATCTCCGCTCCTGCTACTGGCGATCTTAAAACAATCGTGTTTAATGTTAACCATGACATCCTGGACGGTTCTGAGACGATTATTAGTGCGGCATCTTGTACTACAAACTGTCTTGCACCAATGGCTCAGGTATTGGAAGAGAAATTTGGTATCGTGAACGGTTTGATGACAACCATACACGCTTATACCAACGATCAGAATACGCAAGATTCTCCACATCCAAAAGGTGATTTGAGAAGAGCTCGTGCTGCTGCACAGAATATTGTACCTAACAGTACTGGTGCTGCAAAAGCAATCGGTCTTGTATTGCCTGCATTGAAAGGCAAATTGGATGGTTCTGCGCAACGTGTACCAACGCTTACAGGTTCTTTGACTGAGTTGACAGTTATTCTTGGTAAAGAAACAAGTGTAGAAGAAATCAACTCTGCAATGAAAGCTGCCGCTAATGAGAGCTACGGATACACAGAAGACGAAATCGTAAGCAGCGATATCATCGGTATCAGCTACGGTTCTTTATTCGACGCTACTCAGACGAAAGTTCAAAAAATTGGAGATACTCAATTAGTTAGAACAGTAAGCTGGTATGATAACGAAATGTCTTACGTTTCACAGCTGGTTCGTACAGTTAATTACTTTGCTACTCTTTTGAGTAAGTAATTAGTATTGCTAAATACTAAAAAGTCCCCGTCATTCTAATTTGACCGGGGACTTTTTTATGCCTGAACTACTGACTTGATAAATTTGATTGTGTAGCCTTTCGAAACAAATATTTTTTCATAGTGAGTTTTGACTCCATAGTGTTCCGAAAGTAATGGAGAGCGATAGAGATCATCTGTATGCTCGATAATCTGATACTGATCAGAATTACCAATTGTCTCCAGACTGTATTCGTATAAAAAAGTGCTATCAGTTTTTAGACAAAATAATCCACCCTTTTTCAAAAATCTGGAATAGCTGCCAAGAAAATCGGAGTTGGTTAATCTCTTGGGCTCATCCCTATCACGAACCTGCGGATCCGGATGTATCAGCCATATTTCGTCCAGCTCATTTTCTTCAAAAAATTCTCCTGAATACTGGATTCCTGCCCGAAGAAATGCCACATTTGTTAAGCCTGATTCCGTGGCAGCCAAACTTCCGCGGGCAATTCGGTCACCTTTAATGTCCATCCCAATAAAATTTTTATCCGGAAATACTTTTCCAAGTCCGACGGTATATTCTCCTTTCCCACAGGCCAGTTCTAAAACGATTGGATTATTATTTTGAAAGTAAAGCTCATTCCATTTTCCTTTTATTGTTTCATATAACGGTTTGCCTTTTTCGATTACGTTGGGAGCTTCTGCGCTGAATTTGTAATGATCTAATTTTCTTCGTGACATTTTTAAAATTAATTCTGTAAACTATAACTGATTCAGATCGGCCACAACGAAGGTGCTTCCACCCACGTAAATGGTATCATCCTGATTTGACTCAAAAATTGCCATTTTCAGAGCTTCGTTGACGTCAGGATAAACATTCCCTGTTAAACCGGATTTTGACGCCTTAGATTGTAAATCTGCTGCACTTAATGCCCTTAGATTTCCCGGCTGGCAAAAGTAATATGTTCCATCTTTAGGAAAGAGCTCCAAAACTTCCGAAATATCTTTATCTGCCACAAAACCTATTACAAATCTTTTATGAGCTCCCGGAAGACTGTTAAACTGCTGCATAGTGTAGGAAACGCCTGCATAATTATGGGCGGTGTCGCAGTAAACAAGTGGCTTGTCCTGAAGTTTTTGCCAACGTCCTTTTAATCCGGTATTGGAGACTACTTTCGATAACCCGCTATAAAGTGCTTCACGGGATATTTCAAGGTTCATTTTTTTTAGCTCTTCCAAGGCAGTTAAAACCCCGCAAATGTTTTTCAGCTGATAAATACCGGCCAGATCCATTACCAAATCCGGCATGGTTCTTCTGCCAAGCCTTTCTACAATATCCACAACCAGATTTCCACCGATGTGTCTGGCATTTGAAATTTCGTAAATGTCTGACCCATATAAAATCTCAGCATGTCTCTCCAAAGCGGTCTGATCGAAAACTGATGTTACATCAAGATCTTGCCTTTCACTGATTACGACTGGAATGCCTTCCTTGATAATTCCTGCTTTTTCAAAAGCGATTTTGTCAAGCGTATCTCCCAGGAACTGGGTATGATCGTAACTAACATTTGTAATAACTGACAGTAGCGGTGTTATTATATTTGTTGAATCCAGTCTGCCACCCATACCCACCTCGATCACTGCAATATCAACTTCGCACTTTTCAAAATAGGAAAAAGCCATTGCAACCGTTACTTCAAAGAATGAAGGACTAAGGCTTTCAATGTAAGCTTTATTAACAGCGGTAAATTCACATATAAAATCTTCATCCACGCTTATTCCGTTGACACGTATACGTTCGGTAAAAGATTTTAGATGAGGTGAGGTATAAAGGCCAACTTTGTAACCAGCTTCCTGTAACACAGAGGCTAACATGTGCGAAGTACTACCTTTGCCATTCGTGCCACCAACATGAATTGTTCTGTATTTTTCCTGAGGATTGCCAAGATGATTACAGAGTTGGAGGGTAGTATGAAGGCCCGGCTTGAAAGCACGGGCCCCGATGTTTTGAAAGACTGGTAAGCGACTATACAGATAATCGATTGTTTCCTGATAATTCATTACTTATTACTGCGAACTGATTTTAAAAGTGATCGTTCCCGTTGATTCTTCCGGAACATTCGAGGACTGGGATATGAAAGTAAGCTCACGTACGGCACTACGGTATTGATTTACTACCGCGTAATCTGTAACAGTGGTACTCTGTGTAATGATGTTTTTAACCCGTCCGTTTTTATCAACCGTAATTTTAAAAGTAATTGTTCCTGTTGCGTCAGACTTATCGTTTACAACCGGTCTTCTGGACCACTTCCAACCCGATAAACTTAGCCCTACAGCCGTTCCGCCGCCACCGCCTTCACCTTTGTATGTCTTGGCAAATAAACTGCCGGTTTTCGCGCCTTTATCACCTAAGCCTTCCGCATCATCTCCATTGTTATTTCCACCAACACCACTTTTCGTTCCGTTGGTACCATTACTCCCGGATTTGCTGCCAGAAGATTTACTGAACAAGGCATCTTTATTAACCGCTTTTTCAGGAGCTGGTTTTGAAACCGGAGCTGAAGAAGAAACACTTCCCGTCGACTTTTTAACCTCTGTTTTTTCAGGCGCTTCCACCGGACTCTCAACTTTCGAAGTAATTGCAGGCTTTTCAGCAACAGTTTTTGTTGGTTTCACCGACTCGATCTTGGGAGGTGTCGGAGGCGTTGGTTTTGGTGTAGCGACAGATTTGCGTTCTTTTGTTTCTTCCGCTTCCGCACGCATATTCTCCCTGACCTTCGAATCGCTCGGTTTGTTATAAGTCTGGATATCTCCTTTTCCAACTTTGCTTGTTCCGTAATTAACTTCCACAAAAAGCTCCATCGGTTCCACTTTTGGAACGTTACTATTTAAGTGTATAAAGAAAAAGACACCTAACATAGCAATCGTTATACCAAAAGATATGGCCCAGGATATTGCTATTCGCTGACGATCTTCTGCTTGTAATTCAAACATTGATTTTTATTCGTTTGTGATTTTTGTGTTGAACGTAAAATTATGTCATTTTCGTATAATAACAAAAGAAGGAGCCTTTTCGGGGGCTCCTTCTTTCTCGTATCGTTGATTTGTTTATCTCTTTTTGTAAACCCAGCCTTCTCCTCCGATAACTTTTCTAAGCTTCGAGTTTGCCTGGTAAGCTTCACTTTCATCTTCAAAACCTTCTACAGCAACTTTGTATTTTTTGCTATATCTGTCGGCTTCAATAACCAGGGCATTTGCATATCCTTTCTTTTTCAAATCTTCCAAAAGAATATTGGCTTGTTTGCTGCCTTTAAAAGTGCCTGCAATAAGATAAAACTGTTTCGTCGCTTTCGGAGCCGCTGTTATTGGTTTAACCGTAGTTTCAACTTTAACGCTGGGTGCTGGTTCAAGTGCTTTAACTAAATCTGGTTCTGCTTTAACAGCAGCTTTCGGTGCCGTTGCTATAACGGGTTCTTTTTTGGTAACATAAACCACTTTACGTTCCGCAACAGGAGCAGATTCAGCAACTGACTTTTCGCGAGCCGTGGAGCTCAATTTTTCAAATAAGCTTGTGAAAGGGTTCAGCGTACTTTTGTTTTCACCACTTCCGGAAACGAAGAACAAACTGAAATAACACATGATACCCGCAATCATTGCCGCAGATGCCCATCCAAGCCAGTTCACCTTAAACGTTTTAACTTCTTCTTCTTCCAGTACTTCAACGTGATCTTCGTGAAGATCCACAACCGGCATTGCAAGGACAGAAGCTTTTTTCTCTACCATCTTCGCAGGAGTACTTCTGAAACCATACCACTCGTTTTTAAAATACTTGTCCGACTTAGGTTCAAAAACAAGTTTACCTTCCCCGTTTGTACTAAACTCACCCACTCCTTCAATAACTGCGTGCTCCGTCGCCTTTAAAGAAGCGCGTAGTTTCTCTGTATAGTTCCTGACATGAGCGACCGCATCCGTGTGCGTGACCTGCTCGTGCCGGGAGATATAATTAGCAAGTAATCCATCATCCAGTTTCAGGAACTCATTGAATGCCAACCTCTTGTTAGGAGGAGAAAACACACCTGTTTCGGCATTGTAAAATGCCTGAGCCTGATGTGACAGAAGCGCCCCAAAGCCTGGAATGATTACGAATTCGTAGTCACTAACCAATTTTCTAATAACAGTTTCAACAGCTATCATGAAGTGTTTTTTGTGATGAACGAAGCGAAGTTAAAAAGAAAAAGATAATCCTCCAACAAAGTTCAAACCCTGCTGCGGGTAATACTGATAACGCTGGTACTCCTTACCCAGCAGGTTATTGATCGCTACAAAAGCAGAGAAGTTCCTGGTTAACAGATAGTCAATCTTCAAATTCAAGTCTGCAATTGCAGGTAATTTTTTAACTTCTCCGGTCTGAAAATCTTTTGCTTTTATTCCTTTCAACAAATAAAAATCCGCAGTCACGAATAATTTCTTGCTAATCGTCAGCGCGTTAAACCAGTTTAATGTAAGATCAGGGCGGTGCCAGGCTTCTTCGACCGATCCCATTGAATAGTCATAAAAATTTGCCTTCAACGAACTTTTAAATACATCGTTTAACGTATAACCTGCTTGTCCTGAAATATTTAACACTTTCGTTTTTAATGGATCGTAGATAATTGAGAATCTTGAAACGTCCACCAGCGAGTTGTTAAAGTTGTAAAAATTACGGTAATGAGTATAAGATACTTTTCCCTCGTAGTTAAACCCGCCCGCAACTTCACCTTTCACTCCCGCGAAAATATCCGATGTCTTTTCAGTATTCACAATCAATACATTAGACCCAAGCCATTGATTTTCTCCAAGCATACTCTTTAACGTATTCCGCACAACATCACCATTCCAGCCTGCGAAAAGATGAACCCCGCTTATTGGGTTGACATCAATATTCAACACCGGGTAGGCCTTCGTCTTGTTAATGTTCAACTGATTATCCGTCTGATTAACCGCGTTCACCCCGGCAGTAATGGAGAAAATATCCGAAGTGTACTTAAACGTAGGTTTAACCCGGTATAAATTCCGGTTATAGGTCAACGCATCAACACGCTGCGAAATAAAAGCTGCTGCTTCAAGCTGCGCAAAAAAAGATTCTGAAATCGGAACGGAGGCTTTCAAGGTTGTTCCCCAATCAAGCTCGGAAGCATTGTAGCGATCGGAAAGCGTATTTAAGCTAGTCTTGACCGAATAATCCACGGCAACCGATGGATCAGTATTTTCAAACCCAAGGTTGAAACCAAATTGGTTGACGGTCTGTCTGATACTGTCACGGTTAACAACAAAACCTTCCGGCTGTGGCCTGTATCCGTAGAAATAATAATTCTTCCTGTCATACTCCAATGATCCATCCACCTTATATGAACTCATAATATATTTTCCTCCGACCTGGATATTGGTAGCTGAATTACCCGAATTTTTTCCATCTACCGGTCCGTTACCAGCCGACAAATGTTTTACCTGTCCAGTGAAAACAAGATCGTCACCGCGGCGTCCGCTCACAAAACCTTCGCCAAGAAAACGCCCATAATTACCCGCTCCCAGTTTAATGTAATTGTTCAAAACATCGGGTTTGTCCTGCCGTGCTTTTTCATCAGAAGATGCAGCCACGGTCGGTGTTAACTTTGGCGAAGATATATTAATGTTGGGATCAATAATCTGGTAATTGACCTTTTTCTCATTCGTCGTTCCGGGCACTGGCTGCACCTTGTCAAAAAGCCGGTTGGCTGGTGCAAATTCAATGCTTTTTTCCTTTACGATTTCATAGGTCTGGCTTTCGATCTCTCCTCTCTGGGCAAAAGCCATGTTGGAAGAGAAACCTAATGTCAATAAAAATATGGATGTTCGAATTGTTCTTGAATGCGTCATAAGAAATATTTTTTGCTGTTTGCTTCGACAGGAATTTATCATTTTTGTTTTTCAAACTGAGCCAGTTTCGCTTTTGCAAGTGTTACCGCTTCCTGATCATCTGAATTTTCAATAATGGAAGTAAGTGTCGCTTTCGCCTGTCCAACTTCTTTCAAGCCCATGTATGCATCGGCAAGCAGAATGAACGAACGAACGCGCCAGTAGTCAAACCCTTCAAAGGTTTTGCTCATATCCAGAATTGTGGTTTCAGCCTCTTTGTATTTCTTATTTTTCAATAAAATGGTCGCAACCATATAGTTTGCTTCCGCTCCGTATTCATCTTTTGAAGTGCTCGCAAGTTTTTTAAACTCTTCGGAAGCCTTTGTTAAATCACCTTTTTCATACGGCACTTTACCTAAATAAAGCTGCGCCTTACCCAAACCTCCCGGAACGACATTTCCCGCATTCACGACTTCCTTCGCATAATACAAAGTTGAGTCGTAGCTTTTTAGATTGTAGTAAGTATCCATCAAACCAATCCATGCCTGAGTCTGCTCCTTTTTGTTTTCAGAATTACGTAAAAGAACTCTGAAATTAGTTACCGCATTGTTGAAGTTTCCACGACCGATTTCCAGTTCGGCAGAACGCTGTGCCGCAGCAGCCACGTAGGTAGAACGGTTTTCTTGAACAACTTTTCCATAGTACTGCAAAGCTTCTGCCACATTTCCGGTTTTATCGAAAGATGCTGCAACAAAATATCTGGCGTCGTACTGATGCTTGCTTGAAGGATAACTTTTCAGGAATTCAAGTAATGCCTGTTTCGCATTTTCGTATTTCTCAGCGTAATAAAGATTACGGACGTTGTCGAACTCGACTTCTTCCAGCTTGTCATTTCCTGGATTGTTTTTCCTGACAACACCGAGAACCTGAGTGAATTCCTCAGGACGGCCAACTGCTGTATAACTTTCCTGGATACCTTCCAAAGCACTGCTCGCTGATGGAGAATCTGAATATTCAGAGAGGATTTTTCGGAAATCGACAATGGCCTGTTCGTAAACCTGCAGGTTATAGTATGACTGAGCACGACGTAATAAAGCTGCCGGGATCAGGTAACTTTTCGGTTTCTCGTTGATCATGCGGGTAAAGCCTTTCACAGCAGCAGAATAACTACCGTTTTTAAAATTGATGTCCGCCATCTGGAAGTACGCATCGTCCAGATAACGTGATCCCGGATACTGACTGATCAATTGTTCGAACTGGCGACGGGCATCCTGCTCTTTGTTCATATAAACGTAAGCACGTGCCTTTTGGAACAACGCATAATCTTTATCGATTTTTCCTTTGGCCGAAACCTTGTCGTAAACACTGATCGCTTCGTTGTAATTTTTCGCAGCTAGATAACAGTCGGCCAGACGAACGTGGGCATCTTCGATAATGCTTGCTTCCATACCTTCTGTGTTACTTACGAAATCTTTGAAGTAACCTAACGCCTGACTGTATTTCTTCTGGTTATAATAAACATATCCCAAAGCATATAAACTCTTCCGGGCATAAATACCAGCCTTAGGATTTTTTGACAACTGGGTATAAATTGCTACCGCATCGTCCATTTTTTTCAAACCTGTATTGGATTCCGCTTTGTAAAAAGTAGCAGCCAGGAAAATACTTTCGTCCACCGGGAACTTGATCGACTTATTAAACAAAGCAAGCGCCTGTTCAAAGCGTTCCTGATTGAACTCGACCACCCCCTGATTAAATGTCAGCCTTTGATAGGTTGTATTAATTTTGGCGTTCCTTTTTGATAGACCTTCTATATAAGTTATCGCACCTAGATTATTGCTTGCGCCAGAGTATCCTTCCGCAACCAATTCCGAAGCTTCTTCCTGATGTTTACTGTTTGGATATTTAGCAACAAATGCATTGAATTCCTTTACGGCGTCATTATTATTGCCGAGATCCAATTGTACTTTTGCGTGATTGTAGGCTGCTTCCTCCTTAACAACCGGGTTATAATCCAACCGTGCTGCATTGTCAAGTGCTGTTAAAGCATAACTTAAATTACTTGTCTTTAAGTAACTGATTCCAAGCAGATATGAAGCGTACTGCGATACAGAATCTTTCCCCGGTGCAACTCCCTTAAGTGTGGAAATTGTTCCCTCAAAATTGTTTGTACGAAATAAAGAGTGACCGTAATGTAAGGCAACCGATGGTGGTACTGACCCTGCTTTCATTTTATTATACCGCTCGTAGGCCTTTACAGCCGCAGCATAGTCCCCTTTTTCGTAGTAAACTTCTGCTACATATAATGCAACTTCGGCAATTTTCGTTCCACCTCTTTTCTGGGTAAGAATTTTCTCACCATATGCCAAGAGTTTATCATACTGTTTTAGCTGATACAGAGACGATATGATCCAGTTTGGAGCTTCTTCTTTGTAGTAAGGGTGATTCTCTACCTGCAAGAAATCCTGATAGGCTGCTTCGAAGTTATTCTTCTGATAATTAATGACTCCTGCATAAAATGCGGCATCTCCTGCGTTGGCAAACGATTGATCTTGCTTCACCTGGTTAAATAGCGGCAAAGCTGCATCCAACTGCTTGGTATTGTAATAAGCCATGGCGAGCTGATACGTGCTCTCCATCTTCTTTGAGTTGCTGCCAGGAAGCTTAACAGCCTTCTCTAAATAGGTGATCGCTTTATCATATTGGCCGGCTTCATAATAATAACGCCCCAGATCCCCATAAATCTGTTGAGCCTTCGGATGTTCTGCATGATTACGTACAAAACGATCCACCTGCACTTCGGCCTCTGGATAATTTAAATAAAGACCAGTGACCGCTACATAATATTCTGCCGTAACTTTGTTATAATCACTGGTACTAAGAAGTTTATCATTGGCATTTAAATATTCGCCAAATTCCTGTCTCGCGGCGACATAGTTTGATTTTTCGTAGTACTCTAGACCATTACGGAAGTGCGCTTCGGGCTCTGTGTAACTCAATGTACTCTGAGCATTAACCGAAAACGAGCCCACGCATAAGCCTAAACCGAGCGCATAAGTGCTATGTTTTAAAAGCATAGGGGTTAATTTTGTGGATTTCTGAGGTGACTTAATCTGTTTAATCATAAATAATGTAAAGACAGTTCTTCGTGGCTGTTACCCGCTGATATTATTTGGTAGTTAACGTTAACGGCTTTGAAACCGTATAATTGGTATTTAAATGATGATATACTTTTGAGATAACGTCTAGAAAACAACGTCGTTGCGTCTAAGCGTCTCATCAAAATCGCCCTGCATGGATTCAAATCTTGCCGAGACCTTTGTAAGAAACGGCGCATCCATGCATTTTTCAATTTCTTCGAGGTTTGTGATCTCGTATTCATCGATTTTGTAAGTTTGCTCAAACATGCCGGCTTCAATTTTTATAATGTACTTATTATTCCATTGGTAAATACTAATCTTGAATTGTTGATGGGGAATATCTTTTATATATCTCATAGGTAAAAAAATTTCTGCAAAAGTAATCAATAGAAAATTGGGATGAATTCATTACTAAAACATAGTTTACTAATTTATATAGTGCTAATATTTTTATCTTGTGGTGGACAGGATAAAAAGGATGCTGCGGATTTTTTTCTAAAAGCGAATGTAGCATTAAAACAAAATAATTATACCGAGGCAATCAGACTTTATGAGGAGTCGATTGACAAAAATCCTGAATTTCCGGATGCTTATCTTAACAAAGGCATCTCTTTGATGAAAATAGGCAAAATTAGTGATGCGCGTGAGGTTTTGACAGAAGCGATCAAGCTTGACCCTACACTTGTACAGGCAAATCTCGTAAGAGCCGAATCTGCGTTGCTTCTGGGTGATTTTAATGCAGCCGAAGACGACTTGAAAAAAATTGCGAAGGAGTATGCCGACTCGTCGAAGTATTTTCTTACACACGGAAATCTTATGGATGCCACAAGCCGCACCTCTGAAGCATTAGCAGATTTTGATAAAGCAATTTCGCTGGATCCGAAAAATGTCGAAGCACTTGTAAACCGGGGAGCAGTATACTATAAACTACACTCCTATCCTCTGGCCAGGGCAGATTTCGAATCTGCAATCAAACTAAATCCCGCTCTGCCCGAAGCTTTAAATAATCTTGGCCTTATTGCGACAAACAACCAAGCATGGAACGAAGCAATTTTTTACTTCGACAGAATCCTGAAATTTAATCCTGCTGATCCACTTGCGCTGAATAATAAAGGATATGTTCTCATCCAGACAAATGCGCTTGAAGAGGCCAAAAAGCTTATAGAACGAGCCCTTGATGCACAACCTGAAAATGGTTATGCCTTGCGGAATCTGGGCTTGTATTATCAGAAAAATAATGAACCTGAAAAAGCGCTTAATGAAATGAATAAAGCCATAGAGCTTGCCGAACCTGTTGACCTGCTCTATGGCTTTACCGGCCGTATCTACTTCGTTCAAAATAATAAATTGAAAGCCTGCGAAACGTGGAAGAAGGGTGTTGTACTTAAAGATTCAGTTGCAATCGAAGAATTGGCAAAAAACTGCCAGTAATTTACCGATTTTACCATTGGCTCGCAACGTGATCCTTGAAGTCTTTCCATGCTTTCGCATTCTGTACCGGGTCTGTAAATATCTCTAAAAGACTGATTTTGTTGTTTGCCATAAACTGGCTTAGAACCTCCTTTAAATTGTCGAAATCATTTGCTTCGAAGTAGCTGATTTTTGAATCTTCCGCAGTTCGTTTTGCGTTAAAAGGATGTCTCGTTTCAAAGTAACTTTCAAGCTCTGGTAACCTTGCAGGCCCATCGATCATTCTAAAAATATTACCACCGCTGTTGTTAAGTACAATGATCTTTAAATTATCAGGAAGAGGCTGAATAAGCAGACCATTACGATCATATAGAAACGCCACATCACCTACTAATAAGAACACTGGTTTATCAGCAATTATCGCCGCACCAATGGCCGTACTTACGCAACCATCAATGCCACTTGTACCACGATTTGCATAAATTTCGAGGTGTTTTGCAGCATCTCCCAAAGCATTTACATAACGTATCGGCATGCTGTTCGCAACGTGAAGCTGCGCCCCTTCTGGTAAGCAATTCATTAAGAAGTTGACACATGTTAGATCATTTAACATTGATAGATTATCTAAATATCCGGTAGAAACTACTTTCGATTTTAGATTCATTTCCTTCCAATCCTGCTGATAAGAGGTGTTATTATCTGAATCATCTCCTTGAACAAAACGTTGATAATCAATTTTCTCAAAAATAGTCCCAAAGAAATATTCGGCAGAAACTGGAATTTGGCGGGTAACGGAGAAGAAAGTATCAACTAAATGCTCATCTTCTCCAACATGCCAATGCTGAATCGCCGGATTGTTTTGCAAAAATTGTTTAAGCGCCTTTGATATGAAAGACAATCCGTAAGTAATTAGCAATTCTGGTCTCAATCTAACACTGTTAGAATTTGATAAAAACAGATCCTGATATGTTATCAGATTTTCTCCTCTTGCCTGGTTAGTGATACAGTCGCCTATTACAGTCACGCACAGTTCTTCGGAAATTTTATTGAGCGAATTATTAAGTTTTTCGTTCCACTTATATTGTCCTCCTGCAATCAGAATATTATCAAAACTGTCCCATTCATTTAGAAGATCATGCCAGGTTTCTATCGACAGAGTTGATATGGATTCTATCTTTTTTACAATTCTTACTTTTGAAGATATTGATACATTTTCTCCTTCCGACGGATAAAAAGGCTCCCTGATCGGGATGTTAATATGAACAGGCCCGAAGGGCTTTGACTGAGTAAGAATGACCGCTTCGTTGACTGATCTGTTGATCATCCAAGCCGCATCTTTATGAGTATAATCAGAAGGAAATGTAAATGATTTCTTCACATGTTTTCCATAGATCTCTGATTGATAAATCGTCTGCCCGTCCAACTGATGAATCCATTCATACGGACGATCGGCGGTTAATATCAGTAAAGGAATTTGCTGAAAAAATGCTTCTGTCACAGCAGGAGCGTAATTATAAGCTGCACTCCCCGAAGTACAAATCAGAACCACGGGAATTTCGAGCTGTTGAGCCATTCCCAGCGCGATAAAACCCGCAGACCGCTCATCCATCACAACGTGCTTTTTAAAGCCGTCATGGCGCGAAAATGCAAGGGTTAACGCTGCACTTCTGGATCCGGGTGAGATTACTACGTGCCGTATGCCGTGGGCAAAGCATATTTCGGCTAAATCATTTAAGGGCTGTAATAATGCCATATTGTTTGTATACAAAAATAGCCTCAAAAAGAGGCCATTTTAATTTCGATAGAACCAGGACTCTCTTTTACAATCATCCAGCTATTAATATTCACGAACTTATCCTAAATAAGTTTTCAATGCTTTGCTTCTGGATACATGACGTAATCTGCGAATAGCCTTTTCTTTGATCTGACGCACGCGTTCACGTGTAAGGTTGAACTTCTCCCCGATCTCTTCCAAAGTCATTGCATGCTCGCCATTTAAGCCGAAATAAAGGGCAATCACATCCGCTTCTCTCTGCGTCAAAGTACAAAGTGCGCGTTGTACTTCCTTACGCAATGATTCGTTTACCAAACCGGAATCAGGCTTGTCTTCCAAATCATTTTCAAGTACATCAAGAAGGCTGTTTTCTTCTCCCTGAACGAACGGCGCATCCATCGATACGTGACGTCCTGAGATTTTCATGGTATCAACAACTTCCGACGAAGAAATTTCTAATACTTCTGCAAGTTCTTCCGGAGATGGCTCACGTTCAAAACGTTGTTCCAGCTCAGAAAAAGTCTTTGATATTTTATTTAAAGAACCAACGCGGTTTAATGGAAGACGTACAATACGTGACTGCTCAGCAAGTGCCTGAAGAATTGACTGGCGAATCCACCATACAGCATAGGATATAAATTTAAATCCACGCGTTTCATCAAAACGTTGCGCAGCTTTAATAAGACCCAGGTTTCCTTCGTTGATCAAGTCACCCAGAGAAAGTCCTTGATTTTGATATTGTTTCGCAACCGAAACAACAAAACGCAAGTTTGCCTTTGTCAGCCTTTCCAATGCAAGTTGGTCACCGTCCCGTATTTTTTGAGCTAACGTCACTTCCTCATCCGGCGTTAACAAATCTACCTTTCCGATTTCCTGCAAGTATTTATCTAACGACTGACTTTCACGGTTGGTGATCTGCTTACTGATCTTTAGCTGTCTCATCTAAATTCAAATATTAATATGTATAAATAACGACATTTACAAATGCCCTTGTTGATGAAAACACAATTTTATGCGTTTTTGTTCTCTGGTTTTGGAAGTAACACTTTGCGAGACAGGCGATACTTACCTGTTTTCTTATCAACCTCTACCAATTTCACCTGCACTTCTTCTCCAACTTCGAGAACACCATCCATATTTTCGATACGCTCCCACTTAATTTCTGAAATGTGAAGCAATCCGTCTTTACCAGGTAAAAACTCAACGAACGCGCCAAACGGCATAATTGACTTCACTTTTCCAGAATAAACCTCGCCGATTTCCGGTACCAGAATAATTCCTTTGATACGTGAAACTGCCTTATCCATGGAAGTCTTGTCTGCAGAGAATATACTTACATAACCTGCACCATCTTTTTCTTCAATTGAAACCGTAGCACCAGATTCCTTCTGAATATCCTGAACAACTTTACCACCAGGCCCGATTACTGCTCCAATCATCTCACGGTCAATTTTGATTATGACGGCGCGAGGCGTGTGAGGTTTCAGGTCAGGACGATGTTCTTTAATCGTTTTATTCATTTCACCCAAAATATGCAGACGGCCAGCCTTTGCTTGCAAAAGTGCTTCTGATAACACTTCGAACGAAAGTCCGTTTACTTTAATATCCATCTGGCAAGCCGTGATACCTTTTTCAGTACCAGTTACCTTGAAATCCATATCACCTAAATGATCTTCGTCTCCAAGAATATCTGAAAGTACTGCGTACTGGCCTGTTTTTTCGTCAGAGATCAATCCCATTGCAATTCCTGACACAGGAGCTTTGATTTTCAAACCAGAGTCCATAAGCGCCAAAGATCCTGCACAAACCGTTGCCATGGATGACGAGCCATTTGACTCCAAAATATCAGAAACGATACGGATTGTGTATGGGTTATCCTCTGCTGCCGGCAATACCTTTTTCAAAGCACGCAAAGCTAGATTACCATGACCCACTTCACGACGTCCTGGTCCGCGGTTAGGTTTTACTTCACCTGTCGAGAAACCAGGGAAGTTATAATGAAGCAAGAATTTACTGTAACCATATTTCAATGGTGTATCAATAATCTGCTCATCATTCTTCGTACCCAAAGTTACCGTGGTAAGAGATTGAGTTTCTCCACGTGTAAATAACGCAGAACCGTGCGCATTTGGCAAGAAATCAATTTCAGAAGCAATAGGACGAACTTCGTCTAATGCACGTCCGTCAAGACGTTTTCTTTCGTCAAGAACCAGACGGCGGGATGCGTCGTATTCAAGATCGTGGAAATAACGTTTTACAAGCGAAAGATTAACTTCTTCTTCTTCACCGATCGTTTCCAGGAACTCAGCCAAAACGGCCTTGGCTCCTTCTTTACGAACATTTTTATTTTTTGAACCAAGTTGCGCAACAGCGTAAACTTTGTCATAACAGAAAGAGCGAACGCGAGCTTCGAGCTCTTCATCCTGAACGTCACCTACGTACTCACGCTTAACAACATTTCCAACCGAGGCTTCAAATTCTTTAATCGCAAGACATTGTTGCTTGATAACTTCGTGCGCAAATTTCAAAGCTTCGATCACTTCTTCTTCCGAAACTTCGTCCATTTCACCTTCCACCATCGTGATATCCTGGTACGTGGCACCTACAACCAGATCCAGCGTTGCGTTTTCAAGCGCTGTAGCGCCTGGGTTGATCACCAGCTGGCCATCAATTTTTGCAACACGTACTTCTGAAACCGGTCCGTTGAAAGGAATATCAGAGGCAGCAATAGCAGCCGAAGCAGCAAGCGCTGTCAATGCATCCGGCAATGCTTCCGCATCAGCCGAGATCAACATGATATTAACCTGAATTTCAGCGTGATAATCATCAGGAAAAAGAGGACGGAGAACGCGGTCAACCAGGCGGCTTACCAAAACTTCATGATCAGAAAGTTTTCCTTCACGGCGCATGAAGCTTCCCGGAATTCTGCCAGCAGACGCGAATTTTTCCTGATAATCAACGGAAAGAGGCAAGAAATCAATTCCCTCTCTAATATCTTTATTGGCAACAACAGTAGCTAATAGCATGGTATTACCCATACGTACCACGACCGATCCATCTGCCTGTTTTGCTAACTTTCCTGTTTCAATTGTAATTTCTCTACCATCAGGCAATGGTATCGTTTTGGTCACTATGTTAAAGAGCATAGAATATGTAATGTTTGGTAGCTGTGAAAACGTCACCAGAACGTTTCCTGTAAAATTCTGTCAAATTCCGCAAAAAATCAGGGAACTTACGATGCTGCAAGTTCCCTGATCTAATAAATTACTTACGGATGTTCAATTCCGCGATAATCGCACGGTAACGAGTAATGTCGTTTTTGTAAAGATAATCCAACAATCTTCTGCGCTTTCCTACCATTTTAAGTAGTCCCAGACGAGTATCGTTATCTTTTTTGTGCGTCTTTAAGTGCTCGTTCAAATAATTGATACGGTACGTAAATAAAGCAATTTGTGATTCGGCTGATCCTGTATCGCCGCCATCTTTTTTAAAACCTTTGGTTTCGAAGATCTCTCTCTTCTTTTCCGTAGTTAAATACATGATTGTAACAACAGATTAAATATGTGAATAGATTTTACAGCACTATGCTGTAAACAAGGTCGCAAAAGTACGAATTCTTTTAATATAAAGAAAATATAATTTTACTATGAATTGATAAGCCGTGATTTTCCAAATCTACTTGCAAAAAAAGATTTTATTCTTTTGATACGCATTTGGTATACATCCTTATCAAAAAGCCGTGAGTCACTGCGGGCACGGTCAATGAAGTAGGCGCCCGCTATAAACAGCACAGTATTAGCAAGCCACGCTCCGACCGGTACGCTTAACAAACCTTCCTTAACCCATTTGTCGCCCTGATTTATGAGCACGTAAAGCAAGATAAAAAACAAAACCGAGACCAAAACCGGAACTCCGAATCCTCCTTTTTTAATAATCGCTCCAAGAGGCGCACCGATTAAAAACATCACCAGACAGGATATTGCGTTGGTATATTTATGGTGTTTTTCCAATTCATACTTACTTGCATCCTTTAATTTCGCCTGCAGATAATCTGCATTTGACTTTACATAACTCTGCATACTGGATGCAGAACTTTTCGCATTTGTCAATATCTCGGTTTTTAAACTGTCCTTAATGGGTTTTGCCAATAAGGAGTCAATCCATTTCCCCGGTTTTAGTGCCTGATCAGTCCCCTTTTTGTAATTATAAGAAAAATATTGCTGACTGTTTGGGAGGAGGTTTTTCTTTGTTTCGTCGTAAGAAGTCTTGATCGAATCGGCCGTATGGTTCAGATCATCAATATTCTTCATAAACTCATGATATTTGAACTGCCCCTCATCTGTACGTTTCATGCCAAAAGAAGACAAGCTTTCCACAAGTTTATAGTGATCAAAAACATTTCTTGTGAATTTCGAACTCGGCGGCGGCGCTCCCGGACCTCCCGTAGCTATCGGTGAAATATAGGCCCTCCCACTTCCTTCCGTTTCCTCATTGTACATAGTACCGTTATACAATTCGATAACCAGATTTGAGTTCTCGTTGATCGTATACATTTTGCCGGAATCGGCTAAAATTATTTGTGTGTTGCCACGCTCGTATGAGCGGTTATCATGCTTGTAGATAACCATGCCTTTCATAGACTGCGCATCGGCCATTTTCTTATCAACTTTGATACTGTAACCCGGAAGGTCATTATAGAAAATTCCTTCCTTGATTTTCAGAGTCGCTTTGGTCGTTTTAATATCATAGAGAAGACTATATCCTTTCAGGTTCGCCCACGGCGAAATCCGGTCATTGAAGTAAAAGGAAAAGATACTTATCCCGACGGCCACTATAAACAGCGGAGCCATGGCCCTGACGACTGAAATACCGGCACTTTTGATCGCCGTAAGTTCAAAAAATTCACCCAGGTTCCCGAATGCCATCAGAGAAGAAAGCAACATCGCAAGCGGCAGTGCAGTCGGAACGGTGATCAGACTGAAGAAAAAGAATAACCGGGCATAATCCCAGATTCCAAGATCCTTCGATACAAAATCATCAATATAAAAAATCATGATTTTCATTAAGAATATGAAAACCACTACTGACATTGTAACTATAAATGGTCCCCAGAAGGACATTAGTATAAGCTTATCCAGCTTTTTCATCAACTCCCTACAATTTCTTTAAGATTATCCATAAACCCATTCCACAACGATATTAGTTCAGCTTCATCCTTAATTGCTGAATAATCTGTCACTCTCAAAAAGGTTGTCTGTGTTAATTCACTTACTTCCAGTTTCATTTCCAGATGGTTATTATCAAGGTCATCCTCACTGGTATTTTCAAATTCAAATTTAACTGCTTTGTTAATTCTCAAACCCGTCTGTCTGGCTATGTGACTATCTCCATCCCATTGAAAATCGAACCTCTGGTTTGGCAATACAATCACTTTTTCTGCAAACCACTGTTCAAGGCCCGAGGGGGTAGATATATACGGAAATAAAACTTTTGGGGATGAGCGTAATTCAAATTCAGTCGTAAACTTAAATTTTTCCATCGGGACTGGGTTTATTGGTTCTTCCATTCTGATAAGGTTAACCTGCTGATCTTAAAAGTTGTAATATAACATAAAACGTTAATAAAAATCGAAAACGTACATTTTTGTTTTTTTACAATTTAGTTTTTTTAACTGAATTTACCAAAAACAGTTGCATTGTAAATTTCTTTGACATACTTTTGCACCACAATAACGGTACGGCGGGGTAGCTCAGATGGTTAGAGCGTAGGATTCATAACCCTAAGGTCGGCAGTTCGATTCTGCTCCCCGCTACGAAAAAAGGCATCCAACGGATGCCTTTTTTGTTATTCCATTGTCAGTTTTCAGTCAGAGCAGGCTTGGCCTCCTCCCTGTATTCATATTCAAGCTGATTTTGCTTTCTTCCATTTTCTCCCCCTCCGACAGAATTAAATTTCCTATCTTTAAGTTAATAGAATGATCAGCTTAAAGTACCACAGCCATTACACCATGATATGAAATTATTACTCAAATATCTTAGCCGATATAAAGGCCTCATTTTCCTTGCTCTAATACTAGCCGCCATTAACCAGATCTTTTCTTTACTAAATCCCTACATTCTCGGGAACGTTTTGATAGATCCCTTTGCCAATAAAGCCAAGTACTTCCGCGACAATAACTTAGGTGATGAATTTTTCAAAGGAATCATACTCGGTTTACTGATGATTATCGGTGCGGCGATGGTTTCGAGAATCGCAAAAGCGTTCCAGGATTATGTTGTAAATGTCGTTATTCAAAAATTCGGGGCAGACCTTTATACCGATGGGTTACGTCATGCGCTGCGCCTGCCCTATCAGGATTTTGAAGATCAACGGAGTGGAGAAACGCTTTCCGTTTTGCAGAAAGTCCGCGCAGACTGTGAAAAATTCATCACGAATTTTGTCAACGTGCTTTTTGCCACTTTGGTAGGAATTGTTTTCGTAACAATCGTGGCATTTAAATTAAGCCCGATGCTTCCGGTGATTTATTTGATCGGCTCAATCGTACTGGCTTTACTGACAAGTATTTTAAGTCGTAAAATTAAAGAAGTTCAGAAAAATATTGTTAAGGAAACGACAGCCCTGGCCGGCTCGACGACCGAATCATTAAGAAATATTGAACTTGTGAAAAGCCTGGGCCTGACCCAGCAGGAAATTCGCCGTCTTAATCTGACGACTTTCAGAATACTGAAACTGGAATTAAAAAAGGTTAAAAGTATCCGCTCAATCAGTTTTATTCAGGGAACGTTTGTGAATTTCTTGCAGCAATGTATTATGTTCTCACTGCTGTTTTTTGTGTTTCATGACCAGATCACAGTCGGACAAATGATGATGATGCAGTTCTATTCATTCTTTATTTTCACTCCTTTGCAGGAATTGGGTAATGTAATTTTGTCGTATCGGGAAGCAGAGGCGTCCTTAATAAATCTTGAAAAACTTTTAAGCCGGCCTATCGAAAGGAAACCAGCTCATCCTGAAAGAATCGACGCCGTAGAAACCCTTCGTTTTGAAAAGGTACATTTTCAGCATCAAAGTGCCAGAAGACCTGCGCTCGACGAAATTTCTTTTAATGTAAAACGGGGCGAAACGATTGCCTTTGTTGGGCCATCGGGATCCGGAAAAACAACGCTGGTTAAATTGCTGGTGGGATTATATCATCCCAATACCGGAAATATATACTATAACGATCACAGTGACAGCAGCATAGATTTTGATGAGTTAAGACATCAGATCGGTTTTGTAACACAGGACACACAGCTTTTTTCCGGAACGATCAAGGAAAATCTTTTATTTGTAAATCCGGCTGCGACAGATGAAATGATTACAGAAGTATTGAAGAAAGCTGCGTGTTATAACCTATTATTGCGCGCTGAAAATGGTATAGACACGGTTATTGGAGAAGGCGGTTTGAAATTATCGGGAGGAGAACGTCAACGCCTGTCGATCGCACGGGCACTGTTAAGAAATCCTCACCTGATGATTTTTGATGAAGCAACTTCCGCTCTGGATTCCCTGACGGAAGAAGAGATATCCAACACCATCCGTAACATCACTAGCCAGCGCCAGCACATTACTGTTATGATCGCACACAGGCTTTCGACTATTATGTACGCCGACCGCATTTATGTTTTGGAAAAAGGAAATATCATAGAAACCGGCAGCCATAACGCTCTGCTTGAAGAAAAGGGTCTTTATTACGCCATGTGGAGACAACAGATCGGTGAGCGGAAAGACGTTCACGCATTGGAATCCTGAAAATACTTGAATAAACTTAAACCTGAATCTTGCCGATAATAACTCAGCAAGATTCAGGTTTTTTTCGTTTCAGAGACGGAATACTTTTGGTATAACAAACAGTAATCCGGAACCAATGAATACAATCTCTGAAATTATAGAATCTGCCGACTGGGAAAAAATTACGGAAAACATGAATAGAAGCGGCTTTGCCGTCTTGCCACAAATCTTACATCCCGAGCAATGCGAGAATCTCATTTCGCAATATCAAAATCAGCCATTATACCGCAAAACGATTGTGATGGAACGCTATCGTTTTGGGCTTGGGGAGTATAAGTATTTCCGATATCCTTTGCCTGACCTGATTCAGCAAATACGGGAGTCGGTTTATCCAAGACTAGTTCCGATAGCCAACAACTGGATGAAGGTGCTGAATATCGATAAAACATTTCCAAAATCATTGGATGAACTTCACGAGCTATGCCGTGAGAATGCGCAAACCGAACCTACGGTGCTTATTCTTAAATATGGCAAGGGCGGTCATAATACCCTTCATCAGGATTTATACGGGGAAATATTTTTTCCGATACAACTTGTCATTTTCCTGAATGATCCTGAAAAAGAGTATGAAGGCGGCGAATTTGTTTTGCTCCAGCAAACACCACGGGCACAATCCAAAGCGACTGTTCTGAAACCTAAAAAGGGCGATGTGCTTTTATTTACGACAAACTTTCGCCCGGCGAAAGGAGGTAAGGGATATTATAGAATGAATATGAAACATGGCGTAAGCGAAGTTCACGCCGGGGAAAGATATACTTTGGGAGTAATTTTCCATGACGCCCAAAGTTAGAAAGTACGTATAAGGCATTAGATAAAGCAATATCCAAACGCGAAGAATTAATGAACAATTTTAAACACGAGCTCCTTTAACAGCTCTCCCTCCGGTGTACTCACACCATCCAGGCCTTTTAACCGGCTGTCTGTTTCGCGTAAATAATGGATTACGTGGGCAACCTTGGGAAGCGGGTAATTTCTGGCCGCAAGTGAATAATCCTTAACAAAAAAAGGATTTACTCCTAATGCCGAAGCAAGTCCTTTTTCTGACTTGTCCTGGCTGGCATGAACCAGGAGAACTTTCGAGAAAAACCCAAAAAGAATAATCAAAATCGGGGCCAGCGGATTGTCTTTCGAATTGGCTGAAAAATGTGTGGCAATTTTATTAGCCTTGATCACATCACGCATTAAGAGCGCTTTTTGAAATTCAAAAACATTATATTCTTTGCTGATTCCTACAAATCTTTCCACCACTTCTGCATCAATCCCCTGATCAACGCGCAGGTTAACCATGATCTTCCTGATTTCGTTGGTCAGTCTTTTCAAGTCGTTACCAATGTTGTCTACCATCATCTGTATCGCCTTTGGGCTTATTTTTACGCCTTCCGACTGACAATAGGACGCGACCCAATCCGGCAGTTTGTTGTCATACATTTTTTTCGATTGTATGACGTGACCATGCGTATTAAAAGCTTTAACGAACGTCTTCCTCTCGTCTGCATTAGCGTGAAAACAAAAAACCAGTACGGTGCTGTGCAGTGGATTTGAAACATAATCTTCCAGACGTGCCTGCTGTTCCTTTTGATCGATACCACCCAATTTATTGGCGTCTTTTACGATAACAAGCTGTCGCTCTGCCATAAACGGATACCTGCGCGCATAACTCAGCACACCCGCCACATCGGTATCTTTTCCGTAAAGTACAAACTGATTAAATCCTTTTTCCGATTCAGAAACTACACGTTCTTCGAGAGCATCGGCAATAATATCGATATAAAAAGGTTCGTCACCGTGTAGAAAATATACCGGTTTAAACTTTTTAGTTTTAATTTCTTTAAGGGCAGCGTCAGGCGTTTGAGCCATATTTTCAATCTAAATTTTAATATGCAATAAGTAAAACAGAATTACCTATAATCTGTTTTCAGTAATAAACCGGGCCGCTTCTGCTTGTAAAAGCGGAAAAAACCGATTGAATTTTTCATGATAAAATTCCTCGTTTCTCTCCAAATCTTCCTCAGCCAGATTCAATACATCCAAGAACCCGGCTCTTCCGGACAACCGGGTGAAAGTCAGTTTAATTCCTTCCAGGGTTTCATAGGTATTGAGCCAATCCTGCTTGATCATTGTACGTACCATGGACTTCATGTGAACCGGAATTAAAGGATCATTTTTCCTGATCACATCATAAATTCTGGCGCTGTACTCTCTAAGCGACTCACTGCAAAATTGGTTAAAATATTTGGCTAAAAAATAGTCGAAGTAAATATCAATTGCGATTCCGGCGGTTTTTCCCAGTACTTCCGCAGCCTTATGCTTTGCGTCTCTGACGATTGGATGCTCGTCAGTATACATGTCAATATGTCGATGCAATTTTACACCTAACAAAAAATCATCGCTCCAACCGATAATTTTGTCTCCGGTCAATCTCCCCTTTATGAAATCTCCGACATAATTTCCTATAATAACCTCCTCATCGTCCCCGGAAAGCAATAAATGTGCTAAAAAATTCATAAAAAAAGACATTTTGGCAAAATTCCCGTACGTTTGTTTTTCCTAATTCACCGTGGAACAATTATTTTACAACAACCAATATTTTAACCAAACAAGCAAATGAAAGTCGAAAAGAATAATGTCGTAGCACTCATATATAGCCTGAGAATACCTGACAATGATGGTGAAATGGATATCGTAGAAGTAGTAACGGAAGAAGATCCGATGTATTTTATTCAGGGCATCAGCGGACTTCCCGAAGGCTTCGAAGATAAGATCGAGGGCCTTGCTGCGGGCGATACTTTTGACTTTGTCGTTGCACCGGAAGAAGGTTACGGAGAATTTGATCCTGAGGCAATTGTAGAGTTACCAAAGGCAGTTTTCCAAATGGAAGGCGTTGACCAGGAAGAGCTTTTAGAAATTGGAAATATCGTTCCGATGACAAACGAAGACGGAGAGCGTATGCACGGACAAGTTGTTGAAGTGAAAGATGACGTTGTTGTCATGAACTTCAACCATCCGTTAGCTGGAAAAGAAATGCATTTCGAAGGTTCAATCCTTTCGATACGCCCTGCAACGGATGAAGAAATAAGCCACGGACATGTACATGGCGAGGGTGGACATCACCACTGATACTGAGTATTCATGAATTGGGAGTTGAGACAAATATTTTTTTTTGAATCAACTCTCAATTACTGCAACTTATCATTCTTTGTTCTCGATATACTGCTCAACCTCTACTCCAAAAGTTCTTAAAAACTCAACGCCCTCTTCCCTGCCAATTCCTTTGTAAGCTGCATACGAATGCAGAAAAATCACCTTACTGATTTTCATCGTATAAATTACTCTGGCGCATGCAATGCAAGGAGCCAAGGTTACAAAAAGTGTCGCTCCTTCGATATTTGAACCGTTTTTAACAGCAAAAAGTATCGCGTTTTGTTCGGCGTGAAGTGCCAGGGAACAACTTCCCTTTGCATCTCTCGGACAGCCCACTTCCGGAAATTCCTCGTCGCAGTTGTGGGTTCCTGCTGGTGGTCCGTTATAACCGATGGAAATAATGCGCGTGTCCTTTGTTAGTACAGCGCCAACCTGGGCTTTGATGCAATGAGAGCGTTTTGCAAGATTAATTGCAAGCTCCATGAAAATATCATCAAATTCCGGACGGTTTTTCGTTGTTAGTGAACTCATTCGATTCTTTAAAACTTAAATTACCTGCAAACTTAGATAAAGCATGAATTGGATTCAATATAGATTAACAAATAAGGGCAGGACATCGGGCCTGTTTTGCTTATTTATTTTTCTGAACCTGGTTTCTTTTGCTCAAATGACTCCTGAGATTGTTACCCTCACGAGAGATCCTTCGGCTATTATTCGGTCGAATAAATTTTTTGTGCAGGATGTAGAAGATAAACGTAAGATCAAAGGAGCTGCCTTCGGTAAAATTATTTTTCTTGGAAAAGAGAAACCGACGGCACTCGCCACTCCCATTGAAAAGGAACTGGCTTCGTATTGGTCCTATGCTGCGCCAAAGAGGAATGCCGAACTCTTACCGCTTTACATCACGGTTAAAGATTTTCAAATCAACGAAAGGCGACTGGGCCCCAACCGGGTTGCAGGAGATATCAAACTGGATGTGACTTTCCGTTGGTATCGAAATATGGTACCTGTTGAACTTACAAATTATCAGACTTCGGCCACTTACACACGTCCTGAAAAAGAATATGACCATGAAAAATTGATCAGGCAAATGCTGGATCAGGCTTTGATACATTTTCAAAAATGGATGGGATCGAATATGGGTAAGAATCCTGCTCTGGCAAGAAACCTAAAAATTGTTTTTAAGGAAGTAACCGCTCAGGATAAGGCTGATACTGTTTTTTACAGTGTTAAAAGGCCGCTGATATGGGCTGATTTTCAGGGACAAAAGAGCAGACCTGGCAGCCGTTATGCGGCGGCAGTTTTTACCAGTTTTGCTTATGAAGGCCATTCTTATCCCAAAGATGATGATCTGATTCTTCAAATTGATCTGAAAATTTTTATGGTCAAGAGTATGTCATGGGGTCTGCCGGAAGCTAAAAATGCCGGAACCTTACGACATGAACAGCTTCATTTTGATATAACAAGAGTCGTCGTCGAGCGTTTCAAAAAGCGCCTGGAATCCGGTGATCTCACAATTGAAGATTATGACAGCGAAATTCAATATCAGTTCCTGGAATCTTTCAGAGAAATGAATCGGGAGCAGGAAGCTTACGATGGAGCAACCGGCCATGGGCTCAATGCTTCAGCGCAGGCGGAATGGGACAGAAAGATCACGAAAGAAATTGCAGATATTTATTCAAGGCAGTAATAGAGCACCCTGTTCCTGTAAGTCATAAAACGAGGTATTACTAGCCTTGAATATAGCGTACCAGCGTTTGGTCGTCTTCTTTTTGACTTCTCCACTAGTCATAAATACATTTTTTTGATTATTTCTGACTTCTTGGATTTTGGGATAGCGAGGTGAGGTTAATAAAAAGTAATCAATATCCGTATCCGTAGGAATATAACCTCCACAATAAATCGTTCTGCCACGCCAGTAGATAAGCTGCCCGCCGCCAACGTTTTTCGTCACTGCATTTTCTATACGATTTTTATCTGTGTTGATCAAAAATTTTGTCTCTAAAACACCTTCACTGATTCCGTAGTTTTTGATATGAAATTCATAAGCATTGGTATCCTGGGGAAATGTTTTATCTGAAAAAATAAACAGCCGATCCCCTTCCTTGATGCTGATAACCGAGTGTTTCGCAATGGAGTGAACCATGCCTTTGGGAGTAATATACTTTTGAAAGCTCAGTGAAGTCGAATAAATTACGAACGAAATGATTAAGCCGGCAATGTATTTTATCCATTGAAAATCCCTCGATTCGTAAGCATACCAGGTCAGAAACATGATGATATAAAGCGCTACAACTTCTATTTTGTCCAGATACAGATTTTCAATCAGATATCCGGGAAGAGATTTGGGAACAGCAACCGAAACATTCGTCAGAAACGCAAAAAAATAAACGACCCAACCCAATGCAGCTTTTAACCAAACAAAGGGAAACAGACAAACAAAAAGCATTACTAACGCAGCAGGCAGCAAAGCATTCGTACAGGTAATAACAAATGGGTTAACCAACCAGAAATAAAAGGGGAACTGGTGAAAGTAATATAAACTTAAAGGGAAGGTCGTGAGCTGCGCAGCAAAGGAAAGCGCGGTGATCTGCCAGATGTACTTCCATAACCAGTTTGAGGGGAGCCATAATGATTCAATGGGTTTATAAAACAGAAAAATTCCAGCCATCGCAAGATACGAAAGCTGAAATCCCAGATCAAACAGCGCTTGTGGGTCGATCAGCAATATGAGAAGTGCAGATAAGGCAAGCGTGTTCATTGAATTGTGCTTTCGGCCAAAAACCTCGGCTATGACGAAAATGATACACATAAGTGTTGCTCGTTGCACCGAAGGCGGCAATCCGGTGATCACTGCGTAAAATCCAAGAAGCAGGATTACAGTAATCATGTAAAAATATTTTCCACCTTTCAAGCGCTTCATCCAACCAAGCAAATAACTCAACACGAGAAAGATAATCGCAACGTGCATTCCTGAAACCGAAAGAATATGAACAGTTCCGGACGTAGTGTAATCATCAACCTGATCCGACCTCAGATCATCCCGTCTTCCCAAAAGCATGGCTTTAACTAATCCATAAGCACTATCATCTGTCAGATATTCACGAAACTGCCTGTCAGACCACTGCGAAATGATCTGACTCCATCCCGAGCCCCATTGATTTCCAGTAGATTTCAAAAGCTGATATGAATTTTCGGGCAGATAATCTGTCCAGACAATTCCTTTGTTCCATAAGTAACGCTTGTAATCAAATTCTTCCGGATTCATTGGCGGCCCTGGATTTTCCAGATTTCCGTTAACGATAATCCGGTCACCGGCCGTTGGAATTTTAGAAGCATCCTGGGGAATACTTAAATATGCCTTAATATTTACTTTGAGCCATTCTCCCCTGGCATGAATCTGTTCGATTCTGCCGTCTACACGAATGGATTTTGCTCTTTTTTCGGGAATATTTTGTACGGTTGCCAGGTATGAATCATATTGATTTTCAGTCAGCATTTCAATACTTCGTTGTAATTCTTCCTGATGCAGTGTAAGTGACAAAAAACCAGACAGGAATAGCAGTATTGTCAGGAGTACCCCAGAAATCCGGTATTTTTTGTAGTGATAAAATAAAACGCAAATGGCCGCAATCATAAGGATCACAGCCATTTGCGTTTTACTATTATAATATTTACCCAGCCATGCAAACTCCGAAAGCCAGTCGCCAAGCAAAATTCCCGTCATTAAAGTCAGAACCAATCCAACAAAAGGTACTCGTGAGAGCATGCTTTGATTGCTATTTAATTACAAACTTCTTTGTGACGGTTTCTTTGTCTGTGGTCACTTTAAAAATATATAATCCTGTATGAAATTTGTTAATGTCCAGCGTCACGCGTCTGCTCCAAACATCGTTATATTCCTGGGATTCAAGCAAATTTCCGCTCTGGTCGAAAATAGAAAGCGAAAAGTTCTGAAAATCAGCAAAACGAATATTCGCATTGACTTCTTCGCTGGCAGGATTTGGAAAGATTTCTATGGACAGGTTTTCGGAAGGATCCAGCCTGCCTTCTTTCGCTGATTCAACCAATTTTTTTCGTCTTGGACTCAACTCTAAAACCGCCTGAATACGTCCAAGCTGATCTCCGGTGAAGATATTCATACAGGAATCTGGTGAGTAGTCCATGTAATTTTCAATCATATTCCGGGTCCGAAAACCGGAACAATTAGAATATTTATCTGTACAGACGCTTGTTTGGTTAGAGCCTTCCGCAGGTGGAGTGTCATCGCAAAAGTCGTTACCGCAAACCGCATCTCCCCAAATATGGATCAAACCCAGCCAATGGCCGATTTCATGCGTTGTTGTCCTGCCCAGATTATAAATCTTACTGGAATTCGCTGCGGCATTTCTTCCAAAATATCGAAAATCAATGATCGCACCATCGGTGCGCTCATAGTTTTCATTTTTTGTGTTTAAGCCATCAATTCCCTCAACGGATGGAAATTGAGCAATACCAAGATAGGTGCCGGTAAGCCTGCATACCCAGATATTCAAATACTTGTCGGACGGCCAGTACATAAGACTTGAAAGAAGTTGATCGTCCGTGATTGGATTAAAACCATCCTTTGTTAAATACTGCGTCCTGGTAATGCCGGTTGTACTTTTACCGTTTTCATCGTATTCAGCCAGATAGAATTCTATTCCGGTATCAACCCCGACCGGATCGGTATTAAAACCTCGGGTATTGGCTTTTTTTCTATAATCTTCGTTAAGTACAGCGATCTGGCTTCTGATCTGTTCATTGGTAATATTGGGATTGTCGATTCCACCAATAAGGCCATCCCTGCGATTATGCACCACATGAACTACGACAGGAATTCTTATTACTTCGTTTGACGCTCTTGCACGAAGATTTGCACGGTTATTATTCAGGTATTCCTGGATCGCATTTTCCGTATTGATCCGGTCGCGCTGCAAACCGGGGCTTCGTTTCTCCTTATAGAGTTCTCTCTCGTGCGTTACACAGCGTACCAGGAGCGAATCCGCTATTTGCGCAAAAGCGCTCCCGGGAATAAAAATTCCCAGGAGCGCTATCATTATAAAAACGTTCCGGTTACTGTTCTGATTTTTCATATGCAGCCAGAATATCCCTGACCAAACGGTGGCGTACAACGTCCGAACCATCCAACTCCACAAAACTAATACCCTTAATGCCTTTTAATACAGCAAGTGAGTCAATCAAACCTGATTTCAGGTTCTTAGGAAGATCTATCTGAGACTTATCACCCGTAATAATAGCCTTTGAACTCGGCCCCATACGGGTAAGAAACATTTTCATCTGCATTGGCGTTGTATTTTGCGCCTCATCGAGCAAAATAAATGCATTGTTAAGCGTTCTACCACGCATGTAAGCTAGCGGTGCAATTTCTATGACACGGGTTTCCAGATAAAGTTTCAACTTTTCCGGCGCGATCATATCGTCCAGCGCGTCGTATATCGGCCGTAAATACGGATCTATTTTTTCTTTCAAATCACCCGGCAAAAAACCAAGGTTTTCTCCTGCCTCAACGGCCGGACGCGTGATGATAATTTTACGCACTTCCTTATTTTTCAGTGCCCTGACAGCAATTGCCACGGCCGTATATGTTTTCCCGGTTCCCGCAGGCCCAACCGCATACACAAGGTCGAATTTCGCCGCCGCCTCAACCAATAGCTTCTGGTTAGCTGTTTTTGCTTTTACAACCAAACCTTTGTTTCCGTAGATGATCACATCCGCGTCATCTTCCGCATTCTGGACGTTTGGTTTGGAAATTCCGTTTAAATAAACTTTAACATTTTCGTTCGTAACCTTTCCATACTTCTGATAATGTGCGACCAACGATTCAAGTATGTCGGTGATACGCATAATTTCAGGTGCAGTGCCCTGAATCCGGATCTCATTTCCGCGAGAAATAATTTTACTTTTTGGAAAAGCCGCGGATACTTCTTTAATATTCGAATTATGAATGCCCAAAAAATCGACCATTGAGACGTCTTCGAGCGTGATAATTTTTTCTAGCAAATGAATGATCGTTTAGTGTTTAAGGAATTACTCTAAAATTTAGTAATAATAACCAAGAATTAATCTATTATGATGCACAAATTAAAAATTCCGTACCAAAGTTAACGTCGTAAAATAAATATATTTTGATCAACTGTTTCATACTCAGCGAGGCAACCAGTTTTTGAGAAATTAAAAAAAATACTTGTTGTCAGTTTCTTTTCTCACAGCCACGTTATGATTAATTTTGTCATACATGGAAAATGACAAATCGACAAATCAATTCAACAAGACAGGTACAAAATCAGGTATTTCTAACCGGAAACCAGTTGCTTCCCGTGCGCAAAGTTTTGAGCAGAATTACGGCAAACTCCCCCCACAGGCGATAGACCTGGAAGAGGCGGTTCTTGGTGCTTTAATGATTGAAAAAGACGCACTTACAGCCGTTGTAGACATATTAAGACCACAAAGTTTTTATAAGGATGTCCATCAGAGAATCTATTCTGCAATCCTGACGCTCTTTGCAGATTCGGAACCCATTGATATGCTGACGGTCATCTCCAAATTGCGTAGTACCGGAGAGATAGAACTGGTTGGCGGATCTTCTTACATTGTCGGACTTACATCGAAAGTCAACTCAGCTGCGAACATTGAGTATCACGCCCGGATTATCACACAGGCTTCGATCCGGCGCGAATTGATTACGATTTCTTCCGAGATTCAGCGGGAGGCATTTGAAGACACGACAGACGTTTTCAAACTTCTTGACAAGACAGAGCAGGCTTTGTTCGAAATTTCGGAATCAAATATTAAGAAAAACTATTCTGACATGGGCTCTTTGATGCGTCAGGCATTGGAAGAACTTGACCAAAAGAAAAACAATAAGGACGGATTGACGGGTGTACCTTCCGGTTTCAGTGCGCTTGACAGAGTTACGTCAGGCTGGCAGAAAACGGAATTGGTAATTCTGGCGGCTCGTCCGGGTATGGGAAAAACTGCTTTTGTCGTTTCTTCGCTCCGAAACGCCGCGGTGGATTTCAATATGGCTGTTGCAATTTTCTCGCTCGAAATGTCCTCGGTTCAGCTGGTGAATCGTCTTATTTCGGCGGAAGCAGAGATTGATAGTGAGAAAATTCGTAAAGGAAGTTTGGCTCCCCACGAGTGGGAACAACTTCACCATCGTATTCACAGACTTACCAATGCCCCAATTTATATCGACGACACCCCTGCCCTCTCTATTTTGGAACTGCGGGCCAAATGTCGTCGCCTGAAAGCCCAGCACGATATCCAGATGGTTGTAATTGACTACTTGCAGCTGATGACAGGTGATACGGGTGGAAAAGGTGCTGGAAACCGTGAACAGGAAATTGCGATGATTTCACGTTCGCTGAAAAACCTGGCAAAGGAACTTGATGTACCAGTAATCGCACTTTCTCAGCTGAGCCGTGCCGTTGAAACCCGTGGAGGAGAGAAAAGACCTCAGCTTTCAGATTTAAGGGAATCAGGATCGATCGAGCAGGATGCCGATATGGTAATTTTCTTATACCGTCCTGAATACTATGGAATTACAGAAGACGAAACAGGTAATTCGGTTGCTGGTGTAGGTGAGGTAATTCTCGCTAAAAACCGGGCGGGTTCTTTGGAAACAATTCAGTTGAGATTTATTGGTAAGTATACTAAATTTGCGGATCTTGATTCGCAGTTTGCTCCTGCGCCTTTCGTCACCGACCGTCCGATCAACAATCCGAATCCGATTTCTTCTTTTGAAAGCCAAAGCAGAAATACGAACCCTGCACCTAGTTCCGACGGAGGAACTTTGAGAAGTCGCGCCAACGATTTGAGTAATTTTGATTACAAAGGCCCGGACAGCGAGCCTCCTTTTTAATCCTGAGCACTATATACTGCATAAATCAAAAGCCGTTTGAATCGCGATTCAAACGGCTTTTGATTTATTGATTTAATCCTATCAATTAAACTTATAAGTCGAAAAAATTTAAGCCAGCCATAGAAATAGTACTATTCTTCCTAATGGTATTCTAACGATCTTTTCTGATTAAAAGAGCGACGTTTTCTACATGATGCGTATTTGGGAACATATCAACCGGCTGCACTTTGGTAACTTCGTAATCTTCCGACATCAGCGCCAAATCCCGCGCCTGTGTCGCCGTATTACAGCTTACGTAAACAACGCGGTCCGGAGCAGCCGACAAAATCGTTTCCACGACCGGTTGATCCATACCTGCACGCGGCGGATCTGTGATGATCACATCAGGTCTTCCGTGTTTTGCCAGAAAACCTTCATTCATTATTCTGCGCATATCTCCGGCAAAAAATTCAGTGTTTGTGATACCGTTCAATGCAGAATTTATTCTGGCATCCTGCACAGCTGCCTCAACATATTCAACACCGACAACTTTCTTTGCCTGGCGCGCCACAAAATTTGCGATCGTTCCGGTTCCGGTGTACAAGTCATAAACAGATTCATTACCTGTCAGCCCGGCGTAATCTCTCGTAACTTTGAACAAATTGTAAGCCTGCTCAGAATTTGTCTGGTAGAATGATTTGGGACCAACCAAAAATGTCAGGTCTTCCATCGTTTCCCGGATCGTTGCTTCTCCCGAAAAATTAATAACCTCCTGATCCTGGTAAGAATCATTTCCTTTCAGATTCACGATATAATTCAGCGAAGTAATTTCAGGATGGTTATCTTTCATAAAATTCATCACCTTCTCAATCGCCTCGTCGTTCTGCTCACCAAACTGGACGATCACCATGATATCGCCTGTATTTGCCGTACGAACCACAAGATTTCTCAGCGTTCCTACGTTATATTTTACGTCATAGTATGGAATCTGCTGCTCTTCACCAAACCAGTGTAAAGAGTTACGAAGAGCGTTTGAAGGGTCGGGCTGCAAGTGACAGGTATCCACAGTAAAGATTTTATCAAAACGCTTTGGAACGTGAAAACCCAGAGCATTTCTTGAAAATTTCTCTCCGGTATCCAACTGTTCTTTTGTTACCCAGCGGTAATTCGAGAACGTAAATTCCAGTTTGTTCCGATAATATTCTGTCTTGGGTCCGGCAAGGATCGGGTTAATCTCGACATTTTTGATTTTTCCAATTCTCTGAAAATGGTCAACGACCTGCTGTCTTTTAAAGCGTAACTGGTGTTCATAACCGATATGCTGCCATTTACATCCGCCGCAAACTGTATAGTGCTGGCAATAGGGCTGCGTGCGCAGCGACGAGTAGGAATGCACTTTTGTCACCACCGCTTCTTTCAACTTCTTCTTCGTTCTTACCACTTCCAGGTCAACAATATCACCCGGCGCAACATTTCCTTCAATAAAAACTACTCCATCTTCCGATTTATAAATACACTTGCCTTCTGCCGCGAAATCAGTAATTTCAACGTATTCATACCTGGTACCCTTTGACATTTTTTTTTATTTTATTTCTAAATTCTAATACTATCGCATAACTTCTACCGCAACGCCCGTCATGAAAAACCGATTGATTTTATCCTTCGTACTTCTGCTATGCATGATCGAAGCGAGTGCCACACACATTGTGGGCGGGCAATTATTTATAACCGAGAACAAAAATAGTTATTATAACTATAACATTGGGCTCACTATGTATTTCGATGCACTCAACGGCGACCCTGGCGCAGAAGATAACCAGGTTGTCGTTTACATTTTTCGAAAGCGGGACAACGCTGCCATGGGCTTTGTCCGTATCCCAAAAATAGGACGAAAATCGGTCTCGTACACAAATCCACTTTGCGGAATAGCTTCAACAGAAACGATCCAAATAACCTATGCGACGGATATATTACTGGAAACGAGTGATTTCGGTGATCCCGGTGGATACTACATGGTCTGGGATCGCTGCTGTCGTAACGGGACTATAACCAACATCAAATCGCCTGGAGATGCCGGAAGTTTGTTTTACCTCGAATTTCCTCCAATCGTCAAAAACGGAATCTCGTTTCACAACTCCTCTCCAAAATTTACAGAAATTCAAGGTGACTACGCATGCGTCAACTCGCCTTTCTTTTTCAACTTCGGCGGGACCGATGCGGACGGAGACAGTTTATCGTATCAATTAATTACTCCTTTGCAGGGATTTTCCACCAAAGACCGACCAAGCGTTCAGGCGATAGGTTCGTCTAACTATCCAACCCTGAACTGGATTGACGGAATAACTAACGCCAATATCATCCCTGGACCCAAACCATTAACAATCGACAGCAGAACCGGTATGTTGTCGGTAACTCCGGGAAATCTGGGCCTTTATGTTTTCGCAGTTCAGGTTGATGAATTTAGAAATGGTGTCAGAATCGGAACGCTTACACGGGACTTCCAGCTCAGGGTTGTTGATTGTCCGAAAATGGATCAGCCAAAATTACTTTTTAAACAAAAAGGGAAAATCAGTTTTTACAACAGCAATGAAATTGTCACAATAAAAAAAGACGATCCAAATTGCTTTGACGTTATGGTGACTGATCCGACCGTCAACGAAGTTTTGAAAGTGACCGGTCGCGCCATCGATCACAGCCAAAACTATTTTTCGATACTTCCAGCACAATACCGCACAACAATTGCAAACGACACGATGCGTTTAGATGTATGCCTTGCTGAATGTTTCGTCACATACGACAATCGCCCGATCCGGATAGAATTGATTGTACAGGATGAAAGTTGTCCTGTGCCGCTCACAGATACGCTCGTTATTTACATCCGGCGGGAAGGCAGCGAAAATAATCAACCAGTCGTCACCACCTCACTTACTGGCGATTTTGTACATGCGACCGCCGGCTCTCCTGTTTCGTTTACCGTTTTTGGCAAAGATCCTGATGCTGATAGCCTGACCTTATCAGGCTCCGGCCAAAACTTTTCTTTGGCTTCCATGGCAATGGTTTTTAACACCATCGGAGGCAAAGCATCGGTAGAGCAAAAGTTCACCTGGACTCCGCCTTGCAACGCTGTCGAGGGCGACACGCTGAAAGTTGACTTCACAGCCAAAGACATGCGATGCGCCGGGAATCCATTACCAGCAATAAAGACAATTTATTTTATCATAGACAAATCCCCAAACTCCGCTCCTTCCGTAACCACTTCCTTAAACGCGTCAACAGTGACCTATGCACTATCTTCTTCTGAGGGGATAATTTTCGATGTTACCGCAATAGATCCCGACACCAATACGATTACATTAACTGCCCAGGGCCGCGGCTTTAACCTGGCCGACGTTGGTATGTCATTTGGAAATAAAACAGGCATAAAGCAGATCTCTTCGCAGTTTTCCTGGGTTCCTGATTGCAGTATCATGAATGGCGATACCAATCAAACTTTTACGGTCGATTTTATCTCGCAGGACAAGAGTTGTCTGGCCGCTACCGACACTACTTCAGTGAACATAAGATTGAGCGATTACACAGCCGGGATAGTGATTGACTTGCCAAATGTGATAACCCCGAATGGCGACGGCAAAAACGACTGTCTGATTTTTGACGAAATTTCCGAAGGCTCATGTGCCGATCAGTTTAAAGACATCACCGTGTTTAACCGTTGGGGAAAACAGATTTATTATTCGAAAAACAAAAATCAAAACTGGTGCCCCAACTCTATTTCGGCGGGTTATTATTTTTACGTAATTCAGTACGCTCAAAAATCATTTAAAGGTGGTTTGACTGTGCTTAAATAATGATAGCATCTCACGAACACTATCTGGAAATATTTATATTATTGAAGACCCAAATTACGTATCCGGCATCCATATAATATAAATAGCGATTTCTAAGGCTCTTGTCTAATAATTTGCGGAAATTCTACTTCTACCGAACTCCCTGTCAAAAATTATATATTACAACGATTTAAGTCTAATAGAAGAGATGCCTAATTATAACTATTGGTGTTGCTTAAAATTTTAAAATAAGCAATTAACACAACTTTGAGAGGCTTAGAATAAGTCTGGAATAGTAAAAAAGTATTTATTTATTAAAAGTAGTAGAATATTATTAATATAATTAGTATTTTATGTATTATATGTAAATTATATATCTTATATACTAAAATTACAATTCTAATTTAAATATTAATACTATTTAAAAGTATTATACTTATTAATACAGTTCCTATGTTATGTATCACTTGATATGCTTAATGTAAGATAACTTTTGATTGATCATCACTCCACCTGACTTGATAAAATATAAATTAAATACAATTTTATTTACGCTACAAAAATACACTTTCCTTACTCAATAATATTCTGGTATCATTATTTAAAGCAAAGAAAACGCACGAATCAGACTGCTAAAATTGACACTGACCAGCGTGACATTTTCTGATAATTGGCGGCACAGACTTTTTAAGGTATTTTGCAGGCAGCCTGCCAGGTATCTTATATTTTTCTCTAATCCTTTTACTATATGATTTCTTCTCAACAATTATCTTTTTTTACAGCGCGAATTGCAGTTGGTATGAGTATGTTTGGACACGGGCTTGTCAGACTTCCAAAACTTAGTGGTTTTAGCGGCTGGATGGTAAGCCAGTTTCAAAATTCAATGCTGCCCGAATTTGTTGTCATCCCTTTCAGTTACGTTTTGCCAATCGCAGAATTTATTATCGGCATATTATTGCTCCTGGGACTATTCACCAGAAATGCACTATGTGGTGGTGCACTTGTTATGATCGCATTAATTTTTGGCTCGTCCATGATTGAATCCTGGGACGCCATCCCCTCTCAGCTTATTCATACAGCATTCTTTTCTATCCTTCTAATCTTCGAAAAACAGTATAACATTTTTACAGTGGACAACATTCTTGGACGAAACAAAACTTCTAACTAATTATATGTTCAAAGGAATATGACTTTTTGTAATAATAAAAAGTATCAAACGGTGTATTATTCTAAAAAGTAAAAATTGTATAAATAGTAATTTACTTTTAATACTTTAATTATTATTTTAACTTTTAATATAAATGGTAAATACTAAAAGTATAGATTATAACACGCTCACAATCACAAAGTAACACTTTCCCGATTTTTTTTGGATGGTAATTAAACTTACTATATATTTGTACTGTAATAATTAAAATTACAGTATGAACAATGGACGATTTGCTATTTCAGTACATATATTAACGCTTCTTGAATCGGCAAATGAGGATTGGTGTCCGTCCGATTACCTGGCAGGAAGTATTAATATCAACCCGGTGCTGGTCAGAAAAGAGCTGATCAATTTAAGGAATCATGGACTTGTCGTCAGTAAAGAAGGAAAAGCGGGCGGTAGTAAACTGGCCAAAGCCGCATCATCCATTTTAATGTCTGACATTTATGAAGCGGTTCGGCCTGAGCATTTCCTGGGAAAAGGAGTTAACGAACCTAATCCAAAATGCCCCGTGGGACAGCAAATTAACCAACACCTTGACAACTTGTACAACGAGTCTGAGAGAGCACTTATAGCTAGTTTAGGCAAATCGACACTGGCAGAATTCTGTAAGAAATTTGTCTGATTTTTCAAGCAAACTGTAACAATTATTATTTCAGTAATATTATCTAATCTTAACTATTGATATAATGAAAATAGTACTTATCGGGGCCACTGGATTTGTCGGCTCACACCTCTTGACTGAACTTATTAATCGTGGGCATCAAATAACCGCAATTGTTCGGGATCCATCAAAAATAACTACTGAAAGTGCCGCAGTCCTAGCCGTAGAAGGTGATGTTTTTGATACTGCCAAGTTAGCAGAACAGATCAAAGGACATGATGCCGTGATCAGCGCATACAATCCTGGCTGGACAAATCCGGAAATCTACACTCAATTTTTACAAGGATCCCAATCCATTCAAGCCGCAGCAAGACAGGCAGGTGTGAAACGCTATATTACAGTGGGAGGTGCCGGAAGCCTTGAAATTGCTCCTGGCGTACAATTAATTGATACTCCTAATTTTCCCGCAGCCTTCAAACCAGGCGCCGGTGCTGCGAGAGATTACCTGAATATTCTTAAAACGGAAACCGAACTTGACTGGACATTTGTGAGTCCGGCTATCGAAATGAGCCCAGAAACTGCCGGGGTTCGTAAAGGAACATACCGAACTGCTCTCAACAATCCTGTTTTTGATGAAAACAAACGCAGCATTATTTCGGTTGAAGATTTGGCAGTTGCCATTGTAGACGAACTAGAACAGGGTAATTTTATTAAGAAACGTTTTACCGCCGCCTACTAGGTTATTAAGGTTATCTGATCACGGAGCGACACTAATTTTCTTTCGAAATCCTATGAACAATGAACAGAACGGACTTCATTAAAGCGATTTCGTTGTTACCATTTACATCGCAATCAATGAAATTAAACGATTTAAAGAATATCACGGACGGCTTTAAAGGCAGTGATATCATGCCTGTTCTGTTCACTGGGCATGGCTCCCCAATGAATGGAATCGAAGAAAATATATTCACAGATTATTGGAAAAAACTGGGCCGGGAAATCGCAAAACCGACTGCCGTTCTCTGCATTTCGGCACATTGGCTGACGCGGGGAACCAGGATAACGGCCATGAATTTCCCAAAGACAATACATGATTTTGGCGGATTTCCTCAGGAACTTTTTGCGGTTCAATACCCCGCTCCCGGTAATTCTGAACTGGCTAAAGAAACAGCCAATTTACTGCAAAGCACACATGTTGACCTGGATCACGAATGGGGTTTGGACCATGGAACCTGGTCGGTGGTACGGCAAATGTATCCGGATGCAGATATACCCGTACTGCAACTCAGCATCGATTATTCCAAGCCAGCGAGTTACCATTACGCTTTGGCGACTGAACTTTCTACGCTTCGAAAAAAAGGCGTCCTGATTATAGGAAGTGGAAATATGGTTCACAACCTGCGTATGATTGCCTGGGAAAAGGTTAACGAACCTGAATTCGGGTATGATTGGGCCATTGAATTAAATTCTAAATTTAAAGATTTAATACTGGACCGAAATCATGCGCCGCTGATAAATTATGAAAAGCTGGGAGCTGCGGCTCAACATGCTATTCCAACTCCCGACCATTATTATCCGCTCTTATATTCGCTTGGATTGCAGAACAAGAAAGAACAGGCGACAATTTTTAATGACAAGGCAGTAATGGGTTCCCTGACTATGACATCTGTCAAAATCGGATAAGTTACGTAATGGATTTGCTTCGAAAATACTTCCTGATTGATTAATTTAGGTCTTTGGAAAATTTATCCAAAGACCTAAACATTTTCATAGTGAACCGCGTCGACCGATTATTAGGTATCCTGACGATTTTACAGTCAAAAAAATTTGTGAGTGCCGAGCAGATAGCCACACGATTCGACATCAGTGTACGAACGGTTTATCGTGACATCAAGGCGCTTGATGAAATTGGTATTCCGATTACTTTTGAAAACAACAAGGGTTACTGCATTGTGCATGGATACTTTTTACCGCCGGTCACTTTTACGACCGATGAAGCAAACGCCCTGGCCCTGATGAGCGCGATCGCTCATCGTTTCACAGACAATTCCATCCAAAAACATTATGAAACGGCTCTTCAAAAAGTAGCGTCCGTGCTTAAAACTTCACAGAAAGATTCACTGAATGACTTTTCCGAGCAGATCAAAACCTTCAAACCGGATGCTTTGCAGAACGATTTTGCCTACTTATCTGAACTGCAAAATGCAATTTCCGGTAAAAAGATTGTGCGCCTGGATTATCAAAACTATACAAACGAGCTTAGCATACGAGAAGTCGAACCAATTGGGTTGCTGTTTTATTCTATGAACTGGCACGTAATCGCGTGGTGCTGGAAGCGGCAGGAATATCGTGATTTCCGTGCGTCGAGAATTATAAAGTTATACACCACCAACACCATTTTTAGGAAAACGGATCATATCAGCCTGAGCGATTACCTTGCCCAAACCGCCATGAATTAACCCGGTTATAACTTCGTATGGCATGATTTTTCTTTGTATTTTGTAAGAAAATATAAACTAAAAACATGAAATCATGAACCGAGAACTCATAGCGACAACCTCCATTTCTATTTTTGCGAGTCCTTCCGAAGTTTGGAAAGCCTTAATTGATCCGGAAATCATCAAACAATATATGTACGGAACAGAAACGGAAACAACCTGGAAACTTCATGATCCGATTATTTTCCGTGGGGAATGGGAAGGTGTACCTTACGTAGACAAAGGAGTTATACTGGATATTATTCCTGAACGTGTTCTTAGTTATTCCTATTGGAGTTCCATTTCGGGCAGGGAGGATTTCGAAGATAACTATGCACACATAACCTTTCATATATCTCCATATGATGACGAAACCACTGTGACCGTTACACAGGACAATATTGAAGACGAAGAAAAAGTCATAAAATCAGAAGAAAGCTGGATGGCTACTTTGATTCAGCTTAAAAAAATTCTGGAATTGAAAACCCATTAATAACAAAAGGACTTATAAGAATCACGGTTTTATAAGTCCTTTTCTTTTTAGAAAAGATAATAACAAATCCACTTTTTGCAATTTATGATGCTCTTACAAGAACTTAACTCTTACTCCGCTCTTCACAGTTTTTCTGCTCTTCAATTCGAATAAATACAAAAAATTAACGGCGATCACCTATTCATAGGTCCGACCAGAATGCAAAAATGACTGTCTTATTTCCTTCTAATTGTGCTCCTCAGGCAAGTAAAAAGAAATACTTATTTAACATTGACTTAACATTTAATTCATATTAAATACAGTTCTTTGTAGCTTTTATCTCTGACACCACCTCAAAAATAAGTTACTTTTCATATGATACGTTCTTATAAAAAGAATATAAAGTATAGTACTTTTGATATTTACAATACTTCTATAAAGTTACATACTTTCAATAATTAAACCACTTATATAATTTTAACTATTTAATTAAAAGATAGTTGCAAAATTTAAATTTCAGTTGACACCAATATATAAGATAACTTGTTGCTAATGAAAAAATGGATACCTGCAATCCTGTTTCTGCTTATACTTTTAAAACCCGATCATATTTTCGCCCAACGCTTTTTAATGGACCTGGTTGATACGACAAACCAGATGGGAAAAGGAATGTTATCGATCTACGAACGCTACAACCGGGTCCGGATCAGTGGATATATTCAACCACAATTTCAATATATCGGGAAGAAGGGAGCCGAAAGCTACGCAGGTGGAAACTTCTCTGAATTTACAGACAACCGGTTCATGCTACGCCGCGGAAGACTACGTGTGGATTATGCTCATTTGAATGAAAAAGGAGAACCTACCTCCTACTTTGTTTTTCAGTTCGACGGCACGGAGAGAGGTGTAGTAATCCGTGATTTTTGGGGTAGATTTTATGAGAATAAATACAAGCTTTTTGCTCTAACAACGGGGATGTTTGCAAGACCGTTTGGATACGAGGTAAACCTTTCTTCCGCTAATCGGGAAACTCCTGAACGGGGGCGTATGTCACAGATACTGATGAGAACTGAACGCGATATTGGTGTTATGCTGACCTTGAACAAGCGCCACAAAAATGGAAAAAGTTCTGATTTTAAATTTGATATCGGGGTCTTCAACGGGCAGGGAATGTCAGGGCCGGTAGACTATGACAGCCACAAAGACGTCATCGCTAAAATCAGTATGAAGCCAAAACGAATCAGCAATTATTCCCGTGCTTTATTCTCAGCTGCGGTTTCAGGATATGCCGGCGGAATAACAAGTCAGTCGGAAATTATTTACAAGGTTGAGAAAAACAACGAGCAGTTCGTGATGTTGAAAGATTCTTCGCGGACCAATCTTGGAAAAGCGACTCCGAGAAACTATGGCGGTGCGGACGCTCAGTTAATTATTCCCAACAAGCGCGGACAAACGGAATTTCGTGCAGAATATATAAAAGGTAAACAAACCGCCACGGCGCTCAGCAGCGAAACACCGGGAACCTATCCAGTGGTTAGCGGACTGAAAGCACCGCTATATGTAAGAAATTTTGATGGAGCATATTTTTATTTTCTGCAAAACCTCAATAGTATTGATCACCAGTTCATCCTGAAATATGATTGGTATGATCCGAATAAAAAAGTGTCCGGCCAGGAAGTAAGTCTGGCGAATGGTTTCAGCAAAGCAGATCTACGATATAATACCCTGGGGGTTGGATATGTTTACCGCGCAAACGAATCTTTGAAGTTTACGTTTTACTACGAGAATGTAAAAAACGAAAAATCACAAATTCCGGGATTTGTTGACGACGCCCAGGATGATGTTTTTACTTGCAGGGTGCAGTATAATTTCTAAGTAATCCTGTAAAACAAAGAAATGGCTGCGAAATGAAATTCGCAGCCATTTCTTTGTTTTCTTTATCAAAGTCCAAATCTCTCGGTAAGAATTTTCTTTCGGTACTCGAAAATGCCTTTTACTTCATTGTGTATAAAGACCGCATCGACAATATTACCTAAAAAACCGAGAGGAACTTTGTAGTTCAGAATATCATGCATTAACACTCCACCCTCTACTTCTGTAAAATGATGCTGATGATGCCAGAAGGCGTATGGCCCGAAACGCTGTTCATCAATAAAATATTCTCTGTCGACAACATGGGTTATCTCGGTACACCATTTTAAGGGTATGCCGAGAACAGGTTTTACAATATACCGGATAATCTGACCTGCATACATTTTTTCACCATGATGTTTTGAAGTGACTACAAAACCCATGTGCGGCGGAGTGATTTCTTTTAAGTTTGCCGGATTCGAAAAAAACAACCACGCTTCATCCAATGTTATCGGTAATTGCTGCGAAAAATATAACTCTTGCATTGATGGGTTGAGTTTCGTTTAGTATGTATTCAGTTTGGTAAACAATCATGCCGCTTGTTCTGCCCCTCGGATTATAGCTGGATTCCTTTCATACTCAAAGCGATTCTCTTTCTGCCAAGATCCACCTCACTAACTTTCACCGTCACAATTTGTTGGAGCTTGACAACTTCATTGGGATCCTTCACATATCGGTCGGCCATTTGTGAAAGATGCACAAGTCCATCCTGTTTTACCCCTACATCTACAAAAGCACCAAATGCCGTAATGTTTGTAACGATTCCTTGAAGAACCATTCCAACGCGTAAGTCTTCAGGTATGCGCACAGCACAGTCAAATTCAAATTTTTTCACAGGCGTTCTTGGATCCCGGGACGGTTTTTCAAGTTCCTGCAAAATATCTTTTAATGTCGGAAGCCCAACAGTATCAGTAACATACCGCGTTGGATTAAGCTGCTTACGCAATTCTGGTTTTTGTACAAGATCCTTCACGGTAGCTCCGACATCTTTTGCCATTTTTTCGATTATCGGATAACTTTCAGGATGTACCGCACTGTTATCCAATGGATTAGTACCATTTTCAATGCGAAGAAAACCAGCAGCTTGCTCAAACGCTTTTGCTCCCAGACGAGGCACTTTTAACAATTGCTGTCTCGATTTGAAATCTCCGTTTTTCGCTCTAAAATCTACGATATTCTGCGCCAGAGCGGGTCCCAGGCCCGAAACATAACGTAATAAGTGCTTGCTGGCCGTGTTGAGATTTACGCCTACGGAATTTACGCAGCTTTCTACGGCTACATCCAAAGCATTCTTCAATGCACTTTGGTCAACATCGTGTTGGTACTGCCCCACTCCGATCGATTTTGGATCAATCTTCACAAGTTCGGCAAGCGGGTCCATCAGCCGACGGCCAATCGATACAGAGCCACGGACGGTTACATCTTTATCCGGAAATTCTTCACGAGCTACGTCAGAGGCAGAATATATAGAAGCGCCTTGTTCACTTACCATGAAAAGACCAATTTCACTTTCCTTTCCGGCCGACGATAAAAGTTTCTTTACAAAGTCCTCAGTTTCACGTCCCGCTGTTCCGTTACCAACGGCGACTGCTTCGATTTTGTATTTTTGAATCAGATCCGACAAAATCGAATTTGCTTCGTTGGATTTATCGAAGGGGTAAATCACCTTATCCGCGACGAGATTCCCCTGACTGTCCAGCACTACAACTTTACAACCTGTGCGATAACCAGGATCAATTGCCAAAACATTTTTTTGTCCAAGAGGCGATGCAAGCAACAATTGTCTCAAATTTTCCGTAAAAATCTGGATGGCATACTGATCTGCTTTTTCCTTGGACAAATTTGAAAACTCAGTTTCTATACCAGGTTTTAGTAATCTTTTATAACTGTCGGTAATAGCCAATTCAAGCTGATCCTTACTTCCCGGAGCTCCCTTTAGAAAAATCCGGTCCAGATTTTCAATAGCCTGATCTTCATCAGGATAAATGTCTACACTTAAAAATCCTTCTTCTTCACCACGCCGAAGAGCCAACAAGCGGTGGGACGGAATTCGGGAAAGGGGTTCTGAGAAATCGAAATAATCGCGATACTTTGCCCCTTCCTCTTCTTTTTTCTTTTTAACTTTTGAGGTAATGACTGCATTTCTTTGAAAAACAGACCTTATTTTTCCACGTGCATCCTGGTTTTCGCTGATCCATTCTGCAATAATATCACGAGCTCCCTGCAAAGCATCCTCCACTTTCTCTACCTGATCATTCAAATAACTTAAAGCTTTCCGTTCCGGATCTGCTTCTTTTCCTGAGAAAATTAGCTGAGCTAAGGGTTCCAGACCTTTTTCAACGGCCATGGAAGCACGCGTTTTTCTCTTTTGTTTATAGGGTAAATAAATATCTTCCAATTCAACAAGTGAAAAGACGCCGGCAATCTGTTTGCGTAATTCGGGCGACAATTTACCTTGATCCTCAATGCTTTTTAAAATGGACTCTCTACGTTTTTCAACTTCCTGCTGTTTCAGATAGGCATCCTTAATTGCTCCGATCTGCACTTCATCCAGTCCGCCCGTGGCCTCTTTACGATAACGGGAAATGAAGGGAAGTGTAGCGCCTTCATCAAATAATTGGATGGTATTGCGTACTTGTTTTTCAGAAATACTAGTTTGTTTGGCAATCAGCGGGTAATTCATAATTCTTTCTAACTGGTGATAATCCGGATCGTAAATGTAGTCAGTGATTTTAAAAGAAACCTACAATAATTTTAAATTAAAGAAAGAGATCAAAACGAAATAATGGTCAAATTGCAGAATAGATAACTTTAACTGCAATTATGAAACTTATATACAAAACGATCCTCGCTGCTTCAATTTTAACAACAGAAATGAATTCAGTGGCACAGGCTCAAAAGCTTTTGATGGAGACAGATAAAGGAAACATTAAAATCCAGTTGGATAGTAAAAGGGCACCTGTCACCTGTGAAAATTTTATGAAGTACGTGGACGAAAAGAAATATGAGGGGGCAGTTTTCTACCGCGTCGTTCGACTTGATAATCAACCAGATAAAAAAGTGAAAATTGAAGTAATTCAAGGCGGAGTCAAAGATGATACCACAAAAAATTTACCTCCAATCTTTCATGAAACAACAAAAATTACAAATTTAAAACATCTGGATGGAACACTCTCTATGGCGCGCAATGGACCGGGAACTGCGAGTTCTGAATTTTTTATTTGTATAAATAAACAGCCAGAACTTGATTTTGGTGGAAAAAGAAACCCTGACGGCCAGGGATTTGCAGCTTTTGGACAGGTGATATCAGGAATGGATGTTGTACGGAAAATTCAGGTTGGAGATACTGGTTCGGGTAATGCCTCTCAAACTTTAAAGGAACCAGTCAAAATTATCCGCATCAGTAGAATAAAGTAAACGATACCTATAATTAATAAATACCGTTTTATAATTTCCTCTTTGGGTAACTTCAGGCAGATTCGCCGTCTTCCGCGGGCACATTATCACCATCTTCTGTCTGCGGTCGCACATTTGAGCCGGGAACTACCTCAGGAGCATCAGGCCCGGGAATGTCAGGTGTCGGGTTCATCGGCGGCATGATCGTTGGATTTTGAGTATTTGGATAACTGTCCGGCATCTGTTTATCTGGAAAATCATTCATGATTGAACCAAATAAATCGTTGTATTGAAATTCTAACATGGTATTTTTTAGTTTGTTGATGAAAGTGTACAAACTCTAATAAAAAACTGTGCCGGTTTTTATTTTAATACAGAATAATAAAAATCCCGGCTCCCATTTTTAGAATGTATGATATGCAAGCCATAGAAAAACTCAAAGCTGCGCTACAAGGTTTGACACTTATTTCGGATCAGGAACTGAATGATTTTTGTCAGAATCTGATGTGTAAAAAATTTGGAAAAGGAGAATTCCTGTGTCGCGAGGGACAAGTGGAAAACTATATTTTTTTTATCCTTAGTGGTGCAACCCGAAATTATTTCTCAAAAGATGGAAAAGAGTTTACAGTGGGATTCCATTTTCATCATGAGTTTGTCACAGCATACTACTCTCTTCTTACCAGGGGGCCCTCACTTTTTTCGATAGAAGTTGTTGAGCCAGTGGAAGCAATTTTGATTCCAGAAAAGTTTCTGACTGATTTTTACCAAAAATACAAATCAGGAGAACGGATTGGCCGGTTACTTGCAGAAGCCCAATATATTCGAAGAATACAGCGTGAAATGGATTTGATGTCGCTGACCGCAGAAGAGCGTTACATCAAACTATTGGAGAAAAACCCAAAATTAGTCCAATCGTTTTCGATCAAACACCTGTCTTCTTTTCTCGGAATTCAACCTGAAAGTTTGAGCCGAATTCGAAAACAATACAGCCGAAACTAACATATGTTATGCTGCCTCTATCGGGTTTTGATGAAATTTGCATAAACAAATAGAAAAATCATGCTCGTCCTAATCGTCCTTTTCACCGCTTTCGCACTGAGTTCCGGCGTATCAAAAGCTATCTCTGGCGACTGGCAACTTATGACAAGTGGAAACACCGCGATGTTTTTAATGTTATGCTTCACCGCGTTCGGTCACTTCAAATTTGGGGAGGGAATGGAAAAAATGCTACCTAAATTTCTTCCAATGAAAAAAGAAATTATTTTCTTAACAGGCATTTTTGAAATTCTTGCCGGTATTGGCCTTCTTTTTGCTGAACTGAGATACAGCACAGGAGTTCTTCTGATTGTATTTTTCATCCTTATATTACCGGCAAACATAAAAGCGGCCATCGATCACCTTGATTATCAAAAGGGTACACTTGATGGAAAAGGATTAAATTATTTATGGTTCCGCGTACCGATGCAAGTATTTCTTATCCTTTGGGTATGGTATTTTGCTGTAAGAGGTTAGAACTGAATTTAAACAAAACATCATGAAATTTCCCCAGATTGGTCTTTGCATTGTCTTTTCCATACTAATTTTTTCTGAATGCCATGCACAAACAGTTAGCCACACTTTGGTTATCAGCAACGTAAAGAGTAAAGCTGGTAATTTGATGATTGGCTGGTACAACAGTGAAGCGAGTTACAATGAAAGGAATAACCCCGCCTTCAAAAAAATGGTTCCGGTCAATAATCAGAAAGAAATCACCGTCACCTTTGAGAATATACCTGCCGGAAGATATGCCGTTTCCATGTTTCTGGACGAAAATAGGAATAAGAAAATGGACACCAACTTTCTGGGAATGCCGAAAGAACAATATGGTTTTTCTAATAATATCCTTCCGGCAACACGTGCTGCAAACTTTGATGAAGCTGTATTTGAAGTTAGCGACAAACCAACAAAAATACCAATCCGTTTAAAATGAATAATACATACTTATTATCGTCAGCTACTGAATGAAAAACTATCTTATTATCGGCGGAACAAAAGGTATAGGTCTTAGAACGATTGAATTACTTGGTCCTGAATGCTCAATTTACAGCATATCAAGAAATGTAAATGATACCACAAATTTACGCAATATTACTCATTACCAATTAGATATAACCAAGGACGATCTAGGCGCCTTGGACTCGTTGCCGAAAGAAATTCATGGATTTGTGTACTGTCCTGGCAGTATCAATCTGAAACCTTTTGCCAGATTGACTGAACAAGATTTTCTTAATGATTTTCACCAGAACGTGCTTGGAGCAATTCGTATCATTCAGTATTGTCTGCCCAGAATCAAACAGGCTAATGGAAGCGGTATCGTTTTATTCAGTACAGTTGCCGCTAAGCTGGGTATGAATTTTCATAGTTCTGTCGCCGTTTCAAAAACTGCACTTGAAGGGTTGGCAAGGTCGCTGGCCGCAGAACTGGCGGTAAACAAAGTGCGGGTAAATGTAATTGCGCCATCATTGACGAACACACCACTTGCTTCAAGTTTATTAAACACGCCTGAAAAGATAGAAGCCAATAACAAGCGACACCCTTTGCAAAGAATAGGCCAATCAGATGATATCGCGGCGATGGCTGTATTTTTACTGTCAGATCAAGCGAGTTGGATAACTGGTCAAGTTCTGAATATTGACGGAGGAATGAGCTCTATAAAATAGTTGTCCCGCTTAATAAATCTCCTAACCATTGAATAAATCAGCGTTGAACTAGCCATACTAAGTTGTTATCTTTCAACTGAGTTCCTCAACGTTTCTTGATGACAAGCAAACACTTAACCTCCTACGACAATGGTTTTTTTCTGGTTGTTTTCCAGCATCGACCTGATTATCGCATTAACAATTTTTATTTTTTAGGTGAAGGCCTCGTTGACGGAACGATTTCCTCCTCCAACATACTCCTGTGGTTATTACTGGTCCTAACTCCTGTGGTAGTCTTAAGTATTGGTTTCAACCTTAAATCCAGGAATAAGCTGTTGTGGGCAAAACTTGTAGTCTCGCTCATGGCTGTTCCCGGACTGATTCTTAGCCTTTCTGCACTGTATCTGAGCAATCAAAACTGGCATTAATCTGTGGAGATATTTTTAGTAGAAGTGTTATCATCCGGTAATATTCACGCTAAAATCACCAAGAAACCTGAGTTCGCCATTCACTTCAAGATTCTTTGCATTAATATTTTGTCCAACATCGATAACGTGTCCGGCATTAACCACTATTTTTTCTGCAACAGTGGGAACACGTCCATTTGACCAAATTTCCGGATTGGCCCAAGCACCGGAAGCAATAGTTTGAACTGTGTCTGAAAACAAAGAAGTTGTTTTGAAATTTCTGAACAATAACTGGTCCGTTTTAGAAGGAACTGTTCCAAACCAGTCATTCAGGATATCCGAATAAACTCTGCGAAAATCAATTTGCATTTTGATATCACGATTCGTTTCCCATGACTGCGGATTAACAGGAAGCAAGCCGTTGACAAGATCTGGATTCGTACCTATTACCTGTCTTTTTACACCAGTTCCAAAAACAAACATAGGCGCTCCTACACCATGATCAGTACCTTTTGACGCATTGGAAGTTGCCCTACGCCCAAAATCTGAAAAGGTCATCCCGATTACTTTATCTTCGGTACCTTGTAATTTCAGGTCATTTTGAAAAGCAGCTATTCCATCTGAAAGCTTTTTTAGTAGCTGGGCATGTAAACCTTCCGTGTTGTTTGTTCCAACCTGCCCTGCATGAGTATCAAAACCGCCAAGTTCTACGTAATATATTTTAGATTTTAAGCCGCCATGTATCAGTCTGGCAACAATTTTTAACTGCTCCGCTAATTCGTTTGCCGCCGAAGCTGCGGGGTATGTCGCGAGGTTTCTACCGGCATTCGCTGCATTTCTTATTTCAGAAGCATACCCCACTGCGAGAAGCTGTTGTTCTCTGACAAACGAAATCAATTCGCCCGCATCGCAGCAGGGAAGATCAGACTGGTTCGGTATCTGAGTTCCGATAAGCTGATAAAAACTGTCAGGATTACTCAGTGTTATACCCATTGACTGGTTATTACCGAGCAATGTCGTAGTTCCCACATATCCAATCTGGACAGCTAATGGATCTTCCATCTCAGCATTTGGATAATTTTGCGGGTACCCGGCAAACCGGTCGTTCAAATACCTTCCTGCCCAGCCAGAAGAAGAAAATTGATTGGCATCTACGCCAGTCATCCAGATATCGGAAGATCTCACATGTGATTGATTCGGACTTGGATAAGATACCGAATGCACAATAGAAAGTTTTCCTTCGTTATATAAAGCCTGCATTCCTGTCAGCGAGGGGTGAAATCCTGTTTCAACATTTCCGGAAAGACCAAGAACTCTGTTTTCCGGAATAGCGATGTTTCCCCGTAAACCCATATATTCTGAGTAATATTCTAACGGAATTACTGTGTTCAGGCCGTCATTGCCGCCATTCAGATAGATAATAACCAGAATTCTATCAGAATTTAAGGCTTTTGTTCTCATTAAAGATTGAACAAGTGCGGAATTTTTAGCTAATGATTTCACACCAAACCCGTCCACCATGATCGGCAAAAGCATCGATGACGCTGCGGTAAAAAACTGTCTTCTTTTCATTAGATTAACGTTAAAACACTTGATATTCAGCCATTCTTAACATATACTTCATAAGAATCTGACAACGCCATAGTACAGGATTTTGCGCGTTTTCATTATTTGGCGATGTCCTGAAAGCATTTAACTCAAATTTCCAGGAAGTTCTGGGTATGTTTTGCATCATTATTGTATCAATAAGGAAGTTTTTCTGAGCTTGGGTCAATTCAATAGCAAACAAATTTTTAGACAATTCTGCAAAAACTACTTCACAGGAAATGGCCTCTGTACCCGCCACATCGCTAAAATTGGGCTGTATTTCTCTTATCCATTTTAAAAAGTCCAGTCCAAGCATATACCCCGGTTTTAATTCCAGCCATGGATATACCATGGCATCGGAATGTTGTCCTCGAAGACCCAGAGTTGTTCCATTGATCCAGTTTTTAGAAAATCCAGTCTGATAATAAGGAACTGAGCCAAAAACCAAAGGCTGATCAAGAAATCTAAGCTGCATTTTTGACATGGCCCATTCCTGAAACTCCATCATCCTTCTGAAGGCCGTATACTCCGTTGTAAGATCCGGAACAGGTAAGTTGAAATGCCTAAGCATACCAATCATATACTCCGCAGGTGATTTAACAACTGCCCCGAAATTTTTTGAATCAAAAAATATATCACTGGTCAACAGTTTTTTTATCACCGGAACAATGGCATAATTATTAGAAGAGCCGGCAAAAAAACTGGCAAGCGGAATAATTACATTATCCTCAATTTCCTGTGTTACATTGGGATTTACATACCAGCGGTAAAGTTTTCTACATATAAAACGAGGAGTTTGAGGATGGTTGAGAAGCATCGTCGTCAGATCTGCAAGTTCTGCATCGCCCGCCGTCGACCCACTTCTGCCCGTAATCGTTGTGTTATTATATTTTGCTGAAAAGGATTTGTTTTCAGTATCGTGCCTGGACGCCGTGAATACAGTACCAAAAGATGTAGAGCCCTCAGCCCATAAATTAGTCACTTGCCATCCGGTCAGCACCCGTGCCGCAGCCTTCACATCATCCTCAGTGTAGTTAGCGTTCCCTGCGAAATCTTTTTGTCCTACTGTAAAAAGTTCCTGAAGCTCGCGACCATAATTCTCATTAGGGCTTTCCTTGCTATTTTCATTCCCATTTTGGAAAACCAACATTCCGGGGTCCTTCGTGATACCGACGACAAGTGTACGAAAATTGCTCATCGCATTATCCCGGACAAAACGTAAATACCGGTCAGTAAATCTATAATCGCCAGTGGATGAATGTGTAACTACAAAGTGGTTTTGCCAAAAAGCAGTAAGTTTTTCGAGAATAGACGGGTGTCCATTCTGTTCAGTCATAAGGCCGATCCACCAATATCTGATAAAAAGAAAATAGTCATAAGTTCGATCGCCATAAAAGGGCTTATTTAAAAATTGCTGGCCTTTGTCTGGTCTGGTTTCGTCCATTTCCACAGGCGGCGGAGGAGAAGCACGATATGAAGCATTACTAATTAACAAGTCAACTGCCTGTGTCGCAGTTTTTCCAGTAAAATCCACTATTTCCTGATTTGTAGGACCGAATGTTGCACGCCGAAGCAAATGAGCCGCGGTATTTGCAGTTAACGGAGTGGAATATGTATTCAAATAGGCCATAATCTTTCAGGCTGAAATTACTTTGTTATTAAGATTTTTTGCGTTCTGTACGTACCATTTTCCAGTACAATCTGAACCAGGTAAAGTCCCGCATTTAATCCCTTGACATCAATGCCGCTTGCGGGAATTGTAGACGCCGAGAAGACATTGTTGCCCAAGGAATTTCTCAGTGTTACATCTTTCACAGGTGATTTGTCAGAAATTTTCAGAAATAATCTATCAGAAACGGGATTAGGATAAAATACCGCAGCGACGCCTTCCAGATTCACGCTTTCAAGACGACTATATGCGAACGTTCCATCCCGATCGAGCATTTTCAAGCGGTACAAATTTTCTCCGGCAACCGGAGTCAAATCAATGTAGCTATATTCAATGCTTGATGAACTTTCACCAGCAGCTTCAACACTACCCTTTTCAACCCAGTTTTTCCCATCTATACTATGCTGAATTTCAAAACGCTCACTATTCTCTTCCGATGTTGTGCGCCAGTCGAGTCTTACGTTTGAGGCGTCGTCAAGCGAAGCTTTAAAACTAATCAGAGTGACTGGCAGCGGAGCCGATGATCCTGCTGCGAGTGTGTAGATGCTGTAAGTATTTGGTACAAGACTTGCACTTGAAGTAATGGAACCGGCGGTTAGTGTACTGCTTCCCCCGAGTACAGAAGTTTGGTCAACCGCTGAATTTATTTTTTCCCAACGTGAGCTTCCGGTGTTCCAACCGACGATGGTGAGCACATCCAGAACTCCACCGGTTAGTGACGCCACACCGCTGGCTGCATTCCAGGTCAGCGTAATTTTAGTAGAATTTGCGCCATCAATATCCCAAAACTCCCTTGCACTTACCGCCGCTACCGTATTATCTCTTAGAGTAATACTAAACGGTCCGCCTGATGGAACGGTAGCGCCATTCGGATTTTCAAGAAAATATGCACCGATGGTTCCGTCCGCAGAGGCTGCAAAAGGACGATAACTGCTATTATCTCCAACAGGAAAAACAAAATTTGTAGTCCCAAATTTCTTAACGTAACCGTCTATATGTTTGGCGTTACTTATCCCGCTAACTGTTGACGACGCTGAAAAACTGACAACCCCAATAGGAGCCGTTCGTTTTGTAACCACGATTCCACTTTGTCCGAAAGCAGCCTGCGTAGTAAACAATAAGGCACATCCTGCCCATATCTTAATCTGTTTGTAAATCCTTTTCATTACGTCGAGATGCACGCTTTTGTTTCTAATGGGTTACCGGCGCCTAAAAGTAAATAGAAATACTTCTACAAAAAGTATACCAAAAATTACGAGTAAGCAATTTTAACTATTAAATAACATTCTACAAATGCGAAGAAAATATTTTCACAAATATATGTAATAATATTTCTACATATCAATACAACTAGTTATAAACATTGTGAGAGGACACAACAAAGAGTCAGGGCAGCGTAAAAAACTTTTACGCAGGCCTTTCTCAACATTTATTGTTGATTGTTGCTGAACAGACAGATTGGATGGGATTACAATACGATGCGAAACTAGGAAGAAAAATGGAGCGAAAAATTTTTAGATAATAAAAATTTTTAAAATTGAGATTAATAGGAAAATGGATTGAAAGAAATTAATTATTCGTAGCGTGTGAAATTAAAGCAACAATTTTTTGAAGTGCTGGAATACAAATTCTACACACGGTGTTGTATTCAAAAGATCATATTCACCATGCAAAATTTAAAAATTGGAATTCTGGATCAATCCGTTGTTAGAAATGAAAATGATGTCAGAGGAGCCATACTTGAAACGATTGAAACAGCAAAACTAGCCGAGGAGCTCGGATATAGCCGTTTTTGGGTCTCGGAGCACCATAATTCGACGTTCATCGCCGGTTCTGCCCCGGAAATGCTGATGGTCAAGATTGCGGATTCTACAAAACATATAAGAATAGGTTCCGGCGGCATCATGCTACCTAACCATAGTGCCTTAAAAGTGGCAGAAAACTTCCGTATGCTGGAGACACTTTTTCCAGGGAGGATCGATTTGGGAATGGGGCGAGCTCCCGGCACAGACCGAATTACTTCGTCATTGCTTAATCCTTCCAATGATTTCAGCGAGCCAAGCTATTTACGACAGCTGGAACATTTGCAACACTTTTTTCAGGATACAGCAGGAACAGAACGCGGTTTTATTTATGCAACTCCACAATCGGAAACAATTCCAATGCAGTGGATTCTCAGTTCGAGTGGTGGAAGCAGCAGGATTGCTGCAAGATTTGGCTTAGGCCTTGCGGTTGCAAAATTTATAAATGGCTTTGTTACACCGGAAGTGGTTGAAACATACAGAAAGCAATTTCGCCCCTCTTACCAATATGAGCAACCTCATGCGATCTTATCCGTTTTCTTAATATGCGGCGAAACAGAAGCGGAGGCGCGCTTTATGCGGAAAATGATGGACTACATTCTAATTGAATTTGAAAAAGGAAAGTTCGGGCCATTTCCAAGCGCCAGTGTCGTAAGGAATTACAATTTTACCCCCGGCGAGTTAGAAAGGTTAAGATATAACAGCGGCAGAATAATTTCCGGAACGAAAGATGAAGTAAAAGAACAGCTTACCAAACTTGCAAATGATTTTGAAGTGGACGAAATAATCATTTCCACCATGACTGATAGTTTCGAAAGCAGAAAACGTTCTTTTGAATTAGTAGCCGAAGCATTTAATTTGAATAAATTCGCAGATTGAAATAATCAATTTGCCAGCCATGAACCGCTTTGACCGAATTACCGCCATACTCATCCAGCTTCAATCCCGTAAAATTGTAAAGGCCCAGGATCTTGCTGAAAGATTTGAAATCAGTTTGCGGACCGTCTACCGGGATATGAACACGCTGGCAGAAGCTGGCGTGCCCATTATCGGTGAGGCCGGTGTGGGATATTCGATCATGGATGGCTACCGCCTGCCCCCGGTGATGTTTACGAAGGAGGAGGCCCGGACTTTTATCACGGCTGAGAAGCTGATGGAAAAATTCACGGATGCGTCCACCAAATCGCACCATCAGTCAGCGATGTTTAAAATAAAATCTGTATTGAAAAGTGCAGATAAAAATTTGCTGGAAGATATGGAACAGCATATCGAAGTGCGGCAACAGCGCGAGGCGTTTAATCCTACGCTTAACAATACGCTTGAAATATTGTTAAAAGGAATTTCTGAAAAAAAGGTAATCCGGTTGCAGTATTCGGCATTTAATACCGATGACATTACAAGCCGCGAAATCGAACCTATCGGGATATATCATGAGCACAATTATTGGTATGTCGTCGCATTTTGTTTGCTCCGGGATAGTTACAGAAACTTTCGCTGTGACCGTATGTCAAAAATTGAGCTGACAGAAACGACTTTTGGCAGACAACACGCATCGCTTAAAGAGCATCTTGACAGCGTACCAAAACTTGAAAATCTGCAACTTGTCGTTCTCAGAGTAAAAAAACATATACTGCGTTACATTCAGGAACAAAAGTATTATTACGGATTTGTTTCCGAAAAGAAAATCGGGAACGAATATGAGATTACTTTCCTAAGTGCGTCTCTCGATGGCTTCGCGAGATGGTTTGTGATGTTTGCAGAATTCGCCGTCATTTTACAACCTTCTGATCTCTCTGATCATATAGAAAAACGGCTTACGTTTCTTTTAAACAATATCAAAAATTCCTGAAACGCTACTGACATACTGCTGTCATAGTCTTGCATTTAATTTGTAATGTACTAAAACGGAAACAATCATGTCAAGGGAATCAGCAGAATTATCACTGGAAAGTAGCCTTAACTATTTGACATCCAACATTGCTTCGTACAACTATTGGGCTAACAAAACAATTGTGGAATGGCTTGAAAATAAGTCGTCCGAGTTGATCGGGAAAGAAATTACGTCAAGTTTTCCCACATTGGAACAAACTCTTGCACATATTCAGGAGAACAAAACGGCTGGATTTCAATCATAAAGGGAATTTGAACCCGAAAAAACAGTGGAATGTAGCATCAAAACAATTTCCAATGAATAATTCGATCGAACAAAAAAATATCATGCACATCCGGGAAAGCTTTTCCAGTATCGCCAGGGATAGCCGGCCAGCTCGCCATACGTTATAAATTAATCAGGAAGTTTTGAACTAAATATTCCTTATTACTTTTTTATGGAGATATAATCTTCATAATCTGATGGAAAAACGTACCAATAAATACCGTCTTCAGCTTGAATATCTTTCGAGTGCGAAAGGCGAAACTGAGCTTCCCGAAGCACTGAATATTCAATTCGACAACCACGATAACCTATTCCAGATCATTGAAATTTTAAAAGAAAAAAATCCTTTTGAAGTTCAGGAACAGGCAGTTGAATTTGCAATCGGTTTGAAGATGTTCAGCGAAATTATGATTAAAAACAAAAGCAATCCGCTGTTCGAGGAGCTGCTTCCGGCTTTCGGGGTTTTTATGAAGAAGCTGAAATCTTTATAGTTTTAAAATAAAATTGGTTTGTTTTATCTTCAAGGCAGCCAATTTTTTTCTCACCTATGCTCAAACTCTTGCCCAGAACTTTAATTTCAATCTGCATCATTTTAGCGGTAATATCCTGCCGTAACGCAAATGTTGTCACGCACTTAAAACCTAATGTTTCGAGCCAATACTGCGCTCCTACGGGCCTTTACAGTTATAATCCTGATTTTCTGCCACGTACCAACACAGATTCCGTTTTGGCAAATAGCAAGGCACTGTCGGCTAAAATGTCGACCCACGATATTTTAATGGCTAACGCAACAGGAACGCTTTCTCTGGCCAACCAACTGCTCGCTGCTAAATCAGATTCCTCTGTGAAAGGAAGACTCAAACTTCTGGAAATCAGCGGCCGTATCCAGAATCATCTGTTGCTGTTGACAACTGAAATCTCCGGAATTGCGGCCGAACTTGATTGTGAAGGTGAGCGTGCAGATCTGTTTGCCAATTATCTTGATAACATAAACGATAAGAAAACAGCACGACTTACAGGAGCTTCTATCGTGATCGGAGCATTGGCGACAGTGGCGGCGGTGGCTGTCAGTAATAATTCGGCCCAAAATGTGATCAGTATCACCGGCGGGCTTGTTTCTGCCGGTCTTGGAATCCTCACTATTAAACCTGCCGGCAAGAAAATTAACTATGTTCACGATCGGAATGTGTTGGAAGATATCTGGTTTGAGCCTGAAAAATCATCTGTTTATTCGCCTTTTATCTGGTACATTTTAAAGGAAAAACATTTCAGCAACAGTCAAAAGGAGCCACTTGTACAGACTATCAAAGCAAGGTGGAAAAAATTTGAACTGGACAAAGATATGGACGATAAAACTGTGCAACTGCTCTTTAAAAAGGGCGGAGTGTATGATGCCGACAAACTGCATACACGGGCTACTATGCTCAATCAGCTGCAATCCACTATCCGGTCTATTAATCAGGATATGCAAGGGTTGATTTCTGCACTAAACCTTATACACTACGAAAAGTAAACCCTGAACTGGATGAAAAATATTCAAATACTGGCCATTTCAGGAAGTTTGCGAAGCAATTCGTCCAATACTGCCATTTTACATGCTGTTGCAAACCTTGCACCAGAAAATGTTATCATTCAACAATTTGAGGGCCTGGGCAACTTTCCGCATTTCAGTCCTGGCATAGATGAAAATAACAGTTTTATAACAGACTTTCGCAGGAAAATTGAAGCAGCCGATGGCGTAATAATCTGTACTCCGGAATATGCCTTCGGTGTTCCCGGTGTTTTAAAAAATGCGCTGGACTGGATTGTTTCGACTGGTGAATTAAATGGAAAACCAGTTGCTGCGATCAGTGCTTCACCGTTAAATAGTGGTGGCGATAAGGCGCTGGCTTCCCTCCTCCTAACCCTGACTGCGCTCGGTATTACCAAAAATGAGTCTTCTTCCTTATCTATTCCAAATATTAAAAGTAAACTCGACGCAACCGGTACTATTACTGACGAACAATTGACAGAATCATTAACCAGGATTCTAGATAACCTTCTTAATCTGATTGAATCACATAAAACAATTTCCTGATTTTTCATCAGACAAATGCAGATTGAATTGTCTTCAACAAAAGACTACAATTTCTATATACTTAATCTGGTTTATTGTTACATTTGACAAATTTCAATGTATTTAAAGTACGAATGAATCTACAAAGGATCTGATTTTACCAAACGTTAAGCAAGCAACTTACTCTCCATAATGCAGTCAATAATTGTCCAACTAAAAAAACATTGTTATGTCGGCATTACAAAACAGTTCGGTTTTCAGGGAAGTTTTATCAGCAAACAAAGAGTATTCTTCGAATTTTGGTGACAAATCAAAATTAACAATCCCACCTGCAAGGCAATTTGCGATCCTGACCTGCATGGACGCGCGCCTCGACCCGGCACAATACGCTGGTTTATCAGAAGGCGATGCACACGTGATCCGAAACGCAGGCGGCCGGGCGAGTGACGATGCGATTCGCTCACTGATTATTTCACACAAACTTTTAGGAACAAAAGAATGGTTTGTGATTCACCATACCGACTGCGGTATGGCACTTTTCACAGATCAGATTATTCGGGACTTGCTTTCAAAAAGCCTCAAAACAGCTACCATTGATGAAAATGGCTGGCGTAATATTGAAGAAGAAGGCGGCTCAGACGAGGCTCGTTTCATTCCTTTTCTTACGTTCACAAACCTGGAAGAAAGTGTTATCGAGGATGTGAAAAGAATAAAATCCCATCCGCTGGTACCAAAAGATATCCCGATATACGGATTTATTTATGACGTAAAATCGGGACAACTAATTGAAGTAAAGGAAGCAATTGAGGTAGGTGCTATTTAAATTTTCAATGTAAACGGGCCTGACTGCCTTAATCTCAACTGGCAATCAGGCACGTTTCAAGTTAAACAGACATCACAAATTTTCCAGGAAAGGAATACTTGGAGCGAAGAAGTATTCTCCGCCTTTCATCGTTACAAACTGTTCGACAGTCAAGGGCGTCCTGCTGGCAGCACCGTAACTGGAAGGAAAGTTATACGTTCTTGGTGGCGGATTTGTAACATGTGGATGCCCGATAATGATATCAACGCCCGTGTCCTGAGGCGTTGAAATCGGTGGAAAAGACGCGTTGTTTGCCCATGCATTCTGTATAAATTCAAATTGGTTTTCGATGCTTTTTTGGTAACTCATAAAAAGCAGCCCCACTCCGCCAGTCGGCATTTGAGCATGAATAGGATCAAGAGCAGTGTCCACATTGCGATGCCCAAAAGGTATTCCCCTCCGTGCCATAATATGGCCTTTGTGATCAGCGCCGTCAAAAAAATCGTGTCGGGGATTGGTCTTTCTGATATGTGCAAAATGAGGACATTTTCCGCCGCTCGGGTCTGAGGAATAGTCGAAATTATTGTAACCTCCACTATTTATCATCCCTTCTTCATCCGTCAAAACCACCGGCGATCCATCTTCGAACCTTCCCACGATATAAGCCCCACCTAATTCGCCCAATCCGAGATTTTCTTCGGCCTCTTTAAATTCCCTTACATTTTGTTCCAGTTTTCTAAATACAAAATAACTTCCAAAAGAGTTATTGCCCACATTGTAAGGATCCTCGATCAATACCAGGTCAGAATCCGCCGTTGGATCAAACGGCGCAGTTCCCAAGTTTATTATGCCGTGATCCGCCATGTAATCGTCGACCTCATCTTTAAGAAATAACGGCTGACTTACTCCGTCAACATAACCAAAATGCTCCAAGCCATCTCCATTAGCATTCCGGATGGCATTTCCGTACTCAACAGTATTTATTTCTGCAAAGAATTCCAGCTTAACCAAAAGCTCTTTCGCGAGCTTGCCCATTTTTAAGGGGTCGTCATCTGCAATCAGTAACATAGCATGAATCTCACCGGCAAGGCCCTCTTCCCAAAAACCCGTGTCCGGATCCTGATTTACATCCAGCCTGTTTTTCATTCCGGCGCTAAAAGCTGCATCTTCAAACCGTTCGTCTACATCGTCAAAACCAAGATATCTGTATCCATCGGGGGTTAAATAAAAAGAGCAAAATATACTCCCGGGTGTCTTATGCTTTTTATAAAGATCCCGCTCTTTCAATTGTAATCTAAAACTGGTGAGGTTTTCCTCCGTAAGAGTTTTTATCCAGTCTCTTACATCCTCCTCATAACCTTCTTTAAAGCGCATAAAGATATGCGTCGTGTGATCTCTGCCATGACCTTTTAAAATATTACCTTGTAACTTTTTTAAAAAATCGTCCTGCGCAAAATCTCTTTGATCGATTAATTTCATTGGAATTAAAAGTTTATGGTGATCATTATGTAGAATGCCAGGCTAACAAAGATTTTGGCTCGAAAACTTTGATCCTGTTAGCTTGATTATTTAGTCGAGATAAAGAACTTCCAGGCAAACAAAAATTTCACACACAACCATTTAATTATCAAACATTTAAGTAACTATCAAGCACAAAAAAGGGTAACTTACTTCCAAGTCACCCTTTCATTCGACAAAAAAATTCTACTCGGTAATACCTTCAAGTGCAAACATAAAAGCATACTGCAGGGCAATCTCTTTTAGGTATTCAAAACGACCCGACGCACCGCCGTGCCCTGCTTCCATGTTTGTCTTCAAAAGGAGAATATTTTCGTCGGTTTTATGAGTACGAAGTCTGGCAACCCATTTTGCCGGCTCAAAATACTGAACCTGGCTATCGTGCAAACCTGTCGTCACGAGCATGTTCGGATAGTCTTTTTTCTCGACGTTATCGTATGGCGAATAAGATTTCATGTATTCATAAGAATCCTGATTTTTAGGATTCCCCCATTCGTCAAATTCATTGGTTGTCAGCGGTATACTTTCGTCAAGCATGGTTGTAACCACATCTACAAACGGAACATCTGCCAAAACTCCCCGCCATAAATCAGGTCTTAAATTTGCTATGGCCCCCATCAATAAACCTCCCGCACTTCCACCTTCTGCAAAGAGGTGCTGAGGTGTTGTATATTTTTCGGCAATCAGGAATTCTGCGCTGCTTATAAAATCAGCAAAAGTATTTTTCTTCTTAAACAATTTTCCGTCTTCATACCACTGACGGCCCATTTCCTGTCCGCCGCGAACGTGTGCAATTGCAAAAATAAATCCTCTGTTTAGCAGACTTAAACGGTTGGTACTGAAACCTGCGTCCATACTGTTTCCGTAGGAACCGTAAGCGTATAATAACAACGGAGCATTTCCATTCAGGGAAATCCCTTTTTTGTAAACCAAAGAAATCGGAATCTTTAAACCGTCGTGCGATGCGGCATACAACCTTTCTGTCAAATAAAGTTCCGGATCGTAGCCGCCCACAACTTCCTGCCTTTTCAATAATTCTTTGTCCTTCGAAACCATATCGTAATCGTAGGTCGATCCTGGTGTAGTCAAAGAAGTGTAATAATAGCGCAAGGTTTTGCTCGTATATTCAGGGTTTGAGCCAACATAAGCAGCATAAGCCGGTTCGCCAAAATCTACATAATGTTCAGCTTTGGTCTCGTCTACCCGGATGCGAAGTTGCAATAAACCATTTCTTCGTTCTGTCACTACTAGAAATTTTTCAAATACTTCAATGCCCTCGATCAGGACGTCAGCACTTGCAGGAATAACTTCTTTCCAGTTTTCGACACCGGTTTTGTCAAGCGGGGTTTCCATCAATTTGAAGTTAAGCGCATCCTGATTGGTCACAATCAGAAATTTATCATTCTGATGGTCAACATCATAGATAACATCTTTAATCCGTGGCTGGAAAACTTCAAAATTGCCTTCTGGAAGATCAGCATTTAAAATAAAGTATTCAGACGAAACCGTTGCAGAAGAAGCAATCATGATATACCTGCCGGATTTTGTTTTGCCGACGCCGATGTAATTACTGTTGTCTTCCTCTTTGTAAACAACTACATCACTATCAGAATCTTGCCCAAGCGTATGGCGTTTAATTTCCTCGCTGAGGAGTGTCTTTGGATTCGTGGCTGTATAAAACAACGTAGCGTTGTCATTCCCCCAGACGGAGCCTCCGCTGGTAGGAAAAATGGAATCAGGGAAGATTTCGCCTGTTTCAAGATTTTTGATATAAATCGTATATTGTCTGCGTGATACTGTGTCTACACCATACGCAAGCAATTTATTATCCGGACTGATGTTGAAGCCAGTTGCGGAATAATATGGATAATCTTTCGCAAGCGCATCGACGTCTAAAAGAATCTCTTCCGCTGCATCCAGGGTTTCTCTTTTTCTGCAATATTTATAATACTGCTGCCCTTCCTCGCTTCTTGTGTAATAAAAATATCCGTTTTTAAACACTGGCACAGATTCATCCTTTTCCTTAATACGACCTTTCATTTCAGCAAACAAATCAGCTTGAAACTGGCTTGTCCCTTTCATCATGGCTTCCGTGTAGGTGTTTTCCTCATTCAGGTACTCAACTACCTTTTCACTATCAGGACCTTCACTGAAAAAATCTGCCATCCAGTAATATTCGTCGATGCGCACGTCGCCATGCATTCCGGTATCGTAAGGTTTTTGCTCAGCAACGGGTGGCTGTGCGGCGGGCCAGTTATATGTTTTACTCACTTAAATAAAGTTTACTTCAAAAATAGACAACGGCGAAAATGACCAAAAAAATTCAGAATTTTTCATTTTTTGCACCTGCTAAAAAAGAAAGACTGCCGGCTCTTAAAAAGAACCGGCAGTCTTTTATAAAATATTCCAACAAGTATGCTGTATCAATCCTGGATATCAAACAATACCTTCGCTTCTTCGTAAGTTAATTTTTCATAGTTCATACGGATCGCCTGACCGCCTGGAATGACTACATAACGAAACTGGTAAGCCGTTGAAGGATCAACGGTTGCTGCGATAGGCGTTGACCAGATTCGAAGCGTGTTAACAGAAAGGGTGTAATCTATATATTCCTCAGTAAACTGGGATTTTAAACTGATCGGTAGCTGGCGGACATAATTGTCGGAAGTATTCACTTTTGCATATACCAAAACGACACCTTTATCCAGTATATCCTGCGTAATTCTTGGCGCAGCCACATCGATATAAGAGCGAAGTAAACTGTTATATGTCGTTTTGCTCCAAGTACCTGCCGCTGCCCAACTTGAATAGAATACATTTGCGGTCCCTGCCGGCCCAGTCGCGCCTGCAGGCCCGGTTGCTCCTGGCGTGCTTACTCCCGCCGGGCCCGCAGGACCTTCGGGACCTTTACAAGCCTGCATAAATACTAAACTGATTAATAAGATGGCTAGGGTAAATTGTTTTTTCATTGCGCTCATTTCTCTTTTACTAATGTTTTTCCATTGAAAAATAAGGCGAAGATGCTGATTTGAACGGTCATAAGCAAAAAATGACTTTGAATTAGCCCGAAGTTAGCCAGAAAATAGGCAGGGTTACATTATCTTTGGTTTTCGTTTACAAAAAAATCTTATGGAGAAACCCACCCAAAAGCTATTTTTACTCGACGCCATGGCGTTGATTTACCGTGCTCATTTTGCTTTTATAAAAGCGCCCAGAATCACATCCAAAGGACTGAATACCAGTGCCGTATTTGGATTCACAAACACCCTTCTGGAAGTTTTACAAAAAGAAAAACCAACGCACATCGGTGTAGCTTTTGATACTTCCGCACCTACATTCCGGCATATAGAATATCCAGCTTACAAGGCACAGCGTGAGGCGCAGCCTGAGGACATTACGGTTGCAATTCCATACGTCAAAAAATTACTGGAAGCCATGTGCATCCCGATTTTGATAATGGATGGTTTTGAAGCCGATGATATTATTGGAACAATTGCAAAAGAAGCTTCCAAAGCTGGCTTTGAGGTGTTTATGATGACACCCGATAAAGATTTCGGTCAGCTTGTGGAAGAACACGTGCATATCTATAAGCCTGCCTTCATGGGCAAAGGCGCAGAAAAACTGGGGATTAACGAAGTATTGGACCGCTGGCAAATTAAACGTATTGATCAGGTAATTGATATGCTCGGTTTGATGGGTGATGCCGTCGACAATATTCCCGGCATTCCCGGTGTCGGAGAAAAAACTGCACAAAAGCTTATTGCTGAATACGATACGATCGAAAATCTGATCGTTCATGCAGAAGAGATTAAGGGTAAGCTGGGCGAAAAAGTCCGCGAGTTTTCGGCGCAGGCAATTTTGAGCAAGCAACTGGCCACGATTGATATTAATGTTCCGGTTCCTTTTGATGCCGAAGATCTGACGATCTGCGGCGCAAACCGGGACAAGGTCAACGCGCTTTTTGATGAACTCGAATTTAAAACGCTGCGTCAGAGAATTTTAGGCAGCGATGCTCCGGCTACGTCGACGCCGGCACCGCAGGTCAAAGTGGTTGATAAAAAAGGGCAGTATGATTTATTTGGAAATCCGACAGCCACCGAAGTTTCTGTTCCGACACAACAGGATCGCGATATATCCAATTTCGAATCGTCTGGTGAAATTGGTGAAGAAGCTGAAATAATCAGTGCCCCGCGTAAAACGATAGACAATACTTTCCATCGCTACCACACGGTTGACACGCCTGAAACGATGAAAAGTCTGGCTCATTATCTGAGCTTGCAAAGCGCGTTTTGTTTTGATACGGAAACCACTGCGCTGGAAACGATTGATGCCGATTTGGTTGGACTTTCTTTTTCCTACATTCCTGGTGAAGCATTTTACGTTCCGGTTCCAGCCGATAAGGAACAAGCGCAGGAAATTGTAGAATATTTTAGAGAAGTATTTGAAAATGAATCCATTGAAAAGATAGCACAGAATGTCAAGTATGACATTCTTGTTTTGAAAAATTACAATATTGAGGTAAAAGGAAAACTGCATGATACCATGCTGGCACATTATCTGCTCGAACCGGATAAACGCCATGGTATGGACATCTTGGCTGAAACTTATTTGAACTATGAGCCCGTATCGATTACTTCTTTGATTGGTAAAAAAGGAGTAAAACAGGGCAACATGCGTGACGTTTCTATTCCGGAAGCAACACAATATGCCGGAGAAGATGCAGATATCACTTTACAGCTTCATAAAATTTTCACGAAGGAACTGCCGAAATACAATGCGCAAAAACTATTTGAAAAAGTAGAAATGCCGCTGGTTCAAGTACTTGCTTCGATGGAAAATACCGGCGTAAGACTTGATTCGAACGCTCTGGCAGAAATGTCGCAGGTTTTGGAAGGGGATTTGCGAAAAACCGAATCAGAGATTTTCGAAATTGCGGGACAGTCTTTTAATATAGGTTCTCCAAAGCAATTGGGCGAGGTTCTTTTCGATAAAATGAAACTGATCGATAAGCCTAAAAAAACAAAAACGGGTCAGTATGCCACGGGTGAAGAAATTTTGTCGGAATTGGAAGGTCAGTTCGAAATTGCCCGGAAAATTCTTGATTACCGTGAATTGCAAAAATTAAAGTCAACTTATGTCGACGCGCTGCCAACGTTGGTAAGCCCGCGTACAGGCCGTATACATACATCTTACAATCAGGCAGTTGCAGCAACCGGACGTTTGAGTTCTACGAATCCAAACCTTCAGAATATTCCGATCCGCACACCGCGCGGCAGAGAGATCAGAAAAGCATTCATTCCGGATAACGAAGATTTTCAAATTCTTTCGGCGGATTACTCCCAAATAGAATTGCGTATCATGGCTGCTTTCAGCGAAGATGCGAGTATGATCGAAGCGTTTAATCAGGGACGCGATATCCATGCAACAACAGCGAGCAAGGTTTTCAAAGTAGAACTTCCCGAAGTTACCTCTGACATGAGGAGAAAAGCAAAAATGGTCAATTTCGGTATCATTTACGGGATTTCTGCATTTGGTCTGGGACAGCGTTTATCGATTCCCCGTGGTGAAGCAAGTGAAATCATCAGGGCATATTTTGAAGAATTTCCTGCGGTGAAACGTTATATGGACAAGGTTATTTTTGACGCACGTGATCAACATTACGTTGAAACGATCCTGGGACGAAGAAGATATCTTCCGGATATTAATTCCAGAAACCAGACTAACAGAGGTTTCGCAGAACGAAACGCCATCAACGCACCCATACAAGGTTCAGCGGCAGATATGATTAAGGTCGCTATGATAAATATTCATGATTTTATAAAACAGGAAAAACTTCGTTCCCGTATGATTCTGCAAGTGCATGATGAATTGGTCTTTGATGTGCATCGTGATGAAATAAGTTTGATCAAAGAAAAAGTGGATGAGCTGATGCGCACTGCGATTCCATTGCAGGTCAAAATGGAAACAGGAATTGGTATCGGGGCCAACTGGCTTGAAGCGCATTGACACAAAAATGTAAAACGCAACAAAAAATGTCCGGCCAAATGGCCGGACATTTTTTGTTGGAATAGTTATCTGAAACTAAAAAATTGCCTGTTCTTATTTTGATATCCAGATGGCATCATTGATATCATCTTTACCCGAAAATTGTCTGTCAATCGCAGTTTTATAATTATCAGGATTGTAGGTTCTCTCCGATGTCGGATATTGCCAGCGAACCGCGATACGGCCAGAGTTTCCGGTTCCTACACCAGTCAGAAATTTCGGAAATCCGGTCCGTCTGAAATTGAAATATGCTTCACTTCCAGAGTTCATAAAAAATGCCAGATACTTCTGCGTTATAATCTGTTCCAAACCCGCTGATGTATTTCCATTGTATCTGACCAGAGGCTGCCCATAGTAAGAATCGAAGCTAAAATCTACATTGTAAGTCACGAAATCAGCCGCATCACGTCCGCCTGTTTTCGAATAGCGCATCGCATTAGATCCTTCTTTGATACCATAAAATTCCATCGAAGCCTTGATCCCTTTTTGATACCAGCTCTCGGCATTTCCTGTCGCCCATCCACGATTTATTCCTTCTGCGATATTAAAACACATTTCAGGATAGCCAACGATGAAAACATTTTCTCCTGAATAATTAGAATAATAACGCGAGCGACTTTGGAACGAATAAGCACCCGGAGCAAAGCCTGAACCATTGTCAATCCCGGCCTTGGCGGACATATCGGCCAAATCCTCACCAGAACTCGCACCCACAAAAGCGGTGTAATCCGACGGTAATTTCCCGGATTTCAGCTGTGCGCCAGCCGGTTCCGTTGTTACCATAACTCGTGGATCTTTGCGTTCTGACAATAGACCGACATAGGTTGCCGCCATATTTTGACGTGTGGCATCAAAGCCGAAATTGTCGGGATTGGAAGGATATTTATTGTAATTATTCGAAACAAATTCCAGATTATCTGCCATCCCTTCCGGCAAAGGATATTTTGTCGGATTTGATAAGATTTCTGCAAACTGAGTTTTCACATTCAATCCGGCCTCCGACTCCTTTTTACTCAAACGGATCAATATTCTCAAACGAAACGCATTTATAACTTTTTGCCACTTCGCCAGTTTTCCTGAAAAATAGAAGTCACCTTGAACGTCCGTTTCTCCTTTTGCAATTAATGAGGATATTTCACTGTTTGATTCATCAAGCCATTTTAATATCTGAATATAGATATCCTTTTGCGAGTCATACTTCGGCTCAAGATTTTCTCTGCCGAGCAGCGCCTCGGTCATAGGAAGATCGCCCGCCCGCGCAGACATCTGATCCATCAGAAATGCCCTGAAAAATTTGCCAAGCGCACTATATCCGTTCACATCCGCAGCACCCGTTTTCTTATGTTCCAGTTCCATCTGAACCACATTTTTCAATGTCGAATAATGGCTGGTAAACGACGACCACTGGTATTCGTTGTTCCCGTAATAATTGTAATTGATCGCGTAGAACTGATTCCAGCGCATTTCGGAACTGAATGGCTTTCCTGTGTTATTGTACACATCCCATTCGATTCCCTGCAAGATTAAGGAAGCAGGTGCTGTCGTCGCACGGTTTGGGTCCACTTCCAGTTCCTCAAAACTTTTTTCACAACTCGTCAGCGATAAGGCGGCGAACGTAAAAAGTCCTGCTAATAATTTATGACAACGCATATATTAATAATTTAAAAATCAATGGCTTAATTAAAATGTAAGATTCACATTAACACCGTAACGGCGCATGGAAGGTGTTTGCGGACTGGATTCACCACCGGATATGTACTGATTTAAATCTATATCCTTCTTTTCAGCAAAATAAAGCAGATTTCTTCCTACCAGAGAAAGAGACGCACCACGAAGAATTTTAGAATTTGCAAGCCACGTAGAAGGGATTGAGTAACCGATCACCACCTCGCGAAGCATGGCAAATGAACGGCTCATCAGGTTACCTTCCTCCGTATTGTAATAGCGGCTCACCCAGTCCTGTACATATTGCTTCGTCGTATTTGGCTTGAACTGCAATTCATCCATATTCGTAATTTTGCCATCCGTATCGAAGTTAAGTGCCTTTCCATTACTCACCTGAACTCCTTCGCCCAGATAGTTTTTGCTGTCTGTGGAACCACTTTTAAACCCTTCCCAATCTTTCAGACGAGCTTCACCAAAGGCGCCTTTTGCCAATTCTGCATTACGTCCTCCACGAAAAGTTTGTTTCTGAACATAATTGGAAATGACTCCTCCGATACGACCATCGACCTGAAAACTAAGACTCACGTTTTTATATGCAAACTTGTTATTGATACCGAAAACAAATTTTGGATTGGTATAACCCAGAAATTGGTTAACCGGCAGATAAATCGGTCTTCCTGATTCATCGTTAATAATTTGTCCGTCGCTCGTTTTAGCAAAAGCACGTCCATAAAACTTATCCAGGCGATCGCCTTCTTTCAGGAAAGTTTCATAATTGGTTACTCCCGGATAAATCGTTTTCAACACTTCCTTATAAGTTGAATAATTAGCAACGACATCCCAGTTCAAACCCGTTGCGCTTTTCAGTGGCGAGCCTGTTAGTGCAATTTCCCATCCGGTTTTTTGCGTGTTGATACCGTTTACCAAAAACGAACTGTAACCTGTTGTGGTGGAAATTGGCAATGGGTAAATTCTCGGCCCTTCATCTGAAATGAAATAGGTAACGTCCAATCCGATACGGTTTTTCAACACTCTGACATCCAGCCCTAGCTCAGTCTGAGAAGTTGTACTCGGTTTGATTGCAGGATTATTCAAAGTATTGGTAAAATAAGCCGCAGGCGTGTTATTGTAAGAAAAAGGAGTCGAATACACAGCCGCATTCTGGTAACTCGGACCACCATACGGAGCAAAATACTGATCGCCATAACCCAAAGGATTCGCGTCGCCCAATGCCGGAGTTGTTCCGATTGTTGCGCTTGTCAGACCGTCTTTTACATTAGCATAGGAAGCACGCAGCTTCAGGAACGATACCACTTCCGGTACAGGGATGTAATCTGAAAGTATCGTCGATGCGGCCACAGACGGATAGAAGAAAGTATTGCTTCCGGCGGGTAATGTTGACAGCTTGTCAACACGTCCCGTTGTCGAAACTGTAAAATAATCCTTGAAAGAGAAATCAGCTGAATAATATGCTGAGTTCACACGCATATCCGACGCGAAATTCGAGGTGCGGACTGGCCGGTATGAATTGTTAAAATTGTAAAGTCCGGGAACATTCAGATAATCTGTTGAGCCGTACTGGGAATTATATGAAAAATTACGAAGGTTTCCACCTGCCCAGATTTTCGCATTAAATCCTGTAAAGAGATCTTTATCAAACTTTACGAGTATATCGGTATTGTTTTCGAACAGGTTCCGGCGATCTTCTCGGTAATCACCTCTTGCTTCTTCCCGGCCATACGATGTCGCCGAATAGGGCATCTTTTCATTTCTGAACAAATTCCATGTTGTCACCTGCGTTCTTAACGAAGCTTCCATGAAATCGTTGATTTTGTATGTCATTGCTGCCTGCCCGATAATATCCGTTTTCTGATGACCGCGCAGCCATTCGTAACTCATGAAATAGGGGTTATTATAGCGCTGGTATTCCGCATAGATCTGCTGCACACCTTCTTTGCCTGGCTGCCAGTAGTTGCGCATATCGTCCACATTCCAGTCGGCACCAGCCCAGAATACCATGTTGTAAATGATCGAGTTAGGCCCATAATTCACGTCCGGAATATTTGGAGAATATTGCCGGTTATATTGCAAACTTGATTCAAATTTCCAGCGATCCGAGAATTTGTAATCGGCAGTAATATTGAAATTCGTGATATTTAGTTTCGTATTTGGGACAATCCCTTTCTGGTAAATATTCGAAACGGAAAAACGGATGTTATGCTTTTCACCAGACGCTGAAACGGATACATTGTTGGTCGATAAAATACCCGGTTCCAGAAAACGCTTCAAATTATCCTTACCGCGATTTATCCAGGGTGTCGGCGAACGCACTTTTGTTACAGGATCAACCGGACTGTCATATTGAGTAATTAACTGCCCTTCAAATCTTGGCCCCCAGCCGCCGTCATAATCTCCATCATTTAAACCACCGCCCTTTCCGTCCACGAAAGCGTAACGACCGTGATCACCAGGGCCATATTCATCCTGCACTTTCGGAATTGAATAAAATCCTTTATCCATCATGGTGGAAGAGTTGAAATCGACGGAGAATCCGCGCTTGTCTTTTGTTCCGCGTTTTGTCGTAATCAGAATGGCTCCGTTTTTTCCTCTGAATCCATATAAGGCAGAAGCGCTGGCACCTTTCAAAACCGAATACGTTTCGATGTCATCAGGACTAACGTTCCAGGTATCCGAATTTACCGGAACACCATCTACGACGAAAAGAACATCGGTATTCCCTCGTAAATTAATATTTGGTCTTCTTAATAATTCCGGACTTGCGCCGATGGTAAGGCCTGCTACTTTTCCAGCCAAAGCATTGATAGCATTCGGCTCGCGGGCTTTCACGGTGGAAGCGCCGTCAACAGTCTGAATCGCTACACCGATTCTTCTCACGTCTTTTTTGATACCCAGGGCAGTAACGACTACCTCGTTGAGCTGACGATGGTCAACACTTAACACGACATCAATAACTGAACGCCCATTCAGCGCAACTTCCTCGGAGGCAAAACCCACAAAAGAAAAAATCAGGGTCGCGTTTGCGTCAGGGACAGCGAGTTCATAAAAACCATCCGCATTAGAACCCGTGCCGATGCTTGAATTTTTGACAATAATGCTTGCGCCGGGAATAGATTCTCCCGTTGCTTTGTCGGTAATTTTCCCTTTGACTGTTGTTTGTCCGATAGCCTGTAAAGACCATAGAAACAGCACAGAAAGGAATACCGACCGAAGATTGGTACACAAATGGATCATAAATGTTTGGTTTACATTTGAAAGATCAAAAGTAATCCGGCTACATTAACCCAATGTTTGACAAATGTTAAGTATATGTAAACTTATAGAAGGATGTAGGAGTAAATAGAATATTTGTTAAAAACACTGCTCAGATATCCAGAAAGCCAAAAATTATAACTTATAATACAATTTCTATACTTTAATTCATGTTACTCCGAGTTTACAATTTTATAGTTTTAGATCGCTGGACTTTGAAAGTAAATCAAAAATCGTTTTCCAGTTTTGGTAGAAGCATTTTGGAAATTGCAGCCAGGTTTGACGTTAAAAGTTATATTTTTTTTAAGATAAATTCTCAGCATACTTGTAGGCGCTTCCTGTATTCAGCAGCAAAATCGTATCATCCGGACTAATCAGTTTATTTGCTATTGCTTTATTCATAGCAGGGACCAGAGCGCCACCTTCCGGAGCCACAAACAAACCTTCTTTTCTGGCAAGCATTTTCACGCCGTCCGATAACTCATCTTCCGAAACCGAAATGGCAAAGCCATTTGATTCTGAGAGCACTTCAAGAATTTGTCGCTCCGCAAAAGGAGACGGAACAGCCAATCCATTCGCCATAGAAGGTTTAGCCTGGTAATCAGATGCATTTCTATGTTTTCCTTCAAAAGACCAAACCATAGGCTGACAGTTTTCCGTTTGCACAGCGACAAGTTTGGGGAATTTACCGGAAATCCATCCCGCAGCTTTCATTTCATGAAATGCTTTCCAAAGACCGATAAGACCAGTTCCTCCACCAGTCGGATAAAAAATTACGTCCGGCAATGTCCAGTTCATTTGCTCGGCAATTTCAAAACCCATCGTTTTTTTTCCTTCCAGACGATATGGCTCTTTCATGGTTGACACATCAAAATATCCATTTTCAGCTTTAATCTGAGCGACGAGCTTGCCGCAGTCGTTGATCAAACCGTCTACCAAAATAAGCTCGGCGCCGAAGTAACGGCATTCCTTTTTGAAGATTTCCGGCGTAAGACGCGGCATCACGACGGTCACTTCAATATTTGCCTTTGCGCAGTAAGCAGCCAGTGCGCCTCCCGCGTTTCCGGCAGTTGGCACAATACACTTTGTTATACCCAGCTCTTTCATTTTGGAAACAGCAACAGCCTGTCCACGCGCTTTAAAAGAACCTGTCGGGTTCAGGGATTCGTCTTTCAGTAACAATTTATTGACACCGGTAACTTTTGCAAGATTATCAAGTGACAGAAAAGGCGTCATGCCTTCACCCAGCGTCACTACGCTGGCCGGGTCAAGAACGGGAAGAAATTCAAAATATCGCCATAAAGATGATTCGCGATCTTTCAGAATTGTTTTGTCAACTGGCTGCGAGAAATCGTACTTTGCATATAACGGTGCTTTCCAGCCCTCTTTTTCATTGGCACAGAATGTCTGGATCTCTTTATGGTCGAATTTTTCCTTGCTGACTGCACATTCAAGATGTGTTATATGGGATGTCAAACTGACGATACTTTTCATATTTCGTGGCGTTGCTTTTCCGCAAAAGTATCGACAGCCGTATAGCAAAACCAATGCTATTTTACTATACGCTATAACATCACGTTATGACCTTGCAAGGCAAAGCGGACAAAAGCCTGGGCAAAAGGATCACTTTCGGAACCATGCCTTTGAATAAAAGAGAATTGTCTGCGGATAGTCAAACCTTCTATAAAAACCTGCTTTAATGCTCCTGATAAAAACTCTTTCTGAACCGAGCGTAAAGGAAGGAATCCCAGGCAGTTATCTACCAAAAGAAAGTTTTTCAAAGCTTCTGTCCCGCCCAGGGAAATATTGTTGCGAAGATCCGAGATCTTCATATTCACTTGTTCCAGCGCAGCCTTGACAGAGTCCAGCGTACCGGATCCACGTTCCCTTAAAGCAACCGGATAATTTTTCAATTCGTCGAGCGAGATCGAATCCCGATACCAGAGTTCACTTTTGGGTGAGCAAACGGCAACAACTTCGTCTGAAAGAAAGTAGCGGTAACTAACCGCGGTCGTTTTCGTCTGACCTTCGATAATTCCCAGGTCTATTTCATTATTCCCTAATGCTTTAAGAACGTTTTCCGAATTCCGGTTCAACAACGTAATCTTAACATTCGGGTGCCGCTGTCTAAAAGCAGATAAAATTTCAGGAATAATATAAAGCGCTACCGTTGTACTGGCTCCGAGACGGAGTTCTCCCTTCGCATTATATTCGTCCAGTTGCGTACTTAGCGCATAATCAAGCCGTATCTGAACTTCCTTGGCCAGCCGCAAATGATCCAGCAGCAAATTTCCCGGAACTGTAAGCTTGACACTATTCCCAACCCGTTCAAATAAACTGGTGTGATACTGTTCTTCCAAAGCCTTGATATGCCTGCTTATGGCGGGCTGGCTAAGATTTAAGACCTGACTCGCCCGTGTAAAACTAAGGTGATTGGCCACTTCAAAAAAGACTTCGTGCCGGAAAGATATCATGGGTGATTCGTATGGAACTGTTCAAAGATATTCGTTTTGACTTATTAAAAAGATCCCTGAGCGATTTTCCAACCTTTGACTTAGAATAATTGTCTTGTTTTTAGCTTTAACATAATTTAAAACGAAATACCTGTGAGACCCTTATACCTCTTTCTGATTCTGATACCCGCTCTTGCCGGATGCAAATCTGATAAAGATTTTTCGCCGGCGGAAATCTGGTCGGAAGGGTGTGTTACTTTCAAATCGGATGAAGACGAATATAAGCTTTCAGGAATGTGCTGTGAGTACGTCGTGATTTCCAAAATGAAATTAAAAAAGGACAATTCATTTTCCACTTCCGGGAGATATTTTACTTACACAGGCGCAGGTTACCAGGAAATTCCTGTGAACATACAAGGCAAATTGTCAGATGACCGAGGTTCACTGGATTTAAGCTATCAGTTCGATGGTACTAAAAAATCATTCGCTCTGAAAGCTGGCGGAGCGACAGCAGCGTGCCTTTGCGGATGCGACTAATTTGTAATACTTTTGGCATGTTCTGTCCTGGGTATAACTACGAAAAAATTGAGATTCTCCGCGCTTATATGTCTGTGTTTTATTTTACTATCTGCTTGTTCGCGCGAACAGCCTAAACAATTCACGATCGGATTTTCTCAATGCACCGGAGCGGACAACTGGCGAAAAACGATGCAGGAAAATATGCACCGGGAACTGTCATTCCATTCTGAGATTAATTTTTTAATGAAAGATGCGCAAGGGCAAAGCGCAAAACAAATCGGACAGATCAAGGAGCTGATCGACGCAAAAGTTGATTTATTAATCGTATCGCCCAATGAAGCAGAAAAAATTACTCCGATCGTTGAAAAGGCATATCAAAATAGAATTCCGGTTATTATTCTGGACAGAAGGACAATGTCTGATCAATACACGGCTTATGTTGGAGCGGAAAATATTGAAGTGGGCCATACCGCCGGAATTTATGCAAACACCGTTTTAAAGGGCAACGGCAATATTATAGAAATAAGTGAACTCCCTGGATCTTCGGCCGACATTGACAGACACAAAGGATTTGTTGAGACTATTGTCCGCTTTCCCGGGCTTCGTCTGATAGCCAAGCTTGACGGAAACTGGGATAAAAATTCGTTTGAAGAGCCCTTGACAAAGCTGCTAAAAAGCAATACACAGATCGATTTTATATATTGTCAGAATGACCGCCGCGCCATCAGTGCCTTCGGGATCTGCAAGAAATTAGGGTTAGAAAAGCGGATAAAAATAATTGGTGTCGATGGATTGAATGGAAAAAATGAAGGTATTGATCTGGTTTACCGGGATATTCTGAATGCTACCATTATTTATCCAACCGGCGGAGAGGAATCAATTCGTACCGCCATCAATATACTTTATAAACAACCTTTCAAACGTGAAAACCGCCTGCAAAGCACCTTGATTGATTCTTCCAACGTAAGGATCATGAAGCTGCAAAACGAAAAGGTAGTGGCACAACAAGAAGATATCGAAAGACGGCAAGCTAAAATTGAAGAGCAGAGGGCTATATCTGAAAATCAGGCGACTATCATCTACACGGTTTCTATAACCCTGGCGCTCGCTTTAATATTCGGGGCGTTGTCATTCTATTCTTTGCGTGAAAACAGAAAAATCAACAAAAAGCTTGAAAAACAAAACTGGGAAATTTCCAGTCAGAAAGACCAGATTTCCCAGTTAGCAGAAAATGCCAAGGTTGAGCATGAGGCCAAGCTGAAATTTTTCACCAATATTTCACACGAATTCAGGACTCCCCTGACGCTTATTCTGGCTCCTGTCGAAGACTTGCTGGACAATGGAAAAATCAAGGATAATCTCGTCAGGCAGGAGTTGAATCTGATTAAGAAAAATACTTTCCGCCTGTTACGCCTTGTTAATCAGCTGATGGATTTCCGTAAGATCGAAGGAAGTAAAATGGAAATCAGGGCCAGCGAGCAAAATCTTATCTCATTCTTGTCCGATATTATGGGATCCTTCGAAAAAATGGCGGCCAAAAGAAAAATCGATTTTCGACTGATTACCTCGGAGCCCCAGCTGAATGTCTGGTTTGACGTAAATATGCTGGATAAGGTAATTTTCAACCTACTTTCCAACGCTTTTAAATTTACAAAAGACCGTGGGCGTATATATATACACGTTAAAAGATCAGGCAATGAAAAAGTCGGAATCATCGTCGAGGACAACGGTGTAGGTATGACACAGGCCGAAGTCCAACACGTTTTCGAAATCTTTTATCAGGCGGAAGGAAGTTATAAAACGCTGGGAACAGGCTTGGGTCTGGCACTTTCAAAAGAGCTGATCCATCTTCATAAAGGCACAATTTCCGTGCAGAGCGAGCAGGGTAAAGCAACGAAATTTTTGATTGAGCTCCCTTTGGGACGTGATCATTTAAAAGAAAAGGAGATATCAGATGACCCCGCTGACGAATTGTCGCTGCTTAGAAACAGAGAGATCCCCGAGGAAAATAATATTGAAGGAGCTGAAATTCAGAAGAAGATTGGGCCTCGCGAGCAAACTGTATTATTGATTGAAGACAATGAAGATCTCAGTAATTTGGTGGAACAAAAACTTCTTGAATACTATTCTGTCGTAAAAGCCGCAGATGGGAATGAGGGTTTAAAAATTGCATTTGACCAGATTCCGGACCTTATTCTTTGTGATATTATGCTTCCCGGAAAAGACGGACTTGAAATTGCCTCTGTACTTAAATCTGATTTCCGGACCTCCCATATTCCCATTATTCTGTTGACAGCAAAAAATACAACGGAACAACAGATTGAAGGAATTAAAGCGGGTGTGGATGCTTACATTACCAAACCTTTTAATCTAAAATATGTTGAGGAAACAATCAGAACGCTTCTTAGAAACCGCGCAATTCTGAGGGAACACTATACCAGCGAGCTTCCAGTCGAGACAAATGCTGCGGCAAATCCTAATAAACTTGACAAGAAGTTTGTGACAGAATTTACTGCGTACATTGAAGAACACTATGGAAACTCAACCTTGAATGTGGAAGATATCGCCAAAGATATGGGTATGTCGCGGGTTCAGCTTTACAGAAAAGTGAAAGCACTTCTGGGTTTTAGTGTCAATGAATACATTCAGCAAATCCGGTTGAACAAGGCAAAGTTTCTCTTGCGGCGTAATGATCTGACAGTGGCCGATATCGCTTACCACGTAGGTTTCTCCTCCCCCACTTATTTTTCCACCGCCTTCAAAGCCAAGTATAATCAAACACCGATGGAATACAAGAACGCCTGATTCCTTCAAGTTTTGATTCATCAAGACTTCGCGTCGTACGAATTTCAAAGATGTTACACTGACCGATGTATCATTTTTGAAACAGACTGTAACAAAATTGAAATTCAGGCCTGACAATTTTTCCTTGAATTTATTATAAAACGCTGATTTTGATCACAGTTACTCAACAAAGCCATCTTGTATCAAAGTTTAATTTTTTTGAGATATTATTTAGTTATTCACAGCGTTGATTCCGGTAGTTTTGAGAAATAATAATCAGAATTACCAAAATGAAAAACAGCAAAGTATTGGTTTGGTCAATCGTTGTGGCCCTTGGAGGTTTTCTCTTCGGATTTGACACAGCGGTTATATCAGGCGCGGAAAAAGCTATTCAGGTATTGTGGAAGCTTACCGCCGTTGAACATGGTTTCACAGTATCCATTGCATTAATAGGCACGGTGATCGGCGCGATGCTCGGTGGTATCCCGGCTGACAGACTTGGCCGAAAACAAACTTTATTCTGGATCTCAATACTTTATCTGGTTTCTTCTCTTGGCTCTGCTTTTGCTAACGATTGGTATCTCTTTCTGGTCTTCCGTTTCATAGGCGGACTTGGCGTTGGAGCATCTTCGGTTGCCGCGCCGATGTACATTTCCGAAATTTCTCCGGCTCGCTCACGGGGAAAAATGGTCGGGCTGTTTCAGTTCAATGTTGTTTTCGGGATTTTAATCGCTTATTTCTCAAACTATTTTATGCAGGATTTGGGCGAACATGCATGGCGATGGATGCTGGGTATCCAGGCCGTTCCCTCGCTGATTTTCCTTCTTGCCATACTTTATGTACCGGAAAGTCCGCGTTGGCTGATTATGAAAAAAGGGAAATATGATGAGGCGCGGGAAATACTCGAATTGATTGACCCGGAGACAAGCGAAGAGACGCTTTCCGACATTTTGACAAGTACAGAAGATGCTCAGGGTCTGCCCAAAGCCCGATTATTTTCTGTGAAATATAAATCTCCGGTTGGACTTGCTGTCATGTTTGCAATTTTCAATCAGGTGTCAGGGATCAACGCGATCATTTATTATAGTCCCAGAATTTTTGAAATGACGGGTCTTGGAACAAAATCAGCATTTCTTTCATCAGCCGGGATCGGATTTGTAAATTTTGCTTTTACCTTACTGGCGATCAATTTTATAGACCGTTTTGGCAGACGCACCTTAATGCTGATCGGTTCGGTTGGCCTGATTGTCACACTAAGTCTTGTTGCCAGAGCATTTTTCATTCAGGATTTTACAGGAGTACCTATTTTCTTATTTGTATACATAGCCTTTTTTGCTTTTTCACAAGGTGCTGTTATTTGGGTGTTTATCTCCGAAATCTTCCCGAACGAAGTTCGGGCAAACGGTCAGGCACTGGGAAGTTTCACGCATTGGTTCATGGCCGCGGTCGTGGCTTTCTCATTCCCCATCATTGCAGAATTTTTAGGCGGCGGGATAACATTCTCCTTTTTTGCGGTGATGATGGTCTTGCAGTTAATTTTCGTCTGGCGTATCATGCCCGAAACCAAAGGCACCTCGCTTGAACGACTTGAAAAAACAATGGTTATACATTAATCTAAACCCAGTTATGACACCATCGATTGTAATTTTTGGAGAGATGTTGTGGGATATGCTGCCCTCTGGAAAACAGCCTGGAGGGGCGCCCATGAACGTTGCGATTCATTTAAAAAACTTCGGCCTGAGCCCGACTTTTATCAGCCGTGTCGGTACCGATGACCTGGGCGTAGAATTGACGGATTATTTGAATCGTCAGGGAATATCAACTGATTTTATACAGGTCGGCGAAACACACCTGACAGGAATTGTAAAAGTGAACCTGACCGACAAGACAGAAGTAGCTTATAAAATTGTTCAACCTGTTGCTTGGGACTACATCCAGCCCGATCCGCGGATAGATGCAGCCGTATCAAATTCTGACGTATTTTTATACGGAAGCCTGGCCGTAAGAAGTCAGCAGACAAAAGATACCTTGTATGATTTACTTGAAAAAGCGCCTCTGAAAATATTTGACGTAAATTTAAGACCACCTCATTATGACAGGCCTACCATAGAATATTTGTTATCGAAAGCAGATATTGTAAAAGTAAATGAACACGAGCTTGCCATCATTGCGGGCTGGTTCGGGATTTTACCGGAGCCAAAAACACAAATGAAATACCTGGCGGATCGGTACAATCTTCGGATGATTTGTCTGACTCTGGGCGCTAACGGGGCCATGGTGCTCGATGCGGACGGATTTACAACACAGGAAGGATATCCCGTTGAAGTTCAGGATACAATTGGTAGCGGAGACTCCTTTCTTGCGATGTTTCTTAAACACATTCTGGCTGGATCACCTGTTTCGACTGCTCTGAAAAACGCTTGCGCGGTGGGTGCTTTGGTAGCAACCTATCAGGGTGCGACGCCCGCAATTTCAGAAAGGGAACTACAACAATTTTTGAATAATTAACCTATGACTAAATAAAAGACAGCCGGAAAGCTCAAAAAGCTTTTCAGGCTGTCTGCCTGAATTTGTTACGCTTAAATACCTTCTCTATTATTTCTAAAAATGCTTGTTTCCCCGAATCTTAACTGATTCGGGGAAATCTTGTTGATACCTTTCCTGTTGACGTAAATAAATTATTTTCAAATATTTCATTTTGACACTTAAAACATAAGTGTCAATTCTGTATTTTCGGGGACAAATACTCAACGTCCTCTTCATGAAAAGTTTCTGCGTTTTAATGATCACAGTATTACTGTGCGTGAGCTCCTGCAAGTCAGACTCAGATTTCTCACTCCCTGAATTTTGGTACAATAGCTGCGCAAACTTCGTGGCAGACGAATATGGATATAAACACGAAGGAAGATGTTGCGAATGGGTTTCGATTCCGAAATTCGACTTAAAAAGAAACCAGTCATTTTCAGTGGAAGGAAAGTATAACCGCTATACAGAATCTTCCGGAGAGAATGTCTCTGACAGGCCCATCACCATTTCAGGCACATTATCACCAGACGGAAAAACTTTGCAGTTAAATTATGTAGTCGATGGTGAACCTTTACACTATGAAATGATGGCAAGCGAGTCGCTCATTGTGTGTAGCTGTCAGTGTTACTTCAAATAATATATCTTTTCGATTCCAGACCGTGATAAGTCCTTTTGCCAAACTATAAAGATTTCATGGAAAAATCCTGACTTGAAAAAAATTAATAATAAATCATAACACAATAGTAGAAAAAAACCCGTACTTCGCTTTTTAAATGTGAACATTACACTTAATATTTAAAATGCGTTCAATCATTCAAAAACTCAGTCTCTTTCTCCTGGCTTTTCCGCTCGCGGTAACGGCTCAAACGGGAAAAGGAAATTATTCCCTTGTACCTTTAAAAGACCTTTCTTCCTTTGAAAATAGCGGTTCAAATTGGACTGTTAAAGGAAACGTCTCTATTCATCCAACAAAAAATGACGCTGCCAAAACGCAAAACGGCGAAGGTGTGCTTATAGGAACTGCCGGAGCGGCAATCAGTACTAAAGTTAAAGCGCAGGATCTTCGTATGTATGCAGAATTTATGCTTTCTCCCGGAGCGGAAGGAAATATTATTCTGCCGGGAGGCCAGCGTCTGCGTTTGGCTGATACAAAATCCAAAGAACCCAGCGCTCTGACCTCTGGTTTCATCGGACAATTTCCGACACAAAATGCTGCGAAAGCACCCGGACTTTGGCAAAGTATTGAGTTGGCCTACGATGCCTCTGTATCTACTGTGAAAAATTCTGCACGGTTAAATTCTTTAAAATTGAATGATGTCATCATTCTGGAAAGCGTTTATCTGCCTCTTTCTAAATCCATTACGGACGCACAGCCGCTTGGACTGGAAGTAACAAAAGGAACAATTGCTTTCCGTAATGTCGGATATCAGCTTTTAAACGATCGTAAACCTTTAACGCTGTCCAATTTAAATTACAAATTGTACTCAGATAAATGGGATGCGAAAGAATATTCAAAACTGGATAAAGAAGCTAAAACTACAACTCTAACGCAGGAAGTTACAAACGGTATGCGTGAGTTTCATTTGGTTTATGAAGGTGAAATGAACGCTGAGGAAGACGGTGATTACGTATTTACAACCATTTATTCAGGACCAATTTTCACATTGGATATAGATGAAAAAACCGTTGTGACAAGTGGCGAAAGTACTTCTCAGGAATCACATTCGGGAAGTGTAAACCTTACCAAGGGAACGCATCGTTTCAAGATCCATTATTCACGTTTCCCATGGCGCCAGCCTGCATTAGGGCTTCGTGTGCAAAAACCGGGCATTCGTCAGTACGATCTTCATGTACTTTCTTCATTGCCCGAGCCTGAACCGAAACCATATATCGGCGTCACGCCTGAATTGCGCCCGGAAATGGTTCGTTCATTTATTTTATTGAGTGGGGAAAAATACAAACGTACGCACTGTCTGTCCGTGGGAAGTCCGACAGGATGGAGCTATACGATGGATTTGAACCGTGGAGCGCTGCTTCAGGCATGGAGAGGACAATTTGCCAATGTTACCGAAATGTGGTACGAACGCGGTGAGCCTCAATTGCTTGAACCAGCGGGCCTGAAGGTGCCCGTTTCAGGAAAAAGCAGTATTGCGGTTCTGGAAAATGAAAAATCTGTATGGCCTGATTCCGCCAACGTGAATTATCAGGGATATTCTCTTGATCCGCAAGGTTTCCCATCCATTCGTTACGCTGTCGCGTCCGCAACTGTGAGTGATCACATTACTTCTTCAACGGATGCAATCAACCGTACCATCGAAGTGAAAGGAAATCCGTCTGGATCACTCTATTCCTTGCTAGCTTCCGGCAAAAACATCCAGCTGGTTGAAAAAGGATTGTATCAGATTGATGACCGTTATTATATTCAGATTGACAAGAAGGCAAAAGTTGTACTAAGAACTTCCGGAGATAACCAGGAATTGCTCTTACCGGTTTATGGTTCAGCGAATTATTCCATGTTCTGGTAATCGTTTTTGATCTTTTGTCTAAAAAATTTATATCATAAGTAAATGAAAAATATAGTAATAACCAGTTTGCTTTCTCTTGGCTGTCTGGCTGCACAGGCGCAAAACAAGGCAAAAACAGAAGATGATTATTATCGTATCATCACCATGCCGATTCCCAAAACAATCCAGATGGAAGTGGGCGGAATGGCGGTTTTACCGGATGGGCGACTTGCGACTTCAACCCGTCGCGGGGAAGTTTGGATGATTGGAAATCCTTACATGAAAGGTGACGGACAACCTACTTTTCATCGTTTTGCTTCCGGTTTGCACGAACCATTGGGACTGTTTTACAGAGGAAAAGATATTTTACTTTCACAACGCGGGGAGGTAACTCGTCTCGTTGATACAGATAATGATGGTGTTGCCGATGTATATGATTCCTTTGCGCGCTGGCCATTATCAGGAAATTATCACCAATATTCTTACGGTCCGATTCCAATGCCGAACGGTGAAATGCTTGTCACGCTTAACCTAGACTGGGTTGGACGAGGAGCAAGTCAATCGAAATGGAGAGGATGGATGTTGAAATTGGGCGAAGATGGATCGCTCACACCTTACGCAACCGGACTCCGCTCCCCTGCCGGATTCGGATCTTACAAAGGTGATATTTTCTATACTGAAAATCAGGGTGACTGGGTTGGTTCAGGTCGTATGACACATTTGGAAAAAGGTGACTTTGCAGGAAACGTTGCAGGGCTACGCTGGAGCAGCGAGCCGGGTTCGCCTGTAAAATTGAAACCGGAAGATATTCCTGATACCGGCGAACCGCTTTACGATGTCGCTAAGAAAGTACCTGGTATCAAGCCGCCAGCAGTTTGGTTTCCCCATACTTTGATGGGTATTTCTACTTCTGACTTTAAAGAAGATACAACAGCCGGAGCTTTCGGACCTTTTCAGGGTCAGCTTTTCGTGGGTGATCAGGGGCATAGCAAAATTATGCGTGTGGATATGGAAAAAGTAAACGGCGTATATCAAGGTGCATGTTTCCCATTCCGCGAAGGTTTTGAGTCTGGTATTATCCGTATGGTATGGGGATTAGACGGCTCTATGTTTGTTGGACAAACGAGTCGCGGATGGTCTGCAACCGGAAAAGAAGACTTCGGAATCCAGCGCCTGGTTTGGACCGGACAGACACCTTTTGAAATGAAAACTATCCACTCGATGCCGGACGGATTCGAAGTGACCTTCACCTCGCCTGTTGATAAAGCGACAGCTTTGAAAGCTGATTCTTATAAATTAAACAGCTTTACTTACAAGTATCACCATATTTATGGCAGCCCGATCATCAACGCGAATGAATTAGTGATTAAAGGAATTTCTGTATCGGAAGATGGCTTACGCGCACGGATTGTTCTTGATCCTGCAACGTTGAGAAAAGGTTATATTCACGAAGTAAAAGCGGAAGGTGTTCAGTCAAAAGATGGTTTGTCACTTTTGCATAATTATGGATATTATACTTTGAATGAAATCGCAGGCGGCGCGGCATTGACAGCTTCTCAGTACACAGCCAGTACTAAACCAGCGATGGACCACAGCGCACATGCAGCGGCAGCTTCAGATTCAAAAACTTCTGAGGTTAACTCAGCAAAACGCGTAACGGAGATGCCGGCTTCGTGGACAAACGGACCTGACCAGGTTATCAATATCGGAACAGTTCCTGGTTTGAAATTTGATGTTTCGGAAATCCAGGTAAAAGCCGGAAGCCGTATCAGAATCAACCTGAACAACAATGATGACATGCTTCACAACCTTGTGATCACCAAGCCTGGTACTGCAAATGCAGTCGGTGAAGCAGGTTTAAATCTTGGATTGAAAGGTACAGAAATGAACTACGTTCCAAAATCGGATGCGGTACTTTTCCATACCAATATCGTTGAACCTGAAAAATCAGAATCGATATACTTTGTTGCCCCAAAAACACCGGGTACATACCAGTACCTTTGTACTTTCCCTGGCCATTACACTTTGATGCAAGGGAAATTAAAAGTTGTGAAGTAATATAAAAACAGCCCGTAATGAACTTACGGGCTGTTTTTACTGATGCTTCGTCTCTTCCTAAGTATTCGCTGAAATTTGCTTTTATATTCGAAATGAACAGGAGATATAGGTGCGACATTTCTTTAATATGATAATTTACTGATTTATTTAAACAATATACATCTATTCGAATTGAATAATGCAGTAGACATATCCTCCAATTCATCCGATGTTAATGTCGGCTTATGGCTTAAATTTAAGTCAGGCGATGCGGCAGCTTTCGGGGAGTTATCTCAGATGCACTACCGTGCACTTTACAACTACGCCACAAAGTTTTCTTCTGATTCAGAATTTATCCGCGACTGCATTCAGGAATTATATCTGGAATTATGGGAGCGCAGGACTTTCTTGTCCGAAACTGCTTTTGTAAAATCGTACCTTCTCAAAGCTTTACGTCATAAGCTTATCAAAGAAAGCGTCCGCATGAAACGCTTCAAGGAACCGAAAGAGTTGTCATTCGACGCTGATGAAGCGGACCTTTCGATCGAGTCGCTTATAATTGAAAATGAACACTTAAAACATCAGATCAAGCGATTGAACTCAATCGTTTCTCACCTCTCCAAACGTCAGCAGGAAATCATATACCTGCGTTTTTATCAAAATCTGGAAAACGAAGATATCGCTCACATCATGAATCTTGGGAGACAAAGCGTTTCCAATCTTCTTTACCGTACCATTAAGGAAATCAAAGAAATATGGATGCCCGCCGAATTTTTCTGGGGACTTCTTTTAATCGTACTTTCCTGATTCTCAACGCCCCTGTAAATTAATATCACTATTTCAAAAAATATTTTAATTTTTTTGGTTATCCATGCCTAAATCCCGGACATACATAGTATAGCCATTAAAAAAATGGTGAAATGTAAATTTTCAATTGTATTATTTACACAAAAAAAAATCCTAAACCTGAAAAATATTTATTGTTAAAATTTTATGATCGATTATCGTAAGTATACCGCTGAAGAGTTTATCGCGGATGAAAAGTTCCGCCGATGGATTCTTGAACCCTCATTTGAGGCGGAGTTATTCTGGGAAAACTGGCTGGACGAAAATCCGGATAAGCGAGGCGAAGTTGATCAGGCAATCGTGCTATTGTCAGGCATAAATGAAAAATATTCTGACGACGACCTAGATGAAGAACTTATAGCGGAGCACATCAGTCAGCTGGTCGTTTTAGCGGAAGAAACAAAAACAAGGTGGTCTTTTGAGGCTCCTTTCAAAGCGATATGGAGAAGCCGTGCCATTAAAGTAGCAGCCGTTCTTACGCTTGTTTCTGGTTTGAGCTGGTACTATTTCAACAATAACATCAGCGATCGTCAGGCTATTCATGCTGAGACAAGTGTAGCAATGAACACGAAAACCAATACGTCCGCAAAAGAGATGACGGTACTTTTAAGTGACGGAAGCATAGCAACTCTGTTAAAAGGTGGAAGCTTGACGTTTCCAAAAAAGTTTGAAGGTGATATTCGCAAAGTTTACCTTAAAGGTGAAGCATTTTTTGACGTAGCGAAGGATCCGACGAAACCGTTTTTAGTTTTTGCAAATGAAACAGTAACCAAAGTATTGGGAACCAGCTTTTTGGTCAAAGCAGTGGAAGGAGAAAACACAGTTATGGTTGTTGTTAAAACAGGAAAAGTATCTGTTTATCCGGAAAAGGATTATGAGACTTTGTCAAATAAAGATGACAGGGAGGTATCGGGTGTTATTCTGCGCCCGAATCAGCAAGTGGTTTTCAACAGAAACGACAACCGTTTGGAAAAAGGTATTGTTGAAAATCCGGATATGTTATCACTTTCGACAACAAATCAGGAGTTAGTTTTTGATGATCAGCCCGTTGCGGAAGTCCTGAATACACTGGGAGAAATGTATGGGATTGAAATTGTTTTTGATAAGGAAACCCTTACCGGCTGCCCTATCAGTACCATTTTTAAAGAAGAAAACCTGAAACAACGGATGAACGCAATTTGCCAGGCCATTGGAGCAACCTACGAAGTTGTCGACGGTCAGATCATCATTAACAGTAAGGGATGTTTGCATTCAATTTAACCAGATTTATAATCAAAACCCAGTACTAAATTAATCAACCACCGCACTTGCCTATGAATTAAATCTCGACTATCCTATTTATTCAAGAGCCAGTGGTGATTGCGCCACCACCGACTCCATGCGTCCCCGACGCTTTTCAGCATCATCTCAAAAAAGATGTAAGGGGATTTTTTTGTCCTAAGTTTTTCACGAATACTGAACAAAACAATCAAAACTATGAAAAAAAACCGACACTTGCTTCGGCTTATGTGTAGTCTCATGAAAATATCATTCTACCAACTATTGCTGGCATATATCTTCTCAACCATCGCTTCCGCAACGGTTGTAGATGCTCAGGAAATACTAAATCAGAAAGTTACAATTGAGGTGAATAACCAGGATATGAAAAGTGTCCTGACCCGGTTAAACAAACTGACGCAGATCCGTTTCACATACAGCTCTGCCGTCATTAATACGCAAAAAAAAGTGACAATCAAAGCGGTGGAAAAGCCACTTTCTGATGTTTTGGAAGAGCTTTTACGCCCGATGAACCTGGGTTACAAACTGGAAGGCAGACAAGTAATTCTGGTTAAAGGAGCAAATATGCCCAGCAGTTTCAGTAATGAAGCAGCGGGAACTTCGGCCGCTGAGCGAAATATTACAGGTAAAGTTTCGGATGAAAAAGGTGAGCCGTTACCTGGTGTAAGTGTGGTTTTAAAAGGTTCCAAAACAGGAACTGCTACCAACGCAGAAGGTACGTATCAGTTAAGTGTTCCGGATGACAATGCAGTGTTGATCTTCTCCTATGTTGGTTATACACCGGAAGAAATTCCCGTAGGAAACCGCTCGACTGTAGACATCGCACTCAAGCCGGACGTTAGAAATCTCGAAGTGGTTGTAGTTACGGCCCTGGGTATTAAACGCGATGCTAAAAAATTAGGATATTCCACTGCCACAGTGAATACAGAAGAAATTACCAACAACCGCACAACGAACCTAGGAAACAGTTTGCAGGGAAAAGTAGCTGGTCTTAACGTTTCTCCGCCAGCGAGTGGTCCTGGTGGATCTACAAAAATCCGTATTCGTGGTCAATCTTCATTCGGTGGCAACAACTCTCCTCTTATCATTGTAAACGGCGTTCCTATCAATAATTCAAGCGTTTCAGCAGGTGGTTCCTCGGGAAATTCAACCGGAAATCCGACAGGCGGATCTTCGGATGCCGGGGACGGTCTGCAAAGTATCAATCAGGATGATATCGAATCTATGACTGTCTTAAAAGGAGCTGCGGCGGCGGCTCTTTACGGTTTCCGTGCCAAGGACGGAGCAATTATTATTACAACAAAAACAGGCAGTAAAAGCTCAGGGATTGGCGTTGAAATCAATTCAAATTTCCAGGGTCAGCAGGCTCTTGATTACACGGATTTTCAGTACGAATATGGTCAGGGTGAATTTGGTAAGAGACCAACAACGGTTGCCGAAGCTCAAAGCTCGGGCGTATTTGCTTTTGGTGAAAAAATGGATGGAGCCATGGCACCTCAATTTGACGGATCCATGCAACCATACTCACCCAACAAAAACCGCATCAGGGATTTTTACCGTACCGGAACAAGCTTTACAAATTCAGTTGCCCTTTCAGGAGGAAATGAAAAAGGGAATTTCCGTTTGTCATTTGCCAATACGGATGCCAATGCCATTATACCAAATTCTGACTATCATAAAAAGATTTTCAATCTCGGTTTGAATTATAAATTCACGGATAAGCTTTCCGTACAGCTTAACGCGAATTATTCCAACGAATACAACAAAAATCCTCCTCAGATCGGGATTCAGGATATGAACGCCAATACGACCATCTACACATTGGCGACCAGTATTGATGCAAACTGGCTGAAAAACCGGAAAGATGTGAACGGAAATGAAATGCCCTTATCTCGTTTTACAAACAGAAATAACCCATATTGGGTAGCCTATGACCGTTTCGAAAATGTTAGACGTGACCGTATTTTTGGAAATACTTCGGTTCGTTACGAATTCACGAAATGGCTTTATGTTCAGGGACGTATCGGCCAGGATTATTACACGCGTCCATATAACTATAACCGTCCGACCGGAACACGTTCGATCGGGGCTGTAACAACCGGATTCAACGGTTATTACTATCAGGATATTTCCACTTTCCGGGAGCGGAACATAGATGTCCTGATTGGAGCGAACAAAACATTCGGCGATTTTGGAATTGACGTGACATTGGGTGGAAACCAGCTGCTTCAGGTTAGCGACAATGTTTCTACTGCCGTAACTAACTTCTATGTCCGCGACTTGTATACAATTGGAAACGGCCAGGTGAAGAGCCCGAATTACAGTTACAGCAAAAAGAAAGTAAACTCAATTTATGGTTCTGCTGAATTGTCCTTCAAAAACTTTTTGTATTTGAACGTAACAGGAAGAAACGACTGGTTCTCAACACTTAACCCAGAATCGAACAGCTACTTGTACCCTTCTGTCAGCGGTAGTTTTGTGTTCAGCCAGGCGTTTGCACAATTGCCAAACTGGTTGAACTATGGTAAACTTCGTGCTGCTTACGCCGAAGTGGGAGGTGATACCGATCCTTATTCAAACAACCTTTACTACGCAATCAACGCGAACCCGTTTAATGGTGTAGCACTTGGAAATATTTCCAGTAACATCAGTCCAAACGCAAACCTTCGTCCTTTGAAAGTGAAAGAGATCGAGATGGGTCTTGAATTCAGAACGTTCGACAGCAGACTTAACCTTGACATGTCCGTTTACCGTAAAAACACGGTTGACGAGATTCTTAACGTAAGTGTTTCGAATACATCTGGATTTTCCGGCACGAAGGTTAACATTGGTAAGCTTCAAAATAAAGGAATTGAATTTCTTTTGACGGTCGTTCCGGTAAGAGCCGATAATATATCATGGGAAACCAGTTTCAATGCAAGTTACAACATCAGTAAAGTGATTGAGCTGGCTCAGGAACAGCCACGTTTTGATGTAGGTCAGGGTGAATTTTTTGGTATCGTTTCTCATGAAGTTGGCAAGCCATTGGCATCTCTTCGAGGTTTTGATTACAAACGCGACGCACAAGGAAGAATTATCACAGCTGGCGGTCTTCCTCAGCAAGGTAACCTGACTACGTTCGGAAGTGCTATTCCAAAATGGGTTGGCGCCTGGATGAACACCATCAATGTCAAAGGTTTCCGTATTTCCACACAAGTTGATTTCAAAGCTGGATATAAAATCATGTCTAACTCAAACCTGAACTTCCTGCGTGAAGGTTTATCGAAACCATCACTGGTTGGGCGTGAAGGCGGTGTTTTATTGGACGCTGTTAATGCTGACGGAAGTCCTAACGACAAAAGAGTTGAAGCGCAGCAGTTTTATACCGCTTACCGCAGTACTAACATCGCGACACCTTTCATCTACAATGGAAACTTCATACGCTGGAGAACCCTTTCAGTTGGTTATGATTTGTCACGCTTTGTCAACAAATCGTTCATCAAAGGTCTGAACATTTCGGCGATGGTCAACAACGTTTGGCTGATCAAGAAACACATCGACAATCTGGATCCGGAAGCTCAGGTTTCCTCTTCTGATAACCTGCAAGGAATCGAAACACATACGCTTCCTACTACGAGAAGTTATGGGATCAACCTGAATATCAAGCTATAACTTTTTATTAAAGATAGATATGAAAAAAATACATATATACCTGACAGTCATAGGCCTTTTCCTGGGAGCGACTTCCTGCGATAATGGCTTTGAAGATGTAAATAAAAACCCGGTTCTGGCTACGACAAGCGATCCGGCTTATCTCTTCTCCAATGCACAGTTCAGTTCTGCGCTGGCGACTTTTCATTATCAGAGCGAAATTGTACAACAAATTAATACGCCTTACACGGGTGTATTGGAAGGTGGAAACCACAATATCGTTTTTGATCCAAACTCGAATGCAAACTTCAACGCGTTATACCTTGGAACGGGAACAGGAAACGGACCGGTAAATTTGCTTGGAACGGTTTTGAGACTAACAAAAGACAATCCGTTAAGAGCGAATATTTATCAGATGGCTCGCATCTGGCGGGCGTACGTTTTTATGGTTCTGGTTGATACCTACGGCGACGTTCCTTACTTCGACGCTGGAAAAGGGTATTCAGAAGGAATAAATCTTCCAAAATACGATGACCAAAAATTGATCTACGATGATATTTTGAAAGAGCTGGATGAAGCAACTAAAGCATTGGATGCAACAAAAAGTATCGAAAGTGGTGATTTGTTTTACAAAGGAAATATCGCGCAGTGGAAAAAACTGGGGAACTCTCTTTTATTGAGAGCAGCAATGCGTTTCACCAAAATTGACGAAACAAAAGCGAAAACATACGTACTCAGAGCAGTTGATGCGGCGAATGGCGGCGTAATGACTGCCAACACCGACAATGCGCTGATTGCTTTTAACAGCACATTTAACAGTCCAAATGCAAACTTTTTTCAGGGAACTGAACGTGGAAACGTATATCTGGGAAAACCATTTGTTGATTATCTTAAAACGACGAATGATCCGCGGAGCCGGGTAATTGTTGTAAAATACGAGCTTCCTGCCAACCCGATTGCGACTGCCGGAAAAGAAGATACCGATCCAGCCAATCAGCAGGGCGCTCCTTATGGATACAACGAATCTTCTATTTTGACGGAACCAAATTATCCGGGTAAAAGCGGAGCTGCGTTTAAATATTCACAAATAAATCGCCGTACGCTTGGTAAGATTGATGCGCCGGAGTTTTTTATAACGTACTCACAAACCCAGCTTCTTCTGGCAGAAGCCGCACAGAGAGGTTACATCACAGGCGATGTGAAAGCTTTATATGACACGGGTGTGAAAGCCCATATGAACCAAATGGCTCAATACGACGCCTTGGCAACTATTCCGGCAGCAAGCCAGGATGCCTATCTTGCAGCCAATCCGTTTTCAGCTTCTACGGCTCTTAATCAGATCAATACGCAGTACTGGATTTCTTCTTTCCTGAATGGTTCTGAGGCTTGGGCTAATTTCCGCAGAAGCGGTTTTCCAGCGTTGACAAAAAATCCATATCCGGGTGCGGATCCTTCGGTGAAAGATTTTATTCGCCGGCTGGTGTACCCTGTTTTGGAAAAATCAGTGAACACGACTAATTATAATGCCGCAGTGGCCCGTCAAGGCCCTGATGAACTAGGCACGCATATCTTCTGGGATAAATAACTCCCTCGCAAAATACCACTGCAAGCGATCTGATCAATCGCTTGCAGTATTCTGATCAATTCGTTTTTCTAAACCACTTTACTTATGTTCAAAAAAACAAAATTGCTGCCCGCGTTTTTGCTCCTCTCCTTTTTGTCCAATGCCCAACCGATTGCTCCAACTTCCGACCAGATTAAAGCCATGACCTCTGCCTGGAAGGGAGAGCGTTCAGCCGATGGCAGACCGAAAGTTTCAGACGCAATTCTTGGACGTCTGAAAAATATTTCAATCGAAGAAGCCTGGGGAGTTTTACGGAACAAAGGGTATCAGAACCAATTTGAAGGCGACTGGATTTTAATTCATCCCGACAGCGCCATGACAGGCCGCGTGGTGACGGCGCAGTATATGCCACTTCGTCCCGACTTGCAGGATTTGATTAAAGAAACTGGGAAAAAAGAAGGACGCAATCCGGCAGGAGGCACAAACTCCTGGCCGATTGATGTGTTAACGAACGGTGACGTGTACGTAGCCGACGGTTATGGAAAAATTGCAGACGGAACATTGATTGGCGATAACCTTGGTAATTCAATCTATGCCAAATCGAAAAGAGGGACGATTTTTTACGGCTCGGTGCGCGATGTTGAAGGGCTTAGTGAAATAAAAGGTTACAACGCCTGGATGAAAGGATCAGATCCTTCCTATATCCAGCAAATGATGCTGACCAGCATCAATCACCCAATCCGGATCGGAAGGGCTATCGTTTTGCCGGGAGATGTCGTCCTGGCGAAAAAATACGGAACCATTTTCATTCCTGCCCATCTGGTTGAAGACCTCGTTTTAACATCAGAGGTAACTGCGCTCCGCGATGAATTTGGCCATCAGCGTCTGCGGGAAGGAAAATACACGCCAGGAGAAATCGATACGAAATGGACAGATGCTATTTCAAAAGATTTCCTGAAATGGGTGAATGCTTATCCCGGACGTTTGCCGATGACTAAAAAAGAACTTGACGATTATCTGAAAGAACGTAATTATTAATTAGCTACCAGCTGTTAGCGCTTCGCTGTCAGCCATTTATAATGTATCCTAAATATCTTATATCATGAAGAGTATCTTAAACCAAATTATTGCCTCAAACAAGGAAGTTGAAAGAGCCGAAAAACTGGCTGTACAGACCGAAATCAATAATCCGGCTACGAAGGATAGTCGCCGTAACTTTTTAAGAAAATCAGCTTTCGGCGGGATCGCACTCGGCAGTTTTATGTCCATGTCGATCGAAGATACAGTCGCGCAGGCCACTTCAAAAGTGAACCGTGCCTCGAAACCTTCGGAGCTGAAAATAACAGATATCAGATATTGCGTACTTCAAAATGTTGGCCGTACGCCTATCATCCGTATCGACACCAATCAAGGAATATACGGTTTGGGAGAAGTTCGTGACGGCGCTGACGAACGTTATGCGCTGATGTTGAAAAGCAGATTGCTGGGTGAGAATCCTTGCAACGTAGAAATGCTTTTTAAAACAATCAAACAATTCGGTATGCACGGGCGTCAGGCAGGCGGTGTTTGCGGAATTGAAATGGCGCTCTGGGATCTTTGCGGAAAAGCGTATAACGTTCCTTGCTGGCAATTGCTGGGTGGCCGCTATCGGGATAAAGTGAGACTGTACGCCGATACACCAGAATCCGACAACCTGGATGAGTTTAAAGATAAAATTAAATTCCGTACAGAGACGCAGGGATATACCTGGTTGAAAATGGATATTTCAATTGGTATGCTGAAAAACAAACCAGGCGGAGTTGTCAATAATAAGGTATGGGGAGGCGGATTCTCTCAGTGGTCCGGCGATTTTCATTCGTATGCAAATACCAAACACCCGTTTACAGCCATTCAGATTACTCCACAGGGATTGGAGCAAATGGCAAAAGTGGTGGAAGATGTCCGGGGTATTGTTGGTTACGAGATACCCATTTCTTCTGATCACTATGGACACTTTGATTTAAATAACGCGATCCGTCTGGGAAAGGCGCTTGACAAATACCGGTTGGCCTGGCTTGAAGATATGGTGCCCTGGGAATATACCGATCAGTGGAAACAAATCTCGGAAGCACTGGAAACACCAACGTTGACCGGCGAAGATATTTACCTGAAAGAAGGCTTCAAACCGCTTATCGAGGCTCGGGCCGTAGATATTATCCATCCGGATCTTGCCTCTTCCGGCGGACTTCTGGAAACGAAACGTATCGGAGATTATGCTGAGGATCATGGAATTGCTATGGCGATGCACTTTGCAGGTTCGCCTGTAAGTTTCATGGCTAACGTACATTGCGCGGCTGCAACGCAAAACTTTCTGGCTTTGGAGCATCACTCGGTAGACGTGCCGTGGTGGGAAAGCATCGTTAAAACAACGGACGGCAGAAAGTTGATTGATAAAGGATATGCCAATGTACCGTTGGAAGCGCCGGGATTAGGAATTGAACTGGTTGACGAAGAATTGAAAAAACACCTGTCTCCAAAAGACAAAAGTTATTTCGCACCAACCGATCAGTGGAACGACAAACGCTCACACGATCGCCTTTGGAGCTAAACGCAAAAAAAGCAAAACGCCGTTTGACCAAAATCAAACGGCGTTCTTGTATACAAAAAGTTGAAAGCCCAATTGAGCAAAAAATCTAAACTCTATTCGCTAAAAGCTAGTCATGATATTGCAACAATTCGATCCTGTTCTCAAACGGATCTCTAAACGAAAACCTTGTCCTCCCAATAATAGGTGTAAGATTTTTAACCGGAATTCCGTGACTTTCCAATAGCTGGCGGCACTCTTCCAGATTTGTTACCTCAAAAGCAGGATGGCGTTCCGAAGCATTGCTGCCTTGATCCGTCATCAGATGAAGCTGAATATTTCCCATCTGATACCAGATCGCACCTCGCAAGTGAGGTCTCTCAGGGTCGATAATTTCCTCCAATCCTAAAACTTCTTCATAAAACCGTCTCGCCTCCTTTTCTCTTCCTTCGGGGAAACATAACATTACATGGTCAATCCGCTTAAAATCAATCTTCATAGTCGGGCAAATTAAAATTCAAATTGGGCTAGTATTTTCAAATTTCTGCAAAATTCATGATATCCTGAACGGTTTCTGTTTTTAAAAGGAAGAATTAGTGTTTATTTTACATGAGTGACGCTAGCTTTTCGATAAATATGATATCAGCCATTAAAAAAAGTAGATTAAATAGTACAATTAACCCACAGACTCTTCTCTTTTTCTTTCATAACTTTTTTATCAATGTCGGAACCACACTGGTTTATGTGTCCGCCAATATATTATTGCTAGAAAATCATCCGGAATATTCCTTACCCATTGCCTATATCGTTGCCGCGCTTGCTGTCATGACGGCCGGTCAGATTTACGAACATTACGAACATCACCTGGCACTTGAAAAATTAAGTTTGGGGACGATGTTGTCCTCCCTTTTTCTGGTGCTGGTAGTCATGATTTTGTTATGGGCGGGTCACGGTGTCGCAACTGCCATCGCGATCATGGTTGGATACCGCATTATTTATCTTCTGATCAATCTTGAATTTTGGGGATTATCTGCCATTGTTTTCGACGTCAGGCAGAGTAAAAGAATGTTCAGCGTCATCGGATCCGGTGATATGCCTGCGAAAGCACTCGGGGCGGTCTTGGCCGTGTTGATCCATTCGCCTTCTGTTTTGATGATCCTGCTTACCGTTTCTCTTTTATGTTTCGCTCTTGCATTTTATTCGCAAAAACTGACTTTCAAGTATACCGCAATCCCCAATCCGCATCATGCAAGACCACGTCAATCAGGTTTTTCTGATTCAAAATTTGTTCAGAAATATTTCGGAGGGAACAGGCTTCTTACTGCACTTTGCCTGGGAACAGTAGCCATCGCCGCGGCGGCAACATGGATCGAGTACCATTTTTTTGTCAATGTAAAATACAAATTTCACAGCCAGCACGACACAATTATCTTCGTAGGTTCTCTTCTGACAGCCACTTATGTTATTTCAACATTTTTAAAAATGTTGTTTTCCGGAAAGATTGTCGAGCGTTTTGGTGTGAAAATCACCTTGTATCTTTTGCCGCTGACAACTGTTGTGATATCACTCGGACTCATTATTTCTTCGTATTTCAGAACGGATGAACCGTCACTTCTTGTATATTACTGCATTGCCTATCTTCTTTTTGAGCTGATCAGAAGAACACTTTTCGATCCGGTTTTTCTTGTATTTTTCCAGCCACTCTCGACAAAAAACCGTTTGAAGGGCCATACACTGGCGAAAGGTCTTTATGAGCCGCTGGGTATGCTGATTGCTGGAATTTTGCTTTGGACTGTTTATACTATGGAGTGGTCCAATATCAGTCTGACTTTCGACCTTTCTTTGCTATTCTCGCTTGCTGCCCTTATAATTTTCAGAAAAGCTTACAAGGAATACGTGCTTGAATTGAAAAGTGCAATCAGTAAAAGATTTCTAAAAAGTGGTGAAATGGCCTCTCCCGGCGAGGCTTTGCCTATTATCAAAGAAAATCTTAAAAGCGATAAGAAAGAAGAAGTGATCAATGCGATCGCCTGGCTGGTAAAAAACAAGCCTGCTTCTTTTTATAAAAATGTTGATGTTTTGCTAAAAAATCCTTCGGAGCTTGTTCGTCTTAAAACACTTGAAGCGCTGGTGGAAACAGGAAATTTTAAGCCGTCAGAATCTTTTTACGAATACATCGAAAACGAACCGGATACACCCTGCCAGACGCTTGCTGTTCAGATTGCATGCGCTTCCGATAGCATGACAAATGATAAACTAGTTCAGTATCTGGCTCATTCGGATCTGGATATCGTTCGTGGTGCGGTTTTGGGTGCCAGACAAACAGGAAAATCTCCAACGATTGTACGCCAGACTATTCAGGATTTGTTCGCATCAGGAAACATTAATTCTCAGCTCACTGCGCTGGATTGTGTTGAAGCGATGGATGTTGATACGTTTAAATTACAAATCAGAAATTCCTTAAAAAGCAGTAACGAAAAAATTCAGCAGCGCGCTATTGAAGTGATCGGTTCAGGAGACAATACGGATTTGATTCAGGAACTACCTGATTTTTTATCCGGAAAACTGTCCAGGACAACGAGTCTATCGCTGATTAAATCTGGACAAACAGGTTCAGTGATTTTGCAAAACTGGCTGAGCAAATCAACTTCTGAGACAGATATTTATTCGTTTTTGAAGTCGGCGGAGAAACAGTCTAATGCTGAAATAATTTCTGTTCTCTTCAATTTTATCAACAAAGTATATCAGTCCAAAGGTGAGAAACATGCACCTTTTTTAAGACTTCATAATGCCGGATTGCGAACATTGACCCATTATGACTTAAATACTGAACAGAAAAATACTGTTAGAAATTTTGTAGATATCGAACTGCTTCACGCATACCAGATTTTGAACGCAACCGATACTGTAAATAAAAATTCAACCTGGAATTCTTCTTTGAATTACGAGCTGTTGCAGGTTAATCAGCGTTTGTTTTACCTGTTCATGATTTTGTATGATAAAGACACGGTTCAAAATGCCTGGAAAGGAATTAAACATGCCTCGCAAGAAAAAAGAGCAAACTCACTGGAAATGATTGAAAGTCTTCTTCCAAGAGAATTATATCCTTGTCTGCGAGCGCTTTTTGAAGAAATTCCGTTGCAAAGAAAACTAGAAGCACTGCGCCAGTACCTGAATATTCAGGAAAATATGATGCCTTTTGTAAGCTATGTATTAACTCAAAAAGAGCAATATTTTACGGCCTGGACTATCGCCCTTACAATTGAACGCTGGGCTCCGGACCCGGAAATCGAAAATCTGGACTTTTTTCTTAATCATCCTGTCCGGTTATTGAGAGATGCGGCAAAAGCAGCCTATTTAAAATTCCCAATGCAGAAATATAGTAGTCAAGACGAAAAAAACATGAAACATACGACTGAAACTTCTCAGCAAATCTCTGAAATGGAGCGGGTTATTGTATTGAAAAACACCAAGTTATTTTCACAAACACCTGAAAACGTACTCAGTTCAATTGCTCCGATCATGAAAGAAGTAATTTATCAGGAAGGGCAGGAAGTATTTGCAAAAGGTGATACCGGCGACAGCATGTTTATCATTTATTCCGGTGAAATTGGAATTTACGATGGCCCAAAACAGCTTGCGTTATTCGATAAAGGAGAAATCTTTGGGGAACTTGCTTTGCTTGATACCGAGCCGAGATCTGCATCTACCGTGGCTGAAACGGACGTTCTTTTATTCCGCGTTGACCAGGAAGACTTTTTCGAATTAATGGAAGAACGCGACGAAATTTTGCGTAACGTACTTCGTATTCTTTGCCAGCGTATAAGGGTTCAAAATGAAAAAATGAGAGCTACGGCTTAGACCAGTTTTCTCAGTTCAGCAAGTCGATTTTGCTTGGATGATTCCCTTTTATCCCGAGCGGATTTCGTATGATATCGATGTGATTCCAAGAATTTAACCTGGATACTGTTCCAGGTTTTTTCATTTTCAATAATTCCCCTTGCTCTTAGCTCCTGAAATAAACTTGAAGAAATCGGTTCAAAATCTTCGCGTCCCAAATAATCGAGGTCGGCGTCACAAAGAATTTCTTCAAGCCGGTTTTTAGGCGATTGAGGTATTTTCGTAGCCATGATCATCCCGCAGATCTGGTCAATTTGTTCTTCTGAATAAGCGTATAAGGGCAGTTGAGCTCTCGCAATCCCGCAGCCCTCATCTTCGTGATTTTTGTAGATATTCAGAAAACCGGTGTCATGAAACAGGGCCGCTGTTTTTAATAGTTTCAGCGATTCTTCCTGTTGAATTCCCTCCTCTTCTGCCAGGATCAACGCCGCATTGGTAACGTCAAGCGTGTGGTGCAGTCCATGATAATATAAGGTCGGCGAAAGATGTGTGCTTAACAAACCAAGAATGAATTTTTCAGCCTTTTCAATTTCCATTGTGCCAAAATTTAAAAGACGAAATACTATTCAAGAACTTCATAGATCAGCATGGCTTTCTGTTTGTTTTTCAGATTCACTTCTCCAATCAATTGACATTGAAACGCCTCTTTGATCTTTTCATAAGCCCATTCCGGTACAACAATTTGTCCTGGGCCGGCTACAGACTGTAATCTTTGCGCGACATTTACCGCATCTCCAATGACCGTATAATCCAGACGACGTAAAGTTGCAGACCCAATATTTCCACTCACCATTTCTCCCGAATTAATACCGATGGCCACGTTTGGAAAATATTCGGTTTGATTATGCAGCTGTTCCTTGAACGTATTGATCTGATTTCTGACAGCAAGAGAAGCTTCGATCGCCCGGTCCAGATGGTAGTCACCTTTGAAAACCGCCATCACCGCATCACCCATAAATTTGTCTACAAGTCCGCCATGCGCCAGGATTTCCTTAACCATCACATCAAAATATTTATTAATCATTTTCACCACATGATCCGCCGGCTCGCGTTCTGAAATCGAAGTGAAACCGCACATGTCCATAAAAACAACCGACGCTTCAATATTTTCACTGGAAGTCAAAGAGTTCTCAAAAGCACCACGCGTCATAAATTGAAGTACCGACGAATCGACGTACATGCGTAAAATATCGTTTTCCCGTACCGCTTTCAGCGTTTCCCTCAGTTGCTCGACGTATTTCAAGGTCTTTTCCATCGTAACTTCGAGATCCTGAAAATCAATAGGTTTACAAAGAAAGTCAAAAGCTCCCCTATTCATTGCCGTCCGGATATTTTCCATATCTCCGTAAGCAGAAACAATCACCGATTTCAGTAACGGGCTAATCTCGCTCAGTTTAATTAGAAGAGTCAAACCATCCATCTCCGGCATATTGATATCGCTGAGAACCATGTCCACATCCGGATGCTCAGACAACATTTTCAGCGCAGCTTCTCCATTTTCAGCAAAAATAAAATCATACTGCTGTTCCCGGATCTGCCTTCTGAACTTTTGTTTTATAAGTAATTGTAAATCCGGTTCGTCGTCAACCACAAGGATTTTAGCCTTCATATCGTTCTTGTAATTTTTGTTTCAGTTCTGTGAAATTTACCGGTTTCGTCAAAAAGTCATCTGCACCCAATTTCATAGCCTGTTCATAATTGTCAGTATCACCATACGCCGTAATCATCATCACAATCGGCGGCGCCATCGGATGATCTTTTCGGATTGTCTTCAAAAGTTCTATTCCGCTCATCCCCGGCATATTGATATCCGACAGGATCATAACAATTTCCGAGGCGTGAACATCCAGAAATTCAATCGCGTCCTCTCCTGAAAAAGCAAAGGAAAATTCAAATTCACCATTGCGTATTTCTCTTCTGAAACGCTGTTCGAAAAGTGCCTTTACATCCGGCTCATCGTCCACAACAAGTATTTTCATATATAGGAGTATTCTATTTTCAAATTTCAAGAAACAGGCAGCGTGATTTTGAACTCTGTGCCCTCACCTGCCGTAGAACTCACATCCAGAATCCCGTCGTGCGATTTGGTAATGATATCATAGCTCATAGAAAGGCCAAGTCCTGTCCCTTGTCCGGTCGGTTTTGTTGTAAAAAAGGGCTGAAAAATCTTTGACTTGACACTTTCCGGCATACCTGTTCCATTATCCGCGACCCGGATGTACAACTTTCCGCCAAACAACTTAGTGATGATTTTAACCTCAGGCTTGTAATTAGCGAAAGCCGGATTATTCTTATTCACCCTTTTCTTTTCCGCGACTGCGTAAAACGCGTTGGTAAATAAATTAAGAAAAACCCGTCCCAAATCCTGTGGCAGAACTTCAATTTTCCCGATCGTCGGATCAAAATCAGTCGTCAGGGTCGCGTTAAATTCTTTATCTTTTGCACGCAAACCGTGGTAAGCCAAACGCATATATTCGTCGGCCAGGGCGTTGATATCCGTTGGCTCTTTCGTGCCGGAAGAAGCGCGTGAATGTTGCAGCATACCCTTTACGATCGAATCCGCACGTTTTCCGTGATGTGTGATTTTTTGCTGATTCTGACTCAAATCGCTGATGATCCCGGCAATATATTCCTTATCAGCGGCCGGGATTTCCGTTTTATTAATCTCTTCTTCCAGCTCCTGACAAAGTTCAACGGAAACTTCTGAAAAGTTGTTTACAAAATTTAAAGGATTCTGAATTTCATGAGCGATACCGGCCGTAAGTTCACCCAGGGAAGCCATTTTTTCACTTTGAACCAGTTGATTCTGCGTCGCTTTTAATTCATCCAGCGCCCTTTGGAGCTCGATGGTTTGAATCGTCAGTTCCTGTGTACGCTCAGCTACCAGATATTCTAGTGATGTTTTTTTAGCCTCGTTCTCTTCATCTTTACGTTTTTGTTCCTCCCTTTCCTTATCTAAAACTTTTTGCTGTTTCTGGAAATTATACCAAAGGGCAAGCATCCATAAAAAGGAGAAAGCCTTGGCAACATCAAAATAATCATGGTACTCCCGATATTGCGTAGGCGCTACCAGTTTAAAGAAATCTCCAAGGAAGCCAACGATGATGAACGGAAATAAGGACTGTACGGTAGCCCGTATCGATTCGAAATCCTTTTCATTATAAATAATATAAAGGATATAAAGAACAAATGGATACCAAAGCCAGTGAACAAAAGCTGATTCATTCAGTATGTAAAATGCTGAAAGTAATCCTATTGCTGTATAGCGCGCGAGCAATAGCTTTTTATCCCACTCCGGAAGGGAAACGTGGGTATTAAGCCGTTTGCGGATAAACTGAATCAGAAAAAAAACGACAAAAAAGAAATCCATGGTTGGAATGAACTATTAAAATTAAGCTAATGGCTAATTATTTGCATTCAGATCTTCAAACGTCCGTTTTTATAAAAATCGGATTGAATCGTGAATCTATAAAGAATGTGTGGATTTTTTAATAAAATAGCCGAATTGGTTACTAAAACCTATGAAACCAAGATCCCGATACATTGTATCATGATTCGTGCAGAAAGATAATTTTACCAGCTGAAATAAAACGTCTATCTTTTCGCACGTATTTAAATCTTTAATTTCCTTTTCTTAAAAAGCAATGACTTATTTAGCTGATCCGGCTCGCTATGAGCAGATGACTTATCGCAGATGTGGCAAAAGCGGATTGAAGCTGCCGGCCATTTCACTTGGTTTGTGGCATAACTTCGGCGGTGTGGATGTTTATGAAAATTACCGGTCGATACTAACTACTGCCTTTGACCACGGCGTAACCCATTTCGATCTGGCCAATAATTACGGTCCGCCTCCGGGATCGGCGGAAGAAAATTTTGGTCTGATTATGAAAAAAGACCTTGCCCCCTACCGCGATGAGTTGATTATTTCTTCAAAAGCCGGTTATCTGATGTGGCCGGGACCCTATGGAGAGTGGGGTTCAAAAAAATATCTGGTTGCCAGTCTGGATCAAAGTTTGAAGCGCATGGGGCTTGACTATGTAGATATTTTCTATCACCATCGCCCGGATCCCGACACGCCGCTTGAAGAAACGATGAGTGCTCTGGATTTGATTGTCCGTCAGGGCAAAGCACTTTATGTAGGTTTGTCAAATTACCAGGCCGATGAAGCCGATCGTGCAATCGCTATTTTGAAAAATTTAGGGACGCCGTGTCTGATCCATCAGCCAAAATACTCCATGTTCGAACGCTGGGCCGAAGGGGGCTTACTGGATGTACTTGAACGTGATGGTGTGGGATGTATTCCATTCTCACCACTGGCACAAGGGCTCCTCACTGATAAATATCTGAAAGGAATTCCGGCCGATTCACGTGCCGCCAAACCCGAGGGCTTTTTACAGGAAAATCAGGTAACACCGGAAGTGGTTGAGAAAATCAGAAAATTGAATGCAATCGCGCTGGAAAGAGGACAGACACTTGCACAAATGTCCCTGGCCTGGCTGCTAAAAGATCCAAGGATCACGTCGGTCCTTATCGGTGCAAGCCGCGTATCACAACTGCTCGACTCTTTGGCTTGCCTTAACAATCAAGACTTTACAAATGATGAGCTTGAACAAATTTTAAATATCCTTTAAACCATTTCCAGCCAGCAACAAAATGCTGGCTGATTTTTTTTCAAAAAAGCTTATCATTAGCACATGAAAAACCTTATTTTACCAATCCTGCTTTTTATTACCCTTCCTTCTTTTTCCCAAATTGTAGTCTCTGGTGTCAATATTAATTCCATAGATAGTATAAAAGTTTGTACCGTAAAATTGGAGAACTTGGAACAGCTTTTGGGCGGCATGGATGTTTCTGTTGATTATGGACAAGTTGAAAGAAAAGCAACCAAAAGATTTACGGACAAATCGACTGGAAAAAGGCTGGATTTCAACTCCATGACACACGTCATAAACTATATGGAAAACAACGGCTGGCTTCATTACGACTCGCAAATTCTCGATACAAAAACAGAAACGATTTATTATTTTCATTTCAGGAAAAAATAAACAAGACAAAACTTGCATACATACCAACAAGTATGTAGGTTTGTATCATGATAGATACCCGGAGTGAAATCTTGCAAAAGAATTTTGAGGCAATGCGACTGCATGGTTTTCAGGGATTGCGCACGGACAAGGTAATTGCGCAAATGGGAATTACCAAAGGTGCGTTTTACCACTATTTTAAAGATAAACTCAACGTTGGTTATGCCATTGTCGACGAACTGATTGCGCCTGGTTATAAGCAAGCCTGGATAAATCTGGTTCGGGATGACATGCATATCATTGATGCAATCGCTGAAACGTTGCACACGATTGCGTCTTACTCAACCCAGGAAACGATTCATTTGGGCTGTCCGCTTAACAATCTTATCCAGGAAATGTCGCCGCTGGATGAAGGTTTCAATAAACGGCTTTCGGCAATTCTCGATGATGAGCGCAAACTAATTAAGGCCGCCCTGGAAGCCGGAATTGAAAATAAAACGATTAGACAAGATACGGATCCGGATGCTCTGGCCTATTTTATATTGGCTTCTCTTGAAGGGAGTTATACAATAGGAAAATCGTTTAACAGCTACAAAAAATTTAAAAGCTGCATTGACCAGTTAGTTTTAATATTAAATTCTTACAAACAATAATTTTTTTACCAAAATACATACCAACTAGTATGTATGTAAATTTAAAAAAGATGAAATATGTGATTACAGGTGCGAGCGGGCACACAGGCAAAATTGTCAGTGAAAAATTACTGGAAGCAAAGCACGAAGTTGTGGCTATTGCACGCAAAATTGAAAACATTCAAGCACTGGTTGATAAAGGTGCAAAAGCAGCCATTGGTGATCTTTCAGACGAGGCTTTTTTAACGAAAACATTTGAAGGCGCAGACGCAGTTTATGCACTCATTCCACCAATCTGGGCCATTGAAGAGTCCTGGCGGGCATTTCAGCGCCGTATCGGAACCTCTATTACCAACGCTCTGGAAAATGCTGGCGTAAAAAATGTTGTAATTCTAAGTTCTATGGGCTCGCAACTGGCACCCTTTGGGGCAGGTCCTGTCAGTGGACTTGGTGAATGGGAACACCAATTGCAAAATGTTCCGGATTTCAATGTGTTAGCGCTCCGGCCAGGATACTTTATGGAAAATCTGTACGCATATATTCCTCAAATAAAAGGTTTCGGAGCCTTTGGAGATGCTTTATCGAAAGACCTGAAAATTCCGTTGACACATACCAGGGACATTGCCGATGCAGCTGTTAAACATTTATTGGAGTTAAATTTTAAAGGTTTTTCACGGGAATTTGTCGGTGGAGCGCAGGATTATACCCCGGAAGAAGTCGCCCGGATACTGGGTGAAGCGATTGGAAAACCTGATCTGCAGTATATCCAGTATCCAGCAGAAGATTCAAAAAACGGTATGATTGGAGCAGGTGTTCCAAAACAGGTTGCAGAGGGTTATATTAAACTTTTTGATGGACTGAACTCCGGCGAATACCTGGCAGACTTTATTCGAAGTGCTGACAATACCACCAAAACTTCACTGAAAGACTTTGCAGGTGAATTTGCACTGGCTTATCAAAACAGTTAATACTCAAAAATATGCATTAAAAAGGAAAAACTGACTTAGGTCATTATTTAAGACATTTTACTTCCCGATTTTTGTAATATGTCAAATACCATCCGTATTTGAGGTGAGAAAATATTTATAAAAAATCCCTGGCATCTTGCCGGGGATTTTTGTTTTCAGACGATCCGGTACGGACATTCTACTCTCCGCAAATAAGTGTTCCATCCTACCGATAAAATAATTTATATGAATATTGATCGGTTACTATTTTGATTACCAGATATTTACATTGAAATTATTAAAAAAAAAAACCAAAACTTTTTGAAAAGTTGTGTAACCTTTTTACATGTTCGCAGTTTCCACTATAAGATCACCAAAATTAGATAATTGTTTGAGCGCACTAACGGATAATTCGCTGATGCTCCGGGTTAAATCCGGAGACCTAGACAAGATGGGATTGCTCTTTGAGCGGTACCATCGTCCGTTGTTTTCATTTCTTTATCATCTGACAGGTGTAGCCGATACCAGCGAAGATCTGGTTCAGAATGTTTTCTATCGAATGTTGAAATATCGTCACACCTTCACAGGAGAAGGAGAATTCAGAACCTGGATGTATCATTTGGCAAGAAATGTTCTGAGTGACTCGATCAAGCAGAATAAGTCCCGGAATCATGAAGATGTTCACGTAATGGCCGACCGGATCGGTGGCGGAACTACGGCTGATGCTGAATTTGAAAGAAAGCAGGACGTAGAATCGTTGCATAAGGCGATGGCTCAACTCAGCGAAGATCACCGGGAAATATTGGTACTGAGCCGGTTCCAGGAACTAAAATACGAAGAGATCGCTGGTATACTGAACATTACGGAGGGAACGGTTAAGGTAAGGGTTCACCGGGCTTTGGGAGAGCTGAAAAAGGTATTTTTGGGTAATGAAAATCGAAGGAAAGCACATGACTTGTGACCATACAAAAGCGCAGTTTACAGATTGGTTGAACAACCCTTCAACCGATCCTGAAAGAATCAGGATTGAAAAACATCTTGCAGGATGTCCTGATTGTCAGCAGGAATTTAGTGAGAATAAGCTACTTTGGGAAATGATGGGAGAAGCGAAAGTGGAAGCGCCAAGCGACTCCATGCGTGTCAATTTTAACAGCATGCTCGGAGAATATAAAGAGACGGTGAAACAAAAAGACAGATATTCCGTCGGGAATTTGATCCAGGCCGTACGTCAGTTCATCATCCCGCAATGGACAGTACAGCTGACTTTCAGCCTGCTGCTGGTTGGCTTAGGCTGGGTTATCGGTTTCAGAATGAACCGAAGTGAAAAGGCTTCTACTGCCTATACCGAACAAATCGACACGCTTGCAAATCAGATTCAGGAAATGCGGCAGATGATGATGTTGGCATTGATTGAAAATCCGTCGGCCACGGAACGTCTTCGCGCGGTTAGTTATACGAATGATATTACCCATGCGGACGAAAAAGTGATCGAAGCACTTTTTTCTACGCTGAATAATGATCCAAATGTGAACGTTCGGCTGGTGACCCTGGAAGCAATTACGCAATTCGCTGACGACCCCCTGGTAAGAAAAGAGTTAGTTCATTCGCTGACCAAGCAAGATTCCCCCATGGTGCAGGTTGCCCTTGCCGATGTGATGGTCAAATTACAGGAAAAACGTTCTATCAAGGCATTCAAACAAATGCTTCGCCAAGAAAATTTGAATGAGTTGGTAAAAAATAAAATCGAACAGACGATTAAAGACCTTACATAACCAACAATCAATTTATTAGCTATGAAAAAAATAATAATCCCCTTTCTGGTGGGACTGGCGCTTTCTTGTACCCATGCACCCGCACAAAAGCCGGTTTTCAAAGAGCATATCAGCAAGGAATTTATAGTTCCAAAAACGTCTGGAAACAATGTTCTGGCCATTTATAACATCAATGGTTTCATTAAAATTAAAGGGTATGACGGCGATAAAGTAGTGTTTGAAATAGAAAAAATACTTTCAGCTGAAAATGACCAAATGCTCAATACAGCCAGGCAGGAATTTAAAGTGAATATGGAACAAAAAGAAGACAGTGTTCTGGCATACATCTCTGAACCCTTTGATAGCAGACCTAACCAAAATAACAAGAACTGGGGAAACAAAAGCAAAAATAAATATGACTTTCGGCTGGAATTTACGGTCAAGGTACCCTACTCTATGAATTTAAAGATTTCGACGGTAAATGGAGGTGACGTTACGGTTGACGATGTGACCGGTTCCCTGAAAGTCGCAAACGTCAATGGCGCGATCAAACTTACCAATGCAAAAGGGACTTCTGATATAAAGACCATTAACGGCAACGTTGAAGCAAATTACCTCATTATGCCTCCCGGCGAATCACAATTTAAAACACTCAACGGAGATGTAACTGTCACATACCCCAAAAGTCTTTCTGCGGATTGCCAGTTCAAAAGCTTTAACGGAGATTTCTACACCGACTTTCCTGACGCTGAAAGTCTGCCCGTTAAAGTTGTTAAAAATCAGGAAACAAGTCCTGGAAAAACCACTTACAAGGTTAATACAGAAACATCTATACGAATCGGGAACGGAGGTAAAACCTTCAAATTCGAGACGTTCAACGGAAATATTTATTTAAAAAAACAATCCTGATTCTATGAAAATCCACAAATTAACGGCAATGGCTTTTTTCATGGCCGTAAGTATGAATGCTATCGACGTCCTTGCTCAGAACGATGTAAAAGAACAAATTTCTGTCGCACTGACAGATCCTTCCAAACCGGGTTCATTAGAAGTCAAATTAATTCGCGGTTCGATTCACGTTGTCGGGTATGCTGGAAAGGAAGTTGTTATTGATGCTGTATCCAAAGAAGGGCGCGACAGAAATGATGAGTCAAAAGATGAAGCTGCAAAGGGTTTAAAACGAATTTCGTCTGGTAGAAATGGTTTAGACCTGACCGTTGAAGAAGAAAAAAACAATGTAAGTATTAGGGTAGCTATACCTAAAAATCCTGTACATCTGACAATTAAAGTTCCATCGAATTTCAATTTACGTGTCGGCACAATTAATGAAGGTGATGTAACGGTTGAAAACGTCAGCGGAGAACTGGAAATTTCCAATGTGAACGGCGCTATCCAGCTTACAAACGTGTCGGGTTCTGTGGTCGCAAATACAGTCAATGGTAATCTGAAAGCTGCATTTAAAGCAATTAACCAGGCCGCGCCAATGGCATTTTCAACGCTGAACGGTTCTGTGGATGTGACCTTTCCACCGACCTCCAAATTTGACGTAAAACTTAAATCGGATCGTGGTGAGGTTTATAGTGATTTTGATATCGATGTAGACAAAACGGCGTCAAAGGCTGTTCGAACTACCAGAGAGGGAATGCAGAAGGTAAGTATTTCCGATTGGGTTCAAGGGAAAGTGAATGGCGGCGGAAAAGAAGTAATGATGAAAAATATGAATGGCAATATTTATGTCAGAAAGGCTAAGTAGCTTTTAATTAAAGTCTAGCACAACTCCTGTTAAAGTTTTTTGGGAAACTTTAACAGGAGTTTCATTATCCCGAGTGCGCTTGTAATAATTGTCTGTAACTGTTTAACAAGCTCGATTTTGAAATAAATCCGGCAAATTGACCAGAAACCCTGACGACTGGCAAATGCCACAAACCCGTCTCATCAAACTTGCTGGCAACCGTTACCACCGAGTCATTTTCAGAAATAACAGCCTTGGGTTCCTGCATCAAGCTCCCGGCTGTTAATGAACCATCTAGATCACGGCTGAATAAAATAGGCCTCAAATCGTCAACTGTTATAATTCCTACCAGTGTTAGATTATCGTTTAATACCGCTACGAGGTTTCTTTTCCCATTTTTCAAAACTTCTCTAAGTTCTTCGAATGATGATTTATCATTGATAACCTGCGAATCTTTGTCCAACAGGTCTAATGTATGAAGGAGAGAAAGTAAATTTCGGTCATGTTGTCTCGTAAAAATTTTCCCCTGGCTTGCCATTTTTTCCAGGTCCGGTGAAATGGGAGAAAACCACTTTGCCATAAGAAAGGATATAACCGAAACCATCATAAGCGGAATGAATAAATCGTAACCTGAGCTCGATTCTGCAATCAGGAAGATAGCGGTAAGCGGTGCGTACAAGACGCCGCTCATTACACCCGCCATGCCGACGAGTATTAAATTGGTTACCGGAACGCCTTCAATACCGGCCTGCGTACATAGCAGAGCGAAAACATATCCCAAAGATCCGCCTGCAAATAAGGAAGGTGCAAAATTGCCTCCGTTTCCCCCGGCCTGAATTGTTATGGAAGACGCGAATGCTTTTAACAAACAAACAACGGCTACAAAAACGATGATTACCCATTCACGGTAACCAATGAAACTAAAAAAACTATTCTGGATTACTTCTTTAATTTCTCCGTTCGTGAAGGATTTGATCGTGTCATATCCTTCACCAAACAGCGGCGGATACAGAACGCAAAGCAATGAGAGGATTAGCCCCCCAATCATCGCCTTTTGCACTTTTGTAAATTTCAGAGAATGGAAAAACTCTTCTATATACCGGCTTATCACCAGAAAATATCGTGCATAAAATCCGCACAATAAACCTAAAATCAGATAAAAAGGGATGTTGTGATAATCAAAAGCACCTCGGGTATGAAACTGAAATAAAACTTCTTCTTTTAATAAAATCCGCGAGATCAAACTGCCGCAGACAGCCGCTACAACCAGCGGAATAAAATCTGAGAAAACTACTCCGGTGAGCAAAATTTCAAAGGCAAACATCATCCCGGCAATCGGCGCATTGAAAGCCGAAGCGATGCCCGCTGTTGCTCCGGCAGCTAGAAGCAATGTCCGCTCGCGATAATCGAGTTTATATGTCTGTGCAAAATTTGATCCGATGGCTGCTCCTGTTACTGCAATCGGGCTTTCCAATCCGGCAGAACCTCCCAAACCAACGGTTATAGCACTTTGGACAATTTGAGAATACATTTTTACCGGCGAAACGTTGCTTGCATTTTGCGCTATTTCGTGCAGGATAACAGGTATTCCCTTTTTATCGAGCCCATTGAAAAACAACTTTACAACAATCGTCGTCATGATAATTCCTGAAAAAGGAAATATCAGATAAAACCAAACCTGCTCTTCGAAATGAACCTTGTAAGTAATAATGTAGTGAATGTAATGGACCAGAGACTTTAAAATTACGCCTGCAAATCCTGCCGTGCAGCCCACTAGGATACCGGAAAGAATTAAAAACTGACTTCGGCTCAGGACGCTTTTTAGCCAAAACATTACAATTTCGTAACTCTTTACTTTATCGATACTAAATCGTGTAAAGTCGCGCTTGAACTTTAAGAAGCTGTAATATTTTTTTATGTTTCTGCTCTTCACTCCGGATCGTTTATCTTCAAATTAACATCTTTTTTAGGGAACACTGCCTCTTTTCAATCCGAATTCTCCAAAAAATCGTACTAAATTGTGCTGGGGAAAATTTTTGTAACGAAAAAAGCATGAACATCTCTGTCTTTTTGCAATCTGATATCATCCTTCATAAAAAATTTAAACGTATGATCACGGCACTCAAAATCATTTTCAGCATCATCCTGATCTGGATGTGTAATGTCGTTATTACCACCAGCTTGAAAAGCAATCTTTTCAACGAGTGGGATTTTCTGGGTTCGATTCCCTGGATGCGCGCCACATTGTGGGATTTTTACGCTAACGCATTCATCATTTACCTATGGATTCTCTATAGGAGCCAAGTACACTCCTGAAAATTGTTTGGTTTTTTCTTATGTTTTTTTTGGGGAGTATCGCAAGCTGCGCCTATGTGCTGATTGAATTATTCCGTCTTCAGCCAGGCGAAGGAATTCTGGACTTAATTACCAAACGACATGAGTAGTTCAGTTTTGCTCCTTGTTATCATATCGCTTGTCACTTGCAGCATAATCATGTTTTTTGTCTGGCTTTGGGCAAAAAGTATTAAAAATGCAGGAGTCGTCGATATTTTTTGGTCTTTCAACTTTCAGGTAATTGCGCTAATTGTTTATTTCTTCTCTGACGGATTTCAAACGAGAAAAATCATGCTGTCTGCCATGGTTTTAATATGGGGAATCCGATTAGGCACACACCTTGCAAAACGGGTCGTCAGTCTACTGCATGAGGAAGAAGGACGTTATGCACAACTAAGAAAAGAGTGGGCTCCAGGAGCTGAAAAAAATTTTTTCTTGTTTTTTCAGGCGCAGTGATTTTCCAATGTTTTGCTGTCGATCCCTTTTTTTATTGTCACTCAAAACAAGACGCCTGAACTTTCGATACTTGAATACATTGGGTTTTCAATTTGGACTTTTGCAATAATCGGTGAAGCGACAGCCGATTTGCAGCTCGATCTTTTCAAGGAAGATCCTGATAACAAAGGAAAGGTATGTGACACCGGTTTGTGGTATTATTCCCGCCACCCGAATTATTTTTTCGAATGGCTGATCTGGGTTTCTTATTTCATCTTCGCGCTTGCCTCGCCTTACGGTTATCTGGCGATCCTAAGTCCTGCGATTATTCTATATCTTTTGTTTAACGTGACCGGTATTCCGGCAACGAAAGAACAGTCATTAAGATCAAAGGGTGCACTTTATGCTGCATATCAGCAGTCTACTAGTGCATTTTTCCCATGGTTTAATAAGGAAAATCAGGCACGCTAAAAAATTTTACAGTCGAAAAATCTATTTGAAAATTCATAGCGTATATGGCTTAAACACCATTCTAACCCGCCTTTAAAGTATGTGGTATGACAAATTGCTGGTAAAAAACCAGATCCCGGATTTTCTGATCCGAATGGGAATCCGAAAATATTTGCGACAACGCCTGAGAGAAGAAAACAAGGGAAATCGCGAAGCGCAGCGACAGCATTTTATGGAATTCATAAATACACTGAAATCGTCGCCCATCGCGGTAAACACCGTTGATGCCAACGAACAGCATTACGAAGTTCCAACAGAGTTTTATCAATATTGCCTTGGTGAGAACCTGAAATATTCCTGTGGCTATTGGGAACCGGGTGTTACAGACATCGACACGTTGGAACGGGATATGCTGGAACTGACGTGTCAAAGAGCGGAGTTGAGAAATGGACAAAATGTTCTCGAGCTTGGCTGTGGCTGGGGATCGTTATCGCTGTTTATGGCAGCCAAATATCCAGAAAGCCTGTTTACTGTTGTTTCCAATTCTAAAACCCAAAAACTACACATTGATGAGCAAGCAACTTTACGCAAATTAAGGAATCTGAAAGTGATCACCGCAGATATTAACTCGTTTGATACGGATGAAAAATTCGACCGTGTTGTCTCTGTTGAAATGTTTGAGCATATGCGTAATTATCAGTTGCTGATGGAAAAAGTTGCCTCTTTTCTGGACGAAGACGGAAAATTGTTTGTACACATCTTTACTCATAAAGAATACGCTTATCTTTTTGAGGTGAAAGACGAAACCGATTGGATGAGTAAATACTTTTTCACAGGTGGCATCATGCCGAGCAATGATTTGCTGCTTCATTTTAACGAGCATATGCATATAGAGAAACAATGGCTCGTGAATGGGACGCACTATGCGAAAACATCAGAAGCCTGGCTTTCAAATATGGACAAACATCAGGCGGAAATTATGCCGCTTTTCGAGCAGACGTATGGAAAAGAGCAAGCCCTGAAATGGTGGGTATACTGGCGGATTTTCTACATGTCTTGTGCGGAATTATGGAATTTCGAAGAAGGAAATGAGTGGATGGCAAGTCATTATCTTTTCTTTAAAGTGCCTGCGATATGATCAATGTCGCACTAACGATAGTCCTGTTTCTAATATCCCTGCTGGCAATTTTACCTGCTCCGGCCTTTTATTTGTGGCTGCTGGCAATTGCAGTGGACGAATATCCAGGGATATTCGTCATGATTTCAACGGTTATTATTTTTATTAATCTGAAATCCAAGTCATTCCCAATTTTAACAGCCTTAATTTCAGTTCTGTCACTTCTGATTTTTCTGTCGCCGATCATTCGCGCCTTCATGATTTCCAAAAATCTGAAAGCACAAATGACGAGTTCGCTGGGAGAGATTAATTTAGAAAATGAAAAACCATTCTCAATTACAGCCATGTTTAATCCCGGTTTGGCTGTGGCGTATAAGGCTATCAGTTATAAGAAAAACGGAGCGCAAGCATTGACTCTTGATTTTTATCCTTCATAAACGACTGGGACCCGCCCCTGCGTTGTGGTCATACATGGAGGCTCCTGGAAAAGTGGAGACAGCCAGCAATTGCCTGAACTGAATAGCCGTCTTGCTAAAAACGGCTATCATGTTGCAGCTATAAATTACCGTCTGGCACCCGATTCCCAGAGTCCCGCGCCTGTTCAGGATGTTAGCGATGCCCTGACATTTCTTAAAGAAAAAGCGGGGCAATTCGCTATTGATAAAACAAATTTTATCATTCTCGGTCGTTCTGCCGGTGCGCAAATAGCTCTGCTAGCGGCATATACTTTAAGAGATCCGTCGATAAGGGGCGTTATTGATTTTTACGGCCCGGCGGATATGGTCTGGGGATATTCTTTACCTTCAAATCCACTGATTATGGATTCCAGGAAAGTGATGGAAGATTATTTAGGTGGAACTTACCAGACACATCCTGAAAATTTCAGAAAAAGCTCTCCTCTTTTATATGTTTCGGAACAGTGGCCTCCGACATTGATACTACATGGAAAAAACGATGTTCTCGTCGCTTATGAACATAGTCGCAAGCTCGATAAAAAGCTTAGGGGAAATAAAATCAGACACCATTTTCTTACGCTCCCATGGGCAACACACGCTTTCGACTATAATCTGAACGGTCCAGGAGGGCAGCTTTCGACCTATGCCGTTCTTTATTTTCTAAAATCAGTAACGCAACACCTATGAAAAAAACAGCGATAATCGGAACTGGAATTGCAGGTATGGGCTGCGGTCATTTTTTGCATAAAACAGATGACATAACGCTATTCGAACAAAATGATTACGTTGGCGGACATACCAATACCGTGACAATCGACGAGGACGAAAACCCTGTTTTTGTCGATACCGGCTTTATGGTTTTTAATTATGAAACGTATCCAAATCTAACCGGACTTTTTGCGGAAATCAACGCACCTATCAAAAAAACAGACATGTCGTTCAGTGTCCAGAATAAGCCTTCCGGCCTGGAATACAGTGGTTCGAGCCTTAATCATTTGTTCGCTCAGCGTAAAAACCTTTTCAGCCTCAAATTCCTTAAAATGCTGGCCGAGATTTCCAGATTTAACAAGGAAAGTATCAAGATTCTGGACGATCCTCATTACCAGAATTATTCGCTTGGCGATTATATTAAAGAGTTTAAATTCAGTGACGATATGTTATGGAAATACCTGGTTCCGATGAGTTCGGCAGTCTGGTCGACACCGATGAAGGAAATGCTGGATTTTCCTGCTTTAACGCTCATCCGTTTTTTTAAAAATCATGGTTTTCTAGGTTTGGACACTCAGCATCAGTGGTATACGCTGGACATAGGCAGTCAGTCCTATCGCGAGCTTTTGATCAAACCTTTCAGAGATAAAATCCATATCAACCGCCGCGCTGTCAATATCCGGCGGGAAAACGGGAAAGTTACGGTGTTTACTTCTGATGGATCCGGAGAGGTTTTTGACAGGTAATCATCGCCAGCCACGCGGATCAGGCACTTGCTATGCTTGAGGAACCAACCAACCTTGAAAGCAGTTTACTTTCCAAATTTAAGTATCAGTACAACAAAGCTGTCTGACATACCGATGAGAAAGTGATGCCCGATACCCGACTTGCATGGAGCAGCTGGAACTACCGGATCGCACCCAATCGGCGTTACGAAGATGTCCCAAGTACGGTTACTGGATGAATATGCTGCAAGATGTTTCCCGAAAACGAAATTATTTTGTATCAATCAATCCCCATGACGATTTGGATGAAAAGAAGATTCTCAGAGAAATTGATTACGAACATCCGTTGTTCGACGTTCCGGCTATTCATGCACAAAGCAGTTTGAAATTACTGAATGAATCTGGCCCTGTTTACTTCTGTGGCAGTTATTTCAAATATGGCTTTCACGAAGATGCGTTCAAAAGTGCAGTTGATCTTTGCAAAAACCTGAAAGAGTCAAAAAGTTTAATTGAACCAATCTATTAAAATCTTTTCGTTGTATATGGTTATATGAACCTTGATACAATACATTCCTGCTTATATAAAGCGCGTATGACACATCACAGGCTTCATCCGAAAACGCATAAATTTCATTACGATATATTTATGTTTTATCTAAATCTGGATGAGCTCGATTTTATTTCGAAAAAATTCAGATGGCTTAGCCGGAACCGTTTCAATCTTTTCAATTTCCGGGACGCAGATCATTTACAATTGCCGAAGGAAAAACCTGATAAGTTGAAAAAGATAAGGGAACATATCACGATGTATCTTGGGGAACATGGTGTAAACATTGGCAACGGACGAATTATGCTGCTTACAAATTTGTGTACGCTTGGCTACCAGTTCAATCCGGTCGCATTTTATATCTGTTACGACGAGAACGAAAATCCACTTTGTTCGATAGCGGAGGTTTGTAACACTTTTATGGAAATGAAACCTTATTTTCTTGGCAATGAAACACTTGCAGGCGATAAGTTTCACTTGAATACTTTTAAAAATTTCTATGTTTCACCGTTTATCGACCTGGACTTTTATTTTGATTTTAATGTAAAAATACCTGGTGAAAAGCTGGATATAGCAGTGAACGACTACGACGAAATCGGCGAGTTATTCTTTTTAAGCAGTTTAAAGGGAAAACGTGAAACTCTGACTGATAAAAATATGATACGGTATTTTTTCAGTATACCCTTAATAACCATGCAGATAACATGGCTGATACATTGGCAGGCATTAAAGATCTGGACAAAAAAAATAGGTTTTAGACGAAAAGCAGACAATCCGGAATTACAAACAGAAGTATTCCGTCCCTATAATTCTTAATTAGCAAGACACCCATTATTCCTATGCTAAAAACCCGCTCAGAACTTAACCGAACAAAGCACGTTGCTGAAAAACTTGGTTTGTATCAACAACTTGTCTTCAAGCAGCTTAGTAAAATGAATTTGGGCAGCCTGAAATTGATATTGCCGGATGGGTATACGATTTTTTTTGGCAATGGGATAAACCCTATTTCGGCTTGTATCACGATTACACACACTGATTTTTTTAAAAAACTTATACTGTTTGGCGATATAGGATTTGGGGAGGCTTATGTAGAGGGTTTGTGGCAAACGGATAATATCACCAATGTAATTTCATGGGTTCTGCTGAATGTGGAAAATGCCCCTAATGTTTCCGGAAGTAAAACCCAAACTTTTGCGCACAACGTTTTACGCGTCTGGAACAGCATCACGCATCATTCGAGGTCCAATACACTGGCCGGTTCACGGAAAAATATATCAGAACATTACGATCTGAACAACGCGTTTTTCGCAACCTTTCTGGACAAAACGATGACTTATTCGAGCGCTTATTTCCGGAATGAAGGTATGGATCTTGAAGAGGCTCAATATGAAAAATACGACCGGCTTTGTCAAAAACTGAATTTACAGCCATCCGACCATGTGCTGGAAATTGGTAGTGGCTGGGGAGGTAATGCGATTTTTATGGCAAAAAATTATGGATGCAAAGTTACTTCTCTGACCCTTTCTGTTGAACAACAGAAGCTTGCCATGCAACGTATAGCCGAGGCCGGATTGTCCGAGCGTGTGCAAATTTTGCTGATGGATTACCGCCACATCGAAGGATCTTTCGACAAAATAGTTTCAATAGAAATGCTGGAAGCAGTTGGTCATCAGTATCTTGATTCTTATTTTGAAAATGCCATTCGCTTCTTAAAAAAGATGGGATACTTGCCATTCAGGTAATTACCTGTCCTGATCCGCGTTATGATAGTCTCAGAAAAGGTGTGGATTGGATACAGAAATATATTTTCCCGGGCTCGCTGCTCCCCTCAGTATCTGCTATAAATCAATCCGTTAACAGAACAGGAGATATGAGCCTTGTGGATTTAAAGGAATTCGGTTTGCACTATGCATACACTTTAAAAGCCTGGCTGGACAAATTCAATGAAAGTCTGACTGAGATCAGGAGCCTTGGTTACGACGACCATTTTATACGGAAATGGACGTATTATTTAAGTTACTGTGAAGCGGCTTTCGCCATGCGCAACATAAGCGTTATGCAGCTTGTTTACAGTCGCCCAAACAATACAAATTTCCTATGAAAAATGCCCGCCGATTTGATCAGCGGGCATTTTTGTAATTTTTCTTACTCAAAATCAGCCGTTGCCACGGGCAAGCTGAACTAAAAGCCTGATATCAACACCACGGTCATTAGCACCATACCGTGAGCCATAGCCACTGCCCGTACCGATTCCGACTCCCATTCCACCGCCCATGCCAATTCCACCGCCAAGGCCGATTCCGATTCTTGGAGAGAACCCGGATTGAGACGAGGCCCCGTCAATCCTTATACTAATTCCAAGATTTGAAGATTCCTTGGTATTCATAGCGATCAAACTGAAAGGTATGGCAATTTGCTCGGTAAGCTCACCGTTTTTGTCCATACTGATATGCGATTTTATGCTACCGTCGGCCTCAACCAGATTGATAAAACGCTGTCCCTGCTTATCGTTCCAAACGGCCTCCTTATTATAAGAGTCCATTAACAAATTAAGTCCAAGGCTATTTGGCAAATCCGTATCAATCCTTTTAAGAGCCTTACGATCTTCTTTCATTACTACGGGAAACAGCAAAGAATAAGCATCTTTTTTCTGTCCTTCCGGACTGAATGAAACTTTTAAACCGCTACTCAAAATTTTCTGAATCGTAGACGGGTCGCGGGTTGTCATCGTCAGATATAAATAATGTTCGTCGTTAATGATCCCGTATGCCAATCTTGAAGCCTGGTCTTTCTGATCGGGCTTGATATCGTCCACATAGGAAAAAGGAGCGTTCCATTTTGATTCATAGGGAATAGTCTTTGATGAACTACACCCTGCCAATACCGCCAGGGCAAGGAGGAACCAGCTATTTTTTTTACTTCTCATTTTGCTATTTATGTACACTGAATTTCAACTACAATTAAACGAAACCTATTTCAATTCATTACGAATAATTGATAAAATTCGTTGCATTTAATAAATTTCTAATGAAATTTTGAGTATCGCTGCGTGCGAAATAACAGTTGCTTCCCGTAAATCAGTATACGGGAATCGCCAGTAGTTTCCCTATCTTCTCATGAAGTTTGCTAGGCTCAAATGGTTTGGACAATGTATCGTTCATGCCGGACTCTATCGCATGACGAAGATCTTCTTCCAAAACAGTTGCGGAAAGCGACAGGATCGGTGTGGAAACATTCAACTCCTTTCTCAGATGTCTGGCTGCCTGAAAACCGTCCATTTCTGGCATTCTGGTATCCATAATAATTAAATCAAAATCCTGGACCTGGACCGCCTCAACCGCTTCTCTTCCATTGACAACCAATGTAGTATCGATTAGCCAGGTTGTCAGGTACTTATTGATTAACAGTGAGTTAATGTAATTATCTTCTGCTACTAAAATCTTCTTGCCAAAATACGGCGTGAAGGTTTTGAATGAAACAACAGGCTTTTTGACTCCTTGTTTTTGATTTACATCTTTCAGTAATACAGTGAAGTAAAACTCACTTCCTTTCTGAAACTGACTTGTCACTTTCAACTCACTTTCCATCAGCAAAACAAGCTTTTGAGAAATTGTCAGGCCAAGTCCTGTTCCACCATAGTTATGAGAAGTTTCAACCGTCGCCTGACCATATGCTGAAAATATCGCGGAAATTCTGTCTTCGGAAATTCCAATCCCGGAGTCTTCAACGGAAAACCGGATTTCATGCAATTCCCCAACGACACCCATATGCTCTATTTTCAATTTAACAAATCCTGCATGTGTAAATTTCAAAGCATTGCCCACCAGATTCATCAGAATCTGATTCAAACGCATCCCATCGATAAGGACGCTTTCAGGGATTTCCTTGTCTACGGACAGAGACAATTGAAGTCTTTTCTCGTCAGCTTTGAAACGCATAAGATCAACAATACCTTTCCCGACAGCTGACAAATTAGTAGGTGTTGGCAGGATCGAAAATTTACCTTCGTCGATTTTTGAAATGTCGAGAATATCGTTCAGGATATTCAATAGGGAACCCGAAGAGTGCAGCAGCATTTCAAGCAATTCACGCTGAGGCGTATCCAACTCCGTAGCTTCCAACAGATTACCTATCCCTATAATCCCGTTCAAAGGCGTCCGGATTTCATGGCTCATGTTGGCCAGAAAAGCTTCTTTCACCTTTCTCGATTTATCAGCAAGACTTCGCGCTTCTACCAGTGCAAGCTCGTGTGCTTTTCGTTTTTCGATATCATGCAGGTTAATAAAAAGCAACCTGTTTTTGTACATGATCCGCAATTCCAGCCAAACCGGTTGACGAAATTTCCCGAAAAACTGATCTTCCACAACGATTGTATCGCCGCTAAGATATGTCTGATTGATCAATACGCCCTGCAATCCCGACCGCATCGGTTCTACCAAAAGATCAAGCATTGAAACGTTGATCAGCTTCTCAGGATCCAAACCCAAAATGGTTCGAACGGAGGGATTTATTGACAAAATACGCCCGGAATCAGCTTGTACAGTACAGATAATATCGGGCGAATTGGTAACGATTGTGGCATAATTTTCCAGCAATCTGTTTTTTTCCCTGATCTCTCTCTGACTTCTTGCCAGACGTATCAGAGAATCAACTTTTGCATTGGTTATATAAGGATCAAGCGGTTTGTACAGATAATCGATCGCTCCCGTTTTTAATCCCCGAACCGCATAGGTTGTTTCTTTCGAAATTGCTGTTACAAATACGATTAGTATCTCCCTTGTTTTAGGATTCGACGCAAGCGTTTCAGCAAATTCAAAACCATCCATTCCCGGCATCTGGACGTCGACCAGGGCAACAGCGATTTCGTTTTCCCAGACAATCCGAAGTGCCTCGTTTGGAGAAGTAGTTGCGAAAATCGTTATGTCGTCGCGGCTCAAAATTGCTTTCAGAGAAATCAGGTTTTCCTCCCTGTCGTCAAGCAGCAAAATTTTAGTATTTTCCATCATTTACGTTGAGTAACTGTAAAGTATTTGTCTGATTTCTTCAAAAATATTTTCATTCAAAATATGATGTTGACAGTAATCCCGGATCGCAGCCGCAGGCATACGCTCAACCTCAGCAATCGAGGGATCTTGTACGTAAGTCTTGAAACCTTTCTCGGCAATTGTCCTGATTCCCAAAGCTCCATCTTCGCTAGCACCTGAAAAAAGCATCGCCGCTTTTATATTGATTCCCGACTGAGCGGCCGAAATAAATGTCGCATCGATCGATGGGCGCGAGAAAAAATCTTTTTCGGTTCCATCCAGGTAAAACCTTTTGTCAGGACCTATCAACAAGTGATAATCAGGGACGGCAAAATAAATGCAGTTGTTAACGATTGTGTCTAAATGCTGCGGCTCTTCCATTGGAATCTGCGTTCTTGATCTGAATAACTGCGGTAGTTCAGCCAAACTGGACTTACCCCGATGCAGCACAAAGATTACGGAACAGGATAATGGCTGATCCAACAACCTCAAAATCTCTTCAAAAATTGCAAAACTTCCCGATGAGCCTCCCATCAGTACCAAACTTAACGGCTCATCCTGCGTTTGCATCATTTTATTTTCTGATAAATATTCAAATGCGTATTGATAATCCTGAAATTTTCCTCAAAGCCTGAATAACGCAAGGTTTCTCTCTTTCCCAGACATAGAAAACCAAACATTGCCAGGCTTTCGTATAAAAGTTTGAAAACTTTTTGCCTTTGTTCCAGATTAAAATAGATCATTACGTTTCTGCAACTGACCATTTGAAACTCATTGAACACGCCGTCACCCGTTAAATCGTGCAAAGAAAAAACAATATTTTTTCGTAAGTCAGGAACCATGACCGCTTGATTATAAGCCACATGGTAATAATCTGATAACGAATTTTTCCCATCCGACAACAGATAGTTTTCAGAAAACGTGCGCATATGCCCCAGACTAAAAACCCCTTCGCGGGCAGAAGCTAATACGCGTTCACTTAAATCTGTCGCATAGATCAATGACCGGTTATACATGCCGGTTTCTTTAAGCAAGATCGCCAGCGAATATGCTTCTTCTCCCGAAGCACAACCAGCTACCCAAATGCGAACGGCCGGATAAGATTCGAGATAACTGAAAACCTCTGACCGGAGCCTGATGAAAAATTCGGGATCCCGAAACATTTCAGAATAGTTGACTGTCAGCTCCTGAATAAAATCATAAACTGCTTTTCCACCCTGCTCAATATGGACCGTCAATTCATTGAGGCTCATGGTATGTTTTGCCAGATATCGGGAAGCGCGACGAAGTAAGGACGGACGCGCATAACCCGAAAAATCGAAACCCGAAATTTCCCTGACTTTTATTATTAAAAATTCCAGCTCCTGATATTCCAACGTCACCCTATTCATGCAGCGTGCAGCCAAACTTTTATCAACGATAATAATTTATCTATATCCACCGGTTTGGAAATATAATCGTTCGCTCCGGCGGCCAGACATAGTTCCCGATCTCCTTGCATGGCTTTGGCAGTAACAGCAATAATGGGAAGATTATTCCATTTTGTCTGTTTCCGAATCAGCCTGGTGGCTTCGATGCCATCCATTTCCGGCATCATAACATCCATCAGAACAATGTCTACATCTTTTTCTTCTGAAAGTTTTTCAATTGCTTCCCGCCCGTTTGTCGCAATCGTAATTGCAAAACCAGCTTCTTCCAGAACAGCGCTCAGTGCAAAAATATTTCTCATATCATCATCCGCCAACAACACTTTCTTTCCGACAAAAACACGATCTGAATGCACCACAGGGTTGCTGAACGAAAGATTATTCTGGATAGAGGGAGCAACTTTGGGCTGAATTTTTTTCAGGAACAAATTAACTTCATCCAATAAACGATCATTGGATTTTCGCGTTTTCATCACCACGGGGTGAGAATATTTCATTACACGTGTCAGATCTTCCTGAGAAAGGTCCTCGGCAGTGTTGACAATAACCGGCAAAGCAGCCCATTTGGGAACCGACTTAATCTGATCGAGCAAATCCAGCCCATTGATATCAGACAGGCGGATATCGAGAATTATCCCATCCACGATTTCTCTTGATAGTAATGAAAGTGCCTCTTCGCCAGAATATGCATACAAGACAAACAGATTATTATCTTCAAGAAAATCTCCAAAATGTTTGCTTTGGAATGCATCATCTTCAATCAGCAGAATTCTTTTCTTTTCCTGATTCGATCCCTCCAGTTTCAATAAATCAAAAATAACTTCTGCCGATTTCTTATCGACCGGTTTTTGCATAAAGCCGATTGCACCTTCTTCAAGCACTTTGGCAACGCTTTCATCACCGGCAGAAACAGTATGCACTGGGATCATACGCGTTGCCGGATCTGATTTTAATTCTTTCAATACTGCATCTCCGGAAAGATCAGGAAGATGCATATCCAAAATAATTGCGGTCGGCTTGAAGGTTTTCACGAAATTCAGGGCGATATAACCAGTTTCGGCAACCAAAACCTCAAAACCACTCTCACGCGCCTTGTTAGCCATATCTTCCGCGAAAATCGGATCATCTTCGATCAATAATAACCGGTTTTCCCGCTCTCTAACCGGCTCAGAAATGGGTTGAACTGTATCGAATTTAAACTTAGAGACTGTTTGCGCCTGTTCAGAAACGATCGGTTCGGTCCCTGTTTTATCCGGATTATTCTGTAATGGAATCGAAAGCGTGAAAGTGGAGCCTTTGCCAACTTCGCTCTTTAAAGAAATATTTCCCTGAAACAAGTTAGCTAACTCACGGCTTATGGATAATCCAAGACCTGTCCCGCCGTATTTTCTGCTTGTTGAGCCGTCTGCCTGCTGGAAAGCTTCGAAAATTGCTTTTTGTTTATTATCAGGAATTCCAATACCGGTGTCTGAAACTTCGAAATTCAATTTTCCTTCCGTCTGGGAAATAATCAACGAGACGGTGCCCGGAGCAGAGGTAAATTTTACCGCATTGGAAAGCAGGTTTCTCAGAATTTGAACCAGTCGAATCTGATCAATGAACAAGTTTTCAGGGCAGTTTTCTCCTTTAAGAAGCGCGAGGTTCAGACCTTTATTTTCTGCCACTTTCTGGAAAGTGTTTCTTATTTCAGATAAAAGATAATCCGTATTAACATCCTCTGAATGAAGCTCTATCTTTCCCGATTCAACCTTTGCCAGATCAAGAATATCGTTAATCAAAGTTAACAGGTCATTTCCCGAATTATTGATCACAGAAGCAAATTTCTGCTCCTCGTCATTCAAACGCGCGCCTTTATTCTCTGATAAAATTCTGGAAAGAATAAGTATACTGTTTAATGGTGTGCGCAATTCATGGCTCATATTCGCCAGAAATTCGCTTTTAAACCGTCCGGTAGTTTCAAGTTCATCAGCCTTTCGCTGAATCTGGTCCCGTGCCTCTTCAATGGTATTTTTTTGCTCTTCTAAAAGGAATGCTTTTTCTTCCAGTTCAGTATTAATTTGTTTTAACTCCTCTTGCTGTACCCGAAGCTCCTCCTCAGAAACCTGTAAAAGCGAAGTTTGTCTGGTCAATTCCTCATTCGTAACCCTCAATTCCTCTTGCTGACTTTCAAGTTCTTCCGCCTGAAGTTGTGTTTTATCAAGCAATTCCTTCATCAATTGCCTTTCACGTGCCGCAGTGAGCGAGATGGCAACTCCGTCAGAAATACGATCCAAAAGTTTTATTACATTATCATCAGGCCTTTCCAGATAGCCAAGTTCTAGCAGCGCGACAACTTTCCCACCTTGCATGAGCGTCTTTATCAGTACCATATTTGGAGAGGTTTCTCCCAGGCCAGTCTTGACTTTGAGGTAACCCGGAGCTACTTCAAGCTGTTTCAAAACCTGCTTTTCCTGAATAACCTGTCCCAGTACTCCACTTTCCTTATTGACCCAATGAGCCAAATCGCTGTTTCGGTCCACAGCGTAAGTTGCCGCAAGATCCCAAACATCGCCAAAACGGTTGGCAACATACAATACTCCGGTGCTCGCATGAGTCACCTCCGCAACGCGATTTAAGAAATTTTTCGCCAGTTCCTCCTCCGTCGGTTCTCCCCGAATTACGACACTCACTTCAACAGCGGCAGACAAAATCCAGTTTTTCCGCTGATCTTCTATGGAAAGAATGGCCAGTTCCTGATTTGCCCTCAAAGTTTCCTTTTCTGAACTGATCTGCGCCAGATAAGTTTTCCGGATAAAGTAAAACAGCACAAATATGACCAGCATAAAAACGCTCGTTCCAGCCAAAATAACTTGTTTTGCTCTGGTCGAGCTGACAGCCGCCTGATCCTCGCGGATTTCAAGCAATCCGTTTTCTACATTTTCAATTTTATCAAAATAAAATTTCAGCTGTGCAGACAATTTCTGACCACCCAGCACCATTGCAGAGAGCGAATCCGAAGAATAATTTCCCGTTTTCAGCATCTCCAGTTGCCTCGACATCAAATCCAACCTGCTTTTTAAAACAGGAGATAAAGTGTCAAGTCTTGCCGCCTGAACTGGATTGTCAACGACTAACTTTTGAAGAACATTAAATTGGTCCCAGGTTTTATCGCTGGCCTGCTGATGAGTACGTTCAAAATTTCTGTTTTTCAACAGTGCAAAACCTCGCAGATTTGTTTCAGCAGTTAAAAGCTGATTTCGCACCTCAGTAGAAGACCTTATTACTTCCCGGGTATGATCTACCCAGCCGGCATTTTCCTGTTGCAGAATGATTGCGTTGTATGAAGTATAACCTACGATTATTACAAGAAAAATGGATAGAATTATCCCTGTAAAAACCTGTTGCTGAAATGAAAAACGCATACTAACGATGAAGTAACGAAGAGTTATAAATTTGACTTTTAAAATCCCTGTGAATATCTGGAAAAAAAAGTCGCTGAACTAGCTTTTGTCCCATTTTCGCCACACAAACCGTCGATATTTTTCTACGCTGCTATGTCAACAAAGGCTACATCGTTTTCACCATGTTAAAACAATAAATAATTCAATTTTAAAATTTCATTTTGTGAAGTATGCCATTGGATTATTTGTAAAAAAGCTAACAACTATATCTGATTTCTTCTATTTTTGACAAACACCAAAAAACACCCGTATTTAAAATGAAATTATCCGCATCCGCTGTTTTCCATATCACCGATGGATACGAAGAATCTTTCAGTAAAATTGAAAATGGACAAAAATTGACTACCGGCAAATTTTTTATTTTTTACGAAGGCGATCTATCTGGCGAAAGTGTAGTCATGGAACTGAAAAATTATCTTAACGATAAAAAAGCAACTGTGTATGGACTGGAAAGATTTACCGGAGAAGTTGCCGGAAAAAGCGGGAGTTTCGTGCTTGAACATTCGGGTAGCTTTGAAAATGGTGTAATTAATTCTACCAGAAAAGTAGTAGCCGGAAGTGGTACCAACGAGCTCGCAGGCCTTCGCGGGGAGGCTGTTTTCAAGTCAGGAGAATCAAAAGAGTTTCACCTGACTTTGAATTATTCATTTATAGAATGATCTGTCAGATTTCTTTCGACATCCAAAGCTCGCAGGAATGGTGCCCGCTGTTTCCCAGTGGCTTGTCCAGCAACCTGAAACCCAGCCTTTCGTATGCTTTAACTGCTTTATCGAGCTCCGACATGGTTTCGAGGTATATTCTTTTGAAACCTTTATTTTTAGCCTCGTCCATACACTTCTCAATCAAAGTCTTACCCAAACCTATCCCTCTGGCTTCTGGTAGCAGATACATTTTTACCAGTTCCAAAGTATCATCAGGTAAGCCTTCTGTTGGAAAAATGCCCGCACCACCTAAAAGTTTTTCACCGCTTTTTGCTACAAAATATTTGCTGTTTTCGACAGTAAAAAGATCACTTAAATGATCTGTACTTGCATCATAATATACGGTTCCAGGCTTGTCGGCTTTAAATTCTTTCAAAGTATTCCGAATAATCAGAGCCAATTCAAAATTATCGTCCTGTTTTATTTCTCTTATTTCAATATTCATTTCCGGATAATATTTTTACAAAATCCATTCAATTCCGTCATTTTCCAAGGTCAGCAACATAGCGGCCGCGGGTTTCCCCTCTCCTGTGTAAACTTTAACAAGTCTTTTCAAGTGCTGCCGGGACTGATCACTTCCAATACCCGCTACAAAACTCATGAATACATAACTTTCGTCAGGTAATTGAACAACGCGATCGACATGAAGCATTTTTCCGCCTGGCAGCAGCAACTCCTTATTTACCTGAACCTTCACATCTTCACTATACAGATCTTTCAACGATTCATTTTTAAATAAATCTGTCAATTGTAAGTAGAGTTTTTTCGCTTCTTCACGTGTCACAATACCGTCACGGACCAACTGTCCGGCTGCTTCTCCCATATCCTCAGCACGGTTCATCGTGATAAGCAAATGGCGCATTTTTTGAAGATGATCTTTTTTGCGTTCGAAAGTTTCCACGTCAAAAATTCTCTCCGCCATTCTCCTGAGCCGCAGGGAATCGGTTCGGTCGTTACTGATTATATCATCAATAATAAAACTTTCGGAACTGCTTCTGGAATGAGCATGAAAACAATTTTCGTCGCCCTGAGATAGCACATACTTGCTTTCAACCTCGTTATAGCTTGGCTCAAAATTTTCCTGCGAAATATAGTCATGCATCCAATTACTGACCTGGGATGATTGATTCCAGTTTTTTTCGCGCTTTGCCAACACATAAAGACGTTGTACCGGGCGGGTAAAAGCGACGTATAGAAGGTTGAGGTTTTCGACAAGCGTCCGCGTTTTCTCGTTTAGATACTGATCGGAAACCAATGTATTTTCAAGATCCTTTACAACAGAAACCAGCGAACTTTTAAGTTTTTTATCTGTAATTATTTCTTCTGTCTTTTCAATCAGTGTCAGTTCGTCGTACGGGATATCTTCAAGATCGATCCACAAACGGTCCAGTTTTGCATTCGGAGTAACCTTCCAGTTTGCGTAGGGAACGATAACAACCGGATATTCCAAACCTTTGGATTTATGAATCGTTGTAATTCTCAGAGCGTCTGTATCGGAAGGAATTGTGATGGAAAGTTTATTTTTCGCAGTCTCCCATTGCTGAAGAAAATCGCCCAGGTGATTGCTTCGCCTTGTCCCAAATTCCAGAACGACATCCAGAAACCGGAACAAATATTCATTTTCAGTTTGGTTTTCAAATAATCCGAAGGTTTGCATCAGCAACTCACTTAGTTCAAAAACTGTGAGCTGTCGCATCCTGAATGCCGTCAGCGCGATACTGTATTTGGCGAAATAAGAAAGAAAACTATCAAGCCCCTTTTTCGTACAAAGCTCCCTGAGTGCTTCATGTTCCTCAGCGGTCGGATTTTCCTTCCTGATAATCCGGTGAAACAAATAGGCTGCCTCATACCGCTTCAAACGTTGATCTGTATGCAAAACTTCCATGAAAGAAATCACAAAATGAACAGATCGTGAATAACCAAGCGAAAGCGCGTCATCCGAAATAAGTGGATATCCAATTTCCTTCAAGGCATTTGCCAGCGAAGTTGCCTCCTTCTTTTTTCTGCATAAAATCGCGATATCTCTCCATTGGTAACCCAATCCGCGCAGTTCGGTAATGAGTTCCAGGCTTCTTTTGACGATCGCGTCGTTTTTTGAATCCACCTCGGAAAACTCATCGTCGTATTCCTGCATATCCAGAAATTCCAATTGCACGTGTCCGCCTTCGCTAACTACATCCGGAATTTCCTGTTTGAAGTTTTCATCATAAACCGACTTTATCAAGGGAAAGTCTTCACCTACTGTTTCTGAAATAAATCCAAAAAACTGATTATTGAAATTTGTGATTTCCCGATAACTTCTGCGGTTGGTTCTCAAATGGTCAATTTCTAACTGACTATCGACACTCCACAATCGTTCTTCGTTATAAACATTATCTCCTAAAATCGGAACGAGCTCCATCACCTGATTTTGTGCAAGGTGCAGGATCAAATCCATATCGCCGCCTCGAAAACGGTAAATCGATTGCTTCGCATCACCAACGATCAGATTGAAATAACCATCCGCCAAGGCGTTTTCTATAAGCGGAAGTAAATTGGCAAACTGCAACTTGGAAGTATCCTGAAATTCATCAACAAGAATATGATTATACTTCTCTCCCAGCCTCTCAAAAATAAATGGAACAGGTTCCTTCGCAACAATTTCAAGAATCCGTCTGTTGAAATCTGAAATATGTACCTGATTGTTTTGCCGTAAAAGTGCGTCGAATTCTTTTCTGATTTCCCCAAGTAAGGATAAATTATAGAGATGTCTTTCGAGTTGCTGGTACAACGTTATCTTCTGGGATTCACCATTTCTTATATTTTCAATTTCATGGTACAATCGTTCCAATTCTGTCCGTATTGATTCGATTTTATCTTTTACCGGAGCGGCTGTTTTGGCTCCATACCAGTTTTCTTCTCCAATCGTTTTTCCGCTGACGTAAGAATTAGGCGCTGTCCATGTATTTTTCCCTTCGCTTCTGTCCTTGAAATAACCATATATCCCACGGGCTCCCTGGTAAAAATCCTTGTCGACCAGAAATTCATTAACAATAAGCTCAAAACCGCTCAATGCCAGACGTTTAACAGCCTCTTCTCTGCCTTTCACGAAAGCACGCATTTGATTGCGGATCGCAACCCAGTCTTCCATTTGTAAACCAGAAACGCGCTGCATCTGCAAATAACTTTGCTCGCTGAGTAGTGTTCCTGCTGTTTCCCTTATTTGTACGGGCAAAGATGCCCAGCTCTTACCTTCTTCCGCTTTTTCCCGATAATATTTTTCAACAATGTCGGATAAAATATCCTCGCCTTCCTGGCCAATTCTGGCCAGCAAACGGTCTACTGCTTCATCAAGCAAAGTTCCGTCCAGCTGTGTTTCAAATACAAATGGAATTCCCAGTTCGTCGGTAAAACTGCTGATCAGGCGCTGTGTAAATTTATCAATCGTCATTACCGAAAAATCGGAGTAACGATGAAGTATCTGCCTGAAAACCAGTTGTGCTCTACCTGAGATCAATTCTTTTGCTCCGGTATAAAGTTCAGGATCGGTCAAGGTTACCGGATAAAGCTCTGTCACCACGTCTCTTAGCATCGGATGGTCGGCCACTGTTGAAGATATCGCACCTGAAAACGTTCTGAGCATAAGCAATATACGCTCCTTCATCTCATTGGCAGCTGCATTCGTAAATGTAACAGCGAGAATTTGCCTGAAATATGTATCAGAATTGGAGTGCAGGGCAAGTTTTAAATACTCCTTCGTAAGCGTGTAGGTCTTACCTGAACCAGCCGATGAGCTATATACTTTAAACACGTTGAAATAGACTTATTTGAAAAGTAAATGTAATGTTTTGAAATGCTTTAACCAATGTACAAAAAAAGCAGGCGAATGCCTGCTCGTTAAGTCTTTCGGTAAATTGCTTAAACTCAATTACAAATTGAAGCGTACACCTGCTGATAAATTCGGACTAAAATAAAATGGTCTTGGTAGCAACTCTATATAAGTACCGCCTTCAAGGAATACCGAAACTCTGTTATCAGGGATGAAATATTCGACACCACCGATGGCCGATCCACCCAACGAAATGGTTTTCTCGCGGTCACCCGGAGCGGCAATAAGCCGTTTATTATCCGGATAATAATTTCTGCTGTTCACCTGTCCACCCAAACCATAGTAAACACGCACAGCTTCTGAATTAAAAAGCGGCGTTGTCCATAGATAATGCACCTGAATGGCCAAACCAGTGGTTTTATACCGTCCGCTTCTGTAATCGCGGTCATTAGAAAATACACCACCGTAAGTTCCTATACTCACGTCAATTGCGTGGATATTATTGAAATATTTTCGGATGTTAACGCCGGTTGGTTCACCCAATTTAAACCCGACAGCCCAGTTGTCATCTTGCGCCTGAGCAATTCCAAAGCAAAGAGTTAATGTTAAAATAAGTGCTAATTTCTTCATAATTAAATAGTTGGTGCGGGATAAAGTTGGTTGTTAGTGCGATTTAATCGTGTTTTATGCAATTACAGTATTTTGTTGATACTTTTTCAAAGATTCCACTAAAACCTCATTTTCTTCTTTTGTGCCAACGGTGATACGCAGACAGCCTTCACACAAATGTACACGCGATCTGTCACGGACAATGATCGCTTCATCAATCAAAAAGGCCATTACAGATTTTGCATCATCAAAGTGAACAAGCAGGAAATTCGCATCGGATGGAAATACTTTATTCACCAACGATAAATTTTCCAGCATCGTACGTAAAGAAGCTCTTTCTTTCAGAATTTCTTTAACCATTTCATTTTTCCTGTCCTCTTCTTCCAACCCCTCCAACAACGCTTTCTGAGCTGGAAGGCTAATATTATAAGGTGATTTGATCTTATTTAAAATCTTAATCAGCTCTGCAGAAGCAAAACACATACCTGCGCGAAGACCCGCAAGTCCCCAGGCTTTCGAAAATGTTTGTAAAACGACAAGGTTCGGAAATTCATCCAAACGTCCGATCCATGACGGCGCGTCCGTAAAATCCACATAAGCTTCATCTACCACTACCAGACCATTAAAATTGGTCAAAAGTGTTTCGATAGCGTCGTCCTCCATCACATTCCCGGTAGGATTGTTAGGTGTGCAAACCCAGATAATTTTGGTATCCGGAGTAATTGCTTTCAAAACGGCGTCCACATCGATATGGTAGTCGGCAGTAAGGGAAACTTTGTCAATCTGCACGTTATGGATCGAAGCACTTACTTCATACATTCCATAGGTTGGCGGCAAAATGATCACATGGTCCTTTTCCGGCGTACAAGCCGCACGGATCAACAGATCGATTGGTTCATCGCTACCGTTTCCAAGAAAAATCCGTTCTGTATTAATGTTTTTGATCGGACTTAATTTCGCTTTGATTTCCGCCTGATAAGGATCAGGATAGCGGTTATAATGTTCTGCTGTTACGGATCCGTAAGGATTTTCATTGGCATCCAGAAATATACCGGCATGGCCCGTATACTCGTCTCTTGCAGAAGAATAAGGAGCCAGCGTTAAAATGTGGGGACGAATGACCGATTTCAGGTCGAAAGAATTATTCATTAGTACTACTATTTGAGAGCATCATACCGGCAGATTCGGCTTCTTCTCATTATTAATTAAAACAATCTTTTATCAAACTGAAACGGTTCCAAATGAATCACTTTCATTGAACTTGCCTCAGGATGTGTCGGATTAATCAGGTAATTTTTCTCAGCCGGGACGATCGCGGAAGGTACACTCATCAGCAGCGACTCGTTACTTTGAAGCCACATATCTCCGACTTCTTTACTCCATTGCTGATCTTCATACCAATCAGGAATCGGATAAGAAAGATTTTTAACCGAAACCGAATCCGGCACAAACAATACAACTACAACATAACCTTTCGGAGGAATGGGTTGCTGCCAGTGAACAATTATTTCCAGCATAGCCAGCGACCTCCGCGATGATGTATAGAGCATCGAATTCTGTGGGGTATTCCAGCGTCCGCCATGATAATACGCTCCGATTCCGCTTAAATCATTCTGATATTCCGCTCTGGTTATCCTGAATAATTCCATTTAAGCAAAAATCCCGTGTTCAATACGCCCCAGTTCTGTTTTTACCAATTCGATTCCTGCATGTGTACGTAGGAATTGAATCGGTTTTTCATTTCCAAGGACTAAAATCTCCCGATTCAGCCAATCCAAAAAATATTCTCTCCCTAAAACGCGGGAGCCTACTGAAAAAAGATCTGCCAAAGCAATCAGATGGTCAGAAACCACATTGCTCAACAGATCCGTATCGTTATAGCGCTGCAAATTCCTGGGAGTTACGGGAAGAAGTAAAATAATATCCTTCAATTCCAAACCAACAGAATCAGCAAGATGCTGAATTGCCGCTTTTGGAATACCGTTCTCTGCAAGGTATGCAAGATCAAAATCGTTTTTTACTGAATGTTTAAGAACTGTATAGCCTCCCAAACGCTCATTAACCATAAATGCTGTCATCTTTCTCACTATTTAAAAGGCCAGAAATTAGTCCTTCAAATATACGACATTTTTCCTTGGATTATAAATTTCGAATTTTATAATTTATAACAGCGATTTAAGACGTACGCTTACAGCTCTTTTATGGGCATCCAAAGATTCAGCTTCCGCCATTGCCTCCACAATCGGGCCGATATTACGGATTCCGGTCTCGGAGATATGTTGCACGGTTATTTTCTTAACAAAACTATCGACGGAAACTCCGCTGTATGCGCGTGCATAACCGTTGGTTGGAAGCGTATGATTCGTTCCTGATGCATAATCTCCGCAAGATTCCGGCGTATAATTTCCAAGAAATATTGATCCTGCATTAAAAATTTTATCCGAAACTGATTCCGCATCTTTGACGCTCAAAATCAAATGTTCCGCGGCGTAGTCGTTCAAAATATCAATTGCTTCATAAGACGAATTAACCAGAATTGCCTTACTGTTGGCTATTGACTGCGACGCAAGGTCACGGCGAGGTAATTGTTCGAGCTGCGACGTAAGTTCGTCGTTTACCTCGGTTAAAAATTTCTCACTTGTCGAAACCAAAAGCACCTGGCTATCAGCACCGTGTTCAGCTTGTGATAATAAATCCGCAGCTACAAAAGAAGCTACCGCAGAATCATCCGCATAAACAGCGACTTCTGAAGGGCCTGCCGGCATGTCAATCGCAATCCCCTCTTTACTGATCAACATTTTCGCTGTTGTAACATATTGATTTCCAGGACCGAAAATTTTATATACTTTCGGAACACTTTCTGTTCCGTAAGCCATTGCAGCAATCGCCTGAGCGCCGCCAATCCTGAAAGCAGAAGTGACACCAACCAGTTTTGCAGCAAATAAAATCGCAGGATGATTTGAAGGAGTACACAATACAACTTCCTTACAACCAGCCAGCTGAGCAGGAATACCAAGCATTAAAACGGTACTGAATAATGGCGCCGTTCCACCCGGAATATAAATTCCAACTTTTTCAATCCCAACACTCCGGCGCCAGCAAGTAACACCAGGCATTGTTTCAATCTTTTCAACGGATTGAAGTTGTGCCTTATGAAAAGTATAGATATTCTGATAAGCCTGACAAATTGCAGCCTTCAACGTTTCATCCAGCTGACTTTCCGCAGCGTCAAATTCTTCCTGTGAAAAAGCGAATTCGTCTAAGTCGATTCCGTCAAATTTTTTCGCCAGTTCACGTATTCCTTCGTCACCTTTTGTCTTCACCAAATTCAGGATCGGCAAAACCTTCCCTTCAATTGCCGAAGAATCCTGAACCGGCCTGGTAAGCAATTCGGGCCATTCACTTCTTTCAGGATAAGAAATTATATTCATAAATCAGTATTTAATCATCATCAAAGCAGTCAAGAGATATGCAGGAAATTTAATCTTCTCCACAAGATCAAGCTAACAGCTATCAAAGAATCATTTTTTCAATTGGAATTACCAAAATTCCCTCCGCACCAGCCAATCTGATTTTTTCGATATTTTCCCAAAAATCATTTTCATTTATCACCGAATGAATGGAACACCAGCCCTCAGTCGCCAGAGGCATAACCGTAGGTGCTTTCATGCCAGGAAGATATTTTGTGATTTCATCCACCGCATTTGTCGGGCAGTTTAACAGAATATATTTATTGTTCTTCGCAACCTGAACTGATTTGATACGGAACAAAAGCTGATCCAATAACTGCTGTTGTTCAGCCGTCAAGTGTTTGCTCGCGATCATCACGGCTTCCGATTTGAAGATAGTTTCGACCTCTTTCAAACCATTGCTCAGCAACGTACTTCCTGAACTTACGATATCACAAACCGCATCAGCCAAACCGATACTTGGAGCAATTTCGACAGATCCGCTGATTTCATGAATCTGAGCCGTTACGTTATTTTCAGAAAGGTATTTACCCAAAAGTTTTGGATAAGAAGTCGCAATACTTTTTCCTTCAAGATCCTGAACGCCTGCGTAATCATGCTCTCTTAAAACACCAATGGAAAGGCGGCATTTTGAAAAACCAAGCTTATGAACCGTATTCACATCTCTGTCGGATTCTTCGGAAACATTTTCGCCTACAATTCCCAGATGTGCAACGCCATCTTCTACATAACCCGGAATATCGTCATCGCGAAGAAATAGAATTTCAGCAGGAAAATTAGTCGCAGAAGTTTTAAGTTTTCCCGCTCCGTTATCAAAACGAATGCCGCATTCCTTGATCAGTTTCAAAGAATCTTCACTTAACCTTCCTGACTTCTGTATTGCAATTCGTAATATGTTGTTCATGATTTTTAAAAAATGGGCTGGGGCGTTCAGCGATCAGCTTAAAATCTACTATTTATTTACTTTTATATGACAGCAGCAATTAATTCTTCAATTGATCCTTTTTGCTGCTCTCCGGTTTTCATGTTCTTTAAAGTCAACTGGCCGGTATTCATTTCATCCGATCCGATCAGGATTACGAAAGGAATATTTTTTCGATCCGCATAATCCAGCTGTTTTTTCAATTTTACGGAATCGGGATACATTTCAGCATTCAAACCTGCTTCCCGAAGCTTCGGCAAAACGGACAAGCCATACTTAAATGCTTCCTGATCAAAATTCGAGATCATTACTTTGGTACTGATCGTCTGATTTTCAGGAAAAAGATTCAGCTCCTCCATTACATCATAGATCCGGTCCACACCAAAAGAAATTCCAACACCGGAAATACCTGGCACACCAAATGTTCCGGTCAGGTTATCATACCGTCCGCCACCACAAATACTTCCTATCTGAACGTTATTTGCCTTAACTTCGAAGATAGCTCCTGTGTAATAGGACAAACCTCTGGCCAAAGTTACATCAAACTGGATCCGAGCATTTTTCAAACCAAGCGATTCCACCATAGCCCAAACCTGCTCCAGTTCATCGATACCTTTCAAGCCAATTTCAGACGAAGCCAGCCAGGATCTCAGATCAGCAAACGGATTTTCTCCGCCTGTTAGAGAGAAAACAGGATCAAGCAAGTTTATGCTCTCCTCGGAAAAGTTCCGTTCACGTAATTCCTCAACCACCTTATCTTTTCCAATTTTATCCAGCTTATCAATAGCAACACAAAGCGTTCCTTCCTGCCCATGTGCGCCGATCATATCAGCGATTCCGGTAAGGATCTTTCTATTATTGATTTTTACTGTAAAATCTTCAATTCCTAACTGCGGCAAAATATCATGCAGCAGCATGACGATCTCAGCTTCACACAAAAGCGACTCCGTTCCGACTACGTCCGCGTCACACTGATAAAATTCGCGGTAACGACCTTTCTGTGGGCGATCTGCTCGCCACACTGGCTGTATCTGGTATCTTTTGAAAGGCATCACCAGGGTACCTCGGTTCATCACTACGTACCGTGCAAACGGAACGGTCAAATCATAACGAAGGCCTTTTTCAGAGATTTTGCTTGTCAAAGGTTTATACCCCGCATTCCAATCAGTATCGGTAAGTTTTCCGCTGAAATCGCCGGAATTCAAAAGTTTGAAAAGAAGCTGGTCTCCCTCGTCGCCGTATTTTCCCATCAGAACTGAAAGGTTTTCAAAAGCCGGAGTTTCCAGAGGCTGAAAACCATACCGTTGAAAAGAGCGACGAATGGTATCAAATATAAAAGTGCGTTTCACCATTTGTTCGGGACCGAAGTCACGGGTGCCGCGGGCAAGGCTTGGTTTACTCATTTAATTCTTAATTCTTTCAAATAGTCAATGGCTGTCGCAGCAGTTTAGTTCCTCGTTTTTTGATTTTCATCAGGTGATATCAGCCTGACATTTGAAATCTAGATGGAATTAACAGAACACAATCAGCATTTAAAAATGTAAAGTTAGATAGGTTATGCAATTTTTATGACTATTTGCTACTTTATTTACGCAATTTTCCTTAATTTTGCGGCTCTTTCACAAAACAATAATTTTAAAATGGGAGTTACGGAATTAAAACGTAAGAGTCGTAGAAATAAAGCTGTGGCAAATAATCGTACAGCAACAATCAAAAACCTTTTGCGTAAGCCAGAAGTAAGAAATGTCGACGTTGAGGCTATCAAAGCACAGTTTGAAGCTAACAAGCAATAATCAAACGCCTCTCCGATACTATGTTATCAACAAGTCCCTGTCAATCTGTTTTGGTAGGGCTTTTTGTTTTTTTGTCGGATTTGCTCTTCCGCGCCGGCACTTTACGAACCGCTTTGGCATTTACTTTACGCAAAAGCTGACGCATGCTACGTCTTGTCTCACGGCGAACATCAAGTAGTATACGAAATCGAAGTGCTTCACCGAAGAAAATAAGTCCGGTATTGATCAAGGCAAGACTATACAACCCAAGCAAAACCCAAACCTGCGTTGGCTCACCGACACGGCGCTGATGCACGGCCTCGTTAAGTACCACAAGGCCACAGCTGAATAAAACAAGTCCCACGGGAGCCAGGATCAGCCACTTTGTGCGTGTCGACATTCTTTTAATAAGTTGTTTGCCCGGTGGCTTTGGATTAATTGCTGGAATCATTTTAAGAGATTATTACCTAGTAAGAACATAAAATTATTAATTTTTAATCAATTGGTTTAATGAAAGCCATCATAAGTTTAGTTTTACGTTATATTCCCCGTCCATACCTGCAATTAATTGGCCACTGGGTGGCCCGTTTTCTAAGTATTTTTTACCTAGGAAATAAGGTAGAATGCCCGGTCTGCAACAGTCATTACAGGAAGTTTTTACCTTATGGCCGGAACACTTCAAGCCGTGATAACGCCCTGTGCCCCCATTGTTTATCTTTGGAAAGGCATCGTTTGATGGGTCTTTATCTGAAACGTAAGACTAACTTTTTCACGGCTGATCTTAAAGTGCTGCATGTCGCTCCGGAGTATTGTTTTATCGACCGTTTCGAGCACATGAAAAATCTTGATTATATAACGGCTGATATTGAATCTCCACTGGCGAAAGTGAAAATGGACATTCATGACATCCCCTTTCCTGACAATACGTTTGACGTAGCCTTTTGCAATCACGTAATGGAACACGTAGATGACTACATCCGGGCGATGAGCGAACTTCACCGTGTTTTGAAACCGGGAGGATGGGCTCTGATCCAATCGCCGCAGGACATGAAATATGAAGTTACATATGAGGATGCAACCATTACCGATCCCCGGGAGCGTGAAATACATTTCCTGCAAAATGACCACTTGCGTCTTTTCGGAAGAAATTATGGCCGCGAACTGGAGAAGGGCGGCTTTACTGTGAAAGAAGATCGATTTGTAATGGACGAATTAACTCCGGCGGAAGTGAAGAAATACTCACTTCCAAGTCAGGAAATCGTTTATTTTTGTCAGAAAATAGCTTAAAATGAAAAATAGACAGAATTTAAATTCTGTCTATTTTTTGTTGTATCACGACGGATATTCAATGGCCGCTCCTGTTTCCCTATGTGATTTTTTCTCCCAGATCCTCGTCCAGCCTTCCTGAATAAATCCGACCCCATAACCAAAAAGCTGTACAAAAGCAGCAATAATACTCAACCCGGCGACATGGAGACTTTTGGTTGTTTTGAACGCATCGATAAATAGTAGAATTACATACGTCGCCAATCCAGCAAGTCCCAGAAAGAAAAATGGCTTGAAAATAAAATACCAAAGAGGAATACCGCACACTCCAACAGTGAAAAGCAGCGGAAATGTATGAACCAGCTTCAATTCATCAGGGTAAAACCGGGCGATATTTATTCTCGCCCGGCCAAAAAATTTCAGCTGTCTGAAAAACTGGGCAAACTGGGTTCTGCGCTTGTGGTAAATAAAAGCTTCGGGAATAAGCGCTGACTTAAAACCAAGACGCAGCGCGGCGATACTAAATAAAATGTCCTCTCCCATCCTGCTCGTCAGAAAACCTCCTGTGCGCTCCCAAACAGCACGGGAAATACCCATATTAAAACTTCTTGGATGGAAAGTCCCACCCATGTTATTTTTCTTGCCACGAATTCCTCCCGTCGTAAAAAAGGAAGTCATCGAATAGCTGATTGCTTTTTGTATTGGAGAAAAAGATGGATGGTCGGTATCAGGGCCGCCATAGAGATCGACATATTCGCGATTCAGTTTTGTATCGACGATGGATAAATAGTCTGGCTCAATCAGCGCGTCAGAATCCAGTAGAATAAAATAATCTCCCGATGCTTTCTCAAAACCGGTATTTCTTGCAAAACCTTGCCCACCGTTTTCCTTATAAAAATAACGTATATCCAGACGATTTTTAAAAGCTTCAACAACCGTATCTGCTTTTAGTTTAGAGCCGTCTTCGACAATGATAACTTCGAAATTTTTGTACAATTGCGTACCAAGACACGTCAATAATTCCTGCAATTCGTCAGGACGGTTATATACAGGAATTATGACAGAATATTTGCGCATCGCCTATCCGATTACTTCTTTAAGAGATTCTTCGTTCGCCTGTATAATCCTTTCGATATGACTGTCTTCCAGCGCGGTAGACAAGAACATACTCTCAAACTGGGACGGCCCCATGTAAATCCCACGGTCAAGCATCGCATGAAAATATTTCCCGAATAAGGGCAGATCTGAAGATTTTGCAGATGGGAAATCCGTCACCTGCTGTTCCGTAAAGAACAAAGTATACATTGACCCAACGCTGTTGATCGTATAATTCAATCCAAGCTTTTTCATAGAATTAGTAAAGCCATTGACCAGCTTATGTCCGGATACTTCGAGTTGAGAATATACTTCCGGATGTTCGTTAAGATAATTGAGCATGGTCAGGCCGGCCGCCATAGCGATTGGGTTTCCGGATAATGTACCAGCCTGATAAACAGGACCTAATGGAGAAACCCAGTTCATAATTTCGGCTTTCCCGCCGTATGCACCAACGGGCATTCCTCCGCCAATTATTTTACCCAAAGTCGTCAAATCCGGTTTGATACCAAACCTTTCCTGCGCACCGCCTTTTGAAAGACGGAATCCGGTCATTACTTCGTCAAAAATGAAAACAATTCCTTCTTCATCACAAATTTTACGAAGTCCTTCCAAAAAACCTTCGGCAGGAAGCACGCAACCCATATTTCCCACCACGGGTTCAAGGATTAACGCCGCGATATGTCCTTTGTTCGCGTCGACAAGTTTTTGAACGGCTTCAAGATCATTGTATGGAGCTGTCAAAGTATCATTAGCCACGCCTTTTGTTACACCCGGACTGTCCGGCGTGCCAAATGTGACAGCACCACTTCCCGCGGCAATTAGAAAGCTGTCGCCGTGTCCATGATAACACCCTTCGAACTTTATGATTTTATCGCGACCAGTAAATCCGCGTGCAACGCGAATAGCTGACATGGTAGCTTCTGTTCCCGAGTTTACCATACGAACTTTTTCGATCGATGGAACCATGGAAGTAATCAATTCAGCGATTTCGACCTCTCTTCTTGTAGGCGCACCGAAAGAAAAAGAATGCTGAATTGCATCAGCCACTGCTTTTTGAATCAATTCATGGCCATGACCAAGAATCATTGGCCCCCAGGAATTAATTAACTCGATATATTCATTGTCATCCTCGTCATACACATAAGGCCCTTTTGCGGATTTTATAAAAACAGGAGAACCTCCAACCGCACGAAATGCACGAACGGGTGAATTAACACCACCAGGAATAAAATTTTGTGCCTTTTCAAATAAGGCCTGACTCGTTGAAATATTCATAATTTAATTATCTAACCGGCACCCATTTTGTGCCACTGTATTTTAATAACGGTGAGATCTGATTTTCACGTGATTTCGTAAAATCAAAACCGGAAAGAAGATAGTCGTCGTCATACTTTCTCATTTCCAAACCTCTTTTCAAACCATCTTTATATTTTGACAGCATACGACTGAAAAACAGTAATTGATCGTAACCCTGGTAGGAATAAGACGACGGGAAAGTATTGGTTTCTGCCCAGTAGGCCTTTTGGAATTCACGCACCTTTTCTTTTTCCCGGTCGACATAATCCGTCTCAATCAAAAATAAACGTGAACCATATTTTCCTAAACGCGACTGTTGCATATTAAAACTAGCCGAATTGGCAAGAACAGGAACCGTTGTCAAAGTCCTTGCATTTAAAATTTCAAGAACGTTAACTCCCGAACTTCCATCAGAAGCAAACAAGGCAACATGCGATGGTTTGGTTGCGGCGAACTGTGACATTTTATTTTCAAGCCATTCTCTGTCGGAAATAATTTTCAACATTTCAATCACTCTTCCTCCGCGCGCCTTTACTTCATTCGCATAAGAAAAGGCCATAACAGAATCTTTCGCATTATTTCCATAATAAACCGCTACGGCTGGCCCGGGCGCGACAGTTTTCATCCAGTCCGCAGCCTTCTGAATTTGAAACTGGATGGATGGATGCGCCAGATACATATTTTCTCCGCGGTTCAATAAGCTAGCATCGGTTGACAACGGATTCAACATAAACATATTAGCATTTGAAACATATCCGGCAGCGACATCAAAAGTGCTTGGATATAGTGGCCCGATAACGAGATCAGACTGCTGAAACTCAGGATTTCCTACAATTCCATTGATCGATTTCGCTTCGTTTGTGACATCGTAAGCAACCAGGTTAATCTTGATTCCTTCCGTTTCAAGTTGCTTCTGTGCCTGAACAAGACCTGAATAATAATCGTAGGCAAACTGGTTGGTCCGTCGTTTTGAAGTATTGAATTCATCCAGTCGGAAAGGCAGCATCACGGAAACGTTTAAATATCCCTTATCCCATTGTCCGGCAATTTTTGGGATACTTTTTTGTGGGCCGTCTGCGATCGTCGAATTTTTCTCCTTACTGCTGACCTTAAATTGTGCAATGAGCTGCTCAGCCTGAAGCGCGTCAGTTTTGGTCGAACCTGGTGAACGATCAATAAATTGAATTAATTCGATTGCAATATCCCTGTCTTCCGGAAATTGTCTTTGAATATCTTTCAGTTTTGCCAGGTCCGTAATTTCTCCAAAATAATGTTGTTTTAAAGCCTGCACATCCTTATTATACGAAGAATCTTTTATTCGCTGTAAAAAACCAAGGCCTTCCTTATACTGCTCCGTCGCCAAATGATTGGCTCCCAGCAAATAATAAACATCATTGATCTTATTCCAGGCAGGATAACGGCTGATTAATTGCAGAAGCATCTGTTTGCTTTCCCTGTATCGTTTCAGGTTATAGGCCGACAACCCGTAATAATAATGTGCATAGGGTGAATACGGCGCCTGGATACTTGTGCTTGTTAAGGGCGCCAGTTTTTCAATTGCGATGTTGTACGCTCCCTTTTTTACATCGGAGACCGCTGCTTTATATCTTGTTTCATTTTGTGCCGGCGTTTGAGCAAAAGAGAAATTGTTCAAGCCCAGACAAATAAATAGCAACAAAAGAATGGGAATTCTCATTGGCTTTTCAGTCAGGTTAAATTTGGTGGGACAAATTACGAAAACCGTTTAAAGGGAAAAAGAAACGGGCAATGTTTCCATTCCGAAACATTGCCCTTCCTTCTTTGGTATAATACCTTTATTACTTGCGTTTCGTACGTTTTTCTAACTCAGCTTGTTTCTTTTTTGCTTCATCAGCAGCCTGTAACGATTTTTCAAGATACTTCTGGAACTTGGTTTGTTTTTTCTCTCCCGAAGCATTTTTCTTACGATTTTCTTCGAGAATATTTCTGATCTTATCTTCGTTGACAAACTTTTTGATCAATAACTGCTGACCAATTGTGACAACGTTAGAGACGAAATAGTAGAATGTTAAACCTGCCGGGAATGAGTTCAGAACAAACATGAACATCAATGGCATGATATAACTTAACATTTTCATGTTCACCGGCCCAGGCTGATTCGGCGTGATCTGGTTGTTATAATAAGCATATCCGATACTAGAAATCGTCATCATGATCGTGAACAAACTCACGTGATCTCCATAAAATGGAAGTGCAAACGGAAGTTTGATAAAAGAGTCATAAGTCGATAAGTCGCCGGCCCAAAGGAAAGACTGCTGTCTAAGCTCGATCAGGTTGGGAAATAAGAAAAAGAGCGAGAAAAGAATTGGCATTGTGGCGAGTACCGGTATACAACCACTCAGCGGACTCACGCCAACTTCCTGATACAGTTTCATTTGATCCTGCTGCTGCTTAGCCATGTCGTCCGGGTTGCGGGCTTTAAGCTCTTCCAGTTCAGGAGCAAGTAACTTCATCTTCGCCATGCTGATGTACGACTTGTAAGTAAGCGGCGTAAGCAGCGTTTTTACAAACAATACGAGACAGATGATCAAAAGACCATAGTTTGAAATAAATCCTTCCAAAAAGTTAAACAAAGGAACCAGGAAGAATTTGTTGATAGGTTTCAGGAATGCGTATCCTAAATATACGTTCTGCTCAAAGTTCTCAGCCTGCACTTTTTGAACGATATGATAATCGTTCGGTCCGATGTAGAACTGGAAATTTGCCTCATTTTTCTGAACCGCCGACATTGGAATTGAAGCTGCGACATTGGCAGTTTTTACAATTGTCGTGTCATTAACATTCACATCAGTCTTAACGTCAACGTTTGTGAATGGGTGTTTCTGAGAAATTAAGCCTGCAAGGAAATATTTATGTTTAATGGTAAACCATTTAACAGGATCTTCTGCTTTTGCTTCTTCGTTCGCAGTAGGGCTTTGCGTTAAGCTGTGAAGTCCGTCTGTGTAATAATTGACTGTGATCGCCTTACGGTTTTCAGTCATATCATTTTCCAGTTTCAAAAGATCATTTTTCCAGTCAAACTGGATCGACTTGTCTCCTGCAACAAGGCTGTTCGATTTGATACCATAATCAATTACATAACCAGAACCATGAACAACATATATCTGCTCAACAAACTGGCCTTTGCCCAAATCTGCACGGTAGGTAATAATTGCTGAATCTTTCTCAGCAAGTGTCTGACCAGTGGAAGAAGTGGTAAAGAACTGATCTGCCAAATTAACGTTCCCAGCTTGTGTCGGGAAATCAATTTGAAATTTATTGTGATTTTCAACAATTAGATAAAGCGGTTTTTTGTCATAAGTTTTGTATTTTTTCAACATCACCTCTTTCAAAACACCACCTTTATTCGTAAAAACGATACGGGAAACAGTTGTTTCAATAACCAGGTCCTGAAGGGCAATTTTCACAACGGCTGTGTCACCAGATGCGAGTGCCTGAGCGGTGTCTGCTTTTATCGCTGCTTGTGCTGTGGCAGCCTTGGCAGAGTCCGAATTCACTTGGGCTATCGGAGCGGGTTCCACTGGTTTAGGAACCAGAAACTGATAGCCGACCAGCATTAGCATTATAAGTACTAAGCCGATTACAAAATTTTTATCCATTCTTAACTAAAAATTATTGAGATATTGCCCTCATCGGGAGGGCAAAGGTAATAAGTTTTTCCTGATTGGCTTTCCTGATTAAAGGAATAGATCAAATCAGGACACAACAGAACGTTTTTCCAATGAATAAGTCAGCGCAGCTTTCACGAAATTCACGAAAAGCGGATGAGGATTCATTACAGTACTTTTCAATTCAGGGTGAAATTGTACGCCGACGTAAAATGGATGTCCCGGAAGTTCAACCATTTCAACAAGATTGTTGTCGGGATTGATACCTGTTGCCATAAGTCCCTTTTCTTCAAACGCTTTCAAATATTTGTTATTGAATTCGTAGCGGTGACGGTGACGTTCTTTAATGTTCAATTTTCCGTAGATACGGTTGGCAAGAGAATCTTTCTTCAGACGGCAAGGATATGCTCCCAAACGCATTGTCCCCCCCATATTGGAAATGTCCTTCTGATCTTCCATCAGGTTAATTACCGGATGTTCCGTTGACGCATCCATCTCAACTGAGTGCGCTCCTTCCAATCCAACGACGTTACGTGCGTACTCAATAACAGCCATTTGCATACCTAAACAGATACCGAAGAACGGAATTCCATTTTCACGAACATACTGGATCGCTTCAATTTTTCCATCGATTCCGCGTTCTCCAAAACCTGGTGCAACCAAAACACCGTCCAATCCTGAAAGTTTTTCAACCACGTTTTCCGGAGTAAGACTTTCTGAGTGGATCCACTCGATCGTTACTTTACACTCGTTGGCAGAACCGGCGTGAATAAAAGATTCCACAATGGATTTATAGGCGTCATGAAGCTCTACATATTTTCCAACTAAACCAACTTTGATCGCATCGATTGGGTTTTTCAGCCTCGAAAGGAATGTTTTCCATGCGTCAAGATCAACATCTTTGTCATTATAAATGTCAAGCATATACAATGCACGCTGATCCAGTCTCTCTTTCAACATCAACAGCGGTACAGCATAAATGGTATCTGCATCCATGGCTTCGATTACCGAATTCACCTGAACGTTACAGAACAACGCAATTTTTTTACGAAGATCTGTCGGTAAAGGATGTTCTGTTCGACAAACCAGAATATCAGGCTGAATACCTGATTCCTGCAACATTCTTACTGAGTGCTGCGTTGGTTTTGTTTTCAGCTCGCCCGCAGAATTGAGGTACGGTATAAGCGTCAAATGAATAATTAAAGTGTCGTTGTGTTCCAGTTCGAATTTGATCTGACGAACCGCTTCAAGGAATGGAAGTGATTCGATATCCCCGACACAACCACCAATTTCTGTAATAACGATGTCATAATCACCGGTTTGACCCAGTAACATCATATTTCTTTTTAATTCGTCAGTAATATGCGGAACAACCTGTACCGTTTTACCAAGAAAATCACCGCGTCTTTCAGCAGTAATTACGTTATGGTAAATTCTTCCTGTTGTTACGTTGTTTGCCTGAGAAGTGCTTACGTTTAAAAAACGCTCGTAGTGACCTAAATCCAGATCCGTTTCTGCACCATCGTCCGTTACGTAGCATTCTCCATGCTCGTAAGGATTCATAGTTCCCGGATCAATATTTATGTACGGATCAAATTTTTGGATTGTAACTGAAAGCCCTCTGGCTTGCAGCAATTTAGCGAGAGATGAAGCTATAATCCCTTTACCTAATGATGATGTAACACCGCCCGTAACGAAAATGTACTTAGCGGTCTTTCGTGCTTTGGAAGCCATAAGACTTTGCTTTTTTTCTATGATTACGGGATACAAAAGTACAGCAAAAAAGGCAGATTTTCATGTCTTCTGCTTGAAATATTTCTATTAGCCTTCGTAAGAGATTGTAAGTCTATGTAATTAACCCCCAAAAAAATATTATTTGAACATTTCCGAGAATACGTTTATGCTTATAAATAACCTTCAAAATACAATTTTTCGTATGTCAGATTATATTTTGGTGCCTGGGCAGGTTGAATAAATTTGATTATTTTTAGCAAAAACTAAACCTTTTCTTAACTCTCATTTAATTTATGAAAAAGTATATTTTACTGCTTTCGGCCAGTTTTGTATTTTCCATTATCCAGGCGCAGATTGTAAAACCAGAACCTTCCTCCCCTATACGCGTCATAGTTTTCGGTGCGCATCCTGACGATTGCGACCTGGGCGCAGGTGGAATTGCCACAATTTATTCTTCCATGGGGCATAAGGTAAAATTCGTTTCGCTTACGAACGGCGATAAAGGGCATCAGAGCATGGATGAAGGCGAATTATACTATCGTCGTCTTAAAGAGGCGAAAGAAGCGGCGAAACGCTTTGGAATTGAATACGAAGTTTTGAAAAATAACGATGGTGAATTGATGCCAACTTTAGAAAACCGGCTTGAAGTAATTCGCCAGATAAGAAAATGGAATGCAGACATTGTTATAGCGCCCAGAACAAATGATTATCATCCGGATCATAGAAATACCGGGGTTATAGTTCAGGATGCGGCCTATCTGGTGATCGTTCCTAACATTGCCAGCAATGTACCGCCATTAAGAAAAAATCCTGTATTTCTTTATTTCCGTGATCGTTTTCAAAAACCAAATCCCTTCCGCCCCGATATTGCCATCGATATTACCGATGCTATGCCACAAAAAGTTCACGGTCTGGACGCGCATGTTTCGCAGTTTTACGAGTGGCTTCCCTGGACCAACCAGGACCTGGAAAATGTGCCGAAAAATTTGGAGGATCGAAAAAAGTGGCTTTTGGCAGCAATGGAAAAAAGATCTGCTGTGACGCCTGAAATTAAAGTTTCGCTCGAAAAGTGGTATGGAAACGAGAAAGCAGAAAAAGTAAAGCAGGCCGAAGTTTTTGAGATCTGTGAATATGGAAAGCAGCCAAGCACCGAGGAAATCAAGAAATTATTTCCCATGTTACCTTAGAAAAACGAGCCTTACAGATGAATTTAACACCTGTAAGGCCAAATTTTATTATGATAAACGATCTTTGAAACTCTCGTAGCCATAGGAACGAATCAACCTGAAAGACTGGTTTTTCTCCCAAATACCAATGGAAGGAAGATTAACACCGTTAAATGTCGTCGTTTTAACCATCGTATAATGGATCATATCTTCAAAAATGATCTGATCGCCGATTTCCAGTGGTTTATCGAAAGAATAGTCTCCAATAAAGTCACCGGCAAGGCAAGTCATCCCTCCCATCCGATACGTTGGTTTTCCCGGTTGTGCCTCGTGATAAGCACCGCGGATCACCGGTTTGTATGGCATTTCCAAAGTATCCGGCATGTGTGCTGCAAAGGAAGTATCCAAAATAGCCACATCAATTCCCTGACTATCCATAACATCAAGGACTGTCGTCACAAGCTCACCTGTTCTCCACGCAATCGCAGAACCTGGTTCAAGGATAACATCAATAGTATATTTCTCACGGATTTTCTGAACAAGTCCGATCAGCTTATCGATATCATAACCCTCTCTTGTCATTAAATGTCCGCCGCCCATGTTAAGCCATTTTGCCTGATGTAACAAATCAGCAAAACGCGACTCCAGCGCTTCGAGAGTTCTTTCCAAGGTTGAAGAATCATTCTCGCAAAGGGAATGAAAGTGAATTCCATCAATGCCATCTGGTAATGTATCCGGAAGTTTGTCGCGCGTCACGCCCAGACGAGAGCCAGGTACGCACGGATTATACATATCCGTTTCTACTTCCGAATACTGCGGATTTACACGAATACCACATGATAAAGCATGTTCAGGATTAGCTGCTTTAAATTCTTCAACCCGCGATTTGAAACGCTCCCACTGGCTGAAAGAATTAAAAGTAATATGGCTGCTGCGTTCCATAATTTCTGTAAACTCCTGATCTAGATAGGCCGGCATATAGGTATGTGCCTGATAGCCCATGAAATCATTGATCAGTTTTACTTCATTTAAAGAACTAGCCGTTGCTCCACTCAGATATTCCTTTACGATCGGAAATGCGCTGTACATCGAAAAACCTTTCAAAGCCAGAATAATCTTACAGCCGGCTGATTTTTGAACATGGTCAATCAAGGTAAGATTCTTGCGCAGCAACTCTTCCTCTAAAACAAAACAGGGAGACGGGATATTTGTGTAATCAATTGGCATTTTTATATACAAAATGAACGATGAATCAATGAGGTAAAAGCAATGTTTATTTACATTTGCACACAAAAGTAAAAGATTGAAATGCGAAAAACGCATTTTACAATTTTCATTTCAAATTAATAATATAGAACTATGTCCTTCCTCGTGCTTGATATTGAAATGACCGGCCCCGAGCCAGGCTGGAACGAAATCATACAAATCGGAGCCGAATTCTTTGATGATCAGTGGCGTTCACTGGGGACATACCTGCAAAATGTATACCCGGAAAACGAAGAAGCGTTTACAGCAAAATCAGAAGAAGTACATGGTCTGTCGATTGACGATCTGGAAGATGCACCTATGATCTATGAGGTAATTCCTGAATTTGAAAAATGGGTTAAGAAACTCAATTCCGGCAAGCCAAATTTATCCAACGTTATTATTTGTGGCCAAAGCGTTATTTACGATATTAATTTTCTCCGGTATGCCTACCGGAATGAAAAAATGAACTGGCCTTTTTCTAATAAACAAATTGATTTACATACGGTTTCCTATCTTTTCTTTATGATTTTGGAGAAAAACGGCCAATCTGTTCCCAGATCGTTAAGCCTGGGTTCTGTAGCAAGTTTTTTCGGTTTTGAACGGGAAGAAGAAACACACAATGCTTTGGAAGACGCGCAGTTGACAGCCCGCTGTTTCAAGGAATTTTTTAAACTGATCGACAAAGTCAAACTTATATGATTGATTACAACCCTAAGGAGTGGTTTAAATATATCTTTTATTTTCAAAAGGCGGATACCGTCAGAAAATTGACTCCGCTGATATTGTCCATTGGCGTTTACACGACCGTTGTGGCTTATCTGATCGTGGTTGTCTGGCGGATCGGGGAAAATACAGATTTGAAAAACATATCACTGATGCACTCTTTGCTCGGGTTTGTCATTTCCATGCTTCTTGTTTTCAGAACCAATACCGCTTATGACCGTTGGTGGGAAGGCCGAAAACAATGGGGTGCATTAATGAATTGCAGCCGGAATCTGGCACTGAAAGTCAGTGCGCTTGTTGGTCCGGAGCATGAGGAAGCACGGGAATTTTTCAGGATAATGATTCCCAATTACGCTTTTGCTTTTAAAAATCACTTACGCGGCCGTTTCATAGCAAACGATTTTACAGAAACTTCTACCTTCAGACAATCAGATCTGCACCTCGACGATCATATTCCAAACCAGATCGCTGCGGCGCTTTTCAACAAATCCGTTGTGCTGCAAAGGGCGGGAATAATCCTGCCGGAACATATGATTCTATTGAATCATGAACTGGAATCTTTCACCAATATCTGCGGAGCATGTGAACGGATAAAAAATACGCCAATTCCATTATCTTATAGTTCGTTTATTAAAAAGTTTATCTTTATATACTGTATCACTTTGCCAATCGGTTATGTTTTCAGCCTTCATTTTTTGGTGATACCTTTTGTCATGTTTGTGTTCTACATTCTTGCCAGCCTTGAAGTAATTGCCGAAGAAATTGAAGATCCGTTTGGCGACGACGCAAATGACCTCCCTATTGAACGGATCTGCGCAGGCATACAAACTTCTGCCCAGGCATTATTAAAGTAAGAAAAACAGAAGATTTTGCTACTTTTTTGCCTCAATTATTAGAATCTGATTAGAGTTTGAAAAAATATCAAATTTTTTTTCGAGTATCATTTTGAACCCGATTTTAATAAATCCAAAGATTTTAAGGCTTTTGCAGGTTAAACTGAAACCTGTTTTTCTCACTTTTGCAATTTTCCATTATTAATATCATTATTCTTCGATCTAATCGCTGAAATATTACAAAAACTGCGAAATCAGGCTAATTAGGCACTTTTCAGAAAAGTTTGTTTATTGCATATGATCCTTAGGGGTTTTTGTTACCATTCACCAGATAAACATCAATAGATATGAATAAGTCAGCCTTCATCATAGCCGTTATATTTGCAGCAGGTATTTCAATCGCTGCGCATGCGCAGTCAAATCAGGTAGATCCTGGCGTTTCGACTCACAACTATAAACATCCAAACAAAGCAGCCAAAGCACGAGCTCAGCGTACAGACGAGATTGTCGTTTCAAATATTAACACGATCGAGACTTACAGTAAACAGCAGAACTCCCGCTATGTAAGCACAACGCCTAAATATGCGCCGCGGGCTACTCCATTGGTTTTTGAAAGAACATATCAAAAAGAAGGTGTGGATATCAATCCGCTTATTTCGCCTAGAAATTATAAAACGCCTGCGAATGCAGAAAGAAGTCAAAGATCTGATGTAGCCAAGGTTAAATCTAAATCTGACTCTGTTGCCTATGTTACGATAGACTGATTCACAAAAGGTCTAGTGTAAAAACCGGAGCCGGGAGGTTCCGGTTTTTTTGTTGTCCAGACATTTTTGTTCCCTAATTATTAGAAATTTTTAGAAAAAATTTAAAATTCTTTTAATAGTACAATAACTACCTTTTTATATTATTGAAATAATGCAAATGAATGAAATTTAATTTGAACCAATGGCGTTTATATAGCAGGAACAGTTAGGTAATCGATCTGAACCCTGATTGGATTAACACCATAAAAGAAATTTTCATCATCTGCGAAATATTATATTTTTAAATTTTATATAACAGTTAGATTACGACGCAGAGCAACTTTTAATACACATGTCATACACAGTTTTAGCACCCCCTCAATCGAAAAAGTATCTGCGACTTGCCGTTGCCGCTTTTTTCTTTGTTCAAGGATTAAGTTTTGCCGCATGGGCCAGCCGTATTCCGGATATTAAAAATATGCTTCACCTTACAGAAGGCGGTCTAGGCACAGTGCTTCTTGCATTACCCCTCGGACTGATGGCAAGTTTGCCCATTTCCGGATGGATGGTGACCAAGTATGGCAGTAAAAAGATGGTGCTGTTCGGAGCAATTCTATATGCAGTAACTTTGACTTTCATCGGATTTGCTACCAGAACGGAGCATTTGGTAATCGTTCTTTTCGCTTTCGGACTTTGGGGAAATCTTTGTAATATCGCTGTTAACACACAGGCAGTAGCCGTAGAGCAGGTTTACGGCAAGTCGATTATGGCTTCTTTTCACGGACTTTGGAGCCTGGCCGGTTTTGTGAGTGCGATGATCGGAACATTTTTCATTTCGGTAAACATTCCTCCGCATATCCATTTTATGGTTATAGCCGTCGCGGCTTTCGCCATCATCTTTACTGCTTACAAACACACGATGCCGGATAGTGAAAAAACGGCTGGCGAGGAGCAACCAATGTTTGTTAAACCGGATCGCGACCTATTGATGCTTGGTTTGATTGGTTTTTGTGCGATGGTGTGTGAAGGTGCGATGTTTGACTGGTCCGGGGTTTATTTTATGGAAGTTGTGAAAGTACCTGCTTCCATGAAAACGATGGGGTATGTTGCTTTTATGGGTACTATGACTGGCGGACGTTTCGCTGGTGACTGGTTGGCAAATAAAATCGGCAGAAAGAAAATGCTTCAGGTAAGCGGTCTTTTTATGGCGACAGGTATGGCGTTGGCAGTTTTCTTTCCCTTTATGGCGTCAGCCACATTCGGGCTGCTGCTTGTTGGATTCGGGGTTTCTTCCGTAGTTCCTCTGGTATACAGCGCGGCTGGAAAATCTACAACGATGTCAGCCGGTATGGCTTTGGCTGCTGTTTCTTCAATCAGTTTCATCGGATTCCTGATCGGACCTCCCTTGATCGGAATTGTAGCGCAGATGGCTGATCTTCGCTTTTCATTCGCAGTCGTTGGTGTACTTGCTTTCTGTACGACTTTACTTTCTTCACGAGCGAAATTGATTCAGTAAATTCATGTCTGTTTAGGTTCAACCTGGACTTTGGTATATTTTTAGTAGCCGGAATGATAATAAATTCATTCCGGCTATTTATTTTTCGAATTATGAAAATCAAAATAATTTCATTACTTCTCTGCCTTGCTTTTACTTTAAATCTCAAAGCACAAAACGACTCGCTTCGTAATCTGGATATCAATCTTGAAAATTATCAGTATCCATTTCCAGTGAAATTTCTTCCATTAACGATTCAAAAGGAAAAGTTAAAAATGGCTTATATGGATGTGCAGCCGCAAAATGCGATCGGAAAAACCATTGTACTTTTACATGGAAAAAATTTTAACGGAGCCTATTGGGAACAAACTGCACGGGCGTTGACACAATCCGGTTTTCGTGTTATTATTCCGGATCAGATCGGTTTCGGCAAATCTTCCAAACCGGACCATTTCCAGTATTCTTTTCATCAGCTTGCAGCTAATACTAAACAAATCCTGGATACGCTTAAAATCTCAAAAGCAATTATTCTTGGGCATTCGATGGGCGGAATGGTTGCAACCCGATTTGCTCTGATGTACCCCGAAATTGTTGAAAAGCTGATTCTTGAAAATCCGATCGGGTTGGAGGATTATAAACTGAAAGTACCGTATCAGTCCGTTGACAAATGGTATCAAAGCGAATTGAAAAGCAATTTCGAATCTATAAAAAAATACCAGCTTACCAGCTATTACGACGGCAAATGGAAAGATCAATACACGCGTTGGGTCAATCTTTCCGCAGGCTGGACACTCAATAAAGATTATCCCAAAGTGGCCTGGAACAACGCATTGACATATGATCTGATTATGACGCAACCTGTCGTCTATGAACTTCAGAATATCAAAGCACCAACTCTCTTAATTATTGGCCAGCGCGATCGCAGTGCTGTTGGTAAAAACTATGCTTCACAGGAAGATCAGAAGACGCTTGGAAATTATCCGGAACTTGGCAAAAAAACGCACAATCTGATTAAAAGCAGCGAGCTCGTTGAACTTGACAATATCGGCCATTTACCACATATCGAAGACTTTGAACGATTCATTAAACCATTATTAAATTTTATAAAGCAATAATTTTAGACATACTGTCACTTGAAAAAGTGATAGTACGTCATTTCACTTCCCTATTCCTTCATATAATTTAACTGCAATAGTACGATAAATAATATGTTTTGTTTTTCACTCACTATTGCGCTATTTTTAGCTGACATAATACCTATTTGCCCTATTAAAATCGCTATTAGTTTGTATACGAAAACGCGAATCTGGGAAATTTTATATTTTATCCTACCAATTAGAAAACGTAATTTCTAAATAAAATATAAAATAGCGAAACGCATCAAGAAACCAGTAATAACCAGCATGATATATCACCTTTACTTTAAGCTGTTTCTTTATCTTTTGGTCGTATTGGTTAGTGCAGGTATTTATTTCCTTTGCGTGAATTCGGAAAAGAATGCCTTTCAAGTCCATAAAGCAGATATATTACTTTTCACTTTACTGATCTTTACTTTCCTGCTCAGACTGCCCTATGTTTTAGATATAGAAGTAAACGTCGATACGAGCACCTGGCTTAGTTCGCTTATTTCGATTGAGCACTACCCCGACCGGCTCTGGACTTTTTTTAATTACACGGATTCTCGCCCGTTAACTGTTCTGCCTCTAATTCTGATATCCTGGCTTGGAGTTCATGTCAATTATTACACATCGGAATGTGTGGGAATTATATTTTGGCTATCGACGGTATTTTTTCTTTTTAAGACGCTAAATCTTTACCTCGCTAAATCGTATAGTTTAATTATCTCCTGGGGGTTGTGTCTCTTCATCGGTACGATGTTTCTCTCCGATTACACTTCCTATAATTCAGAACAATCAGGAATTCTCCTCCTGACAGTCGCTACCTATGGATACCTGCGTTACCTCAGCAGCAAAGAAAAACACGACTTTTCAATCATTCTTATCGGTCTGATTTTGGGCAGTCTTCCCTATGTCAAATTTCAAAACGTCCCAATGGGACTTTTGATCGCGATAATGATGATGATCGAAATTTTACAAAGGAAAGAATGGAATGGCGCCGTCTTGCTCATTTTGGGCGGTTTTTTACCAACACTTTGTATAAATATTTACTACTTATCGGAAAACAAACTGATGGTTTTCTGGAATAATTACTTTTGGAATTATTTCTACTATTCTTACACTACGCAGTTTTCGAACGTACCAATCAGCGAGCGCTTCAATCCGGTACGAATCTTGAATTTCATTTACTATTCTGCAAATTCACGGCTGTATATGTTCTCTGTTACTTTTATTATTTTCGCAGCGCTCATGGCCTGTAAGAATACATTTGCTATATGGAATAACAGGCAGAAAAAAACAATTGTTTTTGCAGTGCTCTTCACGCTGATCAGTCTCTATTCTGTTTTGCAATCCGGAAACTCTTTCCAGCACTACAGATTATATCTTCTTGTACCGCTCACGCTACTTCTGGGACTGCTGGTTGCATTTGCGGCACATCAACACAGAAAAAATCTGGTCTTGTCATTCCTTGTTTGCTGTACGGTAATGGCAGGTTTCAATCTTTACATCCGTCCCGAAAAGGCCGATACTTCCTTCGAAAATTTAGACCTGGCGGTTTTAAAATTCATAGAAAACCAGAGCAAAGCAAATGAACCGATTGTAGTATGGGGTTGGCGCGATCAGTTATATGTCAGATCTAAAAGGGCGATGGGATTTCGGGACGCCCATACGTTTCATTTTTCTTTAAAATCTAAACTGATCCCTTTCTGGACAAAAGATTTTATTGAAGATATGGAAACTAACAAGCCGGTTTTATTCATCGACACTTCGAAACCGGCAGACTATTCAATATTCAGCAGGATGTTAGTGCCATATGAAAAAGTGCCAATGATTAATCATTATATTAGAAAACACTACACGCTTCTGGCAACAATAGAAGGATTGAGGATTTTCAAACGGATACGGTAAAATCCGGAAACGCTGACTATAATCAACCTTTCCGGATTTCTTTACGACAATACCTTGAGTCTAAGCCAGGAACTGTTTCAAATAATTTCTGCTGGTCAAAATCGCGCTTTGCACATCGGTAATATTCGATTCGTAAGCTTTATCCTCCACTTCAATGACCACAGGCCCGCGATAGCGAACGTCGGTCAACGCTCCGAAAAATCCCCGCCAGTTAACATCGCCAAGTCCAGGCAATTTCGGCGAATGATATTCAAGCGGATTCGCCATGATACCGACTTTATCAAGTTTATCCTTGTATAATTTCACATCTTTCAAATGGATATGATGAAGTCGGTCCTTATAGTGGTAGATCGGTTTCACCTCGTCCATCATTTGCCAGATCATGTGTGAGGGATCGTAATTCAGGCCGAAAATAGGGCTTGGAATTATTTCAAACATTCTGTCCCAGACAGCAGGACTTATTGCAAGATTTTTTCCGCCGGGCCATTCGTCATCAGTAAAAAACATAGGACAATTCTCAATCCCAAGTTTAACATTATATTCTTCTGCCACCTTAACAATTGCAGGCCATACATCTGCAAAAGTTTTCAGGTTTTCTTTGATACTTTTAGAAGGATCACGGCCAATAAATGTTGTGACAACCGGAATATTTAATTTTGCAGCACCGCGGATTACCTTTTTAATATGTTCCAAATAAAATTCAGATTTTACCGGATCCGGATCTAACGGATTAGGATAATAACCCAAAGCAGAAATACTGATTTGCGCTTCCTTTAAAGCAAATTGAATTTCCGAAACCCTCTGGTCTGTCAAATTATTTATATCAATGTGAGTTACACCTGCATACCGGCGACTGTCTGCGTTATCAGCGGGCCAGCACATCATTTCAACGCAGGAAAATCCGTTATTTCCGGCAAATTTCACAACATGTTCGAAGCCAAAATCTGCCAGGATTGCACTGTTGAAACCTAATTTAAGCATAATGAAAGGGATTAGTATATAAAATCATTCTCTTTGAAAAGTCAGTTTTCAGGCGACTTCCAGAGGTGAAATTAGTGATATCATTTGAAAATTATACGAATCACCGACACATTCACGGCAAATACCGCAAAGGTTTTTAAGTCAACATCCGGTTTCGTACATTTCAGAAAATTGACCCATATGAAGATCAGGATAATTCAGTTTTCCAGTCATATTTTTTTCGTATTCGCTTTTCTCGCGCTCCCATATATTTTCGCACCAACCGGGTTTCCCACACTTGGTGAGTTGAAAACAAATGCGCACGAACGCACAAATCTGCTTTCCTATTTTCTGATGCTTGCCTTCTTTTATGCGAATTATTACTTCCTGATCCCCAGATTTTATTTTGGCAAAAAATATATCAAGTATTCCGGAATTGTCCTTGGCTTCTTTTTTCTGGTAATCCTGCTGATTCATCAGTTAGATAGAAAACCAGCACATCCCCGACCTTTTACAGATCCTCGTCCCAGAGCAATGCGATTTGAAAAACCGCCGGGAGCTTTTGAAAACAGTCAAACCATGTTTCTCTTTTTAGTCGGGCTCGTGGTCTCCTTCGCATTGAGGATCAATGACCGCCTGAAAAGATCCGAGCAGGAGAAACTTCATACAGAGCTGTCTTACCTGAAAGCGCAGATCAATCCTCATTTTCTTTTTAACACGTTGAATAGTATTTATTCGCTGGCCATAGAAAAGTCTGATAGAACAGCTGATGCCGTGGTTATGCTTTCTTCGCTTATGCGTTATGTAATCCGCGACGCCAGTGAAAGCCTGGTGCCACTCAATAAGGAAGTCGAATATATCCAAAATTATGTATCCTTGCAGAAGTTTCGTTTAGATGATACGGTTTCCATTGATTTCCAGGTCAATGGTTCCGTTTCCGGCCAAAAGATCGCTCCTCTGATCTTGATATCTTTTATTGAAAATGCGTTTAAATATGGTGTTAATCCCGAACAAAAATCGTTGATTGAGATTTCAATCAGCTTAGAAAATGAAATGCTTGATTTACATGTGGCGAACAAAAAAGTCAGATTCAGCAGTCAGGAGGCAGATTCGTCCGGCGGCATTGGCTTGGGAAATACACGCACCCGACTGAATATGCTTTATCCCGCCAAACACCAATTGACCATTCAGGACAGTAACGACAAATTTACCGTTGATCTTAAACTCAATCTGGCATGATAAGAGCTATCGCATTGGATGATGAACCTCCGGCATTGCGGATTCTTGTGAATTTCAGCGCACGGATCGACTTCATTGATTTGCAAAAAACGTTCAGCCGGACCGACGACGCGATGGAATATCTGGAAAATAATCCCGTGGATCTTATTTTCCTTGATATCAACATGCCCTCCATGTCGGGGCTGGACTTTTATCAGTCCATTCCGCAGGAGGCGATGGTGATCTTCACGACAGCTTATGCCGAGCACGCGGTGGAAGGATTTAATTTAAATGCGATTGATTATTTACTGAAACCGTTCACATTCGAGCGTTTTCAGCAGGCTGCAAATAAGGCGAAAGAGTATCATCATTTCAAAAATCCACCTGAAACTTTAAAATATTTGCTGGTCAGAGCAGATTACAGTTTACACAAAATCGCATATGCAGATATTCTCTTTATTGAAGGATTGGACGATTATTTAAAAATCCATATTCAAAACACCAAGCCACTGGTTGTCCGGATGACGATGAAATCCATGCTTCAGAAACTTCCCGAACAGGAATTTATCCGTGTGCACCGCTCCTTCATAATTCCGTTTGAAAGAATCGAAAACGTCAGAAATAAAATCATCAGTCTGGCTGGCGAAGAAATTCCGATCGGTTCGAGTTACGAAGAAACATTTGCCAGACGATTCAAGGTATAATATCGAAGTCGATAATCAGCAAAATCAGTTCTCCCGGATAAATCTTTTGTTCCGGGATTTTTTTGTGCTTAAATAATTCATCAAGGAATTATGACCTCCATCAATTCAGGCAGCCATTTGTAACTATACTGCACCAATAAATCACTTGAATTTTAGTAATATTGATATAAGAAAGCAGCAAATCGGCTAAAATTCGACATAATTGCTGTTCTCGTTATGATTATCAACCAATCTAGATCAACTGAAAAATGGCAGATTCTGAACCTGGTATCGGTAAAAAGATACTGAGCTTTTTTATTAACGAAAGTACAGAACCTACACAAGTTAAACCGGTTCCTGAAACTCCGAATGAGCAGCCAGAACCTGCTCCCGCCGCTACTGTACCAAACGTTGCCGGAACAGCGAATGTTGACCGGAAATTTGTAGAACATTTTGTGGATTTGCTCGAAAAGGCAAATTTGCCGGGTCCGGATTATTTTGAATTCAAACAGGCTTTACAGAGTATGGACAGCCTGGGACTTGGAGAAGAAAAACAGTTTCAGGCAGCCTGGGCAAGTTTTAAGGCCATGGGTGGAATCAAGGATAATTCGATTTTAAAAACCTCGGCAGATCAATATCTTTCTATTTTAAGTAAGGATCGTGAATCATTTTTGAAAGATGTTGAACGGGCAATCAAGGAACGGGTTGGTTCTTTGACTGATGAAGTAAAAAAACTGGAAGATAACAATACCGCTTATGCGCAGGAGATTGCGAATCTTCAGAAGAAAATCGATGATAACAAAAACCGCCTAGGTCAGATCTCGGGGGAAGTCGCTGAGCAAAGTTCAAAACTCAATGCGAACCGTGACAGCTTTGAGATCACATACCAAAGTTTTGTGGAACAAATAAATTCAGATCTTAGTAAAATTAACCAATACCTAAAATAAAACCTTCAGCTATGGCATCACCAGACTTCACTCAAATCGGCGGCTCGCAGGATGATCATTCCAAGCGATCCTATTGGAGCAAGCCGGAAGGGATAACCTCATTGCTTTTTCTCGGCGGACTTGGCGCTTTTGGTTTATATTATTGGAACAAACTGGCCGCATTTCTTATCGATGTGACGCAAAATACGTTGTATCTGGGCTTTTTGCTCGCGGTACTGGCCGTGCTCGTTTTTCTTTTTACAAGCAAAGATGTTCGGACAGCGGTTTTCTTCCTCTTCAAAACGCTGATGCGTAAGATCACCGGCCTGATTATCAAACTCGATCCTATCGCGATCATGAAAATCTATATCGATGACCTGAAAGAGAAACGGGAAAAAATGCAGGGACAAATTAATATCCTGGCCGGCCAACTTGTAAAACTGAACAAGAAAATCACAGAAAATAATGAGGAGATCAAGCAAAAATTTGCCGAAGCTAATAAGGCAAGTCAGATGACGGATCGTCCGGGAATGAAGGAAACTGCTTCACTGGCAACAATCGAAGGCGCTGGTTTGCAGGAAATGAACGAGAAATTATTCCCATTGCAACGCAACATGAAGACCATTCTTGAATTCATGGAGAAAGTGAACAAGAGCGCTGACTATATTATCAAGGAGACGGAGATCAAGGTAAAACTGAAAGAGGCGGAATATCGGATTGTTAAAGAAAGTTCAAACGCACTTCGTACTGCGGTGAGTATTTTCAAAGGAAATCCGGACAAAAAGTTTTATTTCGATGAATCGATGGAATATATCCAGGACGATATGAGCCTTAAACTGGGTGAAATGAAACGCGCAATGGATCTTTCGCTTGACTTCATCAATGGAGTGGATGTTCAAAATGGGATTTTGTCGGACAAAGGTCAGGCAATGCTGGAAGCTTACAATAAGGGAGATTTCAAATTGATACAGCTCGATTCACCTGGTCCATCGTCACGCTCAATTGATCCTCCAAAAAGTTCGACCTATAAAGGTTTACTGGACTAATCGATTTATTACAATTACATTTTTCAATTTACATTAAACAAACAATGAAAAGACTAACCGTTGCCGGAAGATTATTAATTACAGCCCTGGTTATAGGAGCCATTTTTGTTGGCTATAAATATTTTGGCGGCCAGCAAGCCCTTGAAAAAGTAGCTCAGGAACAAAAATCAACTGTTGATTCGGTATCTTCCAATTCAGAATCTTCGGAGACTTCTGATGCCTCTTCAAATGAAAATCCTGCATCTCCTACATCAAAACAGGCATTTGACTATACCGCACCAGAGCCAGTAGACGGCAAATTAAAAGGTGTTGTAGAACTGGGAGCAAGTGGATTCAATTCTTTCATTATCAAAGTGGATAGTGAAAAACGCTGGAAACTTGAAAAATCTGAATTTGGAAACAGCCTTGTAACGGAAAATATGGCGACTGACGAAGATATCCGTATCGGCCTTAAAAAGTATATCGGAACGATGCTTGATTTCGGAGTTGGTAAAAAAGACATCCATTTTGTAGTAAGTTCAGGTGCCGCAAAAGCGGATGTGACTAAGAAAATTACAGCGGCTTTAAAATCGCTTGGGTATGTTGTGAACCAGGTTACCGCGGAACAGGAAGGACAACTTGCTTTGAAATCTGTTTTACCGGCCGATTATGCGACAAAATCTTTCGTAGTTGACATTGGATCAGGCAATACAAAAATTTCCTGGATAGCAGGCAGCGGCATTAAAGCAATCGAAACCTTTGGTGCTAAATATTTCCAGGAAGGAACGGATGATAAAAAAGTATATGATGAAGTAAGCTCAAAAGCAAAACAGGTACCTTCGGAACTACGCAAAACAGCATTTATCATTGGAGGTGTGCCGTTCGAAATGGCGAAGGAAGTTCGTAAAGACAAAGAACGTTTCACTGTATTGAGCGCACCTTCTGACTATTCAAAATTATCGAACGCAAAGTCAAAGGCAGGTGTTAACATCTACAAAGCTGTGGCCGATGCAACGGGCTGCCAGCAATTTGTTTTCGACTGGGATGCTAATTTTACAATTGGTTTCTTGCTAACTTTATAAAAAATTAAAATTCTGGGGAGGGAGGAATGGAGAGAGGGTTGTCCCCTGCCCCGTTTCTCCCTTTTCTTTTAAACAGTAACAATGACGCTAAGAGATTTATTTGATCAGGTTTCTTCAAATTACTGGCCACTGGCCATCTATTTTATTCTTCTGCCTCTTATTGCCTGGTTAGTTGGCCAGGTTGCGACGGGCAGTCGTGATGTTCAATTTTGGGGAATCATTTATGCGATCATAGTTTATGCTGTTTGTATTCCCGGAATTTTTGCAGTGACACTCAATATTTACTTATTTTTATTTGAAAGACAAAGTATCTGGCAAGCCAATATTATTATGCAGTTTTTGCCTGTTATTTCTATGGTATTAACGCTTATGCTCATTAAGCAGAAAATTCCTTTTTCATTAATTCCGGGATTTGGAAAGCTCTCAGGATTTCTGACCTTGATTACCGCCATGATCGGTGTGATGTGGTTTGTAGACAGAATTCATTTGGTCGCGTTTACTTACGTACCATTTGTCTATATTGTAGTCGGATTCGTCTCAACTTTAGTGCTCATTAGATTTGCGTGGAGCAGACTGTTTTGAGAAATTCCTTTTACATACAAATCTCCGTAAGCGAAGAGCAGAAGCAATTTGCCCGCCAGTTGGTAGAACATTCGCTTCGTCATCACAAGATTTCGAACATTTGGGATCATCATGATGACCGGTTTTCGAAAACAAGAATATTGCGTTACACCGGAACTTTGGGTGAAATTATCTTTGCGGATCTTTATCATTTTCCCCGTCCTGCCAAATCATTCGGCGCAAGGGATGGCCAGGATTTTGGACAAGATTTCCTTATCAGATCAGAGGAGCAAAATTTCTCTGTGGATATCAAATCTATGAAAAGACGTTCGGGAGATTTGTCGTCCAACTTTGTCCTGAACATCCCCGCTCATCAGCTTCACAAGCCCGGATCAAAAACTTCTCATTACTTCTGCATATCATTCCATCAATCCGAATCTCGCGGTACAATCGCGTCGTTGATAGGTTTTATTGATAAGGAAGCATTAGCCATTGGGGACATTGGCACTTTTTATAAAGCAGGTTCCACACGTGTTCGGCATGACCGTACTTCCTTTACGTTCCATGAAAATACTTATGAGATATTGCTGGGCGATATCGCTTCACCCGTGGTAACGGATTATGTTCGTAGCACGAAAGGATTTAGGATTTGCTATTTGAAAAACTAAAAATACGTACATTTATAAAGTGAATTTAAAATACACGAATTAATGAAAAGAGTTAAAGAGACAAAAGTAAAACTGACCTTAACGGTTAAAAAACCCAGTGATTGAAACAGCGAAAGTATATGCTTCATTATCTGAAACTTCTCTCTCAAACCTTACAGAAAATTACCTGGTGAGCTATTCAAAAAAAATAATCAATCCAAATCTGAAATAGAGGATTTTAAAGAATTCCTGCCTTATAAATTAATGAGATCTGCAAAAGATGGTCGGTTAAGCAATATGACGCATAAGGAAATTAAAGACGCAAGAGTAAAAGATAAATTAGGATTATGATTCTTTTCTTTGATACAAACATGCTGGTTGATTATGCTTTGAAAAGATCAACTGGTCTGCCCCTTGAAATTTCATTTTTAATGTATTGGACTAAAAAGAAGCCAAATCAAGTTGAATGACAAGTTAATTGAATATCTTTCAACGATAACCATTGCCAATTCTGACAAAAATACTTTTCTTAATGGGCTGAATCCTTCGTTTGATAATCTCGAAGATTCTTACCAATACCTGACAGCTGTTCAGAAAAATGTGATTATCGGGTTACCTCAAATATCTCTGGTTTTAAGACAAACAAAAAATACAAAATCAAACCAATCACGCCGCTGGATTTTGTCACCAAAACTCTCGGAAAGAATAAGGAATTGATTATTAGGAATTAATGGCTTCACAAACACGCACGTACGATAAGAAAAAGATGCTCGGCCAGGTCTATACGCCGATCCATATTGTAGAAAAAATCCTTAAAGATTCCGGTTTTTATGAGCTGGATTTCAGATCCCAAACCATCCTTGATCCGGCCTGCGGCGACGGGCGTTTTCTTATATCCATCGCCCAGTATATTATCGAAAATTCCGAAAAGGATGACTTAAAGCAAAATCTGGAAAACATACACGGCTGGGATATCGACGCTGACGCAATCGCTGCCTGCCGACATAATCTTGATGCGCTGGTTAAACCTTATTCGCTGAATATTGACTGGAAACTGCAAAATCTGGATGCTTTGAGACAAATTGACCGTTGCGAAAAATTTGATCTGATTGTTGGAAATCCTCCCTATATAAGAATTCAGAATCTGGACAGTTTACAACGACAGTTTATTCAAAAAAAATATTCATTCTGCAAATCTGGCTCAACAGATGCGTATATGGCATTTATCCAACTCGCCTGTCATTTGGTAACAGCAAATGGAACTTGCGGATTTATCACCCCTAACTCTTTTCTAAGTTCCGAAACGGGAAAACCACTTCGTGCCCATTTCGTGAAGAACCGAAACTTAAGACAGATAACCAATTATCGGTCTGTCAGGATTTTTGGAAATACAGGTACTTACGCAGCGATTACCATTTTCGGGAGGCAGCACCGGGAAACTTTTCGTTACGAATTAAGTGATTATGATTTTCAATACGGAATTAGAAATATTGATTTTAGTGAACTGGACAGTGATTCACAGTGGCATTTATCAACCGAGGAAGGTATAATTTTATCAGGAACTACTTTGGGAGATCTTTGCCAGATATCGGTAGGTATCACCACACTCGCCGATAATTTGTTTTTGTTTAAAGTACTGGATGAAAAAGACGACTTATGTACAGCCGTGAGCAAAAGTGGTATAGTCAGCAAGTTTGAGAGGTCCATTTTAAAGCCCGTTGTGAAAGGTTCAAAGTTGAAAAAATCATCTGATCCTATTTCGGAACATATCCTTTTCCCTTATGTGAAAGACGATTCGGGAAAGCATAAAATTATTTCAGAAGATGAATTGAAAACAGATTTTCCCAATGCTTATAAATATTTAAAAAAAATAAAGAGCCAGCTTTTGAAGCGGGATAATGGAAAAACAAACCCGGTCTCCTGGTACGCTTTTGGTCGTGCACAGGGACTTGACTCGTCATTTGGGAAAAAAATCATTTTTTCTCCGATGAACCGTTTTCCTAATTTCGTTTTGTATGACAATCCGGACTGTACCGTTTACTCTGGATATTTCATAAAATATGAAGGACAGTACGAGCATTTATTGTCGCAATTGAACTCGCAGCGGATGGCAGATTTTATCGCTGTTGCCGGCCGTGATTTCCAAGGCGGATATAAAGGATATAATAAAAAAGTAGTTGAAAAATTTATCATTACTGATATTCCGTTATGATCGTAGTTACTGAATCCATCGAAAGACTTCGCCTGCTATGCGAAATTATTCCGCCACTTCTTGAAAAGATTACTGATTCAGAGTTTTCTTTCAAACCTTCTACCGAAAAATGGAGCAAAAAAGAAATTCTCGGCCATTTGATCGATAGCGCGACGAATAATCATCATCGATTTATACGGATTCAGTACGAACCAGAACCGCTTATTTCCTACGATCAAAATATATGGAGTTCGTTAAATCACCATGCGGACACGGATCGCTCTCAACTTATAAGTTTCTGGACTCTTTACAACAAACACCTTGTACATCTTCTAAAATTCATCCCCGAGGAAAACCTTCGGTTGAATGGAAGCACCGGAAATGGCGAATTGATTCCACTCCACTTTTATATTACAGATTACATCGATCATCTGGAACACCATCTTCGACAGCTTGTTACTTACTGAAAAACATTTTACTATCCTCTTGACGGTCAGTACATGAAGAGAAAGATAAATCTGCTCATAATTTCATAAATAAACGAACGTTCATTTATATTTGCAGATAGTATGAGAATAAGAGATGTTAATAAGGAGATTTTGATAAGGGAAAAAGCCATCGAAATGATCGTAAGTCATGGCTTTGACGGGCTTAGTATGCACAAACTTGCGAAAGCCGCTGCTGTTTCAGTTGCCACGATTTATATTTATTTTAAAGACCGGGAGGATTTAATTCAGCAGCTTTATACTGAAGAATTTGAAAAAATGACACTCGCAACTTTGGTCAATTTCAATCCCGAGGGGCATTTTGATGAAGGTTTAAAAGTTCAGTGGATGAACCGCCTAAAATATTGTCTTGAAAATCCATTAAGCATGACGTTCATGGAGCAAATGAAGCATTCGCCACTAATTGATCGCTCCGTGACTGACAGGAGATTTATTGATGCGATGACCCGTTTTGTGCATACAGCCATAAGTAGAAATGAACTGATTCCGCTACCGATCGAAATTTACTGGTCCGTCGCTTTTGCGCCTCTTTATCAACTGGTAAAGTTCCATATTTCAGGGACAAGCATGCCCGGGCGACCGCCTTTCATTCTGGATGAGGTACAGATTGACCAAACGCTGTCACTCGTTTTAAAGGCATTGAAACCTTAAAATTATTGTAGCTCTTTAAAGTATTTCTGCCTCCTCAAACGTCGTCCCGTTAAATGTTGTCACTTAAATTCATTAGTCATGCAAACGCAATTTCAGGAAAATAAACATGTGCTGGTTTTCAAGACAAATCTGCATCACAGAGACATGAAGAAAATAGAGCCCGTGTTAAACGCAGAAACTAAAATTATAAGATGGAATGTCGATTTGACCGACATTGATAACGTTCTGCGTATTGAATCGCATGTACCACACACCGATCACGTCATCGCAATTTTAACCAGTGAAGGGTTTCTTTGTGAAGAGCTGATTGACTAAAGACCACCAAAATATGACAGAAAACCAACCAAACGCATTTACTGGTTACCAAAAATTCATCATTGCTATTCTGGCAATAGTACAATTTACGGTAATCCTTGACTTCATGGTTCTCTCCCCACTTGGAGCCATCTTATTAAAAGAACTTTCCATCACTACAGCGCAATTTGCACTGGTCGTTTCGGCATACGCATTTAGTGCCGGAGCGGCCGGGTTACTTGCCGCCGGCTTCGCAGATAAGTTCGACCGGAAGAAACTTTTACTGTTTTTTTACGCAGGTTTTATTTTCGGGACCTTATTATGTGGTCTCGCGCCCAACTATCATTTTCTGTTAATCGCCAGGATCGTAACGGGCATTTTTGGTGGCGTGATGAGTTCCATCAGCTATGCGATAATTACCGATTTATTTGCCATCCAGTTTCGCGGTAGAGTAATGGGGTTTGTTCAGATGGCTTTTGCCAGCAGTCAGGTCATTGGTATTCCACTTGGGCTGTTTCTGGCCAATATGTTCAACTGGCATGCTCCATTTCAAATGATTGTCGCGCTGAGTATCCTCGTCGCTTTTTCAATTCTTATTTACATGAAACCTATTGACGCGCATTTAAAGCTGCAAACCAGGGCGAATGCGTTTCAGCACCTGACATCAATATTTTCTAACGTAAATTATCTGAAAGCATTCGCTGCAACGACGCTCCTTGCGACAGGCGGTTTTATGCTCATGCCTTTTGGAAGCGCTTTCGGAGTTCATAATTTGGGAATCAGCATCACACAGCTTCCCTATCTCTATATGGCCACGGGTGTTTGTATGCTTTTTGCAAGTCCGATGATCGGGAAGCTTAGCGACAAAATCGGGAAATACAAAATGTTTATCATCGGCTCGGTTATCACATCGATCATGACCCTCATTTATTGTAATCTTGGTGTCACGCCGCTTTGGATCATTATCATTCTCAACGTCTTTTTATTCGTCGGAATAACCGCCAGAATGATTTCTGCAAGTGCGTTGATGACGGCTGTTCCAGATCTTCACGACCGTGGCGCTTTCATGGGCGTTAATGCTTCGATACAGCAAATCGCAGGTGGTGTTGCTTCGATTATCGCTGGCATGATCGTCAAAGAAACAGCGTCCGGATATCTAGATAATTACGGTACACTTGGGAATGTGGTTGTCCTGGCAGTAATCTTAACCATCTTTTTGATGTATAATCTGCATCGTTATATTTCCGGCAAACAGCAGCAAGTCACGGTTCCAGTGGCAAAAGCACTGGAAGATCCTGTTTAATATCATTGTCAATTAAAAATTGCTACTTGTAAAAATAACAAAAAGCCTCCCTCCGGGAGGTTTTTTGTTATTATCTATTGGATTATCTTTCAAAATTAAAAAACGATAAGTATATGTCTTACAATTATCTACAAAATATAAACATATTTAAAGTACTTTACTTTTAAATAATATTATTCTTTTTAATTTAATAAAACTTTACAATCTTTTTATTTTATATCATTAGTTCTCGCAATATTTTACCTTTATTTACAAACCGAATGAATTGTTAATTCTTAACTTTTAATACATATAATACTTTTAAATGAAGATCATCAGTATTGTTAACAACAAAGGTGGTGTAGGAAAGACTACTTCCGCACAGAGTATCGCAGCGGGTCTTGCCAAATTTGCTAATGCACGTGTGCTGGTAATAGACCTGGACGCTCAGGCCAGTTTGACGAAAAGTTTTGGAATTGTTCACAGCGGTTTAAAGAAAGACAGTGGTTCTTTTATTACCGGAGAATATGAATTTGAAGAGATCGTAAAGCGCGTTGGAGAAGTGGACATTTTGCCGGGTTCGGCAGAAATGAGCCACAAAGAAGACACAATCAAGTCGGCTCCGATTTTCCCTTTTAACCTGAAAATTGCGCTGGAAAAAATCAAGGATCGTTACGACTTCGTAATCATTGATTGTCCTCCCGCACTGAACGGAAATACGAGAATGGCGCTTGTTTCCTGCCACCAGTATTATGTCCCGCTGCAAGCTGAATTTTTAAGCTATGAAGGTCTTCGCAACTTCCTGGTTTATTCAGCAGAAATCAAAAAAATAAGCCCGACGACGAATCTTGGCGGCGTGTTCGCAACACGGTATAATCCAAAAATAAGGAAAAAAATAAGCCACGAACTGATCAGCGCGACCAAAGAGCAACTTGGTGACGTATTTATGAATAGCTATATTCGTGATAATATTGCTTTGTCTGAAGCGCAGGCAGGCGGAACTAATATCTTCGATTATGCCCCTAGCAGTAACGGAGCCGAAGATTATTATAAGCTAACGAAGGAAATTCTGGAACGTATAAACAATTAAAATATGGCAAAGGACAAGAAATTTGATTTCGCACCTCTTCCCATTGTCTCTGACATCAACGACGATTTTGAAGCAAATTCATCAACCCCTGAGAATAATTCTGCTCCTACAAAAGTTACATTTGACTGCGACTATGTGCTCCTGGAAAAAATGAAGGACTATGGTTACTGGGAAGGACTTACTCAGAAGGATATTATTCTTGAAGCACTGACTCGCTATTTTGACTCAGCGGAAATTCGTCCACGCCCTGAAAAGATCCGGAATAAAACGAAAGTTGGCCGTAAGCCTAAGTCTTTGATTAGCTAAGAAAATAATGAGCTATTGCTGGAATCTTATTCCAGCAATAGCTTCCCGGAAGTATGATTATTGCCGTTCGAAAGACGGTAAATATAATTGCCTGATACTAAATTTTTCAAGTTGATTTCGGTCGCCTGATTAAATGACTTTCGCAGTATTGCTCGCCCGCTCATATCATACAGTGCGAATTCTGACACTCCTGCAAGTTTCACCTTTACATACACCAGATTTTTTGTAGGATTGGGAAAAACCTGAACCGAATTACTCAAATTGCTATCTACTGTCGGTACGGGATCGATTATGATTTTCGTCTGCGATCTTGCCTTACACCCTTTTTCGCTTGTTACCTCAACCTCATACAATCCTGCATCCGTTATTTTTGCATTTTCTATAGACGGATTTTGCAAACCTGATTTAAAGCTATTTGGGCCAGTCCAGCTATAACTGTCATTCGCCGAGGATTTTAAACGAACCGTCGCGCCTTCGAAATAGGGTCCATCGTTGGAAGCCGTTACCTTCGGATTTGGATTCACATTAATTTTAACAAACGCTTCGTAGGTTGCAGCGGCTTCATCACGGCAGGTCGCACTGTATGAAGTTGAACCGGAAGGGCGGACAGAAATAATCTCAGTTCTTTCTCCCGTAGACCAGATGATGGAACCAGGACAACCCAGCGCAGTCAGTACGGAAGCCTGACCAGCACAAACTGAATCTTTCGAAGCAAGAATCCGAAACCTCAAAGTAGCGTCCTTCTTTTCAATTTTCCAGGTAACCTGCTTTGTCCGCTTAAAATGGCGTTCGTTCTGCTTACTGATAAATGTAGAATCGAAGATTGTCGCAGTCAGCGTTGTGATCCTGTTTCGTAAGACAGTGGCTGGAATCGTAATTCTCTCAGCTTTTGTCCGTAGCACACGACCATCTAAACTCCACTCAACTGACAATGAATTGGGATCAGGTTTTAATAATTCAAGTGTAAAAGACTGATTTTGCTGATTCATCAAAACCGGGGTATTGTTGTCAGGTGCGTATCGGTCAACAGGACTAACCAAATCCATAATCCTCTCCACAGTTGCCTCGCGGCAGACGTTACAAAATTCCTTATTCAATACCTCCATCAAACAATTCACAGACGTTGGCTTAAACCAGTGGGAAGCTTCGCCCTCACCGTGCCGGAAAATGCCGACGTTTTTTTCGTTAAGCCAGTTTTTCCATTTGATTGAACCGGGTTCGTTATTTTCTGTCATATTGGGAGCTTCCCAGCCATATCCCGAACCTGCCCAGTATTCGTCATTCAGGTGCGTCAGCGTATGCCCAATTTCGTGAACGCCAATTTTATTTGCCTGACTGTCCAGTGTATGAACAGCAAATGAGCCGCCTGAGCCGCCGTACCACGGTGAATTTGCTAGGATAACAACCAAATCATAAGAAGGAAAATTAGTCGCCAGAACGTTCGACAATGCGGAGTAATTTGTGATGGTTACTAATCTATGGATATGCGGCCCGAACGAAGAACCGAAATACGTATCTTTTTTTTCAATAGGCTGATCCGGATAGGCATCAATGGCAGATCCCGGGTTTGTGATGCCGCTATCTTTTGACGGCGTGCCAATCGAAACAATATTGAAATAATTCCTGTATCGATCGTACGGAGAATAGCTCAGAAAAAAGTCAGCAAATTTTCGCGCTTCTGATGCAAATCTCGGTAACTCATCCTGCGTAAAACCATCCCCCAGAATAACAATATTGACACGGTTGTTGATCGGGCCAGCCTTGTAAATTGTATCAACCGGAAATCTTTGTGCGCTCGACCTGAGACAGAAAATTATCAGAAAAGCGAGTATGGTAAAACGTAATCTCATTTTTTTACCAGGAGACTATATATCTTAACTTCTCCTTTTGGAGTTACACTATATAAGTCAATTTTATCCGTCGCCGGATCTTCCTGGATGCGTATCGATAATGTACCTTCCGAGGCCTTTTGGTCACTTTGGCTCAGACTTCTGTCTTTACTGAATATTTCGGACGATCTGAATAAAGGATGCTCGTGAAATGTTTCAACAGGCTGTCTTTTATCTGTAAAGAATTGAACAACCTTTATCTGATTCTGCCGAATCCTTTCCGAACCCAGGTTTTTCATCTTACCGCTGCCAGCAATTGAATGGACAAGTTTCGCCGTGACAGGTGAGTTTTTACTTTCTTGCGTAATTAAAAAATCCAGAAACAAAATATGGTCCGTCGCCTGCCTGTCATAGTTAGGAAGCTCACTTGCGCTGACAAATGACTTCGCCTGCCTGCAATTGACAAGTTGCCAACTTAGGATAAACAGAAATAGCGCAGAACGTCTCAGCATGTTTTATATTTTAGGAGGTCTAAGAATTCAGACACTAAAATACGAAAAAGCGTTGCGACGGACTGCATTATTTTACCAAAATCTAATAAACGGTTACAGCAATTCGATCACTTTTTTCATTTCAGCAAATACAAATTGTACATCTTCCCTCGTTGTCAGATAATTAACAAATGCTGCCCTGATACATAATTCATTGTTTAAAACAGTTGGAGTCATAAATACTTTTCCGGTTTTGTTCAGGACATCAAGGAATAATGAAGTTTTTTCGTGTTGTTTTAATTTAAAACATACCACATTCAAGCGAACTGGCGCGGTCAACTCGAAAGCTTCGTGCGTAGTGATTTTTTCGCCAAACACTTTTGCGCAGTCGATACTATTTTCAACAATCGAGCTGAAACCCTCTTTCCCATACGCAACCAGGCTAAACCAGGCTGGCAAAGCGCGGAACCTGCGTGAGTTTTCGGGCAAAAAATTAAGGTAAGAAAAATTCTCCTCAGGATCTCCCAGATATGGAGCATTTGAATTCTGAAAGGTCTGGACTTGCAATTTTGAGTGTTCTTTTCGGGTAAGAAAAACTGCGCTGTCATACGGTACATTCATCCATTTGTGACAATCGATGGTGATACTGTCCGCATATTCCCATCCTTTTACCAAATGTTTATAATCCGGAGAACAAGCAGCAAAACCTCCAAAAGCAGCATCGACATGCATCCAGAATTGATATTTTTCTTTAAGCTCTGCAATCTTAGCCAGATCGTCGAAGTCAACAGTATTCACTGTTCCGGCGCTGCAGTTAACGATGGTCGGTCTTCCCTGAAACTCAATTAATTTTTGTTCCAGCGCTCTTAAATCCATGGCTTCACGGTATGAAAGCACATCAACTTTTAAAACATTGTTGCTCCCAAAACCCAGCATTGAAAGCGATTTAATAACGGAAGAATGAGGCGTTGCTGCCAAAACAACAATATCATGGGTCATACCTTTCCGTGCAATATCCAGTCCGATCTGCGCGCCTGCCCATTGCCTGCCAACGGCCAGACCTGTGAAGTTTGACATGGTCGCGCCGGAAACAAAACCTCCGTTAAATTCATCGGGAAGTCCGAATAATTCGCATAGCAAACGGATCGTCTGCTTTTCAAGAATAGCCGAAATATCTCCGGATCCCTGGGTGGTTTGTGTATTCTGATCAAAAACTGATGTCAACCAATCGCCAGCCAGTGCAGCAGGCGTCACCCCTCCTACCACATATCCCCAGTACCGTGGTCCCGCGCTGGAAACGATCAATTTTCGAAATTTCTCATTAAAATAAGCAAGCGTTTGAATCGCTCCCAAGCCACTTTCCCCGAGTGGTTCCAGGTTAACTTCCTGATCGATATGTGAAGTTTTTACTACATTCAGTGTTCCAAGATAATCGGAGCTGTATTTTTTAATTTCATCCAGAATCAAGGAAATATCTTCCTGATCCTTATTAAGTACATTGTTCATTCTAATGGTTGTAAAACTGCCAATTTATTTTTCCACTTAACTTTCAGCATCGGAAGAGATTTGAAATTCCCTGATGTCAGCCATTTTGATCAATACACACTCTTCTCATGATCCACAATTCTGCGGTGATAATTGATTTGTCCCGTGTGCCAGGCCAGATGCTGATACAAATGCATTAATATGAACCCAAAACTTTGCTCGTTATGTATGTCAACGACGTCGTGCGGATATTCCTCCGCCAGCTGGTTTTCATTCATCTTAAGAATGGATTCAGGAATGACTTCCAGTAAAAAATCGATTTCCTTCAACAGCTGTTCCCATGTAAACAATCTTGAATTAAATTCCGCATCACGGTCTCGAACATAAGGAACCTCTCCTATCTGCAAACCGATATAAGTTCTGAGATTCCCGATCAGATGCTGACAAATGTTTCCTCCGGAATTGATGGTGCCTGGGAGTTTTGCCCACAGGGATTCTTCCGTCAAATAAGCCGAAATTTCTTTCTTCAGACGGGTCAAATCCCGCCGGTAAAGGATTACAAATTCTTGCAGTTTCATTTTATAATCAATTATAGTTTACGCTGTTGAAGACCATAACCGGTTTTTACGAGAAAAACGCCGCTCATGGTTACTGAAAAAGCTACCACCGTATACCAGGTCAGTTTTTCGTGCAAAATGATAAAACCAAGCAAAATCGCTACGAGCGGATTAACATATGCATACACGGAAACAAGACCAGCAGGAAGTTTGGACATGGCGTAGAGATACGCACCAAATGCCAGAATCGATCCAAAACAAATCAAATAGAGCAGAGCCAGCAGTGAAGTATTGTTCATCGCGGGGATATGATTCCAATCTTCATTTAAAATACTTAAAGTAAATAATCCGATACCCCCCGTCAACATTTGGGCTCCGGCATTGAAAAAAGCAGAAGAATCAGATTTATACTTCTGTGTATACAACCCGCCAAAACACCATGATATACAGGAGAAAAGTGCCACAAGAATGCCTTTGAGGCCGTCTTTATCATGAACAAATTCAAGGTTATCACCAAAAGTCAGAACTACACCGGCAAATCCCAGCAGCATACCTGCCAAAATTTGCCAGTTTACTTTTTCATTTTTTCTCAGTGTAAGATTAAGAATAATTGTAAATATCGGGATCATTGAACAGATCAGCGCCGCCAGACTGCTCGGAATATACTTGACAGCCCAGCCAACAATCCCTGTTCCGAATGTAATCATGCACAACCCGGGAATTATCTGCAAACGAGCGTTCTTCCAATCCCAGTGCTTTTCATTGCCGGTTATAAACAAAAACGTCAGAAGTAAACTTCCGGCAATCGTATTTCGGATACCCATAAACATCAGCGCCGGAAAACCTGTGACACCAATTCTTGCAACGAGATAGGTTGTTCCCCAGAAAAAACAAACCAGGAGCAATGCGACGTAAGCTTTGAAATTCGGCTTCATGTTTAACAGGTCATTAGTTAAGAGTAATGTTTTTGCAAAAATCCTGCTATTTATTTCATAAAAACAGATTCACTTTTTTAAATTAGCAGCATAACAGTTGAAAGAGCTGTAAGGAAAAAACAGAATCAGAAATGGCTGAAACACTCGTTAAAGACGATTTTCTATACTCCGTAATTGCAGAACGATTTGAGAATCAGATTGAAAACAATATACTAAAAACCGGAGACAAATTAATGTCACTGCGTGCGCTCAGTAAAGAACAGGGAATCAGTATCAGCACAGCCTACAAAGCGTATATCGAACTTGAAAACAAAGGCTTGATCGAAGCGCGTCCGAAGTCGGGATATTTCGTGCGGTTCAGCCCATCTCAATATCCTAAGACACCTCAATCGCCGAAACCTGCTGCCAGTATACTGAAGGTAGACGTGGAAGAAATGTTGAGAATTGTTTATAAAACTTTGAGCCAGGAAGGAGTTGTCAAACTGGCAACGGCGACACCATCCAGCGAGTTGATTCCCGAAGCTAAACTGAATAAAGCGATGATGGAAGCGATTCGCAGAAGTCCGAACAGCTGCATAGCCTATGAAGAGATTCAGGGAAATCTCACGCTTAGAGAACAGGTAGCAAAATATGCATTCAACTGGAATGGAAACATTACTTCCGAAGATGTGGTCACCACGCAGGGGTGCATGGAAGCACTTGTTTTTTGCCTGAAAGCGGTCACGCAGCCCGGCGACACAGTTGCCATGGAAAGCCCGGCCTACTTTGGAATTTTCAACGTTATGCTCAGCCTTGGCTTAAAAGTTCTTGAAATTCCGACCGATGCCGAAACCGGAGTTGATCTGGAATATCTGGAACAAGCTTTAAATACCACGCCTGTAAAAGCATGTCTTTTTGTCCCCAATTTTGGAAACCCGACGGGAGGGTTGATGCCTGACCACCGGAAAAAACAACTGGTTGAACTGCTGGCCGGGCGTCAGATTCCATTGATTGAAGATGATATTTATGGCGAAATGTATTTTGGGAAAATCCGGCCAAAAACATGCAAAAGTTATGATAAGGAAGGAATGGTGATGTTGTGTTCATCAATCTCGAAAACTCTGGCGCCGGGTTATCGCGTCGGCTGGTGCATTCCGGGAAAATTTATGGATAAAGTGATCAGTATAAAACTCAATAGTACGGTTTCGTCAGCAACTCCGACGCAGGCCGCAGTTGGCGTTTTCTTCGAAACCGGACGCTATGATTTGCATATGCGGAAAATGAGAAAATCCCTGCACACGCAATGTCTGAGATATATTCAGGCCATTTCAGATTACTTCCCGAAAGACACTAAAGTCAGCCGACCGCAGGGCGGATATGTTTTGTGGATTGAAATGAACAGAAAAGTGAATGCCTTTGAATTATTTCAAAAAGCGTTACAGGAAAAAGTGAGCATTGCCCCTGGTCAGATTTTTAGTACTGATGCAAGATTCACCAACTACATCCGCATCAGTTTCGGAGCATCTTACAACGATTCTATTGATAAAAGCCTGAAAAAGCTGGGAAAACTTGCTGAATCATTGAGTTAGACAGGCAATTTCCGTTAAAATGAAAAAATATTTTACAATCTTATTTTTCGTTACCAAAAGATAAATCCCTCTAAATTAAATTTTTATGAATTTTTACTGCAAAAAAAAGGCTGCAACAATAGTGCAACTAACTGATTTTCAGTACTTGTAACCCTGTTGCACGCTATATCTGGCTATCTTTGTAACAAGTTAGATGCAACGTTAAACAGTACTAAAACCAAACTGAGTAACCCGACAATTCAGTTTTTACTTCGATTACATGAAAGAGGAAATCAGCACGAAACATATTCATCGAGAAGATAGTTGCTGTGGTTCAGAAACGACTTCAAAGCACATTCATAAGCATCATGACCATGATCACGGAGATCATGACCACGATCACGACCATGACCACGACCATGGAGGTGACGAAAATGCGAGTTTGTTGTTGAGCCGGTGGACTTTGTGGCTTAGCTTATTCATACTGGCAGCATTTCTGATAACGACTTTCGCATTTCATATCGAAGTGAACAGATACGTCGAAATTGCACTCATGCTTTCCGCTTATCTGCTGGCTGGGTATAAAACAGTGATCCGCGCTTTCAGGAAGGTCGGCCAAGGCGACTTTTTCAATGAATTTTCGCTTATGACCATTGCCACTTTCGGAGCCTTTTATATTGGCGAGTTCAGTGAAGGTGTGGCGGTGATGATTTTTTATGAGATAGGCGAGTTAATTCAAGACCTTGCCGTCAGCAGATCCAAACGTTCGATCAAAGCACTACTGGATATCCGCCCGGACGCAGTGACGGTCATCAGAAATGATCAAAATCTGGTTATTTCCCCACTTGAAGTAAAACCGGGAGAAAAGATTCTGGTCAAAGCGGGAGAAAAAGTAGCTTTGGACGGAATACTTATCTCTGATTCAGGGATTTTCAACACAGCCGCTTTAACTGGCGAATCCAAGCCAAGTGTTAAACGAAAGGATGAAAGCATTTTAGCCGGAATGATCAATACCGAAAAAACAGTCGAGATTGAAGTCAACGCCCTGTTCAAAGATTCGAAGCTTTCGCGTATACTGGAAATGGTTCAGGACGCAACTGCGAGAAAAGCCCCTACACAGCTACTGGTCAGTAAATTAGCTAAAATTTACACCCCAATTGTCTTTGGGCTTGCTTTACTGATTATCCTGCTCCCTTATTTCTTTGTCCAGCATTATGAGTTCCAGCAGTGGTTATATCGCGGGATGGTCTTTCTGGTTATCGCCTGCCCGTGCGCTCTGACAATCTCCATTCCTCTTGGTTACTTCGGTGGTATTGGTTTGGCTTCCCGGAACGGGATTCTTGTAAAAGGGTCCAATTTTCTGGATGTAGTTACAGGAATTGACACCCTTGTTTCAGACAAAACCGGAACCTTGACAAAAGGTGTTTTTAAAGTGCAGAAAGTGGAAACAAATATGGATCGCAACAAATTTCTAACGGTTGCGGCATCGCTTGAACATTATTCCACGCATCCGGTTGCCAAAGCTGTTGTCCAGTATGCAAATGTTCAAAATTTTTCTAAAACTACTGACGTTGAGGAATTTGCCGGACTCGGCCTTAAAGGTAAAATTGAAGATAAGGTAGTGTTATGCGGGAATATCAAACTGATGAAGAAATTCTCAGTTGATTATCCGGTCGAGCTTGAAAACATCATAGAGACTATCGTGATCGTTGCGGTTGATAACGTGTATATTGGTTATTTGACAATTGCCGATGAAGTGAAAGATGATTCTACACAGGCGATAAAGGAATTGAAAGCCCTTGGAATAGAAACAATTATGCTTTCAGGAGATAAACAAGCTGTTACTTCCGCCGTTTCAAAACAACTGGCAATAGATAAAAGTTATGGCGATCTGTTGCCCGAAGATAAAGTCAGAATTGTTCAGGAACTGAAAGATCAGGGAAAAAGAATTGCTTTTGTCGGTGACGGCGTCAACGACGCACCGGTTATTGCATTGGCCGATGTGGGAATTGCAATGGGCGGACTAGGCTCAGATGCTGCCATTGAAACCGCAGATATCGTAATTCAGAACGACCAGCCTTCCAAAATTGTTTCTGCGATTAAAGTTGGAAAAATAACCAAGTCCATCGTTTATCAAAACATTTCGCTCGCAATGGGTATCAAAGTCCTGGTTATGCTGCTTGGCGCAGGCGGAATAGCAACACTTTGGGAAGCGGTTTTCGCTGACGTAGGAGTCGCATTACTGGCAATTCTAAATGCATTCCGAATTCAGGGGAAGAGTCTGTAATTGTCAAAAATTAAGATTTAACGTTAAGAGAAGTCAGGTTTTTATACCGGCTTCTTTTTTTATTGACTTCTTTTGATAAAATCCGATGCTCTGATTTTCCCGTATACTCAGTTTTTTATTAGATTAGAAAGCAGATATTTATTATTGATCTGGAAATTCCATAGCATATTGGGATTCAGCATAAAAATCACTTTCTTTTCGTTTTAACAATTGGCATACTAATTGCAACAGTATTACATAGTAATTACTCGACGGAGTTGTTTAACATCAGCCAACCTTAATCAGCGGTATGCAGGGACGAAAAAAACAATCACTTATTTCACTCGCAATCAAACAGATCTTAATTATCTCCATCTGCCTTTTTGCCTTGGATAGCTACGGTCAGCAGCAAAGAAATTATTCTGTCATCTGGCGGGGAAAAGAGGTAGGTTTATTAAAGGCAACGTCGCAGACGCAACCGCAAGGACAAGTTTATTCTACCGACAGCGAGATGAATATTCAAATGCTTCTGTCGTTCCATATCAAATCGAATATCACAAACGTGTTTGCCAATTCTCAACTTAAAGATGCTCAGGTTCACCGGTTTGTTAATAAAAAGAAAAAACTGACAAGCACAACGCACTTCAATGAAAACCACTATGAGCTAAAAAAAGACAAGGATGATATTGTCAAAATGAAAAGCAATATTCCGGCTACGGTCACCTGGCTATATTTTAATGAGCCGGTAGAAAAAACAGAGATTTATTCCGAGACTTTCCTGACATTCTTAAAATTCAAACAGATTGCAGCTTCTGTATATGAAACGACGTTACCTGATGGTGATGTTATGACATATACATACAGGTCAGGCGTTTTACAACGTGTAGAGATCGAGTCTGGCTATGGGGAATTTGTTTTCAAATTGAAAATTTAAATTATTTCAAACCAAACACTTAGGAAAAAATATCACGTTTTGCCCCGTTTAAATTCCAAAACGTGAAAACAAAAAAGTCGTTTGAAGCGTTGTTAAAGTAGACTGACACCACAAAAAAGTCGTTTAACCTGTTCAAAACAGGTATGATTTTTTTGAATGAACTGTAAACCAACCGATCGTTATGAAGAAACTACTATTATGCATGATTGCTGTTATGGCATTGCTACATTTCAGTTGTTCAAGAGATAAGGCAATGGACAGTGACGTCGAAGCCAAGAATGAGGTGCAAATCCGAATCAAAAATGCGAGCTTGCTTCCGTTCCAAAACATTGAGGTCAATACCAGCGGAGGAGTAAACAATTTCGGAAATCTACCTGATAGTCAGCTTTCTGAATACAAAACTTTCAATTTTGCCTATCCATATAGTTTTGTAAAACTGCTAATAAACGGTGAGCCTTATATCATTGAGCCCACAGATTACGCTGGCCTGAACCGTTTGAAAAATGGAAAATATACCTACGAAATAAGTCTAGATCCGGAAGGTAATCAGATTTTCATGTCTCTTCTGAAAGATGATGTAGCAGCGAATTGAGGAAATTTTGTGAGGTAACAGATCGCACAGATTGTGGATTCTGTTACCTTCACGAAGAAATTTATACTCAATTACTACATCATGAAAAGGTTTACTCTCCCATTATCCTTTCTCTTTTTGTACGCTGCCCATGCCCAACCGGCGCAGGTCAAAGAAAAAACTCCAGCATTTTCAAAATCCCAAACATATCAACCTCCGGTTTTTAGCGATAAAGATCGTGTTGCAAAGATCAAAACTGCGATTCCTGTTGTAGAGAAACTTTACAGAGAATATGCCGAAAAGAACAATTTCCCCGGTATGGCGTTTGGATTAATTGTTGACGATCAGGTAATTTACTCGGACGGATATGGATTTACTGATCTGGCAAAAAAAACAAAAGCTTCCGGAAAGTCCCTTTTCCGAATTGCATCCATGAGCAAGAGCGTCACCACCATGGCCATTCTTAAACTCAGAGACGAAGGAAAACTACATTTGGACGATCCGGCATATTTATATATTCCGGAGCTCAAATCAATGCCATTACTAACGGCAGATTCTCCCCCTATCACCGTCCGAAATCTAATGACACATACAGCTGGATTTCCAGAGGATAATCCATGGGGCGACCGTCAGCTTGACACACAAGATCAGGAATTGATTCAATTGATACAGAAGGGTTTATCCAACTCCAATAGTCCTGGCATTCAGTATGAATATAGTAACCTGGGCTTTGCGATGTTAGGTAAAATTATTGGAAATGTCGCCGGCATTCCCTATCAGCAATACATCACGGACAACATTTTCAAGCCGCTGGGCATGAACAGCACACTTTGGGAATATACCAAGGCACCGGCTGACCTTCTCGCTCACGGATATCGTTGGGAAGAGGGAAAATGGAAAGAGGAAGAATTGCTTCACGACGGGACCTACGGCGCTATGGGAGGAATCCTTACATCCATCGATGATTTTGGGAAATATATGGCGTTTCATTTGGCTGCGTGGCCACCAAAAAACGATACAGAAACGGGTCCGGTCAAACGCAGTTCGGTTCGTGAAATGCAGCAGCCGTGGACGTTCAATAATTTAAACACCAAATTTAAATATCCTGATGGACGGACCTGCACTCTTGTGAGTAGCTACGGTTATGGACTGAGAATCAGCCGGGATTGTGACAACAGATTATTTGCAGGTCATACCGGCGGCCTGCCTGGCTTTGGCAGTCAGTGGTGGATCATGCCCGAATATGGAATTGGTGTAATAGCCAATGGAAACCTCACCTATGCAGGCATGAATACAGTCAATTTTGCTGTGATGGATACGCTTATTGCTATTGCCGGTCTGAAACCGAGAGAATTACCTGTTTCACCTATTTTAAAACAACGGAAAGATGAAATTGTCAAACTTCTTCCCGACTGGTCGAATGCAGAAACTTCAAAGATCTTTGCGGTCAATTTCTTTCCTGATAAATCTGTCGAGATCAGACGAAAAATCAGCCAACCGTTATTTTCTAAAATTGGAAAGGTGAAAAATGTAGGTGAATTAATTCCCGAAAATCAGCTTCGGGGCAAATTCACAATAGAAGGAGAAAAAGGATCTTTGGAAATATTTTTTACGCTGACACCAGAAAATCCTGCGCTTGTTCAGCAATTAGACGTGAAAGAAATTTTGAAATAATGAAAGAGACAGACCATTTTTACTTGCAAAAAGAAGAGCCCGTGAAAAGTTGTCTGTCGGCTTTACGGCAAATTATACTGGATAGAAATCCGGATATTTCCGAGGCCTGGAAATACCGGATGCCATTTTTTTACTACAAAGAGCGGATGTTTTGTTATTTATGGATTGAGAAGAAAACAAATTTTCCCTATTTGGGGATCGTAGAAGGGAAAAACATCGATCATCCTGCATTAATCCAGGATGATCGATCAAGAATGAAAATCATAAAATTTGATCCCCATGAGGACCTCCCACTTGCAATAATCCACACGATCCTGGATGCTGCCTTACTCCTATATACCAGCGGAATCGTAAAAACTAAATGCTAATTCTTCACTTTTGTGTCCAGCCATGTTTTACGAAAAGACAGCATCTCTTCGGTAACCGGCAAGCTCAGTTTTTCATTCGTTAAAACAATAAGTCTGGGATTTTCGATCAGCTTTATCATTCCCAAATTTGTTATGCCGCGATGAGCAAACTCAACACTAATTTCATCGCCAGGCTTATGGGCCGCTAAAATTGTTTTCAATTCTTCTTCTGACTTAACAGATTTTCCGTCCAATTTTAAAATCTGATCATCGATATCGATTCCTGCATTATACAAAGGCGTATTGACAATTGTATTTGCAGCGATAATCAATTCTGAATTTTCCTTGTAGCGAATATTTCCGATCCAAGCCTGTCCTTCAAATTCTTTTTTCAGAGTCATTCCCGCTTTTTTGAACAAAGGAGCATAGTCGAACGACTCGTATCCGTATACATACTTCTTAAAAAAATCGGCTGCAAAAGCTTTATCGCTTGTCACCGTTTCCAGGATCTGCCGCAGATCTTCTATGACATAAGGTTTTTCAGTTTTCCCCAATTTCTGCCAAACCGCTTTCATATATTGATCGAGCGATGACTTTCTGCTCAACAATTCCAAATCTAATGCCATAGCTATGGATGCGCCATACGGATAGTAGGACGTGTACGTGTTGGGATAATTTGTCTTATCAACAGCGACACCGGCGTCAACAAAAACCGCCATGCAACTGGCATCGGCTGGGGACAATTTTTTGGCGCCCGGCGTATTTTCCTTGGTATTCACCAGAGCACTAAATGTGCCGGCCATATCATCCAAATTTCTAAAACCGGCTCTTTTCAAAAGCAACTCGCCATAATACTGCGTAAAACCTTCGGCAAACCATAACTCGCGGCTGATATTACTTTTCTCGTAATTGAAAGGTTCGAGACTTTTGGGACGAATGCGTTCTACATTCCAGGCATGAAAAAATTCGTGAGCAAAAACACCCAGCAAATTGTCTGAACCATTAAATTTTGTTGGCAAAGCAATCATCGTACTGTTGCGGTGTTCCATTCCATCGCCTTTTACATACGGATTAATGCTCGCAAGAAAAGTGTATTGCCCGTAATCAAAAGAAGGAAATTCTCCGAAAACGGCACCACTCTCTTCGGTTATTTTTTTAATTTTATCTGCGAAAGCAGTTGCTGCTGCATCATCGGCATCGATTTCCAATGCAAGTCTGAAATCAAGGTTTTTGTTGTCTGCATTTTTCAGCAACCAGTTTTTTACAATAAGTTTTCCAATTTTAATGGGAGAATCCATGAAATATTGAAGATCTGGTGCTGTGAAAACATTAGGTTTTTCGGTAGGCTTCAGTTGCGTAGCAATCGTCCATTCCTTCAATTCCGGCAACTTAAAATTCACTTCGATCGGCGCTTTTTCCAATTCTTTAACCCACATAAAAGCAGCCGGATTGTTTAGCTGGATACTAGTATGGTCGATTCCCGCGTATGTCCCATCCGGATGATTTGCGTACAAGGTGTAACGTACTTTTGCATAACCGTTTAAGGTATTTACCTGATAAACATCACCATCAATACGTGTGATTGGTAAAGCTTTCCCGGCCTGATCCGACGCCGTAACATCGTATATATTTTTACCAAATTCATGCGTCGCGTAACGACCGGGTGATGAACGGCTCATTCGAAAAGTCAATTGCTTTTGAGAAGCGCCTGTAACGGCAACTTCAATCACTGCTTCATGATGAACAATGTTTGGAAATGAAATGCCGTAGCTGATTTTCTGCGCAGAAGCAGAGAAAAATATAAAACAGAAAAAGACTAAACTTAAAAAACGGATCATTTTTCAGGCTGGTTTTGTAGTAAGAATAGCCCGAAGATCGAAAAAAAGAAGATTGAAACAAGTACGGAAGTGTCGGTAAAATAAGGAGAGTCTCGAAAACTGTATTTAATTCTGTAAAATAACGGATATGTTAAAAATTACAGATATAACTGAACCATTTGGCGCCAGTAACGCGGCCTGTGTGCCTCCTCGTTCCACTCATAAAACTGGTGAGGAATTTTTAGATTTTTCAAGGCGTTACTTAATTCACGATTGTTTTCCAGAAAATGATCTTCAAGCCCGATCACAAGAATAATTTCCATTTTTTTAATTTGTCTCACAATCCGCTTATCCGATAACATCGCAATAAAACGCGTTGGCATGTTATAATAAATGGTATCATTAAAATATCCGTCGAACAAATCGTCGAAAAAGGGAAGTGAAATAGTCAGGTCATAACGTGCGCTCATCCCGACAACCTTCGTGAAAAGTGTCGGATGGCGAAAGGCAATATTTACTGCATGATAGCCGCCCAGACTGCAACCAGCGGATACCAGCCGTTTGTCTTTATTTTGTTTTCTAATAAAAGGGATTACTTCTTTGAGAATATATTTTTCATATTGTCCATGTCTTAAAATGCGCTGCTCAGGTTCTGCGTCTGAGTAAAAACTCTCGTTATCAATACTATCCACACAATAAACCTGAATCCTGCCAGACTCAATTTTCTCACGCATGGCCTCAATTACTTTCCAATTCTCAAAATCATAAAATCGTGCTCCTCTGGTCGGGAAAAAGATTACCGGCTCTCCCGTATGGCCAAAAACCAAAAGCTCCATATCCTTTTCAAGTGTTTTGCTGAACCACTTATGGTATGCTCTTTCCATTACGCCCGCACAATTGTTGGTTAGTATTTATTTAATTAATCTGGCCAATGTTTCTTTTAATCACTTCTTTCCATGCCGCATACCCTTCCGTGCTCAAATGCAGTCCGTCTTCCTCAAAAAAGGATTTTTTAGGATATCCTTCTGCGTTTAAAGTTTCCGGAAAAATGTCGATATAATGCTGAAATTCATCTTCTTCCGTGACAGCTTTGATTAGCGCATTAGCCGATTTTATCTGTTCAATAATATTCCAACGCTGTAAGCTCGGTTTAATCGAAATAAACGAACAGGGAATGTTTCCAAACTTTTCTCTGATGCTGCAAATTAACTGACGATAAAAAATGCAAACCTCCTCCGGTTGCCTTCCATCACCCAGGTCATTATCGCCTGCATAGATTAAAATAGACTTTAGAGATGTGACAGGAGCAAAAATACGGTCAAAAAACCAGGCGCAAGCTCCGAGTGTGGAACCGCCAAAGCCAAGATTAACAGGCTTGAATTCTTCAAAATCAGTGTGTAACGTTTCCCATAAAGTAAATGTAGAGCTGCCATAGAAAACAGTTTCCGGCAAATATTCTAAATTAGACAAAACTTTTTCAACTCTTAATACTTCCTCTTCGTACCAAATCATAGGTTACTAAACGATTTTTACTTATTGTATACCACTCTTACCAAAGATATAGGAATGATGTTAACTCTCGGTTAAGTTTATGTCATTATACCAAAATATAAATCAGACAACCGTCAACCGGATATGCACCTTAAAAAGTATACCAACGAGGACTTTGACTTACTTGAAAGCTGGATCACCGATGCTGAGCTGCTCTTTCAGTTTGCCGGCACGGCCTGGAAGTTTCCCATGACACTCCGGCAAATGATGGATTACCAAAGCCAATTTCCTGAGCGTCAGTTTTACCTGGCTTACGACGCTCAAAATGAACCGTTTGCATTTGGTGAAATTATCATCAATGACAAAAATACGCCGCGCTTGGGAAGACTGCTGATTGGTAAACAAGACAGTCGCGGCAGAGGACTGGGTGTGAAATTTATCCAACTGTTGATCGAGGAATGCAACCAAAGACTGGCACCTGACATCATCTATCTGTACGTTTTCGAAAACAATCATCCGGCGGTGCGCTGTTACGAAAAAGCAGGTTTTATTTCAGATAAGGAAAATAGAGTCATTTTCTCGTACGAAGATACTGAGCATGTTGCACTTGTCATGAAGTATACGGTTAGCGCATAAGTTTCAAAATTTACAATATCGCAATCAAAACTCCCGATGACCTTGAAAAAAACACTTTTACTTCTATTTTTTATTTTATTGAAATTTGTTCTTCAATATGCCGTCATCGGCCCCGAATACGATTTGCACCGCGATGAATATCTTCATCTCGACCAGGGCAAACACCTTGCTTGGGGATATTTGTCAGTTCCCCCGTTCACCTCGTGGAATTCCTGGCTTATCCTGGCTCTTGGAAACTCTGAGTTTTGGGTGAAATTTTTCCCTGCTTTATACGGAGTCCTGACTTTGTTAATTGTGTGGAAAGCGATTGAAATGCTAAAAGGAAATCTGTTCGCACTTATCCTCGGCGCGACGGCTGTTACATTTTCTGTATTACTCAGGATCAACATGTTATATCAGCCAAACTCAGTAGATATACTCTGCTGGACCATGCTGTATTACACCATTCTACGGTATATCGATTCAGAAAATAACAACTGGCTGTATGCGACAGCCGTAGTTCTCGGTTTTGGTTTTCTGAATAAATACAACATTCTGTTTCAGATCATCGGACTTATTCCTGCTTTACTTATTACAAGAAGAAAAATTTTCGCGGACAGACATTTATATTTCGCCGGGGCGGTGGCATTTCTTATCGTTTTACCGAATCTAATCTGGCAGTATCAAAATGATTTTCCGGTAGTTCATCACATGAAATTACTGTCAAAAACGCAGCTTGTAAATGTTAAAACCGGCGACTTTGTGAAGGAGCAGATACTATTCTTCATGGGATCAATCTTTGTTCTCATCGCGGCTTTCATTTCCTTTTTCAGATATGAGCCATTCAAAAAGTTCCAGGCATTTTTTTTGGCATTTCTCTTCACAATGGCTTTGTTTATTTACCTGAAAGCCAAAGGATATTATGCAATCGGGCTCTACCCTATCTTTTTTTCTTTTGGCTCCGTTTACCTTGAAACGCTGCTTACAAATAAAATTAAATGGGTTCGTCCGGTAGCTGTGGCGTTTATTTTGCTTTGCTCTATAATCCTTTTCAGAGTGGGCTTCCCGACAAAAAGCCCGAAGGAAATTGCTGAGAATCCGGAGCGCTATAAAAAACTTGGGCTATTGCGTTGGGAAGACGGAAAAGACCACGCTCTCCCACAGGATTTTGCTGATATGCTGGGCTGGAAAGAACTGGCTGAAAAGGTTGATGCGACGTATGCAAAGCTGGAAGATAAATCGCATACGGTTGTGCTTTGCGATAATTACGGACAGGCAGGGGCGATCAATTATTATTCTAGATATGGTATCCAGGCAGTGACAATGAATGCGGATTATATCAACTGGGTGCCGCTGGATGAAGAAATTAAAAATATTATTCTTGTTCAGAATTGGGACGACGACGATAAGGAGAGAAAAAAAGAGCAGCCGCTTTTTAAAAAAATTGCGCTGACGGGCAAAATTGAAAACCCGTATGCCAGAGAATACGGAGCAAGCATTTATGAACTTGTCGGCGCAAAGGTTTCGATTAATACAATATTAAAAAGCGACATCGAAGAGAACCGGTGGCATTAAGGACTAAAACCAGAATAGATTTTTTAAAAATGAAAAAACGTTTTCTGTTAATGAGCTGTCTGTTTTTCGCAGCTCCATTTGTTACAATCGCTCAAAAAGCAAAAAGTCTGTTCAACGGCAAAGATCTCAGCGGATGGCATGCCGATGTTCCGGATTTGGATAAAAACCCCAAACTTAAAACGCCTTTTATTATCAGAAATGGTCTTTTGGTAAGCTTGGGCACGCCGGGCGGGCATTTAATTACGGATGCGCAACACGAAAATTTTCGCTTAACGTTTCAATACCGCTTTGCCGGAAAACCTGGAAATTGCGGTGCGCTGGTTTTTGTTTCGACACCAAGAGCCCTGTATGATATGTTCCCAAAGTCTATCGAAGTTCAGATGATGCACCAGAATGCAGGTGATTTCTGGTGTATTCAGGAAGATATAACGACACCTGATATGGAAAAACGCCGGGGGCCAAAGAAAGACTGGGGCGTTAATGGAGATAAACTTCGCCGTATCCCAAACCTGACGGATGGAAGCGAAAAACCCCTTGGCGAGTGGAACAGCATGACTATTGAATGTGTAAAAAATTCGATCAAGGTTTGGCTGAATGGCGATTTTGTCAATTACGGATACAATGCAACTGCGCGAAAAGGCCAGATTGCATTGCAGGCAGAAGGTGCAGAAGTAGAATTCAAAAAAATTGAATTAACTCCGATCACAGCCTTAACAAAGTGATTCTGAAATATTTTTCAAAATCCGCAAAGCATGGATACCGCAGAGATAATAAATTCGCGTTTAGTAAATCAAAAAATCGCATACAGCGGGATCACACGACCTGAGGACATCGTAAAATATATGGTTGCGATGCAGGCTCAGGAATATGCCATGGCTAAATGGGCGATTGGTCTGCGTGTTCCCGGCACAACCGACGAAACAGTTGAACAGGCATTTAATGAAGGCCGTATTCTTCGTACACATATAATGCGGCCAACCTGGCACTTCGTCGCGCCTGAAGATATTCGGTGGATGATTGCCCTGACGGCGCCCCGTGTTAATGCGATCAACGCCTTTATGTACCGAAAATGTGAGATTGATGACAAAACATTCAAAACCTGCAACGACCTGATTGTCAAAAATCTTGAAGGAGGAAAATTCCTTACCCGGAATGCTCTGAAAGAGGAATTGGATAAAAAAATTATCACAGGTGATAGTATTCGTTTGAGCTGTCTGATGATGAAAGCTGAACTCGACGGCATTATTTGCAGCGGTCCAAGGGAAGGGAAACAATTTACATATGCCTTGATAGATGAGCGTGTGCCGGCCAAGAAAACGCTTACCCACGACGAAGCTGTCATAAAGCTCGCAAGCCAGTATTTCACAAGCCGAGGCCCCGCTCAGTTGCAGGATTTTGTGATGTGGTCAGGCCTGACTGTTAAGGATGCAAAGACTGGAATTGCTGCGCTTTCCAAAGATTTTGTTCATGAAAAATTTGAAGAAAAGGTTTACATCTATTTACCGTCACGTGATACAAAATTGCCGTCACGTGATACAAAACCGAAAAATATTCAATCCACGTTTCTGATGCCTGACTATGACGAATATGGAATGAGCTATAAGGACCGAAGCGCTATTTTTGCTCCTCCGCCAGAGGCATTGCAAAATTTCAAATTAAACATTCCATATAACAGAATGATTGTTTCTGAAGGTGAAATTGTTGGCAGCTGGAAGCGTACGGTTAAAAATAAAGACGTGATTATTGAGACTGAATATTTTAGAAAGCCTACGAAAAAACAGGAGAAAGATATCGACAGAGCAGTAAAAAAATTCAGCAGCTTTATCGGCAAGTCCATACCGGAAGGTGGCGAATAAGGGTAAATAACCTAAAAAGCACAAAAAAACATTTTGAAAATGACAGTATTTCCTGTAACTAACTCCACCCTTTCATCAGCCCATCTCGCTGAATTTGTTCGTAAAGAATATGAATTAAAAAACGAGGTTATCTGTGAGTTATTAAAAACCGGGATTAGTCACACCTACCTGATCACAAGTAAGACGGAAAAATTTGTTTTCCGTATTTATTCATTGAACTGGCGAACAAAAAATGAAATTCTGGAAGAAATCCGTCTGGTTAGTCTTCTGAAAGAAAATAACCTCCCGGTTTCCTTCCCTATTCCGGACTCCGATGGCGAGTATATCAAAGAATTAAATGCGCCAGAAGGAATCCGTTATGGCGTGTTATTTTCTCATGCGGCAGGATCAAAACTGCTTAATTATTCCACCGAAATTCATTATAAGGTCGGTCGGGCGATGGCACAGATTCACCTCGTCACTGAAACTGTCGAACTGGATCGGGTAACTTATTCATCTGAGATTTTACTAGTTCGCTCTTTCGAACGTTTAAAATCATTCATGGCACCTCAGAATCCGGAAATGATTTATATGAGTGGATTGAAAGAAATTTTGCAGAACGAAATTCTGAAAATCGATTTTGCACAAGTAAGATATGGAGCCGTTCATCTGGATATTTGGTTTGACAATATGCACTTTTCCGAAGAACAGGAAGTTACCATTTTCGATTTCGACTTTTGCGGAAACGGGCCGCTCGCATTGGATATTGGATACTACGTGATGCAGCTTTTCAATCTTGAAAAAGATGAAGAAGAATATAACCGGAAGCTGGATAGTTTTTTTAAAGGATATGAATCAGTTACGCCAATTAGTGGGGAGGAAAAACGAATTTTACCTTTTTTGAGCACGGCAATTTACTTTTTCTATCTTGGAGTTCAATGTCAGCGATTTGATAATTGGTCGAATGTTTTTGTAAATGAGATTTACCTTGGACGATTCATTAAAATGATCATAAAACGTTGGGCTGATTATAATACAATTGCCATTAAAAACTGATCCGTCTGCTCCTATAAAAATTTTGAATCCTACGATTTTAACATCATGAAAGTACTAAAAATTACAATCTGTATCTCATTGATTTCCAGCTTTGTGAATGCTCAGATTCCTGAAAAAATCAGAGCAATCTTTCCGTCAGGAACAATAATGCACAACAATCTGGCATATGCAGGAGATACCTTAAAACGCCATAAACTGGATATTTATCTACCTGAAAACATTAAAGGAAATGTTCCGCTGATTGTCTGGATCCATGGTGGTGCCTGGAAACTAAATGATAAATTTGCTGACATGGGATATATGAAAAATACCATAAAATCCTTTATTGAACAGGGTTATGCCTTTGCAAGCATCGATTACCGTTACAGCACCGACGCCATTTTCCCCGCACAAATTCAGGATTGCAATCAGGCCATCAGCTGGCTTTATGCAAATGCAGAAAAGTATCATATTGATAAAAGTAAAATTGCGGTCATCGGTTTTTCTGCCGGAGGTCATCTGGCATCTCTTTTAGCACTTTCAAACAACAATAAGATTAAACAATTCTCTGCTGGAGGAAAAAATATTCCCTTTAAAATTAAAGCCGTTATTGATTTCTACGGCCCGTCTAACTTTTTGGCACTCATCCCAAAAGTAGAAATCAATGACCCCACAGACGCGGTAACTTCACTTTTTGGAGGCACAATTCTGGAAAGACCTGACATGGCTACGCTAGCTAGCCCGACAAGCTATGTCGATGTCAATGATCCTCCTTTCCTGATTTTTCATGGAGAAAAGGATGAATCAGTGCCATACACGCAATCAATTCTGCTGAATTCTTACCTGCGCCATATGAATGTAAAAAGTGAATTAATTGTTGTTCCCAATGCGCCGCACTATGGCGAGATGTTTGACATAGAATCTCACAGAACAAAAATTGCAGCCTTTTTAAAGACACATTTGAAGTAGCGATACCGACTAATATTGAAATGAATACCAAAAAATTAATAACCAATATTGCCATTCTTCTGGTCCTGATCGCAAACATTGGATGCGATCAGATTTCCAAAAGTATCGTCCGCCAGAAGGTTGAATACTATGAGAATATTAGTTTAATCAGCCATTATTTCACACTGACCCGGGTTGAAAATGATGGTGCTTTTCTGAGTGTTGGCAGCGCGTTGCCGGGGACTTTGAAATTTATTCTGCTTTCGGGTATACCAATCCTGGCACTTGCTTTTGGAATCGGTTATATGTTCCTGAGGAAAAATATTTCCAAAATGAGCATGCTTGCTTTAAGCTTTGCTATCGGTGGCGGAATAGGAAATATTTATGACCGGGTTGTCCACGGCTCGGTTACTGACTTTCTACATATCGACCTCGGAGTTTTTCAAACCGGAATTTTCAATATGGCGGATGTTTCGATCATGGTCGGAATGGGATTATTTCTTGCTCAGTCCTTCTATAACAGAAATCAGCTTTCCCGTTGAAAAAGCAAAAAACGGATCATTTGTTTATCTGTAATCCATTCTGAATTTATTGAGATCTGGCAAATATTTCTTAGTTCGTGACAATTCCAGTTGATAGATAACCTGCCCCAGATTTTTCATGAAGGGATAACAAACTTCCTCGTATTCGTATTTTCCATCGTTGTAAATTTCGTCTTCATTGGACTGTATTACAGCAGTTAACAGAAACTCTACATTATTTTCAAAATCGACAAAGTATGCGTTATCGATAATAAAACCATAAGAATCTCCATACTTGTTAAAGATCCGTATATCCGGGTCAGGCTTGCTGTTTTTATCGGATCCGTAAAACAAAAACTTGGCACTGGTTGCCCAGTTCTCGGCTGGACTATATTTCGGAAAATCACTTTCCGTAGGATATTTACTCATATAGGTATAAATAAGCCGGTAATCCTCCGCGCTCAGCTTGAATTGTTCTTTTGCCAAAAACGCTTCCGGAAAGATAAGTTTTCTCATCACTTTCTGCTGATCGGTAATACTAAACGCGTTTCGGTTTGTCATATTGAAAGGCTTGTTGACCAATTTGTCCGAACTGTCCAGGTAAGCTTTGCCCATACTTAAATTGCTCAGCGTTATCGGATAATCCGCAACATCATACTTGCCCGGCTGAGTGTAAACTATCACGCCCTGATTTAAAAATTGAACAGGATTCGTGTGCCTTGATGTCAACTCTGTGTCCTTTACCGCATAACGATTTAAAATTCTGCTTGTGTTCAAGCCATGGTTTTTCAGCCGCTGATTTATCTCGGCTCTACCTACAAACTCATACAAACGATTGTAAGCGTCATTGTCACTTACCAATAGTATTTTTTTAATATAGTGCTCAATAGAAGGTAACCCGTTCTGCGCCGAAGAATCGGTTTCAGCTTTGGTTTGTTTGTCAAAATCAGTGCCGGTTATCATCGTACTCTTACTTGTTAAACCCGCAATTTTCAGCTCATTGATTTTTTCAAGAGCAAAAATCAAGGTCGGAAGCTTTACGGTGCTGGCCGGAAAAAAGTACCGATGATCATCCAGGTTATAACTGTAACTTTTGAAATGCGGAACATTATTTCTATCCCGGTCGATCTGGGTATACAGAACCTGTACCTGGTTTTTTTGGGGATGATTCAGCATTCCGGAAAATAATTCCGGTTTGCTTTTAAAGAGTTTTTCAAGAAAAAGGGAGTCTGGCTTTTGAGCGTATAGAGCGCTGCCGGTCAAGAAAGCAACAGTGGTCAGCAAAGATTTCAGAATCATGGTAGAAGTTTTATTTATTGATCTGACACCGACATACTAAAAATTTACTCTTCGTCTTCCAAATAAGACCCCTCCTCCGTTTTTGTCGAATTCTGAACTGAATCATTTATTTGATTTAACTCCTCGATTGTCAGGTTTCTCCATTTCCCGACAGGCAGATTGTCAAGCGTCACATTCATAATCCGAACACGTTTTAACTTCGTTACGCTGTAACCAAGATATTCACACATTCGACGGATTTGCCGGTTAAGTCCCTGCGTCAGAATGATGGTAAAAACATAAGCTCCGTCCCTTCTGACAAAACATTTTTTAGTAACAGTATCAAGGATTGGAACTCCGTTGCTCATCTTTTGAACAAAATCAGGCCTGACCGGTTTGTCGACCGTCACCACATATTCCTTCTCATGATTATTCCCGGCGCGAAGGATTTTATTCACGATATCGCCGTCACTCGTAAGGAAAATCAAACCTTCCGAAGGCTTATCCAATCGGCCGATAGGAAATATACGTTCAGGATGTTTTATGTAATCGATAATGTTTCCATGGATCCGTCGCTCAGTGGTACAGGTAATGCCAACCGGTTTGTTAAAAGCGATATAGACTCCTGCTTTTTTTACTTTAAGCGGTTTTCCGTCAACCAAAACTTCGTCGTCACCGGTTGCTTTATCGCCTAAAACTGCCTGTTTACCATTTAACGTCACGCGCCCTTGCTCTACGAGCTTGTCAGCCTCTCTGCGTGAACAGAATCCTGTCTCACTAATAAATTTATTTATGCGAACCAACTTATACTGCTATTGAAAATTGACAATGAATTTTTACTTGCAAGATAAAGATTGCAAAAAAAATCGGATTCAAATCAAAGAAACAGCCACATCGGCTCTTTCTATACCAATGGTTAATAATTTTCAAATAATTTTTATGCGAAACACTATAAAATCTGACTTTTCAAGCAGCCGCTTTTACCTTCTGCTTTGCTTTCTCTGGCTGTCACTGGGACAAACTTTTTCACAACCAATTGAGCGCGCGGTTAAAATCCTGGTCGCGCCGGACCGGGAAGACTGGACCTACAAAACGGGTGATAAGGTAAAATTTACAATATCCGTTTTCCAAAACGGTAATCCGGTAAAAAATGCTCCGGTGCGCTATGAGATTGGCCTGGAAAAAATGGAACCCACTATCAAAGAAAGTAAAACAGCTGCTAACGGAACAATAACCATAGATGCAGGAACACTGAAATCACCCGGTTTTCTAAGATGTATCGCTTTTACAAATGTCGATGGCGGAGAATATAAAGGACTTGCTACGGCGGGTTTCGAGCCCGAAAAAATTCAGCCGACAGTAACAAACCCTGCTGACTTTGATGCCTTCTGGGATGCCGCAAAAAAAGAACTGGCAAGTGTTCCAATGGATGCTAAAATGACTTTGCTGCCTGAACGCTGCACCGAGAAGGTGAACGTTTATCATGTCAATTTACAGAATTTCAGAACCAATGTCCGTTTATACGGAATTTTGACGATTCCTAAAAAAGAAGGAAAATATCCGGCGTTGCTGAAAGTACCGGGTGCAGGAGTTCGCGCTTATTATGGTGACGTGACCATGGCAGAGAAAGATATTATCACTTTTGAAATCGGTATACATGGCATTTCGGTGATCATGGATCCCTCGGTTTACACCGATCTGGGACAAGGAGCGTTGAACGGCTATCCTGCCTACAACCTGGACGACAAAGACCGGTTTTATTACAAACGGGTATATTTGGGCTGCATCCGGGCGAATGATTTCTTAACAAGTTTGCCACAATATGACGGCTCCAATCTTGCGGTTACAGGCGGAAGTCAAGGCGGAGCATTGTCTATCATCACGGCCGGAATTGATCCGCGCGTGAAATGGCTTGGCGCTTTTTATCCGGCATTGAGTGATGTTACCGGCTACCTGAACGGAAGAGCCGGAGGATGGCCGCACTATTTTGACAAGACAAATGTGAAGTTTAATAATACAAAGGAAAAGCTGGCAACTGTTGGCTATTACGACGTTGTTAATTTTGCCAGACGAGTGAAAGTACCAGGATATTATATGTGGGGTTATAATGATGAAACCTGCCCGCCGACTTCGATGTATTCGGCATATAACGTGACGACGGCTCCCAAAGAATTAAAACTTTATCTGGAAACGGGCCACTGGACGTATCCCGAAGAACGCGATACGATGAACAACTGGCTGGTAAGCAAACTAAAACCAGTAAAATAATTCGATCACTCCACAATTCTCTCATTCATTCTATCACTCACCTATTCCTTATGGACCGTAGAAAATTCATTGAACAATCTGTAATGGCCGGCGCTGCGTTTTCATCGCTGCCATTACTGACATCACTAAGAAGAACGACACAGTACAAAACCGCCCTGATCGGTTCCGGCTGGTGGGGAACCAATATACTTCGCTGCGCGATACAAGCCGGCGAATCAAAGGTAGTTGCGTTATGTGACGTGGACGAGAATCAGCTAAAAGTAACGTCAACAGAAATTTCAAAACTGACGCCGGACAAGCCAAAACTTTATAAGGATTTCAGGGAAATGCTGCAAAAAGAAAAACCTGAAATTGTTATCGTTGCGACACCGGATCACTGGCATGCCTTGTGCTGCATTGCAGCAATTGAGTCGGGAGCGCATGTGTATGTCGAAAAGCCGATTTGTCACACAATCCAGGAAGGACGGGCGATGGTGAATGCTACTCGGAAACACGGGCGCATCGTTCAGGTTGGAACACACAGACGAGTTTCTCCCCATAACGTGTCAGGAATGGAATTTCTAAAATCCGGGAAAGCGGGAAAGATCGGTATGGCGCGCGCATTTGTTCACTACGGAGGAAGCCCCGGTCAGAAAACGCCAGATTCAGAAGTCCCAAAAGGACTGGATTGGGATATGTACTGCGGTCCGGCGCAGCTTGTTCCTTATAATAAAACGATACATCCAAAAGGGTTTCGTAATTACTTAAACTTTGCAAACGGAACACTGGGTGACTGGGGAATTCACTGGCTTGATCAGGTACTTTGGTGGTCGGAACAGAAATATCCGAAGAAAGTGTATTCGACCGGCGGTCGTGCGATTCGTCAAGATAATACCGATGCGCCAGATCATCAGGTGGCGGTATATGATTTTGACGGTTTTACACTGGAATGGGAACACCGGAATTTTGCAGCGAATAATGCTGAAAAAACACATCCGCAACAGGCCGTCGGCGTATATTTCTACGGAACGGAAGGAACATTTCATATGGGCTGGCTGGATGGCTGGACATTTTATCCGACAAACCCCAACAAACCAATTATTCATCAGGATGCACAACTGAACAAGCCCGACGACCAGAATATCCAGCAGCTATGGGCAAACTTTTTATCTTCCATTAAAACAAATACCCCACCTATCTGCGAAATTGAAGTTGGACAGCGTTCCACCAATCTGGCTTTACTTGGTATGTTATCGTACAAACTTGGAAGAAGTATTATCTGGGATGGTGAAAAAGAAATAATCCCTGGTGATGAGGATGCGAACAAGCTTTTAAAAAGAGATTACCGCGGCGAGTGGAAATATCCGACAGTATAAGCAACACAAAAAAGCCGGCCTGACGTTTTGAAAACAACAGACCGGCTTTAAAATTTCTTGACGGCAACTAGTCAATCTTGATAACTTCTGCCGGAATGTTATATTGTGTGATGATTTCACGTGTAAAACGGACGTGACCACGTGGTGCCATAAGATACAATTTGGCACCTTTCATTCCTGCCAATTCGCTCAAAAGCTTCCATTTAGAAACACTTCCCCGAAGTTGGTCTGTTTTCATGGACACTTCCAGATAATGTCTGTTGAACATATTCACACCTGTAACATCCGGCGTGAATTTCTCATTATCAGCAGCTCTTTCGTATGATTTAGGTGTTTCAAAGCCTTCCATATTGGCCTGAATTTCCTTAAAACCATGAGCTTGTGCCCATTTTACAACAATGGGAATAAATGATTCCTTTTCCATAAATAACAATGAATGATTTTCTCCCCTACCGACGGGGAAACTCAACGTAAAATATTAAACTAAAACCTGAGAAAGAGTGAAAGCGTCGTAACCTAAAATAGTCGCCAAACAAGCCACATTTCTTACCAATTGGGAAAACTACTACTTTTTTGTCAGACTACAAAATTATAAAGCCAGTAACGTCGACTAATCTTCAAGTTCGTCAAGAAATGAACGGTAAGCTCTGACTAATTCCTGATGTGTTTTGGTATTCTTCATATTTAACGCCAAATCGATGCCTTTCTGATAAATGAGCTCCGCTTTTTCATTTTTTTCCAGTGCCGCAAAAAAAGCTCCGGCGTTGTAATACGTTGCAAGATAGCCGGGATGCCCGTCAAGAAGTATATTAAAATATAGTTCGGCTTTGCCCATATCCGACTTTTGATATTCCAGCGCAAGAGCATATATATTGAAAGGATCATTCGGGTCCTCTTCATAAAAAGCGATCAGATTTTCGAGAAGTGAGTTTTTCATTTTGCTAATGTTATGCTTGCATACTATTTAAGTTTTTCTGTATATTCGCCACTATAAATTTATTCTTAAAAAAATTATAACGAACGACTGCATGTATCGCTTTTGAGGTTTGAAATTCACTCAAGGCCTAAAATTAAAGTAATACATTCATCAACTTCTTGCCTTATCATGAAAATACTCGTATGTATTACCAATGTGCCGGATACGACGGCCAAAATAACTTTTACCGATAATGACACCAAACTTAATAAAGCTGGTGTACAATATATAATCGGCCCGTATGATGACTATGCACTGGCGCGTGCTGTTGAGCTGAAAGAACAGCTCGGAGGATCGGTCACCGTGCTCCATGTCGGAGAAGCAGATGCCGATCCACAGATCCGTAAAGCGCTGGCAATCGGTGCTGATGATGCCATCAGGGTCAATATTAATCCGGTTGATTCTTATTTCACGGCTGTACAAATTGCGCACATCGCTTCGGAAAATAAATATGATCTTATTTTGATGGGACGCGAATCCATTGACTTCAACAGTGGCGTTGTGCATGGACTAGTTGGTGAAATGTTGGGTATTCCCTCCTATTCCCCAGTTATGAAACTGGAAATTAGCGGAACGACAGCAACTATTGCCCGTGAAATCGACGGGGGAAAGGAAACTTTAACGGCGCCACTACCGCTCGTTCTTGGCTGTCAGGAGCCTATCTCAGAATGGAAGATCCCCAATATGCGAGGTATTATGACAGCAAGAACAAAGCCTCTTCTTGTCGTTGAGCCTGTTTCGGTTGAAGAAATGACTAGCCCTGAGAAGTATTCACTTCCTGCTCCAAAAGGTGCTTGCAAGATGATTCCGGCCTCAGAAGCCGAGACTCTTATTAAACTTCTGAGAACAGAAGCGAAAGTACTTTAATTAATAGTTGATAGACCGAAAAATACAATGCGGTCAGAATTTTAAAAATTGATCAAGATGTCAGTACTTATTTTTGTTGAATTAGATAACGGCTCGGTGAAAAAAACTTCATTGGAAGCCGTGGCATATGGAGCAGAAGTTGCCAAATTAACGGGAACGACAGCGACCGTTTTGGCGCTTGGTAAAGCGGATTCTTCTGCACTCGAACAAACAGGGAGTTTTGGAGCAACGAAAGTTTTGCATGCCGCTGCCGAAAAACTATCACACGAGAACAGCCTCGCTTATGCTGATGTCTTAGTTCAGGCGGTTCAGCAGGAAAACAGCAAAATAATTATCATTTCAAAATCAGGGTTAGGTGATGCTGTTGCAGCACGGGCATCGGCGAAACTGAAAGCAGGTATTGTTTCAGGAGTTACCGACTTGCCGGTAATCAATGAAAGATTTAGTGTCAAAAGAAGTATCTACACAGGTAAAGCTTTTTCGACGGTCGAAATGAAATCGGAGGTTAAAATTCTTGTAGTAAAGAAAAATGCAGTCGAAGCTACGGAAGGTTCCGGCTCGGCGACTGTTGAATCTTTTTCTCCTACGTTGCGTGATTCTGATTTTCAGGCATCCGTCGGACAGATTGAAAAAGCAAGTTCAGAATTATCCCTGACCGAAGCCGATATTATTGTTTCCGGTGGACGGGGTATGAAAGGCCCGGAAAACTGGCAGCCGCTACTGGATTTTGCCCATGCGCTTGGCGCGGCGACCGGATGTTCCAAGCCCGTATCAGATCTGGACTGGCGTCCACACCACGAGCATATCGGCCAGACCGGAATTAAGGTTGCACCAAATCTTTACATCGCCTGTGGAATTTCCGGAGCGATCCAGCATTTGGCAGGAGTTAACGGATCAAAATATATTGTCGTAATCAATAAAGACCCGGAAGCGCCATTTTTCAAGGCGGCGGATTACGGAATTGTTGGGGATATTTTTGACGTTTTACCGAAGCTCACAAAGGCTGTTCAGGAGCTCAAATGACGAATTGTTTTATGAGATACCCCGCCTTGCATTTTTTTATGCAGGGCGGGTTTTTTATTTTTGCGTACTAAAACGATGGCGCGTTGTGGAAAATGTAAAATAAGCCGTATTTTTATCGAGATAGCACACTGATTTACAGTACTATTTCAATAAAATCTGACTTAAAAGACATTCTAAGCAGCTTGTTACAAAGTTGAAAAAATCTCAGTACCCATTGCGCAAAATCACCAGAACTGTTTGCAAAAACGTTGCGTTAGTCCATTAAAGTCCAAACGTGAAAAAAATTAAGTTAGAAATATTGGGGCTTTCCCCAAGCCAGTCTCAGGCCGGTTCCTTCGCTCTTGTGTTGGGTGAAGAATTGGGAAACCGTCGCCTTCCAATTATCATTGGCGTGTTCGAAGCGCAGGCAATCGCCGTGCAAATTGAGAACATTGTTCCGAATCGTCCGATGACACACGATTTATTCAAATCGTTTGCGGAAGGAATGAATTATACCTTGAAAGAAATCGTCATTTCGGATTTGAAAGAAGGGATTTTTTATGCCAAAATTGTTTGTAAGGACAGTTTGAGAGAGGTTGAAATCGATGCCCGTCCTTCCGACGCCATCGCGATTGGTTTGCGTTTTGATATTCCTATATATACATACGAAGCCATTCTTTCAGAGGCAGGAATCATATCCAGCTCAATTTCTGAGGATGAAGACGAGGATGAAGAAGACGCAATCAAGGAAACTTTGCAGTCTCGTGGCAGCTTGACAGATCAGTTACGAGATCTTTCTTTTGAAGAACTTCAACGGATGCTGGACGAGGCGCTTACAAAAGAAGATTACGAAAAAGCGGCCAAAATCCGTGACGAAATGGGCCGCAGAAATTAATTTCCGGCAAATTGCAATCGTTAAAAATAGTTAAGATTAATGCCTGAACGGTACCAATCTTATATTAATCATTATTTTTGCCATCAATACTTCATTCGAAAGTTTGAATAAAACCGGTTTGCGAAATATCCCTTTTTATGCCTAAAAAGAAAAAAATTGGTAGTTATCCCAATGCAATGATTGTGATGAGCCTGACGGCCGCTTTATTCCTGATCGGTTTTTGCGGACTTCTTGTAATTCAGTCTAAAAAATTGGTTTCCATCATTCGTCAGAATATAGAAGTGAGGGTTTTCATTGACAAAGAAGTTACAAAGGCTGGGCAGGATTCTATATTAACCGTGCTTAAAGCAAAACCTTATGTTTCTGTAACCCTCGAAAATCCAAACCCGATTAGTTTTGTTTCCAAAGAAGAAGCTGCCAAAGAATTTATCGAAGGTACCAAGGAAGACTTTACAGCCTTTTTGGGAGAAAATCCATTGCGTGACAGCTACCGTGTAAAAATCGGTGAAGATTATTTCGAAGAGTCTAAATTACAGCAGATCAAAAAAGATATCGAAACGATCCAGGGTGTTTACGAGGTTGTTTATCAGGAAGATCTTGCAGATAACATCAATCGGAATGTAACGAAAATATATGCAGTTCTTGCCAGTTTTGCATTGATTATGCTGATTATCATCGTGCTTCTGGTCAACAATACCATTAAGCTTGCAATTTATTCCCAGCGTTTTCTGATCAGAAGTATGCAGCTTGTTGGCGCTACCAACGGCTTTATTCAGCGCCCTTATATTCTTCGCGGCGCGATGCAGGGAACGATCGGAGGTGTACTGGCCGGCGGTTTACTAATTGCTTTACAACAGGTTGCTGTCAGAAATGTTGAAGGATTGGCTATGTTACAGGAGTATGACAAAATCGTTGTTCTTGTGGCGGTAGTTCTCGCTTTGGGCATTATGATCGGTATCGCAAGTACGTACCAGTCTCTTGCGCGTTATCTTCGCATGGCATTGGATGATCTGTATTGATCAAATAAAAAAGATTATTGACTATCAACAATTAATTTATGAGCAACACAAAAAACAGTCTTCCATTTGGAGCATCAAATTACAAAATGATGCTGATTGGATTAGCCGTAATTCTTGGCGGATTTTTAATTATGAGTCTTGATACCGAAGAATTTGGTTTTGGTTTGCTTGGGTTAACCGTTGGGCCTGTGATCGTGATCCTGGGTTTCATCATTGAGTTTTGGGCTATTTTACGTAAACCCGTTAATTCATGACCATCTGGCAGGCAATCATTTTAGCAATAGTTGAGGGAATCACAGAATTCCTACCGGTTTCTTCCACAGGACATATGATCATCGCTTCCTCTTTCATGGGGATAAGCCATCTGGAATTCACAAAGATGTTTACGGTTAATATTCAATTCGGAGCCATTCTTTCGGTTGTCGTATTATATTGGAAGCGTTTCTTTCAGTCCACAGACTTTTATTTCAAACTGTTTGTTGCCTTTCTTCCGGCAGCTGTTCTTGGTTTCCTTTTGAATGACCTTATTGACTCGATGCTTGAAAATGTTATCGTCGTTGCGATCTCCCTTTTAGTAGGAGGTATCATTCTGTTATTCATTGACCGTATCAACAACGACAATACGCGTGAAAGAGAAATATCTTATTTTGATGCCTTAAAAATCGGTTTCTTCCAGTGCATCGCAATGATACCTGGCGTTTCCCGTTCAGCATCAACGATTATCGGAGGTATGTTACAAGGACTTTCACGTAAACAAGCCGCTGAGTTTTCATTTTTTCTGGCAGTTCCAACCATGGCTGCTGCGGGAGGTTACAAACTTTTGAAAACGTATGACACTATTCAGGCGTCTGATATTAAAACATTATTGATCGGAAATTTAGTTGCGTTCGTCGTAGCCATGTTAGCGATTAAGTTTTTCATTAATTTCCTTACGAAATACGGCTTCAAAGTTTTCGGATACTACCGTATTATTTTGGGACTTATTCTGCTGGGACTTCTGGCGTCCGGTTATAAACTGGATATAGTATAAATTTGCGGGAAGGCCGGGGAGCATTTAATTTAGATAAAAATAGTTTGAGTAACGATACTACAATACCAGACGAAGGGGAAGTTCTGTTGATTGACAAACCTCTTAAATGGACATCATTTGATGTTGTCAACAAAATAAAAAGAGCCTGTAAATACAATAAGATCGGTCACGCGGGAACCCTGGATCCTCTTGCCACCGGTTTGTTAATCTTGTGTACTGGAAAAAAAACCAAGACTATTGACACCTACCAGGCACAGGAAAAAGAATATACAGGCACTTTTGTTTTAGGGAAAACAACTCCATCCGTTGATCTTGAAACAGAATTTGATGCAGAATATCCTGTCGGCCACATATCATCTGACGTGCTGGAAGCTGTAAGAAAAACATTCCTCGGAACCATCGAGCAAACTCCTCCGATTTATTCTGCCGTAAAGGTTGACGGTGAACGTCTTTACAAAAAAGCACGACGCGGAGAAGTGGCTGAAATCAAGAAAAGAACGGTTCAAATTTCTCTATTTGAAATTGACAGCGCTAACTTCCCAGCCATAGATTTCCGAATCATTTGTTCAAAAGGCACATATATTCGTAGTATTGTCAGAGATTTCGGTGTGGCAGCAGAAAGCGGAGCTTATCTGAGCGCTCTTTGCCGTACAAGAATTGGCGAATTCGAATTGAAAGATGCGCATAATCTGACCGAATTCATTTATCAAAAACGTGTTGAATTGAAGTTACCGGTTGACGAATGAACATATACCACAGCCTGGATTCCTTTGAAAGATTGGAGTGTGCCGTAGTAACCAGTGGTACTTTTGACGGCCTGCATATTGGTCATAAAAAAATTCTTGCAAGATTAAAAGAAATTAGTAATCTGTCTGGCGGTGAGTCGGTAGTACTTACTTTCTGGCCGCATCCGCGTATGGTGGTTTCGGAGGACAGCCAGGATTTACAGCTACTTTCTACTATTGATGAAAAAATAGCGCTTTTTGCTGAAATGGGTGTTCAGCATCTAGCCATTATTCCGTTCACAAGAGCATTTTCTGAGCTGTCTTCGGATGAATTTATTCGCCAGATTCTGGTAGATAAAATTGGCACTAAAAAACTGGTCATCGGATATGACCACCGTTTCGGTAGAAACCGTGAAGGAAGTTTTGAGTTTTTACAAAAAAATGCTTCCAGTTACGGATTTGAAGTGGAGGAAATTTCCCGACAGGATATAGAGGACCTTGCCATAAGTTCTTCCCGAATACGACAGTCGCTGCTGTCTGGAAATGTTGACGAAGCACAGCATTTACTAGGCCGTCCCTACTCGATTACCGGCGTTGTTGTAAAAGGAAAACAATTGGGCAGAACGATCGGATTTCCGACAGCCAATATTCAGCTGAACGAATCTTACAAATTGATTCCGGCCAACGGGGTGTATGTTATCAATGCAATTTACGAAGGAATTGCTTATAAGGGAATGCTTAACATTGGCGTTCGCCCGACAGTGGACGGAACATTCAGAACGATCGAAGCAAATCTTTTTGATTTTGACAAAGAGATTTATGGTGAGGATCTGACCGTAGAATTGCTACATTACCTGAGAGCTGAGCAAAAGTTTAACGGGCTCGATTCACTGATTGAGCAAATCAAAAAAGATAAAGAATTGACCTTTGATTTTTTGAGAATCTAAATTCGTAGGTAAAAAAGATTCAAACAATTTTGAACCCGAAGTAGTCATAAAGACTACTTCGGGTTTTTTGTTAAATTTCAGTGGTCTTCAAAATTTCACTTTTTACTCATTATCGTTATTTTGGTATAATTATAATGTTGAAAAAGAAAACATCTATTTCAATCATGAAGCAACTTTTTCGTAAAATTTTATTCGCTATTTCTTTTTTTACCGCTGTCCCTTCCCCCGCACAACAGACCAGTTCGGTACTGCTGAAAAATGTAACCCTAATCGACGGAACAGGAGCGGCAGCCAGACAAAATATTGACATGCTCATTCAGGATGGTAAAATCGCAACTATTCAGACCGGGATTAAAGATGCGAAAGCCAGACAAATTGACTTAAAAGGAAAAACAATTATTCCCTCTTTGATCAGTGCACATACACATATTGGTACGCTAAAAGGAAATACGTCAACGGCGGAAAACTATACACAGGAGAATGTTTTACGACAATTAAAAAGATATCAGGATTACGGTGTAAATACAATCCTGACGATGGGAACTGATCGACCGCTAGTATTTAATGGGTTTATCGATTCGACTCAGGCCGGACTTCTTCCCGGCGCGAGATTGTATTCGGCTGGTTATGGATTTAATACTCCTGAAACTTCACCGGCTTCATGGATGAATTTATTGCTCCGTCCGGCATCTGCCGATCAGGTACCGGGATTAATGTCGGATTTAGCGAAAGTAAAACCCACCGTCGTTAAAATCTGGGTAGATGATCACGGTGGGAAAGCTGAAAAAATCAAACCGGAAATTTATAAATCTATTATCACAGAAGCCCATAAAAAAGGAATTCCCGTAGCTAGTCATTTATATAACTTGGAAGATGCACGTTCACTTACAGAATCCGGTCTGGACATTATGGCGCATAGTATACGTGACAAGGAAATTGATGCAGATCTTTTGAAAAAAATGAAAGAGAAAGGTGTGGCTTATATCCCTACCCTTTCACTTGATGAGTTCGCTTATATCTATTCCCGCAAACCGGAATGGGTAGAAGAGCCATTTTTCAAAGCTTCACTGGAACCGGGAGTGTACGAAATGATTATTTCTCAAAAATATCAGGATCAGGTTAAAAATTCTCCTGATTTTGAAAGGAACATGAAAGGTTTCAAAATTGCGCTGGCAAATGTTAAGAAAATCCATGATGCCGGAATTTTAGTAGCACTTGGGACAGATTCTGGTGCCTTCCCTATCCGGGCCCAAGGTTTTTCTGAACATTTGGAACTTGAATTACTAGTTCAGGCCGGTTTAACTCCAATGCAGGCAATCACTGCAGGTACAAAGAATGCCGCGACGGTTCTTAAAATTAACGACCAGTATGGAACGCTTGAAAAAGGAAAGGTGGCTGATTTCATTGTGTTGAGTGCTAGTCCGGAAAAGGAAATTAAAAATACCAGAAAAATTGAGTCTGTCTGGAAAGACGGAAAAGAAGTTAGCAAAGGTCCTCTGAGTAAATGACTTTTTCTAGAATCTGAAAATCCCGTGCTATGGAAAATAAACCCGAACTATATTTTTTTGAAGACGACGGAAATATCCCAAACAGCAAATATCCCCTGATTATCTATAAAGGTATTTTTTCTGATCGAGGAAACGCTGGCGCAGAATGGCTTGAAAATCGTTTCGAATCTAACAATTGGAAGAACTCGTGGCGAAATGGTGTCTTTCATTATCACCATTATCATAGTATAACACATGAAGTTTTAGGAGTGTACGAGGGATCGGCGTTACTACATTTAGGAGGTGAAAAAGGAACAAAATTTCAGGTTAACGCTGGCGATATCATTGTAATTCCGGCAGGAGTTGGGCATAAAAATCTGGAAGCATCCAAAGACTTTGCTATTGTAGGCGCATATCCGGATGGTATGGACTATGACCTGATGAGAGGCAATCCAGAAGAACGCCCCAGAGCGGATGAAAATATTTCCAAGGTACCGTTTCCAGAAAAAGACCCGCTACTGGGTGAAAGTAATGGACTGATACAAATCTGGAAAAAATAATCGAAATGAAAAGTAATAAAAAAAGGAGTTTTGCAGAAATAAATTCTGCAAAACTCCCAAAATCTGAATGATCAAAATTCTATCATTCAAGTATTCAAAATTAATATCCGGTGTTCTGCTGCATATAACCCGGAAGATTTGATGCCCCATCAATAGCGGTTTGTGGAATCGGGAAAATACGTTTGTGAACGTCAGTATTGGTTTTTTCCGTCCACGTACCTTCATATTTTCCAAAACGGATCATATCGGTGCGGCGAAGCATTTCCCAATACAACTCAAAACCTCTTTCACGATATAGAATGTCAAGGTTCATGGAAGTAAGGGCTGGTGGCGGAGTTGTAGCCGTTCTCGAAGCACGAACTGTATTCACATCAGTTAGCGCAGTTGCATCTCCTGCACTTTTACGCAATTTCGCTTCGGCACGCATCAGGTAAACATCTGCAAGACGTAAGATGGAAATATCAGCTTCCCCTTTGTTTCTTCCTGTATCAGAAACACGGCTGAATTCATATTTTTCAACGCGATATCCTGCGCTATAACCGCTTCCTGCGGTCGTAAAGTCGATTTTCTCAGTAAAATTAACGGGTAAATCGCCACGGTTGCGGCTTAGGTTTGTTAGTCTTCCCACTTTTAATTTCCCATCCGGACATCTTAAAAATGCTCCATTTACACGAATAGCGCCATATTGCTGACCGCGCATAATCCCTCTGTTGATTTTATAGCTGGCATCGGCCACGCAGCTGTCTGCCGGGTTACTATATCTTGACAAGTTTTCCTGGTAAAAACGAGGATCGCGCGACGGATCGACAGCACCATATGCCTGTACCCAGGTTTGATAAAAATCCGATGTAATTGCCGGTCCGTCCGTTCCGTTTGCTGCCGGAAACGCAGCTAACGGGAACTGGTCGCCCGCCAGAGAAAAATAAGCAAGACGATTATGCCCATTCAAATCAGGACGTTGATCGACGGCAAAAATCAATTCCGTATTATCATGATTTGTATTTCCAAAAATCGAGAAATAATCGGCCGACAGTTTGTACTCGCCAGAATTGATGATCTTGTCCGTATACTCGATCACCTTATCCATATCAGTGCTTGCAAAAGTAAATTGAGGAGAATAGATATTTTTGTAAACCGCTGAGTTCAGGTAAAGTCTTGCAAGAAGACCCCAAACGGCCGCCTTTGTCAAACGTCCTGAACCAACTGCGGCCCTGTTTTGGAGCGTCGGCTCAATTGCAAGAAACTCTTTTTCGATATAGGCAACCGCTTCCGCTCCACGAACGATTGTAGACGTTGTCCCTGCATCTTCTTTAACAAATACAATCCCGAACAGATCAAGCATCATCATCGAATAATATGCACGCATCCCTCTCGCTTCAGCCAGATACAGAGCCGAATTAGCGTCATTCGCTGTCGATAAGGTTGTGATAGCCGTGATAGATCTTGAAATACTCTGCACAATTTGGTCCCAGGTTCCCTTAATATTAGGATCAGTACTAGTCGAATTGTGCGCGTGAAGTGCCAGGTAAATACCATTATCTCCCCAGTCCGTACCTCCACGGTAAGGCAAAATTGCTTCATCCGTAGAAATTTCCTGCAAAGCGAAATAATTTGTATGCTTATGCAATTCAGGTAAAAGTGCATAAACCGGAGCGATAAGACCATTTGCAGTCTGCTCATCCGTTAAAGTAGAGCCCAGGTTTTCGTCAAGTACTTGTTCTTTCAAATCGGTACAGGCGCTATTAATCATCAGCATACCGGCAACCGTCAATAGTATAGGGAATTTCTTATTCATCGTCGTAAGATTAAAAACCAATATTTAAACCAAAGATTATCGTTCTTGCTTTTGGATAGCTTAGATAATCGATACCGTAAGATGTGATACCGTTGATTGATCTGTCGTTGTTCACCTCAGGATCATACCCGTTGTATTTTGTAGCTACAAACAAATTCTGGCCTGTTACCGAGATACGGATTGACTGAACCCAGTTATTAATTCCTAAAGCAGTTGTGTTCACGTTGTATCCCAACGCAAGGTTATTCAGACGTAAAAATGAACCATCTTTGAGAAAGCGGGTAGAAACCGGCGCAGAGTTGGTGGTAGATTCCTCCGGTCTGGAAATTGCTTCCGGTGTCACGTTAAGACCTTTCGATAATCTCAGTTTGTAAAAATTGGAGTTTGCAGTATTGTCATAAAGTTTGTTTCCCGCAACTCCGTTGAAGTTAGCAGTCAGATCGAAACCTTTGAAACCAAAGTTTCCACTGAAATTATACATCTTCGTTGGAAGTGCTGACCCGGCTGCAACACGGTCCTTGTCAGAGATAATTCCATCGCCGTCCACGTCTCTGAACGTGTTGATTCCTTTGTCATCAAACCCAGTGAATTCTTTCAGGAAGAAAGTACCGATCGGCTCTCCACTGATATATCCGTTGATTGTTGCGGAAGTAAGTCCCGACCCTTGGGCAGAACCTGATGGAATTACAGAGTACGGTGAATTTTTAACTTTATTCTTGATGAAGGTGATATTTCCCCCTAAACCAAAACGAATTCCGTTTGCCAGATTTTTGCGGTAACCAAGATCAATTTCTGTTCCCTGGTTGACAATTTTCATATTCTCAACGTTGGTCCAGAAAGTACCGGCCGGCTGAACAGGGTCAGCAGGAATTACTTCCAAAAGAATTTTTCCTGATGTTTTGCTAAAATAATCCACCGAACCCGTCAATGCTCCTTTAAAAAGAGCAAAATCAATCCCTAAATCTGTTTGAGAAGAAGTTTCCCACTGAATATTTGGATTGGCTAGTCGGGCATACGTTGTTCCTGGAGGGTAGGCATTGCCACTATTAAGCGGATAACTTGTTTTGTCCGTAATTGTCGAGGTAAATAATGCCTGAGTAATTTTGGAAGGAATTTCCTGGTTACCTGTCTGTCCCCAACCTGCACGCAGTTTCAAATCTGTAAACGGCGAACTTTTCATGAAATTTTCCTCAGAAAGTCTCCACCCCAGCGAGAAGGATGGAAAAACACCATACTTGTTGTTTGCTCCAAACTTCGAGGAACCGTCAACACGAACCGTCGCAGTTACAAGATATTTATCTTTGAAAGCATAGTTTACTCTCGAAAAGAATGATTGCAGTTCATTCAGGGTCGCTTCACCCGTTGGCCTGTTATTCACCATCGTAAGATCCTGACCTACACCCGGATTATAGATCGGCTCAATACCCCCAACAGAAAATCTGTTGATACTGTATGTTCTTTTTTGTAAAGAGATTTTCTGGTATGAATGGCCTACCAATGCAGAAAAATTGTGGCTGTTTTTTTCAAGAGAATAAGTGATGTAGTTCTCCAGTAGTCTGTTGCTGTTTCTTACATCTCTTGTTTCCAAACGACCATCCTGAAAAGGTACTTTATTAGCCAGCGATTGTAAATCCTGCGTGGATGAAGAATTGTCGATACCAAAATTTAGTTTATAAACTAAGCCTCTGATAATCGTTACAGATGGAGAAACATTTCCGATTACTCTGTTCGTTGTGGTCTGATCTTTCTCCAATGCCAAAGTGATCAAAGGATTAGTACCATCCTGATATTGGAAAGGAGCCCCCGCCTCATCATAAGCCGGATACGTTGGATTTGCCGCTAGAGCACCTCCAATCATTCCCTGACTAGGTCTCAAATTCTTTGTGTTGGTGGCATTCAAATTTACGTCCACGCTTACACGATCATTAAGCAGCTTTTGGTTAACATTAATTCTTCCGGTATATCTGTTTAGACTACTGTTCTTAATGATACCGTCTTGTTTCTGCATTCCAAAAGAAGCATAATAAGTAGATTTCTCGGAGCCTCCGCTCAATGCAACATTGTGGTTTTGGGTAAAGGCAGTTCTAGAAATCTCCTTCTGCCAGTCGGTATCACCTTTTCCGTCAATAAACGTCCCTCCAAGCTTTGTAGCTTCGGTACGGAACTCATCAGCAGAAAATACATCGATTGGTCTTGCCATTTTCGAAATGCCAAAACTACCTGAATAATTGACTGTCGCAACTCCTGATTTTCCTCGTTTTGTCGTTATCAGAATTACACCATTTGCTCCTCTTGCTCCATAAATTGCTGTGGCTGACGCATCTTTCAATACGTCGATGGATTCGATATCCTGAGGATTGATAAAACTTAACGGATTCGTTGAGCCACCAGTGCTGCTATTATCCAGTGCAAGACCATCAACAACAAATAGAGGAGTACTTCCTGTACGAACTCCACCCGGACCACGAACGGTAATGCTTACTGCTCCGCCTGGCTCACCAGTAGCCGAGGTTACATTTACACCGGCTACTTTTCCCTGAAATAACTGCTCCGGAGAGTTAATGATCCCCGTGTTAAATTCACCGCTTTTAAGAGATTTAACAGAACCCGTAATATCTTTCTTGGTAGTACTTCCATAACCTACCACAACGACTTCATTCAAATCCGCAGCTGATTCTTTTAATGTGATATTTAGCGATTCACTGTTCGAATCGGTCAAGAGAAATTCTGCAAGTGATTGTTTTTCAAAGCCGATGTAACTAAAATCGATTTTATATTTTTTCCCAGCCTCTAAACTGCTGAACATGAACTCCCCATTTTCGTTTGTTGTAGTACCCTGCTTATTACTTCCATCAATTCCGGAAATCACAACTGTTACACCAGGAAGTCCTTCGTTTTTTGCTGTAACAACTTTTCCACGTAGTGGGATGTCTTTCAATGCCTTTACAGACAAATGAGATTTTTGCCGCACCTTCGCAGAGAAGGCGGTCTCCGCGTTTGCATCTAGCCCGAACACAGCGGTGACGGATAAAAAGCAACAGCAGATACCTCTTTTGCTGACTAATAGAGTTTGTCTCATAATGTGGATTATTGGTTTTTAAAATAGTGAATAAATTGTTCAGGAAGGATTTGACAACGTTGAGTGCGAGCGTTCACCAAAATTACAAATTGTATTATTGATATAAAAAATATAAAATACCTCACAGCATTATGCAAACGTTTGAAATTCTTTGCAAACGTTTGAAATAAATTATGTATACTGAAATAATACAATCGACAACAATTGCAAGTGTTAAAATTTTGAAGAAACTCAGGCCTTATAGTTGTCAAAACAATGAGCAATTGATTAAGAAGGCGCAAAGTTGCATTGACTATATTACCTTATGATTAACTAAATGTGATGAAGTCATTGCGATTAGATAACAATAAGAAAAGACCAGCTCAAACGAACTGGTCTTTTGTATAATTTTCAGAAACCGTATTGTTTAAACCCCTTTTAGAAGTCTGTTATTATTTGACTCCGGCGTAAACGTAATAATGAGTTCCCCATTCCTGGCTGAATGTTTTGATTGGCTCTCTGCCTTCGAGCTTTTTCTCGGTCACCAAATATTCATATTTTCCATCCTCAAAATCCTTGAAAGCTTCCTCAGTCTGAATGCTATGGCTAGCTAATTCAACCGAATCAAAATAGACGTCGTAATCATACACTTTCGCTTTTTCTTTCGGCGTAAATTTTAGTAAAATTTTATATTCAGTATCATATTGTCGTTCGTCTTCAAATGCGAAGGCGTTTGCAATAATGGGCAGATCTTTACCTTCCACCTCCATTCCTGCCTTGCTGCCTAATAAATAGTTGAGTTTTTTAATCATTTTTTGATTGTCAACATTCAACGCTTGCTCGCGAAGCAAACAATGCACCGATTTCGGAACATAAAATTCAAATTCCGGATTTACAAGCATTCTCGTTTCGGATGGTAAGGTAGAAATCCAGGCGCAGGCATCGTGCATATTCAGTTTTTTACGGACCCTGCTGTGGTAGTCAACCGAAGAAATTATATGTGTTACTGCGATTATTGCAATCAAAAAGTAAGCAAGACGCCAACCCCAATTCTTTACTTTCTCTGCTATAAATCCCAAACCCAAACCTACCAGAAACATAGTAACCACAGCGGCAGGCAGTACGTGTGTATCATAAATTAAAGATGAACGCAGAACCAGAAAAAGAAAAATAGCCAGATTGCCAATCAACAAATAGTATATTACCATGCGCGTTTTCAGCATGGAAAAAAGCCCGATCAAGGCCAAAATCAGAATGATTACATTAACAGGGTTACTCAGGTAAAGACCTATGTATTCCATGTTAAAAAAAGTCCCCATCGGTTTATCGTTAATCTTTGCAATAATACCACCCACAAAAGATTTCATTACCACGAGCGTATCCGTAATAATAAACGGACAGAAAAGTACAAACGCGATGAAGATCATCAACACGGCAAGGGCAGCGTTTTGAAACTTATTCCTGTTTGCCAAAAGAAAAATTGCCCCTATATAAAAAGGAACAAAAAATGCGAAGATCAGTCTTTCCGCCAATACTAAACCAAAAATACCGGAATAGATAGCGATTTCTTTCTGTGTCAACGAATTACTGAAAATTATTCTGGCCAGAAGCAGTATAAACAAATTTCCAGATAGCGCTTCTGGTCTTAAAACAGGAGATGTATCCAGAACCAGCGTAGATGTGATGAAAATAATGGGCAGGAACAGTCGCACCGGTTCGCTAAGCAGTTCGTGTTTTTGCCGGTAAATAATAACAGATGTCTGGTATAAAAGAAAGCCAACAGCAAGAATCTGAGCCGTTCTGCCAATCAATATGTAGGGTTCGCGATCAATCAGAAATTTGTAGGCCTGCAAATCAAAAATGTCGAAGATTGAGATCAATCCGTTTAAACTGCCAATATTTTGTATCGTCGCAAACAAGCAGGAAATCCCAAAAGTCAGATAATAAAACAGCATATGCGGCGCTGCGGGCCAATCCAGGCCTCTGGGAGTGTTGCCATACCAAAGTAAAACCCCAGAATCTGCGACAAAATTTTCATCGGTTGTATAATACCCGTGAAAAGGAGGAAAAACAACGCTGCAAATCAGCAGCGATAATATAACTAAACCCAGTATGGTGTACGTAATGGTTTTGCGATATTTAACGGAAATCATGGCGTGAAATTCAATAAAAAATCAAATATGAAAAAGTAATTCTAAATTTGCACCAGCGAACATCGCAAAATTAGAATTACTTTATGCTAAAATTTATTTTCAGGTTTATTATTTTTCTGATAATCGTTGCCGGAATTGCGGAAGTTGTGCTCCGTTATAAATATGGTTTTTGCAATGCTCCGCTTTATATATCTGATCCTGATTTCGAATACATTTATGCTCCAAATCAAGACGTGAAAAGATTTGGAAACGTAGTTCGCACCAATAATTTTTCCATGCGCAACGAGCCGCTTTCACCAGCAGATTCCATCATAGTTCTTCTCATTGGCGATTCCGTTGTGAATGGAGGCAGCATGACTGACCAGGACAGCCTTGCGTCCGGATTTCTTGAAAAAAGACTTTCTGTTACATTAAATGCACGTGTTCGTGTGCTAAATATTTCTGCTGGCTCCTGGGGACCGGATAATGTTGCCGCTTATTTAAAAAAGTTCGGTTTGTTCAAAGCAAAACTGATCTGCCTCGTAACAAGCAGCCACGATGCTCACGACATTATGGGACATGAAAGCATTATTGGAATCGATCCTAACATGCCAGACAAGCAGTACAAATCTGCTCTTGTCGAAGTTTGGGAACGTTATAAATATCTTTATCCATACTACATCGAATATTATTCGGAAAGAATTCCGTTTTTTTCCGCACAAAAAGAAATCGATCCGGTTGCGCAGAAGCCTAAAACTGATTCGCTGGCCGTTAAAATAGAAGCCAGAAGAGACGAAAAAATTAAATCTGAACAGCCGGAAGATACCGGAATTCGAAAGTCTGGTATCGGATTTAACCCAGGTTATGCACAGCTCGTTAAGATGGCAAAGGAAAACAATATTCCATTTTTCATTTATTTACATCCGGAAATATCCGAAGTCGAGGCTGGAAAATTCAATGATCAGGGCGATGAAATAATGGAATTCGCAAAGGAAAACGACGTTCGGCTTATAAATGAATTTGATTATGGAATTACCACAAAGCTTTATCGCAAAATGGACGTCGTACATTTCAACAATTCCGGACAAGTTTTTCTTGCCAACAATTTATATCCTTTATTTCTGGACTATCTTAACAAAAAACAATAATGCGTGTACTGGTTATTCACAATCAATTATGGGCGCATTATAAATCGAAGCTCTTTTTTGAGATCAACGGGTGTTTAAAAAAAGAACAGCCCGAAAGCAGTTTCCAGGTCGTTCATATCGCGTTGCATGAGGCGAGCCGCAGCGTGATGAAAGACGATGAAAATTTTCAATACGACTATCCTTATAAGGTTTTATTCAACCGCAGCCTGGACACCGTCAGCTTCAGGCAACGCCTACCAGCATTGTTCCAGGCTTTCAACGATTTCAAACCGACTGTACTAAACGTCACCGGCTATTTTGACTATGCGCAGGTTTTGCTGATGATCTATGCCCGGATGAAGGGCGTGAAAGTTGTGCTATCCTCTGAATCGTCAACAATGGATCATAACAGATCTGCTTTGAAAGAAAAAATTAAAAGCTGGATTGTCAATCGGGCTGATGCGTTTTTTTGTTTTGGAAAATCGTCTGCTGCCTATCTCTTATCCCTCGGTGTGAAAGAATCGCAGATTGCGGTGAAACATGCCGCTGTAATTGATGAAGACATTATCAGGATGAGATATAATGAAGTTAAATCCCGAGCTTACTTAGATCTAACCAGGAACAAAAAATTCGTTTATGTTGGCCGACTTGCGGAAGAAAAAAATCTGGAACTTCTTATTGAAGCTTTTAAATCGGTTGCCAAAAATAAATCTGTTTCAACCTGGGACCTGCTTTTTGTAGGTGACGGGCCGGCACGACAAAAGCTTGAACTATTATCCGGTACTTTTGTTTCGGACAACCGTATTAAATTTGCCGGAGGTTTTCCATGGTATAAAGTACCTGATTGGCTTGCCAGCAGCGATGTTTTAGTGCTTCCGAGTAAATCCGAACCCTGGGGACTGGTTGTGAATGAAGCTATGGTTTGTGGAATGCCGGTCATTGTTTCTGAAAAATGCGGATGCGCGGAAGACCTGGTAATCAGCCAGCAAAACGGGTTTACATTTGATCCCGAAAGTCAGCAAGAGCTAGAAACAGCCATGTTGTTTTTTATGCAAAACCCGGAAAAAATAGCATCGATGGGGCAAGAATCTTTTAAATTAATACAACCATTTTCATCAAAAAATGTAGCCAAAGAAATGGTAGCTTGTTATAAGAAGCTCGACAAGAATTCTAAATAACGTCAACCTTATACCAGCTATCACACACAAAGAATTATGCGAATTTTAAATATTTGTGCCTATACATGGGCAATTGGAGGTCCGGCAAGAATTATTTACGATCATACCACGGAGGTTTTAAGACAAGGCCATCAGGTGGATATTCTAAGTCCAATGACTCCCGGCGAAAAGATGTACCCGGCACCGGAAGGTTCCCGGTTAATTCCGTGTAGACGAACCACTCCAATAAGTAATTTTTACAGGGAATTTTCTATTGAAATGTATGACTTTCTGAAAAAAAATATTCAGAATTATGACATCATTCATATGCACGGGATCTGGCATTTCGGCAGTCTTGCTCCTTTTCTTATCCCGCATAACGCCGCGTTGGTAATTACTATTCACGGGCTTCTGGATAAATGGGCAGTCGCTCACAGCAAATGGAAAAAGGATATCGTGACTGCACTCTATCAAAAAAGGATACTCGGAAAGGCCGATTTGATCCAGATTAATAATACCGATGAGGAGGAAGATGTGATCCGTTATCTGGGATACCGCCCTGCCAACATGGTCATCGTGCCGAATGGAATGAAAGTTTCCGAATACATAAATCTTCCTGAAAAAGGAACATTCAGGAAAAAGCACGGAATTTCTCCAGATCAGCAAATGATCCTCTTTATGGGCCGACTGAATATTAAAAAAGGTTTAGATCTGTTGCTTCCGGCTTTTAAGGAAGTTTATGAAAAATTGCCTGATGCAGTCCTGATTCTTGCTGGCCCAGACGACGGCTATCAGGCAGAAACCGAAGAATTCATCAGAAAAAATAATTTGGGTGAACGGATCAGGCTGGTCGGGATGCTTACGGATACCATTAAAAAAGAAGCCCTTTCAGACGCTGACCTTTTTGTGCTCCCCTCCTATTCCGAAGGTTTTTCAATCGCTGTTTTAGAAGCAATGACGTCAAAAGTACCTACGCTGGTTTCTGATCGGGTGGGTTTTGGGGATTATATCAAAAAGTATAACGCATCATACTTAACTCCCTTAAACAGTGCAGGTGTTGCTGCCGGACTTCTTAAAATATTGCAAGATAAAAATTACGCAGAGGATTTAAGAAATCGGGCATTCAAGATGGTTACAGATAATTTTGATATAACTGTTGTAGCAAACCAATTATTGGAAGAGTACAAGAAAATTAAAAAAATGTAATTACCTTTGGTATAGATAAAACATACACTAAAACCTATTTCCCACAATTCCAGACCACAATATGGTTGATTTATCCGTCATCATTTTAACGAATAATGAATCAAAACACATCGGGCGCTGTATCAAAAGCCTTTTGTTGATTACGGATAAAATTTTCATAATAGACTCTTTTTCAACGGATGATACCGTTGCGATTGCCGAAGGCCTGGGCGCAGTCGTGGTTCAAAATCCGTGGGTTTCTTACGCCTTTCAGTTCAATCACGGAATTAAAAACAATCCGTTTCAGACGAAGTGGCTTATGCGCATGGATGCTGACGAGTACATAACGCCTGAACTGGCAGAAGAGCTAAAAACTTCGCTTGCTTCAACACCTGCAGATATTTCCGGATTATATGTCAAAAGACGGGTTGTATTCATGGATCAGTGGATCAATCATGGAGGTTATTATCCAATCTGGCTGCTGCGTATCTGGCGCCGTGGAATCGGAGTTTGTGAAGAATTATGGATGGATGAGCATATTAAACTGAGCAGCGGTACCACCGCTCAGCTTCAAAACGATATTGTCGATCACAACCTTAACAATCTGACCTGGTGGACTCAGAAGCATAATAATTATGCAATACGCGAGGTTATCGATTTATTGAATATTAAATATAACTTTGGTAATAAAGAAACTGTTGTACCCAATTTCTGGGGAAGTCAGGAACAACGGACACGTTACCTGAAAATAAAATATGCGAACCTTCCTTTATTCACGCGACCGTTCATGTACTTCTTGTTTCGGTTTATCGTTAAAGGTGGTTTTTTAGATGGAAAAAAAGGCTTGATCTGGCATTTCCTTCAAGGTTTCTGGTACCGCTTTCTGGTCGATGCCAAAATTTTTGAAGTATACCAGCGGGCTGGAAAAGATAAAGAAAGCATTATTTCACATTTTAGGACAGAATATGGAAAAGACCTCCAGAGCCCAAACCAGTCTGTCAAGTTATAATAACAGTTGGTATAGACCTGGCAGTAAAATCAAACAGCTGGCCTGGTTTGTCATTGGCAGAATTGTTATCAATACATACCTGCCTGTACCGATGTCATTTAAGGTGTTGACTTTAAGATTTTTTGGTGCAAAAATTGGGGAAAACGTTACAATAAAACCGAAAGTCAATATTAAATATCCTTGGTTTCTGACGGTTGAAAACGATATCTGGATCGGTGAAAATGTGTGGATCGACAACCTCACAAACGTTACTTTATGCAACAATTCCTGTCTAAGTCAAGGGGCTATGTTGCTGACTGGAAATCACAACTTTACAAAGAGTTCATTCGATCTGATCACCCAGCCAATCCGTATAGAAAGTGGCGCCTGGATTGGCGCGAAAGCGACAGTTTGCCCGGGCGTAACCGTTCATTCACATGCTGTTTTAACAGTTAATTCTGTTGCTACAAAAGACCTTGAAGCTTATGGCATTTATCAGGGGAACCCAGGTATATTAGTTAAAACAAGACATATATCACATTGAAAATAAGCATTATTACAGTTGTCTTCAATGGCGTTGCGACCATAAAACATTGTATCGAATCCGTTTTAAGTCAGGATTACGATTCGATTGAATATATAATCGTCGACGGGAATTCCAAAGATGGCACAAAGGAACTGATTGAGTCTTATGGAAATAAAATTCATACGTTTTTAAGTGAGCCTGACAAAGGAATTTACGACGCGATGAACAAAGGGATTGAGCTGGCAACGGGTGATGTCATCGGTATTTTGAATGCGGACGACTACTACGCAGACGAGAAAGTAATTTCCGACATCGCGGCTGTTTTCCAAAAAAGTGGTGCAGATGGATGCTATGCAGACCTGCATTATGTGGATGGACAGAATGAATCGATTATCAAGCGTAAATGGGTATCAGGTGCTTATAATTCCAATTCCTTCCTTATGGGATGGATGCCTCCGCATCCAACTTTTTTTGTAAAAAAGGAAGCTTATATAAAGTTTGGCAAATTTCGTCTCGATATGGGCAGCGCAGCAGATTATGAACTGATGTTGCGGTTAATTTTTAAGAATGGAATAAAACTTGCTTACCTTCCACGAGTAACAGTCAAGATGAGGACGGGTGGAGTTAGTAACAGTACTTTGCAAAACAGGATTGAGGCGAATAAAAATGATAGAAGGGCCTGGCAACTGAATGAAGTGAGGCCTTGGTTTTTTACCCTTTGGTTGAAACCTATTCGCAAAATTGTTCAGTTTATATAAACTTATTGATCAAAAAACGCACACTAAACCTTAAAATAATCACATAAGCCCTTTAAATAAGTATTTTGACAAACATGGGAGTAACAAACTATTATTTCCCAAATTAATTCGTCAAATTTGATGTGGAATCAGATTTAAATATTTATTGTTTTAATCGGGTCATTAGCAATTAAGAATATGGAATTACAACTACCTACATATATAATAAGCGAGGCAGGATTTAACAATATGGTACATCACGATGTTTACCAGTGTATCCTGTCTTTCCTGATCGCTTGTTTTTTGTCTATCATTTCGATTCCAATTATTATAAACCTTTCCAATCTTCTTCATCTGACTGCAAAGCCTGGATTTAGAAGTTCGCACCAGACTGAAACGCCGACATTAGGCGGAATTGCAATATTTGCCTCAACGCTTATCGCTTACTTTTTGTGGCCGCATTCAGAAAATATTGTTGATTCCAATCTGATCAGCTTATCTATGACAGGCGTTATTATCCTGTTTTTCCTTGGACTGAAAGACGATATTCTAGCGCTAGATTCTACCAAAAAGCTGTTAGTTCAAATCTGCGCTTCACTGATACTTGTGGCGATGGGTAATTTTAAGGTGGACAATTTTTATGGAATTTTCGGTATTCACCAGATCCCCTATTTTGTAAGTATTCCTTTAACAGTCTTTATATTTATTGCTATAATCAATGCCATTAACCTGATAGACGGAATTGATGGATTGGCTGGTGGCATAAGCCTGATTGCCGGAGTCGGCTTTGGAATCTGGTTTATTTTGAATGATCACTTTTCTTTTGGTTGTCTGGCATTTGCTATGTCTGGGTCCTTACTTGGATTTTTACGATTCAACTTCTCAAAAACAAGTAAAATATTTATGGGTGATACCGGTTCGCTAATCATCGGTTATCTCCTGTCTATTTTTGCGGTAGAATTTTTGTCTTTGAACGTTGGCTATAAAAATGACAGCACGGCATATTTCAATGCACCGATCATTGTAATGGTGCTATTGATAGTCCCGATTTTTGATACTTTACGCGTGTTTATTGTCCGCATTGTAAAGGGTGGCTCACCGTTCGTTGCGGACAGAAATCACATGCATCACATTTTGATCGATTCAGGGCTAAACCACTTCTGGGCGTCCTTCACGCTTTGGATGGTTACTATTTTGAATACAGTACTGTTTTTTACGTTCCACGGAGATATTTCGAATACGGCTTCTCTTTATATTTATATCGGAATGTTCGTCGCCTACATGGTTTTGGCGTATTATCTAAAAAGAAGAAGCGTAGAGATAAAGGCTCGTAAAAAATTTGCTAAGCCATCAACATTCGAAAGCAAAGAAATTCCGTCAGGCAAAAAGCTGTTCAAGGATCTTTGAGCTTAACCATTATATATAAGAAGGCTGCCTCTTTGATGAGACAGCCTTCTTGCTTTTGCGATTCTGTATTTTATTCCACACTCAGTTCTTTATCAATTGTTGCAATTAAAGCGTCTATCTCTTTTTGTATAGTTTCCAATTGCGCATCTGTCATCGGGCTCTGAATTTCCAAAATATTTGCTTGCAGCTGATCACGTTCCTTTGTTAATTTATCCTGTTTTTCAGTTAAGCGCTTTTTAGAATTGCCATCAGCCGATCTCAGTTTTTCGGTATTTTTCTTTAACCTTTCGTTCAGCTTGCTTTCTTTTTCACGTAGCGAAGCAAGATATTTATTCTGTTTTTCAGACAATTTTTCACTGGCTTGTTGCAGATCTTCTTTCACTTTTTCCATATCGCTGGAATCGGTTTCCTGTGGGACCAGTTTGTTGGCTTCATCAGCTTTTTCAAGTGCTTCCTCTTCTGCATTCGCAAGCTCTTTGCGATCCTTATCCGTAGAAGAATTACAAGCTGTCATCAATAGAGCAGCGGCCAATAACGAATTTGAAAAAAATAAAATTACTTTCCTTTTCATCTCGGTTGTTTGTTTGATTCAACCGAAATTCCGAAAATATGATACCATCCGCTTAGATTCGTTAATCAACCGGATTTTGTGGAAAAGTGTATACTAAGTGCGGACAATCATATACTAATCAGACACATTATGCTAATGGCACTCCTGTTGAAGAAGCATAGTGAAGTTTGAACTTCGTCTACCAACAGAAAGATGTATAAATAAACGGCCGTCCCAACTTCGTCGGGACAGCCGTTTATTTGGTGTCAATGAAATTTAATTACCCCAAGCCGGATTGTACAATTTACTATGTATTTGTTTCAGCTTTGCCTCCGGCATTTTAATTACCTTCCTGTCGTACGTCATTAAACCATTAATTTCTACTTCCACATCGGTCGTTTGTGTGTAAACTGCTGCGGAAAGACCTCTTTTGATTAAAGGTTCAAAACGATTTATAAAGGTTTCATATTTATTATAAAGCTCTTCCTGCGTTTTGAAACTCTGGTACCCCCAGTTGTCCTTCTGCTGCCAGGTATGCTGATCAACCGGCAAGCCAAGGCCTCCAAATTCTCCAAGAACGATCACCTGTTTTTGTCCGAATAAGTCAGGGCGCGGCATAGCTGGTGCCGGATAATGATGAAGATCCATAATATCACCAACCGGAAAGAAATTGCCTCCACTCGCGCTGTTCACCAGACGGCTAGGGTCATAATCTTTTGTCCAGTTGGTAATCTCGCCAGTTTTAAACTGTCCCCATGCTTCATTAAACGGAACCCAGACTACGATACTTGGAAAATTGTGATTAGCATCCATGATCGCCTTCCATTCAGTTTTATAAATGTTTTCAGATTCGGGAGTCCGGTCGCGCTCGGTTTCATTTCCAGTAATTCCTGGATTAGGCTCCCAATGATTGCCCATATCTCCGCTAGGCATATCCTGCCACACAAGCATTCCCAGCTGATCGCAATGACGATACCAGGTTGCAGGCTCAACCTTAACGTGCTTGCGGATCATATTGAAACCCATAGCCTTGGTCTTTTCAATATCAAATTTCAAAGCTTCGTCGGTTGGAGCGGTATACAGACCGTCCGGCCACCATCCCTGATCCAAAGGTCCGTATTGAAATACAAACTTATTGTTTAAAAGCATCCGCTGAATTCCGTTTTGATCCGGTTTCATGGAAATTTTACGCATTGCAAAATAGCTTTTCACTTCATCGATCACTTTGCCCTTGCGCAAGAGTACAATCTTTAAATCGTACAAGGCAGGGCTATCTGGCGACCACAACTTCGGATTTTTAATCGACAAAACTGCGTCTTCCTCTGGGGAGATTTCTTTTTCTGCAACCGACGTCGCACCATCCAGAGCCGTTATTTTTACAACATCTCCCGGTTGGGCATTTTTAATAACAGATTTTATCTTAATCGATTCTGTATCAATATCCGGCGTATGTTTTGTTGAAGCGATATAACTGGAAGGTACCGTTTCAAGCCAAACAGTTTGCCAGATACCCGTAACCGGGGTATACCAGATCCCATTCGGATTTTTGATCTGTTTTCCGCGTGGTTGCGGACCATCACTGCTTGGATCCCAGACACGAACTGCAATGTCCTGATTTGCTCCTTTTACAAGAAAAGAAGTAATATCAATCGAAAACGCATCATAGCCACCCTTATGTGAACCCGCTTTTTTGCCATTTACAAATACATCACATTCCCAATCAACAGCTCCAAAATTCAGAAGGACATTCTGGTTTTTCAACTTGGAGGACAATGCGATCGTCCGCTGGTACCACAGCACACTGTCTTTACCAACAGTTTTTCCTACACCAGACAGAGCGGACTCTACCGCAAATGGAACCAGAATTTTGCCCTGATATGACGCCGGCTTTGCTTCCGATGAAGATTTAGGAACAATGGAGTAGTTCCATTGACCATTCAAATTAACCCAATTCCCTCTTACTAATTGCGGCCTGGGATATTCGGGATGTGGCGTGGCTGGATTAACTTTTTCAGCCCAGGTCGTTGTGATCTTACCCGGAACAATCTTCCAGGAATCTGACTGCTGAGCGTTTACGAAACTACAAGACACAGCTAAATGAAGCGCCATGCCGGTGAGTAATTTTTTCATTCAATAATTTCAGGTTTGTAATAAAGAAAACTAACATGGTTAAAAGTTTCTTTTACCGCGAGTCTACTGTGAAATATAAATTATCCCTGGAAGTTAAAAATTTAGATTCAACGCTATCAGCGCCTTATATTTTACTATTCCTGAAAAGAAAAATTAAGGTTGAAATCTAGTTGACAATTCTGCTATATTGCAAATACGAATTGTTTCATTTGTTTCGTTGAAGAGTTACATACAGACTTCTCGACGAAAAACCCTGTTCTTTATGCAAACTCTTTACAAGGCACTTTTTCTTGTTCTTATATCCGCCTCAATTTCTTCTGCAACGCATTTGCTTGGTGGAGAAATAAGAGCGACGAACCTATCCGGACTGACTTACAGGATTTCCGCTCAAATCTATTTTGATGCGGTTGGAGGCAGTACAGCTGCGGATGCTCAAAAATCAATTGAAATATGTTTTGGAGACGGAAGTACGGCAATCGCGAACCGGACCAGTTTAACAGCGCTAAGCGGTGAATCGAAAGGTATTTCTGTTGGCGTTTACGAAGTTACTCATACCTATCCATCCAGCGGTTTATTCCAGGTTTCGTCGGCACTCACAAACCGTTCATTCGGCATTATTAATTATAATGACGATTCCGCCCCTATGTTTCTTTGGACCGTCGTAAACACTCAATTTTCAAACAGTACTCCTGTATTACCGATCCCGGTTACAACGGCCGGTGCAAAACAAGTGCTGAAAATTGATCTTAAACCTACAATTTCTGACTCTGATAGTATTTCAGCCCATTTACAAAAACTGAGCTCACCTTCTCCGGGAACCTGCGGAGTGCGAATGCTGGATGAAAAATACATTTTCCCTAATGATGTTGTAAAGAAAGGAACGTTCTCGCTTGATCAGGTTGATAAAAAATTGATATGGAATGCGCCGGAAGCACTTGGGAAATATATTTATGCAGTCGTGATAGACGAGTGGAGAGATGGAATTAAAATTTCCGAAACTTACCGGGAAGGTATCATAACCGTTATTGAGAAGGACGGACCCACAGTCGAAAGTCCAGCTTATGTTCCGGCAACCACTTCCGGCATCATTGCTGGAAACCCTGATGGAGACTATTCAGAACTGACTCTGGCTATTGATGCCTATCCGGTGCCAACGCAGGATTATTTAACTGTCAAAGTTGAAAGTAAGTATGCAACTACGTTGAAAATTCAGTTGATAAGTCTTGAAGGAAGAATCGTCCGGGAAATAAATACAACCTATCAAACCGTCGAATGGAAAGACCAGCTTGATCTTCGTCAGCTTACCAATGGATTGTATATCATCAAGGCCACGGATGAAAATGGAAAATTTGCAACGAAAAAGGTTGTGCGATAATCCGATTATTAAAATATTTTCAAATTGCCGGTGCACAAACAATAGAATTTCATTCGCTTCAAAGTATATTTGTGACCAATATACAAGTCTGTATCAAGCCGGCAATTTGAAAACAATTCTCTCCATATTACTTTTCGGACTACTCATCTTCAATACGTTGGGTTTTTCGTTTTATAGTATATTGGAGATGAGTTCGCCTTCAACCGAAAAAATTCCGGTAAATGACAGTGAATTGATATTGAAATTTCCACTCCATATTCCCTACGTTACTGACTGGCAAAGCACAGAACCTTCCGACGAAGAAATTCTGAAAGGCAATGAGTATTATAAAATCGTGTCAAAACAGATCGTTAATGATACGCTTTACGTTCACTGCGAATTTAGTCAAACCTCTCGTGAGCGATTCTGGTCGCTGGTTTCAACTTTTGATGATGAAGCAAAAGCTAACAGCCATAACCATAAGGGCGAGTCTGTAAATCTGTTAAAAAATTTCCTGAAAGAATACATGGCCATTGGCCGTAAGCATACCTTTTACTTTTTCGAGTGGACCGAACCTGCGAAATTTCAGTTTCTAGCGGTCACTCCGATTCTTCCTTACACAAGTATCCCATCTCCCCCGCCAGACTTTGTCTGACATAATTCCAGTTGATTTTTTTTCAATTTTAAAGAATGAGAGCCTGTGATATAACACATTGGTTCCTTATTCTGATTCGTCATATCGTATCGCTTATCCAGCCCCCTTTTGTTTCAAACAATGGGTAGTAGTCTGTATGTGATACTTCAAACCCGAACTTTATATAACTATGAAGAATAAAAATTCTACCAATAAAATTAACAATCTTCTTTCCGAAGGATGTAAAAACCTGACAATACCGATATTTTTCATGCTTTTGTTCACATCTCCCGTTTTCGCTCAGAACTCGATTTCCGGAAGAATTATCGGTTTAAACGGCCTTGGAATTGAAGGTGTCAGTATTAGAATTGAAGAGATCAGAAAAGGAACAACCACTAATAATGAAGGTTTTTTCAAACTTGAAAATTTCTCCTCAACGGACGAAACAATTCAGATTTCTTCCGTTGGATATTTTTCTCAGAAAATAAAAGTTAAGGCTTTTACTGCTCAGAAAAATTATTTAACCATTACGTTAAGAGAAGATATCCGAAGCCTGGATGAGGTTGTAATTGAAGAAAAGAAAAACAGCATCCAGGTTGAACGTCTCCCTGACGTCCATGACATTTACTTACCAGCGGGAAAGAAAAATGAAGTGATCCAGTTAGGAGGCGTAAATGCCAACATTTCAGAAAAGACCGGAAGGCAGATTTTCGCAAAAATTCCTGGCGTATTTGTTTATGATATGGATGGAAGCGGAAACCAGATTAATATTTCCACGCGCGGTCTTGATCCGCACCGCTCCTGGGAATACAACATTCGCCAGAACGGTATTATCACAAACTCCGATATGTACGGTTACCCGGCCAGCCATTACAGCCCGGCTATGGAATCCATTGAGCGGATCGAGCTTGTTCGCGGGTCTGCATCCTTGCAGTATGGAGCACAGTTTGGTGGTATGATCAATTATGTGACCAAACAGCCAGACACTACAAAAACTTTCACGTTCGAGACGATTAATACAGGCGGATCATTTGGATTATTCAGCTCATACAACGCGATAAGCGGAAAAGTTGGCAAGTTGACTTACTCGGCTTACTACCAGAAAAGACATTCCGATGGATATAGAAAAAATTCCAAATCCGATGCTCAGTCTCAGTTTGCAAGTCTGACTTATGAGTTCAGCAAGTCTTTCAAGATTAAAGCTGAGCTCGGCCGATCGTCTTACGTTTATCAAATTCCGGGTCCCTTGACTGATGCAATGTTCGAGCAGGATTCGCGCCAGGCTACCAGATCAAGAAACTATTTTAACCCTGATATTTACATTCCTTCTATCATTCTGGATTGGAAAATCAGTCCAACCACGAAACTTCGTCTGACCAGTTCAGGTGTTTATGGAAGCCGGAACAGTGTTATGCTTGATGCGTTTGCAAATGTTGCCGATGCAATTGATCCCGCTACGAATCAGTACAAGCCCCGGCAAGTGGATATTGACAATTTTAAAAGTTTCAATTCCGAGCTGCGCCTGGTTCAACAGTATAAAATTGGCGGTATGAATAGCTTTATTTCCGGTGGCGTTCAGGTGATGAAAAACCATCTTCGTCGCAGGCAACTTGGAAAAGGCACGACAGGCAGCGACTTCGATCTTAGCTTGACGAACCCTGTCTGGGGAAGAGACTTACACATGAAGACGACAAATGTTGCGTTTTTCGTAGAGAATCTGTTATATATAACGCCAAAATTGACAGTGTCGCCAGGATTTCGTGTAGAAAGTGGAACAACAGATATGACCGGAACGATCACATACTATCAGCCTGAGGCTTTGCCAAACAGTATCAAACATAAATTCCCGCTATTTGGAATTAGTTCGCAATACAAGCTGGACGCAGAAAGCAAGATATATGTGGGTTTCTCACAAGCATACAGACCTGTCGTGTTCAAGGATATAATTCCAGGATCAGTTCTGGAACAGGTTGATAAAAATCTTAAAGATGCAAAAGGATATAATCTCGAAGCTGGGATAAATGGAAAAATCGGTCAGGCGCTCTCTTACGACGTCAGCGTTTTCCAAATGTTGTACAAAAACAGAATGGGAACTCTTGCGCTGAATGATGATCAGGGAAAGGCTTATATCCTTCGTACAAATACTGGAAACACAATGACAAAAGGAGTCGAGGTGTATGCTGAATACAAACCGTTCACGATAAACGGGCAGCAAGGGTCTAAAACTGAATTTTCTATTTTTACCTCTACTTCTTATTTCGATGCGCATTATTTGAAAGGACGCTCAATACTGAACAATGAAAACACTGATGTGAAAGGAAATAAATTGGAAGGAGTTCCCACCTGGATCAGTAGAAATGGTTTACAATTCTCTCATAATAAACTATTTGCGACATTACAATATAGTTATGTGAGCGAACTGTATTCGGATGCTATTAATACGGTGGAGCCTTCGGTTAATGGTGCAAGGGGAAAGGTGCCGTCATATGGTATATGGGACTTCAATGGTACATGGCGTATCGCGAAAAGTTATACTTTGAGATTTGGTGTAAACAATTTTCTGGATAAAAAATATTATACAAAACGACCTACCATGTATCCGGGGGCTGGAATATGGACTTCCGATGGACGTAGTTTTGTAGTTTCTTTCGGCATAAAAATCTGACACGAAAGATATTCGAGTCAAAAAGATTTTATCATAGGTTAATAATAATTCAGACAAACGGCTGGTCAGTGACTGGTCGTTTTCTTTTTATAGATGAAGATGCAAAATTACCTTCTGACTTTTACAGGTCAGTTTGATTTATGCTGTAATTCAGAAATATTCAAAACAATAATTTCCCTCAGGAAATGGAAATACTTTATTTGTTGCTATGAGCCGTTATCGCAGAAACAAGATTTCGGTATGCATCGTCATAATGATGGCCACCCGTAATTGTCACAAATGTTAAATCTTCATTTTTTGTTTTCCGCTTGATCTCAGCTTTTTCTTCAGATCCATAAATACACAAAATTTTAACTTTCCTAACTTTGTTGATTTCAGAAACTACATCAAACTTCTTTGTTGTACCACCCAGATTTAACATGTCGGTAACATGTATTTCAAAATCACCAGCGATCGCCGGGGACATCAGGACCATTGATTTTATTTGGTCTTGAAGCGATTTATTTAATCTGTTATAAACAAATGGAAGTACATCGGCGCCAAAGGAATACCCGATTATAATTACCTGATCCTTCTGCCATTTTGCCTGGTAAAGACTAATAATTCCCTCAACGTCAACTGTTGTCGATTCAGGTGTCTTTTCATTCCAGAAATACTTCAAGGCATCCAGGGCAACTACTGAAAATCCACTCTCTGCCAATTCTTTGCAAAATAATTTGTCAAAACGGGTATATCCCCCGTCGCCAGTAATAAAAAATACCATTGGTTTTTCCGAGACAATACGGGAAAGACTAATATGTATGGGCAAATCTTTCAATTTCGCATCCGGTAAAGGATCATCAAAACTCCTGATACTTGCCGAAAGAAATAAAAACAGAGTTGTGATAAGACTTTTCATAAATCGCCCTTCTTCAACTTAACTACTTTGTTGAGCGCAGCAGGAATACGAATCAAAGCATATGCGTCGTCATAGATCAAATATTTACTTTGCCACTCCGGAGAAAACTTATTTTTATAATCACGCAAAGACTTATAATAGCTGAATTGTTTCACATTTTGATAAGCAAACTTTATTGTTCTTTCCGTCATATCTTTTCCTGCTTCGGCGCCTGAAAGCGGTACCATTCCGATGTTCAGGAATTGAAAACCCTGGGCTTGAAAGTAACGGATGATCTCGATCATCATCGCATCCAGAGCCGTCCCGGGAGCGTCTTTTGTTTTCCTGATGAGGTCATAAGTACCTTCACCTTTTGCGTAGTCAGGAATAATGTTAGCAAAGGCAATAATTTTTTCATCGTCGTTTTCCAATGCCAGAATCGTTTGATGCCTCAATTCTTCTTTATCGAAAATCCCCTGAGAAAAAACCATTTCGTCATACCCAGTTGTTTCAATCCATTCATCGCTCACCGCTTTCAATCGTTGCAAAACCCCATCCTTGACCGGATCTTTATAAATTTTGATATAGAAGCCCTTATTTGAAATACTTTTTAAAGCATTACGTAACGATTTTTTATCTCCACCTTCAAGCGAAAATTTTGTCAAATCAATCACCGCCTCCTGACCGATAATAATCGAATTTTTCCCCATTTTTTGAAAAGCCTCTAGTGCCAACTGATCACATCGGTAATACGCGCATTCCAGATCATTTTCACGGCAAAACCGATCGAATTCTTTTACCAACAAAATCATATCCTCCTTGCTGGCACAAACCGGCTTTTCCAAAACGACAGCAAGTCCAACACCCACGCGATAGGCTACAAAACCTTCAATTTCTTTTCCAAAATAAAGAAGCTTGTCATGATATGTTTTAAAATAATCAAGAGACGAGTTGCCGAAGCGGCTTACCAAATCTCTTGCTTTCCGCCAATCCTCTTCTTCAAATTCTGGCTTGAAAATAAAAGGGCGGATAAATGTGTAGATCAAAAACAGAATACTGACACCGCCGAGCAAGTTAATTGAATAAAGAAAATCTCGTCCAAAAATCGTTTTTGCATCCAGATTATTTCCGATCAAAGCAAAATATAAAAGCGTATTTTGTATGGATTTAATCAAAGAAAAATCAACTCCGAAATGCCGCGTATCCAGAAAATAAAATCCGGTTATCCCGTACACCAAAACAACGCCGATGCCGGTAAGGACGGTCCTTAACCCAAAAAGTTGAAAGCGTTTGTTACCTTTTCTGAAATATTGTTTCCGTGTGTAGAGCAAAACCAGCACGACAAAACCAGCAATACAGGATTCTTCATAATCGATGCCTTTTACCATATGTCCTATCAAAGAAATGACGGATAGGAAAAGTGAAAAGTAGTAGGCGGTCCGATAACCTTTTAAAAGAAAAACGGACATAAAAACCAGAACGATACCTGTCAGAAGAACAAAATAATTTGAGACAACAATCAGGCTTAGCGGGAGAAAATCCTGCAATAAATGTATCCGCGACGAAATGGCTGGCGTGAGTACAGAAATTATATTGATTATACCCAACAGAAATATTAGAAGCGCCGGTAGAGTCCGAAGCAGCAAATTATTTCTCTTGAAAAGAAAGGTAAGCATTCCGGCCAACAGCGGAACCCAAAATTCGAACACGCGGTAGATCATCGTTACAGAAATAGCGGCGACGCTATCCATGCCATATTGAACCAGTAGGACACTCAGAGACAACTCGATGGCACCCATTCCACGTAAAAAAGGAGATAGAATTAAAAAGATGGTCGCCACCAGATATCCTAGAAATGCGGCTTCGAAAGGCGCAGATACATTCAAAGCACAAAATGCGACATATAAATGCAAAACACCCGCCAAGTCTATCAAAACTGAAAAAAGTAAACAGTAAAAGACAGCTGTTTTAGAAAAATGCCCATCCGTCATCTGCTCCATTACTACATCCAGATCCGGCTGATATTTCAATAAAAATCTATAAAACCGGCCTCTTGCAGTAAAAGAATGGATACCTGAAAAAAGGAGAATCACTAGTAAAAACAATCCTCCAAACGCATAAATTTCATTGTTGGAAACTGTTTGCTGGAAAAGCAACCAGACGATTGCAGGGATCGCAATGGCGAAAACAGAAACTATCCCGCAGACCGCATAGATGGATGACGCAAGGTGAATTTCAGTTTTAGTAACCCCCTTTCGTTCCGTTTTGGAAGTAAAAAAAGCTAGCGAAGAAATTCCGCCGGCAGGTAGAAAAATACTGATGAAATTTCGCCTTAAAAACAACTCCGTCAGCGTTAGCAGATCTATGTTCTTTCCGAGTGCGCGAAAAGAATATTGGTACATAAGACCCTGTAAAAAAATATAACAGGTTGTGACGAGAAGACCTACAAACAGATAAAAAGGAGAGGCTGTCTGAATTAAATAATATACCTTCCGTACTTCTGCTTCCTCATGGCGAACGAACCAGACAGCCATAACGATACTAACGGCCGCGATCAAACCTCTGGCAATTATCTTTTTATTCTCTGTGAAAAAATTGAAACTGGAACGGAACAATTTCGATGAATTTTCCATGGCAACTGACAAAGAGCTAACAGGAGGAGAAAGCGGAAGTTACTAATAATCGGACAATTATCAGACACAAAAAAAGACAACTGAATTAGTTGTCTTTATCAAGATCAATCGCGGTAATTTTTTCTTTAAATAGCTGACTCCGAAGTAGCATCTCTTTAATCATATCAAGATGCGTATAGGTTATCATGTGACCGGCGTTATAAAGAAAAATATACTGTGCCCGTTTACTTTTTATATGTTTTTTGGCGAAATCGATATTAGATGGATCAGCGATCCAGTCATTTCCCCCCTGAATCACCGTTGTTGGAATTTGCAGGTTTTGCCATACGGGCAACAATTTTTTCAATTCATCCGAGTGACTGTATTTTTCAGCTGTTGCCGTGTTAAAATCTCCTGGCAGGAAAAGCTGCACCAGTGCATTTCTTCCCCATTTTGAGAACCAGTAGAACTTTTCCTTATCGGGATCAATTACAGGCGAAACCATAATTAACTCTTTTACCTTTTCAGGAACCAGCGAAACCATCTTGGCCGCAATCGGTGCACCATAGGATCGTCCCAGGACAATCACTTTTTGATCTGAGTGATTCAGTTCAAAAACCGGCAGCAAGGCTTTGGCCTGTGTAGCGATCGATGTTACATATCTGCGCTTTTTTTTCATTTTTAAAGCTGACTTCCCATAACCAACCCTGTCAACAGATACGATATGAAAATGCTTTTGAAGATCCTCATCATCCATGAGATTCATATAACCCCATAGTGAGCCGGGGGCGCCGTGAATCAGCAAAAGCATCGGTAATGTATCCGCGCCGACGCTTGCCACACATAAGGAAAGTGTATCATTTTTTATGATCTGAATTTCGGGCTTGATATCTTTTGACGCATAATGTTTCCTGACCTGTTTTTCAGAAATCAGATAACGGGAAAAACAAGATGTAAGAAGAACCGACAGAATTAAGATAATAACGTTGGATCGGAAAAATTTAACACTAACCATAAGCTTCCGTAATATTCCAAAGAATTTATAACTTCACGCAACTATTTATATATACGATAGAAATTAGACAAAAAACATGTGCGAGCAAAAATTTCAAAAGAATTAATCAAAATATAATTTTTTCTCTACATTTTTTGTTTCAGCTATATTGTACAAAAACAATGCCGTCCGTTCTGAAAAAAGCAATACCTATAAAATAAGGAGTAATGACAGACCACCAGCAAGAGTTATTTTTTCAAAGATTAAATGAGCAAAATGTAAATTTTCAATACAAACTACCATCAAGACACGACGCGGGAATTTTCATTCAAAAGCTGATTAACTTTCTATTTCCGATCAGCCAGGATTGCCAGCAGAATGAACGGAAAAAAGATATGCAAGGTGCATTTCTTGAACTTCGTAAGCGACTTGATTGTATGCTCACTCCGCTTGTGCCTCAGTTGGAGCATAACAAGGAGGAGATTATGGATTCCGTTTTTACGGCAATACCAGAAATTTATGAAATGCTTTTGAAAGACGCCAGGTCAATTACAGAGAACGATCCAGCTTCCGTAAGTATGGAAGAAGTGATTGCGCTTTATCCCGGTTTTTTTGCAATAGCTACGTACCGTTTTGCTCACAGCTTTGCTATGTGCGGAATTCCTCTATTGCCAAGAATGCTGACAGAATATGCCCATAGCCAAACCGGTATTGATATTCATCCAAACGCAGTGATTGGCCATTCCTTTTTTATTGATCACGGCACAGGGATCGTTATTGGTGAAACGACTCAAATCGGCAACAATGTCAAACTATACCAGGGAGTAACTTTGGGTGCTACACATGTATCCAAGTCACTTGCTTCAAAGAAAAGGCACCCAACCATTGAGGATAATGTGGTTGTATATGCGAATGCGACCATTTTAGGCGGCGACACCGTGATTGGCAACGATTCGGTCATCGGTGGAAATGCATGGCTGGTGCGCAGCGTACCTCCTTATTCAATGGTTTATCACCAAAGCAAGTTGGAAGTACGCCAGCAGGCAGCTTCTGCTACATAATACTTTTTATAATTCTCCTGACTCCCTCCATGTATATCGGTTCCGCCTGCGCGAAAGCGTAAGATGGCTGTGTTGTCATGGTGATGGATATAAAACCGTAAGTCAGGCACCACCACTCGTAATAGGTTTTAGTTACAGCTTCACCGGATTTAGGACGCAGTACTGCAATCATCTCCCAAACAGGATTATCACGGATGCTCATTGCCTGAGAGTATACGCGTTTAGAATCGCAATAAGCTCCTTCAAGGTTAAACATTACCTGGTAAATCTCCGGATTTTGCACCGCAAAGGCCCAGATCGAACGGGCGACTTCGGTAAGCTGTTTTTCCGGATTTCTGAAATGACTTTTAATTTTTATAAATTCTGCCTGAAGAAAATCAAAACCTTCTACTCGGATCGCTTCCAGCAGTTTGTCCTTGCTATCAAAATATTCATACAAAATTGGCGGGCTATACTCAATAACCTCAGCGATTTTACGAATCGAAACGGCGGTCCACCCATCTTCCCGGGCTATTTCTTTGGCTGTCTTAACGATGTCGGAACGAACCTGTGTTCTCAGTCGTTCTCTTCGCTCTACTATTCCCATATTTCGTATTCCTGTTTATTTATTGAGATACAGTTGTATACTTTCAAATATAGTCATATACTTCTTACATCTCAAGAGTATTTAAGCCTGACAAGAAGTAAAACACTGGTAAATTAGGAAGGGAATATGTTAAAATTGTGGGCTCACCAATTCAGAAACGCCATGTTGGATATACGTTTTTTTCTAAATTTTTTTCTACAAACCTGAAAAAAATTATTCTGCCTTCCGTACTATACCGTTTCGTTCAAGTCGCTCGGCCAGACGATAGTTGGCTTCCTGCGCCCGAACTTTGGGTGTTGCGGGATCATATGGAATTCTCAGATTATTTTGATACAGATCAAGACGTACCGCTTTCTGGTTATCGTTTACATAATTTTTCAAAACCTGACGCATCTGCCCTTTCAGTACCTCATCAAGAATGGGGAAACATACATCAATCCGACGATGAAGGTTACGATATGTCCAATCGCAGGACGAAAGATAGATTTCATCATTTCCACGGTTACCAAAGTGAAATATCCTGGTGTTTTCCATGTATCGATCTACATGACGGCTCACGGTAATATTATCGCTGATTGAAGGAAGGCCCGGAATCAAACCGCAACTTTCACTGATGATCACATGAACCAGTACTCCTGCTTTGCTGGCCTGATACAATTTGTCAATTAAAGTGTGATCCTGAATCTGGTTTAACTTAATCGTGATAAATGCTTTAAGCCCAGCGTTCGAATTCTTGATTTCCCGGTCAATCAGTTCAACGAGTTTTTTCTGAATTGTAAACTGCGTGACTTGTAAAAAGTTAAAAGGAAGATATTTATATTTTTTGGGCTCGTCCTGCGTATACAGATAACCAAACAATAATTCCAGTTCGTTGGTAAGTTCGCGGTGGCTGGTCAGCAAGGCGTGGTCTACGAACTCACGGCTGGTTAATCGGTAAAATCCGCCTGTACCAAGGTACGCATACCGCTCCCACCCTTTTTGAACACGGCGTTTTATAAGCGCCATTTTCGCGTGAACTTTCAGGCCCGGAACGCTGAAAATAATCTTAACCCCGGCATCCCGCATTTTCCGGGACCATTGCATATTTTCCTGTACATCAAGCTTCGCGTTAAGCTCAACATAGGTCACTACACGTTTCCCATTTCTTGACGCACTAATCAATGAATTGAGAATAAATGAATTAGCACTGATCTTATAAAGTGATACATGAATTTCCTTTACGTAGGGATCAATGGCAGCTTCGTTAAAAAGCCGAACTATCGGATCATACGAATGATAAGGCAAATGCAGAAGCTGATCGGCCCGCTGTATTGATTCAAAAACGGATTCTCTTTCTTCAAAATCTATATTCTGAATGGGGCGCTGGTAAGGATAATCAAGTTTTTTTGAAAATGACGGGAAACTCAAAAAATCCTGCATGTAGATATACTGCCCGCGTTCATGAAATTCGTTCATTAAGATCCCAGCTCTGTGGGACAAATATTCCTTAATATACAGTGGCATACCAGATTCGCAAAAGAATTGCAACGGCTGCACAAAATTACGTTTTTCCAGTTGTTTCAAGATCCGTTGAGCGGTAACTATCGGATATTCATCTTCAATGGTCAGCTCGGTATCCTTTTCTGCACGCAGCGCATACGAGTCAATGACTTCATAACCCGGAAATAACACAGGAAGATTTTCACGAATAATATCTTCAACAAAGGACACCTGCTTCCTTCCGTCCAGTTCAGGCAGTTCGATAAAACGTCCGAAAGGCTCGGTTGGAATATTGACGATGGCATACCAGTCATCGTCCGGATCTTCCCTTCTCACCAGCTGGATCACCAGATAGAGCTCCTTGGATTCAAAAAAAGAAACTTTTGAGTTTCTTCTGCCGTCAAGGAATACAGGCTGTAAATAACGGAAAAGCTTATCAATGAAAAATTTTCTGAGAAACGGTAAATGTTCCGGTGCAAACGTTTCTTTATAATATAAATGAATTCCCTGTTCGTTTAAAGCAGGCAAAATCCGGTTCGCCAATATTTCATTAAATTCTCTAAGCTGGTTATCGACGGTCTCGTAAACGTGTTCCAGAAGTGATTCGGGATACACATTTAATTTCGAGCGGATGTCTTTACTTACCTCTCCCATCGCCAGAAGATTCGGTATACGCACCCGAAAAAATTCCTCAATCTGATACGAATACTGTCCCATAAATTTCAGTCTCTCGCGCACTGGAACCGTTTCGTCGTTCGCTTCAATGAGTAACCTGAAATTATTGGAAAGCCAGCTTAAATTAGTATCAAAATAGGGGTAAGAAACGTCAATCATGCAACAATTCGAATTTTTTCTACAATATAATAAATGATTAAGTGATACAAAGAGAGAATGACAGAATGTTGGAATTTTCCATCATTCTGTCATTCATAATAAGATCACTAAACCATTTTATTTTCCCCACTGATCTGGTTGAACGCGCCATTCGCTCAAACTTTCAACCTGTTCCGGAGTAACATATTTGTGCTCAACAGCAGTACTTATCAATGCATCATAATGGCTAAGCACACTTAATTTAACATCTTTTTCTTCAAAATTATTTTCGGCTACCTTGAAGCCATAGGTGAAAATAGCAACCATACCAGCCACTTCAATCCCCGCATTCCGAAGAGCGTCAACGACCTTTAATGAACTTCCACCTGTAGAAATCAGGTCTTCTACGATAATTACAGACTGCCCTTTTTCAAGTCTTCCTTCAATTTGGTTGCCCATTCCGTGTTTTTTTGGTTCAGGTCTTACGTAGGCAAAAGGCAGTTCAAGTACGTCGGCTACCAATGCTCCCTGAGCGATTCCACCTGTTGCAACACCTACAACCGCATCAACGTCGGGGTAGTCAGTTTTGATCAGATCAGCTAATGCCTTTTTAATAAAAGTACGGGTGTCTGGAAAAGACAAAGCTACACGATTATCACAATATATAGGTGATAACCAGCCTGAGCTCCATTGAAATGGTTTGTCCGGGCTCAATTTTATCGCTTTTGCTTCTAGAAGTAATTCTGCAACTCTGCTTGCTATTAGGGTTTCCTCTGCCATTTTATTCGTCGGTATCTTCTTTCTTGTTATTAGTAATCAGTAATTTATCAATTCTGCTTTTATCCATGTCAATCACTTCAAAATCGAAATGTTTCCACTTAAATTTTTCACCCGTTTTAGGAATATTTTCAAGTACGTGTAACACAAAACCACCCAGCGTATTAAAGCCAATAAACTCTTTACGTTCGGATTCCTGCATATTCAAATCGAAATACTGGACAAAATCATCAAAAGGAAGTTGCGCATCGATTAGGTAAGTCCCGTCATCTCTTTTCACGATCTCTGACTCTTCCTCGTCCTCTTCCGAAATATTTCCAACCAGCGCATCCATGATGTCATGCATCGTCACAACGCCAAGCAGTCCGCCATATTCATCCACGATAATTCCAAAGTAAACCTTTTGCTCCTTGAATTTTTCGAGTGCCTGATATGCGCGGTTGCTTTCAGGGAGGTACACAGGCTCACGCAAAATATCTGTTAAATCCGCAAGTTTTACTTCAAGATCAGTCGCCAGAAGATCTTTTATATAAATTAATCCTACAACATCGTCGACTGTGTCACGGCAAACCGGATAAATCGAATGTCTGGATTCAAGTACTTTCGCTTTGTTCTCCTCCACGGTATCTTCCACATCCAGCCACACAATTTCCTGACGGTTCGTCATGAGCGAAGTAATTTTCCGGTCGCCAAGCTGAAAAACATTATGAACAATTTCCTGTTCAATTTCTTCAAAAACACCGCCGGTTGTACCTTCCTGGATCAAGCTTTTGATTTCTTCTTCTGTAACCGAATTCTCGCTTTGTTTGATGCTCAGCAGCCGTATTATCAAATCACTTGAAAAACTTAACAATGAAATGAAGGGTGCAGTAACCACTGAGATCAGGTTCATCGGCCTGGCCATGAATTTGGAAATAGCTTCCGGATTGGCCATTCCAATACGCTTGGGCACTAATTCGCCGAGCACAAGTGAAAGATAAGTGATCGCGACCAGCACCGTTCCTACCGCCAGCGTATGCGCGTAAGGTGCCAGCAGAGGAATGCCGGCTATTATTTTTTCAAAGTCGGCAGTGATGTTGTCACCACTATACATACCGGTAAGAAGGCCGATTAGAGTGATACCGATCTGAACAGTGGAAAGAAATCTATTGGGAGAATTTGCAAGATGAAGAGCAGCCTTTGCACTCGAATCGCCGTTACGCGCCGCTGCTTCGAGCCGGGATTTTCTTGATGATACCAGTGCAATCTCAGACATGGAGAAGATACCATTGAGAAGCACTAAAAGTAATATGATAAGGAGTTCCAAGAAATTATTATTTATTATTACTGCAAATTTATCAATAATAATCACTGTCTAAACTAAACTCTTTACTTAATTTTGCTCATCGACATCCGTACCAACAACAAATGATTATTTTTTTCGACGACCGTCCCTTCCGAATTGTACGGACAAATCAATTAACTGCGGCTGAAACATCTGATTTTGATCTTATTGTTGATCTAAGATTAGAGAAGCTTCAGAAGAGTATGCTCACGGGCCATGTACTTTTTCTGAATGCAAATTCAACCACGGCTATTCAGGCAATTGGCTTGCTTGAGAAAGAAATTCCTAAACAGATGCTTTCGATTACGATGGCAACCCGCGAAAAAGCGGATGTGGAAGAGAAAGTAAAAGGTTTGTATAAAGTCATCAAAGCAGCAGGAGGAGTTGTTGTGAAAGGCGAAAAATGGCTTTTTATGTACCGCCGCAAAAAGTGGGATTTGCCGAAAGGTAAACTTGACAAAGGAGAAAACTCCAAAACGGCTGCTATCCGTGAAATTGAAGAGGAAACGGGCGTAAAAGCACTGGTTCGCGACAAGATCTGCACGACGTGGCATACCTATACGATGAATAACAACCGTATTCTGAAACGTACAAAATGGTATTTGTTCGATTGTCTGGATGATTCAAAGATGAGTCCGCAGGAAGAAGAGCAAATCGAAAAGCTGGAGTGGTATACGCCAACCGAGGCCAAATCAATTTTGATCAATTCGTTCAGTTCGATTCGTTATGTAATTGACAGTCTGAAGAAAATTCAGAATTTGAAAGAGCAATAAAAGAGTTCGTGATGTATAAAATAATTATGCATCACGAAATTCATTTTTCACCAAGATCTATTTCCATGTTCAAGGGTACCAAATTATACAGCATTTTCGCTAACAAATGTCCCAAATGCCAGACAGGCAGCTTCTTCAAGACGAATAATCCCTACAATTTTAAAAAATTTGACAAGCTGAATGACAAGTGCGAATACTGTAAAGAGTCTTTTACAAGAGAACCCGGTTTCTACATCGGCTCCATGTATGTAAGCTACGCATTATCTGTGGCCTTAATGGTCGTATTTTTTGTCGGCTTCGTACTGATACTGGATCTGGACATGTATTACGTTTTGACCGGGCTTGTGGTCTCTTATGTAATCCTGATACCCGTTATGTTCCGGCTTGCACGGTTAATATGGATCAATATTTTCGTCAAATATGATCCTGAAAAACGAAGGTTAGCCAAGCAGGAAAAGGAAGTAAGGGCCGGAATTTAAATAGAAAAAACACTAGCTTATTCATATAAGCTAGTGACAATATGTTACAATCCTGAACTTTTGAGTTCTCTCAGTTTATTTAACTCTGAAAGAGAATAAGGCAAAAAATCATCAACGCCCTGGCCATAACGATGCAGGTCTCGAATAATACTGGAACTTATCGGTGCCAGATTTGGAGAAGTGATCAAAAATACCGTTTCTATTTCTTCATAAACAAAGCGGTTCACCTGCGCAATGCCGTTCTCATATTCGAAGTCGGTTGTATTTCTCAATCCTCTCAATAAGAACTTTGCGCCAATTTCTCTCGCAATTCTGGCTGTAAGGTCATTATAAGTGATCACACGGACATTTTCCTCTTTTTCAAAAGTCTTTTCAATCAATTCCTTCATTACATCCAAGGGAAAGTAACGCTGTTTACTCGAATTGTTTCCAATGCCGACGACTACCTCGTCAAAAAGTCTTAATCCACGTAAAATTATATCTTCATGCCCTTTGGTAAAAGGATCAAAAGAACCTGGAAATAACGCTATTCGTTTCATAATTAAAAAAAACAGGAGAGCCACTGAATCTGGTGGTAATTATACTTAAATAATTAGAATGAAGCATCGAAATACTCCATTCTAATCATATTTTAAGTATTCGAATAATTGAAAAATAATCAGGATGATACCAGATAAGTATTGAAGAGGCCGAAATAACGGTGGCCGGGAATATCGCCGCAGTGTGTACTATACCGCAGTGTTGTCGGGCCGTTTCCTATCTCAATATTCGGAAAAAACTTATTCAGTTCCTCGAAAGATTCCGAAGTGGGACTAACTTCTCCATAACAAAGGACTTTCATTTCCTCAGGGAGATAATTTAATTCGTTTAGCGCGAAAAGAACGATGTAAGCAAGTTCTTGAGGCTGGGAATATTTATACCTGTTGCATAAAATGAGCTGCTGGCTTTCGGTGACTATTAAAGTAAAATATCCCTTTTCAAGATAAATCGAAACCAGTTTCAGCTCCTGATGTTCGGCATGACTCACCAGCGCACCAATAATCAGCGGACTCGTTAAATGATAAAATGCTATATCAGAAGATTCGAAATGCGTTACCATCCAGTCATACCAGACTCTTGGAATACTGAAAACATTATTAGCATGAACCAGCGGAATCTCATGATACAAAACCCGTTCTTCCTTATCCACCTGATGTCCTAATGCAAATTCGAGATAACTTGGAGCTGAATCTTTTTCAAAAATTAAGGTTGGTATTAAACTGAAAGCATGTGAATTGATTGCTACTCTGACATTTTTCCAATGATTCGACGACCAGAGCAAATGTCCTGTAAAAATCTTTTTCAGTCTTTCAAAAACCGCATCCTGACTCAATACGACATCAAAATTATAATCTTCAAGCCAGATACATTCCATCTTTTCATCCCGGACGATACAAAAACGTATGCGTCGCTCATCCACTTCAATGCATAACGTACAAAACGGAATTGCATCTGCATCAAATGAATTATCGCCCACTAAAAGCGTGGGAATTACTTCAATTGCCTGGTTTTCAATTTGTGCCACAATTTGATTTTAAGTGATCCTTGTTAAACTATATGCCTGCTTAAGTCTGATTCGTAAAATATCCCCGCAGAGCGAGCAAATCTTCCAGCGTCTCACATTTTTGGAATATGCCATGCCTGTGTGAGTCAGGTAATACCTTGATCTCATTCATAGACATGAAACGGACCTCCTGGAGAATCTGGGTTTCCTCTGTAAATTCCGGGTCAAAACCTTTAGCAAGTACCCCTGAAACGACTTCTACGTAAAAAAAAATTTCAACGGCATGCAAAGGTGGTAGAATTAATTCATTTACAAAAAGCATTTCGCCAACTTCAACTACCAAACCGGTTTCTTCCAAAAACTCGCGGGCTAAAGCTGCCGGTGCACTTTCTCCAAACTCCATACCTCCGCCTGGCGGGCTCCAGAAAATATTTTCGGAGCCAACAGAACTGTGCCGGACCATTAAGATACGATTATCGACAATACGAATTCCACAAACGCGAACGCGCAGTTTGTTTCCGTACAAATTATTCAATTCTTGTTTTCCCGCTTCCAATTCAGAATATTTTTGGAGGGGCAAAGATAATGAACCTGTCAAAATTGACAAGTTTATAAAATATTACCCATAACAAAACCTACCCTGACCGTTGGTAAGGGATGATTTTTATTAAATTCCCTTAAATCAAGCGTATGGCGTACCTGAGATGTAGCCTTCAAGGGATTTGATATGAGCTTTTTGTTCTCGGATAATAGCTGAAACGATATCATTAATCGATATAATTCCAACCAGTTCGCCTTTTCTGTTAACAGGCAAATGGCGGATATGCTTATCAGACATAATCTGCATACAATCTTCAATTTTCTGATCCGTTTCAACCGTGATCACTTTGTCGGTCATTACGTCTCCGATCAGCGTATCACGAGATGCACGGCCCATCAAAATTACTTTTCGCGCATAATCACGCTCGGAAAATATACCGATCAGTTCCCCATCTTCAAGAACCAGGACAGCACCGATATTTTTTTCTGCCATGAGCTCCAATGCCTGGAAAACTGTTGTCTCTTTTGTGATCGAGAAAATAGCATCGATGGACTTGCTGGCGAGCACTTGATATACTTGCATAGACGTTCAGGTTATGATGAAAAGATGAACTCGAAAACTAATATAGTTATTTACTAAGGAAAAGTCCAATAAATTCAAAGTATATTTTTGTTACTGAGCGTCGACTTTGATATTCCCTTTTCATCGTGTAGTTTCGCAAGCATGGAAGACAATCAGATATTACCGTCCCAGAGACTTGTTAAAAAATTTCCTTTCAGGCCTACCAAAGGGCAGCTTCGTTTCTTTGCGCAGACGGATGATTTTTTAATTGAAGAAAGTGGCCTCGAACGTTATCGTGATTGTTTTTTATTGAAAGGATACGCAGGAACCGGGAAAACAACAATTGTCAGCACGCTGATTCAGGTACTGAAAAATTACGGCTTCAAATCTGTGCTCCTTGCCCCCACCGGGCGAGCCGCAAAGGTAATGTCCAATTACTCCGAGAAGATTGCGCTGACGATCCATAAAAAAATATACAAACAAACCTCTGATTCTTTTTCCGGAAGTCTGACATTCCAGCGGCAGAAGAATTACCACGACAACACGCTTTTCATCATTGATGAGGCTTCGATGATCAGCGATGAAGCCGATTATGGAAACCGCAGTCTTTTGGCCGATCTGATTGAGTTCGTTTTTGAAAATCCAGGCAATAAACTGATGCTGATCGGCGATATGGCTCAGCTGCCGCCGGTCGGAAAGGCTCTCAGTCCCGCATTGGATAAGGCCTATCTGGAAAAAAACTTTTACATGTCTGTGTTTGAAGAAGAGCTGACCGAGGTGATGCGCCAGGACGAACAATCAGGTATTCTTTACAATGCAACAGAGCTTCGGGATCAGTTAAAAAATGAAAAGCCGGATATTCATATTACAACCAAATCATATCGGGACACATTCCGGATGACGGGTGAAAAACTGGAAGAAGGGCTGCGTTACGCTTTCGATAAACATGGTCAGGAAAACACCATAATTCTAACGCGTTCCAATAAATCGGCTGTTCAATATAATGAATACATTCGGCGTCAGATAAATTTCTCGGAAGAAGAACTTGACGCTGGCGACCGGCTAATGGTTGTGCGTAATAATTATTCGGTACTCGATGAAGATTCGCCGGCAGGGTTTATTGCAAATGGCGATTTTGTTGAGCTTCTAAAAATCAAGAAAACACAGGAAATTCACGGATTCCGATTTGCCGATGTTGTTTTGCGACTTACGGATTACGACAAACAACCTGAGTTTGATGCTAAGATTATGCTTGACACGCTTCATTCGGCTTCTCCTGCCCTGTCGTCAGAAGACAATCGGAAACTTTATGAGAGTGTACTGGAAGATTACTTCGATATAAAATCCAAGAAAGAACGTTCGGAAGCCCTAAGAAAAGATCCTTATCTGAATGCTTTGCAGGTTAAGTTTGCATATGCCCTTACCTGTCATAAAGCACAAGGCGGTCAGTGGAGCGCAGTTTTTATTGATCAGGGATATCTGCCTGAAGAACAGATAAACAGTGAATTTATCCGTTGGTTGTACACAGCGATCACGCGTGCGACGGATGAGGTTTTCTTAATGAACTTCCACTCCTATTTCTTTAAAAGCTAGCAAAAATCAATCTATTGCGGCGGCTCTTTTTAAACGGTCATTTATGGCTTTTCCAAGATCTTTATCCGGCACAAATTCAGCGAAAATCTGGTCTATTGGCTGCGCGTCCAGTTCTCTGAGGTAGGCGAACAGATTGTGTGCAGCTTCTTTCAGATTCCCGGAAGGACTTAGCAAACGTTGATATTTTTTATCGAAGTCTTCAATAAACCGGTCATACAGAAGGTATGCCGACAGTCCGTTTTCCGGTTTAGGCATAGCATTTCGTTCGCTTAAAAAGAATGGTTTTCTCGGTGCATAATGACTTTTCAACATACCCGGAGCCTTGGGGTTTGACGAAGAATGAGACATTAAGGCCACCTCGCCGATCACATTTTCTATATCTTCAATCGCCAGACCACCCAATCTGTACACCGTTGGAATTTGATTTACAAAACCGATAATGGTCGATTCAATCCCAATACCGCATTCTCCACCGTCAAGAATATACGGAATTTTTTCGCCAAGTTGCTGATTTACATGCTGCGCTGTGGTCGGACTGATATAGCCGAAAGGATTCGCGCTGGGTGCTGCCAATGGAAAATCCAGCGTCGCAAGTAATTGAAGCGTAAGCGGATGACTGGGAATTCTCACTGCCACAGTATCGAGGCCGGAAGTCACAAGATCCGGAATAATATCCTTTTTTGGAAGTAATAAGGTTAAAGGTCCCGGCCAGAATTTTTCAGCTAGCAAATAAGCCTGTTCCGGAATTTCCGTAACATATTCGCTAAGCTTTTCCAGAGAATCCGTATGTACAATCAGGGGATCAAATGAAGGTCGGTTTTTTGTCTCGAAAATGGACAAAACGGCTTTTCGATCCAAAGCATTTCCAGCCAGCCCGTATACCGTTTCCGTAGGAATTGCAACTAATTGTTTTTTCCGGAGAAACTCCTTCGCCAGATTTAAGTCCTTACCAATGATAGCCAAAATCTAATTCTCTTAATTCAGACTGTAAAGGTACGGAAAACGTTTTTAATCCGCATTTGAGAGGTAATTTTTATACAAAATCCAGTATTCAAAACATCACTGGTAAGTGATGTACCAGATGTTTTGCTAAATCGTTTTTTCTCAATTTGACAAAGAGCGGCCTCGGACAGAACCCCATCTCATTTAGATTCTTTTTAAATTAGTTTTAAAAGCTTTGAGATCGATAACTGTTATGCTTTACATGTTTATATTTATTGAATAAATAGTATTTTCTAAATCAATCCTTTACTATGTTCCAAATTAAAGAACAACCTGCTGTTTTTGATGTCTGCATTATTGGATCAGGAGCAGGAGGCGGGATGGCTGCTTATCAGCTTGCAAAAGCGGGTGCAAAAGTAGCCCTTCTTGAAGCTGGTGGATATTTTGATCCGGCTGATCCTAAATACATTACCCAACTAAAATGGCCTTGGGAATCTCCTCGTCGCGGAGCAAGCACAACCCGCCCTTTTGGAGATTTTGATGCTGCCTGGGGAGGCTGGGAGCTTGAAGGAGAACCATATACACATAAAAATGGTACAAAATTTGACTGGTTCCGCTCCCGAATGTTGGGAGGACGTACCAATCACTGGGGAAGAATTTCTTTACGCTTTGGACCAAATGACTTCAAAAGACATAGTATAGACGGACTAGGCGACGACTGGCCGATTGGTTATGACGACGTAAAACCGTATTATGACCAGGTGGACAAACTGATCGGGGTTTTTGGAACTGTTGAAAATATCCATAACGAGCCGGACGGGATTTTCCTACCTCCTCCTCCGCCACGTTTGCATGAGCATTTTTTAAAGAAAGCAGGGAAAGCAGCAAATATTCCGGTTATTCCTTCACGTCTTTCTATCCTGACAAAACCGATTAATGACCAGCGCGGCGTTTGCTTTTATTGCAGCCAGTGTGGACGCTCTTGCCAGGCTTATGCGGATTTTTCCTCATCTTCGGTTCTGGTTATTCCGGCAGTAAAAACAGGTAATGTTACGTTGATTAATAATGCAATGGCGCGCGAGATTTTGACAGATCCAAACTCAGGACTGGCAACGGGCGTTTCCTATGTAGACCGCGAAAAACTTACCGAACATACGATTAAAGCCAAAGTTGTTGTTTTGGCAGCAAGTGCTGGAGAATCTGCACGTCTGCTTTTGAACTCAAAATCAAGCCGGCATGAAGGTGGTCTTGCCAATTCAAGTGGTGTTGTCGGTAAATATCTTCACGATTCAACCGGTGCTTCAAGAAGTGCTTTCCTTCCACATCTGATGGATCGGAAGCGTTACAATGAAGATGGTGTTGGGGGGATGCACGTATACACGCCTTGGTGGCTTGACAATAAAAAACTCGATTTCCCCCGTGGTTATCACATCGAATATGGCGGAGGTATGGGTATGCCAAGCTACGGTTTCGGTTCCGGAATTGAGGGATTGAACGGCAAGTATCCGACTGCAAATGGAACAACCAAACAGGCAGGTGGTTATGGTGCTTCGCTTAAAGAGGATTACCGCCGTTTCTATGGCGCGTATGTGGGGATGGCAGGACGTGGAGAAGCCGTACCTAACGTAAATAATTACTGCGAAATCGACCCGAATGTGGTTGACAAATATGGTATTCCCGTTTTGCGATTTAATTACAACTGGACTGATTACGAGATCAAGCAGGCAAAACACATGCATGACACATTTGAGGAAATGATCCATGCGTTAGGTGGAGTTGCATTGGGAACGAAGCCAGGAGCTGACACCAATTATGGTATTGCTGCGCCGGGACGTATTATCCATGAAGTGGGAACTGTTCGTATGGGTGACGATAAAAAATCTTCTGCTCTGAACAAATTCTCGCAAGCACATGATGCCAAAAATGTATACGTCGTTGATGGTGGATCTTTCGTTTCCCAGGCGGATAAAAACCCGACGTGGACGATCCTTGCATTATCGTGGAGAGCCTCTGACCACATTATTGAACAGATCAAACAAAAGAATTTATAATAATCACCTCGTAGTGATTTAAATTATAGAAAAATGAAACGCAGAGAATCATTAAAAGCATTAACACTTAGCTCCCTGGGATTCGCGGCGATGAATCCTCAGGAGGCCTTGGCGGAAGCGCGGGAAATTGAAAGTCAATTACCGCCGGAAACACCTCTGAAAATTCCCGGAGGCCGTCAGAAAGAAGAAGCGATTCGTGACGCACAGTTGATGAAGGAGAAATTCTTCACGGTTTCTGAACTTGCGACGATCAAAGTTCTGGCAGACATAATCATTCCTGCTGATTCAAAATCAGGAAGCGCATCGGACGCTGGTGTACCAGCCTTTATCGAATTTATTGTAAAAGATATGCCTCAGCATCAGATCCCGATGCGTGGCGGTTTGAAGTGGCTGGACAGAGAATCCAGTAAACGTTTCCAAAAAACTTTTACACTTCTTACACCGGCTCAAAGAATCCAGATTGTCGATGACATCGCATATCCGGAAAATGCAAAACCGGTTTTCAGCCAGGGCGTTGCCTTTTTTAACCTGATGAGAAATTTGACTGCGTCAGGTTTTTACACGACGCGTATCGGAATTGATGATATTGGTTACGTTGGAAATACACCCAATATGTGGGCGGGTCCGCCAGAAGAAGTTTTGAAACAATACGGTTTTACAAAGGAGTAATTTGTAAACGTTATATATAAAAACAGCGGCCATCAAAAATTTGATGGCCGCTGTTTTTATATATAATCAATATTAATACAAAGCGTTACGCTGAGCCTTAACAGTTTCATCTTTAAGGAAATCGTCATAAGACATCAGCTTATCTAAAATTCCCTTAGGTCCTATTTCAATGATACGGTTCGCAATTGTATGTACGAACTGGTGATCATGAGAGTAAAACAATAGGCAGCCTGAAAAATCAATCAGACCATTATTCAACGCTGTAATTGATTCAAGATCAAGGTGGTTGGTTGGGTCATCCATGATCAACGCATTCGATCCGGAAAGCATTGTGCGGGATAACATACAACGAACTTTCTCACCTCCCGAAAGAACTTTGGCTTTTTTAAGTGACTCCTCGCCCGAGAAAAGCATACGACCCAGGAAACCGCGAATAAAGCTTTCATCCTTTTCCTCAGAATATTGACGAAGCCAGTCTACCAAGTTTAAATCAACATCAAAAAACGAAGTCGGATCTTTCGTAAAGTAAGATTTTGTGATCGTAACCCCCCAGTTGAAAGTTCCCTTATCCGCTTTTTGTTCGCCATTTAAAATATCGAAAAATGCGCTGATTGCTAACGTATTACGGCTTACAAAAGCGATTTTATCACCTTTGTTTACACTGAAACTCATATTATTAAACAACTTCAGACCATCTTCGGTAGTTTTAGATAATCCGTCTACCGTCAAAATCTGATCGCCCACTTCACGTTCTGATTTAAATGCGATGTAAGGATATTTACGTGATGAAGGTTTGATGTCATCAATCGTAAGTTTTTCTAATAATTTCTGGCGTGAGGTCGCTTGCTTGGATTTCGAAGCATTGGCGCTGAAACGACGAATAAAATCTTCAAGTTCCTTACGCTTCTCCTCAGATTTCTTATTCTGATCCTGGCGCTGCTTCATAGCAAGCTGGCTTGATTCGTACCAGAAAGAATAGTTACCGGAGAACATTTGTACTTTACTGAAATCGATATCAACGATATGCGTACAAACTTCATCCAGGAAGTGTCTGTCGTGAGATACAACGATTACCGTATTTTTAAAATCCGCGAGGAAATTTTCAAGCCACAATACCATTTCAACGTCAAGGTTGTTGGTAGGTTCATCCAGAAGAAGAACATCCGGATTACCAAAAAGTGCCTGTGCAAGAAGAACACGAACTTTGATATTTGTATTCAAATCGCCCATAAGCGTTCCGTGCATATCCTCGCCTATGCCCAGACCGCTTAATAATTGTGCAGCCTCGGTTTCAGCTTCCCAACCATTCAAATCAGCAAATTCGGCTTCGAGATCAGCTGCTTTTTCACCGTCAGCGTCTGTGAAATCTTCTTTTTCATAGATCGCTTCACGTTCCTTCATGATTTTGTACAGACGTTCGTGTCCCAAAATCACCGTATCCATAGCTGTATATGCGTCGAACTCAAACTGATCCTGTTTCAGGAAAGTCATCCGTTCTCCGGGATTCATGCTTACCAAACCAGTCTGAGGTTCAATTTCGCCTGAAAGAATTTTTAAAAATGTCGATTTACCTGCTCCATTCGCCCCTATTATACCATAACAGTTTCCAGGTACAAACTTTATATTTACTTCATCAAACAACACCCTTTTGCCGTACCGCAAGGATACGTTCTGAACCGTAATCATCTTAAAATTGATTTTTTATGAATGAAAGTGCAAAATTACGAAAAATAGAGGGATAATCTATGACTGAACTAACGATATCGTGAGTTTCTATAAACTTCCCAAACAAAAGAGGCCGATTGAATACCGGCCTCTTCGTTGATATTATTTGCTACCAGATCAGGGGATCACACGCAATGTATGTGCTCCTTTTCCAACACTAACTTTGGCTCCTTGTTTTTTCAAAGCCGGTGTGTCTCCTTTTGTAACTGTCCAGAACTCAACGCCGCCTGTTCCGTTGCCATAATCAAGATATTCGTAGACGGAAACGGCAAGATTTGATCCGTCCTTATCAAAGACAACGCTCTGAGGATAAATACCTTCAAACGGATAATCCGAAACTTTAGTTAAAGCGCCATCTGCGGCAAGTTTGAATAAGCTCAACGACGCACCTGTCGCCGCTCCTGCTTCCGACCATGGGCTGCCACTTTTCGCAGCGTTCACCGTCACAAGTGAAGTTCCGTCCGGACTAATTGCAAAGGAACCAGTATTCACACCAATGGCAGTTTTGCTTGCGATCTTATGTTCCACAGCTCCATCCATTGAAAAGTCTACCACAAATAATTCACCTTCTCCCGCACCTTTTCCCGCTGCTCCTTTTGAGTCAACGACGAAATAATGTTTTCCATCCGGCGAAAATTTCCCGAAACCCGGTTCCGTACCAACTACGATAGGCTTACCTACCAGCTCAACGTTTTTCAATTTTCCAGCTTCACGCAAAACTTTGTACAAACCTACTTCGTGTGTTTTTCCAAGTGTAAACGCGATGTAGTCGCCTGACGGATGCCATGTAACATCGACAATTTTGTTGGTCGAATCAATACCGGAAGGTAAATTCAAAAATCTTGCAGGTTTTCCATCTGGCGCAGATTCGATGAACACCAAATCTTTTCCCGCTTGCCGGGTTGAAATGATCAGTTCGTTTTTATTAATATCAATCGCTGTGGGGAATTTTCCTACCGGAAAACCAAACTTAGCCTTTGGTGCCGCCGGATTTGCTATGTCGACCACAAAAAGCTTTTCCCCTCCCGGAAATTCCAAAGCAGCGTCCTTATATTCGACAACGCCATCGTCAGGACGCAGACGACTTTCTAAGACGTAGGCCAGTCCACCGGTTGCCGGAACTGCCACTGTCTTTCCCGATCCCAGCGCTGAATTTGAAACCAACGCTGTCCCCACAGATTTGCTTCTCTCAATCGGAAATTTAATTGAAGTTAAAAGATCTTTTGCTGTGTTGTCTCTTAATAGCTTCCCATCAACTACCGCAGAGGCCGACATATCAGCATCGGAAACAACCACAAGGCCTCTCGCGTTAAAATTAATTGGCGATTGAGCAACCGCAGGAACTGCTCCCAAAGCTACCAAACCGGCAAATAATGCGACTTTTTTCATAGAAAAAGAAAGTTTTAAATAATTGGATTTTTAATAAAACATAAAGTGCTTATTATTAAAAGAAACCTTGTGAGCCCGTTTTCAGGTGTTACAAGGTTTCTTTTAACAGTTCGCAATATAGACTATAAAAGATTTAATCTACAAGATTTACTTGTCGATACTCTTCGTTTTTCTGGTAAACGGATGGTTTCATCTTATTGATCAAATATTTATGTAAATATTTTCAATAAAAATATTACAAATATTCACATAGCAGAAAACCCCGACAGTAAACTATCGGGGCAAATATCTTAGTAAAAAAGCTTTGCTTATGCTGCTACCGCTAACGAATTAACTAGTCTAGCTAATTTCGATTTCTGGTTAGATGCTTTTTTCTTATGGATAATGTTTTTCTTTGCCAAACGGTCCAACATAGAAGAAACTGTTTTGTAAACTTCTATAGCAACAGTTTTGTCAGTCGTTTCACGCAATTTTTTCACGTAAGAACGAGTTGTTTTGTGTTGGTAACGATTACGCAAACGTTTCGTTTCGTTGGCACGAATTCTTTTTAATGCTGATTTATGATTTGCCATTGTATAATGATGATATTTTTCAATTCTTAGAATCGGTCTGCAAAAATAGGCATACGATATTAGAAACGCAACTTTAGTATAAAATATATTTAAATAAAACCGTATTTTCTATTTAACTAAACGCTGCACATCAGACGACAAGTACTCTGCAACCCGTGTTTCAAGTTCTGCCACAGGAATATTGCTTAACAATTCTCCCTCCACAGCAATCGAAATTTTACCTGTCTGTTCAGAAATCACAATCACCACTGCATCAGTTGCTTCACTCATCCCCATAGCGGCACGATGACGAAATCCCAGGGAAGAAGGAACGTCCACGCCATCGGCAACGGGCAGCACACAACGTGCAGCTTTCAAGCGTCCGTCGACTATAACGACTGCCCCGTCGTGTAATTCACTATATTGATTAAAAAGCGATACAATCAGCGGCTTGGAAACTCTTGCGTCCAATAACTCACCAGTTTCAATAAATTTCCCGAGATCGTCCCGTTTGTTAACGACAATCAAAGCACCATTAAAATTAGAAGCGATCGTCTTACTGGCATCAATAATTTCTTTCAGGTTTTTATTTTTAAGGTCAAGCACCGTATTCCCCAGGATCTTTTTCAGGAATTCATTATTGGTATAAATCGTCGATTTCCCGATTATAAGAAGAAAGCGCCGGATCTCCTGCTGAAAAATTACGATTAAGGCAACCGCCCCAACACCCATAAAATATTGAAGAATGGCTGTCAGCAAACCCAGCCCAAGACCTTTAACAACGAGGTAAAAGACATAAACAAATAAATATCCTAAAAAAACTCTGCTTGCTATGCTGCCCCGAACAAGGAAATAAATCTGATAAAGAAGTATCGATACCAAAAAAACATCCAGAATATCAGTCCAGTTAACATTCAAAAAACCCACACGCATAAGAAACTCAATATTATTTCGCGACTAAATTACTATTTTTTCATTCACACCACTAGTAACCATCCACAGTTTTACAGCTTCAACAGCCGGTTTTACATCATGAACCCGTAAGATTGAAGCACCTTGCTGTAAAGAAAGCGTATTTAAAATCGTTGTTCCGTTCAAAGCCTCGCCCGCAGTAATTTTCAAGGTATTGTAAATCATACCTTTTCTTGAAATTCCTACAAGCAACGGACAGCCCAGTTTATGAAATTCTGACAGGTTTTTCATCAAAGAAAAATTCTGAGCGATTGTCTTGGCAAAACCGAAACCAGGGTCAACAAGGATATCAGAAACACCACTATCGCGCAAACGAATCAATTTTTCCTGCAATTCCTGTATAATTCTTGGCACCAGAAAATCATAATCTGTCAGCTTGCTCATCGTTTGTGGCGTGCCTCGCATATGCATCAGTATATAAGGTACACCAAGATTCGCAACCGTCTCAAACATTTCATCGTCCAAAATTCCGCCGGCAACGTCATTAATGATGTGAGCTCCGTTTAAAACGGACTGTCGCGCCACTTTTGAACGAAAGGTATCAACAGAAATTATAAGTTCAGGAAAATACTTATTTAACTGCGCAATCACAGGTACGACACGCTCTATCTCTTCCTCAATACCAACCTCCTTCGCTCCCGGCCTTGTGGAGTATCCGCCAATATCAAGCATCGAGGCACCATCTTCCAACATCTGCCCCGCACTGTCGGTCACTTTATCCATAGAATCCATCCTGCTCGCGGAATAGAACGAATCCGGTGTAATATTCAAAATCCCCATCACTTGCGGAGTAGAAAGATCCAGCAGCTGTCCCTGAATTTTGATCGTTTTTTTACTAACTTGCGCCATATAATAGCAATGATATTAGATTTAAAAGCGTGTTTTTCTCAATTAATGACAGACGATCGAATTGTTATCTCAACTCTTTCCGGCCAGAACTTCCGCTTAATTTCAGAGCTGCCATCCAATATTATTACTGTACGTTTTTAAGAATTAATTAAGCCAAACACATAAGTACGCGTGAAATCGACCGAAGCGGAATATCAGGAAATCATTCAGCATTGCCAAGATCTTTTTACAAAAAAAAATAAAGATTACGGAACTTCATGGCGCATTTTGCGCATTCCTTCTATAACGGATCAAATTTTTATCAAAGCTCAGCGCATTCGGACGATCCAAGAAAAAGGTGTCCAGAAAGTAAACGATGATATATCCGGAGAATTTATAGGAATCATTAATTACTGCGTGATGGCACTGATCCAGATCGAACTCGGCTCGGATAAAAGTGATATTAATGGAGACGCGCTCACTAAACTTTATAATACTCAGGTTATTGCCGTTAAGGAATTGCTTTTCGATAAAAACCATGATTATGGTGAAGCCTGGAGAGATATGCGTGTGAGTTCTATGACGGATATTATCCTGATGAAATTACTTAGGATCAAGCAGATAGAAGACAACGAAGGCTTTACCCTTGTTTCCGAGGGCGTAAAATCAGGTTATCAGGACATCATAAATTATTCCGTTTTCTGCCTGATTAAATCGAACGGTCTTCAAACGAATTAGTAGTACGGTTGCCTAACAAAATTGTTTAAAATGAAAATTCTTGCGCACGTTTCCCGGGTTATTGTAGGGTTGTTATTTATCTTTTCAGGATTAATAAAACTGAACGATCCAGTCGGAACCCAATATAAACTTGAAGAATATTTTGAAGTTTTCGCAACTGACTTTTCCGTTTTTCAGCACTTTTTTGAAGCACTTATCCCATTTGCATTATACTTTTCTGTCTTTCTCTGTGCGGCGGAAGTTGTTTTAGGAATTGCCCTGCTGGTAGGTTATAAACCAAAGACAATTTCCTGGCTTTTGTTATTGATCATCGTATTTTTTACGTTTCTGACGTTTTATTCAGCTTATTTCAACAAGGTTACTGACTGCGGATGTTTCGGTGCCGCCATTAAACTTACTCCGTGGACGTCCTTTGGAAAAGACATATTCCTTTTAATTCTGATATTGATTATTATTTACAATCGGAAAATATTCAAGTCTCAGCCCACCGGTTTTATCGTCGCTCTTTCAACTTTGGCTTCGTTGGGAATTGCTGTCTATTCTTTAAGACATCTTCCAATATTTGATCTGTTGGCATATCGCGTCGGCGCAAACATTCCTGCGCAAATGAAGCCTTCTGAACCATTAAAATACAAATACATTTTTACCAAGGACGGAAAGGAACTGGAATTTGAACAATATCCCACGGATACTACAATGGTATTCAAGGACATGATCGTTATGAACGAAGACGCGAAACCGACTATTACCGATTTCCGTGTCTGGAATGATGAGGGCGATTTCACAGAAGAAACCTTCAAAGGTAAAAAGCTCTTCCTGATCATTAAAAATTTGACTGATATCAACACTGCTGCTTTTCCTGATATCCAAAAACTTGTAAATGCCGTGAAAAAACAGGGAGTTGAGCCCATTGTTTTAACTTCTGCCAGTAGTGCCGAAATCACGAAATTCCTCACGCAGCACCAACTCACTTTACCTTTCTACTACGTTGATGCAACTGTTTTGAAAACAATTTCCCGCTCCAATCCAGGATTGTGGCTATTAAGGGACGGAACGGTTAAAGGGAAATGGCACTATAATGATACGCCGACACCGGAGGAAGTTTTAGAAGACGTAGCGAAATAATATAACAACAGCAGCATTTACTTAATGAAAAATATATTTCTAATCGGGCTGCCTTCATCGGGCAAGTCTACTTTGGGAAAAAAACTCGCACGTCTTCTTGATTACCGCTTTGTAGATATGGATAAACTGATCGAAAAAGATCAGAACATGACAATCCACGAAATTTTCACACAAAACGGCGAACCTTATTTTCGTGAAGTGGAGAGTCGGATTCTAAAAAATACAATTGAAAACCGTCGAGTAGTCATTGCCACTGGCGGCGGCGCTCCCTGCTTTTTTGATAATATGGATTTTATCAAAAATAATGGAATAAGTATTTTTCTTGACGTCCACCATATCGAACTTGCCAAACGTATTCAAAATCATGGAAAAGATGATCGCCCGTTGTTATCCGGTGCGAAGTCTATAGAAAAGGAGCTTGAGCAAAAGTATCAGCAGCGCCTCCCCTATTATTCCAGGGCAGATTATACCATATCCGGTGATAGCGACGTCAGTCAGTTAGCTGCGATTGTTAAACCTTTATTATAATTTACAACATTTTTGGTGGTCATGAATGGCATAATTGTGATCATCAGATCCGGCTCTCTACACTGACAACCCCATAAATTCTCCTGAAATTACAGTCTCTTCTGGCAGCCTTTTCTTCCCGATAACAGGAAGTGTTCAGAATTGATCTGTAAAATTTGACTTTTGAAATCAATCAGTCTTCCTTCTGGAATTATCCACCAATATTCTATATTCATTTAGAATTGAGAGCCACGGATATTAATGTCCTTAAAATCAATAGCACTTTGAAACTACATAAATAATGAATTATCTTTGTTACTAAGATAATTAATAGTTAAGATAGTTAATGGATAAGGAAGCAGCGGATAAGCTAAGAAAATTGAGTCAACAATATGCCTTTTCATCTATACAGATGCACGAGGCCGTTGCCCGTAGGGCTGGACTTTCCGGTACCGATCACAAGTACCTTGGATTTTTGATTGAAAAAGGCCAGATGACAGCAGGTGAACTTTCCAGTCTAACAGGGTTAACTACGGGTGCTGTAACGGGTTTGATTGACCGATTTGAAAAGAGAAATCTTGTTAAAAGACAATTTGCCAAGGATGACCGGCGAAAGGTTTTTATTGAGCCTAATACTGAAAATATTATGGCACTTTTGGTACCTCTATACAAAGAATTCCGGGAAAAGTCAACAAAATTAATTGCGTCATTTTCCAATGAAGAAAGTAAAATAATTGAAACGTACTTCCAGGCAGCAATTGAAATCATGAATGATTCGGCGAATAATCTCCACAAAAAACAGTAGTAACCCATTCTAAATAAAAAAGAAGATGGCATTCTATGTATTGGATTTTCAAAAAATCGGTAAAACAGATACAAGCCTGGTTGGCGGTAAAGGAGCTAATCTCGGCGAACTGTCAAAATTGGAAGGAATACATGTTCCCCAGGGATTTTGTATCACAACCAAAGCGTATAAAGATCTTACCGGAAACAGCGTAGAATTTAATTCTCTTTTGGCCTATCTGACAACTTTACATGTTGATAATAAAGAAGAGATCATTAAAACTAGTACCAGGATCAGGAAAGTGATTGAAAAAATTGCTATTCCCGAAGCGCTGGAAAAAGAAATTACACTTCATCTTGAACAAATGGGAAGCGCAGCCACTTACGCTGTCCGTTCAAGCGGCACTGCCGAAGATTTGCAGGAAGCATCTTTCGCCGGACAACAGGATACCTATCTGAATGTCTTTGGAAAAGAAGAAATATTAAAATCCATTAGTAGATGCTGGGCATCCTTATATACTGAAAGAGCCATTATCTACCGTTTGCAAAATGGATTTGATCATAGAAAGGTCTACTTATCTGTTGTCATTCAAAAAATGATTTTCCCCGAAGTTTCTGGAATTTTGTTCACAGCAGATCCGGTAAGCTCAAACAGAAAGGTAGTTTCCATTGACGCAAGTTTTGGGCTTGGAGAAGCAATGGTTTCCGGAATCGTAAATGCTGATAATTACAAAGTTCGACAAGGCCAGATTATTGAAAAAAAGATTTCGAGCAAAATGCTTGCTGTTCTTCCGGCAAATAATGGTGGAACCGAAGAACAGGAGGTTCAAAATGGTTTACAAAACACACAATCTCTTAGTGATGCGGAAATAATTGAACTGGAACGGCTAGGGCGAAAAATTGAAGCACATTTTGGTGAGCCGCAGGATATCGAGTGGTGTCTTTATGACCACGTTTTCTATTTTGTACAAAGCCGGCCAATCACGACGCTGTTCCCGATTCCGCAAACTGGCGAAGATGAAAATCATGTGTATGTTTCTGTTGGTCATCAGCAAATGATGACTGATGCCATGAAACCATTAGGCTTATCGTTTTTTCTACTCACTACTCCTGCCCCCATGCGGACGGCTGGCGGCAGATTATTTGTAGATATAACCCCAATGCTGGCTTCGTCCGCGGGCAGACAGAAGTTGGCGTATACACTTGGAAAGTCTGACCCTTTGATCAAAGATGCACTCACAACAATTTTGAAACGCGAAGATTTCATAAGTCTGGTAGATGCCGGCAGCGCGAAAACCAGTAGTGAAGGGTTACCGCTCACGGCCGCTCCCACAAGCATTCAAAACAATCCGGGAATTGTTTCTGAATTAATCAAAAATAGTGAATTGTCGATAGAAGAATTAAGACAAAATATAAAAAACAAGTCTGGCGGGCAGTTGGCTGATTTCATTCTGGAAGACATTCAACGGTTAAAACAAATTTTGTTTGATCCGCAAAGCCATCGTGTAATCTCGGCTGCGATGGACGCTTCATCGTGGATCAATGAGAAAATGGCCGGATGGCTAGGCGAAAAAAACGCAGCGGATCAACTTTCCCAATCGGTAGATAACAATGTCACCTCAGAAATGGGGTTAGCTCTTTTAGACGTTGCGGACGTCATTAGGACGTATCCGGAGGTAATTGAATACCTAAGCCAGACAAAAGATAACAATTTCCGTGATCGTCTTGCCCAATACAATGGTGGACAGAAAAGTCTGAACGCTATCAATGAATTCCTCTCAAAATATGGAATGAGATGTCCGGGAGAAATCGATATCACTACTTCGCGATGGAGCGAAAAACCGCTTTCGCTCGTTTCTATTATTCTCGGAAACGTTAAAAATTTCGAGCACGGAGCCAGCCGGCAGAAATTTGAGAAGGGACGACAGGAAGCTTTAAAAAAGGAGAAAGATTTATTGGAACGATTGCGCCTTCTACCCGACGGCCAGCAAAAAGTCCATGATACAAAACAGCAAATAGATATACTCCGGAATTTCATGGGTTACCGGGAATATCCGAAGTACGGACTGGTAAACCGTTACTTCCTGTATAAAAAAGCTTTACTAAAAGAAGCTGAGCGCCTGAAAAAGGCAAATATTCTTAGTAAAAAAGAGGATATCTATTATCTCACTTTTGAAGAACTTCACGAGGTTCTGCGAACAAATGTCATAGACACGGATCTAGTCAATAAAAGAAAAGGTGATTATAAAAGCTATAAAAAACTGACCCCTCCGCGCTTGATGACATCCGATGGAGAAATCATCAATGGCGACTATGAACGAGAAAATTTTCCTTCTGATGCACTCATTGGTTTCGCAGTTTCTTCCGGCATTGTAGAAGGTCGGGCCCGCGTTGTTTTAAAAATTGAAGATGCCAATATTGAGGATGGAGATATATTGATTACCTCCTTTACTGACCCCAGCTGGACACCATTATTCGTTTCTATAAAAGGACTGATCACAGAAGTGGGTGGGCTAATGACTCACGGAGCCGTAATCGCTCGTGAATATGGACTGCCGGCGGTTGTCGGTATAGAGTCTGCGACGAAACGATTCAAGGATGGTCAGAAAATACGTTTGAATGGAACAGAAGGTTTTGTAGAAATACTGCCTTCGTAAGACCGATGAAAATCTCGAGAATATATTTTTTTACTATTCAAGCCAAGCTTGCAAAAAAAACAGAGCCTATCAAGCTCTGTTTTTTTACACATATGTTTTTTAAAAAAATGTCCCTATTGATAATACAACATTAACTGTGTTGTTAGAAATTTTTGCAGACGCGTAATCTGCAGCATTGTTCAAAACGTAGGGAGTATAAATGGTCTTAAAGGCGTTGTATGTACCTGAAATGTCCGCGAAGAAACGGCTGTTACGAACGCCGGCACCCAAAGACAATAGCAATTTATCCCTTTTAATATCATCAGAATCAAATTTGTAAGGATCTGAAAGATAGGCTAACCCCAATCTTCCTCTCCATATTCCTGCCCGATATTCCCCTCCTAAACGTGCATTCACCGCACCTTTGTAAGTATCTTTTATTTCAGCCTTATAGTCGTCTTTAAATGCATTGTTGTCAGCACTAGAAGAATAGAATTTTGTTCTCACCCCCATTCCTCCGTAGCCAACATATTCAATCGAACCTGTTAAAAACCCTTTGTTTGAAAGAAAAACAGTTGCACCTATGGACCCACGGAAAGGACTTGTGATCGAATATTCAAAATCATTGGGAGCAACAGGAATATAATCTTCCAAAGGCCCAGCCTCATTTCCATTATCATCGCGAATGGAACCTCTGATATAATCCGCCTGTAAACTTTGGGTGAAGGTTTCTTTTAACGCCATAAAAGTCGGAGAAGTTAAAGCTCCGCCAAACTGCAACGTTGGTGAAACCTTATAAATCACACCAAACGTAGCGTTGATACCATTCCCTGACACGGATAATTCTTCGTTCTGTGTTGCGCTACGAAAAACCGTCGGATTGACGAAATTGTCTGTGAAGGAATGTGAATAATCATACTTGATTCTTGTAAAGCCGACAGAACCACCAACAAATAACTTATCATCATAATTTCCGGCATAGGCGACCGTCCATTGCGTGTTTCCCCCTTTGGAATCAAACGTGCCTGTTTGATTCGACGACCTTTGTCTATCGTCCCTTGCATAAGGCGGTCCGGCGCTTGTAGTCGGGTAAATATACTGCATCCCATAATAAGCTGCTGCTTCCGAATATGCCAGAGGCAACTCTGTAGAAGTGCCGGGAAGATAGTCCTGCTGAAGTGTGCTTTGTGGAAGATTCGCATTGTTTGCATTATCAATCACTTTATCGACATAAGCACTACGGTTATTCAAGCCAGAATAACTGAATCTGTTTTGAAAAGATTGCTGACGGGAATAAGAAATGCCCAGAGAAGATCTTTTCCACTTTCTTTGAAAACTTGGCTGACTGGTAATTACCAGAGACGCTTGTGCTAAATTAAAATTAGACTTGCTGTCAGAGGTTGAATTATCAATATAAGAAGATTTTGTGCCGAAATTTGTTATGGAAGGGCTAAGGCTAACCTCGGAACGGGAATAAAAACCAAGCCCAGCAGGGTTGCCGCTTATGGAACTTGCGTCTCCGCCAAGCGCTGCGTGGTTCCCGCCGAGCCCCTGAAAACGAGCACTCCCCGTTTGATTTATTTCTGAATATCTGAATGCATCAGACGCATATTGCGCAAAGGTTGGAAGGGAGATTGTTATACTGCAGAATAATCCAATCCATATTCCTGTTTTCGTCATGGCAAGAGTAGAGTTTTTTTATTATATATATGGTTACTAAACGAAGACCCTGCAAAATTATGACATTTTGCAGGGTCTATTTATAATATCAATCTATAAAAATCATTCCTAGGAATCAACGTGGACCTCTCGAAGAAGAACGGCCACCTCCACCGCCACTTGGAGCGCTATAGCTTGGTGCGCTATAAGATCTCGCAGGGGCACTATAGGTATTGTTGCTTCTCGAAGGAGCACTGTAATCGTTGTTATAACTTCTTGTCGGCGCCTGATACGTCTGGTTGCTTCTCGAAGGGGCAGAATAATTTGACTGACTTCTTGAAGGAGCACTGTATGAATCGTTACTGTACGTTCTCGAAGTACGAGGTGTGTAAGTATTCACATTATCAGAATAGTTGCTTCCGGAAGATTGACGTGGACGGGAATAATAAGTATTGCTTCCGTCGCTCGAGGTACTTCCTCTTGAATAAGTTCTGGCATTTGAATTTCCTGTGGCATCAGTAACTCCACGTCCACTATTCGAATAAGTACGAGCATTCGATCTTGGAGAAGTATAATCCCCAGATGTTCTTGCGTTGCTACGACCAACCGAATTGGACGAGCGTGGCGTATTTACAAAATTGGAATTGTAACGGTCCGAAGATCTTACGCTATTATCGGAAACGCGGTTGCCGTATGTTCTTGCATAACCTCTTCTTTCTGTATTGTTGTTAACGATGATAACAGGAGCACTGTACGCCCATGGATTATATCCGTAGCCGTATCCTCCATATCCATAACCGCCATATCCGAATGCATCGTAGCCGTAAAGACCAGAACCAAAACCACCATAGAACGGATCATATCCGAAAGGACTATAACCATACATAGAATACGGAGAGTAGCCAAAGCCGCCCATTCCATAACCCATGCCGTAGCCCATCGCAATAGACGGTCTCATTCTAAACATGCTGCCAAATCCGAACCCCAGACCAAGGCTTAATCCACTTCCCCCAAAATAAGGATTAAATGCTGAATATGGATTGAACCCATAAGCACCGGATAAGCGTGTTGCCTGGTTAAAGCCATCAGTAAATCCTGCATTATAACCTACGTTATCGTTGAGATTACGCTGAACGCCTCTTGCAGAAAGATACGAGTCATCATAATAGTCGGAATTTCCAGCAAGCTGGTCCTCATCTGCTCCCTGATAATCCGGATTATTTGAACGAGAAAGTTCTTCTTGTGAACGTCTGTCTTTAACACGTGAATCTCTTGTAACTACTCCCGAATTTGGATTCCCTCCGTAAAGGTCATCATATCCTCCCTGAGATGCATATTGGTTATTGGTACAAGCACCAACACCAAACAGCAGCATCACTGAAAGATATTTTAAATTATTCATGCTCCCCATGGCTCTTAGTTGTTTATAATGTTGTCTCTAATATACATAAATTTTTGTACCAGACTTTAATAAAACATCATTGTTATGACATTAATTCCAAAGTTAACATAAAAAACTATCTTTGCAACTTCATTAAAAAGCGAAGTGACAAACCGTCATACTGCTTTCCATTACATAATATTTACGAAGAATGAGTAAAGCCTTACCAACACGCAGTGAAAATTACTCCGAATGGTACAATGAACTTGTAAAAAGAGCCGATTTGGCTGAAACTTCCGCTGTGAGAGGCTGTATGGTAATCAAACCTTACGGCTATTCTATCTGGGAAAAAATGCAGCGCGCATTGGATGACATGTTTAAAGAAACGGGCCATCAGAATGCATATTTTCCCTTATTTATTCCGAAATCATATCTAAGCAAAGAGGCTTCCCACGTGGAAGGTTTTGCGAAGGAATGCGCAGTAGTAACGCATTATAGATTAAAAAATGACCCCAACGGCGGCGGAGTTATCGTTGATCCCGAAGCGAAACTGGAAGAAGAATTAATTGTTCGTCCAACTTCGGAAACGGTGATATGGAGCACATACAAAAACTGGATACAGTCCTACCGCGACCTTCCTCTATTGATCAACCAATGGGCAAACGTTGTGCGCTGGGAAATGCGTACCCGGTTGTTTTTAAGAACAACGGAATTCCTTTGGCAGGAAGGACATACCGCACATTCTACGTCGGCCGAAGCTGTTGCAGAGACAAAACAAATGCTTGAAATCTATGCTCAATTCGCAGAAGAATGGATGGCTCTTCCGGTTGTCAAAGGTGTAAAAACAGCTAATGAACGTTTTGCAGGAGCGGTTGATACGTATTGTATCGAAGCGCTTATGCAGGATGGAAAAGCCTTGCAAGCTGGAACCTCTCATTTTCTCGGACAAAATTTTGCGAATGCTTTTGACGTAAAATTTCAGGATAAAGATGGGAAGCTTGAATATGTGTGGGGCACATCATGGGGTGTGAGCACGCGACTGATGGGAGCATTGATTATGGCGCATTCAGACGACAGCGGACTTGTGCTGCCACCAAAGCTTGCACCAATCCAGGTTGTGATTGTTCCGATTTATAAAAATGAAGAACAACTTACCCAGATTTCTGAAAAAGTGAGTGAGATCACCAAGCAACTGAGGAAAAAAGGAATCAGTGTCAAGTTTGATAACAACGATGCGTACAAGCCTGGTTACAAATTTGCCGAGTATGAGCTGAAAGGCGTACCGGTAAGGCTTGCTATGGGTGCACGCGATCTTGAAAACAACACAGTTGAAGTGGCTCGTCGTGATACAAAAACGAAAGAAACTGTATCGCTGGACGGAATCATTGATCATATCAGCGCACTTCTTGAAAATATCCAGGAATCGATTTATAACAAGGCACTTGCTTTCCGTGAGGAAAACACATACAAAGTTGATACTTTCGAAGAGTTCAACAAAGTGCTTGATAGTAAGGGAGGTTTCATCCTGGCACACTGGGACGGAACTTCTGAAACGGAAGAAAAAATCAAAGAGGAAACTAAAGCAACCATTCGTTGCGTTCCTTTAAATTCTGTTGAAGAAGAAGGCCTTTGTATTTACACCGGAAAACCTTCTTCAAGACGCGTTGTTTTCGCAAGAGCTTACTAGTATCTTATTGCCGGAACTTCACCATTAACATATTTTTTTACCAATAGATTTAATAAAATGAAACAAGCACAAGCAGGTGATACTGTCCAGGTACACTACACAGGCACTCTTCCGGATGGCCAACTGTTTGATTCCTCGGCAGGACGTGAGCCATTGTCTTTTCAGTTGGGAAGTGGAATGGTGATCAAAGGCTTTGACGACGGTGTTACAGGAATGGCAGTAGGAGACAAAAAAACGATCCACATACCGAACGAAGAAGCATACGGCCCAATAAATGAGGATATGGTCGTAAATTTCGACCGCAGCCAGATCCCTTCCGACATTCCTTTGGAAGTTGGTATTACGTTGAATATGCATCAGGATGGCAATGGCCAGGTTATTCCGGTTATTGTTAAAGAAGTGGGTGAAACTCATGTGATCCTTGATGCTAACCATCCATTGGCAGGTCAAGACCTGATCTTCGAATTGGAACTTGTTGGTATTGAGTAGAATTTCATAAAAAAAGCAACGACCTGAAAAAAACTTTTTTTTCAGGTCGTTGCTTTTAATGGCTATCTGGCTTTATTCAACCCACTTAAGGCTGAATAATTCCGGCTTCCCTTTTTTCAATTTCAAAAGAACCTGTTTGTCCGCCAATTCGTTCAGCATACGTTCCGCCCGTTTTTCTGAAATATTTATAATTCTTGAAAATACCTTGGCCGTTACCGAGTCATACTCTTTGAGGTATTGAATCAACGTTCTTACATGACGTGAATCAAGCAACGTTTTAGTATCAAAGTCACTCTGCCCTTCAATAAACAAACGTAAGGTCGGTACGCTTTTGTCTTTGACCCGGACATAAATCATACGTTGTCCCTTCTCGTTAATAGCATAATGCGGCCGGTCCTGGCTTTCGTCGATTTCAATCCTGAGCAAAATTCTATTATCCAGTTTTTCAGATTTAAACCTTACCGGAATCATTTTGTCAATCAATTCCGTGCATGCCTTTTCCAGTTTTTCAAGCTCGTTCAATTCAGAGGTTACTCCGAACAATTCTCGGTTATCACCTACCCCGACCAACAGAACTCCGCCCGATGTGTTAGCGAACGACGCTATGGTTTTAGCAATCTTAAAAGGACTGTCAATAGTCCTTTTAAATTCCACATTCAACCCTTCTCCTTGCTTAATTAACTGAATTGTACTTTTGATCATTATTTAAATTAATCCATATTTTTCTCCCGGCAAGGATCTGACCATACCTTGAAATTCAATAGTAAGGCTGCCAGTTTGTTCAAATGCATTCCACTTTGCCAGGAAAGCTCGTCAAGCTGCACAACGCCCTGTCGCTTTAATAAAGATAAAATCTGCCCTTCATCCTGTGTGAAGCCATCAAAAACCAGATTTACATTATTTGAATCATTTAAATCTTTAACACTTAAATCTCCTTCTTTGTTCTGTAAATTCCAACCGATTGCCTCCGCCATTTCATTTACCGAGGTAAAAATTGCTGCTTTATTTTCCCGAATCAGATCGTTGCAGCCTTCTGACTGTGGATTATTCAAATTTCCAGGGACGGCAAAAACATCCCGGTGATAGTTTTGAGCAAATTCTACAGTAATCAGGCTACCTCCTCTTTTCGCTGATTCGACTACGATGGTGATATCACTTAATCCGGCAATAATTCTGTTTCGGGCAGGAAACCGCATGAAATCCGGTTTTGTATTCAAAGCATTCTCGGTAACCAACCCACCATTTTGCTCCATATCGCGGGCGGTTTTTTGATGCGTTGCAGGATAAATTACGTTAAGTCCGCTGGCCATTACACCGATAGTTGCAAGATCATTTTTCAGGCATGCGCGGTGCGCGGTGATATCCACTCCATAAGCAAGTCCGCTGACCACAAGCGGGTTGAAAGGTACGAGATCTTTGATGATCGTTTCCGTAACAGACTTGCCGTAATCACTGATTTGCCGCGTTCCGACAATCCCGACCGATCTGTAATTATTGTAATCAAAATTTCCCCTTGAATAAAGTACGACTGGCGCGTCGTATAGAGATTTGAGTCTGCTGGGATACGTACTGTCTGAAAAGAAATGAAGATTGGCACCACTTTTGACACAATTAGCCCACTCGGTTTCCGCCTGAGCAATTCCTTCTTTTTTAAGGATCATTCGGGCTACTTTATCCCCTATGCCGGGAATTTTGATAAGTTTTTTATAATCAGAACTAAAAACTTTTTCGGCACTTCCGCAGTAGCTTATCAACAGCCTAATAGTGATTGATCCGATGCCGGGAGTATTGACAAGGGCCAATGTGCAAAGCTTTTCGCTTTCCGGTAATTCCAACATAATATTTAGTGTGTGTTTCGAATCGCAAATTATAAAATATTGGTTTCGAAATCACTTTTTCCACACATAATAAATCAAATATACGTGGCACGGGATTTGCCATTCTCAATTCAAATTCACAAGTCAAAATCCCTACATGGAAAACTTAAATACTGAAGACACCGACATTATAGAAAATTTTGAAGGGATGGGTGCAATCTGCCACCCGGAAGGAGTTCATTACAGAGTATGGGCACCAAATGCAGAAAGTGTGTCAGTCGTAGGTACATTTAATGACTGGAATGCGGATGCCAATCCGATGCATCAGGAAGAAAATGGAACCTGGGGATTATTAGTCGAAAATTCTAAAGAAGGCGACGAGTACAAATTTGCATTGAAAACGCCAAATGGAGATTTTCAGCGCAATGATCCTTATGCATTGAAAGTCACAAATTCCGTAGGCAATAGTGTGGTTTATAACCATGCAAGTTTCGACTGGCAGGACGCGAATTACTCGATGCCAAGCTGGAATGAACTGGTAATATATGAACTGCATATAGGAACGTTTCATGTCAAAGAGGAAAACCATATCGGAACCTTTTATACAGCCATAGAAAAATTGGATTATCTAAAAGGACTGGGAATTAATGCCGTTGAATTGATGCCGAGTGCTGAATTTCCAGGTGACCGGTCCTGGGGCTATAATCCATCGAATCCTTTTGCAATAGAATCAGATTACGGCGGACCTGACGGACTTAAAGCGTTTGTGAAAGCAGCACACGAGGCAGGAATTGCGGTTATTCTGGATGTTGTTTATAATCACTTCGGCCCGTCCGATCTGGATCTTTGGAGATTTGATGGCTGGTCGGAAAATGAAGGCGGCGGAATTTATTTTTACAATGACTGGAAAGCGGAAACTCCATGGGGCGGAACCAGACCTGATTACGGTCGTGGTGAAGTAAGACAATACATTCACGACAATGCTATGATGTGGTTGAGAGATTACCGCATCGATGGCTTGAGAATGGATATGGTTGTATATATAAGAAATGTAAAAGCCGACGGAAATCCGGGCAATGATTTGCAAGATGGTATTTCTCTAATGCAATGGATCAATAAGGATATCAAGGATAATTTCCCTAATCGTATAACCATTGCTGAAGATATGCATTCGCTGGATATGGTTACCAATTCCGTAGAAAATGACGGAATGGGCTATGGTTCTCAATGGGATGCTGAATTTGTTCATTCAGTTCGCGATGCCATTATTACTGCGAACGATCAGGACAGAAATATCCCGAGTGTTGTTGATGCGATATCCAGTCGTTATAACTCGGACTCTTTCCAACGGATTATTTACACGGAATCACATGACGAAGTGGCTAACGGACAGGCGAGAGTAGCCGAGGAAATCGCCGATGGGGATGTCAATAATTGGTACTCCAAGAAGAGGGCAGCTCTGGGCGTTGCTTTGGTAATGACCTCTCCTGGTATTCCAATGATTTTCCAAGGGCAACCACTACTGGAAGATAAATGGTTTTCCGACACCGATCCGCTAGACTGGTCGAGACAGGAACAATTTGCCGGGTTCACTAATTTACATCGTGACCTGATTCATCTTCGTCGAAACTGGTTTGGTGTAACCGAAGGTTTACAAGGACAAGATGTTCAGATAATTCGCGCAGATAATGATAAAAAAGTAATCGTTATGCACCGTTATAAAGACGGAGGGCCCAAAGACAGTGTAGTGGTCGTTTTGAATTTTTCTACGGAAACATTTGATGACTATAAAGTCGGTTTTCCAAGAGGAGGTTCATGGAAACTTCGTTTCAACAGCGACAACGAAAGTTACGATCAGGATTTTTCAAATCTTGGTGTATTCGACATCTCCACAATGGAAGGAGAATTCGACAATTTGTCGAACTACGCATCCCTCCAAATTCCGCCTTACTCCGCTCTAATTTATTCTCAGGAAGATTAAGTCCGGAAACGGTTGATACCAGAAAAGAGCTTCCCAATCGGGAAGCTCTTTTTCAATCTATCACTCTAAATAATCTGTTCCACCGAATTTTATTGAAAAAACTCAAAGGATCAGGATCAATAGACATCCATACAAATACTGCTTTCCCGACAATGTGATCTTTTGGCACAAATCCCCAATAACGTGAATCTGCCGAGTTATGCCGGTTATCTCCCATCATAAAATAATAATCCTGTTTGAATGTATACTTTGTGATTGGATTTTTACCCTGAACGACCAATCCATCCTTTATCGTGACATCCTTATTGCCTTCGAAGTATTGGATAATTTCACCATACAGGGCTATATTTTCTGCTGTTAATTGAATTGTCAATCCCTTTTCAGGGATCACGACAGGACCATAATTATCCTTATTCCAATCAAACAAATCTGAGTTCGGATAGAGATAAGTCTCCTTGATGCCTTTTGGCAAAACAGAAAGCTGAACACGCTTTATAAAATCATAGGATTTTAATTTCTCGGCGGCCTGCGCGGTTGTTTTAACGATATACCCTGTTTCGTCGTTGGACGCCAATGTATCGTTAAATGTTTCGGTGTAAGGCGAATATTCCGTTATGCCATTTTTCCGGAAGACATTGACTTCATTAATTGCTGTACCTGATGAAACAAAATAATCGCTTTGCAACCCATCCGGATTATCACTAGGTAGACCATTTACATAAACCTGGCCTCCCCTGACTTCCAATTTATCACCTGCCTTGGCGACACATCTTTTGATATAGTTTGTTCGAAGATCAATCGGATGCGGTTTTAGATTGGGTAAAACAGTACTATACTTTTGATAAACTCCTTCGTTTTCAGAAGGAATGTTAAACACAACAACATCACCTCTTTTCACGTCAGAGAAGCCGGGAAGCCTGAATTCAGGCAAAGAAATCCAATCCAGATACGAAGGAATTTCTGTACCCCAAATGGTTTGGTGAGTGAGCGGAATCTGTAAAGGTGTTATAGGTGTACGTGTTCCGTAATGGAGCTTGCTGACGAAAAGATATTCTCCGACTAGTAACGTATTCTCCATGGATGAAGATGGTATCACAAAAGCCTCAAAAAAGAGCCATCGAATCAATGTAGCAGCGATAACTGCAAAAAACACCGAATCAAGCCAGTCTCGAAACGCCGACTTTTTCTTTTTTTTAGGATAGGAATCGGGCTTTTTTTCTTGGTTTACAAAAGTTATCATAGTATGGATATTATCATGCAATATACCGATATTTCATGATAATAAACAAACCACTATATATAATTTTATTGCATAATGTTTTACAAGATGTCTGGATATAAAAAAAGGGAAGAACGCATGAAGCGGTTCTTCCCAATACAATTCACGCAGTAAATATTAATTGATCACACGGAACAATCTGCTCCATCTGATTTTACCGAAGAAGCTTGTCGGTGCCGGGTCGATCGACATCCAGACAAACACTGCTTTTCCAACAATATGATCTTTTGGAACAAATCCCCAGTACCGTGAATCGGCTGAGTTGTGGCGATTATCTCCCATCATGAAATAATAATCCTGATCAAACGTGTAAGAGGTGATTGCTTTTCCCGCAATTTTTATACTGTTTTCTGCCAGTTCTACCGCTTCTTTCCCTTCATAATTTTTGATCACAGGACCATACAAAGCGATATTTTCAGGTGTCAGCTGAACGGTCAATCCTTTTGCTGGAATTGTAATTGGCCCGTAATTATCGCGGTTCCATTTGAACAACTGGGAATTAGGATATAACATCGGCTCACTAATTTCTTTCGAAGCCTTTACTAAAGTAACGCCCTTTACGAAATCGTACGTTTTCAATTTTTCTGCCAACTCCACCGTTGTATACACCAGGTAACCTGCCTGGTCGTTGCTGGCAATTGTATCGTTAAAAGTTTCCTGATACGAGTTATATTCAGAAATTCCGTTATCCTTGAAAACCTTTGCTTCGTTAACACTCGTCGTCGTTGCAACAAAATATTCGTTTTCCATCCTCGGCGGATTTTCAACAGCTTTTCCATTCGCAAAAACCTGAAGATCGCGAACTTCGAGCTTGTCGCCCGGAAGTCCCATACATCTTTTGATATAGTTTGTTTTCAAGTCAACAGGATGCTGCAATTCCGGAGGATAATTAAACACAACAACATCTCCACGTTTCACATCGCTAAACCCCGGTAAACGAAATTGAGGCAACTGAATGGCGTCTGTATATGAAGGAATATTTGTACCCCAGATGGTCTGGTGAGTCAGAGGAACCTGTAAAGGCGTTTTCGGTGTACGCGTTCCGTAATGCAACTTGCTGACAAACAGAAAGTCGCCTACTAAGAGACTATTCTCCATCGAAGGAGTTGGAATTGTAAATGCTTCAAAGAACAACCACCGTATAAGTGTCGCAGCGATTACTGCAAACAAGATGGAGTCAAACCATTCTCTTACTGCCGATTTCTTTTTGGAAGATGAATTAGAGGTCATTCCCTTATTAAAAGCCATATTAATTTATTGAGATTACGATTTTAGTCTAAATTTTTAACAGATCATCCATACCAAAAACCCCCTGCTTTCCGGGAAGCCATTCAGCTGAAACAACTGCACCTAGTGCAAATCCAGCCCTATTATGAGCTGTATGTGAGATTTCAATGGTATCTACATCCGATTCGTAACGAATGATATGTGTACCAGGAACTTCACCCTCTCTTTCAGCTTTGATTGTAATAAATCCGCCTTCGTCCTCCGGTGCCAGTTTCCAGCCCTGAACTGCCTTGTTTTCGGCTGCTACACCTTCTGCAAGCGTAATCGCAGTGCCACTTGGCGCATCCAGTTTATGAATATGATGAATTTCCGTCATGGAAGCCTGATAACCCTGACCATTCATCAGTTTGGCAAGATGACGGTTTAAACGGAAGAAAAGGTTAACTCCGATACTATAATTGGATGCATAGAAAAAAGATCCCTTCTGATCTGCACACAATTGTTCGATCTCTGCACGATGTTCAAGCCAGCCCGTTGTTCCGCATACGATCGGCCAACCCTTTTTTAGACAATAGGTAATATTTGAATAAGCCGATTCAGGCGAGCTGAATTCTATCGCGACATCAACATCCTCTTTACCAAGACTGTCCATATCGGACCGGTTCTGAAGATCAATTTTCCCAACAATACTGTGACCTCTTTCAAGGGCAATTTTCTCAATCGTTTTGCCCATCTTGCCGTAACCCAGCAATAATATTTTCATTTTAAAAACTTAAATTTCAATCAATACTTAATTAATTATTTCTATCGCTTAAAATTGAACACCAAACTGACACCAGGTGTTGGTCTGGTCATATTCGGCTGCTGTACTTTGGGTGCTACCTGAAAAGATATATCTTCTGATAGATCAAAGGTTTTTAAGTGGGCTGCTACGTTGGCTTCGATAATTGAAAGTGCGTATAGTGCTACAGTGAAAACGATCGCCGTTTCACGAAAACGTCTGTATCTGTTTTTTTCTCTTCTTACCTGATCGACGGTCAGCGCAAGGGAATCTACACGTTCCCCGTTTAATATACCTCCCCGGTAAAAAACCGGCAAACGGGTATCCGAAGTTATACCATCTTTCAACTGACCATACCTGGCACTAGTTTTGTTCAGATCGTAAAAGTCTCTGTATCCCTTTACAAAATCCTGATAACGTACATTCCAATAGATAGCCGTCCACGTCCCCCCCGCAAAAGCCGCATAAACCAAAGGAATTTTCCAGTAATCCCTGTTATAGATTTGTCCGGAACCTGGTAAAATAGCCGCTAGCTTGGTTGCTTTTTTAGGATTTGGAACCCATTTTTTCTTTGTTTTTAACAAAGACGTATCACCTTTCACAATCGCTGCTGTATCAGAAACTACTACTTTAACAGCTTTTCCATTCGCACTATCCGGTCTGACAGTCTGAGCATTTCCTCTACCTGAGATAAAAAGGACGATGCCGATTAAAAACCACTTTTTCAAGCTTTACTTTCAAATTTCAAGGTTTCCAAAATCTTTTTCAATTCATCCTGCGAACCAAAAGGAATCTTGATTTCCCCCTTGTGATCATCACTGCTTTTCACGGAAACTTTGGCTCCAAAAAATGAAGACAATTGAAATTGCAATGATTTGATTTCCTGATTAATGCTCACAGGCTTTTTGGTTTCAAAAGAAATGCTGCTCATCATCCCTAGCTTGCGCACCTCTTCTTCAACTTTACGAACGGACCAGCCTTCTTCAATGATCTTGTTGAAAATCTTCAGCTGAATCTGATCGCTGTTAATCGTAATGATCGCACGTGCATGTCCCATACTGATCCTGTTGTCCCGAAGGGCTGCCTGGATTACTGGCGGCAGTTTCAAAAGACGGATATAGTTGTTGACCGTCGTGCGGTTTTTACCAACTCTTACACCAAGCTCTTCTTGTTTCAGATTGCATTCCAGAATCAATCGCTGATAACTTAATGCGATCTCTATGGAGTTAAGATTTTCTCTCTGGATATTTTCAATAAGTGCCATTTCCAGCATTTGCTGGTCATTGGCAGTACGTACATAAGCAGGAATACGTGGCATACCCAGCGACCTGGATGCCTGTAAACGACGTTCACCAGAAATAAGCTGATACTGATCCGGACCCAATTGTCTAACCGTAATTGGCTGGATAATTCCCTGAACCCGAATCGAATCGGCTAATTCCTGAAGTGCTTCCTGGTCAAACTTTGTACGCGGCTGGTAAGGATTTGCTTCAATCTGATCCAGCTCGATTTCGTTCATCGATCCAACTGCATCCAGTGAAGAAGGCCTGGTGCTTGGACGCGGGGTATTATTAACCTTGTCCGAGTCCTGCAACAATGCTCCCAGGCCTCTTCCGAGACCCGTCATTTTTTTATTTTTATTGCTTGTTTCCATTCTGCGCTGTGATCTCCCCTAAGTACAATTGATCAATTAACTCCCTGATGTGCATCCGTAGATAGTAATCCGTTTTTAGTCAGAATTTCTCTGGCCAGATTCAGATAACTGATAGCACCTTTGCTGTCTGCATCCTGCGCCAAAACAGGAATACCATAACTTGGCGACTCACTCAAGCGAATATTGCGGGGAATGATTGTATTAAATACCAAGGATTCAAAATGACTCGTAACTTCATTAACCACCTGATTTGACAAACGCAGACGCAGGTCATACATGGTGAGAAGAATACCTTCAATCGCAAGATTCGTATTCAGTCGCGACTGGATAATGGTGATGGTGTTCAGGAGCTTCCCCAGTCCTTCCAAAGCGAAATATTCGCATTGAACAGGAACAATGACAGAATCTGCCGCTGTTAAGCTATTGATCGTTATTAAACCCAGTGAAGGAGAACAGTCAATAATAATGAAATCATAATCGTCACGAACTTCCGCGATTGCATCTTTCATGCGCTGCTCACGGTTCTTGAGGTTAATCATTTCGATTTCCGCCCCGACAAGATCTATATGCGATGGCAAAAGATTAAGGTTTGGAAAATCGGTTTCTAAAATAACCTCGCTTGTGCGAACATCCTCCACCATACATTCGTAGATGCTGTTCTGCATTTCCTGAGGATTAAATCCCAGTCCTGAAGTGGAATTCGCCTGCGGATCTGCGTCAATAATAAGCGTACGGAATTCTAACGCTGCCAGGCTGGCAGCGAGATTAATTGCGGTTGTAGTCTTACCTACTCCGCCTTTTTGGTTTGCAATTGCAATTACTTTGCCCATGAATTGTGTGAGTTACCAGTGCCAAATTTCAATTATTCAGAGCAAACCACCAAAAAATGTTCCACGGAGTTTTAATAATAACTGCTTAAAAACTGTATATCAATACTTTATATAGTATTAATATTTGTTAATTTTTACAATAAATAATAAAAAAGGGAATGTTTCACGCCCAAACCTCGGTTCCTTCCGTGCAATTCTTACACATTTCGATCTCCGAGCGGGAGCGAATTAAAGAGGCACGGAAGTCAGTATATTTCTTGCCACGCCATAAGTCACGGAAAGTCGACCGCTTCATATCGCCCAGCTGATATTCGGCATCCTTATCAAAACAGCACGGCACTACCGCTCCATCCCACGTGATCACACAGGAATGCCACATTTTCCAGCAGTGGTCAACAAATTTATTTTTGATCGAAAAGCGTCCGGTTTCTTCCTTCTTATACCGTGAGTATTTATCGATGGTTGGTATCAGATCGGATCCTTCTTCATAATCATATATCTGGGCAGTCTTCAAACCGACCTCATCCACACCCATTTCCTCGGCCAATTTCTTCACATCCTCAATCTGATGTTCGTTTGGCTTAACCACGAGAAACTGAAAAATTACGTGAGGTGTACTTGATTTCAGCTCTTTCTTCCACTTGATTATATTACGGGTTCCTTCGAGCACCTTTTCAAGATTTCCTCCAATACGATATTGCTGGTAGGTATCCTGTGTCGTTCCGTCAATCGAAATGATCAAACGATCCAGGCCCGACTCTACTGTTTTCTTCGCTTTTTCATCTGTTAAATAGTGGGCATTTGTGGATGTAGCCGTGTAGATGCCTTTGTCGTGCGCATACTGCACCAATTCAAAAAATTTGGGATGCAGGTAGGGCTCGCCCTGAAAGTAAAATATCAGATATAGTAATGTATCCGCTAATTCGTCGATGGTCTTTTTGTACAATTTCTCCTCCATCATACCCGTCGGCCGCGTGAAAGAGCGAAGTCCGCTAGGACACTCCGGACAACGCAGATTACAGGATGTGGTTGGTTCAAAAGAAATTGCAATCGGCATTCCCCAATGAACAGGCCTGCCCGTAGATTTTGAGTAAAAATAACTGCTTAATATCTGAATGGCATTCCAAGCGCGCTTAGGAGTTACCTTCGACATCAGGTTCAGGCCATCTTTAAAATTTTTATTCATGCTGTTAATTTTTAGCTAGGTTCTATCGGCCTCTGCAAACCGACACCAGGCTTATAAACAATACTTTGACCATGGCTTGTTAAACAAAACATTACAGCATTTAATGAACAGAAATACCAGTCGAATACTTGATTTCCGAGATTACGAAGTAGCTGCTAATGTGTAACACACTTTTTAGTGCAGAAAGTTTATGCTGATAGAATTGATTATATGCTTCTCCATCTTCAACCACTACTTTCAACATATAATCAAAATTGCCAGAAACAACCGAACATTCCAACACTTCACTCATATTAACGATCGCCTGGTTAAAATCTTCAAAACTTTCTCTCTTTTGTTTATCAAGGGTAATATTACAATATACGATCAGTGATTTACCTAATTTTCTGCGATTTAAAAGACAGACATATTTATCAATATAGCCCTCGCGCTCCAATTTCCGGATTCGGTCATGCACCGGCGTAACAGAGAGATTTATCCGGCTCGCAATTTCTTTCATCGTGAACTGCGAATTTTCCTGAAGAAGTTCCAGAATTCTGCGATCCGTAGAATCGATTTGCATAAAAGTAATTTTTAATTGTTCAGGTTTATATAAGAGTAAATGAAAGAATTTTTTTCTTTACAAGCACACCTAAACAGTTTTTATTTCTATATTTTTCTAATGGAAAAGAATCTTTTTCCCTCATATGGTATTTTTACAGTCTGATTAAAAATTCACTCTTTTCCAAAATATAAATAACTATTACTATGATCATCGGCGTTCCGAAAGAAATCAAAAACAATGAAAACCGTGTGGCCGTTACGCCAGCCGGAGTAACTGAGTTTCGCAAACATGGCCATACGGTTTACGTTCAAACGGAAGCTGGAAAAGGAAGTGGTTTTTCTGATGAACAATATGCCGAAGCTGGGGCTGTAATTCTTCCGACAATTGAGGAAGTTTACGCTATCGCTGAAATGATCGTTAAAGTGAAAGAGCCTATTGCGAGCGAATATGCCTTGATCAAAGAAGATCAATTGCTTTTTACTTATTTTCACTTTGCGTCATCAGAACCACTTACACACGCAATGATCGAACGGAAAGCAGTCTGCCTTGCTTACGAAACGGTTGAAAGAACAGACAGAAGCCTCCCTCTGCTTATTCCAATGAGCGAAGTAGCTGGCCGCATGGCCGTTCAGGAAGGTGCCAAATATCTTGAAAAACCGATGGGCGGATTTGGAATATTGCTTGGTGGTGTTGCCGGGGTAAAACCTGCTAATGTATTGGTTTTAGGCGGAGGAATCGTAGGAACACAAGCAGCAAAAATGGCCGCAGGTTTGGGTGCGAACGTGACGATTGTGGACATAAGCCTCGCACGTCTTCGTTACCTTGAAGACATTATGCCCGCGAATGTTGATACCGTTATGTCTAACGAATATAATATCCGCGATCTGGTAAAAAGCTCTATCCTTATTATTGGCGGGGTATTGATCCCAGGTGCAAAAGCTCCTTCACTGATCACTCGCGACATGTTGAAACTGATGAAGCCGGGAACCGTTATGGTCGACGTTGCAATCGATCAGGGTGGATGTTTTGAAACTTCTCATGCCACCACACACGAAGATCCGATTTACGAGGTAGACGGAGTAGTTCACTATTGCGTGGCTAATATGCCGGGGGCTGTACCTTACACATCTACACTTGCTTTAACGAATGCAACACTCCCATATGCGTTGCAATTGGCAAATAAAGGATGGAAGAATGCCTGTTCGACAAACGAAGAGTTACGCAAAGGTCTTAATGTTGTCAACGGCAAGATCGTTTTCAAAGGCGTTTCCGAGGCTTGGAACCTACCTTACACAGAGGTTAGCGAAGTGCTCTGATTTATATATGGTAAAAACAGGGCTGTATCCGATCGATACAGCCCTCTTTTTTATAAGCCAAAGTTTTTAGAGATTCCGAATCCTGCGCCGCTTCCAAAGTTCAAACCGAAACTGCTGCTCTTCTTTTCACCTTTTACTTTTTCAGTTGCAAAACCAAGACTTCCAAAGTTGAAGTTCAAGGCAAATCCGTTTTTTAAATTTACTCCAATTGCAGGAAAAAGAGTTGATTCAAAACCCGCCATTTTAACCCCAGCCGTTTTGCCAGACAAAAAATTTGCATTTAACTGGCCGTAAACAGCAAAGATATCAGAGAGCGGATAAGCATAACGAACAAAAGGCCCCGCACCAAATGATGTTGTTTTAATCTCCGGATATCCGGTTTTCCCGGACGTTGTTTGAAGATTTACCCCACCTGTCCAGTGATCGTCCCACTGATAACCTACCCCTGGCGAAAACGAGAAGCTGCTGGTTTTAATATCCGAAGCAGATTTGCTCGAATTTATTCCAAGATTTCCGTAAACCAGAATTGAATTGCTCTGAGCATGAGCCGATAAGCCAGCACAGGCAAGCACAACACTTAAAAAGAACTTTTTCACTGTAGTGTGTTTTGTATAAAGATAAAACTTTCACCTCATTGGGTGATTTGCTCCATTATACGGGCTTAATCCAAAAAAGTAACTGTGACAATAAAATTAAAAAAAGTTATTTCCTGACAGAAGGACGCCACATTTCAGGACTGCTGGATTAACTGATTATTTTTGTTTTCTAAAAATATTACAATTATTATTTACCAAAACATTTGCTTGTTAAAAAAATATTTGTACTTTTGTAAAAAATTAGAACGAACATCCGTTCGCTTCTCTGCTTCATACACGGTCCGGCGATTATTTTTAGCGCCACTAACCTTTAAAACGCCTGGTTAGTTTTCACCCGTTTCGTCATGCAGAGCCCCACGGATGTCTTGTGGTGGGCTTAGCGCAATCCCTTAGATTTAAAAATTACTGACAGTCATCAGCGTTGTTGTACCGAACCGGTTTTTCTGCGGTTTAACTTAACAATCAGACATGATTTCAAATTGTGCAGGTTTTCAATATTGTGTTTGATATTCGTCATGAAGGATATCCGATCTGATATTGCTGGCAACCTACTGACTTCTAATTCTTAAAAATAATTTTTAAAGAATTTAACAATAACAAGATAGATGACTACTGAAACAATTGAGACAATTGAAGATTTTGAGACCTTCGCTGATTTAGGACTCTCAGAAAACATCCTTAAAGCCTTAACTGAAATGGGGTTCACAAAACCCTCTCCAATACAAGCGCAAGGTATCCCTGCTGTTATGCAAGGATCTGACGTAATTGGTCAGGCTCAAACGGGAACCGGAAAAACTGCTGCATTTGGAATACCTGTACTTGAACGTATTGACACATCTAGCAATGCTGTTCAGGCACTTATACTTTGCCCTACAAGAGAATTAGCTGTACAAGTTTCTGAAGAATTAGGTAGACTCGCGAAATTTCAGCGCGGAATTAGAATTGAAGCTATATATGGTGGTGATTCAATCGATCGCCAGATTCGTTCATTAAAAAGAGGTGTTCATATTGTTGTAGGAACTCCCGGACGTGTAATGGATCACATGCAACGCCGCACTCTGAAGTTTGATGAAGTACGTATGATGGTACTTGATGAAGCGGATGAAATGCTGGACATGGGTTTCCGTGAAGATATTGAAAGCATTTTGGCTGATATGCCTGAAGATCGTCAAACGATTCTTTTCTCGGCAACAATGTCTAAGCCAATCATGTCGATCACAAAACGCTTCCTTAATGATCCTGTGTTGATTAAAGTAGTTCGTAACGAACTTACTAACGTGAACATCGAACAGGTTTGTTTCGAAGTAAAACCACAGGCAAAAGTGGAAGTAATGACTCGTTTGATCGATATGTATCACTTGAAATCATTGCTTGTATTTTGTAACACAAAACGTAAAGTTGACGAGATCGTTGAAGACCTTCAGCTTCGCGGATATGCTTCGGAAGGTATCCACGGTGATTTGCGCCAGCAACAGCGTAGCAATGTAATGAGCAAATTCAAGGCAGGTGTAACTACTATCCTTGTTGCGACAGACGTAGCTGCTCGTGGTATCGACGTAAGCGGTCTTGACGGTGTGATCAACTACGACATTCCATTGGATGAAGAATATTACGTACACCGTATTGGCCGTACAGGTCGTGCCGGTATGTCCGGAAAAGCTTTCTCTCTGGTAGCACGTGATGAAAAATTCCGTTTAAAATCAATCGAGAATTATACAAAAGTAAAAATCGAAAAAGGCGTTATTCCTTCTTATGAAGATATCGTTGGCGTTCGCAAGGCTCGTTTTGTAGAAAGTATTTCTGCTGCAATTCAGGAAGGCGACACAGATCTTTACGAAGATGTATTGGAAATGTTGCGTCACAGCGGTTTTTCAACAGAACAAATCGTTGCGGCTCTTGCTAAGCAAATTATGGGTGTTCAGAAAAATGAATATTCTGATGGCAACCTGGCTTGGGAAGAAAGACGTGGAGAGCGTCGTGAAGGCGGAAATGACCGTTTTGAGCGTCGTTCATCAGGTTCGGCTGGCGGACGTTTTGACAGAGGAAGCCGTGATGGTGGAAGAGACGGAGATCGTCGCGGAGGAAGCGATCGTTTTGCAAGCAGAGAACGCAGCGGAGAAGCGCGTGCACCACGTGAGCGTGATGGCGAAGCTAAACGTACAGCTGCACCAGAAGCTGGTATGACTCGTTTATTCCTAAGTCTTGGACGCAAGGATCATATCATGCCTCGTGATATCGTTGGAGCGATTGCTGGTGAAGCAAACATTCCTGGTAAAACGATCGGTGCGATTGACATTTACGACAAATTTACTTTTGTTGACGTACCAGAACGTGATGCTCGTACTGTACTGCGCGCTATGGACGGAAATACAATTAAAGGTAAAGCAGTTCAGATTGATATTGCAAAGTAATCAGTCTGATATTCTGACACCAATATAGGATTGAAAAGGGGCTTGTAAAAGAGCCCCTTTTTTCGTTATTTTTCGGGATGGAAAATAAACCCAAACCGGAAGTCTGGCTACGTGGCCCTCTTCCGAATATGCCTTCCCTATTGCAACCTGTGGCTCATGCACTCTTGCAGGTTCAGGAAGAAATTAACACGCTTGACAAAAATTTCCTTTCTGAACTGCTCTGGAAAAAACCGGCAGGCCTTGCTTCTGTTGGTTTTCATATGCAGCATATAGCCGGCGTTCTCGACCGCTTGCTGACCTATGCACGTGCTGAATCCCTAACCGAATTGCAACTTGATTATCTCAAACAAGAAGGAAAAGAGCCGTTTCACGGGTGCACATTTTCTGACTTGCAGGAAAATCTAAACAAGCAATTCTCAATCGCCATCCAGCAGCTTGAAAACACAGATCCCTCTACTCTTCTGGATACACGCGGCGTTGGAAGAGCGCAAATTCCATCGACTCATCTTGGACTTCTGGTTCATGCAGCAGAGCATACAACCAGACATTTCGGTCAGCTTTTTGTGACCTTCAAAATACTGCTTTCGGATTTTGATAAGACAAGTTGAAAGTTAATCAGACTTTTAAGTATCCCAGATACTGAGTAGTTCGAAGTCCCGTTTACCTTTCTTTAATGTTTATTTTAACTTTAAAACAATCGTATGCAATTTTCTAAATCTACTATTCTTTGCACCTTATTTGCTTTGTACAATTTTGTCGCGATTGCGCAGAAAAATCCGGAAGATAAAATAGGCTGGAAACTTGGCGCTCAATCCTATACGTTTCGTTTGTTTACTTTTGACGAAGCACTTCGAAAAATTGACAGTTGCGGGTTAAAATATGTAGAGGCTTTTCCGGGTCAAAAATTAGGCGGTGGATTAGAAGGCAACATGGATTTTAAAATGGATGCTGCCAAGCGCGCACAAGTAAAAGCGCTTCTTAAAAAACATGGTATCACCATTACTGCTTTTGGTGTTGTCAACGCAAAAGATGAAGCGGAATGGAAAACGTTGTTTGAGTTTGCAAAGGATATGGGAATATTGAATATTAATACTGAACCTAAGCCGGAGCAATTTGCTTACATAGCGCCACTTGCAGACAAGTACAAAATTAATGTAGCACTTCACAATCACCCCAAACCTTCCCACTACTGGCATCCGGATTCTGTTTTGAAATATGCAGCCAAAAGTAAATTCATAGGATCCTGTTCAGACATTGGGCACTGGGTACGTTCTGGTTTGGATCCGGTTGATTGTTTGAAAAAACTGAACGGTCATGTGCTCGGATCTCATTTTAAAGATGTGATTAAAGATACTCCCGAAGGAAAATATCATGACGTTGTATGGGGAAAGGGCGATAGCAAAGTGGATGACGTCATCGTGGAATTGAAACGCCAAAAATTCAAAGGCCCGATATCAGCTGAGTATGAGTACCATTGGGAAAATAGCAGCGGTGAAGTGGCAGAAAGCGTGAAATATTTCCGCAGCTCTTTTGAAAAATCAAAATAAACTGTTGAATATGCAGTTTAAATTCTAAGAAATAAATTTCCTTTTACATTAAACAGTACCTTTTTTATGACTTATAACCGTAGGTTATTTCTAAAATCAGCTGGTGCGGCAGCCGCCGGCTCATTGGTTTTCTCCATTTCGTCGTGTGGCGGATCCAAAGAAAAATCTGCTGAAAGCGCCGATTCGACAGGCCTTGCAGCGACGGGTGCAGGCACTCCATCCATTCCGGACTTTGGATTACAATTATATAGCGTTCGCGACATCATAGGTAAGGATCCAAAAGGTGTTTTAAAACAAATTGCTGATTTGGGTTATAAAAAGGTTGAAAGTTACGCGGGCGACAAAGGATTTTTGTGGGGTTTGACACCTAAAGAATTCAAGGCTTATATGGACGAACTTGGAATGACCATCGTGAGCACGCATGCTGATACAACAAAAGGACTTGAAAAGGCGGCTGCCGAAGCTGCTGAAGCGGGTATCACATACTTGCTTCAGCCTTATATCGGTCCCCAAAAATCGCTTGATGAATGGAAAAAACGCGCTGAAGAATTTAACAAACGTGGTGAAATTTGCCAGAAAGCAGGTGTTAAATTCGGATATCACAACCATGATTATTCATTTAAAGATCAGGACGGAAAACTTCCGCAAGAAATTCTCCTAGACAACACAGACAAATCGCTAGTACATTTCGAACTGGATTTGATGTGGATCGTTGCTGCCGGACAAGATCCTGTGGCGCATTTGAAAAAATATGCCGGCCGTTATGACCTATGCCATATCAAAGACCTTGTAAGCAAACCAGAACCACATTCCGTTGATTTGGGAACCGGTGAAATCGATTTTGCAAGTCTGTTGAAAGTTGGATCTGACAGCGGCATTACCCAGTTTATTGTTGAGCAGGAAGAATATCCGGGAGATGTTCTTACAAGTATCGGCAACGATGCTGCCTATATGAAAAAGCTGGTTTTCAAATAACATCAACCGTCACTTTCCGACCTGATATGCAAAAGCCGCTGCAGCCAACCGCGCTGTTCAGCGGCTTCTGCTTTTTTCTCCTTTTCATCCTGAACATATTCTTTTACAGTGCTCAAATCAGGTTGTCCTGCATTGATCCAGCAGGTATACCATAAGTCGCTGACCATCGAAATGGAAGCTTTCATCTGACGCTCCACCTGACCTTTTAATAAATTGTGATACTGCCTAGAGAAATCCTCAGAATAAGTTCTCACCAGAACATTATTCCGAAGCTCGTAACTATATTTTTTATCCTGCTCAAAAGCTTCGGTCAAATGCCTCTCGAAAATAAAAACTGAATCGCTCGCTGTATGCGCCCGATTGACCGAATGCCAAACAGATTCTGTTAAATTATCAATATAACTGGCCTGTCCGACCCATAGATCATATTGAACGGCGTAGAGTTCAGGAAGCCGGGATTCCCAGAATGCATGAATTCCCTCCTGGTTGGTAAGTTGTCCATTATAATTTTTGGTAGTATGCAAGGGAACGTTAGAATCCGCAACGTAATGGCCGAGGTCCGCCGAAATCCTTAAAATCTTCTTACTGTCTTTTGCTTTGAAAGCTTCGGTTAATTGGTAAGCCGCCGTTTGAATATACCAGGGGACAATTCCATGTTTTCTCAAACTATCCTCCCCTATCTTTTTCACCGCGGCCGGCCAGACTTTCGGCAAAATAGCCAGAGCGCTGTCGCCATACATATCCAGATCAATATAATGCCTTTCTGCCTCGCCGACAACAGCATATCTTCTTCGGTCCGGATTAACAGCATTTTCCGTGAGATAGTCTATATGCTTTTTGTAAAAATATTGCATCTCAGGAGGTAATCGAAAAACAGCTAATCTGTTAATTCGGCGATGCGCCCAAAAACCCCACTCCGGGTCAAAACCGGATTTAAAGGACAAAATGAAAAGCGACGTACTCAAAATGAGCACTTTCCAGAAAAAAACTTTAAAATTTTTACTTAAATAACGATTCTTTTCACAGCATAAATCCATATAAAGTTTGGTGAAATGACAACTTGTTGTAACACCACTTTATACCAGATTTTAGAAAAAAAGTCACAATCAATTGGAATTTGTAACCTGTTTTTATAAAACTTTTCGTTTTTAAAATAATCGATGGAGATTTTTAGACACTACTACGCCTAAATCTCAAAATTATTCGAAAGTTGTAAGAAAAATAAAATATCGCCAAAATGACTTTAACCAACGATTATTTCAAAAAACACCTAAAAAACAGAATATATTATATTATTTATTAAAATAGTGCAATGTTAAATTTTTGTTTTATTTTTGTTCAACTATAGAATTAAAGGTTAAGCCGACATAGAAATAATGAGAACTAAAAATAAAACATTAGGATATTTACTGCCAGTATTTCTGCTGAGCGTCTTCATGCTGATCATATACGGAGCTTACGTTCCACATAAACCAGCGGAGACGCAACGTGTTGTTTGTATCAAGTTTAAGCCCGGAACGACATCAGAAGAAATAGAAAAACACATGCGCGATTTTGCCAGTTTGAAAAACAATGTTAATGACGTTGTAGCCTACTCAGCTGGCCGTGTACAAAACACAGGAGATGCAGCCAATGAATACGATGTTGTTCACTATCTTACGTTCCGTACGAATGAAGCTGCGAAACAATATGCATCTAATGCAGATCGTAATGCTTTTGTAAAAAGCAATGAATCCCACTGGGATAAAGTACTGGAAATGAATTCCAGTATTGATAAGTAATTATTAAATAGTAATAGGAGTGAAAATTATTAAAAAGAGTCGGGAATTCCCGACTCTTTTTTTGTCCAGACCATTACCAAACGATTGGATTTAAACCCCGTTCTTCTAAGAATTCATTTGCCTGACTGAAATGTTTGCACCCGAACCAGCCACCATAGTTGGCAGCCATGGGAGATGGGTGTTTTGCTTTCAAAACATGGTGTTTGCCAGCATCGATAATCCTGCCTTTATCCTGCGCATATTTCCCCCAAAGCATAAAGACCAAATCTTTCTTTTCGTCAGAAAGGCATTTAATTACTGCATCGGTAAAATTTTCCCAACCTTTGTTTTGATGGGATCCTGCTTTTCCGGACTCGACTGTAAGTGTTGCATTTAAAAGCAGAACTCCCTGATCTGCCCACCGTTCCAGATTTCCTGTTTTGGGTATCTCATTACCTAAATCATCCTTTATTTCCTTGAAAATATTGAGAAGCGATGGAGGCATCCGAACGCCATCGTTAACAGAAAAACATAAACCATTTGCCTGCCCGAATCCGTGGTAAGGATCCTGGCCTAAAATGACCACGTTGCAGCGATCAAAGGGACAATGTTCAAAGGCATTAAAAATTTGTTTTGCTGGCGGAAATATTTGTTTTGTTGCATACTCCTGCTTTACAAAGTCAGTTAGCGAAACAAAATATGGTTTTTCAAATTCTGTCGACAATCTTTTTTTCCAAGACTCCTCTATTTTAACATCCATACTGTTGGTTATTGAATTAAAATCCAAATTAATTGATTTTTGATTTGGTTTTATCAGGAAATGATGACTATTTTCGTTTATATTGGAGTTTACAAAAGACATACCACGTTCCTTTTGTGAATTGGAATATTTCACCAATATCCTTAATGCATATGGTTTCGAAAGTAACAGACGGCGTTAAAGTCACAGTTCTAACAGAGTATCAGCCGGATTATTCCAATCCGAGACAGGATCACTTTGTGTTCACTTACAAGATTCTGATTGAAAATCACAGCGAACATACTGTAAAGCTTTTACGCAGACATTGGTTAATATATGACGCAAATGGGACTGTTCGCGAAGTAGAAGGTGAAGGAATTGTTGGTTTACAGCCTGTTCTGGAACCCGGCGATGTTCATGACTATGTTTCCGGTTGTAATTTGCGTACAGATCTGGGAAAGATGGCAGGTACTTATTTGATGGAAAGAGTTTTGGATGGACGTCAGTTTCGCGTTATTATTCCGGCATTTTCATTGGTCGTGCCTTATAGATTAAATTAAAAACTACAACAATTGATTACTTCTTATTTTAAGTATCTCCTTCGTTCCAGGAACGAGCATTCAATTCATTCCCCTTTCCTATTTGAGTTATATACCAAAGTTATTAAAGATAAGGAAGAAAAACACGCGGATTATCCATATTTGAAATCACTTCGCAAGGAGCTGCTTTCTTCATCAGAAGAAATTGAAATTCTTGATTTGGGTGCCGGGTCGAGGATAAACAAATCAAATCTCAGAAAGGTAAAGACCATCGCAAAAAACGCGGAAAAACCTGAAAAATTCGGCAAACTTTTTCATCGCCTCATTCGCCATTTTCAACCGGAAAGTATTCTTGAACTTGGTACCTCCCTTGGTTTGACCACACTTTTCATGGCAGAAGCGAAGCCTGACTCTAAAATCTTTTCTTTCGAAGGCTGTCCTGAAACCGCAAAGATTGCCAAGCGAAATTTTAATAAATCCGAAGTAAAAAATATTGAAGTCATTCTCGGAAATATTGACGAAACACTTCCTGAAAAATTAAAAACACTGGAAAATGGCCTGGATTATGCCTATTTCGATGCGAACCATAGATACGAGCCGACCGTAAGATACTTCGAACAATGTCTTCCTTATGCGAAAAATGACTCACTTTTTATATTTGACGACATTTACTGGTCGGACGAAATGACCCAAGCCTGGGAGCATATTAAAGCACACCCACAAGTGACACTGACGGTCGATTTGTTCTGGATTGGTCTTGTGTTTTTCAGAAAAGAACAGGTAAAAGAGAATTTTGTTTTACGGTTCTAATCTGATTTTTAATCCTGTCTAAGCATGTTGCTGGAACCTGCTTCTTTCACCACTTCGTGGATGAAGCGGAGTTTTTCTTTTATCGTTTTGCTTATCACAAAAGGATAAAGATCACGCAGGCCCATACTTCTGTTAAGACTGTTCATCGCAAAAGTAAGCGGAAGCCACATGTCAATAATATTGTCAAAGTTGCTGACAGTGTAAGGATCAACAAAAGATGTGTTCATCTCATCCGCAGCTACTTTTGGCTGGACATTCAAACCGAAAGAATCTGCTGTCTCCAGTGTGTCAACAATGTGCATATAATGCGCCCACGTTTCAGCCCAGTCCTCCCAGGGATGTGCGCTGGCATACTTGCTGATATACTGCTTCTTCCAGATTTTTGATGTATTATTGGAATAGTATTGTTGCAGAGCGAAACCATAATCGGCGCGCTCATCACCAAAAAGAGTTCTGAACTGATTTAACTTGGACGTCCTTCCAATCAGAATGTCCCAATAATAATGGCCTATCTCATGGCGAAAATGCCCGAGTAAAGTCCGGTAAACCTCATTCATCTGATTTCGGGACATTTCACGATAAATATCGTCAGCTTCGGCTATGTTTATGGTGATCAAACCGTTGTCATGGCCAGTCATAATTCTCTTCCCGTCCGTAGCATTACGATCAGATAGGAAGTCGAACATAATCCCGCCGTAAGATGCCATATTTTTACTTTTTACTTCCAACCCGAAACGAAGTAAAGAATGAATAAGCCTCCTTTTGGCAGTTTCGACGCGATACCATTTATCGTAATCATCTTTTTGTCCTAAAAAAGGAATAGTTCGGTTCAGCTCACAAGCCTTACAAAAAGGAGAATAACTACCAATGGGAACGAGCCAGTTACAAACATTGTAACTATGATTCTGGCAGTATTTATAACTATTTTGATTCCCTGATCCGTTTATAAGCGTGTAGGTTCTGTTGTTTTCAGGTTTCAGTGCGTACAAATTTAATTCGTGGGTTTCGAAACCCAGAGAAGAATGGCAATATTGGCAATATATATTTTCAAAGTAAACGGCGTGGCCGCAATTACTGCAATTAAATAACTTCATAATGCGACTACTTATTTACGGGCAATATACAGATTCCAAGAATCAATTATCTTTATAAATTATTACTAAGCTTCTCCTGTTCCCGCAAGCCGATGACTACCAAATCAATACTTGAAAGTCTTATTCAAAAAGAGATCATCCCCGAACAACAAGCCGCAAGAATCCTTGAATACGAAACCCAAAAGCCATTTTCTATTCACCGGGAACTTCGTTCGCTTTTGTACCTTGGAATAGCGCTGCTGACATCCGGACTGGGAATTCTCATTTATCAAAACATCAATACTATTGGACACCAGGTAATTATTGCAATCATCGCCTGCCTGATCATCGCCTGCTTTTATTATGTTTTTAAACAAAGGAAACAGTTCCTGTGGGTTGAGACCGCGGAAACCACCAAATTCTCAGCATATGCTTTACTTTTCGGTTGTACACTTTTCCTTATCTTGGAAAGTTATCTGCAATTCCAATATAACTTTTTTGGTACCCGGTATGGTATAGCAATATTCATTCCAACGGTAATTTTCTTTTTTCTAGCTTACCGTTTTGATCACCGCGGGGTCTTGTCAATGGCCATTACAGGGCTGGCATCCTGGCTGGGTCTCACCATATCTCCTGTGTCTATTCTCGAAAATAACGATTTCAGTTCTCCGGAATTAATCTCCACCGGAACCATTCTCGGAGTTATACTATGCGTGACAGGCAGATTGTCTGAAACAAGAAATTTGAAAAAGCATTTTGCCTTCACTTATATTCTACTTGGAGGAAACCTGGCTGCGGTAGCCGGTCTTGCAGGAATGTTTAACCAAGACTTAAAAATCGTGTATATACTCGTTGTTACATTGCTGAGCCTGTTTTTGATTTATTATGCAAGACATTCCCAGTCGCTGATTTTTTTGCTTATGGGCGTGATCTATGGTTATATTATGATCAGTTACACGTTATTCGCCTACTTGCCTGATTCGTTTTTAGCCGCTTTCAGCATTTATTATTTTATGCTCAGCAGCGCGGGTGTTCTCTTTTTTCTTTTGAATCTCAAAAAAATCCTTGGACTGAAAAAATGAAAAAAGCATATAACGAGTCTTGGGTTACAAATTTGGCCGTTCAAACGATTGTCCGTTCCTGGATGAAAGATAATCTTGTAACTGTTCAGCAGAGAAAGCAAGTCGAAATGGCTTTTCCTGAATCTTTCTATCGGCCGGGAATATTTGTCAAAATTGGATTATTTCTTTTTACACTATTTGGCGGAAGTTTTTTTGCGGGATTCTTATCCCTGTTCTTTATCGAAAACGCTGGAAACAAAACCTTGGCTGCCTTAAGCTTGGTCAGCGCTGTTTGTTATTACTCTTTCCTCGAATTTTTTATCAGAGATCGTAAACTTTTCCACTCTGGAATCGATAACGCACTTCTTTATATGGCGAATGCAGCCGCCATTATTTTTTTTATTGCCTTATTTGAAGGTTTGGAAGTCTGGCAATATTGTCTTTTTATCCTGCTCGTCAATGCTGTTACTTCTTTGCGGTATGCGGATTTATTTACTGTATTTATTTCACTTGCCTCTATTGTCGTCTGCTTTGCCTCTATTTTGATCAAGCTTCCGTTCGGAAAAGCACTTCTGCCATTCGGCGTTATGGTCCTATCAGCCATCATTTATTTTTTAAATAGAAAAGAATCCGGCCTTTACTATCATGGATGCCAAAAACTAATTAAGATATTTACTCTGGTTGTCTTCTACCTGGGAGGCAATTATTATATAGCGAGGGAAGGAAATGCGTTACTCGCAGACGTTGTGGCTTCCAACTCGCCTCAAATCCCATTTGCTATTCTGTTCCATATCTTAACCGCTGTTATTCCGCTGCTATATTGTTTCATCGGGCTCAAAAACAAAGACCGTATTTTTTTTATTGTTGGGTTGACAGCCGCTGCCTTTTCGTGTTTCACATACCGGTACTATTTTGATGCACTGGCAATCGAAATTGTTTTAAGCATCGCCGGTTCTTTGCTAATCCTCATCAGTTTGTTATCAATAAATTATCTTAAAATTCCACGGTTCGGACTTTCTGACGATATTTCTGATAAGAGAAGTCTCGTGAATCTGGAAGCCATCCTGATTGCTCATCAATTCGGTCAGGCACCGGAAGAGAATACTATGAAATTTGGCGGTGGAAACTTCGGCGGCGGCGGCGCGGGTGATGATTATTAATTTATCTGATTATTACTTAAAATTTGAATTAGTGATCCGTGCGCTTAACTTGCAGCAAAAAATCCATATATGAAAAAACAGTCCTTATTAGTCATTCTATCGATATTAGCAATTTCTTCTTACGCCCAAACCGTAAAAAAGACGTCGGGAAATCCAGTCTTTCCCGGATGGTATGCAGATCCTGAGGGAATTATTTTTAACAATCCAAAAGGCGGAAAAGAATACTGGATATACCCAACATTTTCTGCGCCGTACAAAGACCAGGTTTTCTTTGACGCCTTTTCTTCAAAGGATCTTGTAACCTGGAAAAAACATGACAAAGTTTTAGATACATTACATGTCAAATGGGCCAAGAAAGCAGTCTGGGCTCCATCGATCATTGAGAAAGACAAAAAATATTATATGTTTTTTGGCGCTAACGATATCCAAAGCGATAACGAATCCGGTGGAATTGGCGTGGCCGTATCGGATAAACCGGAAGGACCTTTCAAGGATTATCTTGGAAAACCATTGATCGATAAATTTCACAACGGTGCCCAGCCCATCGACCAGTTTGTTTTTAAAGACAAAGACGGCCAGTATTACCTATACTATGGCGGCTGGAAACACTGCAATGTTGCAAAGCTTAAAAACGATTTTACTGGATTCGTGCCGTTTGAAGATGGCAAGATTTTTAAAGAAGTCACTCCTGCAAGTTATGTCGAGGGTCCATTTATGTTTATCCGTAATGGAAAGTATTACTTCATGTGGTCTGAAGGCGGCTGGACAGGCCCTAATTATTCGGTTGCTTATGCAATCGCAGACTCTCCTTTTGGCCCCTTCGAAAGAATAGGAAAAATCCTTCAGCAAGATCCAAAAGTTGCAACCGGTGCAGGTCACCATTCCGTGATTCAGGTTCCGGGAAAAGACCAGTACTATATCGTTTACCACCGCCGCCCTCTCACGGAAACAGACGGCAATCACCGCGTGACTTGTGTGGATTTAATGACGTTTGACGAAAAGGGAATGATTAATCCTGTGATCATTACAAACGAAGGTGTGAAACCACAGCCTCTAAAATAATTTTCCTTCCGGGAAGAATAAATTTATTCTTCCCGGAAATTCTATCCATTCTTTTCCTTTACGTATATAAATCCGATTTTGACTCATTCGTCGGATCGAAAATAATCCATGTTACTCTCACCATGATTCGGTGAAAGATTCTGAATTTCAGGATAATCGGTTTTGAATTGCATCAAAAACCGATTCATTGCCTCACCCCGGGCGACTTCATTTTTCTCATCTGGAAACGGAGTCATTAAAATCAAAAGAGCGATACCACTCGTCACAGATAATTTCTTTTATTCACCTTATTTCACAAATATTGGATAAAATGAAGTTCATGGAATAATTTTTGCTATCACTAAAACAATAAACGTTTGGGGTTCGGAGATACGCCGGGGCAAGCAAGATCAATAGAGGTAGAACGCGACCAAATCATTTAAGACCGTAATATAGGTTATCAACTTTTGCATTAATTTTTGATGAGCACGAAGCCAAAAGAACATGTTTTTACAAAAAATTTAGATCACGCCCTAGTATCGGTATATAACGGCTATAAGTTTTTTATCCGCTTTTTCAAAGAGGCCTTCCGCGGCCGGATGGAATTTCAGGAATTGGTCAAGCAGTGTTATGCAATCGGGTATAAATCCCTGATGCTTATAGGCATGACCGGTTTTATTACCGGAATGGTATTTACAAAACAATCCAGACCATCGTTAGCAGAATTTGGTGCAACGTCATGGTTGCCTTCACTGGTTTCCATTGCGATCGTACGCGCACTCGCTGCTTTGGTAACTGCGTTGATCAGCGCCGGAAAAGTTGGTTCAAGTATTGGTGCCGAGCTTGGTTCCATGCGTGTTACCGAACAAATCGACGCGATGGAAGTTTCCGCGATCAATCCCTTTAAATTTCTTGTTGTCACGCGTGTGCTGGCATCAACCATCACCATTCCCCTTCTGATGTTTTATTGTACGCTGGTAGGGCTACTGGGAGCATTTTTAAATGTGTATCTGAACGAAGGTACCAGCGGCGTGGCTTTTGTTGAAAAAGCTTTTGAACAAATTACCTTCCTGGATCTGGGCACGTCGGTCGCCAAAGCAGTGGCATACGGTTTTACAATTGGAATCGTAGGCTGTTACCAGGGATATAACGCGACAAAGGGAACAGAAGGTGTTGGAAAAGCGGCGAATACATCCGTGGTACTTTCCATGTTTTTAATTTTTATTGAAGAGGTTATCATAGTTCAGGTATCTAATTATTTCAGAGGTTAGAATTGTATGCAAGAAAATACAAATCAGGAAGATCCAATCATTTCAATCCGGGACGTGTACAAGTCGTTTGGCGATTTGCATGTTTTGAATGGAGTTGACCTGGACGTATATAAAGGAGAAAATGTTGTTGTGCTCGGCAGGTCAGGTACCGGGAAATCGGTTTTGATCAAAATCATCGTCGGGCTGCTTCAGCAGGATAAGGGTTCCGTCAATGTGCTTGGCCAGGAGGTATCAGACTTGCAGGGCAAGGAATTGAATGAGCTGAGGAGAAAAATAGGGTTTTCGTTTCAAAACAGCGCATTGTATGATAGTATGACGGTTCGCGAAAATCTGGAATTCCCCCTGGTACGGAACGTTGCTAATCTTTCAAAAGCCGAAGTGAAAGAACAGGTTGAATCCGTTTTAGAATCCGTTGGATTATCTCAAACCATAAATCAGGTTCCTTCTCAGCTCTCGGGCGGTCAACGCAAGCGTATTGGGATTGCACGTACATTGATTTTGCAACCTGAGATCATGCTATATGACGAACCGACAGCCGGCCTAGATCCAATTACCTGTATTGAAATCAATGAATTGATTAATGAGGTAAAGGAAAAATACCATACATCTGCAATTATTATTACCCACGACCTTACCTGTGCGCGCCAAACCGGCGACAGACTTGCCATGCTTCTGGATGGAAAATTTGCAATGACAGGCACGTTTGAGGAAGTATTTGCTTCGGATGAAGAAAGAGTTAAAAGTTTTTACGATTATAATTTTATTCAATAGTAATGGAAACAAGCAATAAAAAACGCTCCGTAGTAGTAGGTCTTTTCGTAATTATCGGACTGGTTATTTTACTCGTTGGAATACTTACGATTGGAAGCATGAAAAAAGTTTTTTCTTCCAATATAACCGTAAAAACAATTTTTGATGATGTTAACGGACTTAAAGCCGGAAACAATATCTGGTATTCGGGTGTGAAAATCGGGACGGTGAAATCGCTCCGTTTCCTTCCTAATTCACAGGTGGAGGTCATGATGAATATTGAAGAAAAATCCCAGGAGTTCATCCGTAAAAATGCTCTGGCGAAGGTAAGTACGGACGGTCTGATCGGTAACAAGATCATTGTTATCTATGGAGGTACTCAGAAAGTGCCATCCATTGAAGACGGCGACCAGCTGGCTGTGGCTAAAGTCGAAAGCACGGAAGAAATGTTAAATGTATTATCTGAAAACAATAAAAATCTTCTTTCTATAACAGACGCTTTCAAGAAAATCAGTAAGAACATTCTGGAAGGACGAGGTACGGTCGGTATGCTTTTAAACGATGAAAGACTTTATCGCGATGTGGACGAAACTTTGGCTGGCTTGAAAAAAGCGTCCGTCAACGCTCAGAATTTAACTGCTGCGTTGTCAACCTACGGAGCCAAACTGAATCAAAAAGGCGGATTAGCCAATGATCTTGCAACGGACACGATTATCATGCGTGATGTGAGAGCAACAATGGTTCGTTTAAACGAAACGGTTGCTTCTGCCAACACGATGGTCAACAATCTGAAAACAGCCAGCGCTGACATCAATTCGAATACGAAAAGCCCAATGGGCATATTGTTGCATGATGAAGGGACTGCGTCAAATTTGAAAAATACGATCCAGAACCTGGAGACCAGCACGTCTAAACTTGACGAGAATATGTTGGCACTTCGCCAGAATTTCCTGTTCAGAAGATACTTCAAGAAAAAGGATAAGAACGAAGCGAAGGCTAAGGAAGAAATAAAAAAGCAGGAGGAAAAAGAAGGTGAGGTAAAAGAAAATGAGGTTAAGCCATAAAAATAACTGCGGAAACTGATTGTACCTCAATACAATTCTATTTCAAACAGGTAATTTTACGTAGTAGTACGAGAGATTTAGGGAAGTACTTATAACTTTACATTATAATGTATTCGATATTGTTATTTCTCTTGAAGAAAAAAGTTAGGATATTCGTTACTATCATTCCCAATTTTTGAAATCATTTTAACACCTATATAATTCCAACAGAATATCCGAATGGCTCTACCACTTAACCCCGCACTTGATGTCAGTTACCTTAACCAAATTTACGGTGACGATGCGTCCATTGTCCAGATAATTTTTGAAGCCTTCCTGTCTGACTCTCTGCCACGCTGGAAAAGCTTGAAAGTTCTTATCGAGGATGAAAATATTGCCGAAGCTGCCAGTGTTGTTCATGGAATTAAGCCATCTTTTACAATGGCTGGCCTGACCGATATCCGGGCAAAAGTTGAAGCACTTGAACGCGATATTCACAACGAGTTGGACACTCACGAACTTATAGCGCACTATCTTCGAATCAATGAAGATGTAGAACACATCATTCCGATACTGGAAGATGAGGCCGAAAAGCTTGGACATCTAACTTCTTAGAAAAAATGATAAGCAATAATAAAGCCTCTGAAAACCCATAATGGCATTCAGAGGCTTTTATTGTTACGAAGTTTTTCGCTTTGCTTTCTCCCAGGCCGCACTTTGGCTTCCTCTGTAATATCTGTTTATTCCGGCAATCACTGCATAATTCATTACGCAAAAATAGTAGGGCACAAACAGCACCTTGACTTTTATTTTTCGTTTTTCCAACAGCCATCCCGCCAATGCTCCCCCGTAGAAACATATTTGACCGGCCAATATCAGCCAGTAAATAGCGTGAGAACCCTGCAGGCAAATCACAATATTTAAGATAAAAACCAGGATCATCAGAAACGGTGTAACGGTCCAGCGAAGAACGCGGTGGCTGACATACTGAAACCAAAGCAAAGGAAAACTGAAAGGCAGAAACAACTTTTTCAATCGAAGGATGGACTGAATCCCGCCTGCCGCAATTCTCACCTTCCGCTTTAATTCTTCCTTTATATTATCCGACGAAAGTTCTGAGGCATAGGCATCTGGCTCGTAAATGATCCTGTATCCCTGCTGAGCGATGAGCATTGATATCATAAAATCGTCCAGAATTGTATCGGATTCTACTTGCTGATAAAGAGAACGTCTGACGCTGAACAATTCTCCCGCAGCACCCACAACGGAATATAGCTCTGAATCCCATTTCTTTAATGCTGACTCATACTTCCAATAAAACCCTTCACCAGCTGTGGCGTCTGATACTTCATCCTGCATCACCCTTTTTTCTCCGGAAACCGCCCCTACTTTCGGATCGGCATAATGTCTTGCAATCAGTAACAGAGCGTCCTTGTTTAGAAAAGTATTGGCATCTGTGAACACAACTACTGCGGTATCAACCTCGTGCATGGCCCGGTGAATGGCATGTATCTTCCCGTTCCGGGCTGGGGAATGCATTAATTTAATGTCTGTAAACCCGGCGATCAAATCGGGCGTTTTATCCGAGGAACCATCTGTGATAAAAAGCAGAGCAAGCTTTTCTTTTGGATAGTTAAGGGCAAGCGTATTTTGGATTTTCTCTAAAATAAGGTCTTCTTCATTATAAGCCGCGACAACCAGCGTCAGCGTAGGAAAATCCTGGTCAAGTCCGGGAGCAATCCTTTTGCCTTTTAAAATTCTTCTGACTTTAACCAGAAAATATAACAGAATTCCATATCCCAGGAAAGTGTAAAAAACAATAAATAAACTAAGCCAGAAAATAATTTCCATATATTAAAATTTGACGGGATAGCCAAGGTTTTTACTATCGACGGAGTTTGAGAAATGCCAGAGAATGGATTTAATAAAAAAAGGAACAAAGTTGAACTCCTTATTTTTCACATAGCTAAATAGATTTCTGGGTACGACCATTAATAGGAAGTAAAGGCAGAAAATGGAGAAAGTGACCGTGTCCGTATTTTTTCGGATAAATAAAATTCGATTGCGGTTCATAAAAAATTCTTTCAGCGTGGACCTCTTCCCTACCGACACAGACTCCTTATGATAAATCAGGGCTTGTAAATTGACATGAATTTCATAGCCGGCTTTCCGGATTCGTTCACACCAGTCCAGCTCTTCGTAGTATAAAAAATAATTTTCTGCCATGCATCCCGCTTTCGCGACAGCCTCTCTGGAAAGCATCATAGCGGCACCATGAGCATATCCCGTTGGTCCGGTAAGAGAATCATGCTGCCCTTTATCCTGCTCAAATTGACCTATACAAGCGTTTCGGGCCGTGTAGTAATTCATTTGAGTATACCCGGCATATTGCAGCATTCCGGGCTGGTCGAAGTAGTGTATTTTAGGTGAAACAACACCTATCACTGGATTTTCTTCCAAAGTACTTACCAGCTTCCCAATCAGGTCGGGAGTCACTTCGGTGTCATTATTGATTAGAAAATAATAATCTCCTGTGGCTTCTTTCAAACCCATATTGTTCCCACCGGCAAATCCTGTGTTTAAGTCCGATCGAATAAATTTTACAGCTGGGTATCGGTTGCGCCACTCGGGGACATAATTCACTTTGCTCCCATTATCAACCACAATAATTTCCAGATTTTGATAGGTATTGACCTCCGCTAATGACCTGAGTAAATCTTCTGTAATTTTAGGCTGGTTAAAATTAACCGTAACAATAGAAACTCTTTTCATTCGGTAGAAATGTATCGACTGTTTTTATATTAAATGAAGAATTAATTTTCAATGATTTGTAGAAGTATTTCAAATTTAATAATAAAAACATAGCTTTAAACAAAATTTCCGGGATGAGCTGATAATTTCAGAGAAATGCCGTGGAGAAGTGTATAAAACTGGCGAAAGTGTAATCAATTGTCGAAAAAGTGAAAATAACACGTTTACTGGACATCAATAAAATTTCAGATTCCAAGTCTTCAACCGACGGCGATGCCAGCGTGGTTGTGGAGACGAAAGTGAAAGAATTGATTGAGGTAATCGAGAAGACAAACGTTGACAGCAAAAGTGCGAAACTTTACCAGCAGCAAATCGCTGATGCTTTTCAGCGTTCTCAATTTTCGCCAAAACAACTAGAACCTTACACGGCACTGGACCAGGATAATAATTTATCCAGAGAAGAATTGCTTGAAGGACTGGAAAAATTGCTATCGGAAACAAAAATTGATAGTGAGATAAGTAAAAATTATTTACGAAAAAATGCCATACAAAAAGGTGTAATGTTTATTCTCGCCATACTTTTAATAGTAGTTGGTTTTGCAATGATCATTATGCCGGCACCGCCGAGTTTCGAAATTTTTACTGTATTTTATATTACTGCAAATGATGGAGTCACGATCATGGATCTGGTTTCGTTGTTAATTATTTTTGGCGGAGTTTTACTGTTTGTTTTAAATTTCAACAAAAAATGATCGCCTTCCCCGACCCTCCTTCAAAAGTCAAGACCATACTTATTGTAGAAGATAATCTACTTTTCAGGAAAGTTATAGAATCCTCCCTTAAAAAGGCAGGCTATACCTGTCTGCTTTCGGATTCTGCAAACGAAGCGTTGCTTTTGCTTGAAAAGGAAATGCCGGATTTAATTTTGTCCGATTATGACATGCCCGAAATTAACGGCTTTGATTTCAGACAAACCGTATTACTGAACCCCAACGTCCGCGATATTCCTTTCGTTTTCTTGACGTCCTTTACGGATGATTCCATGATATTAGAGGGGTTGAATATGAATGCCTTAGACTATATCAATAAGGAAACGCCGATGCCGGTGATCATTTCCAAATTGAACAATATCATAAAATCTCTTGAAAATGAGCACATCCGGTCCATCCGGGAACTACGCATTGCAGCCGAAACTCTGAATGTAAAATCAGTTCCCGAAAAGGTCCCTGAATTGCAAAGCTTTAAAGTTTACTTTTGGCACAAAGGCTATCTGGGATATCCGGGAGGTGATTTTATTGACTTTATAAAAGTTGATGATCGCTATTGTTTCGCGCTGCTGGGAGATATCATGGGGAAAAAGTGGAAAGCCTGGTTTTTCACTTTTGGATTTTTGAGTTATATCCGTGCAGCAATAAGGTTTTGCGTGCTTGACAATGACTTTGCCCTGAATACAATCGTTCAAAAAATCAACAAACTGGTTTACCTCGACGAAAGCCTTCAAAATATTTTATCCAGTCTGTCCCTTCTACTGCTGGATAACGAAACGGGAAGAGTGTCCTATACCGGCGCCGGAGACTTGCCCTTAATAAATTTCAATTCTCAAAAGCAGGAAGCGAAGACTGTCCTTTCTTCGGGTTTGTTGCTTGGCCTGCTTGAAGACGGATTTTACGACGAGCAAATTATTCACATGAAATCAGGTGACCAGCTGGCCATTTTTACGGACGGGATGATCGATATTCCTTCTAACGGTACTAAAAAAAGCGACTATCCTTTTTTTGTCGAGAGGATCAGCCCATACCTGGGAAAATTCAAGAGCTTTGATCTGATCAAATCCCACGTCCTTGACCGGATAAATGATAGCAACCAAATGGATGACGCAAGCATAATATTTATAGAAAAACAATAACCCATCATGATACTTAAAGTTAACCAAATCGGAGATGTCGTTCAGGCGACCATTTTACCAGAAGAAGCAAGTCTTTCAAATGCTGATCAATTCAAAGAAGAAATGATAACGCTCATTGCTAATGGAGCAAAACTTATCATAGTAAGTTTCGAGAACGTGAATTATATCGACAGCTCATTTTTGGGAAGTCTTGTAGTTGCGCTGAAATATGCAATGCCCAGAAAAACAGACATTTACCTTGTATCGTTAAAACCGGACGTTAAAAATCTGCTTACTCTGATTCGGATGGATAAAGTTTTTAAGATTTTCAAAAATTATGAGCAGGCAATGGAAACATTTTAATTTTAAATGAAAAAACATAGTCACAGAAAGTCATTTATTTTCCATAATAAAGCAGAGGGTTTAGCTTCCATCGTGCGAAGCTGTGTAGAATATATTGAGGAACAAAATGGGTTTTTGTGTGTGCCAACAGCTATTCACTCCAAAATAAAATGGGCAATCACTGAATTGCTAATCAACGGTGCCAAACATTCCGGCTCAGAAGAAAGTGAGTTAATTCTAAATTTTGAGCCGGATAAATTATTGATTGAAAAAGTGGATTCCGGTAATCCGCTGCATTTGAAAATTAACGAACAAAATGTTGATCTTCAATGGCCTATACTTAAAAGTTTGACGGGTCAACACTTTGAAGTTTACCGAAATGGTATGGACTCTTTACAGGTCTACACAGAAAATATCCACCAGGCAATTTTTCGTGTCGAAGAAGTCGAAGATGAAGAAATGCCATTTTTGCTTGTCAACACCAGCGAACATTTCGGGCTCATGATCATTGCGAAAGCCTCAGATCGATTTAGCTATACCTATCATTCAGGCAGTCGACAGAATATTTTCAGTATTCTTTTTAATTATCCAGGATAAATTAAATCTTAGATTCGGATTTTTGATGTTTGGCCACGATTGCGTCGTTGATAATAGCTGCCATATCATCGACTCTTTTTTCCCAGGTATTTTTTTCTGCAATAGCCAATCGACTTCGTTTTTTTTCGTCATCGTTGCCGGTAATTGCCTCTGTGATTGCTTTTGAAAATGATTCTGCATCAGGACAAAAGGCAACACTTTCTCCTGTAAAATCTTTCAGATCGAGATTAAAATCGGTAGAAACAACGGGCAGACCTGCACCAAGATATTCGAATAATTTCAATGGAAAAATCGTTCGGCTTACTTCATCCTTTTTAAAAGGTATCAGAGCGACATCGAATCCTTTAATCACCGACGGCATGGATTCATACGGTACTGATCCAATAAACTTTACATTTGGCATACTAAAAAAAACATCAGGGACGAATTCTCTCGAAACCGGACCAACAAAAACGAAACTCTTCTCCGGGTTTAACCCGATTACCTTTTGTAAAATTGAATAGTCAATCCGTCTTTCAACTGCTCCAAAATATCCTATAACCGGCCGTGGAATTCCCGAGATTGACGGCGAAACAGGAAGATTGCTGTCCAATGCCTTTCTACTATGCGAGAGATCTGCTGCGTTGGGAACAAAATAGGTTTGTGGATTTTCCGCGACTTTTTCTGTATACAGCTGCTTAGCGCTACAAAGGATCAAGTCACTGTTTTTCACAATGATCTTCTCTGATACAATTCCGTGACGACTATCAAAAGGTAAAATCAGTGGATCAAGGCAGTGATAAACTTCAAGTATCGGGTTTAATCCTCTGACAACGTTCGGGTAATGAAAATTGAAAGAATTAATAAAAATGAAATTTCTGATCCTATTTTCCCGAATAACATTCCTGATCTTTTTTCTAATTAGTGATTCGTTAACCTTAAGCAATGCCCGGAACAGTGCTCCTTCGGGCAGGAAGTTGATAGAAAGAAGAACCGGAGGGATAACGATTTTTAAATTCGGGATTTCTGTGTCTTTGATGCGGGCATTTCCAGGTGCGTGAAAACCTTTCCTAACATCATTCTGCCGGGTATTGCGAAACCTGAAATAATCCTTTATTGTAAATGGATTCTCAACATAAAATACTGTATTCTCCCTTGCCAGGAGCCTGGCTGTCGTAAAGTTTGTAGATTCTATTTCCTGGTCAAATCTGGGTAAGCCAAAAATTATTATGGTATGTCCGTTGAGTTTCATGAATTAAAAGTATTAACAATATATTTGAATTCCGGCACATAATATAAGAAATAGATTCTAATACATTCTAAAAATAATTTGAATAACTTACCAAAGTTAATACTACTAAATACTTTAACTTTGCCAATATACTTCGACAAAAACATATTTTGGTAAAAACTGTAATGGTTTATCTGAATGTTATATATTTGATAAAACTCAACGTGATCACCCATATCTTCGTGTATGTTATTTAATTCTATCAGCTTTGTAATATTCTACCTTGTAGTAACATTTCTCTATTTTATTCTTCCTTTCAAGAGCCGTTGGTTTCTGCTTTTGGCTGCCAGTTGTTTTTTCTATATGGCTTTTGTGCCGTCCTATATTCTGATATTAGGCTTCACAATTGTCATCGATTACTTTGCCGGAATATATATTGAAACATCCGATGGCCGCCGGCGAAAACTGTTGCTGATTTGCAGCTTGATAGCAAACATCGGAATTCTGGCGATCTTTAAATATTTCAATTTTCTAAACGAAAATATTACCCTGGTTGCAGACAGTCTGGGCTGGCATAATCACATACCTTTCCTGACCATGCTGCTGCCAATTGGCCTGTCATTTCACACATTTCAGGCAATGAGTTATACCATTGAAGTATATCGCGGCAACCAAAAGGCAGAAAAACATTTCGGGATTTACAGTTTGTATGTAATGTTTTATCCGCAGCTCGTTGCCGGGCCGATTGAACGCCCTCAGAATATTCTTCATCAATTTCATATTAAACATGAGTTTTCATATTTCAATCTCGTTTCCGGATTGAAACAAATGGCTTACGGGCTATTTAAAAAACTGGTCGTGGCGGATCGTCTTTCGATTTATGTAAACTCGGTCTACAACAACCCGGAATTGCATAATGGCTCGTCCGTAGTTATTTCTTCTATTTTCTTTGCTGTACAAATCTATTGTGATTTCTCCGGCTATTCAGACATCGCTATCGGTTCCGCCAGAACGATGGGTTTCGACCTAATGACAAACTTCCGCAGACCGTATTTTTCGAAAACCATTCCTGAATTTTGGAGCAAATGGCACATTTCGCTCTCAACATGGTTTCGGGACTACCTCTATATTCCGCTGGGGGGAAACAGAGTTGCAGCATATCGCAGATATGTAAATCTGCTCATCGTCTTTATGGTGAGCGGGTTATGGCACGGAGCAAATTATACTTTTATTCTTTGGGGCGCCCTGCACGGACTTTATCAGGTCATCGGATTAATCACCAAACCGTATGTAAACAAGTTTGAAACCAATGCAGGTATACAGGATAATTTCATCTGGCGTTTATCACGCGGCTTACTGACTTTTGGCCTTGTAACGTTTGCCTGGATCTTTTTCCGTGCTAATTCGATTCACGATGCTTTCACCTTAATCGGAAATCTGAAAACGTTCGGAGAAGCGCCATTCCTCGGAAATGGTATCAATCAATTTGCACATTGCATACTTGCTCTTACCCTTCTGTTCACCATCGAATATTGCATGGAATATCACCCTGAATTCACATTATTCAACAACAAACATGAGTGGGTCCGCTGGGGATCCGTAGTTGCGCTGCTGTTCATCATCCTTGTTTTCGGTGTATTTAATGGTGGTCAATTCATTTATTTTCAATTTTAGAGATGCTTAACAAGGATATTATCAAGTTTGGAAAGAGCCTGTTGATCTTTATAGTAATGATGGTCGTGATCGACTTCATTATAGGATTTTCTCTTGAAAAACTATATTTCAGTTTAAAGAAAGGACAGTTCGCCCAGACGACTTTCTCAATTGACAGTACGAACCAGGAGGTAATCATTTTTGGGAGCTCGCGTGCGCTTCATCATTACAGTTCTCCCATTATGATTGATAAGCTAGGCGGCAGTCTCTACAATGCAGGGCGCGATGGCCAGTTTATCCCCTATTACTGCGCTTTGCAGGATGCGATTTTAAAGAGAAAAAAACCAGAATTGATCATTTTAGACGTCAATGTGTGGGAGATTGCTCCGAACGACGAAAAATATGAAAAGCTCTCCATGCTGCTTCCTTATATCAATAATCATCCCGAATTAACAAAATACATCCGTGAGATCAGTGAGTGGGAAAATGTCAAACTTTTCAGCAAAACCTATCCATATAATTCCACCGTCTTTGTTTCGCTCCATGATTACCTTTTTGCTGACAAACTGCCGCAGGATGATAACGGATATTTCCCGCTTGACAGAACAATGAGCAAAAAAGATTTTGATACATACAGAGCAAAAAAGATTGTCTACGATGAAAAACGGGAGAAAATGAAGGTTCCCTTTGATGTCAAGGCAATTAAATACTATGAGTATTTTCTAAATCAGGTGGATTCGCTTCAAATCCCCACGTACGTCGTAATATCTCCTACTCTGCTGAAAGAACCTGCAACGAAAGAAAAACTGCTGATAGAAAGTATTGCAAAACGCTACAAATATGTCCGGTTCCTGGATTATTCTGGCGATCAGAAATACAACAATCATTTTGATAAATTTGCGGACGAATTTCACCTGAACACAAAAGGTTCGACTGAGTTTTCCTACGAGATTTCTGATTATATCAATAAAGATAAAACGAATTTTAAATAGTATCGACTGGTGGAGAATAAATCAAACAGGTAATACGAAGGTTAACTTTTAAACTATTTATCCAGACAGGAATTAACCTTTATGAAAATTCTTTTCGATCATCAGAAATTTACTACACAGCGGTATGGTGGGATCAGCCGTTACTTCGCTAACGTAATTCAACAGATCAATCGATCGGAAGACTTTACCTGTGAGCTCGGTTTGCTTTATTCTCAGAACCATTACATTAAGCCGCATTTCTCCGCGGTTGATAATTATCTGACCTCACCACTGGGCATCAAAAGACTTGCTCAGAAATTATATGACCTGAATGAGGCTTATTCGAGTTATCTGGTTGGTAAAAATGACTTTGATATTTTTCATCCCACGTATTACGATTCCTATTTTCTAAATAAATTAAAGAAACCACTGGTAACAACTATTCATGATATGACGTATGAAAAGTTGCCAGAGTACTTTTGGGCGCAGGATCCGCTTACCCGGAACAAGAGGCTGCACACCGAAAGAGCCGATGCCATTATTGCGATCTCTGAAACCACGAAAAGTGATTTATTAAAGTACCATGACGTGGATGAAGATAAAATTGAGGTGATTTATCATGGAATTGATCTCGAGACTCCGCTGGTGTATGAGCCGGTCGCAAACCTGCCTGAAAAATATCTGCTTTACGTAGGAGACCGAAGCGGTTATAAAAACTTCTATCTTTTCATCGACGCTGTCAAATTGTTAATTGAAAAACATTCCGAACTGAATGTCATATTAACCGGTGGGGGCAAACTTGGAATTGCTGATCAGGAGCTCCTACACCGCTTAAAACTTACCGAGAAGGTAAAACATGTAAATGTGAATGATGAGCAGCTGAACTATCTGTATCACAACGCTTTGCTTTTTGTTTACCCATCACTTCATGAGGGTTTTGGACTTCCTGTTTTAGAAGCCTTCAAGGCGTCCTGCCCTATTTTATTAAGTAATACACCCTGTTTTAAGGAGATTGCCAAAGACGCGGTGGAGTATTTTGAACCCTATTCGATGGAAGATTTGTATCTGAAAATGGAAAGTTTCGTGACTGATTCAACAAAAAAAGACCTCTTGATAAAGAAAGGTAAAGTAAGACTCAATGACTTCCCTCTTGACCTTTCAATCCAGAAAACGCTAGATCTGTACAAGTCGCTAAAATCCTGATCAAGATTCAAGAACATTTCTCCAAACAAACCGATCTGTCATAATTCCTTTGGGATGCTCTCTTCCAATCCGGAAACCAAACCAGTTTTTTGGTGCAATCACAAAGTTTTTCTTTGGACATAAATAGGCAGCCCACCAGGCAAAAGTGCTGTTAGAAATAATGGCTACATCAGCGTTCTGAATGAGCTGAAAATCAAGGATTTCTGAATTGCTTGAAAAAATAAAATTGTCTTCCTGGGGAAATTCCTTTTTGACAAAGTCCATATCGTCACTTACAAAAAACACTTTATAAGCTTGCAGATTGTCTATCGAATAAAGCTGTTTCTTGAAATATTCTATTGGAAGCGATATATCCCGTTTCCCGTAAGACAAATAATCCGTCCTGCGAATGTGAACGACTACGGTTTTGTTACTGGAAAATATATCACCGAATTTTTTATCAAATTCGTTCGTAAATTCTTTCTTGATGGCTGGAAGGGCGCTCTTATCCAAATGTTTTACATAAAAATCAGATTGAAAATAACCGTTGTATATGGTGGAGTTTTCCGGATTGTGCTCTTTGGGAGCAAAAAAATTGTGTACATACACATCTCGAAAACTGAAAACTTTTGGCAAGGCCCTGGCAAAAATTGAATATCCTTTGGAGCCGAGCGTTGCATTATGATACCAGCCCAGATCAAAATACTTCGTCAGATAGGCGTGATGAGGATTGGTAAAAAAATAGGTTTTACTTCCATCCCTTGATTTGAGATAGAGAAGGAAAAAATATTGAAATAACTGGTTTCCTAGACGGCCGTTGTATTTTACGCCTACCATAATATCTACTTCTGAGAATGATCAATCTGACCTGATAACTTGCCGAACATCGGCTTGATGTATTTTTGAAAAAATTCCGGGTAAAACTTGAACATGTATATGATCGTGTTTTTCAGGCTAACATCAATTTCTTTCTTAAGAATTATCTGTGCCACGCAAAATCCGGCAATGTTCGAAATTAACGTTGCGTACGCTGCTCCCATAACACCAATTCTTGAAATCAGCAGAAAATTAAGACCGAGATTAAGAATGGTTGTACCAAGCACGACAAGGAAAGTAGTCCGCGTTTTGCCGATTGAATCCAGGATAGTGCCGAACTGTCTGCCGTAAGGAATTAAAAGGCAGTATAACAAGGTAACCTGCAGTAAAGGAATTGAGTCAACGTATTTTTCTCCGGCAATAAAATGAATGACAAAGTCAGAAAAGAAATAAAGGAATAAAACTCCTGGTAAAACTAAGGCAAGGGTGGTACCTACTGATTTTTCATACAGATATTTAATCGCACCTTTTCCTTCTTCTTCCATTCTTCGGGAACTTTGCGGAAACACTACCACGGCAATTGCATTGCCTGGAATATCAATCAGGTTTGTAATACGGACAGCAATATTGAAGGCTCCCGAAGCTGCCGGAGACAAAAGAGCACCCAGCATCATTTGATCTACCGTTCCGGAAAGCATTGAGCTTACAGACGTACCGAAAGCATATTTGCCATACCCAAACAGTTTGCCGATCCACTCCTTGTGTATGTTTTTGGAAAAAACCAGATTATGCCTCACAAAAAGATAAGCTGCCGCAGCGCTCAGAAATGCGCTGATTGCCTGTACCCATACAAGGTAAATAAGTTCCAGCTTGAAATTCAGGAAATAGCTGATCAGGACAAAGCTAAAAAACGACGCCTGGCGTATAAATCCGGCTATGAAGATTCCGTTGAACCTGAAATTGGCTTGTTCTATGGAATTGAATTGCGTAATGATCCCGGAAAAAATATATACCAGAATATACACATACAACAACCCGATCAATTGGGGCGAAGACCATATTCTGCTTAAATAGGGTGCAAAAATAGCTACAACGACAATGCTGAAAATCGTAACCATCCCGCTAATAAAAAATGACGATGAAATTATATTCCCGTGTTCTGACTTCCCTGCAGCTGACAAATATTTTACCAGTGCGTTTTGAATCAATCCACTTCTTATTGCCTCAACGATGGTTGTCACAGACATAAACAACGTCCAAACACCAAAATCCTGTTTATCAAGGACACGCACCAGAATGTAGAACCCGGCGAACCCGAAAAAAACTCCCGAAAAATTCTGGAGTATATTTAAGATACCTGATTTGAGCCAGTAATGATCTTTCGATTTAACTTCCATCTGAAAATCAATGGGTTATAAGTAGTATTCTTCCAGATAGGATTTAACTTCTTCATCCGTTTTTGCGTGCAGGATCCTGGCGTTAGAAAACTTCGGATAAAGCTTCTCAAAACATTTAAAATGATGTTCCGGCCCTTTCTTCGATAGAATCAGATTAATCCCCCCGAAGTAACTTGCCAACGTTGCCGTACCGCCATGTATCGAAATGAAATGGGTAGCATTCGCATAAACCATCAATTGCAGGTGATTAAAGTTGCGCGCCTTGCCTTCATTTTTCGCCCAGAGATCTTCCATCAAAATCACTTCCGGATATTCCTTTTCCAGCCAGCCAAATTCATCCATATCATAAATGTCACTATTATCCATTGTGATATTCTGCGGACGAGGCCTGTTATAAATGATCGTGAATTTATCTTTCAAGCGATCGAGCATATGGGCAAGCATCTCGATACTGTAAAAACTGACCGGCGGGCCATCCCACTCCATGTTATAGCGATTGGCAATAATCAAAACCGGTTTTTCAAAAACATAGACGCTGTTCTGATAGGTCTCTTTTAAAGGCACCGGCAACCATTTGGACATGTCATAATCCTGACTGTACAGGATTCGCGGCATCTCGTAATTATAATTTCCCTCGTTGGTCCGGGTCTCAAATTTTTCCTGATGATCAGGAGAAAAAAAGTATAATTCTTTTGTGTATTTGGATGCGGCGGTACTTTTTAAAGTACCGTTTTTGTAGTGCCAATAGGCAAAAGGCAAAACGAACTGAAGTTCAGGAGCAAATTCTCCGTTAAACGAAAGCTCCTTATAGCTTTTCTTAAAAAAATAATCCCTTAAAATATATTTAAGCTGAACCAGCTTACAATAATAAGTATCCCGATAATAATATTTAAGCTCGGATGGAAGTTCACCATACCGGATAAGCACATAAAAACTCAGAATCTTATTTATCATTGTTAATTTCTCATGATGTTTTAATTACAAAAAACTGATTTATCACGTGATATCAAGATCAACTTAATGTAACTAATATTGCCGTTGAGTAGAAAATTGAATCATAACTCAAATGTAGAATTAATTTGGATAACCTAGAACCAAAATGTCATAATTTGTCTCTTATTTAATGATATTTTCTTCTATTTTTATGTCGACAAGATTCTCAAAAGAATTATTTGACATTTAGAAAGTCAAAATTAAAATATTGGTGTCGATAAAAATGTAATATCAGGCATTAAACCAAGTTTAGGATATTTCAGACCACATTTCTGAACGATTTCTGAATTTCCGGAAAGTTGAACTGATTTGTAAGTTTCGAGAACGAGTTTATAAAATAGAAGTACATCTACAAAAAAGCCCTTTTTTTCGTAAATGTATTTTTAATTTTGTGAAATATTTTATCTAAGATCAATATATACATAACTTTGAAATATGATTACCTATCAACGTTATTCCTTTCTTAAGAGTACTATATGAGCACATTCAGTCTGCCGAATTGGATTAAGCCACATTTGTTTTTAAATAAGCGATTTATCGACCTTAGCGAAGCAGAAATAAATACATTAAAAGAGCGGCTTAGTTTCCTCAGACACGACAATCCGGAAGTGACCGTGGCTATCCCCGCCTGGAACGAAGAAAATAATATATACCGCACGCTTTCCTCTCTTTCTGAGAGCAAGACAAACTACAAGGTTGAAATAATTGTTATTAATAATAATTCCTCAGACAAAACACAGGTCGTGCTTGACAAACTCGGAGTACGCACTTTCTTCCAACCCATACAGGGCACGCACCATGCAAGACAGATGGGGCTTGACAAAGCAAGAGGAACATTTTACCTGTGCGCAGACGCCGATACTTTTTACCCGCCCCACTGGATCGATCTGATGATTGATCCAATGATTAAAGAAAAGGATGTTACCGGCGTATATGGACGTTATTCATTTTTGCCTCCTCAGGGAGAAGGGCGCTTGGGTCTATGGTTTTACGAATTGCTGACTGAAATTATCATTCGCATTCGTCAGAATCGCCGCGAACATTTGAATGTCTATGGCTTTAACATGGGTTTCATTAAGGAAATCGGCTTGGCAACAGGTGGTTTTAACGTTCAGAGTTCACGCGTGTACGCAGGGGTAGTTGGCAATGATACGACGAATGATGCAGAAGACGGAAGGATGGCGAGAAATCTCAAAACCAGAGGGAGACTCCAGTTGGTAACAGCTCCGGAAGCACGGGTATTTACTTCACCAAGGCGTCTTATGGACGACGGCAGTATCTGGAACGCTTTTCTTAAGCGAACAAAACGGCAAGTGATGATACTTCCTGAATATTTTATGGGCAAGAAAGTTGTTCACTGATCCGGATCCTAAATCTCAGTTTTATAATACGTTATGGAGAAACACTACACCTTTCCGGATGTTACTTTATTGATTACGCACTACGACCGCAGTTTGTCTCTTGAAAGGCTTTTGAGCTCGTTTAACAGATTAAATTGCTCTTTCGGCAATATTGTTGTTTCCGATGATGGCAGCAAACCTGAGCACGTATCGAAACTTAAAGAACTTCAGAAACATTTTGCCTTTAATTTAATAACAACGCCTTCTAATAAAGGCTTGGGCAACAATATTAATAAAGGTCAGGATGCCGTTACCACACCTTACACCTTGTATGTTCAGGAAGATTTCGAACCAACGGATATTTTCCCTGCACATTTTGAAGATGCGCTCTCATTCCTGAATGCCGACCAAACGATAGATATTGCTCGTTTTTACGCTTATTTTTCTTATCCGAACCTCAAACCGTATGGGAAAGGTTTTTCTCAAATGCTATATTCCTTCTGGGATCCAAACCACCTGAAATTTTATTATTACAGTGATCATCCGCATCTGCGACGAAGCAATTTCTTCGATAAATTCGGTCGTTATCCGGAAGGAATAAAGGGGGATCTTACTGAGTATAAAATGGCTTTGAGTTTTATTCATAAAAAAGGTAAAGGTTTGTTTTACAATGAATTCACAAAGCTATTTTATCAAAAAAACTCCGCAGCAGAACCAAGTAAAATGGAGCGCGCGAACTGGCGTGAAGGAAAAAATCCGGTTATAGGTATTCTCAGATCCCTCTATCTCCCGTTACGCTGGCTTAAAAATTCAGCTGATCTATACTTCTTCAAAGGCTGATTTCAGATTTTTCATTTATAGAATTTATGAACGAACCTTATATTTTTCCAAACATCACTCTGCTTGTGACGCATTACAACCGTAGCTCCTCGCTGGAAAGGCTTTTGATTTCCTTCGAAAATCTGCATTGTCAGTTCAGGGAAATTGTAGTTTCAGATGATGGCAGTCAAAGTGTGCATCTTGACTATCTACGGTCAATCCAGGCCAGATACAATTTTTCTCTGGTTACGACACCAACAAATAGAGGTCTGGGAAACAATATTAATAAAGGCCAGGACGCCGTAACCAGTCCTTATACATTATATGTGCAGGAGGACTTTGTCCCGAAAGCTATTTTCCCCGGGAGCTTGCAGGACGCTATTGCAATAATGGAAGAGCGCCAGGATGTTGACATGGCGCGTTTTTACGCCTATTTCAAGTATCCATTTTTAAAGCCTTTAAGGAAGGGATTTTCTGAGATTAACTTTGGATTACTGCTTCCGGGTTATAGAAAATTTTATGTTTACAGCGATCACCCACATCTCAGAAAAAATACTTTTTTTGAAAAATTCGGACGATACCACGAAGGTGTGAAAGGAGACGTTACAGAATATGATATGATGATGTCATTTTTAAAGAAAAAGGGTAAGGCAATCTTCTACGAGAATATCAACGATTTGTTTGATCAGCTCAATTCCAGCGAAGAGCCAAGTACCATGAAACGTAACTTCCTGCGTGAAAATAATAACGTGCTGATGATTGGTGCAAGAAATATTTACAGGCACCTTAAATTCAACTTTGACTATCTCTTCTCTTGATTACCAATGAGAGTTGCTTTGTCTGCAAGCTTTTTTTGCTCCTCCTGATCAATCAGATAGGTTGCCTGAATCAGAGCAATACACAAATAGAACAGGACGTTATTGGGAAACTGCACCAGCGCTTCTTGCGGATAATTACCGATGTTGAGAGCAAATATAATCAGGGTCATCGCCATACAATAAGACTTTAACTCTGGATTTTTTATCTTATAAAAGTTCTGAATTCCAGTTTTCAAAATGACAAACATAAGGCAACAGAATAAAAATAACCCAATCCAGCCCATTTCAACGGCTACACGGACATATCCACTATCGGGCGGGAAAGTGGCCAGGTAAGAATTCGGCGCAAACCGAACGCCCCAGACACCTGTTGCTCCTAGCCCACCACCCATTGGATGGCTCAAAATATAGGGCTTTATTTTTTCCTGGTTCTGTTTTCGCACATTAAATGAAGCATCTTCGGAAGGCCGAAAAGCAGACTGAAACCTGTAAATCGTCGGGCTCGACGTTGGCATGAAGATCAGGACAGTGATTCCAAAAGCGGCAAAACAGGTAAAAATCATGATTTTTTTGCTGAAATTCAGCAGCGCAAACAAAATCAGGGCGGCCGGGAATAGTACATATGCCCCGCGTGTCCCTGAATAAAGCATCGCCATAAGCATCATTACAGTCAATATGGCCAGAATAATCTTTTTGTATTTTTTAGTCGGGCCGGCAATCAGTGATATACACAAAAGTGCCGTAATTACCATATTGTAAGAAAACGCCACCGGGTCTGAAAAGATCGAATATTTTCTCCACACTCCATTGATAAACAGCAACGCCACCGTCAGCGGATCGCTTTCCATTTGCGCCATTTCCCGATCAGAAAATCCTATAAATTCCTGTTTGAAACCATACAGCGCGCCGATGAATGACAAGACCAGCCACACTTTGAAAATTATACGTATAGCTTTAACCGATCTTAGCTGATATAGAAATACAAAGTACATGATCGTGATTACTGCGACCGACCTAACAGTATAAACCCAGGCAAGCCTGGATTCAGCCCAGGGATTGGCTACTTCCAATACATTATACCCGATCCAGATCAATATTACCGTCGAGATTGGATTTTTAAAAACCTTCCAGTTTGGATTCGAACGCTGCCTAATAAAAAAGCCGAGAATTAATAATGCCTGGATTCCATCCAACACAGTACCGAGCGGAAAATTTACTCCAAATCTTAAAATAAAGAAAAGAGCATATGCCATGATTATCAATACGATAATCCCAAAAACCGGGTAAGCCACAATGGCATACACAACCGGGATAGCGATCATCGTGATCAATATTAGCATTCCGGCAACAATTCCGCCTTTCACCGAGACATACCCGATCGCCGCTGAAAATAAAAAAAGCACAAGCAACGCAGCTGGTTTGTTCAGCTGCCCGAGTAGCGAACCGGGTTTAAGTCTTTCGCTCAGTGTTTTGGTGCTATCGGGAATAAAATCCAAGTCTTCCTTTCAGTTTAAAAAAATAGAATTTTGAAAAAAAACATGAAGACGCCGACAAACACCACCAGAAGCGATATTTTTTGCATAGTTGCTTGTGTCTTAGTTAAATCAGACTCGGATTTATCTTTGGTCCGTTTTTTCTCAGGCAGAACTTTCATATCAATCTTATACTTTATTTTCCTTCTGATAAGAATGTTTAGTGGCAATTGAAATCTGATTTGCGCGTTTCGCCTTGATCAGAGAAAGCACCTGGTAAAACATAAAGGCAGGTATATTTTTCAACGAATCAAAGATTCTTTTATCCGTTGGAGAATTGAATAACGCAATCAAAAATCCAGACACAAAAATGGCCAACCCGGCTAGCCAAAGGAGTGCCACGGGAATGGAAATAAAAAGATTTATAAGAAAAAAGCCCAGAGAAATGATCAGGAAAATGAAAAGTGGTGGCCGCAATAGTACCAATCCAAACATGAACTGATTCCAGCTAGGTCTTGTCAACCCACTGAACAAAAGTCCGAAACCCAGTGAAAAATAACGAAACCATGTATTGATCCATCTAGCCCGCTGATTGACAAGCTGATCCGTTCCGGTAGTTTTTTCATCATATACTATCGCATCTTCCGCAAACGCAATGCGCAGGTCCAGATTCAATATGGCATTTTGCAGAACCTTATCGAACCCTGCACCTGTTATATCCAAATGCCCCAGACATTTAATATACAAGGCAGTTGTAAAAGCCATCCCCGAACCCGATAACGTCGCAGACGAACCGGCTCCAAACAGCATTTTACCATCGTAATAATGATAGTAAATGTCCCTGGCAGCATCAAGGCGCGCATAGGTCGTGTCAAGGTTTTTGGCAGCACGCAATCCCTGCACGGCCTGATAGCCCTGGTCAAACCAGTAGTTCAGTTTTAGCAGATAATCAGGATCGGTCAGGTTATCACTGTCAATGATCGTAAGCCTTTCATGGGGCCTTACAAAGTGATTAATCGCATAAAAATGAGACCTCGTATTACTCGCCAACACCTGTTCAGGTCGTAAAATTATTACCTTATCGCTATCGAATTGTAATCCTGAAACGTCGCATTTATCTGCAACGATATAGATCAGATAGTTTCTGTAATTTACTTTAAGCAGAGAGTTAATAACATCAGGCAATTGCTGCGTTTGTTCATAAGCGGTTACGATAATAGCATAATCCGCCTCACCCGCAAAGTGCTGCCTATTTAAGTAATCGTTCTTTTTGTTCCTAAGTTTATAAAAAACAGAAAGAAGCACCGGAAAAACAAGATTGTAGCCTATTACGATCTGCAAAAGTGTCCAAAAAAACTTGATTAGGATCATAGCTCGACCTGTTTAATCGTTTTTCCAGTCTGTTCGCTTATGTCTTTTGCTCCCGTCAAAACCCATCCCGACATCTTTGAACCTAAATTTCTCAGGTAATCAAGCTTTGACTTATCTTCTGCATGAATAGAACGCCCCGCCTCAAAAACGCCAACAACGATGTCGGTAAAAGAAACCCACTCCTTGGCTTTGTTCATCGAAACCAGAGAATCGGTCTCGATCAAAATCACGTCAAATTGCGTTTTCAAGTAGTAAAATTTCTCACGGATCACATTCTGGCTAGCAATTTCAGCAAGCGATATATCCATTCCTTTGTTTCCCAGAAAAGAAATTTCGCCCTTGCTGGCCGAAGGACCGACAACATTTGCGTCACCGAAAAAGTCTTCCAGAAAGATAGTTCCGTGATTCAGTTTTGTTACCTGGGGACGATCAAAATTACCATCAATGACCAGTACTGTTTTGTTTACTTTTGAAAACGCCCAGGCAAGACTTAAAACCAGTAACGTTTTTCCATCACCATCTCCCAGACTGGTGACCGAAACTATTTTAGGATCCGTATGCTCAATATCAACCTCATAACGAACCGACCTTACCAGATCTCTAAATCTCTTCATAGATTTATCCCCGGAAATTTCATTTTGCAACTGGCTCAGATTAAGTCCTTCATTTACATAGTTCAGGTAGCCAAGCACAGGAATATCTGTTTCATTAGCTAGTTGTATCGGATAACGAACCGATTTATCCAGGTAAAAAAGAATGAAGAACACAAACAGACAGAACGATAAACTTATAATACCGGAAAGAATCAGCAATACCATTTTTTTCGAAGGTTGCACAGAACCGGGCATCGCCTTTTCAATGAATTTGAGCTGAGCCGGGAAGCTGGATTCGAGCGTGGCATTATTAAACCGCTGAAGCGCTTCAATATATTCCTTACTTGCAATGTCAATGCTGGTTTCGAATTCCTGGATTTTTGCCTCGTTGGGAACAAGTCCGTCAAATTTGGTATTAAGACGTCTTAATTCTTTAAGAATTGATCCAATGCTGTTCGTTGACAATTCCAGCGCAATTTCCATATTCAATTTCTGCGCTACCAGATTTTCCTTGACCACCAACGGGCTATATATGTAGCTGTCCGTTGCCTCGTGAATCTTTAAAGTCAACTTATTTTGAATTGAATCCATGCTGGCCTTATACTTAGGCTCAAAGTTACTGCGAATGTAAGCGTCATTTAATGCTTTTAATTGTTGTTTGGACGCTACAATATTCTGGTTTATACCGGTTAGGCTACTTTCCAGATATCGGCGGTCAGCCGGATTGAATTTATTATCAATGTTTTTAACAGCTGCTGCATAGGCAAGTACGTCTTTTTCGGCTGCTTCGCGTTTTGTTTCAAAATCGGCAATTTGGCCATACAAACTTCTGGCTTGCTCATTCAGGTTCAGGACCCGGTTTTGAATCTTGTAATTTCTCAGCTCGTTCATCTTGCCATTCAAAGCATCTCTTTTCTGGGTCAGAAATGATCCCAGAAAGCTAATTGCTTTCTGATTATTATCGGAAAGACGCGACGAATAAAAGCTGATGAATTCGTTTCCCAATGTATTGATCACAAATGCGGTAAGCTCTGGCTTTTCTGCTTCGTAGTCAATGTTAATATAATCACTGCTTCGCAGACGGTAGATTGTAATTTTCTCCTGTAAGGAAACATGGTCATACTGCATATCTTCCAGCAGATCGTGGAGTGCTTTTTCGCCCTTTTGCTGAAGAAATAATTCTTCCCGCAGTTTAAGTTTTTTTGTAAAAACGGCAATTGCGTTCTTTCTTTCAGCCTGGCTCAGATCTCTCAGTGATGGAGATGCTTTTCTAAAAGTATCATCGACAGGTACTTTCAGATCGTGCAGTATTAACTGATACGAAACCTGGTCCAGCACTTTTTTCAGCGTCATCATCTGAATCAGATTGTCGAATTTCCGGTTGATTTCAGATTCCTGCTCGCTATCGCCATCCGGCAAAACCTGTTCTGTTTTATCAACCAGTCCTGTGGCTATACTGCCGTGGGATTTATATTGATCCGGAAGTTCCCTCACCAAAAAAAAGCATGCTACCAATGTCAGAAGAGGTACCAGGATCAGGGTTAATCTGTTTTTGTATAGTAAGCGAAAAAATTGTAGAAGCTCTGTCATTTTATAGTTTCAAGTTTTTGTCCCAACAATTCTTCCAAATTGCTTTTAGCTATATATACTTCCGCTTCTGTTGAAATTTTAGTTTGTAACTGGTTCGAATAAGCCAATAAAGCATTGTTGTAATTCTGCAATGTGGCTTCTCCTTTTTCAAACTTGTATCGGGTTTCTTTGAGTAGACTTTCAATGTCAAGTAGTCCATCCGACTTTATTCTTAGTATCGTAACCGACTGCATATAAGTAAAATACCGCTTTTTGACATCCGCTTCAAGGTTTAATTCGAATTCGTCTTTTTCCATTTGCGTCACTTTAACTTCCGCCCTGGCCTGCTTGATTACGGTCGGTTTCTGGATGATCGAACCAATATTGATGAAAAAACCGAATTGGTAACCCTGAAGCAAAGTAGGATTCGCAGCAACAGTTTGATTAGGACTATACAGATAAGAAAATGATAAGATGTCGAAATAGGAAAGTCTAGCCTTTTTTACGCCCATATTTCCCATATCTATTCTGGCATCATACATTTTCATCCGGGGATAGTTTGCCTTTGCGGTTTCTACCAACTTGTCGAGGAACGGCAGCGAAATTTCCTGAGCCAGTGATTCCTGCGCCTGAGCATAACCAGATAAAAGCAAAAATGACACCAATAAGAAGACGTATCGCATTAAGTTAAGAGCACGTAAAAAATTGATCAAAATTGATTGAGATTTAGGAGCGAATAATTCTCTGGACTAAAAATGTGCGGGCAGGAAAGTGTAATGCTTAAACATTTTCAGACTGAAACAACGCCGGGAAAGTTCTTAAAATAATTTCCATGTCCATTTTGAATGAAAAGTTCTTGGCATAGGTAATGTCCAGTTCTGTTCTTTCTTCTTCGGACATATCCGATTTCCCTTTGCCTCTTTTTGTAACCTGCCAAAGCCCGGTAAGTCCCGCCGGGCCTGCGAAACGAAGAATTGCGCGATCTGTTGTCAGCTTTTCAGCTTCATAAAGCGGCAGTGGTCTGTTGCCGACGAGGGACATATCTCCTTTTAGAATGTTGATCAGTTGAGGCAATTCGTCTAAACTTGTATTTCGTAGAAAATTTCCAATCCTCGTAATTCTGGGGTCATTTTGAAATTTCATGAAAGCTGCTTTTTGCTCCTTCTGTGTCTGGTAGACTTTTTCGCAGATCTCTTTTCCATCCAGAAATAATCTTCGGTTACAAGAACCACCGTTCTGACAAATCTCGCAAAGGTTTGCATTTTCTACCTTCGTTTCCACGGATGGCGTTTTGACATTGTACATATTCAAAGCCGCCATTTTGCGTATCATCTGATCCGCGTCCGTCCGCATAGTCCGGAACTTATAGAGATCAAAAATTTTATATCCGCTCCCTACACGTTTTGACTTGTAGAAGACGGGCCCTTTGGAGTCCAGACGAATAAGTAAGGCAACCAGAATAAATATCGGAGATAAAAGAATCACGGCAGTTCCTGTTGAGAGAACGTCAATAGCTCTTTTCCAGAAAGGCGTTTGATTTTTTTGCGATTCAATTTTTTGCGAAGCCTTACGGGCAACATACCACTTCCTTTTGGTGAAGTAATGCAGCCTGTTCAGGAGGTCGCCCTCGGAGAAATCCGTCGCAAAAATGTCGTCCGCTTTCTTGGCTCTGGCATTTTTAACAACCGCCGGGTTCAAATTGTCAACGAGAACAATAAAGGGTATATTCCCAAATCCGGGATTGTTTCTGACAGTATCCAGCAGATCCCATGCACCACTTTTCACATGGGCCAGAATCGCATCAGCAGGAAAATATTCCTGTATAGCTTTTAACAGCTCCTCCTTTTCTTCGAAATATTCGATTTGAAGATATGCACCATAATTGGCCGAAAACCAGAGATATTGTTCAAAATCTTTCGTCAAATAGGCAATTCGGTATTGTGCAGACGGGGGTACTTTCGTGTCAACAGAAGCACCTTCAGACTGGCTTGTCCATTCCATAATATCACAGGTTTACGGTATCAGGAGTATCTTTTACTGCGTCTAAGAATAGCATTGATCTTTGCATGAACTTCCACCGGATTAAACGGCTTCACCATGAAATCATCTGCCCCTAAATTAAGACACTGTATGCGTTCACTACTTTCGTCGGAGCCGGAGAGTATGATCACAGGAATATCTGCATAGAGATTGCTCGCCCTTGCAGTTTTAAGAAATTCTTTGCCGTTCAGATTGGGCATCTGTAAATCGGCAATAATCAGGTCAACTTCATTCCCTTCTTCTAGCCACAACATCCCTTCTGCACCGTCATTTTTGACAAATACATTAAAATCCTTTTTCAAAAAATGTTCCAGTATCTTACAAATACTTGGCTCATCATCCATTACCAGTAAATTTTTTCGTGGGTTCATATATTGAGTAAAATCGGATATACTTTTTAAAATTTCTGAAATATGCGTGTATAGTCCTGGCCAGATATGCTGAAACGAGTCATCAAGTAACTTCCGGTTGACATTTACCTGACCTTCAAAATATCTGCACTTTCTTCAAAATATGGGAATAGTGATATATAATAGGATTTGAATATAACAGAAAGCAACAATATTTCGCGGTTATTTTGTAACACTATATGTATTTTTATTGTCGAATAAGTTATAAAGTAAAATTACGAACAATGTCTACAATCACCAAAGACATCCTAATAATATTTTAATATTATTCAACAATCACCTGATTATATCAGTTTTTTCAATATCAGAGATAACGAAGTAATTGTATAAATCAATTTTCGAAGTACTACAACGAGAAACGGGGAGATAAGTAAATCTGCGGTAAGGAGTAATCGAGTAACTTGAAGAAATGCAAAAGTGTATATTGATGCAATCATAGCCAACACAGTTTCCTGAGAAATCTGCAACAGTATTGGCTTATGATCTTTAAAAACGAGAAAAGTTTTTCAATCGGGGCTCAGCGCTTTTGTGATTAAAGCCGAACCTGCTTCGCTAAATTGCATAGCAAGAGCAAAATTTCGTCCCGGGTCGCTCATTTTCGCCCAGGTTTTCCTCAGGATATCAATCATTTTTTCCTCACTCAGCTTGTCAATTAAATCGTCAAACTGGAATTCGAGAAAAACGAGGCAAAGTGCATTTTCAATCGTTTGAACATCGTCGTCCGTTTTTAGACGTTGTTTCTGAATTATTTCACGGACGCGCTTTATCGTCTCTTCGTCATAGCCAGCCTCAGCCAAAAACCCGGACGCTTTTTGCGCGTGAAATTTGCCCAGATCACTTCGCCACTTTAAGTACCCGACCCTGCCTTCCGGATATGATTTTCTGGCAATTTCCCAGCGGCCGATATGCTGGGCTCTGGATGCGAGCAGCAAACTTTCGGGTGCTTCCGGTTCAAGTTTTTTCACCCATTCATATAGTTTCAGGGCATAAAAGTATTCAGAAGGAAACTCCTGGCCTTCCCAGGAAATAACTTCCGGGGACTTTTTGTTATAAGCATCAAAAAGTGAGAAAGCTTTTTCTAATTTATCCATGGTGAATTTGCAATACTAAATCTACAATGATGCAAATAAAGGAGAAATCTGATAGGAATCGCGTTGATAGAGACAAGTTCTGAAAACAAAAAACGGTTTGACAACACAAAGATACCTTGCGCCGGCAAACCGTTTTTACAAAATTATGGATTAGACTATAAATGCTTCAGATGCTCTGGCAAAGAAATATTTTCACTTGACGAATCTCCGATGGGCGTTAACCTTTTGTTCGACAAAGGAATAAGTCCCGACCAGATCGGCAACTCAAGATCTTCTTCTTCATCATTTGGCATACCCGAACGCGCTTTTGCAGAGGCTTCATCAAGACTGAATGCCAAAGCCGTCGTTTTTTTAACTTCGTTTGGCCTGACCGGCCGCAGATATTCCCAACTGTTTGGAACCACTTTGTTCGTAAGCCATTCGAATGATGCCAGCTTTTCCGTATACTCTTCAATTACCTCCGCTTTTGAAAAAATCACGACAGACCGGTAGTTCACTGAATGACTGAATGCCGACTTGGCTACTACCAGTGAATCGACCAGCATTATTGTTATACAAACAGGGATACCGGTAGCAATTTGTCTGATAAAATGACTGCCCACAGAACCATGAATGTAAATTTTATCTTCATAACGAACAAAGGAAGTTGGAATAGAAAATGGCTGATTATCAACCGAGTAACTTATCGTACAGAAAAGAGCTTCATCCAGAATCGGATAGATTGATTCTGAGTCAAATCGTGCTTTTTTAGCAGCGCGGCTTGGAATGAGATGTGGGAGTGGTGTTGACATATCGTTTGTTTTTTTACAAAAATGTTTGTTTATTGGATGTATCCAATAATCCAATTCTGACAAAATCAGTAGTCCAATTTATGCAACCGCTATCCTCGTTACTTCATATCGACAAGACTGAAAAAACAGCAATCTATTTGCAGGTAGCCAATCAACTGACCGATTTGATCCGAAAAGGTACAATTCAGGCTGGACAGCAGTTACTAAGTAGCCGGCAATTGGCGGAAGCACTTGACATTCACAGAAAGACCATTGTAAGGGCATATGATGAGCTGTTAGCGCAGGGCTGGCTTGAAAGCAAGACTGGCAGCGGAACTTTCGTAGCTACCCACTTTCCCGAAATCAAGCCGCAATCCTTTAAAAACAATTCAAAAAAAGAGATTGATTCAAAAAAAATTGCCGGATTTTCATTTGAGGACAAGCCTCATTTGCATCGGGTTGTTTTGAAAAATTCAGCGACTTTACATCTCGACGACGGCTTTCCGGACCCTCGGCTTGCGCCCTTGGAGGAACTTTCCAGAGCCTACCGAACTCAGCTGATCACCGGGAATTCTTACGTTAAATTAGGTTACGGCGATACTTCCGGAAGTTACTGGCTCAGACAGCAGCTTTCGGGATACCTGAATGAAACGCGTGGATTAAAAACAACTCCTGAAAATATTCTTATCATCCGCGGCACTGTCATGGGTCTGCATCTGGCCAGCACCGGGCTTTTGAAAGCGGGGGACAATGTGGCTTTAACAGAACTGAGCTGGTCAAGTGCCCGCATGAATTTTATTCAGACTGGAGCAAATGTCTTACTAATTCCTGTTGATGAATTCGGAATTAATGTGGATGCGCTCGAAGACCTATGCAAAAAAACACCTTTACGGATGCTTTACGTAACTTCCCATCACCACTACCCTACAACGGTTGCCTTGCGTGCAGACCGCCGTTTGCAATTACTTGCATTATCAGAAAAGTATGGGTTTATTATTTTCGAAGATGATTACGACTATGATTTTCATTATTTGAGCCGCCCTCTGCTTCCGCTCGCCGGGGCCGATCAGGCCGGGATGGTGCTATATTGCGGTTCATTTACCAAGACGATTTCTCCCGCCTTTCGTGTCGGGTATCTTGTCGGATCAGAAAACGTGATCAGTCATTTGTCCCGGCTACGGAGGATTATTGACCGCCAAGGCGACAGTATGCTTGAAAATGCTATTGCGGAGCTTCTTCAAAACGGAATTATTCAACGGCATTTGCGAAAATCCATGCGAACCTACCGACAAAGACGCGACGTATTTTGTTCTCTTCTGAAATCTCAGTTAAGTAAGTATGTTGATTTCCAAATTCCCGATGGCGGTATGGCGGTATGGACAAAATTTGATAAGAACATTAACTTGAAAGACCTGGCTCAAAAAGCTTTAAGCAAAGACCTATACTTTTCCGACGGGGCGGACAGCAACCTATTACCCGAGAAACTAAACGCTACCCGGCTAGGCTTTGCTTCCTCAACGGTACAGGAGTTAGAACAATGCGTTGATATCCTGTCCAGACTTTTAAAATAGTACGGATTATTTGGTGTAAAGAATTAATACTTAAGCATCAGATCGAGTAATTTCCTGTCCAGTTTATGTCCTTGAAAATCTTCGTAAGCTACGTCAGCCCTTCCCGAATCCAGCACGCCGAAATCACCGGCAAATTCCCATAACGAAAAACCGATACCATTGGACGAAAGGATACTCAGGACATCTTCAAACCATGCCAGAAATACTTTATGTGGTGTTTTATTCCAACACCCGCATTCACCGCAATGTACACCCACTCCCTGATTCACCAGCTCAATCCAGGGTTTGTAATATTTTTCCAACATTTCGCGGCTCAGATACTGATTCCCAACCTGACCCGGCCACTTTGGTTCCGGCAAATTTTCCGGATCCTTATTTGCCCAGGGCGCTTTGTAATGAGATATAGTTCCGGGATGATATCCGCGGCAACTCTGACCAATATTTAAATCCGTAATTTCCGGAATGACACTGGAACCAACATCATTTCCATCAGCAATGATCATGTGTCCCGGATTTTCTTTCCGAATCGCATCTGCCGCGGCAATAGCGAGTTTCCGATAAACAGCGCCGGGAACCGAACTTCTTTTCGAAAGCTGGTCGTTCATATCCTCGCGCAAACTCGGTTCATTCAGCAGATCGAAGCTGATCAGCTTTGACGAAACATTTTTATACCGCTTCGCCCACATGTTCCAATGGAAACAGAAAGCATCAAGAGCTTCCTGATCGGTCCACAGATTATACGGTTCGTGAAAACCGGCATTCACGCAATACCCCGGAGCCCGGTGAAGATTAAGGCTAACGTGCAGTTTATACTTGTGCGCAAGAGTCACAAGCCTATCGATACGCTCAACAGCCTGGTCGTCAATTTGATACACTTCTTTTGGAGTTATATTTCTGCTTCTGTCAAATTTGAGATATGACGGATAGGCCATAGGAAGACGGATAAAATCAAATCCCCAGTCGCTCATCCATTTCAGCTGTTCCTCTTCTGTTTTCTTACGGGCCGAGCCAGGATCCGGTGAGAAGAAATCCAGCAAATTAAATCCTTTCCACTTTGGAAGCTTATTTTTCGGTGCAGTCACAGCAATCTTCCCGAACGCTTCCGGAAGGGTAAGACCTGCACCGACTATAATACCTGCGTTTTTTACAAAAGTTCTTCTCAGCATAAATCCGATCGATAAGTACCTTTTACAAAAACATTTGAGGTCAAATTTTTACTGTATGAAAAACAAAAAACCACAAAGCATTTTGATATTGCTTTGTGGCCAAAAACATGCTTTTTAAATTTTACTTTGTTATGCTATATCCAGTTCGCCCATTCGTATTATACATAATTTCCCAACCTGATTCTTTCACATACTTATTTTTGAATTTTTGATGGACTGCGGCGGACTGCTTTATTCCGTTAACAACTAATTCCTCATTATTTAGTTTGTAAGAAAAATCACTTTTACCCTTAATAATTCCCTCTGCCTTTAAGTCAGTGATCAATTCACTTTGCAGTTTTTCAAAAGCAACTCTGTTTTTTTTAGCTTCTTTTCTGGCTAATTCCGCATGCTTGCGGCTTTCTTCCGCGATTACTCTTTGATCTTCTGCTTTTTCACGACTTATGTCTGCGAGTTTCCTCATATCCTCAGCGTTAATGCGTTGCTTGCCCGCCTCTATCCGCGCCAGTTCTGCAAGGCCTCTTGTCTCTTCTGCCTGTTTTCTGTTCAGGTCAGCCAAACCTCTCATTTTCTCTGCTTCTACCCTCATTTTCCCGGCAGCCTCACGCATCTTTTCTGCCTCAATCCGCATTCCGTCTGCCTGCTTTCTCATCACGTCAGCAGCTCCCCTCGCCTTTTCAGCATCCTGCCTTGCGACTTCCGCCTTTTCTCTCTGATCCTTAACTTCAACAGAAATTTCATTCAAATCCTTTTGATACAGGTTTATTTCATCCTCCGGAATCGACTTTCCATCAACTTTTAATGAAGTTACTTTCCCATCAACTTCTTGGATTTCATACCGTTTATTATTTTTTGTTGTTTCAATGTTGCTCACTCCTGAATTGATCTGGATTCTTTCATATTTACCCGGAAGCGTATCCGCACGGGTTCCAGTATCATAAGAAATTAATTTTTGATCATTTAACATTCGTTTTTCAGTTCTTTTGGTCGTTTCCAAAAGGTCCATTTCATTACTTTCCTGCTTTCTCGATGTAATCTCAGACTTGTTTTCAACTTTTAGCAGCTTCGTATCACCGGGTGAAAAAGCAGCCGACAACAATGTCGCAGTAAGCAAGCTGGCTGTTACAAATAATTTTTCCATGGCGTTTAGAGGTTTATTATTTTTATAAATTATTCGTTTGATCCTGTCGAGTAAATGATTTTTACTTCCGGGGAATGCCATTGCCGGAGAAGCCGAAAAAATTTTATATTCCTGAAAAGAGACAAGTGCCTGTATGAAAGAGCTTTGATTTTGCAGAACTGAAATTGCGAGATCGTCACAGCAGTGCTCTCTTTCTTCCCGAATCAGTGCAGAAATCCAGATCACGGCCGGATTGAAAAAGTAAATATTTTCACCAAAACTCTGAAACAGATTTACCAGATAATCACGACGCTTTATGTGCGCCAGCTCGTGAAGTAAAATGGCTTCAATTTGCTCAGCAGGCAGATTTGCAAAAAAACCAAGTGGAACAAAAATAATGGGTGAGAGAACACCCGTCACCATAGGAACGGAAACCAGGCCCGATTCAAAAAGCTTGACTGCACGCTTGATACCCAACTTTCCAGCGAGCAAATTCAGATGTTGGAACCATACTTTGTCTGATTCAGTTTTATCGCGTGTTTGCAAGCTGTGGATAAACCAAAGTCCACCGGCAGCTCTCAAAGATTTACAACTAAAAACCACCAGCCATATTCCAAAAATTATTGCAGCATTTCCGGTAATGAACTTATCCACATATGATAGCAGCGCAATGCTATCTCCCACGGCATACCCGTATTGAATGAAAATCCTTCTGCCAGCTTCCAAGCTATTACCTGCCGAATCTATAACTACTGCCGAATTACCCACCACATGAGTAGTCATCTCGATAAAAAAAGTAACTGCGTTTGCCGAAACAAAAAGCATCAAGCCCAGAAACAAGAGATTGTATCGAAAAACAGGGCGGGATCTTTTCGTTAACATCAAAACCATTCCTGTAAAAATGGCAAGCAAAAGCCCCTGCCACAGGGAATGCAACAACGTTTTGCAAACTGCCTGAATAAAATGCTGAGAAAGGAATTTGTTGAAGATTTCAATATTCATGGCTAATAAATGTTGTAACTGTTATCAATTCAGCTTCTTTAAAAATTCCTTTATCTCATTCAGATCATCCTGGGAGGCTTCCTTATTTCCGAAAAGCTGCATAACAAGACTCGATGCCGAACCTTTATACATGGTCTCCACAAAACGTTTCAATAAAAAATCTTTTGTCTTGCTTTCCTCTTCCGCAGGACTGTAAATATGCTTCATGCTACTTTCGTCCCGTTTTACAATCCCCTTTTCCGCCATGATCTGCATAAGCTTTAAGGTTGAAGAATATTGAACCGCACGTTTTTCTTCATTTAGTTTATCATTGACAAACCGGACTGTCGACGGTCCATGCTGCCATAACACTTGTAAAATTTCCAGCTCTGATTTTGTAGGCTCCATTTGTACTGTTTTTCTAATCAACGAGTTAAAGGTAGGAAATATTTCGTACGAAAAAACATTTATGTTTAATTTTTTTACAAAAAAAAGCATGACTTTTTGTATCACGCTTTTTCTCTTCCTTCCTTAAGTATTCAGTAAAACCTTCCAACGTATTTATTTTCAACGACAGTCTTTTTCATTTTTTTGGGATCAATCGGCCCCTGCTGAGCATACACAATTTTACCGCCTGGCTCAACTAAAATAGTATACGGAAGCGCTCCCTGCCAATTTGGATCAATAGCTTCGATCAGTTTGTATTTGTCTTCAATATGAAAAATATAGTTTTTGTTTGAGGCCCGTTTACCCTGCAAAAACTTCAAAGCTTTTTCTTTCTTATCCGGCGTATCAGCACTTATTGAAATAAATTCAAAATCACGGTTTCGATACATATGATGCATCTGCATAAAATCCGGAAATTCTGTAACACAAGGTCCACACCAGGTTGCCCAGACATTGATAAGCCTGAGTTTATCCGATTTATTGGAGATCAATTCTTTGATTCCTGCTTCGTCTATCGTTTCCAGACTAACAGGTTCTTTGGCCCAACCCGCCTCTTCATCCTGTACGTTATGCTCTTTTGTAGCCCATTTCATCGAACAGCCAAAAGTTTTGGTGGTTGCAACCGTGACAGGTTTCCCACTGATCAATTCCTGAATAGCATTATACGCATCTTTGTTTTTGGGCGTACCGGATGGTTTTTCGACATCATCAATCCTCCCTGTATACCTGAGTTTTCTTTCCTTATCGAAAATAAATATGTGCGGAGTAGCGACAGGACCGTACGCTTGCGCGGTTGCTTGATTATCTCCGTCATATAAATATGGAAAGTTATAACCTTTGTCTTTCGCACGAAGCTGCATTTCCTCATATGTGTCACTCATATCCGTATATCCAAGTTCATCCAGACGGATTGCCTTGGGATCGTTGGAAGATACGGCAACCACAGCCACTTTTTTATCTTTGAATTCAGAGGCCAGAGATTTGATTCTGTCCTCATATGCCTGAGCAGTGGGACAATGATTGCATGTGAATACAATCGCAAGAACGTTGGCGTCTGAGAAGCTTTTTAATGAATAATTTTTACCATCCACATTCTTCAGATTAAAATCCGGAGCGACTGAACCAATAGGTAAAGTCGCTGGCGGTGTGGATGCTGACAAGTGAAGTAACGATAGTGACAGGATAAGGATTGTCGGAACTATTAACTGTATACGCATACCGATTAGATTTAGTTGTATCAAATATTGTAACCAACTTAAATCAAAGTATTTAACAAAATATTTATACTTGCTAAATCGAATCGTTTTATGCAATATTTTAATTATTGATCCGCTTCTTCAAGTTCAGATTCAAGAAATGGTTCAGAAACAACATGACTATTTTCATTCACCCATGTACACCAGACCTTACCATTATATTGTCTGTGTGTATGATCACTTCCTTTTTTTCCTGAGTACATTTCAGCTACAATTTCAGTCTGGTACTCATCAATCTGCATTAATTGTTCACTTCCCTTCTTTCTCACCCAATCATCCTTCATGAATTTTGGCATAAACATACTGTATCTATTTTAAGGTTTGACATGCATAATTAACCTTCTATACAGCTCTCAAACGTTGAATATTCAATTTTCTTTTATCACTTATTAAAATCATACCAGATCATCTCCACCGAATTACTACTATGTATCATATTATTGAAAAACATATATATTATTAAATTCATCAGCACGGGGCACCTGATTAACAAACGCGAAATATTAATATTCTATAACACCATATAGTGTGTATAATGTGGAGATAATCTGACCACGTGGCGGGGACTTTTCGTTACAGATTCCAACCTTGTCACCACTATTCTTCCACTTAATATAAAACGTATATTTAGAATTAATATTACCAATATGTAATATTAATTCTATGAATCCTTTGTTTTTAAAATTCCTTACTCTAATTTTATGGCACTTATTTTACAAGTGTAGAGGAGGGTTAAAATGAGCAAAAGGGCCTTGATGATGTCAAGGCTTTTTATTTTTCAAAAATGCCGGTACCTGATGGAAAGATTAAACAATTTCCAGCCAATCCTGAACTTCTACATAACTTCTACAAGAAATTTATTAAGCCTGCCAAAGAAAAAGATCCCGCCCTGTTTTCAAGAGCGAGATCCACCATTAAAATTTATAATGCCCAGAGTTGTTACTCCTCAAATTTTTTGAACACACTTGTTGCAATATGTCCACCAAAACCGAAAGTATTGCTCATCGCATAGTTAACCTTTCTGTTTTGAGCAGAACCCAACGTAAGGTTAAATTTACCTTCAAAATCAGCATCAATTTCTGTCGTATTGATTGTTGGAGGAACGATATCGTGCATCGTCGCCTTTATACATGCAATCGCTTCGATAGCTCCTGCGCCACCTAGCAAATGCCCTGTCATCGATTTTGTCGCGCTGATGTTCAGTCCTGAATTAAATCCGAAAACACGCTCCACGGATTTTAATTCGCTGGCATCTCCCATCGGCGTTGAAGTCGCGTGAACATTCAGGTAATCGATTTCACCAGGCTGCAAATTCGCCTCTGCGAGCGCTTCCAAAATACCAAGATAAGCGCCTTCGCCTTCCGGATGAGTTCCTGTCAAATGGTATGCATCAGCGGCCATTCCACCACCAACTACTTCCGCAAGAATCGGAGCACCGCGTTTCACGGCATGTTCATAACTTTCAAGCACCAATGCTCCCGCACCCTCTCCCATGACAAACCCGTCTCTTTTCACATCGAAAGGACGAGAAGCTTTGGAAGGATCTTCGTTGTAGGTAGACAAAGCTTTGGAAGCGTTAAAACCACCAATCGAAGTTTCATTGATCGGTGCTTCCGATCCGCCGGTGATAATCATGTCTGCTTTCCCCCAACGAATATAGTTAAAGGCATCAATAATCGCAGTGTTAGAACTTGCACAGGCCGATACGGTTGTAAAATTTGGTCCGCGCAAGCCATATTTGATAGAAATAACACCGGATGCAATATCCACAATCATTTTAGGAATGAAGTAGGGATTAAAACGTGGTGTTCCGTTCCCCAATGCAAATTCCATCACCTGCTCCTGAAAAGTCTGGATACCACCATTACCACTCCCCCAGATGACACCGATGCGGTTTTTATTGAGATTATCGAAGTTAATATTGGCGTTTTGAACAGCCTGTTCCACCGCGATTAACGCATATTGCGTAAATGGATCGTATTTTCTTGCTTCATTTCTTTCAAAGAAATCCTGTGCATTAATTCCTTTCAGCTCACACGCGAATTTCGTTTTGAAATGTGTTGTGTCAAACTTTGTAATATTTGCTGCGCCGCTAACCCCGTTTATTAATGAACTCCAAAAATCATCTACATTGTTTCCGATAGGCGTCAGAGCACCAAGGCCAGTTACCACCACACGATTTAATTCTTTGTTAATTTTCATTTTTTTGACTTCGATTTTATATTAGCTTTCTGGTTAGTTGCACGTTTTAAAAAGGCGAAATTAAAATTTGTTTACACGAAAACCTCTTAAAAAATGTCTTTACCACTTAGAATATGCAAATTTACCGAACGATCGGTAAAATAAAAATTATTCTTTATTTTATTTATCGCTGAATCCCAAGAAGTTGTGGGATTGCATTAATGCTTGCCTTAAAAATTCCAGTATCGTTCATCGCGCGGGATAGTACCAGGGAGCCCTGAATGTTGATAATTGCCTGTGTTGATTTTTCATCAGCATCCGTTTCCGACAGTCCATTTTCCCTGGCTATGAAAGAAAATCCGTCTTTTATAATTGTAAAACAACTGGCGATTGTCTCCTGAAAATACGCTGATTCACTGCATGCAGACAACATTCTTAGAGAACAGTTTCTCGAACCATCTTCGAATAAAAGACTTATTTCCTGGATTGCCTGCAAGAGTCTTTCTTTAATTTCACGATCCTGATCGTGAAGTACAGCTCCCACGTGCTCTCCAAACCAAATCTCCGTTTTTCGTAAGACATGCGCAGCCATGTCTCTTTTCCCGCCGGGAAATCGATGATACAAACTCGCTTTTTTTAATCCTGTCGCTTGCGACAGCAGCTCCATGGACGCTCCGTCATAACCATACCTGGTAAAAACTTCGGTCAGCTTTCGATCCACATCTTCGGGAATGACTTTAATTACTGGCATAGATTTTCATTTTACCGACTGTTCGGTAAAATTACAAAAATTTCAGACGATTTACTTAAAGTGCTTTTCTAAAAACAATATCTCATCAGCACTACTTTGGAAGAAAATAAACACTGAACAACAAAATGTCAGTAAAAATGCTGTTCGGCTAACAAAGTCTGAGAGAAGCCCGCGCCGTCCTCACCGGCGCACAGGATTCTGTAAAAACAGCTATGACAAAGCATTGAACTGGACCCACATTTCTCTGGTCAGGCTATTATTCTACAATCCAACGATTCAGATTATTATATTTTGCTTCCAGGACGAACTTGTAAAATCCCTTGGGCAGCTTTGAAACATCAACAATCGCTTTCTGCTTGTTTACAGGCACTTCTTCCATCAGAAAGTAAACGTCTCTCCCACCCTTTTCAAAGTTATTTGTAGCTGTGCCCCAGATTTTCACATTTCCTTCGTTATTTACTGCCTTCCAGGAAACCTCAACTTTATTTTTACTCTTCTTCACTGCCGGATTTAAAATCGAAATTTTTCCTGTCAGCGACACACCGTCAATTTCAAAGACCTGATCTTTCGGGATGTTCACGTCCATATGATTAGCGATCGTAGGCATAATATCAACGATTCCAGGATTGGACTCAAAATTACTGTTGAGATTTTTCGCATTCGTAACAATCCACGTAGCACGTTCACGATCAGACTGCCCACCATGCCCTTGCCCGTTTTTTGGATCACGTCCATGGTCTGTTGTAATAACAATCAGCCAGTCTTCCTTAAAGTTTTCTTCACGGTACTGAACTGCCTTCCATAAGCGTCCCATCTGATTGTCCATCATTTTGATGGCTTCATGAAATTGTTCACTATCTCCAAACTTGTGCCCCATATCATCCGTATATTCCAGATAAACCCAGGATAGATCGGGACTGTTTTTTTGGATATAAGAAGCGGCCTCATCCACAACTTTTTCATCGATTTGATGGATATAAGTTTTCAGCTTATCATGTGGAAAATTAATGGTATCGAGCTCAAAACCATCAAATGCATAATCCGTTTTGAGGTGATTGGTTTGAGGTAAATTATCGCCCACCAGCTTGGTACGGTTATCCAGCCAGGTAGAAAATATTGCTGTTTTCTTAGTGGGGTATTGTTGCTTGAAAAAGCGAAAAATTGTCCAGTAATTATAATTTGGCGCTTTAATATCATTATCCCAAACATTGTGTTTGTTAACCCAGGTCCCTGTCAGCAGGCTGTTATAGCCAACGGCCGAGATCGTCGGCGTTTGGGAATAAGTGCCTTTATCGCCACCCACATGAGCACGGGTATAACCGCCTTCTTTTGAAATGACATCCAGATTTGGTTTGGGTAATTTTTCCAGAACATCATTGGATATACCATCAACAATCACAAAAACTGTTTTTTTCTGGCGGGTTTGGGCGTTAGAGAGATTGACGTAAGATGTAAAAATAAGTATGGAAAAGGTAAGAAATTGTTTCAAATGCATAAAAAACAAGGTTGGTTAAGGTCTACTATTAACGGCGCCTGAAATTAGTCACAAAAACAACAGATGAAAAACCTTTTCTTGTTTGCTAATATTTTCTTAAAAAAGAAGGGAAAGACGGCTATCCATCTTTCCCTTGAATTTTTTCTTTACCGCCGATCTTTGAATTTCATTTATTCAATATTAAACTTCAAAAATCATTTGTTCATCTCTGTCCGAAATCGGAATTTTTCTGATAAAGTTATCGTATCCTTCCTCATCCTGATGATCGCTGTAAACACCATACGTATCCATACTGTATCCTGTCAGTCCATCTTTCGCTTCAATGATATATAGAATCGAGGAATCTGCCGGATCGGACTCTCCTTCAAAACGATATGTTTTTATAATTGTAAGATCTTCCGGTTCATAACTTTTACCTTTTCCCGCCGTGAAACCATCTTCGGTCCACCGGAATTCATTATCAATTTTCCTCAAACGCAATTTTTCTAAAACGTGCGATAATGTAGCCATTTCTGTCACCCTTGGCGTAGAATCAGACTCGTTGGCTGTGATGTTATTTTCCATGGTATCGTTGACAGGTTGTCGGTTTGGTTTATTTCTATGATTTATATAACTCAAATATTGTGCCATCAGCGATCCGTTTAGAGTTCAAATTTTATTCAAAATTCAATTCGTAACTTAAAGCCATGAAAATCCTGATCATTGAAGACGAAAAAGAGCTGGCAGGCAATATAGCAGCTTATTTAAGCGAGGAAAACTATCTGTGCGAATTTGCGGAAACATTTCAGCAGGCAATAGACAAGATTGGCGCATATAGCTACGATTGCATTCTGCTGGATCTGATGTTGCCCGGAGGAGACGGATTAAAAATTCTTGAAGAACTTAAGCAGCAAAACAAACAGGAAGGAGTGATCATTATCTCGGCAAAGGACTCACTGACGGATAAGATTACCGGTTTGCAGATCGGGGCTGACGATTACCTTGCCAAACCTTTTCACCTCTCCGAGCTGGCAGCAAGAATTTATTCGGTAATCCGCAGAAAACAGTTCGCCAATTCAAATGTTATCCGCTTGAAAGAGCTGCAAATCGATTTGCTTGCAAAAACGGTCTTTGTTAACCAGGACCAGGTGCTACTGACAAAAAAAGAATTTGATCTGCTGCTTCTTTTTATTGGAAACAAGAACCGGGTTTTATCTAAAAGTGCCCTTGCAGAACATCTTTCAGGTGACATCGCCGATATGCTCGATAACCATGATTTTGTTTATGCCCATATCAAAAATATGAAGAAAAAATTGATCGACGCCGGTTATCAAAATTACCTGAAAACGGTTTATGGCACAGGATATAAATGGGAAATATGAGCAAGTTACTGAACCGCCCTTTGAAAGCTTTTGCAATTTATTCTCTGCTGGTACTGGGTTGCAGCATTCCGGTTTATTATCTGATTGTTGACTACATATGGCGACATGAACTTGACGAATACAATAAAATTGTGAGCAGGCGCATCGAATCCGGGTTGAATAAGCTGGAATTAAATGACGCCGAGTGGAGTAAAACCATAAGTTTATGGAATCAAACCCAACCGGGGACGACCCTTGAAAAAGCTTCTATTATAAAGCCGGACAGTATTTATGACGTAACACGGCGTTACACGGGCAATTCCGACGAGGAGCTGGAAAGGTATCGTGGGTTATCGTCTTATATCCGTGTTAAAGGAAAGCCCTACCACTTGAACGTCGAGATCAACGTTGAAGAAACCCACGAAACGGTTTTGGCCATCGCGGCTGTTACGTTTGTGTTCTTTATAATCCTGCTCGCTGGTTTGGTTATTTTGAATCAAAAAATTTCTATTAAAGTCTGGAAACCCTTTCACACTACATTGGAAAAACTTAAATCTTTTGATCTTAACAGCGACAAAAATATAGATTTTGAAAAATCAGGAATCGAGGAATTTGAAGAACTAAATGGTGTGCTGCGGCAACTGGTCGAAAAGAATATCAATGTGTTTCGTCAGCAAAAGGAATTTACTGAAAATGCTTCTCATGAATTACAAACGCCGCTTGCCGTACTTAAATCAAAAATTGATCTGCTGATACAAAATGAGAATCTGACACAGGAGCAATCTGAGCTGGTGGAATCGCTTAATATTCCCATTTCACGCGTTTCCCGCATTAATAAAAATCTTTTATTACTTGCAAAAATTGAAAACCGGCAATTTTCGGAAGATGAGAATATAGATATTAGCGAAATGTTAAACCAGAACATCGGGTTTTTGGAAGAACATTTAACTGCTAAAAACAATGTGGTATATACCCAAATTCTTCAAAACATTTTTCTGATTGCCAATCGGAGTCTTGTAGAAATTCTGATTGTAAATTTGCTGTTGAATGCAATACGTCATAACCCGGAGAATGGCGTAATCCGTATTGGACTTACTGAAAATATACTTACGATAAGCAATACCGGCGACATCCCTTTGGATTCAGAAATGTTATTTAAAAGGTTTATTACTTCCTCTAACAATACACCGAGCAGCGGTCTGGGCCTTGCCATTGTAAAAGAAATCTGTGGCAAATATGGCTGGCAGATTAAATACTTTTTTGCAGATAATTTTCATCATTTTTCAATACAGTTTTAAAATTCGAAATTTCTTCCAAATCGCCATCGACATTGAGGTACAAAAACCAATGTATGATGAAAACGTATGTTTTTTCCCTGCTGATTCTCTTTCAGTCAACCTCCCTTTTTGCGCAAATTAATGACAGTATTTATTTTCATGAAAAACCAAAATTTCAATCCGTTCAATTATTGCCGCCCGTTGCGCTAATGATGGCAGGTTTGCTAAGCAACGGAAGTGGAAAAGAATCTTTAAAAATCGAAATTGCAGAAGAACGAAACGAGCACCTGTCACATTTCAGAACGCATCTAGACGATTATTTACAATTTTCGCCTATTCTGCTCACCTACGGCCTCGATGCAGCTGGTATTAAATCCAGAACCGACATAGGCAACAGGACTGTGATTCTTTTGAAATCAGAAATTTTAATGATGGGTTCGGTATCTGCTTTAAAAAATATAACCCATAAAATTCGCCCTGACGGAAGTGGATATAATTCTTTTCCTTCGGGACATACCGCACAAGCATTTGCAGCCGCGACATTTCTTACCGAGGAATACGGGCATAGATATAAGTGGTTGCCTTTTATGGCATTCAGCATAGCGTCATCGGTAGGAACGTTGCGAATGGCAAATAACAGGCATTATATCAGTGATGTTTTAATGGGAGCCGGAATGGGAATTTTATCCGTAAAGATTTCTTACTGGACCCATCGTTATAAGTGGGGACCAAAGCCGGCAAAATACTTGGTTTATTGATAATACCTGGTCCGCAGTTTTCACTATTTCGGAAGATTGTCAACAACCAAATATACCGGAATTCTACGATCAGACAGCCTTATCTTTCCTTGTATTCAACACTTGAAAAATTTCTGTCATCACCAATTTTACGTTGGTTTGGCTTTTTGAAAGCGAAAGCTACCACCATGACAAGGGTCAACATGGAAAGGATGAAAATTCTATCGCCATGTTTTTCAATGTACTTGTAAAGGTCGCTGAATACAGATCTTTTCATAATGTTCGATTTCAGTTTTATTTGATTTCGACGCAATATAGATATTATATTTTCTTTATACGAAGAAAACCTATTTTTTCTACTCTTTTTAAATAACAAAACAGAATAATAGAAATTATCAATAGCCATATAATTTCGGTATATGGCTGAATTAACTTTTGATTACGGAAGCGATGGCATCGATTTTATACTTATAATTGAAAGTCGAAAATCACGGCTCAAACGCTATTCTGCAATAAAACCAAACTGTAAAAAACATGGAGATCAGCTATGAAAAAATTCTTCACCGTCCAATGGGAAGTAAAGTAAAAGTGATTGTAACAGCGAATGTGAGCCAGGATGGAACTGATTGGGATTATCGTGCGGAAACTTATGAACTCGATGGATGGGTTGATCCGGTGGTAAGAGCAAAAAATCAGGGAAGAGAAGAAAAATATATTGATTATGTTACTCCGGAAGAAGCCTTCGAAGTACAAAACGAATTCTGGGAAAAATTAAAACCTGAGGTTAATACCGAAGCGTCTGAATAAGTACCTTTCAAGAGTTTGTGGGTAGAAATTGGTTTATTTATTTACCTTTGATACAAATCTTTCTACTCGCAAACTCATGAATTATTTCGATATTTTCCGTATTGCTTATGATGATTTAACGATCATTGCAGAAAGCCCGGAATCAATAATTACGTCCGTTGAGAAAACAGACACAGGATATATTGGAGAAATAGTTCTGTTAGGTGAGTATCCGCAGCGACAAAGCAATGTGTTGTTTTTTCATGAGACCGAGTTTCACACTGCCGAAGAGGCATATGCTGATCTTGAACAGATTATTGAAACCGTTCAGACAGCATTTAGAAATACCAGACGCAGCGAGGCAATGAAAAAGGATGGTTTTTCTGAGTAGCCTTTAATTGAGTAAATTAGAATTATATCATTTCAATTGCCCTCTGAAAATTATGGAAAAAACATTCAGCATATTTCTTCTCGATCCCGAAAAAGGCATACTACCCCACCCTATCGAAGCTCAGAACGAGGTTGGAAAGTGGTACAGGGAATTTCTTTCAGAGCGGCATGCCGAAAAAGTCATTGAAAGGTTGATGAATGAGTACGACTACAACGGATCAAAATATATCATCCTACCCGTCTATACCAAGGAATAACTGCCTCAAAAATGTGAATGCTCTGAGTTTTTCGGAGCACTCACATTTTAATCTACTTTATCTTTTTCACCAAAACTCGTGTCTTGTTATCAAGATGGATGGTATCGCCTGAAAGCTCAACCTTATCTCCGACTTTCAGAACTTTGTAATCTTTTTGCATACGGACCACGCTGATCAGCGCGTCAAAATCCTTATCGTCACCGTCTTTCAAAGTGGCCGTATATCCGTCTTTCCCAAATTCAATTGACTGGACTGTTCCCGAGGCGGAATATTCTTTACTCGATGCGCAGGATTCCAATATTATACTTCCAGACAGACCCGCCAACATTGCCATGGCTAAATACTTAGTTTTCATTTTAATATATTGAATTTAATAATACAAAAATCCCGAGTCTCCCAGACTGGAATGGCCAATCGGTCAAACGACATTTTCTTGACTCAATAACACACAAAAAGTATTTATGTTGACGAAGGCGCGAAAATATATTTAAACTTGAAAAGTTTAAGCGGATAGTCAACTCATTCTCAGCATCGCATTTCGAAATTTGATAATAACTATTTTCGGTATTGCTGACGAAAAGCTAACGGAGTAACTTTTGTGGCTTTCTTGAACAGTTTTGAAAAATAGATCGGATCATCATAACCCAGCCCGAAACTTATTTCTTTGACGGTAAGACTACTGAAAAATAGCAGACGTTTTGCTTCCAGAACATTTCGTTGCCGGATTTGCTGCGAAACGGATTCGCCCGAAATATCCTTCACAACATCGTTTAAATGTGAAACCGATATGGATATTGCCGCCGCATAATCAGCTGGTCGTTTCCAATACCGATAATTTTCACTCAATAATTTCTGAAAGGCTTCGTAAATGATTGCAGGCCTGCTATCTTTTTTATCATTATTAGCTTCACCTGTTTCAGTATCTGCCAGCATGTTCAAAACTGCTTGCAACAGAGCATTTGCAGAATGTCCGGTAAACTTTTGGTACTTCGATTCAAGTGTGCTGATCAATATTTCGCCCAGTTTGACTATGTTCTGGTGGGTATCTGGATTTAGTTTTGTCAATAAATTTGCCTTAAAGACATGCTGTAATGCAATCTTCAATTCCTCTGAAACCAGAGAAGGGTCGAAATTAATACCTATGGCCTGCGGATTATCAAGTTCCAAAACCTGGTGCACCTGCCCGGGAGAGATGAATAGTATTTGTGCCGGAGAGATAACAATTTCCTGGAAATCGATCAAAATTTTAAATGAGCCGGCAGTAGAAATTGCAATCAGATAATGTTTGTCACGGTGCGGAACAAAAATGTCGTGCTCCTGGCTGGAAATCTCCGCGTGCATGTATTTTGCCGATATACCTCCCTTGGACTCCGGCGATATTTCAAACTGAACAATTGGCTCTTTGTGCTTTTTCACCTCTGCATTTTTACGATTGAGTCAAATGTATCAAAAGCGGACGAATTGTTAATATTTCCGAGAATCTGTGTCCATATTTTTCCCCGAAGAAACCTGTAAACGTCTGCACGTCAGCAAATAAAAGACGGCACAGATTTTTGAGGAATATCAGAATCAACAAACCATGAAAAAATATGCGAGCGATATGGACAGGGGCTATCGGATTTGGCCTCGTAAATATTCCAATTAAAATATTCAGCGCCGTTCAGAGCAGTGAGCTGGATCTTGATATGCTTGACAAGAAAGACAAGGCAAACATCAAGTTCCAACGGGTTAATGCAAATACAGGTAAAGAAGTTGCCTGGGAAAACATTGTCAAGGGGTATAAGGTGGACGATCAGTATGTGGTACTAGACGAAGATGATTTCGAAAAAGCCAGTCCCGAGCAAAGTAAGATCATTGAGATCGCAGAATTTGTTGACGAAAAAGAAATCGACAGTATTTACTACGAGACGCCGTATTATCTGCAACCTGAAAAATCCGGGGTCAGAGCTTATGCACTTCTACGGGAAGCGTTGGAAAAAACAGGTATGGTAGGACTGGGAAGCTATGTTTTACGGAACCGTGAAAGCTTGGTGATTATCAAGCCAATCGGAGATGTTCTTGTTTTGAATAAAATACGCTTTCATGACGAGATCCGGGAAACCGAAGAGCTTAATATTCCGGACGTCAAGGTAAAACCGGCTGAAATGAAAATGGCCGTCCACCTGATCGAACAATTAACAACTGATTTTGATATAAGTAAATATAAAGACACGTATACTGAAAAACTTTTATCACTGATAAAAGCCAAATCAAAAGGTAAAAAAACCACCGCTTCTACCATGAAAGTCGTTCATTCACGCAGTCGTGACCTTATGGCGCAATTGAAAGAGAGTCTTGAAAACAGTAAAAGAAAAGCTTCCTGATGTCACTTACCAACTATAATAAAAAACGAAACTTCAAGGATACGCCTGAGCCTGAGGGACAAAACGGAAAAGAAAATCTTTTCCGTTTTGTTGTGCAGCGCCATGATGCAACACGACTTCACTACGATTTCCGTCTGGAGCTGGACGGCGTCTTGAAAAGCTGGGCTGTACCGAAAGGACCGTCCATGAATCCCGAAGACAAAAGGCTTGCTGTGGAAGTAGAAGATCACCCTGTCAATTACATCGATTTTTTCGGAATCATTCCCGATGGAAATTACGGAGCAGGAACAGTAGATGTCTGGGATCATGGTGTATTTTTTCCGGTAAATGAAGACCTCGAAAAAATTACAGAAAAGGAAGCACTTAAAGCTTTGAAAAAAGGAGAATTGAAGATCTTCCTGAAAGGAAAAAATCTGGAAGGTGGCTTTGTGCTGGTGCGTCTAAAAAACGAAGAGAAAAACTGGCTTTTGATCAAGCATAAGGATGAATTTTCCCAGGAATCAAAATATGATATAGAAAAGATAAAATCTCTGGAGCCTTTTGATTCGAAAAAGGCAAAGTCAGAAAAGAAAAAGAAGGAGGTCAAAAAATCGGAGCCTGAGGAAGAAGAGCACATTGCCAATGTGAAAAAGGCAACTAAATCTAAAAGTAAGGTGGAGATAACGCACCCGGAGAAAATCTATTGGCCCGACGAGAAAATTACCAAGGGTGAATTGATTGAGTATTATGAATCTGTCTCCAAATATATTGTCCCCTACTTAAAAGGCAGGCCCCTTTCGTTGAAAAGAAATCCGAACGGGATTAATGGTCAGGCGTTTTTTCAGAAAGATGCCGGCGATACTGCACCAGACTGGGTAACGACAGCAGAAATTCATTCCGAATCAAATGATAAAATGATTGATTATCTGGTTTGCAATGACAAGAAAAGCTTGCTTTACATTGCCAATCTTGGTTGTATTGAAATGAATCCCTGGAATTCGACTGTGGAACAGCTCGATAATCCTGACTACATCGTTATTGACATCGACCCCTCTGACAAAAATACTTTTGATGATGTGGTTGATGTAGCGCTTGCTACAAAAGAGGTTTTAGATCAGGCAGGTATCGAAGGGTTTTGTAAGACCTCAGGTTCATCGGGACTTCATGTCTATGTTCCTTTTAACAAAAAACATTCATACGACGAAGCAAAAGAATTTGCCCATATCGTAGCCATCATGGTCAATGAAAAGCTGCCCGATATAACGACGCTGGAAAGGTCACTTTCAAAGCGTAATAAAAATCAGATTTACGTAGATTATCTCCAGAACCGAATTGGCCAGACGCTGGCATCGGCGTATAGTGTGCGACCAAAACCAGGCGCAACCGTTTCAACTCCACTGGAATGGAACGAAGTCAAACACGGTCTGGATTTCCATGACTTTACAATAAAAAACACACTGGAAAGGATCAGGAAGAAAGGAGATCTTTTTAAAGGAGTTTTAGGAAAAGGTATTGATTTGAATAAGGCAATACAAAAACTTGAAGTATTACAGCACTCATAACCCTCGTTATGAGTGCTTTTTCTAGTCCCAGCTATTCAAAAGCCTTCTTACAACCAGAATTTCACCGAGATGGTAAGAAGTGTGGTCCGCGATCAGCAATGCTTCCCTGAAAATATTCTGCCCGTCACCATATGGAAAAGGTTCGTGAAGATTACTTTCCCCATCTTTCAGCAAATCGAAAAAACGGTCTTTGTCTGTATGAATCTGTTCAATACAATCCTCCCACTCTTTATCGGTAATATCTCCGGATTTTTTTGACCAATATTCATCCGGCCATTTAGGAGATTTATGATTTTCGGAAAGACAGAATTCTACGATATCCCACTGAGTAATCCGAATATGATTCAGAAGTTGCCATATACTGTATGGCAGATTTTCAGGAACAACATTACGTAGATCCGCAGGCAAATCCGCCACAGTGTCGTCCAGCGAAACATGTGCATTGCCTGTCTTGATGAGATTAATTAATTCATCAACAATCACTTCTCTTTGTTTATCGGGCATATTTCTGAAAGTTGAATTTATAATATAACAGCATGAGTGTCCTACAAATTTAATGCCTGCCTGATCTGTACTTTTCAATGCGATTTTAGAATAAATATAATGAGGACGAATACATCCTGTTTTTATTTCTTATTTTAGAGAATTGAATATTTTCCAACTTATACTACTAAACCCATGAATTCTAACCGCCGGCATTTTATCAAAAGTGTAACAGCCGCTTCGGCGTTGATTGCGACGGGAAGCGTTGCCAAGCCCTTCAGCATCATCCGTGATCTGAAGAAAATAAGTCCAAATGACAAAATCCGTTTTGCCACCATCGGAATGGGGATTCAGGGAAATCAGGATACCAAGGCAGCGCTGCGTGGCGCACCTGAAGCTGAATTTGTAGCTGCCGCCGACCTTTATGATGGCCGTCTGACGCATGTCAGGGAAACTTATGGAAAAGACATTTTTACTACACGCGACTATCGAAAAATTCTGGAAAGAAAGGATATTGACGCAGTGCTTGTTGTAACCCCCGATCACTGGCATGACCACATTACCAAAGCATCTTTGCAGGCAGGAAAACATGTCTACTGTGAAAAGCCCATGGTTCAGCATATCGATGAGGGAAAGTCTGTAATTGACGCATGGAAAAAGTCGGGCAAAACCATGCAGATCGGTAGTCAGCGAATCAGCTCTGCATCGTTTAAGGAAGCAAAAAGGCTTTTTCAGGCAGGAGAAATTGGCGATATCAATTATGTTGAATCCAATAACGACCGCTTCAATTCACTGGGTGCCTGGAATTATTCCATCCCAACCGACGCCTCGCTGTCCACATTGGATTGGGATACATTTTTGGGCGATGCACCCAAAACACCTTTCGATGCGAAACGCTTTTTCCGCTGGAGAAATTATAAAGATTATGGAACCGGCGTAGCAGGAGATCTATTTGTCCATTTGATTACCGGTGTTCATTTTGTAACCGGTTCTTTGGGGCCTGAACGCATATTTTCTTCCGGCGAGCTGAGCTATTGGAAGGATGGACGCGATGTTCCCGATGTACTGGTATCGATTCTGGAATACCCGAAAACAGATCTACACGCCAATTTTCAGATGGTTCTGCGTGTTAACTTCGCCAACGCCGGAGCAATTGCGAACAACACTCGAATTATTGGAACGGAAGGACAAATTGAATTTACTGAAAATAACCTGATTCTGACGAAGAAAAAGTTGGCGAAAGCTCCGGGATATGGCGGCTACGACAGTTTTGGTACATTTTCAGCGAGCGAACAAAAGGAGTTTGAAAAACAATATAATTCGCAGTATGCCGCTGATACCAGAAAAGCGGATCCTGTAAAAGAGGTTAGATTCGACGCTCCGAAAGAGGATGATGCCCATGCAAACCATTTTCGCGATTTCTTTGAAAATGTCAGGAAAGGCACGTTGGGAACGGTTGAAGATCCGGTGTTCGGCTTCCGTGCTGCGGCTCCGGTATTGGCTTGCAACGACAGCTACTTCAAGAAAAAAATTATTCAGTGGGATCCGGTTGAGATGAAAATTAAAAAGTGATTAATTAAACTGGGATATGTACATCAAGATACCCGGTTGGTACAATAATAGTAGTTTTTAACACTGTAATTTTAGCGACCCGAGACTTGACTAGTCCCGGGTCGCTGTTAATATTTTAATTTGTTACACTTAAAATTGTTTACCAATGAAACCAGGAATCGGAATATCTGATGAAAACAGAAAAGTTGTGGCCGACCAGCTCGCCATACTTTTGGCAGATGAATTTATCCTATATACAAAAACATTAAATGCACACTGGAACCTTGTAGGGCCGGATTTTCATTCGGTTCATGTTTATTTCGAAGAATTGTACGGACAATCGGCTGAGATACTGGACAGCGTCGCTGAGAGAATTCGCCAGCTAGGACATTTTGCTCCCGCTAAACTTAAAAACTACCTACAATTAAGTCACCTGACTGAACAGTATGAAGGTGGAAATGACAGCCTCAGCCTGATAAAATATTTGCTTCAGGACCATGAGAGTATCATCGAATTCATTCGCGGAAATATTGAAACGTTTGCTGATCAGCACAAAGATGCCGGCACCAGTGACTATGTTACCCAGCTAATGGAACAGCATGAGAAAATTGCCTGGATGCTAAGAGCGCACGTCCAGTAATCACAAGACTACCATCAAAAAACACCGGACAAACTGCCCGGTGTTTTTTGATATCCATCCTTATATTTTAAAAATTCACTATGCCACAATCCGCAAAATTTAAACTGAAAGATGACTCTTCCGAGATAGCGATCAACAAGTCCCAAATTCAGGAAATTATACCCGATGCTGATTTCCGGTTTAGTCTTATCATCCTGGATAACGGCGACAAGCATTTTGTTTTCGGATCAGAAAAAGATATCAATGAATCATTCGAGTAAGTCAGTTTGATTGCATTAGATTGTTTATAAACTTTTCCAAAACAACAACGTGATTATATTTCTCGTCGTTCGCAGCGTAAAGCAATGTTACAGTTTTATGTTTTTTGATTCTGTCGACCAGGTCATGTACCGAAGACATACAATGCCTGAGCTCGAAGGTGTAATCCTGCCTGAATTCTTCCCATTTTTCCGGGTCGTGATTAAACCACTTCCTCAAATCTGTGGACGGAGCGACTCCTTTAAGCCATTCATCCACATTTGCCTCTTCTCTTTTCAATCCGCGAGGCCATAAACGATCCACAAGAATTCTGAAGCCGTCAGCCTCATTTTTAGGTTCATAAATTCGTTTAATCTGTACGGTACTCATATCATAGTTAGGGCTATATAGTTCTTAGACTAAATAAAAACTAGCGAAATTTAAAAATAGTTTCCATAACAACCAATCTTATTTGGCATTCTGTGTATCATTCTAATTCCTTAACCGTGATTTTGTAACTGATTAACAACTATATCTCCAAAAAATCTGACTAGAGCAAAAACGCATTTATGATATACCCGGAATTTTCCACAAATATGGCATTGAAAATCAATCCATTATGCTAATCATGGCCACATAATAAAAAATCATTCCTCGCTTGCAACGAGATTTTTCGCAATATTTTTTCAGATTAAAATACACATTATTATTTCATTAAAATTTCTTCTTAGTTATTTTCCCAACATCTCCAAGCTTGACTTCTTCCAGTGTTTAATGGCATTGCCTCCAAAGGACAACTTCGTAAACTATCTAAAAGGATAGTGCTATACTAACGGATAGTACTATATTTCAGATAGTGAACATTGCTAATTTTGTCATAAAAAAAGCTTATGAAATATCTACTGCTAACCGGCCGGATTCTGTTTTCCGCCATTTTTCTATTGTCTGCCCCAGGGCACTTTTCCGAACCAAGTATTTCCTTTGCAGTGGCCAAAGGACTTCCATTAGCAAGCGTACTTGTCCCACTATCCGGAATCGTTGAATTTTTGGGAGCGCTGAGTATCATCACTGGCTATAAATCCCGATACGGCGCCTGGCTTCTTGTTCTGTTTATGGTCCCGGTTACATTAGTAATGCATAACTTTTGGACGCTGACCGATCCTATGCAAAAACAAATGGACATGGCCATGTTCATGAAAAATGTTTCAATAACCGGAGCAGCGCTCATCATCGCTTATCTGGGAACGGGGCCTTTGAGTCTAGGAGAAAAGGACGGCGCAATCAAAGATTATTAAATCAAAATACGGCCAGGTTACTTAAAAGCCTTTGCGATATCAGATTGGACAAACGCCGGTTAATATCCTGTTCGTTCACCAGATAAATCTGCCATTCTTCCTCCGTAAAATGACCTATGATGATGCCTTTTAAAAGTGCATACAGTTTTATGTCCGCCCTTAATGCATTCTTGATATAAATCTTCTTATCTGCTTCGGTTAACTGAAAAAAGGCATTTTTCCGCTCGACTGCATACTGTCTGAATACACGGATCAGCGTATCATTCTGAAATTTCAGGATCGGGCGTAATGTCAGATTCTGGAATTTTTCCGCTGGATTTAATGTAGGTTCTGTGCTGACAACTGGCCGAAGTGCAAGCAAGAATTCAGTTTTTGTAGACATGCCGGATAAGTAATTAAAAAGCTGTACTGCAATTAACGGAAACAATCAGCAAATAAAAACCAGCAGCCCGTTCTATGAACAAACTGCTGGTTTTTATCCTGAATGCAAGTTTGAATTATGGCTCAACAACTGGCTTTACTTTCTTCTCCATTTTGCCAAAAATATAGCGTATACCACCCGTCAAAGTGATCGACTGGTTACTGTTTTTAACCGAGTAAAGCTCATTTCCGATTTTCGTAGCATCCACGTTCACCGAATTTGCCGAGCCTATAACTACGTCGTAAGAACCTTCAACCATAAACTGTAAACGCCTTCCCATAGGGAGAATCACACCCACTTTGGGCGAAACGCCCGGCTTTATTGTAGATTTATCAACGATAATATTATAACCTTCAATTTTTTGAATATTCAGACCTGCTTCCAGCCCAACATAAGGTTTGATTCCCCTGCTTCCGAAATAATATTCCCCCATCAAGTTTACGGGAATGTTGGTTGCTTTCCCTCTGATTGTTTTCAAAGACAGCTCACGATCAATGTTTTCGGTGATGTATTTTGCCGATAAACCTACCGCGATATTCGGCTTGACAAAGTAGCGATATTGGGCTCCAAAACCGTAAGCGCCCTTTGTGTCGTGATGCTGATTTGTGCTTCCGTAAGTTCCAAGTAACGTGAGGGATTTTTGTGCTGAGGCTGTTCCGGAAAATAAAAAACTTAATACTAATAAGGTGGACAGGCCAAATAACTTTTTCATAAATTCTTAAAATTTTATTTACTCAACTGTTTTTACTCCATACGCGAAGGAATGGCGTTTTGTTGAGAAATAAAGGAATTTTATGCCCTTCTAATATTCTTCTAATATAGAAAGGAGGATGCCTCTGATTCAGAAACCTCCTCCTTTCAGAATAAAACACTGACTGACAAATATTTAAAAATTACAATTTTACAACTCTGAAAACTTTCTTTTGTTCTCGCGAGGTTACTTCTACTATGTATGTCCCGGCAGTAAATCTTGAATCTGATAACTCCACAAAGTGTTTTTGCCTGAATCCATTGGCTATGAATGTTTTCTGGTATACCTCATTTCCTTTAAGGTCAACTACTCTTAAATACACTGCAATACCTTCATCCGCCTGGTATTGCACTTCAAAATTTCCACGAGTCGGATTAGGATATGCCTGCCAGTCTGCTATCGCATCAAAACTGACAGAACGGATTGCTGAATACTTGAAAGTTTCATCCCTGTCGATCATTCTCAATCGGTAGTAATAATTGCCGGATTTATACGGTTGGTCATCAGAGTATGAATATTCTTTGTCACTCGACGAATTACCGAACGCTTTAACTTCTCCTATTTTTTTAAAACGGTTTAATTTGACGCCATCAGCGCCTTCCGCCCGTTCAATTTCAAATCGGTCCGAATTGATCTCTGCTGTCGTGGTCCATCGAAGGAGAACTTTATCAGGATTCTCCAGCACGGGATTTTTGCTTACTTCAAAACTCACCAGCTCAACCGGAAGAGGATTTCCATTTCCGGGACCTCCACTATTAAACCAGAATTCAGAAAAATTTTTCACCTTGATTTCTGCATAATAACCTTTGTCATAAGGCACCTTCACTGTATTGGCCGGAGAAATGAACGACCATGTTCCTGAAAGATTATTACTGATATCACCATCTTCTTTGCTCTTATCTGCATCCGTATATTTGGATACTCCTACCTGATAAGCTGTTGTTATATTAGCACAATTTGCGCAGCCCGTTGCGCCGATCAGCCTCTCAGCTTCTGCATCCAGAAAATAAATTCGCACAGTTGCGTCGGCTGAAAGGTTTGTAATCGCTGGTTTGATCGTAACATTTCTGTCCAGATAATATTGGCTGCCGTCGTTACGGACAGCACTGGTATTGATAAATGCCTGAACGCCTGTTGTCCCGAGCACTTGCCCGTTTGCATTAATTGAGGCAATGAGCTTTCCGTTTTGCTTGAAGTCTATCCAACCCGAAGCATTGGCCGATTCCTGTGATACTGCCGTCAGGGTTGATCCTTCGTCATAAATTCCTGCTTTACGATCATAAATATGGATGTCGTCTATGGCGATTCCTTCCCGGGTCGTGCCGGGATCAGCGTTCATCACGATTCTTAAACGGATATTTCCCGTTGTGACAGGTAAAGGAATTGTGCCCACATGCCAGCGTGTAAAATTCTCAATGCTCCATCCTTCCCTGCTGCTTGTTACCTTGTTGTACCAGTTTGTCCCCTGAACGTTAGCTCCCAAACGGGCCCAGGTATTGCCATCCACAGAATACTCCATAAATGCCAGATCACAATCTTCGTTGGGACAAAATTCGATATCGAGCGCAAGACTCAAACTCAGTGTTGGATTTGTCATTCCCGTAATATCGAAACAGGGAGAATATAAATAGGAAGTTTCCTGATTCTTATAGTTGCCGGACAAATTCGTTTTCCATGCCTTTGTACCACTTGCTGCGCTGTTGATCCTGGGTGAAGCCGGCGTACCATATGCCCATGAATTATTGGTGCCTGCTGTATGCCAGTTCCCATTATTTAATTCAAAGTTTTCCAGATAAGGAAAGTTTGACACCAGGATATTATTGTAAAATGAAAGGTCAATGGCGTTATTTTCCAGATAGCTGTCGGTCGGCAAACTCACTGAAACCTTGATACTATACTGACCGGGATTGGACAAGTTCAGTTTAGAAGTGAAAGTATACTGGATTGTTTGCTTTCCGTTTATTAACGGAATTGTTTCGTTCACCTGCTGTCCACTTCCAAGTTTGTAAGATACCACAACATTATGGACAGCATTATCAGCGCTATTCCGAATACTGACGGTCAGCGGATGCTGGGCGCTCAGTCCACAGCTATTTTCGGTAATACTGTTCAGGCTAAGCAATTGAACATCATCAGTTTCAATTCTCAGCATAATGTCGTCGAAAGAATAGCCTGCGCCGCTTACCGGATCTGCCGTAATTCTGGTACCATTTTGACCCCACCTTACTTGCGTACTTGAAGAAAAGTTCTGCCCATTATCCAAAAGAATATTTCTGATCTCAATACTTTTTGAAAGTTTATATGTGCCCTCAACAGGGTTTTGCCCGGCAACCAGATCGTAAATAGCTATCCACGGGTCGTTATAATTTCCTCTCACCCATACCTTGTTATCCGGATGCACCTTTTGTCCGTGATTTTTATACCTGAAATAAAGGCGAATATCATTGGATAGACTGTAATTCGACAGGTTGAATGTCCCGGCCAGAAAATTGGTGTTTCCATCAGCAAAGAAACGATCAACGTCCAAATTGAATGCTTTACTACCTGAAAATGCCATACCGGAATTAACAAAAGTTCTGAGCCGGCCTGCTTTGGTGGTATTTGTAAAATCATAACGGTCAGCGCCATCCAGGCCGACAGTACTCTTGGTCTGTGTCTGGACTGCGGTCCCCTCTACGTTATCCGAAAAGGGCAATACCAAAACCGGATTTGGCAGTTGCTTAAAAGTCTGAGTGATTGAATTATTCGAAACAACGAGGTCACCGGCTTTGCTTACGGTAGCTGAAATAACATAAGTGCCAGGCGCAGAAAAATTTCCCTCAACCGGAAAAGTATAATCCACAGTGGCGTTAGCATTAATTGTTAAGGGAACGGCAAAGGTATTCAGCGTACCATTGTTAACCGAGTAACTAACCGTCACGCTGCCTGAAGAAAGCTGGTCATCCAGATTTTTTATGCGAATGGTAACCGGTGTACTGGCAGAAAACATCGAAGGTGTAAATTGCCTGCCTGACGACGCGGGTAAAACAATACTTTCGAGTTTGAGGTCATTATCAGAAATTGAACCGGCACATGAGCCGGAATCAGGTTTACGCGACTGTGCATTAGCCCTGGGACCAGGGTTTCCATTTATTCTTGCACGCACAGAAAACCAGTAGGTTTCCTCATTTGACAAACCGCTGATCGCAAAATTCAATCCTGTCGTAATTCCGGCAGATACCATTTCATCTCCTTTCAGAATCATTACTTCATAATCAGTAGCCGCCGTCACGGCATCCCATTCCAGCGCGATATATCCCTCACATTGTATGTTTGACAGCCTGACCGTCGGAGCAGGTATGATAGTAAAAGCTTCACTGATTGTCTCAGATCCGGTCGCAGTCGAAATAATTTTGATCCTGGCCTTTTCTGTTGCATCATTAGGAACGACCCAGCTAATCCGAGAATTCGAGCTAAGGGAATTACCCGCAATATTATCCCAGTTCGCTCCACCGTCTTTGGAATACTGCACCCTGAATTCGTCAGAGGTATTTCCGTATGAATCCCAGCTGATATAAACACCATCGCCAGGAGCCAATCTTTCTTTTCCATAGGGATAAGTCAGTGTCGTTGAAACCGGAATAATATCATACACCACGAAAAATTCCTGGTCTGCGCCTTGTGTAATCGCAGTTCCACTCACCTCAATCCTGTAAGTACCGGCGTTCGGATTATTGATAATAACCTGTTCCATATTATTGATATGATCAGCTCCGGTAGTCGCCGGAACATTCACATTTGCAGGATTGGGATCTAATAATTTCGGTAAAGTTGTACCAGAAGAATGCTCAACTGTTAAATCCAGATCATTGACCAGTGTTTTTGCCGCCAGAATAGATGCCGCCGGATCATTCCAATATAACATTACTTTAACCAGTGCTGTATTAGACGGAATCTGGATGTCAAAAGAATTTACACCCGCATTTGCGACCGATGCATTTCTGTAACTATTTGTCTCGAGCATCTTTACAGAACGAAGAAGGTTCATCCATCCGAATCCGAATTGGTAATCAGGCCCGGAATTTCCTTTGTCGGTGCTGCCATTACATAAAAGGGCTTTCATCAACCCATTCTTAGGATTTTGTTGATTATGAAGGTTTCTGTATTGCTGATATAAAAGTGCCAGCCCACCGGAAACCGCCGGCGCTGCCATACTGGTTCCGGTAGAATTGATATACCCGTTATTGATGGCATAAGAAGAAACAACCTGGGTACCCTGTGCAGAAATTTCCGGCTTTAATCTTCCATCCGTTACCGGCCCTTTACTTGAACTTGGAGCAATTCCACCTTCGGCCGTCGTGTTTCCCACTGTTATCACATTTTTAGCAGCCTGGTATCCACCGACAACATTTCCAAAACCATTTATGAAAGGCGCGCAGTTCGTCGCACCGCTGTTTCCAGCCGCAAATACATGCTGAAGATAAGGCATTTGAAAGGCCTGCTGATCTAGAATGGATGAACTGAGATCATAGTCTCCAAAGGTTGAACAGTTCGTAACATCATTTCCATACGAATTGTTTGTGATCACCATTCCATAATCCTGAACGTAGGTTGGCGCATAAGCCAGAATATTAGAGTAAAGCTGAGCGACCATATTTACTTTCGGAGCGTAGCCGGCGTATTTTTCAGTCACAATTCCCGCTCCGCCTAAAGTGCCCATTACATGCACCCCATGCGTTCCCATATCTATTGCGTTCCGGTTAATTACCCGATTGGTCAAATCGATATGCTGCAAGGGATCAGCATTGTCTCCTACCCCCACCACAACGCCTTCGCCATGCAAGTTTCTGTTTGCTCCGACAGACGAATTGAGCACATTGGCCCTCCCGTTAACAACACTGTGATTATTAACGGGTTTGTCCTCCTTTGGTTTGGCCTGGACGTATTGTATGTATGGCAGACCAGCTAATTCGTTCAACCGCTTTTCGGGAAGCCGGACTTCTAGAACCTGATAGCTTTGATACACAGCGGATGTGATTTCGTACCCTTCCTCCTTCAACGCAGCTGCGACTTCCTCTGCTGAAAAGGAACGTAAAAAACTAACCCAAACATCAATAGAGCCGTCTTTGCTTCCCGCTTGATCAGCCCTTAAAGCATTTGCCAGCGAAGTTTGTAATTTTTGAGTTACGGTTGGAGATATAACAGACCGGGCACCCGCCTTTTTCAAAACAATATCATTTAACGACCCGGTCACCGTAGCGGTGTATCCATTATCCGGCACATAATCTAATAATTCCACACCCTCCTTTTGTAACTGTTCCCGCTGTGAAGCCGAAGGAATCTGGTCAAACTGGATGATAACAAATGTCTTTCTCTTAAACGGAACCAGTTTTCTGTTGAGTTCACGGAGAGCATCAGGATTTACGTTGTCAACCGGCGCGAATGAGCCATTTTTCAGGATAAGCTTAGGGCGCCCGATTTTTTGAGAAAATGCAGAAAATGAAATTACAACGCCGAGAAAAATAACTTTTAGTAGTAGTATTAGTTTCATAGATGTGTGAGAAATGTGCGAATTAATTAAAGGCTAATTTCAATAATTAAATTCATATTTCAATTCCACATGCCGAAGATTACCAGTGAAGATTTATTCAACAACCTGGGGTATGTAGTAAACACTGCCTTACCTGGCGGAAGAATCCTAAATCTTTGTTAATTAGCCAGTTGTGCATTTTGGCACAATCCTATTAGAGAAGCTGTCAAACGTGCAAAGGCACAGTAATACTGATTTAATCAAATAAACACAGATTATGAAAAAGCTAATAATATCGGCCGTAGCCTTAACTCTCATCTCTTTCGCCTCCGTTCAGGCTACTCCGTTTTCAGAAAATAAAGAGGCTGTAACAATAAATCAAGACAAGGTTTCAGTTAAACCTGATGACCTTCCAGCCGCTGTAAAAGCGACTATAAGCAGTGAGGCATTTGCAGGATGGAAAGTTGTAGAAGCTTTTCTTGTTACTGCGGATGATAAAACACAATACTATGACCTGTCAGTTAAAAAGGGTAAGGAAAATGCCCGGGTGAAACTTGACAAAAATGGTCGGAATGTAGAATAATACAAACACAGATTACTTTACTCAACGTAGATAGATTTGGCCGGAGCTTGCTCCGGCTTTTTCGCGTTCTAAGCGTTCTCCAAAAATAATTAATCACATTTTACTATTATAAGGCTAAAAAATTATGGCCTTACAGACTTGAAAAGAGTAGAGATAGCCAGGTCCGGTATTTAATAAGTGGACAATTTTTAAATTCCGAATTCAGTTTTTATGCTCAAATCCAGTTTAAGTATTATTTCTTTATTGATACTATCTTCTATATTCGCAAATGACGTCATCGCTCAGACCCGTGAATTTTACACCTCAGAAAAAAATATACTTTCAGAAGGGAAAGAACTGTTTAACACAAGCTGCGCTTCCTGCCATGCTTTAGCCGAGGAAGGTATCGGTCCAAGATTGGGCGGAATTACTTCCTTGTTATCAAAAAAGCAGCTGACTGAATTCATCCAAAACCCGTCTAAAATAATCGACTCCGGTGATCAAAGGGCGATAAATCTGAGTCGCCAATTCAAATTGGTCATGCCTCCGTTTGAATTTCTTAAAAAGGAGGAGATCAATTCAATCTTGGCATACATTGCCAATGAATCGAAAATCAATAACATAAAACCCTTGCAAGTAGACGCCCAGAATATAGCTGCCGACGCTGCAACAGAGCGCGTTGGTAAGCCTGTTAAAAAATCAGGACTCGCCATCGAACTCGAAGATTTTGTTCAGATTCCTCCCTCCGCTGACAAACCTCCCTTTACCAGAATTGCGAATATGAGACCACACCCCTCATCAGACGGCACTTTATTTGTTAGCGATCAGCGGGGAATAATATACCGGATAAGCAAAGGGAAAGTCAATACATTTTTGGATATCAGGCCAGAAATAGAACACTACATTAACGCTCCCGGACTTGGAACCGGGCTGGGCAGTTTCGCCTTCCATCCTGATTATTTGAAAAATGGGCTGATATACATAACGCACACAGAAGAATTTGCTGGCAAAAAAGCGGACTACGAATTTCCTGATTCTATTAAAGTTGCAATGCAATGGGTGGTTTCCGAGTGGAAGAATAATGATATTGCCGGTACCATTTTTAAGGGTAAACGAAGGGAACTCATCCGGATAAATGTTCCGTCCGGCGTTCATGGTACACAGGATATTGGTTTTGTTCCTGTAAAAGACAAAAAAGATCCTGATTATGGAATGTTATTTATTGGTACCGGCGACGGCGGAACGACCATTAGTAAACATCCCGAATTAACGCATCATTTAAAATCTTTGCTAGGCACCATCATCCGCATTAATCCGCTGGGAAATAACAGCCAAAACGGACAGTACGGGATCCCGGCAGACAATCCTTTTATACATCTTACTGTGCCCGGAATAAGAAAAGAAATTTATGCTTATGGATTCAGGAACCCCCACCGGATGTCCTGGGACATGAACCATGGCCGGATACTTTTTAGCGCAGAAGTTGGCGAAGGTAATTTTGAGGAAGTAAATGTAGTCGTAAAAGGCGGAGATTATGGCTGGAATACACGCGAAGGAAGTTATGGAATTTCACCAGCCGATCTGAAATCTGTGTTCAGGATTAGTGAGCAGGAAGCCAGAAAGTATATAGCACCCTATCTGGAATATGACCATAACGATGGTAACGCTATCAGCGGTGGATCTGTTTATGAAGGCAAACTAACTGCACTAAAAGACAAGTATATTTTTGGTGATATTGTTAACGGACGTATTTTTTATGCCCATATCAATAAGTCGCTTTCCGACTCTACTATCTATGAAATCAATATTGAACAAAATTCGCATCCGACGGATTTAAAGGAATTATCCGGCTCAAAGCGTGTAGATCTCAGAATTGAATACGACAACTTGGCCGGAGAAATGTATTTCATGACCAAGAGCGACGGCAGGATCCGGCGTATCGTTAAGGCAGGTAACAGAGAGAAAAAGTAAAACCTGAATCAAAACGGAGCACCTTTCGATGCTCCGTTTTATGTTTATTTTAAGATCTGTCGAATTTATTCTGACTATCGTAAGCCAAACCCAGACCAACGCTGGATAATTTGTTTTCATCAGCCAAAGCGGCATTCGGAAAAAGTTTTTTAAATTCAGATTGAATCAAGGGAACCTCTGTTGAGCCCCCGGTCAGAATTACCAGATCGATATCTTCTTTTTTAACACCTGCATCGACCAGACATTGCAGTGCAGAATTTGAAATTTTCTCAATTTTCTGGAAAATAGCTTCATCAAACTGCTCGCGGGTAACTTTGGTTGTCAAGCCATCTTCAAGAAAATCAAACGGTGCGTCATATTCCGACAGTGAGGTCAGGGCAATTTTCGTTTCTTCGGTAGCCGCCAGAAGCGTATGACCGGTTTCCTGTTCAAGCACTTGCAGAAGCCTTTTGTAACGGGTTTTATCGTGAGCTTCAAACAGGATTTGTTTCGTCTGGGAGATTATTTTGGTGGTATACAAGAAGTTAACTTTACTCCACTCAGACAGATCGAAATAATGATATAAAGGCACTTCCAGATTTTTGGCCCCGTAAGTACTTCGATAACCGAGCTCAGGCATGATCGCCGCGAGACTCAAATCTTTGTCAAAATCATTTCCGCCGACCCGTATCCCTGTATTCGCCAGAATATCAGACGTACGATCGGCTTTATGAATAAATTTATTTGATAAACGGATGACTGTAAAATCGGAAGTCCCGCCGCCCAAATCCACTACAATCGCCAGCTTTTCTCCTGAAATATTTACTTCATGCGCAAAGGCTGCTGCGATAGGTTCAAACTGGAAATCGATGTTTTTGAAACCAAGTTGTTTGGCAATAGCTTTCAATTCCGTCTCTGCTCTGACATCCGCGGCACTGTCGTTGTCTACGAAATGCACTGGCCTTCCCATCACAACATTTTCAATTTCCTGTCCGGCTTCCGCATCCGCTTTGTCTTTCAGATTTTGCAAAAACGAGATGATAATCTCATTGAAACGCATCAATTCTCCGTTTACCATCGTCCCCTGGCGCATAACAGGAGTTCCTAGAACACGTTTTAAGCTGCGCATGAAACGTCCTGGATTTCTTTCCAGAAACATGTTTACAGCGGCCCTTCCGTAAAAAGGCACATTGCCTTTACGGAGAAAAAACATGGCACTTGGCGTTGTGGTACTGGAACCTTCTACCTGAACGAGATGGACGTTGCCCTGATTTGCTATTGCTATACTTGAATTGGAAGTTCCGAAGTCGATTCCGCAGGAAATACTGGTCATTATAATCTGTAAAAATTTGGGGGCGCAATTTCAGATTATTTATGGTACTTTGCAATTTCCAAAGGCATTATTATCAGTACGAAAAAAAAATAACAGTGATCAATGCGCACCGTTATTTAGTTCCGGCAAATAGATTATGAATGTTGCACCTTTACCTTCCTCGCTGATCGCAGTCATATGCCCGTTATGATTTTGAACTACTTTTCTGCACAAAGCCAGGCCTATACCCGATCCGGAGTATTCACTGCGCCCATGCAATCGCTGGAACATTTGAAATATGCGGTCGAGATGCTCCATGTTGAAACCAATCCCATTATCCTGAATTTCGATTTTCACATAGCCCTGGTCAGACAACAGATCCGTCGAAATTTCTGTATCCTTCTGATATACCCGTGAACTGCGTATCTGAATTAACGGTTTCTGTTCTTCGGCCCTGTATTTAATAGCGTTACTGATAATATTCTGAACAAGCTGTGAAAGTTGTCTTCCGTTTCCCCAAACCGGAATAAGTTCTTCTGTAATGACACGAGCGCCGGATTCCATCACGATGATCTCCAAATCGGAAAGAACTTCTGCAACCACTTTGTTCATGTTAACAACAGAAAATTCCCCGTCCCTTGTAGAAAGCCTCGAATAGGCAAGCAGATCGTCAATCATGAGCGACATGCGCTTTCCTGCATCCTGCATCCTGTTGAGCATAAATACTCCGGAATCATCCAGACTATCCTCATATTGCGTTTGAAGCCTTGAACTAAAGGACTGAATCTTACGAAGCGGCTCCTGCATATCATGGCTCGCAGCATAGGCAAATTGCTGAAGATTACTATTCGAGATTGTCAGTTCATGATTTGCTTTTCTTAGTTCATTCGTTCTTTTCTGAATGCGGTTTTCAAGTTCAGCGGCAAGCTGGCGATATTTTTCTTCACTTTTTTCAAGCATTTGCCTCGATTCGATCTGAGCCGTGACATCAACAGCCATATCTACAATAGCATAAATTTCTCCGGTCGCGTCCCGCAAAGGTTGATATGTAAAATCGAAATAGAATGTTTTCATTACGCCGTCCATAACCAGGTCAGCGCGCGCAGCATCCGAATGATATGGAATTCCCGTCGTGAAAACATCATCAAGAATTTGCATAAATGGCTGATTTCTAAGCTCAGGCAGAACATCTTCAAGTTTTTTTCCCGACACATCACTTCCTTTACCCCAGATTTTTAACATCGCATCATTGGGATGTTCCACGACCAGATCCCGCCCAATAAAAAGACTGATTGCAATTGGCGCTTCTGCGATCAGATTTCTAAATTTCCTTTCACTATCCTCGATATCGAGCTTCGCTTTTACATGCTGGGTAATCTCACTTGCCACGATGATAATGCCACTCACCTCAGCTGATTCAAAAAGCGGGGTATATACAAAGTTGAAATATACGTCCTCCATTTTGCCATTTCTGACAAGCTCTACTTTGCTTTCAGAACCATTATAGGGAACGCCTGATTGGAAAACGCTACGGAGAAGCGACGGATACACCTGATCTTTCAACTCCGGCAAACCTTCCAGAAGCGGAAGCCCAATAACACTTTCGTCCTTCCCCCAAACTTCGAGAATTGTAGGATTGGCAGCCTCTATGACCAGATCTGGCCCTTTAAGAAGGCCAATCGCAACTGGTGCACGATCAATCAGGGTCCGAAGTTTTGCTTCACTACGCAGGAGCTTTTTTTCAGCCTCCACCCTATCCGTTATATCGAGCACGATCCCGGATAGCGTCGCTATCTGTCCTGATTGGTCGTGTAAGTTTTTGCCGATTACTTTCACCCAATGAATCGATCCGTCTTCCCAGACAAACCGTGCCTCATAGCTCAGGACGCCTGTCTTATCGGTAACGGCATACGCGGTGTCACGCAGATGAATATCTTCCTTATAGATATGATTTACAAAGATTTCTCTTGTCATCAACCGGGATTCTGTTCCCGTAAGAATTTTCGCAAAAGTTGGAGAATAGAGAAGCTTATTTGTGGTGATATCCAGTGTAAAAGATCCGGCACCGGAGGCCTCAATCGCAATCAATGCCTGCTGGTCTGCAAGTGAGGCACGCTCGTTTGTCAATACCTCATCAGTGATGTCCTTCGTCACTCCAGAAAACCGGTACGGAGTTCCGTCTTCCCGAAAATAGGCTTGCCCGGTTGTGTGTACCCACCTCAGCCTTTTATCAATTGCATCAAAAGTTCTGTATTTAATATCATATTTACCACCGGATTCTTGTTTCAAAGCTTCTTCAACTGCGGTATTTATTTTGTCACGGTCTTCCGGATGTGCGTTTTGAATAACTTCGATCGACGACACCGATTGCTTATTTGTAAAACCATGAAGCCTTTGCGTACCTTCTCCCCAGTAAACTACTCTGCTTTCTGTGTTTACATCCCAAGTAAATAGCTGGGCAGAAGAAAGCGCAAAACGCAGACGTGCCTCGCTCTCTTCCAAGGCCTTTTGAGATAAAACCTGCTCGGAAATATCCTGCATGGATGCTACCATTCGAACGGGTTTGTCACCCTCAATGATCGTATAACCACGGTCATGAACATAGGCATAAGATCCATCCGCTTTTCTAAACTGGTAGTATTCCGACCAGTTTGTTTCATGCTCTTCTATCAGTTTGTGGATATTAGTGATAACGCGTGCCTGATCGTCCGGATGAATACGGTCATACCAAGAATCCGGGCCCGCCTCCAGTTCTGCTAATTTATAACCAAAGAGAGATTCCATCGCCTCATTCCACCAAAGTGTCTTTTTTTCAAGATCCCAGTCACGAATTACATCGTGCGTCGCTTTTGCTACCAGATCAAATCTTTCCCTCGCCAGGACAAGATCTTCAGCGGAGCTGTTTATGTCATTCATTAGTACCCTATTATAACTTGATATTCGCTCGGAATAAACATTCAATGCTGGTGATATAAGAAATATCGCTTTCAGAAAAGCCCATAAATTAGCTTAAAACAGCGGTTAATTTATTATAAACTGAATTAATTATTTTCATAAAAAATATGCCGCTTAGATATGATCAACAGAATTTAGTTTCGCAGCAGGCCCAAAAATATGAACAACAGGCTTACTGCAAATGATATATTTTCAAAGAATAAGGACATTTAACTGCCTTGTTAAGGGTAGTTAAAGACGAAATAAGTCTTACTACTAGATCAGAAACAGTTACCAGAAAGACATCTTTTTCAAAGCACCTTACAATGAAAAAAACAGAAGATAACCGACGTGAATTTATTCGCAGCACCGTGGGTACCGCAGCAGGAATTATGATGATGTCTTCTCTTCCCGGTGAAGCGAAAAATATCTCAGGCAATGCGGAAAAGATTAAATCAGAACCAATTGAAGAAGAGATTATAGAGACGGGACGGATTAAATTTGCGGTGATTGGTATGAACCATAACCATATATATGGGCAGGTCGAGGCAGTGACGCGCGGAGGCGGGCAACTGGTTGCTTACTACGCAAAAGAGGCTGATCTTACAGCTGCCTTTGGTAAAAAATATCCCGATGCAAAGCTGGCAGCGAGTGAAAAAGAAATCCTGAATGATAAGTCAATACAGCTTGTTTTAAGCTCTGCAATTCCTGATGAGCGTGCACCAATTGGTATCCGGGTAATGCAAAGCGGAAAGGATTACATGTCTGATAAGCCGGGAATCACATCGCTTGAACAACTGGCCCAGGTCCGCAAAGTTCAGAAGGAAACCGGCAGGATTTACTCAATCATGTATAGCGAGAGGCTTGAAAACAGAGCAACGGTAAAAGCGGGAGAGCTTGTGAAAGCAGGCGCAATCGGAAAGGTAATCCAAACCATTGGTCTTGGGCCGCACCGCATTTCAGCGAACACCCGACCCGAATGGTTTTTTGATGCAAAGCGTTACGGTGGCGTTATCTGCGATATTGCCTCGCATCAGTTTGATCAGTTTTTATTCTTTACCGGATCGACTAAGGCAGAAGTTGTCGCTTCCCAGGTTGGCAACGTAAATCATCCGCAATATCCGAAATTTGAAGATTTTGGCGATTGTATGATCCGTGGAAACGGCGGTACAGGTTATATCCGTGTTGACTGGTTCACACCGGACGGACTAAAAAGCTGGGGCGATGGCCGCTTGACTATTCTCGGCACAGAGGGCTTTATTGAGCTTCGGAAAAACGTGGATGTTGCCGGGCGCGACGGAGGGAACCATTTATTTCTGGTAACCAATAAAGAAACCCAGTACATCGATTGCAGCAAAGAACCGCTTCCTTACGGAAAACAGCTAGTAGATGACGTGTTGAACCGGACTGAAACGGCTATGTCACAAGAGCATTGCTTCCTGGCAACAGAGCTTTCATTAAAAGCCCAAAAACAGGCACAGATGCTAAAACTTACCGTTTAGAACATATTCAAAACAGCAGACCGCAAACTGAAAAGGCTACGATCTGCTGTTTTTATTTTTGCCTGATTAAATCGTTGATCAGTTTTTCCACCGATTTCATGATCAGCTTTAAATAATTCATTTTTCCGGTTGACTGCGCGATCATCAAGCCTCCCTCGATCGTCGCAATTATCGTCAGCGCTATTTGTTCAGGATTAACGGATTCTTCAATTTCCTTTTCCGCAATTCCTTCTTCAACAAGATCAACAATCGTTTGCTTCCATCTTAAAATTCCCGCCAGTACCTTTTTCTTTAATTCCGGATGTGTGTCGTCAGCCTCAGTGGCAGTATTAAGAATGGGACAGCCGCCAGAAGGAAACGGATGGGATAAAAAATTGACATACACGTGTACGAAAACCAGCAGCTTATCTTGCGTGGTATTCTGCTTTGCAAGTTCCGTTTTAAAAATCGTATTGATTTTAGATAAATTAAAGTCAAACGCCGCCAAAGCAACTTCGTCCTTGTTGGCAAAATTACCGTAAATACTTCCTCGGGTCAGGCCCGTAGCATCCGTCATATCATTAATGGATGTCCCGGCATATCCTTTTCGGTTAAAAATCGGCGCAGTCTTCTCTATAATAAATGCCTTTGTCTTTTCAGCTTTTGACATAAAATTTCAAAATTTTTATGCAAATATATACCATTCGGTATTGTTTATCAAGTTTACGTTCCGGACAAATTCCGGGTGAATCGCCCAATCAAAAAAAATAGATTGATAAATGATCAGGAAAATTGTACATTTTATCGAATAAAATTCGAGGTTCGCATTAAAATGCTTACTTGCATTTGGTTTTTTTTTCTAAAAAAGTTCGCCTGGAATCTTACAAAACTAAACTGCTTATCACCATGTGTAATAAGATCCTGATCGTTGAAGATGAATATATCGTCGCCGGAGATATTCGGATTACGCTGGAAAATAACGGATACAATGTTTGTGGTATCGCTTTTTCTGTGGACGAAGCATTGGAAATCATTGCAAGCGAAAAACCATGTCTTATCGTTTTGGACATTTACCTTCAGGGCGAACGCACCGGAATTGACCTTGCATTACTTCTCAACGAGATGAATCTGCCTTTTATTTATTTGTCTGCCAATTCAAGTGCTCAGGTATTACAGGCTGCAAAAGCTACAAACCCTTACGGATTTCTTGTAAAACCTTTTCGGGAAAAAGATCTGCTGGTTACGCTGGATATTGCGCAGTACCGTCACCATTACGATCAACATCAAAAGGCGCGTTCTCTGACCATTTCGGAATTTGAAAACACATTCAAAACCGTTGGATTTGAAAAAGCGGGAAATGAAGGAATTAAGACTGACTTTGAAGGGATTATCGGCACCAGCGAAAGTATGCAGGAGGTTTTTGAACTGGTAAAACAAGTTGCCGGGAGCACCACTTCCGTCCTGATTCTGGGTGAAAGCGGGACCGGAAAAGAAGGAATCGCAACCGTTATTCATAAATTATCTCCACGTAGAAATAAGCCATTTATCAAGGTAAACTGCGCAGCGCTTCCTGCAAATCTTATCGAATCTGAATTTTTTGGACATGAAAAAGGCTCCTTTACAGGCGCTTATGAAAGGCGTATAGGTAAGTTTGAACAAGCTTCCGGCGGTACCATTATGCTGGATGAAATTGGTGAAATGCCCGTTGATTTTCAGGTTAAATTACTTCGGGTTTTACAGGAGAAAGAAATCGAAAGAATTGGAGGAAAAGGTTCGATCAAGGTAGACGTTCGGGTGATTGCAGCGACAAGCCGTGATTTGGAAAAAGAAATTGCGAGTGGTCACTTTCGGCTTGATCTTTACTACCGGCTTTTCGTTTTTCCGGTTTTGCTTCCACCACTACGCGAACGTCCCCAGGATATTCCTTTGCTGGCTCATCATTTCCTCAAACACTATGCAAAGCTTGCAGGCAAAAAGTTGGAGGTGATCTCGGATTATGCGATGGAACAATTGATGACATACTCCTGGCCGGGCAATGTCAGGGAATTACAGCACCTGATCGAGCGGAGTGTACTGATGACATCGGGCAAGCAGGTAGAAGAAATATCGCTACCCTCGTCCAGTGAAACGAAAATAACAAATACTAAAAAACGTACGGATTCTCCCGTAAAGACAATGGAAGAACTTGAACGGGATCACATTCTTTCCGTTTTGAAAAAATGTAATAACCGGATTTCGGGGCCCAATGGCGCGGCTGTTTTGTTGGATCTTCCAGTTTCCACAATGGTCAGCAAAATGAAAAAACTCGGAATTGTCAAAAGCAATATTATTTAGATATACGGAGTTCTGCATTTCGTTCTTTCCTGAAATCGCGCGGGTTAACCCCTCTGTATTTCCTGAAGATTCTGTTTACATGACTTTTATCGGTAAAACCCATTTCTGAAGCAATTTCTGTGATACGCATATTGCTGTGCATCAATCTGGTTTCTATCAGTTTCAATTTGTAATTGACAATGTACTGCTGCATCGTTTCTGTGGAATGTTTTTTAAAATAACGGCCAAGATAATGCTCTGAAATTCCAAATTGTTTGCTGATCTCCTCTGCCCGTATTTTTTCCGGCGATAGAATGTTTGTTTGTATATACTGTATGATATCAAGTACTTTCCCGTCCGTGTTTTCGTCGATTTTCTCCGGCAGGCCATGCGAAATATTTCTTGCCATGATCACAATCAGAGTTTTGACATATTGCTGAATTAATTCTTTACTGTATAAATCTTTGCTAACCAATTCTCTCAAAATAGCACCCACGATCGGCTTTACTATCATTTTGTCAGCCTCGGATTTAAGAATGCAGCCGGGATTGTGGCGTGCGTTTTTAAGAACGAATTCAAGTCGCTGCCGGACGTCGGTTTCTAACTTATTTGGTTTGATGTAGCCGTCACTAAAACGAATAAAGAAAAACTGTGTCGGTGTATCAATATCAAAAAAATGGGAATCGTTTGGAGTGAGTAAAAACAAATGTCCCGTTCCATATTCAAACTTGTTCTCATTGATATAATGCAGGCCGCTTCCGGAGATGATATAAACCACCTCGAAAAAGTTGTGCTTATGCTCAGGACGCGGACATTTCTCCAGTAATTCTTTGAGCACAATTTCAAATGGCTCATGTAAATTATCTCTGATCATATATCTAAACTTAAAATCTATGGAATTATTGATCTTCCAAAACCTTTGGATCGATACCAGCTGAACTGAGAACATAGTTATTGCGTAACAAATTCTCTGGCATAAATTTTGAGCTGATTTGTCAAAAACAATCGACTGAGAAGTCGAGTTTTTGAGTCTGTAAGGGCGTATTTTTGAACATTTATTTATTGAAAACCAAAAGTAAAAAACAAAAAAATGGCAGCAAACACAGCAACATCTTCAACCTATAAATTAGGTAACGACATAGAAATTAACCGTTTAGGCTACGGTGCAATGCAGTTGACGGGTTTCGGAGTATTCGGTGAAGTAGACGACAGAGAGAATGCAAAAAAAGTCTTACAGGAAGCTGTTGCTTCGGGTGTAAACTTCATCGACACGGCTGATGCTTACGGTCCTCATTTCAATGAATCACTTATCGCTGATGCCCTTCATCCCTATCGTGATGGTTTGATCATTGCTACCAAAGGAGGATTTATGCGCCCTGGACCAAATGAATGGGTACCCAATGGTGATCCCAAATTCATCATTGGAAACATTGAAGGAAGCCTTAAAAGATTAAAAGTCGAAACTATTGACCTTTGGCAGCTTCACCGCTTCGATCCAAAAATTCCTGTTGAAGATACTTTGGGACCTGTTGCCGAAGCAGTTAAAGCCGGGAAAATCAGGCATGTTGGTCTATCAGAAGTTGATATTGAACAGATTGAAAGGGTTGAGAAAGTTCTTCCCATCGTGTCTGTTCAAAACCTTTATAATCTGGGCAACAGACAATGGGAAGAAATTGTGGATTATACTGCCAAAAAAGGGCAAGCTTTTATACCGTGGTTCCCGCTAGCTTCCGGTCCTCAGAAACTTGCGGAAAAACTTGGCAAAATTGCGGAAGCGCATAAAGCAACAACTGCCCAGATTGCGCTTGCCTGGCTGCTGAAACGGTCTCCAAACATCTTACTGATCCCTGGTACTAAATCGACAGGTCATTTACATGAAAACCTGAAAGCGTCTGAAATTGAATTATCCGAAGAGGAATTCGAGCAGTTGTCTAAATAGCATATTAAACAAAGAAGCAGCTTCCAGATTTTGGGAGCTGCATCTTTGTTTAACAACGTGTCGATAACTATTATCAACCAAAACATTACCTAACCGTTGGCTGAGAAATTATTTGGATGCAGACATGATTTCCAATATTCGATAATTAATTCTATTTGATTTTTAAAGGCTTCAAAACCACTTGCTTTTTTATAGTATCCCTGAATAGTCGATTCATAGGCAACCTCCACCAGTTTCGCATTTCCCGACGTGCTCAGAAAGACAAACGGGATGGATTTTTTTTTCAAATACTCATTTCCATCTATGTATTGTCGCAGTTCCAGGCCATTCATAACGGGCATATTGATATCACACAAAATTAAAAACGGCTGCTCCTTCGTTATTTCCAGATACCTAAGCGCTTCCAGGCCGTTATTAAAGAAATGAACTTCATTGGGAATTTTAATTTCGTCCAGCACACTTTTCAAAAGATACTGGTCATCTGCGTCGTCTTCAATTGAAATTATCGGGCCCTTCAATGACATATTTCAAAATTAACTGGTTAAAACTGACTACAAAGATCATAACTTATTACTATTTACAATGTTTCGAGGGTTTTTCCAAAATCTGAATGCCTTCCTTTTGCAGGATTTGAAGATAAATTTGATGATACAAAATTTATTATCCCGTGACTTTTACCTGAGGAAAGAATTTTCGTCGGATTTTAAAAATAACAGCACTGAACAAAGCTAGCATATATACAACAAAATCCGTCAAACAGCCATTTCAGATACGATCCTTAAAAGGCAATTTTGGTGTCCGGAAAACCAGATTAAAAAAATAGCAGGCACCGGAGCATTTCCTTCCCGGCCATATTCAGAATATAATATTTGGCATAAAAGTTATATCAAAAGTCTTTGCCGGATAAGATAGGAATTCCGTTTCAAGTCTGGTAACTTGATTTTTAATTGAAACAATAAAAAATCAAGTTTCCAAGAATGACGCTAAAATGAGAATTTAAAACCTGCTTCTAAGTTGGAAAATGGCCATTTTACCGGTTTTACCAAAATAACTAATCTAATAGAATAGCTTAAAATGGGATCAGATACTAAGGAAATTGAACAGTTAGGCATCAACACCGCGAGATTACTTTCCGTTGATGCAGTACAAAAAGCAAATTCAGGGCATCCGGGAATGCCCATGGGAGCAGCGCCAATGGCACACGTTTTATGGTCGCATTTCATGCACTATAACCCCAAAAACCCGGACTGGGCCAATCGCGACAGATTTATATTATCCGCTGGTCATGGATGTATGCTACAATACAGCTATCTGCATTTGACTGGTTACGATCTCTCTCTGGACGATCTCAAAAATTTCAGACAACTCGATAGTAAAACAGCCGGCCATCCGGAGTACGGACTTGCTCCGGGTATTGATGTGACAACAGGACCGCTGGGTCAGGGTTTTGCCAACGGAATCGGCTTTGCCATCGCTCAAAAGCATCTTGCTGCCCGGTACAACAAACCCGGTTACGAAATCTTCGATTACAATATTTATGCTATTTGCAGTGATGGTGATATGATGGAAGGCGTTACTTCCGAAGCGGCTTCTCTTGCCGGACATCTGGAACTCGGTAATATCATTTATTTCTATGACGACAACCATATTTCTATCGAAGGCGCTACTGATATTGCTTTTACAGAAGATGTTGCAAAACGCTTTGAGGCATATGGCTGGCATGTCCAGGTTGTCGATGACGGGAATGATGTCGGAGCATTAAATATTGCGGTGAGAAATGCGCAAGGTGAGAAAAATCGTCCTTCGCTAATTAAGGTTCGGACACAGATCGCATACGGAAGTCCGAACAAAGTTGATACGGCAGGTTCGCATGGATCTCCACTCGGACCGGATGAAGTGAAATTAGTAAAAGAGTTTTTCGGTTTCGATCCTGAACAGTCATTCGTTGTTCCGGAGGAAGTAGCAGCATACTACAAAGCAGCCGGAGAAAAAGGAACATCGCTTGAAGAGAAGTGGAACGAGCTTTTCAATGAATATAAAGAAAAATTCCCCGAGCTTGCCGCCGAATATGAACTGGCCAGCAGCGGTGAACTGCCAAAGGGCTGGCAGGAAAAACTTCCTGTTTTCGAAGCTTCCGATAAAAAAATGGCAACGCGCCAGGCCTCAGGAAAAGTCCTCAATGCGATCGCTGCCAGCATACCCAATTTAATTGGCGGTGCTGCCGATCTTGCCCCATCGACCGATACGAATCTTAAAGAATTTGATTCTTTTACACCTGAAAAAAGAGACGGAAGAAACTTCCATTTTGGTATACGCGAGCATGCGATGGGCTCTGCTTTAAATGGTATGGCTTTAACGAAAGGGGTTATTCCTTTTGGTGCAACATTCCTTATTTTCTCTGAATATATGCGTCCGCCAATTCGTTTGGCAGCCATTATGAAGATCAAACCGATCTTTGTTTATACGCATGACAGTATCGGTCTTGGAGAAGACGGGACGACTCATCAACCCATTGAACAGTTAATTTCATTACGCTCGATTCCCAATATTGTTGTGATCCGTCCCGCGGATGCGAATGAAACTGCACAAGCATGGCGTGTTGCTCTGGAACATAAAGGCGGTCCGGTTGTGGTGGTTTTCACTCGACAGGGATTGACAATTTTAGACCAGACAAAATATGGCAAGGCAACACAGTTAGAAAAGGGTGCGTATATTCTTTCTGATTCAGAGGAAACACCGGAAGTTATATTGATAGCGACCGGTTCCGAAGTTGAGCTGATCATGTCTGCACAGGCTAAGTTGAAAGAGGAAGGAATTGCAGCGAGGGTGGTCAGTATGCCTTCCTGGGAATTATTTGAGAAACAGGACGCGGCTTACAAAGAAGAAGTTTTCCCGAAAGCAATCAGAAAGCGCCTGGCTGTTGAAACAGGATCTCCGCTGGGCTGGCATAAATATGTGACTGACGAAGGGGACATTATTGCAATGACAACTTTCGGAGAATCAGCTCCCGCAGAAGAATTATATAAAGTTTTCGGATTTACGGTTGAAAATGTAATTAATAAGGCAAAAGCTTTGTTGGATAAATAGGATAAAACGACAATAATGTGGCTCTGCCAAGGTTAGAACCACATTATTGTCGTCCTGAGTAAGTGAATAATAAAACGTAAATTTTAATTCAAATTAAGTTGGTTATGGCAAGTAACAAAGTAAAACAGATCCACGATTTTGGACAAAGCATCTGGTTGGATTTCATTGACCGTAAGATCATTAACACAGGTGAATTAAAAAAATTGGTTGAAGAAGACGGCGTAAGAGGCGTCACTTCAAACCCGGCTATCTTCGAAAAGGCCATCAGCAGCAGTTCCGATTATGATGCCGATATCAGCGAATTATCAAAAGGAGATAAAACAAACGAAGAAATATTTTTTGGTCTTGCTGTAAGTGACATTAAGCTTGCGTGTGACCTTTTACGTCCGGTTTACGACGAAGAAGTTGTCGGAGCAGACGGATATGTAAGTCTTGAAGTATCTCCGTTCCTTGCGTTGGATACTGAAGGCACGATCAAACAAGCGCTTGAACTTTGGAAAGCAGTCGATAAAGAAAATGTAATGATCAAAATTCCGGGAACTGAACCTGGACTTCCAGCAATTCAAAAAGCGATTGCAGAAGGTTTGAACATAAACGTTACATTGCTTTTTGGTCTGGATCGTTACGAAGCGGTAACAGAAGCTTATATTTCAGGTCTGGAAGAACGAGCTGCAAAAGGTCTTCCGGTTGACAAAATTGCATCGGTTGCAAGTTTCTTCCTAAGTCGTATTGACGTTTTAGTAGATCCGTTACTTGATGAAAAAGGACTTGGTGACTTGAAAGGCGAAGTAGCAATTGCTTCCGCAAAGAAAGCGTACGAGATCTATAAAAGAGTATTCAGCACTGAACGCTGGAAGAAATTAGCTGATAAAGGTGCTGTACCTCAGCGTTTGCTCTGGGCTAGCACAAGCAGCAAAAATCCTGCGTTTAAAGATACAAAATACGTTGAGGCTCTTATCGGACCAGACACGGTTGACACTATTCCATTGGAAACGTTGGAAGCATACCGTGATCATGGCGATCCGGCAAGCCGTCTGGAAGATGATCTGGACACAGCGACAGAAATTCTTGAAAAAATCAAGGCGGCGGGTATTGATATAGACGCGGTAACGAAACAACTGGAAGACGAAGGAATTGATAAATTTAATAAGCCGTTCGAAAAATTATTGCAGGCTATTGAAGACCAAAAATCCAAAGTCAACTAATTTTTGTAATGGAAAGTACTGATCTTAAAATTCTGTTTTTTGATATCGGTGGCGTGCTCCTCAGCAATGGCTGGGGGCACGAATCCCGCAAAATTGCAGCAGACAAATTCGGTCTTGATTACGACGAGGTGAATGTTTTACATAATTTCATATTTAACGTGTATGAAATAGGGAGTATCACCCTCGACGAATATCTCGACACCGTAATTTTCAATCATCCGCGCGACTTCGCCAGAGAAGATTTCAAAGCGTTTATTTATGCGCAGTCTGTCGAATTGCCTGACATGCTGAAATGGCTGAAAGAATGGAAGAAAGACTGCGGTTTTCGCGTCATATCTATCAACAACGAAGGCAAGGAACTAAACGATTACCGCGTCCGGAAATTCAAACTCCACGAATGTTTTGACGCCTTTATTTCTTCTTGTGAAGTAAAAATGCGTAAACCTGATCCCGGACTATTCAATCTTGCCATGGGAATCGCGCAAGCTACACCCTCGCAATGCGTCTACTTTGACGATCGGATCATGTTTACGACCACGGCACAAAAATTAGGAATCCGCGCTTTTCATCATACCAGTTTTGAGTCTACGAAAGAAATTCTTGAAGGTCTTAAACGAGAAAAATTTCCACAATCATGAGTGAGCAGCAAAAATATAATTTCGGTATGATCGGGCTCGGTACTATGGGCCGGAACTTACTTTTAAATATCGGTGATCATGGCTTTGCCGGCGCCGGGTATGATAAAGATGCTACCAAAGGTACCTTGCTTGAAGAAGAAGGCAAGAATATAAAAGTGAAAGGTTTTAGTGATATCAAAGAATTTGTTGAAAGCCTGACAACGCCGCGCGCAATTACTATGCTTGTTCCGGCAGGAAAAATTGTCGACAGCGTGATTGAAGAGCTCTTGCCACTGCTTGATAAAGGCGATATTCTTATTGACGGGGGAAACTCTCATTTCGTTGATACCAACCGGCGCGTCGAATATTTGGAAAATCTTGGTTATCATTTCTTTGGAATGGGTATTTCGGGCGGTGAAGAAGGTGCCCGCCGCGGACCGAGCATAATGCCGGGAGGTGATAAACAGGCCTACGCGGTGATGAAACCAATTCTGGAAGCCATTGCTGCCAAGGTTGACGGTGCGCCCTGTGTCACGTATATCGGACAAGGTTCGGCTGGTCATTTTGTTAAAATGGTGCACAATGGCATTGAATACGGACTGATGCAATTGCTCTCGGAGACCTATGAAATACTTAAAAACGGGTTAAAGCTGGACGGCGATGCTATTCAGAAAATATTTGCCAGCTGGAATGAAGGGCGCCTGCAATCATTTCTGGTGGACATAACTGCGGACATTTTCAAATATAAAGAGCCGGGTTCTGATCATTTGCTTCTTGATGATATCAAGGATGAAGCCAGGGCGAAAGGAACAGGAAAATGGACTTCGCAGGCGGCGATGGATTTGCAGTCTCCAATTCCGACGATCGATACGGCAGTTGCCATGCGCGACCTGTCAAAATACAAAGCGCTTCGCGAACAGGCAGCCACTTTATATAGTACTCAGGAAACGGAAAAACTCGATGTAGATCAGGACAAATTTCTTGCGGAATTGGAACAAGCGTTTTATTTCAGCATGATTATTACTTATGCGCAGGGAATGCAAATGCTGTCCAATGCTTCAACGGAGTATAATTATGGCCTGAATCTTTCTGAAATAGCCAAAATCTGGCGTGGTGGCTGTATTATCCGCTCCTCGTTTTTGAATGATATATACAACGCTTACGAAAAAGATAATGAATTAAAACATTTGTTACTGGACGAGGGTGTTGCAAAACTGGTAAACGAAACAATTCCCGGAATCAGGTCTGTCTTGTCAAAATCCGTTGCAAGCGGTATTGCAGTTCCTGCCTTTGCTTCGTCTCTTAGTTATTTTGATGCTTTTCGAAGCAAGAGAATGCCGTCAAACCTGATTCAGGCGCAACGTGATTTCTTTGGTGCCCATACCTATGAACTTATTGGGAAAGAAGGTGTTTTCCATACACAATGGGTTCCTAAAAACGGATCGGAAATTTAGAAATTTGTCTGTAAACCAACGACATCATGTATTCAACAATAAAATCCCAGCCGACGATATTTATTATTTTCGGCGGTACCGGTGACCTTAACTCCCGTAAACTGGCCCCGGCTTTATATAATCTTTTTTTGGAAGGATGGCTTCCTGACGAATTTTCGATCATTGGAACAGGGCGTACACCTCTCTCCGACGACGATTTTAAAGTGAAAATTCTTGAAGGGATTAACTCATTTTCAAGAAGCGGAAAAGCTGCTGACGATAAATGGGCAGAATTTTCAAAACATCTTTTTTATCAGGTTTCCGATATCAACGATCACCAGACTTACAAGGAATTTGGTACAAGAATTGAAAAACATAATACCGAGTGGGGCAAAAAAGCCAATGTGATTTACTATCTGGCTGTGTCTCCAAATTTCTTCCCGATTATCGCTGAAAATATTTCCAAAAGTAATCTGGCGGATGATCCTGAAAAAACAAGAATTGTTATCGAGAAGCCTTTTGGTCGCGATCTTGACTCCGCAGTTTCGCTGAACAAACTTCTTTCAGGAATTTTTGACGAAAAGCAGATCTACCGTATCGATCACTATCTTGGAAAACAGACGGTGCAAAACATCATGGCTTTCCGTTTCGCAAACGCCATTCTGGAACCCATCTGGAACCGGAATTATATTGAACACGTACAAATTTCTGTTACTGAGCAGCTTGGCGTGGAAGAACGCGGAGATTATTATGACGGTTCAGGCGCGATGCGCGATATGATCCAGAACCACTTATTGCAGCTGCTTTGTCTTGTGGCTATGGAATCGCCGGTAAGTTTCGATGCTGACGAAATCCGTAACCGGAAGGTCGACGTATTAAAAGCAATGCGCAAATTCACTCCCGAAGATGTTCGTTTATCAGCCGTTCGTGGGCAGTACGGAAGTGGCTGGATGAAGGGTCAGGAAGTTCCCGGATACAGGGAAGAACCAAAGGTTAATCCTGAATCGAATACGGAAACGTTTGCTGCGATCAAGTTTTTTGTAGATAACTGGCGCTGGCAAGGCGTTCCATTTTATGTTCGTACGGGTAAAAGACTTCACCAGTCTGCATCTGTCATTACAATTCAGTTCAAAGATGTTCCTCATTTTGTTTTCCCAAAGGAAGCCAATGAAAGCTGGCAGCAGAACCGTTTAATCATCAGTATTCAACCTGAGATGAGCATACGTTTGCAGGTTCAGGCCAAACGGCCCGGACTTGATATGTATCTGAACTCTGTCGATATGGTTTTTGATTATAAAGGAACTTATACCGAACAGGCGCCGGAAGCATACGAAACTTTGTTGCTGGATACAATGCTTGGAGACCAGACATTGTTCATGCGTGGAGACCAGGTTGAGACTGCCTGGGAATTAATTATGCCAATTCTGAACGCATGGCAAGGTAGAAAAAGTCTTAATTTCCCTAATTATTCCGCCGATTCGTGGGGACCTGAAATTGCCGAAGCGCTTATCGCGAGGGACGGTTTTCATTGGTTCACCTTACCGATTAAAAGTAAGAAATAATCTATCAGTCTTCATAAAAAGTAAGGGGAGAAGCTGAAAAGCTCTCCCCTATTTTTATATCTCTTTTATTCCAAGATTACGAGTCCCCGATGCAAGGATTGTGGGAATGGATTTTTGCCATCACCCCTCTTCTTTCCTTGCGTTTTAATCTTTCCAGGTTCTTCTTCTTGCCATATTCCAATAGCTCACGGCCATACCCTGTTTTGAAAAAGTGAGATTCCAAAAGACAGATTGTAGCTTTTCTCCATTTTCCACTATCAATTTTACAGCCCATTTTCCTTTCAACCTCTTCCTGCATCAGCATATTTCTTTCCGAAAACTGCTCAGTACCAAAGTGATAAAGATCCGCATCACACATAATCTGCTGCAACAGATTTTCAGGTTTTTGTGGCATGACCGTGGCCATAATGCACTTTTGGATTTCCAGAATAAGGTCTTCTTTAACACCAAGATTCTTTAAAAATCCTGCTGCCATATCTGCTCCGCGCTGTTCGTGTCCCGTCGCCTCTCCTGTATAATATCCGGTGTCGTGAAACCACGCAGCTGCAACAACGATAAACGTTTCTCTATCCTCTAATCCATAATGATCCGCCATCTTTGCAGCATGGGTCACTACATCACGTGTATGGGCAAAATTGTGGAAAGTTAAAGTTGAGTCTTCTTTTGCGTCGTAAAAACGCTCAATATACTGCTGAACCACATTAAGAATTTCCGCGTACTTCATATCCTGGAAACAAAATTTGACACCTAACGCCATATCCGGTTCATCTGAAAAGACCATATCTTATACTTACAAAACCTGTACCAAGGTATGGTTGAAATTAGAATACTTTTTGAATTTATGCATAGAGAACGGACTTTTCAAGAAAAAATTTCTCTAACGATGAATTCCAGTTCAAAATTCTGAAAAAAGTCACTTTTACGACACATCGCAGGCCCATTCTCTAATCATATTTTAATTTCTTTGGGAAAAAGCTGATTTTCAAAGTTAATCATCCGCCTTCTTGCTAACCACTTTCCCATTTTTGTCGTACGTCACATCCAGTTCCGAACCCGCACTTTTAAGCTCAACTTTATACGTGACCACACCGGCGTTATCCGTCTTTTTCGGGTCGTGAATTTTATATCCTTTATAATCCCTGCTGATAGCAGCAACCACCTCTTTTGGTAGTTGATCTGATTTTATTTCTTCCTTGTGTTTTACAATTTTCCCGGTTTTTTCCAGCCATACTTCATGGTCATCTTTTCCGATTTCAAATTCTACTTTGTAAAGCGCCGCTTTCAGCTTCCACTCAACATCCAGGGCTTTTGGAAATTGTTGTTTGAATGTATTCAAAACCACTGACGGAACATCCGTTTCTTTAAGATCCTGACCCAAACTAACTACTGCATAGAACATGCTGCAAGCAACAAAAATTAACTTTTTCATATCATTTCAATTTAGTTTTAAACAAAATAAACAATCAATTCCGGAAAGAAACTGGAATCTTTTACTTTCTTCTTTTTGGTGGCTCAAATATCACCCGGGCTAAAAAACTGATGCCATGATCTTTTAAATTTACCGGAATTCCAGTAACCAAGCCTAAGGCAAGATTCGAAGTTATCATCAACTTTACCTGAGGTCTTACCACCGTTGCAGATCTCCATCCTGAATATTCCTGATTAACTTCCACACCAATCAGATTCCCTCCGCTGGTCAACTCATAATGCATACTTGCGTTGAGCTGATAATATCTTTCCGGCTTTTTTTCTCCGGACGTAAATTCCCATTCCGGACCGGTATAAACCATAGAGTGAATGCGCTTTCCCCAACGTTTGGCAGCCACAAAAAATGGACTCATACTATGGCCTTTCAGGGGCGCTGATCCGTGGCTCAATGAATAAAAAGAATGTGTCCTGAATTCGTGAATATAACCAATTGCCATCGACATATTATATTTCGGGGTAACAAGAAAGGTATACTGGGAAGCCAGTTTTACGCCCTCCATTCTGTTTCTCGGCGCTTCCTCATCCTCCTTGGGCTCAAAAGCAGGTTTGTAAAAAGTGAACGGAATTTCAACTTCAAGACCTAACCTGTTCACCGGCGAAAACTCATATTCAAAAAATCCCGTATTGGCGACATATCCTTTCTGATCTTCCATCCCCCAGCCTGCGTTTAATTCCTTTTCTCCTTTTCGTGCACCCAGGTCACGAATCAGATCAATGTATAATGGTTCGGCGTGATGGATTTTCACAGGCCGGCTTGACAACGAATCCGACTGTCCAAATACTGCGGAACAGGTAACCATTCCTATCAGAATATTGATGATGTGTTTCATACCTTTAACGTTTGATAGCACAATGTTAAAAGTCAAAACCGGAAAGAATTGGTAATCGAAATCTTTCCGGTTTTTTATTTAAAAGAAACCGTCATCTTATGTCCATTATCGAAATCATACTTCACTGACAATCCATATAAATCGGAAATCGCCTTTACAATCGCCAGTCCCAGCCCTGTATTGTTTTTCTCGTTTGACTTCTTATGGAAACGCTGGAATATTCTTTGTCCGTCCAGCGGCACATTACTTCCCGAATTGTGTACGGTAAAAGAAGACGAATTGACCGTCACGTCCACTGATCCATTTTCGGTGTTGTGCACAATCGCGTTTTTTAAGAAATTCGTGATAAATATTTCCGCCAGGTTTTTGTTCATGAAAGTATATAATTGCCCGTTTTCCTGGAATGATATCTGTACGTTTTTATATTCCGCAAAGTCTGAAAACTCTTCAATCAGATTTTTAAATATTGCGTTGATATCAACCTGCTCGTTATCCTGAAATTGTTTGTTTTCTATTTTTGACAATAAAAGCAATGATTTATTAAGCCGCTTCAGGCGTTCCAGGGTCTGAATTACCTGCCCGATTGCGACGAGATTATTCTCTGTCAGATCTTCCCTTTCAGACAACAATTCAAGTTTGTTAATACTGATCGCAAGCGGCGTTTGAAGTTCGTGAGAAGCATTTTCGATAAACTGTTTTTGTCCCTGATATGTTTCCAGAGTCCGGTCCAGCAATAAACTTACCGCTTCGTTTAATTCTTTGAACTCTTTCACCTGCGTTTCAGCCGGTGTAATCATCGCATCTTTGCCAAGCTTGAATTGTTTCAGCTGGTCCAGTAGCAGATAAAAAGGTTTCCAGGTTTTTTTTAGCAGGAAATTGTTGACGATCAAAATGCTCGCAATCATAGCCACATACAGCCAGATCAGCGAATATAGAAGATCCTCAATAAGGTCGTCTTCTTCCACCATGGAGGAAATTACTTTCAATTCGTAGTATTTATCGTTCAGCGTAAACGCAGAAGTAAGCATCCTGACCGGCTCATAATCTTCCTCATTAAGCATATACATGAGCGTGTCCTGGTGAACATCTTTTCTCGAAATCGCTATGGATTCGGGCAATTCACGGATCTCATAATTACTCTCTGCGAATTCCTTTTTGCTTAAAATAGAGGAGTCTTCCTCAGCTTTTTTGATAATCAAAAGTTTGTAATTATCGAGTCCGTCATCCAGGCTGTCGTATACTTCATCAAGCATATTGACGTAGAAAATCGCCGCCCAGATACTGATAATCACAAATAACGTGATCGACAAATATTTCAAAGTATGGTTAAGCAGCTTCATAAAACGACGAGTTTATAACCCAGTCCATATACTGCCTGAATTTCGATACCGGCCTGACTTTCTTTAAGTTTTTTTCGAAGATTTTTGATCTGTGAGTAAATAAATTCGTAATCGTCCGCCTCATCCATATGGTCGCCCCACACATGCTCGGCAAGTGAAGTTTTATTCACAAGGCGATTTTTATTCACCACCATATAGCTCAGAATATCAAATTCCTTACGATTTAAAGGTAGCGGCTGATTGTCGATATGCAGGGTACGATCATCCAAATCCAGTTTTACATTAGCAAGCTCGACGGTATTTTTTCCGCCAAAAGATTTTCTTCGTAAAACAGATTTGATCCTTGCATTTAATTCTGCAATATGAAATGGCTTGGTCAGATAATCATCCGCGCCAAGTTCAAGGCCGGTAAGTTTATCGTCCAGTGAATCTTTTGCTGAAATAATTATGACGTTGTCAGACTTATCGAGATTTTTCAATTCCTGAAGAATGTCCAGCCCACTGCCGCCGGGAAGCATGATGTCAAGCAAAATACAGTCGTAGTCAAACGATATGATTTTATTCAGGGCACTGTCGTAATCGCCTGCGCTTTCCACACGAAAATTTTCCTTTTCCAGTGATTGACGGATCACTTCCATCAATTCCGTCTCGTCTTCAATAATCAGTATTTTCATAGGTTGTAAAGTTCCAAAACAAAACTGGAAAGAATCTGGAAAAAAGCTGATCCAGTCAAATATTTATGGATAATAAAAATCTAGATTTTCAATTTTTATATGATTAAAATGGCTAATGAAACGCACTATAAAGTCGTGCCTCTGATAGACTAAGAAAAGATCGCAATAACAACCAGAAATCTTCTGATTTATTCTTGACAACTTATTTTACAGTGATAGAAATGTATTTCTCAGCCTAAAAAAACTCTTTTTGAACCACTCGTTATATTTCACCTGATCTTAAAATTTCCGAACCCTTGCGGGTTGTAAATGAGAATCTTGCTTCCGATCCGTCGATATAAGAATTAATAACGACTTGTGAGTTTGCTATGAATTATTTTCTATTTTAGAAAAAGAAAAGTCAATTATCTCACCTCATATGAAACACACCTTACTTTTACTTGGATTAAATTTCTTTAACACACTCCCTACATTGGGGCAAGACACGTTAAAGCTCTCACTCGAACAAGCGCAGGAAAGATTTGTTCAAAAAAACTTTGTGCTGATTGCACAAAAATTCAACGTTAACATTGCCGAAGCCGGTGTCCAACAGGCAAAACTTTGGTATAATCCGAATCTGTTTTTGGAGACAAATCTTTACAACGGATACGCGCATAAGTTTCTTCCTTATGGAAAACAGGAGGATCTGGTGAATCCGACCGGCGGGGTTTTTAATATTCAATTACAACAAGTTTTAAGTCTGACTGCGAGTCGTAGCAAGCTTGTCAGACTGGCGGAGTCAAACGTTGCTTTACAGCAATCCGCTTTTCAGGATGCGATGCGAAATGCCCGTTATTCATTAGCGCAAACTTTTGGAAACTTAATTAACGAACAGGCCAAGCTCAGAATGCTGAACGAAGAGCGGACCAGGCTTCAAACATTGCTGGAAGCATTTCGTGCCCAGTTGAAACTTGGTGTCATCGCACCTTACGAGGTAACCAGACTTGAACTGGAACAGAAAAATTTCGAGCGCGATCTGGCTAATCTAAACGTTCAGATTGCACAGGATGAATCTATTATGCGGGTTCTTTTATCGGAACCCGGTACGGTATATATTGTCCCAACTTTAAACCCACAAGCCGTACCCGCAATACCTGGTTTGCCTCAACTTCTTGATCTTGCTTACGCCAACCGTCCGGATCTTTCGGCTGCTCAGCAACAGATTACCTACAATCAAAATAACCTGACCTATCAAAAATCGCTAGCCGTTCCCAACTTAACTGTTGGTGCCGATTATCAGCGGCTAGGATCAGCATTTCCACACTATGTTGGTGTCCAGGCACTGATTGATTTGCCCGTGAGAAACAAAAACCAGGGAAATATCCTGAGTGCGAAAGTGGGCATTGATCAATCAAAAGCCACGTCTGACCTGACACATTTACAAGTGGAGCAGGATGTTGTAGCTGCCGCCCAGCAGTATCAGCAGGCTCTTATCCAACAACAAAGACTATCACCCGCCTATCTCCAAAGTATCGAGGAAATTTCCCGAAATGCGACCGAAGATTATGCCAAAAGAGTCATTGATCTTGTAAGTTTTATTGATAAAATCCGCGCTTACCGCGACGCACAACTCAATCTGATCGATCTTCAGAATAATCTTTTTCAGTCTCAGCAGCAACTTAATTTCGTAACAAACACTAAAACCTTCTAACATACAACGTCATGAGAACAATTTTACGACTGGTGCCGTTTGCACTTTTATGGTTTGCTGCATGCAACCGATCTGAAAAACCAAAAGAGGCAGAAACAAAAGATACCAGTTCCGCATTCAGGACTGACACTGTGGAATTACGAAACCTTGAAGAAGAATTACAGTTTACGGGTCAGGTTTCTTTTGATGAGAAAAAAGTGGATAAAGTTTTCCCGATCGTCAGTGGAACCGTATTGGAAGTCAAGGCTGATTTGGGTGCTTATGTTAAAAAAGGCCAGGTACTGGCAACACTCCAAAGTAGTGATGTGAGTGACTTTTTGAAAGATCAAAACACAGCCAAAGCGAATTACGATATTGCAAAAAGGAATGCAGAGAATGTAGAACAGCTCTATAAAACAAAATTTTCCTCTGAAAACGATCTGGTTAATGCGAGAAAACAATTGGAAATAGCTGGTTCAGAACTGGAACGTTCCAATCAGGTTTTAAAATTATACGGCGGCGCAGGAAATGGTAAGCAACCCACATTCACTGTCAAAGCACCGGAAAACGGGTTTGTTGTCGAGAAAAATGTAAACGCTGATATGCAGATCCGTTCTGATAATTCAGCACCGCTTTTCACTGTTTCCGATTTAACCGATGTTTGGGTTTTAATTAATATTTATGAATCTGATATCCAGTCCGTTAAACAAGGAGCGATAGTAAATATCACGACACTGGCGTATCCTGACAAAGTTTTTACCGGAACTATTTCAAATATCAGTCAGGTAATAGACAACGACAGCAAGGTTTTACAGGCACGGGTTGTTTTACCAAACCCTGGCGGACTATTGAAACCGGATATGTTTTGTAATGTAAAACTACATATTGAAAAACCGGAAAAATTATTGGCCGTTAGTCCTGTATCGGTTATTTTCAGTCAGGACAGTTATTTCGTGATCAAGGAAGTAAAGGCCGGCGAGTACAAGTCAATCCCGGTTGAAATACTGAAAAATACTTCCAAGTACATGTATGTGAAAGGAAACTTACAGCATGGCGATAAAGTGGTGACCGAAGGAGCATTGATGTTATTCAGCGAATTAACCGATAACTGATGCTATGGATAAGCTTATAAAAAGCATTATTGGGTTTTCGCTTAAAAATAAAGCGATCATCTTTTTCATCACGTTGCTGGTCGTTATTGCCGGCGCGGTCAGTTTTTATTTTACTCCTGTCGAGGCATACCCGGATGTTACAAACACAGAGGTCGTGATTATTACGCAATGGCCTGGCCGAAGTGCTGAGGAGGTCGAGCGGTTTATTTCTATTCCGATTGAAACAGAGATGAATTCGATAAGTCATAAGTCGGCTTTGCGATCAATCAATCTGTTCGGTTTGTCTTTCATAAAAATTGTCTTTGAAGACGGTGTTGGCGGGTTTGCAGCCCGTATGGAAGCGTCGCAGAAACTTGCTAATATTAATTTGCCGGAAGGCGTTGATGCGGAGATCCAGCCGCCTGCCGGGCCAACAGGAGAAATTTATCGCTATACGCTTGAATCACAAACCAAAACGAATACGCAGCTTAAAACAATCCAGGATTGGGTTGTTGAAAAAAACCTGAAAGCAGTATCCGGCGTTGCCGATGTGGTGAGTTTTGGTGGACATATTAAAACCTTCGAGGTGAGCGTAAACCCAAATCTGCTGGCAAAATATAGTCTGACTGCGCTGGATGTGTATAGCGCGTTGCAACGGGCCAACGTTAACGTAGGAGGCGATGTGTTGCGTCAGGGGCAGCAGGCTTTCGTAGTTCGGGGGATTGGTATTGTCACAAGTGTTTCTGATATTGAAAAGATCATAGTAAAAAATCTTAATGGTGTCCCGGTCCGTATGACGAACATCGGAACAGTACATGAATCTGCTTTGCCTCAGCTCGGAATTGTCGGCAGAGACAGCCACGACGATGCCGTTGAAGGAATTGTTCTCATGCGCAAAGGAGAAAATCCGGGTGAAGTTTTGCCGACACTAAAAGCCAAGGTGGATTATCTGAACAATATTGTACTTCCGAGTGATGTTCACATTAAAGTATTTTATGATCGTACTGAACTTAACAGCCACACGTTAAGCACAGTAGGTGAAAATGTAGCGATGGGTATTACGCTCGTCACCGTTATCCTTTTGATCTTCCTTGCCGACTGGCGTACAACTGTCACCGTCGCACTTGTGATTCCGCTCGCCTTACTATTTGCTTTCATTTTGATGCGGGCAAAAGGTATGAGTGCAAACCTGCTTTCCATCGGAGCGATTGATTTTGGAATTATAATTGACGGTGCCGTGGTAATGGTAGAAGGGCTTTTTGTCATGCTCGCGCACTGGGCAGAAACTGAGGGTATGGAGAAATTTAATAAACGGGCAAAACTTGGGAAAATTTTGAAAACGGCTGTGGAGATGGGCAAATCAATTTTTGTGTCTAAACTTATCATCATCACCGCGCTTCTCCCGATTTTTTCCTTCCAAAAAGTAGAAGGCAAATTATTTAGTCCTCTGGCTTTTACGATGGGTTTTGCACTTTTAGGTGCCTTACTTCTCGCGCTGACTTTTGTGCCGGTCATGAGCAGTATTTTGCTTAATAAAAATGTTCGCGAGCGTCACAATCCAATTATAGCATGGCTGAACAGGAATTATTCTCCGCTTCTGGATCACGTTATGTTACATCCAAAAAGGGCGGTAATTACGGCCGTTGCAGCATTGTCGATTGCCATATTTTCATTCCGATGGGTGGGCTCCGAGTTCCTTCCGCATTTGAATGAAGGATCAATTTACGTCAGGGCGAGCATGCCACTTTCCGTCAGCCTGGAAGACAGTTACCACTACACCCGAAAATTCCGTCAGATTTTCGAACAATTCCCCGAGGTACGAGGGGTTATTTCTCAAACGGGAAGGCCAAATGATGGAACGGATGCAACCGGGTTTTTCAATCAGGAATTTTTTGTTGATCTCTTTCCAAAAGAAGAATGGAAACGGGATATTACCAAAGAAGAACTGATTGGAGAAATGCAGGCAAAACTGGCCGGGTATAAAGGAATCGATTTCGGGTTTTCTCAGCCCATATCCGATAATGTGGAGGAAGCTGTTTCAGGAGTTAAAGGCTCCATTGCCGTAAAAATTACGGGTGACGATTTAAATTTACTGGATAAAAAAGCAGATCTGGTATATGCACAGCTTCAAACCGTGAAGGGTGTAGAAGACCTTGGAATTTTTAGAAATCTTGGCCAGCCTGAACTGCGGATCACGCTAAATCCTGATAAAATGGCACAATATGGCGTAGATGCTGCTGATGCTAATGCAGTCATTGAAATGGCAATTGGCGGAAAAGCCGTAAGCCAGGTTTACGAAGGAGAACGAAAATTCGATCTTCGACTGCGTTATGATCTGCCTTATCGGTCTTCAATTGACCAGATCGGAGACTTGTTGGTACCCACCTTGAACGGTGGCAAAATTCCGTTGAAAGAAATAGCAGGAATCAAAAATCAAATGGGTCCGGCTTTTATTTACCGTGAAGATAACGCCCGGTTTATTGCTGTGAAGTTTTCTGTTCGAGGACGTGACCTGGGAAGTGCTGTGGATGAAGCCCGGCAAAAAGTAAAGGACCATGTTAAACTGGAAAAAGGATACGAAATAAAATGGAACGGAGAATTCGAAAATCAGGAACGTGCTGAAAAACAACTTATGGTTGTAGTTCCAATTAGTATTTTATTGATATTTTTTATACTTTTCGCCTCATTCGGAAATACACTGGATTCGGTTCTTGTCTTGCTGAACGTCCCATTTGCTTTAATCGGGGGAATTGCGGCGTTGCTTCTTACCGGAGTAAATTTCAGTATTTCAGCAGGCGTCGGATTTATTGCACTTTTTGGTGTCGCAACACAGGACGGAGTTATATTAGTCAACAAATTCAGACACAATTTGCAGGCGGGAATGCCGTTAGTTGAAGCAATAAAAGATGGAGCCAGATCCCGTTTGAGGCCTGTGATCATGACAGCACTTATGGCGTCGCTCGGTCTTTTACCCGCAGCCTTAAGTACAGGGATTGGATCAGAAACTCAGAAACCTTTGGCAATCGTTGTGATCGGGGGGCTCATGACAGCGACGCTGTTGTCACTTTTAATACTGCCTACTATCTACGAATTTATTTACAGCAGCAGAGAAAGAAGAAAAAATCTTTTAAAATAAATTGAGGAAGTATCCACTATGAAAAACAGTGTGCGCGGTTATATTTGCCTGAATAGCTTCAAGACCATTTTCCTTTGCGCATTTCTGCTTTCCTGTTCATGTCCCTTATGGGCACAAAAGGATACTTCCTCAATCACCAAAGCTGCATTCCTCTTCAATCTCGATTCGCGAAATACATTTATTAATCACAAAAGAATCAATATCTGGGGATTAAGGGCAGGTGTTAGTTTTGGTAAAAAGTCACACCGGCTTACACTCGGCTATTACTGGTTGGGATATAATGCATCGCATAACCTAATCCGTTGGAAAAAAATGCTGTCTCCAACGATTAATCTGGCCAATATCCGACAAACCGATGTTCAGTTTTTAAGTCTTGCTTACTGGTATCCGATTTTAAAAACACCCAAATGGATTGTGTCCGCACCGGTTGAAATTGGGATCGGAAAACAGTCTTCGCATTACAAGGATTTTTTCGAAGACCTGATCATGCGAAGAAAAGAAAGATATTTTCAACCCTTTCAACTGGGTCTTTATGCCGAACATCGACTTACTCCCTGGGCTGGCCTTAACGTTCAGGCAGGTTACCGAAATGCCATGTCGAAGGGAAATATCCAGCAGAAGTTTGGCGGTATTTATTACAGTTACGGACTGACTATGTATCCCGAAACCATTATGAAGGATATAAAAAAATGGAAAGCTAGACGTAAATAATACTGTCTGCTTCTAATGAAATCTGACTAAAAAAAGAGAAGCAACCAACGCGGCTGCTTCTCTTTTTTCAAACTACATAATCACAAAACTAATCTTTAACGGCGCCCCCCACGAGCTCCGCCGCCGCCTCTTGAACCTCCGCCACTGTATCCGCCACGGCTGTAACCTCCGCCATAAGATGGGCTGCGGAAATTGCTTCCGCCATTGTTATAACTTCTTGGTGCGTTGTTGTAAGTTCTGGGTGCACTATAACTTCTGTTGTAAGAACCTTGATTTGGCATAGTACGTGCACCTTGAGAATATCCGCGACCCGCATTGTTATAAGTTCTGGGTGATGATAACCAATTTGAGCGCCCTCCCATTTCCGGATTGTAATGTCTTCCGGCTGCGCCTATGAAACCATTTCGCGGAGAAATATAGCGTCCTCGGGAAATGTAGTGGTTACGATAATAATTGCCGTATCTACGGTACAGATGAGGATAATACCGGTAAGCACCTCCAAAGAACCACGAAGAAAATCCAAGTGTTGGGAATCCATATCCATATAATCCCATTCCGTAATACATCCCGCCGCCAAAACCGAATGCACCAGGATACCACATTGGAGAACCATACCAGGAAGGATACCCAAACCAGTAGGAATAAGGATTATTGTAATAGTTAATTACCTTGTCTCCGGTTGGTGCAGGATAACTGTATCCATTGCTCTGTGCATATTGTTGCGCAGCCTGATCGTATTCCTGCTGAGCCTGTGGATCCTGAGCTAATTCTTTTTTGTAATTATCCAGATCCTGTTTGTTTTCAGCCTCGATTTTATCATGCGCATCGGCCAGTTTCTGACGCGTTCCATCGGGATCATTTTTAAACTCATCTCCCAAACGAGCAGTCAGATCACTGTGGTCATTCAATATTGATAATACGTCAGGCATTTCCTGCAAAGTTTTAAAAGCGTCCTGTGCATCTGAACTCAACGGTCTGATCAGATCCGAAAAGGAAGTAATTGCCTGCTGATTCAGATTGTCGACTGCCACCAGATCATTGTGGTGATTGTGATAAAGTTTCCACGCCGCTTCCTGCAATTCTTTGGACGGATTACTCAACAGACCGTTGATCTGATCTTTTGACTGTTTCCGCGGCAAAGTCGCCAGCGTATGCATCAGTTCAGGATAGCGGGAAACTTCGTAAAACCAGTTTTGTTTTTTCTGAGGATAATCCTGAATGATTGCCTGGAAACCCTGGGTCGTATATTCCCGGATCCGAGCTACCTTATTCAGCACTTCGGGATACTGCGTGGCAATGAGAATATTGTTTCGAACATCCTCGCTATATGGAGCAACCGTTGGAACAATACTTTGCTCAACCGGCCCGGACTGACGATTTTCGTAGCGCTGACCTTCATATTCCCGGTCATCCTGGCTATATGCTGTATAGGAAAAAGTGAAAAGTGATAATGCTGCAAAAACAGTTGTGAACAAACGAGGATTAAAGGTTTTTTCTCCCCTTAAAACTACGCCGGGATTACCTTTTTTATGCGATTTCATGAGCTTCTGTGTTAAAATTTGAATTACTTGGTAACCTTTAACATATTAAAATTACGACAAGATTCTGTTGAAATTTTGTAGTTAATACCAGTATTCAAACAATTAAAAATTATTTTGAAACAGATAAAACAGGCACCTTTTCGGAAACCTGTCTTACCTGTTTTAACGTTTTCTCCTACAAAAAAATTTACTAGGACTGACGGACCGGGAAACTTTTCATCAGTTTTTTTACGCCCTTGTTAATTCTTTTATCCAGATTATTTGGATTGGTCACATCACCGGAAATTGCTCTTTGCCAGACGATTTCTCCGGTTTTTGCATCAACCACATCCAGTATTAATGTTCCGTCCGTGGTGTTGGTTGACGATGGATAGCCACCATAACCGTAACCACCATAAGGCATACCCCATCCGAACCTTCCCCAGCCCATCATTGGATATCCCATCATCGGATAACCTCCATAATAATTTTTTCGAACGCGTTGCGTATACGTATGAAACTGTAATAGAAAATCAGGGTTTTTCATCTCCCTCACTAGTCCCTTTCCATTCAAGGCTTCGTCGAAAGCTTTTTGTATCCGCTGACGTGAATAAGTGCTGCTGTACATGGGATTTTGGTTTGTCTTCATGTCAGGCACGATCCAGTTATAGGTTTTAACCGGCGCATTATCCGGCGCTTTGGGTTGATAGTTATTTGCAAAAACGACACTGCTCAACATACTGAGCACACCCAACAAAATCAGATTCTTTTTCATTTTTACGATGATTAAATTTTTAGGACTTAAAAAAATAAACATAGCATTCGTGTAGGGGCGGACACAAGGCCCGCCCGGCCAACATCACAAACCAATCGCATAATATTGTGTTTCCTGACTTCCCGGATAAACTCCCTCAATCATTACCCCACCTTTTTTTCCTTCCAATGCTTTCATTGCCTGCTGCACGTTCCCTACCGGTGTTTTATCTATTTTAGTAATAACGAATCCATCCTGCATATCAGTATTCTGACGGACTTTTCCTGCATTAATCTGGCTAACCTGTACGCCTTGTTCAACGTCCCAGGCTCTTTTTTGTTGAGCAGTCAGATCCTGCAACTCGATACCCAGATTGTCCAGAGTCTGAGCCGATTTTTCAGCTACCAAAGTTCCGGCACTGCTTTTTAATGTAACGGTGATCTCCTTATCGGCACCATCACGGTTCACATTGACCAATACTTTATCGCTAGGTTTATGCTGTGCAATCGCTTCCTGCAGCTGGGCAACACTTTCGATATTGTGGCCGTCAATTTTTGTGATCACATCCCCCACTTTAATTCCGGCTTCTCGTGCTGCACTCTGATCTGCGAAATTTTCCACCCGCACTCCTTCATCCACTTTCAGATCATAAGACTTCACTTTTGCACCGTCCACTTCGCTGATGCCCACACCTAAATAGCCACGTTGGACAGAACCGAATTTCGAAATATCTTCAACAACTTTGTGGGCGATACTGGATGGGACAGCAAAGGAATATCCGGCAAAGGATCCGGTCTGGCTGGCAATCGCCGTGTTAATTCCGATCAGATTTCCATTCAGATCGACCAAAGCTCCACCTGAATTTCCCGGATTAACAGCTGCATCCGTCTGAATGAAGGATTCCACAGGAGCCTTGGAATTCTCTCCAAGAATATTGATACTACGTCCTTTCGCACTAACGATACCGGCAGTCACAGTCGACGTTAAATTGTAAGGATTACCAACCGCCAAAACCCACTGTCCGACCTTCACGTTTTCTGAATTCCCAAATGATAACGCGGGAAGGTTTTTAGCTTCAATCTGGATCAGCGCTATATCCGTATTTGGATCTGAACCAATAACTTTTGCTTTGAATGTACGTTTGTCGGCCAAGGTAACTTCCAAAGATTCAGCGCCCTGGATCACGTGATTGTTTGTGACAATAAACCCATCGGGATTAATAATTACACCAGAACCCGAAGCCTGTGGTTTTTCACCTCTTCCTCTGCCCTGCGGAGCATCCTGTCCAAAGGGACTACGACCGCCGAAAAAGTCTTTCAACTCGTCAGGCACTTCCATTTGACTGACATTTCTTTCCGCTTTCATTGTGGATTTTATGTGGACCACCGCGGCAGTCGCTTTCTGGGAAGCGAATGAAAAATCAGCTGGGATCATCGCCACATTGGCACCCGTATTTTTCTCTTCCAGCCTGGCCTTTACGACTGGCATGTTGGTTTCAACCCAATTGGAAAGCGTATCGGGTTTACTTAAATGTTCATAAGCTGCGAATGAAGTGCCGCCAAGAAATGCGAATGCCAAAGCAACAGGAGCTAATTTTTTAATATTTTGTTTTTCGAACATGACTACAAAAGATGATAAGTTGAAAGATGATTAACCGACGATCGAAGTGTATGAAAAAAGTCCAGCTGAAACCCTGTTCTGCAACTTTGCCTCGTTTGTTAATTCAAATTTGCAACGCGATCCTGTTGTAATCTTGTGGGAATTCTGAAGAGATTCTGAAGTTTGACTTTTTGTTAAAATAAATTCTGAAAGACATAAAAAAAGGAAGGTTAAAAACCTCCCCCTTTCCTTTGTTATTAGCCATGAAAAATCTTTATATCACCAACTCACGGTCAAAACATGCCATTCATCGTCTATATCATATTTTAAATTCTGTCCGTTCACCTCGCATATGGTTTTCACCAGCGCTAATCCAAGACCCAACGAAGCAGATAACGTACTTTCCTTACGAAAACGTTCAAAAAGTTGCTCAGGGTTCGCATTCAGCGGTTTTCCCGTATTTCTAACCGACAACATTCTTTCGCGTAAGATAATAATAATCTTTCCTTTTTCAACGTTATGTCGAATCGCGTTCGTCAATAAATTATTTACAAGTATTTCAGCCAGTGCCGGATGTAACACAGGACCGACCGGTTGCAAATCAGTTTGAATACTTATTTCGCGCTGTTCGATCAAATCTTCAAGATCTCTGAGCTTACTGTTAATGATCGGAACCAGATTTATCGGGTCCGTTCCCGCCAGAAACTGCCGGTTCTCTATTTTTGTAAGCAATAATAATGCCTGGTTCAAACGCCCCAGCCTGTTTGCCGCTTCACTGACGCTTGAAAGCGCAATTAACTGTGACTCAGTAAGCGACTCATCCTGAAACAATCCCTCAATCTTTGAAAGTATTACAGCCAATGGCGTCTGTATTTCATGAGACGCATTTTCTGTAAACTCTTTCAGGTTTTGATAGGCAGTAGTTACCCGGCTTGTAAGATGGGTAACAGACTGGTTGAGCTGATCAAATTCCAGCGTTTCCTGTGGCTCGAATGTCAACGTTTCGTGTTGCTGAATCTGATACGCGTCGAGTTTCCCCAACGTTTTATAGAAAGGCTTCCACAGTCGTTTCGAAAGCCAGCTATTCAGAACCAGCAGTGAAATCAGCATAACCGTCACGATAAATGTAACCGTCATTACCACCGCTTCCATCAGATGTTGCCTTTGAAGCAACATCTTGCTGATCGTCACGCGGTACCATTGTCCCAATGCCCTCTCGTAGAAAACGAGTTGGCGGTATGGCTGAAATTCATTTTCCGCTAGATTGAGCATCGAGGTTTCTCTCATAAAAGACCGCCCAGGATAACGGACCGGTTCCAGCTGCAGACTGTCACCAAGCTGCAAGATATATACCGGCAACGTTTCAAGATGTTTCAACTGCCAGCGTACTTTTACCTGGCTTTGAAACAGTTCTTTATTTGCTTCACGATCAATAAGATAACGAACTGAAACATAGAATAGCCCCGCTCCTAAAAAAAGAACAACCATGGACGTCACCAGTTGATAGCGAAGGATCTGGGCTAATAATTTCATTGTTCGCTGAATTTATAACCAACCCCATAAATCGAACGCAGGTAATCCGGTGAGCCTTTGTCCATCAATTTTTTTCTTAAATTTTTGATGTGCGTATAGATAAAATCAAAATTATCCATCAGATCCGCGTCATCTCCCCATAAATGCTCAGCAATCGATTCTTTTGTTAAAACCCGGTTTTTGTTTGCGATCAGATAGATTAAAAGATCATATTCCTTTCTCGTCAAAATAATCTCCTGCCCATCCACGGCAACAAAATGCTCCTGCGGCTCAATCACGATCTTACCAAAACGGATCTGCTGATTGCCCTGAAAATTTCTTCTTCGTATCACAGCCTGAACCCTTGCGTTAAGCTCAGACAAGTGAAATGGTTTTGTCAGATAATCGTCAGAACCTAAATTCAAGCCTTCTATACGATCATCCAGTGAATTTTTGGCCGAGATGATGATGATACCCGTTTCTGGAAATTTCCTTTTCAGCTCCCGGACAGCATTCAGGCCATCTCCGTCGGGAAGCATGATATCAACCAGCACACAGTCGTATTTATAAATATTTATTTTTTCAATCGCCGATTCATAATCCTGTGCCCATTCACAGATAAAATTTTCCCGCTGAAAATAATTCTGGATACTGGTCGCCAGCGCTTTCTCGTCTTCTATGAGTAATAGCTTCATGCCCTAATATTTTATACAAATGAAGCCACCAATTCTGGTGTAATTTTGTAGTTGTTCAAAAATTTACTTTTTCCCGTTTCCCAGCCATAAAATTCCATCCAGAACCAGCTTGTTTTGAATCTGATTATCAAAAGTATAGGACAACGTCTTATTAGTCTTATTTTCATAATCGATATCGTTATGCCCCATATTCAGATATAGCATTTTGTATTTTTTATTGGTCCACACTACCGGGTAATATCCGCTATACCAGATTTCATGCTGCTTTGGCCCAGTGCCGAGCGGAAAACTTGACGAATCAATAGACAAAAGAATTTTAATATCCGGGTTTTTCCGAAGATCATGTTCCCAGCGATACCATTCGTTTGGTGACGATTTGAAAGTTACCGGCAAATTTTTTGTGGCTTGAAATTTAGAATCCTCGACGCGTAGAATTGCAGAGGTTGGCCGCCAGGTATTGCTTGCATACTGCCCCGAGCCCAGAAATTTCTCATGATACCATTCCCAGTCCTGATTAAAAGCAGACGGTGTCAGGGCGAAAGCAGCAAAATGAAATCCCATCCACGCTCCCCCATCTTCCATATATTTTTGAAAAGCAGCACGTTGTTGCGGATCTTCCGGCCTTGTATCGAGGAACAGCACAACCTGATATTTCGACAAAAAGTCAGAATTCATCTTGCTCCAATCCGATGTGGAATCATATGTAAAGTTATTCTCAGCTGCAATTTCAGGAAAGAATTTATTTGCCTCATGTACATAACTGATATGCGCCTGATCATTTTTTGCTGTGTAAAATGCAATCACCTTAAAGTTTGCCTTTTTGCTCTGTGCAAAAACTTTTGGAATTACACCCGGCAAGGCCAACGAAAAAAAGAAAACGACCGTAAAAATTCTAGCAAAATAAAATTTCATTCGAGTTTAAAAATTTAGGAATTTAAAAACTGGCTGCCTTAACTCCGCCAGTGTCTGTTTTGCAATTTAGAAGAATATCGTGAATTCAGACCCAATAGTAATTAATCAGTGTAATTTTCTCTTTCCTGAAAAGTTACAAACGCAGAATTCTACTTTTGTACCAGGAAGTCAAAAATTACTTCACGGAATTTTGTACTTATCGGTACATTATGTATATTTGTGCCATAAAAAAATTATCATGGCAGGAAGACCAAAAATATTTGAGGAAAAGGACATCATTAATAAGGCCATTGAAGTATTCTGGACGAAAGGATATGAAGCGGCCTCATCTGATGATTTACTTGCTGCAATGGGTATCGGCAAAGGGAGTTTTTATCTTGCCTTCAAAGGTGGAAAAAAGGAATTATACGAAAAATCGCTTGAACAATTTTCTTCATTGTATAAAGAAAGAATGCTAAATGCTATTGACGAAAGTGAAGACGTAATTGCATTTTTGAGAGATTTTTTCACGGGTATGGTCGATGATTCGGAGTTCAAAAAATCGCGTGGCTGCTATATAGGCAACGCATTGACTCAAATGTCAAACAGCGATTCGGACACGAAGTTGATTGCTGCAAGATTGTTGAGAGATACGGAAGAAATCTTTACTTCTGTGATTAAAGAAGCTCAAAACACAGGCAAGCTTAAAACAACAGAGCGTCCGGAAATTCTTGGACGTTATCTGATAAATCTCTGGAACGGCGTAAACATCACGCGCCGTATGCATCCGAACGACGAAAGCCTGAAAGATATGATCCGACTCAACTTGCAGGTGCTGTATTAAATTTTTTTTAACAATTTTGTACCTTTTAGTACAATATACTTTTTAGCTTTATCGATTGACAAATCATATTTTTCTTTGACTAACATATTCATTTTCAACTTTAAAGATCAGATAATGATAAATCCAAATAGCGCTGAGCTGGCCAGTACATTAAAAACACATACCAACTCCATTCAATACAAAACCATAAAAATCGACGGTCTGGATATTTTTTACCGTGAAGCCGGGGCTCCTGACAAGCCAACTTTGCTCCTGCTGCACGGCTATCCGACCTCGTCTCATATGTTCAGAAATTTAATTGCTGAACTGGCTGGAAAATATCATTTGATCGCCCCCGATTATCCCGGATTTGGTCAAAGTTCTATGCCGCCGGCCAATGAATTTGCATATACCTTTGATCACCTGGCCGAAATAATAGATCAATTTATTACGGCAAAAGGTCTTGAAAAATTCAGTTTGTATATCATGGATTACGGCTCGCCGGTAGGATTTAGAATTGCAACGAAATACCCTGAAAAAATTCAGGCTTTCCTAGTGCAGAATGGCAATGCCTACGAGGAAGGTCTGTCTCCATTTTGGGAACCAATTAAAGAGTATTGGGCAAATCCGCAAAAGGAGGAAAACGTAAAAAACATGAGAGAATCATTGAGTTTGGAAGGCACAAAATGGCAGTATCTTACTGGCACACGAAACCCCGAATCAATCAGTCCGGATGCCTGGACAATCGATCAGCTAGGTTTGGACCGTCCGGGAAATCAGGAAATACAGCTTTCGCTTTATTATTCTTATCGAACCAATCTTGCGCTTTACCCCGTCTGGCAAGCTTATCTGCGAAAATACCAGCCGCCAACATTGATCACCTGGGGGAAAAATGATGAAATCTTTCCAGCGACTGGTGCTTACGCTTATCAAAAAGATTTGCCTGGTGCTGAAATCCATCTGCTGGATACCGGACATTTTGCACTCGAAGAAGATGGTAAGCTTATCGCATCGTTAATTGACCAGTTCCTGGTCAGAAACAATATCAGATAAAATTACTTCAGATAATATTGTGCCTAAAAGTACAGATAGTATTTTCGGGGTTGGCTGCCTGTTACAGCCAACCTCGTTTTTTGAACCAGTAATAAATTCCGCCGGTAATGGCTGCCATAAGAAGCATGACGCCCGGATATCCAAATTTCATTTTCAGCTCAGGCATAAATTCAAAGTTCATTCCATAAACACCGACAATAAATGTCAGCGGCATAAAAAAAACAGAGAAAATCGTCAGGACACGAATAATTTCATTAGTTCTTTGAGAGGACAACGAAAAATAAATGTTCAGAAGGTGACTGGTATTTTCAAACAACGAGTCATAAATATTATGAAGTTTTACATACAAATCACGCGTATCGCGTGTGTAAGTATTTCCGGGCTCGCTGTCAATTTTGTCAACGATCTCGAACGTCAGAATCAAAATTCGGCGTGTTACATCGACTTTTCTTTTTAAATAATATAATCCTTCCAGCAAGGATCTTTTTCTGTTTTTCAGAAACATATTGGTTTCAGAAAGTTCAATTTCCCTGTTCAACCGGGTAGCGTGCCCGTCATAAGTGGCCAGACCGGTTTTAATGATCTCATTTAGAATGTGACGAGTGGATTTACAATTTTCTGAGTGTAAATACTCATTTTTAATTTGTTCTACCTGCGGCCACTCTTTTTTATGAATTGTTATAATCCGGTCATCTTTCATAAAAATTGAGATTTTGTCGGTCAGCTCTCTGACCGTATCAGCCTGACTGTCAACCTCAGATGTGTGCAACCGAAAAATGATAAAAATATCGCCTTCACTTCCCACAATCTCATACTTGGGCAAATGGTCTGGCTGTAAGCAGTCGTTAACCGACGATTCATGCAAATTATATTTTTTGGCAATTTCATGTAACTCATTCGGTTCCGGATCTGTAACATCCAGCCACTCAAAAGGATGATCCGATTTTTCTGCTAATACTTGAACCATGGGATTTAAAATATTGATATAAAAAAATCAGGTAGCTGAAACATTTGACATGTTCCTACTACCTGACAATAACTGATACAACTTTTATTCCAGCGCCTAAAAACCTTTATAATTTAGCCTGATTTTCTTTGAGCCGGTTTTGGTCTGCTTGAAATTATTCTTAAAAATAGCCTTCACATTTTCTTTTAAAGTTGCCGTTGTGCGCAAACCTCCTGCGGGATAAGGTGCATAAATGGCCACCAGGCCCAGCGTTTCCTCTTCCATGTAGGCTACTACAACCTTATTATTTGTGAAGAAATAGATGTAGTCTTCTTCTCCCAGATATTCATAACGCTCAAACAAAAATGTCGCAGCTTCATCAAAAACTGCCTGAGTTTCTGTCAAAACCAGAAATGAGTTTACCAGTGAATTTTTTGAAAATGCATAAGCAACACCTCTCAATTTTGCATTTTCTCCTTTGTATACAATACTAGCGGTATCCTCAGCCTGCAACACTCTCTTTTCTTTTGCTTTTACAGCCGCCTGTGTCGCTTTAAAATCAACGACAGGTTCAGTACATAAAGTGCTGTACGGATCGATCGTGACTTTGGATTCTGCGGTTACCTTCCCGTCTGTTGAAACGGCTTTTATTGTAGTTTGTCCAATTCGCCTTCCGGTAAATTTCCCACTTTGGTCCACTTTGCCTACGACCGTATCACTCGAAGTCCATTTGAAATTTGTCGCGGTTACTGTCTCCGTGCCTTTTGTGAGCGTGTATTGATGCGTGTCGTCAAAATGCAGTTTCAAATCGGCGTCACTCAAAACAGTGGCTGGTTCAGCATCTTTGTCCTTTGAACAAGAAACAGACAATACAGCCAGAAATAAAAACAAGGACAATTTTCTCATACTGAAAATGTTAGAGGTGAAGAAATGTAATTATATAAATAATTAAATCAAAAAACTAGTCCGTTGCTAACTGGCTGATAATTTGATCAGAAATCAGTAGATATTTACTCCTAAAAGGCAAATTTATACTCCTTTTAGAACCTATAAGTTGTACAATTTTGCATTGTCAGATCAAAACGACATCGTACAACAAATCATCCTGATTTAATCGAATTATAATGAAAGCACTTATTTTAGAACAGTATAACCAACCATTCCAGCAGGTTGAGATCAAAAAGCCTGCCATCGGGAAAGGTCAGGTTCTGGTAAAGATTAAGGCTAGCGGAATAAACCCGCTCGATCTTAAAATAAAGCAGGGAAAAGGGGAACACGCACAGCAACAACTTCCGGCAATTTTAGGTATCGACCTTGCCGGAATTGTGGAAGAAGCAGGCGAAGGCGTAACCATTTTCAAACCGGGCGACGAGGTGTATGGAATGACCGGTGGTATCGGAGGCAATCAAGGTTCATTGGCGGAATATGCGGCTGTCGACCCGGCCTTACTGGCGTTAAAACCAGCCAACTTAACGATGCGTCAGGCAGCGGCAATCCCGTTGGTTTTTATTACTGCCTGGGAAGGTTTGGTGGACAGAGCACATTTTCATTCAGGGCAAACAGTTCTTATTCAGGGCGGTTCCGGAGGAGTTGGGCATATGGCGGTACAAATCGCGGTTGCAAAAGGAGCAAAAGTTTTCACAACGGACTCTTTAAAAAATCACGAATTCATAAAATCTCTCGGTGCTACACCGATTGATTACCATACTGCCACTGTTGAGGAATATATTGAAAAGTACACAGCCGGGGAAGGTTTCGATATCGTTTACGATACGGTTGGAGGCGCAACTTTGGACGATTCTTTCAAAGCTGCAAAAATTTATCAGGGGCATGTAGTTTCTTCACTAGGCTGGGGAACACATTCGCTCGCTCCTCTCTCCTTCCGGGGCGCTACCTACTCAGGCATCTTTACGCTCCTACCTTTACTAACGGGAAAAGGACGAAAGCATCATGGAGAAATAATCGCTGAGGCGACCAGACTGGCCCAAGCCGGCAAACTGATTCCCTTGCTTGATCCCGAATTTTACACATTGGGAACCATTGAACATGCTTATGAAGCTCTTGAAAACAAAGCAGCCCGAGGCAAAGTAGTTATTGATATTTGATAACAGTAAAACTGCAAATTGAGGACAGTCACCTGAGCAGATGACGACGGTCATAATTATAAGATCCTGACTAGACGAACTTTACATCAAGTTAGTAAAGATTTAAAATCAATCGTCATCGTTATGCTCCCTAAAACCATGAAAGCTGCTGTTGTCCGCGAATTTGGAAAACCGTTGCAAATCGAAGAAATGCCGGTAAAATCGCCCGGTAAAAATCAGGTGCTGGTTAAAGTCATCGCCAGTGGAGTTTGCCATACGGACCTTCATGCAACCGACGGGGACTGGCCCGTTAAACCCAAACTGCCGCTTATCCCCGGACATGAGGGAATTGGTTATGTCGTTGCGCTTGGCTCGGATGTAGAAGGTGTGAAAGAAGGTGATATTGTCGGTGTACCATGGCTTTACAGTGCTTGCGGGTGTTGCGAATATTGTATTACCGGCTGGGAAACATTGTGTGATACGCAGCAAAACGGAGGTTACAGCGTTGACGGAAGTTATGCCGAATATGTCATCGCAGATGCCCGGTATGTGGCTCACCTGCCTGCAAATACCAATATGATCGAAATGGCGCCAATTCTTTGTGCCGGTGTAACGGTCTATAAGGGTTTGAAAGAAACAGAAACGAAAGCAGGAGAATGGGTTGCGATTTCCGGCATTGGCGGCTTGGGACACCTGGCGGTTCAATATGCAAAAGCGATGGGTATGCACGTCGCCGCGATTGACATTAGTAAAGACAAACTGGATCTTGCCAAAAAGCTGGGCGCTGACCTGGTTGTCAATGCAACTGAAGAAGATCCCGGCGCCTATTTGAAAAAAGAAACCGGAGGGATGCATGGCGTTTTAGTAACGGCTGTCTCTCCGGTTGCTTTCAAACAGGGAATCTCAGCATTACGAAAAAAAGGTACGATTGCACTTAATGGCTTACCGCCCGGAAGCTTTGATCTGCCTATTTTTGAAACAGTATTAAACCGTTATACCGTTCGGGGTTCGATTGTGGGAACACGCAAGGACCTGCAAGAGTCAGTTCAGTTTGCCTTGGAGGGAAAGGTGAAAGCCACCGTTCATACCACAGCACTGGAAGATATTAATTCGGTATTTGATCAAATGAAAGCCGGAAAAATTGATGGACGCGTCGTGATGAAAATTGCCGAAAAGTAAAACCTTAAATCCGGTACTTACGTTACATCCAGGAAGCGCTGCCTACTTTCAGGCGCGCTTTTTTAGACGTAAACAGAATTGTTTCACTTACCCGTTTCACTATGCCTGATTTGATTATTGTTCGCCACGGACAATCGGAATATAATTTAGAAAACCGTTTCACAGGAAGTACTGACATTGAACTTACGCCGGAAGGTGAGCTGGAAGCAAAAAAGGCGGGCGCGCTTATCAAAAATTATCCATTGGATGAAGCGTTCACCTCGGTCTTGAAACGAGCGATTCATACGCTTACGATTATTTTAAAGGAAATTGATAAACCATCGCTCCCCGTTACCCAGTCACCAGCCTTAAATGAGCGAAGCTATGGCGATTTGCAAGGTTTGGATAAAATGGAGATGATCAAAAAATACGGTGAAGAGCAGGTACTTTCCTGGCGCCGGAGTTATGATATTATTCCACCTCACGGAGAGAGCCTGAAAGAAACCTATGATCGCGTCGTGCCCTATTATGAACAAGAAATTGTGCCAAAGTTAAAACAGGGAAAAAATATTCTGATCGTGGCTCACGGCAACAGTCTCCGGGCGTTGATGATGTATCTGGAAAATATCGGTCACGTAGAAATTTCAGACATAAATCTCGCTACCGGTACTCCCCGGTTATATCAGTTTTCCTCCGGGATGAAATTGCAAAATGTCGGCTATTTGAATCAACCATAACGCCATTTTGTTTGTTACAGTAAAAAATAATGACTCTCAAAAGTGCCATGAAAAGGATTTTAGTACCGTGCAATTTTTCGTCCCACTCTGAAATGGCCTTTAATTTTGCGTTGGAAATTGCGGCCACTCGGAGTGCCGAGGTTATAGTTTTAACTGCTTTGAAAGATAGTGGTGATTCTCAAGAACTTGAATCACTGGATTTAGCTATAGCTCAAAACGAAATAAAATTTAAAGCTCTTCTAGAAAAACAAGTAACCCTGCAGGTTCCTGTTCGATATATTCTTCGTGTGGGAAAAATCACACCACTTGTTTTGAAGGTTATCGATGAGGAGAAAGTCGACGTTGTAGTTATGGGCACACATGGTTCCCGTGGCTGGGATGGTTTTTTTATGGGCTCAAACATTGAAAAAGTGGTTCGGACATCTCCCATTCCTGTGTTTGCTGTTAAAAGTAATACCGCAATAAAGACGGTTCACAACATTGTCTTTCCTGTTTCGCTGAATTCTGAACAAAACACTGTAATTGAAAAAGTTAAGGAGATTCAAAAATTATTTCGTGCAAGAATTCATCTGGTACGTATAAACACGGGCGCAAGTAAAAACGAAGCGGAAAACCTGCAAAAACTGAAAGAATTTGCAGAAAAAAATTTGCTTTTAAATTTCGCGGTATATTTCAGAAACGCTCTGGATATTAAAGACGGAATCATTGATTTTGCACGTGAAATCAACGCGGATATGATAGCGATGGCAACACATGGAAACAGAGGCCTGAACCATCTGTATGCGCAAAGCATCGCCGCTGATGTTGTCAACCATGCTAACTTTCTGCTGTGGACGTGCAGTACGGCTAAAATTTCTCAGACCAGTCTGAAAACAGTTTAAAAGCGGCTTATAAATGGCATAATAATTATATATTTTGTCATCATTTAAACTTTAAAACCGTTCAAAATGAAAGACACTAAAACCGGACGTTACGCCACCGCCGCCATCGTAATAGGTGGAATAATCGGGACATACTTTTTTAGCCGCCCAAGAAAAAAATCAATTGAAACACCTCTTGACGAAAAAAGACAAGAAAAAGTGGACCGCAATCTGGTCACACCTGCAAACGCAACATTTGGAATTGTCTGGTCCACGATATATGCAGGTACGATAGCTCTGGCGATCCATCAGGCGCTGCCCTCCGAACTCGCCAATCCTAGATACAGAAAAGCACAGCCCTGGTTAAGACTGAATTATATCCTGACCGGAGTGTTTGGTTATTTCTTTTCAAAATCTGACAAAAAAAGCAGAATCGGTGCGGCCATTACGACGATCATTATGCTGCCTGCTGCAATCGGATTGCACCGCGCCCTTGAAATCGGGCAAACCGAAGTGCATGGACCTGAAAATATTCTAAGAAAATTTGTTAGTCTTTATACCGGCTGGCTGACTGCGGCTTCGGCCGTTAGTGCTACAACTCTGGTACAAGAAGCAGGTTATGCAAAAAAACCGGAAGAGGCAAAAAAATGGGCTTTGGGTGCTTTACCTGTCACTACCGGAATCGGTGCAGCCGTTACGAATCGCTTGAACGACCCTTACTATTTGCTCACATTAATTGCCGCACTGACCGGAATTGCTGTTAAACAAAAAGATACAAACGCAGAGATCAGTATCCTTGCCGGCACATTATCAACTTATTTGCTTGGCGTTTTTCAAAAGAAGATGAAAGAGGAAAAATATTTTATTCAGGCTGAAGAAACACTATAAGTAACGGTTTCCAAACCACGACCTGCGGAAACCATTTGACTACATATCTGCAAATTCCCATGCGCTTTGATACGCGTTTAAACCTTCGGCATAGGTTATAAAGTCTGAATAAAACAGCAGACCGGAAAGCGTAGCACTATCCCCTATCACAACAAGCTTTTTTCGTGCCCTCGTCATCGCCACATTCATTCTCCGTATGTCTGAAAGAAAGCCAATATCACCTTCCGGATTGCTTCTTACCATACTGATGTAGACAACATCGCGCTCCTGTCCCTGGAAACTGTCAATTGTGTTGACCGAAATTTTATCTCCATATTTTTGAAGTTCGGGCGAATGAAGTAACTGATCTTTCAGAATGTGTATCTGTTGTTTATAGGGAGAAATGATAGCGACCGTGGGGAAATTCTCAATCATGTTATTTGCCATCTTCTTTCCCGGGCGATTTCCCAGTTCTTCCACAAGAAGATTCAGATGTTTAAAAAGAAATGAGGCTTCTTCCGGATTGGTGGAACTTGTACCTTCCAGTTTCTCGTCAAAACCACAACCTGCTGTGTCGATAAATGTAAGAGGAACGTCATTTTCAAACAAAAGATGATGGGCAACAGACGCATGCGCCTTTAATTTATCTTCGTAAAAAACCTTGGAAGAATAACCCATAATCGATTCATTCATACGGTATTGTTCTTCCAGCAGCACCACAGATTCAGGATGCAGCGATATGCATTTTTCAAGCAATGTCGTTGCCAGACCTTTCCTTGCGGCTTCATTCGATTTTATCGTCGGTGATAATTGACAATGATCTCCCGCCAAAACTACTTTCCCGGATTTCAAAATCGGGATCCAGCATGCAGGTTCCAGCGCCTGCCCCGCCTCGTCGATCACGACGGTATTGAATTTCAGATTCCTGACCGTATAATGGTTTGCACCAACCAGTGTCGCTGTGATCACCTGCGCTTTGGAAACAAGATCGTCGATAATATATTGCTCCGCTTTGCCAACATCCTTCATGATCCGATGCGCCTCGTCAAAAAGCGCCTTCCGCTGATCGCGTTCGGCCTTCCCAAAACTGCGCTTATACTTATGCGCCATATTCTTGAATTCATTCGCCTGTTTTTTCAGGTTTTTGATTTCCTTCATACTCGCATGTGAAGTCATTTTACTATCCAGCGTGAGCGACATCAGCCGTTCTGAAACCCGTGCGGGATTACCCACCCGAAGCACATTCAAGCCCTGATCTGATAATTTTTCACTTAACAAATCGACGGCGGTATTGCTCGGTGCCACAACCAGGATCTGCTTTTTATCCTGTTTGATCAACGCCTTAATGGCTTCTACCAATGTGGTTGTCTTTCCTGTTCCCGGCGGACCATGAACGATAGCCAGTTCATTAGCAGAAAGAATTTTGTTTACTGCCCCCTGCTGAGATTCGTTAAGTTTGGGTGCATTATAAAAAGGTAAATCAGTTTTAAAGGTCGGTTTTTTCTCACCGGTCAGAATTCTTGTTAAACGCCCTTCATCTGTATTCTCTTCCAGAGAGGAAGCATTTTTGAGCGCGTTTTGCATTTCATCATAACTATTGTCATCGAAAAGCAAATCAATTCCCAACTTGCCATCCCTTGACCAATCTGGCAGCTCATCCGTCCGCAACGTAATTTTCAGACGATTGCCGCTCTGATGGGTAATCGTTCCTTCAACCCTGTCTTTTTTAGGTTCATGATTTGAAAACAAAACAGCTGGCATTCCGAAACGAAGCTGATGTGAAACATCCTGATGTGTAGTGCGCTCCACCTCCACCGTCAGATAATCTCCCCTGCTCATTTCAGAACCCCTGATTGCTATGGGATACCAGGCGATCCCGCTGGCGCGGCGCTCGGATACAGAGGTTGATTCAGTAAGTCTTAAATAAGATTGGCGGTCTTCTTCCCGCTCAATTTTCAGCAGCTCAATCAGCTTTTTAAAGTAATCCATAAGGCAAAGGTAAGCAATCGGAAAAGTTTTGCAGTCAATTGCAGAACAGCTACTATTGGAGATAATCTTAAATGTTTGAATCTTGTAATAAACAGTTTGTTTTTTGTAAGTTGAAATGTTTTTCGCAAACTAATTTTGTAAGGTGAGATACCCGTAAAAAAAGTCCGGCACAATTGGCGGCAACGCACTTAATCAACAAGAAATGAAAACGAACACTGAAACAATCGAAGAATTTTATAAGCACAAATTCAACCATTTACCCGAAAACCTGCAACAGGAACTGGGTCATTTCAACGTTTTCCGGCTTGAAGATTGTGTTGGAAAGAATGGAACGCCGCTAAAATACAGCCGCCGGGATTTTTTCAAAATAAGCCTCGTAAGAGGAAAATATCTATATCATTACGCAGACAAATCTGTTGAAATTGAGGGAAGTACATTGCTTTTTTTCAACCCTCAGATTCCTTATACTTTTCAACCCCTGCCTGGAAGTGAAGACTCGACCGGCTATTTCTGTATCTTCAAAGAGTTTTTCTTCACAGAGAAAATGCGCGGAGGAATCGGTGATTTGCCTATGTTTCTCCCAGGAAGCAAATTTTCTTACGCTTTATCACCGGCGCAGGATGAGCATGTCAGCGCAATTTTTCAAAAAATGGCCGAAGAGCTGAATTCGGATTACCGGTTCAAATATGATCTCATCCGCAATTACGTTACCGAGATGGTCCATTATGCTTTAAAAATGGAACCGACTGAAACCTTGCACCAGCATACCGACGCCAATTCCCGGATTGCTTCTGTTTTTTCAGAGCTGCTGGAACGGCAATTTCCGATCGAGTCACCATCTCAGCGATTTGTTATGCGGTCAGCGCAGGATTTTGCCGAGAAATTATCCGTTCATGTGAATCATCTGAACCGCGCTTTGAAAGCCACAACCGGAAAAACGACATCTCACCATATCGCTGAAAGAATCACGAACGAAGCAAAAGCACTGCTCAAACACTCGAACTGGAATATTTCCGAGATCAGTTATTGTCTGGGATTTGAAGAGGCGGCTCATTTCAATAACTTTTTCAAAAAGCAAACGGAGATAACGCCAACAGCTTTCAGGGCAATTTAATTTTATCTAAAAACAGAAAAATGCCAGTTTACAGAAGCTGGCATTTTTTTTATACATTTTCCTAAAAGTTATCAGATGAAAAAGACTTATAGAAAAGAAAATCTGCCGCTGGACAAAATCCGGAAATTTCTTGAACCGGGCCCTATTGTGCTGGTGAGCTCAACATGGAAAGATAAAAACAATATCATGACCATGGGCTGGCATACGGTGCTGGAATTTTCACCCTCGCTGATCGGCTGCATGATCACCGCTGAAAATCATAGTTTTCATATGATCGAAAAAAGCGGAGAATGTGTGATCAATATCCCAACGGTTGATCTGATCGACGAAATCATTGGTATCGGAAATACTACCGGAGAAACGATTGATAAGTTTGAAGAATTTGGCCTTACCGCTGAGAAAGCTGAAATTGTCAATGCTCCCCTTATCAAAGAATGCTACGCAAATTATGAATGTAAAATTGTAGACAAACACATGTTACCCAAATACAATTTTTTCATTTTGGAAGTGGTAAAAGCGCAGGCAGCCAAATCTCCGAAGTATCCAAAAACTGTACATTACCGTGGTGAGGGAATTTTTATGATATCCGGAAAACATGTAGCTTTCCCTGAAAAATTCAGGCCCGAAAACTTGTAAATCCAGAAAATCGAAGGAGCCTCCGGCCATTGTTTGAATTTCGTAAGGATTGGTTTGGTTGCCGCAATAACTGCACTCCACATTCGCCATACCTTTGTTTTACAAATTTAAACAAACGAAAAAATGGAAAATCAACAAGTATGGTTCGTTACAGGTGCTTCAAAAGGTCTTGGTCTGGTTCTGGTTCAGGAGCTATTAAAAACAGGACATAAAGTAGCTGCAACTTCAAGAAAAAAACAGGATTTAATCAAGGCAACGGGAAGTGAACAATCGGATATTTTTTTGCCGTTGGAAGTTAGCCTGACTGACGAAGAAAGTGTAAAAAATGCAATTTCTGAAACGATTGTTCAATTTTCAAAAATCGATGTTGTGGTTAACAACGCCGGATACGGACAGGTTGGAACGCTGGAAGAATTATCTGACTCAGAGGCACGTCAAAATTTTGACATAAATGTTTTCGGCTCGTTAAACGTTATTCGTTACGCAATGCCTCATTTAAGAGCACAACGCTCCGGTAAGATTTTCAACATTGCTTCAGTCGGAGGATTTTTCGGCAACTTTCCTGGCTGGGGTATTTATTGTGCTACCAAATTTGCTGTTGCAGGATTTACCGAATCGCTTGCAGCAGAATCCAAATCTTTCGGCATTAGCGCAACCGTTGTTTATCCGGGTTATTTCCGCACCAACTTTTTATCGAAGGAATCTCTGACTGTTCCCGCAAATCCAATCCCGGAATATACCGAGGCAAGAGCAGGACAGGAAGCTCACGAAAACGAAATCAATGGAAATCAGGCGGGCGATCCGCAGAAGGGTGCAGAAGTTTTAATTAAAATTGCGGCAGAAAATGATGTTCCTGTTCACCTTTTCCTCGGACAGGATGCATATGATATGGCAGCTTTAAAAATTCAGACAATTCAGTCTGATCTGGAAAACTGGAAGGAACTAGCCACTTCAACAAATTTTGACAACTGATTGATTCCTGCAATCGCCAGTTAAAATCCTAAACATTTTTATGGAGAATGATCAATTTTTTATCGGCATGTGGGTCACAAAAGATGGCTACATTCGACATGAATTATTACCCGGCGGCCGATACGATGAAGCACGGGGCAACAGAAAAAGTGCATACCGTGGCAGCTATAAGATGACCGGAAACCACATTGATTACAAGGACGATACCGGATTTACCGCCGATGGAGACTTTAAAGACGGAATTCTTTATCATGCAGGCATGATCCTTTTCAAGGAAAATTAAATCGTGTAGAAAAAAGTCCGGAACGCATACTTTTCCAAGTACCTTCCGGGCTTTTTCTTTCTGCTTATACAATCAGGCCGTCTCCTTAGTCTGAAATACTGAATTCATTGCTGCTTTTTCCTCTAACAGATTTTGCAGTTGTCGCGCCTCTTCAATCAATTTCATATTCGTAAACTTGCTGATGTCTATTTCCTTGCTCAGCAGGCCAGGCTTATAAATGTCTTTAAAACTGACGTAATCCAATGCGAATTGCCAGTAGTTTTTAAGTTTCGCAAAAACGGCCTGGTCGGACTTTAACAGCTGCCCATAATTAATGATTGTATAATTATCCTTTGAAATACGCCCGATGGAATCCAGAATTTCCCGATTATAGAAAATCCATGTACGGAGAAAAAAAGTAGCATGGTCAGCACATAATTTTCGAATTCTTTTCTTATAAACCCTGCTTTTTCTTAGCTCTGCGAACCATCCTTTTTTCACAATTTCATTCCCCGCATATTCGACCTTATAGGTTCTGCTGATCATCGAGCTGACCGTGGATTTCCAGTCCCGAAACACAACCAGATAGTAAGCGTCAGGAATCAGCTCCTGATATTCCCGAAGAAAAAGACATGTTCTCGGATCCTTCCAGCCCCACTCTTTAAATAATAAATTTTTTCTTGTGATAATATCTTTCAGTGCCTCCTTTTCTGTTGAATTCAACCTTGGTACGGGTTCCGCCGTGAATCCGGAATCATGAAGATTTTTGTTTGTCAGCAACTGCCTTTGAAAATCATAGAAAACCATATCTTCATAGTGGCCATCATCGTTTCCTATACCTGAACCCAAGAGATTTTCTCCCACCTGAAGTCCGCATCGGTATAGCCACTGCGTAATTAAAGAAGTACCGGAACGATGCATACCGGCAATGATTAAAGTCTTATTCTGCATTCTTTAAGGTCTGGGAAATAATTTTTTCGGTGAACTGAAAATCCTGGTTATCAGACTCCAATTCTTTCAAAATCAAACTACAAAGATCGTCGGTACATTCCTCGACCGTTTTCACATCCGTATTCAGTCTAAGATCGGCATCTGACGGAATCTCAAACTGATCATTGATACCAGTAAGATTACTGATTTTTGCTGGATCATGATCCGGGAGCTGACTCCTTTTGTACAGCCCTTTTGTATCCCGGAGAAAAAGGGTTTCAACAGGACAGTCCAGATAAACCGTTTTTACATTTGGGTAGGAGGCTTTCAGCTCCGCCCTTGTTTCTTCGTACGGATTAATGACACTCATAATGGCTACGATTCCTTGGCTGGAAAACCGGCTGGCAATGAAGCCTAGTCTTCTGATATTTTCCTGCCTGTCGGCCTTCGAAAAGCCAAGGTCTTTACATAATTTGCTTCGATAGACATCTCCGTCTACAATTTCCACCGAAATTCCCTTCTGGCGAAGCTGATTTTTGGCATGCTGTGCCAACGTTGTTTTTCCAACTCCGGACAAACCGCAAAATTGAATAACCATAAGATTCACTTTTTATGTCAGAATCTGAAAAAATATTCCATTAATAATTGGGTGCGCTTCATTTACAATACTACAAAAATCTCAGGGTTGTTGCAGTCAGAATGGATTTTAAGTAGTATTCCAGTGACAAAGTGAATATTATTTCCACTGCACTCATTTTCAGCAGTATACAATCGCGAATTTTGAGCTTGAAAAATGCGACCCAGGTCAAAAAGATGACGACGGTCATCTTCTTAACCTTTTTAAGTCATTCACTGCCAGTTCAAAATAGAAGAAATTTACATCAGAAAATGAACCGCAAACACTGCTTTAAATAGCCGTATGTGGTTTAGGGAAAACGTAAAAAATACTTCTTATGCAACCGATAACATACCTAACCGCTGACGAAGCAGTTAAAAATATTAAATCCGGAAACCGTGTATTTATTCATGGAAGTGCAGCGACGCCCGCACACCTGGTTGAAGCGTTGCAACGCCGTCATTGGGAGTTAAAAAATATCGAATTTGTGAGTATCACAACGCTTGGAGATGTAGATTTCAACAATCCTGTCCACCATCATAGCTTCTTTTTTAACTCACTTTTCGTGTCTGCCAATACCAGATCCGTAGTCAACAGCGATTATGGCGACTATGTACCTATTTTTTTAAGTCAGATTCCCCAATTAATAAAAACGGGAAAGTTGCCGGTTGATGTGGCGTTGATTCATGTTTCTCCTCCCGATGCACACGGATTCTGTTCACTCGGCACTTCGGTAGATATCGCCCGGTCGGTGGTGGATAATGCAAAACATATTATTGCGATGGTCAATCCAAATATGCCCAGAACGCATGGTGACGGCTTTGTGCATGTGAGCAAAATCCATTCGCTGGTTTGGCATGAGGCGATGCTTCCGGAAGTCGATTATTCATTGAACGCCAAAAGCGCGACCGTTGCTATCGGTAAAAATATTGCTTCGCTGGTGGAAGACGGGGCGACACTGCAAGTGGGAATTGGCGCTATTCCGGACCAGGTATTAAAAAATCTGGGACATTTAAAAAACCTCGGCCTGCATACGGAAATGCTGTCGGACGGTGTGATCCCGTTAATTGAAAGTGGCGTGATAAACAATAGTCAGAAAAAACTGAATCGTGGAAAATCAGTGACTTCCTTCATGGTTGGAACGCGAAAACTCTATGATTTTGTAAATGATAATCCTGCTGTTCGCGTGATGGATATCGGATATGTGAACGATACAAGTATTATTCGCCAAAACCAGAAAGTTACAGCTATCAACTCAGCATTGGAACTGGATTTGACGGGTCAGGTCTGCGCAGATTCACTGGGCACTTATCAATACTCAGGTATCGGCGGACAAATGGATTTTATCCACGGTGCTTCCCTTTCCGATGGCGGAAAACCGATCATTGCCCTGCCCTCCATTACATCGAACGGCGCTTCCCGGATTGTTCCGTTTCTCAAAGAAGGAGCCGGTGTGGTTACGACGCGTGGACATATCCACTGGGTTGTGACCGAATTCGGCATCGTTGATTTATTCGGAAAAAGCCTGAAACAACGTGCTCGCGCCCTGATCAGTATCGCACACCCGAATCACCGCGAAGATCTGGAAAGAGCGTTCTGCGAGCGGTTTGGCAGTTATAATCGTCCGGCGATGACAGGCGTTTCGGAGCGAATTTTCCACCCGTAATCAGAGAAGTAAAACATTGTGTCCGGTGCCAGAAAGTACAAGATATTTTCTGGTACCGGCTCCATTTAAACGAATTGCTTTTTCAGGATCAAAGCACTTATCGCCGACACAATCAGCCCAATCGGCAGGACTTCCGTGTAGGTGAGGAAAATGACGAATAACGGATTTTTGTACATCTCTTTGTAAGTAGCCATTTCCTCAGTTTTCGCACTGATCTCTGCGACAGTCGAGCCGGCTGATTTTGCCTGATTTATAACATGAGCGGCATAAACGTCCATGAAATCAGGAATGAAAAGGTAGTATTCAAAAAGCCAGACAATAACATACATCGTAGAAGCAACAAGCGTGATATATGCGCCAATTTTAAAAGCTTTTCCAAACGAGATCAAACCCTGGTTATACTTGTCGCGAAAGTTTTTAATGCCGACAAAAATCAAGGAAAAAGCGAGGATCATAACGGTGTAGCCAAACACCATGTTACCCTCAAAATTTTCATTTTTGTAACAATAGGCAGTCGACCCAATCATCATGGCCGTCAGGATCAAGCCTGCGATCAGTCCACAAACGATAATATTTCTTTTCATATGAGTGGTTCTATATGGTTTTAGATGCTGCAAATGTGTATATCAGCGCACAAATAACACTCATACTTTCGGGTGATTTTGTGTGAGAAGCCGTATTTTCACCTGAAAGTACCAGGAAATTTTAAGCAATGATCTGCATCCGCTTGGCCTTATCAATGGCCTGCGTTCTGCTTTTAACTTCCATTTTCCCAAACAGATTTGATGAGTGTGTTTTCACAGTATTCAATGAAACAAAAAGTGTTTCTGCGATTTCCTGATTGCTCATCCCTTTCGAAATAAGTTTTAAAACTTCCAGTTCCCGTTTGCTGAGGCCGAGTTTTTCAAGTTCGTATTCATTCTGTACAAACACGGGTTCGGAATGGATAAAAATTTCCTTTTCCACTTCCAGTGTTTCAATAGTGGGTTTTGCAAGGCGAAGCGCGAGCCAGATTCCCAGTCCCGTAAAAATGATCGCGATGGCGCCCGCATAAATTTCAAAAGCGTGGTCGATGATAACAAAACGAAGTTCCAGCCATTTTAATAAAAACAGTAGCACAGCCAGCGACGCGCCATAAATTAAAACTTGTTTATCAATTTTCAGGAATTGCAGATTCATCGTCAATGCATTTTTGCCTGATCAAAAATATAACTTTTTGTGAATTGCAGCGCATCTGTTCTATTTTTCCGCCGTTAAACTGAGTTATACAAATTTATTGATACGCTTACAGTATTTCGCATATACTCTAAACCTTTTACAGAAAGAGTGCTTACTTTCAGTCCTCTATTTTTCTCATCCAGATAAACTCAAAGATGCCCGTAAAACGATTTCATATACTTTCTGCCTTACTTTTTTGTACAACCGCCACCCTTTCCCACGCACAGCAAGCGAATGTAAATCTGGACTGGAATCCTCAAAAAAATACAGAAAATCTGGTTCCGTATGGCGGCAATATTGTATCGCCGGATGTGAAAGACGACCATACCATCACGTTTCGCTTGAAAGCGCCAGAAGCTAATCAGGTATTATTAACCGGTGGACCGATGCTGCTTGCGCTAAAAGCCAAGGAACCTATTCCATTTAAAAAAGGTGATGATGGTATCTGGACGCTCACAGTTGGGCCGGTTAAACCTGATATATATGTATATCGACTCATTCTCGATGGCGTTTCGATAGTTGATCCGAACAATACGATCACCGGCTCCTCGAATCAGCCTGGATATAGCAGCGTTGTTGTCCACGGGGACGGACCGGCATTTTTTGATGCAAAAAAAGTACCTCACGGAAGCGTTACCCGCCACATTTATCATTCCGATGTTTTGAACGGAGAAAGGGAAATGTTTGTATACACTCCGCCGGGATATGATTCAAAGAAAAAATATCCGGTACTATATTTGCTGGGCGGCAGTGGTGAACTTGCATCCGGATGGACCTTGGATGGCCGCGCCAATTTTATCGCAGACAACTTGCTTTCCGAAGGCAAAATGGTTCCGATGATCATTGCGATGCCCAACAATCAGGTACTGCATAGAAGCGATCCGAAGCATGTTGAGAAAACATACGTACTTTTTGAAAAGGAATTAAGAAACCAGATTGTTCCTCTCATCGACAAAACATATAGTACCATTCAAAACCCAAAAGGCAGAGCACTTGCCGGGCTTTCGATGGGTGGAAGACATACGCAAATGGTTGGCATGAATGACCTGGATCTTTTCAGCTCGTTTGGAATATTAAGTGCCGGCGACATGGAAACAGAAAAAATGAACGCAGCCTTTTTCGCCGATCCGAAAGTGAAGCAAAAAGTTGATTATCTTCTGGTTGGGCTTGGAAACGGGGAGATTAACGAAAACGTCGGAAAACGCTCTGCCTCAACGCATGAGACACTCCAAAAACACGGCATCAATCACGAATATTTTATCGGCGGCGAGGGTGCCCATGATTGGGGAACATGGAGACTTTTGTTAAATGATAAACTGTTGCCGAACTTGTGGAAGAAAAAATAGATTTTTTGGGGATTTGTGATTTATAAAATCTCCTAATTCCTTTTTTCAAAAAAGCTGGTCACGTACTTCCATTAAAGCAAAGCCTAAAAGATTAAGCCCGTTCCATTTTGCTGGATCTTTGATTTTTTCATCAGCAGCAGCAAGCCCGACTCCCCAAATCGTGTCAACAGGGCTTGCCTCTACTAATAGTCTGTCCTTCGTATTGATTAAAAATTCTTTTAGATCGGGATGCTGATTAAATTTGTAAAGAGAGCCTTCAATTACAATTTCAAGCCTTTTCTGCATCCACAAATTCTCGTCAAAATTTAAAATTTGCCTTCCTAGCTCTTTCGCTTCTGCCGCAGATTTGCTTTAATTATCTTTTTATAAACGGCGTAATCGTCAAAAAGCAACGCCTTATGCGCCATCATCCAATGTTCTGCAGTATTATAAATAACATCATTAACTACAAAAGGTGAAACCCACCATTGACTGAAACAAGAAGATGTTACCATACCATTTCTATCCGGCTGATTGCCCCAGAAAAAACAAATTTTATGCGTTCTCCACATTCAACCTTTTGCAAAAGCCATTCCAAATTGTATTTCATTCAGGTGCCCGATTACTCGTTTAATAAAAGCCAACAATACAGCTTTTCAATCGGTAAAAAAAGTAATTTCACATCAACCTTGGGTTGTATCCATTCTGCTTAAAATCTTATAATCGACATAAAAAGTACCGAATGGAATAAAACAGGCCAGTAATACCTTCCAGGTAGTTTCCTTAAATTTCCATTTATGTTCAACGCCAACACTAACCGTGTTGACTAAAAAAAGTAAGAATAACATGCCATGGACCGGTCCCATTATTTTGACCAGCGATGGGTTTTGGCAGAAATACTTAAGCGGCACAGCGATGCCTACAAGTATGATCAGAGATAAGCCTTCCAGCAAGGCGACGATACGCAACCTTCCGATTTTGGTTCTGAAAAATTTCAACATGACCTTAAAATGACCTGTAATACGGCCGGTTAGCAAGTGGAGAAAATGGCCATGGAATAGCTATAAAAATGATTAGCAGCGCCAGGGCAAAAAACAAAGTCATTGTCCTAAATTTCCCTTGATCTGTCGCCTGACGCTTTGCCATAGACGAGCCGATTGTGATCACAAAAATGGCTATGGTCATCAATGTGATGTGGATCGTACCAAAAAATTTCAGATCAAATTGTTTGACTCCTTCGTCGTAATGCGATCGAAAATAAGCGATTACCGGACTCTCAAAATACAAAACATACCCGATCGTAAGCTGTATATGAGAGATCGTCGCGGCGCCATGACGGATCGTATTATCGAATTTGGAAAAAGAACGTTTTCCAAACCATCCCATCAAGCCTGTGATCACTGCATAACTCAGACTGATCAGCACCAGCCACCGGAAAATTGAATGAAAGAATAATAAATAAGGGTACATTTCAAATATGATTTTGTGCCACAAAGGTCAGTCTTAATGTGTTTCCCGGTTAGGACGAACAATGGTAAATTCAGGACATTTCAATCATTTTTCGGAATTCGGACGGTGTCAGATTCTCATACTTTTTGAAAAGCCTGGTAAAATAAGACTGATCTTCGAAGCCGACGTTTGATGCTATTTCGCTGATGTTAAATTGAGATTGACAGAGCAATACCTTCGCTTCAGCCAAAATGGCTTCGTCGATCCACTTCGTTGGCGATTTGCCTGTAATCGCTTTGACTGTTTTATTTAAATGATTGGGAGAAATATTTAACATCGAAGCATACTCAGTCACCAGATGCAGGGTTTTTATATTCGAAAATATCAGTTCTTTAAACCGATTAGTAATGGTTACCGCAGAAATCAAATTACTGCTGGATAAGGGTTTGTAAACGCTCTTGACTTCGCAAAAAAGCGTATGCAGATAGGTTTGATAAATCTCCTGATTTCGTAGGCCGTTTTTTGAATACTCTGTCAACAACCGAACGAAAATATTTAAGATAAAATCCGCGGTCTGTCCGTCCGGCTCAACCTTTGGATTTCCCCATATCCTTAAAAACTCAAAGTCTTTCCAAAGATCTGTTTTAGCAAATTTACCAAGCAAAAAATCGTTATGAAAACCGCAAATATATCCCATGTTAACATCCCCGGTCTGAAATGAAAACACTTGCCCGGCTGGGACAAATAAAATTTCATTTTTGTGAATTTTGTAAAGATCGCTGCCGATTTTCATGACCGCTTCACCTTCGGTCACGAAAAGGCAGCTATGAATGGTCGACCGTGAAGCCGGAACGTTTCTCGTTACGAGCTTATACATATCTTCCAGCCGGGTAATAAAAAAATTGTCCTGCTCAACACTTACTATCGATTTCAGGTCTTCCGAGGGCATATATTTGCTGGTGAAGGCCTTTGTATCATACAATTTGATATTCCCGGAGTGTGACATATTTTCTGGCGGCAACCCGTATTTTTTATTTTGTTGCAAGAATAATGACAATCGGACGCTGAACGGCTTCGCCCAGATTACTTTGTGTCGTTTCCATTTCCTCCACTGTGTCTAGGACTGTAAAACCAGAATTTTCCAGTAATTCAACAGCCGTATATTTGTCATAAAGCTGAAAGCCAAATTTGGTAAACGGAAGTTGTTGCATGAAACTTTTATCAGAAAACACAAGGCTAAAAATTCCACCAGGCTTTAGAACCCGTAAAACTTCCTGGCCATATGCCACCGGATTTTGCCAGAAGTAAACAGTATTTACAGTAACTATTTTATCAAACGACTTCTCTGAAAACGGTAAACTATTTCCATCTGACAATGAAAAAGAAACAGTTCCATCTTCAATGAAATTCTGGTTTAATTTTTCCGCTTCCGCGATCATCGTTTCCGAAATATCCACTCTGGAATAATTGATACCGCCAGCAATTAATAAAATATCGTTTACATGAGAACCGTTTCCGGGGCCAATTTCCAGGACAAACTCGTTTTCTTTTATGTTGAGTGATTCAATGCCGCGACCAATCATATGGGCATTGCTAAGGTTCATTCTTTCGCCGGTTTTGATTCCTGTTTCTCCATCCGGGTTGCTTAGCTGCCTGGCGACTTCTTTCAATTCTTCTTCACTCCATTCTTTTTTCATTTTCAATCACTGTTTTATTCGCGGACAATTTAATGAGGAAAATGGCGGAGTGAGCAATTCTTTTCATTATTTTACCAGAAATAAAAATCTGATGTCAGCAATCCCGGAATTTAAAATAGCACGATTCGGTATCCAGGCTCCGTTTATTTTTGCAAAAGATCCGCTTCTTGCAATCAGAAAAGGATTTGATACCTGCGGCGATACGTTTCGCCTGAAACTTTTTCGTGAGTTCTTAGTAAGTCGCGATCCGGCATTTTTCAAGCATATTCTTGTTACCAACAACAAAAATTATAAAAAAGGCAGTTCATCAAAAATGCTGAATCCAGTACTTGGAAACGGCCTGGTAACGAGTGAAGGTGATTTTTGGCTTCGGCAGCGCAGGCTTGTTCAGCCCGCTTTTCACCGCGAGCGTTTGCAGGAATTATTCGTGACGATGGGTACAATTACCGCTGCCTTTCTGGATGAAATGGAAACTTTCCGGGGAAAACCGGCGGTAGATATCGATGCGAAAATGATGGGGATAACGGCGGATATAGCGCTGAGAACTTTGTTTGGAAATATTTCCAATGAAGATAAAATGCAGATTTATCATCAGGTTAACCGGACGCAAAAATACCTTGTCAGCCGTGTTCGCAGACCTTACCGCATTCCACTGATGGTCGTAAACGGAGAAAAAAGCCGGTTCAGGACAGATCTTGCTTACTTTAACAAACTTGTGTTTGAATTTATCGCACAACGCCATCATTCCGGAGAGAAACCAAACGATTTACTTCAGCTATTACTGGACAGTCTGGATGAAGAAACTGGTGCGCGGATGAATGACCAACAGATTCGTGACGAGGCAATTACGATGTTCGCCGCCGGTCATGAAACTTCTGCCACAGGGTTAAGCTGGCTTCTTTTGGAACTGGCCAAACAGCCTGCGATCGTAGCCAAAATCAGAAAAGAAGCTGAAATATTTGATGTTGTCCCCACATTCGATCAGCTAATGAAATTGCCTTATACACGCCAGGTGATCGAAGAAGGAATGCGGCTTTATCCACCTGCATGGACGATGACGCGTGAAGCGCTTACCGACGATCAAGTGGAATCGAAAGTATTTCCAAAGGGAATTTCTGTGATGATGTCCATTTATGAATTGCACCGAAATCCCAATATCTGGCATAATCCACTTATTTTTGATCCGGAAAATTTTAGTCCGGAGAATGTAAAAAATCGGGGGAAGTTTAATTATCTGCCCTTTGGCGCAGGTCCGCGTCTTTGCATAGGCCAGCAATTTGCGATGATGGAAATGCAACTCATTCTGGCCGCATTGATCAAGCGGTTTGATTTTGAGATTGACCCGGCTCACAAGGTGGGAATCTATCCGCAGATCGTGCTTAAATCGACAAACGGTATTAAGCTGTTTGTAAAATAAAATTGATTATAAATGAAAGTTGTGAAAAAATTAATTCTTACGCTCGGGCTGCTTGCACCAGCCATTCTGCTGGCACAAATCCCATCCAGCATTAAATTAAAAACCGGTGATTTCATATTTCAGGACCTGGATTGCGGTCCGCTTTGTGACGCGATTGAACAGGTGACCAAGAGTTATGGAGGAAAACATTTTTCTCATATCGGACTGGTTTCTATACAAAAAGATAGCATTTTTATCATTGAAGCAATTGGTAAGGAAGTGCAGCTGACTCCAATAAATTCGTTCCTGAAAAGAACCAAAAATCCGATGCTGATCGGGCGCGTCAAGACAAAGTATGCACAAGTTGCTAAAGACGCGGTAGGTTTTGCCCTTGAAGAAAAAGGCGTTCCATATGACGATGAGTTTTTGTACGATAACAAGAAATACTACTGCTCTGAATTAATTTACGACGCTTTTAAAAAGGCAAACAGAGGAAAGGATTTTTTTATACTGGAACCTATGACGTTCAAAAAACCAGGAAGCGATCAATTCTTTCCTGTCTGGATTGAATACTATAAAAAACTGGACATTGAAATACCGGAAGCTGAGCCTGGTATCAATCCAGGTGGAATTTCAACGTCAAATAAAATCACCATTTTGAATCCATAAATATCTCACCGAGGTCACGAATCAGTTGTTTTAAAGTATCGGTCAATATCATTGTACGTACCTTATCATCACTATTTCATTTTGACAATTTTCAAATGATGGAAACGCAAAAACCTAAGTACGAAGCATTTGTAATTGAAAGAGTATATGATGCCCCGGCCGAAAAAGTCTGGGTAGCACTTACGGATAGTGAAAAACTGAAACAATGGTATTTTCAGATCGGTGATTTCAAGGCTGAAGTCGGGTTTGCTTTTGTATTTACAGGAGAAAGTGAAGGAGTAAAATATATACACAACTGCATAATAACGGACATTGAGCCCGGCCAGAGATTAGCTTACAGCTGGCAATATGAAGGATTTCCGGGCCACTCGCTTGTTACCTTTGAATTATATCCAGAAGGTGATAAAACGAAGATCAGACTAACACACGAAGGCCTCGAATCTTTTCCCGATCTGCCTGCCTTCAAACAGGAAAACTTTGCTGCTGGCTGGAATGAAATTATCGGCAGCCATTTAAAGCGATTTGTAGAATAATATGTGATAAGAAATACCACGTAACAAAAATAGTTACATGGTATTTCTTACAAGCTGTTATTTAATCCGCATCGCCGCTGTGAAGGTTAAATGCCAGCAAATGCTTTTTGAAAATCGCTTCATATTCTGAGGCGGCAGTATCTTGCTGAGCCTGTCGACACTCTCTTACAATGGTCTGTAAAATGTACAGATCCGTATTGATGTCCCGGCCTTTCGACGTATCGCTTTTCTTTGCAAATTCCAGATTCTCATCCGCGCGTAATGCCATCGCTCTGGCCGTATCAAGTGCTCTTCTGTTTTCTCCCAACTCAAAAAGAGGTCCGATAAAATTCGAGGAAATCTGGTCGTATGGAATGCTTTTATCCGGCATCACAGCCAGTGCTTTGTCCAGTACTTTTCTGGCTTTTTCTCTTTTGTTTTCCGCTAATAATTGATTGGTTAACCTTAGAAATGCGATTCGGGCGGTGGCGACCGGTGATCCCAGATAGGTATTGTCATAGTACGTATTTTTATTGTCAACTTCCCGCCAGGCCATTTTATTCATCATGTTGTCATACATTAAATCAGAATTAACGTACCCGTCCTCAGCTCCGGGAACCCTGACCGGAAGAAGCCGGTATGCATAACCTTCCAGTTGCATGTATTCTTTCAAACCAAGATTATTCGAACTTCCCATGGTGCTGGAAAAATAAACGGGCCGTTTCCAATTATTGCTTGCAATGATATCCAACATCACCAGATCGCTTTTATAAAGGTCTTTTTTGCCAATCGTCCAGCTCATAGAATCAGATATCAACGGCGTAAAATCCTTTTTAATGATATTCATTTGACCCACTTCACCGACGTTGACGGGAAGAAACAGAACCGATGACGGAAGGATCGACGCCATATCGCCGCTCATAAGCGGCACCTGAATCGCCTTGTTCTCATGCTTGATCAGATCCAGATATTCTTTGAGATTTATCCCAGATTTAACACTTGGAATTTCGTAAAACGGAACATATTCATTTTTACCGAACGCATAGCTGTTGCCATCGAGCGAAAAAGGGAGTGCTTCTGATTTATTAGTTTTGCGCATGAGCTGTTTTATATACCAGTCCGCACCCAGAAAAGTCTGAACGCAAACACGTACGTCTGTCCTGAATCCTTCAACTTCCTGAACATACCAGAGTGGAAACGTGTCGTTATCCCCTCCCGTGAACAGAATCGCATTAGGCGCACAAGAATTAAGTAAATTTCTCGCAAAATCGACCGAATGATAACGGTTACTCCTGTCATGATTGTCCCAACCTTTGAGTAGCATGATCAAGGGAATAACCAGACTTGCAGCACTTGCTAAAACAGCATTTTTAGACGTGCTTCCGGTCAATTTTTTAAGTCCATCAGCAACAGCGACAACGCCGAGTCCAATCCAGATACAAAATACGTAAAACGAGCCAACGTAGATATAATCCCGTTCCCGCGGCTCAACCGGAGGCGAGTTCAGATAAATGACAAGCGCTGCGCCTGTTAGAAAAAATAATAATCCGGATACCAGCAAATCTTTTTTGTTTTTGAAATAAAGTGCCATAATCCCTGCTAAACCCAGAAATAGCGGCAGCATAAAAAAGTTGTTATGTGCTCTGTTCTGGGAAATAGACGCTGGGAAATTTTTAGCAAGATCCCACGGCAGCATTGTTCCTGCTCCTTCTGCATCACTTTCCCGCCCTGCAAAATTCCAGAGAAAATACCGCCAGTACATATGTCCGAGCTGATGTGAGAACAGGAACGATAGATTCTGGCCCATCGTCGGTTTTTGTCCTTCTGCAAGGCCTGTCATCTGTTGGTAAAGCTGTGGATGTCCAGGCTGATTGCTATACAACCGGGGAAAAAGCATGCTGCTTCCCAGTTCATATTCGTAATCAAAACGGTAATCCTGAATGACATACCTGCCATCTTTCTTTTTATAAACCGGTGTTTCCTTTTTTTGACTTATCGGTTTTGAAGTGAAAGATGGCCCGTAAAGCAGGGGCCGGCTGCCATATTGTTCCCTTTTCAAATAGGAAACAAAGCTTAAAATGTCACTTGGGTCGTTTTCGTTAATTGGCGTATTGTATTCTGATCTGACCAGTACGGTAAGATAAGATGCGTAACCGATCAGTACGAAAGAAAATGAAAGTAGCGCAGTGTTCAATAGTACCTTCTCCTTTTTGTGCGTATAATGAATGCCCCAAACCAGTGAACCAAGGAAAAGAACGATGAAGACCAACATACCGGACTTAAAAGGCAGACCGAACGTGTTGACAAAAAAGATCTCGAACTTTCCGGCGACCGTGGGAAGGCCGGGAATAATACCTGAATTAATCAAACCCAGGATTAACAATCCGAGGCCGAAGGCCATCGAACCGCCTGAAAAACTGGGTTTTGGATATTTTTTAAAGTAATAAACCAATGCCAGCGCGGGAATAGTTACAAGGTTCAGTAAATGAACACCGATAGAAATGCCGGTAAGATAAGCGATCAGAATGAGCCAGCGGTTTTCCTCGGCAGGATCTTCAATTCTTTCCCATTTAAAAACAGCCCAGACAACGATCGCAGTAAAGAATGACGACATGGCATAAACCTCCGCTTCAACAGCAGAAAACCAGAAAGAGTCCGACCAGGTATATGCCAAAGCCCCGACCATTCCGGCTCCAATAACCAGAACTATCTCATTGAAAACGAGCACTTCATCCGGTTTGCCGATTAACTTTCTCACGAGCAGCGTAATTGTCCAGAACAGAAAAAGAATGGTAAAGGCGCTGCATAAAACAGAAACCATGTTTACCCAGAATGCTACTTTCAGCACATCTCCGAATGCGAACATTGAAAAAAGACGGCCGACCAGCAGGAAAAAAGGAGCTCCGGGTGGATGCGGGACCTGTAATTTAAATGCGCAGGCAATAAACTCGCCGCAATCCCAAAAGCTTGCCGTCTGCTCTATCGTGAGCCGGTAAGTCAGAAACGCCACCCCGAATAAGAGCCAGCCAGCCAGGTTGTTAATTCTTTTAAATGTAATCATTTCCCATAAGGTGTTTTGGCACTTCATCACCAGCGAAAATCTAAACAAAGATGAATGCTGATAATGAAATGGTTGTGTTAGAATAAGCTGACCAAAACTAGGAAAATGAAAAATGCCGGCTTCTATCGCTTATCTTAAAAAAGGTTAACATCCTGCCGTGCATGTTTCGGTTTAACTTTCTTTAACAATGACACATATTTCAGGGCACTTTTCCTTGAAATTTCATCTTATTAAAATAAGATTGGTTTATTTTACCGAGCTTAGTTTTTATTCAATACCGTTATCATGGAGTTTTTAGTCGTCCTGGCTGTTTTTGGCTACATTTATTATCTAAGAAATTATGCTGATTTGAGAACCAGATCAGAGAAAGAAGCTGCGGCAATCGCTGATGGAATAAAGCTTTACAGAGAAAACCAAATAGCACAAGCTTTCAACTATTTTGATGCAAGAATCAGATTAAAACCAAAATCCAGTTTTGCATATTTATACCGGGGACTGTGTTACAAGGCACTTGGTGACAATATTGCTGCCAGAAAAGATATGATTACCGGGTTAAGTTACGACGGCACTCTGGCTGAAATTCACCTGGAAAAAGGCAAACTGGAATTCGAAAGCCAGCTTTTTATGGAAGCACTTGAATCTTTCGAGAAAGCCGTTGTGTATGATGGCGACCAAAATCAGGTGCCTTATCACTGGCGCGGAAAAGTGCACCAGGCACTTGGAAATGACATTGAAGCCCAAAAAGATTTTTTAAAAGAAGCAGATATTTTAAAACAAAAATTAGCACAAGGGCCTGAGATCACTCAGTCGAAGGCACCTCTTATAGATAAAAAGTTAGCTGTCAATTCGGTTTTAATATTAGTAACAAGTGCAATCATTATTCTAACAATCAAAGATGCGGAAAGTATTCACCTGCCTTACTTACTGGCTGCTGTTTCCGCTATCTCGATAGGCTTTGTTGAACCCGTTAGAGGATGGATTTTAGCAATTTCTCAATGCGTTCTTTTATTGGCCGGATACTATTTATTTACTCAAATCCCTGAAAGTACCGGAAGGCAAGAGCTGGAAAATTTCAGTTTGTTCGGCAGCTGCATCCTCACTTTCGCAGGGAGTTTCATTGGTGGATTTTTCAAAAGAGCGTTAAATGCAGGATAATTGAAATGAAAGCCATAGAAACATTGTTCCCTCAACCTTCGATCGAAAAGGAGATCAAAGATTCTTTTTCGATTTATCGCCGGGATGATCATTTTATCCCGAATCCGGAAATGTTACGTGTAACCTATAACCGTATCTTATTGATCAGTCATGGCCACGGCACTATACATATCGACGACAAAGACTTTGCGATTTCGGGAAATGAAATATTTTTGTTAGGTAAGGGACAGGTATTTTTCTTTGAAAAGTCCAGCGTCTGGAGCGGTTATGAACTTTGTTTTGGCGACTGCTTTTGGGAAAAAACTCCTGCAAGTGCAAATAACTGCAAGGCTGTGTTATTCAATACTATTTCCCGCAATCAGAACCTTCCAACGACAAGCCGGCAATTCCAGGAATTTTCTACACTTTTTGAAACCTTGTTTTTAGAATTTTCAGGTGAAGATTACATGAACAAGCCAGACGCTCTGGCCGCATACCTGAAGATCATTATGATAAAAACAGGCAACCTGAACAGATCGCTGACCGAGGCGTTTGATGACTTTGATAACCAGCTTTACAACCAGTTTCTTGACCTTGTCAGCAGGCAGTACCAACAGGTTCATGATGTGTCGGCCTATGCGAAACAATTAAATATTTCTGCCAGAAAACTTTCTGAAATCTGCAGGCAACATACCGGAAAGGGTCCGAAAGACATTATCAATAACGAATTGATATCAGAAGCGAAACGAGCTTTACAGTTTACGACGAAACCTGTTAAAGAAATCGCGTTCGGTCTGGACTTTTCCACGGCGGAACAATTCAGTCATTTCTTCAAAAAATATACACGATTCTCTCCCCGGCAGTACAGATCTGATTTTGTCAAAATTGGCATGTGATTGACTGGATTTAACATTCCCTGGCATAGGGGCCTTAGCTAATTTTGTGCATGAAATTATTGCATAAACATTAATTAAATCCCTAATTACATGTCAGTTAACCGAGTAAAATCCATAGCAGAAATCACAATTCCTGACAGTTCTATCGCAATTCAGGCGACTGAACTTTTATTGGAACACGGCACAGAATTTATTTACAATCATTCGCTCCGCGTTTTTGTTTTTGCCTCGCTGAATGGCAAAAGAAATGCACTGCAATATGACCCGGAACTGCTCTACGTAAGTTCGGTATTTCACGATCTCGGCCTGGTACCGCATTACAGCAGTCCGGACCTGCGCTTTGAAGTTGACGGCGCAAATGCTGCCCGGGAATTTCTGAAAAGCCATGGCCTGCCGAAAGAATCACTCCAACTGGTATGGGACACGATTGCGCTGCATACCACCATTGGAATCGCCGAACATAAAGAAGCAGAAGTTGCCTTAATGTATTCTGGTGTGGGACTGGATGTTATGGGAGAAGGCTACGAGAATCTGAGTGAAGCAAACCGCAAAGAAATTATCGCTGCCTTTCCGCGCAATAATTTTAAGCAGAACATCATTCCAACGTTCTTTTCAGGATTTGAACACAAAACTGAAACGACTTTCGGGAATATCAAAGCTGATGTGTGTGCGTACATGATACCAAATTTTCATAGCAAAAACTTCTGTGAGTGTATTTTACACTCACCGTGGAGCGAATGATTTCAGGCAATTATAAACAAGCAGCCCGCATTATTCAACATAACGGGCTGCTTGCTATATAAATACCTTTCTATGGATTTTTTCTCTATTTTAGGGACAAAGAACTCAGTAACGCTGGCAAATTTCCGGTCTCCGTAATGGTAAATTATTTAAACTGTTTTGGCAGCGCGTATTCATGTCTAACCGATCTTTATCACTTAACTCTGCACCTACAAATACTTCAAGGAATCACCATTAATTTCAAACCAATTTCGGATGCTTGTGTGTATAAAGCTGCCGGTAATTTTGCGGACTAAGCCCTGTCGTTTCTTTAAATCTCCTGTGAAAACAACTGAAATTCATAAAGCCGCTTTCGAAACCGAGCTGCTTGATGCTGACACTATTATCAATCAAAAGCTTACAGCAATGCCCTACCCTGATCTCGTTTAAAAACTGCGAATAGGTTTTCCCGGTTCTCGCTTTAAAATACCGGCAAAATGAATTTGGTACCATCCCGGCAACTGATGCAATTTCTTCCAGACTTATTTTCTGTTTAAAATTCGATAAAGTATAGTCATAGATCGCGTTGATCCGGTCATTTTCAGATTCGGATAGATCATATTGAAAACCGACAGACGAAAGTGAAACAAACTCTTCTGACTTGGCAATGACAAACAGACTTTGTAATAATAAAATGATGCGCTCCGGCCCTTCTGCTGCGCGCATTTTAGCCAACAGCGCGGCAACCTGAATTTTAAGCTCGCCAGTCAACATCAATCCGCGCTGTGATTTTTCCAAAACTACTTTCAAAGGTTTATTTTCCGCCAATTCAAGAAAACGGTCGCCCCAAAAATTTTCAGTAAAATGGACCACGGTTGAATATGCCCGCTGCATTTTATTATTTAAAATATCCTCGTCATCATCGCGCCAGTAATGCGGGACATTTGCGCCAACCAATACGATATCATCCGCTGCAAAACGCCTGATATTGTCCCCGACAAACTGAGTGCCCGCACCTCGATGAAAGTGAATCAGTTCAATCTCAGGGTGATAATGCCACTTATTGTTGAGATTTGGAATCAAGTCTTGTCTGACACTAAATGAGTAAGCCGGCGCGGTTGGAACTTTCAGCAGTTGCGGTTTCATAGAGAGATTTATGCACTTCAAAACAAATCAAAAGGAAAAACATGTTAATATATCTTATTACTTGGATAAATACGATTCTATTCTTTATAATAAAATATAATTCCTTTGCATTGTTTAATTTTAAACTCCCGAAACCACTAAACCTTTTGTAAATATGACAGATCGCAAAACCCGTCTGGCTATTATTCTTATCACTTCACTTTTCTTTCTGTGGGGTTTTGCACTGAACCTGAATCCGATTTTAATTCCGCATTTGAAAAAAGCATGTCAGTTGACCGATGTTCAGTCTGCTTTGATTGATTCAGCTTCTTACATTGCCTATTTCCTGATTGCATTGCCGGCAGGGCTTTTTATGAAAAGATTCGGGTATAAGGCTGGAATTACGCTGGGCTTACTGCTTTTTGCATTTGGCACGTTTCTGTTTTATCCGGCTGCCGAACTTCGCCATTTTGGATTTTTCCTGATCGCACTTTTTATCATTGCCAGCGGATTAACATTACTGGAAACGGCGGCAAATCCTTATATCACCGTTCTTGGCGATGCGGAAACTTCTACGCAACGTCTTAATTTTGCGCAATCTTTTAACGGACTAGCTGCCTTTCTTGCCCCTCTGATGGGCGGCGCATTTATTTTATCGGGAAAAACACTTTCGGAACAGGAACAGCAAACAATGTCTGCACAGCAGTTAAATGATTACCTGGCAGAAGAAGCAGGTTCCGTTCAGATCCCGTTTCTTGTCATTGGCGTTGTTGTATTGATTGTAGCCGTATTGATATGGAAAACCCAGCTCCCGGAAATAGTCGAAGAAACAGAGACCGAAGAACAGGCCAAAGGCTCCATTTTTGGAGAGAAAAACCTTATCCTTGGCACCGTTGCACAGTTTTTTTATGTCGGAGGACAAGTTTGTGTAAGCAGCTTTTTCATCCGTTTCTCTGATAAGGTAGCCGGGATTGATGAAAAAACGGCGGCATACTTATTATCAGGCGCTTTACTGAGTTTTATGATAGGTCGTTTTATCGGAACGTACCTGATGCGTTTTGTTTCGCCGCCACGTCTGCTGGCCATTTACAGCGTTCTTAATATTTCCCTCCTGATCGTAGCCGTCGTAACCTCCGGTATGGTTTCCGTGTATGCTCTTGTAGGCGTAGAATTTTTCATGTCGATTATGTTTCCAACTATTTTTGCTTTGAGTATCCGCGGTTTAGGACCAAAGACAAAAATTGGTTCTTCACTGGTCATTATGTCAATTGTCGGCGGTGCTATTTTCCCCGTAATTATGGGTTGGGTATCTGATCAATCGTCAATCCAAACGGCTTACATCGTTCCTGCTGTCTGCTTTTTAGTGGTATTATATTTCGCTGTAAAAAATAGCAAGGTAAAAAATGTTACGCTCGTCGTATCACATTAATATCTGTCAAATCATTCTTTTAAATCACCATCAGTCATTCAAAAATGGACTTAAAACTTAAAGATAAAATCATCATCGTCACCGGAGGAGCGAAAGGCATTGGAGAAGGCATCGTTCAAGTACTTGCCGCAGAAGGCGCTGTCCCTGTGATCGTTGGAAGAAATGAGAACGACAATCAAACAGTGGTAGATAATATTACAGCCAAAGGTTTACGCGCTTTTCAGGTTTCAGCGGAACTAACAAAACCGGAAGATTCTGAAAAGGCGGTACAGGAAGTGCTGGAGAAATTTGGCCGGATCGACGGACTTGTCAATAACGCAGGAGTAAATGACGGAGTTGGTCTGGAAAATGGAAACTACGAAAATTTTGTAGCTTCGCTTCATAAAAATCTGGTACACTATTACCTGATGGCGCATTATACGTTGCCAGCTTTAAAGGAATCCAAAGGTTCGATTGTAAATATTACCTCCAAAACAGCGGATACAGGGCAAGGAGGCACCTCTGCCTATGCTGCGGCCAATGGCGGAAGAAATGCGTTAACACGTGAATGGGCGGTTGAACTACTAAAATATGGTATCCGTGTCAACGCGATTGTTGTGGCCGAATGCTGGACTCCGTTGTACGAGCGCTGGATTGAAACTCTACCTAATCCGGAAGAAAAATTGAAATCAATCGTTGCTAATATCCCGTTGGAAAACCGCATGACTACGGCAGAGGAAATTGCGAACACGACGGCGTTTTTATTATCTGAGAAATCCAGCCATACTACCGGACAGCTTCTGTATGTGGACGGCGGTTATGTACATCTTGACAGAGCTTTGGCAAATTCGTAACGTCAGACACTGTTTTTAAAAAAATCCTGCGGCATAATCCTTAATTTTTATTCTAATTTATCAATCCAAAAATGGAAACGCTTGTCTGCACGACTCCCGGACATTTTGAATATCAGCAAACTGAAAGACCCGTCTTATTACCTGGACATACCCTTCTAAAAATCAAAAGAATTGGTATTTGTGGAACAGACCTGCATGCTTTTGAGGGAACTCAACCATTTTTTAGTTATCCCCGGATTCTTGGTCATGAACTGGCGGGAGAAATTGTTGAAATGGATGACGCACCAGGTTTTGAAATTGGAGAAGCGGTTACATTTGTTCCTTATTTCAATTGCGGGAAATGTGTTGCCTGCCGTGCCGGAAAGCCAAATTGCTGTACCAGCATTAAAGTTTCAGGTGTGCACATTGATGGCGGAATGACAGAGTATTTGTCCGTTCCATCCTATTCACTGGTGCATGGCGACGGCCTTAGCTTTGACGAATTGGCCTTGGTTGAACCGCTTGCGATCGGTGCACACGGTGTCAGAAGAGCGGGCGTTCAGGCAGGTGATATGGTGCTTGTCGTAGGGGCCGGGCCCATCGGAATAGGAACAATGGAATTTGCTCGGATTGCAGGAGCGACGGTAATCGCCTTGGATATCAATGATTCCAGATTGCAATTTTGCCGGGATAAAATCGGGGTTACTCACACAGTAAATGCTATAACGGAAAATGTGTCGGAAAGGCTGAACGAGCTCACAAACGGTGATATGCCAACTGTGATTATTGACGCAACAGGCAATTTAAGAGCCATAAATACTGCGTTTGCATATCTGGCCCATGGCGGAACTTATGCTCTGATCGGGTTGCAAAAGGGAGAAATAAGTTTCAGCCATCCAGAATTTCACAAACGTGAAGCCACACTGATGAGCAGTAGAAATGCAACACGCCTGGATTTCGAACATGTGATCAGCAGTATGAAAAAAGGACTTGTTGAGCCGACAAATTACATTACCCACAGAGTTCGGTTTGATGAGGTGATGGATGAATTTGAGAGCTGGCTAGATCCCGAAAATGGTGTGATCAAAGCAATGGTTTCGATAAACTGACTGCCAAAAAATGTCCGGCAAATATGCCGGACATTTTTTGTTAAACCGTATTTACTTCACCTTTAGCCCTGTGATCTTTGGCATACTGCGAGGGAGACATATTGTAAAGTTTCTGGAAAGATGTACGGAAGTTTTTTGGATCTTCGATACCGACCATCAACGCGATCTCTGAAATTCTGGCATTAGGGTTTGTCAACAGTTGTGCCGCTCTCTTTAAACGGATATCTTTAATAAACTCAATAACAGACTGTCCGGTAATATTTTTAATTTTCCGGTAAAACACAGACTGGCTCATTCCCATTGCACTCACCAAAGCCTGCACATTAAAATCCGGGTTCGTCAGATTTCCTTCAACTACTTTCATCGCAGTTTCAAGAAAAGTTTTGTCTTCATCCGGAATCGTGATATCTGACGGTTCCAGCAGAATTTGTCTTTGGTAAAAAGTTCTGAGCTTTTTCCTGTTTTGTAATACTGCATGTACTTTTGCCTGTAAGATTTTCGGGTTAAAAGGCTTTGCTATATAGTCGTCCGCACCAGTCTCCAGACCCTCCAATTCCTGAACAGCAGCAGCTCTCGCTGTCAAAAGCAAAACCGGGATATGGGAAGTTTTAGGATTTTCTTTGATCCTCCTGCAAAGGTCAAGACCGTTGAGCACCGGCATCATTACGTCGCTTAAAACAAGATCAGGCTGCAATTCCATTACTTTATCCCAACCATCCATTCCTTCAACGGCTGTTAATACCTCAAATTCAGAGAAAAATAAGTCGTAGAGATATTGCCTGAGTTCAGCGTGATCTTCGACAATCAGAATTTTGAATGATTTACGGGATTGTTGTTCTTCCGCCCGGATTAATATATTTTTCGTATCAATCTCCGAAATTTCATATTCAGGAAATACCTTTTCCTCTGAAATACTCAGTGCAGATAAATGTGAGCGGCCCAGGGGCAATTTTACCAGAAAGGATGAACCCTGCCCATATACACTTTCCACTTGAATTTCTCCGGAATGACTTTCTACCATTTGCTTTACCAAAGCCAGCCCGATCCCGGTACCCTTGCTTCGAATGGTTTCTGCATTCGAAGCCTGATAGTAAGGATCAAAAATCTTCCCAAGCTCCTCGGTTTTTATACCTGATCCTGTATCCGCAACTTTAATTTCCAGATAATTTTCGATAAGTTTTCCGTTCTGCCAGACTGAATTGTCATCTTTTTGCCCTTTCACGCGTACGGAGAGTTTTATGTTGCCTCCTTCCTGAGTATACTTAAAAGAATTTGATAACAAATTGGTAATCAAAACTTCCAGTTTTTCAGAATCAAAATAAAGCATAACTTCTTCATTAGGAATATCCAGCGAATAGCCAAGTTTCCGCTCGTCAGCCTTAATTTTGAATAACAGAAATATTTCATTTAAAAACCCCGTAACCTCCCTTCTCGTGGCCGATAAAGTCGTATAGCCCGATTCGATTTTTCTAAAACTCAACAATTGATTTACCAGATCCAGAAGCTTTTTCGTTTGCTTATGCATCATGACCACCTTTTGTTTTAAGGAATCAGACTCTGCGATCGAGGTCATAAATTCTTCCATCGGTCCGAGAATAAGTGTTAACGGAGTGCGAAATTCATGGGACACGTTCGTGAAAAAATTAATTTTCAGTTCAGCAATTTCCTTCTCTTTTTCGGTTTTCAGCTTTTCGATAGCAATCCGGTTCTTCAATTCCAGCTGGCTCAACGTGATCCTGCGATAGAGCAGGAAGGCGGCAACAAAAAGCAACGAATATCCTAAGTAGGCCCACCAGGTTTTATACCAGGGAGGTAAAATTTTCAAACGGACGCTGGCCGGCGTTTTCGACCAAATCCCGTCTCCGTTATTTGCCCGTACCTTGAATGTGTAATCGCCAGCCGGCAGATTCGCAAAGCTGACAACACGCTGTCCGGCTGGAAGTTGAATCCAGTCACTGCTATATCCTTCCAGAAAGTATGCATATTGCTGTTTTAACGGATTCACATAGTTAAGACCGACAAATTCCAGAGAAAAATCATTTTCAGCCGCCTTTATTAAAACTTGCTCCTTTTCAGCAAACGGCCTGATTTTCATCGAGCTGTGTACCTCTTTTCCATTTTCCGTTTCATCTCTGCTTAGAACTCTCAGGCTAATAATTCTGACAAGAGGCGGCGACGGGTTCGACAAAATATCTTCGGGCTTGAAATACGTAATTCCTTTTGTCCCTCCAAAATACATGGTTCCGTCAGCTGCTTCACATGCAGAACCAACCTTGAAGGAATTGCTTTGTAAACCATCACTTACATCGTAATGAAGCAAGTTTTTCATATCCGGCGAAAACTTGCTCAAACCCGCCCCTCCGATCCAGATATTACCCACTTTGTCTGCCAGAATACTTTCTATGTCATTGTCAGGCACCCAGTTCTGATAACGTTCAATAACTTCTTTTCCACGAACTGTTGTCAGTTTATGGAGCCCGCCGCCAATGGTACCAATCCAGAGATTTCCTTTTTTATCTTTCAATAAAGGCCAGGCAAAATTGACTTTCAGGCTATTTACTGAGTTTTTATCAAATTTAAATTGGCCAAGCAAAAACAATTTGCCATTTTGCTCCTGTAATTTCAAGACTCCTGCATCGCGCGTGCTCGCCCAGACAACATTTTTTTCTTTATCGTAGAGTAAAAAAGTAAACAAATTTGTAGGCAGGCTACTGTTGCCGGTATTAAAAGTCCGAAGATAATTTCCATTACTATCGAACTGTTGAATTCCTCCACCGAAACTACCAATCCAGACCGTCCTTTTCTGATCTTCGATCATGCTTTCAATGCTGATCTCATACCAGGGTTTCTGAGCTTTCAGATCTTCCAAACGTGCCAATTTATCAGGATTATTTCGGTCGACCGTATATAGCCCATTGTAGCGGGTTCCAACCCAAACTTTTTTCTCAGTGATCAGGAAAGACGCGATATCCACACTTGCCACGTTTCCGTCAGTCTTTCTCCGGAGGTAATTTTTATAGGTTTTGGATTCGAAATCATACCGGGAAAATCCGTTTCTTGTTCCGATCCACAGCACGTTTTTCAAGTCATCTTTGGATATCGCATTCACATAATCGTTGGGCGACGTGATACCTAAGGAAGATTGAGAGTGCAGATTGTGAAAAGGCTTTGGTTTAAGATGCAGTTTATTTAAACCGCCCGAAGAAGCGGCCAGCCATAAATTTTTGAAAGAATCTTCAACGATCTGGTGAACCCGTCCGGAATTTATACTGTGCGGATCTGAATCTACCGGTACAAAGGTCGATATTTTCAAATCATTCTTCTTTTGTACATTTCCCAAAGGATTATCAATCATCTGGAGGCCAAAGTTTGTCGGTACCCAAAGTCTGTTATCTGTGTCGGTATACAAACTCTGAATGCCATAAAATCGATGTGGCATCATTTTAAAATCTGTTTGGCCGCCGGCATTTTTTATTAATGCCTGATAAACAAAATTATCCGAGGCAACCCAGAAATTTCCTTGACGATCCTGATGAAGGGCTCTGATATCTGTTTCCTCTAACGTTGAAATTTTCGCTGCCTGAAATGACTTTCCTTTTCCCTGACTATCTTTTGTTTCATAAACCCACAAACCTTCACCCAGTGTTGCAATCCAGATTTTATTGTTTTGACCGGAAAGTACTTGCCAAGCCGTAAAATGAGTTTTTCCAGACGCCCCAAGCCGAAGTTGACTGATATTTTTAACAAAATTGTTTTGATCAAATTCGAGAGAAAATACACCATAATCATATGTTCCCAACCATAGGGTCCCTTTTAAATCTGAATGAATGGATTTCACGGTATTGGATGTGATCAAGCTGAGTAGCTGTTTGAATTCCGGCAGCCGCGAATGCTGTTTTATTCCATTAAAACAATCTTTGCTCTTATCATATAAATATAAACCCGACCCTTCCGCGCCTGCCCAAAGCCTTCCCTTCGCATCTACATGAAGTGCCTGAATCCTGTTGCTTGACAACCCCTCGGAATTGTCGTTAGGCAGATCGTATTTTTTCAGTTCATAACCATCAAACCGGTTAATTCCATTATTGGTACCAACCCATATGAAACCATCCCGGTCCTGGACCACAGCCATCGCATCGCTGTGAGCGAGTCCGTCGTCTACCGTTAAGTGCTCAAACCGGAATTTGCCTGCCAGATTTTGACCCAGACAGTTTGTTAATACGAGCAGCACAAGCAGAACTGAATTGACTATTCTCAAAATACTGTTTCTCATCTGGCTTACCCCTCCAATTCTTGTAAAAGTTATAAAATATAGTATTTCAGTCAATCGTAAAAATTCTAAATTATTTCCTAATTCCTTGGACAAAAATTTGTTTCACCAGATCGAATTATACCCCTTTTTTGACGAAAAACACCCGCAATGAGTTACATAAACTCTCTAATTTTGAATTATTCATATTATTATTTGACAGATAAAAATAACAGAATAATTATACCTCTAAGTAAGTAATTGTTCTTCAAAAAGCCAGAATTCAGGTTATAATGGCTATTGATATATCCAGCAGAATGCCGGAAAGACCTGCGTGCTTTTTACCTGGTTTCCATTAGAAAATTTTAAAGAAATTTCCGTTTTGTCCCGCCGGATCCCGGAAAGATTTTATTAGAAAAATACAGCATAGCAAGGAAAAAATCACCATCAATTAAATCGTGTACATATGACAATACCCGCCTCTGCATGTCAGATTATTCTCAAAAAGTTTAACACCAATTTTTAAGTTTCTAACCCAATTAACAATTATGAAAAGAAGATTACCCACGTATTTCAGAAAGGTAAGCCTGGCTTTCACCTTTCTCTTGTTAACAATTCATTTCAGCAGCGCGCTGGCTCAGTCAATCAAAGTTGAGGGAATAATAAAAGACAATCAAGGGCCGCTTCCAGGCGTTAGTATCGTTGCAAAAGGTACTTCTACCGGAACTATTTCTGATGGCACCGGAGCTTATAAACTTGACGTTCCCCAGAATTCCATTCTCGTTTTTACCTTCATTGGCTATACTGCCCAGGAAGTAAATCTGGCAGAACGAAAACCATCAAATGGCGTCTATTCAGTAGAAGTAACTTTGGCTAACCAGGATAACAATCTGGATGAAGTTGTGGTTGTCGGATTTGGAACACAGAAAAAGGTAAACCTTACTGGCGCCGTGGCAACGATCGATTCGAAGGCCATTGAAAACAGACCCGTGAGAAATGCCAGCCAGGCGTTACAAGGCCTGGTGACCGGTTTGAATATTTCGCAGAATAATGGTTCGCTGGAAAGCAACCCAACAATCAACATCCGCGGTTCGGGAACAATCGGCAGCTCCTCATCGAGTCCGCTCATCATGGTCGATGGAATGGAAGGTTCGCTGAATGCGATCAACCCGCAGGATATTGAAAGCATATCGGTTTTAAAGGATGCGGCAGCGGCAGCAGTATATGGTTCCCGTGCGGCTTTTGGCGTAATTCTCGTCACAACAAAACGAGGAAAATCAGGTAAGCTTCAATTAAATTACAACAACAGTCTTCGATCCACCCAGGCTGTATTGATGCCTAAAATGATGGATTCATACACGTTCGCTCTTTTCTTTAACGATGCCGGACAAAATGGAGGAAGCGCTCCGCACTTTAATGCAGAGCACCTTCAAAGAATCAGAGATTACCAGGCAGGAACACTTACAAACAGTATCATCCCAAACCCAAATAACAAAACTGTTTGGGGCGATGGCTATGCGTATGGCAATGCGAATGTCGACTGGTATAAAGAAATGTTCCGCAACCGGACTTTATCTCAGGAACACAATTTTAGTCTGAGTGGCGGTAGCGATAAAACGCAGGTGTACATTTCCGGGAACTACATGGGTCAGCAGGGTTTGATGACTTTTAATCAGGACGATTTCACCCGTTACGGATTTACAGCAAAAATCAACTCGAAAATTTCTGATGAAGTTTCTGTAAATTATAGCAGCCGTTTTATCCGTGAAGATTACAACCGTCCGTCGCAACTTACGAACGGATTTTACGAAAATCTGGGCAGACAAGGCTGGCCAACTTTGCCGTTGTATGATCCAAATGGTTTCTTGTTCAGCTCGCCTTCACCTGCTTTGGGTATGCGCGATGGAGGTAAGGATAATAGCCAGAAAGACAATTTGTATCAGCAGCTTCAACTGGTTTTCGAGCCAATAAAAGGATGGAAAACTTTCGCAGAAATTAACTACCGGACCCGCAATGACTTCCGTCACTGGGATACGCAGCGTACATACAACTACGACGTAGCCGGAAATCCTTACCTGTATGGACGTAACTCCGATGTTTACGAATATGGTTATAAGGAAAACTATTTCAATGCCAATTTGTACTCAGAGTATAGCACGACGCTGGCGCAAAAGCACTTTTTCAAAGTGATGGGCGGTTTCCAGACGGAGCTTACCAAATATCATGATCTGAGTGCTACAAGAAATGGAATCATCGTTCCAGGATTACCGACTCTTGCAACCACGAATGGGACGGATGCTAACGGTCTTATTGTAGCACCGGCAGTATCGGGAATTTACCACCACTGGGCAACAGCAGGATTCTTCGGTCGTATCAACTATGATTATGACGGCAAATATCTTCTTGAAGGTAATTTACGCTACGATGGTTCTTCGCGATTCCGTGCTGATACCCGCTGGAATTTTTTCCCATCCGTTTCAGCAGGCTGGAATGTGGCAAGAGAGAAATTCTGGGAGGATAATATTTCTTTCATAAACACCATGAAATTCCGTGCCTCTTACGGACAATTGGGAAACCAGAAACCGGAAGAAAACGTACCAGACTTCTACCCTACTTATGTGACAATGCCTGTCAGAACTGCGGATGGAAGCTGGCTAATCGGCGGCGCAAGACCTAACACGGCGGATGCTCCCGGACTTGTAAGCTCTACGCTTACCTGGGAAACGATCAAAAGTTATGACATCGGGCTTGACTGGGGAATGTTTAATAACCGTCTGACAGGTTCATTCGACTGGTTTTTACGCAAAACTCTTAATATGGTTGGCCCTGCCCCTACGTTGCCTTCTATTCTTGGAACTGCGGTGCCGCGTACAAATAATACCGACTTAAAAACAAGCGGGTTCGAATTTGAAGTAGCATGGAACGACAGATTAAAAAATGGTTTGGGTTATAATCTTCGCTTCCTTTTGTCAGACAACCAAACGACGATAACGCGGTATCCAAATGAAACCGGTGATCTGGGGTTATCATACAGACAGAACGAAAAAAGAGGTGAAATCTGGGGATATGAAACGATCGGAATTGCTAAAACGCAGGAAGAAATGAACGCTCACCTGGCAACGCTGGCCGGTGGCCAAAGCTTCTTCGGTTCGCAGTGGGCTGCCGGTGATATCATGTTTGCCGATATTAACGGTGATGGTAAAATAGATCAGGGAAAAAACACGACCTCAGACCCGGGCGACAAGAAAATTATCGGAAATAACACTGCGCGCTATACCGTCGGACTGGACGTTAATCTGGACTGGAAAGGATTTGATTTCCGCGGGTTTTTACAAGGCGTAATGAAAAGAGACTACTGGCAGGGAAGTTATTTCTTCTGGGGCGCCACCAGTAACATGTGGTTTTCTACCGGTTTGGTTGAACATGAAGATTATTTCCGTAACGACCCAAATCACCCGCTTGGCGTGAATACAGATTCGTACTACCCTCGTCCGAATTTCACCAGTGGTAAAAATCAGCAGGTTCAGACCCGGTATCTGCAGGATGCATCTTACATCCGCTTGAAAAATATCCAGTTGGGTTATACTATTCCTGCAACGGTTACAAAGAAATTCGCGGTACAAAAACTTCGTGTGTATGTATCAGGCGAGAACGTATTTACCAAAACCAAAATGGCGAAAATGTTTGACCCGGAAACGGTTGACGGCGGTTCAGGCGGAAGTGTTTATCCATTGTCGAAAGTGTATGCCGCTGGTTTAAGTGTTACTTTTTAATATAGAACAACATGAATTTTTTCAGATATAAAAACAACGTTTTACTCCTGGTTTTGATGCTGTTGCTGGCAACTTCCTGCAACGACTACCTCGATCAGCAGCCGCTTTCTTCCATTACGCCGGAAGATTATTTACGCGAAGAATCCCAGCTTGCTGCCTATGCCGTGGCGCGTTACCCAAATATCCTTCCGTCACACGTGAACTGGACATTTGGCACTTTTGGAACCGATGGAAACACAGATAACATGGCGATCCCTGTCCTGGAAAATAAATACATTCCAGGACTTTGGCGCGTACCGGTAACAGATGGCGATTGGAGTTTTACAAATATTTTCCAGTTAAACTATTTTTTACAAACGGTTGTCCCCCGACTGAAAAGCGGAGAAATTACCGGAAGTGATGCCAACATCAGACATTACATCGGCGAAGTTTATTTCCTTCGTGCTTTCGAGTATTTCACAAAATTGCAGGCCCTTGGCGACTTCCCTATTATCAGAACTACATTCCCGGATAACCAGGAAATACTGACAAAGGCCAGTATCCGGAATCCAAGAAATGAGGTGGCCCGTTTTATTATTTCAGATCTTGATTCTGCGGCGCTGATGATGCAGCAGACATCGCCGGTCGGTGGTACTAACCGTATCTCCAAATCCGTTGCTCAACTGTTTAAGTCCCGTGTTGCCTTGTATGAAGGAACGTGGTTAAAATATTTTAAAGGAACTGCTTTTGTTCCAAAAGGTCCTGAATGGCCTGGAAACAGTAAATCATACAACGCTTCATACCAATTCCCATCAGGAAGTATCGATGGAGAAATTGACTATTTTCTGACACAGGCAATGGCAGCAGCGAAAGAAGTGGCATCAAAAGTTACGCTGGTGAACAATACCGGAATTATACTTTCTGCCAATAATGAAAACCCGTATTTCAATATGTTCAGCGCCGAAAATATGTCCGGGTATAGCGAGGTTTTGATGTGGAGACAATATAACCGTACGCTGGTGACACATAATGTTCCGGTACACGCACAAGCTGGAAATTATGCTGTCGGACTAACCAGAAGCATGGTTGAAAGTTTTCTTATGGAAAATGGGCTGCCCATTTACGCAACCGGAAGCGGATACAAAGGAGACGATTACATTACCGACGTCAGAACCGGAAGAGACGGACGTTTGAATTTATTTTTAAAAGAACCTGGTCAGAAAAATGTACTTTTAAATCTTGCACAAGGTTCTCACGCGACGGAAATCGAACCGACACCTCAGATTTGGGAATCAAGTTATGAGAAAAAATATTCGACCGGCTATACAATTCGTAAAGGACTTACCTACGACGCTGCACACTGCGGAAATGGTTCGGGTTACACAGGTTCGATCACGTTCAGAGCCGTTGAAGCTTATTTGAACTACATCGAAGCATCGTATGAGAAAAACGGAACCCTGGATGCGGAAGCAAAAACATACTGGCAACAAATAAGAACCCGGGCGAAAGTCAGTACGGATATCGAAAAAACGATCGCAGCTACGGAGATGAGCAAAGAGACCAGAGACTGGGGCGCTTACTCGGCGAATCAAATTGTTTCACCAACTTTATACAACATCCGCCGCGAACGCCGTAATGAGCTAATGGCCGAAGGACTTCGTTTCATGGACCTGAAAAGATGGAGAGCCATGGACCAGATGATCAACACTCCGTATCATGTCGAAGGATTTAAATTGTGGGGGCCGATGAAGTCGTGGTTTACAGCTGCACAGCTCACCTATGGCGCGGCAAACAACGCGGCCGTAGTTTCGGATCCTGCACTTGGCGATTATCTGAGACCTCACCAGATTCGCAGCAACGCCGATTCTTACAAAGGTAGTCGCTGGGCAATGGCGCATTATCTAAGTCCGATCGCAGCGCAGCATTTTATTATCACATCAACAGGTAACGACGGAACAACGTCTCCGATTTACCAAAATCCAGGCTGGACTTTAACCGCTGGAACTGCACCGACAGGATACTAAAAATCGCAATGCAAAAGCGGCTGTAAGTTAATTCTTACAGCCGCTTTTTCGTTTTCAATTATACATAACCCCCATTTTTTTTCTGAAATCTTCCGGTGTGCATCCTGTTTGTTTTCCAAAAAAACGCGTAAAATAAGATGGCTCTGAAAATCCAAGTTCGTAGCTGATCTCTTTGATTGGTTTTTCCCGGCAACTGATCTCTCGTTTTGCTTCAAGTATCAGCCTGTCGTTTATAATCTGATTAATCGTTTTTCCAAAAGAATTTTTAGTCAGTTCATTCAGCCGTTTCGCGCTTAACGAAAGTTCATGTGCGTAAAAGGAAGCTCTGCGTTCGGCCCTGAAATGGACTTCAACAGATTCGATCAGTATTAGTAAGCGTAAATCCGGTTTACTATCACTTGCTTCGTGTTTTTTCAATTCAATGCAATGCAGAAACCAGCTGCGGATATAAGATTCAAGAATCGCCGGACGCTTTTCTCCTTCATATTCCGATTGAATAAGATTTAGCAGTGTATGAAAAAGCTCTAACTGCTCCTCGGGAATGACAACAGAGAAATTTGTAGAATGATAAAAAAGTTTGAAAATATCATGAGCAATTAACCGCTCAAAAAAATCTTTTGACAAAGCAAAAAGAAAACCGGTTTTGTCCTGTTTGTCCATGTTGTGAACCTGATCAGGCAAAAGCAGAAAAACCTGGTTATCGGCAATCGGATATTTTACAAAATCGATATAGTGTGCCTGATCCGGTTTTATATTACTAAACCATAATACCTCGTAAAAGTCGTGACGGTGGATCCCATTAAAAAAATGATCATCACCGCCTTCAATGGTCGTCATCGCAAAAAAATCCTCTCCTATATCATGAAGAGGAAAATCCTTATTGGTTAGTATCGTATTCTCGCCCGCTTTCTGTCCCGTACTCTTATATTTCATAGCCACTAATTCATTCAGAACTGGAAAACCAGACCTAAAACATAATTTTCCGCTAAGTTATTTATTTTAATTCTAAATAAAAAAGGAACTTGATTTCCTATGACGTCACAGGAGTCGGCTGCACACAGTATACATTTCTCCTGTTATCTCCCGGCACGCGCGCTACGAAACCTTGCCGCACCATCCAGTCGAGCATCTGATAGATAGTGGCGGGACTAATTTTCACCCCGTTTCTTCGGAACATCATATATAAAGTATCCGCTTCCGCCCTTCCTTCCAGTTTTTGCAAATAATCGGCCAGCATCAGACGCTTATTTGTGCAGCGCAGATTTTTAGAGGTACAATAATTCTTTATTTCATCTGATAATACCATTGCAATAAATTTTATGGAAAACCTGTTTACGTTGAGTAACCGTAATAGTATATACGCTGGTCTTGAAAATTGAAAGAGATTGGGTTTCCCCAATCTCCGGCATTAAAGTGATGAAGTGTTGACTGTTTCCTGTCCGGCCGCAGGTACTTTTTTCATTGCGGGCTTAAATACAGGTTTTGGCTTTGTCGATGCACTTTCGCCATTGTTATTTCCAACAGATTTGGATGATACCTTCGGTGTTTTCTTCTTGTCTTTTTTATTTCTCTTACCCCACCAGACCAAAAAGCCGGTAACTGGCAAACTTGCTCCGATTAAGCTGGAAAGGAAGGCCAGCACCTTGCCGGGAAATCCAAGAATACTTCCGACGTGGATGTCGTAGTTCATTTTTCTTAGCTTGGTGCCAAAAGGCGCACTGGCAAACTCAGCACCATACACCTTGTTTTTGGGCAGCTCTTTTAAGGTATGCTGGTCAAAAGTATATCCCTGGTTATTGTAGAATTGTCCGCTGTTCGGATAGATCGTCACAAAGATCGGCGATTTTGCTTTCGCCGTATCCGGGAAACTATAATAGAACCCTTCAGATTTCGGATGTTTTGTGATGACTGTCATCCAGGCCTTGTCAATTGCCTGTTGCGGTGTATAAAATTTATTCGCCATCAACGAATCCGAGCTCGCCTCACGTTCTCTTCCCGGCAATGAATCCCCACCAGAGGTTACCCAATAAAGTCCTTCGCTATACCATTTGATCCCGTAGACCATCCCGGTCATTGCAATGGCCAAAAGGAACAAAAGGGAATAGAAACCAAGCACATTATGCAGATCAAGATTTACACGTTTGAAAGATCCGTCCCATTTGATCTTGAAACTTTTATCTCGTGTGCTTTGCGTCCATTTTTTAGGATACCACCAAACAAGTCCGGTTATCAAAAGAATGACAAAAACCAGCGTTCCGTAATTGACAATCGGGCGGCCAATTTCGAAAGGGAGCCACAGGAAGCGGTGACCATTAAGAACCCAGCGAAAGAAATTTGTTTCTCCCTTTTTATGAACTTCTCGGGCAATAATCTCACCCGTATAAGGATTAACTTTCAACGTGATATTCGGACCGCGGCGCTCACCCAAACCTAGGTTAATAGCTCTTCCCTGTTGATAATTGGCATAAGAAACCTTTACGTCCGGATATTCTTTCGCAGCAATCTGCATTAATTTTGAAGGCATAATAACAGGCTTATCCTGCCGCGCAACCTTTGTTTCAGGTTCCATCAAGCCCGTAATTTCTTCATTGAAAACCCATATACAGCCTGTTATACAAACTATAAAAACGATGATTCCCGATGCAAGTCCCAGCCATAAATGAAGCCAGTTATTGATTTTTCTGAAAGTAGACATAATCCATTATGCTTAAAAAGGTTAGATAAATCCTTTTGCTGCTTGATTTTATAATTTGGTAAAACGGTGAACTGATCCGGCATGCACGGTATTCAGAAGTGTGGCAATGAAATTATCTGTCTGGATATCCTCGCTTTTAAGTTGATATTCATAATTAACACCTGTGGCCAGGTTAATTTTCAGGATATTCTGGTTCGAATCATACTGCCATGACTGCCCGGCATCTTTTAATGCGTCAACATTTGTTTTTGAACAATAAGGAAACACAATAATTGTAAAAGCGATCAGAACGAGGAATGCTTTCATTACAGATATTTTTCAAAGAGTTATCAAAAACAAACCCTGTCTTCCCTTTTCGGGTCGACAGGGATTGTTGCGTAACATTGAATTCTTACTTATTTCACTTTCACAATCGCTGTGATCGCGCCACCTTCCACTTTCAAACCTTGTTTTGCAACAGCCGTTGCGATATCAACACCGTATACCCAGCTTCCTGCGTCTGTGTTAATACCAACGAATACAGTTTTTCCATCTGCACTGATCGTATTGTTGTTGTAAGAAGCGGATCCGGAAGCGATGCTTTCAGGAGCTCCTGTAACCCATGTAAATGTCTGGTTATAAAGGTCGGCAATGGCAAGTCTTTTAGCACCTGTTGCTGTATTTACCGTTCCGTACATGTAAAGAAGGATTTTACCTTTGCTCAAATACGTCTGATTTGCAATATGGTATCCACCTGATTTTTCCTGAACGTTAAAGAAATAGCTCTGGTCAAATTCAGTCGTTCCCTTTTTAACACGAATAATCGCAGAAGGTTTTTTGGATGTGGCAACACCGCTGTTGGTTGCAGAAGCAGGTGAGAACGCATAGGCATCACCGTTTTCATCCACTGCCAGACCGTTGTTGAAATAAGAACCGATGAAGCTGGTTCTGTTGTCTTTAATTACTTTTTCAAGCTGCATTCCCGGGTAAGAGAAAACAGCGATCCAGCTGCTGTCCGGATTTGTAGTACCGAATGCGTCCGGTGCTACACCTTTGATGCTCATGTATGGAGCAAAAACTTTGTCTCCCACTTGTGTAGCCCAGGTAAAGTGAGCGCGCTCGCCGTTTCCTGCAAGTTTGACAATATTCACCTGCCCTTCTCCAACGATTTTAGACTGATCTGCATTGATTCTGAACCAGGATGCACTTTCGTTTCCGCTTCTTGGAACTTTGATCGTCAGGATATCATCACCGGCAGTTGTAAATACCTGTACTGTTTCACTTTGGAAATCAGATGTTTTTACCAATTCTCCTTTTTCGTCAACAGCATAGGTCGTCACAGCACCTGGGTTTCCCTGACCGTACAACAAACTGAAAAACTTGCCTTTATGAGTCACGTAATAACGGTAAGAACCATCCTGTTCGATTCCTTTGCCAACGGTACTGATGGTACCCTGCGATAAATCACTTGTTGTCAGTAAATAATCTGCCACCCCCTGAGACCCGATCGGTGTTGAAGCTACAACATATCTTGAAGCCGTAACTTCACCTGGTTCTGTTCCCGGATCAACGGTTTTGTCATCATCGCTGCACGCTCCTAGGAACATTCCCATTCCTAACACAAAAAACCACTGTAAATATGACTTTTTCATTTTTCGATTAATTATAAATTATTGGATTGATTTTAAACTTATTTACTGATAAAATATCTTAGTTTGACGTAGAAACCTCTGCTTGGTTTTTGAAGACTGAAATTGTCGAAGAGCTTAGCGTCCAGCATGTTTTTGCATTCGAAAGCCACATTGTATTTCCCGTTTGCCATTGCGTAAACAATGTTTACATCATGACTCAGCTGCTGTGGAATATCAAGTTTATCACTCCCCAGACTCGGCCAGTACAGGTAATAGGCATGTACAAAAAGAAGGTTATATCCAAAAGTCAATGTGTTTCCTTTTTTTCCAAAATCTTTCAGAAAAACGGCTGCATCGGCATTTCCAAACATGAAAGGCATGTTAGGGATACGGTCACGGTAAAGCGGGCTTTCTGTTGTATAACCGTCTTCGAATCTTGTATTATTCCGTAGTTCCTGATAAGTCAGGTTGACGCCGGCTGTCAACAATTGTTTGAACGAATAACGAACTTCTCCGTCTACTCCAAAGTTTGTAACGTCTGCCAGGTTATCCATAACCTGCTTCGTCTGGTTTGCATTTAATTTAGGACGAATAAATCCTTGCGCATCGCGGTAAAGAACATTCGCATCGATGCTGAAACGGTGAACCCTGTTGATGCTCGTCTGGTAATTAAAACCGAGATTATAATTTTTACTTGTTTCAGGATCCAGATCGATATTACCTTCCAGGTTAAGCAGGTCGCCAAACAGCTCGTCAGTTTCAGGAAGACGGTAACTCTTTTCAAATGAACCTTTTAATTGAAGATTCTTGGCTACAAAATAGGTAGAAGCGATACCATAACCCAGTTTGCTGAACTTGTTTTTCTGATGCAGATAAGCGACATCTCCCCAGTTTCCGCTTGGATTATACGATACTGAATATTTATTATTCTGAGTGAATTGTTTTACAAAAACGGACGTATTCCATCTTTCGCTGTAATCATATTTGTAACCCAGACCAAGTACATTTTTTGTATTAATCCGCGGTTGCTCATATTTATCCGCATCCGGATAAAGCTCATCCTTTCCTTTCCTGTTGAAAGTATTGTAAACATTATTAATCGTGAATGAATGTTTGCTGTTAATCTGGTAGCTGACATTGGCAGTAGCCAGACCATTATTATTCCGGTATTTGTAAAGCGAACGTTCTCTCTCACTTCCAAGTCCTTCGTATTGTTTAAATTGCTGAAACCAGTTGTAGCGACGGTAGACCGTATCGATATTTTGTTCTTGTCCAAGGTTGTAGTTAGCAGAAATATTAACATTCAGGCCTTTAACAAAAAGATCCTTTTTCTGGTATTTCAAACTTGGCATTACGATATTTCCTCTTCTGTGCCATTGACCGAAAACACTGACCATTCTCGCGCCGGTCTGAATTTCAGCTTTGTTTTTTCCAAGCGTTATACCAACCAGTAATCTGTCTGCAAATTTTTTCCCAACCACACCAACATTGGCAATCAGGGTTTCATTATGATACGTATCGTGGAATCTTCTAAGACGCTGATTTCTAAAATACTCTCCTGTGTTTACGTCAGCAACGTCCACATTGATCCAGTAATTATTATCTGAATAATTTTGAAAAGCATTGATTTGCGCCGTAAAACCATTTTTTGCGGTGAACCCTGCATTAATCGCAGTACGATGTGTATTGAAGGACCCGTACGAGTAAGAGGCATCCAGATAACTGTTCTGTTTAGTATTTGTGACGATATTCACAGCACCGCCCAGGGCATCCGAACCCAGCCAGATAGGAACAACTCCTTTGTAAACCTCTACCCTTTCCGCAAGATTAATTGGAATATTGTTCAGTTGGAAAGAAGATCCGAAGTTGTCCATCGGCACACCATCCAGGAAAAATTTAACCTGGCGTCCGGTAAAACCGTTCAGGGAAAAATTCATGTTAGAACCAACCCCGCCACTTTCACGAACCCTAACACCAGATACCCGATCCAGTGCATGCGACAAATCAAGCGTTGAATTTTGAAGTTTTTTGGCATCGATGGCTGTTACATTGTAAGCCTGCCGGTTAATTTCCTTTGTCTCAGTACGCCCGATCACGGAAACAGATTCCAGTTCCTTCGTATCTGGCGCCAGACGGAAATTATGGCGGATATGATCACCTGCTTTAACCGTTATTTCTTTGGTCTGAGGCAGGTAACCCATAAAAGAAACAATCAACTGGTAAGATCCAGGTCTAACGTTTTCCAACGTATACTTGCCTTCGCCGCTGGAAAATGAGCCAAACGAGCTTCCTTTGAGCGCGACAGCCGCACCGGGCAACGTTTCTCCGTCCTCCGATTTAACATTTCCGGAGAGTATTGCGGTAGGATTTTGAGCGAGGGTTATAAATGATAGGGCACAAAATAGCCCTGTATGCAGAATTTTACTAATTTGCATTGCTTTAAAATGTTTCAGCGTTTATAAGCATTGCGCATCTGCGCAACGAGCCGGGTGGTTGCAGCCATCCGGTTTTTGTTTATTCTTTTACTAAATCAGAGCTTGATAGTTGTCAGGTCATACGTTAAAATTTATTTTCTTGGATAAGCAACGTTGTTTAAGGAAGTAGCGTAATTATGTAAAAACCGAAAGTGAATTTCTGGTTAAATTTATAAGTAGCTGTCCTATACATAAATAGACTTATTCTAAATAGGCTCACAAAAGTACACTTCGGGATATAGTTCCACTTACACAATTTGCCGGTTGAGTTGGACAATCTGCACATTCTCATGTCTCGTTTTTTCAGAAAATACAAAAATTGATTGTACCTGAGTGTGAAGCCGTCTTGAATTAAATTCTGTAAATATCCATATTCTAGACAGTTAGCCGATATTTTGACGAGAAAATACTGTTTATCAGCTTTTCCATCCGCTTATGTATTTCGTGCAAAAGAAATTAAACAACTACTATACATTGCATAGTACCTTGTTTAACAATAATCTTGCAGCCATGAAAACTGTTTCACCATTTGTGTTTTCGTTTTTCATTATTATTATTTCAGCGCTGTCCTGTTCAAGTCATAATGACCTGAAGGTTGCCGTAAAAGATTCTGATGATCAGTTTAGATTCACAGCACAATACAACCCATCAAAAACGGAAAGGGTCCAGGAGCTTATCAACGAGGAGATATCCCCTACCCGTTTTGAAGAAAACAAGGATTGGAATCTTTCGACCGTTCTTGATGACCAGACAAAATTTAAGATCACTTCTACGCCGGGAGATTTGGAAATCAGGCTTGATAAAGATGAAAACAGCAGGTCTTCCTACCGCCGGGTTCAAAGAATGTGCGAGGAAATCAAGAAAGTAATTGTAGAGAAGTAAATAACTTTTAAAAATGACCGGCAGTAGCATCTGCCGGTCATTTTTAAAAGTTAGGAAGCAGACAGCTATTTTAAGATTGGCATCATTTTCCCGCATCTGCCTCTGACATAATAAGTTTTGCAACTTCCTCAGAATGAGAAATAAATACCGAATGATTGGCTCCCGTATTTCCACGGTTTTACTTTTTGCTTACATCCTTTCCAGATCCGGATTTATAATTTGATCCGATTTTGCGACCATGTACCAGCTCGGTTTGTTTTTCCTTGCCGGATTCTCAATTACTGCGTGAAATACAATATCAGCGGTTGGAAATTGAGAATTTGCCATGAACCCGGCTTTCTCCCTGGGCAGGTCGGCAGCGAAATCGGCCGGAAACATTTCGGGCTGTAAATAGTCAAAACCGTCAGCGTCTTTTTTTATGACTTATAGGCTGATGGATAAATTTTACTATTCCCTCCTTCACTTTCCCCCGCGTCAGGCGCATGAGCTGCAATGTATACCCGACCCGCCACATGCGAATCGTTGCCGGCAGCTGCAATTATTACACCTCCTGTTTCAAAATCACAAAGTCTGCTTAGTATATCCTATGGGTTAAACTTTGAAAACCATATAGATAGCAAAGTTTACCGCATGTCCTGCCCTCTCTATTCATGTATTTTCTCAAAAAATCTCCCAAGCGTTCATTTGAAAATTCCTGCTACAGACATACGATTCCTTTTTGAAAACAGAAAAAATTTAAGCTGCCGCAAGGAAAAATGAAAGATTCTCAACAACTAAAAACGAGAGAAAGAAAGAGTGTTTGACTTACTATTTTAACAAAACAATAACGCTGTATAAATGTTTGGCTTCTATTGCTTTATGTGCCTCAAAATTGTTGTTTGTAATTCATCAAACTCAAAAATGATATCGTCTGCGATACAATTTTAATAGGGAGAACATGTGCAAATCCCTTCTTTGATTCTGTATGGGAATCCATATTTTTTCAGCTCCCGACTTCGGTAAGGAGAGACTTGCGCTACTTTAATAGCATACAGACTACAAATTGTCCTCACTAATCTGCGACATATGTTTCCGCAAAAAACTAAATTTCCGGACTAAAATGCTGTGTATATCCTTAATAATAATAATCATAACAGACCATTAATCTGATCATCACGATTGATGCTAAATATTTAAAAACCACCTCATTTCTAACAGAGTATTAGCTATGAACAATTATTACAAAAAATTTTCGATTTTCCTGATCCTTTTATCCGTTTATTTCACCAGTCCTTTGATGGGACAACAGGTAAATCCGTTTTTAGTAAAAGGTATATTATCGGATTCTTCCACAAAAAAAACTATTGAGTTTGCAACGATAAGTATTCTGGATGGCGATCAAAAAGTGGTGGCGCTCACCTATTCTGACGAAAACGGTTCATTTAAATCTGCGGACATTACTCCGGGTTCGTATTCGATGAATTTCTCTTTTGTAGGCTATGGGCAGAAGAATCTTCCGTTTACCATAACCACCGAAAAACCCATATTCGATTTTGGTAAAATTTTTCTAAGCCCCGGCGCCAATGAACTAAATACTGTAATCATTACGGGTAGCAGACAGCTTGTTGAACAACAGCCGGGGATGTTGATTTATAACGCGGAAAAGGATATCAGCAACAATGGCGGGACTGCGGCGGATGTTCTGCGTAAGGCACCCATTCTAAATGTGGATGCAGCGGGCAATGTAACGATGCGCGGGAATTCCAACCTGAGAATTCTAATCAATGGCAAATACTCCGGACAGATGGCACGCAGCCCGGGCGATGCATTGAATATGATGCCGGCAGGATCAATCAAATCCGTGGAAGTAATTACTAGTCCATCAGCACGTTATGACGCGGAAGGCGCCGCAGGAGTAATTAATATTATTACAAAAAAAGGACAAAAGAGCATCAGCGGTACTTTGGAGGTGGTTGGAGGAAATCTGGAACAGGCTATAAATCCCAGACTTTCGGTCAACCGGGACAAATGGAATATCAATTCAACACTTCACATTCATAGATTCAGAAATAAAGAGCTGACCAGCCTTGAAAGAAATACGCTGGAAAATGGACAAACCACCGGACGATTATTGCAGGAAACTGTCAGCGATAACACGAATCCACACAGCTCCGGTGATGTGCAGATTGAGTTTACCCCGGACTCGCTGAATCTCTTTAATTTTTCCGTAAATGGATGGCTGGGCAGATGGCCGAAGGACAAAGAGCAAACAAACCAAAGATTTTCGCCGGGTGGTGAATTACTGGACGAATATCATCAGAGCGCAAAAACAAAGGCGCCAAGCAAGGGCGTCGACCTGAATCTTGGCTATACCCGTAAATTTAAAAAGCCGGGAGAAGAGCTTTATCTGATGGTGCAGCATAATCGATCGGTGGACGATTTTGATTATAATTCGCTGCAAACCAACGTTGAAAAAATTCCGCTGTACAGGGAATTGAACAATAACCGCACAAGCAATAACGAATGGACTTTCCAGAGCGATTACATCCTTCCTTTGACCGAATCCGGAAAACATGCCCTTGAAAGTGGCTTAAAGGCAATTCTCAGAAGTGGAGGTACTGTTTACGACGTGCAGGAAAGTGTTAACGGACAAACTGAAATTACTGTTCCGGTCCCTTCGCGCTCAGATGTTTTCGATTTTAGCCAGAATGTGCTGGCTGCCTACAGTCAGATCAAGTTAAAATGGAACAGTGGCTGGGCTCTGCATGCTGGCGCCAGAATGGAAGGCACTTTCCTGGAAGGAAAACAACGTAATCTGGGAGCCTCGTTTAAAAATGATTTCTGGAATTTCGTACCAAGCGCTACTTTGTTCCGGAAATTAAATGCACATAACAACCTGACTCTCAGCTATACAAAACGTATTTCACGTCCTTCCCTGTGGGATTTAAACCCAAATTCCAACAGTCAGGATCCTAATAATATTTCTGTCGGGAACCCCGGTTTGCGTCCGGAAGAAGTAAACCAGGCCGAATTTACTTATGCGCTGCAAACTGATAAGGACCTGTTTTTAAATTTTTCCTTATTCGGAAGGAAAACGAATAACTCCATTGAAACCATCGTAAAGATTGGCGAAAGTGGTGTGGCTACTTCAACGATGCAAAACCTGGCTTCAAACTCGCAATACGGGGTTAACTTTTCAGCTTCGCTGGCGTTGCTTCCAGGCTGGAAATTGAATAGTAACTCGAACATCAGGTATGCAAAATATCGCAGCGGTGCACTCGGCATTAGTAACGATGGAATGGCATGGGGAATCAATATGAACAGCAGCTGGAAGCTTCCCAACAATTACAGCATTCAGTTTTATGGCGATTACGATGCTAAAAGCGTGACTTTGCAAGGTTACGAATCATCCTGGTTCTATTACAGTTTTTCCGCAAAAAAAGAGATTCCTGACAAAAAGCTGACGATCAGTCTTACGACTGTAAGTCCTTTTGGAAATTATCTTTCACAAAATGAAATTGTAAGAGCCAATGATTTTGAGTCAACTTTTCGAAACCGCCGTTTAATGCGCTCGGTTAGATTGTCGTTGAACTGGGAATTCGGCGGCTTATTAAAAAGTTCGAACACTAGAAAAATCAATAACGACGATCAGAAAAATGTAAAAACGGGCGGGTGATGACATCCAAAAAATGCCTTTAAAATATTCCGGCAGTGAAAAGCATCCATCATTAATACCTGGCAGGTTAATGATGGATGCTTCGTTTTGTAGTCAAAAGAAATTGCGAATAATCAGTACTGAGCCTTGTATTAAAAATCATTATCCAGGCAAAGCCGTTGCCTCTTCTTCTTAGTTGAAATCAATAATTTACATATCGCTCCTGAAAGCTGCCGTCGGCAAAGAGATCTAAAACTCCATAGCCCGGAGCAGTTTGCCTGCGGTTGCCTTCCCACCATGCTCCACTGACTGCGCCATTGCATATATACGTGACATTATTATATTCAACCCGGTCCCGCAAATGGATATGGCCACTCAGGCAAAGTTTCACATTCGGATGCTGATAAAAGAGATTGATTATTTTCGAAGTATCCGTATGCATATCACCGCCCAGCATTTCCCATTTGTTAACTATATTATCTTCAACCATCAATGTGGCAGTAAGAATCGGAATGTGGGAAAGTACCAGTACCGGCACATTGGCACTTGTGTTGTTTAATTCATTTTCAAGCCAGGTAAACTGCTCCTCACCTAGTTTGCCTATGTACCAGGTATTGTCGATGTCCAGATGAACGCTATCGAGAACTATAAATTTCCAGCCCGCTTTTTCGAAACTGTAATATGGTTTCGGCATCTGTAACTGATCGAGTGAATATTGTTTTCCATAAACCGCCTGTCCCTTGTTATTTTCACTCCACCAAATATCATGGTTCCCAAGGCAATAGCGGATGGGAAGGTTATTATCAGACTTTATTAGATCGTTATAAAGCTTCCATTGAGCGTCGATGGTGGAAATATTTTCTTTGTTCATATCGAAAACAATATCCCCGCCGTTCAAAATCAAATCTACTTTCGGAGTTTGCTGTTGAACATGATGCAGGCACTTTGCAAATTTCGCAGGCGCGCCAAATTCATTTTTTAAATGTACATCCGTTATATGGGCTACCCGCAAAACAGGCTCATTAAAAGCAGCTGATACTTCTGTTATTAAAGACGGAGCCAAAAATAAGCCTCCGATATTTTTAAGTGCAGACCTTCTTTCCATGTATTATTCTTATGAAATATTGGCTGCAAATGTAAATCGTTGAGGCAACTATGCTCTTAATTTTGTGTTAAGATTTTGTTACTGTGTTACCCATGATCTGAGAAAATCTGCTGTATACAAACGCAAACCGCTGCTAAGCGAACATATAACAAAGCTTATCGAGAAAGATGTAAAAGAAGTTATCAGGATGCTTTGTTTGTTTTAATGAAAAGTATTCTGCTCCCGAATCAAAATGGATTTTTGCATAGATTTTCGCTTCCTTCAAGGATGGAAAATGTTTTTCATATTCGGCAACATTCTCCCGCCCTTTGCTATCCCCTTGCCGCTCTTCAATAAATGCCAGGTCCCGGCTGGGAATGTGATTGGTTACGCAGCTGTCATATACTGCAAAATAAATATGAGGTCTGACTGGTACTAAAACTTCCTCAGCAATCGAATTGGTAAAATCTGTCATTATTCATTAGTTCAGCACCTTGAAACACTCCATGGTTACGCCTAAACACCATGGTACTAGTATTGAAACGGATGCAAAATTAACAAATCATGAACTGATTCTAATATTAACAATTCAGGGTTAACAGGTAATAAGCTGGATATCACCATTTTCACATTAGTTAAAACAACGGTTTTTTTTTGCCACTAATTTAAAAATCAAACTTATTGATGTTTTGTAAGCCTATGTTGAAGAAAAAATTCCAGAATTTAATAATCGCAATCACCAGATCAAATTTCGAGGACGCTGAAACAAGTCTGGACAATTTTATGAAAGAAAATCCCGAAGTGGCATTTGATAAAAAACTGGTGCAAGAGACCGACCTCTTCAGAGCAATGGCATATTGGCGTGATAACAAGCTACAAAAGGCTCTGGGACTTTATATGTCTGTTTGGAAACAATACACTACAAATCAGCCTGATTATGCGCTTACTGGTTTATATATTGTAAAAATTCTGGTGGATATGGAACGTTTTGAAGACGCAAGCAGGTTCGTGGAAGATGTCTTTATATCGGTTCCTGATGAAATTTTAAAGACTTTTCACCCGACAATTCTTACGAGCGTGTTACCTGCATACCTTCCTGGCAGCACAAATTATTTTAAGAATATCCGCTACGTAATTGCTCACATCGAACAAGGCCTGGAATTTTCCATTCAACTTGATCATCTGGATCCGGTACAAACACTAAGAGAAATTGACTTCAAGGTACATCAGGAAGGAAAAGAACTCACCAGAATAATGGCAACGGGCATTTCCCAGTCGGTCGAAAGTACAGTTCAGGAGCTAGAAACTTTTCTCGGATCGGCCCAGGTAAAACTTTTTAGAGAGCAGGCGATCAATTATTTGGATAGTTTACGACATTGAGTTCATGTTAAACAAAAACTTGACAGTGAATATAAAGTGAACATTCCTGCTGTCCACTTTATATCCACACGGTCTATTGCTTATATTTTTAACGTCCAGCCGAAAATATCGTCCGTTTTTCCGGTGTAAATTTCATTAAGGTAATCTTTTACTTTTTTCGCAAACGAATCTTCTTTCACCGGCGGAAGTGCGTAATCAACATCATCATAACCTATCGATGCGATGTGAGAAACTACTGCCGCCGTTCCGGCACCAAATGCAGATGCCAGGCGTCCCTCTTTCAGCGCCTGAATTATTTCCGCAACGGAGATTCGGCGTTCTTCCACCGGAATTCCCCAGTGATGTGCTATGGCGACAATCGTTTTTCGTGTAATACCATCCAGTGTTGTGTCTGATACCAAAGGAGTTATTAATTTTCCATCCATAAAAAACATTACATTCATGGCCCCGGACTCTTCAATGTAGGCATGCTCTTGTGCATCCGTCCAGATCAGCTGATCGTATCCTTCCTGCTGTGCAAGTTTGGCGGGATATAGCGAACCGGCATAATTACCTGCACATTTTGCTCCACCAACACCGCCTTCCGCTGAACGTATAAAATGCGTCTCGATTTTCACTCGGGGAGGTTTCGCAAAATAAGCACCGACCGGTCCGGTAAAAATGATGAAAGTGTATGTATCCGATGGTTTCACACCGATAAAGGGATCACTTGCAAACATATAGGGTCGGATATAAAGTGCGCATCCTTCTTCGGCAGGCACCCAGGCAGAATCGAGGCGAATCAATTCCTTTAAACCTTCCATGAAAATTTCTTCCGGAATTGTCGGCATACACATTCGCTCCGCTGATGTATTAAGCCGTCTCCAGTTGTCGACCGCACGAAAAAGAAGAATATCACCCTCTTCCGTTTTATAAGCTTTCATACCTTCAAAAATTGCCTGTCCATAGTGCAGTGCGGCCGTTGCGGGGCTGAGAGAAAGATCGCCGTAAGGAACAATACGCGAATTTCGCCATTTACCTTCATGGTAATCGGCGATGAACATATGGTCGGACATGATACGTCCAAAACCAAGATTGTTGAAATCAACCTCCTGCAAACCTGACCTTTTAGTTTGCGTAATTTCTAAGGGGAATGTTCCGGCAGTCATAAGCCTCTGATTAATGCTGAAAAAGGAATTGTCATATGTGAATCGCAATCTAATTAATTTATTTAGTATAACAACAATAAATAAGACAACATTTATTTAGTGGTGATTAACAATTGTTACCATCAGACCTACGCAACTCAAAATCAGGCTCATAAATCCTCATTTACTGGCTACCCTCCTGTGTAATTTGTATGCATCCGATTTTTGCTGTATGGTTTTACACCATTATTGCAAAGATCAATTGTTACTAAACCGAAAAACAGACACAGAAAAAATATTTAGGCGGTATACAGTTGTACAATTGTTTTCTCCATTGATCACCATAGTGTTTTGCGACTGGAACAGATTTTTAAAAGTCGGAAAATATTTGCTACCGAATCAAAACGAACAGGATTATGGAACAAAGATTAAGTGTGGTTACACTCGGTACCGATAACCTGAGTGCAGCAAAAAGTTTTTACGAAAACATGTTGGGATGGAAGCCCGTTGCTGAAAACAACGACATTATTTTCTATCAAATGAACGGTTTCCTACTAAGCATCACTTCCCGGACATCACTGGCTGATTTCATAGGGATACCTGACGAAGGCAGCGGTTTTCGGGGGCTGACGCTGTCTTACAATCTGAAAACGGAAGAGGAAGTTAGGGCGCTATACCAGGAATTGACAAAGAAAGGAGTAAAGATTTTAAAAGAGCCAACTGCCCCACCCTTTGGTGGTTTGTTTTTTTATTTTGCCGATCCAGACGGAAATATTCTGGAAGTTGCCTGCAACTCATTTGTCCTGTATGATAATAAAATGAATGTCATTGGCCATAAATCAATTGAACATCTTTAAAAATCGCAGTTTAACAAAAAGCGCAGGCTCAAATCACCTGCGCTTGGAGTATCGGGCTGCCGACATATTAAAGGCTCATTCCGCCATCCATCACAACTTCTGCGCCGGTAATAAAACCAGCTGCGTCGCCAGAGAAATAAGCTACCATTTTAGCAACATCATCTGCACTACCAATTTTCTTCAACGGAATTCGCTCGATCATCCAATCGTCCAATGCTTTGCGGGCTGATGAATCCAGTCCCATTTTGTTCAAAATCTCGGTTTGTGTCGGGCCGGGACTTACTGCATTTACACGGATTTTTCTAGGTGCAAGTTCAACCGCGGCAATTTTCATTACTGAATTAAGTGCTGCTTTACTGGCAGTGTAGATTGAGGAGTTCGCGCCACTCATGCTGACTACGTTTGATGATAAGAACACCACAGAGCCACCATCCTTTAAGATTGGTATAAACCGGCTTAGTGTGAAATAAGCTCCTTTGAAATTAACATCTATTACATAATCGAAGTCATGTTCAGACGCAGATTCAATACCCGCTCCCCCTAAAACACCAGCATTGATAAACAGAATATCAAGTTTGCCAAATTTCTCGCTGACAAGTGCAGCCAGGGTTTCAATCTCTGAGACCTGGCTTTGGTCACTTACAAAACCCGTTACCCCAAGTTCCTTAGCTGCCTGTATAACAACATCTTCGCGTCTTCCTGTAATGATTACATCAGCTCCTTGTGCCTTTAACTCTTTTGCCGCCGCATAACCGATACCACTATTTCCACCTGTCACCAGCGCCTTTTTTCCTTTCAAAGTTTCCATTTTTCTTCGTTCTAAATTTTAAACAAAGGTAAAAAGCATTTGATATAACTTTGTTACCAGTATACTCTATGATACCAGTGATTCTTTTTCCGTTTGTTTAATTACATAAGCGGCTGGCTTGACCAGAAAATTGATTCCAGAAATTTGGAAAGAGTCAAAGAGAAATGTAAAACAGAAGCAAGAATGAGAAAAGTGATATTACTTAATCCAACCGGCTATCCCGAAAATCGCTTCTTCTAACGCCTGTCTGTGGAATGGAGAGGTTTCTTTCCATTGCAATTCCACAAGCATAGTCTCTCAATTTTGAGGATTCTGTTCAAATTTCATTGTGACAATTAAGACTGTGGTGTCAATGGGCAATCTTTGAAGTTGAAGACAATTTGTTTTTGACTGCATCTGACCGTTACACTGATGATTTAAATCCTACGAACTGAATGTCACATGAAAGCAGGATTTTTTCTAATTATGATTAACCATCTGAAAAAATATTTTCAGGATTTGGAACCAAATAAAATACCGATCGTTATATTATTATTATGAGAGCAACGAAAACAGCAAATACAAAGGCTCATATTATCGCCTCAACCGCAGCAATCTTTAATGAAAAGGGATATGCCGGAACTTCTATAACCGATATTACCAGAGCTACCAGACTAACCAGTGGAAGTATTTATGGAAACTTCGCGAACAAAGAGGCCGTTGCCCTAGCAGCATTTGACTATAATCTCGCTCATTTCAGGGAAGTGGTGCAGCGTGAAGTGGATAAATGCAGAACGACAACTGAAAAGCTTTTTATGTATATAAATGCTTATCACAGTTCTGCAAAATTGAATTTTCCGCGAGGCGGTTGTCCCATGCAAAATGCCCTCACAGATGCGGATGATACGCTCGAATCTTTGCGTAAGAAAGCTGCTGACGGGATATTGCGCTGGAAACAGGACCTGACAGATATAATCAATACCGGCATAAGAGAAGGTGTATTTTATTCGGAAATCAGAGCTGAGAAGACAGCCGTTCGTATTCTTGCTCTCATTGAATTTGCCTTTTTGATCCACAGCGCACAAAAAAACAGAAAGCTGACCGATCAGATATTGGAAAACGCCCTGGAAGTTGCGCAGGAAATTGTAAAAATTTAATCCTTTTTTTTTAATCATAAATATAACGATCGTTATTTTTTATCATGAAATACAAAATTTTTGGACAGAAATCGGGGCTCAGGGTTTCAACTCTTGCCTTGGGAACAGGAAACTTCGGAACAGTGTGGCCGTTTGGATCAACCAGAGAAGAAGCAAAGACCGTATTTGACAGATATGCCGAAGCCGGGGGTAATTTTATTGATACCGCAGATGGATATCAGGCAGGTCAATCGGAACTCTATCTGCGTGATTTCCTTGCCGGCGAGCGCGACAATTTTGTAGTCGCCTCAAAATACAGTATGGCGACCAGACATATGCAGACGACCGGTAACAGTAGAAAAACCATGATGCGTGCTGTCGAAGAAAGTTTGAAAAGACTTAATACAGATCGTCTCGACCTGTATTGGGTTCATCTCTCGGATGGTCAGACGCCTTCGGAAGAAATTGTCCGTGGGCTTGACGACCTGGTCCGGCAGGGAAAAATTAATTACGCCGGTTTCTCGAACTTCCCAGCCTGGCGAATTGCCAACGCGTCACTGCTCGCTGACCTGAGGGGATGGGCACCTATTGTTGGCATCCAGGTAGAGTACAACCTGATTGAGCGGACAGCCGACAGAGAACTGCTGCCGATGGCCGAAGCTCTCGGGCTTGGGGTTGCATTTTGGTCACCACTTGCGGGAGGAACGTTGACTGGAAAATATCGTGGTAAAGATACCGACCCTAATTCCCGATTAGTCCTTGGCGGCGGGCTGCTGGTCAAAGATGAAAAAGGAGAACGGGAAACAGCAATTCTCGATCTTGTCGAATTGATCGCAAAAGAAACAGGAAGAAAAAGTATCGATGTGGCACTTGCATGGCTGCGGCAAAAACATGACGAATCGACTATGTCCGCTGTGACCATCATCGGTCCGCGAAATGTGAAACAGCTGGAAGATAATCTTGCGACACTTGACCTTAACCTAACAAGCGATCAAATAAAAAGATTAAATGAAGTAAGCGAAACCGATCTCGGCTCACCTCATGAAATCATCGCTGCTTCACAGGAAAATCTGTTTGGCAGAGGAACAGGATTGATTGAAATTAAACATCCTGTTGGCTGAATTCTAACCTTTTAAGCTAACGACAGCCACGGTCTCTACGGGTGGAAATACTATCAGTAAATTGCCGGGAGTTAAAAATGTTTTTCATAATTAAGAATACAAATCGAGACTGCCTAAAAAAGTAAACTCGATTTGTATTTTCTGTTATTGAGCCTTTGTAATGATTATACCTCTAAAACCTCCGGTTTTTTTAGCTGCTTTTTTGTTGATTCCGTCAACTCACGTTTCGCCAGCGCGTGGCATTCGTATATTGCATCGCTGAACATCATCTGCTGCGGTGGCGTTTTTTGAGTAGAGGCCGACGGGCCTCTTAATGCGCCAACCAGTCCAAGTTCCCGGGCTACATAGACGTACCGGATTGCATCGATAACCACCCCGGCCGAATTCGGTGAATCCTGTACAGAAAGCTGAGCGTCCAAAATAACAGGGGCTCCCATAAAACCTTCCAGTTCAAGACGGAAATTCGCCACTTTATTATCGCCATAATAAGCGATATATTCAGACGGACCTGCATGTAAAAAACTGTCATTTGTTGAAATTCCTCGAATGTCGTTCTGGGCACGTATCACATTTTCCTTCGATATTTTTTTGGATTTCAAACGGTTTTTGTCTTCCATATTAAGGAAATCCGTGTTGCCGCCAACGTTTCTCTGAATATGCGCTTTTACGTGATGTCCCCGCTCGAAGGCCAGCTCCTGAAGCATCTGGGAAACAATACTGGCCCCAAACTGACTTCTCATATCATCACCGATTATTGGTATACCCGCATCGATAAACTTTTGCTCCCACAAAGGATCTGAAGCAATGAAAACTGGAATGCAGTTTACCAGTGAAATGCCCAGTTCCAAGCAAATTTCAGCATAAAATTCAGTTGCCAGCTGAGATCCCACAGGCAGATAATTGATGAGAACCTCAGCCTTATGATCTTTTAAATGCTGAACAATTTCCTGACGAAGTGAATGGACCAGATCCTGGCTATAAGCTGACGGATCAGATAAAATATCAGATTTGTACAGATCAGCCGGGATAACAAAACGGTTATCGACCGGATAAGCGGCCATTAGAGGTGAAACGCCGTCAATGACCGGAGAACGGTATACGGGAGCCTGTGAAGTAATGTCAGAATTTAAAACCACTGTACAATTTGGACGGGCAAAAATGGCCTGACTAAGCGGAAGACCAATTTTTCTTTCGTCGATATCGAAGCCGCAAACAAATTCGATATGCTCTGCTTTATACCCTCCGATGTCGTCCGCCATCAGCCCGGATGTTTTATCAGAAAATGTGGTATAGTATTCCACTCCCTGTACTAATGAACTTGCACAATTACCAACGCCTAAAATTGCCACTTTAATCTTTCCTGCTTGATTCTGCATGAGTTTGACCTAAGTTTTCTTTGAGTTTTACAAAAATTTGAATTGATTTCAGTCCCTGAGATCCGAATGTAAATCCGGTAAAGAGATACCTCCCGAAATCAGTTTTAAAAGTAACACAAAATTATTGCAAACGTTTGCATTGATTTTAATTTGTTTTTGTCAAAAACATTTTTTCAATATTAATTAATTGACTTTTAACTATTTGCTTGAATTACAAATCTTGTAACCTACCAATAATGCTCGTTTTTCTGATTTTCATGCTTTGTTTGGATTTAGTAGTCCAGGACGTAATTTGATTCAGGATGATTTGGCATGTTGGCAACAATGCGGGTTAGCTTTCTGGAACTGGAAGATTCCCTTCAAAACCTTATGAAATGAATCAGGTTTTTTAAAATTGAAAGCTGATATAAACCTAATCCACAATCCGGATACAATAAAGCACGGTTTGGAAACATATCCACCTTTGCGTTAACCGACCTTTGTGATGTCAATTTTATAAAACAAAACAATGAACAAAACCATATTTATAACAGGTGCGTCCTCAGGTTTGGGAAAGGCGACCGCCAAGTTATTCCAATCAAAAAACTGGAATGTTATCGCAACGATGCGCCATCCCGAGAAAGAAACTGAGCTTGACAAGTTGGAAAATGTTACACTTTTGCCACTCGATGTAACCAATCCTGATCAAATTAACAGTGCGGTTAGCGCTGCCATTTCATTGCACCCGATCGATGTGGTCTTCAATAACGCGGGTTATGGCCTGATGGGCTCCATGGAATCGTTTAATGACGATCAAATTTTACAGCAGATTAACACGAATCTGCTGGGAGTGATCCGGGTAACACATGCTTTTATCCAACATTTCAGGGAAAAGAAAAGCGGATTATTTATCAGCACCACTTCCATGGGCGGCTTCATGGGATTTCCTCTGCACTCGATCTACCACGCTTCAAAATTCGGGATTGAAGGCTGGTCTGAAAGTATGTCGTTCGAACTGGCAATGCATAATATAGGGATCAAAACCATAGCACCTGGCGGAATCGCGACTGACTTTTTACAACGGTCTCTGGACAGAAATTTACATCCGGCCTACAAGAGTTTAGAGGATAAGCTGTTTGCAATGACCGAAGCCATGATGGACGCAGCAGCATCAGCTGAACAAATTGCCAAAATTGTTTACGAAGCCGCCACAGATGGAAAAGACCAGATCCGCTATATTGCAGGAGAAGATTCCAAAGCGATGTACGCACGCCGTTTAGAACTCGGCAGTGAAGAATTCAGAAAAGAGATCCGGGACCAGCTTTTTGGTTTTTGACTCAAACAGGCAACTGTTCAGCCCGGTTGCCTGTTGTACTGTTTACTACAAGGAAATTCAACATGAAGATTATAAATTCCATATCTGAGAAACACCGCCTGGTATCACTCCCGGAGCCATTGCATCCGTTGGTGAGCGTGATCCGTGTGTCGGAAATGAGCTTCAAGGATCCTGCCATCTGGCAAAATTTTTCCGTAAATTTTTATTGCATATCCCTTAAAAAGAACGTTGCCGGAAAAACAAAATATGGTCAGAAATATTACGATTATGATAAAGGTGTAATGACTTTTCTGGCACCAAGGCAGGTAATGTCTCTCGATGCTTCGCAAACTGAAATACTTGCTCCCGCATCCGGGTATGCGCTGCTGGTCCATCCTGATTTTCTTTACAAACATCCGCTTGCTGCTAAAATCAGGAGTTACGGATTTTTTTCCTACGCAATCAACGAGGCCCTGCATCTTTCCGAGAAAGAGGAAAAGGATATTGAAGATATCTTTTTGAAGATCGAACAGGAGTATCAGCATATAGACAAGCATACACAGGATATCATTCTTTCCCAGATCGATCTGCTGCTTAATTACAGCAACCGTTTTTATGAACGACAATTTATCACCAGAAAAGCGGTAAATCACGATGTGCTTTCCAGAATGGAACAGCTTCTTGACGAATATTTTGACGGGCAGGAGACCCAGACAAACGGACTTCCGACAGTAGAATTTATTGCAGATAAGCTGAACCTGTCACCGCATTACCTGAGTGATCTGCTCCGCTCACTCACGGGACAAAGCGCACAGCAGCATATTCAGGAAAAACTGATCGGGAAAGCAAAGGAGTATTTATCGGTGACCAATTTGTCCGTGGCCGAGGTTGCCTATCAGCTAGGCTTCGAATATCCGCAATCGTTTAATAAGCTTTTCAAAAGAAAAACCAATGTTTCTCCATTGGAATTCAGGCAGACATTCAACTGAACGACTCTACCTCGGGCAGTCTTCAATCAGATGTTTTGCCTTCTTCAAATTAAGGTAAGAGGGTATTTTAATTCAGCAAGGTCTCTGCTCATGCCCCCTGGCTACTATTGCCTGACTTTAAAGTATCGCTTAGAATTTCTTTCGAGAAGTAGCGGAATTTAGCGAGATTCGACATCACCGATTCAAATTCACACAATCCTGCTTTACAGGGCGACCAGAATAACTTCTGGGCATTTAACGCGGCGCCCTGTCTCAGGCACATCATCCGGATAAGGAAATATTAATTTCCTGCTCATCTCAGCTTTATAAGCCTTCCCTACCTTCGATTCAGTTAAAACAAGAATCATTTCAACAAAAGAAATCATGAGAAAATTAGCATTCGCTGCTGTGGTCATTTCAACTCTGGCGTACAGCGCAAACGTATTTGCCCAAATAGCAGGACCTCCTGCCGGCCCAGTGTTGGCAGGGCCTCCGGCTCCCGGACCACGCCCGCCATTGGGAGCCTCATCGCCGAGTAGCCACGGGCTTGCAGCCATAACTACTGTTGAGGGAAAAATAGTCAAATTACAGGGGAATGATGATTTCGTATTTGACGGCTTTTATATGCTCAGTAATTCGGACACTGTGCTTGTGAAATTCCCTGCACATATTGGAGCTCAGCTTTTCCCGATTGCGAAACAAAATGCACAAATAAATGTCTCGGGTGTTTTTGAAAACGCCGGTTTTGGTCCAAAGCAAATGCGGATGATTTCTGTAACATCAGCAGGTAAAACACTGACTGATACGCCGCCCGCTGCTTCAACTTCACCCGTTCAGCAAACACAGACGACGGGATCAGGCAAAATCACTTCACTGCAAACCGACCGTGAGGGAAGAGTAAATGGCGTTTTCATAGACTCAAAAACGCTCCTGAAGCTACCACCGCATGTGGCCCTGCAACTTGGAACTTCATTGGGCAAAGGAGAATCAATTGCTTATACCGGAAACCTGAAAAGTAAGGAACAAGGTGAGGTTGTATTGCAGGATTTTAAGGTAGTTCATGGCAGCACTATCACAGTGAAAGGTCAGCAGTATCTGGTAAGATAATTTTATCCGGATCAGGCAGCAGCTATGCTGCCTGATCTTTTCCCAAATTTATATGAGCAAATACATTTCAACAATCGGGCTTCTGATACTTTCGAATGCCTTTATGACCCTTGCCTGGTATGGTCACCTGAAATTTTTCAGCAAAGAGGGCGCGCATGCCTCTACACCACTTTGGATGATTGTGTTGCTTAGCTGGGGACTTGCATTTTTTGAATACTGCTTTCAGGTTCCGGCAAACCGGATCGGATCCTCTGAAATGGGCGGCCCGTTTTCGCTAGTCCAGCTAAAAATTATCCAGGAAGTTATCACCTTGATTATTTTCATGGTGTTCTCTGTGACCGTTTTTAAAAATACGCAGTTCACTACCAATCATCTGATCGGATTCGCTCTTTTGATTGGCGCCGTTTACTTTATTTTTAAAGCGTGAGCAGCGGGTCAAAAGTCCTTTCGCTGAAAGGACTGGATTTCATCAATTTTACACTGGCCGATATGCGCGACGGAATCGGGCCGTTTCTGGGAATCTACCTACTTTCTTCCCAGCATTGGAATTTAAGAGATATTGGTCTGGTCACATCGATTGCCACTTTCGCCGGTGTTGTGTTCCAGACTCCTGCGGGTGCTTTCGTCGACCGTTTTAGAAACAAGAAAGTCATAGTTGCGATAGCCAGCCTTCTGATTGGCTTAGGTACGCTGCTAATTTTGATCAAACCCGGTTTCACAGTGGTCACCATAAGCCAGGTAATCGTAGGTATTGCTGCAACTTTTATAACGCCTTCCATTGCAGCGATGACCCTGGGATTGGTGGGATACACAAAACTGGAAGAGCGCACCGGACGTAATGAAATGTTTAATCATAGCGGCAACGTCACATCGGCAATCACATCTGGTTTAATCGGCTACTATCTGGGATTAAAAGGAATATTCGTTTTTACGTTGCTTCTTTCTTTTGCAAGCATATATTTTTTACGCTTCATCGAAAATGAACAGATTGATTACCAGCTTTCCAGAGGTAGTCTTTCGGCGGAGAACAAATATGATATCCATTCGTCCGGAAAAATTATTTCCAATCCGGTTTTCCTTATTTTCACCACGTGCTGTGTGCTTTATCACTTTGCGAATGCAGCAATGCTTCCTCTTGCCGGGCAGTACATTGTCTCTGAAAACAAAGTAAACGCCTCGGTCTACATGTCTGCATGTATTGTAATCGCGCAACTGGTAATGGTTCCTACCGCAGCATGGTGCAGCAGAAAGTCCGTCCAGGGAAGAAAGTGGCTTATGCTGATCTGTTTTGCCGCTTTGCCAGTCAGAGGATTACTTTACACGTTGAGTCCCAACCCTTATTTTATTACATCAGTACAGATTCTGGACGGTCTTTCAGCAGGTATTTTTGGCGTCGTAGCTGTTCTTATTGTTGCCGATCTGACAAAAGGGTCAGGACATTTTAACTTGGCCAACGGAATATTGATCACTGCTGTTGGTCTCGGCGCTTCGCTGAGCAATGTGGCCGGTGGCTATATTGCAAACCTTTTTTCATTCAGGTATGCTTTTTTATTTCTAAGTGCTGTGGCAGCGTTGGCTTTTGTCATTTGCCTGCTTTTTATGAAGGAAACTTACGAGCCGGAGTCACCTTGAAAGGAAAATTTTCAAAATCAAATGGAGCACTCTTGCTGCTGGTGATGCTGGCGGCAGGAATCCTTTTGTATATCACGCATCGAAAAAAAACCTCTTCACCAAGTAAAATTCCTGTCGGCGAAAGACCTGAATCCAAAGGAGAACTTCTGATTAACGGAATTGTACTGGATTATGGCAGCAACGCGGAAGGAGATCTTGATAAGATTTATGTTTTGTCCGACAAAAAAAAGACTATACTGCATTTTCCACCGCATACCGCTCAGCGGATAACAACAGCTGCGCCAGTCAGGGAATTAATCGAAGCCAAAATAGAACAAAGAGCACCCGATCCGCATCACCCTGACAGAATTTTTGAATTAAAATATCTCCGCGGCTTCAAGTCTAAAAAAGAGCTTGACCTTTCTGCAATCCCCGCCCCTTTTCCCAGGAAAGGAGTGGATGTACAGATTCGGGCATACCCTCCCTGGAATTTCAGTCTGGATAACGGACGAGAAAAAACACTTGTTCTTTCTGATAAACGAATCTTGCTCCCGCCACACATGGCACATGAATTGTTTCCGATAATCAGTCAGGCAAAAGTGATTCTCGTAAAAGGTTACATGCGCGATTCAGCGGAAGGATTTGTTACGGCTTCTGGTAAAAATGTTCTTAAACCAAACACCATACAAATTGACAGCATCACCTATAAAATCCGTTAATGTCATTTCAACAATTTAATACAAGGCTGCCTATATGAAAATACTAGTGGTTGAAGATGAGCAGAAGCTGGCCGGATATATGCATCAGGGGCTTACGCAGGCAGGATATCTGGTGCAGCTGTCCCACAATGGCTCTGAGGCGCTAAATATGGCGGCGTCAGAAACCTTTGACTTAATTCTGCTGGATCTAATGCTGCCTGGCATGACCGGAATTGACATACTGAAAAACCTGAGAGCTTATAAGATTCCAAGTCCCGTTATCGTTGTCAGCGCCCTGAGCGGAACTTCCCAGGTGGTGGAGGGCCTGGATCTTGGGGCAGTCGATTACATCAAGAAACCGTTTGAATGGGAAGAGCTGCTCGCCCGTATCAGGATCCTTCAACGTAAAATGTTCACAAGCGAAAGTAGCCGTATTCGTGTTAACGACCTGGCAATCGATCTGATGTCAAGACAGATTGAACGCAACGGAAGGCAAATTACATTGACTACCAAAGAGTTTGTTTTACTTGAATATCTGGTGAGAAATGTAAACCGGGTCGTTAGCAAAAACCAGATTTTGGAAAACGTATGGAACATGGACTTTGACCCCGAAAGTAACATTGTTGAAGTCTATATGTATCAGCTGCGGCAGAAAATCGATAAGGGTTTCGACACAGCACTGATTGAAACGATTGTTGGCGCAGGCTATAAACTAAGCGGCTCAAAAGCATTGTGAAAACTCTGAACTCCTACCCTTTCTACAAAAGTCTCAGGTTCAGATTTGGACTGATCTTCGGGTTTGTTTTTTTGTTTTTTTTATTGGCCGCCGGCCTGGTTCTTTATACACACGTTAAAGGTCAGTTTGAGAAAAGTTTTGCTGCACGGCTTCAAACGCAGGCAAATCTTGTTCTTCAGGAAACCGAAATTAATCCTTTAACCGTTCCTTTGCCCACCTCCGATGAATTTTTCCGGTTGATTTACCAGGCCAACAATAAACAAAGTATCCTATTCGACAATCTGCCGCTTACTTTTAAAAACATTTCCTATCAAGCAGATACCCGGCAATGGCGGGAAAAGAAAATAAGCCGGGCGTTGGAAACAGGTGGGACTATTCAGCTGTGGTATGTGCTCCCTGCACAGGAACTTAATGATGAAATTCACAAAGTTAAGATTATACTTTTTCTATACTTTCCACTTTCATTTCTGGCTGCGTTCATTGCCGGTTATTTTATTTCAGGTTTTCTGATCCGGCCGATTGAAAACATTGTGACAAAAGCCAATGATATCAGTCTTCAAAATCAGATCGTTCTGCTTGAATCTCCGTCAGTCCGTGACGAACTGCATAAATTAACACATTCCTTAAACCAAATGCTGATCAGGATACAAAAACAGGCACAACAGCAAAATGCATTCTTTGCGTCAGCATCCCACGAACTCAGAACCCCGCTCAGCGTGATGTTAACCGAACTGCAAATTCTCGAAAAGGAAAGATTGGCACCGGAAATGAAAACCATTATCGATAATCAGGTCGTTGAAGTACAACGCCTGGCCAAATTGGTCGACGACTTTTTGCTTATGAGCCAGCTAAAATCGGATATACTGGCTTTAAACCTAACGTCTGTTAAACTACCCGAACTGGTCATCGGGATGCTGGAACGTCTCAATCCGGCAGCAAAATCTAAAAATCAGAGCTTTAAGGTAGAATTAATACCGGAAAACGGGACTTTTGAGATTCAAACTGACCGGTCGCATCTGGTAACTATCCTATTAAATTTACTTCAGAATGCCTTGATACATGGTCAATATGGATCGGTCATTCGAATTCAACTAACAGAAACGGCCAGCAGCGTAACATTTGTGGTCGTAAACACCTCACATATGAAGATTGATGATCCGGCTTTACTTACCCGCGAATTTCATAAACAGGCAATTCAGGAAGGAGGATTTGGTCTGGGTCTCTGGATCGTAAGCCGTCTTGCAGAAAAGCTCGATGCGGAATGTAAACTTCTATACGCTGACCCCGAGTTTACTGCGACAGTAAGTTTTAAAAAATAGAAGTCATTTATACGCGAAGCATTTACCGCACAGATAACTGAAATTCAACCATCCTATTTGATTTAAATCAGTATATTGCTTTGCATCAGAAAAATTTGCCTAAACCTTTCATGAAAAGTTTTATCCTGTCTCTTTGCCTTTCCTGTGTCGTACTGCCGCTGTTGGCTCAGTCACCAAAGATTTCCCAACCGAAATATAACGCTTCAGAGTTATTTCCCAGCGAATCGTTTCTACCCCAGGGAAATTCTTACCGGTCTGCAACAGGCGAGCCTGGCCGTGATTACTGGCAAAACCGGGCGGATTACAGCATCGATGTAAAACTGGACGATCAATCAGACGTGATCGAAGGTGTTGAAACAATTAGTTATCAGAATAACAGTCCACATACGCTGACCTTTTTATGGTTACAATTGGATCAAAACGTGTATAAGAACCATTCGAAGGGACTTGATGCGAAACTATTCAAAAGTAACAGATCAGATACTGCCAAATTTGAAGGTGGTTTTCACATTGAGTCTGTCGGGATAACAGGTTCGAAGGGACAAGAAATAAAAACAGGTTTTCAGATCGAGGATACGCGAATGAAGATTTCGCTGGCTGAACCACTTCTTCCCGGACAGAAAATTGCGTTTCAGATCCGTTACAGCTACGACTTTCCGAAAAATTTCAGGAATGCAGATTTTAATGTGAACAGAACAGATATTCTTCCGACAAAAAACGGGCCCATTTATTCTGTCGCGCAATGGTATCCCCGTATCTGTGTACTAGATGATGTAAGCGGATGGAATACGTTGCCTTATTTGGGGAATGGAGAATTTTACCTTGAATATGGAAATTTTAATGTAAACATCACCCTGCCCTCAGCCTACCTCGTTGAATCCTCGGGAGACCTTCTGAATCCGGAGGACGTATTAACCCCTGTTCAGCTCGACCGCTGGAAGAGGGCAAAATCTTCAAAAGAAAAAGTCTTCATCAGGACGTCAGAAGAAGTTACGGATCCTTTGTCACGACCTGCGAAACCCTTCTGTACCTGGAAATTTAAACTGGATTCCGCACGAGACTTTGCCTGGACTGCCTCGAAAGCATTCGTATGGGATGGTATCGGAATTGACCTGCCCAGTGGAAGAACCGTATTGGGAAGTTCTGTGTATCCGGCTGAATCCAACCTGAAAGATAGCTGGGAGCGTTCAGCTGAATACCTGGCCTTTACCTTGCGGCATTTTTCGGAAAAGTGGTTTGAGTATCCTTATAACAAAGCCGTCAACGTGGCCTCGAATCTGGACGGAATGGAATATCCGGGACTTGTTTTCTGTTCTGCAAAAGATAGGGGGAATATGTTCTGGGCAGTCGTTAATCACGAATTGGGACATACCTGGTTCCCGATGATTGTAGGAAGCAACGAAAGAAAACATGCCTGGATGGATGAGGGATTAAATGCATTTATCGATAATCTGGCAACCAAGGAATTCAATGGAGGTGAATTTATCGGATATGCTGAAATCGATATTCCCCGTTCATCCCTTTTCGCGGACTCGCTGGTCCCGATTATGACAAGGCCCGATGTGATCCCACCCACTCAGGTTTATCCGGTTCAATATCAAAAGGTTGCCTACGTACTCACGTTGCTGCGCGAGCAGATTTTAGGTAAGGAACGGTTTGACCTTGCTTTACAAAAATATATCAGGGACTGGGCTTACAAACATCCTACACCCAACGATTTCTTTGCGAGCATCAACAATACCTCGGGGGAAGACCTGACCTGGTTTTGGAAATCCATGTTCACTGAAAATTATAAATTGGATCAAAAAATAGTCAAGGTCGTGAATCCGGTAAAAGGCCATATAAAGAAAGCGCTCATTACCATTGAAAACATGGAAAAAGCCATTATGCCCTTACATGTTGAAGTAACTTTTGAAAATGGTCTGAAAGAAATTCACAAGTTCCCGATTGAAATATGGCAGCAAGGTTCACAGTACACTTTCAGTCCTGACAAGGCGGGTGTGGTGAAACGAGTTGTGGTAGACGGCGAAAACATTTTCCCGGACATGAATACAGCCGACAACTTTTGGAAGATTAAATAAAATGCACCTCCTGCCGTACCGGAAGCCTCTCACGATCCGGGAAGTAACAATACTGTTGTTATGAAGGAAATTTAAAATACCGTAATATTTAGCCAATGGTATAGTTTTAGTGGTTATATCTTAACTCACAGAATTAACGCGAATAGCATATGGCAAATGTAACTGAATACAAAGAATGGATTTCCAATGTAAATCTGGATGGACATCAAGACGTATACGACCTTTATAATTCGGTAAATAATTATGAAACTGCCGGTAAATTTCATACCTCAAAAGAAGTAACAAACGATGGCAGTGAATACCGGGTTAAGGCAGAGGGAAATCAGGATTCTCTTCATCTGAAATCGGAGGAAGAAAAATTCGCCTTTTTACAACATATCGCCGATGAATATACCGACTCGGGAGATGGTAATGTAGAAACGTGGTACAATCTAAAAAAGGAACTCAACAATATCGACTAACTCAAATAGTCTTTGATACTGTTAAACTTACATCGAGTTTCGTAACAAAAATACCTGACCATATCTGGCCAGGTATTTTTGTTTGATATTCTCTGTAAATATATCTGCAAACATCATCCTTTTAAAGCGATAAATCTGACCATTATCTGAACGCCATTATTATTTTTTATTGAAAGGTGCCCAGTTAATTGCTTGGATAACCCTTTCAACAAATCAAGTCCCATGGACTGATGTTCCACCCAGTCAAATTCTACCGGTAGACCAACGCCATTGTCCGCTATTTCAAGCAGTAAATGATTTTCATCTTCACGCCGTAAACTTATATGCACAGTCACGTCTTGATCTTTTGAATATTTGATTGAATTAACCACACTTTCATTAATAATAAGACCCAGCGGAACTGCTTGTGAAACATCAAGATACAGCGGTTCGACTGTTTGCTGAAAGCTAATCCGTGTATCCATGTCAAAACTCTCTCGTAAATAGTCAACCAGGTCGTTGATATATTCCGGCATGTCGATAAGGCTGGTATTCTCATCCACATAAAGTTTTTGATGGATCAGCGACATGGTCTGCACACGGCGCAGACTATCCTTTACCGCCGCAACTGCCGCCTCATCCGTAAGATAAACAGATTGGGTATTAAGCAGACTAACGACCATCTGAAGATTATTTTTCACCCGGTGCTGCACCTCATCGATTAGCCATACCTTATCTTTCAAAAGCTTATCCTGTTCAGCATTCAGAGTTTCCAGAAAAGTATTTTTCTGGTCCAGTTCTCTTTGATGCAACTCAAAATTTCGGTTACTTTTTTGTTTGGAAAGATAACTATTGAATAACAAGCCGATGATAACGATAAGCAATCCGGCACATCCCAGAGCAATATTTTTTTCCCTATGTGCCTGCTTGTTTTGATTATTGAGCACTTCAATATCCTTTTTCCTTTTGGCAATCTCGTATTTAACCTGTAATTCTTCAATCTGCCTGCTTTTGATTTCATTGAAAATTGAATCTTTCAGAATCATGTGTTTCCATAAATTATCCGTGGCAGACTGGTAATTCCCTATCGCGGAATCAGCTTTAAAAAGCATCAGATAAATCTCTTTCGTATCAGCAATTGAATTAATTCCTTTTTGCGCATTCAACGCCTTTTGCAGGAAAATTTTCGCTCTTCCATATTCATGATTATTCATGAAATACTGCCCCATTTCATAGTAAACGTCGGTCGCCACCTCATTGTCTTTTCCTAATTGACCCGTCAGTTTTACCAGTTCAGAATAGTATTTTCCAGCCCGTTGTGGCTGATGCAGAGCCTGATAACAATATGCAAGCGAAGCCAGCAAACTTGCTTTCGCATAAATACCGTTAGGTCTGTTTTTAGCACTGATATCCAGAATGAATGCTAGTGCTGTTTTTTCCTTTTTTTGTTTGATCAGCGCCCTTGCCAGAAAACCGGCATCTCTGAACATGTAAAGGTTGACCTTCTCCAGATATTCTCGTTTCCTGAATACTTCCCAATACCATTCTATACTATTTTCTGTCTGCCCCAGCTCACGGTACATATTTGCCAATCGGCTGTAAAAGGTTGTTGCCGGAGAATAGTCATGAGCAGCCTCCATGTATTCAATCGCCCTTAGGGCATACGAAATACCTTTACTGAAATCTCCCTGATAACGGTTGGTAACCGCGAGCAGGTCATAAACGTAATAAATTTTGGGATAACCAATGGCTTGATAACGCCGGAGTACATTTAACAACTGGCGTTCCGCAAGATCATGCTTTCCGTGCAGCAGATTCAAGTTAGCAATACTTTTCAAAGCCTCGATTTCTCTTTGTTCATTTCCAGCTTTTTTATAAAGAGAAACCATTTTTTCGAAACAATACATTCGGGTTATACCCGTAGAGTCACGTGACGGAATTAACATTGCAAATTCTTCCCAAATACCTGCTTCGGACTCTTCTTCTCCGGCTTTCCTTGTTGAATCGATAATCTCCTTAAAAAGTATTTTACCTTTATCGAAATCACCGGACCGAAAACACTGAACAGCTCTGGTATGGAGTTTCGATATCCATTTTGACCGGTAAGCGCCATCCGTTTGGGAAAAGGATTGCGCAGGATTTATCATGATTGCGATAATAAAAACCAGCAAATAAATACCTTTACCACACCATTGCTTCATCTTTACAAACATTATATCCTGTCAGTTCGCTTGCTTTTCCGCTTCGCCTAACGCAAAAAAAGCGGCGAAAAATCGTCGCTGCAAGTATGAATAACCTTACTTTGATGATCTTTAAAAGACATCGTCAACGCGCGTACACCGGTGAACTTTGCGTGCAAAAAAGGCCCGCGTCAGACAAATGTTTGTCGAGGGTGAGTTCAGTTTTGCCTTATTACCCATTGTACGGCCGTATTCCAAGTGAAAATTCAATTTCCATATACAGGTAGACAGACAAAACTATGCTTTGACCTCCGTTCTGACAATGTGTTAAACAATGCAGTTGTTGTATATTGAATACTTGATACTTTCCGACAACCCTGCCAGGCAGAGTTGACTTCTCGCACCTATTCCTACTGATACCAGTATGAATAGCCTGTTATCAGTATGCCTGCAAGTTCCGTTTTTGTTGTGAATGTCTTTGATATGGTTAAAGCCTGATAAATCCGTATATTCAAATTCGGGACAACTCCGATTTAATCTTTATCAATTCCCCCAGCAATGATGTGATGGGTACCTGCGCATTTCCCTTTGCGGCGGCGGCTTTTACAATTGCGAAATTCAAGGTTTCAATTTCCGTTTCCCGCTTATTTAAAATATCCTGATAGGTCGATATTTTCTGGCCGTCTGACATTCTGCTGATCGACAACACGTTTTGCAGAACCTCGTCAGTTGTTAACCTAATACCATGCTCCACGGCCACAGCCAGACATTCACTGATTACTGTTCCGGCAATTCGGAGCGCTGAATCATTGCGGTGAAATACGCCGTTATCGGTTTCCAAGAGTGGACAAATCGAATTAAAAACACAGTTACTGATTACTTTTTTCCAGATCACGGTCTGTATGTCGGTTTCCGTCCGGAATGAAAAAATATTTGTATTTATATTGGAAACAATGCTCAGCAGCATATTTTCAGAACCTTTTATTACTCCCACCGGCGAAGGAGCTACCAATTTGAATCTCACTTTATTTTCTGCAACAGACTGGCTGGTTGCAAGTAAAACACATCTGTATAGCTCGTTAAATCCCTGATCAATAAAACTCTCTTCAATGTGAAGTCCATTTTGAAGAAAGACAATGGGCGATCGTTTAATTATGGATTTCAACCTACCCGCCAACGCCTTATTACCAAATGATTTATTGGTCAAAAGGACGATTCCGTCCAGCTCCTGATAATGATTAAGTGAGCTTATGGTCACATTTGCCGACAGGTTTTCGTCATCAAATTCAATTTCAATATGTTCCTGATAAACAAATTCTTCATCAACACTGCCCCGGAGGATCGTTACTTTCTTGCCTTCGATGCTCAGCGCAACCGCCAATGCTTTGGCAATTACCCCATTACCTATGATATATATAGGTTTATCAAAAGGTTGTCCGTTTACTTTTATCGTACTCATATTTAAATTATTGAAAATCTCTTAAACAGAATTGCTGCTCATTCGGACCCGTCCTGTAATTCCCTTTCCATGTATGTTGTGCCATCGAATCTGATAGCTTTTGCGTATTCTTCAAACAAATTTCTTGAGTCATTAAACTGATACGCAGAACTGGCGGTCACAAATTTAATATACCTTGCATAATGATTAAATGAATAATAAATAACGCCCGCCAGGCGAAACTGATTTAGAATGTCATGGAAGTATTCCCGTTAGAGGAAGGAATTTACAGCGTTGACAAGCAGAAAAATCTGACACTTGTGACCGAAGAAAAATATGAGCCAGTACCGGGATTTCTGCATATGGCTGTTCGTCCTTTTTTAATCAGATTAAAGGATGATCTGGTGCTTTTGGATTGCGGGCTTGGAACCGTAAACGGGAATTTTGATGCCTCACATTTTAAATCACCTTGGCATAAATCCAGGTGAGATTACGAAAGTATTGTTGTCACATCTTCATAAAGATCACATCGAAGGACTTGGCTATTTTGAAAATAACCTGTTTGTCCAGCACTTTGAAAATGCGACGATCTATGCACATAAACAGGAGCTTGATTACGCGCTCACGCAAAAAGGTAATCCATCTTACAACGATAATCTGGTTGAGCAATTATCCAAATTTCCAAACCTGCAGCTGATCGAAGCTATGCAAGGAAACTTAACTCCTGAAATTTACTTTGAGGTGGTTGGGGGTCATACGCCTTACCACCAGGCATTCTGGATAACATATAGAGATCAAACAATTTTTTATGGTGGAGACAACCTCCCTCAGGCGCATTATCTGGATTATCCCATTGCCTACAAAACAGATTATGATGGAAAGAAAGCAATGAGACTTCGACAGCACTGGCAAAACGAATCAAAGAAGAACCAATGGAAAATTCTTTTGTATCATGATCTTAAACGTCCTATACTCGAATTTTAAGCAGCAAAACAAATCCGGTTTCCACTTTTAATAAACAACAACTACATCATGGATAATAGCAATCCCTGGAATAATATACCCCTGACTGATTATGAGCTGCATATGGAGCATCAGGATGTTGGACAAGCAAAGTTATTAAACCATCTGACCGGCAAATACCTGACAAAACATAAGCCGGAAAATATACTGTTTTTAGGCATAAGTGGCGGGAACGGCTTAGAGCACGTCGACGTAGAAAAGGTAAAGAGCGTCTGCGCAATTGATATCAATGAAGCTTATCTGGAAGAAACCCGGAAAAGATTCGGCCAGAAAATGAAGCAGTTAAACCTTGTGAATACAAACATTGGCTCTTCGGATCTATCCTATACCGAGGCTGATTTTGTTTGGGCAGCTTTAATTTTCGAATATGTTGATATTGAAAAATGTCTAGAATTTATCAGAAAAAATACTGCTCCGTATGCCAGGCTGATCATCACGATCCAGTCTAACAATGGCGTGCAGTCCGTTAGTAAAACAGGAGTCGAATCCATTAAATCGGTATCAAGCATTTTCAAAATTATAGACAAGGAAAATCTGTTAAAAACGGGGTTAATGTTCGGCTTTGAATGTGACAGTTCTGAAGAAAATTTTCTTCCTAACGGGAAATCTCTTTTGACGTACGATTTATCTAAAATAAAAACATAAAAAAGTCTACTATGTTACTGTTATTGATAGCTCAGTCAGTTCTATAAGATTAATTGACCAGACTACGCTCCTTATATTTAGCGCGGTATTCTAACGGAGACAAGCCGGCAAATTTTTTAAAAACTTCCCGAAAAGCCTTCTCATCGGCATAACCAACATCATTCATCACTTCAAAAATAGATTTCCTTCCTTTTTCAAGATGACTTTTCGCACTTTCCACTTTTAAACGTTGCAGGTATTCGACAGGAGTATTGGCTGTTGCTTTGAAGAATCGGCGGTCAAAGTTTCTGCGGCTGACGGCAAGATCAGACGCCAGTTTTTCGAAAGAAATTTTCTCGATGAAATTTTCTTCGAGATATTTTTGCGCGCGAAGAATTACCTGATCGCCATGATTTTTTTGTCCCTGAAAAATCAAAAATACAGACTGGGACGACCTGTCCATATCGATTTGAAAAACCTTGGAGCAAAGAACGGCTACCTCCCGATTATAATACTTCTCGACAAGAAACATGATCAGATTTAAAAACGAGTAGGCCCCGCCGTTGGTATAGATGCCGGGTTCGGAGGAAATCAGCTTGTCGACCTGCAAATTTACATCAGGGAAAAGCCGCCGGAAATCATTCGCTGCATTCCAGTGTGTGGAGCAGGAACGGTCTTTGAGCAAACCTGTGGCGGCAAGCAGAAATGCACCGGTGCAGATACTTGCCACTTCTGCTCCCTCTTTATACTGCCGTCCTATCCATTCTACCAGCTCCGCATTGTCTTTTAAAACCTGTTCAAAATCATAAGAAAGCGACGGAATAATGACTAGATCTGTCTGCCCTAAATCACGGATATCCACAGGAGTAAGCGAAAAATAGCCCGTTCCAAAGGTCAGCGTATCGACAAAACCGGCAATGCAAACCTGCATACGGGGTTTGTGACCCATTTTCTGCCAGTATTGATCTGCGCGCGAGAGAATCTCGAAGCTGCCTGTGATGCTGCTCAGGTTGATATTGCCTTTCGGAACAACGATGGTTACCTGTTTCATAAGTCTCAGATTTCCACAAAGCTAGCATAAGCATTTGTCTATATCAACCCCGCAGAATGTCCATTTCACACCCTGTAAATCCAGGATTTGGCCAATAACTTTGTATCACTTTCAAACCTTAACCAAAAATCAAGAGCAATGAACACTACACAAAATTTCACAGTGAGTTTTACGGTCGATCAGGATGCCGAGAAAGTCTATAATGCAATCAACAATGTCAGGGGCTGGTGGTCGGAGGAAGTGGAAGGCGAGACAGACCAGGTTGGCGCAATCTGGAAATATCATTTTCAGGATGTTCACTTGTGTACGATGGAAATTACCGAATTGATTGCAAATCAAAAAGTTGTCTGGAAAGTACTTGACAATTACTTTAAATTCACTCAGGATAAAAGTGAGTGGATTGGCAATACGATCATTTTTTCTATTAATGAAAAAGATGGAATATCGGAAGTGACATTTACCCAGGAAGGTTTGACACCGGCTTATGAATGTTATGAAATCTGTGAGAATGCCTGGACCAATTACATTACCGATAGTCTTAAAGGGCTTATTGAAACGGGTAAAGGAAGCCCAAATGCGACAGGTAAACCGCAGACAGAATATGAGGAAGATTTGTCTTCTAACTAATTGGCGACATGGACAAAGAAAATTTTTCGATCAGTATTACCACGGATCCACCGCCGCAAGCTGTTTTTGATGGCATCAACCATGTTACCGCCTGGTGGACAAAAGATCTGGAAGGTAATTCTCAAAATCTGGGAGACACTTTCCGTGTTTAATTTGGGGACGTGCACGTTTCGACGCAGAAATTAATTGAACTTAAACCTTTTGAAAAAATCGTCTGGCTTGTGACGGATAGTAAAATCAATTTTGTTGACAACAAACAGGAATGGGAAGGTACGCAAATCGTTTTTGATATTAGCCCCAAAGACGATCAAACAGAGATCCGGTTTACCCATGTTGGCCTGAAACCTGATTTGCAATGCTATGGCTTGCTCAAATGCCTGGGGTGGCTATATAGCCGGGAGTCTTTTAAGGCTAATCAGTACGGGAGAAAATCAAACTTAAAGGACATTTAAGTCTTCTCAATCAAGTAAATACGTTCGCCGAATTCGTTTCATAGAATTATCCATATCACCATTTAAGGAAAAGGGAGGAGGATCACTAAGAGTTTCTCCTCCTGGATTAAATTAAACTTCTTGCAGCGATTTCATATCGATCACGTAACGGAACCTGACTTCTTCATCTTTGATCTTGTCAAAAGCGTCGTTTATATCGTCAATTTCGATCATCTGGACTTCTGGCAAAATATTATGCTCGGCGCAAAAATCGATTACTTCCTGCGTTTTGGCCACTCCTCCGATTATCGAGCCTCCGACTGTCCGGTTTTGCATTGCCACCTGCATATTATTGACCGGCTTTTCATATGGCCCGAGAAGCCCGACGGTAACCAGCGATCCAAAGCGGTGAAGCAGGTCTATGTAAGGATTTACATCGAAAGCCTCAGGAATAGTACATAAGATATAGTTGAATGTTGCTTCATATGCTTTCATCGCATCCTTATCAGTGGATATCAGAACGTGATCAGCACCAAGCGCTAACGCAGCATCACGCTTTTCTTCCATTGTCGTGATCGCAGTAACTTCGGCGCCCATGGCTTTGGCTAGCTGAACAGCCATATGCCCCAGCCCGCCTATTCCGATAATCCCGACCTTATCGCCAGATTTCACCTTCCACCGGTTCAGGGGAGAGTATGTCGTAACACCTGCGCAAAGGATTGGGGCAGCTTTGCTTATATCCAGATTATCAGGTATTCTGATCAAAAATGCTTCGTTCACAACGATGCTGTCAGAATATCCTCCGAATGTATTATATCCGCTGCCGTCTGGTTTCCAGTAACCATTGTAAGTCATGGTTTGACCCACCGGGCCTTCGCAGAACTGTTCTACTCCGTCATGACAGGCTGAGCATTGCTGACAGCTATCGATCATACAGCCAACACCTACAATATCGCCGGTCTTAAAACCGGATACCGAACTGCCTGTTTTGCTTATTCGGCCGATCACTTCGTGTCCGGGTACGCAAGGATAGATGGTGTTCGCCCAGTCGTTGGCAACCTGGTGAACATCCGAGTGGCATACACCACAATACAATACTTCGATCTGCACCTCATTATCCTTAGGTTCATTGCGGTCGACGTCCATCGGTTTGAGGGTCTTTCCTCCTATTAAAGATCCTGACGCCCCGTAGGCTTTACTTTTAAAAGTTTCCATTAGGTTTTGGTTTTTAATTTGACTGTTTTAATTGGGCAATTCATCAATACTCTTAGGCTCCAACCTGGGCTGCGCATTCATATGGTGCCGATATTTGCTTGAAGTTTCGTATGCAAGCCGGCGAACACGCATGATACCGCCAAGCGGGCGGTGTTCGGGTATGCAGTGAAAGGGATTGAATGAAAGAACATCGTCTGCGTAAACGCGGCGCTGCGGGCTGTAGGCTTCCTGCGATGGGATCGTGATTTTCCCCACGGTCTGGTAAGGGCTTTTTTCCTGTGGCCATTCAATCGAACCATCTTCTACCGGCATAGCGGCCAGATCCGTGCACAATTGCACACGCAGTTCATACTCTGCCGAATTGTTACGAAAAAAATCGACTACCAGATCCCTCAATGCAGAATCATTATCTCCGTCAATTTCCTGACCTGTTAATGCCCTTAGATTTTCCGACAAAGGTGCCGCACTTAATTTTGCTACATAGTCTCCATACCGAAGTGCAGCCATCGTAAAGAAAGTCTCTCCCAATATATTCGTATTGGGTTTTCCCGCACCTATGGTATTAGGCTCAGGATGAATACCTATTGTGTTCAGCGCTTTGTAAGCAGCCGTGGTAAGTTTTCCCTGCACTTCAACCAGCTCTTCGGGCAGATCCGCTGATTTTTCCAGCTTCCGCTGTTGTTCAAGATACGTTTCAATAGTACCCGTCGGGATGACCGGGTGGTTTACCAGAAGAAAATCCTGAGTAACTGCGTCAGCTTCTTCCGGCAGGAATTTCTTTCCTTCAACACCGATCAGTTTAACTGCCATACCCCGCAGTGTTGGCAGTCCGTCAGGCATAATAGCTCCGGGCGCGGTGGACAGTCGGATAATGACCGGATATTTCATGGGAGCTTTGAAAATTCCCTGTGCAAGCGCGTCCGGCAAGTCGGGATAAATCTCAAGCTCACCACGCAAGATTCCATGGCTTTTTGCATGTGCGTCGCGGACCGCATGGCGATGTTTGTCAAACATCAGCCTGTTGACCCGTGCCATCGACTCTACCACTTCCCGAATCTGCTGCTCTTCGTTAGGCTGCTTTACTTCAATGTCCGGAGAATACAGGACATAGGGTTGATAATTTGTCATGATGAATAATGATTTAAAAATAAAGATCTGTACACTACCCAAAGGATAGTTCCGACAGCAGATTATATATAAAAGTCCTCCCGGCATACAGACGGGCCCAGTTGGAGGCTAAATTCCACAGTAGCAATTGACTTAAAACTCCTGGCTATAAGATCTGCGTATGATTTTCCCGGTATCCGGCTGGATATTTCTGGCCTGCAATTTGCGGTATGAAACATTTTTTACACTAAAATCAACAATCATGAAAAAGACCATCGTATTTATACACGGCATGTTTCAGAATGGTAAAAGCTGGGACAAATGGGCAAATTATTTTGAGCAGCTGGGTTACAATTGTGTCGTACCATCATGGCCGGACCATATTGGAGAACCCGTCTCACTACGACAAAATACTCCCCCGACACTTGGCGACCTGATGCTTGAAGACGTCATCGGCGCCATTGAACAAGTGGTCACTCAGGCCGGTGGAGGAAAGCAGGATGTAAATGAAAAGCCGATTATCATAGGTCATTCTGTTGGCGGTTTACTTACACAGATATTTGTAAACAAAAACCTGGCAAGTCTGGGCGTGGCCATCTGTCCGGTAGCGCCTAATAAAATGATGACGTTGGACTGGCCATTTTTCAAAAATGTGGCCGCAATCACAAATCCGTTCAAGGGAGACGAGCCGTTTAAGCATACGGCTGAAACATTTCATGAAGGATTTTGCAATACCTTAGACGAAGCTACTGCACGGATAGCCTTCGAAGAAACTGCTACGTATGACAGTCGCAATGTTTTACGGGGATGTCTGGGGGAATATGGAGAGATTCAACTTGACACGCCTCATGTACCTTTACTTTTTGTAGCTGCAAAAGAAGACAACATCATTCCGTATGAATTGGTAGAAAAAACCTTTAATGCCTATAAGGACGAAGAAAGTGGTGATGTGAATTATCAGGTATTTGATAACAAATCGCATTTTATTTGCGGCGAGCCCGGGTGGGAAATTATTGCAGAACAAATCCATAACTGGATTAAGGAAAAAGAGATACTGGTGGCTGAAAGTACTTTGTAAGGCACTATTTAACTAAACGACAAAGGCTGGAAATTTCCAGCCTTTGTCGTTTAAAACCGCCCGCCAAATACCGGGCGTTTTATCATGAGTACCAAAAATCCTAAGCTGGAATTTTCCTTGGTTTTTCACGCTCCCAAAAACGGTGCTGCGCAATTGCCAGAATAAACTTGTCGGCTAGTTCTTCGGCATCATCTGTAACGATGACTCCTTCTCTGAGTACCGTCTCTTCTGAGTAATCGTCCGGTAGCTTGCTGCTGAAATAAGTTGCTTCCAATACCTGAATAGCTGCCTGATCCGCTGCAATTGCCTTGCAGTGTTTAAAAGCTTCATTCAGGAAATGGATTGCATCCGCTTCGGCTTCGAGTGTGGCCACGCTGTTAGTTCCTGACGGAACGTAAACGGCATCATAAAGAACCGAAGCTGCGGTCAGGAAGCTATGGTCGACCGGTATCCGGGCGTCGCTTTCAGCTATTATATAACTTAGTCTTGGTGCGATAACTTCAACTACTGCGCCTGCGGCGGTCAACGCATCTTTCACCGTTGTTAAGGAAAGCTCGTCCACACCGTCGGCTGCTAGTATGGCTATCTTGCGGGTTTGGATACCGGTTTTTACCGTATTAGCCATGCTTAACGCTGACGAAATCGCCAGACTGCCTTCAACAATAATCGGGTCATAGTCGGCAGGATCTGCGTCCGCCGGAATACTATGGTTCAAAGGCAAAGCCGGATCCTGTGGTACCGGAAGTCTAAGGGCAAAAGCCACCTCCGCAGCAAGATTCGAGTCAATCAGTGACAATATACCGAGCATCCGCTCACGGATTTCGACTGTTTTGACTTTCCCAAGTTCAAAACTGAACGCATCTACGATATGGTTTCTTTCCGGATCAGACTGGCTGTCCAGAAATAGTTTTGCCTGGCTGAAGTGATCCAGAAAACTCTTGCTTCGAGCTCTGACTTTACGCGCTTCGATACGTTCCGGATAACTGGTAAAACCGCCTTGGGCAGCCGTTGCCTGAGCAGGAAAACCTTGTCCGAGTGTATTAGGATTATAGCTTGATTTACCCTTGTCAATCGTTTGACGCATGTAGCCGTCGCGCTGATTATTTCGGACCGGATTGATCGGCCTGTTAATAGGGATCTGCTGAAAATTAGGGCCTCCCAGACGAATCAGCTGGGTATCAGTATATGAAAATAGTCTTCCTTGCAGCAGTGGATCGTTGGTAAAGTCAATCCCGGCCACAACATGTCCTATATGATAGGCTACCTGTTCTGTTTCTGCAAAAAAGTTATCGGGATTTCTGTTCAGCGTCATTTTACCAATACGCTGTACTGGTACAAGTTCTTCAGGGATAAGTTTGGTAGAATCAAGCAGGTCAAAATCGAATTTGAACTCATCTTCCTCCGAAACAATTTGAACGCCTAATTCCCACTCAGGGAAATTGCCGCTTTCAATCGCATCCCATAAATCTCTCCGGTGATAGTCCGGATCTTTTCCCGATATATTCTGCGCCTCATCCCAGGCCACAGAATGCACGCCTAAAAGCGGTTTCCAGTGAAATTTAACAAAGCTGGAAACACCCTCAGCATTGATAAACCGGAAGGTATGCACACCAAAGCCTTCCATCATCCGGTAACTTCTCGGAAGAGACCTGTCGCTCATCAACCACATGATCATATGCGCAGATTCGGGCATCAGCGAAATGAAATCCCAGAATGTATCATGAGCCGAAGCTGCCTGAGGAATTTCATTATCGGGTTCTGGTTTAACAGCATGTACCAGATCGGGAAATTTAATCGCATCCTGAATAAAAAATACAGGGATATTATTACCAACCAGGTCAAAGTTACCCTCCTGCGTATAGAATTTTACCGCAAATCCTCTGACATCCCTTGCAAGATCGGTAGAACCACGCGAGCCCGCCACCGTTGAAAACCGTACAAAAACCGGTGTTTCAATAGAAGTGTCGTTTAAAAACTGAGCTTTGGTCAACGCGGACTGCGACTCATAAAGCTTAAATACGCCATGCGCACCCGAGCCTCTTGCATGCACTACGCGCTCAGGAATGCGCTCATGGTCAAAATGAGTAATTTTTTCTCTTAAAATAAAATCCTCTAAAAGCGCAGAACCCCGTTCGCCTGCTTTTAGTGAATTCTGGTCGTCGTTAATTTTAACGCCGTGGTTTGTGGTCATCAGTGTACCGTCTGCGTCTATTTTATCTGCATCCAGATCAAGAATTTTAGCATTTTCCGGTTGTTGATCCTGTTTAATTTCTGTTTTAGTCGCCATGGAAGTGATTCTGATTTTAAAATTAAGCTTCGTCTGCTGCTTTGTAATTAACCTCGTTTTCTGCAATCTCGGTCAGCAGGGCATCTGCTTTTTTCTCCTCAGCCAAAGTCTCATTAAGAAGCTCTGCAACATCATCGAGTCCCAATGTTATTGCAAGCTGCGCAAGCCCGCCATAACTGGCGATTTCATAATGTTCCACTTTTTGAGAGGCCAGGATTATACCCACATCGCGGGTTGCAGTTCCTGCATCCGTACTTTCAACGATTCCCTCTGCTTCTTTGGAAAGGCCCTCCATTGCATCGCACTTTTTCGCGATCGCCTTTTCTCCCAGCAGCTCAAAGACCTGTTCCAATCGTTTGACATGTCCGGCAGTCTGGGTAAGATGCTCCTCAATAGCAGTACTTAACTTCCCGGAAGTTGCCGACTCGATCATTTTTGGGAGCGCTTTTACCAGATGGTTTTCAGCCCAGTAAATATCGCGGATTCCGTCTAAAAAAAGCTCCATCAATGCTGGTTCAGCACCAGCTGATGTTTTGGTCTTAAATTTTGGCTCTGTGCCACTTGCATTTTCCATGTACATATTGATTAAGTGTCCACCGCTCTGATCAAATAATATACCAGCAGATAATTCCCATTCTTAATCGTACAGACGGATTGACTTTTTCAACTTTGATCAAGCAGATTTCCCAAAGTATTAACACAGAAAAAAGGACTTTGGAGATCCCAAAGTCCTTTCAATACTTCGCCTGCACAAAAGGGCGCGCCAGTACTATTTTATCTTAAAAGAAGCCTTAAACTCAGAAGCTGCATAATCCTGCGCATCTTTTGCTTCCGGTACCAGCAGAGCGGTTCCGAAAAATTCATGAGTCGTTCCCTGATATAATTTCCGGGTGACTTTTACTCCAGCTGCTTCCAGCTTTTCCTTCAATGTATTTCCTTCCGTTTCCAGCGGATCGATCTGGGCCGAGATAATCGTTGTTGGCGGCAGATTTTTCAGGTTTGCATCCACAATAGAAATTCTGGTATCCTTTGACTCTTTTGGAACATCGTTCAGATAATGCATCAAAAACCATTTAATTGAAGGTTTGTCCAATGGCTTAGCCATAGCGTATTTCACATAGGAAGCTGTGTTGGTATCAGAAGCTGCGACCGGATAAACCAAAAGCTGATGTTTCGGGATTTTTTCACCTTTGTCTCTTGCCATGATACTTACGTTAGCCGCCAGATTTCCGCCAGCACTCTCGCCCGCCACTCCAATTTTACTAGTGTCACCATTCATACTTCCTATATTTTTAACAACCCAGCTATAAGCCTTGTAAGCATCATTATGTGCCGTTGGGAACTTATACTCCGGTCCTTTCCGGTAACCGACCGAAACCACTATGGCTCCTACTTTTTCGGATAGTGCCTGAGCAGATGCATCGTAGACATCAATTCCGGCAATAACCCATCCGCCGCCGTGATAATAGACAATAACCGGGAAGGGAGCAGTTCCTGTTTTTGGCTTGTAAAGCCGTGCATGTATTGTACCATCATCTACGGCTATACTTACCCCGGAGGTATCAACCATCGGCATCGGCGGAGTAACCTTGTTTTCAGCAAGAAGATCCATCACCGCATCCTTTACCGTGTGATTCATTCGTGCCCGTTGAGGTGTCAGTGTTGGTATCGGAGGATCCTGATAGCTTATCAGCTTTTCAATAACGACCCACATTTGATCGGTAATATCCGGTGCCCACTCGGGTTTGGGAGTTTTAGGTTTCAGGCTCACCACCGGCTCGGTGCTATGATCTGTACAGGCGCTGGCGAACAGCAAACTGCCGGCTATCGCGAAAAGGAGCAACGGCTTGGTAATCCTCGTTTGGTTTTTAGATTTTTGTTTCATGATAATGTAAAGTGGTAATGTTTACCCGGCGGTTGACAAAGAATCATTCCCACTATACAAGTAATTACAAATCAGAATATTATAGAATATCTTACAACCTATAAGAGTGCGAAAAACACAAACGTCCGGGGAATTGTGTTGCTGCCTGATTTCATTTTTCTACATTCTGGATTAAGTGCATATAAAATTTCCCGTTGCGAACCACAACGGGAAATTTTTATCAGGGTTTCAAAATTACCTTTACACAATCTTCCTGCTTCTCGTCAAAGATTTTGTATCCACGCGCAGCATCTTCAAGTGGCATTGAATGCGTAATGATATCATCAAGTACAACTTTTTCATCACGAACGAGATCAATCAGATGATCTATATAATTTAATACCGGTGCCTGCCCTTGCTTGATGGTTATACCTTTATCGAAAATCCGGTACAGTGGGAAATTATCGTATGGAGAACCATAAACACCCACAATCGAAACCGTACCCATGCGCCTGACTGCCTCAAAACACATATCGAGCACTTTCATAGACCCTTTTTCAAAATTTATAACAGCTTTTGCCTTATCGATCAGATTTCTTTCCGGCTCAAAACCTACGGCATCCACGCACACGTCGGCACCGCGTCCGCCAGTCATCTGACGAATCGCTTCTACTACGTCGACCTGATTAGGGTTAAGCGTATCTACATTGTTAACCTTTTTTGCCTTATCCAACCGGTAATCCAACGGATCTATTGCGATGACGCGGCTTGCACCGTGAAGCCAGGCGGCTTTCTGCGCCATTAATCCAACAGGGCCACAGCCAAACACAGCAACGACCTCCCCGCCTTTCATCTGAGCCCAGTCAATGGCCGACCAACCCGTTGGAAATATATCAGTCAAAAACAAAACCTGTTCATCTGTCATATTATCAGGCACAATCCGGGGACTAACATCCGCATAGGGCACACGGACGTATTGCGCCTGTCCGCCGGAATAGCCCCCATACAGGTCGGTGTAGCCAAAAAGCGCAGCGCCTTTTTCATTCAGCAGATTGCCACCAGGGCCATAGTTTTTGTAATTTGAATTTTCACAGGCGGGCGATGCCTCATGCGTGCAGAAAAAACATTTTCCACAGGCAATGGGAAAAGGTACAACCACCCGGTCTCCCTTTTTCAGATTGGTGATTGCCGAGCCAACTTCCTCGACTATGCCCATAAATTCGTGTCCCATAACCATATCTTCTTTTTGGGGAACTGCACCGCTCAGAATATGCAGATCCGAGCCGCAAATGGCTGTCGAAGTTACCTTTAAAATAATGTCTCTCGGATCCAGGATTTGTGGGTCTGGAACATTATCGACACTAATGTCCCCAGGTTTGTGAAATACAGCAGCTTTCATAAAATTTGATTTAGAATGTTGATGAAGTGATCGTTTGTTGCGGTCACTTTATTATAATTATGCCAACACTTCTATTCTTATTTTATTATCCTAACCGGTTTTTGCTTTCCAGAAATACCACACAAGTACTCTAATGAATATACGCAATTACAATAAACAAAGAGCCAGGACAGTCGACAAGGCTCAGTAACCAACTTGTATCAATTAACCGATAGGTCTCTCACAAACAAGTGAAAAATAATTAATAGCACAAATCATCTTTTCCTATGCTCAAACCACAGAAATACAGCTTCCACAAGTTAAAATTTAATAAAGCCATAACTAAGTTTAATTGAATAGCCTTGCCTGATGATGTAAGGTTTCAAATAATTACGAGTTTCATCCACCGCAAAACCCTTTGTGAGATTTCTTTGATATTCAGCTGATAAAGTGAAAGAGCTGAATTTAACCCCGATCGCACCGATACCGGAAGGGACAAAACGGTCATAATCATATGCTCCGGAATGATATCTTGATTTATCATTGTTAAGCTTTTGGGAAAATCCTAAAAACCAGTCTGCCTGCATACCAATTTCAATAAACGGATTTATTTTCGCTCTATCGAAAATATACCTGCGCGCTCGTAGACCACCGAAAACATTATGATATTTCACGTCTCTTATCCAGACACTTGCGGTACGTGAACATTCACATAAATCCCTTGTGTTATTCGCTCTTCCATACTCAACATAACCAATGAGGGAAATTGGTTTAAACCTCTTTTCCGTAAAGATTCCAACAGCTATTGAATTATCAGAATTGAATTTATTTGAAGTGTAACTGTCTTTATATTCGATTTTATAAAAGTCCCTCCCTACACGGGCGGAAACACCGAAATCCCAGGATTTTTTGTCTTGTCCAAAAATTACCGGACTAATGAATGTGGTCAGAAAAAGGACTTTATAAAGTTGAGTAAACTGCGTTTTCATAATTAAATCTGTCCTGCTTTAAACATTGAAAATTTGAATCAATGATGGATATGGTGATCATGCCGGTAGGCGCCGTTTCCACAAAATAACAGAAGCGGAAAATCAGAGCAGTAAGGCTTTGAAAATTCTTTTTCATGGCGCCTCGTATTTCATCCTAATCACAACCCTAAAATATTAATTTTATAAACTAAAAAGTTTTTTCGGTTACATTTTTATTTGAAAAATCTGATCCGGCACGTTGAGCAGCTTCTTGACTTGACAGACTGTTATAATCGGATCAAGCCCAGCATCGATAACCTCACTTTTGCTTCTGACATAATCTTTAAATTCTTCTATCATGATTTATTTCCGCAGTTTAAACTTGTCGCAAACCACCCTAATATTCTCCCAATCCCCCCTTTTACACACATCTTATCTGCGTTAACTTTACATATCTATAAAATCAACAGCAAACAAATGAGAAAGATCAAAATAATGGAACATATCTCGCTGGACGGCGTGATCGAGCAAGGCCAGGATTATGCGTATGGCGACTGGACAAATCCATACCGCAGCTCTGCCGGTTTAGAATTCGTTATGGAAGCGCAGGGCGGCACCTTCGATCTTCTGTTGGGCCGCCGCACCTACGATCTTTGGTCGGGATACTGGCCGAATGCCGGCAATATGCCTATTGCAAATAATATCAACGCTGCAACAAAATACATCGCGACCCACAGGCCGGAAAGCCTTAAATGGGGTCCTGTCGAAGATTTGGGTAGGGACATTACGGAGGGTATTCGCAGTGTCAAATCAACGGACGGTCCGGATGTGATCGTCTGGGGAAGCTCAACGCTGACTTCTTTGTTGCTGAACGAGGGACTGGCCGACGAGGTAATACTGATCGTATACCCTGTCTTGCTGGGAAAAGGCAAAAAACTGTTTTCGGATCAAGTTGATGCACGCGAACTCGCTTTCATCAGCTCAAAAGTTACTCCTACGGGTTTGCTAATGAATACATACCGGCATGTTGGACCGCTGAAAAAATAAAAATCGTCCTTAGCTGGTTTTGTTCAAATTAAACGATCAGCTCATTTCATTATATCATCAAAAGACAATATTTTTTTTCAGGATAAATCAATACAAATGGGCCGTCTCAAATCTGAATGAGAAGGCCCATTTACTTATTCCATCTATGTGCTTTATGGTATTAGATTTTCCTGCCGTAATTTTTCAAACAAATTGAAAAATGAGTCACGTGTATCCTGGTATCCGGTAAAGCCAAGTTTACGACTTTTGGACATATCCGTCATCACTTCCATTGGTCGGCCCAGATCAAGATCGGTATGCCAGGCAGAAGCCAGACGATTAATATCCGTTTCTTTTAAATTGTATTTGCCGGCTATGTCCTTCCAGAAAGGAGCGTCGTCTGCCATTTCTTTTTCCAAAGGGTGTATCACTCCATTAAAGCCGGCGGCCTCAACCTCAAACCAACCGGCGATTTGTTTCCATAACCAGTTCCAGCGAAACACGTCTCCATTGGCAACATTGAAGGCCTCATTACGGGCAGCGTCGGTTGTGGACGCCCATATCATGTGTTCAGCCAGCAACTTTGCATCCGTCACATCCGACAAGCCGTTCCACTGCGCGTTGGAGCCAGGAAAGCGAAATGGTCTTCCCGTTTCTTTGCAGATAGTTGCATAAACTGCTAACGTAGTCCCGATATTCATCAAATTGCCAACTGCTTTACCAACCACAGAGTGCGGTCTGTGGATACTCCATGTAAAACCATCCCGGTCTGCGGCGGTATAGACTTCATCTTCCTGAGCATAATAGAAATTTTCCAGATCCAGTCTTGGATGCTCCTCGCGGACAGGAGTTTCGGGTAAAGTACCTGACTTGGCATATGCTTCGAAAGGCCCAAGATAATGTTTAAGTCCGGTAACCAGCGCAACATGCTGTACCGAATTCTTAGGCGACAAACTATCCAGCAAATTACGAACCATAGCGCTGTTGACCCGGATATTTTCAGCTTCTGTGACGTTGCGCATCCATGTAGTAATAAAAACATGGGTCGGTGCAACATCAGCAAACTTCGCTTTGAGGTCTTCTATATTTAACAAGTCTGCGGAGATCGGTTTTAAGCCTGCAATATTAGTATCAGGATTTCGAGCGAGACCATAGGTCGTCCACCCTTTTTCAATAAGTTTTTCTGCGAGATTACTTCCGGTAATGCCGGTTGCTCCCACAACCAATGCGATATTTTCCATCTTGATAATTTATGTTAATTGATTTCCACATCAGGATAAATTTTAATTCGCAGCGTCTTATCATCTTACTACGTTAATTCTTTAAATATTTACCCTGCTGGGATACAAAGGTATCTGTACTAAGATGGCTATGAAATGACCTGAAGCAAGAAGTTCTCTTGATCTGGATCAATCAGTTTTGTCGCGCGCCGCAATATTCTTTTTAATCCGGCTAATGGTTTCGGGGGCAAGGCCAAGGTAAGAGGCAACCAGATTTTGGGGAATGCGCTCAATGATCCGCGGGTTTGAGTCGGCCAGCTGCATATACCGCTCCTCGGCACTGTGCGTTAGGGTACTCATCAGCCGGCGGTCTTTTGTGACAATGTTGTTTTGATAAAGAATGCGGAAATACCGGTCCATGATCGGAACAGTCAGCATTAATGCTTCGTAATTTTCAAGAGAGATCATTAACAACTCCGAATCTTCAATAGCATCAATATTAAACACCGCAGGGACACCGGACAAAAAGCTGTTTATATCAGATAACCACCATCCTTCCCAGCCAAAAGCACTCATATGTTCGCCACCATTTGCATCCACGTTATAGAGACGAAGCAAGCCCTTTGCAACAAAAGCCATGTTTTTGCAAACATCACCTTCCTGTAAAAGAAACTGCCGTTTCCTCAGTTTCCTAGCAATAAAGAAGGTTTTGATTTTTTCTTTATCGCTATCTGTAAGCAAAACTTTTTCCTGAATATGGCAAAAGAGGACTTCAAACATGGTGAGTTTTTCTGTAAATAGCTAAAACGCACTGCACACGCAATGTGTTCCAAATCTTTTCTATGAAACGATTTAAAAATCGGTCTGCAAGACTTTGCATCCTGTTTTTTACAGAAACATCAGCATTCGCGTCACGGCTTTCAGGATTCCGTTTCGATCACAAAAGCCTTCAATTCTGCCATCTTGCCATCAACAAACCGCCAGACGTCACAATAAGAATAATTCGTGGATTTTCCGGCTTCGTCCGCTAAACTGATATTGCCAATTGCCGTAACAAACTCACCTTCCGCGATCAAGTTTTCGACCTTAAATTTTGGCGGCGCCAGGTACGTCGTTTTCATATACTCCCTGACAGCTTCCTTCCCTTCCAAAATCTGTTCGCCAACGAACGTCCATTTTACATCCTCAGTGCAGAAATACAGAAACCCTTCATTATCGCCTTTTGTGACAGCTGCATTTGCTTTTTCCAGAACTTCTTTGTTATTCATATTTCTGTGAAGTTTATACCTTATAAATAATAATAGACTAAGACGTAATCAAAATCTTGTAAGTTCATCGCTAGACAAAGCTCATTTTATGAACAGATTTTCAGCTGCTCATATTGCAACTATCTGCAAATTCATAACTCATCCATCATCAGAATGTTGCTCAAAAGCATTTGAGATAGGGCATAGATCAATGAGTATAAGAAAAACCTGCAAGGCGGAGACTCGAAGGTCCATCAGGAATAATTTTTTAATGCCGGTTGATCAACTTATTTGAAAATCATGCAGAAAATCAAATTAAATAATGATGTCGAAATGCCCCTGTTAGGCTTGGGCGTTTTCCAGGTAGAAAATCTTGAAGAATGTGAAGAAGCGGTTTTAACGGCCATAGATTCAGGTTATCGTTTGATCGATACTGCGGCAGTTTATCTAAATGAATCAGCAGTTGGCAATGCTATCAAGAAAAGTGGTGTTAAAAGAGAAGAGCTTTTTATCACCACAAAGCTTTGGATACAGGACGCCGGATATGAAAAAACCCAAAAGGCTTTTGAAACATCATTAAAGAAATTACAAGTAGACTATCTGGACCTTTATCTCATACATCGGCCACTAGGTGACTACTATGGCTCTTGGCGTGCCATGGAAGACTTATATAAAGAAGGCAGAATCAGGGCTATCGGCATCAGCAACTTTTACCCTGATGAGGTAGTTGACCTGGTGGCGCATAACGAAGTTGTTCCGGCGGTTAATCAAATTGAGTTGAATCCTTTCTTTCAAAGAGCAGACGAGCACGAGCGATTAAAGAAGAATAATATTTTAACCCAATCCTGGGCATCATTTGCAGAAGGTAAAAATGATTTTTTCAAAAATGAAGTACTGTCTTCCATAGGGCAGAAATATAATAAATCGATAGCCCAGGTTACACTACGCTGGCTTATTCAAAGGGAAATTGCTGTCATTCCGAAATCGGTAAAAAAAGAAAGAATGGAGGAGAATTATGACATTTGGGATTTTGAACTGAGTAAAGCAGATATGGATGCGATTGCAGCATTAGACACTGGTAAAAGTTCATTTTTTGATCAACGCGATCCGGATACCGCGGAATGGTTAACCCGCCAAAAATTTCATTAGACCAAAATTACCGGATTCAACAATACTTCAAAAAAATCGATTGCCCGGTTAAAAATACGTCAAGGTAAGAAATTACGCCATCCTATCTTGCTTATAAATACCACAGTATACCGCTTCGGTAGAAAGTCTACCCAAACCCGGAACTTTTAACGCCTGATAATCTGTCTATTTCTAAACGAATTAGAAATACGCTTAATGAAAAAAATAGGATTTTTATCGTTTGGGCATTGGTCTAACCATCCAGCTTACAGGGCCCAGACAGCAAGTGACACCTTGCTGCAATCAATTGACTTAGCGGTTGCCGCCGAAGAAATTGGTCTGGATGGTGCATATTTTCGTGTTCATCACTTTGCATCTCAACTGGCATCACCATTTCCGTTACTTTCGGCCATTGGTGCCAAAACCAGCCGAATAGAAATTGGAACGGGAGTGATTGATATGCGTTATGAAAATCCATTGTATATGGTCGAAGATGCCGGCGCTGCGGATTTAATTTCCGAAGGACGGCTGCAATTAGGAGTCAGCCGAGGATCGCCGGAACAGGTAATTGACGGATGGCGCTATTTTGGATATGAACCGGCTGAGGGAGAAACCGACGCAGACATGGGACGTCGTAAGACGCTGGAGTTCCTTGATAAATTAGAAGGTGTAGGATTTGCACGACCAAATCCGAATCCGATGTTCCCAAATCCACCGGGATTATTACGCCTGGAACCCCATTCGGAAGGATTGCGGGAACGTATCTGGTGGGGAGCTGCTTCCAATGCCACTGCAATCTGGGCAGCTGAAAACGGAATGTATCTTCAGAGTTCCACCTTGAAATACGATGAAAACGGCAAACCTTTTCACGTGCAGCAAGCAGAGCAGATCAGATTATACAAGGAAGCCTGGAAACAAGCGGGCCACCAGCGAGAACCAAGGGTATCGGTAAGCCGCTCGATTTTCGCTTTGGTGAACGACCAGGACCGCTATTACTTCGGACAGGAAGCTGACCGGAGGGATAAAATCGGCATGATTGAACAGGACAAGCGGGCTATTTTCGGGAGAAGCTATGCTGCGGAACCAGATCAATTAATAAAAGAACTGGCTCAGGATGAAGCTATTCAGGAGGCAGATACCGTTCTACTGACTATTCCAAATACACTTGGAGTCGATTACAACGTGCATGTACTATCTTCTATTTTAGAGCATGTGGCACCAGGACTGGGGTGGCGTTAAATTCTTGAACTGAATATAATTCAGAGAAAAGAGAAGACAGGTGCTGATGCCTGGCATATGGTCAGGTTTCGCTGTGCTCCAAGTCAGTTATTGGCACTAATCTGACCAGTAAGTCTTTACTACTAAAAACTCCCATCAACCCAGCGCGATATGCTCTTTCAGGGCTCGCGCTGGGTTTTTACTGCTGCGCCTGACAATCAGATTCCAGCTACAACAAGTAAATGGTTATACCGAAATAAAATTAAATCCTTTCCTTCTCTTCGCCCGAAGCGTTATTAATATGCCTGCGTGTTTCCGAACAATCTGGAATTTTTAGAACTCGAAGAACACCGGGATGTCTCAGGCTTGAAAGCTGCAGATAGGTGTAATTATAGAAACCACAAATAATCAGATCCGGAATTTGTAAAATATTGGATATGACTTAACACGAATTCGGAAGACAAAGAGGTACGATATTTTATCTGCTGTTTTGATATTCTGATTATGAGTTAAAAATTGACATGTTACATGAACGAATTACGTAAGAATGAAGAAGCTAAAAGCGCTAATTACCTGACCTGGATTGCCGTAGCGGTTCTCGCAGGCCTGGTTGCAAGCTATTTCATTTTTCCTAATTTAAAAGCCGGTGTTGATGAAGCTTTCGAGGTACTGACCAGCAAAAATGAAGTCCGGATAAAATCCTGGGTGAAGCAGTTCGGTGCTCTCGGTCCTATTGTAGTCATTGCAGCAATGACTTTGCAAATGTTCCTGTTAATAATTCCGAATCTACTATTATTCATCATCGCCATTATCTGTTACGGACCGGTGTGGGGCTCACTGATTTGTTTAACAGGTGTTTTTGCTTCATCTTCCCTTGGTTTTATCATCGGAAGAAAACTTGGGCCAGGTGCGATTGACAGATTTGTATCAGAAAAAACACAGCAAAAGATATCGGTTTATGTGAAAGAGTATGGCGCCAAAGCAATCGCGATTGCGCGCATGTCTTCACTGGCAAGTGATGCTCTGGGATTCGTTGCAGGTATTCTGGAAATGAAGTATAAAAAATTTATAATGGCTACCATGACCGGAATTCTTCCTGTAATTGTGCTTATTGCGATTTTTGGCAAGAGTGGGAAAATAGAAAAAAGTCTGATCTTTATTGGCGCGATATCACTCGTTATACTTGCTGTAAATATATTTCTGGATAAAAGAAAACAGCGTTTGACAACGCATTCCAAGTAATTTTTTTGTAAGATATTTGATACCCGGGGAGTTAAAAATTCAGGAAGATGAAGTCCAACCCTTAATTTGTCCGTTTCAACCCTAAATCATTACCGCACCTATTCTATTCAGTACTACCTTTAAATATGAATTCTCTGCCGTTTTCGAATCTTCACCGGATTACTATTCTGATGACCATTATGATCAATCTGTTCATTGGCTCTATCCTTGTATTCAGTGGTACCGAAACGCCCGTGGTAATGATCACAAATATTCTAAAATGTGCAGCGATCGTTTATCTGCTCGGACTTGGAAATATGCTTGCATTGTATTGCATGGAAACCGAATTCGGGCAGCGTTTCAAAAGCAGGCACTGGATCAAAGATGTCCTTAGTGCGGCAATTGGTATTGCCGTTTTCTCAATGCTGTCCATAATTTTCTCCTATTTTGAAGGCGGCGCAAGGGATTTTGTTGATCAAAAAACGAAAATAACAACCATCATTCTGGTGTTCACGGTTTTTCATACGCTTACCGTTGTACTTCAAGATCAGGTGATTTTGCTTCATAACAAAGGTAAGGCCGAACTGGAAAACATGCAGCTAAAAGCAGCCGTTACCGAGGCTTCCAACTTTATGTTACGTCAGCAGATTCATCCGCACTTTCTTTTCAATTCACTGACAATACTGAAATCGTTATACAAAAAAGACGCTGTTAAGGGGGAATTTTATCTGACCCGGCTAGCCAGTTTTCTCAGGGCATCCATATCCGAACACGCTTCCAAAATCACAACTTTACAAACCGAATTAACACTTTGTATGGACTACATGGAAATGCAGAAAATCAGATTCGGGAACGCGATCGAATATAACGTTGCTGTTTCAGAAGAAGCAAAAGTCAATTTCGTGCCGTTTTTTTCCATTCAGGTCCTTTTGGAAAATGCCATAAAACACAACGCAATGACAACGGAAAAACCGCTCATTATCAACGTCTCTGATCATGAGGGCTATCTGACCGTTGAAAATAATTATCAACCAAAGACAATCAAGGAGATTTCAACCGGACTGGGGCTGGCGAACCTGGCAGAACGATACATGCTCTTATCCGGCGACCTGATTGATGTGAAAGAAAATTCGGAGCGGTTTTCGGTAACCATTAAGCTATACGAAAATGAAGATAGTAATCATTGAAGATGAGATATGGACTGCGGAAGATCTCGCTGAAACGATTCTTCAGCTGCAACCGGAAAGCCAGATCGTAGCGACTCTGGAATCGGTTAAGGAAGCCACGGCCTATTTCAGAAAAAACCCACAACCCGACCTGATTTTTAGTGACATACAGCTTGGAGACGGACTTAGTTTTGAGATTTTTTCGGCTTTAAATATTTCAACGCCGGTGATCTTTTGCACTGCCTTTGATGAATATGCCCTGAAAGCTTTTAAGGCAAACGGAATCGATTATCTGCTTAAACCATTTACCCTTGAATCCGTACAGGCCGCATTCAGCAAATTCAATAATTTGAGAAGACCGGGTATGGATGAGAACTATTTCAAATCCTTTATAACGGAAATTACGGCGCAGATGCAGCCTAAAAATGCAGCCGTGCTGGTATATTTCAGGGATGTGATTTTACCGGTTAAGGTCGAGGACATCGCTTTGTTTTATCTTGAAAATGAAATAACTCATCTACTTACCTTCGATAAGAAAATTTACCACCCGAAAAGTACGCTTGACGAACTTGAAAAAATAGTAGGCGCTGACTTTTTCAGGGCGAACAGAAAATGTCTTGTCTGCCGAAAAACGATAACCAAAGCTTCCAGTTATTTGTCCCGTAAACTGACTGTAAGCGTCTCTGTTCCATTTGACTCGATCATCACCATTAGTAAGGAAAAAACACCGCATTTTCTGGCATGGTTATCAGGTCAGTGATTGTGACTGGTACGCTCTTGATGCCAGGACAAATGCGCTGAACTTGAAATTTTAATTAATAAAAAAAGCATCAGGCTTTGCAAAATTTGCAAAGCCTGATGCTTTTTGGGCACTGATAATTTATGCTTTGTAAACCACAATCGCTTCGGTCTGCGACTGCTCTTTTTTACTGAATCTGGCAACGAGTTTTTCAATGATCAGATACATCGAAGGGACCACAAACAAGGTTAAAATCATGGAACTAGTCAGCCCGCCGATGATTACCCACGCCATACCATTTTTGATTTCAGAGCCTGATCCGCTGGCAAGTGCGATCGGCAGCATACCCAGGATCATTGCAAGCGTAGTCATCAGGATCGGACGAAGCCTTTCCTTGCCTGCCTCGATTAATGCGTCATGGGCGGAATGTCCTTCGGCTTTTAATCCGTTGGTAAAATCCACGATCAGAATCGCGTTTTTCGATACGAGACCAAGGAGCATAATCACACCAATAATAGAGAAGACATTGAGTGTTTCCATTGCCAGCGCAAGAGCCAGAAATGCTCCGATCAAAGCAACCGGTATTGAAAAAAGCACAACAAAAGGATAAATCAGACTTTCATAAAGCGCCACCATAATCAAGTAAACCAAGAGAACAGCCGTAATCAAAGCAAGTCCTAAACTTCCGAATGCATCGCCCTGATTTTTGGTATCACCAAGAAATTCTATCGCCACACCTTCTGGCAGCTTTATCTTCGCGGTCTTCGCGGCGATCTCATCTGATACAGAACCCACCGGACGGCCAACTACATTGGAATTAACCGTAATGGCACTCAGACGGTTATTGCGTTGCAAAACACTTTCTCCCAAACCATCCGCAATCTCGGCAAACTGGCTCAGCACAAAACTTTGTCCATCGGTATTGGTAAATGACAAATTCTTGACATTGTTAATATTGGAGCGGTTGTACTGGTCAAGGCTCACTTTGATATCATACTCATTTCCGGATTGTTTGAATTTGCTCTGATCATTTCCGCTGAACGCATTTTGAAGCGCCGCCCCTACCTGACTTGCATCAAGGCCAAGAAGTGTCATTTTTTCACGGTTAAGCTTCACATCCACTTCCTGTTTTTGATCTTTCACAGAAAGTTCAACAAACTGAGTTCCGGCAATACTGGCGATCGTATCTCTGAATTGATTAGCCACTTTACGAACTTCTTCCAGGTCAACTCCTTTCACAGCAACCTGTATGGGTGCAGAACTCGTACCGGCAATACTGGTTGCAGCCGTGGAAACTTTCACACCTGGAATTACCGCGCTGATTTCTTTCTGCATTCTTAGTCCGAATTCCGCCGGAGTGAAATTTCGTTCTTTTTTATCAATAAGACTTACCGTCAAATCCGCCAGGTTTCCATTATTTGCGGCACCGGAAACACTTCCTGTAACAAATCCAACGCTTGAAAACACATTGACCACTTCCGGTTTTTTCATGATCATTTTTTCAACCTGCTGCGTGACCATATTCGTCTGGTAAATACTCGCGGAAGGATCCAGTTCCAGCTTTATCAGCAGCTCTCCCTGATCTCCTGACGGCATAAAAGTCGCGCCGATAAAGCCTTTTCCGACAAGCAGTAAAGATCCTGCAATTAGAAGAATCACACCGGATAACAAGTAGCGTTTTTTATGCAGCACAATTTCAAGCAAATACGCATAACCAGCAATTAACTGATCGATAAAATGCTCAAAACCAAGATTAATCCTTCCCCACAGTGTTTTGGGGTTCATCACTTCCACCTTTCCAAAACGACTGGCCAGAAGCGGTGTTACCGTAAAGGAAACAAACAAACTCATCAGGGTTGATATTACGACCACAAGTGAAAATTCACGCAAAATCGCACCGATAATTCCTCCCGATAGTGCGAGCGGAAGAAATACCACAACGTCGACCAGGGTTATGGCAAGGGCAGTAAAACCGATTTCGCTACGTCCTTCAAGCGCTGCGGTAACTTTGTCTTTCCCCATTTCCAGATGGCGGTAAATATTTTCCAGGACAACAATGGAGTCATCGACAAGAATACCAACGACAAGTGACAAGGCCATCAAAGTCATCAGATTGAGCGAGAAGCCAAGAAAATACATCACAATGAATGTCGGAATAATCGAGCATGGAAGTGCAATCAAAACGAACATTGAGCTTCTGACACTATGCAGAAAAGCAAGCATGACAAGTCCCACAATCAAAATTGCAAGGACAAGATCTTCCATCACCGCATGGGCCGAGGAAAGTGTATAGGTACTCTGGTCACTGGAAACCTGAAATTTGATCGCCTGTGATTTGTACTGATTTTCCAGCGCAACAAATTTCTCTTTAACAAGCCTGCTGACATCAACAGCGTTTGCATCCGTCTGCTTAATTAGCTGAATACCAATGGAAGGAATACCGTTGATATGGTTAATGGCCGTTGTCTTCGCTGTTGCATCAACCACCTCAGCAACATTTTCCAGATAAATCGTCCCGCCTCTCAGATCTTTGGCTACAATCAGTTTTCTGATCTGGTCCAATGAGCTTACATTGGCATCGTAACGGATTGAAAACTGCTGATTTTTTGTTTCAATCTGTCCTGCCGGAAAGGACTTGTTTCCTTTGGCAACTGCCTGGGTAACCTGATCGATACTTAAATTATACCCTTTCAGTTTGGCCTGATCAATGTTAACCTGAATCTCTCTTTCATCCCCGCCTATGATATTAACCTGTCCCACACCTTCCAGATTCTGAAGCAGCGGACGCACCTGAAGATCAATCAGATCATATAATTCTCTTGGCGCAAGTTTCGAAGTAACCCCCGCCTGGATCACCGGCGTTTCTTCCAGACTGATCTTATTTACAACCGGTTTATCAATTCCATCGGGCAGGTCATTCTGTGCCTGATCAGCCTTACGCTGAATGTCGCGTTCCGCTTTATCAACATCCGCATCCGCTTTAAGCGTCACCGTGATCTGCGAAACACCTTCCTGAGAAGTCGAGCTGATCTGGTCAAGTCCTTCAATGGACGCAAAGGCGTCTTCGAGTTTTTTGGTCACCGAACTTTCTACTTCCGCAGCGCCCGCACCGGGATATATCGTGCTGACACTAACCACATTCACCGAAATATTCGGCAGTAATTTATAGTTCAGGCTAAAATAACTCTGCACCCCGAAAAGAATGAGCACAGTGAAGATTACTACAATTAATAAGGGCCGTTTAACGGCTATTTCTGATACTGACATGTCCTTTAAATTAATTGGATAAACTAACTTCGGTTCCACTTTTCAGGTTGATCTGTCCGGAGGTAACCACACGGTCGCCAGCCTTAAGACCACTGATAATCTCGATAAGACTGCCCATTTCCCTGCCCGACTGAACCGGCGTTAAAACAGCGTGGTTATCTTGTCCAACGACATATACCGATGCATTTTTAACACTTTCTGTCAGCGCTTCACGAGGGATTACCAACACATTTTGTTTTGATTTTTGAGAAAAATCCGCGTATACAAATGTTCCTGAACGAAGCTGTGATTTCTGCGCATTTTCTATCATAATTTCTACCATGTAGTTGTGCGTCACATCGGCCTGCGGACTAATAAAACTCACCTTACCGGGAAACATCATGTCCGGATATACATCCGTAGTGATCTTGACAGACTGTCCCGGCTTGATCTGGTATACTTCCGCTTCGGTCAGGTTCACCTGCACTTTGGTACGGGAAAGGTTTATAATCGTCGCTATTTCAGAACCCGGACTAGCAAATACTCCCTGTTCCATATTTTTAGCTGAAATAATGCCGCTAGTAGGTGCTTTAATGGAAGCATCAGACATCTGTTTTTTGATCTGCTGCACCTGAACCTGTGCGTCGTTATAGTTCTGGCGGATCTCGTTTACCTTTTCCTTCGTTGCTGCTTTTCCTTCATACAGTTCGGTATAGGTCTGAAAATCAGCTTTCAGTTTGGCAAGATTACTTTCTGCTTTCTGAAGATCCAGTTGTTGGGTACGGTTATCCATAATGGCCAGAACCTGCCCCTGATGAACCTGGTCGCCCAGTTCAAAACGGACCGTTTGCAGAATCCCGCTGGATGTTGTGATTACTTTTGACTCTTTGAATGGAGCCAGATTCCCGGTTTTTACAATACTTAATTCCAGAAGCTGCTCTTTCGCAGTGGCGTATTTGACCGGTATTTTAACCGCTGTTTTTTTCTCCGGCTTGTTGTTTTCGTCGAGCTGCTTTTTGTTGACAGTGAGCTTATAGGCGATCAGAGCCACCACCGCGACCAGGAATATTGAAATGATGTATTTACGTTTCATGTTTGATTTTTAAAGCGAGTTGTGAAATGTCTTCAAAGTGCCGTTTGCCTTTTCCAGGTCAATTCTGGCGATTAGATAGTTATAGAGGGAATTCAGGTAATTGCTTTGCGCTTCTTTCAAAGAATACTGCGAATTAAGCCAGTCCGTAAGGCCGGTGACTCCTTTCTGGTATTGCAGATCTGTACTTTTGAAAACCGATTCGGCCAGTCCGATATTCCGTTTATCATTGTCCATACTGCTCTGGGCTTTGATCAGTTTAGTGCGTGCATTGTCATACTCCAGTTGAAAACTTTCCTGATCAATTTTCAGATTCTCACGCGCGTTGACCTGTTTTAGCCTTGCCTGATTATACTGCGCATTTCGTTTGAAACCATCAAAAATTGGAATGGCCAACTTCACACCGATCGCCGAATAATCACTTACCGAAGAAAAAGACTGCCCCAGATTATCCCCGAAACCAATGTACCCATAACGTACATAGGCAGTTAGTTTTGGAAGTCCGGTGGCCCGAATCCTGGCCTGGTCAATATCCAGCAGTGCTATATTTACTTCTGCTAATTTGAAATCAGTTCGATTGGATGCACGGAAAGAAGCGAAATCCTGGAAAGTAGCCTGCGTTTGATCTGCCGCAGGATCATCCAGGACAAAGTTCTGGATTTGAAGCGTATCGCCCAGCGAGTAGCCCATCGCGTTTTTAAGCTGGTTCTGAGCCAGTTCCAGATCACTTTCCGCTACCAGAATCTGTGAACTCGTATTGTTATAATTTACCTGGATTTTATTGACGTCCGACTCCGTTGCAACGCCTTTTTCCAATTGCAGCTTCGAAATGTTCAGCTGCTGCTGATACGTATCGCGGTTGCTTTGAAGAAGATTCAGCTGCTGGCGGTAGACAAAAATCTGGTAGTAGGCATTGGAGATGTTATAAATAATGGTTTCATCATTTTGTTCGCTGCTGAGCTGAGCCTGTTGAATGGCCACTTTATTCGCTTTCAAACCAGTAAGTAAAGACTGATCGAAAATGGTCTGGTCTACCTGAGCGACCGCGTTGCTGTTGAATTTTTTGGTGAAGGCAACTTTTAGATCTGTCGGCCCAAAAACGCCCGCAGGAATTACCTGCTGCTGCACTTTGATATTGTCGTCTATTGTCCCGTTCAGATTAACGGACGGAAGGTATCCGGCCAGTGCTTCTTTTGACTTATAGCGGGCAGCGTCCTGATCATTGCGGTATACAACCGTACTGCGATGATGTTTCAGACCATAGTCGATGCACTGCCTGAGACTCAGATGTTCCTGCGCGCGCAGGACAGCCGGAAAAGCGGTGATCAGCATTAGAAAGATGTATTTTTTCATTGAGCTTTGAATTTGTGATGCCTGTTTAATGAGATCAAAATTCAATAGCTCTCTTTGGTAATCTTAGCTGTTTGGAAATGAAACGGACAAATTCGGGGTTGAAAAGACGGGCAGGTTAATTATGTTATATTTTTAAATGATATGTTTCAAAACTAAAAACCTATATCACAAGAATAAAACTTCTAAACTCCCGATCGAAAAACTTGGTCAGAATCGTTTCAACCTGTGATTTGTCCGTTTCAACCTCAAACGGCTAAGATCTTTTAAAATCATCCAAGACTTTTGCTTCCGGCATCTGCACCTAAATAAAGTACAAAACCTTTAATGCAGATACTGTTATCCATTCATTTTTCAACAAACAGAACACGACTTATGAAAAAGTTGACTATCCTTTCTTTGATGCTGTTAGCAAGTACAGCCGCATTTTCCCAATCATTCAGTTTTGGCCCGAAGGCGGGTATCAACCTGAGCAATTATACAGGCGGCGATTTTGATTCCGAAGCTTTGGCGGGTTATCACGTGGGCGGTATTTTAAACTATGATTTTGGCAAAGTTTTTTCCATTCAGCCGGAAGTATTATTCTCCACACAAGGAGCGAGGGTTAAAAATTCAGGTAAAAAAGACGATTTCAAAATCAGTTATGTGACTGTACCGGTGATGTTTAAATTCAAATCAAACGCCGGATTCTATCTTGAAGTAGGACCACAGGCCAGTTTCCGCACGAAGTCAGATCTGGGAGATCAGACGATCAATAATTTTGCCAAAAATCTGGATATTTCTGCGGCGGCAGGAATCGGATTTCAGTCGAAGATCGGGCTTGGTATTGGTTTTCGCTATGTGGCAGGACTTTCAAAAGTGGGCGATTTCTCAGGAAATAGTATCGATCCCGATTTCAGAAACAGTGTAATTCAGGGAAGCATTTTCTGGGCCATTCCAGTTTTTAAAGGAAGAAATAACTAGTTTTAAGCAGTCTCTCAGGTAGAAACAATAGCCTGAGAGACTGTATTGTTTATAATAATCAAAAGCAATTTCATCAATGAAAATTAAAGCATTTGGTATGAACACACTTTTGACCTGCCTGCTTTTGACCTTTGCAATGACAAATGTCAAGGCGCAAAATACCCAGATCACAGTTTCAAATATCCGCTCTTCAAAGGGTAAAATTATGCTGAGCCTGTTTAAGGACGAAAAGTCATTCAAGGATGCGAAACCATTCAAAACCACATCCTATGAAAAAAAAGGTTTGGCAAACGGAAGCCTGGTATTGAACTGGCAAATAGAGCCCGGAATTTATGGGATGACCCTTCTGGATGATGAAAATCAGAATACCGAGATGGATAAAAACCTGATTGGCGTGCCCAAAGAAGGGTTTGGATTTTCTGATTTCTATCTTGAAAAGTTAAAAGCACCTTCATTTAACGAATTTAAAACAGAGATAAAAAGTGAAGGCAATAAAATTCAAATAAAAGTAAAATACATGTAAGCCTGACATCATGCCTGATGGTATCCCCACCGCATAGATGTCCAGTACGGATATTCTGCGGTAGCATCAGAGGTAATATAACGTACTCATAGTAAGCCCTCATACCTGTCTCATTTTATACAATCCCGGACATAATCTGATCAATTCCCTTTCCGGTAAGATTTACAGAAAACATGTTTCTCTGGTGTATTTCGATTAGATACAGAAAATGTTTTGATACAAGAACGTAGCAACTTCACCCGTTGCTACGTTCTTGTCATTACATAGTATGCTGCCATTTAAAGTATTGGCCGTTGTATCGTAAATTACTAAACTCACCGGGCTTCTTTAAGATATGGAATGGTTTGCCGGCGATCAGGGCCTACTGACAGCAGCGTAACCGGAACACCAAGCTCAGCCTCGATAAATTCAATATAAATTTTAAGGGCATCAGGAATAGCCTCAGCCGATGTCACGTTCTGAATATCAACTTTCCATCCTGCCATCGCTTGCAGGACGGGCTTCAATTCTGGCCGGTCCAGAGCATAGGGCAAATGTTCTCTTATTGCCGAACCCTCACTATATCTGGTGCATACATAAATTGTCTCCAATTCGCTGAGCACATCTGCCTTCGTCATGACCAGCTGTGTGACGCCATTCAGCAGGATCGCCTGTTTCAACGCAGGAAGGTCGAGCCAGCCGGTGCGTCTGGGACGTCCGCTCACTGCGCCAAATTCTTTTCCGTTTTTTCTCAGTAATTCCCCCGTTTCGTTATCCAGTTCTGTTGGGAACGGGCCAGCTCCCACACGAGTACAATATGCCTTAAATATACCCACTACCTCACCAATCTTTTGAGGAGCTATACCAAGGCCAACACACGCTCCGGCAGAAGTCGTTGTGGATGATGTCACATATGGGTAAGAGCCAAAATCAACATCCAGTAACGTCCCCTGAGCACCTTCGGCCAATACTTTTTTTCCTCCTTTCAGATAGTCATTCACTAACTGTTCCGAATCGACCAATGGGAAAAGTTTCAAAAATTCTATCGCCTCAAAGAACTCCTTTTCTTCCTCTTCAAACGACAATTCTCTGTCATAAAGCAGCTTCAAAACGATCTGATGCCTTGCCACCTGCCTACGGTACTTTGCTCTGAAATCAGGTTCATTACTATCTCCCATTCTCAGCCCCAACCTGCCAAACTTATCTTCATAAGCCGGGCCGATCCCCTTCATAGTAGTACCAATTTTTTGGTCTCCCATTTGATACTCAGATGCTTCATCCAGTAAACGGTGCGTGGGCAGAATAAGATGTGCACGTTTGGCGATCATCAGATTCTGTTTCTCCAAAAGATCATAGCCTTCATTTTTAAGACGAAGTATCTCATTTTTCAACGCAATCGGGTCGATTACAACGCCGCTCCCGATCAAGTTGAGAGTACCTTTCGCAAAAATTCCTGATGGAACGGTATTTAATACAAATTTCTTCTCCGAAAATTCCAGCGTATGTCCCGCATTGGGACCGCCTTGAAAACGTGCGATCAAATCGTAGTGGGAACTTAACAAATCTACAATTTTCCCTTTGCCTTCATCGCCCCACTGGAGGCCTAGAATGATATCTGCTGTCATAGCTTAAAACTGTTTGTTGTGACTGAAAGAATGTAATGGCCTCCTGAAAAACGCAGGCATACGATCATTACACAACAAAAGTCTGGCATAGCGGCCTGGTTGCCATTGCCAATTGGCAAGAAACGTTCTAGCGTATTGTTTTTCTTATTCTGCTCAGGGAAGTTGGCGTAATGCCCAAATACGATGCGAGCATCGTTTGGGGAATCCGGTTGGCAAGACCTGGATAATGCTGAAGAAAATGCAGGTATCTGGTTTGAGCGTCCTGAACCAGCATGTTACTCGCAGCACGCATTTTATTTTCCAGCACCGAATAAAATATCTTTTTAAAAATTTCATCCCAGCTGCTGACAGTTGCAGAGAGGTATTTAAAGTCTTCTGTCGAAAATGCCAGCACGACCGCATCGGTGACTGCTTCAATATATTCCGCGGCGGGAATTTCATCAATAAAGCTACTGATATCGGCAACAAAGCGATTTTCATAGACAAAATACCGCGTAAAATCGTCTCCTGTTTTGTTATAATAACAAACCCGGAAGACTCCCTCTGTGATAAAACATATTTTGGAAGCTACCCTGCCCGCCTCGGAAAGGTAAATTCCCTTCGGAATGTGATATTCGCTGGCTTTTGACCGGATCTTTGATTTTTCCGATTCTGTCAGGTGCCCGAACTGTTCAAGATAAGCTAGCAATTCGTTCATTTATCAAAGATAAACACTGACTACCCTTTTTTAAATTGCCATTTGGCAAGTTAGTGAGCAGTTATTTTTAAACCTTCGCGAAAATTTCTTCTATGTTTTGACCTTACCAGTTCTAAGTCTCTCTCTACGGTTTGCAAAGAACACCATATCAAATTCGCTTGAACATGCTCTTTCGGACTCTATGGGCTTTGTTAATTAAAATAGATACTTGAAAAATCAGTTGTAATCTGCCCTGAATTGCATTGGCGTCTGCTGTGTTTTGGACTTGAAAAGCTTGCTAAAAGACTGCGTGTATTCGAACCCTAAATCATAAGCGATTTCACCAATTGAAAGATTCGTAGTAGTCAGTTTTTCCTTCGCATGCTCAATAAGTTTTTCATGTATTAATTGCTGTGTCGTGCTTCCTGTGAGCTGTTTCAGGCAATCACTCAGGTATTTGGAAGACAAGTTAAGTTTTTCAGCAACGTATTGGGCAGTGGGTAAGCCTTTGTTAAGCTTATCGGATGTAAAATAGTCATCTGTTAATTTCTGAACCTTATCCAATAACTCATCGTTCACAGCTTTTCGTGTGATAAACTGCCGGTTGTAATAACGATTACAGTAGGTAAGCAGCAGCTCGATGTTGGCAATCCAAACGTCCTGACTAAAATTGTCGATCGGCATTACCGATTCTTTGTATAACTGAAAGAAAATGGCTTCGATCGCGATTTGTTCCTCTTCGGAAAGGATCAGTGCTTCATTGACTGCATAATCGAAAAATCCGAATGATTTTATCTTGCTGCCTAATGTATAACTGCGCAGGAAATCCGGATGAACAGACAGCTGCCAGCCGGCCCTGGCAAAGACAAAATCCTTATCTATAAAACTTACCTGTTTCGGAGCAAAACAGGACATAACACCCTCTTCAAAATCGAATATACTTTGTCCATATTGAATACGGCAAGGACATTCCGTTTTCAGAGTGACCTGGTAAAAATCCGTAATAAGCCTTGTTCGCTGCTCAATTTTGATCTCCGGCAAATCTTCAAATCGTATCAGACTCACAAGCGGATGCTTTGGCTTCGGGAGTAACAAAACCTGATGCAGCTGTGTGATTGACTGAATGTGAATAGTTGTTGTAGATTCCATAGAACCAAAGTTAACTATATCTGCTTTAATTTTTTCCTGTATGACCTGGCCATATACCGGGCAATTACTGCGTTGGGAAACATCGCAAACATAAGGGCCCCAAATCTGTTATTACTTCCCGATACATGGAAATGTTTTTTTGCGGTCAAAGCCTGCACAAGCTCATCGGCGACCTCTTCGGGGGTTTGAGAAGCAGCCGTTTCGTAATCCGAGCTCAGCCCCGCTGCTTTCTCATTGTTAATACCCGCAGATTCATTGAAATTTGTTTTCGTTAGTCCGGGCGCAAAAAGCATCACATGCATATTGTAAGGTTTGCATTCCTCTGTCAGAGCTTCTGTAAAAGACCGGACAAACACCTTGCTGGCTGCATAGGTAGCCATATAAGGCACAGGCATAAATGCAGTCATGGAAGAAACATTAATGATCGTACCAATTTTACGCTCCCTCATAGGCTGCATGAAAAGATGCGTCATAGAAACCATCGAAGCATTATTAAGTTGCAGTAAGTCCAACTCCGATTGCATGGACAACGAAGCAAATTCGCCACCAGACCCAATACCGGCATTGTTTATCAATATGTCAATCTCCCATTTGTTCGATTGTGTCTGGTTATAAATCTCGCGCGAAGCATCCGGTCGGGTCAAATCGGCTGTTATAAATTCTACTAGCACTCCAAATTGACTCCTTAATTGGTTGCTGATTTCAATAAGCTTCTCAGTATTTCGTGCCACTAATATGAGATTATGCTTTCTTGCCGCGAGTTTACTTGCCACTGCCCCGCCAATTCCGCCGGAGGCTCCTGTTATTAATGTATATCCCATTTCTCTTTTTAAAATTTATAACACAAAAAAAATAGTAGTCCCTTAAAGCTTTTTAGCCAAAAGTCCGTTTTTTGTGTTCATTAGTCAGCGGCTGTCAAATTTTCTGTTCACTTTGAAGTTTTGGACCTTAAAGTCTTTTGTCGGAGAATTGATTGTCCATACTGATGGACGTCTGAACAAAGGAAATCAGGACGTTTGAACAAAGTTTGTCAATTACAACTGGGTTACTTTTGTGTTATAATCTTAAACACAAGAAAATGAACCCATTGAAAAATGTATTGATTACCGGTGCGGCTGGTGGTTTTGGAACAATTATCATCGAAGCCTTGCTTGCAGAGGGCTATACGGTTACAGGTGCTATGCGTGATGCCGGAGGCAGAAACCAAAGGATTGCTGAAAATTTAGAAAAAAAGGGTGCATTTATAGTTGAAATCGATGTTATCAGTGACGAAAGCGTGGTGCAGGGTGTAAATAAAGCCGCGGCACAAATGGGCAGTATAGATATTCTTATCAATAATGCAGGGCTGGGAGCTGGCGGAATTCAGGAAGGGTTTACGGCCGATGACTGGAAGAAAGTTTTTGACGTCAATGTGTTTGGTGTTCAGCGCTTGACCCGCGCCGTGCTGCCTTTTATGAAACAACAGCAGCAAGGACTTCTCATGCTTATTTCAAGTCTTAGCGCCAGACTTTCAGTACCTTTTCAAGGGCCTTACAGTCCTTCCAAGTGGGCTGCCGAAGCGTTAGCGGAGAGCTACCGGGTGGAGGTTTCCAATCTGGGGATCGAAAGCTGTATTGTGGAGCCGGGAGGTTTTCCCACCCAGTTTATAGGCTCTTTGCTCCAGCCAAGCGAAAAAGAACGCTCGTCAGACTACGGCGCAATAAAAGATTTGCCAGATGCACTGCTGACAGCTGTGAAAGGTGTCTTTGAATCTAATCCCGAGCAAACTCCTGACCTCGTTTCCAAAGCGGTTGTGGAGCTCATAAAAATGCCGCATGGCAAACGCCCCATGCGTACAGAAGTTGACAAAATGTTTATGGGAGAACTTGTAGCCCCTTTAAACCAGCAGTTGGCAGCGGCTAACGAAAAAGTATATGAGGCTTTTCAAATGAGTTATCTGACAAAAGTGAAAAATTAAAGTCCGCAAGACAATTCACCAAGGCCGGTTATTCTCCGGGCTTTAATTTTTCATAATTTTAAAACATGGAAAAGAAATCAGGCAACCGTTCCAAAGAAGTGGTACTTTCATGTGTTGAGGAAAAATATTTAAAACATGACGTGATGCCCGATGATCACTACTTCTTCAGGATTATTTCCGGTGAGGTGAAAATCGTGTTATCTGATACCAGTCAGGTTTTTGGTGCAGGAGACACGATACTTCTACCCCGGCGCCAGCTCTCGACTGTCATTCATTACCCAAAGGACAATAAACCATATAGCTGCGTTTTAATTATATTCAGGAATGAACGCTTAAAGGATTACTATTCCCGTAATCAGGCCAGAGCAAATACAGAACTTTCGACGGCTGTCAGGTCTTATGATAAGCATCCTCTTTTTGAAAGTTACTTTGGATCATTAATGCCTTATTTTGAATTGCAGACTGAGTTGCCTGAAAGACTTTTAACTTTAAAGATCGAAGAGGCTCTTACCATTTTAAGAACGATTGATGACAATGTAGATGCATTTTTATCGGATTTTTCAGAGCCTGGCAAAATTGATCTGGCAGATTTCATGGAAAAAAACTTCATGTTTAATATGCCTCTGACTAAATTCAGCTATCTGACAGGGAGGAGCCTGACGACCTTTAAGCGTGATTTCAACAAAATTTTTGGTTCCACACCACAACGTTGGTTGACAAAGAGACGCCTGCAACTGGCCCATTATTTACTTTCGGAAAAACGACAAAAACCAGTGGAAGTATACAGGGAGGCAGGCTTTGAGGATTTGTCCCATTTTTCTTATGCTTTTAAAAAACAGTTCGGTTATGCGCCCAAAGAAGTCGCGTAAAGATGATCTGATTTACAATTATTTTATTGGCTCAAAAGCCCCTTTTTCTTGTCACAGGTTACCCCCATTATGTCCAATGTAATCTCTTATTTTTGACTCTTACTTATCAAAAAACCAATAAGATGAGAACTGTAACTTTTGGTATTAATATCAGCTTAGATGGGTGTTGCGATCATACCAGGTTTGAACCCAATGAAGAGCTTCATGACTATTTCACAAAAATGATGGACGATGTCGACCTAATTTTTTTCGGTCGTGTGATGTATCAGCTCATGTTTCCTTATTGGGCAGATGTAGCAAAAAATCAATCCGGCACAGCAGACGAAAATAGATTTGCTGAAAGACTTACGGCCATCGATCGAGTTGTAATTTCCAGATCGCTGGATAGTTTGGAGGATAACACTAGGATTATCAGAAGTAACCCGGCCGAAGAACTATTAAAATTAAAACAGCAACCCGGAAAAAAAATTTCGGTAGATAGTGTAAGTCTGCTTCCTGAATTAGTTGAAGCAAACCTGATCGACGAATTTCATTTGGTGGTCCATCCGGTATTGGTCGGAAAGGGAAGACGACTGCTCGACACATCCAATTTACAGGATAAACTTAATTTGAAGCTGGTTGATACGGTGATTTTCAACTCCGGATGTGTGGCACTGCACTATTTGAGACGGTGACAAAAAAATGGTGGCAGTACCATTCAGACCTCCTGAAAAAAATGTATCATTGACAAGATATTATGCACTTCCTGCCATGAATAAATATGAACGGGCACGCTGACTATCCAGAGTACCCGTTCATTATTTGAAGGATATTAATCGTTAGAACAACAAATTGGTTTACGAAAGAAGTTCTTTCAAACCAAAAGCTGTTATAGCTTTTGCGTATTCAACTTTAACTGCGTCGTTAGCCGTTTTAACAATTTCTCCGGTGGTTTGATCAACGACTGTTCTTAATGGTCTTTGTCCTTTTGGTAAATTGATCAGGTTCACCACTGCATCTGCAACTTCCTGCGGATCCGGTTTCGATTTTTCAAACATTTGACCAATGGCAGTAAACATTTTTTCCGGAAATTCAGCTATTGCCTTGTAGTCGTCCACAACAGATGTGTCAGAGCCAAGTTGAACTTTTTGAGACATTTCAGTAGGAAAAGCTCCCGGCTGAACAATGGCCACATCTACGCCTAACGGTCGCACTTCATAATGCAAACTTTCGCTCAAACCTTCCAAAGCGAACTTTGAAGCACTATACACCCCTGAAAAAGGAGCACCAAACCGGCCCCACCCGCTCGAAACATTGATAATCAAACCATCCGATTGCTTGCGCATAAAAGGCAATACCAGTTTCATCAATCGCCAGGGAGCTGTAAAATTAACATCAAACACACGCTGCACGTCCGCTGTTGTAGCGCTTTCAGCCACACCGAACATCGTAACCCCTGCATTATTCACCAATACGTCAATTGTCCCTTCCTTTGCTATAATGGTGTCAATAGCATTTTTTATACTTGTCTCATCCGTTAGTGTCACATCCAAAACGGTAATGTTGTCTATCTGCGACAAGGTTTTTGCCTTATCAGCATTCTTTCCTTCGATATCTCTCATGGTGGCGTAAACTTTATGCCCCAAAGCGGCAACGCTATTGGCTATAAGCCATCCAAACCCACTATTTGTTCCTGTTATCAATACGATTTTCTTGCTCATTTTTTCGCTCATTTAAATAATGATACAAATGTTGCCATCTAAAAAAACAAACCATTTACCAAATGTTAAAAAAGTAATTTCAACGGATATTTCTTCTTATTCTGCTCAATGACTGCTGTGTAATTCCCAGGTAAGAAGCGATATAAGAAAGTGGTGTATGATTGACAACATTCGGAAATTTTTCAATGAACGAGAGGTAACGGGTGGTAGCATCCTCCGAAACCAGCGGACTTCTTCTTTCTATCGCCTCTGTCATACATTTTTGATAGATTTTGGATTCTATTTTATCCCAACCGACAATGGTATTCGCAATATCGTCCCAGTCTTTTTTCGAAAATACAAGCATTTTGCAATCTGTAACTGCCTGTATGTATTCAGAGGCCATTACCTGGGCGCCAAATTTTTGGTAGTCTATAACGAAATTGTTATTATCAATGAAGTAATTGGTGATCTCTTCTCCTTTGTTGTTGTAATAACAAAAGCGAAATATACCTTCCAGAATAAATCCGACCTGCCGCGGGATTTTTCCTGCTTCGGAAAAATAACCATCCTTTTGAAGATCAAGTCTTGTTGCTTTGCTCGTGATGAAGTCAGTTTGGTGTTTGTTCAAATCGCCAAACTGTAAAATGTAATCAATCAACTCTTTCATAATAAAATAGTATCTCTTGTGGGCTCGCAGTTCATAACAAACGGACCTTCGGCAAGGATAGGTTCCCGATGCGGCTTACCACCAAACAATAAAAACTCACAGCTTTTCCGGTGCTCGTTGCGAACCGGTCTCAGAACCGTAGTTCAGGGTTTTCATCATAGAATAGGCCTGACGGCTACAAGTTTTAACTTTTTTGCCTGATCAATGGAATCACCTTATTTCCTATCAGCTCCGTAGAGCGCAAAAGTTGCTGGTGAGTAAGGCCTGCATTATCCATTTGAAAAGTAAAACGATCTACCCCGCCCAGGGCTTCGCTGTGCCGTAAAAGTTTTTCAGCGACCGTCTCCGGCCCGCCAACAACCAATACTCCTCTGGGCGCTACCTGACTGTCGAACTGACCTTTGGTAACCGGTGGCCAGCCGCGTTCTTTGCCTGCTTTAGTCCATATCTCGGCATATCCAGGATAGTATTCAGCAATAGCAGAACGGTCGTCCTCAGCAACGTATCCGGGGGAATGCAGTCCGACCTTCAATTGTTCAGGACTAAAACCCGCCTCCTTGCCTGCTTTCCGGTAAAGGTCAACGAGGGGACGGAAACGCTCTGTCTCGCCGCCGATGATAGCGACCATCAAGGGCAGCCCCAGCGTACCCGCGCGAATAAAGGACTGTGGCGTGCCCCCTACACCTACCCATACCGGTAACTTTTCCTGAATCGGACGAGGATAGACCGGTTGATCTTTCAATGCAGGCCTGAATTTTCCTGACCAGCTAACGAATTCCTCGTCCCGGATCCGCAGCAACAATTGCAGCTTTTCTTTGAATAAAGCATCATAATCATTCAGGTCATACCCGAAAAGCGGGTACGCTTCGACGGCAGATCCTCTGCCGACAACGATTTCAGCCCGACCCTTTGAAATAATATCCAGCGTTGCAAAGTTTTGAAATACGCGCACTGGATCTGATGTACTTAATACAGTTACGGCGCTTGTTAACCGGATCTTTTTTGTTCGGGCCGCTGCTGCTGACAGGATTACGGCCGGTACCGAGTCCAGAAATTCCTTTTTATGATGCTCTCCGATCCCGAAAATATCCAGGCCGGCCTCATCCGCCGCAACGATTCTATCCAAAAGCTGCTCCATCGCATCTATACTACCCAATTCATTACTTCCGTACATCGCCGAGGCAAAACTATCGATTCCTAATTCCATCTTATCTTTTTTTAATATTGTTTAAGTTCATGCTCTTCCTTTGTTCTTTTTTCTACCTACTATTACCTTTTGATATCCTGTTATTAGGAAAGCGGATTAGGCGGGCGTCTTCGGCAGGCTTTGAATTAGTTTCTGGCAGAGGAATATATTCCTGATTGTTTGTCACGGACGTCGCCAAGCCTGTTCAGCTTTCAAGAAAAACGTAGAGCGTTTTGATCTTTCCATTCTCGATATGCACGATATCCATTCCTGTCGCTAAAGTAGGTTGGTCCTTGGTACCTGCACCCCAGATCGCCCTGCCGATATCGTGATTTACCACAACCGGTTTAAGCAAAGTAAAAACAAAATCCGGTGGCAGGTTCTGCTGTATGGCAGTAATGCTGTCATTGATCGCATCAAGGCCGGTTACCTCCTCCCCGACATGGTAGAGATTCGCTCCATTGACGTAAATTCTTTCAATGGCTTTCGCTCTTTTACCGGCGTCTTTTTCATTCCACACCAGATGCAGATTTTCTTCGATCAATTGTACTGATTGGTTGATCATGATTTAAGTTATTAAACTGATTGTATTGAGGAAATCAAGCCAGCAACATCCCGAATCATTCAGGATGTTGCTGGCTGAAATTCTCATTCTTATGCCGGGACAGGCGTATTCAATAGCTGCTGTTCCCATGCGTATGCCACACCGCTACCACCGGCATGATCAATCATAAGTCCAGACAAGGCACCGGCAGTTTCGGCACGCGCCCAGTCACGCTGCCATTCGGAAGCTACTGCTACCCAGTTAATCGGCGTAATTCCGTGTTGTACCATACGGCGCACAGCCATATCGTGACCTTCCTTTGAAACCGAACCGGATGCATCTGTTACAACAAAGACATCATAACCTTCGCCCGCAGCCTGGATCGCAGGCATAGCCACGCATACTTCTGTCCATAGACCTGCAATGATCAACTGCTTGCGGCCGCTTTTTGCCACAATGTCGGTCACAGCAGGATCCTGCCAGGTATTGATGAAGGTCCGGTTGATAGGTTTTTGTTCAGGAAATACATCCTGGATCTGTTTAATAATCAAACCGCCACGCTCTTCTACAACGGTCGTCAGAATGGTCGGCACCTTAAAAATTTTTGCCGCTTTGGAGAGACCTGCAACCGCGTTAATAATCATGGTAGGCTCATGACTGTTCAGATTAGCGAACTGAAAAGGCTGGTGATCAATCAATACCAGAATACTGTTTTCCGGTGTCAGCAGGGCTTCAAGTCCTGTTTTTACATTTTTTGACATGATTTTAAAGTGGTATGGTTAACCATTAAATTGAAAATTACGGCTTTGAATGTCAGGCCGTTGCTCCGTCAAAGCTTCCGTAAAAGCAGAGAATGTCAGGTTACCAGGCTTAGCCATAGTGGCAGGTTTTTATAGCTGTGAGGCTGTATTTAAAGTATGTTACAGAAATCAGCCTGTCCTGTTTATTCCTTCCAATTTGCTTTGATTTGACAAAAGCAAAGTTCCGCAACAGGCCAGAAAAAAAAAGATGATGTAAGTCGAGAAAAAAGGTAGACTTATCTCTACATTCGGTCGGGGCGATTTGTACAATCGTTATTTGCGGACTGAATTTATACAGTTCAATAGCGCTTATTTTGTGCACTCAGAGAGGTAAATAGCGGCCGACAAGCTGTTAGTTATGCTCTATTTATGTTATATTTGTTTGAAAAGTAATTGATCATTTAAGATATTAGTCATTACGGATTCATGAGGTTAATATGTATGAAGCTTTTTTTGAATACCTGAAGATATTTGGTTGCTCCCCTCTGTCTGAGGAGGAAAAGATGTTGTTTAGGCAAGCTTTCGTACCGTCTAAACTAAAAAAGAGGCAATGTCTGTTGCTGGCAGGTGACCACTGTAAAAATTTTGCATTTATCGTTAAGGGAGCCATGCGGCAATATTCAGTTGATGACAAAGGAACTGAACATATTGTAAGGCTCGGTGTGGAGGGCTGGTGGATGGGAGACCGTGAAAGCTGGGCTATGGGTACTCCAAGTATTTACAACATCGATGCATGGGAAAATACAGAGATGCTTTTAGTCAGCAGAGGTAACATTCTTGATCTGTTAACAAAAGTACCTTTTGTCAGTGAAATGATGCGCCAGCTTGACGAGCGTAACAATATAGCCAATCAGCGAAGGCTGACTTCATCCATTAGTGCTACTGCAGAAAAAAAATATGTCGATTTTATCGAGTGTTACCCCGGTCTTGTGGAAAGGTTCCCGCAACATATCATCGCTTCCTATCTTGGCATAACCAAAGATACGCTGAGTCGTGTTAAACACCATTTCCTTCAAAAACAGTAGCTTCGCTGTCTGTTGCTGCTGAAATTTTTATTTACCTTAATCAGGAAAGGGTTTCTGCTCTTTGATGCTGTCCGTCCATCAAAGAAACAGGCCGCAGAAAAGGTAAACCGGACAATGATTGATAATTTATGAACGTAAATATGAATATCAGAAAGATGTCAGGGCATACGGCTTTTAACAAAAGCAAACTCAGCTATCTCTAAGCACATATACCTGACGATCAATAAATTTAATTATTGGAATATAACCAATATCTACTTCGCAAGTTGAAGGTCTGCTATGCTCTTTATCCGGTTGCGTTCCAGGAAAGCATCAATAGTTTCAAAATGCTCGATCACACGTTTGTCTTTGAATTCAAATACTTTTTGGGATAAGCCTTGTAAAAAATCACGATCGTGAGAAACAAGCACCAAGGTACCATCAAAGTTTCTAAGTGCTTCTTTAAGAACATCTTTCGACTTTAAATCCAGGTGGTTGGTAGGTTCATCAAGAATTAGCAGGTTCACCGGTTCCAGCAGAAGCTTCACCATGGCAAGCCGCGTTTTTTCTCCACCTGACAAAACACTTACTTTTTTGTCGATATCTTCACCCTGAAACATAAAGGCACCCAGAATATTTTTGATCTGGGTTCTTACATCTCCTTCTGCAACCTCGTCAACCGTTTGGAAAATAGTCAGATTAGGATCCAACAGAGATGCCTGATTTTGCGCAAAATACCCAACTTTAACATTATGCCCAAGCTGGCAGGTGCCATCCACATCTATCTGGCCCATGATGGCCTTGATCATCGTTGATTTACCTTCACCATTCCGGCCTACAAACGATACCTTTTCCCCTCTTGAAATGGACATGCTGGCATTTTTAAACACAACCTGATCTCCGTAAGATTTTGAGACATCCTTCACAGTAACCGGATAGTCGCCTGACCGTGGCGAGGGTGGAAACCGAAGTTTCAGCGCTGAATTATCGATTTCATCGATTTCAATAATTTCCAGTTTCTCCAACATACGTTCGCGGGAGGAAACCTGATTTGTTTTGGAATATGTACCACGGAAGCGTTCAATAAACTGCATGTTGTCAGCAATCATTTTCTGCTGCTCCTGATACGCCTTGATTTGGTGTGACCTGCGCTCCTCACGCAACACCAGGTAATGTGAATAGTTAGCTTTATAGTCAAAAATCCGTCCCATAGTCACTTCAATGGTACGGTTGGTAATATTATCGATGAAGGCACGGTCGTGAGAAATAACCATTACTGCATTGGCTTTATTCACCAAAAAATCTTCCAGCCACATTACCGACTCAATATCAATATGGTTAGTAGGCTCATCCAGTAAAATTAGATCTGGCTTTTGCAATAATATTTTGGCAAGCTCAATACGCATACGCCATCCTCCACTGAATTCCTTGGTTTGCCGCTGAAAATCTTCCGGCCTGAAACCTAATCCTTTCAAGGCTTTCTCAACCTCAGCGTCATAATTGACTTCTTCCAGCTGGTAGTATTTTTCACCTATTTCGGTGACCTGCTCGATGATCGCCATATATTCATCACTGTCATAATCAGTGCGGGTTTCAAGCGCAAGATTAAGTTTTTCCATTTCGGCACGCATTTCAAAAACTTGCTTGAATGCTTTGGCTGCTTCTTCGAAAACGGTACAGTTATCTTCGGTAAGTAGATGTTGCGGCAAGTACGCTATCACCGCGTCTTTGGGTGCGCGTACGTGGCCGCGGTTCGCTTTTTGTTCACCAGCAATAATTTTCATCATTGTGGATTTTCCCGCTCCGTTTTTACCCATCAGGGCAATTTTATCAGTAGGGTTAATAACGAAGGAAACTTCGCTAAAAAGGACAGAACCGCTAAATTCAACGGCCAAATTTTCAACTGTAATCATCTTCTAATTTTTTGGAGCCGCAAAGGTACAATTATACGTCTGAAAGAAATGAAAAAAATAAACTTTTGCACCTTCCTTTCATTTCAATAGTGTACTAAGCAATAATTGGCACCCGTTCCTAGATAGCTACGGATGTCACTTGCCTTGGCAAGGGCTGATCTGCAGATATGGCTTTCGGGGGGCCAAAATTTATCGAATTCAAATTGGCGAAAGCTATTGATAAGCCTGAGTAACCGGAAGGACAATCGTAAATATTGCCCCTTCTCCCCGGTTTGAAGATCCTCTGATGTATCCGTTGTGCTGTGTAATAATTTGCTTGCATAGGGTAAGGCCCATGCCAACACCATCGGAATTGCTGTTAAGTTTATTGGAGAGGTTAAATATATGAGAATTGAACTGGCCGTCAAAACCAATACCATTATCTGCAAATTCTAACTGGATATGGTCAACATAGTTGTACTTGTCCGGGTGAATCTGATAAGTATTGCTCTGAATTTGAATTGAATGAATTTTAATGATCAAAGGACGCTCTGGATTCCTGTTTTGTACTGAGTTTTTAATCAGTTCGACAAAAACACGTTTGATTTGTTCGTACTTACCAAAAAATTTCGTCACCTGTGAAATATGGATGGTAAAATCATTAATACCCAGAGATTGCTTAACCTCCAGTTCTGCCTCCCTTAACAGGTCCTCTCCGTTCAGACTGATGATTGCTTCGTTGGTCGAATTCAGACTTACGAAATCGAACAAGGCATTTGTCAGTTTTCTCAGACGGGTTACCGACTTGTTGATAATACTTATTTTCCTGCTATCGCCACTAAGTCCTTTTTCCTTATTCTCACTAAGCAATGCATTGAAATAAAAGGTAATCTTGCGGATCGGCTCCTGCATATCATGGGTCAACACTTTTCCGATCTGGATATACTGCTCGCTTAGTTCATATAGTTGAGACAGTTTACTATCAAGCTGCTGTTGCTTTAATTCAAATTCGTTCCCAAGTTTCGCCAGAGCATCACTTTCATTTCCTGTTTTTCTGCTAACAAGACTAGCCTCATACTCTGGTTTTTCCCGTTCCCTAACAGTAGTCAAAGTTCCGATGTAATAAACATGGTCAAGTTCCCGGCTGGCTTTGATACTGACAATTACAGGAGCAGGTGAGCCGGTAATTGTTTTCAGGGTGAGAAAGACCTCGTTGGCGTAGCCCTGGAGTTTGAGCATTGGAAACAAATGCGTTTGGTAAATAATCCGACTTGATATGGTCAATAAACTTTCAATGCTTACACCCGGCAGCTCATCACGGTTGTATCCTAAAATCTCACACAAGGCCGGATTCACATAACTTATCACACCATCAGCTTGAAAAACGATGCACCCGCACGGCAGATGTTCCAGTATAAAGTCGGTCTGGTTCAAATTGGTTTGATTATATTATGCTAAATACTCCTTTATTAGCCTGATTGTTTCCTCGGGAGAACTCAAATGTGGGCAGTGACCTGTCGCATTCATAATCATTTGGGTGCTTCCCGGTATATGATTTTCTAAATACTCACCCACTTCCAGCGGTGCTATCAGGTCATTGGAACATTGAAGGATCAGCGACGGATGCCGCACCTTTGCCAAATCGCTCCTGTTATCGGATAGGAAAGTCACTTCCGCAAACTGCCTTGCGATAACCGGATCAGTAGAACAAAAACTCGCATTCAACTCCAATTCCAGTTCAGGCCGGTCGGCATTCTGCATGATGACGGGCGCTAAAAAATTCGCCCATCCAACATAATTCTTTTCCATTGTCTCAAGTAACTCCTCAATATCTGTTCTTTCGAAACCACCAACGTATTCACTGTCATTGACATAACGGGACGAAGGGCTGATCATGATCAGGCTTTCAAAAAGTTGAGGTCGTTTAATTGAAGCGAGTACTCCAATCATACTGCTAACCGAATGGCCCACAAATATTACTTTTTTTAAACCCAACTCATTGCACACGTCCAGCACATCCTGCGCGTATCCGTTAAGATTTCCGTAACGCTCGGAATTGTAGGAGCTCCTGTCCGATTGTCCGCTTCCGACATAGTCAAATAGAATAATCTTGTAGTTTTTTTCAAAAGCAGGCCAAATGTAACGCCACATATGCTGGCCGCAACCAAAGCCGTGGGCAAAAATCATCACCTTTTCACCTGTTCCAAAAATGTTAACATTATTTCTTCTACGAATATCCTTAACTGGTTGCATCATACAATAAAGATATGCGTAAAGTGTCAGATTTCGCGCGTAGTTTACCGAAAACATGATCTTTTGCCGTCCAGACGCTTAGTTCAATGATCATCAAAAAGCAAAAGAGTGTTGTGATACCGAAACCTGAGAGGAATTTGAGAGGATGTAATAATGTACCAGTTTACGAAAAAGGCGGAGAAATACACGGTTTCGCAAACTGGCACATCCAGCTAGTATCTCGTCTTTAAGACAATGTCACCGAGCTCCTTAATCTGGTCGTTTTTCGTAAAAACAACCCTTCCTCCTTTCGAAATGACTTCCCATGCAATTGTGCTGGTAATGTCATCGACAAGCTGCGGCTGTGCTCCGTCTTCAACAAGTTCAATTGAAAAATCATCGCGAACAAGTGCTGGTTGATTGTAAGTTTCATGCGCAATAAGAAGATCGCCACGCCCTTCCCTGGCGGCTGTGAAGATTTCCTGCAAATCAGTTACGACCATGCCTTGCCCCACAGCTTCCTGGATTTCTTCAATGAATTCCTGAATTTCTGCTTTCTGAATGCCACGAACAGTCTCCCAAGCCTGGACGGCAAGCTGATGAGGCTCGGTATTATTGTAGTCGATGGCAACATAACCATGATACATTTCTGGCCGGTCAGCGACTTCCAAAAGCCGGGCGTAATTGGTTTCAGTGCAGATACAAACCGTTTTTAATCCTGTTTCATGGTACATTTTTACAAGTGCCTTGTCTGTCTTGTTCAAATATTCACGAAGCACATTATCCACTTTCTTCGCATCACTTCTAACCTCCGGGTCAGCACTGACGGGTGGCTTCTGGGATGTTGGAAAATCCTCGTTGGATACCTCGGAGAGAATCGAGTTATTAATTGCCTCAAACAACCTCACGCCACTTTGCGAAACAAGCAAGATCTGATACTCCTCACTCCGGTTATAAGCTTTGATAAGTGGTTTGATCGCGAATGAATCCGAAATATGAACCAAATCGTCCTGGGTTGGCCAGGGAGATTTTACAATTTCTTTTATGTCTTTTGAAATGAAGATATGAAGACTGTCAAGATTATAATTTGTGTCAACTTCAAGCTCTATCTGGCTGAGATTTGTCAGAAGCGGCTCTATTTCACGCTTATTAAATTCAGCGTTTAACCGGTCAGACGCTTCTGAAATAAGGTTTTTGAGTACGACGGCATCTTTTTCACTGTCCGGATGCGTCCTGTGGGTATTAAGTGAAATGGTCACTAAGGGATAGTTATTTTTGGACATTAACTGTTCTATTTTGTCTTTTAAAGCCATAATGTTTTGATTTTGATAAATGGATTACTGAGCTCATAAAGGAAAACATTACTTTTTCCAATGAGCGAACAGGCCGATTTTCGAAAACAATGATACCATTTGACGCATAAAGGACACATTTATGCCTGAATTGAGGTTTTAAAAAAGAAAAATATTGTGAAGAAATAAACGGATAAAACACTAAAAAAGTAAAATTAATCCAAGACAAAAAAACGCCTTTAATCAGGTATAAGCGCAACAATTAAGTGTGCAACGCAAATTTCGATTTGTTACAAAACAGGGCTCTGTTCAGCAAGGTAACGTAAGAGTTTTTTCCAACGTGCAGATTGTCAGCGGCATTTACTATTGAATGGTGATCATTTTTCCTTTTCCTGTGAATCGCAGACCACAGGTGTAGGAAAATCTTCCCGTGCCATCCGGAGAAGAGATTACTTTAAGAACAGCTTAAAATAGTAAGACCTATCAAGACAAATGCTTCGTCAGCAAAGGAATTTATATTTTAAGAAATTTATCTAACTGTGAAAGCAGTCGTGTAAAATCATATGGCTTGGCAATATAAAAGTCTGCCTGGCAATCTGCTGCAATCTTATCCAAATTTGTCTCCGCCGAACACAGAACGACAGGAATGTTACTGGTTTGCTCATCACTTTTTAGATTCTGACATAATTCTGCACCTCGGGCAGGTATGTTCTGAATTATTACATCAAGTAAAATTAAATCAGGACTGAAAGCTTTAATGTATGCTATATCAAGAGCTCCCTGAGAATACACAACACTATGACCGGCATTTCTGAAAACCATCGCTAATAGTTCCAAAATATCCTGGTTGTCATCGATTATTACGATTCGTTTCCCCATCCTGAATTGAATGTCTTTAAAAATTGAATGAAATGTAATTCAACTCTATAAATCTCATTCCCTCAGAGGTTTTGCCACATTTTCATTAAATATTACACTTCTTGTTTCTATTTGAGGAATTAGTACAGCAACCGCTCTTATTATGGGACTTCTAAAGAGATCCCAAATGATTTTTAAAAATGACTTCGCTATACCAAAAAGGGAATCTCACTATGAGATTCCCTTTTTAAAGAAAACATTGATCAAAAAAATGATCAGCCTGCTGTGAGAAATATTCAGAATAGAGATTCTGTCATCTAAATTTAGTAAAAGTCAGGTTACACCACTTTACTAATTTCTTAAACTTAGTTAACGGTCAAAAAAAAATAGAAGCCCCGGAAACCAGAACCTCTATACTAAATATTTCTCACCACCCTGGCATGACCAGGGCTTGATACAAAAATAGAAAAGTGTTACTGAATTAATTTAAAGTACTCCCAGAGGTTGTGATTTAGAATCGATAAGTAGTTAAAAATAACTAGTTATCGTAGTTGGGAGCTGATAACAATCTGACCAGAGCGCTTACTGATTAATATTGGAAAGGCGATAGTCGTGTGCACAATGGCTGGTTCATTATCATCTTCTTTCACGGATTGATATGCATCTGCAATCATAAACGCAATACCTAAATGTCATGGTACAGTTCTTTAAACCAGTCATATAAAAGACTTATGTAACCTATGACACTCGATTGGCAAGCCTTATTTATCAAAGACCTTGACTGGACTTATGCATTTGAAATTGTAATCCGAACCTTCATTATGTTTGCGTTCATTCTTATTTTTCTTAGAACGTCAGGAAAAAAGGGGGTTAGGCAGCTATCTATTTTTGAAGTGGCCATCATTATAGGACTGGGTTCAGCGGCCGGAGATCCGATGTCTAATAAAGAAAATGCGATAGTACCTGCACTGCTGGTCTTCGCAACGATTCTCGGCTTCTATCGGCTGATAACGTGGTTTGCTATGAAAAACGAGAAGTTTGAGCGCGTGCTCGAAGGAGATCCCATTTACATTATCGAAGACGGACAATTCAACCTGGATACAGGTGATGAGACCTATGCAAAAGATGAGTTCTTTTCTGAAATGCGCCAGCAAAGCATCGAGCACCTGGGACAGGTTCGAACCGCGATTCTGGAACCAAACGGAAACGTAAGTTTTCTGTTTTACGAAGACGATGCAGTCAAACCAGGTCTACCAGTCATGCCCCGGCTCTACAAACGAAAACTTACAGAAATAAACATGAAGGGCAATTATGCCTGTTCGTTTTGTGGCAATATTGAACAGCTGGAACACGGCAGCAAAAAATGTGGCAGATGCGGGAAGGACGAGTGGGTTGCGGCGCTGAGTACGCGCAGATTATCCTGATGAGATTATTGTTTTTGCATCTAATTTAAGCATCTATACAAAGCTTTAAGGTTATACTGAAGAAAAAATAAACCTGGTTGTATATTTTCACCGGGAAGTTCTCAAATTGGAAATGCTAAAATCCGTTCTTTTTAAAAATATCGCTGAGTTGGTCTATCGCAAAAGGTTTCGTAACAAACTCATCAGCACCTGCGCTTAGGCACCGTTCCTTTTCTCCTTCGCTGTTGCCCGCTGTCAGAGCAACAATCACGACGCGCTCTCCGCCCGGCATTTTCCGGATTGCTTCGGTAGCCTCATAGCCGTTCATCTCCGGCATTTGAATATCCATAAATATCATATCAGGCAGCTGCTTTTTACATAAGTCCACAGCTTTTAAACCATTCTCAGCTTCACTAATGACAGCATGAGAGGCTACCTTTTTAAGCGCTATTTTCGCAAAAAGCATATTGACCGCATTATCCTCTGCAATCAAAATGTGTAGCGGTTCAGCGTTATTTTGTTCTGTCTCCTTTTGAGCCGGCAATTCTTTTTTTACCTCGGCCTGTGTCTGGGTAAGCTCGTTCAGACAAATCGTTAGTGCTTCGATCTTTACCGGTTTGGAAAGCGTACAAGATACTTCAAGCTGTTCGTACTCCTGCACCCGAATAATTTTATCGGTTGCATCTACCAGCATAATGATCGGAAGATTCATCCACGCCGATCCTTCCCTTTTCAGCTGGCGTATCAGAGCAAGTCCATCGTCAGCCGGCATATGGTAGTCGATAAAAACAGCATCCCAGAAAATACCAGCTCCTATAAGATCCTGTGCCTGAACACCATTTTGGGCAGCCTCGGAGTGAATGGAAAGCGCAGAAAGCATTTTCATTAAAATATTTCCGCTACTGGCATTGTCATCAACAATCAGAATATTTTTGATTGACAAGGGATTTCCCCACGGCTTCTGAGAAACATTTACCCACGGAAGTTGCAGATCAAAATAAAAAGTGGTGCCCAGGCCTGGTTCGCTTTCCAATTGTAAGTAGCTCCCCATCAGTCCCAGCAATTTATTGGAAATCGTAAGCCCCAGCCCCGTTCCTCCGTATTTTTTTGTCGTAGAATTGTCGCCTTGTTCAAATACCTCAAATATTTTAGCTTGCCGGTCCGGGTGAATTCCAATGCCAGTGTCCTTGACTGATAACCTGAGCAACAAAGGCTGCTGATCGTTAACCGGCCGGGACAATAACCGGGCGCTGAGTTCAATCTGACCGTGTTCTGTAAATTTCCCTGCGTTAGTCAAAAGGTTCATTAAAACCTGTTTTAAACGCACTGAATCAACCAAGGCAAACTTGGGAAGATCTGCATCCAGATTCACCAGCAATTCAATACTCCGGCGCTGGATCGGAGCCGCGGTCATATCAGCGACCTGATAAAGAAGCTGGGGCATATCTGTCTTTTCAATCTGAAGATCGATTTTTCCAGCCTCGATTTTAGAGAAAACCAGTACATCATCCAGAATCGTCAGCAATGTACCGGCAGAATCTCTGGCTATTTCCAGATAATTTCTTTGAATATCGGTCAGCCCTGAATCGATCACCAGATCCGTAAAACCGATGATCCCATTGAGTGGCGTACGGATCTCGTGACTCATATTAGCTACAAATGCAGATTTGGCAGCATTAGCCAGGTCCGCCTGTTGTTTCGCCTGATTCAGCTCTTCTCTTCGCAGTACCAAATCAGTAATGTCCTGCGTAGAAAGCATTATCCCTCCAATGCTGCCATCCAGAAGCAGCCAGGGCCTGATTTCCGATTTCAGATACTGGTCTTTATCCCAGCCAAGGGGTCTCCATTTTTCTTCTTCGGTGCTGACCACGGCCCCTGCCAAACACCGCTGGTGAAGCGCCTTCCACTCTGGGCTCAGATTTGGAAAAACAGTGTAATGGGAAAGCCCCGTCAGATCTCTTTTTTCAAGCCTGTATTCCTCCAGCCACCGGTGACTGTAAGCCAGATATTTCATGTCAGTATCGAACATGGCGACCGCCGCAGGCGCGTCTCTTACAAAAGCAGACAACAGAGACCGCTCCGCCATCAGCTCTTTCTGGGTGATTTTCAGCTGGTTGATATCCTGGATCGTACCATAGATCCGGGTGCATTTGCCTTGTTTGAATTCAGAAAGACCAATCGATCGGATCCAGATAAGCTCGCCTTTTGCCGTAAGGATTTGTAATTCGAGATCAAAGTTTTCACCATGGGAAAGTGCAGTCTTCATGGCCGAAGTAATTGCTTCTGCACTGACACCCTCTTTATAAAAAGCGAGGGCTGACTGCAAATCCGGCTGAAAACCAGCCGGCACCTGGTGAATCTGACAAGTCTGTTCTGACCAATTCATATAACCTCGGTGCAGATCCAATTCCCAGCTGCCAATTTTTGCCATTTTATTGATTTGCAGAAAAATTTCCTGCATCCTGTCCAGATTTTTTTGCTGTCTGTAGCTCTCTGTGATATCAATCGAGTTTCCGATGACGTACTGAAAACCTGTTTCGTGTTCGACCAGTATATTCTTATAACGGAACAGTTTTTCTGATCCGTCTTTGTGGCGTGCCGAGCTGATCCCTCCCATCACACCGGCCTGGCGGATACCGTTAAGGTATGTCATCAGCTCCGGATGGTAAGTTTCAGGTACAAGGCTTTGCAGGCTGAAATCAAGCGCTTCCTGAACCGTGTACCCCAGCAGCGCCGCGCCCGAAGCATTCAGCGAAAGCAGCTTGCCATCCAGATCATGCGTCAGCATTAACCCCTGACTGTTTTCAAAAAAAGTACGGAACCTTGCCTCACTGGCTTTGATTTTTTTTTCGCTTGCTTTTTCCAAAGTTATATCCCTGCCAATATTAACCAGATTGCCTGTGACAGGCTCCAGGGCAGATACCCATTGTACATCCAGGTAATTCCCTTGCATGTTTAAGCAACGAAGGTTCAGGCTTCCTGTCGGAGCCCCGGATATCACTCTTGCGGTTTTCAAAAGCATCTTTCTGCGGTCCTCCGGATGAATCATCTCAAAAATATTGGTATTCAGCAGCTTTTCGGTCTCCCATCCCAACAGCCTTTTAAACGCCGGGTTCACGCTTACCAGTTTACCTTCCTTTGAAGTGACACAGATCAGATCTTCGGCCAGTGTAATAATCTGATCAGAATTTCGCAGCCGTTGACGGTTTGCCTTTTCAACGATCAGGGCCATGGCCTGGCTGGACAAAATCCGGAGCGCTTCTTTCTGCATGGCCGACAATTTACGGGGTTTATCGTCGAGCACACAGACAGAGCCCAGCGCATACCCATCCGGGTCAATCAGCGGATAACCTGCATAAAAGCGGATACGTGGCTCCTGGGAAACAAAAACATTGTCTTTAAAACGCTCATCGAGCGAAGTATCCTCTATCTCCAAAAGATCCTGCTGCATAATTACGTACTGGCAAAATGAGCTTTCCCTGGAAATAACTTCCAGATCAGTACCCACTTTCGCTTTTAGCCGCATATGCTTAAAATCCATAAACGAAATGAAACTGACAGGCACTTCACAAACCAGTGAAGCAAGCTTTGCCAGATCTTCAAACTCCCTTTCATTGTCTTTATTTTCAATGTGGTAATTATGCAGCGCATTCAGCCGCTCTGATTCATTATCAGGAACCGGATATAATTTCATAAACTCAAACAAAATTGCCGTGTGCCTCCGGTAGTGGAGATTGACAGGGTTGCTTAACAAAGTACATGCCACGAATAAGTTCATACATGGCAAGGAACTGAGGCTACTTTTTGGAAAAATTATTGTTTATCAACCCTTTATGATAAAAATCTGGGGTCAGAATTCCCATAATTGAGATCGGATTCACTAATATTCCCAGTTGAACAATCGATAAATACAGGCATCGGCTACAAATTGATCGTCGTCTCCCGGCAAGTAACCTGCACACAGTCACTGTGTTTTAGGCTCTTGGAAAACATTAGTAAAATTAGGATTTACAGCCACAGAAAGACGTCGGTCCATTTTTATGGGGAGATTATTTATGAAGTACAGGCACAGGTTTTATATAAATATTCGTGTCTGTTATCATGCAACAGCCCTTTTTGCCTTATAATGTGATGACATTATAAGTGTGAAGTTTAGGCCACTGCTGTTAGGTACCAGTTCGAGCATCTACTCATCAACAATTAAGTAAACTGAACATGTTAAACGTTTCCCAAAATCAAAAAAGTGTCAATTTGGCCGCATCACTTCTAAGCCTAGTATTGATTATTGCCTTGCTCTATACGCTTCAGAGCGTCCTGGTCCCTTTGATGTTTTCCATTCTTTTAGCCATTTCGTTATTTCCCATTACGCGATTCATAGAAAAATACAAGGTTAACCGCGTAGTCGCATCACTTATTTCTGTAATTCTGGCAATTGTCCTGATTGGAAGTCTTTTATGGTTTATCGTCCATCAGGTTGTAGTGATCGGCGCAAACGGGAATGACCTTCAGTTGCGTTTCATGCATATTTTGGATACCATTCAGCAATGGATTACCAGACGCTTCGGCATTGAGGAGGGCCAGATCACACAGCAGGTCACAACCTTCTCAAATAAGGCAGTATCGAATGCAGGTGTCATTGTGAGTGCCGCATTTGGTTCGGTGGGTGGTATTTTAGCCGGGGCTGTCATCGTTCCGTTATTTACTTTTTTCCTCCTGTATTACCGTGATTTTTTCAGGGAATTTTTCTTTCACGCTTTTGCGTCCGCTCCAAAAGAAATTGTTTGTCAGGTACTGGATAAAATCTATTATGTTGTTCAAAGCTATCTGGTTGGATTGGTTACTGTCATGGGCATTGTAGCAGTTCTTAATACCGTCGGACTGTTGGTTCTAGGAGTGCCTTATGCCTGGTTTTTTGGCGTCCTGGCTTCCCTGTTAATGCTTCTTCCCTACATTGGAATCGCTATTGGTTCAATCCTTCCTGCACTTTTTGCGCTTGCTACGAAAGATAATGCGTGGTATGCAGTCGGTGTTATTGGCTGGTTTCAGGTCGTTCAGTTTCTGGAAGGTAATTTTCTAACCCCAAATATTGTAGGCGGAAAAGTAAGTATCAATCCACTTATGGCACTGGTCGGCCTTCTGCTGGGCGGCATGCTCTTTGGGCTTGCAGGCCTTATTCTGGCAATCCCGATCACCGCTGTTCTGAAAGTTGTTTTCGATGCAATTCCTTCTATGAAAGCATTTGGATTTCTGATCGGCGAACCGGAGCAGTATCACCTTAAACGTTTTTCAGGAAAAATCATCATGAAAAGATGGAAAATTAATCAGGCTTCTGTCTCACAAGATGCTTAACCGGATTGTCAGACAACCGAATTATTTTCAAGACATCCACCTGCGATCTTTCAGATAATCGCAGGTGGATGTCTTAATTTTTTTGTTTAGAGATAAAGCTGGTTACTTGATAACGAGGACTTTATTTTCTCGAACCATTTTATATGAAAAGTAACTGCACGTCACACCGTATTTTCGTAACAATACCGTTATCTTCTTTGCGTTATACAGTCGCTTTAACAGAGTTTATCACAATAATTCTTAATTATTGAAACATCGCTACAGTTATTAATAGCAATCAATTACTGCACACTTTATCATCACAGATAAGAGTACAAGTTTCTCACCTCATTTGATCGGTCACTTTCTTAGCGGACTACACCAGTAGTCCGTCTCATCGGCCTGACTGTTCTCAGTTATGCCGAATAGTCATTCATGTGTTACGCAACTAACATTTTTATGAAAAGGAGTACGGTTTTATTCATTGAAAATCTTTTCATTGTCAGAGTTGGATTCAGTCAGATTATACTGGAATACTTTCGGCCGGGCCTACCGGTCACCTGCCTGTCTGAAAGTCAGCTGAGTGTGGATTGGAGGAGCGAATTTCAACCTGATCTGGTAGTTATCGGGAATACATCTGCTCAGGCCAGCACCTTGGTCCGGGATATCAAAGCACAGCAGGATTTGACCCGTGTCCTGGTTTTTGCAGACGCCCTGAATTACCAGGAAGCGATGGACTGTTTAATTGCCGGTGCAGACGGTTTTTTGACACAACATGCAGAAGCAAGTGAAATTGTTCTGGCCATTGAGCAGGTGATCATCGGGCAACGGTACCTCTCCCGGGAACTTATGGAAATCATGGCGCAGGAAGCCCTGGACGATAACCAGCAGAGAAAAAAGCGGATAAGCTACGACAATCCAAATGTTTCCCCAGCTGGCCTTGTGGCGAATTTAAGTCCGCGTCAAACAGAAATTGCCCGACACTTGATTCACGGAGAATCTCTGACTAAAATCAGTGAACTTTTAGGGCTCAGTCCCTCGACGATTGCAACCCACAAAGCCATTTTATTCAAAAAGCTCGGCGTGTCATCCCTGGTTGATCTTCGGGATAAATATTATTTTGATCTGCAATCCTGATCAGTAATTTCTAATCTATTCCAGACTGAACGTGATGTATCCACCATAATAACCCTTTGCCGGATTCGGGCTTACTGCAACGGTCACAAACTGTTTTTGACCAATGCGGTAAGTGGACGGAATCGAAGTTGCATCCCCGGGCAATTCTTTTTCCCACAAAATTTTTCCGGTTTTCTGATCAAAGGCACGAAACATCTTGTCAACAGTAGCACCTATAAAAATCAGCCCGCCGCCAGTTGCAATGCATCCGCCTCTGTTGAACAATCCAGAATTTTTAATTCCCATGGCCGCTAGTTTTTTATCCTCACCCAGTGGTACTTGCCATAAAATTTCCCCTGAATTCAAATCGATTGCATTTAGTGTGCCAAAGGGCGGTTTGATAGCAGGGTTACCATACGGATCCCTGAAGAATTCGTACCCCGAAAATCCATAGGGTTCCGCTGTTCCGGATTCTTGATCTGCAACCGGTTTCTGACTATCCGCCACTTCATGGATACCTTTAAGATAAGCCGTGATTGCATCGATCTGCTTCTGAGGTAAATGCTGAAAGGATGGCATGGGCTCCGCTCCTTTTTTAATGAAGTTTTCAAGGTTCTCCCGAACATAATTCTTTACTTTCAAAGAAATATCAGGCCCGAAATCAGTACCCTTCTGATCGGCGCCATGACAACTGCTGCAATACATTTTAAACAGATTTCCCCCGCTTTCATCATTATCCTTTTTGAGTGATTTAATATCCTTTAACTGAAGAAACCATGGCATATCTATGGCATTGACAAAAAGAACACCCGATTGAGGATTATAAGATGCACCACCCCAGTTGGCACCGCCGTGTGCAGCGGGCACAATCAGCGAGCCACGCAGGCTGGGTGGTTCATAAACACCCGTACTGTATTTATTCTCAACAATCTGATCTTTAATATATTTCGCAACCTCCGGTGTTAGCCGGCTGAAATACTCTGCTTTGAAACCTTGTCTCGAAAAGGGCGCAGGTTTGGTCGGTATAGGCTGGGTAGGCCATGGCTTTTCGCCCGGCATATCGCTTTTGGTCGGTACAGCCACTTCCTGAATTGGATAGATAGGCTTTCCAGTCTTTCTTTCAAATAAAAAAACGTAACCCATTTTAGTAACCAGTGCTACTCCGTCGACTAGTTTGCCATCCTTTTTTACCTGAACCAGATTCGGTGGCGATCCATTATCGCGGTCCCATAAGTCATGGTGTGTTGTTTGAAAATGCCATAATCTTTTACCCGTTTTTGCATCCAGGGCTAAAAGGCAATTGGCAAACAGATTCTCTCCCTCACGATCGGCTCCGTAAAAATCAAAAGACGGCGATGCAGTAGGAACATAAACAATCCCAAGCTTTTCGTCCAGAGCCATGCCACCCCAGCAATTTGCGCCTCCGTTTTTCTGACGGGCATACTTAGGCCAGGTTGTGTAGCCAAACTCTCCCTGACGCGGAATTGTATGAAAAACCCATTCAAGCCGCCCGGTGTTTAGGTTAAATGCGCGCACATCGCCGGATGTGGATGGAAGCTCGTCAGGCACCTTGCATCCAACGATAAACAGATCTTCAAAAATGATTCCTGGCGCATTTGCTGTCACATGAACACGTTTCTTCATCGACTCTTCCACAGAAAGTCCGGTATAGAAATCCACCCTACCCTGATTTCCGAAATTTTCAGTCAGCTTACCCGTTGTTGCATTAATAGAATAAAGTGTTGAGCCGAACACAAAAAGCAATGCGTCAGGTCTGCCACTGCTTCCTGAATGAAACGTAACACCTTTTGTCCAGGTACTGACATCGGTGCTGTCAGGCCGAAATTCCCAAATGAGTTTTCCCGTAGCAGCATCAAGTGCTACCAGCTTGTCGCCAGGCATAAAAGCATACATCCTACCTCTCACGATCAGCGGATTAAATAAAATACTGGATCCTTCTATATTATCCTGATAGCTCCAGACCTCTTTGAGTGCGCTGACGTTTTTTGTATTGATCTGTGTTAGCGTAGAGAATTTACTGTTGGATGCATCATGCCCGTAATGATTCCAGTCATCCTGATAATCTGCATCAGGATATATTTTTGGCATAAGGCTTATACTTAATACCAATATAATAGCGGTAAGTCCCAAAGCAGTACTTGCCCGATAATCAATTTTAGACATAACAGATTTACTCTTGTATGGTTAAATACGTTCAATACCAAGACATAAGACAGACTTATAAATCCAGTTGATACACCCGATATCAACCTATGAAACATAAATAATGATCATATGGATGTTTTAGAGCCTGCCTATAAAACTGTATAATTTCCTAATTTATTTGAATATTTGCAAGATATATTAATAGTATATTTTAGCTGCATCTTCTCCGATACTGAAAGTCCGGAATGAAGAATCAAACTTTTCTGAATCAAATTTTTGAGCCTTCCACCAACTTCTTCAATTATCAATCCCGTGCAGATAATAGATCGATATACTCGGCCAAAAGTGTATCAATGATTCTTCCGGCAGTTTTTTAAATACGCTTACTATCTTTCACACTTGGTGACTGATAGCAAATAAATCAGCCCATCATGCGTAATGTTAGATTTTAACACTGTCTTTATTTTCAAAAAAGGTTATTTTCGCAAATTATCAGCTGGCATGATACAAAGGCCTCTCCTGGCGGCGATTTTGAGATGAAAAGCACAGGTCATTGCTTTCATTTTTAGTTTTGAATACACCTATACACAAAAACGATGCATACTTATTTACCATTTCTACTTGCCATGATTGCTGCCATTGTGCTTCTGAACACACTGGCCAATAAATTAAAGATCGCCTATCCGATTCTGCTGGTTGTTGCAGGTTTGCTGGTTGGTTTTTTTCCGGGACTGCCCATATTACGAATCAATCCCGACCTCATCTTTTTTATCTTTCTGCCGCCACTCTTGTTTGAAGCGTCCTGGAATGTTTCGCTTAAAGAAATGAAAAGATGGTGGCGCATCATTGGTAGTTTTGCCTTTCTCGTCGTTTTTTTCACAGCGCTTTCCGTAGCGGTAGTGGCTCATCATTTCATTCCGGGCTTTACCCTGGCCCTGGGATTCTTGCTGGGAGGAATCGTATCGCCGCCTGATGCGGTCAGTACCGGTGCTATTACAAAATTTGTTAAAATCCCAAAAACTACCGCGGCGATTCTGGAGGGTGAAAGCCTGCTCAACGATGCATCGTCTCTGATCATATTCCGCTTCGCGCTGATCGCCGTTGGAACCGGGCAGTTTGTCTGGCAGCAGGCAGCACTCAGTTTTTTATGGATGTTAACCGGAGGCGCAGGAGTTGGTTTGATTCTTGCCTGGATTTTTGTTCAGGTACATAAACGCCTTCCACTTGACGCACCTTCCAATATTGCCCTGACGATTGTGGAGCCCTATTTTATGTATTGGCTAGCTGAGCAGTTTCATTGTTCGGGGGTGTTGGCTGTGGTAAGTGGCGGTTTATACTTGTCGGCAAAGCGGCTTATTTTTTTTAACAGCGCAAGCCGGATTCAAAGCTCCAGTGTCTGGGATAGCTTTGTTTTTATTTTGAACGGCGTTGTCTTCCTGATCATTGGCCTGGAACTTCCTGAAATTGTGGAAGGTCTGCGCCAGAAAGGCATTCCCTTATCTTCCGCTATCGCCTCGGGAATATTGGTCACAGGTGTTTTGGTCGGTGCCAGAATTATCAGTTCCTATGCCGCACTAATTGCGACCTATATTTTTCGACCCGGCGTAATGCCTCGTGCCAGTTCCAACAGACGTCGTTGGCTTATGCCCATGCTTTTGGGCTGGACCGGTATGCGAGGGGTAGTATCGCTGGCTGCGGCTTTGGCGATTCCGATTACGCTGGATAATGGCGACGCTTTCCCGCAAAGAAATCTTATTTTATTTATCACATTTATCGTCATATTGCTTACCCTGCTGGTACAGGGACTTACGCTTCCGGTAATCATAGAACGCTCAGGATTGTTTGAAGGAGTTGTCGAGGAGGAGTCTGAAGAAGTGAGCCGTCGCAAAATGAAACAAGGACTAAAAGAACATGTGTATCATTTTCTAAAAGATAAATACGAAACCGATCAAAATGGCCATGAAGGTTTGCAAAAATTTTTGAAGCAATGGGAGGAACGGGCAAAGGCCACCGATGATAACTGGATGAACGAAAAAACAAAGAAAATTTTTGTTGAACTACTCGAAACCCAACGGCAGTACCTGACTGAACTTAACAAGGATCCAAAAATTGATGAAGCTATCATCCGCCAGCAGTTGTATCAAATCGATCTTGAAGAAGAACGGTTGAAGATTATTTAATTCAGAAAGCATTTGTCTGTCAAAATCAGCTTTTTCAATTTCTGGAAATAGAAAGAAACTCCGTGAAGCCAATAATTAAGTATGCTCTGATGCTGGTGCATAACTATGAGTTTACAGCTCAGATTACAAGTATCGGTTAGCAATATACGCCGGCACTCCAGGACGAAATGCCAGGAAACTAACTTGCTAAAAATTTAGTTGATTGAGCCATAGAAGACATAAATTTGAACCATACACGAAAGTCTGTCACGATAGTTCTCCTGACCTTTGCAACGAACAAAAAATCAATTTGCAATGAGAATAGTAATGACAGGTGCCACCGCAGGGATTGGTGCAGAAGCATTGAAACACTTAACAAATCTGCATGATACAAAAGTATATGTCGGTGCAAGAGGAACCGACCGTACGCTGCCCCAGGCAGATGTTATTCCACTTGACCTTTCATCCTTAAAAAGTGTCCGCTCTTTTGCAGACAAGGTCAAACAAGGTTTGGGTCAGGATAAAATAGACGTTCTGATCTTAAACGCAGGAATTCAGGCGACTGATAATTCTTTGCGCAGTGAAGAGGGGTTTGAATTGACATTTGCAACAAACCACCTTGCTCATTATTTGTTGGCAAGATTGCTGGAGCCGGCTATGGCACAAGGTGGCAGAATAATTATCACAGCAAGCGATGCACATGACCCCGCCGTTATTCCTTTCGGCCCCAAGGCACTAAACATCAGCGAACTGGCATATCCAACTGAAACGAGCCCAAAAGGAATGGCGTTTTATGCGGCGACAAAACTTTGTAATATGCTTACGGCGCGTGCTCTTGTTACAAAAATGGAAGCAAACAAAGATATATGTGTTGTTGCATACAATCCGGGATTAACGGGGGATACATCTTTAATGGGCAAACAATCTTTATTTCTAAAGGCTGTTGTATCAGCGATTCGCCCTTTATTTTACGTAATCAGTATTTTTAAACCCGCATTCTTTATGGGTACAGCAAAACGTTCCGGAGAGGCGTTAGCAGAACTTGCACTGGGAAAAGTCACTCCGCCAAATGGTAAAATTTATGCATCACTGGTTCGGGGAAAACTTACTTTTCCTGATCCGTCTAAGCTGGCGCAGAACGATAGTACGAGGGATTTGTTATGGAAAGAAAGTGCAAAAATGGTAGGTTTGCCTGAATAGCTAAGACTGTAAAAATGAAGAAACAGACAGATAATATATTTTCGGATTCAATCGTGTATTCTCTGGATACAGTGAAGAAAACGGAGTATGATAACCTGCTTGACGAAAGCGTGTTATTACTGCAACTTTCCGGTGAAATGACGTTTGAGACATCCAGTGAAAGAATCACAACCAGATCAGGCGATATATATCTGGTAAAAAAGCATCAGTTCGTCAAGACCACCAAGACACCGAAGAACAATGAATATTACAAGGCGCTGATGTTCATTCTAAAAGAAAATATCTTGCGCGAATACGCCCTGGAAAAACAGATGGAAACTTCCATTAAGTATCATGGCAAGTCAAATATCCTGATGCCGGAAAACGCATATCTGAAAGGTTTCTTCGACTCTTTGATCCCTTACGCACAAAATGCAAAAGATATTGACCATCCGCTGAGTGTGCTGAAGGTTAAAGAAGCGATTGAACTTTTATTGCTGCTGAAACCAGACCTCCGATACTTTCTGTTCGACTTCTCTGAACCCCACAAAATTGATCTGGAAAAGTTTATGCAGGCAAATTTCAAGTTTAATGTTCCTGTCGAAAATTTTGCTAAACTGACAGGAAGAAGCCTGGCAGGTTTCAAGCGTGACTTCGATAAAACATTTGGTATGCCTCCACGCCATTGGTTACAAAACAGACGGCTTGCAGAAGCCCACTTTCAGATAGCAAAAGAACACAAAAGACCCTCCAACATCTATTTGGAACTTGGCTTTGAAAGTTTATCTCACTTTTCCTACGCCTTTAAAAAGCAGTTCGGTTATTCACCGACGGATATGCATGGCCGGATTTAAGGTGGAGTAAGGTGATAAATTGAAACTTGCAATTTGATGTAATAAGCTGAGAACTGCCGGTCTGCTAATCTCGAAGTTTTCGGATAATAAATTAATATTCATTCTTTTATGAACGATCAAATTACTAATCTGGCGTCGGAGATTGTACCTGATACGACTTGGATGACGTCTCTTCTACACAATTTATAAGCCATTATGAGAATATTAACACAGTTCTATGTCCCACTATTATCTCATTATATATTATCTGAGCATATACATTCTGAAAGTGCCCGTAAATTTTGCTTGGAATTTCTTCCTCTTCAACCGCAACGGCGACTTTTATAATGGCTTTCCAATTACGTATAACAATGATAGTGGAATGCAGTTATAATTTGGCTACATCAATTGATTAAATGTATTTAATATCTCACGTAAAGGATAATACAACTTGTAAAACGGAATTTCAATAAGCCACATCAATAGGTTAAAGTTGCTGATGGCTTAAAATATTTTTTTTAAAATTTTAATTTGCAGATCGCGGAACAGAAGTGTTTGGGTTTCAATTATATAAAACGAAATAATTTTGCGCCACCTAAACCGGACTACTAATGATTACTAAACCGGCATCCTGGAACAGCCCGGCAGGGACATACATTTGTCAAAACAGTCAAATGGAATTATATGATGCATCAAAAAGCATTGTTAATGACGATAGCACTTGTGCTAATGATTAATGCCTGTCTTTCATGGAAAATTCGGCATCGGGGAAACATCAGCTCAAACAGTCTTTATGCTATATACCAGGATAGGCCCTGATTGTTAGAAATATTTAGGCTGCATAAACCATAGAAAATTATCGATTATGGCGATAAAGCAGAGAGGGTCAAATCCAGAATATCTCATATTCAATGGTTCGTTTTCCATTGAGGGGGAAAGGATAATATGTCTTCGGATATCCAGACAAGTCAATAATGAAAATCCCAAATCTGAATATTCCTGCCAAAAGAATATTGAAATGGTTAATACACAACTTAAACATATAAATGATTGTGCAAACAGAAATTAGAAGTGATTGGACCAAGGAAGAAATAGAGGAAATTTACAACATGCCTCTACTCGAACTTATATACAAAGCGGCGACAATACATCGTGAATGGCATGAACCCGGTCAAGTTCAAATTTCGACTTTATGTTCAATAAAAACAGGTGGTTGTCCGGAAGATTGTTCTTACTGCGGACAAGCTGCTCGATATCACACCAATATTAAGGTACAAGCATTATTACCTGTTGAAAATGTAATCGCTTACGCACAAAATGCAAAAGATAGTGGTTCAACACGTTTTTGCATGGCAGCAGCCTGGCGTGAAGTCCGGGACAACCAAGATTTTGATCGTGTAATTGAAATGGTAAAAGGCGTCAACGAATTAGGTCTTGAAGTATGTTGTACTTTGGGAATGCTGACGGAAAAACAAGCGATTCGCCTACGGGAAGCCGGCATATATGCTTACAATCATAACCTAGATACATCGGAAGAATATTATGAAAAGATCATTTCCACACGCACTTTTGATAACAGGATTGACACAATCAGGAATGTTAGAAAAGCAGGTATAACGGTATGTTCAGGAGGTATTATAGGTCTTGGTGAGACTATTAAGGACCGGATCTCAATGCTACTAACCTTGGCCACGATGCCTACACATCCCGAATCTGTACCTATTAATGCCTTAGCCAGAGTAACCGGAACACCGCTTGAAAAAAATTCGAAAGTGAATAATTGGGAAATGGTAAGAATGATTGCAACCGCACGTCTGGTTATGCCTTCTTCTGTTATACGTTTAAGTGCCGGACGAATAGAAATGGATGAAACAGAACAAGCATGGTGCTTTATGGCAGGTGCAAACTCAATATTTACCGGAAAAACAGAAACCCTGTTAGTTACCCCAAATCCCGGAATTTCAGAGGATATGCAAATGCTGAATACATTGGGCTTGATACCCATGCCCTTAAAAAAGGAACATGGATAATCAGTTAAGGACAAGAGATAAGGTAGTAAACTGGTATCCTTATACCCAGATGAAAACAATTGATGATCTAATTGCCATTGTTTGAGCAATAATCCAGGATGAAGTTTTTACCGGATTCGGAAGTACTGGTAATTATTTATTTGAACATTATTGAGATATTAGAAGAATCCATTAACCTATAAAATGAGGATATAATTATTTTATAGGTTAATGGATTCTTAGATCTATGATATTGACGCAGTGACTATTAAGGTACATTTACTTCGCATTGATTACTCTATTTCCATCAGATTATAGAAACAATGATCCTTTCATATCCGGATCCGGGCGCGTTCACGGCAGCTGGGACCTAACAGATCATTCCCCCCTAAACCTCCGACAAACTAAACGGCAATTTCCGGATCCTCTTCCCCGTCAAATCAAAAATCGCATTCGTCAGTGCCGGTGCGAATGGCGGCAAACCCGGCTCTCCTACTCCACCGGCATCTTCATCGTTGTCCATAATGTGAATGTCAATCGGTGGAATGTCGGTAATGCGTGGCATTTGATAGGTACTGAAATTATTATCAACAGCCTTACCGTCTTTGAATTTGACCTGGTGGATTGTCGCTGCGCCTAACGCCATAACAACCGAGCCTTCAATCTGGGCTTTGATTGTATCAGGGTTTACATACCAGCCGCAATCCATTACTGCCCAAACCTGATCGACTTTGACCCCGCCTGACGCGACTTCTGATACTTTTACAACTTGTGCAACGGTACTCGAAAAACATTCCGTGATCGCTACGCCGTAACCTTCACCTTTTTTGCGTTTTTTCCATCCGGAAACTTCTTCAACTTTATCAATCAACTTTTGCAAACGCTCTTCTTTCAAATAGGCCCTTCTGAAATCAAGCGGATCTTTTCCTGCTTCTAGTGCCAGTTCATCCAGAAAACTTTCATAGGCAAAGCCGTTGGTAGAAGCATAAACGGATCGCCACCACATTGTCGGTATCGGTGTTTCAAACGGGATATCCATGATTGCAAGATTCTTGATCGAATCGGTATAAGGTTTGAGAAAACCTTCCGAAGCACTTCCGTTTGGTACGTCCTTTTTGCCTCCGCGCCAGTGGCTGTTATTTTGCCCAGCCAGTTTTACTTTGAACGCATCAATTTCTCCATCCCTGATCACTCCTTCACAACGGTAGGTGATTCCCGGGCGGAATGGCCCCTGGGTAGCATCATCCTCCCTTGTCCATACCACCTGCACCGGTGCTTTTATTTCTTTCGAAATTACCGATGCTTCATGAGGATAATCCATGAATGCTTTCCGTCCAAAACCTCCGCCAAGAAAGGTCATATTCACAACCACTTTCTCTTTTGGGATCGACATTTCTTTACTGATGTAATCCTGAACCCATTCCGGAGCCTGGATCGGACCCCAGATTTCAAGCTTATCATCCTGATAATGGGCGACGCAGTTCAGCGGCTCCATCGCAGCGTGGTACTGGTATGGAGTCTCATAAATGACATCTATCTTTTTAGCCGCGTTTGCAATAATTTCCGTCGGCTGACCCTGTTTTTTAAACGGCAGACCTTCCTGCGTTTGCAGCGCTTCAGCCTGGCGTTTGTAAATTTCTTCTGTATCCAGATGCTCAAAACCCGTATCATCCCATTCTACTTTCAGGGCTTTTTTACCTTGTAGCGCTGCCCAGGTTGAATCCGCTACAACAGCCACGCCTTCGCGATAGGTGTTAAAAACACCCATTTTCACTTTAAACACCTTCTTTACGCCAGGCACCAGCCTTGTTTTTGAATCATCGAAGCTCTTGACTTTTCCTCTTAGTCTTGGATTCCTTTCAACCGCTGCATACATCATGCCCGGAATCTGTTTATCCAATCCGAAAACGGCAACGCCGTTCGTTTTAAGTGGTGTGTCCAGACGGCGCAATGGCTTACCGATCAATTTGTATTCCGAGCGTTTTTTCAAAACCACATCTTTCGGTGCTTCGAGTTTTGACGCTGCTTCAACGAGTTCGCCGTAATGAAATTTCTTTCCCGTAGACTTGTGAATTACCTGGCCACCTTCGGCATAACACTCCAATTTAGGCACATTCCATTTGCTTGCAGCAGCCTGGATCAGCATTTCACGTGCAGTGGCACTAAGTTTTAAAAGGTTTTTATAGGAACCACGCACGGTTGAACTTCCCCCTGTGACCTGGTTCCCGTATTTCTTGGCATCACCTTGCGCAAAGACGACATTGATTTCATTCAGATTTACTTCCAGTTCTTCCGCAACGATTTGCGGAACAGCCTGATAGGACCCCTGCCCCATTTCTGCACGGTGATCAAATATGGTTACCTTTCCTGATGCATCAATATGCACCCATGAATTCATTTCAACTCCGAACTTATTTGCTTCGGTAGCACTGATAACCTTTGCTGATTTGGCATTACCCGGCCAGTAAAAGCCAAGTGAAAATACAGCCCCTGTCAGGGCCGATGTTTTCAGAAAATTTCTTCTTGATACTGTTTGATTATCCATGATCGCGTCTGATGAATGGTGTTACTTCTTAGGCGCATAAGCACCTTTTTTAATCCATGTAAGCCATGCTTTTTTAAACTCGGCGTGGCTAACAGGCGGCAAAGTTCTCCCCTCTCCCGGATTCCAGCCGGCAAGTACCAAACCATCATCAGCATGCTCGATCAGCTTTTTGATGTCTTTATTGCCATTTTGTTTTTTGTCAACCAGTTGCCTGGCTAGCTCGTTAGCAGTTTTTCCCTGAAAAACCATTTTCATAGCGGCCGGTGGTAAATGCCACTCTGGATTGCCTGGCGGTGTATGAAGACCAGGCGTGTTGGTATCCTGGTGACAATTGGAACATTTCATGGCATATACTCCCTTACCTTCTACTCCTCTTTTAGGTGCCATTGCGTGCAAATGACTATCATCGCCTTGTAGTGGAATATCTCCCGAAGGGTGACAGTTCATACATCTTGGGCTCATGAGAACTTTGTAAACCGTTTCAAATGCTTTAACAGATTCGATACTATCACGGTTGATCGTACTTAATTTGATTTCTTCCACAGGAGCACCATCCTTTTTAAATGCGGAAGCACCAACGGCAACAACGAATACGAATATGGACAGCATTACTGCCGCATGAACTGAAAAAATGCTATTCTTTCCAGTATTGTTATCTTGCTTCATAATGTCAGATTGAGGTGGATGAGTTTAACCCTGAGGAGCTGTTTTTTTCTGTGCTTCGGCAGCCAAATGAATCGCTTTACGAATGCGCAGATAAGTACCGCATCTGCATATGTTACCTGCCATCGCATCATCGATATCCTGATCCGTCGGATCTGGTTTCTCCCGAAGCAAAACAACCGCAGACATAATCTGTCCTGAGTGGCAATAGCCGCATTGCGGCACGTCGATATCCTGCCAGGCTTTTTGCACAGGGTGCGAATTGGTTTCTGACAGCCCTTCAATGGTTACCACCTGCTTGCCTACGGCTCGGCTAACTTTTGTTACGCAGGAACGGACGGCTTCTCCGTTTAAATGCACAACACATGCACCGCACTGCGCTACACCGCAACCATACTTGGTGCCTTTCAAACCGGCCAAATCTCTGATAGCCCAAAGAAGAGGCATTTGAGGATCCGCTTCCAGCGGGTATTCCTTATTGTTAATATTTAATGTGATTTTCGCCATGGTGAATAGTACTTTGAATGCATGTTACACAAAAATTATGCCCGAATACCTGGGATTTACTTCTATTTCGTGATACCTCAAATTTAGGTTTATGTCTGCGGAAGAAATTACGTTATTCAAACAAATCAGTATGAAAATCAAATAATTAAAGGGCATAAAAGTGCTCTTTAATTCCCGGACGTCAGTACGTTTTTCAGCACCTGCCTACCCGTATCAGCTTGCTTTTTCCCTATCTTTATTTCAATCAAAGAAATCGCTTGCTCCAATTGCCGGGCTGTAAATCCGACATTCAGACAAATCCTGATATGCCCGGCAAGTTGGGATTCTACACCGCCTAATGCAATAAGCGCAGAAACTGTTGTGAGTTCTCTCTGCTTGTAATCAAGTACACCACGTGTAAATAAGTCGTTAAAAAGGTGTTCTTTTAAAAGCGTGTCGATAGCAGGTACAAAAGCCGCGTAACCCGTCTTTGCACCGCTTTCCGGCCTACCTGTGAGTGATTCCAAAACCTTTTTACCTGTTTGATATTTTCCACTGTCTGCAACCTTCGAAGGCTTAGGACCTTCCGGATCGGAAATCCCTTGTGATTTTCGCTCGCTGAGCACATCGTTAAAAGTGTTAATCCCGTTTAAACTCCGGGGGAAACCGCAGTAAGCAGACAAGTGCATGAGCTCCTCTTTGACCTCATTTATTGAAAGCCCTGCTGTAAGTCCTTCCTTCAACGCTTGCTTCAGTCCTTGCAAATCTCCTGTTGCCGTATACGCGGAAATAGCCACAATGCCTCGTTGCTTTACGTCCAGCTCATCAGGTAAAAATACTTTACTTCCAGCAGTTACATCTGTTAAAATAAACATGTAAATGATCAAAAATAGCTTGTTAGCCTTCACATTATGTTAAGTTCCTGAAGCCATTTATTCACTTCTTTCTCCGTTTCGTTTGCTTTATCCCCTTTGATCATTAACAATTGCCCGTCCCTTTCCAGTCCTCCTCTTGTCGTGTAACCTCCCAGAACTTTACTCCTGGAACACATGGCCTTCACCGTTTCGAAAGTGCTCCCAATACCATATCCTCCATTTGTATTAAAAGGAATGACGGTTTTTCCGCTTAGATCATATTGTTTCAAAAAGCTTTTTATGGGTGGCGGCAACTGCATACCCCATGTTGGAAAGCCGATAAACACTACATCATATTTCTGCAAGCTGTCGATCTTTATTTTCAAAGGCGGCAAAAAACCCGTTTCATTTTCCTTCGCGACTTGCGCGACGGTTGCTTGATAATTGGCCGGATAAGGGTTTTCCAACTCAATTGCTAACAACATTCCTCCAACCTGTTTTTGTATCATTTCGGCAACTGTCTTTGTATTCTTTGTCCTCGATAAATACACGATTAATATTTTACCGGGAATTATATCAGAGTCTATAGCATCTTCAACCCGATCAGTCTGTGTGGACGAACAGGCAGTAACAAGACAAAGAAAAGCCAGTAACAGATGCGTCATAACGGTGCCTAATCTCATTTGTATTTATTTTTAATGAGTACTTACCCCCCCACTTTGGTGAAAGATAAAGACCCTAATTTCCAGGCTCCAACTTCCTGGATATACACTTCGGTCACTTCAAATTCATTGGTTACCTCTCTGCCGCCTACCACAGCCAGTAAGGTAATTCTGTTCAGAAGTATTGCCGTTGATCCTATGATATTTACTGATACTTTATGGATATCCGCTTTTTTATAGTGAATACCTCCGGACTTAATGATATTGACTTCCTGCTGTTTTCCCCAGGATCCTCCCATGTGCACAAAGACAGACTTTTCATCAAATAATACAGCCAGAGAATCAACATTTTTGTCGGCCATCCATTGCCATTTATTTTTTGAAAGTGTAATGATCTGTTGTTCTTTATGGGTCGGAGAACTTGCATTTGTCGATTGCGCAGCACTTTCTTTCAAAGTGAATAACGATGCGCTTAGCCCCAGAACGCAGACGTTCAGAATTCTGGTAATCCATTTATGCCTGTTGAATATTTTCATTATTGATTGATGGTTTATTTATGACACAAAACATTAGATTTTAATGTTTAATCACATGCGTGTCCCGTACACTACTGAATGTTAGGGCCAACATTTTCCAGACCTTTCCTTTCTTTTTGTAAACTTCTGTAACCGTAAATTCAGTGTTCGCCTCACTTCCCCGAACTATGGCGGACAATGTAATCCTGCTCCACATAATGGCCGTATTATTAAAAAGTTCTACCGCCACGTCATGGACATCTGCCTTTCTGTACCAAATACTTCCTGTTTTAATAATGTCCAGCTCTTCGTCTTTTTTCCAGGTTCCGCTCATATGTACAAATTTCGCCTTATCGTCAAAAAGCTGAGCCAGTTTATCCACGTTCTTATCGGACATCCACTGCCATTTATCTTTGGAAAGCGTAATGATTTGTTGCTCCGCTTTCCCCGGAGTCTGCGACCAGGAAATTTCAACATTGAGAATAAGAAAACACAAGCCCAGAAAAGATGCTTTCAGAAATGATTTTACAAACGAGTGTCTCTGCATAGTTTTTTAGATTTTTGTTACGGATGCAAAGTTCCTCCCTTTCACTGGCATCGATGGTATACAGATTCCTGATATGTCTACCAATATTCCTGATTTGGTTGTCCTTATTACCAGAAGCCATACCGAATCAGTAATTTAGCATCAGATAAATTTCAGGAAATAATGGAAGACTTAATTCGGTTTGATTCAGTAAGCCAATACAATGCATTCAATCAGCAGGAAACTTTGCATCCACTGGTAACAGTGATCGACTTATCAACGGCAAGCCCGAGAAAAAAGGCAAGCCAATACATGGGCTGTTATGGTATTTTTTTAAAAGAAGTTGTCTGTGGCGACCTTAAGTACGGGAAGGAATACTACGATTATCAGGAAGGCACGCTGGTTTTCATGGCTCCCGGACAAGTGTTTACAGTAGAAAATGATGGCGAATTATATCAACCCAAAGGGCACGCCCTGGTTTTTCACCCGGATCTGCTGCACGGCACTTCCCTAAGCGCAAGAATGCCTGAGTTTTCATTTTTTGGTTATCATGTAAACGAGGCGCTACATCTGTCGCAGCGCGAAACACAGATTGTCATGGATTGTCTGGGCAAGATCAGTTATGAGCTGGAACATTCCATTGATAAACACAGTAGAAAACTCATTGTTTCCAATATTGAGCTGTTCCTGGATTACTGCACCCGTTTTTATGACCGCCAGTTCCTTACCCGTGACACGGTTCATAAAGGTGTTTTGGCGAAATTTGAGACGCTATTAAACAGTTATTTTACATCGGATAAACCGCATACCATTGGACTACCTTCGGTGGCTTATTGTGCCGGCGAGCTGAATTTATCTCCTAAATATTTTGGTGACCTTGTTAAAAAGGAGACCGGCCAGTCCGCTCAGGAGTATATTCAGACCAAGGTCATTGAGGCGGCAAAAGAGCGAATCTTTGATGGCAGCAAAACAATTAATGAAATTGCCTTTGAACTGGGATTTAAATATCCACAGCATTTCAGCAGGGTATTCAAGCAACGAGTAGGCCAATCACCAAATGAGTACCGGATACTTAAAGATTTGAATTAAAAAGTCAGGCATAGCAACAACTATGAAAAAACAGAAATGCTTATTTATTTTAAAAATATGGGCAGTTTTTATCTCCACGCTTATTTCAGCAAGTGCTCAGGAGAAAAAAGATATAGCACCGATCCAGCAATCAATTTTCCCCAAAGGACGACAGGCTCCGGTGACCAATTTTACCGGAACAGCATGGGTCCATACGTTGATCGAGGCAGATAGTGTTTTTAACATACCGGTTGCCAACGTAACTTTTGAGCCGGGAGCAAGAACAAAATGGCATACACATGGTGGTGGACAGGCGCTGATCGCGATTGACGGCGTTGGTTATTATCAGGAAAAAGGCAAACCAATACAAATCCTGCGCAAGGGAGATGCTGTCAAATGTCCTCCTAACACGGCGCACTGGCACGGCGCTTCACCAGAAGTTGGTTTTGTCCAGCTCGCTGTGACCCCTAACGCAGCAAACGGGCGCGTTACCTGGTTACAGCCAGTGACGGATCAGGAATACAGGGATTTGAAATAACTATATCTTCTAACTGTTTTTATCAGACCTCAACGATCATAGAAATCGGTTGGCTTGATTGCAATCGATTTTTGTATTAGTGTTCAGATTTCATAACTGCAAAAGAATGTATCAATCTGACAAAAGGTTATAACAAATTCCTGCTAAAATAATTACCTTTCCGAGGCTTAAAAACCCAGCCTTCATTGCCCGCCGGTGATGGCAAATATTTGCTATGTACTTCTCCATTCTGATTCGCTAATTTTACTTCATGGCATCAAGAATCATAATTTTCGACGATAATCAGGAAAGACTCAACAGCGTGTCTATGCTTTTGAATTTATCACCTGAATTTACCTGCATCGGTACATTTATCAATGCAAACAGCCTGGTGGCGGATATTGCAGGGTCCAAACCGGACCTGGTTCTTATGGATATCGATATGCCTGGTATAAACGGTATTGAGGCAACCAAAATGATAAGAAATCATTTTGGAGAACTTCCTGTTCTGATGCAAACCAACTTTGAGGAAGACGAACGTATCTTTGACAGCCTTCGTGCGGGCGCTAACGGATACCTGTTAAAGAAAACAACCCCGGAAAGATTTCTGGAAAGTTTAAAAGAAGCTCTGGAAGGCGGAGCGCCTATGACCGGAAGTATTGCAATAAAGGTACTTAGATACTTTTCCACTGAATCTCAGGCGAAAAAGGATTACCATCTCACAGATCGTGAAAGGCAGATTCTTGCCTTTTTGACTAAAGGGTACAGCTACAAACTAATCGCTGCCGAATGCAATATTTCATACAACACGGTAAACAATCACATCAGGAATATCTATGACAAACTTTACGTAAACAGTGCCACAGAAGCCATTAGTCTGGCAATCAGAGAGCGGTTGGTTTGAAAGGGTGTCAGTACCGGATTATCTGTTCTTCCTGCGGTTATTGCATGCCCGGAACCCATCCTGCCGGTAAAGCTCACAGACATTGCAAATAGGTATATAAATGACTTTGGTTAAACTTTCGCAAGCTGATTTGTAATGTATTGCAATTCTTACGTCCATCGGGGGGATTTACAGCTAATATTTTAGCTTCCGACTCAAACGCACTGATCCGGAAGCTAAAATGTTACTTTACTAAATCGACCCGCTGAGTGATCGTCATGCAGAATGGGTTATGGTTTAAATAATAAGGTACAAAAGAGCTGCACTGGCTATAAAATTATTTTTTCAATAGCTAAGCTTACTGATCGTTCCATCCTTATAGCTTAACAGATAGTATGTTCTTTCCCCTGAGCGGACAATATCGGTTGGCTGTGAAAGTCCATCAAGAAGCGTGTTGCCATTTTCGTCCAGTACTTTGCCTGTTCCGGCTGCGAACCCCATTCCGAATATGCCATGTTGCACTACGATCGGCTTATTATTCGCTGAAAGAGTAATGCCCGACAGCGTTGTAAAAGAAGTATTGTTGTATTCGGTCACAACTCCGGAAGTTGTTATCTGGAAAATTTTTGCAGCGCCTGGCGTAAACGGAAAGCCCGTGAGCGTACTTACAAGGAATTTGCCGCCATCGAATACAATACCCGTCGGCACAGCATCTTTACCTTCTTTGGTTTTGGGAATAAGAGCAAATTCACTCAGATCTCCATTGGCCTGATTTCTTTTGATAATCACATTTCCCCCGGCATCGGCAATGTACAGATTGTTATCCGGTCCGAATGCCAGTTCGAAAGGATTAGAATTAAGCGGGTCTGTATATGCCTGTTTTTTGACAAAATCACCAATATCGTAGGACTGAATGCTGAGTAAATTCACCGGGGCGTCACCTGATTTGAATGAAGAAACATCAGCAATATAGAGCTTTGAACTAAAACCATGCAGGAAATACAGTTTTCCATCGCGGTAAAGTAATTTGCTTACGCCTTCAATGGAACCCTGGTTGATGACCGATATCAGGCCAGTCACAAACACGGTTTTTTGACCCGCAGGCGTAATCATGGATACACTTCCATCATTGTTGTTATTGCCAGTTCCGGCCTCAGTCACCCAGATATTGCCCTTTTCGTCAAGTGCCATCCCAATAGGTGCTTTCAAATTGTTAACAAAGGAATCGGATTTTAGGACTGTTGGCTCCTGGATCGGTATCGCGTGATCTTTAAAGCAACTTTGCGAAAAGAATGCAACTATGAGCACGGTGAGTAAAGAAAATACTTTTTTCATTTTTTTGGAGTTAACGGATTAATAACGTGATGGATATCGATTGCAAATATTACAGGAGCAAAAGAAGTCAACTTGTCATCCAGTCACAATAGCAAATTCTTGCTATAATGCTTAGCTCAGCCTACCGTTAAATAAGAAGTAACCGCATTTTGACCAGGCTATCCGCCTTTATTGTATACTGCATTCTTGTTCTTAAGAGCTCAGTATCCCTTGCATGCCATACAGATTTACAATTTTTCAGCTTTTTGGATTGCCCGGAAAAACTTGTCTTTTCTCAATGTTTTTTTTAGTGGTCCAAAACTGTATTGCACAGCTCCCACAGACGCGCGTTAATATTCAACTGCTGGGGCCGGAACAAGGATTACCGAGCAGAAATATTCGCTGCCTTGCACAGGATGGACGAGGTTTCATGTGGGTGGCTTCCGGACAAGAACTTTGGCGCTATGATGGATACACATTTCAAAACTTTACGGAAACTCTGACCCGCTCCATAGGCGGGCATACACTGATCAACCAAGTTAGAACGGCACCTGGCGGCAAGATATGGATCTCGCATAACAATGGGCTCAGTGTCGTTGATCCTGTTCACCTTACCTGCACAACTGTTGACCCTTTGCGCGGAATTAAAGGGGTAGATTCCAAACAAAACCTGAATATTTTTTTTGATAATGATAAAAGTGCATGGGTGGCCATTCCGAGCGGCAGACTGGTCAGAATTAACAAGGACTACATGTCTGACGCTATGTATACTCCAACAGGTAATTCGTCATACCCTTTGGGACCCGAAAGCCAGGTTACGCAGTATTTTAATGATCCTCAAAACCATGGGTATTTATTTGGTGGCCATGTTTTTCTGGATGAAATTGATTCGAAAGCAAAGTTTATCCGCAGGATCAGCTTACTGAATGAAGAACTTGAAGACAGAAACTTCCGCATCTTCAGTGTCGTTCAGCAAGATACAGATGGACTGGACATATATTACCAGCAAGGGGACAGCAAAAAATATCTGATGCGTAAATACTTCTTTGGTAAGCAAACCTTCGGCGCGCTGACAGAGATCGCGACCCCAATAGCCCCACAGGTAATTTCTCCTGATAATAAAGGAAATATATGGTTTAAATCTTCAAAGGAAATCGGATTTTTCAATCAGAAAACAAACAAATTCACTGACCTGACAACCCGGCTGCAACAAAAATCCGGAGCACACACTTATCTGTTTACATCCATGGTGAGCTCCGATGGCAGTTTTTGGCTATCCAGTGTGGACGGTCTTCTTAAAATAACACTGACTAAACAAATATTCCGGAAATATTTGAGTGTGCCCCTGGAAAAGCAGGGTGATATCGGTAGCAGCATACGTGGTATAACGCAGGATCCTTCCGGAAAGATATGGGTTTGTTCATACGGTTTTATGGCTTATGGAGAAGCGAATTTGCTGCACCAGATAGATCCTTTGACGGGGCTGAGCCGACATATGAACCTTAAACGCCCTAAAAATATTCCTGGCGACGCTGTGATACCCTATAAAGTTTTGTTTGCCGGCGAGCAGGTTTTTGCTGTTACGGATGGCACCCAGTTCATTAAAATCGAGCCCGAAAGCGAACAGTATTACCCGGTGGAGTTTCCGTTTGTCAGCGGCCGGAGTTTCACCTCCTTTTACAAACTCAATGATCATACCTTTTGGATGGGTACATGGGGCGGAATGGCGATGATTGATACACGGGACATGAAACCGGTACTTCTTAACGAGAAAGCAGGCAGGTACATTAAAAACGAGCGGGTCAACTACTTCATGCCGTGGTCAGAAAAGCGAATTTTGGTCAGCACTACCAATGGATTATATGTTGTAAACCAAGATGCCACCATTCATGAACATTACGGGCAAACGGCCGGAGACAAGATCAGACTTCCTGCCTTGCAAATATTTCACTCGGTTTATTTCGAAAAGGCACTATGGGCGGGGTCAGGGCAGGGACTGATCCGTATTGATACCGTCCAAAAAAAGACGCGGCTTTTTACAACAGAGGACGGACTCGCGGATAACAATATTTACGCTGCCTTGCCCGATGAGCGCGGCAACCTCTGGTTAAGTACCAACAAGGGATTGTCGCGATTCAACACACGTACGGAAAAATTTCAGAATTACGGCATTGCTGACGGCCTGCCACATATGGAATTTAACCATGGATCGTATCTTAAATCACAGGATGGCACACTTTATTTTGGTGGACTGAATGGTATTGCGGCTTTCGATCCGGCACGGATTGACACAAATTCGAAAAAAGAGCATAAGTTACAGTTGATATCCTATTCAAAATACGCTTCCGACCGTAACCGAACGGATACAGTGACCAGTCATCTGCCAGGCGATAAGATTATTTTTGAGCCTGGTGACCGTTTTTTCGCATTCTCCTTCATGAGTACTGATTACCACAATACCGCACTAAACCGGTTTCGTTATAAACTGGAAGGGTGGAATGATGACAGGTGGCATATGTTTGAAGACGGGAATAAACTCCTTTTTAACAGCCTGCTGCCTGGTGAATATGGCCTCCGAGTACAAGTCTCAGTAGCTGGTTCCGATTGGGGTAACTATGAATGGCATACTCCGGTCAAAGTACTTGCCCCGTGGTATAGATCGGTCTGGTTTTTTATTCTGAGTATTGTTCTCCTCGGTGTTATTTTCTATGCCTTTTACCGGTATCGTTTAAGTCAGTTCCTGAAAATCCAGCAAATACGAAACGGCATCAGTGCCGATATGCATGATGAAATTGGAGGTACGCTCAGCAGTATCTCGTTTTACAGCCAGGCACTTCTCATGCAAATTGAAAAAACTGAACATCAGAAGGTTGTACAGAAAATAAAGGAAAATGCCCAGCAGGTACAGGAAGGACTCAGCGATATTGTCTGGAGTGTTAAAGCAGGCAAGGACCAAATCAACGATGTTTTTGCCCGCATGTTACATTTTGGAGGCGAACTGGCTGAATCGAAAGGCTTTGCTTTTCATTTCGAAACTGATATAAAGCTTAAAAATCTGAAACTGGACATGCAAACCCGGAAAAACTTTTACCTGATATTTAAAGAAGCGATGAACAACGCTGCCAAGTATGCTGAATGCAGTATGGTGCATGCGGATATCGACTATTCGATGGGTAAAGTAAAAATGGTTATACGTGACAACGGTAAAGGCTTCGACAATCAATTAACCAGACAGGGAAATGGTCTGACAAATATGCAGCATCGTGCAATTCAGATGAAAGGACAGCTCTCAATCCAATCTTCATGCGGGAAGGGCACCGTTATTACACTCCAATTTTAGGTCAGAGCTCCTGGCAATTATTTAGATCTTGCTTCCTTTACCAGGGCACTTACCTGGCTTCTTGTTTATCAAGAACCTGCTATCTGACAAGCAGCACTTTTTGGGTGCAGACAGTGCCATCAAATTGGATTATACTAATTGTATAAATCCCTTGTTGCAGTTTTGTAACGTCAATTCCCTTCGCTAAAAGCTTATGGTTTTCCACGACTTTTACACCTAAGGCATTATATATCGTAATTTGCTTCACCTGATCATAATTACTTATCATCACGCTGTTACTCGCCGGGTTAGGATAGGCTGTGAATGTTAGATTTTTATCCAGAAACACGCTTAGAATTCTACTGTACGCGAAAGTATTATCGTAATCTATCATCTTCAGGCGGTATAAGTTTTGACCATTGGCTGGTGTTTTGTGTTGAAATGTGTAATTCACCAGAGCACTGCTTTCACCTTTTGCCGCAACGGTTCCTGCCAAATTCCATGTTTTGCCATTCAAACTATGCTCAACGTCAAAGCGGTCTGCATTGATTTCCTCCGTCGTTGTCCAGTTTATAGCCACATTGCTCTCATGCACCGACGCCCCGAAAGTCGTCATTTTCACAGGAAGTGGATTCGTAAATTCAATAAAGTAATCTTCTACTTCACCATCAAGTGCTGCACCTTTTGCACTTCCAGTTGTTAAAGAGCCTGTCGTTAATCTGAATCTGGCGTAAACCCCGGTTGCTCCCGAAGAGCCTGCCAGAACTGCTGCCGGCCATACCAAAGTCGTTTCTGCGCTGGTTGGTGCCAAAGTTTTACAAACTCCTTCTCCTGCCTCAAAGGCTCCGTTATTGTTCCAGTCAATCCAACCACACAAGTTAGCAGTAGATGTTGTCTCATTCCTGACCGAAACATTAACCGAATAATTCGTGATCGCTGTGTTTGTGGTACCTGAAATCACCGGGAATGCAGCAATTCCGTCTTCATCATTGATGCCGTTGCTATTATCGCCTGTTGCTGTTGTACTTTCGGTACCGTCTGCCTCAGGATCGATCCTGCTTCCCAATGTAAGCAAGCTGGTAATTATGTGGGATGGTCCACCGCTGGCTTTAAGCGTGCTGAAAGAATTAGGGGCATCTCCGTAGTCGATTCCTTCATTAACAAATTCAAGGTGCACTGTTTCATTTGCCTGAACATTGACGGTTGCACTGCGCACTGGGATATTTTTAGATACAGAACCACCGGCTGAATTTATTGCAGTAAGCTGCCAGGGAGAAGCACTCTCTGTAACTGTGTAGGTTCCTGGCGAAACATTCAAAATAACACTATTTCCTGAAACCAAACCGTGGACAGCATGATCATTCATCCAGGTTCCATCTTCCCTGCGTTGGATGATCCTGCCTCGCAAAGCATTACTTACATTACTTTTAGCATTGTACGTAAGAATGGGGGTGTCGCTATCGTATCCCACCGATATACCGGCAGCATTGAAGCCAGACCCGACACCACTGCTGTTTGCATCAACCACCCAATTCCCACCGGTCAATCGATAACATTTTGTCGCATTGACAGCCCAGACGCTGCCATCTACGGCAACAGCAATGTCGTTAAATGATATAGAAGTATATGTTTGGGCAATCGTAGCAATGGTATTGTTGCCCGAGAATTCAACTTTGTATACCTGTCCGGCTGTTTCATTTAGGACATAAACCGAGCCATCCGGGCCCACATCGAGACGCGTCCCGCAAATGTTTTGATAATAGTTATAAAAACCTCCTCCTAACCGTTCCACCAGTATGTTACAACCAGAATTATTATTTGCCAGAAAATAAGCATTCCGACCAGAGCCTGCGTAAGCACCGACATCAACAGCACTATACGACATATTAGTTTGCTGAACAAAACCGGAATTCTCGTTCCATAAAAACTGGGAACCCTGCTGATTTATAAGGACTGCGGTACCTGCAGTGTTTACATCTATCCTGGTTCCAGATCCAGCAGTTTGTACCCAGTTGGTTGAACCTGCTGTCTTGTAATACACGGTTCCATTACCCGTTCCTGATGCCGGAGCAGCGACAACCCACATCCTGTTATTGCCACCTATACCCAAATCCTGCACAGAAACAAATTCCGGATCGTCGTTCAACGTGAATGATGGACCAGTTGGAATATCAGAGGTGAAGCCAAAATTAACGCCAGGAGAAAAGTCCAGCGCTACTTTTTTAGAAATAACGATAGTTCCCGGCTGTTGAGCATAAGAGATCGATACAAAACAGGCAATTACCACTATTAATACCTGATTTTTTATTAAAGTGAATGATCTAAGGGTTAGGTATAATGCTTTCATAAGTAGCTTTGTAAATGGTTAAAAACTTTAAATGACAAGCTGTTGAAGAGTTTCAATAGTATTGTTGCGACCTTGATTCTTCCTTTTACTTCTTTTCAATTCTTATAACCTGATGATCGATTGGCTTGACTGTGCTTAGGTAAGCATATATAGCGGCCAGATCCTTCTCTTTCATGCCCGCGTACATCTTCCAGGGCATGGGTGTATTAATATCATCAGGAAGTAGCTGGGGTGATATATAACTACTATCAGCAAATGCCTTAAAGCGAGAAATAAAAGCCTCTTTTGTCCAGTTGCCAATGCCGGTTTCTTTGTGCATCGTAATGTTAGGCGAGCGGATGATCCCTTTGGGGCCTGCGAATTCCATTCCTCCGCCAAATTCGGTTCCCGGGATCACGCTGCCTTTGTCCGTTTTGCTATGGCAGTCAACACATCCTGTCGCAGTGATAAGATATTTGCCGTAAGCGATCTGATCCGCTTCTGACGGCAGACTTGAAAAGGAAGCTTTCTGTGGCATTGTATTAATTAAAATGTTGACAGGAAAATCTGGTTCGGATTTTGGTATATCCTTTTTCACTGGCGGCAGCTCGCGGATGTAGGCGATCAGCGAATAAATATCCTCCTTGTCAAGCTGGCCGAAACGGTGATAAGCCATCACTGGAAACAATGGTTTTCCACTCTTGTTGACACCTGTTGTGACGGCACGAAAAATTTCTCCGTCCGTCCAATTGGCTAGTGTGTATGGCGTGATATTAGGTGCATAAAACTTCCCCGGAAAGCCCATTTCCTGGTTAAATTCCTCTCCTCCTCCACCCAGTGCTCCGGTCAGCGGACCTGCATATTGAGACCAGTCCCGGGTACTGTGGCAATCCATACATACTGTAACATGATTGGCCAGATACTTACCACGTTCGATACGAACGGCGGTCCGGTCAATTTTTATATCCGGGGCAGGGCCAGTATTAGGAAGGGCAGCTTTAACATAAATGATTCCTAATGCGATGATAACAACAAGTCCGGCAAGTATTTTTCCAATAAGTTTGAGCGCTTTCACTTTGATATGAGAGGAATGAGTGGAGTTATAAAATTTATTTCATGGGTAAGCGTACTGATACTTATATCCCTGTCGGCTTAGCAAAGCAACATGATTCAGAGCAGCCCGAAAAACAGCCTTACATTGAAAGACACTGGATTTTATATTGACAAAGGAAACCAACATGGCTACAAAGTACAATAGCAAATTCTTGCTATATGGATAGGGAAATTTGGGGGAAGAAACATTCTTTGCTTGGTGATTAAGAATTAGTTTCTGATTTTAATTTAATTACCATGTTATCTGGTATGCAGTTGCGTATCATCTAAACTTAGGTTTGTCTTAGCGGCCAACGCAGACTTTCGATAGGCTTTCGTTTTACACAGCGGTCACGCAGGCAACACTCGCATTGGAATTGAGCTATTACGTGGTATTTGTCTGTACAGTGCTTACATATCGTGATATGCAAGCACTGTACAGCGTTGGAAATTGAAAGCGCCTGTCACTTCGGCAATACAGTAGATCGAAAATCCTTTCTGACCAATTGCTTCGATGTCGTAAATCTTCAAAGGCAAAAATTCCTTGATTCCTACTAATCTAATACGATCAACCGTCAATATTACATCGGTACATATCATTCCGGTGGTAATTTGGTATAGGATGAATGCCTCTACTTTTATCTTTTACACACAAAAGTTCAGAAACAAAAGGTCGGGAGAGAACCTTAAATAAATCTCCTGAATTAATATTCCATCGGTCACCTAATTTTCCAAATCCAATAAGTGATCGAAAGATTTTAAATTTCATGACTCACAACAAGTTACTTTTTTATAAGCTGCGCTGAAAGGGATGCATTTGAAACGAAACGGAAACATTTTTGAATTCCTTTAGTGATCCTGCTGGGATTTGGCCGCCACCGACAGACTGTCTCGTGGCGAACCATCCAAAACCCGTGTATTTAAAGTGTATTACTTTACCATAAAAAAGAAAAAACCTAATCCTGTCAAGAATTTGGTTTGGAGTGATCCCGCTGGTACAAAAATCGAACCATTTGGTTCATAATTTGAAGCTGTTAAGCACCCAACAGAGATATAGTAGATAGTTAATTTATTCCTTAAATGTTTAATGCTATCGATAAATAAACAATTCTTCGAGCAGTGGCGATATCAATTGCACCTTTTGAAATGCAAAAGAAGTATAAGGAATACTTTTCTGAGTTTCGCTAGGTTGTCTTGTCAGTTTTAAAGACTTCCTCTAGATCACAGCTTTTCTTACCAATACGCATTCGACGGATCAAGAATGATAAATAAGGTGCCGGTGGAAAAGATATTTTATGGGCTGTTGGCTGCTTTTATAAAAATGCCTTTACTTTATTGGGGGGGCAAATCAATATAAGCCAAGAATGAGGCGTAAAAATAAAAGTCGGTTTATTAGTTTAGCTGTAAAAACTTTTCGGCGAAAACGCATTACCGTATGTACTGGTTTAACTTGGAAACGATCGCAATCAAATAACTGTAGATACTAGTGGATCTCTTATTGCGGACAAATGTCTGTCGATATCTCTGTATCCGTCCAAGGAACCCGCATTGTGTAGTTTAGCTTGGTGACAGGTGATCAACCGTTCCGGTATTTGATCCAGTTATTTGGAAGCAATTGATAAAGGTCTTTATCAATTGCTTCCAAATAACTGGGAGAAGTTCAGAAATCTCGAAAATTAACCTAGAATTACGTTTACCAAATTAGCAATACAGATTTTGTCGGAGCGATACAATTTAACTTCAATGCGTAACCTTATCAGAAATATTTCATCTTGTCCTAAACGTCCGCAGTAAATGTCGGAAGCTTGAAGCCAAAATAATGTTATTCATAAATCCCGGTTGAGATTAGTTAAAACCTGTCGAGTTTTCGGCAGGTTTTTTTTGAAGTGTGCTCCCTAGGCCAGAAAGTATTACACAACTATACCGATGCCTTATTACCTTTGATATTAATAAATACAGAACTTAAAAACCATCTTTTTCCATGCTGATTGAACGTTGTAGTTTAGAAACCTTGCCTAAACTATCCCATATTTTTGACGATTACCGCGTCCATTTTGAACAAGAGTCTGATTTGGAGGCATCTGCAAATTTTCTAAGAGATAGAATCGAAAATAGTCAGGCCGTTATTTTTGCAGCGATCGATGAACAAACCCTCGATATCATGGGCTTTACGTTGTTGTACCCCATGTACTCGTCGCTAAAAGTCAAATCAACCTGGACACTTAACGATATGTTTATCGTCGAGAAGTACCGCAAATTTGGTGTGGCCACGCGTTTGCTGGGAAACAGTAAAAGCGTTCGGAGTGGAAACAGATGCGCAATGGGTAAATTTGAAAACGGGTACTGAAAACCTAAAAGCCCAGGCGCTTTATGAAAAATTCGGCTTTAAAAAAGACGAAGAGTGTATCTATTATTACTTGTACCAGTAAACGTTAAAAGAAGTAAGTCGTATTTCAAAATAGATCATCTTACGACTTCCGCCACAAATTTCTCAAACATCCATTATTGAGGACATTAAAATGCTGAGCGCTATGCCAAGATCTCGCTCGACGGCTGAGCGTAAAATTTTCATGGACCTCATCATATGTTTTTTTATCAGGCTCTTTGAAACGCCCATCGCCGCCCCTGCTTCGTCATAGGACATTCCCTGTTGCCGGCAAAGCTGAAAAACTCTCCTGCTTTGAGGCGTCAGAGTGGATAAAACAGTTTGTAAAAATCTATAATATTCGTCGGTCTGGATTCTTTCCTCTATTCCATTACAAGCTTCATTGTAATTACTAACAAATACCGACATACGTTGCTCATCCACAGAGATTTTCCTCATCACATTCAAACTGTGATTTTTTCCGGTTGTAAGTAGATAGCTTTTGAAAGAATGTATAGCAACGAGTCTGTGCCTGTCCTCCCAGATTTTGATAAAGATCTCCTGACAAGTATCATTCGTAAGATCCGGAGATTTTAAAATGCTGTTTACAAGACGATATAGGTCAGGTTTAAACTTGAAATATATCTCAGAGAACGCTTTTTCATCGCCTTCCGAAATTTGCTTCAAGACAGTTAACTCGTTTAAATGCAACATCAAGAAATATCTGGGTTATTAGTGAGTCAAGATTTATTTATTTCAGAATACAAAATATTATAACTGCACTATTTTAAATACTACAATTATAATATTTTATTAATGGCCTAACACCAAACAATTTACAAACACATCGTAGCAATTACAAGGATTATAAAAAAGTTGCTGTTGGCTATTATTTTATTTACAAAACGAGTTTCCTGCTTTTCCTTTACGGTTACAAAAAAGCAGCCGGCTTTAAATTGCCGGCTGCTTTAAACTTAATAAACCTAAAATATGATTATTTCTTTTTGAAGGTCTTGTCTTCGCTCAGATACATCTGAGCCAGCAATTGGGCATATTCATCAATTTTTATTGAGCCGATGTTGGCCTGAATAGCCAAGACAAGATTTTCTTTCGGATAATTCATTATAAAACAGCGCGTCCCTTTCACCGTGCCGCTGTGACCATACCAGTTTCTTCCCGCTCCATCTTTTCCAACGAACCAAATCAGGCCTTGCCATTGCGGAGCAACCGAAGGCGATTTTTCAGAACGGACAGACTTTTCATTTTTTTCAAAATAGGGTGTGTACATCTTTGCAATGGTTTCAGGTTTTAAAAGAAGTCCGTCATTCAGAGCCAATGCGAGCTTGACCATATCCTCAGCGCTTGCTATGATACCGCCGCCAGCGTATTTGTAACTGGTATCTTCATAATCCGGATTCACAATTACCCCGTTTTTATCACGAACATACCCTTTTCCGCGATTTGGAATGACCCGCGACGGAACGTCAAACCAGGTAGTCAGCATTCCGGCGCGTTGCCAGATATTCCTCTTCATATACTCCTCAAATCCAAGACCCGTTACTTTTTCGACGATTCCGTGCATCAGATTGCTGGCATAGGAAGAATATGAAAAGTAGATACCCGGAGAAAAAAGAAGTGAATCGTCGCGAAAAATCCGTGTTGCCTCTTCGAAATCATCGTAGTGCCGCATTCGCTTAAAGCCGAAATTATCATTATCCTTCGCCGCATAATGCCTGATCCCGGAGGTATGTGTCAGGATATGTTTGATCGTAATCGGCTTTTGTTTTTTGGGGAAATACGGAAGATATTTTTGAATCTCATCATCCAATCTCAGCAAGCCTTTTTCTTCCAGCTGCATAATCGCTATGACCGCGACAGCCTTTGAAACAGACCCGATATTATGGACAGTTTTTCCATTCTGCGGAACCTTGTTATCCAGATCGGAAAAACCTACCCCGCCAGAAAAAACCATTTTACCATTTACGGAAACCGCCGCAGAAACTCCCGGTGCGCCGCTTTCGTCAGAAACACGCTGAAGATAGTTCAGAACATACTTATTTTCAGCTACTTCCAGATCAAATCTTGCGGACTGCGCTTGGGTAAGAACCACAGAACCAGCGAGCAGGGATGATAATGTAAACCAGTAAATTAATTTTTTCAAATGAATCATAAAAAGAGTGGCTAAATAAAACAATGCCGAAACTTAACCTTTTTTGGGAAAATAACTTGACTGGATAAGTTCTTTCACATCCTTGAACTTCTTGTTCGGTTTCAGATAATCTGCCAGAAAATTGTAAACCTTAAAGCGAATTTCTTTGGCGCCGTAGTTATCTATACGGTCGAATGTATGGCCACCCGGGATATCCTTATAAATTTCGTATTCAAACTTTTTACCCTCTGCTTTTAATGACTTAATTAAATGTTCAACTTCAAGCACGTTTACATCTTCATCGTTCGTATTGGTGTGTACCAGGAGTGGCGTTTTTAATTTTTCCGTATTCCAGGCAGGAGATCTTTTACGGTATTCTGCAACATTTTCATCAGCTGATTTTCCAAGGTGGTAATCAGCAGAATACGCATCGCGGTAACTTTGAGATTTGTAACCCATCCTTGCGACAAGATCACTTACCGGCACACCTGCATACGCAACTGCATAATTAGAAGGATGCTCAAAAATATTTAATAATGTGATCATTCCTCCGTGGCTCCACCCCAGAATCCCAACACGGTTTTTGTCGAGAAAATCATAATTGTTGATCATGTAATCACGGCTGCTGTTTACGTCTTCAACTTCAAGTCCGCCATAATCGATTTGTCTGTAAAAACCGGCACCGTAACCCGTGCTACCTCGATAATCTGCCGCGACTACGACATACTCCTGAGCAATTAATTCCCGGATAATGTGCGCATAGGTACTGGTAAAATTACTATGCACACCGCCATGCGGCAGAACCAGTAACGGATACTTTTTATTTGCATCGATGTTAGCCGGGATAAAAACATAGGCAGAAAAACGAACAGGATTCTTTGCCCCCTGCCCGGTCGGATTTTTGATCACAGCTGGTGGCGGCCCGGTAATAATTACCTTGTCCACAAAAGCTACATCCGACAATTTATTATGCCAGTTCAGATCGTCGATACCCTTGCTCACCTGATCAAAATCATGTTGCATTGCCTCAAATTGTTTCGCCATCCTGCTGACCTGATCTTCCAGCGATGCTTTCGATTTCTCCTGGGAAAAACCTGACTGACCAATCAGCGCAAAAAATAATATCAGGATCGATTTCTTACTATTTGTCATTTCAATCAAGTGGGTTAAGCTGATAAGGAATGTTTAAATACTACAATGATATAAGCAAAAGTTAAACTGCATCCGACAAACTTGAAAAAGTAAAATCCCTTATTTTAAGAGGCGGAACCATATTTCCTCTGCTGCGAACAGGTTTACCAATCGCTTCAAGATTGTTCAGCATAATCACCGGACTTTCGTTGAAACGGAAATTTTTTACCGGATGTTTAATCTGTCCATTTTCAATATAAAAAGTGCCGTCACGTGTTAAACCGGTGTAAAGTAACGTTTGCGGGTCAAGCCAGCGCGTGTACCAAAAACGGGTTACCAAAATTCCTTTCTCCGTTTCCTTAATCAGATCAGCAACCGACGCTGTGCCGCCTTCCATAATAAACCCTTCCGGTTGAAGAATCGGAGCAACACCTTTGCTTTGCGCCCAATAACGGGAGTAGGACATATTTTTCACCACACCTTTATCAAACCAAACTACTTTTTCCAGAGGCAGCCCGTCTGCTGAAAATGGTTTCGCGGGAATGTCTTTATCAGAAGGATCGGAGTAAATAGTAACGCGCTCATCCAGCAGCTTCTCTCCTATTCTGGTCCCTCCGCCCTTTTTGCTCAGGAAACTTCTTCCTTCATCAGCAGTTCTTGCGTCCATTGCACGGATCATGAAAGAGATCAATTCGCCAGCAGCGGTCGGTTCCAAAATGACGGTGTATTTACCTGGTTCAAATGCCTTCCCACCTCGCGATGTGATGGCTTTTTGAATGGCAATGTTAGTCGATAACTTTGTATCAAGCAGAGAACTGTCGTTAAAATCTCCTGAACCGTAACCAGAACCCAAACCGTCTGCTGTGCGAACCGTGATAGAGAAATCAACAGAAGTACTTTTGTTGTATGCGAACAATCCTTTGCTGTTCCCCAGTGCTTCGAAACCTGCTGAATCTTCCATAAATCCAGCTCCGGTTAATTTATTTTCGCGACAGGGCAGAATGCTGTCCTTTGCAAATCTGGCTCTCTGAATAGGATCAAGTTTTGCGGTAGTATCCAGAAATCCTTCATTCTCCAGATATTTCTGCGGGCCAGGCATTGGAAGATATTCTTCATTTTCCGGTGCAAGTTTCGCTACTTCCTCCGATCTTCTCACAGCCTTTTCAAGCGAAGCGTCATCAAACTCATTCACGGTCGAGGTTCCTAGTTTTTTACCATAAACCGAGGTAATCGACAGTGAAAGATTGTAAGTCTCTCCACTTGTCGATACGGAATTACGCGCAAATCGAATATTTCCGGTGCGTTTTCCAGTTAATTCGACACTAATTTCATCCGCTTTGGAATATCCCAAAACCTTGTCAATTATCTTTTTTGCTTCTTCTTTGGTTAAAATCTCCATGTGGGATTATCCATTTAGTATGTTCAAAAAGCACTTTCTCAAAAGTCACGTTTTTCCAAAACAATTATATTTTACGACCCGTGTTGATGACATTTACGCCATTGAATCGTGAAGTTGAGCAGCCGTGGGAAACGGCACTGGATTGACCAGGCTGTCCTTTGCCGTCAAATAAAGTTCCGAACAGACGGTAGTCGTCCTTATCGCAAATCTTGGTGCACGAGTTCCAAAATTCCTGAGAATTTGACTGGTATGCCGCATTGTCCAGCATACCCACGATTTCTCCGTTTTTCACCTCATAAAATAATTGGCCGCTGAATTGAAAGTTGTAACGCTGCTGATCAATTGAAGAAGAGCCTCTTCCCAGTATGTAAATGCCTTTTTCGGTATCCTTGATCATATCGGCAACACTGTATTTTTCAGTTCCGGATTGAAGCGACACATTGGGCATACGCTGAAACTGGATCGAATCCCAACTATCAGCAAAGCTGCAACCCTGCGATTCTTTCTCACCTAGAATGTGCACCTGATCGCGTGTTGCCTGATAATTCACCAGAACACCGTCCTTGATCAGGTTCCAATTTTTGCACGGTACGCCCTCATCGTCATAACCTACAGCCGCCATACTATTGGGCTGTGTTTTGTCTGCAATAAAATTGACGATCTTGCTGCCATACTGAAAGTTTTTAGACTCCCATTTCTCCATTGTCGCAAAGCTCGTTCCGGCCAGGTTGGCTTCGTAGCCAAGTACCCGGTCAAGTTCCAGCGGATGCCCCACGGACTCGTGAATCGTCAGTCCGAGATTTGACGGATCGAGGATCATATCATATTTTCCGGCAATGACGGATTTGGCAGACAATTTTTCCTTAGCCTGATTTGCTGCCAGAATAGCGTCTTCGACCATATCGTAAGAAAAACGGTAAACGGTAGGTTTTCCCAAAATTGATTTTTTCTCCGAAGGCAATCCGTCAAGATACTCGTAACCCATACCGATCGGCGCACTTAATGCGTCACGGGTTTTAAATTTTCCAGCTTTTTTATCAACCGCAGTCACTGTAAAAGTTGGCCACATCCGGTGCACATCCTGATCGATATAGGAGCCATCTGTCGATGCAAAATATTTTTGTTCATTGATAAAAAACAGATTCGAGTTGACGAAAGTGGCGCCGTTTTTGATCGCCTCGCCATTTACTTTCATAAGCAGATCAATCTTTTCCTTAACCGGAATCGTGAAGGCATTTTTCGTAATAGGCGTCTTCCAGCTTTGAATCCCGACACCCTTTTGTGGCGCAAGAATAACCGGCTCTTCTTGCATCTCCGAATTTGCTTTTGCAATAGCAACGGCCGTTGCTGCACATTTCGCGATGCTATCCACCGAAAGATCGTTAGTCGCACAAAAACCCCACGTACCGTTAGCGATTACCCGGATACCTAATCCATAAGATTCCGAATTGACTATATTTTCGACGCGCATTTCCTTTGTGAAAAAATACTGACGCAAATACCGGCCAATCCGTACATCCGCATAGGTAGCGCCCTTACTCTTCGCTGCGTTCAAGGCTACATCCGCAAGTTTCTTTTTCGCCATTACATCGATGCCCGGTGACAGCAAATCCTCTGCCGAAATAATTTTCCCCTGAACCAATCCTGAGGAAAACAAAGCAGCTCCCATGCCGGATAATTGAACAAATTTTCTTCTATTCATAAGAAACTGTGTTTTCTAAAATGAATTATTTTGACTGTTAAGGGTATAAAGAATAGGTTCTCACCCACAAATCCGCCTGCTTTGGACAGGCGGATCCTGAAAATTTATTCTCCGGGATGATACGTTTTCTCGGCATGAGCCAGGACATCTTTTTTGTAAAAGTAGATGTCTTTGTATTTGTTATTGATGTATCCGTCAACCTGGTCTGTAAAATGCGGAGACTTTGGATCTGAGCTCGAACCGCCGGTAAGAATTGTTTTGGCTTTAAGTTCCTTTCCAAATTCCACTACTGCTACAAAAGTGTTGCCGGTAGCACCATAACGATTTTTTGTTTTCGGTCCTTTACGACTGACATAGGCATTTAATGATCCAAGGTATCCCGGCGTTGCAGGAAGCGCCCAGCTCTTTTTGCTGTCGCTTGCCACTTCATTTTCTTCATTTCTCTGATAACGGTTAATGGATCCCCACGATATTTTCCATGTGCCAAAATCTTTATTCAATTCCGTTACCACTGCTTTAAAGGCATCAACCAATTGCCTCGCCGTAAGATTTTCAGTTGAAACAGCGGCGCCGTTGGTAACAGAATATCTTTCCTCATTCGTGTACGGTTTTTCCAGTTTGGCAACGTCCATCTCAATCACTTTTTCAATCCACAAAACCGCGAGAGTGGTTGCTATTGAACTTGTATCAGTGTGAAAATTCCATGCCTTTAAGGCTTCAATAGGACCAGCCAATTCAGGTAAACGTTTTTCCATACCTTCATATGCGCAAACAAGATTGGGGATGAAGCGCGCTGCGTTGGGCAGATACGTATCATGTGCCGCCGCAACAATGTCATCAATTGTTGCATCTTTGATCTTCTCCAAAACACGAACAGCGTTCATTGCACGAGGAGTCTGTCCATCGGGAAACATATAAGATGGCTTTTGGCTCATTAATGAGTCGAAAGGTCCTGTTGCGTACAGCACCGTAGAATTGCAGTTTTGCAGCCAGCCGTTTGCCGGATTTTTGTAATTCGGAATCTCGTCAAGAGAATAAGTACCCTTCCACTCGGTTGCGTCCGTACTTCCGTCAACCGGGCGTTTCCAGTTTAGTGAGGGATCTTTTTTGGGCACAAAGTTGCCATGCCAGTAGGCGATATTTCCATCACGATCAGCATATACCACATTACTTCCCGTCATTACGCGTTTGTCCATCGAGGCCTTAAACTGATCGAAATTTTTCGCCTTCATTTTTTCCCAATGCATGGCAAGCAAGTCGATGCTTCCGTCAACCGTTTTCAGCGCGACCCATTTTTTATTCAAAATTGAAACCACCGGCCCGTGATGCGTACGGTATACCGTAAACTTTTTTGTTAACAATTTATCTCCCTGTTTGTAAGGAACCGTGATTTCGGTACTGTCCACAGCCCGGGATTCACCATTGTACTTATAAAAATATTTACCGTCTTTTTGCTCAACTGTTTCTGCATAAAGATCTTTGCCGTCTGATAAGGAAACCGGGTGCATCCAGCCAAGATATTCATTGAAACCCTGGAACAAACTGAACTGTCCGATAAACGGAGCCCCATATGAATTCAAACCTTCCTCGCTAACAACCTGAATTTCAATCCGGCCATAAAACTCAGAGTGCGGATTGATCAGAAGCATGGCATTTTTATTTTTCGTTCTTGACGGAGCGATCGCCCAGCCATTGGATCCCGCAGGTTCCTGAAATTCCCGGGCGTCGTCCATCGGTGCGTACGATGTAAACCGTGGTGCTTTTTTTGAGTACAAAGCCACAAAATCAGCCTCATCCAGATTGCTTCCGCCAAGTGCAGGAATATTATTCATCAAACACATCCATGGTTCAACACGTTTGATAAGTTTTGGTTTGACCTGAGGATGTGTAATTAAATATAAATTAACGCCGCCTGCGAACCCGTCACATAGCTTTTGAAGCCACTTTGGAGATTCCTTGTATAACGCTTTTGCCCTTGTTGAATCTGTATAAATGCGTGACCACAAATCTTTATAAACCGCTGATTCTCCATCAACTTCTGACTGGCGGCCGAGTCTGCTTATGAGCGATCCTTCCAGTTTTTCGAAAAATTCTTCACATTGCACATAACTCATTCCGAAGACCGCCTTCCCATCCGTTTTGGCATATACGTGCGGCACTCCGTAGGTATCTTTTGTGATGGTTATTTCCTTTCCTTCTTTTTTCAGCGCCTTAAATTCCTTTTGAGAAAACTGAGCCTGAGCGCTAAATGACAGAGCCAAAAACGCGAGAACTGATATTTTTTTCATTTGAATACCTTTAAATTTATTCCGCTTTTATTATTTATTTATTCGTCAATCGCATCATCAAAATAGCCGTGCGCTTCACAATGGCTTCGATTGAATTCAGGTTCACATATTCGCCCGGAGCATGTGCATTTCCACCTTGCACACCGAGGCCATCAAGGCCGTCTACATATTCAGCCACAAAAGAAATATCTCCCGCGCCTCGTTTTCCAGGATCAAACGCTTTCACTTCGCCTTGCCCCAAATCCAGACTTACCTTGTTTAACACATTCAAAACAGACATATTTCCTTCCGTTGGAGGCATCGAAGGATAGCCATCTTTAAAAGTTATTTCGGCTTTCGTGAGAGGCAAATTCTTTTCCACAATCGTTTTCATTTTGGCACGCGCGTTTTGTAATTGCTCGTTAGTCAGAAAGCGAAGATCTCCGTTGACTACCGTTGTGTTAGCAATCAGGTTGGTTTTTCCCGACGCAGTACCCTCGATGGATGTCGCCGTCATATCGGTCGCTGTTCCACCCATGATCAACCCCGGGCTGAATGTCAGGTTCGGTTCCTGCAATTGTTCGTAGAAAGAATTTAAAATTCTGGCAGTCTCGTAGATTGCTCCCGCACCGGCTCCCTGAGAAAAAATCCCCGAAGAATGTGCCTGCTTTCCCGAAACTTTCAACGACCATCCACTGGCACCACGACGCGCAACAGTAGCATAATTAAAACCTGTTCCGTTTTCAAAACCCAGAGCGATATCGCTTCTTTTGGCAATGTCAATAATATGCTTCCGGCTAATATCGATCGGAGATCCGGCGCTTTCCTCATCCCCATGAATAACAACAACAATTTGTCTGTCCTTCAACTGGTTCGCCTCCTTCATGGCTCTCAGCGCGTAGATCATGACCATGTTTCCACCTTTCATATCGCACGTCCCCGGGCCAACAGCAATAGAATCTTTTTGCTCCCATTTCTGGAAAGGGCTATCTGCTTCGAAAACCGTATCCATATGTCCGATCAGCATCAGCTTTTTTCCTTTTGTCCCTTTGATCTCAGCAATCAAATGTCCACCACGGTTCATCGACTCGGGCATATCAACCCAGGTTGTCGTGAATCCGATCTCTTCAAGAAGTTTCTTATATAAAGCGCCTACTTTTTTAACACCCGCCGGATTTTGCGAACCGCTGTTGATGTTGACAGTCTGTTCCAAAAACTGAACGGATTCCTTGTGATTTTTCTCAACATTTTTGGTCACAAGAATTTCTTCCTTGGACAACTTCTGTGCGAAAGTTGCAGATTGCAATGATCCTATTAAGCCAAGAGCACAGGCGGTATAAATTTTAAAATTCATATTTAAGTAATTAAGGATAATAAAAAAGAGAATTAATTAGTCGACAGGCGATGCATAAAGACCGCCATGCGCTTAATTATTCCTTCCACATAATTTAAATTGATATACTCATCCGGAGCATGGGCGTTTCCACCAACGGTTCCGAGACCGTCCACGACATCGATATACTGAGCAATCTGCGTCATATCGCCGCCGCCACGCAGGGCAGGATCAAAAGCAGTCACTTTTCCCTGACCAAGATCTTGGCTCGCCTGACTTAAAATGTTTAACAATTTTTCATTTCCCGGCGTCGGAGGCATAGCACAAGAGCCACCTGTGAATGTAATTTCAGCCTCGGTATGCGGGAACCCTTCATTCACGATAGCCTGCATTTTGGCTCGCGCTTTTTCCATTTGTCCGATGGAAATATACCGAAGGTCGCCCTTGACAATACTGGTTGTCGCTACGATGTTTGACTTACCGAATGCAGTCCCCCGCAGTCCCGTAGAATCAAGATCAGCCTCTGCCCCGGCAACCATAATACCTGGACTGAATGTCAGGTATTTTTCTTGTAATTCTTCTTTAAAGCGGCTTAAAATCCGGGCCGTTTCGTAAATCGCCCCAGGGCCCGCTTTTTCAGAAAAAATCTGACCGGAATGCGATTGTCTGGCTGTCACTTTTAAAGTCCAGCCGCTGCCACCACGTCTGGCAATCGAAGCCGAATTAAACTCTTTTCCCGATTCAAAACAAAGTGCATAATCACTTCGTTTTGCCGCATCTACAAGGTCTTTCCGACTGATTTCAATCGGTGAACCAGCACTTTCTTCGTCGCCATGAATCACAATAACGATCTGCCTGCCTTTCAGCTGACCCGTCTCGTGCAAGGCTTTCAACGCATAAAGCATGATCATAATACCTCCCTTGGTATCATTGGCACCAGGTCCTGAAGCAATTGAATCTTTAACCGACCATTTCTGAAACGGACTTTTCAGATCAAAAACGGTATCCATGTGAGAATTCAGCAGCAATTTTTTGCCTTTGTTTCCTTTCACCTCGGCAACCAGATGCCCGCCTCTGTTCATGGAAGCAGGCATATCAACCCAGGTTGTGGAGAACCCCATTTCTTCAAGCATTTTCCGGTAAATCGTCCCAACCTTTTTCACCCCTTCCGTGTTATTCGTGCCACTATTGATGTTTACGGTCGTTTCCAAAAATTTTACTGCTTCTGCATGATTTTTCTCCACATTTTTCAAAATGGCAGTTTCCTGCTTGGTGAGCTTTTGCCCAAAAGAAATGTTTGCTGAAAAACCTGCCGTATAAATGATTAGAAGTAAAACAATTTTTGAATTCATGAATTGAAAAAAATTAGCGGGTTAGCTGTTTTTATTTTCTGTAATCAAGCGCCGGTTTCCGGTCGCCCAGCAAAGCTTCATATTTAAATTCCGCTCCTCTTTTCTCATCTAATTCAGCTTTGGCAGCTTTCAAAATGGCAGGGTTTTTAAAAATATCATAGGCTGAAAGCGCCATAGACTTTGCGGCAACCATCATACCCTTTGTCCCGATCGAAGTTCCGCCACAAGCAACGGCTTGCCAGCTGTGACCAGGTGTCCCAGGTACAAAAGTAGCAATGCGAACACCGGCGGTAGGAACTGCCCAACTTACGTCGCCGACATCTGTAGAACCCGCACCGCCTTCGCGAATCTTTTCAACCTTATAAGGTTGAATCACATTTGCAACATCCAACGAAGGTGTTTTTCCAATAAAAGAGGTCTGAATTTTCTCCGCAAAAGCTTTCTCTTCTTCGGTGTACTTAACCCCGCCGGTAGTGTTTAAATTTTCATACATAATTTTTGCAAGTGTCTCATTTGGCAGCAAATTATAGACACCGCCGATGACTTCATATTCCATTTTTGTTTCCGTACCCAAAGCAGAGCCTTGCGCCGCTTTTACGACACGGGCAAAAATGTCTTTAACAGATTGCATTTCAGGATGCCGGACATAGTAGTACACTTCCGCGAAATCAGGAACAACATTCGGGGCTTCACCACCTTTCGTGATTACATAATGAATTCGTGTTTCGGAAGGGATATGTTCACGCATCATATTGACCATATCGTTCATTGCTTCAACACCATCCAATGCCGACCGCCCCCGGTCCGGAGCAGCAGCTGCGTGTGCAGAGATTCCTCTGAAACGAAACTTTGCAGATATATTGGATAACGAAGACGTTGCATTGGCCAGATTTCTGTCGCCAGGATGCCAATGTAATACCGCATCAATATTTTTAAAAAGACCTTCTCTCACCATGAAAACCTTACCTGACCCGCCTTCTTCCGCAGGTGTTCCAAAGACCGTGATCGTTCCTTTCGTACCGCTGCTTTTTAACCAGTCTTTTAGTGCTATTCCGGCTGCTACCGAACCTACGCCGAAAAGATTATGACCGCAACCATGACCTGCGGCACCTTCTTTCATTTCCTGCTGAACAGGCTCGTCGGTCTGCGACAATCCGGGCAACGCGTCAAATTCGGCGAGAATACCGATATGGGGCCCCTCATTCCCGTATGTTGCCACAAACGCAGTTGGAATTCCCGCAACACCGGTGGTTACCTTAAATCCAGCGTCTCTCAATTTTTGCTGTAACAATGCGGAGCTCTTTTCTTCCAGATAACCCGGCTCGGCATACTCCCAGATTTTTTTTGCGGCCGCTGCATAATCGGGCGTTAATTTATCAAGAGAAGAAGCAATTTGCTCCTTCTCTGATTTCTTTTGACCCATTACATTTACGGATAAATAGCAAAGAAATCCCAGCAGAATAATTCGTCTCTTCATCAGCTTTTATTTGTAAATGGGGACAAGATCAAACAATCCAGGTGCCGGTTTCGGACTATTGGAATTCGAGTTCAATTCATTTTGAGAATAAATAAATCTACCCGGAAGCTCTGCTCCATTGTTTGGCGTAAGTTTAATTCCCACGGATTCCGGGCGTGTACGACGCTCGTCATTCCAGCCTAAATGAGTGCCGTAAAAAGTCACATATCGTTCTTCCAGAATTTCACGAAGAAGCGCGTTATCAGCCGTAATGTTGTCCTTATTCTCCATTCCGCCAGCCGCAAAATCAGCGGCTACATAAGGCTCATATTTGTAAGTGCCTGCCACTTTGTATGTTGCGTGCAGATACCCACCGGAATTCAGGAAAGCACGGTATGCGTTCAGATGACCCAGCGCGACATCAAAACCTTTTCCTGAACGCAAAGCAGATTCTGCTAACGTCAGAATATTTTCCTGGTAGGTAATCAAAGGAAAACTCGCATCTCTCGCGAAAAATCCACGGGCGGCCGTTGTTGTCAGGGTATTGGGTTCAATCACTCCTGGCGCATTAACTCCCGCTTCAAGATAGTAAAACTTAAACCTGGCCGTCTCGATGGTTTTTGCATTTCCACGGTATTTCGCATTAGTTGGATTTAATAAAAATGTAAGATAGGAATCCTCACCCGTGATACTACCCGCACGAATATTTGTAAGAAAGCTGTAATTCGCATTTTCATTGACGCTGGCTGTGGTTCCGTGCAAAGAATACAAAGAGTTTGCATAAGCACTAACACCAGATGTCGCGGCAGTTAAAGCTGCGTCATATTGTTTCGTATCAATCAACAAACGCGCTTTCAAACTATTAGCGATCTGTTTCCATTTCGTCGCGTCGCCTGACAAGTGAATATCTTCCGCGCTAACTGTTCCGATTCCTGATTCCAGATCCGCGATCGCTTCATCCAGACGGGCAATCAGTTTTGGATACAGTTCTGCCTGGGTTTCAAATTTCGGATTTGGATAAAGCTCTGTGTTGCCAGATTCTGTGAATGGAATATCTCCCCAAAGTTCAGTCGCCGTTGCCATTCCGTTAACCTGAATAATTTTGGTAATTCCGGCCATCTTCCGGTTTCCCAAAGCCTCTGCTTTTTCAATTGCGATCAGCGCATTTTTGTTGACACCTGAGAAGAAAAGATTCCAGTCGTCGTCGAAGTTATTGGCCGTAATCTGGTACAAATACCAGGTTCCCAATTGCTGGAAAGTGCCTTTTCCATAACCCGACCAAACAATTCCCAGACGACTTGCAAGTCCTTCCTGAGCAGCCATATTAGCAATCTGCGTTCCGGTAAAAACGTATCTTGCCGGCGCATCCGTCGCGTTGTTGGGATCTTTATTCAAATCATCAACGATGGACTCACATGAAGTGAAAACAAGGCCGATCATCAATGCAAAAACAGATTTATATATCCTTTTCATAAGTTATCAATTTTGAAAATTAATAATTGACTTTTAAGCTGAACACAAGTGATTTTGTGTTCGGGTTGTTGAAGTAATCCACACCACGGGCATTTCCAACTCCTGAAACGTTCGTTTCAGGATCGACGCCGACAATTCTTGTCCATAAAACCGGATTTCTTCCCGTCACAGTAAAATCAATCGATTGCAGTTTTGTCTTCTTACGGAAAGCCTGCGATTTAAGGCTGTAACCCAAAGATATTTCACGAATACGCGTCCAGCTTCCATCTCTGACAAACTGCTCAGCAAGCTGTCCAGAGTGACCTCCGATAGAAGTGTAAAATGACTGGTCAAGCAAAACCGGGCCGCCACCATAGTTTGCAATATTTCCTCTGACTGTTGTTCCCGCAGGTGTCATTTTCCCAGCATAATTATAGGTATCCTGAGCCAATGTAACCTCGTGTCCAACGTCTGCGTAAGTACCAAAATTCACTAATACTGCTTTTGTTCCTTCATAAAAATCGGAGCCTTGTGAAGTTTCAAATAATGCATTCAACGAGAAATTTTTATAAGAAAGGTTGGTACCAAAACCGCCTCTCCATTTTGGATTCGGATTTCCGATGATTCCCAAAGTAGTCCCTAATTGAGGGAAACCATTGGCAGTCAAATCCATAGACCCGTCTTCCTTGCGTTTATAAACACCACCATAAAAAGAAGATAATGCATGCCCAACGCTCGCTACCGTACTCAGCGCTCCACCCGTAAAAGTGATAATTTCCGTTCCTCCAAGATCTGTTACTTTGTTGTTGTTTTTACTCCAATTCGCAAAAACATTAACGTTCCAGTCTGTTTTTTGCAGCAAATTATAGCTCAAATCAAGTTCCAGACCTTTATTTTCCATTTTTCCGGCATTGGTATATTTCTGAGTAAAACCAGTAGATCCGGCAGCAGAAACTTGTAAAAGGAGATCTTTGATCTCATTTTGATAGTAAGTAAAACCGGCAGAAAATTTGTTCTTAAAGAAACGCAAATCCGTTCCTAATTCCCATTCTGTTTTGCGCTCTGGCTTTAATTCAGGATCACCCTGCGTGTAACTTTGAACATAAGCTCCGCCATAACCCGCCCCGCTCAAATCGGTCGCCCAGCTACCAAATGCAGCGTTGACGTAGGAAGTGGTATTTTTGTATGCCTCAGGCTGAATACCCACGATACCATAAGAAGCCCTAACTTTACCAAAAGATAAAATCTCATTATTCGCCAGTGCAGGAAGTTGTGTAAACTGCCATGCAATATCAGAAGAAGGATAATAGAAAGTCGACTTCGATTGACTTCCAAACGTAGAACCTGCTTCGCCGGCTGCGGAAACATTTAAATAAACCTGATCGTAAAAACCAAGGTTGATCGTCGAATATAAACGAGCCATCCGGCGATGCGTTTCGCTGTTGTAAGGATTGTTGTTGGCAAATGTTGAATTTGTGAAGTTTGAGGGAGCATCTTCGAGAATAAAATTATTCATAATCCCGCCAAGACTGTTGTACTTCCGGTCATTCACGTTGAAACCAACGATCAATGTTCCGGTAATATCTTTTGTGATATTATGTGTAGCGCGGCCGATGACATCCATATTCAATTCCGTCTCTTTAATCATCTGTTGTTCATAACGTCCTGCGCCAGAATTGACAACAGAATTAACCGGATCATTCGTCACACGGCGATCTGTATACGTATCTAAACCTCCCCGTGCAGTAATGTTGAACCAGTTCGTCGGGCTGATAACCGCTTCGGTACTCATGATAAATCTGTCAACTTCGGAAAGGTTGGTAAGTTCATTGATCGTCCATAACGGGTCATTGTAACTTGGATTGGATGACGCACCCAAATAGTTTCGATAGGAACGCTGGCGATTCAAAATCGGCGAAGCCGTTGGAGAAGAATAATATGATCCTTTCCAGTAACGGCTATCAAAATCTGGAGCAGAACGGAGCATACCCAAATACAAACCACTCGTGTTATCACCTTTTTGAATCCTGTTGGAAGTTGTTTTTACATAGGTCGCATTTGTTGAGACTCGCACGATATCGTTAAATTGACGCGTACTGTTGAATCGAACAGAACTTCTTTTATAATCACTTTGTCCGGCAAAAATTCCTTTTTGAGACAAATTACCCAGACTTAAATAGAAGTTTCCTTTATCATTCCCGCCGCTGATTGCCAGGTTATTATCAAAATAAGTTCCGGTACGAAAAACCGCATCTTCTCTTGCCTGGTTGTAAACCTCCTGCGAGTTCTTTTTAATAATCGGATAAAAAGTCGGCCCGTTGTAAGACTCAAATCTGGCTCCGTTCATGTTAACTTCATCAGCGCCTCCTGACCTTGTCGATATTTTATCTCCCCATGAATATTGGGTGGTAGCGTTATAAGCTCCCGCCGTTCCTTGTCCAAAAGCGGACTGCAATGGATGTAAAACATTCACTTTATCAAATGACGCAGTAGAGGTATAGCTGATATTCATTTTTTTATCATCAGCACCTCTTTTTGTCGTAATAACGATTACACCATTTGCAGCACGGGACCCCCAAAGACCAGCAGCTGATGCACCTTTGAGTACTTGCATGCTGGCAATGTCTTCCGGATTAATGTCATTCAGACGAGATTGCTGAGCGACACCACCTCGCGCGTCACCGGTTGTGCTGTTACTCATTGGGATACCATCAATGATCACCAAAGGCTGGTTGGAACCTGTAATAGTATTTTGTCCACGGATCTGAATATTCGAACCGGCACCGGGATCACCGGAGGATCGGGAGATCTGTACTCCGGCAGCCTTACCAGCCAAACCATTTATCACCCCGGTTTCGCCCGAACGACGAATATCGTCTGCCTTAATCGTAGAAGAAGTCGAACCCATCCGGTCCTTGTTTTCTCTGAAACCGAGAGCTGTAACGACTACTTCACTTAGCTGTTTAGAATCTGTTGCAAGCGAAACATTGATGGTTGAAGAGCTTCCAACCGGTACCTCTTTCGAAAGAAATCCAAGAAAGGAAAAGACCAAAACATCACTTTCTCCAGGAACGTCAATCGTATAATTCCCCTCTGCATCCGTCGAAGTCCCATTCATGGTACCCTTGATGATCACGTTAACACCCGGAACGCCCGAACCATCTTCCTCAGAGGTAACTTTCCCTTTTACCTTGATCACAGCATCAGAATGAAAATGCTCGTTGACAATGACTTTTTCACCAGATCTGGCCGGATAACCTACACTGCCGGTAAGCAAAATTATCCAGAGCGCGATCGCTTTTTTGGGTAGGAGTTTATTCATGATCGTTTATCATTATGGGTTAATATTCGTTCGGACCTGCATTACCTAAACTCGCAACCTAAGTAATTTATCAAATTCTACAAATTGAACAAATATCAATTTCTAATTCTGATATTTTTATAGAATTTGATATAATATTCGCCTAATTAACCTTAAGACAAAAAATACAGAAAACAGGGTACCCCCGTTAAGTAAGTTCTTTAAAAGTTTAAATTTTTTCGAGCTATTCTAATAAATTATGATCATAAATTGCTCTGAGACAGACATTTTGAAACTTTGCAGGAGTCATTTTTTTAATAACTGCATGCGACGACACAGTTGCTTTAATCCGCCATCAATAGAAGTCATGGCATCTGACCGTGAACTTTATGTTCTCTTTCCTGACTACCCCAAGGAACTTGCCCGGGTAGGTGTATGCCGGAGGACATTGTGGACAGAATATTCTTTAAAGCACCCAGCAGGGCTTGGGGATCGTCAATTCTGCTATCGTTTTGGCCTATGGCAGGCTTCCCAAAAAGTTACGATGCATCTTGAACACAAGACCGGCGATAAACTCTTTGTGGATTTTGCAAGTGATAAACTGTACATGACTGACATCGAAACAGGCCAGCTAATACCTGTGGAATTTTTTGTTGCCATACTGCCCTGCTCTCAACTTAATTACGCTTAGTGTATAAGGAGTCAAAGAAAAGAGGATTTACTCTGCCCCTGAGTAATGCACTTGCGTATTACGGTGGCGTTCCCCAGGCTATTGCCCCGGATAATCCAAAAGCGGCCGTTACCAGAGCAGATCGTTACGAACCTGAGATTAACCAGACTCTTGCCGATTTTGCTTCTCATTATGGTACGTGCATTTTTCCTGCCCGCAGCCAAAAACCAAAAGATAAAGCCTTTTCCGAGAATGCAGCCAATATTCTCTATGGACGTATTTATGCGCCGTTACGTAACCGTATCTTCCATTCCCTGGAAGAAAGCAATGCTGCTCTTCGGGATTTGTTAGAGATTCATAATGATGCTCAACAAAAGCGAAAAGAAGTTCGCGCAGTGAACGATTTATTGAAATTGAACTGAGTGCTTTAATGCCGCTACCTTCACAGCATTATCAACTAAAAAGAAACGAATTCTTGCCAGAATTAATGTTTCAAGATTGGGAGAATATCCCGGATACGCTGATCAGTGAATCAAATATTCATGAAGATGCGTTCAAATATTTCGAAGTTGTCTGTGGTATGGATGTAAGGTAAAAACAGGACGACACACCCCCGAAAAGTACAACTTGAAGAACTTGATCTGGTAAATTACTTATCTCAAAATTCGTGAAATAAAAGCAGGGCAGCTCCTTTCGGTTTCGCAAATTTGTTTTACTTTTTCTTCAAAATATTTCGAAGCCGGTTGCCAGGAAGCAGAGCGAAATGAAGATAATTTTTCGAATTATTGTCTTTGAATCTTATTCTTTAAATTCGACTTATTATATTCACTGGTCATGATGATATTATAATCAAAATTATCACCGGTCACGGTTGCCTTACCAACGACGCTGTACTCTAACTGATCAAAAATAAACAGGTTATTAAAATCCAGCATATTATTTTTAGTAACGAGTACGTTGGGGATGTAAATATCGTATTTAGATCGTGTAACGGACCCATTCGGGTAAGTATTTGTAAAGAAAAACAATACATTCACGTGGTTTAAATCCTGCTTTGTTATCTTCCAAGTTTCTTCGATCGTTATGGTATTGTCTATTTTTGAGCCATAATAGTCACCTACAAATTTTTGTGCCAAATCCGGCTGAGTGTCTTTCTTACAAGAAGTCAGTGCAAAAAATATCAGGGAATGTAAAATTAAATTTTTCATTCAACAGAGATGTAATTTAAATTGATATTACAAAATGGCTATTATGGCTCTTTTACAAAAATGGAGCTGGCAAATGGGCCGTTACTATCATTGGGCAAAGGCACTGCTACGCCATTCTTCCAATACATAGGACTCTTAACCCCATTATCAAGACCTTCACCTGCCACATATACGTCGTTGTTAAACACAAAAACGCTGGAAACCCGAGTAGCCCCGGGAAGACTCTGGAGTTCACCATTTTTCCAGAGTTTTGCTACTCTCGTATTGTCGTAATACTGCAGATTTCCAACACAATATACATCTTTACCTGAAACGGCAATATCAACTGCTTCTGAACTGTATTCTGAGCCATCTGTAAGATATTCCCCTGCGCCATTTCTCCAATATCTAGCCCTAGACCCACCTTTAAATCCTTCACTTCCAACTGCATATACATTTTTTCCTGACACAGCAACTGAGTTTGCGTAAGAAGTGTTGAGAGGATCACCCAAAGTTACAACTGTTCCGTTTTTCCAATAGACGGCGGTTTCATTTTGGAAGGCGAGTGAACCTGCAACGTATACATCTTTGCCGGCAACAAAAATTCCCCGCGCGTGGGAACCCCTTGCGGCAGCTTCATCGAGTGGTACTGCCACGCCATTTTTCCAATAAGCAGCCTGCAGTTCATTTTTTCTGATGTTCAGTCCATCTCCGGAGACATATACATTTTCCTCAGAAACGGCAACATCATATAGCATCCTTGAAGGTATCTCGTTTTCAATGGTGGATACAATGCCGTTCTTCCAATATTGCCCACCTCCCACCATGTGTATATCATTGCCTGATATAGCAATGGCCCTGCTATTTACAAGACTATTTGGGGCGGCTAGATTGATGATCTCACCATTTTTCCAATAGCGGCCATATCCATTAAAAATATTTGAAAAAGTTACATAGACATCTGCTGGTATGACAGGGCCAACATCCAGATCAGACTTCTTTTTGCAAGACAAACCGAACAGGAAAAGAAAAAAAATGACAAAGCGATACGCGTTTTTCACTGAAGGTATGAAATTGTAGAAGAGATTTATTGAATTCCAAAGGTACGCGTATCTTCACAATTAACCAAGTAACCCGCCGACTACTTATATGAATAAAGATCCCGCAAAGGAAATTTCGCCCAATGCATAAGGTTATGCCCTGATAGATTAGATCGTCTCAGTATCAAAAAGTAAAGTAAAACTTACTATTCTGTGCTAAAACAGCTTTGGTAAATCTTGTAGACCAAAACAGCCAGCGTATTTTTTGAAGCGATGCTGGCTGTTTTGATTTTCTTTTTGGTGATTGCGATGGGAATTATCAATCAACAAATATACAGTCATATACATTTTAAATCCTAAATTGGTATCAATTTAGGATCAAAAATCGCTTAATTAATAAATGGCGCATCAACTATAAAAGATTCTTTTAACTATTATGTTCGTGGCCGTTGCACAACTCAACGATATTTTTTAAATCTGTCTTGATATTGGGTATTTCGGAGAAGTTGGGTTCTTCGCCACTTTTGGTGAAGTTTTTCATGGAGGCGGAACGAGTAATAATTGAAAACCACAGCGAATTGCCATAATTTCCATGGAATGAGTGCCAACTGGCAAGAGTTTCTACTTGTTTATGGCTCGGCAAATAGATGCTTGAAATAAAGGAAAATACACATTTGAATCACTGTGGTCGACAAAAAAATGGTTAAAATGTCTCTTCAAGTTTCACCAAAATTGACGAAGAACCCACCGGCACCGAAATCTCCAATCTTAAACGCTAACGTTGGTGAGCCCTATTGGTTTGGGTATTTACACACCATTTAATATACCATGCCTTTGAAAGATCACTGTTACTATCCTTCAAAACGGCCAAACGGTATTGGTTTCTTTATTACTTTCTACCATGTCGCAATCGTATTTTGTCCCGCATGTTGTCCCGTAGATCAAAAAAAAGCCGCTCCTGAGACCAGAAACGGCATTTTGTGAAGACAAAGGGATTCGCACCTCTATTTCATGTAATTTCAAAATTTAATGAAAGCAAGATTTCTCACTTCCTATTTAAGAATTCGTTTTTCAATGCAAGCATGTCTTTGCTCACCCTAAGGTCCATAATCTTGGCATAAAATTGTGTAGTAAGGATATTAGTATACCCAAGCATCTTCGAAACCGTTTCAATCGGAACTCCGTTCTGTAAAGTAACGGTCGTTGCAAAGGTGTGCCGCGCCACATGAGAAGTCATCGCTTTATTGATGCCACACAGCACCGCAATTTCTTTTAAATACTCATTCATCTTCTGGTTGCTCGGCACAGGTAGAAGATTTCCTCTAAGAAGGCAAAAAGGATGATTTTTGTATCGATCAATAATGCTCCGAGCCTCAGGTAGTAAAGGAATATGGCAGTTCTCGTCTGTTTTTACCCGTTGGATAATTATCCAATGCTCCCGGTCAAACCCTACCGATATGTCAGATATTTTTAATTTCTGCACATCACTGTAAGCAAGCCCTGTATAAAAGCAAAACAAAAAGGTATCTCTAACCTGAGAAAGACGTTCAGAAACAAACTCCTTACCGGCAATCAACTCAATTTCCTGTTGCGTCAGTATCGCCTTATCTACCTTTTTGTATGTACCCTTGAAATTCGCAAACGGATCTACTTGAATCCAGCTATTATTTAAACAAATGTTAAGAATCTTACGAAACATCTTCATGTGTTTGACGACCGCGTTGTTGCCCATTTGCCGAACCGTCCGCAGATAAAACTCGTAGTCTATCACAAAAGCATAATCAATTTTCTTGATATCAAAATCCGAAGCCTTAAATCTATCATTTAAAAAAGCTATTGTATGACGCTCCAGTACTTTATACCGTTTAAGGGTGCCGGCTGCATATTCGGTACCCACAAGCGCTTCCATTCGATGGTTATGGTCCTTCAATATACCTAGAAGCATTCTCGGCTTTTCAATCCGGCCATAGAATTTGCTCTTAGGAGATTCGGCGGTAACTGTTTCACCACTTCTTACAAGCTCGCTGTGTGCATCAAATAATTTCTGTTGTAAATTGGCAAAATAAACATTTACTGAGCGTGCATCCTCTCTACACCCTGACATTCTCCCGGATTTACTATTCCACCGCTTCGGATCGCATTGCCTTCCTGTTGCGATTTCTGCTCTTTTGGAATTAACAGTGATTCTCAGATAAACCGGCACATCGCCGCTTTCATAATTTTTTTGCTTTTTCAAATAGAAAAGCAGACTGACATTTGTCTTCATAACTTTTTAGTTAAAAGGTTAAAAAAAGTTAGTCTTGCAAATCCGGCAGCACAAGATGTCTATTCTATGAATAATATGTGATACAATTGGTTAAGTCAATTCTGGTGAGTTTTAAAATGCTGAGATTTACTCACCAAATCACTCACTTTTTTTTTGAGAATTACTGAATGTTTTGAGACGCTCCAAAAACAAAACTCCTGCAATCTTTTGATTTGCAGGAGTTTAATGTCTTTTGATACTGTTTAGAGTGATCCCGCTGGGATTCGAACCCAGGACCCATACATTAAAAGTGTATTGCTCTACCAGCTGAGCTACGGAATCTTTTTGGTATATTTTTTATTCGTGTCCAAGAGGAGAGTCGAACTCCCATACCCAAACGGGCACTACCCCCTCAAAGTAGCGTGTCTACCAATTCCACCACCTGGACATACTGAGGATTTCTCTAAATCGTCTTAATTAATTACTAAATAACAGTTAATTAAGACTTACAATTTCGCTTCGCGCTTCTACCGTGTCGCTCAATTGTGATGCAAAAGTATAAATTTAGATTTATGTTCCAAATTAATTAGTAAACTAATTTATACATTTTTTTCACTTCATTGTCTAAGTTTCTTACATTGAGAAGCTTGTAGGAAATATATTTTTTAATAATTATCACAAAAAAATTTAAACCTAACTTATTTCAAAGTGTCTCTCCTCCCTACCCGGTTTTTAATAATATTCAGCTCCCTTTGAAAAACCCAGGAAAATTTATAATTTGTTTTGATTTATATCCATCGCCCTAAAGTCTTCCCTGACGGGCGTGAAACAGTCGATCACTTTACATTTCGTGATTGCCCTTGCAGAATGCGGCGACCAGGATGGAATGAAGGCGGTCATTCCTGAGGTTAATAGTGCTGTCTCCCCGTCAATAGTAAACAACAGCTCTCCTTCCAGAATATGACACCATTGTTCGTGTACATGGCTATGTTCCGGCAAGTCCGTTCCGGATTCGATTGTAAAATGTCCAAACGTGGAGGTTTCTGAATGGGCAAGAGTGCCTGAGATTCCATCCCAGATCTGGACAACTTTACCTGTATTAAAATTTACAAACGGCATGATGAAAGTTTGTGATTATACCAAGAATGCTTGAAGATAGGCAGGACAAATCACTTCGCAAAGGAAATGAAAATATGAGGATTACATAGCCTTGAAATATACTATATAGAAACAGAATAAATACCCCTAACAGGCGTCGGGGGTATTTAGGATACTACTATCCACAAATTAGGTATATATACTCAAAAAGTCTTATTCAAATTCCAGTTTGACCTTATCCCGCAAACTTATGATGCGCATCGCTATTGCAATGCACTCTTCAGAAGACATTTGTTCAATTGTATTTAAAACCGCGTTAGCCACCACCCGGCCTTCCTCATCAAGCTTTGGCCCCTTTTGCTTAATCGCATCGGTAATATTTTGCCACTCCGGACTTAGAGCATCAGAAAAATATTTGGGCGGAATGATGTTGAAGTAACCAGCCTGTGATTTCAGGTAATCTTTTGACAACAAAATGTTAGTTGTCAGATTAGCAACGAGCTTGGAAAGCTCGATATGAACGAAGATGTTTGACTTATTCACGTTAAGTATGATGAGGGTTTGTGACTTTGAAGTTACCAACTTTTTTATGCTTCATAACTTCTTCGGAAAATTAGTTAAAATACACCTTGCAAACAATGTTTTGCCTAATTATTAGTTCAAAATATTTCTAATTTAATATTGAAGAAACTACCTCCATCGTCCTGAATGTCAATATCTGATAAATGAAAGAAAATTTATCGCTGTTAAATTCCAGGATTTATTGCCCTGTTGCAATGCTTTAAATATTTAAAAAATGGTGAGCCTTCCATGACCACTCTGACCAATAAACGTTCGGAATCAATTATCTAAAATTGACCAAATAAATCTCGCTGGCCTTCCACTACTTGATTAAGAATATTTTTTATGATAAAACTCACAAAAATTCTATATTAGTATCGTGGGAAATCATTGTGGGACAACTTCTTAACATTGGTCCTTTAAGAACTCATCCATTGAAGCAGTTCAATGATCTGCGCCTTGAAGCTTATTTATTATGCCAAAATCTTATGCGCCTAAAATGCTTCATTTTTTTGATTTTCATGCTCTTTTTCAGCAGTTGCGTTTTAAGGCCTGGTGTAAAGGCTCAAAACTTCAGCATAGCTGACCACAAAAAACGGGTCAAAGTCCCGTTCAAGCTTGTGCGAAACATGGTGGTCGTCCAGCTCATGATTAATAGTAACGGTCCTTACAATTTCATTTTAGATACGGGTGTGGGGCTTATGATCATTACTGAGCCTAAACTCATTGATTCCATAAATATCTCTTATAAAAAAACCGTCCAGCTATACGGCCTTGGCGATGGCGAGTCTTTTGAGGCATATATCGCTTCCGCACTAAATGTGTCGTTACCCGACATTTACAGCACGGGAGTCGGTGCTGTCATTTTCAAAGAAGACCATTTTGGCTTGTCAAATTATGCAGGCACTCATATTCATGGATTATTGGGCTACGAATTTTTCAATAATTTAGCCGTCGAAATTAATTTCACGGAAAACGAGCTGAATATATGCCGACCGGAAGATCTTCGCGTGGGCAGAAAGAGGGACAAAATCCCTATTACAATTGAAAACCGGAAACCTTATGTCGAAGCTCATTTAATTTTGTCGGACGGAACGCGAAAAAAAAGCAAGCTCGTCGTAGATATTGGTGCAGGTCACTCTTTGTCCCTGGAAGACGCAGCCGATCATGAAAAGGGCTATCCAAAGCTTCCCATGGCAAATCTTGGTATGGGATTTACGGGTCCTATCAGCGGTTTTATGAGCCGAATCACAAGAATCGATATCGGCAAGTATAAATTTAAAAATGTACTTACTGCTTTTCCTGAAATGGATGCGTTCAAGCGGGAACGATTGATCGTTAAACGCGACGGAAATCTGGGTCTGGGAATTTTAAAACGTTTCACCATTACTTTGAATTATCACGACCATGTCATGTATCTCAAACCAACGCAACGGCTCAACGAACCCTTTGAGCATGATATGAGCGGGTTGGAATTTTTTGCAGGCGGGCCCGACTTCAAGCATGTTGTCATCAGCAGGGTTGAGCCGGGTTCTTCCGGAGACCAGGCTGGGTTAAAAAAAGACGACGAAATTCTATCCATCAATTTAAAACCGGTTTCCGGCATGTCTTTGGAAGAAATCGATGAGTTTTTCAAATCCCGGCACAGTCGGAATATTTTATTGGAAATCGTGCGAAATAAAAAGTATCAAAACGTTTTTCTGGTATTAAAACGCAGGATATAAATCTAAAAAGATATTATATACGGTTAAGCTCAGCTGTCTTCTTTTGATATCATTTGAAGAATCACCGATTAATATATTCAACCCTGTCCATTGTATAAAACTGGCCACTGACAGCATAAAAAACTTCCTGATGCTGTCGGGATATCAAGAAACATATCCGCCTCAAATAATTATTGAAGTTTGCAATAGAGTTTCGTTGCGTAATTGAATATGAAATTGAGAACTAGAAGGTCAGGAGTCAATTTCCAAATCTCTCCACATACTGGAAAGCACTTTTCCAAGCATCAGATAAGCACCTTGAACTGCTCCCAAGACGATACAGACCACGAAAATTAAGGGTAAAAATAGTAACCACCGCAATGCCATAGCCGTATTTATCTTCCGCATAGTTTGTCATTTTTATTATGCTAAATGCACTGTGCTTCATCTTAAAAAGTTTTCCTTACTTCCTGGTGTATTGATTTTTTGGATCCACAAAAATCTCATTCCAAACTCAGGATATTTTCTGTCCGTTTCAATAATAAAGTTGTTACATTCAAGGTTGTAACAACTTTATGGATCCATATTACTGGCTCTGCTTTTGATATCTTCCCATTAATTTTCCTTCCCCAATAATGTGAGGCTCCATAGCAAGTTTTAATTCACTTTTCTCCGCCCCTTCTTCCAGATCCAGAACGTTGTCCAGCGCATAAACGTGAAAGTAATAACGATGTGAGCCTGACGGTGGGCATGGCCCTCGGTATCCCGTCTCGCCAGCACTGTTTTTACCAGAGACAGTTTCGATCGACCGGTCATCTAGGTATGCAGTTCCCGGATCAATATTCCAAAGCAGCCAATGGGTAAAAGTTCCATTTGGTGCGTCAGGATCTTCCATTATAATGACAAGTGACTTGGTTCCTTCCGGAATTTCTTCAACATTGATCGGTGGACTGACTTCGTCACCTTCGCAGGTATATTTTACCGGAATATTCCCTTCATTTTTAAATGCTGAACTTGTAACGGCTAATTCTTTAATTTCTGCTCCCATAGTTTCATTTGTTTGACGTAGGTAAGTATGGCATTCCATCACACAAAATCCGTACGCCGACCAAACACAATCAGGAACAATTAATTAATATTTTTTTTCAATCCAGTATTGATAAAAAATAATTGATCCATACCAAGTAACTGAAATACAGAATCTTATCCAATCCTAACTCCAAAAAATCTTGAATGAACTTTCGTTGAAAACCTCAGCTTCAAGTGGTAAATAATAAACTGTCACCAACAGGTTTTGTAGAGATATAACACATTGTAGACATTTTCTCACAGTGCCATTGAAAGAGGGATCTGCAACTTACTGACTATCAGAGATTCCATGTGTATATAACTTTTTGGCATAGTTATTATGACTATTCCATTATAGTAAGTTAATTTTTGTAGTACTAATTAAACTTTATTATGGCAAGTAACAATCGAAATCGGAAAGATCCCCGTTTTAATCAAAACTGGGAGGGACATGAAGGTAGGGATGGTCATTATGACCGGAACTTCGATGGTAACTCAGGTTATAATGATTTGAATTATAATAACAATTCTAGCCGTTTCAGGAATGAAAATTATTCTCCTGACCCGTATGGCAGAGATCAGAATTTTGGAAACAACAATCGCGATACGTTCCGTTCTTCATACAGGGGAAATGAGTATGAAAGGAACGGCGAGTATGGCAGAAGCTATGACAGTGCCCGTAACAATTGGGATAGTGACCGCACCAATGATTATGAGCGATTAGGGTCAGTGGATAATTATAGGGGTCGCTATGGCAACAATTTCAACAGCGATGGCTTCCGGGACCCCTCAAACAGGGACTACGACAGGCAGGGTCATCGACAACATAATCACAATGACTATGATCGCGAACAAAGAGGGTTATGGGACAGGACAGTAGACGAGGTATCATCCTGGTTCGGTGATGACGATGCAGAAAGAAGGCGTCGAATGGATCGGCAACAGGGTGAGTTCAGAGGACGCGGCCCCAAAGGCTACCGAAGATCTGACGAAAGGATCAAAGATGATATTAATGACAGACTTAGTGATGATTCCTGGGTTGATGCTTCCGATATTGAGGTAAGTGTGGAAAACGGCGAAGCGACGTTAACAGGAACTGTGTCGCACAGAAATGCAAAGCGGCGTGCAGAGGATCTTGCGGAGTCAGTTTCTGGTGTTACGAATGTTGAAAACCGTCTTAGGGTTCAGCTAGAACAGTCCGGTAACAATACATTGTCAAGCCCTGGTGCTCCTTCAGCCACAAAATCATCCCAACAGACCCAGGCAAATGGAACGCAAAAGGAAAGGTCAAAAACACTGCTTCCGACCTGAACTTCCAATAATTAAAATATTTAGAATTGAATAACCACAGTGGCTCGTAGGATGATCTTACGAGCCACTATTAGTTTCTAAGGTTTCTATCTTAAAATATCCTTACTGCAGTAAAATTAGGAAAGGCTTTCCTTTTTTGATTTTAAAACTGTCATCACAAATACCGAAGCAAGAATTAGAGCCGCATAGCTATATCCCAAATTGTACTCATCTTTGGCAGGTAAAAGAAAAACGATCCCATAACTCAGGAAAGAAACAATGACATAATTGATTCCACCGCTTAGCCCACTGGCAATGCCTGCATTTTTGGGAAATCGGCTTAGACAATACGTAAAAAAATTATTAAATGTAAAGCCCGCTCCAACGTGAATAATGAATGCAAAGAACACCAGCGAATAAAGACCGGAAATGAATTGGATACTGCCTAACATAGCAATTACAAAAACAACTTGTAAGGCAATATTAAGAGCAATTCTTTCAAAAAACGGTTTATTGATCGTTGCTTTTCCGATAAATCCTCCGACAAGCCACGCAAATCCAAGAATCAGCGAACCATATCCGGAAACAACAGGTGATAAATGTAATTCATGTTCGATGATGAAAGGACCTGTCATATTGTAGATCATTACCATACTGTATGCCAGTCCAATCATGGCAAGACCAAGCGTAAAACTGGCTGTTGTGATCATACTCCCATAAACTCCTGCTATTTTTTTTATGTTAAACTCGGAGAAGTGACGAAGAGTCTCTCCACTAAAAATATATTCCAGAAGTGCCATGATGGCTGCGAACAAAGCGAGAAAATAAAAGTTGGATTCCCAGCCGAATGAAGTTTGAAGGTAACCTCCAAGAAAGGGTGCCACAATCGGCCCGGTCGACCAAATGATTGAAAATAAGCTTAGATAGTGTTTGAGCTGTTCTCCTGAAAAAAGGTCAATAAAGTAAGCCCGCTTTGAAACAACAATAGCCCCGACTGTAATTCCGTGCACAATTCGCATCAGATAAATAATGTAAATATTCTGCGTGTTGGCAATGACCACGCTGGCCAATGCAAAAATGATCAAACCTGAGAGGCCAATTTGATAACGTCCAAAACTATCCAGTACGCTGCCGATGAAAAGCTGAGTGACTCCGTAACTAATCAAAAACAACGTTAATGTAAGCTGAACCTGAATATCACTTACCTGCAAAGTCGCTGCCATCGACGGCAGTGAGGGAAGGTAAATATCTGTGGCAAACCCTGAAAGTGGAATTAATGCGAAGGCTAATAGATTGGCAATGCCCTTATGCTTTTCTCTAATATACTTCGGCGAAGAAACTTGTGTCAACATTTTTACTCTTTTAAATACTATGGGACAACAATCTGCATTTCCCATAAATCAGTTAATACATACGCGTAACCGGGATAGGTGACACGTAATTCATGAACATGAATCAGAGTAAACGGGTTTCTTTTTTGTATTTTTTCAAGCAAGAGATCTGTTTGAAATAAAAATTGTCCGACCTGATGTTAAACATAGGCAGGACAATTTATTTTAAGGGCCAAATGTGATAAAGCGCCTGAATCAAGTTTAAACAGATATTTACAGGACGACAAACTGCCTGCTTACGCTAACATTTTCGCCTTTTATGCGGACTACATATTTTCCCGAAGCAAGGCTGCCAACCGGAATTTTTATCTGGCTTTTTAAATCCTGGTTGATCGTCAGCATCACTCTTCCATACAGATCAAAAACTGTGATTTCTGCCCTGGCGATATCTTCGCGGGATTCCAGATAAATGTTATCACGAGCACCAGGATTTGGGAAAATAACAATATCCGACGCGCCGTCTGTTACAACTTCCAATTGTTCTGAATATGGCGAATAGCAGGTTAGCACGTTGCTTCCCAAAACATAAGTTACATTTGTGCTGGCCGCATATTTGCCCGTTTGCGTTGTGCGAATGGAATTTGTGGTTGTAGAAAGAAGCAATTCCTGTCCACGTTTCCATTGGTATTTTTCGTTCAGATCTTCGTGAGAAATAATTGCTTCGGCGGTGAACGGACCTGTTCTTTCAATAATTGGAGTAGGAATTTTTGGCCGGATAACCAAAGAAGATACGTCTGAATTATCTGATTGGCATCCAAAAACGTTTTCGCTTCTAACGAAATAATTCCCGCCATCCGACACGATCAGACTGGAACCTGTCAGCAAACTTTTTATCTCTCCCTGTTTGTACCAATTATAAAGATCACTTCCCGCGTTGATAGAAAATGTGAAGGACGAATCTGCGCAGGCCTGCTGCGAGCCAATTTCCCTGATCGTTGGCTTTGCAGGTTTTACAGAACTACTGATAACCATTGTCTGTGTGCGTATCGCATTGCCAAAAACATCTTTTAGCGTCGCCATATAACGTCCCGGTTCGTTCACACTGACCGACCGTCCGCTGGCTGAACGCGTATTTCCATTAACTTCAATTGTCCAGTCATAGGACACATACCCCTCAGGCAGCGACAGGTTGACAAACGCATTATTATCCGCACAGACACTGGTAATCTTAGGCTCTTGGGAAGGAAAAACCGGATTAACCTTTTCAAAAAAATTGTTGCTAAGCACGTCATTCCATGCGCTTGCCAAAACATTTAACGCGGCAGCTCCTAAAAAATGGGTACCATCCTTTCGTTCGGCCGGCAAATTGTCTGTCTCCGGACCCGGATAGGTTATTCCCGGAAGATCGCTTAACACAGCATTTTGACCAGCAATAACATTTGGATTGGTTACCGAAACACCCGCAGCATTGCCGGCTCTTGAAGCACGGGCGATAACCCAGGTTGTATTTTGATTAATATCAGAGGCTAATCTGGATATCACTGATTTGAGGTCTTCCTTATATGCGCCATTCGCAGTATTTAACGGGTAATTATCCGCTTCACCCTGCATCCAAAGGATTGCCCGGGCACCAAATGGTTTTACGTAATACTGCATGGCCAATTTTAGATTAGCGTACGGCATTTGATAAGGGAGCTGATATGTCGCAGAATACGGACTTGTTGTAACGATTCCCAGACTGCTTTCCCGCCAGTTTTTAATTGAGGTTCCCGACCAGGCGGTATTGACAAAAAGCACGGGAACGTTTAAACGTTGCACAAGGTAGTCGCCCAGAATCCCCCAGCACCAGGCCGTATGCCCTCTGGGCCCCATAATATTTGGATTCTGGCTTTGACTAATCCAGGGCGTCTGCAGTTGCAACGGCTGTATATTGGCGACAGGTGTTTCACGCCAGTTATTCAGGGCATCATTATCATAAACAATGTAATTGACCCGGTCATCTTTGGCCGGTGGAGGAAGTGGCAAAGACCGGTCCGTTTCATCTTCTCCCTGGGCATTGGACTGTCCGGAGATAACAAAAACCTCACCTACCCCAACTTTGGAAATTGCGTCAATATTACCAACCAGAATACCTTCTTTACTTGCTCTTACTTCAACCTTATACCATCCGCCAGACATTTTTATAGTCCCGCTGAACACTCCTCCAGATGGTTTTTCCTGTAAAATCGTCCAGGCTATATCCTTTCCTTGCCCAGCTGTAACCGCCGTTGCCCGCACCTCAATCTTATCAATGGGTATGGCATAATTTCCGCTGATCGTCACATCGGCAGAGCCGCCGGGTTCACGCTGAAAGACTGACCGTTCCAAAGGTGATGTCACATCAATCTGCGCATTTGACTGCACGTAGAAAAAATTAAAAAAACTGAATAAAAGAATTCGAAGGGAAAATAAACCTTTGTTCACTTTATTTTTTTTACTGTTTTAAAATTTACCGTCAACATTAATTCTGAAGGAAGCCGCAATCAATATATGCCATGAACTTCATCTTTTTTTGACAGGTATGCAGTAAAAACACGTAATCAGACTCTAATTTCATGACTATTTCATTAATGAGGGAAATGCAAAAATATATTTAATTATACTTTCGGGCACATAATTATCACAATTATTCTTAAAATCTCTAAAACCGGATTAAAACGTCAATTGAGAATCCCAGAGGGTTTATTTCAAAAATCAGATCAAATACACTGACAGACAACCACTTGCAGTCAAAGGACAATCCCAAATACAGACAATAAACTGTCATGACAGTACGTGACAATTTCAATAAAGTCACTAAAAAATATTTTCAAGCTATCTAACTAAAAGTGCTTACAGCCATTTCTTCCACCAGGGTAAGAAAATTTCTGTAAGCACAAATTACTTAATGAATATAGCCGCGCAGGAAGTTAACCTGCATCGGAAAGTTCGATCCATGTGGGCGCATGGTCGCTCGATTTTTCCCAACCTCTGACATCTTTGTCAACACCTGCATCTACAAGACGACCTTCCAGCTGCGGACTTAACAAAAAATGATCAATCCTCAAACCTGCGTTTCTTCCATATGCATTTCTGAAATAATCCCAGAACGTATAAATCACCTCATCCGGGTATATTTTTCGGATCGCATCTGTCCACCCCTGCCCTACCAGCACTTCAAAAGCAGCACGGGTTTCCGGTCTGAATAAAGCATCGTCGACCCACCTTTCTGGTTTATATACATCATGTCCGGTAGGGATAACATTATAATCTCCTGCAAGCACCACCGGGATCTCTTCAGAAAGCAAGTATGCAGCGTGAAGTTTAAAGCGTTCAAACCAGGCAAGCTTATAATCAAACTTAGGTCCGGGCGCCGGGTTCCCATTTGGCAAATAAAGGCATCCAATCAAAATCCCGTTGACGATCGCTTCGATATAACGGCTATGTGCATCTTCCGGATCGCCAGGCAGCTCACGCCGAACTTCCTGCATTTCATAACCCCTGGAAAGAATAGCAACGCCGTTCCAACTTTTTTGTCCATGCCAGATTGCGTCATATCCTGCATCCTTGATCGCCTGTTCGGGAAATTTTTCCTGCGGGGCTTTCAATTCCTGCAGACAAACTACATCCGGCTGTGTTTCTTCCAGCCAGCGCAGCAAAACCGGTAAACGGCCATTCACACCATTTACGTTATAGGTAGCAATTTTCATAATTCCGGGGTAAGGTTTGAATAATTCTCCATCCTGAACTGCTAACGGAATCGGACCAAATCAGGTTCTCAAATCCTGCTAATTTAAACGCATTCAAGGTTTGATACTTATACTTCCTACGTTGTATGCACCAAAACACCCTAAGCCTCCTTCAATATTTGTATAAACCAGCGTAGGCTCTACGAACGGATTGTCATTGTTTTGAATGTCTTTTAACGAGCGGTGAAACTTGTAATAATTGATATCCAAATTTAGAATTTCAACATAAATCTCTTTAAACTTAGGATTAGAGTAGGCAGTCGCAAGTTTTCCGCTAGCGTCAACATACTGAAACATAAAATGTTTGGGTAAGTATATGTTGAAAATTGGCGCATTGAAAGTGATTCCGTCAAGATTAATATCATTGACGAGGTAGTCGCTGTCAATTTCCAGCCTGCTTTTATTATCCCCGCGAACCGGCCCGGATCCTCCCGTCTCCGGAATGTAGCCAGGATAAGTTTGCTCCGTTACTGAAAATCCTCTGACTGTGTAATAATTGGTTTCGCCTTTGATATCATCCCAAGACAACTGCACCCTGGCAACGGTATCTGTCGAAAATAGCGGACCAGGAATCGTATCAATAACATAACTTTTAACAACAGCCTTTTTAGCAGGCACCACACAACTTGCCTTTACCACCCGTTTTCCGTCATCTACTACGAGCGTATATTTTTTGCCTGCCTCAATTTTAAATTTACTGGCTGGAATAATATATGAATCCGTAGAATCAATATATGGAATTCGGATGGACGCTGTTTCTCCGGACAAAGTAACGGCCGCATTTTTAATTGTAACCGGCTCGAAGGTTGACGGTCCAAACAGAGGCTGCGAAGCAGTTACTCTCACAATAATCTGTTCTGACTGCGGAGATATATAACTTTCAACAGCCAATTTGGATTCTATATGAGGCAATTTGTCCTCTTCAAGATCTTCTACCATATTTTCACATCCGAAGATTACGCCGAGGCAAAAACAGATTACAAAATATCTATATAAACGCATAAAAAGTTGATTAGAAATTGATACCAATTGGTTTCACTATCAAAATTTAAAATTGTAACTAAACGAAGGTAACACCGGAAAGAGGGAGTATCGCGTCAGCACATTCACATACTCATTGGGCTTTTTGCCTTCTTTGCGATCTATATTATAAAAAAACGGGTTTTTCCGATTGTAGGCATTGTAAAGTCCGAATTCCCAGGTCCGCTCATGTCTTTTTTTCTTTTTGTGAAACTGAATGGCTACATCCATGCGATGGTAAGCCTCTGCCCGAAATGAATTTTTCTTGTCATATTCAGTGGTCGTATTTGGGTAATAGTTGCTGAATCCATTGACGAAATATTCATTTCTATAAGTTGAAAACCGAGATACCGGTAGCGTAAGCGCATTTCCGGTTCCATATACCCAGGTAGCCGAAAGTGTTATGCGCTTACTTAGTTCATATATCCCGACAACTGATATATCATGACGCCGGTCGTAGCGCGGAAAAAATGTTTCTCCAAAATTCAGCTCAGGAAACCTCCATTTTGTCCATGACAAGGTATAACCCACCCATCCTGAAAGCCTTCCGGTTTTTTTCTGTACCATAAATTCAGCGCCATAGGACCAGGCTTTGCCAGCCGTTACATTGTCTTCCCAATTCAGCTCGTTAGCATTTTCTCCATCCAGACTGATAAAAGATGATCCTTCCTTGTAGCTTATTATGTTATTCATTTTTTTGTAATAACCTTCCAATGTCAGCGCCAGTCCCGGCTGCTCCAGATCTTTTGCAAAACCTACTGCCACCTGACTGGATTGCTGCGGCGCGACCCGGTCCGTTGTTGGAACCCATAAATCAGTCGGTAATCCAAGGCCTGTGTTACTAAGTAAATGCACATACTGATTCATTTTGGCATAAGAAGCCTTCATAGAAAAGTCATTTGCCAATTTCCAGGCAGCCGAGAACCTTGGCTCCGGCCGCACGTATGTTTTGGTTGATGTCTGGAACGTACTCAACCGAAGCCCGGCATTTACTTTTAAACTTTTAAACGGTTGCCAGGTATCTTCCACATAAATTCCCGTTTCGTAGGTATAAATTGGTTTTGCCTGTAGATTCAAATCATTGTTCGTGAAATCACCTGCTATCGCCAATGCTGACGGGACAAATTTGTGTGCGGTTGCCTGAATTCCGAATTTCATCCAGTGTCTGGTATTCGGATAAAAGTCAAAATCAGTTTTCAGACTGAAATCACGGATAAGACTGTTATAATCAAGGCTGAATTGATCTGTAACAACGCCATCTTTCAAATCTTTTTCATTCGAAAAAATCCCGAAATTGAAATGGCTGTATATCAGAGAAGTATTAACAAAAAGTTTCTGATTGATGAGATGATTCCAGCGTAATGTCGCAGTAGCATTCCCCCAGTCCAGTCCCGATTTATTTTCACTATTTTTTTTCTTTTCACTTACTTTGAATCTGTCCTGCCCAAAATAACCACTGATATAAACCTTGTTCTTTGCTCCAAAGTCATAATTTAACTTGGCGTTCAGATCGTAGAAATAATAGCCGGGTTTCACTTTCGTATCACTGCCAACCTGCTGCTGAGCAATCAACGGAGCTGCAAGCACATCAATGTAAGTCCGCCGCGCTGACACTAGGAAAGATGCCTTTTTGTTCGCCAAAGGGCCTTCCAGAGTTAATCGTGACGAAATCAGGCCGATTCCTCCTTCTCCATGCAGCTTATCCTTAGCTCCTTCTTTCATGTTCATTTCCACCACGGAAGAGAGCCGTCCACCATATCGCGCGGGAAACCCGCCTTTTGTCAGTTCGACACTTTTGAGCGCATCCCCGTTAAAAACAGAAAAGAAACCAAAAAGATGGCTCGCATTGTATACGACCGCATCGTCCAGAATAATCAGATTTTGGTCTGGCCCGCCACCTCTGACATACAGACCGGTTTGACCTTCGGTTCCTTTCTGAACACCCGGCATGAGCTGGAGAACACGGATAACATCCTTCTCGCCAAAAAAAGCAGGAAGTTTTTTGATCTGTGAAATCGGCACTTCGATTTTACTCATTTGAACCGACTCGCTGACCTTCTCACTCGTCCTGCGCTCAGAGACCAAAACCTCTTCCAGTTGATTGGCAGAAACAAGCTCGATACTTAACTGCTTATCTGATTTTGCACTGATAGGTACATATTGTTTTTCATAACCTACAAACGAATAGGAAATTATAACAGAGTCAGATTTAGGAACCGTCAGCGAATAAAAACCGTACGTGTTGGTGGCTGTGTTAAATCCTGGATTTTCTATATAAACATTAACGCCTGGAAGTAATTCTCTGCTTCCGCTCTCTCTGACAAAACCGCTAACGGTGATACGTTCCTGGCCAAAACTTTGAAATGAAATAAAAACCAGAAGTAATAACTGGTAAAACTTTTTTTGCATTGGAGAAGGTTTATTGAATGAAGTGATTATAATCTATATTTAAAAATCTATTATTCAACGTATTACTTATCATAATCACTATTATAGGCTTTCTCCTGTTAATAATTCACGCATGTTTTTTCCGTAATATAAAAATCATTTTGATCCATGTCACTACAAAGAGCTAAAAGGAATATAAAAGGTTGTATGTGGCAGGCATTTAATTTTAAAAAGGAATAATAGAAACTTCCAAAGAAGTTAAATAAAGTCATGAAAAACAAAAATTCCTGTTAAACCAATAACAGGAATCAGCTTCATCAAGAAATTGAAAATAAGAATCTTAGCCGGCGTTTTTGGAATATGCTTAGGTTGCTTTAAATAAAACCTGTCCGTCGTTCTGAATATACCAGGCCGTGACCGGATTGTAATGATAGCCCATATTTCCACCCCGGGCGGCAAGTAAGTCCTTTAAAAAGGGTTGGATATAACCTGTCTCATCTACGGTTCTGCTAAGTATTTCGGTCGATTGACCGTTCCAATTCCACAAATAACGAAAAGCAGTATGGGCCTTATCCATTACCGGATCCTGCAATTCTGCCGGTTTCCAGGATTTCCCAGCGTCTGTACTCACTTCTACACGGACAACCTTTCCTCGGCCGCTCCACGCAATCCCGCGGATTTCTATCCAGCCTTTTTCTACTTTTTGCGGATAGGAAGGGTATGTGATAATAGACCGGGCATCGATGGTAAAACTGAATTGTCTGATTTTTCCTCCGCCGATGGCTTCTGTATATTTTGAAGTTTCCTGTCTTGTCTGAAATGGCTGATCGGACAATTCTATTCTTCTCAACCATTTTACGTTAATATTCCCCTCCCAGCCTGGCAGAAACAACCGGACCGGATATCCTTGCTCGGGACGTATCGCTTCGCCGTTTTGCGCATAACAGATGATGACATCTTCCCACCCTTTTTCGATAGGAACGCTTCTTGTCATGACCGCCGCATCGCCACCTTCTGCCAAAAACCAGGTCGATTTGGGGCTGACGCCAACCTCCCGGAATAATGTCGAAAGCTTAACGCCAGTCCATTCACTCTGACTGGTAAGACCGCAAATTTGCTGAGGCGTTACTTTTCCATCCGCTGCGCCACGGTAGTTACCCGAACATTCCAAAAATGCAATCCGGGAAACAGAAGGGAAACGTTTTAAATCAGCAAGTGTAAAAACCATTGGCTTATCGACCATGCCGTGAATAACCAGTTCGTATTTGGCCGGATCAATCGCGGGCACACCGTTATGGTTCCGTTCAAAATGAAGATCCGAAGGCGTTATCGTACCAAATAAATCTTGCAAGGGCGTTCTGGAAGAAATATCAGACGGAGCTTTTGCGGGGGTTTCAAAAGGTGATCTGGTACCTAATGTCCCTGGCGGAACGCCCGGAACTTTCGTTGGATCTTCTATTAAATGCAGCTCTGATTTAGTCAGCGCTGCCTGAAAACTTTTTCCTGAAGCCGTTTGTGCCAAAACTACCGCAGCTGTGGCTGCTCCTCCAAGCAGTGCCCGGCGACTTATTTTTTTCTCCGTTATCAGCGGTTTATCCCCCTTTTGATCAGGCATGAATTCTTTCCAATTTTAAATAGATACTAGCGAATTTCCGGACCGTCTTTACGATCGTCCGGCACAAAAAAATCGCGTGCCGGCATGACCACTTTCGGGAGTGTTTTTGCATTAATAATTTCGTCTGCCTTAATCAAGCCATTTTCATGAAGCAAAAAAGCAGTCAGATTATATACTTCCTGGTCAGTAAGCGAGCCGGGTTGGTTAAAAGGCATGGCCCGTTTTATATAATCGAAAACGGTAGTGGCATATGGCCAGTAATTTCCAATCGTTTTATTTCTCGCTTTCACCTTCGGATCCGTCGCATTTTTAATGGTGACAAGCTGATCATTCGGCCCTTCTGTTCCTGTAACACCGTGGCATCCTGAGCATTTTGCGGCATATACCAGTTTTCCCTCTGAAACCTTACCAGAACCAGCAGGAAGACCTTTCCCATCGGGCCGGACATCCGTATCCAGCAACGCAATCTCTTTCAAAGTCGCCGGTCTGCCGAATCCGAAAGTTTTGGGCTGATCAAGCGTATCAGCCTGACTGCCGCTAAAAGCGGCAGTCAGGCTTTTATTAGAAGTTAATGATATCGAAATAAGCAGGCAAACCGCTCCGATAAAAATTCCGGATTTAGTCATATTTCCCTGCATCAAGCGTACTTTTTGGCAAAACATAATTTTTGTTAACCCGGTCCAGCACAACATAAAGTGAGTCCTTATTCTGATCAATTCCTCTTAAAATAACACGGGACCCGTCTGTTGTCTGATAAGTTAAAATCATCCGGTTACGTTTTTCATTTTTAGGCGCCTCGGCAAATTCACGGTCGCGACGTGTGGATGCAGCCCGAGGATCGATTTTGCCAACTTCATCGCCAATATTAACCAATGCCGCCTTGCTGATCCAGTTCGGATCGGGCTGATCTTTCGGATCAAGTTTTTTCTTTTTAGGTTTTTGTGCACCACCTGAAAGATCAGTCGCATCACGCGCACCAAGCTCCCGGCCAGACGGCGCTTTGAACTTGTCCTGCAAATAGAGAACGTGCTCAACCGGATCGCTATAGTAGTGGAAAACCCGCTGTCCGCCACCTGTTCCGGTCAGCTCAAAAGTTCTGCTGATATCTTTCATTGGTGAACCTCCCCCGTTGGAAAGATCAAGCGGTGTTGGCTTGTTGACCTTAAAGGTCAATGTCGTCCATTTTTCAAAAGTGGCCCACTGCCATCTTACTGTATCCTGCGGTGAATAGGGAATTTCCTTATTATTGATACGGAATTCAGTCACGTTATAATTTCCGCGAAGCTCTTTGATACCTGCTGTTGAAGGTTGTTTGTAAGGATCGTACAAGAAATTTACCAGTGATAGATAAAAAAACAGAAACAGAAACACACCGATAACAGCAGATTTAACACCAATGCGCGCGAACTTATGCCAAGCTTTTGTGAAAGTAGGGTAGTAATTAACAGGAACTGTGAAACGTTCCAGAACAAATAAGTTGTACAGTCTCGGAACATCCTGAACCATCAGGAACGCCGATAAAATTACAAAGTAAGAGCTGTAAACATGTACACCACCGTCGTATGCAAAGTTCACATAAACGATGTCGCCCAATGCTCCGAAAAGAAGTACTGCGCCAAGAAATGTTGTCTTTCTAAAAAACAACAATACACCTCCGGCAATCTCAACAACACCGGCAAAAACCTGATACCACGGCACAATCCCGACAGATAACCAGTAAATTTTCTGCAAAGTAAAATCACCAAAATCTGTGTTCAAAAGGCCAAGCGAAGGGTATGGCATTTGGGTAGGCAAAAGCTTTGTAAACCCAAAACCAATGATTCCAATCCCGGCACGGTAACGTACAATCGTACGTAGCCAGTAATTCAGTTTGATATAATTCTGCGGATCTTTTTTCAGAAGTTTGGCAACCAAAGTCCATACAGCGCCGACAGCCACTGCAAAAATCAGTGTGATCACATACGTCGCATAGCCGTTCATGTTGCTTCCAAAAAGAGTCCTTCCAAAGATTTCAAGCCCAGAGCCAAATCTGGCTACGTCGTAAGGATCGCGGTAATGAAGGTTTGTCCAGTCAATTGAAAACACAACTTTGTACCATTCCGGATTCCACGGAAGAGAAATGCTGACAAAGAAAACGAATGCGATGCGAAACAGAATCTTTTGCCATTCAGGCCACTGCCTGTCAGTCTGAGCAGTCACAAATGCGCGGTTTCCAACGCTGCTGGCGCGACTGGTATCTTCTGCTATTTCTGCCGAATTACTAGTTGAGATTGACATAATAAATGTTATTTATCGTTTATTTTCGAACAGGTTCATTTCAAAGTTTAGGACTTCCTCTTCTTCCCAGCTTCTTGATTTCAGTCTGAAGATATTTTTTGTTTATTTTTTCAAGTCGTACAAATACAGAATCACGTTCGCTGTTTAAGCCAGAAAGAATAATCGTGGCCGAATCCGGACGACTGTAATGCAGTTGAAATTTGTCAGAAGCATAGTGTTTGTTTCTATTTTCAAGGTTCAATACTTGTGATGCTTCGTCGATTTTATAATTGTAATAATGTCTCCCGGCAGAACCTAAAAATTCATATACCCTGTCCGCATCGTCTTCCTTAATCTCTTCCACATTCGTCGAATCAATAATCACCGGTTTATTTGAACGGATACTCAGTGTCGCCCAGTTTTCGAAAACAACGTCTTTCCAACGCACCGGATCAACAGGCGAATAAGGCAAAACCTCATTATTAATTTTAAATTCAGCTACATTATAAATGCCCGCAGCTTTGGCAAGTCCCGGAGCCTTTGGGTATTGGTAAGGGTCGTTCAGATATCCGTTTCTGGTTTTGAAACCAAACAGGATCACAAAGAAGAATATGAAAAATACCTTTAATCCAACACGTCCGTACTGCTGCCATTTAACTGTATAGGTCGGATGAAAACGGTTAGGAATTGTTGGCCTTTCCAAACCCAGCAAGCTGTAAAATCTTGGCGCATAAAAAGCAAAAAGAAACAGAGCAAGCAGAATTAAGTAGAAACTGTAAACGGCCTCTCCTCCTCCATAAGCAAGATTTGACATGAAAACATTTCCGGTAAACGGAATGATGATCAGCGTACCTATGGAAGTTGTTTTTCTGTTTAAAAGAAAAAGGCCTCCTACGATTTCAATCAGGCCAAGAAATGATTGATAGCCAGGTACCACGCCCAAAGTCAGTGCGAATATTTTCCAATCAGAAAAATCTCCGTACTGGGTGTTCAGATTACTTAGAGAAGGAAGCGGTGACTGAAGCGGGAAAAATTTGATCAAACCGTAAGCGATCAAACCCAGCGCAAGCCGGTAGCGGACAATAACGCGGATCCAGTAATACAACGCGTTATACTCCTTTTTATCCTTGTCAATAGCGCCCCAGATCAAACCACCGATCACTGCAACGACTAGCAAACCGATCAAATTCAGAAAAGAATTTTCAGCAAAAAACTCAGGAGAGTAATGCGCCAGATTAAAAAAATCGCGGTAATGCAGATCCAGCCAGTTGATTGAAAATACGGTCTTGTAATACTTCCAGTCCAGCGGAAAAGCCAGAAAAAAGAAATAGATAAAGGATATCCGGAATGCTGTTTTTTCAGCACTATTCCAGTGCGACCTGGCATTCAGTTCCGCGACTTCCGTTACACGTGCATCACTCGACAAATTTTGCGTTGCCATAGATTAAGGGTTTAAGAATTAATATCCTGGATTTTGTTCCAAAGCTTTATCGGTTTGAAGCTGTACCGAAGGAATCGGCATCAGATACCGGTTGGGATCAGTTATGCTAAGCACTGTCGCAGCACGGCCGGTGCGAACAAGATCAAACCAGCGGTGCGGTTCCAGCGCAAACTCAATTTTTCTTTCGTTTTCAACAGCCAGAAGAAGATCATCTTTCGAGGCTGCCGTTGTAGCGGTCAGGCCGGCTCTGGTGCGGATTGCGTTCACATCTGCCCCTGCATCCGTAAGTTTCGATTGCTGAGCACGCGCTTCCGCTCTGATCAGATACAGCTCTGCAATGCGTATGACATACGAAGGATCAGAACCCGGAGAGCGGTAGTAAAGATTTCCATACCAGCGATTTTGATTATCTTTTGCAACAAGTGTGCTTCGGTTTCCACCTTTTAATGGATCGCTGACCAGCGCGACGAAGGCATCATTGGGCGCCCACTGGCGTGTTCCTCCGTTTGTCTGAGGCTGCCATTGTCCGCGGTGGTCATTAATCTCAGAAGTTCCGTTGTAGAATATTTCAAAAACAGATTCCTGTGTTCCGCGTGCATTGTTTGCAAAGAATGCATTATAAGGCGTCAACAATTTGTAATTCGCTGCGTCAGCAATGACCTTGGTCGCATATTCTTCAGCTTTTGCCCAGTCTTTTTGATATAAATAATAACGGGATTTTAAAGCCCAAACCGTTTTACGGGTTGCGTGATAACGATTAACCGTTTCAGCCAGCAACGGCTCGGCAGCATCCAGATCTTTCAAAACCTGCGCGTAGGTTTCAGCCTGCGTGCTCCGTTTAATCCCGGAGTTTTCAGACGGCGTCGAAGTGGGCTGTGTAATCAACGGCACGCCGCCCCATGTTCTGGCAAGGTCGAAATAAGCAAGGGCGCGAATGAAATAAGCCTCACCAACGATTGGATTTTTCAAAGCGTCCGTTAAAGTCGGATCCGAAACTGCCGGAACTTTTGCAATCACCTGATTGGCTCTGTTAATTGTAGCATAAATGGCAATCCAGGCGCTGCTGATCGTGGCGTTTTCTGCACTTACTCTGTGGTTGATAAACTCCTGAACCTGCGATTGAGAACCGGTCCACTGGATATTGTCTCCGGATAAATAACCGATAGACTGGAACGATGTCCCGTAATAACTGGAACTGGCAACGGCGTTATAAACACCACGCAGAGCCGTTTCCGCGGAGGCTTTATCAAATATGGTTTGCTCGTCGGAGATTGAGGCTTTCGGCTCTACATCCAGAAAAGAATCGCAGGAAGTAAGCGTCGATAAACCCAGTGACAGTGCAAGTAAATAATGAACTCGTTTCATGTTTCTCATCTTAGTTTTGAGAATTTTATTTTATTTCTTCTTCGCTGATTACAGCGTAATATTTAAACCGACCTGAACAGACCGAGGCTGCGGTGGAGTTCCCAAATCAATTCCTTGCTGGTTTGCCGCGCTGCTTGCACTAGATTCCGGGTCAAGACCGGTATATTTTGTAAAAGTCAACAGGTTAGCACCTTGCAAAAACAGACGAAGTGTTTCAATTCTTAATTTACTGGTAAAGACTTTTGGAATCGTATAACCTATATTCAGCGAACGCAAACGAAGGAAAGAGCCATCTTCCAGCCAGCGGCTGCCTCCATCGCGGTAATTATTTACGTTGACACCGTCCGGCCTTGGGACATCCGTGACATCACCCGATTTCTGCCATCTGTCATTGTTGCTGGCAAGAATTACCCTTGCAGCATCACGTGCACCGCCACCTTCTCCGAAGAATTTGTTGTGGTTGTAAATTTTATTTCCATACTGAAACGCAAAGAATACGCCCACATCAATACCCTTGTATGTGAAATTATTCGTGATACCACCGAAGAATTTAGGCCAGATGCTTCCATAAACCTGACGGTCATCAACCGTGATTTTTCCATCTTTATTTACATCTTCATATACCGTATTTCCTGTCTGGGGATCAACATAAAGCTGCTTGTAAACCCAGAAGGAATAAAGCGGGGAGCCTTGTTGCTGCAAGATCAGATCACGGCTGCCATAACGAAGCGGGTTGTCCAGTTTTTCAATGTTGTTGACGTTTCTTGCCACGTTGAAATTGGTCGTCCAGGTAAAATCAGCCTTTCTGATGTTTGCAGTCTGAATGCTGAATTCAAATCCTTTGTTGCTGATTTCAGCCGCGTTGCTCCAATAGGTATTAAATCCGCTGGTCCCTGGCAAAGCCACCGTCAAAAGTCCATCGGAAGTGTATTTACGGTAGGCGTTCAGCTCAACTGTAATTCTTTGATCAAATAACCCAAGGTCAAGACCGACATTAAACTGGCTTGTCTTTTCCCATTTCAGATTTGGATTTGATAACTGCTGAGGCGCAATTCCAGGCAAACCTTCATACGAAGAACCACCGGCCCAGAGCCCGCGTGCTGCGAAATCCCCGATACCATTTTGATTTCCTGTGATACCATAACTGGTACGTAGTTTAAGGTCGCTGATCACGCGGGTATCTTTAAGAAACCCTTCCTGTTTGATACGCCATGCTGCGCCAACAGCCGGAAAATAACCCCATTTATTATCCTCTCCAAAACGGGAGGAAGCATCCGCACGAACGCTTACATCCACTAAATATTTACCACCGTAGTTATAATCCGCTCTTGCAAAAAACGACGCTAGTGTATTTTTACTCCAATTCTGAGAACTTGTCGTAGTAGCTGCGGAAGATATCTGCGTGAAAGAATTGTTTGCAAATCCGCGTCCTTCCGCGGCTGTACGGGAAGAAACTGAGCTTTGCAAAGTGTTACCTACCAGAATTCCGAAAGAACTTTTCGCGCCCAGATTTTTGCGGTAAGAAAGTGTCTGCTCATTGATCCAGGTTGTATACTGACCAATGCTCGACGTTGCCAGACCGGCAGGACTTCCTGCGATCAGATAAGTATTCCAGTATTCCGATTCATCATAATTATTATAATCAATTCCGAAGCTGGATCTGAATTTCAGATTTGGCAGAAGATTCGCTTCCACGTATAGATTTCCTATATATCGAAGACTTGTTGAATTTACGTCGTAATATTTTAACAGAAGCGTCGTGTTATCAAAACCTGCACGGCCGACCAATTCCCCATTTTCATTCGTTGGGGAAAGATACGTCGGCGTGTGAAGTGCTGCCTGCAGAAGCCCTCCAGCTGGTCCGTCCCCTGCCCTTGCCTGGTTCCGGAACGTGCGCGAAAAGGTGTTACTAACTCCAACCGTTACAGCGTCATTAACTTTCTGATCAAGATTTACTTTAAAACTTGCTCTCTGGAAAGTGATCGGTTTCAGAATCGATTCCTGACTATTAAAACCGCCGCCGATGTAATATTTAGTCGTTTTTGTTCCGCCGCTAAGCGACAGGTCATAATTTTGGAGATGTGCTGTTTGGAAAACCTCACTTAACCGGTCATACGTTTGCTGTTCTTCCGGTAAACCGCGGCCACCTTCTGAAACAGGTCGAAAAGGACGGTTCGCTTCGGTCCGGTTTAGCGACGGAGTATCTTTTCCTGTATTAATCCACCACTCATTTACCAGCTGAGCGTGCTCAGGACCGGTGGTTAAATCCCAAAGCTTTTCCGCTTTTGCCCAACCCTGTGACGTACTGAAATTGATTTTTGGCTTCTGGTCAAAATTGCCTCGTTTTGTCGTCACAATAATTACCCCATTTGCTCCGCGAGAACCGTATAGCGCTGTTGCTTCGGCGTCTTTCAAAACTTCAATACTTTCAATATCCGATGGATTAATATCCGCGATGGGTGACGTTGCTTTTCCGCCGGTACTGAATGTCTGGTTGCTTGTGCTGTTAATAAAAACACCGTCCAGAACGTACAAAGGATCATTGCTTGCATTAATCGAGGTCGCACCGCGAACGCGGATGTTGATCGCTTCCCCTGGAACACCCGTGCTGCTGGAAATCTGGACACCCGCTACTTTTCCCTGCAGCTGGGCATCAAAGCTTCCGGTAGGAATTCCTTTTGTTTCAGAAGGATCAATTTTAGAAATCGAGCCTATCAGATTTTTACGTTCCTGGGTTCCGTAACCCACAACAACAATTTCGTTTAATAACTTGTGATCAGACGCCAATTCGACGTTGATCGTGCTTCTGTTTCCAGAATTAATTTGAAGTGTCTTGTATCCAATAAAGGAGAACGTCAGGAGTTCGTTGGGTTTTGTAAGCGTAATTTTGAAATTTCCTTCGACATCTGAAACAGCGCCCTGGCTTGTGTTGTGAACCTGGATACTGACGCCTGGCAAAGGCTCCTTGTTTTCATCGGTTACCTTACCGCTCACAACCAAAGAACTGGAGCCGGATGATTGCGCAAAAACCTGATTTTGTAAAATGAAAAACATCAGGACCATAGCAAAGGCTGCTATACTCCTGTTAAAAACAAGGCCTCCCTGCAAATGAGACCTTGACTCATTAGTAATAAAATACATACATTTGATCGATTTAATTTAGACGATTGAATCTCCTCCGCTCTGCCGGATTCGATGTACCAGATCGAATTGTTTGGCAGGGCGGTTTCTTTTTTATTCCGCTTCTTGTTGAATTTTTATCCAGGCATTATTAAATTGATTTGATCTATAAATTATATAGAGAATGTAAAAATGAAACCCTTCCTACCGTTTGAAATTGACATGATCTTATAGTAAGGTGAAGTTTACCACAATATACTCTACTAATTCAATAGACAAAGTAATGTTATTAAAACCTAATCTTCAAATATTTTCTATAAATTTTAAAAATTAGTTTAAAAAAAGAAATATAATAACTTACTTTTCAATGAGTTACAAAGTCAAACTACTAATTTTATATAACAAAAGAAAGAATCAGTAAAATTCTGATAACCAGAAATTCACTGATTCACTCCTGACTTAGTTTACGGATTTATACCACCCGCGCCGAAAATTATAATGGATATAAGGTTTTATCTCCAAATTTGATCACCTCACTAAGCTGCGCTGCGTATTGCTTTGTTTTTTCGGCGTCACCTTTCTTTTTGTATACCTTGTAAAGTCCCCACAACGCATTGGCACTGTTCGGGCGTTTCCGGGCAAGTGCTTCATATGCTTTGATCGCCTGATCATATTTGCCGGCTTTCAAATACACTTCTCCCAGGCTGATAAGCACCGGGCGTGCATAGGACGGCGGTTCACTATAACCCAGATCGTGTTCTTTTTTCTGGGCAACGGTTAAAATTTTAATCGCCTCGTCATCTTTATTTTCAAGACTTTTAATCAGTCCCTGCAATTCCAGCGATGCAACATTTAAATCACCCAACCTTCTGGCGGCGATTATATCATCAGCCTGTGACTGGCTGCTGTTGCGGTATAAATGAGCGTCCAAAGCATCCGAATATTTCTTTGCTTCGTCTGCTTTACCTCTTTTTACAGCGTCCATTCCCAGCGCGAAAAGGTACAATCCGTCTTTATAAGCCACCGCTTTCCCAGTAAAAATACTGTCTTTGTCGTTAATCTGTTTCAGACGGTCGGCTGCCTTTTTATAATAGCCAAAACACAGCTCCATTTTCGCTGGCGCCACAATTCCCTGGTAGAAAAAGCGACCTTCATACTTGGCCTTTCTTTCTTTGGTCACAGGCATATTCTGCAATTTTTCTGCATAATACAAAGCCGTTTTATAATGTCCGTCTTCGGCGCAATTGGAAAGAAGATAGTTGATGTTGTGAATATAATTCCAGGTATCCACTTCGGGGATTCCCTGTTTTTTCATATAAATCGAATCCACCACAACTGCCGCCACAAACGCTTCGTGGGCTTTCTGGTACTGCCCCAATTTAAAATACACGTGGCCAGGCATATGCACCATATGCGCGGCACCCGGCGTCAGCTGGCTCATTTTCTCCGAACTTTTGATCGCTTCGTCCGGGCAACAGTTTTCCATTAAATGGATCCAGTAATGATGTGCACCCGCATTCTCCGGCTCTGATTTCAACACATCCCGAAGCAGGTATTCGCTGTAAATCTGGCCTTCGCGCGGATTGAGTTCGACGTCGTATCCGGTCATTTTGCTAAGTGCGAGAAACAGTTTGGCATCAATATCTTCCGGATACTTATGCACAAGAATTTCAAGCTTTTTCTGATATTCTTTCCGACTGTTTTCGCCTGGTGCGTCACGCAACAAAATGGCTTCGGCATAGAGCTGTTCGTGCTCTCCGGCTTTGCCTTTCAGCTCTTTAAGTTTTTTCACGGCCAGCTTCTTGTCCTGGTCAAAATCAGTCCCTTCGGTCGCACCAATCGCACTGTACAGTCCCCAGTAAGGCATAATTGCCGAAGAATCCTGACGGATGGCTTCTTTGAAAGACCGGTACGCTTCAAAGTCCCAGAAGTCGTGCAGCAATGCAACCCCTTGGTTGAAGTATTTCTGGGTAAGCTCCGATTTGGTCGTGATTTTTAAATGAGAAGTCCCGACTCCTTCCAGAAACCGGGCGGGCGGGAGATTATGTACATAGGCCGTTTCCTTGCGGTAAGCCTGAATATGGTCGAGATGGTTATGGGCAAATTCATTTTCATCGACATGACTGGCATGATCGTGGCCACTGCTTTGGGTTTGGCCCTGCCGGTCGCGCTGAGCGAGTGCGCTAACAGAAATAAGACAACACAACAAAAAAGAAAATTTCATATTTTTAGTTTTCATACAATCCTGAATAATCAATGCTTGGAGGCTGAGGCGCTGTGGGCGGCGCTGCCCGTTTCAACCGCCTTGCCCTCCTCTTTCCATCCCAGGATCCCGCCTTCCAGATTCACTACATTTTTAAATCCCTGTCCGGCCAGAAAATCGGCCGCATCGCTACTTCGCTTACCGCTTCTGCAATATACGTAGACAGGTTTGGTTTTATCAAGATGCCGGGCATGCGCTTCAAAAGCAGCTTTATCTTCCCAGTTCGCAAGAGTTGCACCGTTGATGTGGCTTTCTTCGTATTCGGCCGGACGGCGCACATCCAGAAGCTGAATTCCTTTTTGTCTGATCGCCTTATCAAATTCCTCTGCTTTGATATTGGATTTACTTTGCGCCATAACGCCTAGCGATACACAGGCCAGTAATACCATACTTAAAATTACTTTTTTCATCAGTTTTATAAAGTTAAAAAGTGGGTTACAGGATTTTTCATAAAATAAGAAATGATCCGGTCCGGGTACAGGGAAAATCCCCATACGCCCGGACCGGCTGTGACTATTGAAGCAATAATTTATTTGACGTAATTTCTGTGTTCGGAAGCGGGAAAATATAATTCGCCGAAGAAGGTTCTACTGCCGGAGCAATTAACGCGCTGCTTGATTTTGCAGGAAGCGTAAACAAATTCCGCAGCAGATCGTTCGACCGGAATCCTTCGCCCAATAGTTCAATTCTCCGTTCCGTTAAAATCGTAGTTACCAGCGCAGCCTGTGTTGCAGTCGCAGCTGCCGGAAAAGTATAACCTGCATCCGACCTTGTTCTTACTGCTTGCAAAAGACTGATTGCCTTCGGTAAATCTCCCGTCCGCGCGGCGGCTTCTGCATAATTTAAAAGCACCTCCGAATAGCGGATAATAGGCAAATAATCCAGAAAAGGGGATGGTTTGTTATACTTGGTCAAAAACTGTACGCCCGAAGCCGTCCGTGCAAAAGTCCGTCTCGAATCGGTTGACTTCCATTCTGTATTGCCCCAGATTCCAGATGGGTTTAAATTATATTCCGAGTTTGCATTGAAAACATAAGGAAACGAAGACTGCCCGGTCACATTATCCAGCTCGGTCATCGGAACCGACAAGATAGATTCCGTACTGGTATAGTTGGTCGTGAAAATTTCGATAATGTTCTGGAGCTTATGCGCAACGCCGGTCGAAGCTGCAAAAGGCGCTCCGTCCGAGACGATTTTTTTTGCTTCTTCAATAACCTTGGCATAATTTCCGCTGTTAAGATATACTCTCGTTTTCAGCGCAATCGCCGTATTTCTGTGCGCTCTGGTCGTGTTCAAAAGCGAAGTAGTATAGGTCAAAGGAAGGTCCGCTTCTGCCTCGTCAAGATCTTTGATAATCTGCGCATAAATTTCAGCTACCGAGCTTCTTTTCAGATCATTATTAGCCGTGGTTGTTTCTGCATTCAAACGGAGCGGCAAACCCGGAGATGCACCTTTGTCCTCGTTAAATGGTCTGGCATAAAGGGTTACCAAATCAAAATAACTTAATGCACGAAGAAATTTCGCCTCTGCTGTATATTGTTTTCCCAGCACGTCGGTGACCTTTCCCGGATTATCGGCAATTCCCTTGATCAGAATATTGGAGTTATTGATCGCGCTGTATGCCGACGCCCAAAATCCTGCAACGAAATTCGAACCAGAATTAAGCGCCTGGCTCCACGCTTCAAAAGCGGTGAAGGTGTTACTGGTGCGGTTGATAAATTCCTCCCCTCTTGCCTCGGAATAGGTATAATAATTCCCACCATAAAAATTGGCAGCTTTTACTGATTTATAGATTCCGTTAACGAGTCCCAAAATTCTGTCGGGAGTATCAAAAGCATTGGCTCCACTGATCGAAGTTTCAGGTTGCGGATTTAGAAGCTCATCCCGGTTACAGGCCAGAACAGATAAACCAAGGGCCAGCGCGAGATATAATTTTGGAGTATAAAATGATCTGTTTTTAAACTTTTTCATCGTCTTCGTTGCTAAATTCTTTAATTAAAATCCTATGTTAAGACCTGCTGTGAAGGTTCTTGCCTGACCGATCGAATTTTTTTCCACGCCCGGCGTTGTGTTTGAATTCCCGTTAACAGAAGATTCCGGATCAGTTCCCTTGTATTTGGTCCACAGGAATCCGTTGGAAACCTGAGCGTAAATCCGGACCGAGGCAATACCGGTTTTTGTAAATAAATTCGTCGGGACACGATAGCCTAATGAAGCGTTTTGAAGTCTTAGAAAATCTGCTTTTTCAGCATTAGTAGATACAGGGAACGAAGATCCGCTCGAAAGCTGATCGTTGTAAACAAGTCTTGGGATATCGGTAATATCGCCCGGCTTTTGCCAGCGGTTCAGAATTTCTGTTGAATTGTTATAGGCACGCTGGTCCAGCAAAGTAGCCCTGGTTCCGTTCATAACCAGATTGCCCCCCGAGTAGGAAAGATTAATACCAAGATCGAAATTTTTGAACTTGAAATTGTTGATAATCCCACCGTACCACCTTGGAAGTGCATTTCCGATCAGGTAATAATCCGCACCGGTAATGGCAGCTGCTTTCGTTCCGTCAAGGTATGTCCACTGGCTTTCTCCTGCTCCGACAACCTGGCTGTACTGTACTTCTCTTCCAGCCGCGTTAATAAAAATCCGGCGTCCGTTTTCAGGATTTACTCCTGCTGTTTTTGCTCCATACAAACTACCTACCGAATGTCCGACACGCGTGATATTCGTAGTTTCATAGGAGACGTGCGTAGTTCCAACGATGTCAGTATTTCCGTCCGCCAGCGCGGTGACTTTGTTGTTTAAATTTGTATAATTGATCGATGCATTCCATGAAAAATCTCCACGGCGGATCAAGTTGGCGTTCACACCCAATTCAATTCCGCGGTTATACATTGAGCCTACGTTTCCTAAAATCGAGTTGCCCGGAATTCCTTTTGAAACTGCTTGTGGCGCACTCAGAATCAAACCATTAACATCATTATTAAAATATGTAAGTTCAACCTGAATACGATCATTCAGGAACGCAAGGTCAGCACCAATATTGGTTTGATCACTGGTTTCCCAGCCCAAATTAGCATTTCCTGCCTGTGACAGCGCCGAAGTTGGAACGCTACCGTAAAGCGAGCCGCTGTATAATTCCAGTGAGCTGAATGCATTGCTCAAATTACCATTTCCAACACGTCCCCAGCTTGCCCGCAGCTTGATGTTATTAAGCACACTTGCAGCGGCAGAATTCTTGTAAAATTCTTCTTCTGATAAAGCCCAGCCAGCTGAAACACCACCAAAATTTCCATACTTTTTATCCGTCCCCAAAGCTGAGTTTCCATCTCTTCTGAAATTGAGTGTCAGGAAATATTTTTTGCTTAAATCATAAGTGATACGGGAGAAAAACGACAGGTATGCCCGTTGGCTCAGCTCATTGTCCGACGCAGTGATCGATCCCCAGTTGCCTTGATAGTTTTGGTAAAACGGATCCGAAGTTTGTGTTCTCGTCGCTCCCCAGGATGAATTATCAAATTTCTGAACATCATAACCGGCAAGTACCGAAACGGCATGTTTCCCGCCAAAAGTTTCTGAATAATTCAAAGTATTCGTCCAGTTCCAGCTGTCGCGTACCGCAGACACATTACTGGCCGAACCTCTGCTTGAAAAACCGTTTCCCTGGACCGGGCTGTCAAAACTTACATTGTCTGTCCGAAGACGGTCGATTGAATACGAGGTATTGAAATCAAGGTTTTTCAAAAGGCTCACGGTTGCACCGAAGCTACCGATCACACGGTCGTTTTGTGATGTATAACGGTTCAGTTCCAAAAGCGCAACCGGGTTTCCGAAATTACTAACCACCTTGTTGTTACCCATTCCAATCGTATTAGGAGCCGCCGCGCTGATGTTATAACTTCCATCAGGATTGAATGCCGGGACGTTTGGAGGCAAGGAAATCGCAAGACGCGCCGCTCCTACCAGAAAGAAATTTGAGCCAGGCAAGGAACCAGCGTACGGAGAAAGGTTAAAACTGGTGTTATAAGAAACACTTCCTTTCAATTTAAGCCAGCTGTTAATAGTCTGGTCAATATTAAAACGGACCGCTTTTCTTTTAAACTCGTTTTCTTCTAAAAATCCTTTTTGTTTGGTGTAATTCGCTGAGAAATAATATTTTGTACTTTCTGTTCCGCCGGACACGCTCACATTATGGTTTTGAGATGATCCTTTGCGGTATATGTAGTCATACCAATGCGTATCAATCGGAGTTCCGTCCGGATTATTGTTTTCAAAAAACAAGGCAGAAGCTACATTATCATTGTTGGCATTGCCTCCTAAAATTTTCGCATTTAAAACCGCTTCATTTTTGATTGCGATATATTGTTCCGCATTCAGAAGATCAGGATTTCGCACAACATCAGAAAAACCAGCCCAGGTTTCATAATTGATTCGTGGCTTGCCTGTTTTCCCTCTCTTTGTGGTGATCAGCAAAACTCCGGCAGCGGCGCGCGAACCGTAAATCGAGGTGGATGCAGCATCTTTCAGCACATCAATCGACTCGATATCAGCAGGGTTAATATCACCCAGCGGGTTATTGGGAACGGCAGTACTTGCTGAAACATTTCCGGTATTAATCGGAATTCCATCCACCACAACAAGCGGATAAGAGCTTAATGAAATCGAGTTCACGCCACGGATCCTGATTACGGGCGGGTTGTTTAATACCCCATTAGGCTGCGCGATACTTACTCCGGCAGCACGGCCAGCCAGCGCCTGGTCAAAGCTTTGAACCGGCTGCTCCTTGATAGCCTCCCCCGTTATACGCACGGCAGAACCTGTAAATTCCGCTTTGGACTGCGTTCCGTACCCAACCACCATAACCTCACTTAATTGTTTTGTATCAGTTATCAGATCGATGGTAAATACAGACTGGCTTTTTGCGGATTGCTCCACCGGACTATATCCGATAAAGGAAAAAACAAGAATAGCATTTTCCTTCACCGAAAGTGTAAATTTCCCGTCCTTATCCGTTATCGTTCCGTTTGACGTGCCTTTTTCCAGGACTGAAACGCCCGGAAGAAAATCGCCCGATTCTTTATCTTTTATCGTACCGCTGACAACCTTATCGGCGGCTTTTGTAGCAGCCGTCTCTGCCGCGGTTTTGTTGAAAGGTGAATTTTTTTGCTCCGCCTGCGATGGATTAGTCAAAAGCAAAACTGCCAAAGGTATGACTAAGCGCACAGGTTTTTTGATGAGCGATTCGTGAAAGAACGCAATGTAATTTTTTTCCATTCCGAATGGGGTTAATAATAAACAGATTTTAAAAAGTTCGATTCAGGCATGAATATGCTGACAAGCCAGCACTGCCGCATAGCCTTATACGTAAGAAAGTAAATACAAAACAGATGCACATTAGCTTTCCGACAAGCTGCATAAGACAGCCGCCAGCACTCAATATTTTCTATTGAGTCGTGAAGAAGTTAGCTGCAACAACAGCGGCTCGAACGCTCGGAGCGGGTTTTCTGAATTTCAGAAAACGGTAGAAAAATGGTGAGTACAGATCCTGGTTTCATAACAAATATGATTAAACGATTTGTCTCCTTACCAATAGGTGGTTTAAAAGTAAAGATTATTAGTATACTTAATTGATAGACAAAATAAATTAAATAAAATTGCTAATACAAGCATTATTAAAATTAATTATTAATCTGAAACATATTTACTGTTCATTTCTATCTGAAATTAGAATTATCCAAAATTAAAGTTTGAAACCAGGGCGTATCGCAGACGTTCATTATCGATGTTAAATTCGACTTTGCATCAATATAAATTGGGATATATTTATTTTAACTATAAATAATTTATTATTTCAACAAGTTTGATTTACATTTGTTTTGATATCAAAAGTGATTCCGGTTATCATAACTCAGTGACACCATTTGACAATGTCATACTCAGCACCAACCCTTGAAGAGAAAGAAATTTTACAGCTAGTCGCTATGGGTGACGAAAGGGCATTCAGGCGGTTATTTAATCAGTATCATCACCGGTTAGGGATTCATATTTTCAACATCACAAAATCGCATGAGCTGGCAGAAGAAGTTGTGCAGGATGTATTTTTGAAAATATGGAATAACAGGGCTCTGCTATCGGATGTTGTCAATTTCAAAGCCTATCTGTATGTTGCTTCCAAGAACCAAGCAATCAATGCTTTGAAACGAATAGCACAGGAGAAAGTGTTAACCATAGAGCTGGCCGACACAGTTTATGAAATTGGAGCTGACGAAACCGGAGAAGAAAACGAACGTTATATTCTTGTCGATGAAGCCATTGACCATCTTCCACCACAGCAACGCCTTGTCTATCTGCTAAGCCGTCATGAACGCTTGCAATATGCGGAAATAGCCGAACGGCTTAGTCTGTCGCGTGAGACTGTAAAAAAATATCTTCAGATTTCCACCGAATCAATCACTTGCTATGTCCGTAAAAAGCTGACTATCAGCTTACTTATTTTTATATCCAATTTTATTTAAAAATATTCACATTCCAATACCCCCTTTTTTAACAGTTTTTCTGTCTTAGATACAAAACACAAACATTTGTGTTTGCTGGAAATAACTGTTAAAGTATGAGTGAATTTTCTACCCGTCTGACTTATCTATTCAACCGGTATTATTCCGGCGAGGCAACCCCCGAGGAATCTTCGGAGCTCATGGTGATGATTAAGGCAGCAAAAAATAATCATGAGCTTAACGATTTACTGGAAGAAGCATGGGATAATCTAAGCAATCATGAACTATTCTTTTCCCGAGAAAACAGCGCCAAAATTTTCGACTCTATTGTTTTTCAGCAGGACAATGAGCCAGAGGAGGATGAACAGGAAAAACCGTGGTTACAGAATTTTTACTGGTGGCGGTATGCTGCGGCAGCCATCATTCTGATTTTCGGATTTGGTGCACTTTACAAGTTTCAGTCAAAATCAGTTTCGCAACATATCACTGCGACTCCGGCAGTTGTCAGGGATGTTGCGCCCGGCGGAAACCGTGCCGTGCTCACGCTCGCCGACGGATCAACGATTATTCTGGACAGTGCTGCCAATGGAGTTTTAGCTAAACAAGGCAGCACGGAAGTAAGAAAAAAAGAAAATAGCCAGCTGGTTTATAATTCTCAAAAACAGGATAACAACCAGGCAATGAACCAGATGAACATGCTCTCCACACCAAAAGGCGGGCAGTATCAGATTGTTTTACCGGACGGCAGTAAGGTTTGGCTCAACTCTTCCTCGTCTATTAAGTTCCCGGCGATCTTTTCTACAAACGAAAGAAAAGTTGAAGTTTCGGGCGAGGTTTATTTTGAAGTGGTCAAGGATAGTCACAAACCTTTCAAAGTTTCCTTTGAAGATACCCAAATTGAAGTTTTAGGAACCAGCTTCAATGTGATGGCTTACAAGGACGAAGCTTTTTCCAGGACCACGCTGGTAGAGGGTTCGGTTTCTCTGACAAATAAAAATAATAATAAACGCCTGCGGCCCGGCCAGCAGGCATCCGTCGGATCATCAGGAAAAATTACTACCGAAGAAGTAGATATTGATGAAGCCACTGCCTGGAAAAGAGGATTGTTTTATTTCCGGGACGCCAGTATTTCGGAAGTGATGAAAAAAGCCAGCCGCTGGTATGACATTGAAATCGAATATCAGGGACCTGTTCCGGTTAGACAATTTACCGGAAAGGTTTCCATGGATGTGAATATTTCCGAACTGCTGCTGATGTTAAAATACGCTGGCGTGAATTGCCGGATTGAAAACAAAAAAGTCATTATCTCTTCCTAAACCCTTAATCGTATATAGTATATCGTTAACTATTCTTTTAAACAACTTAACCTCTTGGATAAATGAACCAGCTAGTCAAACCACCAACCTAGTTAGTATCCGGGCCTGCAATAAAAAGGGAAAATGCTGCGAACATTTCCCCTGGACGATTTCAGGCGCGCCAATCATTTTCTGTTCGGAAAGCGATTATTTTTCACCTAAATCATAACAAATATATGAAAATAAACTTTTTACTCCGGCGTGGAAAATCTAACCGGTTAGCCATACCTGCCAAACTAGTATTGACAATGAAACTGGTAACGCTACTGCTTATGGCAACATTGTCGCAAGTGACTGCAATCGGGTATAGCCAGAAAATTTCACTGGAAAAACGAAATGTGTCAATTGAGACAGCGTTCAAAGCCATCGAAAACCAAACGGATTATCTTTTCCTGTACGATAAACTGGATCTGCCAACCTCACGGCTTGTTTCCGTGAGCATAAAAAATGCTACGATTGACCAGACGTTGAATCAGCTTTTTCAGGATTTGCCGCTTTCCTACAAGATTTTCAAGAAAAACATTGTTATCAAAAAGGAAGAAAAAGTGAAAGCAGAATCTGTTGTTACGCCAGCAGAAAAGCCGGCTTTCTTTCAGGCTTTGAATGGTAAGGTAGTTGACGAAAAAGGCGAAGGTCTGCCTGGCGTCAATATTGTCATAAAGGGAACTTCGAAAGGTGCAACAACGAACACTTCCGGAGAATACCAGATTGACATTACCGACAAAGGTACCGTTCTGGTATTTTCCTTTGTGGGTTACCTGACGCAGGAACTCGAAGTTGGAAACCGGACAACGCTGGATGTGACATTAAAAGTTGATGACAAAGCTTTGGAAGAAGTGGTCGTGGTCGGGTATGGAACGCAGAAAAAAAGTGATCTGACAGGCGCTATTTCCTCGATCAAAGCGGAGGATTTAAAAAAATTACCGACGACCTCTTTCGATCAGGCCATTCAGGGGCGGGCAGCGGGAGTTCAGGTAACACAAGCCTCCTCGGCTCCGGGCGGAAGAGTTTCGATCAGGATTCGTGGTGGTAATTCTTTGAGCAGCGGCAACGAGCCCCTTTATGTGATTGACGGATATCCGATCACAGCCGGTGGAACCGCTGGCGGAAATGGAGCCGGACAAAATCCGCTGGCTTCGATAAATCCGAGTGATATTGCTTCAATGGAAATTCTAAAAGATGCTTCTGCGACTGCTATTTATGGTTCGCGTGGTGCAAACGGTGTGGTTCTGGTGACTACCAAACGTGGAAAAGCCGGAAAAACATCAGTGACATATGATGGTTACTACGGGGTTCAGAAAGTGATTAAAAAACTGGATCTGATGAACGCGCGGGAGTTTGCAACCTTGGTTAACGAGGCAAGGGCCAATGATGGTGTCGCCACACCGGTGTATCCAAACCCTGCGGATCTTTACAATTTTCCCGACCCTGCAACCATGGGAGAAGGTGTTGATTACCAGAATGAAATATTCCGTTCGGCAGCAATTCAAAACCATACACTGAATATTTCCGGCGGTAATGACAACACAAAGATTGCTGTATCGGGAAGTTATTTTGACCAGAAAGGAGTACTGATCGGTTCGGATTTCAAGCGTGCTTCGATCCGGGCAAATATCGATACCAAATTGAGCAAGAATATTATGTTCAGCACAAACCTTACCGGAAGCAAGGTTTGGGGAAATAACGGACGCTCGGAAGGCGATGGTGGCGGTAATGCCAACACGGTCAACGCTGCTTTAATCATGCCGCCCACCGTGCCGATTTTTCAAAAAGACGGAACTTACACGCGCCTGAACCCAACACCAGGAGGATCAACGGTTCACAATCCGGTGCCTATTGTATTGTTTAACAAGGACTTTCAAAACGTGGACAGGTTAATGGGAACCATGGCATTTACCTGGAATATTATCAGCGACCTGTCGTTGAAGGTGTCCGTTGGAACAGACATGTCCAACGCTAACCGGGAAACTTACGAGCCCCGTGAAACGGTAAACGGTTATAATGCAAACGGCCGTGCTGGTCAGGCGAACCGACGCTCAATGTCTTATTTGAACGAAAATATCCTGACTTATAACAAGGCAATCAACAAGCATTTATTCAATGTTGTGGCAGGTTATACACGTCAGATGGACCGTGATCAATTGTTCAGCGCGTCTTCAAGCAACTTTCTGACTGATTTGTATGGAGCGGACAAACTGGATGCGGGCGCCGTATTTGCCAGTCCTGTTTCCTGGAAAAATCAAAGCCAGCTGGTTTCCTATCTTGGACGTATCAACTATACCTTTAATAACAAATATCTGCTTTCGCTGACCGGCCGTTCAGACGGAAGTTCGAAATTCGGAGCCAATAATAAATGGGCATTTTTTCCATCCGTTGCGGTGGGTTATCGCTTATCAGAAGAGAAGTTTATCCAGTCAATCGAGGCGATCAGTAATTTGAAAGTACGTGCGAGTTATGGAAAAACAGGTAATCAGAATATCGAAAACTACCGCTCTCTGGCCCGACTGAATGTTTTCAATTATGATCTTAGCGGCGCACTGGTTTCCGGTTTGGCACCTGGAAATATTCCCAATCCGGATCTTCGCTGGGAAACAACCGCTACAGCCGATGTTGGGATTGACCTTGATCTGTTTGGCAATCGCCTGACTTTTGTTGCAGATTATTATTACAAGAAAACAACCGATCTGCTCTGGAATGTAAGCGTACCACAAACGTCGGGATTCACATCGATTTTCAGAAATATCGGAAGTCTTCAAAACAAAGGGCTTGAACTGAGTCTGGGAGGAGAAATATTTGTAAAAGAATTCAAATGGAATTCGCAGGCAAACTGGTCGATGAACAGAAACAAAGTGCTGGATATTCCGGGATACACCCCTTCGACACAAAACGAAATTTCCGGTCACCTGAAAATAAACGGAAGCTGGCTGGAACCGGGTCTGCCGGTTGGTGTATGGAATTTGCTTCAATACGACGGGGTTTTCCAGAATCAGGAGCAGTTTGATAAAGGACCGCGTTCGGCTGCCAACGATAAGCTCGGAGACGCACGTTTTATTGACCGCAACGGAAATGGCACGATCAATCTGGCAGAAGACCGCATGATCGTTGGTGATCCGAACCCTGATTTTATCTACGGCTGGTCAAATAACTTCTCTTACAAAGGATTTGATTTGTCCGTTTATATGCAGGGAACTTTTGGAAATGATATTTTGAACGTGCAGCGCGCAGAAAGTAATGTTTCCGGTCCATGGGGAAATCAAAGAAAGGAAATTGTAGACCGCTGGACGCCGACGAACACGACATCTAATATTCCTCGTGCCCGCGTGACTGTAAATCCACTTCTTTTGCAATCGTCCTGGCTGATCGAAGACGGATCTTTTCTACGGGTAAAAACAGCTTCTCTCGGTTACACTTTTAAACCGTCCAAAGGCATAAGCTCTTGCCGGGTTTATGTGACAGGTCAGAATTTACTGACGTTTACAAAGTACTCCGGATTTGACCCAGAAGTGAATTCACCGGGCAACAGCAACCTTCAGCTGGGCGTAGATTACAATGCCTATCCTGCTGCACGGACATTTATGGTGGGTGTTAATGTTGGCTTTTGATCAGAAATTAATGTTACTAAAAAAGTAGTATGATGAAAAAGAATTTCAAAATATGGATATCCTCAGCACTCTTTTTGACGAGCATGTTTGGGTGTCACGAGAGCTTCCTCGAAGAAAAAGTTTATGATACGCTTACCCCGCTGAACTTTTACAAAACAGAAGCGGATATACAGGCAGGCGTTATTTCGGTTTACAACGCTGTGCACTCGAATGACTGCTGGGGGAGACAGGTATGGCTGGCAGCGGAATATCCGGGCGAGTCGTCCTGGCCGAATAACTCCGGAGAAGCATGGCGTTCGGAACTCGACCAGTATACCTGGACACCAAGTTCGACAGGATTTAAAACGATCTGGGCCGGTTTGTTCAGAATAGTAAACCGTGCGAATACGGTCATACAATATGCGGACGGAATTACCTATACTACCCCTGCAAACAAAGATCAGATTCTGGCAGAAACCAGATTTCTTCGCGGTCTGGCTTATTTGACTCTTGTGCGATTCTTTGACCACGTTCCTTATGTGACAGTCGAAAATACGACCGATCTTTATCCTTCGAATGCTAATACGGACGAGCAGGTCTGGGATTTGATTATTGCCGATTTCAAATATGCACTTTCAATCCTGCCGCCGGTCCAGACAGGCAGAGGTATCGGCCGGGCAACCTCGGGAGCGGCGCAAACGATGCTTACAAAAGCCTATCTGACAAGAGCCGGAAAGCCATGGAACAAAGCTGAATACTGGGCACTGGCTGCTGACGAGGCTAACAAAATCATTAACAATGCAGCTTATGGATATGGCTTGCACGCAAAGTATGAGGATGTTTTCACGATCGCCAATGAGCATGCAAAGGAATATATTTTTAGTCTTGAACTGGAAAGCGGAATTAATCTGGGAAAAGATTTACCAACCTTTACCGGAATTCGCAGCGGGAATCAATTGAAACTCGACGGCTGGTCCTCACTGGTTGCCGAATCCAAATTTTTTGATTCCATGGATCCAAAAGATGCCAGAAGGAACAAAACCTTCGTCGTTTCTTACAGCGATATAAGGGGAAACGGAACGGTTTACGAATATCCTAAAACCATTACGCTTCCTCATTTCAACAAACTGATCAATGCAGACGATAACAAAGCGACGGGTACCGGAGATTACGCGACAAACCTGCCGATCACGCGCTATTCAGACGTTTTGCTGATGCATTCGGAAGCAGAAAATGAAGCAAAAGGACCAAGCGCAGAAGCAGTAAAAGGTATAAACCTGGTACGCCAAAGAGCTGGCCTGCCCGCTATAACAGCGGGTTCGATGACAAAAGAATCACTTCGTGATGCAATCATACAGGAACGTTCCTGGGAGCTTTGTGAAGAAGGCCACGCTTATTTTGACTTGAAACGCCAAAATGCAATCATCAAGCGGATCACGAACTTTAAGCCTACCGAAAAAAGCTACGCATTCCCGGTTCCGCAGGATGAACTGGATGTGAATCCAAACCTGCAGCAGCATCCTGCATATAAATAAAAGATAATTCTTATCCTATCAAACCAAAGAAGCGGTTAATGATGACTCATTAACCGCTTCTTTGGTTTGATAGGATCTGTTATTTTGTAATGATTTCTACCTCTCCGCCATTCTTGAATAAATCGTGCGAAACAAAGTAACCTTTATTTTCTTTGCCATTTACCTTGATTGAGGTAAGTGCCCTGCCCTTTCCGGGCTTGCTGATTTTAATGATTTTACCATTGCTGGTCCGCCAGCTTACCTCATCAAAAAGCGGGGCCGTCACCAGATATTCTGCATCAGTGGCAGAAAACGGGTACAGACCCAAAGCACTGAAAACGTACCAGGCAGACATTTCTCCGGCATCGTCCATTCCGCAAAGTGCCAGTCCCTCGTCCCCGATTCCGTATAAATTATTTAAAATATTGTCGAGTATCTTTTGAGATTTCTCTGGTTTGCCGATAAAGTGATACGAAAACGGAGCCTCATGGTCCGGCTGATTTCCATGACAATACTGCCCGATCATCGTCTCGACATTCCTTGCAATATAATCAGGGTTCCAGGGCACTGTAAATAACGAATCAAGCTTGGATTCAAATCCCTTGGCACCGCCATACAGGGCAATTAAACCTGCCATATCGTGTGGCGCGAAGAAAGAAACCTGCCATGCATTCGCCTCGCGATACATATATTCGTAATAAGGATACTGCGGATTGAATGGTTTGATCCAATCTCCGTTTTCAAGTCTTCCTCTCATAAGACGTGTCTGCGGATCAAACATGTTTTTATAATTTTTCGACCTGGCCATCAAAATCCGGTAATTGGCAGTATCGCCCAGACTTTTCGCCATTTGTGCCACCGAATAATCATCATAAGAATATTCGAGTGTCTTTGAAACCCCGGCTTTCGCCTTCGTTTCAACTTCCGGATTAGCAATATCAGGATCTGAAATGTAACCCTTCTCAATATATTCCTTAATGTGAGGTCTTGCGCCTTTTTCCAAATTTGCATTTTTCAGAAGAATCTGATAGGTACCTTTTACATCAAAATTATCGATACCGCGCAGGTAAGCACCTGCAATTGATGAAGCTCCGTGGTCACCATGGAAAAAAGTTGGAATAAAACCAGTTTTGTCACCAATGTCTTTCATCGACTTGATCACATCCAGTGTGACTTTCGGAGAGATCAGGCCAAGAAGTACATCCTTGTTTCGATACGTATCCCACAAAGAAGGTTCGGTATAATAATCAAAATCCGCTTTGACTACATTTTTTTTTGCATCGGTGTATTCCCCGTTTACATCACTTCGTAATGCCGGCCACAAAAAAGACCGGTACAGACAGGAATACAACATCTGCTTTTGCTTGTCCGTACCTCCCTTCACCTGAACAGACGACAACAGATTTTCCCATTTTCGGGTAGCCTCATTCCGTATCACATCGAAGCTTTTTTCACCGATCTCTTTTTCCAGATTTTGTTTTGCATTCTCAATGCTCACAAAAGATAGTCCTATTTTCAACTCGACCGGCGTTGTAGCTCCATCCTTTAAATGCACAATCGCAAAACCGGTTTTCACTCCTTCCTCTTTCTCTTCCAGCTTCTCAATATCCGTGTTCAGTTCTGCATAAAAATAGATTTTCTCGCCCGTCATCTGATATCCCTGCACTACATTTTTTCCAACCTGCTCAATCGCCCAGTCTGAGACTTTATTGTTGGCCCGGGCAAGATCGAAAAGAATCTGCCGGGCTTTGTTATCCTTGAATTCATACTTGTGAAAACCAGACCGAAGTGTGGAAGTCAGGCTGACATTTACCTGATAATCATCGAGATAAACCTGATAAAAACCCGGAGCAGAACTTTCCTTTTTGTGAGAGAACCCTGAACCGAATTTACTGCCCGGTTTTGAAAGTGGTAAAATGGGAATATTACAGAGATTCCAGTGTCCTTTGTTCGTATGAGTAAAACCTAAAATAACGGAATCTTCATATTCATATCCAGCGCCAGATCCATATTCGGTCATCGGACTTAGCTGTACCATTGCGTTCGGCAGGGAGCTTCCCGGGAAAGTAAGCCCAGCCCACGAACGCCAGCCTTCCGGTAATTTATATCCAAGAATTTTGGGATCCGTAAGTGGTGCAGTACCAATGAATGTATTGACATAGCGGGTGTAGACGGCCTTGGTCTGAGCTTTGCCGAACACCGGAAACAGTAATATTAAAATGGCAGCTAAAAAAAGATTTTTGCTTGGATTAGTCATTTTTTAAAGGTTTAAGAGCATTGTTATCACACTTTCTGTAACGTTTAAGTACCCACTCTAAAAGTGCGATTACATTACAAAGACTTTGCAGTATAACTTCTATTCAAAAAAATATCAGCTCATTAGTATTTATTCATTTGCCCATCCAGACACTTTTTGCAACAAAGCCGTTAGATTTTAGCAGAAATGACTTTGAATTAAATACCTTCGGATAATCAATTTTCTATTCCTTTAACAGATTTATATTAATGAAAAGAAGCGTATTTTTAAAGAACACCGCTTTACTAGGCACAGGACTACTTTTAACGAAAATCCCTTCTTTTGCTGCCGAGTATCCAACCGTCAGAGTTCCGGCCGGTCAGCGCAAATTCAGCAGCAAAGTTATCGAAGATTCCATTGCTGAATTCAAGTCAGCTGTCAAAGACAAAGAACTTGGCTGGCTGTTTGAAAATTGCTTCCCAAATACGCTTGATACGACTGTGACGTATAACAAAGGTTCAAAACCAGACACATACGTGATCACAGGAGATATTGACGCGATGTGGCTACGTGATAGCAGCGCGCAGGTATGGCCTTATCTGCATTTCATCAAAAAGGATAAGACCTTGCAGGATCTGATCGCCGGCGTAATTAACCGACAGACAGTCTGCATTTTAAGGGATCCTTATGCCAATGCTTTTTATGACAGCCCTGAAAAAGTGGGCGAATGGGCAACCGACGAAACGGATATGAAACCCGGTTTGCATGAGCGGAAATGGGAAATCGATTCGTTATGTTACCCGATCAGGCTGGCGTATCGTTACTGGCAGTTGACAGGCGATACTTCTCCTTTTGACGAGAAGTGGAAGGATGCGGTAAAGCTTACGCTGAAAACCTTCAAAGAACAGCAACGTAAAAAAGATGACGGCCCCTATCATTTTCAACGTAAGACATCCTGGGCGACCGACGGTGTTCCGATGGCTGGCTACGGATACCCGGTTAAACCAGTCGGGCTGATCTGCTCCTCTTTCAGACCGAGCGATGATGCTACGATTTATTCATTCTTGATTCCGTCGAATTTTTTCGCTGTTGTAAGCTTGAAGCAGGCGTCCAAGATGATTGAAAAAATAGCTGGCGATAAAACATTGGCAGCCGAATTAAACGCGCTTGCAGTCGAAGTAGAAACGGCTCTGAAAAAGCATGCAGTAGTAACGCATCCCAACTACGGGAAGGTATATGCGTATGAAGTGAATGGATTTGGAAGCTACAATCTGATGGATGATGCAAACGTTCCTAGCCTTTTGGGTATGCCCTATCTGGATGCGATGCCCGTCACCGATCCAATTTACCAGAACACGCGTAAGATGCTTTTGTCTTTGAATAACCCTTTCTTTTTCAAGGGAACGGCGGGTGAAGGGATTGGTGGACCACACATAGGAAAGGATATGATCTGGCCCATCGCGATCACTGTACGCGGTTTGACCAGTATTGACGACAAAGAAATAAAAGCCTGCGTTGCGATGCTTAAAAACAGTAACGCCGGAACAGGTTTTATGCACGAATCATTTCATAAAAATGATCCCAAGAAATTCACGCGTTCCTGGTTTGCCTGGGCTAATACGCTTTTTGGTGAATTTTTATGGGAGACGTATAAATCAAAACCACATCTGCTGGCTTAGGATACTTCCTATGTCATTAGAAAATTAAATAAGAAATAAGCTTTACAAATCCAGTAAAAGTCCTAATCTAATTTAATACTGAATGTATGAAAATCATCATTGTAGGTGCCACAGGCACGATCGGAAAACCCGTTACGGAATTTTTGGAAAAGGATCATGAGATTATCAAAGCAGGATCCAAAAGCGGAGATTTGCAGCTTGATATAACTTCTCCTGAGTCCATATCAAGATTTTTTGAACAGGCCGGCTCTTTTGATGCCCTTATCAGTGCCACAGGCGGTGGACATTTTGGCCCCATAAATACCATGACCGATGCTGATTTCAGAACCGGAATTGATAGTAAATTAATGGGACAGATAAATCTTGTATTGATCGGACAACATTTTATAAATCCAAACGGATCTTTTACGCTTACTTCCGGGATACTCAGCAGTGACCCGATTCAGGCGGGTGTAAATCTCAGCACCGTAAATGGCGCGCTGGACTCATTTGTGAAAGCAGCGGCCATTGCCTTGGAAAAGGGAGTTCGTATCAATGCAGTCAGCCCTGATGTGGTAGAGGGATCTCCTCAGTATTTTTCATTTTTCCCGGGCAATATTCCTGTGACGATGGCTCAGGTTACGCAGGCTTATGTGAAAAGTGTTCTGGGAGGACAGACAGGACAGGTGTATAAAGTCCACGGATCCTGATCAGAAAATCCGGGTTTGCTTACATTAATTAATAAAAAGTCCTCTGCCAAATTAGATTGACAGAGGACTTTTTCATCTACTTTTTAGAATACCAGTTGCGTAATCTTACATCAATCGACTTATTTCCGTCATTGACTGCTTTCTTAAATGCCTCCGTGTCACTTAAACCGTTGGCACCACGGTAGTGGTATGGATAAACGATTTTTGGCTTAAAATCAAGCACCGCCGATGCCGCCTCCGGAACATCCATGGTATAAGGAAGATTCATACAGACAAATGCCACGTCGATATTTTTCAATCCTCTCATTTCAGGAATTCCAGCTGTATCTCCGCTGATATAAACGGTTTTTCCACCCATTTTCAAAACATAACCATTACCTCTTCCCTTTGTGTGTTTGGCGTCGGCGGCCTCAGGAAGATTATACATGGGAATGGCTGTGATCGAAATATCCAGCTTGCTGATGGTTTGTCCGTTACCTACGACAACCACTTTTGCTTTCAGTTTCTCAGACATTTTATCGACAACCGCTTGTGGAGCAACAATGACCGCATGTGATAAATCCAAAGCCTCCAAAGTGGCAGGATCGAAGTGATCACCATGAATATCAGTGATCAAAATCAGGTCGGGAGCCGCTATACCTTCAAATGTCTTTGCTCCTTCATACGGATCGGCATAGATCGTTTTCCCATTCCAGGACAAAGCCAGTGTCGCATGGTTGAGAGGCTGAATTTTAAGCGGTCCTTTGGCGGTTTTAATTTCGTCTGCTACCGGAATCTGGGCAAATGAAACGCCGCATATCATCAGTAAAAAAAGAGTGATCTTCATTTTCATATTCTGTTTGATTTCGTTTTCTCAAAGATAGATTACCCGTTGCTTTCTTTTATCTGCGTCGATACCTTTATTTTCTGCTTTTCCGTTTCCCTATTGGATTTAGAAATTTCCTGGCCTGGTTTTTTACCGGTTCCAGCTTTTTAGCGCGCCGCGCCGCTATCCTGTATAAATCAAATATGAAAGTATGGCACCCAAAGACTTAATAAGAATATTCCTTTTGTTGATCACTGCATCCAGTGCATCGTCGGGACAGTCGCTGGCGCAGAAAACATCAGCTTTAGAGAAAAAGAAAATAGTATTTATTGCAGGTCCGGACAGTCATGGAAAAGGGGAGCATGAATACAATGGTGGCGTTACTTTTCTTGCCCGAAAGCTTAAAGAAGCATTGCCGGAAACCGATACTGTCGTTTTTCATAATGGCTGGCCAAAGGATCCGGCCGTTTTACGGCAGGCAAGTACTATTATTCTTTTTTGTGACGGCGCCGAAGGACACATCATCATTCCGCATCTGGCTGAGGTTGAGTCGCTGATGGACAACGGAGCAGGATTCATCACGCTTCACTTTACCATGGAAGTCCCGAAAGGAAGCGACGCGGACCGATTCCGTGACCTTGCAGGTGGTTACTTTGAAACGAACTGGTCCGTAAATCCTTGCTGGATACCGGAAATAAAAGAGCTACCCAAGCATCCAATCACCAATGGCGTAAAACCTTTTGCTATCCGAGATGAATGGTACTACCATATGCGCTTTGTCCGGGATGACAAGAACATTACGCCCATTTTAAAAGTACTTCCCCCCGACTCTACCCTGACCCGGCCCGAAGGAAGTCATACGAACAATCCTTACGTGCGTCAGGCAGTTTTGAAAAATAAGGAACCACAAACTATCGCGTGGGCCTATGAGCGCCCAAAAGGCGGCAGAGCCTTTGGTTTTACTGGTGGTCACATTCACGCAAACTGGCAAAATGACAGCTTCCGAATGCTGGTTTTAAACGCGATTGTCTGGACGGCGAAAGGGAAAGTTCCTCCCAAAGGTGTGATAACGACTACACCGGATCTGAAGGAACTTGAACAATTGACCAAACCGGCACAATAAGTATACCGAAGGCCAGGTCTATGATTAAAATTTAAAATTGCCTGTCGTCCGCCGACGGTCCGTAAATTGACGGCACAGCAATGTCATTCAAGCGCATATAAACCGTCAGTTGTCCGCGGTGATGAACCCAGTGGTTAATAGTCTCCGCGATATTGTCCCTGATTTTTATCTCGTAAACAACTGCTCCATCATTTTTCAGATAAAACGTTTTTTCTAGTTGCTCTTCTGTTACGGTCTCCAGAGATTTTACCGCTGCCTTGAAATTTTCTTCGAAGTGCGCCACCAGATCTTCCTTTGTTTTTAACTCAAAATGATCATAGGTAGCAAAGTCAATTTCTCCTTTATTGATCATCACCGTAAGCCATTTGGGTATCTCGGCCACAAGTAAAGACAGATATCCCATGTTTGTCGACCGTGGATGCGGTTTGTATTCGTACAAGGATTCCGGAATTCTTTCCAGACATTTTTTTGAAGCGGTGTATTCTGCCTGCAACTCCTTTACATAAGCAGAAATCAGTTCGTTGTTTTCCATAGCATATGTTTTTTTTCTAATACAATTACAAAAACGATACCATCCTTTTAATTATCAGATTGATGATTAACAAGCTATCTCAGTAAAACGACAGCACACAGTTTACACAGGCCACTTTTCAGGGCAGCCAAGCAAGATTTACAAAACACTTTTTGGCAGATTTTGTATATTTTTTGTCATTGCAGACAAGTATCCAATGTGGTATTTTTGTACTAAATCAAAGTGATTCAAAACAGCAAACACTTAAAGATTAAAACTAAAAAACACAGATCATGAAAATTGCAATTAGCGGTTTCGGTAGAATTGGACGCATGACATTGCGTGCTTTGCAAAACAAGGAAAATGTCGAAGTTGTAGCGATCAACGATTTAACAGATATAAAAACGCTGACACATTTATTGAAGTATGATTCTTCCCATGGACATTTTCCTGGCCAGGTCTCAGAAGACGGAACCAACATTATCGTAAATGGCAAAAGTATTGCCTTGTTAAGCGAGAAAGATCCGGCAAAATTACCTTGGGCGGATCTGGGGATAGATGTTGTTATCGAATCCACAGGAAGGTTCACAGAAAAAGAAAAAGCGCAGGCTCACATTAACGCAGGTGCAAAAAAAGTACTGATTACGGCACCCGCCACAGGTGGTGTAAAAACGATCGTTAGTGGTGTAAATAATGAAATTATTACTACTGAGGAAAGTATATATTCTACGGCCTCCTGTACGACAAACGCGATTGCGCCGGTTCTGCACATTTTGGACAAGGAATATGGAATCGAGTCAGGTTACATGAGCACGGTCCACGCATTCACGGCCGATCAGGTTTTGCAAGATGCGCCACACCGTGACCTGCGCCGTGCGCGCGCTGCAAGTCAGTCAATCATTCCGACAACAACCGGAGCAGCAAAAGCAATCGGTGATGTTCTGCCAAATCTTAAAGGAAAACTTGACGGTTTCTCCTATCGAGTACCGGTCGTGGATGGATCAATAGTAGATTTATCGCTAAATTTGAGCAGGGAAGTTTCCGTTCAGGAGATCAATGATCTGTTCAAATCTTATGCAGAGAATCAGTTAAAAGGTGTTTTGGAATACACGGAAGAGCAGTTCGTTTCTGTGGATATTCTTGGAAATACGCATTCGTCGATCGTAGATGGAACATTGACAAGAAGCATCGGAAAAATTGTAAAAGTTGTTGCCTGGTATGACAATGAAGTTGGTATTTCAAACCGTATCGCCGAGCTGGTTTCTGAAATTTAAACAGCTGCCGTAAATTAAAAAATGGATTCATCGCCGCACACAAAACTCGTTGTAATCGTCGCATTCCCGAACCTGCCTTTGTTGGAGATCGCAGGTCCGGGGGATGTGTTTTTTCATGCTTCAAAAGCGATATTCGAAAAAACAGGAATCGGGAATTCCTATCAGGTAATTGTCATTGCGGCCGATGGTTCGGATAAAATCGTGACGCGGTCAGGAATTACAATCGCTGCCCCGCTGAACATTGATGCTATTAATCAGCCGATCGATACAATGCTGATAGCTGGTTACAACTTCGAAAATCCGGCCATCGAATCTTCTGATTTCTACAAGAGGCTGTCTGATATTTCTGCCAAGGTCAGACGCATCGGATCTATCTGCGTCGGCACTTTTGCGCTCGCGAAAGCAGGACTGCTTTCTGGAAAAAATGTGACCACGCATTGGGACAAAGCAGCAAAGCTGCACCGCGACTTTCCGGACGTCCGTGTCGATTCGTCGCAGTTTTTTATCAAAGACGGTAAAATCTATACTTCCGGCGGTGTTTCCTCAGCGACAGATTTATCGCTTGCACTGGTTGAGGAAGATCATGGCCGTGAAATCGCCGTCGCGGTTGCGCGTCATCTGGTCCTGTACCTGAAAAGGCCGGGATATCAATATCAATTCGGCGATTTACTGCCTGCAAATGAATCGGAACATGGCTTGTTAGGTAAAATTCAGGAGTGGTTGCTGACCCATCTTGATAAGGATCTCAGTGTAGAACAGCTGGCATTTCACAGCCATATGAGCCCAAGAAATTTCGCCCGCGTTTTTCTTAAAGAAACCGGCCTGACACCCGCCAAATTTGTAGAGAAACTGCGCGTGGAAATGGCCAGAAAACTACTGGTCGAAAGCGACCTGTCCATAGAGCAAATTGCTGAAAAAACAGGATTGGTCAGTATGGTCTCCATGCGCCGTGTTTTCTTACGGAATCTGATGGTGACACCCAGCCATTACAGAAGAGCCTTCAAAACAACATTAAATGAAATGGAAATGGCGTAAGGTGTAATTTATGCCGCCTGATTTCTGCTGAGTAAAGGTCCTTTTAAGCTGACACGTTTACCTGGCGATACTAATTTTCATAATTTTATTATATTTGCACCCGTAACAAAACACTGCACAGGTTAATGTGAGATCTAATTTCTTTCAGAAAAAACAATAAACAGGACTTTTAAAGTACCTGTCATTATTCATTTTAGAAAGAGATAAGATGCTTATTTTACATAATTTAACCTACTTCCACCCGGATAAGGATTTACTGTTTGAAGACATAAATCTTACCGTCAACAAACAAGACAAAATCGCGCTGATCGGCAATAACGGTTCCGGAAAATCCACTTTACTGAAAATACTGGCAGGAATATTGAAACCTGTCGAAGGCACCGTCAAGTCAGAAGATTCCGTTTATTATGTGCCACAGATTTTCGGCCAGTTTAATGACTATACCATTGCCCAGGCGCTTAAAATTGATAAAAAATTAGCCGCGTTGCAGGAAATTCTCGATGGTCATATGACCGGGACAAACCTTGCGGAACTCGATGATGACTGGACTATTTCCGAGCGTTGCAGCGAAGCGCTGTCCTTCTGGAATCTGCACGGTCTGGATTTGTCACAAAAAATGGCCAGTCTCAGCGGAGGCCAGAAGACAAAAGTTTTTCTGGCTGGAATTGCCATTCACCAGCCTAAAATCGTGTTACTGGATGAGCCCAGTAATCATTTGGACACCCCGGGCAGAACAATCCTTTATGATTATATCCGTTCGACAAGCAATACGTTGATGGTAGTTAGCCACGACCGGACTTTACTGAATCTTCTGGATACGGTTTTCGAACTTGGCAAAAAAGGCATCACCATTTATGGCGGGAATTACGATTTCTATGCTGCACAGAAAAAAGTGGAAAGCAACGCCTTATTCCAGGATTTAAAAAGCAAAGAAAAAGCGCTTCGAAAAGCCCGAGAAACCGAGCGGGAATCCATCGAGCGCCAGCAAAAGCTTGATGCGCGCGGAAAGAAAAAGCAAGAGAAAGCCGGACTTCCAACCATTGTGATGAATACCTTCAAAAATAACGCAGAACGCAGTACGTCAAGAATAAAAGATATTCACGCCGGGAAGGTCGATGCGATCACCCAGGATTTGAACCAACTGCGCACAGGGCTGTCCGATATTGATAAAATGAAAATGGGTTTTGATAATTCCTCTCTTCACAAGGGCAAAATCCTGATCACAGCTGAAAATATCAACACGGCTTACCAAGGACAAACTTTATGGAAAAAGCCTCTGAGCTTTCAACTGGTGAGCGGAAGCAGGATTGCAATCAAGGGTTATAACGGCTCAGGAAAAACAACGCTAATCAAACTGATATTGGGAACGTTAGAACCCAAAATCGGCGCCTTGCACAGAGCTGAAAACCGGGCCGTTTACATCGATCAGGATTATTCGCTGATTGATAATAGTCTGAGCGTTTATGAACAGGCGCAGCAATACAACTCCGGAGTTTTGCAGGAACACGACATTAAAATCCGTCTTAACCGGTTTTTATTTGGTAGAAATGATTGGAGAAAGCAATGTGTGAATCTGAGTGGCGGAGAAAAAATGCGTTTGATTTTATGCTGTTTAACAATCAGTAATCAGGCTCCGGACATGATCGTGCTGGATGAACCTACAAATAATCTGGACATTCAGAATATTGAAATCCTGACTGCGGCTATCAATGAATATCAGGGAACGCTGTTGGTTGTGTCTCACGACACTTATTTTCTGCAACAGGTAAATATCCATGAAACGATCAATTTAAATTAAAACAACAGGCAAAGAACATATTCAGAAATGCGATTACATTATTTCTGAATGTGTTCACTGCTGCCCCTGGCTTTCTATATGAGATAAGTAGCTACTAGACAACACCTTAATCCACCAAAAATTCCTGTGAAGACCATTATTACATCTGTGCCGCCGGATTTTTTTTATTAGTCGTATACATATTCCCGTTTCCCTTGCCTGGATATAGATTCTCGACGAGATTTCGCATTCAGCACCTATCATTCCCGACATTTAGAGGCTGGCTGTAAAACAAAATGAGCCTGAAAGAAATTGCCCATCAACCTGGATATGAAGACGTTGCCCATTTTAGTAAATTTTTCAAAATAACAGCGGAATCCGTTTACCGAATTAAGAAAGTAACTGCCTGTTATGAAGCTGAAATGATTGAAAATTAATGAGCTTTACAAAAGCTCATTAATCTAATTACTATCTCATCTTGCGTTTAAAATAAACACAATGACCTTAAAAGTAAATTTGGACGAGATTCTCCCCAAAAACACGTTCTGCCCGCTTTTCTTATCTGGATAAAAACGAAATTATTGAGTTGGCAAAAGCTTCGGGATTTTCATGAGGCAAATTGTGTGCTGCATTGGGAATGATATGTTGCTCACTTGCATTCTCTCAGTTTCGAACCTTTGTGTCATTGACAGGCTAAGGCCGTTCCACCTTTGGCTTACGTCGTCGTCAGGTGATCTTGCCTACACAGATCATCGCGTTTCGCCATTTCGATTGTCTGATTTACCCCCCGCAACTATTTATCTTATAGGTAACTTTGCATTGAACAAACTGTTTGATCTTATGCTTTCAACACCGAAAAAAGAATACAGAGAAAAACATTTCTATCTCTCTATTTCGAAAACTGTTCACATTCAGGAAGTGCCAAAAATTATGCCTCCTTTAATTCCAGAGGTAAGAGGATGGTTCAAAGCTCACGGCATTCAACCGGTTGGTCCCGAGTTTTTTTTATTCAAATCGATTAATCAGGATAATTTGCTTGATTCCGAAGTTGGATTGGGAACTGCTGAGGACTTGACCGGAGATGAAGAAATTCAAGCTGGTTATTTCCCGGCCGGAACCTACGCAAGCATCATTCATACCGGGCATTTTGACGGCCTGATGGAAGCGCACAAAGCATTGGAAAAGTGGATTTCGGAAAACAATCTTAGAGAAAAGGTAACGACCTCCAAGGGCGTTACACACTGGGGAGGCCGTATAGAATTCTATCTCGTTGATCCGGATGACGAACCAGATTCCAGCAAGTGGGAAACAGAAGTGGTATTTCTGCTGGAAGACGTACCTGCATGATTTTCTCCGGAATCCCCTACATCAGGAACCCATAATTTCCCGGCGGTGCGCCAGTCCCCAGTAGTGCAGCTCCTCCATCACTTTCTCGAGAGATTTCCCATGAGTGGTAATCGTATATTCAACTGTGGGTGGAAATGTGTCGTACACATCCCTTTTAATCAGTTTATTTCCTTCCAGATTCTTTAGTTCTTTGGACAGTGTCTTATCGGTTATCCCGTTTACCTCTTTTGAAATTTGTTTAAAACGTTTCGGACCAGAGGATAACGCGAACAATATCAACAATTTCCATCTCCCTTCCAGCGCTTCCAGCGCATCTTTGATCGAAAGAGCATTTTTCGGACAGCCACCAGTCGTCAGCATTGTTTTAAGGGACTAAATTTACGATACTATCAAATTGGAAAGCGCTATCCAAAGTGGAAGTGCTTTCTTCGGGATAGCAAATGTAAATACTTTTGACGATTCACTAAAATAAAAAATGATGACACAATCAACCTATTTAAAACTTGTTAATATTTCCCTCTGGCTCGTACAAGGTCTTTTGGCCCTTAGCCTTGTCTGGTCATTTTTTATGAAATTTTTTCAACCCATCGAAGTGCTGTCGTCGATGTGGCCCTGGACCTCCCAGGCATCTCCCATACTGATCCAATTCACGGCAGTTGTGGATCTGTGCGCTGCAATCGGATTGATACTTCCCTCTCTTTTGCGCATACAGCCCCGCCTCACCCCGATCGCCGCCATAGGGATTATCCTGCTCATGATTTGCGCGAGCGTATTTCATATCCTGAGAGGCGAGGCATCTCTGGTCGGGCCTAATATCATTTTTGCACTACTGGCACTTTTTATCGCATGGGGGAGATTTAGAAAATTTCCGATACGGTCGAAGTAACCGCCTTACTGTGCCTAAAAGGATTTAAACTGAGAAAAAAGGAATATTACTACCTATAAATCAGGCAAATACTCTTTTTTCGGTGATTATTGGACTTAGTTATTTACTGGCTTATTTTTCAATAGAATAATATAGTAAATTAGCTTATCATTATACTTGTGGATGACATAAAGCCTTTTTACCAACTTATCGAAAGTTAGTACGACATTCACCCGACGAGACTCAAACCTTGTCAGATGAATATCATTATTCAGCAATGTAAAAACTCAGCCTGGTTTGAATTATGGAGCCGTCAGCAAATACTTCGATAAGCTCAACATCTGACTATAAAATTTTAATCGTCGAAGACGAATACATCATTGCCAATGATCTTGAAATTATACTTCATGGCGCTGGCTATCCGGTGATCGGGATTGCGAAATCGGTTTCCAAAGCCAGGGACTTGATTGAACAGGAGCGCCCGGATATGGTCTTGCTTGATATTTATCTGAAAGGTGGCGAAACCGGCATTGAACTAGCCAAACAACTCGAAAAAAGCAACATTCCCTTCATTTATACATCGGCTAATGACAACCAAAGCTTATTGGATGCCGTAAAGGATACCAAACCGAGTGGATATATTGTCAAACCTTTCCGAAAAAAGGATATTTTGTCCGCACTTCAAACCGGACGAACACTTCACGCGCAAAGCTCAACAAAGACCGCGGATGTATTCAAGGCATTACAAAAAGAACTGGTTGAAAATCTGGAAGATACCGGAAACTGGAATGATCGTCTGTTAACCACCGCGCGGTTGATTCAAAAATACATCCCTTTCGATCTGTACACAATCCGGCATTACACACATTCAAAGTCAGAAATTTTCAGCTACCACCGTGTCGGCTTTGATGATTATCAAATTTTAAGCGTCAACGCTATTCAGAAGAGAACCAGTCCGAATGCCGAGTCTGAACCATTCAACTTAAAAACTATTGAGCCCGAAGTGCTGTCTGTGTACACACAAAATGAGCTTGCTTTTCTTTGCCGCAAGGATGCGTATATCGAACTTCTGGTAAAGTCATTTAAATTGGAGTCAGCATTACAAATGCCGCTTAATTCCAGTGATTCGGGCCGGATTTCCATTTGTTTTTTAAGTCGCAATCCGGATATATATACAGCTCAGCATCAGTTTTTGCTTGAAAATATCAGGCAGTCACTGCTATTAACAGCCGAAAGAATCCTGAAAGGTCAGGCCTTATAGCAAAAACTCAAGAGCGAAAGTATGCTGTAAATAAGATAGTAAACGCATTTTTTCCGGTCAACGTTTTGGAAAATAACTCCGCTGGTTAATCTTTGAAAAGGTTACAACAATCAAACCGCCTATGTATCCCGGTCACGTTTATGACTTTCCTCAGCTTATTTTAAGTCGACTACGAGCGATTCCTTTGCTGCTATGGGCACCCTTTTTCACCTTGTTAGCCGGATATACAGATGCGCAATCCATCACAACAATTAAGGCTGGCAGTGTAAAAAAGGACTTGCAGCTGGTAAAGGCCGATACAAACCGGGTGAAGGATCTGCTGCTTTTAGGTGATTACTATGTTCAAAAAACGCTGAATCCTAAACAGGATCTGGATAGTGCCCTGGCACTTGCAAACAAGGCACATGAATTAAGTCTTCGTTTAAAGTATATCAAAGGCGCAGAAAATGCTACGGTTTTAAAAGGCAGGATATTTATCAAACAAAAAAGGATTTCAAGTGCATTTCGTCTGTTAAATGGGCTGAGCGATACCAGTCGCATTGAACTGCTGATCGGATTGGGAATAAAATATTTGCGCCCAACCTTTACTCAAAAGGCCAAACGCGACAGTGCAATGCTGTTTTTTTTGCAGGCCGAACGGATCAGCCAAAAAATTGGCAGTCAGAAATGGCTGGAAGAAAGCCAATGTATGATCGGAATTACCTACCTGCTAAATAAAGACTGGCAAAGCGGAAAGAAATATTTTACCAAAGTGATCGAATCACGACAAAGAGCTGGCGACAAAGCAGGTGAAATAAAAGCTTTATTAAGAATGGCCACCACGACATTCTGCGACGATTGCCGCGAAAATAGGAAAGCTCTGGAAAAAGCACTTTTACTGGCACGCCAGATCGGCGACCGGGCACAGGAAATGCTCATTCTTATGGAAATGGGTTATGAATATTTTCAATTAAATGAAGCAGATACCAGGGAAGCGGAGCTCAAAGCTTCTCAGGTCCTGGCCCTTCAAAAGAAAACCGGTTTTAAACCTCTTATCCAGGCTTATCATGCGCTGGCAGACATTAGTGTTTACAAGGCGCCCGGAGAATATGGCTATTTATCGAACGCCTATTATTTCATGTCGGATGTCAGCCAGACGAAAGGTGATTTAAATCAAAAGCTCTTTTACATTCTTGAAGTCGTCAAAAGCGTCGAAAACAGTGGACTGCCCGATGAGCTTGACTATGCATATTACAAACTTGGAAATGCCTATTACGAACTTGGACAGTTTGACAAAAGCATGGAATATCACCGAAAATCATTGGCACTGAGCCATCAGAAAGGACAGCTTTTTGTTCAGGTTGGACTGGCCACCCGAATGGCGATGACGTTATTGAATCAGGGAAAAGCATCGGAAGCGCTGCATATTTTACAGGAAGTGACCAGCAAAAACACGACCTATACCTATGAGGATAATCTTCTTCTCGCACAGACCTATGGAGCCTGCTATAGTGCATTGAAAAAATATAGGCTGGCTGAAAAATATTACCTGGAAAGTGTGGCATGGAGCAAGGAGACAACATCCTATTTTCAGTATATGGCGTGGCGGCGCATCAGCCAGTTTTATGTAGCAAGCGGGCAGTATACCAAGGCGGAGATTTATCTGAACAGGCTTCTCGCAGCGCCTTCTACGAAGATAATTCCGAGCCACCAGATTGAAGTCCAGTTGATGAGTTTCAAAGTTGACTCTGCTCAGGGAAACTATCCCGCGGCAATCAAACATTATCAGAAATATCAGGCTCTTAACGATTCCATTTTTAATGAACGAAAAAGCAACCAGATCACCCAGCTTAGTATCCAGTATGAAACAGAAAAGAAAGATCAGGACCTAAAATTAAAACAACAGGCAATTCAGCTTTTGACTGAACAAAGCCAGCTCCAGAAAAACCAGTTGCAACAGGCTGCAACATTGAGGAACGGTATGCTTGCAGGAGGTATCTTACTGATTCTTCTTCTGGCGCTGGGGTTCGGCAGTTACCGTCTCAAACAGCGAAACAACAGGTTGCTGGAAGCGAAACAAATAGAAATAAACCGCAAAAACCACTCACTGGAACTTATTGTCCAGGAAAAGGATCACTTGCTGATTGACAAGGAACAGCTTTTAAGAGAGAAAGATCATCTTTTGGAAGAACGCGAATGGATGCTGATGGAAATGCACCATCGGGTAAAAAATAATTTGCAGATCATTTCCAGCCTACTCCATTCCCAGAGCTCCTTTTTGAAAGATAAAGTTGCTCTGAGCGCGATCCGTGAAAGCCAGAACCGGGTGCATGCCATGGCGTTGATTCATCAGAAATTATATCAGACAAACCGCTTATCGAGTGTTCCAATGGTTACCTATATACAGGAAATTGTCGATTACCTGATCAATTCTTTCAATATGACTGACACGGTTCACAAAGAAATTTCGGTAGCTCCGATCGATCTGGATGTAACTTTTGCAGTTCCTTTGGGATTGATTCTTAACGAGGCAGTGACCAACTCGTTGAAATACGCATTTCCGGGAGGCCGTGTCGGTACCTTACAAATTGAATTTATTGAAGAAGGAAACAAAACTTACCGTCTTGTTATTGGTGATGATGGCATTGGATTTCCGGCGGACCTGAACCCATCGAAGAGCCGCACACTCGGAATGAGTTTAATCCGGGGTTTAAGCGAGCAGATTGACGGCATACTCCATATCAGCCAGCAAAATGGTGTACTGATCAGTTTAACTTTCGTAGAAGAAAAAAACACCCGAGTCCAGGCATAAACAGCTACTTTCTTAACAATTAAATGGTGGTATATCAAGCTTTTATATGCCTTTGAAAAGATTGGCTTCCAAAAAATAATCGTATAGTATATTTTTGTAGTCAAAGTAAAAAGAATAATCCATGACAAAAGCAGAAGCGGCCGAAAGAATATCCGGGAAAACCGGTATCCAAAAGCAAGAAGTTGAAAAAATTCTAGAAGCATTTTTTTTAACTGTGAAAGATTCCATTAGTAGTGGAGAGAACATTTACATCCGGGGTTTCGGAAGTTTCATAACAAAACAAAGGGCGGAGAAGACAGCCCGGAATATTTCACAAAAGTCAACAATGATTATTCCGGCACATGTGATTCCATACTTCAAACCTTCATCTGAATTTGTAAGTCAGGTTAAAGAAGGGCTTTTAGTGAATCAATAATTTCAGCCTCATCTGAGCGGGCCGGTTTGTAAAAAACGAACCGGCCCGCTTATTTTTTACAGACTCCGGAGCACAACCTTCCATCAGCCAGCTGCTATATTTATTCTGCTTCCGGAAAATAAGTCGCCTTTCAAAATAATCCTGATTTCTTATTCAACAATATTCTGAATTAGAACAAGATATAGAACCAAAGTCGATTCAAAATCTCTTCATACAGCTTCCAAACAGGCATTTCCTGAATTAAAATCAGATTAAAAATTGTGGATAAACAAATTAAAATTCGACTGTAACCGTACAGTATACGTTATTTTGTCTTTATTTTGTAATTAGTCTAAATAATGCAGAATAACAGTTTTTATGATTTTACCTTTAGTCTTAATGAATGCTCACATCCCTAATAGAATCTTAAAAGTCGAATGTTCTTTAAAATATAAATCGGCTCCTGTTTTACTTTTACTATTTTTTGCGATTACAAATTTCACAGTCCGCGCCCAGTCGCACCAGGCGGGAAGCATCAAAGGTATCGTTACCACCATTGACGGAGCGCCTGCCCAGGGGGTTGCCGTCAAGCTCAAAAACAATCCAAAAGGCACCATAGCTAACACAAACGGCAGTTTCGAATTTAAGAACCTCCCGGCTGGAAACTACACCGTCGAGTTTTCAATGATCGGTTATGAAACTTCGGCCGTCGAAGCCTCCATTACAGAAGACAAACCAACGGCTGATCTCTCCGTCCAACTTGATTTTTCCTCCCGTAAACTCGACGAAGTGATCATCAGCAGCGGGGGAAACCGGTTTGCAAAAAAAGAAAGCGACGACGTTTCAAAAATGCCCATCTCAAATATGGAGAACCCGCAGGTTTACAGTGTGGTAAGCAAGGAGCTGATGAAAGAACAGATCGTAACCGATTATAACAGTGCCTTTAAAAATGTGCCCGGCGCAGGGATTGCAGAGATCCGGAACCAGGGAAGAACTACGTCCATATCCAGAGGTTTTGCAACTCCTCAGCTCGTTCGGAACGGCGTGGGAAGTTTTACATATTCCTCAATCGACCCAGCCAATCTTGAACGAATAGAGGTAATTAAAGGTCCTTCGGCTACACTATTCGGAAGCACTTTGTCCTCTTTTGGAGGCTTGTTTAACAGGGTTACCAAAAAACCGTTTGATACCTTCAGAGGTGAAGTTTCTTTCTCGGCAGGAAGCTGGGATTTAAACCGTCTGACGCTTGATATCAACACGCCGCTTAACGAAGATAAATCAGCGTTGCTTCGCGTTAATACGGCCATGCATAGCGAGAGAAGTTTTCAGGATGCGGGTTTTGCTAGGAATTTTCTGATCGCCCCCAGTTTTTCGTATGCTGTAAATGACCGGCTTACTTTACTTCTGGATGTAGAGTTCAGCGGGTATAAATCCACATCGCCCATGCGTGTCACACCTTCTACGAGAGGGAAAGCCAGAAGTATTACCGAACTGGGAATCCCCTATAAATTGTCCTTCGCCAATAATACCATCAATTACTCAGGCCAGCAGTACAACATTTTCGGGCAAATAAAATATAAATTATCACCGCAGTGGACCTCGCAGACCGTGGTTTCCAGAACAAGATCTTCTGCTGATGGAAATGTGGTCGGCCTGACCATTCTTACAGACTCAACGTTACGGCAGACCGTTACCAATCAGGACTATCCTTATTACGGTACTAACTTTCAGCAAAACTTCATTGGAGACTTCCGCCTTGGCCCGTTAAGAAACCGAATCGTGGCTGGTATCGATGTGTATAGCCTTCGCGCAACCAGAAACGATGCTTCTGTCAATATGCCAGCTATTAATTTTAAAAAACCGGGTGCCGCCTATAACAATTTCAACCTCGGAAAGGTAGCCCCGTTATTAAATGCGGCAACTTTTACCAATTTCGTTTCGATCAACGAGCGCACATACAGTGCATATGCATCGGACGTATTGAATATTACTGACCGGTTGCTGGCAATGGCCAGTCTTCGTATTGACCGCTATTCCAATCTTGGAAGTTATTTCCCTGCAACGGATTCTACGGGCGGAGATTTCAAGCAAACCGCGTTGTCGCCAAAGTTTGGTGTGGTTTACCAGATCGTGAAAGACAGGGTCTCTATTTTCGGTAACTATATGAACGGGTTCAGCAACGTGAGCGGGTCCGACTTTTTTGGAAACACTTTTAAACCAAATCAGGCAAACCAGTTCGAAGGAGGCGTGAAACTGGATTACCGTTTTATCACGGCAACATTCAGCTACTACGATATCTCGGTGACCAATGTTACGCGCGACGATCCGGATCATGTTAACTTTTCAATTCAGGACGGAACGCAGCTTAGCAAAGGTTTCGAAGCGGAACTGATTGCCAACCCGTTTTCGGGACTAAACATTGTGGCCGGTTTCACCTATAACGACAGCAAATATACCAGGAGCAACGAGAACATTCAGGGTTATAGACCAACTACGGCAGGCCCTCCACGCATGGCAAATTTATGGATTAGCTACCGGCTGGTTAAAGGAGCTGCCAAGGGATTAGGACTTGGATTTGGCGGGATTTACGGCAGCGAATCATTCCAGAGCAACAGTAAAGCTTTTACCTTTACCATCCCATCTTACACGGTTTTGGACGCTTCCGTATTCTACGACAAACCTAGATTCAGAATTGGATTGAAAGCTGATAATCTGACCAGCGAGAAATATTGGTCTTACCGTTTGGCAGCACAAAATCCATTGCGTGTTACGGGCAATATCACTTTCAAGTTTTAAAGTGTAAGCGCAAGTGACCATCAAGAAAGTAATCACACAGATACACCTCTGGCTCGGACTTACGTCCGGGCTTGTTGTGTTCATCATCGGTTTGAGTGGCGCAACATACGCTTTCGTGGATGAGCTCCGACCGATTTTTTATCGCGAACGGCTTTTTGTCAAACCTCAGCAGACAACCGTTTTGCCACTTAGCACACTGCTTTCGGCTGCAAAAAAGGCACTGGACAACCGGCCGATTGCGAGGGTAGAAATAACTTCGCAGCCGGGTCGGACCTACATGTTCCGGTCCCAGAAGCTTGACCCGGATGGTATCACCTACTGGGATTATTATCAGTATTATTACCGGGTATATATCAATCCTTACAATGGAAAAGTTGTTAAAATAGAAGATACGAAATACGAGTTTTTCCAGATGGTTCTAGGGCTTCACATGCGGATGATGTTTGGCGAAAAAATCGGTCATTTCGTAGTGGGCGGCTCGGTGTTGATGTTTGTTGTCCTGCTCATTTCAGGACTCGTACTGTGGTGGCCAAACAAGTGGACGAAAGGCGGTCGCGATAAAAGTTTCCGGATCAAATGGGGAGCCAGCGCCAAACGGGTAAATTACGATCTTCACAATGTTCTTGGATTTTATGCCTGCTTAATTTTGCTGGTTACGTCATTAACCGGTCTCGTATGGGTTTTTGAATGGATGGAAAATTCGGCCAGATTCGTTGCTAACGGAGCGGCAACCGCCGCGAAAACCAAGCTTCCTTTCTCGGATACTACATTTTCTTCACAAGGATCCGGCGTTGACAAAGCTTTGCTGACCGCACGTAAAAGAAACCCGGGAGCACGCTCCTATCTTATCATATTTCCTCCCAAACCGAACGGCACGATCAATATTTCATCGTATCTGAAAACCTGGAACCGCTATGACCGCTCACAGGAAAACTATGACCAGTATACTGGAAAACTTTTGCGTGCGGCTTCGTTTGCTGAACTCAACGGAGGAGACCAGCTATATCAGCTAAACTTTGATTTGCACACGGGAGCAATCCTGGGCCTTCCGGGAAAAATTCTGACTTTTTTCGCAGGGTTAATTGCGGCTAGTTTGCCGGTTACCGGGTTTGTGATCTGGTGGGGACGGAGGAAGAAGAAAAAAGGTAAGTGATTGATGTAATAATGAGTTATCTACTGGCACCTTACAAGCTTATCTTTTTAATTAAACGATGCGCGAAATTCTAAAGGCGAAAGTTCCGTTTTATTTTTAAACAATTTGCTGAAAGACTGCGAATGCTCAAATCCCAGGGCGAATGCGATTTCGCTGATGGAAAGATCAGTGCTTGTCAATTTCTCCTTGGCAATTTCAATTAGTTTGCTATGCAGGTGCTGCTGAGCGTTTTGTCCGGTAAGCATTTTTAAAAGACTGCCTAAATAATTCGGTGATACGTTTAATTCATCAGCTATATACCCTACCGTAGGCAATCCGTTTCTCATTAAGATATCGCTGTTGAAGTAAGTATCCAGGACATTTTCCAACCGGGCAAGAATTTCATGATTTACGATTTTTCTGGTGATGAACTGCCGCTGATAAAACCGGTCGGCATAGGTCAGCAGCAATTCCAACTGGGCAAGAATGACCTTCTGGCTAAAAAGATCAATATTTGAATGATACTCCTGCTCCATATTTTGCACGATTCCATTCATCATCGCTTCTTCCTTTTCAGAAAGAAAAAGTGCTTCATTGGCGGAATAGCTGAAATATTCGTATTGCCTGATCGCCTTCGCTAACGGCGTATTCCAGAGAAAATCGGGATGGATCAACAACATCCATCCCGATTGTTTTATTGTTGCATTTTTATCAAACAAAAGCTTGAAAGGCTGTCCCGGCGCCATAAAAAACATCACACCTTCGTCAAAATCATAGGCGTTCTGCCCGTATTTTAGCTTGTAGTTAAGGTTTCTTTTCATTGCAATGGAATAGAAATCTTTCACCAGATGAAGCTCATCTACTTGAAGATCATTCATCATTTCGACATTGATGACGCTGATCAGGGGATGTTCCGGTTTGGGCAGCTCCCTGAATTCGTGAAATTCGGTAATCGTCTTAAAACGGCGAGGTTGTATGTTTGGCATAATACAAGATATTGATTATTCCTGTTCTGATCGCAAAATCTGCTAATTTTTAAAGTAATGTCCCTGATCAAGATCTTCGGTCAAACTTGCCTGGACAGGACTCCACCCCAGCATTTCTTTCGTTATCAGCGCCGAAGATGCACAGTCCATTCCGGCGAAATGATTAAACCAGGAAAAGTGTTCGACAGTTTGCTCCACAGATCTGCTGGCGACAGGAACGCTCAGTCCCTTTCCCACGGCCAGCGCGATATCCCGAAAAAGAACGCCTTCCTCAGCAACGGCATGATACCGCACACCGGAAGAAGTAATATTTTCCAAAGCCAATCGGTATAAGATTGCAGCATCCTGGCGATGGACGGCCGGCCAACGGTTATCACCCTGCTCCTTATACACCGAAATGCCTTTCTCTCTTGCTATCCCAATAATAATAGGTAAAAAACCATGATCACCTTCACCATGGACTGTCGGCGGCAGGCGCAGAACCGAGACCCGTACACCCATTGCGGCAACAGCATCCGCCGCCGTTTCCGAGACGATTCGGGGATTGGGGGAGGATTCAGCAGGCATATCCTGCTCAGTTGCCAATCGGCCGGGCGTAGTGAGTAAGCCAATACCGGAAGTTACAATAAGCGGACGGTCAGATCCTGCCAGCTCCGAACCCATCGCTTCTATAACCCTTCCATCTAGTTCGCACATCTCCTTGAAACGTGTAAAATCGTGAACAAAACCCGTGTGGATCACACCGTCCGAGACGGCTACACCTTTCCGCAAACTTTCCAAATCTTCAAGATCTCCCCGGTGAACCTCAGCACCGGCGGCAATTAGCGCTCTTGCACCTTGATCCGAACGGGCAAGCCCAAGCACCTGGTGCCCACCACGAATTAATTCCTGAACTACTGCAGAGCCTACAAAACCCGTTGCTCCTGTTACAAAAACTCGCATATGACTAAAATTTTATTTTTTGTTTATGCAAAAGTCTTGAAGAATTAGCTAACCGAGGTAGTCAAATCCATCATTGTTGTAGCCAAAATTAAGATTTCTCCGGACACTAATAACCAGCCTGTAAAAGACTCCTGATCAAGGCTGGTTTACTAACACTAACGGGCATTAAAAAATGAGATTACATCATGCAGCGCAGATACAGAAAAAGAGAGGTCGGGTTACTCAACTCGTCCCTAAAATATCCGGGAAGTAAAAATGCGGCTCTGAAAATATAATTTCAAGTCAAAAATTAATATCTCCGATTCAATCAGGCATCCAGCCGGAAAAGATATTTTGCAGCGTATATTTTTGACGTTCTGATTTTGAAAGCTGTTTCGACCATGCAACCCGCGTCTTTGGACTTGCACCTTCGCCGGAGCTGTTATACTCTGCATACAAGGTGGTTTTTTCTTTTTCCGGAAACATATTGTCACCTTTCCATGGGTCCCAGCCCTGCTTTAAAATATGGTTGCCCATTTCCGTATCAATAAAAACAGTTTTGCAATAAGGCCGCCACGGACGCCCGAGATAAACTTTGGTCGCTTCATCCGAAGCTATGAGTTTGCAATTGAAAAAAACGTAACCAAAAGCCTGAGCCTTTGTTGTTGAAGCGGCCGTGATATACGAATCGGCTAAACTTTTAATGGTACAGTGTTGAAAAACCACCGTAGCCTCTCCAAAAATAAAATCGGTAGTACCGGAAATAAAACAGTCCTTAAAATAATTTCTGCCATCTTTTGATGTGTAAAGCGTATCCTGATTTCCCAGGATATTACAGTTCCGGACATCAATCCGGTCGGCCTCGGTAGCTAGTGCAACTGCCTGCCCTACCCGGCCCGCTGTGTTTTCGATCGTCAGATTTTGCAGGCTGCAATCATTTGCCTGAACAAGCACCGTGTACGAAGTATATGTACTAAACTTGCTGTTTTGGGTAAAATCTTTTCCCTGTAGGTCCTTCCCTGAATAATCAGCGTTGGTGATAATGGTTTCCTCCTTGCTTTCTCCAATCAGGGAAATATTCTTCTTCCAGGCCGGAATCACCAGTTTTTCCTTATAAATTCCCTTTTTAATACGGATTACTGCTTTTAGCTCCGAATGATCCCTCACGGCATTTACTGCTTCCTGAATCGTTTTGTAATTTCCGCTGCCATCTTGTGCAACCGTAAATTTTTGTTCGACCACTTGCACCTGAGCATGGGCAATAACACACCATAGTAAGCCTGAAAAAAGACTGCCGATTTTCTTGAACATAAAATTTTATTTGCTTTCGTTGATAATACCGATTTGGTTAAACATAAAATTTTTCACCGTAAGCCGTAATCACGGTAATACTATTCCAATCCTTTCAATTGGAATATTATTATAGTCACACAAGTATTCCTTTTACCGCAAAAAATTTTATAAAATATTTATATAACACAAAAAAATACTCATGCTATACCCGGTAGTCAGATGGATTTACACTACCAGAACTGTCAAAAATTTATATAAATTAAACTCTTGCAATTCTGAAAAGAATGAAATGCCGGATGCAAAAAAACGGCCGCTTTGTTCTGAAACAAAACGGCCGTTTAAATTTAAATTGCAAAAGATATATATGCAGTTTCAGATACGGTATTGATTTACACCACTTTATTTGCCAGCGGCTTTTCCTCCCTCTTCTTGAAACTGAGAATTGAAAACGACTTTGCCTGATGTCTGACTTTCCAGTAGGAAAAACCACATATGGCAGCAAGTGCCAAAAATAGGAAATCGATGAACAGGATATCAAACGCGCCTTGCTGCCACGTTTTCCACATCCATAAGCTCGTCGAAAATCCGTTCGCGAGGGGAACGCCGAAACATAAGATGGCGGAGAACAATAACGTTTGTCTGTTCATAAGCGGAAGATCTCTTCGCGCAATAAAATACAATCCAAGAACAAGCCAGCTGTAAAAATAAACACGGTAAATAACCGACTGATCGATATGCGGCAACGTTTTAAGCATAATAAATGTGAACGCCGTCACCGGTAACATGCTCAGGCAGGCTGCCATGAAAACATTACTTGCCCAGAAATTAAATTTACGTTTGTAGACAGGAATATTGGTTTTGTCGCGGGCAACAAGCCATATCATAATTCCGGATGTGATTACCACACAACCCATAAGTCCTAAAACAAAGAACACGATGCGAAGAGGAATACCACCAAAGTCGCCAAAGTGAAGATGATAGATCAACCCTTTCACCCAGTCAATGTAATTTGTATCGTCGACCAATGATTTCTGTTCCAGAACCTTACCGGAAGCGATATCCACTTTAACAAACCCGGACCCAGCAAAACTTGCTTTTGGATCGGGTTTGGTGTCCATGCTCACCTGCATATTCTGATCCAGATAACTGCCGATATGGATTCTGGATATCTGACCACCTTTGATCTCTTTTTGCCATTTCGCCAAAAAAGCGTTCATATCGAAGGAAGCTGTCATAGGTTTATAGCTGTATTCTGTTTTCATAGATCTGCTGTATTGCAGACTTTCATACAGTTTTTCCGAATCTCCGTTATAAAGCAGCTTACTGAACGGGGCAATCAGTACGACATTAACGATCAGCACAAGTCCGGTAATAGAATATATTAACTGGAAAGGAAATCCGATCACCCCCAAAGCCGTATGCATATCCGTCCACACCGTCTTCCACTTACTCCACGGCCTGAAAATAAAGAAATTCGATTTTATCTTATCCCAATGAAGAAGCAGCCCTGTGATCAGTGCAAAAAGGAACATGAAAGAAACAATCCCTGCGAGAAGATAGCCAAATGGAGTACCGATATTGATGCCAATCTGGTTCAGCTGGGCTAGAAAATGCAGGCGGTACAAAAACTCGCCCATGTCATAACCCTCCGCATAAGAACTTGGCGTTTTGTCGCCGAAATAGAAAAGGAAATAAGCTGAATCGTCGTCGCCTCCACGTCTTCCGCGGCCACCCTCCTTTTTCTTTGGCTTTGGTTTACTGATCGTAGTATCCTGCGAAGCGCTCATATTGACATACGTGCCATGTCCCTGGCGCAGCACATAGAAATCAAAATTTCTTCCGCGTAAATTATGGTGCTGAGCCAGCGAATCGAACAGGTAATTATAATCGGGCGTTATGGTTTTAGCTACTGCCGACTTTCCTTTCTGCCACGCCGAGATATCGTCCTTGAAGAAGGAAAAGGAGCCTGCAAAAAATATAACATACAGTAAAGCCGCAATGATAATTCCACTGATGGTATGCGTGTGAAAATAAATATTGTACTTCCTAGTATCCATGGTTCAGATTAAATTTCAATAAATAGGGCAAAGCAAACACGGCCGTTAGAAGAATGTAGATTCCCCACACACGCCACACATTGTGTGCAGTAAAAGCGTAGAGCAGCAAAAATGCCCACAGTAGATAGCCCGTAAAAAAGGCAGTGGCAATCACTTCTTCCTGGGGCAGCAAAGCGGTTAGAAATAAATGAAAACTCAGCATAACAGCATATCCGCCCGCTGTTCCGGCAAGAATTTTACTTAGCCGTAACCACGGCGATTTCGTCAGGTATTTTTTATTAGCTGGCATATTTCTATCTAAATATAATTTCAAACATTACACCAAAGACATAAACTACGGCCATAGTTTTCCCGCCGAAATAGCGGAAAGGAAAAAACAGTACGCACACCGAACCTGCCAGCATGAGTATCACCACTGCTGCAAACATTCCACTACCCACACCCAGCAGAACTGTCAGAAGCAAAGTTGCCAACAGAAAAAGTGCCGCTGCCAGATATTTGCTATACAGCGGTTTATCCGCCATATAATTCATAACCTGGTTCTTATCCGGCCAGCTTATACGTTTGGATGTATTCATCCAAAACATAAATCCTAAAAAAAATAACAGACAAATTGTGCTAAACATTTTTTCTATTCAATTATTTAAAAGGGTCATTTTGTACTTTTTTTTGTATTCAGATGAGGATTCCATAAGTGAATTCTGATCTCTTCATCCTTTCTGCAAAAGTAACCCGAATTTTCTATTTAGAACTGGTATAATTAAATTTATTGAAATAATTTTAAAACTCTTTTCTGTTTGTAAAACTAATTCTATATTACACCGAATTTAAACTACAATAGTGCCCTTTGTCAGCCTGCCTTACATCACTAAATTTTAACTGAATGGAAGACTCAGTACCTTCGGAATACTTCCCTGGTGGAAGAACACGACCGAGGAAATTTTACATTGTCGACGACGACGACGATGACCGGATGTTTATTAAAGAGGCATTTCAGACTGTTTTAGGCGATGTTGAGATTGTGGAGGAAACGAATGGACAGGATTTTCTGAAAGCGCTCGAACGAGATAAAAGTGACAGGAAATCTCTGGTTATCTGTACGGATATGAATATGCCGAAAATCGATGGATTTGAAATAATAGAATTTCTTCAATCACAAAATGAATACCGGCACATACCCGTCTTTATGATTTCTACAACATCATCAAAAGAGCTGATTGACAAAGCTTACAAGTTGGGCATTAAAAAATATTTTGTCAAGCCATACAAAACATGCGAGTACAGCCTTATCATTAAAGAAATTTCTTCCTGAAATATCTCCGACTTTCTGGTGAGTCGCTTATTTGCCCAGCTCGCCGTTTGTTTTGTTGTTATACATGCGGTTTGCCAAAAGCGTCGCTTCGTCTGTAACTTCCTTTGGATATTTATTTAATTCCAATATTCTTATTGCGTTGGTATTGGTCAGATTCCCCGGTTTAATTTTGTAGTCAAAAGCAATGCCGCCGTCCTGGATTATTTCAGTAAAATGATACAGGGAAAATCTGCCTTTCAAGAGTTCGGCCAGTTCCAGATCATGAGTAGCCACAAACGCGATGTTATTTCCCTTATCCAGATAGGTCAGAACGGCCTTCCCGGATGCTATCCGCTCCACCGTGTTTGTTCCCTTGAAAAGTTCATCCAACAGAAATAAATTTTGGAAACCAGAACTGCTTTCTTCCAATAAACACTTGATTGTCAACACCTCTTCGTAATAGTAACTTTTTTCACTTAAAAGATCATCGGAAATCCAGATGGCAGAATGTACTTTCAAAACGGGGGCAATGAATTCTTTTGAAAAACAAGTATTTATCGTTTGTGCCGTAATTGCGTTTATACCAATCGTGCGAATGAATGTTGTCTTTCCCGACATGTTTGATCCGGTCAGCAGCGCAGACTTTTCTGTCAGGTCAATTGAATTTGGAATCGATTGGTAAATAAGTGGATGGTATACTCCTACCGCGGTTAATTGTTTTCTTTCCGCCGTAATTTTTGGTAAACAAAAATAGGGAAGGTCTTCCCGCAGAAAACTTATAGACATGGCAGCATCTATTTCCCCAATATATTCATAGACCTGTTGGATCTGACTTCTTTTTGAATCAAGTTCTTTCAATACATTGTAGAGTACCAACGGCTCAATCAGAAATAATGCTTTGACCAGCTCGACCAAATACTCTACGGCTAACCCAATTTCACTTTGTAGTTTTACTTCCAGTTTAAAAAGAGACATTTGAATGCCAAGGCCATCGATTGCCTTAATCGATTCGGCAACACCGGAACTAACGTCCGTCATTCCTTTCAGTTTTGTGATTTTGTCAGCGATCTGGTTTAATAATAGTAATTGAGGAATAGACCCGCTGTATTTATACAAATTGATCTTGTTCCAGTAATGAATTCCGAAGTTAACCGCCAGTAACAAAATTAAAAAAATGAGTGCTTTGGGAAAAATGAACGACGCTAAAACCAACGCTGAACTTACAAAAGACAGAATTGGAATTATCCAGAACCACCCGGGTTTCCGGATGTGGTTTTCCAGAAAGAGTGAAGAAATATAATAGGCATCTTTTTTGTTCAGCAAACCAACTTCCGTCGTAATCTGATCGCGGGTTTCAGGATTTACTTTTAAAATCTGTATGATTTTCTCAAACTTTTCAATTCGATCAGCAGTGGCAGGAAAAGTCCTGAGCACCTGATACAGGAACTGTTGCCCTACCTTAGAAACTGTGCGATCGACAAACATGAATACCTCATCCATGTCCAGGTCCTGAAAAGTCCGGTCGGCGATCACCTGATAAAAATCCTTTTTGTCGCTCAAACGAAAAAACATTTCAATTTTATTAAAATCGAAAGTTTCCGTCTTGATCTTCCCCGAATCAGCCTTTAATTGAGCCAGTAATTTCTTTTTGGACATAAACCGTCGGTTTCTTCGCGCGTGACCGCATTCAGGATTAAATAGGTTTTTCTTAAATTAAGCGGGTCTTCCAGCTTTTGGTTATACAAAAAGATCAAGGTCCTTACGTACTCTAATAATACCGCATTACCCTTTTTATACTAACGTTTAGACCATTTTATCTCAAACAATTCATTTTCGAAGATTTAAACCGGGACAGATTTTTGAGAAGTTGTTTTACAACTCAGAAGACGTTTAAGAATAGTACCGAATGTTTCCCGGGTCAAAAAATGACTAATTCTTCAAATAACGTAAAGCAGTTACAAATTGTCCAACATTTCTGTGACGCCGGGAAAAATCTATTTCTAAACGTTTTTATTCCTCGAGGAAAAGCTATCGCTTTTTTCAAACCCGTCATTTACCATAAATAAAATTTGTTGGCTTGATATTTTAATTAACTTCCCGAATTGAAATAGCTAAATATTGAGGTAGCCCGAATTGTATGAAACGAATACTTGTAATTGATGACGACCGGGATATACTGGAACTTTTAAAAATTGTTTTTCGCGATTCCGGACATGAAGTCATTTTTTCCGAAACTGAAATGGGATCAAATGATATTTATGTTCTTCACCCAGATTTAATTCTGCTGGACGTTCGGATCAAAGGTTCTTCAAGAAGTGGGGCCGAAATTTGCAAAGAGCTTAAAGCTGATACGAAGACAAGAAATTTTCCTGTGGTTTTATGTTCCGGCGAATACAATCTCCGTGATATAGCCAGAGCTTGTGAGGCGGATCAGTATCTTGCCAAACCTTATGACGTCACCAGCCTATTGACTCATGTAAACCAATTTATTTCCTAACTTAACTCATTATGCCGCAAGAGGATAACATTAGCTTAAACAAAAGCGATCTGGAAAAATTCTTCATCCATCACCTCAATAAAATATATGCCGCCAAAACATTGCTGGTAACCGAATTACCAGAGCTTTTTGATAATGTATATTTCTCTGATCTGCGGGAAGGAATTTTGGATACCATCGAAGAAGTAAAAAAACAGATTGCCAGAATGGATAAAATCTATGATATTCTGGGAACATCCTATTCTGATGCTGACCCGAATGGTTTAAAAGGGCTCATTGAAGATTCTTTCCAGGATATTAAACAGCATAGCGAAAACCCGGAATTAAGAGATATGTCAATTCTGTTTTATCTCCATAATATTGAAAGTATCGAGATGGCATCCTTTCAAATCCTGGAAATGCTCGCAGTTAAACTGAAAATTGATCAGATTAAGCAACTTATTAAAGACAACTATGAAGAAGCCAAATCCAGCCGGACGTTATTGTTGCTGATCAACGCCAAGTATATTTCAACAGTGTAGGCAGGCTTGTAAAACGGGATATGTTCTGTTGCAGGGGAATTCGCTCTACGTGACATTTGAATATATTAATTCTGATTCCGAAAATCTCGGGGAGAAAATCCGGTTTTACTTTTGAAGACTTTTGTAAAATGTGACGGATGCTCGAAACCAAGGTCGTAAGCGATCTCACTGATTGAATTCTCAGTGCCCCAAAGTAAAGACTTCGCTTTATCAACCCGTTTTACCTGGATGTGCTCATAGGTAGATTTGCCTGTATATCGCTTCAAAAGGTCAGAGAGATAATTGGCCGATAAATTCAGACGTGCTGCGAAAAATCCTACGTCCGGAACGCCCGATTCGATCAAGGAAGCCTGTGCAAAATACTCTGTCAGCATCCTTTCAAATCTTTCCACCACATCCTTACTTGCATGAACACGGGTCAAAAACTGCCGATCGTAAAATCTCGCACTGTAAGATAAGATCAGTTCAAGATTCGTCAAAATGAGGTTATACGAATGTGCATCTAAATTAAGCGAAATCTCTCTTTGAATATTTCCTGCGCAGTCTTCCAAAACTTTTTTTTCTGTATCCGAAATATGCAGAGCTTCATGCATATCATAACCAAAGAATGAGTATTCCGTTAATTTGTGACCTTTACTGCTTGCATGAAAAAAATCGGGATGAATGTAGATTCCCCACCCCTTGACCTTGTTTTCAAGCCCAGGTGTTAAAATTTGATTCGGCGCAGTAAACATGAGTGTCCCCTCGAAAAAATCATAGCTCGTGCGGCCGTATTTAAATTCCCCTTCAATTTGCTTACACGCGACCGAATACAGATTTAACCGGTATCCAATCCCTGGTTTACGGTGCGATCGGTCCACTTTTTCTAGATCTACAACCGATATCAAGGGATGAAACGGCTTATCGTAGTGAAAAAAATCATGCAATTCTGAAATAGAGTCAATAGCTACAAATTCCATACACGGGTTGTTTTATTTCTTAAAACAGAAATTCTTTCTAAAATTGATCACTTTAAATGTAAATTCCACCTCCTATTTCAATGCGTTGTGCATTTACAAAGCGACTGTCATCGGAAAGCATTGCCGCAACGAACAAACCTATGTCATCTGCCTCACCTAGACGACCAAGCGCCGTCATGCCGGCCACTTGCCGGCGGTGACTTTCATCACCTTTCCCTCCGCCAAATTCCGTATCGATCGCTCCCGGCGCAACCGTATTTACCCGGATTTTTCTGTCCGCATATTCTTTGGCAAAATAGCGTGTTAAACCTTCCAATGCCGATTTAAGAGCGCCATAAACAGCCACGCCCGGAAAAGCGAATCGTGCAAGTCCGGATGAAATATTGACGATCTGTCCGCCGTCAACGATCATTGGAATTAACTTTTGAGTGAGGAAAAATACTCCTTTGAAATTCACATTGACAAGTTCGTCAAAAGTGGTTTCGGTCGTATCCTTTATAGCAGTTCTTTGGGCGATTCCGGCGTTGTTTACCAGATAGTCAAAGTTATTACGGTTCCATTCCTTTCTTAATACCTGCAAAAGCAGCTCCTGAAAGTCTGCAAATGAACTAACGTTTGCTGAGTCTAACTGTAAGGCTGCGGCCTTGCTTCCGCTCTGATTAATTTCCTTTATCACTGCCTCTCCCTGCTCAGCGTTCGCATTGTAGGTAAGAATTACACCTAATCCTCTTTTTGCTGCATTCAGCGCTATACTTCTTCCTATTCCGCGGCTTCCGCCCGTTACCAGGACGATTTTCGTTTTTTGATTTTCTGTGTTCATGATTTAAAATGTTTATGACACAAATTTCAGGTATGTTCCGGCAAACTATTTAAATATAAAAGGGCAATACTTATACATTTCACTGATCTTGCTACTGCATGATTATTAACTGGAATTAAGATTACGGTAAACGTTCTTCTGATACATAAACAACGTCCGGCATTTCCGGAGTACAGCAACAGAATGTGTCGGATACCGGCCTGTAACTTCTTTCTAAAGCGGCTACATACAACCGCCCTTAGTTATCAAGGTACAGACCGGAAAGGATTCTTTTGGAAGGAAATCTTACCAGACGGGTGCCGAGTGAGTCATTTCTGATTAATTCAGGAGGGTTGATATTACGAAAAATATCACCTTAAAATCCGTAAATTTCCAAGCTTACCATTTAAAGTGAAGAAGTGAAACTGCCTGACGTGGAAGCTGCATTTCGATAGTAGCACCGCCCGCTTTGGGCGTGATCCACTCAGGAGATGTAAGCAGTTCAAGCTGCCCGGCCTTTTCCAGCAATTTAATCTGCTCTGCCGACGGTTGTTTGGGTGAGCCCATACTTTTCCAGGCCTCATAGGAATTGCTGTTTTCCTTATCAATCCGGTAATGGTATAACATCACTTTCTGGGCAGGTAATCCTTTGACTGAAACCTTAACCGGCGCGTCAGGCGAGGCCACATTATCATCATGGTAATTCCAGACCATCACAGCAGCAGCGTTTGTACTTTTAGAAGCAAGCCCGTTAATATCTGCCTGCCCGCGAACACTTTCATCTCTGACTTTTTTAAAATCATAAGCAAGGTTCTGCTTCACTTCAACCCGGTTTCCTTCCATCATACCAAACATCCTGAAAACATTCAGGACCGGTTTATCAACGCCATTGGTCGCCAGGTCACGGAAACCGCGAAACCAGGCCTGATCTTCAAACTCAAATGACCAGCTTACCGCGCCAAGCAGGTTCACACCTCTGGCTTCGGCCAATTCATATTTTCTGGCAAAGGACGCTGCCGTATAACTTGAATACATTGTCCCATTCCGGTATGCATTTTGCGGACTCACATCCTCTGAACACGCCGCACATCCTTCCGGATCTGATTCGCCAATAATGATCGGTAATTTTTTTAAAGCTGGATAAGAAGCCACAATTTCGAATCCTTTATCCAGATCACGAAGCTGCGTCCCCATATTCATTTGAACATGCCCGTCAACAATCTTTGGCGCACCTTTGGCATGATATGTAATAAAATCAATCGGAGAACCTGTCTTTCCTGTTACATAATTCCTGCCTTTTGTGACATGGTCCAGAAACGTTTTCATAAACACTTCCGATTTATCCCAGGACGGCCCGGTAACCTCCGGACCGCCCATTCTGGCAGTGGGGAGAGCACGTTTTACCGCATCAGCGGTGTAATCATACAGTTTGATATACTCTTCGGTTGTGCCTTTCCAATACTTGATATTCGGCTCATTCCATAGCTCCCAATACCAGCTTTCTACCTCTTTCTGACCGTATTTTGCCACTGAGTGTTTCACCCATTGGTATACCAGCTCGGCCCACTTTTCATAATCTTTGGGTGGATAGGCCCAGCCAAGATAAATGTCATCATAATTATCTCCCGGTTTCCAGTGGTGACGGTAAGGTTCGGGTTTACTGGAAAGTGCTTGCGGCATAAAACCAATCTGGGCGATAGGTTTCATGCCCCTTTCAAGAAATGTATCAAATATTTTATCAACGATGGTCCAGTTATACACAGGTTTTCCCTGCGCATCTTCGGTATACGCGTTGGTCGAACCCCATTTCAGCGCCGCCTCTCCGTCGCCGGTCACCAGAAGGCTGTGCACACGTACGTAAACCGGCACTTTACTTAATTGTGAAATTTCAGTAAGCAGCTTTTTCCCATCCTTCATATAGGTGTAATTTGGCTCATCGTAGCCAAAAAATGCCCAGATTGGTTTCATCGGCGCTTTTACCGTAGCCAGATTTACGTCAATTTGAACAGGCTGCTGCTGGGTTTGAGAGAAACAAACCGTTGGAAACGCCGAACAAATAGCAGCATTAAACAGGAGAATTTTCGTTTTTTTTAAAAACATGCGATTTGGTTTAAGCGTCCTTTATTATTGCAGAGAAATCAACCATTGTAAGACATGGCTGGTCGGGATATACTTTAATAGTTTCTTTAAATGAAATTTGTGATGCAAAATGCTACTCATTTCCGCGAATCTTTGAAATTCATAAAAGACCCTTTGTTATTGATATAATCCTTTCCTGCGTTTGTGACCAATTTTGTTTCATCGAACAATTTGAACGGTTATCAAATATGAAAACGCAGAAAACATGGTTCATTACAGGAGCCTCAAGAGGATTTGGATTAGAAATTACAAAAGCGGTATTAGCATCAGGTGACAGAGTAGTAGGTACAGTCCGGAGCAAAGCGGCGGATTTGAAAGCACGCTTCGACAATAACCCTAACCTGCTGGTTGTCAACATGGACGTAACCAATGAGCAGCAGGTTAAAGTAGCCGTTCAAGAGGCTATCAAGCAAGTCGGCACGATCGACGTATTGATAAATAATGCTGGGTACGGTCTTCTTTCCGGCGTGGAGGAAGCTACAAACGAAGAAGTGAAACAAAATTATGAGGTCAATGTTTTTGGGACATTAAACGTGATACGTGCCATACTTCCTTTCATGCGGGAGAAACGCTCAGGTCACGTGATCAACATCTCTTCGGTTGGAGGTTTGAGCGCTTATGCAGGCTGGGGACTTTACGGCTCGACCAAATTCGCGATCGAAGGAATCACGGAAGCTTTAGCCATGGAAGTTGCACCACTGGGCATTTACGCAACGGTGGTCGCTCCGGGATTTTTCCGTACAAATTTTCTGGATGACAGTTCGTTACTCAGCAGCAAACAGATTATTTCCGATTATGCCGACACGGTGGGTGCCATGCGGGGATTTGCTGAAAAGGCAAATCGTCAGCAGCCGGGAGATCCTGAAAAGCTTGCGCGGGCTTTTGTAAAACTTGGCAATTCGCAAAACCCGCCGGTTCACCTCCCGCTAGGAAAGGACTCTCTGGAAAGATTCCGCAGCAAAACAGCCGCCTTTGAAAAGAACGTTGCTGATTGGTTCGATACCATTACGGGTACAGATCACGACGATGTACTGGCCAACTATCCATCACAAACAGCTGAATAACAAATATTTAAAGACACTTGATAAATTCTCAAATCATGAAAAATTATGTATTCCCGAATACGCATAGGCAATCAAGTTGTATACCGAAAAACCTGATTTCAGAATTATTCACGACTGGGATTAGGCAGACAAAAAAATGGCCGAACTGAAAAAATACGACGTAAGTATCGTTAGACAGCCTTTTTATATTATAGCAATCACCAGAAACCTTACATTCATTCAGGCCCCCCGGGGAAAATATGATTGTACTTGCAGAAGTGGTAAAAAAATAACGTATAAATAAAACCGTAAGCCAATTGCCCTGGGAAACACTCAAGGGCAACTGGCGTTTAAAACGAGCCCTGAATTTAGAACGGCAAGTTTATCTAACTGGATTTATCATTTTTAAATGCAACAGCTTCAATTTCTACCAGATAGTCCGGATTGGCCAGACCGGCAACTACAATGCCGGAAATTACCGGAGGATTATTTAATTTCTTTAAAAATCCCTGAGCACCCTCAAAACCCTTTCTGACATCCTGCCCTTGCACAATATAGATTGTGAGCTTAAATAAGTCATCTAACGTAGCACCACTGGCCTTCAGGGCAACCTCAATATTGTTCAAAATATATTCGGTCTGCAAAGCGATATCACCTTTGCCTATGATTTCCAGGTCCCTGGTAATCGCATTTTGTCCACCAATGTAAATGGTACTTCCATTGCCTTTTGTAACAGCAACTTGCGAAAAAGCCGGATTTTTTAATAGTCCATCCGGATTCAGAAATTCTATGCCAGTGTTCATGTCCTGTTTGTTTATGGATTGTGATTATCAATGAGCAGGGACTTTCAGAAGATAATGTTGGATACGCGTGATTAAAAATAAGTACATCCCTCCTGAAAGTCAACTGCGTAAAAGAGAATCTGTCCTAATATACTCAAACTAAAATCTTCCGTTTGCAGCGCCTAATCTTTGATATTCATAAGAAAAGCTGTGCTATTCGTACAAAACCAGCCTGCCGTTCTGCCCAACTTTGTATCATCAGAAAGACAAAAACAACATCCAGAAAACGATCTTACAACTTATGGAAACTACTCAAAAACAAGCTTTTCAGGCGTTGAACCAGGCAGCCGAAAAAGCAGTATTGATGGGAATCAATGCCAACATCACGATTCTGGATACGGCCGGCTATCTTAAAAGTTTTTTACGAATGGATAACGCATTCCTCGGCTCGATTGACATCGCCATAGGGAAAGCGAAAACGGCCATGCTTTTCCGGATGAACTCCGAAGCAGTCGGAGAATTTCTAAGCCCTGATGCGCATACCTATGGCATGGTAAATACCAGCGGCGGACTGGTAGGGTTCAAAGGCGGAATGCCTGTTAAATCTGCCGGAGAAATTGTAGCCTATATCGGCGTTTCAGGTGGCAGCCCGGACCAGGATTTTGAAATTGCCACGGCTGGCAGTGAAATATAAACTCTTAACATTTTTCAAAAACAGTTCATAATACAACTCAATCTTTTAAAAACGAACAGTCATGTCAAATTTCAAAACAATTCTTATTACCGGAGCGGGCTCTGGTTTTGGTGAAGGTGCAGCAATCGGTCTTGCCCGGTTAGGTCACAAAGTTATCGCAGGCGTTCAGATTTCTCCGCAGGTAACGGCCTTGCGCAGTAAAGTAAAACAGCTTGTTCTGCAGGAAAATCTGCGTGTCGAAAAACTCGATATTCTGGATAAGTATGACGTTAAAAACGCTTTAAAATGGGATATTGACATCCTTTTCAGCAATGCAGGTTATGGCGAAAGCGGCCCGGTTTTCGAAATTCCTCTGGAACTGGTGCGCGCCAATTATGAAACCAATGTTTTCGCTCCGCTTGAACTTGCCCAGCAGTTTATTACCAAATGGATTAATGCCAATAAACCCGGAAAAATCGTTTTCACCTCATCGATGGGCGGTTTGTTCACACCCGCAGGATACGGAATTTATGTATCGACCAAACATGCACTGGAAGCTGTTGCAGAGGCTTTATCGGACGAACTGAAACCGTACAATATTAAGATTCAGACCATTAATCCGGGTGCATATCTGACCGGCTACAATGAAACGATGGCTGAAAATGCATTCCGCTGGCTGGATGATGAAAAAAACTTCACCAAACGTGCCGACATGAAAGCCAGTTTTGACTCCCTTTTAGGTACGCCCCAAGGAAGACTCGACCCAAAGGAAATGATTGATGCCATGCTTGAAATTGTGCCGTCTGATACAGGAAAATTCAGAAATGTCGTTCCCCAATTTGTCGAGGATATGCTGAAAGAGCATCAGTTGAAAGCCTGGGAAAATACGATTTAAAGTTCAAAGTTTGATGCATTAAAATGCACCTTCAATATCTTAAAAATACATGTAGAAACACGCAGCATATAGCTGCTGTTTCTTTATGTATTTTTAAGTAAATTTGTAAGAACGCCTGAAAAATTTCATATGCTCAAAACAACCCTGGACAGCAAGGTAATCGACACGCTCCGCGACTTACCGGATATGATCCCTGTTTTTCGCGAATATTTCGAGGACTGGACAATACGTGTCTTTAATCGTGAGCAGCACGAGTGCCGTAATTATCTTTCACCGAACAGGCGTGAGTTTTATAAAATTTTACTGATCACAAAAGGTACCGGAGTCTTCACAATGGGACTTAATACGTATTATATTGAAGAACCAACGCTGTTGTTCATCCACCCCAACGACATTATTTCCTGGAAAAACTTGTCTGAGGAATCTGGCGGATATTATGTTTTGTTTAAAAAATCTTTTGTAAACCATCACCTTCAACTCAAAGCCGTGATTGATAAATTCGGGCTGTTTTCTGATAAATCAAAAAGTGTGATACGTCTGACGACTGATGAGGTTCCCAGAATAACACAGCATTTTGAAAAAATGCAGGAAGAAGAATTAAGCAACAGCGATTACAAGGAAGACGCGATGCAGGCATTTCTTCAACTGCTGATGGTTGAAAGTATGAAAGTCGCCCGACATCCGAAACCCGATGAAGTTACTGAAGATTTTACACACATTCATCATTTTTTCGATCTTCTGGAAAAGGAAACATCTGGTATCAATTACAGCTCGCCGATCCGTATCAAAACTGCAAAAGAGTTTGCCGGAAGCCTTCAAATGCATCCGAATTATCTGAATCAACTGCTTAAAAAACATACCGGACAAAATGCCAGCACCCATATCCGTAACAGGATACTGGACGAGGCAAAAGCGCTGTTAGTACAAACCGACTGGAGTCTGCACGATATCAGCTACAGTATCGGGTTTGCAGAGCAGCCCAGTTTTAATCTATTCTTCAAAAAGAACACGGGATATACGCCTGCCGAGTTTCGGAGAAGTTTTTAGGATACATATTTTTCCATATTTTGCAACTTCGTATTACACGGAAACGGTACTTTGTAATTGTGCTTACAACGAAAATCACCTTTCCTAAACGTCGAAACCAGATTAAGTCCGGGAAAAAACCTAAACTTTACAGAAAAATCGCTGGCTTATAACAGACAACACGCCCGGCTTGAACGAATGAGTTTCACCACGGACCTGAATTGAAAAGTATTTGAAGTTTCAACAATCATGACACCTGTAAAACCCGTTCCATTATTGGTAAAACGCAGATACTGAATCTTAACACCATCAACAGACTCCACGAGGTTGGTGATCTTGTAAAGATTTTGTGAACCTGAATAGCTCACATGAATAGGATATATTTCCATTTTATTTTCCGGCTAACTGGCTATACCGTCTTACGATCCTGAGCTTCATGCCCGCAAGCTCCGACTGGACCTCGGCGCAAAGACCCTGACGGTATGCATAAATACTTTTTTTCCCGTTAGGCAATGTGATCCCGTAACGATTTTCATCCAACTTTTCAACTGAGCACATCTGCCCATAACGCTCTGAATAAACGGCCACTACGTTTGATGGCTCCTGATAATACAAGCCAGTCATGGTGTGGTTTATGGTTTGCTTTACCTCTTTCGCACGTTCCTCATCCTTGTCTTTTCCTGAAAAATCTACAAGATAAAGCTGCGGCTTACGGTGTGAGGTATGTGTACTTTCTTTTTGTTTTCCATTCACAAAATGCTCTGTAAAGGAAGACCGCAAATGACCATCGAAAAAATCATTTTCACTTGAAAAACTCCCCGAAAAAAAAGGAATACTAAACCGTGCCTCAATACGCTGTTTGACTTCTCTGGCGGTATTTTCCATCAGCAGTACTTTCACTGAGCCAACGTTTCTCCCGCCAACCAGTACATCATACATGACCGCTTGCGATGCCGCCGTTAATGGCGCCATTAAGGCTGCCATCAACACTAACAGCATTAAATATCTCATCGCTGATTTTTTTTTAATAAAACCCGGACAACAGTTATTCCGACAATTCGCTCCTTGAATCTTTGGACTTAAAAATCGGATACCCGAGTTGTACGTACCAAGGTTCTTCGTGATAATCTTCCAGACCAATGTGTTCTGAGAATTCACGGGTAATTTTGGCTGTTCCAAAAATCATATCCCAGATAAAAAACATATTGCCATAGTTTCCATTAATCACACCGATGCCGTCCGCGTCCGTGGCGGCATGATGGGCGTGGTGCGTGGCGGGTGTTGATATGGTCCTTTCCACAACCCACATGACAGGATGAAGCCATTTAATTGCGTATAAGGGTTTGTCCCAGCGCACACTCGAATGTGCAGAGATGCCAATTAGAGCCTTGAAAAAATAACCAATCAAAAATGCCTGGCCGAAGCCGAGAAATACAAGAACGGTTGAAACTATACGTGAGGGAAATAAGAGAAGGTAAACCCAGGAATTGCGACCTGTTAGAAAAACGCTCATCTCTGGAGCAGTATGATGTACCCGGTGTGCTTTCCAAAGCCAGGTATAAGTATGAGCAGCTCTGTGCCACCAATACTGAGTAAAATCTTCAAGAAGACAGGTGACCAGTACGCCGATCCAAAGCGAGACGCCCGAGAAATAGTTAAAATAATCTGCAAAAAAGTAGTTAAGAACGTAAGATGTCAACAGAAAACTTATAGGTCTTGTGATCGTACTTGACAGGAACAGGCCAGCGAAATTGATGTACCATTCGTTTTTTGACCATTTTTCACTTTTGTACAATCCTGTAAAAAATTCTGCAAGGCTGATGACTGTAAATAAAGTCAGTATTTCGTAATAGATGAGGCTGTCGGTGAACTGCATAATGGTGAGATTTGAATTGAAGAAACTGTTTTGAAAGTGTACGACGATCCTGCCGGATTCAGCGGAATTGCAGCCACGTAGATCCACGGCAAAGCTTCCCCAAAATCAGTTCGGATGTTATATTTAGATGAGTAAAATCAGGATGTCCGTTAAAGGATCAACAACAACAGCCTGGTTGGCAAGAGAAGATAGACAAGCCTGGAATCGGCTTTTGATAATCAGCTGGAAGTAAAATAATCGCCTTCATGAGTATGGTTTTTAAATTAATACTCAGCTTCGGGTGGTCGTAAGCTAAAAGTCTACTATATTGATAGACAAAGTAAACTATTTCTAATTATATATGCAAGGTTTTTTGAAAGTTCTTGTATTACAAACTAAATTATTTGGGTACAGTACCTAAAACGGTTATGACAATATGAAGTCATTCCGGACGTATGTAGATTTTTTCCTGCCTTTTAAATTTAAGTGACGCGCGCCAGTTTTTAAGAAGTTCTTTCAATTCTTTTGTTTTCTCCGGATTTCTCTCGGCAAGATTATTAACTTCTGACAAATCCGTTTTTATATTATAAAGCTCAGACGTGCCTGAATCAAAAAATTCAATCAGCTTGAAATTTCCGCTTCGGACAGCGTTTGCAGAGCGGCCGCCCAGAAAATGAGGTTTATCCAGTGGGTAGTACCAAAACAGATCCCTGTGCTTAAATTTGCCTTTTCCATAAAGTAACCTGCTGATGTCCTTGCCATCATATTGCTTGGAATCTAACACCGGAAGATGAGCAACCGCTGTAAGTGTCGGGAAAATATCGAGCGTATTAACAGGTATGTCACAACTGGTACCGGGCTTAATTTTTCCGGGCCAATACGCTACGAAAGGCACCCGAATACCTCCTTCGTAAAGTGTAGACTTTCCAGCTCTCAAAGGCGCATTCGAAGTTACTGTCGTTTCTCCGCCGTTATCGGATGTGAAAATAATCAGCGTGTTTTTTTCGATCCCCTGTTTTCTTAATGCAGAAACAATACCAGCAACACCATCGTCGATACTTTCCAGCATAGCGGCTAGTTCGGGATTATTTTGCGTGGTTCCAGCTCCGCGTTTTATTTTAAATTTTGAAACTTTAACCTGTTTCCCGGACAATTTTGTATGCACAGAATAGTGAGATAAATAAAGAAAAAAGCGCTTTCCGGAGTTTCTTGTTATAAAGTCGATGGCCTGTTGATTCAAGCGGTCTGTCAGATATTCCTGGCCAGGCTCGGTGGTCGCGCCGGGCAGAAAAAAATAGGGATAGAAGTAAGCACCACCAGCGATATAGCGTGTTTCCGAAAAAGTTATTTCATCCCAGCCATGTTTTTCAGGCGCTCCTTTTTTCTTGTCGTAATCTCCGGTCAGGTGCCATTTTCCAATCAGACCGCTATGATATCCTGCTTTTGCCAGCTGCTCGTTCAGTGTCAGGTAATCCGGAGAAAGAAATTTTTCGTCCCTCACATCCAGATAATCTGTGATTCCGACCCTGGCCGGATGCTTACCGGTCAGCAAGGCGACCCGCGTCGGTGAACACACGGGTGCCGCCGCATAAGCCTGTGTAAAACGGATGCCATGTCTTGCCAGCGAATCCAGCGCCGGTGTTTCGTTAAACGGGTTTCCGTAGCAGCCCAGCTCACTCCAACCCAGATCATCCGCCTGAATATAAATAATGTTGGGTTTTGTCGTTTCCTGCCCATATCCGCACATCCCGGATAAGCATGCCCAGACAAACATGGTGATGCTTAGGTATTTAAAGCCAACTGGCTCAACCATTTTCACTGAACTATTTACTGCTGTTTTTTCCATAAATCATATCAATCTCCGAGCCTTTGTCTCCCTGCTGTTTCATCCAGTTTTGAAGCTGTACCTTATATTCTGCAATCATTTTTTCAAAAGCCGGATTGTTGGCAAGATTAGTGAGTTCGTCCGGATCTTTTTTAAGATCATAAAACTCAACCGGTGGTCGCCTGGTAAAACGCTCGGTGATTATCCTTGCCTTCGGATCTAGCCGTGCCTTATCTTCCCATGAGAACCAGATCAGGTTCCGGTCCTTGCGTTCCCTGTTCATCATAAAACGATTGTAATAGGGATCCTCTGATTTTAGATTCAGGATCAGCTTATAATGTTCGTCCCGGATGCTGCGTATCGGATAGGGATCTCCCTCCGGAATATTATTATGAATTCCATATGCATAGGTTCTGGCCTTTTTGGATTTGCCTGAAAGTACAGGCAGAAAACTTTGCCCATCCAGCTTTTCTTTTAACCCGGCCAGCGTTATTGCATTGACGGGCTTTCCGCCTGCTATATCGATTAGTGTAGGGGTAATATCTTCATACTGAATCAAAGCACTGCTTTCACTGGCCGCTCTCACAACGCCTGGCCAGCGGACGATCATCGAACTTTTTTGACCAGCGTCCCATAAATTCCATTTAGCTCCGGGAAACTGAGCCCCCTGCTCTCCCAAAAAGATCACAATCGTATTTTTATCCTGACCCGTAGCCTTTAAAAGCTTTGTAATATCACCCACCTGGTTATCAAGTCTTCTGATTTCCGCCAGATGTTTCACGTACTCTTTTCTTGTGATCTCCGTGTCCACATAATCCTTTGGCAGCTTAATTTTTTCGGCACTGAACTCCGTAGTATCCCCTACTGTCCAGGGCATATGAGGATTTATACTCATCACAAAAAGACAGTAAGGCTTGTCATTGGCGGTGATATACCGGCGAATGTCGTCCAGCTGATACTCGTCCGTGACAGAAACACAGTTTGGTTCAAAACCAGAGACGATGTCAAACGGAAAAACACTTTTGGGTTTTGTTACATGATCCTTTCCTGTAAGCCCAACCTTGTAACCCAGATCATTCAAATAGTGCCCCACACTTTTCAGATGACCATAAACCGGTTTATGATTTTGAAAAGCGCCGTGCCTGACCGGATAAAGGCCTGTAAAAAGCGACGCACGAGTCGGCACGCACATCGCCTCGGACGCAATGATCTGATTAAATTTCAAGCCTTCTTTCGCCAGTGCATCGATGTGAGTTGTCTTCAAATTCTTGCCTCCGTAACAGCTCAATTGCCTGCTGTCCAGATCGTCAGCCATGATAACGATGATATTCGGTCTATTTGTGCTGGTCTGCGCAAAAAGCGGATTACCTGATAAGATACCATAAACTAAAAAGCAGAATGCCCTTGAATATTTTTTCATAAAACCCTTCATTTAAAATAATCCTTTCCTTTTGGAAAAACCTTGTGCGTATCAGCCCAGTGCTGCCATTTTTTATCCAGATCCCTCACAATATCGGCATGCGCACCTGCAACATCATTTCTTTCTGTCCGGTCCGTTTCCAGATTGTAAAGTTCCCATTTTCCCGCTGGAAGCCGTTTGACAGCTTTCCATTTCCCATGCCGTACAGCGCAGTTTTCTTCATGCTCCCAGTACATATATTCATGGGTTTTGATGTCGGCTTTCAGGAAATCGGGCAGCATACTTAAACCTTCGGAAGGGATTATCTCATTTCCGTTAAATCTTCCGGGATAATTTCCACCAGCCACCTCAACCAGAGTAGGCATCAGGTCAATGATGTGATGCGGTGTGGTACTCCATTTCCCGGCTCTTTGCTTCATGCCAATTGGCCAGTGTGCAATAAACGGAGCAGCGATGCCGCCTTCATACGTTGAGTTTTTCCATTTTTTAAAAGGCGCGTTGGAAGTATTCGCCCAGCCCGTGCCATAGGAAACCAGCCAGAATTTACCTGGATCATTGACTTCTTCCTGCTCTTTTCCCCCCAGTTCTTTATAAGGTTCGCCGCAAGCTCCATTGTCAGAGAGAAAAACGATCAGGGTATTGTCAAGCTTATTATCCTTTTTTAAGGCCGCGATCAGCCTTCCGATATTTTGGTCCATACGGTAAACCTGGGCCGCATACACACTCATCCGGTAAGCAACATCCTTTTTCTCGGCATCGCTGAGCTGCTGCCATGGCCGCATTTCTCTTTGAGCGAGTCCCCATTCAGGCTTGTTCAGCCCCATAGCTGTCAGCTTTCTTAACCTTTCATGTTTGACAGAATCCCAGCCAACCAGGTATTTGTCCTGGAACAGGGCAATATCTTCCTTTTGTGCTTGTAAAGGCCAGTGGGGTGCCGTATAAGCCAGGTAAAGAAAGAACGGTTTTTTATCTTTTTGTTCGCTGATAAAGCTGATTGCGTTATCAGTAAAAGCATTGGTTGTATAATAATCATCCGGAAAATCATAAGCAGGATCGCTATTATCCGTAGTAATTCCACGGGGCGGAAATGGTTTCAGATAACTGGATCCGCCCGATAGTATTCCGTAGAACTTCTCAAACCCTCTTTGCAGCGGCCACTTTTCTTTCCCATGCATCCCTACATGCCATTTGCCAGACATATATGTGTGATAACCGGCTGTTTTTAATACCTCAGCAACGGTTACGGAATTTTTGGTAAGATATCCTCTGTAACCGTCGGTCCCCTCATCGTGAGCAGCCTTGTCATCAGGATCTTCAGACATACGGCCAATGCCTGCCTGGTGTGGAAAAAGGCCGGTGAGAAGACTTGCCCGTGTTGGGCAGCATCTGGCATTATTATAAAATTGAGTAAATCTAAGCCCACCGGATGCCAGCATATCAATGTTGGGTGTAGGAATTTCACCTCCGTAACATCCAATGTCAGAAAAGCCCATGTCATCAGCCAGTATGACAACAATATTGGGGCGAGCATTTTTTGAATCTGCTGCATTTTGTAATATTTTTCCTGTTTTTGATATCTGCTGCGCCTGGCTATTCAAACACAGTGACAAGAGCATCACAAGAACTTTCAGGACAGGATTCCATTTTTGTTTAAGCATAAGTGATTTACTATCAGACAATAATAAGATTGGCATCTTGTAGAGTTTTTATCCGACCGTCAGCGTGACAGCTTTTTCAGTATAGAGTTCAACTTGAAAAGTCGCTTTCTACTATATAATACCGATAGATAAACTAAATTTATTGAAAAAACTTTATCCTGAAAATCAACCTCTCTACTTTTTAGCATCCAGCAGCCTGCCGTATCCCAGCATCAGCATAGCCGCAACTATTATCAAATAAATAAAAAATACCTGCCTTAATCCGGTCCGGGAGAAATCGTGATAATCCCTTATTCTGAACTGCGGAATGGCATCTGCATCTTTGACATTAAAAGTCCGGTACGTGTTTTCATGTGCCATTTTCGGATAGTAAAACTGCTGGGTTTTTTTACGGAACGAATCTACATCCAGACTGAACTGGTTGAATTGGTACCAGTGCGTTCCGGATAATGCCGACAGCTCTTCCTGCATCATCAGGGCCGGGCTCAGCAGCTGAAAACGACTTATAGCATCCTGCTGCTTTTTGATTTGTTCGTATAATTTCCCTTCGGCCACTGCCGTTGCAGCATCTTTTATTTCCTGGCTTTTGTAAACGATCACACCGTAGCCATAAACCATTCCGGGAGTAACGACAGACGCCTGCCGGATCATGGCTCGGGGGCTGCTGAATACGTCTTTGGTAAGCTCTTGTCCGTCTTTTTCGAAATACTTATTAATTGCATTTCGCTCTTCTGTCAGCATATCAATCCGGCTTGGGATGGGATAGGTTTTGTTGAGAGCAACCTGCAAAAGGTTCGGCACGATGATGCCGGTAAATAGCCAGATAAAAATAAGCACTGTTGCATTGACATTGGAACTCATCGAAAAGCCGTTCACAAGAAATGAGACCGCAAACCAGAAGGCAAAATAAAGCGAGACGAAGGCCATCAGCCAAACCCAGTTACTGGTTGAAAGAAAACCGGCACCTATCCGGCTAACTAAAAAGGGAGTGACGATCAGCCAGAAGAAAACCGTAAACAACGCATAACGAATACCGATACGACACAAGATCATCCGGGCGATCGACTGATTGCTCGTTTTTAACAAAACCCAGGTGCCCTGCTCTTTCTCGGAAGATAATACGTTGTAGCTAAACACAATAATTAAAAGCGGAAACAGATAAATGACAACGAAGGCGAAATCAAAATTGCCGATGAACTGCAAAAAGCTATTTTCGATCTCTGATTCATAAGTCAGATATTGTTTTTTATTGATATAAACCTTGTAATAAAACGGCTGAACATCACTCTGACCGATATTGAGCGCCTGCAAAGCAAACGGGATTTTCACAGCATACTTAGGTCCCTCGTTGCGGGCCGTGTTATAGGCAAATGTGGGATCATCCCAAATAAAGCCCGGATAGATCATTTTATTTGCTTCAATCCTTCTTATCCTTGTTTTTAAGCTGTCCGTAATTTCTGTTTCCGTCTGCTTGATTTTACCGATGGTCTGCTGCTGTTTTTGCAGCATATTGCTCCCGATCCACAAGGCAGAAATCAGGATAAGAATAATCAGCGAAAAAAGTGAAACCAATACCTTGTTTCGGACAAGGATCATGATCTCGTGTTTGAATAATATTTTGACAACAGATAACTTCATAAGGATAAATTTTAATCTGGCACGGACCCGATATCTTCTTTCGCTAGACAGTCATTTTGCGGCAGCTAAAAACCATCAGCGCAATCGAAAAAAGCATCCATCCGCTTAAAATCAAAAGAGCATGGGAAGCATTTCCCAACCGCCATCTGATTCCCGGAGCCTGGTAGGAAAACTGAGGAACGGTTTTCCAGAAATCATTCCCTGCAACGGTATTGCTTTGATAAAAATCATCGACGATCACACCGATTTTCCGCCGGTGATTTTCGGCTTTCGTGGTAAAATCATTGTGCGTGCTCATGTCTGTGGCCGTAATACGCATCGAGAAATCGCGGAACGCCAGAAACGGAGACAACCAGGCGCTGGCCAGTACAAACTGATTCTGCAACTGTTCATTATCATCCACAGCCTGGTATGCACGGTCCATCACTACACCATCGGACTCTTCGAAAAATTCGATCGTGATTGGTATGAAATAAACCGGTAAGTCTTCAATTCTTTTGACACGATACTGAGCCATGGTTCTTTGGAGGAGTTTTTCACGCCGAACGTCTTTGTGGCCTTCATTTCCAACGCCATACTGTTTTTCGTCAAAAGTTTTATTTTCAAATTCCAAAGAAGTGATCGCCGGATGAAGGTTTTTGGAAAACTCTCCTGCGAGTCTGGGTAGTAGAAAAACACCGATCAACCAGAAACCAGAGAGCAGGATCAGCGATAATGTGGAGCTTTTTGTAAGCAGTGAAACACTAACGCCTATACAAGTGATCATTACAGAAAATAAAATCAGGCCTGAAATATAAAACCCGTAGACCGGCAGAATACCTGTGAAACCATCCATACCATTCCCTTTCCAAAGAAGAAACAGGCAAGCCAGTGCAATAAAAACGATCATCGAAAGTACCAGAACCAGGCAGGCCCATAACTTCCCCGCAAATATCTGACGAGTGCTGGCTTTTGAGGATAAAAGAAGTTTGATCGTGCCATTTTCCCACTCTTTTGAAAAGATGTTATGACAGATCAAAAAGATGAAAAGTGGTAGAATGAACTGCGCTAAATAACCGATATTTAAAAAGCCAAAGCTGCGCAATCCCGTCGCATCACTGATTTCTTTAAACTTTACCACGCCCCTTTTATGAGGTTCAAGGTAAAACGCATTGCCCGTATAATCTTCTATTCCGTTTTCGACCATCGCCATGTCCGCTGTGGGTTTATAGGCGTAAAATCCAAAATGAGCACCCAGGTGGGGGTTTTTATCTCCCTGGGAGATGAACTGTCGGTAGGTAATTTCCTGTGATTCCCGAAGCAGGCCACTGCGTTGGACATAGTAAGAGTAGCCGTTAAATAATGCCAGAACCATCAGCAAAAGTATTGCCCCAAGCATCCAGACAACCTTAGAAGTGCGGAACAGCTCCTTCAATTCCTTGGCAATAAGTAAGCTGATCATCTATACGTTTTGTTTAACTATATCAATATACAACCGGGTAAGATCGGTATGGGAAACTTCCTGTGAAAGCAAATCATGTTTCAGAGACCCCTGATGCATAATCCCGATCCTGTTGCCCAGATTCTTTGCCATCAAAAGATCATGAGTTGCCATCAGGGTGCTTACCCCCTGTTCACTTAGACGGGTAATGATCTGAGAAAATTCGTTGCTGGCGTGCGGATCAAGGCCTGAGGTCGGTTCATCCAAAAACAAAGCTTTCGCTTTTTTAACGAGTGCAATGGCAATACCCACTTTTTGTCTCATGCCTTTCGAGTAGGAAGAAACACGCTTGTCGATCGCGGCATATTGCAGGCCGGCAGTTTCCATGAAGTGGATAAGTTCAGGTTTCGAATAATTGTAGCCGGACAGACCGCTAAAAAATTCCAGATTTTCCATACCCGTAAGCGTTCCGTAAAGATTTACCACTTCGGGTATGTAGGCAACCAGATCGCGGGTTGCATGATTGTTGACTGTGACTTCATTACCGTCAATCAGGGCGCGGCCACTGCTGGCTGGAATAAAACCCAGGAATATGTTGATCGTAGTGGATTTTCCTGCACCGTTAGATCCCAGCAGACAATAAATATCACCCTTTTTAATTTCAAGATTTAGATTATTCAGCGCAGTATGACTACCAAATTGTTTTGTTAAATTTTCTGCTATTAGCATATCAAAAAGGAGTAAAATACTTTCAAACAGCTACTTACAAAGAATAGCTTACACTTAGGCGGCCATTGATCGAAGCCTGTGGAACCCAGTAATAAAGTCCGCTCCGATACCAGGGCGTCGCAATGAGATGTTTATTTAATAAATTATTGATGATCAGATTGATTTTTAACTTTTTCAACTGATACCCGGCACCGCCATCCAGACGAAAAAAGTCCGGAATTTGCTTCGGAGCAGCTGATACGAACCTTTCTCCTCTGCCAGCCTGATACTGGTAGCCCAAAGAAAAAGAAAAGCCTTTCAGGATGGCAGAAGGTATTTCATAGTTCAGCCAGGTGTTTTGCACGTGTTTTACATACATGGGCGTACGCATACCGATCAGCGCGGCATTCACATCATGCACCACTTTGGAATCATTGTAGGCATAATTAATTACAATGTTCAGCCCGTTAACGATTTCTCCCTTGATATCAAGATCAATGCCTTTCGAGCTGGTCTCTCCTACCTGAACGCGGTACTGGACGTTGTCCGGGTCTGTGGTAACAATATTGGCTCTGTTTATTTTGTATACGGCCAGCGTGGTATTCCAGCGGCTGTCAAGCCAGTTCTTTTTTATCCCAAACTCGTGGTTTACACCGGTAAGCGGCTTGATCACTCTGCCACTGCTTGTCGAGCCGGTCTGCGGAACGATTGTTCTGTCGTAAAGCGCATAGACTGAAAGGTTTGGACTAAGGCTGTAACTCAATCCGAAACGTGGTGTTACCTTCTGATCCTTTGAGCTGGTTTCTACTTGTGAAACAATGTTATTTGTTCTAACAGTGGTAAATCTGGCTCCCAAAGTAAGTCTAAGCCTGTTTTCAAATAAAGCCAGCTCGTCTATCGCGTAAACAGATGAGTAGTTGATTTTCTGGTTTGTATTCCCGTTATGGATTCCTCCCGGTGTATGATAATCCGGTATTTGAGCTCCCAAAACCGGATTTGTAATGTCAAGCGGATAGTAAGTCAGGGTAGAAGTTCCTGTCTCGCCGGTTTGTGCGTCATAGGATACGTAACTGTCTGCGATGAATTTCTTTTGGTTCAGGTCGACACCTGCCAGTAATTGATGATCGACCACACCAGTTTTGACTTTTCCATTCACGAATAACTGCTGGGAAAAAACCAGCGCTCGGTTCAGATCATATTTAGGATTGCGAAGCAGAATATCTGGATTAGCAGCATTCACGCCAGTCACCCACATATAGATTCCTTCCAACTGATTTCGCATAAAAGCACCCCTGGCCGTAGCCGTCCAGTTGTTATTAAAGGCATGAGTAAAAGTTAAAAAACCGGTCTGATCAGAGACTTTATAAGGGTCAAGGCTCTTTTCATTGATCGTAAAATCATTGGGCAAACTACCAAAACTGTCTGGCGCCATCACGATCGGACTCATCATGGCATAGCTGAATTTCTGGAACATGTATTCAACTGACACGCTTGTCTTATCACTGATCAGGTATTTGATCACCGGCGCTACCAGCAGACGTTTGTTAAAATCGGTTTTCACAAATGAGCTGGCGCTCATTGCCATTACGTTAAGGCGGTATTGCAGCTTTCCTTTTGTATCCAGCAAACCATCCAGGTCAGCAGAAGCCCTGAAAAAATCCCAACTGCCCAGCATAGCATTCACTGTGTAACGGCGGCTGCCTGTCGGCTGTTTGGTCATCACATTGAACGTTCCAGCCGGATCTCCGATGTTATTCATAAAGCCTGATGGCCCCTTGATAAATTCAACGCGGTCAATGATCGATACATCCTCCGGAACCGGCCCACGGTAAATCGGCGTAAGATCAATTCCATTCCGCAGTGTAGAGACCATGCCGCCCCGCATAAACATGTAAGGCCCAAGATTATTGGAAACTTCCTGCCGGATCACTCCGCTGACATTACGGGCAACACCGTCGGTCATGTTGTAAACCGCCTGGTCATGTAATACTTCACTGCCGATCTCCTGAATGTTCTGAGACAGATTGATCAATGGGCTTTGTAAGCGAAGCGCGCTGGAAACTGTATTAAGATTGTATTCCTTATAATATTTGGAAGTGATTTTGACCTCGCCTAAATCCTGTCCGGCGGACGCGGTCAACTCAATTTCCAACCATTGAGCGGTGTTTGAAACCTTATAAATTTGCGTTGTAAAACCCAGATGACTCACTTTCAATTCATCGATCTTCTTATCGGCATGAATTTGAAAATACCCCTCAGAGTCTGTCATGGCTCCCAACTGACCGCTGCTTACGCCGGCATCCGGTATTGGCAAACCGCTGGAAGAATCCCTGACCCTTCCTTTTATAATAAATTGCCCGGAAGCCTCATAAAAATACAGCAGGGTTATTAAAAATAGTAAAATTCGGATGCTCACTTTTGTAAAAATAAAATATTGACCTGCCGGGTTGAACCCTGTCTTGGTTGGAAATTAATAGTTCCACAAAGCTAAAAACAAAACTGCGATTTATATCGGGTCTTGAAATATCGAAGCCAAACAAACAGGTTTTACGATAAGATTAGCACCTGTATTAGAATGCGTTTTGGTTGGTTGGTAATTTAAATTACAAATTGGGATCTCGTTATAAATCCAAAAACCCGATATCTTATTCAAGTCAGAGATTTTCCTGGCGCCTGAAAGCTGGGCACAGAGCAGTTACCGCAACCTGATTTATTTTCATGAAGTAAGTAAAGGCGGCCACTTTGCGCACTGAGAAGAGCCGCAAGTATTTTCCGAAGAATTACGTGCAGCGTTCAAGTTGCTGCGATGCGAGCCTTACCCGAATACATTAAAAAAGCCAGCACAACCGGTACTGTAATTCCCGGTTGCGCTGGCTTTCAAGCATACCTGAACTGATTAAGATAGTAAACCAATCAGAATCGCCAGGCATAATTATTAAAAAGCTTACTGTTTGCCTGTTCAAAAGCGATTCTGGTTACCAGGGACTGATCCCTGTCTCCAGAACATTATCGTCACTGAAAAATTTTCCTGTCGGACCATCCTGATCCAGCATGGCTGCTTTTACTACACGTGAAGCGGCGTCTGGCACCGTACCGGGGCCACTATGATTGTTGAAATCTGTGGCAGTATAACCAGGATCGACTGCATTTATTTTAAACAGACTGTCACGTAAGTCGTAAGCCAGCACAATGGTGTAGGCATTTAGAGCAGCTTTCGAGGCAACATAGGCTGCCGGCTTGACCTGGTAATACTTCCAGGAAGGATCATCATGCAGCGTGAGCGAACCCAGACCTGAGGTAACATTCACAATTCTTGGTTCCGGTGAATGTTTCATCAGATTTATAAAGGCCTGGGTAACTTCTATCACACCAAAAAAATTGGTTTCAAATACTTCCTTAAATATATCACTGCCAGTTTCCAGCGACGTCTGGGGCATGGGCCCGCCAACGCCTGCATTGTTAATCAGCACATCCAGCACATCAATTTTCCCTTCAAGTATTTTCTGGCAGGCTTTTATTGATTCTATACTATCAACATCAATCTCAATAGGTTCTACCTGGTTCAGCCCCTCAGAATGAAGCTGATCAACGGCATGTCTGCCTTTTTCTACATCACGACTTCCCAGATATACATAATACCCTTTTTGTAATAATTGCCTCGCGGTTTCCAACCCGATGCTTTTGTTTGCTCCTGTAATCAGTACTGTTTTCACGGTTTTTCGGTTAATTGTTCAACAGTACAAAATTACCACGCCGCGGTGGCGAAGAAATAACACATCAAGCGGTATTAAGGGTACATTTTACGGATACTCAACCGATATTCTGCTGGCGTCTCACCTGTTTCCCGCTTAAAAAAACGGCTGAAATACGAAGCCTCTGAAAAACCCAGCTCAAAAGCAATATCCTTCAAGGAGTTATGTGTATGAAAAAGCAGTCGCCGGGCTTCCAGTATCAACCGGTCATGAATGTGTTTAATTGCCGGCTTGCCGCTCTGGATTTTAATAGTCTCGCTAAAATGCCCGGAAGAAATATTAAATAGAGAAGCGTAATCTCCCACTTCATGCAGCTCCCGAAAATGCTCGTTGATTTTGGCCTGAAACTTTTTTAGCAGAAGGATTTCCGCAGAATGGTCATTATTTTTAAACTGCTCGTTGTAAAGTCTGCTCAGATAGGTAAGAAGTAGTGTCAGATATGCGCCAAGCATCCGTTGGTGCCATTCTCCCGCCAGCAGATATTCCGCATTAATCTTTTCCAAAATATCTTCAACAAAAAGCATATCATCCTCAGAAAGAAGCAGTTCGTGACCATTATATGGATTTTGAATCAATGGCAACTTTTCTAACAGTGTATTTCCGTTAAGTGTGAGAAACTCCTTAGTAAAAGCAATTCCGGTACTCCATAACTGTTTAAATTCCTCCTTGACGATCACCTGGCCGGGGCCGGTAAAGTAAATCGTGTTATTTTTTAGCGTAAAGGGCTTCATATCGATCCATTGCCGGCTATCGGCCCGCCGAATTAAAACGAGCAGATAATAATCCTTCCGGTGTGGCGTAAGAAGATCGGACTGCTCAGGAAAATCACCTTCATAGTTGTATACTCTAAAAGAAGTATGACCGTTTCTATCATCTTGATTCAAAGAATAAACAGGAACTTGCTGAATGGAGTCTGATGTATGCATTATTCAAAACTAGTGATTTTACCGACATGATTTATCTTCCTGAATAAGAACAAAAAAAATGGCGGGAATCACACAGCTCACCATCAAAAATGAGATCCTGCAAATCGATAATTTGCAGGATCTCATTTTTGGAAATATTTATCAATTTGCTCTAAAAACTCCAAGCTTAGTCGACTGGCCAAAATGGGGACTCTGTTCTGGCGTTGGCCAGGTAATTTTCGATTTCTTTGATTACAGCAGGATTTCTGGAAGCGATATCATTGGTTTCGCTGATATCATTTTCAAGATCATAAAGCTCGAATTTCCCTTTCACCTTAATGGCTTTCCACTTTCCATACCTGACAGCCTGTTCAAATCCTTTTTCAAAGAATTCCCAGTATAAAAAACGCGGATTTGCCGGCTTTTGACCTTTAATGAATGAGTATATACTCGTGCCGTCGGTTGTGTACTTCACTTGGGATCGGGCAATATCACCGAAAGTTGCCATCATATCCGCAAAATAACCCGGCTCCTTATTTACACTTCCGGCTTTCACTTTTCCGGGTGCCCAGACAATCATCGGCACGTGGATACCGCCCTCATACATATCACGTTTGTAACCACGGAGCTGTCCGTTCGAATCAAAAAAATCAGCCACTGCCGTTTGTTGTTTTGTACCCTCTGATCGCGGCCCGTTGTCTGAACAAAAGAAAACGATCGTGTTTTTCGCAAGTCCGCTCTTGATTAGATACTGCTTTATTTTGGCAACATTTTCATCCAGATGCTGCACCATAGAAGCATATATCTTCATATCCTGGGGCCAGTCCTTATCCTTGTAAAGTGTAGAATCAACAGCATCCAGAGGTGAGTGAGGACTATTGTAATTAATCATCAGAAGAAAAGGTTTTTCTCCTTTTTGCCGGGATAAAAATTCAATGCTTTCATCCGTGCACATATCATCTGTATAATATCCTTTATTTCCCTTCTGGTTTTGTGCAACCTGTTTTAACTTTCCATTCTGATAACGCTCAGCCGGCCAATACCCATTTGCATACGTACCTTTGTAACTGATAAGCCAACCGGAAAATTCATCAAATCCACGGTGAATTGGTGTAGCCAGCGTGTCATAGCCATCCAGATGCCATTTCCCCATCAAAGCGGTTCTGTAACCAGACTGCTGCATGAGCTTGCCTACCGTAAAATCATCTTCAGCCAGGTTTGCACGACGCACGACTTCTTTTCCTTTACTCCCGGCAATTCCTCCCTGTTTTGTTGCATTCCCCCGAATCGTAGTGTGCCCAGTGTGAAGACCGGTAATCAGAACACTTCTTGACGGAGAACAAACAGGAGCGCCCGCATAGAAATTACTAAAAACGACCCCTTCTTTTGCTAGCGCATCAATATTTGGCGTGCGGATTAATTTTTGCCCGTTAACACCGATATCACCATAACCGAGGTCATCTGCCAGGATAAACACGATATTGGGTGATTGTCCAAAAACCCGAACCGAAAGCATTGCGGCGATAAACAAAAAACTTAATTTTCTAACTAACATTTTATAACCAGGTTGTAATACTTCTCCCGAAAGACTTAAATTTTATCAGGATACTATGTGAATGTTCTTTTTATGCAAAATTTCCGCGCAGGATTTCTGCGCGGAAAGTGTCAGACCGGAAGATCTTTTCAATAACCCGGATTTTGATAATCGGCGATTTGCTGCGAACCAAGCGGTGCACCCTTTTCATCGGTAAGCATATTCATAAATGCCTGCGGGAAAGGCTTGAATGTATCCTTTGCCCGAAAAACTCCCTTACCATTTCCATTTTGTCCATTGCCATTAACCGGATTGTCAGCAGCAGGCCAGTTTCCAGCCTTCGAAGAGGCCAGCTGATTGCGATGCAACACCCTTTCCAACTGAATTCCGGCATGGTGAATACCCTCGTAAACGACCTGTTCGGAGTTAAATTCTCGTGAATATTCATTGTAAATAAAATGAATAAAGCGCTTGGCCGAGGTTCCGGCTTCCGGTGGATAGTTTTCCAGTTTAGATTTTGCGGAAGCTCCATCCCAATACGATGCATCGACTTTTATTTTGGCATACGTATCGACTGCTGTTTCATATGGAAAGCTTCTTTCTGACTGCGTCAGATTTTCCGAGCCGGGATACAGACGCGCCAGGACTTCGGCTCTTTTTTCACCCGCTTTATAAGCCGCCCTTGCTCTCAGCACATTGATATCATTAATTGCTGCGCCATAATTTCCCTGGCGTCCATTTACCTCTGCGCGGATCAGGTAGGTTTCTGCCAGTCTGAAAATGGCTACATCCCTTGTACCAAAATGATTATCGACCGTGCTGCGGTTCGGATCAATGAATTTCCTTGATGAAGGGCGCAGCGTACGGCCCAAAAGCAAACCTGTGTTAGACGAAAGCTTGTCTACCCCTGTTTTACGGTATAGATACTGCCCGTCTTTTTTGATCCATCTTGGATACAGCACGTAAGGCTGAGAAACCGCCTGCAGATAGTCGATAGCTGTTTCTTTCGTGTTTTCCAGAAATACCAGCCCAAGATCTCCCTGACCCACTTTACGCTGGCCTGATACGGCTTTCCGGTTTCCCCAGGATGTACGGTTATAGCCTGCCTGAATGTTAGCATTAAAATAGGCCGCTTCCTCTGCGGTCCATGCAAGCGATTTGTTGTTCGCATCGGTGTAGGCAAGGCCCGGTCCGTCCTGAAGCGTTGCATTATCAAACGATGCACTCACATACTCGATCTGAAAGCTTTTTTCAAATCTTGAATCATTGACTTTATCTGTAAAAACATCATATCCCCAGTCTGTTGGGAGAAATCCTGTTCCTTTTCTCAAACCATATGCCCAGGTTTTGGAAGGAATATTCCAGGCTGCATTGGTATAATCGCAGGTAAATGCAGCGGTTGTCCGCATACCATAACGACCGTTGTCAAGATTATTTCCATAGGAAGCCTGCAGGATAATCTCTGCGTTTCCTTCATTGGACCAATCCCCTCTTGCAGTTTTAAACAGGTCCCAAAAATCATTGGCAAGCCCACCGAATTGTCCGCCGCCCGATGTGGCATAAGCATCGATTACCTCCGTGGCAAAAATCTTGGCAGAGTCAAGATCATTCGTTCCTTTTCCTTTATAAAGAAGCCCCAGTGTCGCGTTTGCATCGTTTGCATTTACGCCACCCGCCGCATTTCTGAATGACTCAAATTCTCGTCCCTGCTCTCTTTGCAAATAAAGTTTTGCCAATAAATGCGCCGCTGCATATTTCGTGATCCTTCCGCGGTCCGTCTGGCCGTTGACAGGTAAATGATCGTGCGCAAAACGAAGATCTCCGATGATCTGCGCATAAACCTGAGCTGATGTCGACTTCGGAAAATTAAATGCTGCCGGCAGTGAATTGTTACTTTTCAGCGGCATCGGAACATCACCAAGCTGCGTTACGAGCATATAATACGTCCAGGCACGAAGGAAATAAACCTCCGAAAGACGTTTACTGGCAAAGGCTTTGTCCGTCGAAAATTTGCCGGGAGCTTTTTCCGAAATAATCTCAATCGCTTTATTACAGTCATTGATAATCGGGTAACCGCCCAGCAGCTGCGTGGCGTAGTAACCCATCAGGTTGTTGGCATAATTACCTGCCTCCCCTGTTGGTGACCAGATTGCCGGACTTATCGTTGCCCAGTTATTATCGGTAGGTTCGGTAATATCCGTCCCGGTTTCATACATATATGGTCCTTCCATAAAACCATATTTCCAGCGCAGTGTGTTGTAAGACGCAACCACAAGTTCTTCAACGCCTTTTTCGCTTTCAAAATAATCCTGCGTGATGGTTGAAACCATCTTTTCTTCAAGAAAGTCCTTGCACGATGTCAATGGCAAAAGAAACATCGTAAGTATAAAATATTTTTTCATTGTATTATACACGCTAAGTTTTAAAGTGTAATTCTCAGTCCTAAAACCAGGCTTCGATTTAAAATAGTATTGTTGGTCTGACCGCCAGACTGCGCTCCTGCGGTGGTATCCCAACCGGTTACGTCTTCCGTATTCAATCCGGTTTTTACAGCCTCTCCACCCCACAGGAATGGATTAAGCACCTGCGCGTATACCTGGCAATTGCCAAGCTTGTATCGATCAGCCAAAGATTGGGCAAGCGTGTAGGTTAAAGCTACGTTACGCAAGGCAACCAGCGAACCATTCACATAATTGCGCACATAATTATAGTTGGTAAAAGTAGCCGTGGTTGGCTGCGGATAGGCCGCTACGGTATTCTCAGGACTCCAAGTATCGTTTTCAACGCGGCGGCCATAGGTTTGAAGCGCTCCATAGTACAAATTATTGATGCGGGCCTGCAAGAAAAATGTCAGCTCAAAACTTTTGTAAGCCAGCGTATTGGTAATACCCGCCGTCCATGCCGGCCGGTTGCTTCCCAAAATAGACTTATCATTGTCATTAATAACGCCAAACCCGTTATCCAGATAATTGACCACCTCTCCGCTGGCAAGCGTCACCGATTTTGCATCGGCAGTTCCCTCCGAAACAGTAATCAGTTCCTGATCTTTTATTTTAACCTGGCCTGGTAAGGCGGTAATGTTTCCAATCTTTTTATAAAGCTCGATCAGCCTTGCATCTTCGGGCGTATTTTGCCAAAGTCTGTCATACTTGTAATCCCTGAAAACAGAAATCGGTTGTCCGATGTACCAGCCATTTGCCAGATCATCTACCCTTCCACCTGTAAGTTCTACAATTTTCTCACGGTTCGTAGACCAGTTCACATCCGTTTTCCAGGTAAAATCCTTGGAGTGGACATTGACAGAAGAAATCGATACCTCAAAACCACGGTTTTCAGTGCGTCCGATGTTGCTGAGAATGCTCGTATATCCAAGGACAGGTGGAATGGAACGTGACATCAAAAGATCACTGGTCTGCGCTTTGTAAGCTTCAAGAGAACCGGAGATGCGGTTTTTAAAGATTGCAAAATCAAGACCTATGTTTTGCTGTGCGGTCCGTTCCCAACGAAGATCTTTGTTTGGCATCGAGGCTGATTTATATCCTGCCGCCTGCGTTTCATTAAACACATAAGCCGCGCCTATAATCGAGCCACCTGTTGAATAGGCAGCAACCGAAGAGTTTCCGGTGCGTCCCCAGCTATACCGCAATTTCAATTGGCTGATCCAGTCGATTTGTTTGATAAATGCTTCTTCTTCCAATTTCCAGGCCAAGGCTGCTGACGGGAAAAATGCCCATTTATTCCCTTCTGCCAAAACGGACGCGCCATCCCAGCGCCCTGAAAGAGTTAACAAAAACCTGTCATAAAGACCATAATTTACCCGGCCCATAAAGGACGAAAGCGCCGACCGGCTATAAGAAGTTCCATAACCCATCGGGTTTCCGATTGCATTGGCGGCCAGGTTATACCATTGTGAAGACGGAAAGGTAATTCCCTGCGACCGGATGTTGATCGAATTATTCGTGTTTTGCTGTAAAGACTGTAAAGCAGTAATTCCAAGACTATGAACCCCAAATTGCTTGTTAAAAAACAGAAGATTTTCCAGTGTCCAGCCAAAGCTTTTGTTGTGCAGGTTATAGCCTATCAACGGAGCAGTACCTACAGCACTGAACGGATTGGTATAGTTGGGACCAAAAAAAGATCCGTATTCTTTCGCACTGTACTGAGCACCAAATTTGGTTGAAAATTTCAGCCAGTCTGTAAAACGGACTTCTGCAAAAATGTTTGAAAGTACCGACGCGAGCTTATGTTCGTTGGTTGAATTTTCGATGTTTAACAACACGTTGTGCGCTGAAAGTCCTTCCCGGTTTGTATTCAGAAGTGCTCCATTATCGTCGTAAGCACGTGCGTAAGGCATCAGCGCTACCGCCTGTCCGTAAGAATCCTTCGCGCCGCTATTGGATGAATTTTCCGATGTTCCATAATTCTGAAGCGAATAAACGCCATTCATCGCAAGACCTACCGTTAACCATTTTCTGGGTGTGATATCACCTTTGAGATTCATTGAATAGCGGTTGAAATCCTGATCTCTCAAAGTACCTTCCTGATTCAGGTAACCAAGAGAAAGATATACACGTGATGTTTCGCTTCCGGAAGACAGAGAAAGCTGGTGATTTTGTGTTTTGCCCACTCTTGAAACCAGTTTTCTCCAATTCTGGTCAAATAAATTACCTGCATTGTAAACAGGTACATTGGCTGCATAACCCGCTGCTATTTCGTCTGCCGTAGCAGCCCGAAGTTTAACAGTTCCATCTTCATTCCACTCGTAAGCCGTACGGATGCTGTTGATACCATATTCTTCTCCTCCGCCAAAATTCTGAATATCGAAATTCGGGTCGGGTGCACTTCCGTATTTACCTGTATAGGTACCACCGTTAATATGCGCCTGACGTTGCCAGTTAAGCAGCTGCCCGGCGTTCATCCAGTCGGTTGTCGAGTGGATTTTAGTTGCCATATAACTGACATCGTAATTAATAGAAGTCTTTCCTTTTTTTCCTTCTTTATAACTGATCAGGATCACTCCATTTGCACCCCTTGATCCATAAATGGCCGTTGCAGAAGCATCTTTCAATACCTCCACCGAAGCAATATCATTAGGATTAATGGCTGCTACCTCGCTGGCAGAAAGAGGAATTCCGTCAATAACATAAAGCGGTTCATTCGACGCATTAATGGATCGGTTTCCCCGTATCCGGATGCTTCCAACCTCTCCCGGACGCTGATTAGACGTAATATCTACGCCAGAAACCCTTCCTTGCAAAGCCTGCACGACATTTTGAACGGGCCGCTGGCGAATTTGCTGCTCCGACAAACTTGAAATGGCTCCTGTCAGATCGCTTTTCTTTTGCGATCCATAACCGATCACGACAAATTCCTCCAGAGACTTGGTATCCGCCAGAAGGGTTATATCGACAATGGATTGGTTTTTCAACGTGACTTCCTGCTGTACAAAACCGACAAATGAAAACACCAGCACCGCACCCTGATCCGGTACGGCCAATAGAAAGTGGCCTTTCTCGTCTGTTGAAGATCCCTTGGTTGTTCCTTTCAGGATCACACTTACTCCCGGCAATGGCTCGCCTTTATCATCCCGGATTGTTCCCTGCACTGAGCGTTCAGCGCGTTGATGCCTCGGCAGCCGAAATGCCGAAGCCTCTGCCGGAAGCTGGCTGAGGGCGCCCGCCAGACTGATAAAAATACTGAGTTGGTAAAATGATTGTTTCATACATTAATGGACCAGGGGTCGCTGCTTTTCATTGATTATTCACTTATACTATATATGTCCTATCCAACATCTAGTTTATACAAAACAAGTTTGGTCCCGGCTTTGTCCGATGTGTGATTTTCTTTTACAACCAGGCCGCTTTACTAGTTAACTATCCAAACGCATGTGCCTTCTTAATCAATAGAAGCAATTATATCTTAGAAAAATATAATTTTAGTGATTAATTGTTAGAATGACACAAATCTATAAAATCTATTTAATCTACAAGAGTTATATAGTAAAAAATATTATTTTTTTGAATGCTATGCGTTTCCGGAAAGTTTATTCAATACATTTTTGAACGTGTTGATTCCAACGAAAAGGCATGTAGCAGTTGATGGACAGATTTACTTTCAGTCCACGGCAGATTTAATGTTTCCAAATATCCGTTTTGTGTCAAGGATACCTGTTTTTGTGTTAGATGCCCGGCATGGACCTGCAATACTTTTGTAGTGTATTAAAACAAACAAACCATGTCAAAAATAATTTTAATAACCGGTGCTTCACGTGGCTTCGGTAAACTTTGGGCGAAAGCACTTTTACAGCGTGGCGATAAAGTCGCAGCAACGGCCAGAAATATCGAAGATCTAAAGGAGCTGGTTGAAGAATTCGGAGATTCTGTTCTTCCTGTCCAACTTGATGTCAATGACAGAGATGCCTGTTTTGACGCTGTCAATAAGGTCCGTGCACATTTTGGCCATATTGATGTTTTAATCAACAATGCAGGTTTTGGCTTATTTGGCGCCATTGAAGAAACAACCGAGCAGCAGGCACGGGCACAAATGGAGACCAACTTTTTCGGACTTCTTTGGGTGACACAAGCGATTTTGCCGGTTATGAGAGAGCAGAAAAACGGTCATATTATTCAGGTTTCAAGTTTTCTCGGACTTGTATCGCTCCCCGTGCTGGGAATTTACAATGCATCCAAATATGCTGTGAATGGTTTAAGTGAAACGCTTGCAAGCGAAGTGAAAGACTTCGGAATCAAAGTAAGCTTGATCGAGCCAAACGGCTTTTCTACCGATTGGTCCGGAGCTTCTGCTTTTCAGACAGAACCCAACCCGGTATATGACCCGATCAAAAAGGCATTTGCCGAAGGCGCGACACCAGATACCTGGGGAAAACCAGAATCGACTACCGGCGCGGTTTTACAATTAATTGATGCAGAAAAGCCTCCTCTTCACTTTTTATTGGGCAAAATCGCGTACCCGGGTGTAAAACAAGTGTACAGTGAACGCCTGGCTGAATTTGAAGCCTGGAAGGAAGTTTCAGCTAATGCCCACGGTCACTGATCAGCTGGCTTAATTAAAAATAACAGCACAATCTACAACGTAATTCGTGTGGATTGTGTTGCTGTTAAGTATCGTCCCAAAGTCACATTACGATCATGAAACATTATAAAAGTCTAAGCGAACTGCATCGGGAAAATGGATTTACACCGATTGAAAATCCATTATTCAGTATCTTTCAGTGCAACGGATTATGCTCGCTGGGCGACAGGGAATTCACCAGCGATTTTTATATGATCGGTTTTAAAAAGTTGAAATCCGGTGTCATATTATATGGGCGTACCAAATATGATCATGATTGCGGCTCGATAATGTTTGTCAAACCCAGGCAAGTCATCGAGATGAAAAACCTTCATCTGGAAGAAGACGGATTTTTAATCTTTATTCATGAAGATTTTTTCAATGGTCATAGCCTTCATAATGATATAAAAAAATATCACTATTTCGATTATGAAACCAATGAGGCGCTGCATGTTTCCCCAAAGGAAGAAGCGACGGTCTGGGACTTATATCGAAAAATTGAAATCGAATATAACAACAATCAGGATGAATATAGCCGGGAAATCATCCTGGCTAATATCGACACTCTGCTCAAATACTCCCAGCGTTTTTATAAAAGACAGTTTATAAACCGGGCAGAACTTTCCGGAAAAACGGTGAGCAGATTTATTTCCGAAATGGATGAATACGTATCCAACGGTTTTCTGACAAGCAAAGGTCTTCCGTCGGTACAATATATGGCTGAAAAATTAAATATTTCACCGGGATATCTGACGGATGTTTTAAAACAGGAAAGCGGAAAAACTGCACTTGAACATATTCATATTTACCTGATTTCGGAAGCCAAAAATCAGCTTGTATCAGAAAATAAAACAGTTTCGGAAATTGCTTATGCCTTAGGTTTTGACAATTTATCCTATTTCTCGCGGCTTTTTAAAAAAGAAGTTGGCACCACGCCGATTCTTTTCAAAAAACAGAGTCTGAATTGAAAACCAAAAAATTCCGTGATGCCTTATCAGGCAAGTTCAGCAAAATACACCGGAGACTGACTGCTTTCTGTTTGCAATTTGAGGTGAAATACAGAACACGTGAGATGTGACTTGGCGACGTAACCGAAATTGGACAATACCAGAAAATTTATTGTCAAAACAAGTATTTTTCACAAAATTTCGAGGGATAATAAAATAAAATCCATACATTGTCGCACTTTGCGTCAATAGCTAATTTTAGGTCTATTGATGCATACAAGCATAATATTTTATTACTCCGTTTTTATGTCACTTAAATTCTCTAAATACTACTATCTCTTCACCGGACTTATTTTAGCATTTTCACAATCAGAAATACGCGCTCAGAGTAACATCTCCCAGGATTCGATGCGGGTCAGGAAAGTAATCAAAACCACAGAAGGCGAAGAGCAAAACAGAAATGTCATGCTCAATGCAGCCAACAACAACGGCCCCCGGGAAGTGAATATAGGCTTACCCTCCAACGTCGGCGGCACAACGATTATGGAAAATGACCTGCCGGTAGTTTATTATTTCTGGCCAGAGCTTCCCAGCCGAACCTGGCGTTCAAGCGTAAGCCTTTCCAGGTCCGGTTTGCAAGGGCTTAGAGAGCAGTCCGTACTGATGGGCGACTTCGGATATGCCGTAAATTCGTATACAAAACTCGGGGGAGATTCGCTGGAAATTGCCGGAAATCTATCAGCCAGTCATTTTGGATGGATCAAGGCGGATGTGAATGTTTCTGCGCCGCTGGGTAATGGATGGAGTTACAGCGCCGGAGCATTCCTGAACTTTGACCCGATGACATACAATCCGGGCTTTACCCGATACAGCGACGAGACGCAGATCTACCGCGCGGGGATAACCAAAAGATTCAAAAATGGCAGGGGAAAGGTGAGCCTGCTGTATAAATACACCAATTCGGCCGCGTTGCCAACTAACTATGCAGCTTTCAGATATCTGCCCGGAGGCGCGATTGAAAAACTTGACAACTTCCGTCTGGGCCGTGACTCTTACTTTCTGGGCAGCGGTCTGATCAATTTTCGTAATTCTTTCACAAATGAGCCTTACCAGGTTGATCTTTCGAACCGAAAAGACAAAACCTCGACTTCACATACGTTTGACGTGCTGGGAAACTATGAGTTAAAAAATGACTGGAATTTTAAATACGTGGTCCGCTACCACCATGCAGACCCGGTTACCAATTCAATGGCTCCGGTTGGAATTCGCCAGGTTACAGCGGCCGAAGGGTATACTTACAAGGACAACGGAACACCTTACGAGGGTTTTGTGCAAACGATTGTGGCGGCACATTATCCCAGTATACCAGTGAACAGTATCATGTCGCGCTTTGAAATTAACAAACAGACTTCCGGGCATAACTGGCGTGTGGGTGTTACTGAGTCCTATCATAACGTAAAAAACTATTACACAGACCGCTCATTTTTTTTCCAGGAAGTGGCCAATCAGCCTGGTCAGCTCCGTTCTCCGATCACCGACGAAGCCGGTTTTTACAATTATAACTCTGGCGTTGAACATCATAATGGTTTTGAAAATAAGCTTACCGCTTATCTTTCAGATACCTGGAAAATTTCAGACAAATTAAGTCTGGGTTATGGTACCAATCTTCGTTACCATAAATTGAAAGGGGATTTTTACGAGCAGCCTCGCGGCGCAGATTTTACGTTTGCCGGTCTGCCAAGAAGCAAGTTTGATTATAACTGGTTTCACCTGGGCGCCACAGCAAATCTGGTATACAAAATCACCGATCAATTCGGAGTTACCGGCGATTTTATCTATACTGAAAAACATGGGCAGCTGGAAGATTTTTCGGGAGGTTACATACCAACTTACAAAAAAACGAAAAGTCCTTATGCGGGCCTTGGTGTTTATTTTAACAGTCCAAAAATCAGCATTGTATCGGCTTTAACCTATTTGACACGTAACAATTACGTAACAAGACTAAACCTTGTAAACCCGACCAACGCCACCGAAGCCGAGGCGGTTTACACCCAATATGATATCAAAACGACAGGCTGGACAACGGATATTGTGGCCAAACCATTTAACGGATTCAGTCTTCATTATCTGATCACGTTCCAAAACCCGATCTACCAGAATTATGATTTTAGCGCCTTTACCAACGCATATAGCTTTACTGGTAATAATGTGCTGGGTATTTCAAAAGTGCTCATGGAAATTGACCCGAGCTATTCTGTGGGCAAGTTTAAAATATGGGGAAGCGCACGTTATTTCAGCAAACAATTTGCCAACCTGACCAATCAGCTTTATTTTAAAGGATGGTGGGAAACCTTTGCAGGGGCGAATTATCAGCTCAACAAACAGGTAGGTCTGGGCTTGACTGTTGTTAATATTTTTAGTCAAAACGGAGCAAAAGGCACTATTAACGGCGCAGAGCTAATCACAGATCCCTCTCCATTTTACAATAGTGTGCTGACCAGTTCATACATCCGGCCTTTCACGGTGGAAGCCTCTGTCAATTTCAAGTTTTGAGCTGAAACAGACTTTGTTATTTACCATTCTTCGCGGAGCCCTCTTCTGAGGGCTTCGTGGTATTTGGGGATATCAAAACTATAAAGAATAGGTGCTTTGTGCGCACCAATATTGCGCGAACGGTCGTGTCGTATCAGGATATTGTAACCCAGCATTTTGCGCTGAAAACTTCCCCGATGCACGCACTTGCCCAAAATAGCCTCGTATAACTTTTGAAGTTCCGGCATCGTAAATTCTTCGGGCAAAAGATTCAATCCGATGGGTTTGTAATTTAATTGCTGGCGGAGATTGCCTAACGCAGTTTCAAATATCAGCTGGTGATCCATCATCAATTCAGGCATAGCAGTCACGTCCTTCCACTCGCAGGCTTCGGAAATTTCATCTACCCGGATCGAAATATTCTGGTAGTTGACAAGCGCATAATACCCGACGCACACGAACCGTTGTCTGTGCCAGAAATGCTCCGGCATATAAGATAGTGCAGCCTCGGAGCGGCCAATTTCTCCGAAAGTTTTAAACTGTTCCAGAAAAATCCTGCTTACACCGGTACGCTGTTCGAGTATGCGGTATGCAGCCTGATCCAGATTCTCTGTTTTCAATAAATATCCTCCGGGAAGCCCCCACTCGTCATGTCCGTTAAGTTTGGTCAACAGCACTTTTAAGGCAGCACCGCTAAATCCGAAGATTACGCTATCAATCGAAATATGGGGAAGACAATATTCATAAAATGCCTTGCTCTGCTCTTCTGGGTCAGCTGGGAATATCATAGCGCCAAATATAGCTTAAAGCATATTTGGCGCCAAATTATTTCAAATAGCGAATAGCGGTTTGAGAGGGTAAGAATCTTTAATTTTCAAAGACTTCTAATCCTTAGTTTTTTTTATTACATACCGTTTAGTATGACAGGCTTCTATTTGGCCGATATTTAAATAATTTTGCGGAAAGGCTGATGTTAATAAAGAAGAAATTTTAGATTTATGCAATGCATTCCAGTAGTAACTGTAATTAAAATAAATTTCCTGTTCTCACAATTTCGTATTAGCCATGAAGACTATTAAAAATTTGCCATAGTTAATTATTATTTTTTTATCTGTCTACTGTTCAAGAGATGATACAGAGCCTGAAAACGGGCAAGTGTGATTGAAAGTCACGAGCTTGCTGAATACCATACTCACTGACACCACCTTTTGAAGCTGTCTTGACTGTAAACTTGGCTTGCCTATACTGTTGCACCTAATCCAAAAAACATAAAATTTCATGATTTGTAATATACTTAAAGGTCTCATTTTCGGGTTTTTGATCTTTATCTGTGCTAGTTTTCTACGGTATTTGATTGCTACAAGTCATATTAAAACCCTGCGTGTGACAAAATGTGAGGACGCCGCAGGACAAAGTTTAAAAGTACTTAGCGAACTGGTTAAGAATAGCTGGTTTCAAAGAAAACATAACGACGTACGAGTTATTTCTGACGGCCCATGTATGTTCTTCACGTTTTATCAGAAACCCGGAGCATTATATTTTGGACAAGAAGTGACAAGCGGATATGATGTGGGTGTTGCAATGACCACAACGGAATTGCATCAGTTTGCTGATACGATCTCTTCCCACACGGATTTCCAGACGATGCTGGGTTACCTGATGCTGAGGGCAAAGACAAATCCGGCGCCGTCGCATTAATATGATACAGATTAGAAATTCTGATATATTCCGACACATTCCAACTCTGTTGTGCCCATATTTTTTTTGCTGCCATCAGTAAATTGAAATTGCAAAAAAGAATCTGCAATTTCGATTTACATAGTTTTCATAATTGTTTGCAGCAAAGAATCACGAAGAATACAGCATAATATCAAAAGCCAGAAAACCACGACTACCTCGCTATTTCCCGGCTTTAAATGAAATGTATAATCAGAAATTACGATACTTTCGGGACCGGCGCATTGGAAGCGATCAGCTTTTCTTTTTTGAGTTCGTCCCAAAATTCAGACGGAATTTTGGCGGAGAATGAAGCTGCATTTTCCTGTGCCTGCTGCACGGTGTGAGCGCCCGGGATAACAGCCGAAACGACTTCCGGTGCAGCACAGAATTGCAGCGCCGCAGTACGAACTTCTACCTTATGCCGAGTGGCTACTTTCTGGATTGCCGCAAGTTTTTCCTTAACACCGGCGGGAAATTTGCCGCCATATAGGTACCGGTCCTGTCCGGATAAAAAGCCAGCGCACAAGGGAGCACCTACAACAATGGAAATTCCCTTTTCTTCTGCTTTGGGAAAAACCTTATTCAGATCATCTTCATGATGAATAAGCGAGTATTGACAGGCGGAAAGAAAGATATCCGGGTCAGCGACTTCCATGGCTTTTAAAATGGGCTCGACTGTATTTACTCCAAAACCCCAGCCTTTGATAATGCCCTCTTCACGCATTTTGGTAAGCTCAGGCATCGCACCTTTTTGCGCGATTTCAAAATATTTCACCCAGTCTTGTTTCATATCTCCATTATCCGGAGAAAGATCGTGGATGAAAACAATGTCCAGCGACGATAGACCCAGACGCTGCAAACTTTCCTCCACGCTTCTGCGTACACCGGATGCTGTGTAATCATATTTATAGCCGAAATTCATTTTGCCTTTCCAGATGGCCTGGGATGCGTCAAAATTTTCTTTTGGCTCAAGGGTTCTTCCTACTTTGGTCGATATGGTAAAATCTTTTGAAGGTTTGTCTTTAAGAAATAACCCCAGCCTTCTTTCACTGATGCCCAGACCATACCAGGGCGAAGTGTCAAAGTAACGAATCCCGGCGTTCCACGCAGCTTCCACCGATTGCAGACATTCGATATCGGGATTTACCTTAAAACCATTACCGATCGCAACACCGCCAAAGCCAGCTTTATGTTTAGGTCTGAAACGTTTATAGGACTTTACATTTTCAAAATTTGTCATTGTTTGCGGATTTGAAGCAGTCAACGCATTGGCTGTTAAAATTGGCGCAAAGCCAAGTGCGGCCGATGCGATCGATGCTTGTTTAATAAAGTTTTTTCTGTCCATAAGCTTAAATTTATCTTGCACAGCAACGTGAGATAGCTGAGACCTATGACTAAAAAAACCATTCCCTGCTAACTGAACAGAAGCATTCTTTATACCCTTGACATTCCCCCGATGCTTTTTTATGCAAAACTATCTGGAAACAAACGGCCCCTTATCTCCTTGAAGCGGGTAGTGTCTTTCTATTTTATTAAGAACTGCATACACTGAATCTTTCCGGTGATCAACTCCCGATAACACGAAGTTTCCCTGCGGTGTGCGCTGGTAGCTCAGCTTGATCACCTCATTTTTATCCGCGCGGTTTTTCAATTCCAGTGTATTTTTTACAGTATCAGCTTTAAAACTGTAAAAAACCCGGCCCGTATTTCCAAAAAATTCCTGGGTCCTGACCTTGTTGCGTTTATCCAGCGGAATGGCTCTGGCTATCTTTATGCTGATCGTATTATGCTTTTCAAAAACAATATTCTGCCATCTGGTCGAATCATAAGGTGTGTTTGGGATTTCTTTTCCATTTAGCTTAAATAGCGAGACATCGTAAAAACCCGCTGTATTGGCCAGGCCTCTTTCCCGGGGTAGCTTGAATGACTTTCCCTCAGCCAGAATGATCGAGTACTGATAACTCATGAACAAAAAAAAGACGGAGACAAAAGCAATTTTAAGCCCGTTTTGAATAAGCTTTTGTATCGGCCGGTTAAATAACGGGCGTCTGAGCTTGGTTAGTGCGGTGGTTTTATGAAGGATAAAATACTCCCAAAGACTTTTCGCATCCCGGACTAAAAGTACGCCGGACAATACAAGATAATCGAAAGCTGTTAGCTCCACACCAGCATCATACGTGATATTGATTGCCAGAATAGGAACCAGCAGGGAGATCATCAAAAGTGCACCAAGCGTTACAGTTCTCCTAAAAAACAAAAGTATAATCGCCAAAAGCTCACACATACCGGCGAAGATTTCAAAGCCCGTCGCTGCGCCTGTTGTCAGCCAGTATAGTTTTCCGGGAGTAAAATCACCTAACGGAATATTCATCTGACTGATTGTCGGGAATGGCATTTGAACCGGAAAAAGTTTGGTGATGGCGTAAAAGGACATCCGGTACATTAAAACATAGCGGATGATCGTTTCGACCCAGTAATAAAAAATATCAAAGTCTCTTTTTTTCTTGTCCAGTTTATCCCATACCGTGCCCAATATCAGACTTGCAAGCAGGGTAAAAATATAGCCAGCATAGTTGTTGTTATCCTCATTCTCAAAAAACCAGCCTTTGTAATGCGTAAAACGGTCGATGATGCGCCATTTATAATCTTCGTTCAGATAATACTCAAATTGTTCGGTATAAAAACCGATATCATGCGGCACCAGCGCCACGATAACGAAAATCAGAATACCTCTGACACCACTCCGTTCATACCCTTTCCATTTCTTTTTTTCCGTCAAAACCGGCTCTATCAAAACTGTTTCTGCCAAGCTCATAATCTTTAAGGTTAATGTTTACTGATTGGATTTAGCAATATTATTTGTTCACCGTGGTCACCTCGAAAACAGAAGGTATCGGTGAGGGAGCATTTGTGTTGGAATTAGTTTCGGTTTGCGAATACACAAATCTTTCAGGAAGCACAGTACCGATATTTGGCGGCACCACCACGCCGGACGGCTCATTCCTGGTTCTTCTTAAATCGTTAAAAGCTGTCTGTTGCCCGAAAAAAGCGACATATCTTTCCAGCAAAATCTCGCGAAGCAGCGACTGATCGGCAGTGAGCGACGGTTTGCCGGCAATTCCTCCTGCTTCAAAATCAGCGCTAACGTAAGGTTCATACTTAAAATTTGCAGGCACTTTATAAGAAGTGCTTAAATATCCTCCCGAATTCAGGTATGCACGGTATTCATTTAGTTTTTTCAAACCCTGCTCAAATCCCTGCGTACGGAAGGCCGCTTCTGCCAGGATCAGTAAATTTTCCTGATAGGTTACCAGAGCAAACGAGGCATTTTGGGCAAAAATCCCAACCAGAGCGCTGGTATTGGTGGTATTTGGAATAAATTTAGTTTTGGCCGTACCAGAGGTCTGATAAGTAAAATAGTAATTCAGCCGCGCAGTCTCGTTGGTTTTGGCATTGCCTTTATAATTTGCATGGGCAGGATCGAGCACTTTGGGCAAGTAAGCAGACTCCGAAGTCAGATCGGTCAGAGAACGGTTATAGGAGTAAAAATTAAGATTTCCGGTCGAATTGCCATGCGGCGCCAGAAGTGAACCCGCCTGCGCGCTGATACCTTTTTCAGCTTCTTCATACGCCTTTTGATAATTTCTGACATCCAGATAAAAGCGCGCTTTCAGTGTATGGGCGACTTTCAGCCAGTTAGCTGAATTTCCGCCGAAATGGATATCAGCTGCTGCCGGACTTGTTCCAATTCCTGAGCTAAGATCTTCGATTGCATGATCCAGCAAGACTTGTACAGAATCATAAACGGTCTTCTGAGGATCATAAACCGGATTTGGAAATCTCTCAATATCAGCTGCCTGCGTATAAGGAATGTCGCCCCATAGTGCTGTGGCTGTTCCAGCGGCATGTGCTTTAAGAATTCTGGCAATTCCTATTAAAAGCCGGTTGTTGACCTGAGCAGCCCGTTCTTCCAGCAACTTTTCCTGGATGAACACGCCCTGGTATACATAATTCCACGGCGCGGTAAAGTCAGATCCTGAAACAACGTAATCCTGCTGTGTTTTGTATTCGCGGTCCATCCCCGTGAAATAGCCGGACCAGATCCCGGCGATACCGGCGCTATGCCCTTCATGAAAAGCAATATTTCCCAGTTCGAGACCGGTCAGAAGAAGTGACGCGGAAGCATTAGCGGGATTGTTCGGGTTTTCATTCAAACCATCCACGATGCCTTCACAGGAAACCAGTGATAAAATAAAAATGCTGGCTATAAATGCTGGAAAATATCCGTTGAAATTTTTAAAAAGTTTCATTTCAATTGCCTAGTAAGTGAGTTTTATAGAAAAGACATAAGAGCGCGTATTGGGCGTGTTGAAATAGTCCTGCCCTCGTGAAAGCAGCGTACCGCCGATGTTGGTATCCGGATCAATGCCTTCGATCTTTGTCCAAAGCAGCAGATTGCGACCAGTGGCTGAAAAATCAATCGATTGAAGCTTGGTCAGTTTTCTGAATTTTGGGGAATCCAGATGATAGCTCAGTGACAGCTGGCGAAGACGCGTCCAGCTGGCGTCGGAGACCCACGGTTCTTTCAAATCACTGAAACCGCCCCCCAAAGACGTATAATAGGACTCATCCAGAAGAACTTGTCCTCCGCCGAAATCCACCAGATTCCCTCGCACGGTTGAGCCGCTGGCAATGGTCTTACCGGCATAGTTTTTAACATCCTGAGCCAGCGTCACATCGTTCCCTACCCCTTCATGCGTACCGAAATTGTACATGACCGCTCGGGTTCCTTCGTAAATCTCTCCGCCCTGAGAAGTTTCAAAGAGTACATCCAGTGAGAATTTTTTATAAGAAACGCTTGTGCCGAAAGCGCCCGTAAAATCCGGATTTGGATTTCCTACTACACCAAAATTTGCATCGAGCTGTGGAAAATTATTTTTGTCCAAACTAAGATCGCCGCCTTCATTTCTTTTATACTTTCCACCCCAGAAAACCCCGACCGGATAACCGACAACCGCAACGGGATCGATGATGGATGAGCCGGTGGTCTGCACAAAATTGTTTCCGGATAAACTGGTAACCTTATTTCTAATACGGCTAAAATTGGCATTGACCGACCATTTCCAATCATCCGAACGGACAATATCAATTCCCAGATCGGTTTCAACTCCTTTGTTTTCCAAAGACGCTGCATTGGAATAACGTGAAGTAAAACCAGTAGAACCGGCCAGACCAACCGGAATCAGGATATCCTTAACTTTATTCTGGTAATAGGTAACTCCTAATTTGATACGGTTATCCAAAAAGCGAAGATCTGTTCCGATCTCATACTCGGTCTTGCGCTCAGGTCTGAGAAGATCATTCCCCTGCTGGCCGCTTTGAATAAATGCTCCGTTTCCATACAGCGAGCCGTACAGATAATCTCCGTTAGACTGCGTATAGTTGACCGATTCGAAAGTTGTAGTGGTTTTATAGGGCAAGGGCTGTACACCCACTACACCATAAGAAGCGCGCAGCTTTGCAAAACTCAGTACCTGCGAATTATTGAGAAAACCTAGTTTGGTAAACTGCCAGGCCAGATCAGCGGAAGGATAATAGAATGTTTTCTTTGATCTTTGACCGAAACCCGAGCCTGCTTCTCCTGCGAGCGAAACGTTTAAAAATAAGGCGTCATACGCTGAGAAGCTGGCAGAATTATAAGCGCGTGCACTTCTGAACAAGGATTTGTCGTTTACAGGAATTCTGTTTTCGGCTGTGGCATTGGCAAAACTTGGCGGTGCATCCGCGATGATAAAGTTATTGATCGTTGTTCCGGTATAATAATAACTTCGGTTGTTTACATTAAAACCTGCGATATAGGTCAGCGAAAAATTCTTTCCAAAATCCCTGGATATTCTTCCAATGACATCTGTCGTAAACTCACCCTCCTTCGTTAAGGATTCGGTGAATTGTCCATTACCATTATTTTGATAATCATTTACAGGGAAATATTCCAGGCGTTCATCTGTGTAAAAATCATATCCGGCCCGCGCGGTCAGGTCAAACCAGCTCACAGGTTTTATCCCAAATTCGACATTGTTGATAAAGCGGTTAACCGAGGTGTTGTAAGTCTGCTCATAAATCGCCCACTGAGGGTTTCCGATACCCGGACGCGCCACAGCACCCAGCTGACTTCTGTATGAACGCTGACGGTCAATGATGGGCGAAGCTGTTGGGCTTGAATAGTAATCACCTTTATAATCATACTGATCAAAATCCGGTGCATTTCTCAGGAGTGCCGCAGGTGCTCCCGAGGTTCGGTTTCCTCGTCCGATCCGGTCTGATTTTACACGCGAATAGGTCGAGTTGGTTGAAATACGGAAAATGTCATTGAATTTGCGTTCGGTATTCAGTTTCAGCGACGTTCTGTTGTAATCACTATTGGATTTTAAAAGACCCTTTTGTCTTAAATCGCCGATACTCAGGTAGAAAAGAGACTTATCATTGCCGCCGCTAAAACTGAGCGAATGATCCCAGGCTGTTCCGGTTTGAAAAAGTGCATCATAATTTTTCTGTGTAAAAACCTCTTTGGAATTCTTCTTTGTGATTGGGTAATACAGCTTTCCGCTTTTCCCTTTAAAATACGCCCCCGTTTTGTTTACCTCATCCTCACCACCTGAACGGTCTGCAATGCGATCACCCCAGGAATTCGTTGCCGTAGAAGAATAAATGCCGGCTGCACCTTGTCCGTAGGTGGTTTGACGCGGATGATAAGGCACATTGACCTGATCAAATGACAGGCTGGCATTGTAGGAAATGGATAATTTGTCCTTATTTCCGCTTTTTGTTGTGATAACAATCACACCGTTTGCGGCGCGAGAACCCCATAAGGCAGCTGCCGAGGCTCCTTTCAAAACCTGCACCGAAGCGATGTCATTAGGATTGATATCATTAAGCCTTGATTGCTGTAAAGATGCGCTGATACCGTTACCAAGCGAACTGTTGGAGACCGGGATTCCGTCCACGATAATCAGTGGCTGGTTATTTCCTGTGATGGTATTCAGCCCCCGGATCTGAATAAACGACCCCGAACCAGGATCGCCTGCCTGTCTGGCAATCTGAACGCCCGAAGCCTTGCCAGCAAGACTGTTAATCAGGTCGGGTTCGCCGGATTTTTTAATATTGTCGCCAGAAACTTTAGAGCTGGTCAAAGCCAGCTTGTCGGCTTCCTCTTTGAAACCCAGTGCTGTAACAACAACTTCCGAAAGCTCCTGGGCAGATTCCAAAAGTTCAACATTCACAATTTTCTGGTTCCCGATCACCACTTCTTTTGATTGAAAACCAATAAAGCTGAAAACCAGCGCGTCGTATTCGCCAGGAACCGAAAGCTGAAAATTTCCTTCGGCATCTGTGGTAGTTCCGATCTGTGAACCTTTCGCTACCACGTTAACTCCGGGAAGCGAGATCCTCCCTTTTCCAGAAGCCACGTTGCCGGTGATCGTTCTGTTTTGAGCCGCCAGTGTCATGGGCAAGCCGATTAGTAGCAGTAAAAGATAAGTTTTACTTAACCGATAATAAATCTTGTTCATTAATCTTTTTTTTAGTGGTTATTACCTGTTTGTAGCTGGTGGTTGTCATGGATTGGAGTAAATTGTAATTCAAAGAAAATACTTCCAGAACGACGCCCGTCCCGAATGGTGAGAAAACGACACCGTGTCGTTTTCATGCACGGCAAGTCATGGCAGCAGATCCCGGGATCGGCACAAAAATCAACCTATAAGTGATTTCTTGTATAGCTGAATACGTCGAAGCAAAAGTGCTCCTGCTATAACCTTAACATATATACGTAGTATGACAAAATGGCTTAATGCCGACAGGTATGCCCTGATAAAGAATTGGCATGATACATTAATTCCACCGATTTTACCGGGCACCGTTCAGCTTGGTTGCCGGAGATTGATTTTCTCATTTTTCAAGTAAATAAAGATTTGCTGGTGGTAACAAACCCGAGTAGTATATTATTTTGATAGACAAAGTAAGCTATAAGAATTTTTTATTGCAAATCATTTGATATTTTTTCTTCATCTTTAGCAAATCGCTGTTAATGAGCATGGAATGTAATTTGAAAATAAAAAGGCTTCTAAAAGAAAAATCCCGGCTCATAAAAACCGGGAATTTCATTGATGAATAAATGTAATTGACAAGATCGTCGGCTGGCAGATTCAGGCTTTGGCATGTATCAAAACTGCAAGCTGTATACACGCGGATTCCGACCTATTGCTCCAAGCATGATTAGTAGCCCGCTGGATAACAATGTCACCTGCCTTCAGAAGCGTTTCTTCATTTTCCAGAATCAGGTAAATTTCTCCCGAAAGAATGATAATATAATCCAGCGTATCGGTCTGATGCATCAAAGGATGTGGCTGCCCTTTCGGAGCCTGGATACCTAATTCTGAATCAGGAGGAATATGCACATAACGAAAATAGGTTCCGTTAACAGGTGTTACAGGGATGGCCGTGTTTTCAATCCGGACTTCTCTGGCTAAGTCAACCGGCATAGTATCAGTGGCCCATATGTCAGAAATTACAAGGCCTGGATAATCCTGTGAAACATTACTTACGGTGGCATCTTCGGTTATTACGGATTTGCCATCGAAAATCCCGGTAACAATCCGGCGCGGTATTTGGGGAATTTGATTCATATGAATTAAGTTTTACGAATAGTTTTGACAGAATGATTTAGCCTCTTGAGCAAGACTATTTGCCAAAATTAAAAACAGAATAGCCTACATTTGCCGATGGTTAACTCAAGGTTACTTCACCAGTCTCATTTTAGTAAAGCAGTATCAGCATGGAAAGCAGTGAGGAAAATCCTAAGTCAAAATGCAAACAGGAGCTTATGGCCATCCATGATAGCCTGGATGTTCTGGGAGGAAAATGGAAACTTCAAATTCTTAACTATCTGAGCAACCGAACGGATAGTGAAAATAATTTTACCAAGATTAAAAATGAGATCGGCGGAATTTCAGCAAAAATGCTTTCGAAGGAGCTTCGCATCCTGGAAGAAAATTTGCTGGTAAGAAGAATGCCTGATCAAAATCGGCAGTCTGCTGTTACTTATGCCATCACTTCCTATGGAAAAAGTGTACTGCCAGTTTCAGACACACTTTTAAACTGGGGGCTTAAACATAGGCGTATCATAAAAGAAACGCTTCGGTAATTTTTCATAATCAGCTCTCCATCACCCGGCACAAACCTATAATTCCGATAGATTAAATAAATATTTAAAATATCCGAAAAGAATTTTCCATAGTTTGAGTAAATTGCGCAAAACGGTGTGGATTCCTGAAAGTATAATCTACTCCGAAACCCCGCATTTAATGATCGAGTTAAGAAATATCACCAAGACATTTTATCAGAAAAACAGAGAGATCACAGCCCTATCCAATGTATCGCTGCATGTGGAAGAAGGGAAAATATTCGGAGTGATCGGAAGCTCCGGTGCCGGAAAAAGCACGCTGATCCGGTGCGTTAATCTTTTGGAAAAACCGACTTCAGGTGAGGTTATCGTAGCCGGCAAAACACTGACCCAGCTGTCGGGTTCCGAGCTTACGAGGGAAAGAAGACACATCGGAATGATCTTTCAACATTTCAATCTATTGTCTTCAAGGACTGTTTTTGAAAACATCGCTTTTCCCCTGGAACTGGACAAGGTACCCAAAGCCCAGATCAAATCCCGTGTTTTGGATTTGCTTAAACTGGTTGGTCTGCAAGAAAAAACAAATGAATACCCGGCCAATCTTTCAGGCGGACAAAAGCAGCGGGTCGCTATTGCAAGAACGCTCGCAAATAATCCCAAAGTACTGTTATGTGATGAAGCGACAAGTGCGTTGGATCCGGCCACAACCCGGTCCATATTGAATTTATTAAAAGATATCAATCAGAGGCTCGGAATAACCATTCTTCTGATTACACACGAAATGGCCGTTATAAAATCGATTTGCGATTCGGTCGCCCTGATCAGCGAAGGGAAACTTATTGAACAAGGTACAGTCGCCGAGATTTTTGTGAATCCGAAAACAGAACTTGCGCGTGAATTTATTATGTCTTCGGTACATGTTGAAATTCCGGACCCTTATAAGCAAAAGCTAAAAAGTACGCTCGAAGGCAATCAGCGTACGCTTTTAAAGATGGAACTTACCGGCAATTCGATCGACGAACCTATCCTTTCGCAGGCAGCGCGACTCTTTCAGGTGGATACCAAGATCATCAGCGCGCAAATGGATTATGCCGGAAATGTTAGTTTTGGGGTAATTCTTGTGGAGCTCTCAGGAAATCCCAAAGACTGCCGCGAAGCCATAAAATTTTTCATAGAAAAACAAATCATCGTTGAGATTGTAGGTTATGTATGATTCATTGCTATCATTAATGCTGAAAGGCACCTGGGAAACGGTTGTAATGACTTTTGTGTCAGGGTTTTTCGGATTTTCCATAGGACTTCCGCTGGGAATTATCCTTTTTCTGACACGTAAAGGCCAGGTTCTGGAACACCGGTCACTGAACGCAGTCGTTTCAGTTTTTGTCAATATTTTCCGCTCCATTCCTTTCATAATCCTGATCGTATGGATGATTCCGTTCACAAGATCTTTAGTGGGAACTTCGATCGGTGTCAGTGCGGCACTGGTTCCTTTGAGTATTGGAGCCGCGCCGTTCATTGCCAGGTTGGTTGAAAACAGTTTACTGGAAGTACCCTCAGGTCTTTTGGAAGCAGCGCGGGCCATGGGCGCGACACCTTTGCAGATCGTTTACAAAGTTCTTTTGCCCGAAGCGCTGCCTTCTCTTGTAAACAGCGCGTCAATTACCCTGATAACACTTGTCGGCTATTCCGCAATGGGCGGTGCCGTCGGCGCAGGCGGGCTCGGACAAATTGGTTATCAGTATGGTTATATCGGCTACGACGCAGTGATCATGAATACCGTTCTTGCCCTGTTGGTGCTGCTTGTTTTTCTGATCCAGTTTTTCGGCGATCGCCTCTCTAAACGCGTCGATCACAGGTAATACCCGGATTTATATTATTACTTAACTTTGATTAAACAGACATGAAAATAGTAATCAGCTTTTTTTACAAACTAGTATTGGCAGTCTCATTGATTTCAGTTTGGAGCTGCTCTGGAAATTCTCAAAAAAACGCCCCCAACTATATTAAGGTAGGCGTTTCGTCAGGACCTGAACTGAGCGTGGCGCAGGCCGCAAAGAAGGTGGCCAAGGAAAAATACGGTCTAGAAGTTGAACTGGTGGCTTTCAACGATTATGTAGTGCCAAACGAAGCGCTCAATCAGGGCGATATCGACCTGAACGCTTTTCAGCATAAACCATACCTGGATGAACAGTCCAAACAGCGGGGTTACAAACTTGCCGTCGTGGGAAACACGTTTGTATATCCGATCGCGGGTTATTCGAAAAAAATTAAAACACTGGCGGAGCTCAAACCAGGAAATACGGTCATTATCCCCAACGACCCAACCAACGGGGGAAGATCTCTGCTTCTTTTGCAGAAATATGGCCTGATCAAACTGCGTAACGGCGTTGGGTTGTTACCGAAACTGACCGATATTACGGAAAATCCCAAAGAGTTGAAAATTCTGGAACTGGAGGCGCCTCAACTGCCCAGAGCACTGGACGATAACGATGTAACGCTTGCCATTATCAACAACACCTTTGCCTCGCAGTTAAATCTGGTGCCAAGCCGTGATGGTCTTTTTGTAGAAGACAAAGAATCTCCTTATGTCAACCTTATTGTGGCCAGAGAAAATAATCAAAATGAACAGAAGGTTAAGAATTTCGTGAAAGCCTATCAATCCGATGATGTGGAAAAAGCGGCGCTGGAAGCTTTCAAAGGGGGAGCTATAAAAGGCTGGTAGTAACAAACCGTTCCATCCGGGCTACCTTGAAAAGTACCAGATTTTAAGAATTTGTGTTATTTCTATATTAAATCTATCGAGTAAATAATGTACTTTTTCTTTATGAAGAATTCAGAGCCTGAAAACCATAGCCAGTCGCAACACGGGTATATCAGGTTTGTCTTTATTTATTTCCTGCTCCAATCCTTACCGATCAGCCAGGATTTTCTAAGGGCGGTAGTTGGTACGGACTGGCTGCACATTGATTATGGCGATATGTTTACGTTCAGCCGGCTTACTCCACAATTTATTTCAGGGAAAGAGACTTTTCTTAACTGGGTGATCATTGCCCTGCTTGCAGCTGCCGGTACACTGATTTGGGGTAAACTAAAGCTTAAAAACATAGATACTGATACACTATATTACTGGACGCGTGTGATTGTCCGTTACCGGCTGGCCATCGGCATACTCGGCTACGGTTTCATAAAACTTTTTCCCATGCAGGCTCCGTATCCTTCGCTGAGTAATCTGCACACCAATTATGGCGACCTGACGGACTGGAAAATGTTTTCGATGAGCCTCGGTATTGTGCCTGCCTACGAAAGTTTCCTTGGTGCCGTCGAAATTCTGGCTGGCCTGCTTTTACTATTTAGAAAAACTGCTACACTTGGCGCTTTAACCGTGCTGATTTTCACAGGCAATGTTTTCATCTCAAACCTTGCCTATGACGGAGGAGAATATGTTTACAGTTTTTATCTGATCAGCTTTGCACTTTTTATATTGTCCTTCGATGCTGTCAGAATTTTTACACTGATCTCACTAAACCGGCCTGCCCAACCAAATCGGTTCAAGCTTCATCTATCAGCAAATCTGAAAACGACGCGTCTGATCTTAAAAGGCCTTGTCATTTTCATTTTTGTATTTGTCTACGGCGTAAAGACTTATCAGGGTTTTGCCCACGATCCATATCAATTCCCAAAAAATGCCGGGCTTTCAAAGGCAAGCGGTATTTACAATGTACGCGAATTTCGAATCAACGGCAAGATTCTTCCCTACTCCCAAACAGACCCCATCCGCTGGAAGGATGTTGTTTTTGAGAAATGGGCAACTTTAAGTATCCGTTCAAACCGGCCTGTCATCATTGATTCCACAAACTTTGAAAAAATTCAAAAAGAGGATTTTAACAGGAATTATGAGCTCTCAGGCGTAGCGTCCAGGCATTATTACAGCTATAATGCAGATTCTTCCGGGCACTCGATAGCACTCAAAAATAAAAACAGGCATTTCCCTGGTGAAACGCTTCAATTTCAACTGGCAAGACCAGACAGCCTTACCATTATTTTGTCAGGCCGGGACCAGAACAGCGATTCGCTATACGTCGTTCTGGAAAAAATTCAAAAGAAGTATCCGCTTTACCTTGGAAGAAGAAATCCGTTAACGCTGTGACAAAACTCAATACCCCCGCCCGGTCCATTACCATGGAAGAAAATATTGTCCATTCATTTCTCCCGTGGAAAAATGATCAGAAGATCTTTTTTAGAATTCTGTTTTTGTTTTTCTTGATTATGTCCATTCCCTGGAATGGTTTCTGGTATAAAAATATTGCTTCCATCACTTGGAACACACTGGAATACCGCCATCTGCATGTTTTTTGCGAATTCACTCCAAAATTCGTAGAAATTAACTCGGAAAGCGGCCATTGGGGCATTGAATCCTACGTCAACTGGGCGCTTATACTAGCCGTTTCAGTCATCGGAGGTTTGCTCTGGACAGTGCTCGACAGGCAAAGAACTCAATATAATACGTTATACTACTGGCTTCGAACGCTGGTACGTTACAGAGCCGGAGTGGGTGTGCTGGGTTATGGTTTTACCAAACTCTTCCCTACACAAATGCCCTACCCTTCCCTAAGTATTCTCAATACCGATTTCATCAATCTGACACCGCAAAAAGTGTTTTGGCTGTCGGTAGGCAGCGTTCCGTGGTACGAATGCTATACCGGTTTCATAGAACTGCTTGCCGGCGTCCTGCTGCTGTTTCGCCCGACTGCGCTATATGGAGGAATCCTCCTTTTTGCCGCGCTGGGAGACATCGTCTTTGTCAATTTTGTTTATGATGGGGAAGTCCACTTATTTTCCACCTATTTATGTCTCTACGGTCTTTTTGTGCTGGCACATGACGTACCAAAACTTTATAATCTTCTTATCCGGGAACGTTTTACTGTGCCGGTTAACTTCCACCCAAAATTTTCCAGTGGCTGGCAAACTTTCCGGGTCGTTGTAAAATCCGGAACCTTGTTGATTTTCATAGGACTATTTTCTTATCTGATGTATCAGAATTTCAGATACGATCCCTATAAGCTGCCGCATAACAAAGGACTTGCCAATACGGCGGGTTATTACCATATAACCGAATTCAGAGTAAACAACAAGATTATTCCATATTCTCCGGTGGATTCGGTCCGGTGGGAAGATGCCGTTTTTGAAAAATGGTCCACGTTTACTTTCAAGGTCAACAGGCCTGTAAAAATAGATATTTCCGGAGGTGGCGGCCGTCCTAAAAAAGAAATTGACAGAAGATTTGAAATGGCTGGCGTAGCAGGTGGGCGGCGCTTCTTCACCTATCGGGTCGATACCCTGGCGAAGGTTTTGTATCTGCAAAACAAGAATATTCCTGACACTACGCAGCGACTGGTTTTTCACTATGCAAAACCCAGCCCGTCACGAATTATATTAAGCGGGCTGGATGAAAACCAAGATTCCCTATATGTAATTCTTGATAAAGCAGACCGGAAATACCTTCTTCCGGAAAGCACCCTGCAAGCTGGCAGTTATTAATTTTCAACAGTTTATGATATCAAGGAAGACCAAATATGCTTTGAAAGCGCTGAAAGTTCTGGCCAGACGTTACAAAAAAGAGCCCACTTTCGTTTGGGAAATTGTTAATCAGGAGAACATTCCACGGCATTATCTTGAAGCTATTCTAGTTCAATTAAAACACAGCGGCCTGATTGAAAGCAGAGCCGGCAAGGGTGGCGGATATTCACTGCTGCTGCCGGCCGACCAGATCAGCTTTCTGTTTGTTCTAGAAGCGATCGAAAAACCGCTGACTTCTATCTCTTGTGTTGCTTCATCCTTTACCGAATTATGCGCTGACTGCCAGCATACAGAAATTTGCACACTGCAAAAAGCTTTAAAAACCTGGCAGGCAGCAAGCCATTCCGTATTAAGCAAGACGACTATTCAGGATCTTTTATAGTTCCTTGAAAAGTTGTCTGCAATTGCCTCACAAAAAATTACTTTCTGACCAGAAAGAACCCTTTGTCAAACCCGGCCTTCACATGATCAATTTCTATATCCTGCTCGCCCGGAACGTATGACTCAAATTCCAGCTTAACTTCATAGTCAGTGAAATGTTCCATAACTCCCTTTTCGTTGAAAAACCATGCAGGATACTCCGCTTTGTAAATATCGGGCGGCACGATTTGCAGCGTAAGCCGGTCGGGCTGATCGCCTTTGATAAAGGAGGTCCGGTCAAAAAGAATATATTTAAAATCATGTGCCTTGATTTGATCAAGAAAGTCGTGCGGTTTTTCCAGATACTGAATCACGCTGGACAGCAACAGAATATCGGCCTTTTTATCAGACAGACTTTCTCCAATGCTGAAATGAAATTTTAAAACATCATCCTCAAATAGCTCTTGCCCGCACTTCACATATTCTTTTTGTTCAACCACGCTCCAGTGAACCTGCACAGACGAAGGTATAAGATCCCGTACCTGATAATATGTACTTCCAAGCGAACCGCCGAAATCGATAATGTTCAGTTTTCCTCCACATTCAATTGCCGTATACAGAAGCGTTGAGATGATCGAGTATGGATACATTTTTTTTTCAAAAAGCACAGAATCGCGCTCGTAGACTGCCTGCCCATTTTTAATTTTCAGTAGTGAGTTTCTGGTAATGTCCAAAATGTTATCCGATTCATATCCTCCGGAACGTGCAGTGAGCTCATCCCAGCTTTTATAATTTCCGAACCAGCCGTATTTACTTTTTTCCTTTTTTTTCAGCTTAAACAATGACATATTTCTACTTTAAAATACAGCGCAATTTAGGGCTTTATTTACTTAGGAAAGCACTTTTTCAGGTATAACAATTCGCATAAAAAAAATAATTTTTGGATTTTAATAAATTTAAATAACTACATAAATAATATTCTGTAATCTTTGTAATTACGTTATAACCCGCTTCTATATTTTTTCGAATTCATGCAAAATTTTTGCACACTTTTCAACTCATTCTACCTTTCACGGGGGCTGGCGATGTACAACTCGCTTTTAGCCCAAAGCACTGACTTTCACTTATATATATTTGCATTCGACGAAGCCTGCTATAAGATCCTTATCCGCATGGATCTTTCCAATGCAACCATAATTTCACTGGGCGAATTTGAAACACAGGAACTGCTGTCAGTAAAGAATACCCGCACGCAAGGGGAATACTGCTGGACCTGCACCTCGTCGACTGTCTGGCATTGTATCCATACCTACGGTTTAGATCATTGTACCTATGTCGATGCGGATTTATTATTTTTTTCCGACCCGAAGGTCTTGACCGATGAAATGGGAAACAATTCTGTTCTGATTACCAGCCACCGGTATAGTCATGAATATGATCAGTCTGCGTTAAGCGGTGTTTATTGCGTACAGTTTGTCACCTTTAAAAATACCGAGTCCGGGATGAGAGCACTTGACTGGTGGAGACAGGCCTGTCTGGAATGGTGCTTCAACCGGTTTGAAGACGGCAAGTTCGGCGATCAGAAATATCTGGATGACTGGACTACGCGCTTCGAGGGCGTCCATGTTTTGAAACACACGGGCGGAGGTGTGGCTCCCTGGAATTCAAAAGATTATGGCTATGAAAGCATTAATGAAAAGGTTTTTGTTTCTGATGCGCAGTCAAAGGTTCCTCTGATTTTTTACCATTTTCACGATTTCCGGTATTGTGAGAACGATAGTTTCCGGTTTACAGCAGAACAATATTTTCTAAAAAAAGAAGTGATTGATCTTGTTTACCTGCCTTATGCCAAATCGCTTCAGTCAGCTGAATATCAGATTAAGAGTATTGATAAATATGCCGTTTTTCACGAAAACCCGATGCTGCTGAAATGGATAAAAATTAGTTTGTCCAGACGCGTCCGGTTTCTTTTGACAGGTGCTTACAAAAATTACCGTAAACAAAGCAAATTTTAACCCAATCTATAAATAAGGTGGCTAAATTACTTAACCTAAAAACTTTTACAGACACGCGGGGAAACCTGACTGTGATCGAACGCGTTATTCCATTCGATATCAAGCGTATTTTCTACATCTACGGCGTGGACGATTCGATCCGCGGTGGACACAGACACAAAAAAACCGTCCAGGCAGCGATTTGTCTGAGAGGGAGCTGCAAAATTTTTAACCACACAGGTTTTGAAAGACAGGAATTTATTTTGGATTCGGCCGATCAGTGTCTTATCCTGGGCCCGTCGGACTGGCATCAAATGCATGAATTTACCGAAGACGCAATTTTAATGGTGCTCGCTTCTGAATTCTTTGATGCTGACGACTATATCTACGAATCCTATGAATGCGAAGCGTTACTGGTTCAATGATCAGGAGCTGAAATTATAAAAGAAGAATATACTATGATACTGATTCAAAAGGGCGTTAATACCATGCCCCTGGATTTTTTGTTTCAGGCTAAATATCTTTTGTATATATAATTAGTGTGCTGTCCATATGTCCAACTTATAAACATCGCTTCCTGTCTTTGACATTCTTTTGCGACTGATCTGCGTTCTGAGCAAGTATGATTCAAAATTTACCTAAAATCACCATCGTCACCCCTTCCTATAATCAGGGAAAATATCTGGAAGATACCATCCTTTCCGTACTTGATCAGGGATACCCGAACCTGGAATACATTATCATCGACGGCGGAAGTACAGATGAATCTGTCAGTATCATAAAAAAATATGAGACGCAGCTCGCCTACTGGGTAAGTGAAAAGGATGGCGGCCTATACCATGGATTGGAAAAGGGCTTCGCAAGGGCGACGGGAGAAATTATGGCATGGATCAATGCAGACGACATGTATCATCAAAAAAGTCTTTTCCGGGTCGCAGAAATTTTTGATATGTTCGGACATGTGCATTGGATCATGGGCAGCAACACCTACTTTGACGAAGGCGGACATGCTTTTATTTATGATGATCTGCCTTATGCGCAGCGCTGGTCAGCATATCGCCTGCGCTTGTTCAACGGACAATTTATACAACAAGAGTCGGTTTTCTGGCGGCGATCTTTATGGGATAAAGCAGGCGGATTTATCGATCAAAACTTTTCGCTTGCGGCGGATTTCGAGTTATGGCTCCGTTTTTTTCGCTACGAAAAGCTTTATACTACGACGTTTATGCTGGCAGGCTTTCGTTTTAGAAATGAAAATCAAAAAAGCTATAACCAAAGAAACCAGTATTTGGATGAATTAAAATTGATTTTGGAAAGAGAAAAAAAGCGGGATGGAAAAGTTTTTCAGCTATTGTTATGCGGGATGCTACTGGTTGTTGCAAAGTTAATACCAAAACGAAAATGGCGTGATCGTATGCGGGCAAAAATACTGGACCTTCCGCCCAAAATTGTTTTTGACAGGCAGCAGGCAATCGCTTTTGGCAAAAAATAAATATCAGGCACTTAAAAGCTTCGCTTTAAGCATTTTAAACTGAAATCTGAGAAATATATTTACCCCGAAATATTTCAGGATCAACCGTCCTTTCCTCTGTTCAAAAAGTCGGTCTTTCTGGACGGAGGAAATACCGGTGTCATTAAATATGGCTATATCATAGTCTCTGAACTCGAAACGAAAGTTCTTATGCCTGTTAAACTGCATGTTCAAAACATGATCTGCTGAAATCGCATAGGTTGTATCGTACCGGCAGATAGAAAATAATTCAGCAGGATAGATAATCGCCTGATGGTTAATACCTGTCTTGGCCTGCTGATAAGGCGACAGCTTGCCCAGATATTTCATCCCCGATTTTTGTACACTTCCGTAGTAAATACAGTTCGGGTTCTTTAAATCTTCTGCAAAAAGTGAAAAATCCGGCGTTAAAATATCATCGGCTCCCAGAAAGTAAACCCATTTACCCCGGACTACGTCCAGGGCTTTGTTCATTGCTTCATAAATCCCGCTATCCTTTTCGCTTTTCCAAAAAGCTATCCTGCTTGAATTCCTCTCGATAATTGAAAGGGTGCTATCGGTGCTGGCGCCATCTATGATTATTATTTCGATACAGGGATATTCTTGCATGAAGATACTTTCCAGGCAACGCTGCAAAAATTTTTCGGCATTCCAGGTAACGATAACAATAGAAATAAGTTGATCGTTAGCCATTTGCTACCAGACTAAGTTCGTTCTCAAAAAGTTGAGCCGGATCTAAAACCTGAAAATACTGACTCAAACCCTGGCTGCAATAAACCGACTTTTCCTGCAAAGCGTAGCTCAGATACTGATCATTTTCCTGACAACCCGTTCTGTCCGCCTCTCTGTGATGGATATGAAAAACGATTCCCCCAAATTTTATAGCCCTCTTTCTGAGACCTGAATTAAGTAAGCGCACCGCAATTTCATTATCTTCCCTACCCCATCCATGAAAGCATTCGTTGTAGCCGTTAACGCGGACAAGATCCTCTTTCCAAAAGGCCATGTTGCATCCTCGCAAAGCGAATATGTCATCAGGCTTATAACGATCGGCCAGGTAATGGCTTAGCCAGCTGACATTAAAACGGTTGCATAAATTACCTAAACCAGGTTCGAATAACTGTATATTGGTTTTTTGGAGCCGGAGCATTTTTTCGGAAAGCTGCTCATTCATAAGCACCCTGCTTCCGGTGACAAATGTCCCCCTTTTACTAAGTTCAAGATGATCCTTTATAAAATGCTTATGCAAAACCAGGTCTCCATCGATTTGAATAATATAATCGTAAGAGCTCGACGCAATGGCCTTATTCCGGATTTTCGAAAGTTGAAAACCTTCATCTTTTTGCCAGACATGTACAAGCCTGACTGGAAAGGCCGGCCGCATCGCGTCAATGATCTGAACGGTCTGCTCCGTTGAACCATCATCGGCAATAATGACCTCGTCTGGCAAGACTGACTGCCCTTTAACACTTAGCAGACAGAGCCGCAACGCTTCCGGCCAGTTATAAGTTGAAATAATAAGAGAGCTTTTAGTAGAGGTTTTCATATCCATTAAGGCAGATTTTAGATTTCGTTGTCAATGTCTCCTGTAATATTTGGCTGTGATGCGATTCATTTACTCTTGATAATTCCTCATGGTGCAGATGAAACTGAACCGCACTTAACTTCACTATTTTTTTGGTGATGTTGTTATTGATGAATCGGGCAGCCAGCTCCTCATCCTCATGTCCCCAACCATTCAGCGCATTATTGTAACCGTTGACTTTGACAAAGTCCGTCTTCCAAAAGGCCAGATTACTACCCCGCACGTTACGACTTTTCATCTCCTTTCGCTGTCCAAAGGACCTGAAAACAGGAAGCCGGACGGCGTTCAGCCGGTGGTAAACACCCGGCGAATAAAATGCAATGTTCGTATCGGACGCGTCTAGCAACGCTGTGGTTTTTGCCGCAGTAAGTCTTGCCCGGCTCCCACGGACGAACGAACCCGGTTCAGCCGCGGCGATATGATCTTTGACAAAGGAAGGATGCAGTATAATATCTCCATCCACTTGAATCATATATTCACCCTTGCTCTGCAAAACCGCTTTGTTCAGAATCGTTGTCTTTCGAAAACCCTGGTCTTCGTGCCAGACATGATGTATCTGAACCGGAAAGTTTTCCTGAAACTTGCGTATTACCGCCTGTGTCCTGTAATCCGATCCATCATCGGCAATAACGACTTCTGCCGGCAGGACTTTTTGCCGGGCTACACTTAAAAGACAGCATTGCAATGCCTCCGCCCAGTTATAGGTTGCTATAACAAGGGATGTTGCTGAAATGAAATTCATCAATACCTCAGACTATTACCTTTTTGAAACTAATGTATAAGCGCTTCCCAGCACCGAAAACCCTGAACATCCACTTTGTTTTTGACCAAAAAATGGCCTCAAAGTGGGTGTAGGCGCGGATACAACGTGACTTTAACAAACAAATCTATTGTTTGTTAAAGCGAAAACTGCGCGTCTAGAAACAGATAGTAAAGGGATTAGTGAATGGACTTGACTAGAAACGGCCGGTTACATAAATGAATATACGTTTGCCTTTCCATGGGTCGGGCCCAGGATGAGAAACAAGAAAGCGGAGTTTTGGCGGAGAACATGTTTTATGATTGTTAGGGATAAATTTTTCTAAATATATAGACAATGTAAATATCGAAAAAGTACTGGAATTATCGAGAGGCAAATTTTAATTATTTTCTTATTTTTTTCTAATCAATTATTAGTTGTTAAAAAAATATCAAAAGCCGGACAATCAGATTACCAATGCATTAAAACCACTAATTCAAACATTTCGCCTGGTAAAACAAGAAAATTAGCATCACTCAGGAAGAAAAAAATATTGAAAAAAACTTTGACACCATATTCATAGAGCCACAGGTTTTGGACCTCACTTACAAATCGAAATATAGCTGATAAAAAGGTAATGTTATGGTCAGCAAAACAGGCTGCAATGGTAAGCTTTAATGTATTTTATGGTTACATCGCGAACTTGCCAAAAAATCACAATCCAAAGAATCCGAAGAGCAGTATGACGGGCTGAAAACTTTCTGCCAGGAAAGAAACATTGAGCACGACTAAATCGTAGAAACTGCCGGACGGACGATTCGGAAAGGTGAACTTTTTATTGATTGTGAAAGACGAAGATCCGGCAGAGCTTAACAAACAGGCGGCCATACAAAAACTTATCCCCCGGAGTCAATTTTGGTATAATTTCGTACAACGACACGCCGCTGAAAGAGGTGCTGGCAGGAGGTATCACAACGCTTTCTACTGATTTTAAACTGATGGGCAAAACCATGGCCAGACCGATAGATACAGAGGTCATTCACACGATCGAGAATCCATGGCAGCATACTATCCTAAATTCGCTATAAAGCAAATTCAGATTATTGATATACTATCAATAATTTCCAACTGTTTGGCAGATTATTAATAATCCTTACCTATTTTAGTGAACAGAAGCTGATAAGAAAATACTGATTTACTAAATTAAAACATGACACAACCAAGATTCGAAAAATCCGGCCGCTTACTTTTTTTTAAATCCATTTCTTTGTTCACGATCCTGCTGCTATGCGGAACACTGCTGGCGTTAACTTTAAACAATCCGCGTACCTGGAAGCTGGGAGTTGCCCTGTACACTTTTAATCCGTCCACTTTTGAGGGACAGCTAGCTAAGGCAGATAGTGCAGGACTAAAATACGTGGAGGGTTTCACGTTTGGAAAATCCATACCCGAACTGAAAGACACGGCCATCATGAATCTTTCTGCGTCCGGTGTTAAAAAACTGAAAGCGCTCGTGGAAAAAAAGGGTCTTAAAATGGAGTCTATTTATCTGGTTGGGGGAAAAACGGTCAATGACTGGAAAAAAGAATTTGAAGTTGCAAAGAATTTCAATGTCAAATATGTTACGGCAGAACCACCCGTTCATATGTGGGACAGCATTGACAGCCTGGCTGGTAAGTACGGAGTTAAGGTGGCGATCCACAACCATTGGAAAGGGACAAGCGCTTACTGGCATCCGGATTCAGTGCTGGCAGCTCTGAAAAATCACCCGAATTTTGGCGTCTGCGCAGATCTTGGCCATATGCCTAAAAGTGGGATCAATCCCGTCGATGCTTTAAAAAAACTGAAAGGGCATATCATTGCCATTCACTTAAAGGATATTGCCGCTTACAATGATCCGAAACTGGTTGATGTCGTTGTTGGAACTGGCGTAATCGATTTTCCGGCCGTTTTCAAAGAGCTGGAAAGTCAGAATTTTAACGGACACATTATTATTGAGCGTGACCGGCAGGAAAAACCAAGCAACTTGCCATCGGTCATTCAAACCGTTAAGTACTATAAAACAACCTTGGGTTTGAAGTAACGGAGATGTCACATCTTCTTATTTGAAAAATCCGGATTAGACTGAAAACAAAAAAATGGAGTTGCCAGGACGGGAAAACGCCAGGCAGCTCCATTTTTTTGCACACTTTTATTTCAACCGCTCTGTCTTGCTAAAATTAAAATAGCGGTACTGATCCAGAATCGACATTTCGGCAGACAATTTGTAAACACCCCATGGGTATTTGGCTTCTGTCTGAATAGTCTCCTGTTTGGCAGCGAGAGCAGGCTTTGTCGATTTTTTGAAAAACTCTGTCATTATTCTGCCATCCATTTTTGAAGGGATAGCCAGTTGATAAATGCCAAGAACCGTTGGTGTTATATCAACGTTTGAAGTCGGCAGCGCATTTTGGTAACCGCTCTTAAAATCAGGTCCGGACACCATCAGCGCGATGTTTACCTCATATGGGCTTGATCCTCCGTGTCCTGCCACGCCTGTTGAAAAATCAGTCCCTTTATAGCCTTTATCGTTAATCTCGTCATTCCAATCCGGTGCAACCAGAATGTCTCCCGAACGCTTGGGATGATTATAGTGGATCACTTCAAATGAAAGCGTTCCATCAACCGCCCCGTACATACTGCCCTTTGTCTTTGGTTTTGTAAAAACAGCCCCTATCCAATCCTGCTTGTGAAGCACAGAAACGATTTTTTTAATAACGGTTTCGTTGTGATCTTTTACATAAACGGCTCCCTCGGCAATAACCACGTCGTCTGATTCCTTATCCTTTTTTAAACCCTGCTCAATTAAAAGATCAGTCAGATTTTGCTTGCCTTTATGGGTAACAAAACCATGATCCGTCGAGATAATAATATTAAATTTACCGCTCAGACCTCTGGATTTTAAAGAATCCAGTGTCCGCCCAAACTGCTGGTCTACAAAAGCCAATGCAGAGACAGCTTGCGTGGAACCGATACCGTAGCGGTGAGCAGAACCATCCGGGTCAGAAAGCCAGACGGCACTTACCAAAGGCCCCTGGTCTTGCAAGCCGTATTTTATCAGCGCATCGGTCACCCATTTGTGTTTGGCATAAACGTCCGAACCTTTTTGCGGTACCTCACCGATTTCTGCCAGAACCTGGGTTTTCAGTGATTCCGGAAGGATCAGATCAGGATTGATAATGGCTCCGTTTCCTACTTTATGATTCTGTAAAAATGCCTGTCCAGTGGTTCCTGAGCTGAAAACCATCATCCGCTCACCGGCAGATTCAATTACCTCTCCCAGTGATACGGAAGTAAGCAATTGATTGGATTCTGTCTTTTGCACTTTCATCAAATCCTCATAGGTCGTTCCAATTGCTTTATTTTTATCCACATTTGGGAAATATACCGCATTGCCAAGCAATCCGTGTGTGCCCGGATATGAACCCGTTGCATACGACGCTGAATTCACACGCGTTACGGTCGGAAAAACGCTGTGATGCTGTGTCCCTACCGAAGCTTTTTGTTTGAAAGCAAATAGGTTTGGCATCAGCTTCTTGGTGATATAATCAGGCCTGAGACCATCAAAAAAGAATATTAGCGTCTTGTTTCTGTCCTGCCTGGCAGACTGACCATGCGCGGGAAGACATAACATGCCCGCAATCAGTATCGAGCAAAAGCTTACTACCGGTTTAAAATAATATTGTTTCATTCTTACTTTATCTTCTGGATTAAAGATTTTACTTTTTATAAACAGGTTTCCATGTTTCGATGCCAATTTTCCCGGTTTCCGGCAAAAGCTCACCGACATTGTTTACAAGTACGAAATCAATTCCTTGATTAAACAAATCTACAAGTTCCTGAGCTGTTTCCGCATAGAAAAAGTTAATCTTGATTTTATTCGCTTTCAACGATGCTATTAAAGGTTTTCGGTCTTCATTTACTTCCGGCCGCAAAAGTTGTATAAATTCGGCTTTCAGCCGGATGGTTTCCGCCACATATTTAGGCGTATTCCGTCGGTAACTGTTTTCTCCGTTGCAAATCAGAATTGAAGGAACCTTTTCCCTGGCTGCCACGGATGCCTTTTCCGAACAGGTCAGAAAAGCCTGATGCAGCCGCCCGAATTTTTCAAGCAACGCAGCAGCAGCGCGTCCCACAGCCCGATCTCCTTTCAAATGACAGTTTAGCCACACATTTTCAGGGAGCACCGCCAGTGCCTCTTCGAAGGTTGGCACCTGCGTTCCTTTAAATTTTTCTGATTTTTTAAAACCTGCATCAAGTGAACGAATATCTTTATACGTCAAATCGGAGACATTTCCTTTACCGTTTGTTGTGCGGTCGACAGTTTCATCATGCATAAGCACCATGACACTGTCTTTGGTAAGCTGAATATCAAACTCGATCATCTGTGCTCCCAGCCTAGCGGCTTCGACAAGCGCAGGTAGCGTATTTTCAGGATGCGTGTCCATGCTTCCTCTGTGCGCGCACAGGCCGCGCTGAGGCATTTTTATTTTCGGTTTCTGTGCAAAAGCCTGATTCATAAGAATAATCGAAAGAATCAGGCATGTTGCAAACCATCTGGCTGATGTGTTACTTCTCATTTTGTTTCTTTTGGAATGAATTATTTGTCCCACCACACCTTAATATCGCTATTGTCTCCTCCCATCGCAGCCACAGCACTTCGTAAAGCTTCCGGATTAAGCGACTGTAAATAAGTCGGATAAGGTACTCTTGACGGGAAAATATTTTCCGCAGGAATTCCTGAACCGCGCGGCAGCACCGGAAATCCGGTCCTTCTTTTTTCAAACCACGACTGGTAATCAACAAAGAAATAGGCATAGTACTTTTGAAGCATTACCTGTTCGAGCTGCTTTTCGGGCGCTGCATTACCATCATAAAGAATGCCTGGCTGTTTTGTGAATCCGGCAGGCATGCCTGCTCCCCACTGTGTCATCGATGCAGCAATGCCTGCTTCGTAGTGCTGCGCAGGAAGGGAACCCGTACTGTAACCTTTTATGGCAAGTTCAGCTTTGATAAATTCAACCTCCGCCAGGGTCATCATAACTCCAAGCTGAGGTAGTGTTTTTAATCCGTCCGCGTAACTTGAATTGCTTCCTACCGGATATTCCAGTGTTGTAGGATAGCCACTTTCAATTCCCTGGTAAACATTATCCGTACCCGATTTAACCTGCGTGCTCCAGACAGCTCTTCTTGGATCGTTAACCTGATTCATTTTATCCATGAAAAACTTGGTAAAATAATTACCATCCCGCCAGTCAACCTGTCTGGCATTATAAAAGGGATTGAAAAATGGAAAAGTGCCCGGATATCGAAAAATAGCTTCGTCGCTGTTTGCTGTAAAAACCGGATTGTTGACAGGATCTGCCAAAATACCTGCTATCTGTTCTTTCACATTAATTTCACCCTCTCTCTTTGAAAGACGAAGCAGCAGTCGTAAACGAAGCGAGTTACAGAACTTTTTCCATTTCACGATGCCTGGGTTTTTTGCTCCCGAAAGTGCATTTGCATTGTACAACATATCCCCTCCATAGGTCAGTGCCTTCGTATCATCCAGCAAACTGTTGGCAGTCTGGAGATCTTTTAAAATCTGAATATAGATATCCTTTTGTTTGTCAAAAGCAGGCTGGAAATTTCCCTCCAGTGCTTTTGTCGCCTGAGAGAAAGGCACATCACCGTAAAGATCTGTCAGAATGGAATAACTCCAGCTCTTGTAAATCAATGAAATTGCCTTATAATTATTTTCATTCAATTTGTCTGCAATGACGTAAACATCCTGAATATCATTCAGATAGGTATAAAAATTAGTCCATACTCCTGTACCGGGATTGACAAGATACCGGTGTAAACCACCACCTCCTGCACTTGCCCTTGGCGCGTCGACCTGCATCAGTTCATGTGTGAAATTCCGGCTGGCATTCACGGTACTGTTGATAATTTTATACTGAAGCTGGCCGAGCATCACACCCGGAGTAATTTCTTTCGGGCGGTTTGGATCCGTATTAAGTTCTTCAAAACCGTCGTTGCAGGAGAACAACATGCCTGCTAAAAACAAGAGAGGTATATATATTTTTCTTAACATTTTCTGATCATTAAAATTTGAGCGTAAGATTCATACCCATCGTGCGGGTGGACGGGAATTGCGCCAGCTCCACGCCAGGCGTAAGTGTTCCATTGTTCAGGTTTCCACCTTCCGGATCAAAACCGGGGAATTTGGTAAAGTTGAAAAGGTCTCTTCCAAAAAGGGCAAGACTGGTCTGACGAACGCCAATCCGGTTTAACAGGGCAGCAGGCAGGTTGAATTCTACGCGTGCTTCCCTGATTTTCAAAAACGAAGCGTCAAAAATATTGGTTTCAGCATTGGCGATCTGGTAGTAATTATCGTAGTAAGAACTGGCCGCCACTTTTACAGTGTTCGCAATAAAGCTACCATCAGGCTGTTTTACAACACCTTGCCCCACAATTCCTCCGTCACGGCCTGGCAAAGTAACCTTGGTTTTTCCCAGCGTATTATTCTTATGGTTCGTTTGTGAAAACATACTTCCGCCTTTTTGTCCGTCTAAAAGAATGCTTACACGCACATTTTTGATGGTGAATTCATTGGATAAACTCGCCTTCCAGTCTGCAAAAGCATTTCCCCATTTTTTTGTAACCGGATCCAGCGCGGCCGGAAGCCCCACTGAAGAGTAAATGATCTGCCCGTCTGGTGCCCGTTGGAAACCCCGGCCATACATATCACCCATTAACCCACCAACTCTGGCTTCCACCGAAACGTTGGCATCGTGCGCATAAATTACCTGATTGGTGATCCCCGAGGCAAGTTCCCGTACATAACTTCTGTTTCTGGACCAGAGCAGCGTGGTGTTCCAGCTGAAATTCTTTTTGGTAACCGGCTTTCCGTTCAGTTTTACTTCAACACCGCGGCTGTTGATCAGTCCGGCATTAATCAACGCATTGGCATATCCCGAAACCGGATCCAGCGGAATGGCAAGAATCTGGTTACGACTGTTGTTGTTATAATAAGCAACGTCCAGTCCTAGCAGATTTTTTAAAAGCCGAAGATCAAGACCAAATTCGTAACTGGCGGTTATTTCCGGCTTCAGGTCTGCGTTAAAAAGCGTCGAGGAATTTGTAAAACTGTTACCATAAACTCTGTCGTAGTAACGGGCTGTCTGATAAGGACGTGTGTCATTTCCTACCTGTGCCCAGGAAGCACGTACCTTTGCAAAGGACACAGCGCTTGGCAGTTTAAATAGCTCATTCAATAAAAAACTGGAACTAACCGATGGATAAAAGAATGAATTGTTTCCATAGGGCAGCGTGCTCGACCAGTCGTTACGGCCTGTCACGTCCAGAAATATTTTTTCATCAAATGAGAACTGTGTAGCCGCATAAATACTGTTAATTGCTTTTTTAGTTTTCAACGGATCTGCCACTGCCTGATCCAGACTGTTTGATATCTGATAGATGCCTGGCTGGGCAAGCTGGTCGGCATATAATCCTGCAAAATCGTAAGACTGACGCATCGCGTTCGCACCGGCCGAAGCGGTCACGTCAAGGATACCGGCAATTTTATCCTTATAGTTGATCAGGAAATCTGTATTTGACTCGTAATTAAATACGTTCTGTTCACGGTACATGCCTCTTGGATAACGGGTCATGCTGAAAGGTCGCTGCTGAGACCGGAATTCGTAAGCCATATCAAGCCCGGTACGCACCAGAAAATCAAATTTATCCGAAATTTCATACGCCGCAGAAATGTTGCCGATCACGCCATGCTTGTTCATTTTGTTGAGCATTTCGTACATCCCCAGATATGGATTGTCAGGCGTTGGATTGAAAGGATTTCTTTGCTGAACATTCTCTTTTCCCGGAACCCAGTATGGCTTAAACCATTCAGGTTTCAGGTTAGGCGCTGTGCCCAGGATTAAAAAATACATCAGCGACTGATTGTTATAACCTGCCATTGGAAGGTTGTCACTTTTCTTGTTTGAATAGTTGACCTTTCCATTGATTTTCAAGCGGTCGGAAACTTTCTGACTGACAGAAAGTGCCACGTTCAGCCTTTCAAATCCGGTATTGGGGATAATCCATTTATTTTTCAAATGCGTCAGCGATAATCTGGCAGAGCCTTTTTCGCTGCCGCCTTCCAGAGAAATGCTGTTTGAAAAAGTGGTTCCTGTCTGAAAAAAACCGGAAATATAATCTTTGTTGGCAACCCATGGGGTTCTGACGGTCGGTCTGCCGTCAGGCGCATCAGGGTTATACTGAAAATAAGACTGTCCGTCAAATTTTGGTCCCCAGGCTCTTCCGGCCCCTACCGTCGTTGCGGTATTAGGGCCATCTTCGTTATCCAGGTAAGAATAATAATTGCTCGTACGCCCTTCACCATATTCGAACTGATAATCGGGATACCGATTGATCTGTTCGAAACTAAAATTTGAATTGAATGTCACACCGATTCCCTTGTCTTTCCGAACACCGGATTTTGTTGTGATAATGATCGCGCCGCCTGCCGCCCGGCTGCCATAAAGCGCAGTAGCGCCTGGGCCTTTCAAAACGGTAACTTTCTCAATATCATCCGGATTAATATCCGACAAACTGGACCCGTAATCAACCGGACTATCCGCCGACAGATGGGAATTAAATCCCGTCCCTGTGATTTTGCTGCTCACCGGTACGCCATCGACAACGATCAGAGCCTGATTGTTATCAAGATTAAGAGAAGATTCCCCACGAAGCGTGATACGTGCAGACCCCATTGGCCCCGCACCTGCTCCCTGGATATTCAGCCCTGCCACTTTACCGGATAGCGTGTTCACCCAGTTATTGGATTTTGCATCCTTAACTGCATTTTCATTTATCGTCTGCGCAGCGAAACCGAGCGATTTTTCTTCCCTTTTTATACCCAGAGCGGTAACTACGACCTCGTTGAGAATCTTGGTATCTTCAAGCAAAACTACGTCTATTACACGTTGATTTCCCACAGGTTTCTCCTGAGAAATAAACCCGATTGCCGAAAATATGACAGTCGATCCGGCGGAAGAAGTCGTGAGAACGTACTCTCCCTGCCCATTCGTGGTAGTCCCAGAGCTGGTTCCTTTTAACAAAACATTAACCCCGGGGAGTGGGTCTCCGCTCTGAGCGGTTACCTTACCGGAGAGGTTCAAAGATTGGGCTGTCGAGGTAAAAGGCAAGCAGATGCTCAACAGCAAGGCAAAAAATGCCGGCAGTAATTGTCTTTTCATCTATTGTTAGTGGTTATCCGCGATTTACAGCTTTGAGTGGCTGGTGCTCGCTATTTGTTATAAGCCACCAAAGGTAATAGCCCGACAAAAAGGCATTATTACCCAGATATTAACGAATCGTTATCTTAAAAAGGTAATGGTTGAATTTGTAATCGTTTTATTAACAATTCATTGCAAAATTTTCCGGACTTGCCCCTTTGGCTGTAAACCTTAAAAACTCCCGCTTTAAAACAGGTTAGTAGCAAACAATCTTTCCGAGCCGAAAAACTACTCAATACTGTTTGTAATTATTCTATTTAAAATTAGTTACTTTGCAGCTCATCGTACTGATCGTTTCATCCCTGATAATGACTGACCCGCATTCCATCCCAGAAAACATGCCCGAACCACATGCGACGATCAGATGCAAGGAAGACTTCGAATCGCTCTACCGGCAGTATGCGCCTTTTGTGTTACGGATTTGCCATTCGCTTTGTAAAGATGAAACACTTGCAGCGGACATGATGCAGGAAATTTTCTGCGCGATATGGGACCGCCGGATGACGCTTTCTGTCAAAGGATCATGGGAAAATTATCTGTACAGAAGTGCCAAGTATCAGTATTATAACCATCAGCGCAGCCTTACCCGGCTTCGCCGCGTGCAGGAAGATGTTTTGGCTGAAAGTGATACGTGGGATGATAGCACAAATCATTGTATTGACTACCGGGACCTGGAAAAGAATATCAACGGTCTGGTAGAACAGCTTCCGGATCAATGCCGGAAAGTCTATAAGATGAGCCGAAAAGAAGGATTGAAAACAACTGAAATTTCCAAACAACTTCTGCTTTCCGAAAAAACAGTAAAAAATCATCTTACCCGGGCACTCGGTTTTTTACGAAGAAATATGGAGGCTCTGCTCGCACTTTTTTTACTGGCCGAATAATTTTTTTATTTTTCATTGGGACCAAATCCATCCCGGGGTTACTTATTAGTAAACCAACCCATGTATGGAGCAGGAATTACTTGATAAATATTTTGCCGGAAAGTGCACTCCCGAAGAAGAATCCCTGGTCAGATACTGGCTTGCTCAGCCTGTTTCCGGCGAGAGTCGGCTTGTTGAAAAGTCGTGGCTTCACATACGGGCACACATGCTGGCCGGCAGGATTCGTCCGCTAAATGCGTGGCCTGGTTATTTTGCTGCTGCTTCGGCCGTTTTGCTTACAGTTCTGGGTATCGCCTGGAAGCTTTCTTCCCAGGATTTTGTCATACGCAATACCTCCCGGCACTATGAAGCCTTTGATACCAAAGGACTACAATTCCAGTTACCCCCACAGGCGGCTGCCCATATCAATACGGGCATAGTTTCAAGCAGCGCAGATCTTGTATTTTGCGGAGATGTCCGTATTCAAAATAACTCGTCTAATGATGTGGACATCAATCTAAATCTGAACTGTGCCAGTGAAGAACCTGATCACATTACCACACTAAAAGTACGCAAAGACAAAAAATACCTTGCCTTCCAATACCATTTCAAATCAGATGAAATCGTAGTAGTTGAAGAAGACCGGATTTTTGATTTGCCACTACCCTTGCAGCAAAAGGCTCTTAAAGTACTGGAAATCTGATGGGTATTATGTGGCGAAAGATTGAATTCCTCTGGGCACTGTCCTTCCTTTTTATTTTCTCATGCGGTCCGCGTCAAAATGAAACCTCATCGGCTGATTCACAGAAACATTACATCCTGTCTTTAAGTATGCCTTCACAGAGTACTTATCCGTTCCAGGTGGTTTCTGATTTAGAGTCGGGATCGGCAGACAGCAGGGATGCACACGAAATACCTGGTTTACCCAACAGCGTTTTTGTTACGACAATGCCGGGATTTGTTTTTCTTAATTCAAAAGACAAACTGACCAAATATTCACTCAGTAAATATAACGCTCTGAAAGAGGAAGGCTCAGTCGCAAACACGGGCCTGTTGGGCGGCCCGATATCGGCATTTCTGGACAAAAAAAGGCTCTTGGTAAGCACGGCACCCCGCCAAGTGAACGACAGTCTGTTTGCTTATCAGATCATCAACACGGAGGATATGACAGAAGAGCAACATGGGAAAATCCGCCTTCCCATCACGCCGGGAAGCATGGCTTCGCCCAGTATGTATATCGTCAAAGAAGGCAAAGTACTGGTTCCTTATATCCAGGCAGACGAGCAAAACCATGCTTTGGGAAGGGCTCATGTCGCCATTTTCAATGCTGAAAATATGACGTTTGAAAAGAGCATTTCTACGGACAAAACCGCTTGCCTGGGTTACAGCGTCGTCTCATCACACGCCTTCACTGAAAATGGTGATCTTTATCTGATTTCCTCTAATACAAATTACTGGGGTGGAAACGAATCGCTTCCGTCGGGCATTGTCCGGATTAAAAAAGGCGAGACCGACTTTGATAAAAGCTATTTCCTGAACCTGACTTCCAAACTCAGTGGCAACCACTCCGGCGGGATGATTTTCGCCGGTGGCGACAAAGTGATCGTTCAGATTTTCGAGAGCAGCCGAATCAAAGCATACCGTGATTACCAGCACGGATTTGTGATCAGTTATTATGAAGTGAATCTAAGCACGCAGTCTGCTAAAAAGCTCGATATCCCGCTGAGCAAATATCCGCGCCGCGCGATCCAAAGCCTAGGCGATGGCAAAATCGCCATAGCTGTGAATGCCGAAAACGGAGAAAATGCTTTTTACATCTATGATGCAAAAAGTGGAGCTGTCAGAAAAGGGCTGGTTTATACCAATACAGAATATTTGAGCGGTTTAATGGCTTTTTAGAAATTCTACGCACGAAAAAAATAGAAACGAAATTTTATTGAATCATGAGCACCGAGCCCGAATCCATAGAAAACGCGTCGAAAAGACGGGTTAGAAAATCATTTTTACACAAGCTGAATGAGTGGCTTCACCTATGGCTCGGACTTACGTCGGGTGTAATCGTTCTTGTGGTATGCCTGACCGGTTCTGTCTGGGTTTTTAATGAGGAGATTACCTATCTGCTTGAGCCTGCGATCAGGGCCGAAAAACGTAACCAGCCCGTACTAAAACCCTCGGCAGTATTAACGATTTCTAATCATAAGTTTCCTGAAAGTCACATCTCGTACGCTTACTACCAACAGGGAACGGCCATTCGGGTAGGTATCGGTGAAGAGCATGATCCGAAGCGGCACATTCTGTTTTTAAATCCTTATACCGGTAAGGTTCAAGGGAGTAAAACATACGTAAAGAGAGAAACAGCTTTTTTTGACTGGATCTTGCTGGGACATCGTTACTTGTGGCTTCCACAGTCAATCGGAAGGCCGATCGTCAATTACGGGACAGTGGTTTTCGTGGTGCTGCTGATTACAGGATTAATGTGGTGGTATCCAGCGAAATGGACCGCAAACGCCCGCAAAAGAAGTTTCAGAATCAAATGGCAGGCAGGATGGAAAAGAATAAATCTTGATCTTCACAACGTGCTGGGTTTCTATGCTTTTCTGGTTCTTCTTGCACTTGCGCTCTCAGGAGTTGTTTTCGGACTTACCTGGTATAGCCGCGGTTTATACTGGATAACTTCCGGTGGCAATTCGGAACCTGAATGGAAGCGTGTCAGTTCTGATACTTCGCATTACCACAAACGCTATACCTATGCGCAGTCCCTGGATCTGGTCTGGGAAAAAATGCTGGCGGAAAATCAATCTGCGGGTGGCTTCTTTTATCCGTTTCCCGATTCCACGCAGGCAAAGTCTACCATCAACATTCGCACCTACCCTTCTCCGGGCAAATTCTATGACGTGGCCAGGCATACCTACGATCGGCATACTTTGCAGAGACTGAAATTTTATGAGGTTTTTGATCATAGTTACCAAAAGTCCTCGATCGGTGCTAAAATCCGAAGGATGAACTATGATATCCATATCGGGACCATATTCGGGCTTCCTGGCAAAGTGCTGGCCGGACTTTGTTCGCTGATCGGTGCTTCACTGCCGGTGAGCGGCTTCATTATCTGGTGGAACAGAAAAGGTTTTGGCCGAAAAAAGTCCAGAAATCCTGTTCCTGGCAAAGCGAAGCTTACCCGCGTGGTACCAAAGATTTCCTGTCTGGCCCTTCTGTTTTTATTTCAAATTCTACTCCGCTCGGTTTCGTGAAGAAATGTTTAAAATATATTATTTTCATTCTCGGCTTATGCCCACCTATTTGCGGGCAGGTTCTCGACCAGCAGTCCATCGTTTTTTCGGGCGTCGTAATGGATGAATCCCAAAGCCCGGTACCCGGTGCTTCTGTTCTTCTTACCACAACAAATCAAAACACGGTTACAGACAAAAGCGGCGTCTTTTCCTTTTCGGTACTACCGGGAAAACATTCGCTGGTGATCAGCAGTATGGGTTTCAAAACACATCGTGCTGAACTTACCCTGCAAGCTGATACAAAGCAAATATTCACCTTGTCTCCTGACCAGAGAGACCTTGGGGAAGTAGTTGTAACGGGCAAAACGGAGGCTGCACAGGTGAAAGAGAGGGTTTTCGCAGTGGATGTACTGGATCTGAAATCGTTCGCAGGACGAAATCTGGAAATTAACCGCCTGCTGGATGCAATGCCCGGCATTAGAGTAAGAGAAACAGGTGGAATGGGTTCTGAATTTAATTATGCTATTCATGGCCTTTCCGGCAAATCAGTCCGTTTTTTCGTAGACGGTGTACCTATGGAGGCTTATGGAACAGGATATAGCATCCAGAATTTCCCTGTCAACTCGCTGGATCGTATTGAAGTATATAAAGGTGTTACCCCGATTGAGCTCAGCGGCGATGCCTTAGGTGGCTCAATTAACCTGATCACCCGCAAGGATGTTGTCAACTTTCTGGATATATCTTACAGCGTCGGTTCTTTTCAAACGCATAAGATCGAGCTTTCTGGTAAATGGAGACAGCAAAACGGCCTTACCTTTCAGCTCAGCGGATCTTACCGTTCCTCTGAAAACAATTATAAGGTATGGGGGCCCACCGTAGAGGTCGCCGATGAATTCGGAAAGCCGATCGCCGGACAAAAGTACAGACGTTTCAATGATGATTTCCGAGCGGTTAATATAAAAGCCGAAGTTGGCTTCACAGGTAAACGCTGGGCAGATGCGCTTATGCTTGGCCTTATCGCTTCGGACATGGACAAAGGCGTACAAACCGGACGTACGATGGCTTTTGTATACGGTCAGGTGCGCTATGATGAAAAACTTCTAGCACCTTCTATCCGCTATTCCAGAAAAAATCCAAAAGGACTAAGCGTTGATATTTATGCAGTGCTTAACCGGCTTGAAGCGCAAACCACCGACACCAGTTCGCAGAAATACAACTGGGCACAATCCGTTATCGGCCAGGTATCGGGAGAGTTGAACGGGATACGGTCTCAAAAGTCCCGCTATCTGTTCCGTGACAGAAATACAATGCTGCTTGCCAACGCGTCCTACGTAATCGGAGCACATCACACCCTGGCTGCCAGTTACTCCTGGAACCGCACAAACCGCACAGGAAGAGACCCGCTTGCAACTGCCGAATGGACAATTCCATTCCGTGAACCGCAGAACCTGAACCGGCACGTGGCGGCACTATCGTATCAAACTGTGTTTTTCGATGAAAAACTGACCAACGTTCTTTTCGTCAAAAACTTTGGGTATTCTGCACGTACCAATGTGTATAATTACAATGGCGGCCAGCAAAAAGAACTGATTCCTTACTTTTCTGAAAGCCAGAAATGGGGTGCCGGATTGGGGTCCAAATTTCAGCTGAACGTGTCAAGTCTTTTGAAATTCTCCTTTGAAAATACAGCCCGGATGCCTGATGGCGTGGAGCTTTTAGGCAATGGGAATACCATCCTGAATGCACCTGGCCTGAGACCAGAAAAAAGCAGCAATATCAATACAGGAATTGCTCAGTCCCTTCGAAATGAAGAAAATAAATGGAGCTACGAGCTTGGATTCTTTTACCGGAACACGCGTGATCTGATCTGGCTTGGCGAGGGGGACCTCTATGGAACTGCCCGTTATGAAAACATCGATAAACTGCGCAGTGCGGGCGCAGACATTTCAATACGTTACGCCCGGAAAAAATGGCTGGAAGTTAACGGCGCGGTAACCTACCAGGATATTCGCAACAAACAGAAATATACCGCCACAGGAGCATCCAATCTTGTTTATAATGATAAAATGAAGAATATGCCTTCGCTGATGGCTAACGGCGAAGTACGTTTCAAATTCCCTTCTGCGTTCACGAGAAACGGCGATCTGAGTTTTTACACCGGGACCGATTACGTTCAGGGCTTTTATCTGAACTGGCCTAGTCTTGGCGACCCTTCCACTAAAAAAAGAATCCCTACCCAGTTTCTTCAGAACGCCGGAATTACGTACAGCTTACTTAAAAATAATATGAACATCAGTCTGGAGTGCCGGAATATTTTTGACCGGCAGGTTTATGACAATTATCTGCTTCAAAAGCCAGGCAGATTCATCAGCTTGAACATCAGGTACTTTTTACATAATTAATAACTAAACAAAAATGAAAACAACCATAACAAAATTCTGGATACTGCTTGCGGCGGCGGGTTTGGGCCTTTCTTCATGCAGCAAAGACGAGGAAACCGAAGTTGTAACACCAGCGGAACAGCATTTTACTATTTCTGCCTGGGCTCAGGGTACCGAGCAGTACATCGCTCCTGTTGCGTCGCTTCAGGAAGGCAGCCTTTCTTTCAAGGGAAAAGGCATCGAAGCACAGGGGTCGCGGTATCTCTGGCATAAGCAGTATGTCTATCAGATGAACCTTCCGGAAAAGAAATTCATCCAGTATGAAATGAAGGCCGATGGTTCAATCGCGCAGAAATCTTATATCCTTACCGACGGCGTAGTTCCAAATTATTTTCAGTCACTCAATGTGGTAGATGATAATACCCTTCTGGTATTAGGCGGCGTAGACGCCAACAAAGGTCAGGTTGGCTGGGCACGCATACGGGTGAGTGATTTTTCAGTCATTGATAAAGGAACACTGGCAGTTCCTTACGATGCTGCAAAACCTGATGTAACCTTCTATCTCGGACGCGGATTTGTGGATAATGGAAAATTTATTCTGGGAGGTTATTTTTATAACGCAGCTACAAGAGGTTATGTTGTAGAAGGTGTCAAGGCCCTGGTTTATGATTATCCTGCGATGAACAATATGAAAGTGATCACGACCACTGCGACCAATGGCAGTGTGGGTTATGATTATTTGCATACCGTAGATAAAGACGAAGAAGGCAACCATTATTTCGTAGTCAGTGCCGGAAAATACTGGACCGGAGCAGGCGGAAAATCCGGTGTAGTGAGAATCAAAAAGGGAACAGCCGAATTTGACCCAACTTACTTCTTTGACGTGACAACACCTGTGGGAGACGAAGCATGCCTTATGGGCCTGAACTACGTAGGCAACGGAATTGCTTTTGGAACAGTGCAGTATGAAAACAAAATGACCTCGGTCAGAGACCGTCTTATTGATGTTGCACAAGTAGTTAAGTTGAACCTCAACACGAAAACGGTGACTGTTATGAACACGCCGCTCAGCCCGGTAGGCATGGTAAGATCACCTCTGGTGTTCAACAATAAATATTATACGGGCATTAGCCCCGTGGGTAAGGATGCTTTTATCTACGAGTTTGATCCTGCCGGTGGAGCCGACAGCTTCAAAAAAGGCGTTGCCCTTGACGGTGGTGGATTTATTCAAGTGCAGCTTATAGCTCCTCACCCTACAAATTAGGAATTTTAGTTTTGTTTTTGAAAAGGAGGTTAGGTTAAAACTAATCTCCTTTTTATGCTCCAAACTGGACTACAAAACCTGTCAGGAGTATTTTTGGGAATTGCATCTTCCTACATTATTCGCCTATCCTGTAAACTCCGGTGAGGGACTTGGATATTATTTTCCCATTTTGACAGACGTTCGACACGTGAGCCCATCCGTCACATTTTCCTTTATCGATATAAGTCTCCAATCGTATTTTGGCAATTACGCGGCGGTTTAGCTCGAAAGTAAATTCCGGATCATTTAATTCCCGTGCATGTATGATCAGCATGGCAGATTGAAAAACACCATCTACTTTATTTATATCAGTTACCATTTTTTTTTCATTGCCCTGAGTGTACCAAATATCAATCACTGCATTCGTGTCTGGTCTGGAAGGATAAATAGTACCCGCGTCCACAATTTGAAAATAAAACTGTGGGGGTGGATTCTGGCAAACGTTGTTAAAACAACCCGGGAGCCCAAGAATTATGGTCGATAAAATAACAATTAAGGCAAAGGAATAATATATCGACCGCATTTTTCAGAGAGTTTAAGAAATCTAATTTAAGAGACACTTGACTCTCGGATTTAGTTGGATTTAAATGTTATTGGCATTGAGCACAGTTGTATGCTACCGGTTTATTAACTTCGCACGTGAACCACGTGTGGCTTAATTTTAATAAACTATACTGAATCGAAAATTATATAATATTCTACAAGTAAAATAAAATATGGCCTCAGGATTTTTTGCGATTTTAGATGATATTGCCTTTTTGATGGATGACGTTGCCATGGCGACGAAAGTGGCAACGCGCAAGACCGCGGCAATCCTGGGTGATGACCTGGCGGTGAATGCCGAAAAGGCCACAGGTTTTTTGTCAGAACGGGAACTGCCGGTGCTTTGGGCTATTACCAAAGGCTCACTGGTCAATAAAATTATTATCGTTCCGCTGGCTCTTCTTTTGAATGCCTTTTTGCCTTCTGCGATTACGTTTGTTCTTATTTTAGGTGGGCTGTATCTGGCATTTGAAGGCGTTGAAAAAATAGTGGAATACTTTTTCCCGCATGATAAACAGGAAGAGACAGGTACTCCGAACGAAGAATCTCCAAGTGAAGAAGTCGCTGGTGATTATGAAAAAGGGAAAATCAAGACGGCAGTTATGACTGACTTTATTTTGTCCATAGAAATTGTAATCATCGCCTTAGGCAGTGTCGCAACCGCGGAGCTTGGGGTTCAGATATTAACCGTTTCAGCTGTGGCGCTGCTGGCAACGGTCGGCGTTTACGGAATCGTGGCGTTAATCGTAAGAATGGACGACGCCGGATACAAATTGATCAAAAAATCAGATGATAAAGGTTTCTTTTCCTGGTTTGGCCATGCGCTTGTCAAAGCTTTACCTATGATTATCAGAATTTTAGGAGCCGTAGGTACAGTTGCCCTGATTTTGGTCGCAGGAGGGATTTTTGCTCATAACATTGAATTCTTTCACCATCTTTTCCCGGGTTTACCTGACATCGTTAAAGAATTCGGGATCGGTCTGGCAGTGGGTCTTGTTGCCGTTATACTTGTCACGATTTTCAAGAAAGTATTTTCGAAAGCCAAGCACTGATTTTACTATAATCTTCACCGATCCGCTAAACACTGAATGGCCTGCCCGCTGAAAACGGGCAGGCCATTCAGTGTTTAGATACAGAAATTAAATCCGGTAGATACCACTTACAACAGTGATAAATTTTCCTTTCTCATTTAGACTACAAATGCCCCCGATTAGGCTAAAGACTGAGATGATCCTGTGCTGACATTTGTATACAAATCAAAAACACAAGAACATGTTACATCAAAATGAGAATTCAAATGCTGGCTTACTATCGAATGATACTTCGGCATATAAGGTTTGGTTTATTACCGGTGCTTCCCGGGGTTTTGGCCGTGTTTGGGCGGCGGCGGCTCTGGAACGTGGCGACAAGGTTGCTGCAACGGCGCGATCGCTGGCGAGCATTGCGGATCTGAATGAAAAATACGGAGAAAATGTCCTGACCCTAGAACTGGATGTTACAAATACAGATCAGGTGAACTCCGCGGTAATACAGGCCCATGCTCATTTCGGAAGACTGGATATCGTGCTCAACAACGCCGGCTATTCTTTGGTCGGAACAATTGAAGAGGCTGGCGCGGAAGATGTACGGGCACTTTATGAGACGAACATTTTTGGTCCGCTTGCCGTTATCAAGGCAGCTTTACCGTTACTTAGGCAGCAGGGCGGCGGGCATATCCTGGGCACTTCCAGCAACCTGGGACATGTGGTGTTGCCGGTGATCGGGTATTATTGTTCGTCCAAATGGGCATTCGAAGCCATCCATGAAAGCCTGGCAGCGGAAGTTAAAGCTTTTAATATAAAGGTAACGATCATAGAACCTGGGGCTTATGCCACTGAATTCGGCAGTCAGGAATCCCTGAAGTTTGCCGCAGGAATGGATATCTATCAGGATTTCAAAACGCAGTTTATCGGAGGGATAAAAGATATGGAGAGAGGTGATCCTGCGGCGACGCCGCAGGCACTTTTCCAAGTGGTGGACTCAGCCAATCCTCCGCTCAGATTCTTTCTTGGCAACCAGAATCTGCCTTGGGTACGTAGCGCGTACGCGGAGCGGCTGGCAACCTGGGAAGCATGGGAATCCGTATCTAATATGGCGCAAGGTTCAGCAAAATAATTTGTCAACCCATGGCAACCGGTATTTGATCTTACCGGTTGCTGTGAATTCAAAACGATTCCAATGAAAAAGGAAGAAAATATCCCTTTAAAGTTCGATTCCTTGTCAGAGGCGCACCATGCCTTTGGCTTGCCAAAACCTTTGCATCCTCTTATCAGTTTAATAGACAGCACCAAGAACCCGATCGAATCGAACAAATTGCGTCATTCACATGTTTTAACATTTTATAAAATTGCCCTCAAAGGGAAGATGAGCGCAAAATTAAGATATGGTCAGGATTATTACGATTTCGATGAAGGTGGACTTTTATTTGCTGCGCCCAGTCAGATCATAGGCAATAATAATGACACGATGCATGAACATTGTTCTTTGTTCACGTTGCTGATACACCCTGATTTCTTACTGCATTATCCCCTCGCCAAAAAAATCCGGCAGTATGGTTTCTTTTCATATTCCGCCAATGAAGCGCTGCATCTTTCCGAGCAGGAAAAGGCAGTGATATTGTCCATTTTTGAGATCATGCAGACAGAATTGAACAGCAGGATCGACGAGTTCAGTCAGGATGTGATGATTTCACAAATTGAATTGCTGTTAAATTATGCCAACCGATTTTACAAACGTCAGTTCATCACACGCAAAGCATCGGGTAACAATCTGCTGGAAAAACTGGAAACAATCCTGGATGATTACTTTGGTCAGGAAAAGTCTTTGGATCAGGGCATTCCTACCGTCCAGTTCCTTTCCGATAATCTGAATATTTCGCCAAGTTATCTGAGCGACATGCTCCGCTCTCTTACAGGTCAAAACGCCCAACAGCACATCCATCAAAAACTTATAGAAAAAGCAAAGGAAAAGTTGTCTACGACCAGCCTGACAGTAAGTGAGGTTGCCTATGAACTGGGCTTTGAGCATCCCCAGTCGTTCAGCAAACTCTTCAAAACAAAAACCAGTCTTTCACCACTGGAATTCAGGCGGTCTTTTAACTGATCACCTTGGATATTCCTACCTAAATCTCAATTCTTGTAAGTCCGGGTTTACCCTACAAAAGTTCCTGCAAATGTCTGTCTTTCCGGAACTGCAATTTTGCATAAACTTTTGTACTTCACAGATCAGGTTTAAAACTCCATTTTACAATCAGTTCGGTAAGCTCTTCCAGTTTTATCGGTTTGGTAATGTAATCATTCATACCTGCCTCGAAGCATTCCTGCCGGGTACCTTCCATAACGTTTGCTGTCAGCGCAACAATCACTGGCTGGTTGCTCACCGTTTTTCGGATCGTGCGCGTAGCTTCGAGACCATCCATGACCGGCATCTGCATATCCATCAGGATAAGATCGTAACTTTTAAAATTCGCAGCTTCAACAGCTTCCTGCCCATCGTTGGCAAGTTCTGGCTGGTAGCCCAACCTTTGAAGAATGCGGTTGATAACATGTTGATTAATATGATTATCCTCAACAACCAGTATGTTAAATGGATATGTGTTAGCAAACTCTACAGAAAGCTTGTTGTTTACCGGGGTCTGAATTTTAGCCATCAATTTCTTTGTAAGTACATCCATGATATGTTTTCCCAGGACATGTTGCCGGGTTGGTTTGTGAAGGACGGATGCAAAAAACCGGCGATCGTTGTCTCTGATTTCCTCGCCAATAGAGCTAAGCAAAATGATGGGAAGATGCCCGGCGTAACGCTGAATATTTCGTCCAAGGGTGATACCGTCCATTTCTGGCATTTCCATGTCAGTAATCACAAGGTCAAGCTCTTGTCCGCTAAATAAAACTTCCATGGCCTTTGCACCGGAAGACACCAAAATAGGCTGCAGGTTCCAGTTTTCCAGCTGCCTTCTCAGGATTTCAAGATTGGTATTGTTATCATCAACGATCAGCACCTTTTTTCCTCTGTGTTCGTCCATATCCAATTCTACCGGCATTTCCAGGGTTTTGGTACCCTTGGTTGTCTGCACTGTAAAAGAAAAAGTAGAACCTTGCTGCAATTCGCTGGTAACGCTTATTTGCCCCCCCCATCAGATGAACCAGTTTTTCGGATATAGCTAATCCCAAACCTGTCCCGCCGTATTTCCGGGTTGTCGAAGAATCGACCTGTGTAAATGCTTTGAAAAGCTGCTGAATTTTATCTCCCGGAATTCCGATTCCTGTATCACGTATATCAAAACGTAGCTGAAACATGCCTTCATGACCCGATTCCTGTCTGCTGACATAAACACAGACTTCTCCCTGATTGGTAAACTTTATAGCATTTCCTACGAGATTAATCAAAATTTGTCGCAGCCGTAACGGATCGCCCACAATCTGCAAGGGAACATCCTGCTCGATCTGGTAGACCAGATCCAAACCGATTTTGGCTGCTTTGCTGCCAAAAATATCCAGCACGTCCTCAATATTCTGACGAAGATCAAAATCATTTTTTTCCAATTCCAGGTTCCCTGATTCAATCTTCGAAAAATCGAGAATATCATTGATCACGTTAATCAGCGTGTCACCGCAATTGGCAATCGTATCGGTAAACATTCGCTGCTCCTCGTCTAGCTGGGTTTCCTGCAACAAGGCGGCCATACCAATCACACCATTCATCGGCGTGCGTATTTCATGACTCATCGTTGCCAGGAAAATACTTTTGGCCTGATTTGCCTTCTCTGCTTCCTGGCGGGCTTTTACAAGCTTTGCGTTCGATGCCCTAAGTCTCTTGTTTGCTTTCCGTTGAATCTCTTCCTTTTGTTTCCGGACTCTCAGCAACTGCGCTTCTTTTTGAAGCTCCGCCATTTTCAGATTCTGAGAAATCTGGGTTTCGTAGTATTTATTGAGTGTGTAAGACCACAACCCGCAGATAAAGAAAATCGCCAGCGCAAGCAGCATATGGATGGCAAAAGTCAGCAGATCAAAGTATTCCAGTCTGGTAAAGTAGATCTCGGACATACCCGTATTCTGTAAATAACCAAAAACCGCATGGTGAACCAGCACAACCATCAACATAGGAATTTGCAACTTCCAGTTTTGATAGGTGATTAACACCGCACTGCCAATAAACGCAAAAAAATGCATCTCGAACATCCCATGCATCTGAAAGATGAACTGCGCCATGTAAATACCCAAAATCGCACTCAAAACATACTGATACAGGTCAGAATCAGGCAATGCTTTCTTTACCGAGTAATAAGCAACAAGCAAAACACCACCAACACCCAACGCAACAGACCAGGTGTCATAAAAAAATGCCAGGATCAAACCTATGATAAAATAGCTTCCTAAAAAGTAGTTCATCACATAATCCGATCGCTTTTTGTTTACCGACCGGTAGTCATCTACGGTGTTCGATGTCAAAGTGTTAGTGTGCTCCATAAATTTCTCTGTTTAATTTTTACAAAGAGGAATCGTACAACCGTAAGATTTCATTGCCTGAACATTTACTACCTGAAGCGCCTGACTGCTTAGCAGACCATCGATAGCAATCTTTGCATAAGCGGTTTTCTCTTCGGTGCAGTAGCGACTGGCATTATAGTTACCTCTGTAATAAAGTTTCTCGTCTGTCCCGATAATAGCTGCCTGAGGTGTTGAATATACACCACACTGTTCAGCTACTGTCTGGTCAAAAATGACAGGAATATCCAGGCCTATTTTGTCTTGTATATATTCGACTGAATATTTTTCATCTGATAGCACAACTACTACAAAATCAACGTTTTGCCCATAATTTCGAACCAAATCCCGGAAGTGTTTTTTATTAAATCTTGAGCAGGGACAATGAGGGTTGTAAAAATGCAGGAATAGTGGTTTATCAGACTGGTGCGGAACCTTGCTTTTCAACGCAATTCTTTCCCCATTGGCCACTGGTTTATAATTCAGAGGCACAGGCGTGGGCAGCTGAAATTTCCAGTCGTTATACCAGAACACAGCCGCGACGGCGCATGTCAGCACCGCCAGCCATCCAACTATAAACACTTTCTTCAACATCCTGTTTAAAAGACCTGATAGGTTTTATACAATTAATTCGAGGGTATGTAAAATTACTTAAAAATCTGAAAATCACAAGAGATTGCGGTTCCCAACTGGTGACAACAGTCAAATCATGCCGAAAATCAAGTAGAAAATTTTGTAAAAAAATCGCAGGATGTTTCCCAGAACCTAACTATCTGCTTATTTCTGGCAGACAAATAATACGCTTTAAACTGAGACGCACAGGCAAAACCAAATCACTTTACCGTTAAATAAATTGTAATCTTTCTTCTTCCAGATCCAGATAGAGAAGATGCTTTCTTATAACCTCCTCGTCTACTGCTCTGTCTTCCCGGTTCTTGTCGATCAGCCACATTCTTTGCTGGTTCAGAAGGTCCAGATAAACCGATCTTGATTCTTCCTCTATTAAAATCTCATCTGAAGACTGACTTGTTCCCTGCCACTTACTGGCAATCTGTTTTAGAAACGGCTTGTTTTGAACCTGCTCACTGTAATTCGTATGCAAATGCAAAAGAGCGTGCTTGTTTAAAAGCTGTTTGATTTCGTTGTAGCTGTCAGATTCAGATACTTCATCGTCAACATCTTTAATATTGAGTTTTCTAATCACATAAGGCAGAGTCAAACCCTGAACTACCAATGTAATCAGAATGACGACAAAGGTCATAAAAAGAATCAGGTTCCTTTGTGGAAACGCAGCCCCGTTGGAAAGATGGACCGGAATTGACAACGCTGCAGCCAGCGATACAACCCCGCGCATACCCGACCAGCCAATCAGAAATGGAAGTCTGTATCCCGGATGGCGAGGGTCAGCAACGGTAATAAAGTTCCGGGCGATAAGCGTGACGAAAACAGCGAAAAACGAAGAGATAATTCTTGCCACCACTAAAACGGCTGTCACTAGGATACCGTAGAAAGTTGCCGTAACAATGGGCACGCCTCCAAGCTCCGCGGTGATTTGCGGAAGGTCCAGCCCTATGAACATAAACACCAGTCCGTTCAAAACAAAACTAAGACTCTCCCAGACGTTCAAAGTTTTCAGCCTGGAACTGCTGCTCAGAAACCGGTAGCGGTAGTTGGACAGAAGCAGCCCGCCGCTCACCACCGCCAGCACACCTGAACTATGCACCGATTCAGCCGCGATGTACATCATGTAGGGTGTGATAATGGTTAAAACGATATCGATGTTTGCATCGGTAGGCAGGTATTTGTGGAATTTCATAAAGACAAAACCCAGTAAAAGCCCAACGCCCAGGCCGCCTGTCAGCATCCAAACTAAACTGAGCGCAGCATTTCCCCAGATAAATTCACCCGTAGCAACCGCAATTAAAGCAAAACGCAAGATGATCAAGGAGGATGCATCGTTCAATAAACTTTCTCCTTCCAGAATGTAAGATACTCTCCTGGGAACTTTTACCAATTTTAAAATTGCTCCGGCGCTAACAGCGTCAGGAGGCGAAACAATGGCCCCAAGCAGAAAACCCAACGCGAGCGAAAAACCCGGAATAAGATAATGAACAGTCAAAGCAACCGCCATCGCGGTAAAAAATACGACAAGAAAAGCAAAACTACCAATAATACGCCTCCATCGCCAAAGCTCTTTCCAGGAAATCTGCCAGGCTGCGTCATAGAGTAAGGGGGGTAAAAATATAATGAAGATCAGTTCTGAGTCGATGTGCAGCGGCGGCAGCCCGGGAATAAAACTGATTGCCAGTCCAGCCAAAACGAGTACAACAGGATAAGCCACCCGTATCTTTCTGCTTAACATGATCAGAAGTAAGATTACCGCTATCAGGCTTAAATAAAATGGAAAATCTTCTATCATCTATTAAATAAATCAGATCCAATGCTAATGTAACAAAAGATTAATTTCCGACGGAACCTTTGATAGACGTTTACCAAAAACAGCTTGATGGACATTACGATGAAAGAAGCAACTGCAAATTAAAAACAAGATATTTTATCCGGATTTCTATCCTTTCCCACAGCGCTTCATTCAAGAATTAAACTTTTCATTATCTTTGTTTTTTACAAATCAAAAGCTATGAACAAAACCTCCTTCGAAGAACTTTGCTTCCGGTTTTCTTATGGTATTTCAACAGATCTGAGCGCACTTTTGCCGGAGGGAATACAGCAGGAAGTGGGACATTTCAATGTCTTTAACCTGGATGATATTACTCAGGAAGCGCACGAGAAACCAGCGATATCCTGCGCATCACGTGCATTTTATAAAATAAGCTTTCTTACAGGACAGTCACTGGCAGAATATCCTGACAAAGCGATCGAAATATCCCGGCCCACACTCATCTTTACAACACCTAAAACACCCTTCTACTGGTATCCGGCCGGCAAACAAACCGGGCTGTTTTGCGTATTTACAGCGGAATTCCTTCACCCCAACATCAGCGGGGTAGTGCTCGATGAGCTTCCCATTTTCAAGTCTCCCGAGCATCCGGTTTACGCTCTATCGGAGGCTGATATTGCAAAAGCGAAAGGCATTTTTGAAAACATGAAGGCTGAAATCAACTCAAACTATGCCTATAAATATGATCTGCTGCGCGCTTATACACTCGAGCTGATCCATCTGGGACAGAAGTTACAGTCTACCGTGATGCTTCATCCAAATCACAGTGCTTCCGCCCGGATGACGTCACAATTTCTTGAATTACTGGAAAGACAATTTCCCCTGGAAAGCCCCCAGCAAAAAGTGGAGCTCCGCGCTGCAAAACAATACGCTGATCATCTGGCGGTTCATATCAATCATTTGAATAAAATACTAAAAGAAACTACGGGCCTTACCACGACAGAATTGATCTCAGGAAGGATTCTTCAGGAGTCAAAAGCATTGCTGCGCCATACTAACTGGACCATCGCCGAAATTGCAGACAGCTTGGGTTTTTCAGATTTTGCCCATTTCGGTAAATTCTTCAAAGCCGAAACCTCCTTTTCTCCCGGAGTTTTCCGCAGCCAGACAAAAAGTTTGAATTATACATAAAATTGATTGCTTCCCACAAGTTATGAGATTGCCATTTAACGGACTTTTGTATTGTTTTTAATCCATACAAAAAAGTTTTATGACTACTAAAAAAATCGCATTAGTAACCGGTGGAAGCCGTGGAATTGGCAAAGACATCGCACTCAGCCTGGCAAAAAAAGGAATCGATATCATACTCACCTATCATAGCAATATAGCAGAAGCCGAAGTAACGGTCGATGCCGTAAAAGCACTGGGACGGAAGGCCGCCGCCCTGCAATTAAATACAGCTGACATCAGCAGTTTTGGTGATTTTTTTAATCAGACAGAAGCTACTCTGAAAACAGTTTTCAATGCAACGCGTTTTGATTTTCTTATCAACAATGCTGGCACCAGTCTTTCCGCACCCCTTACCGATACGACCGAAGCACAGTTTGATGACATGATGAATATTCATATCAAAGGGGTGTATTTCCTGACACAAAAAGCCCTGAATTTCCTTCAGGATGGTGGCCGGATCGTCAATATTTCTTCTGCCGTATCGCGCGTCAGCTTTCCCGGCGTCTCTGCGTATGGTATCATGAAAGGAGCTGTCGATGTGTTTACCAGATTTCTGGCTCTGGAACTTGGTCCGCGAGGTATTTCAGCTAACGTCGTAGCCCCGGGTGCAATTTTCGGAGGATCTGCCATGGAGGATACCCCGGACATGCGTGCGTGGGTCGCAAATGCTACGGCCCTTGGGCGGGTCGGCTTGCCGGATGACGTTGGCGGCGTCGTTGCATTTCTTTGCAGCGAAGAAGCCAAGTGGGTCAATGGTCAGCGTATTGAACTGACAGGGGGTATGAATTTGTAGTGTAGACCGGAAGTATTCAGGTATTTGAAAGGATAAGGGAATACAAAAACAGGGAGCAGCAATCCGCCGCTCCCTGTTTTTGTATAACTTCGTTCAAATCGCTATGATAACTTGGCTTACTGTCAAAAAAATTATATTTATCATACCCAGCATAGAAATCAGTTTCTGATACAGCGGCTGAGTTTCAAATTATTTTGAGCTCTTCGTAACCGTCGCAGGCTTGTCCCCCAAAAGCTCTTCAAGCTTTTTATGAAGCTCCTCTCCTTTCAGATTTTTCCCGATGATTTTTCCTTCCGGATCTAAAAGGAAATTAGCCGGAATTGCACGAACGCCATAAAGCGCGGCAGGTTCGCTGTGCCAGTATTTCAAGTCTGAGACCTGTGTCCAAACCAGGCCGTCCTTATCGATCGCCTTCAACCAGCTTTCTTTATTTTTATCAAGAGAAACACCGTAGACATCAAATCCTTTATCTTTAAATTTCTGATAGGCATTTACCAGATTGGGATTTTCTTTACGGCACGGACCACACCAGGCTGCCCAGAAATCAATCAGGAGGTATTTCCCAAAATGATCCGATAGTTTTACTGCTTTCCCCTGCGGATCGGAGGCTGTGAAATCAGTAGCCTGCTTACCGATTGATACCTTGTCGAGGGTTGCAATTAATTGGCGCAGCGTTTTTACATACGGTGTAGCATGAAGCGATTTATCCAATAAATTAATATTCTGACCGATCTGCTCGGGTGTTAACCGGTAGGCATAATTTCGATACAACACATACGCCGAAACAATGGAAGACGGATTTTCTTTAATAAACTCATCGATTTTCACATCGGAAGTTTTCTTGTATTTTTCAAATAAATCCTGTCCAGTAGAGCCCGAAACAGTGCTATTCTTATAATAAGAGGCTGTATCCAGAATGACCTTTACGGCATTTGTATTTTCAAGAAACAGAAAAAGCGGAGCCTTTTTACTGTCGACGGTAAGACCATAAAGTTCAGGTACCGGTATCGAGGATTTAAAACGAAATTTCCCATTCTGAACTTTGACCGAATCGATGGAATGAAATATTTTGTCCTCGAATTTCTGAAGATAAACATAGCCAGACGTTACGCCCGTCACCGTTCCATCAATCGTTACCTGAGTCGTCCTGCTTTGCGCGAATAAAACAGAATTAGCTAAAAGAGCCGTTGTTAATAATATTAGTGATTTCATAATAGTCTATTAAGAATATAGATTAATTAGTCAAATATATCGCAGTTCATAAATTCAGCCAAATGGTTTGCATTTTTTTCGGTGAACGTACCTAAACCACATAAGCAATATGCTCTTTATCGCCCAAGGCTTAACAATAAAATATAAATCTATACAATGCTTACTGTTAATCCATAGACTTTATAGAATATTATCATTAATATTGGCATTCAACTATTTAAATTCATCCTATATGTTTAAAAGTTACTTTTTTTCCATTTTGCTGCTAACGTTTATCGCAAGCAAGGCCTCTGCCCAGCAAACAATTACCGATCAGACTTTCACAGTCGAGGGCTATTATAAAGCAAAATGGGGATATGCTGACGAATTCATAGAATTGTTTAAAAAAAATCATTACCCGCTTTTAAAAAAGGCTCTGGAGAAGGGAGATCTGCTTTCGATAAAGGCTGAAAAACCACGCTTGCATTCCACGGAGGAAAGCCGCTGGGATTACCGGGTGACCTTGGTTTTCAAAAATATTCAGGCGGCCTTTGATCCCAATTTAACAACTCCATACAAAAAAGCACTTTATCCGGATGCTGAAAAACTAAAAAAAGAAGAAAAGCGTCGATTTGAAATTCTGGACGGCCACTGGGATGTACAGGTTCAAAGTGTGGAACTCGATAAATAATAATTCTCCAAGACTAAAAATGCCGCGCAGTGATATTGTTGAGGCAAGTACAGTAATCATAAAACAAATATAGACAACCGCTTATGGCAAGAGTAGCACCGCTCGAATCAAAGGAGCAATCGACTGAAACTAAAATTGCGTTTATCCAGCATACCACCGTCTACAATACCCGGATCACCAATATGAAAGCGACACTCGGGCATTCACCGACGGCTTTCAATGTGTACATGCAGTGGTATCCTTTGTTTGAAGAAGTAAAAAGATTTATAGGTTTCCGGCTGGCTACACTTTTTGCCTGGTCGGTCTCCGAGGCCGCCGATTGTCCTTTGTGCAGTACCTATTTTAGAAAAGCGATCATCGAATCGGGTGAAAATCCGGAGGAGCTTACCGTCTCAGATGATGAGCAGCGTCTTCTGACTTTCGGCGCAGCTATTGCCGGGCAAAGGGGCTTTGTCAGCGATGAGATCTACGATCCGATCCGTGACAAATATTCGGACGAAGAAATTGTGGTTCTTACCGCTTTTGCCGGAATTATGATCGCTACAAACATCTTTAATAATGTGATTCATACGGACATTGACGAGTATCTTACTCCTTACCTACCGAAACATCAAACAGCATAAGTTATGTCCCTGGCTGGTAAAGTAGCATTTATAACCGGAGCGGCCCATGGTCAGGGCCGCGCAAGTGCGCTCGCACTCGCGAAGGAGGGGGTGCATATTGCGGCATTTGACATTGCCAGGCCCCTTGCCTACCCGGCTTACGAACTGGGATCGGCTGAAGAACTTATCTCTTTGAAGGCGGAGGTAGAAAGCCAGGGAGTCAAAGCGCTGATTTTCCAGGGTGATGTAAGAATTGATTTAGATATAAAAACTGCTGTTTATGAAACGATTTCCCAACTTGGCCGCATTGATATTCTCTTTAATAATGCAGGCATATGTGCCTACGGGCTGGCTCACGAGCTTCCGGAGGAAGAGTGGGACGCTATGATTGGTATCAATCTGAAAGGTGCCTGGCTAGCGGCACGCCATGTCATCCCGGCGATGATCAGGCAAAAATCAGGAAATATTGTCAATAATTCTTCGATCGCGGGACTGCGCGGCATGAACAGGCTGAGTCATTATGCAGCGTCTAAATGGGGCTTGGTTGGACTTACCAAGTCCTGGGCAATAGAGCTGGCACCTCATAATATCCGTGTAAACTCCATCCATCCCACCGGTGTGAATACGCCCATGAATGATGGCCTAGCTGCTTTGGAAGGAAAAACTCCGAAAGAAATTGCAGAAGCGTCAGCTGGTAATCTTTTACCTGTGCCCTGGATAGAACCCGAAGACGTAGCGCACGCCGTTCTTTTCCTGGTTTCCGAGAAAGCACGCTTTGTAACAGGGTCGCAGTTTGTATTGGATGCCGGATTATTAACGCGTTGAAACAAGAGCAAAATGGCAGGATATAAATATTTCGTAGTTGATGTTTTTACCGATGAAAAGTATCACGGGAATCCCTTAGCTGTTGTTTTTACAGACTCAGATCTTGAACTTAACACTTACGAAAACATTGCCCGGGAATTCGGCTACTCTGAAACTTCTTTTATTTATTATTCCAAAATAGAAACAGCTCTTAAAATCCGCTCCTTTACTCCGACAGGCTTCGAAGTAAATGGTGCCGGTCATAATCTGCTGGGCGCTGTATGTGCAGCACTTTTAAATGATCAGGCTATTTTTCAGCATCAGGAAAACGATCGTTTCGTACTGATAAAAGATGAGCGGATAGATCTTTCACTCCGTTATCGGAAAAACGAGGTGCCCTTTGTTGGCATGAAGCAAAATCCGTCGACAATCCTTGCCGCCTTAGAACCAAAAATTATCGCCCCGGCGCTTCATCTGGATCAGGATTTTGTCTTATCCGGACACCTTTCACCGACGATTGTAAAAACGGAAGTCACTCATTTAATAGTACCCCTCAAAAACAAAGAGGCCCTGGACAATGCAGTTCCCGACAAAAAGTTATTAATTGAAACGTCCCGGAAATATGATTTTGAAGGCGTTTATTGTTTTATACTTTCCCGGGAAAACACAGATTATTTTGCCCATGCCCGATTCTTCAACCCTGGCATCGGGATCGATGAAGATCCGGCAACCGGAAGTGCAGCCGGCCCACTGGCGGGCTTTTTATTCCACAAAAACCTTATAACGCAGAATCGTGTTTACACCCTCCTGCAAGGGCAAAAAATGAACCGTCCATCCGTGATCCAGTTTGAGGTAAAAACAGATAGTATATGGATCAGCGGCTCGGCTGTAAAGGTTATGGAAGGTACAATATTTGAATGATGTCAAGAGATATTTACTTACCAAACTTATAGGATCAACAGATCATTCTTTTTTAAAACTAGTTTCTCACTCAGTGCCCAAAGCGCTTTACCTGAATCCCTGTCTTTCGAAGCCGCAGAAGTCCGGCCCGGTTTGCAATTGACAAAATATTTCCCGGACACTCCTTCAACATCCGGCGAAGTAGCCAGATAAATACTGGTTGCCGCGCCCTGTTCGACGGAGTTAAAAAATGGGCGAAAGAGTTTCATAAAGAGGGCCGTGATACCATTTCCATTACCCGCAAAATTACTCGCAACGGTTCCCGGATGGGCGCAGTTCGAGGTAATTCCAAACGGTTTCAGGCGGTCGGCAAGTTCATTGGAGAAAAGTATATTAGCCAGTTTCGACCTGCCGTAAACGATCAAATCCTGATACCTGGACGGGTTTACCAATTTATCTATATCAAAAAAGGCAAAGAAATGAGCTTCCGAGGAAACATGCACAATCCTGGCTCTGTCACCGGCTTTTAAAAGATCGATCAGGCCAGTGGTCAGTATAAACGGACCTAAATGATTGGTGGCGAAGGTTAATTCAATCTGATCTTCGGAAAATTGTTTGGTTTGAACAATCAATCCTGCATTATTAACCAAAACATCGATTTTAGAATAACGGCTTTTGATCTCTTCAACCGCCTTATTTACCGATGAAATACTACTCAAATCGCACGATACAAAATCGGTTTTCACAGCTTCACCAATCACTTTTTGCAAATTCCGCACTTTTCCTTCGTTTCGGGCTACCAGTATCAGGTCAAACCCTTTTCTGGACAGTTCAAGGGCGGTAACATATCCGATTCCGGACGTCGGCCCGGTTACCAGCGCAATTTTCTTAGACACTTTTGTAAAGATTTAAAATGAATTTCATAATCAGCACATTCATGAAACTGATCTCAGAATGAAAATATAAATATACTCTATTAAATCTATGGGTAAAATAAATTAAAGATTATATTTTTGTTTACAAAAATGAAAATGAATCCTGATCTGCCTCAAACGGCGGCTCTCGGCATTATCTTTATTCCAAAAAAAATAAAAGATTATTCGTCTGGCAAATTGCGTTTATTATGATTATAAGGAATACATTTAACTGCTGGTATGTGCTTTTAAGTCTAATAGGAATTTGCTGCCTTTCGACTGGCATGTTTCATCATAAGTCTTCTGTAAAGGCTCCCAATATTATTTTAATCATTGGCGATGATATCAGCGCGGATGATATCGGTGTTTATGGAAATAAAGCCATTCGAACTCCAAATATTGATCTGCTGGCAAAAAACGGATTGAAATTTGATAATCTTTTTCTGACCGCAAGCTCCTGCAGTCCAAGCCGGACCAGTATTCTCACAGGCCGTTATCCGCATAATACAGGCGCCGCGGAACTGCACACACCTTTGCCTGAGCATCTGACTTATTTTCCTGAATTGCTTAAAAAGAACGGATACTACTCAGCACTTGCCGGGAAATGGCATGAAGGTGAAAATTCAAAAAGGGCTTATGATACGCTTTTGACCGATAAAAAAATCAACGGCGAAGGTGGTGAAAACCAATGGATCAGCCTGTTGAAATCTAGGCCGGCAGATAAACCTTTCTTTTTCTGGCTCGCGCCTTACGATGCACACCGCGAGTGGTCTGCGAATGAACAGTTTGAAAAACCGTACAGGCCGGAAGAAGTTATTGTTCCACCGACACTGGTCGACACCAGGGAAACCCGTCAGGATCTGGCTTATTATTACAACGAGATCTCACGCATTGATCATTACGTGGGAGAGCTGGTGAAGGAATTGGAAAGACAGGGCATTGCCGACAATACCATCATCATTTTTACAGCAGATAATGCAAGAGCTTTTCCAGGTTCCAAGACACGGGTATTGGACAGAGGATTAAAAACGCCCTTTGTCATCAAATGGCCTGCCGGGATAAAAGTACATGGAAGTGTCCGCGGACTTGTCAGCAGTATTGATATTGCGCCTACACTTTTGGAAATAGCGGGAATAAAACCTTCGGAAACCATGCAGGGTTCCAGTTTTGCCAAACTTTTGAAAAACCCTGCTGCTGCATTTCGAAACTATGTGTTCGGAGAACATAACTGGCATGACTACGAAGGCCTGGAAAGATCCGTCCGCACACTGGACTATCTCTATCTGATCAACTCACGTCCTTTACTGACTAATGGAGGCCCTATTGACGCAAATCAGAGCCCTTCTGCCAAAGCCCTGGAAAAGGCGAACTCCGATGGAAACATCACAGCCTACCAGCATGAGATTTTTCTTTCACCTCGCCCGAAAGAAGAATTTTTCGACAATCGGAGAGATCCGCTGCAGGCGCATAATCTTATCGGTAATCCCGATTACCAGAAGCAAGTCGCGGCTTTAAAAAAAGTACTTGTCCGGTGGCAAACGGAAACCGCGGACACGGCTCCAAAGGATCTTACTCCTGACTGGTATGATCGCAAAACCGGCGTTGAGCTACCGGCCAAAGGAAAACGGGGAGAAATGCCTGGAAAGTCCGGTAACGCCGGTCGTATAAATCAGAAAGGCCCATTTTGACCTGATCATCAAACCCGTTGCATAGGCGCAGCGCGTTTTGTTTTTTACCTCTACGGTACCCATTGCAATCCATTTCTGTTATAAATAAAATGAAGTATTTATTATCAAAACATTAAACCCCGTCACATGAAATACTCTACAATACGAGTATAGCAAATATTTTTATACAAACTCAGTCTATACCTTTGTGAAAGCATTCATCAGTTCATCCTGCACATAACTAAAACCTCCAGTGAAAATCACTCAGTACTTTCTCAATCTGCTATGCATATTTTCAACAGTGCCCCTTATTTCCGGGCAGGTGTGCTGAAAAGGGATGACGTTCCAGTTAAATTAATTAAGTAAAACAGAAGATTATGAATTTAAAAAAACCAATTGATGAGCTGATTGAAGAACACCAGGGTGAGAATAAAAGTGGCCTTAGCCGTTCTCTCGGGCCTGTCAATCTGGTTACTCTGGGCATAGGGGCCATTGTAGGAGCCGGTATATTTTCACTAACCGGCATTGTTGCATCCGAAAATGCCGGCCCGGCAGTAATACTTTCTTTTATCCTCGCTGCGGTTGCCTGCGCCTTCTGCGCGCTGAGCTACGCCGAATTTGCATCAATGATTCCGGTAGCCGGGTCAGCCTATACGTATACCTATGCAACACTGGGCGAATTTATGGCCTGGATTATCGGCTGGGATCTGGTGCTTGAATATGCACTTGCATCGGCAACGGTAGCCGTAAGCTGGTCCAGTTATGCTACGAAGCTGCTGGCGCAGTTTCACATTAATCTGCCTCCGCAGCTGACAACTTCTCCCTTTGACCCGGTACAACTGGCGGACGGAACCGTTGTGGATGGCGGCTTTATCAACCTTCCGGCGGTATTTATCGTTGCGCTTCTTTCACTCATCCTTGCAAAAGGTACAAAGGAGTCTGCTTCATTAAACAATTTTCTGGTCGTTTTGAAAGTCTGCGTGATCATCCTTTTCATTGCGCTCGGCTGGTCATTCATTAATACGGAAAATTATTCGCCGTTTATTCCTGAAAATACCGGAGAATTTGGCCATTTCGGCTGGTCAGGTATTGTCCGGGGAGCCGCCGTTGTTTTCTTTGGCTTTATTGGATTCGACGCGGTTTCGACAGCCGCACAGGAAGCCAAAAATCCCCAGAAGGATATGCCGATTGGAATAATCGGATCGCTGCTTGTTGCAACAATCTTGTATGTGTCGTTTTCCTACGTCATGACTGGACTTGTCCCGTACACTGAATTTCTGGGCGACGCCAGTCCCGCAGCGACCGCTTTTGCCGTAACGGGCTACCACTTTCTTAACAGTGCGCTCATTATTGCTATCCTTGCGGGTTATACTTCGGTTATTCTGGTCATGCTGATGGGACAGTCCCGCGTATTTTACAGTATGTCCAAAGACGGATTATTACCCACGTTTTTTAGTGACATTCATCCGCGTTTCAAGACGCCCTGGAAAAGTAATCTTTTCTTTCTGGTCTTTGTCAGTATCCTGGCAGGTTTTGTTCCCATTTCGGATCTGGGTCATATGGTAAGCATTGGCACGTTATTCGCCTTTTCACTCGTATCGCTCGGCGTGATAATCCTGCGTTATAAAAACCCGGAAATTCCACGATCTTTTAAAGTTCCGGGCGTTCCGTTCGTTCCAGTTATTGGTATCGGTATCTGTGTATTTCTAATGGCGGGTCTGCCATTGGAAAGCTGGGAACGGCTGTTTATCTGGATGGCAATCGGAATAGGTTTTTACTTTTTATACGGCAAAAAGCATAGCAAGCTCAGAAAAAAACAGGAGTTAGAATAAAGCTAATTGAAGAGCAGACAAAAGTCGAAAGAAGATAACAGCTATCATTCCTTCGGCTTTTGTTTTCCTTCTTAACTGTATCAAAATTGTATATTATGGACTTATCACAAAGCAACAGGTTACATTATTTTATTGCACCCCGAAGTTTTCCACCAGCTTCTGCTTTAAATACTCAGTCGAATAATCGATTTTGATTTCAACCCACATCGGCAGGTGGTCGGACATCTGGAAGGTTTTCCAATTTTTATATTTCAGCGAGCCGGTCATGTAGGGTTTATAAACTTCGCTTTCGGATTCTTTGAACACATATTTAAAAAAATCAAAAATACCTGCTCTGTCTTTCGAGCGGAAACGGCTATCGTCCACTTTAAAGGCGATCTGATCGTAAAATTTATTTTTGTCCAGATTACTGCCAGAAATTTCATCTTTCGTAAGAGCTGCCGGCACTTTAAAGCCGGCGTCTGTGAGCGCTTTCATTGTTGCATCCGTGCGCTTGAAAATATTAAAATCACCCAGTATGATCCAGTTGGATGTACTGGCGGTTTTTTCTTCGCTACGTTTTTTTATAAAACCTGCGACATCTGTTATTTCCTGAAGCCTTCTGGGATCCTCGGCCACTGAATCTCCATAATAAATATGAACTGTTGCCAGGACAAAGTCGGTCCACCCGGATTTAAAACCGCACATAAAAGGAGTTCTTGAAAACTGCACCCTTGCAGGCGGAAGGACAATTTCCCCTGTCAGCCCGCTGAGTCTCACCTTCCGTGTATCAAACACAAAGGCCATCCGCTCCATGTTGCCTCCGCCTTTTGAATCAGAAACGTCCGTGAAAATACATTGCCAATCACTTCCCAAAATCCTAAGCACCTGATTAATTGCGCTAAGATCATCCCGTACCTCCTGGATCGCGACCAGATCAAATGCGGCAATGATTTCGGCGATATAAAAATAGGTATCCATGAGCCTTTCGCCACCTTTATTTTTCGGGCCGAACTCGCGGATGTTCCAGGTTGCTAAAAGAAGGCTTTCATTTTGCGACCGCTCCGGAATATTCTCTTTTCCGAATCCTTCCCGAAGACTGATCAGCCCCTGGATAATCCGGATACGGTCTTCTTTTTTCAACCGGTCCATCGCCGTTTCAATTGGACTGGCAATAACGAGGTCTTTGTAAAATGGCATGAGTTCAGCTTGTTTAATGATTTCCCCGGGCCGGCTGTTCCGGTCTCTAAAATTACCGTTCCTTTTAATAATTCATATCTGTTAATCCAGATTAATGGCAGCTGTTTTTTGTGCAGAAGATTCCGGATTATGCAGAAAGGCATGCAATTAAACCTAGTGAAAAACCCCTGGCAAAACTCTGGATTTTTGTGATAAAAAACGAAATATACAATAGCTAACCGCATGCATACATTTACCGCAAACATCAGATGAAATAGTTTTGGCTCTGCATAATGTCTCTTAGTGACGACCTACTATTAACTTTTAATTTCTTGTTATAATGAATCACAACATTACTTATAAATATCAGAAGGTCAAAGATCTTAACATCTTTTACCGGGAGGCCGGTGATCCCTCAAAAAAGACTATTGTGCTACTGCACGGTTTTCCCACTTCCTCGCATATGTACCGCGAAGTGTTGCGTGAGTTATCCGGTGAATATCATTTGATTGCACCTGACTACCCGGGATTTGGAAATAGCGATTTTCCGTCTGCGCAAGATTTCAAATACACTTTTGAAACTATCGCTGGGGTGATAGACCTCTTTCTTCAGGCTCTGAATCTGTCAACATATACGCTCATGATCCAGGATTACGGCGCACCGATAGGATACCGTATCGCAACAGCACATCCGGAACGGGTAAACGCACTGATCGTACAAAATGGGAATGCGTACGAGGAAGGGCTCAGTGAAGGTTTTGCTGATTCCAGAAAATTCTGGCAGAACCGCACGGACGAAACCGAACGACCCATGAAAGCATTATTTACACTCGAAAGCATCCAGTGGCAGTTCACCTATGGCACCAGAAATCCTGAAAATATTAACCCGGATAATTGGAACCTGGACTATGCAAAAATTTCCAGACCTGGCAATGACCTTGCTCAGCTGGATCTTCTTTACGATTATCAAAACAACATCAAACTTTATCCTGAGTGGCAAAACTATCTTCGCACCAACCAGCCTCCGATCCTGATTGTGTGGGGTAAAAATGATCCCTTTTTCCCGGAACCCGGCGCAAAAGCATATCTTGGGGATGTGCATAATGCCGAATATCACCTTTACGATACCGGTCATTTTGCCCTTGAAGAGGATGCTAGTGAGATTATAAACGAAATTCGACAGTTTATGAAACGGATATCTTGATCAAACAGAGCACCTGGGTCTTCGTGCTAAACGATGTGCTTATACTAACCTATATGTTGACATACCTAACGGTTTACAATAAGACCACGCAGCTTTTTGTGCAAACTATTCAGTAATGGCCTGCTGATCTCAGATTCCATATTTACAGTTTCCAAAGGATCCGTTTGGTGATCGTATAATTCCCGGGCAATAACCGAATCACCTTTGAACGGGTACCACTCGGTGTACCGGTAACGGTTTGTACGCACGGAATATCCCATCGCCTGGATATTATTTTCATTGGACAGTGCTGAGTAAGGCCGAATAAACTGGCTCAAAGCAAATCCTTTAAAATCGGCGCCAGGGTTTTTTAAAAGTCCTGCCAGACTTTTCCCAGCCAGCTCATTTCTGGGCGGAAGTCCGCAAAGCTCGGTAAGCGTGGGGTAAAGATCAAGCAGTTCTACGATTGCCTTGGAAGATGCCGGTTTTCCAAAACCAGGGGCCGAAACGATCAACGGCACACGCACGGCATTTTCAAAGTTGGTTGACTTGGCCCATTGATCCTGCTCTCCAAGGTGATATCCATGATCGGACACCAGAACTACAATGGTATTGTTTCGAAGCCCCAACCGGTCAAGTTCTGCCAAAACTTTGCCGATCTGCGAGTCAGTATAACTGACGGAGGCATAATATCCCTGCCATAAATGTTTTACCAGCTCTTTCGAAAATGACCCGGTTTTAGGTATGTCGGAATAGCCGCGCAGCTCCTGTGAATTGTGAAAAGCAAGGGCAGGCGCATTCTTGGGAGCATATCCTGCGTTATCGGGAAAAGCCGTTTTATCAAAATATTGCCAGTATTTCTCCGGCGCGGTAAAGGGCAAATGTGGCCGGCGAAAACCTACGGCCAGAAAAAAAGGCTTTTTGGCAAGCCGGCGTAAAACCTGAACCGATGCATCGGCAACTTTGCCATCAATATAAGCACTGTCCGCGACGGGTTGCCGCTCGGTTGATGCACCTTTACCATTCTTCAGGTTTTCTTCCAGAACGTACTTATCGCCTCTCTGATTGCCTGTCACATTATGAAGAACCGGCCCGGACCAGGAAACGCTGTCCTGATGCGATGCGGGATCATGAAAAATCTTACCCACCTGGCTTGTGACATATCCGTTATTTTTAAAATACTCCGGCAGCGTGACCGCATCCGGGCGCGTTTCCCGAAATGTTTTTTTTAAACCCCAGATTTGTGTAGCATCTGGCCTGAGTCCGGTCAGAATCGAGGTCCTGGAAGGAGAGCAAACCGCCTGCTGACAATAGGCGCGTTCAAAAAGCGTTCCGGTTTTGGCCAGCGCGTCTATATTGGGTGTAAAAGCCAGACGATCGCCGTAACATCCCAGCGCGGGTCGTAAATCATCAACCATAATAAAAAGAACGTTAGGCTTATCCGAAGCGCGTAAATCACAGAATGCGGCAGACAATAGTAAACAGATTTGTGCAAACCTTATATGTATCATTTATGAACAAAATAATGAGGCGGAGATCCTGTGTGTCTGTTTCTGGCTATTATTGATTTAATGGTAATGCAAAAGTTACTTAATAAGTATTTCTTCGCATGATGTACTAATTATTACTACTCATTTCAAAATACCATAAACTAATTCTTTAAAATACTGAAAATTAGTTAGTAAAATATCCATCTGTTATTATTAACTTATAGTTGAATTTATTACGTTGTGCTATTGCGTGATAATTTAAAGGGTGCCTGGTGTAAAGCATTTGTTAAACACAGCTGCCATCCGAAATATATTTAGTAATTACAAAGTTGCCTTTTAACCCAGATCATAATGTAAACGTACTATGAAAACTATTTTTAAAAATGTGTGCAAACTCTCCTTTATACTGGTTTGCATGACCCTTCTATCCTGTAAAAAAGATCCCGAACCGCAGTCTGAGCTCGAAAATCTTTACTTTGGCAGCTATCGTGGAAAAATACTCAATGCCAAAGATGAGATAGTTGGTTCAGTGGTGTGGCAAATTTACAAAGCCAACGATGGTGTTACCACTATTACACAGCTGGATACCGCAATCGATGGTAAAACCAGGCTTCTTGAATTTAAAAACGTCCGTTTTGTCGATTCGAAGAGTATTGAGTTCAGCCAGGATATTACCGTAAATGGAGTTGCCGGCCATTACGACGGCATTGGAGTATTAACATACAACACGCTGACCATTACACTGAATGTAACTTATGCAAATGGAACTATTGTCGGAGAGAGTTTTGATGTTGTAAAAATCTAGATCAGACAACCTGTTTTAAATCGAATTCTCAGCGATGTATCCCATAAGACATTACTGAGGATTCCTTTCATATAATACAAGCAATTTCTGAAACAAAACCAGTCACAAGCACTGACAATACTACTCAAAATTCTCATTATCATATAGATATAAATCAAGTATAAATCAAGAATCTGTCAGGATTTCAAACCCTTTTTACCGGAAATGATTTCAGCCCCGGTTTAATCCAGCTCAAACCCTCCGCTTTCTTCTTCAAGCTTCTCGTGGTATGCGATGATCTTGTTGATTACCTCTTCGGCGATCGCGAGTTTTTCTGCGCCTACCAGCTCTTTATAACTCTGCTGTAAGCTGACGGCCGCATCACTTGCTTCGAGCACAAACTGTTTTCCTTCTGTCGATAGCTCTAAAAGCTCGCTGCGCTTGTCATGTTTCATAGGTTTTGCCACTACAAAGCCTTTCTGCTGCAATTCCTTGATCGTGCGACTTATGGATTGCTTGGCGAGCATGGATTTTCTTGCAATATCAATCGAAGTACTTCCTTCCATATTAATATTGAATATCACCGGCATATGCGAAATTTTTATCTCTCCCCAATAAGGTTTGATATTCTGGTGAGACCAGATATCCAGGTGCTTGCGAAGAATAAAAATTAAACGCTGCCAGTTGCAGTCCCGATTTTGCTGATGTTCCTTAAGGCGGTCTTCAATCATATCAAAATTTATTTTTCACAAAAATAGTAAACAATGATTACTTTTGGTAAACATTGTTTACATTTGCTCGCGCTATTTAAGTTGACTTTGCTAAATAGACACATGTTATAATTCCAATCATAAATCTACATCAATGTTCTCATCTTTTACAAGACTGGGCGTGATTCCTGCGCTCATACTTGCAGTTTTGCCCTTCTTCTGCATGGCACAACAAGCACGGCTCCTTCCCCTCGAAGAAGCCATTGACCTTGCCCGCAGGCACAGTCATCTGCTTAAAACAGACAGTCTTCAGCTTTCTCTGGCCCAAAACCGGGTCACGCAGGTGAAATCAGCCGCTTTGCCTCAATTTAATTTAAGCGCGACGTATCAGCGCCTCAGTAACAACATCACCCCTTTTGTGATCGCGTTGCCGGAAGGTTCTTTTGCGATCAATCCTCAGATTTTAAATCAATCTTATAACGCTGTCCAGTTAACCCAGCTCTTGTTTGCTGGTGGAAAAGCCCGAAATGGTATCAAGGCTGGTCAAAAAGAAGCCCTCGCCCAGCAGGCTGACTTTGCAAAGAGCGTTCTTGATCAGGAATATGCAACGACCGATCTGTGGTTTAATCTGTATAATGCCCGCGCATCCAAAAAACTGATCCTGGCTAACATTGAAACGCTGAAAGGAAAAAGAAATGACCTGGATGAATTTCGGAAACAGGGACTGGTGCTGGAAAATGACGTGTTGAAAATCGATTTGTCCATTACCATTCTTGGCTCCACGCTGGCGGATGTAAACAGCCTGGTTGAAAGCCTGAACTACAATCTCTGCGTCATTACCGGAATTGATCCCGCCACAGTGATTGAAATCCCTGACACATTTCTTCATCCCGTGACCGAGATCCAGCCTTTTGATCATTATGTAAACGCAGCATTAAGCGCAAGGCCTGAAATCAAAGCGTTCGAACTTCGCAATGAGGCTGCGCAGTTCCGGATCAAGGTAAGCAAAGCAGACTACTTCCCTACCCTGAATTTGATCGCGAGCTATAACTACGACCGGCCAAACCAGCGGATTATCCCCAATGTGAACAGTTTTAATTACAGTGCTTATGCTGGTCTGAGCCTTAACTGGCGGATCTCCTCTTTGTATACGAACCAGGCGCGGATACGTGAAAGCAAACTCACTACATATCAGCTCGAAAGCAGCTTCCAACAGGTGAAAGAAGGAATGCAGATGGAAGTAAATACGAACTATCAGGAATATAAAAAAACACTGGAAAAGGGTAAACTCGTGCAAACCGAGCTCGATCAGGCACAGGAAAATTTCAGGGTTGAACAAAATAAATTAAATGCCCAAACGACCACCCCGGCCGATTTTCTTGATTCCAATTTACGACTGCTGCAAGCGCAAATGAATCTGGCGACGGCCACAGCAAACTCCGAACTCGCTTACCGTAAACTTATTAAATCAACCGGTGTAACAAGCCATTAATTAGATAAAAATCCAATGAAAAATACTTTTATCCCCTTGTTGTTCTCTGCCGCCCTGATGGCTGGCTGCTCCGGCGAAACGACTGACAACGCGCAGCTGGAAACTGATATCAGTCCTGTTTTACCAAAAATAAGCAGTACCGTGACCCAGATCCGGGTTGTTGATAACCAAAACGTCAGGAAGGGCGACACGCTGGTCGTGCTTGATGATGAAACTTTTAAGATCGTTGTGGAACAGGCACAGCTGACGCTCCGGCAAGCAGAAACAAATGTCTCGCTGGCAAAAAATAACAAAAGCTCGGCAAACGTAAGTGTTTCCAACGTCACGGCTAGTTCGGATGCCGTCTTTGCAAGTTTATCCGCAGCCGACGCTTCCATCGAATCTGCCAGAGAGCAGGTCAGTGTCGCGGACAAAAACTTCGAGCGCTATCAAAATCTGCTGCAACAAAAATCAGCCACACAGCAGCAGTTCGATCAGGCAAAAGCGGCAAAGATCGATGCATCTTCAAGACTAAAATCGGTGGAAAGTCAGCGTAATGCGCTCTTAAAACAGATTGACGCAAGCAAGCTTCAAATACAGAATACACGCAACCAGGTTTCCAGCACTTCTGAAAATATTACCCTTGCCGACCTGGCTGTCGAGCAGGCAAGAACCGCGCTGAAAGCGGCAATGCTTCAGCTTTCATACTGCACAATCGTAGCACCGGTTGACGGAGTAGTTTCCAAAAAGAACATCCAGATCGGGCAGGTCGTCGCGCCCGGCCAGCCGTTGATGGCCATTGCCGATGATAAAAAGGTCTGGATTGTAGCCAATTTCAAAGAAACCCAGCTTCAAAAAATGCGTCCCGGCCAGCCGGCTGAGATTGAAGTGGAAGCATATTCGGATGAAAAATTTACCGGAAAGGTACAATCCATCGCCCAGGCAACAGGAGCAAAATTCTCGTTTCTGCCTGCCGACAATGCCACGGGCAACTTTGTGAAAGTTACCCAGCGTATACCCGTTAAGATTACTCTTGACGAAGGTTCGCAGAAAAAATATTCATTACGGGCAGGAATGAGTGTCAATGTTACTGTTAAAACCAACGAATGATGGAAACAGTACTGGAAAGCAATGAGCCTGTAACCTACGAAACCGGCATGAGAAAGTGGCTGATCACGCTAACAGTGATCTCCTGCGCGATCATGGAATTGATCGATACCTCGATTGTCAATGTCGCTACCAGACAAATTGCAGGAAATCTGGGAGCGACAGTGGAAGAAACGGCGTGGGTAATTACCACCTATGCCATTTCAAACATTGTCATCATTCCTATGACCGGATTTCTCAGTGATCTTTTTGGCCGCAAAAACTACTTTACCGCCTCGGTAATACTTTTTACTTTCGCTTCTTTTATGTGCGGTTTTTCCGGAACGATCACCAATCTGATCATCTGGCGTTTTGTTCAGGGTATTGGTGGCGGGGCTCTTCTGGCAACTGCGCAGACAGTACTTGTTGAAACCTTTCCACCGGATGAACTTGACAAGGCGAATGGCATTTTTGGAGCCGGGATTGTCCTTGGCCCTACCTTGGGGCCACTTCTGGGAGGATACCTGACCGATAACTATTCGTGGAGCTGGATTTTCTACGTCAACATTCCCATCGGGATCGTGGCAGCTTTTATGTCCTGGAAATTTATCAAAGGCAAAAAGGTCAAGCTGGAAGGCCGGATTGATTATTGGGGAATTCTGACACTGATCGTGGGTATCGGAAGTTTGCAAATGGTACTTGAAGAAGGAGAAAGAAAGGATTGGTTTGCGAGCAACTTTATAACCGGATTCTTTGCACTGGCTGTTATCGGCCTGGCACTCTTCATCTGGCGGGAACTGAAAGCCAAAAACCCGGTTGTAGACCTGCGGATGCTCAGATTCAGAAATGTGGCTGTCGGCTCCGCACTCCGGTTTGCATTTGGACTGAGTATCTATGTCTCTGTATTCCTGTATCCCGTTTTTGTTCAGGGATTTTTGGGCTGGAACGCTACGCGTACAGGGCTTCTGATTCTGCCCGGAGCATTTATAACGGGTATGCTGATGGGTGTAAACGGAGCTTTGATAAAAAATGGGATCAGCCCAAAGGTCCTTTTGATTGTTGGTTTTTCTGCCGTTATCGCATTTTCCTATTTTACTTTTACAATTGCCACGCTTGATGCCGGAGAATGGGATTTCCTTTGGCCGCAACTGATCCGAGGGGTTGGCTTTGGCTTCATTTTTGTCCCTGCGGCCAGTCTGACACTGGCAGGTCTTAAAGGCCGGGACATTGGCCAGGCATCGGGTGTATCCAATATGCTTCAGCTTTTGGGCGGATCTGTCGGTATTGCCGTGATCAATACATTTGTTTCCAGAAGAATTGCACTTCATAAAGTAGACCTTTCAGAAAATCTGTCGTTCTACAATCCGGCCTCCAACGAGCGTCTTCAGAGTTTAATAAACCAGTTGACTGCGGGTGGAAAAACCTATGAAGAAGCGCGTTCGATGGCGATGGGTATAATGAACGGCACTTTGAATCTGCAAGCCTCTGTGATCGGATACAGCGAAGGTTTTTTGGCTGTTGGTATTATCTGCGCGGTGATGTTGCCACTGGTTTTTCTGGCAAAAATCAAAAAAGGAGAAGCGCAGGCTGTCGGAGGAGGACACTGATAATAAACAACTTATATCGGCACGGCGGGTGAACAGGCACCTATCCTCACCGCCGTGCCAAATCTTTTTGGAAATGAAAAAGCGTACACTTCAAATCGATTGAAATGATCAATAACACTGCTGAACAACCAGACAAGTTGAACAATACTTTCCTGGCAGATGCTTCATGTGTTTCAGGATTTATCACCAAAATCTGGAATGAAAATAAACAGGAAAAAATCTCTGATTATCTGCATGAACATTTCAAAGATTATTCCATGCCCCATTGCTATTTTCAGAACAAAGAGGGACTTTTGAGTTACCTGAGTGAAATGGCTTCAAGAGTTTCCCATCACACGCGTATTTTAGAAATCCGTGCGTTTGATGATTTCGTTTTATGTAAAATTAGAATAAATGCGGTCAGTCTGCCAGGCTTAGACGGCATGGCTGCCGCACATGAAATCATTGACGGGTACCGATTATTCCAGATGCAGGAAAATAAAATTATCGCCCACTGGGATATGTTATAAGTGAACAGCTTTCCTTTTTTATATTTCTGATCAAATATTGTCCATCCGGATTATCACGTCATTGCTCTAAGTCAGCTACTCACCCTCCCCCGCCATAGGATCAGTCGATCCATCGGGATCTCCGGAAACGGCGCCATGCATAGGCAAATTACTTCCCCTGATTAACAAAAGCCCTGAAACATGCGGCGCAGCCATCGAGGTACCGCTCAATGTAGCATACCGGCCATTCATATAAGCGGACACTATGCGTACTCCGTATGCACATACATCAATGCTTGCTCCATAATTGGAAAAGGAAGCAAACTGGTTGTTCTGGTTCATCGCGGAGACGGTAAAAACATTAGCATGATTGACGCGTGCGGGAGAATAATTTTCAACGTCTTTTCCGTCATTCCCAGCTGCTAACGCGAAGAGAATACCTGTATCCGCTCCACGGATAATTGCCCTTTCAAGCGTGGTTGACAAACCTTCTCCTCCCAAACTCATATTGACAACATCTCCGGCCTGACCATTTTGCACTACATAATTTACGGCCTGAATGATACCTGAAAGCCGGCCTTCTCCGCCATCATCTAAAACCCGCAGGGAAACCAAAGTAGCACCTGACGCCACGCCTGTAGTACCAATATTGTTGTTTAACGCTCCAATGATTCCGGCCACATGGGTGCCATGCCCGTTCTCGTCATCGGCAGAGGTTTGCCCACTGATAAAAGATTTGCTGCGCGCCGCATCGACCTTTAAATCCGGATGATCCAGATCTATACCCGTATCAATGATCCACGCCGTTTTCGTTGTCTGTAAATCTCCACGGCCATAACCAGTCTGCGTGGTATTCCAGGTCAGCGTTGAAGTAGTAGTGATGTCAACACAGCTGCATATGGACATTATTCTATCAGGTTCGACAATCGAAACAGAGGGGTCCTTTTGCAGCTTAACAGATTCTGATTCGGTAAGATTTGCCAGAAAAGTTGTCTGTTCGCCGGAAGCTATAACCTGGGCTTGCGCATTTGCTATTTTTCTTTTGGAAAGAAACTGTTCAGCAAGGACTTCGGCCGCAGCAACACGCGCCTGCTGGCCGCCGGAAAGTACCTGTGGCTGCTGATAAGTAACAAGATACGCCCCAGCAACAATCTGACCATTGTTAGCCGTCGCTTTCACCAGACAATCTGCAGAGAAAGCCGGCCCTAATTCACTCTCTTTTTGACAACCTAATATCCCAAAGCCTATAATGGCGATATTGATGAGTGTCCCAAAGGCAAGATATCGTCGCATGATTATTACGGAAATAAATAAAAATTATACTTTAAGGAAAAACCATCACAAACCGTCGAGCATTTTTTCAGAGAGGTTCTTTGTAATTTATAATACGCACCACCACAACGAAATGTGTCAGCTCAACTGGATATTTGAAGTGTATTTTTTAAAAGAAAGGTGTAGATTATAATCAGTGTCCCGGGTGAGACGCCAGGTTAAAATAGCCCTTATGGAAAATTTCTATTACGAATTTCGCGTGAAGCTCAGACGAGATTACTATTAACCCATTTACGGAAACGCATTCGATGGAATCCCTAAAACCCGTTCATACAACTTACTTATAATGTGAAGATTGAGCATAACTGTGAATACAGGCATGTCCTACCGACAGAAGAATGTAATACGAGTAGATTTCCCTCTTGTCTGCGAATTTCTATGTGCAGTATTTTGCAGAAATCTTGTGATAGCCACAATTTTTGTTAAAGCATCATCCTGTAAGCTACCATTCTTCGCTGAAAACAACAGCGTTTCAGCCAAGCCTGATCATATAACAGGCAGATAAATCATGAAGGTAGCCCCCTTACCTGGCTGACTGCTTGCAGAAATGGCACCACCATGATTAGCCACAACTTTCTCGCTGATGGCCAAGCCAATACCTGTCCCTTCAAACTCACTTTTTCCGTGAAGCCTTTGAAACAGTTGAAATATGCGGTCTAAATATTTCTCTTCAAAGCCAACCCCGTTGTCGGTCACGTCAATCCTGTGATACATAGCAGCTGAACGGACCGGCTTTATGTCTGTTGGAAGTGCATCGTTGGTTACAATCTGGCTTTTGATCCTAATCACTGGACTGGCAACTGCGCCTTCACGATCAACACTGCTAAATTTGACTGCATTCGATAATAGATTCTGGAATAGCTGCATGAGCTGTGTCTGATTACCCAACACGCTGGGCAGCGGACCTACATGAACCTGCGAATGGGTTTTATGCAGTGTCAGTTCGAGCGTTGATAAAACCTGCTCAATCACTTTTTCCAGGAAAACCTCTTCCGTAATTTCAGGCTGGGTAGATACCCGTGAAAAATCCAGAAGATCACTGATCAGAACAGACATTCTGTTTGCAGCCGACTGCATGCGTTGCACATACGCTTGCGCATCCCCAATGGTATTTCCATATCGTGTCATCAGCATGTCGCCAAACTGCTGTATTTTCCGCAGCGGCTCCTGTAAATCATGTGAAGCAACGTAGGCAAATGTTTCCAGATTACTATTGGAGCGCTGCAACTTACCGTTGGTTTCTTCCATCCTGGCATTGATGGCAGCATATTCTTCATTGCTCGCTGCCAACTCCTCATTCGTAGCGGCGAGTTCCTCATTAATTGCCGCAAGCTCCTCATTGGCAGCTGCCAGCTCTTCGGTGCGCTGTTGCACCAGTTGCTCCAAAGCAAGCTGTGTACGGCGTGATTCTGTCAAATCCCGCATACTGCCTATCAGTCTGTCAGGCTCGCCGTTTTTGTCAAAATACATTTTAGCCTGAGCTCTGACGATCCGATGCCGGCCCGTGCGCTCTGTAATAATGGTGTATTCTTCATCCAAAATACCGTTAGAATCAGTAGAACCCGCTTTTTTTACAGCTTCCTGAAGACGCTCCCGATCCTTCGCATGAATCGGGCTGTACAGCCTTTCGCTTTCAATATAGTCCTGGCTAAATTCAAATAATTCTTTTAACCGTTCGGAATACGTGGTAATGCCGGTCTTCATATTCAGCTCCCATATGCCCATTTCGGCAATCTCGACCGCTCCCCGTAACGTAGATTCGCTTTCCTGCAACGCGCGCTGGACCTTTACCTGTTCGGTTACGTCAATGGCAATATCAAGTATCCCGTAAATATCCCCCGACGCATTGCGAAGAGGTGTATAAGAAATATTGTAATAATTGTCGTTAAGAACTCCGTTTTGGACAATCCTTACCAAAGAAGCCGGCGAAATAAATGGTATACCGGTTGTGTAGACATTATCGAGAATAGTTAAAAATGGCTGTCCTTCTGTCAACAGCTCAGGCATCGCTTCTTTAAGTGGTAGTCCTTCCACATCGGGGCCTTTACCGACAATATCAATAAAGGTCTGATTGGGGCTTTCGATGATTAAGTCCCGGCCGATAAAAAGACCAATACCGGCTGGTGCCGCAGCGATTACCCCACGTAATTTCGCTTCGGTTTCTTCGAGTTTTTTTCTGGCAGACACCTGATCCGTAATATCCGTGGCCGCCTGGATAACTCCTGTAATCTTGCCGCCTTCCCTTAGCGGGCGGTAAGCCAGATTATAGTAATAGTCAGCGATCACGCCCGCCCTGCTGTGTGTCACCAAAATCTCCTTTCCATCAAATTCCACACCTTCCAGATAAACACGTCGTACCTGCTGCCAGGCAAATTCATTGGCAAGTTCTGGCATGATTGTCAGCATTGGCTTCCCAATTGCATCCGGCCCTTGTCCGATCAGCTCCAACATGGGCGGATTGATCTGGTCAATAATAAAGTCATCACCCCGCACAACCAGCACCGGGCCAGGAATCTGCTGGATAATACCTTCAAACCAGGCTTCACTTTCGGCCAGAGCTAAATTCTTTTCAACTAACTGCTCCCGGGCAACCATTTGTTGTGACACGTCCTGGGCAACCCCGGCAAAACGGTAAATCTCACCTGATTCGTTAAAATAACCTTGTCCATAAAAACGCAGCCATCGAAGCTTTCCATCATTAACCCCGAAGACCCGGAAAGTCTGGTCATAGCGGCCATTCGAATTTGGATCATAGGCATACCGGACTTTCTGGAGAACCTCTATCAAATCATCGGGATGAATAAAACTAATTACCTCATCATAAGTCAACTGGCTATGCGTGTTCATTCCAAACAATGCACGACACCTGTCATCCCAGAGAACTTTGTTAGTCTTTGGATCGAGCTCCCATACCCCAAGATTAGCCGATTTCAGGGCAAAATCTACGTCAAGTCGTCGGTTGAGGCTGTCGGCAAAGCGTCGGGACTGGTCATCGCCATTCATTGTTTTATTCGGTATAAAAAGTATAAAGGTACAACCCTATCCAGTCTGCATTTGAAGGTGCATATTTGTGTCCAATTCTGGGTAAGGTATTATTTCTACACCAAATTAGGTTAATATCATTAAGAAAAAAAAGAGGATCGACACTCTCACTATCTTCATAGCCCTTCTGACACTTGTGCTGCTAAGGAACTGCATACACCCGGTTTATACTTCTGGCAACTCACCAAGCCTGATATTGAGTTTAATTTTTCTATTGCTAACAACTGTATTTGTAAATAAAATACCAGTCATAGGTTATATTCGAAATTTACCCAGGAAGACATTAATCTGTGCAGCTGAGATTCAGGAGTGTTATTAATCTGGCATTTTGGATACACCTTATACCGAAACGGAAACAAGGCACCGCCATAAAGGCCAGACCTTTGCATCGAACAATATTCCAGACGAATGGCTGGAAGTAAAGCATAAAAAACAAATCACATGTCAGAAACAAACATACCGGGTGGCCTTGAAATCACTACCTTTAAATTGAGAAACGCAAAAACATACCAAGACTTCATCCGTGCAAATACAGACGTTGACATATGGTTGAAAACACAACCCGGCTTTAAGTCCAGACATATTGCACAGCAGGCTGATGGCACAATCATCGACGCACTGATCTGGAATGCTGAGGCAGACGGTATCAGTGCAATGCGTCGTTTAATGAAAGAACTGGCCGATTCGCCGGTGCATGATATCATTGACCAGCGCACAGTATCCTGGAATATTTATCCCGTCTATCACCAGATTTAAAACACATAAAATGAAGACTGAAAATGTACCGCAGGTGTTTCAGAGTATATCCGAACTGCTCCGGTTTCTGCAACTGCCAAAACCTATGCACCCACTCGTGGCGCTGGTCGATTACAAAGACATAAAAGCGGATACTGAACTTCTTGGCAAAGGTTATATACTGAACTTTTACAAGATATCATTCAAAAAACATTTTGCCGGACAAGTCCGTTACGGGCAGGGATACTATGATTTTGAGGAAGGCGGCCTTTCATTCACTGCCCCGAACCAGATCATAACGGCGGGCGAGGAAGAAAAAGATTACAGTGGCTATACCTTGCTGTTCCATCCCGATTTTCTCCGGAGTTACCCCGTAGGAAAAAATATTTCCAAATATGGTTTTTTCTCTTATTCGGTAGCCGAAGCCTTGTATTTGTCCGACAGAGAAAAGCAGGTTATCTTTTCAGTATTTGATTCAATTGCCATCGAGCTGGATACCAGTATTGATCATTTCAGCCAGGACGTTCTGGTAACTCAGATAGAGCTTTTACTTAATTACAGCAACCGGTTTTATAACCGGCAGTTCATTACCCGTCGCATTGTTCATAATGATCTGATTGGGGAAATGGAATCTTATCTGCACGATTTTTTCCTGGCAGACAAATCATTGTTTGAGGGGCCGCCAACGGTACAGCAGGTTGCAGATCATCTCAAAGTTTCGCCCCGTTATCTGAGCGATATGCTACGTTCCCTTACCGGACAATCCACACAGCAACATATTCATAACAAGCTGATCGATAAGGCCAAAGATATTTTAAGCACCAGCAAGCTGAGTGTAGCAGAAATTGCTTACCAGCTTGGCTTTGAATACCCACAATCCTTCAACAAACTCTTTAAAAGCAAGACCAAACTATCGCCGCTGGAATATAGACAGACCTTTGAAAATTAAAATTTCAGGTAACAATTAACAGCTGCTCCTTAAATCTTTTGTTAGTAAAAGCTGTATTTATCGTAAACTTCAGCACTGAACGTTTGACAAATGAGGGATTAAATGTAAATTTCTTTTAATCGAATAATATTTCGGTTAACTTTACATTATGAGACCATTAGACCCGATCAAACACGAAAAAATCATTAAGGCTGTATTTACGGTCACGGGTTCCCACGGGCTGGCCGGCATCAATATTGCTGCCATTAGTAATGCCGCCGGCGTTGGTACCGGAACACTCTATACCTATTTTAAAAACAAGGAAGAAGTCATTCAGTCAGCCTATTCCAGTGTAGAAGACAAGATGACAAAAAAAATGTTTGAGCATTTTGACATTCAGATTCCGGTTAAGCAGTCTTTAAAAAAGATATATGTTAACATGCTGAATTACAGATTGAATCATTATAACGAGACAGTATTTATCGATCAATACATTCAGTCAAATTATATACAGTTAAACTTCTCAAAACAAATGGCTGAATTTGAGCATCAAAACAAACCTCTTTATGACTTGTTGAAAAAGGGACAGGATGAAGGAATTATTAAAGTGCAACCACCCATAGTGCTTATCAGTTTTTTTGATGGAGCCGTTCGTTCGTGCTCGAACGGGATTGTCCAGAAATTGTTTCCTTTAACCCAGCAAATCATTGATGACTGCTTTGACTTTGTCTGGAAAGGAGTTACCCAATAATTTTTTTATTTTTTAACCGAATATATTTTCATTTAAAATCCATTCAAACAATTCAGATATGAGCAATTTAAAAGATAAAACGATCATAATTACCGGTGCTGCTATGGGGCTTGGTCTTGCCGCAGCGGTTGAATGTGCCTCAAAGCAAGCAAATCTTGTCCTTGTAGATTTTAATACAGAATCTTTAAAAAAAGCAAAAGCTGCTATCACCGAACAGTTTCCACAGGTAAAATTAATTACAATCGAAGCCGATGTTTCCAGCGAAGAAGCGGTTAAAGCATATGTTGACCAGACACTTGAAGCATTTGGCCGCATCGATGGATTTTATAACAACGCAGGCATCGAAGGTCGTCAGGCCCAGATGACTGAATATGATATCGACATTTTCAAAAAAGTAATTGATATCAACCTGATGGGCGTCTATTACGGTATGCGTTATGTGCTCCCGGTAATGCAAAAACAACAATACGGCCGGATTGTCAATGTTGCTTCTGTTGGAGGTATCCGCGGGGTTATGAACCAAACACCGTATGTAGCCAGTAAACATGCCGTTACAGGTATGACAAAAAACGCTGCCCTGGAATATGCCAGGTTCGGGATCAATACAAATGCCATTGCGCCGGGCGCCATTCTTACGCCGATGGTGGCAGAGGCATTTGTACAGGTCAATCCAAGCGATCCTAAGTTGGCCGAAGCAGAATATGCCCAATCAAACCCAAGCAAGCGTTTGGGACTTCCCGAAGAAGTTGGCAAAGTGGTTGCTTTCCTTTTGAGCGATGATTGTTCTTATGTTAATGGACAAATAATCGCGATTGATGGCGGTCAGTCAAACAGTTACGGTAATATTTAAAGACCTTTAAATCGGTAGTATTGAGCTGTAAACAGCTCAATACTACCCTGTGTTTCCATAACCCTTATTTCTCAAATACTTTCATTTTCACCTCCGGCTTTATATTGTTTAAAGGCAAATTTTATTTAAAGATATACTTTACTTCCCCCCGGCTGTTGTGCGTAAATTATGTGCTATTTACTGTCCAGTTGCGGCCAATTAACGTTTCGATAAGCTGCTGGCGTAACGCAACACCTATTGTGTTTAACCTTTTATTGAAGAGTAAATTACCAAAATATACGACTTACAATGAAGCAACAGTTTAAGAGCCGGGAGGCGAGTACTCGGTCTACCTTTACAAGGAACGGGCGCATCGACCGAAAAATAATTGAAGGAGGCTTAGTAAAGAAAAAGGCAATGGCAAAAAATAAATTACTAAGAATGGATAATATCGGAATCGTTGTAGAATCCCTTGACGACGCGATTTCGTTTTTCTCAGAGATAGGCTTGAAGCTCGAAGGACGTGCGACTGTGGAAGGAGAATGGGCTGGCCGTGTTACCGGTTTGGGTTCTCAGCAGGTAGAAATTGCCATGATGGTTACTCCAGACGGTCACAACAGACTCGAACTTTCAAAATTTATCACGCCAGATACGATATCAGATCACCGTACTGCACCTGTGAATTCCCTGGGTTATCTCCGCGCCATGTTTACCGTTGAAGACATTGATGAAATGGTGGCCAGATTAACCAGGCATGGTGCAAGCCTTGTTGGGGAAGTGGTTCAGTACGAAAACTCGTATCGGCTATGTTACATCCGGGGAGCCGAAGGGCTTCTTGTAGGGTTGGCGGAAGAAATTGGTAACAAAAATAAAAGCAGCGTATAAAACCGGCTTCTTAAAAGGCGAGTTTTTTGCTTTTATTATTCTACCCTGCTTTCTCAGCGGGATTACCGTAAATTCCAGAAAGTAAAGCGGTATTTTTTTAGTTAGACTATTATCCTCACGGGGTTATTTCCCAGGATTCGTCTGCCCGGACAGACAAATCAGATGCTTTGAAAGATAAACCTCTATACAGCACCATAGATCACTATATGATCTAGCTTCGGCGGCGCTGTAAAATATTCCGGTTAGCCCGAATATTGCCATTAGCTGTTTGGAATGCCGCACTGCAATTACCGGTTTTTAAAACACCATAGTAAACTAAGCCATTCGCTGCTACCCAACTCATTCACAAGCTGCGGAAGAATAACGCTTCTTTTTTTTGTAAAATATCAAGTTATAATATGGGGATTTTTCTTTCTAGTTGTCTGTAAGATGAAATGTTATCAAACATTTTCGATTTGATAACCGCATTATGTCTTACTAAAACAACGTTTATGAAAACATCAATCCGAATGATGATCCTGTTGATTGCACTTACAGGAGCCCTGAATTTTGCTACCAACGCGCAAACTTACAATTGGAAGCCGGTACGCATGGGCGGCGGCGGTAATGTTACGAGCTTGAAGGCACATCCAAAAGTACCCAATCTTTATTTTATCACGACCGATGTAGGAACACCTTACCATTGGAATCACAACGAGCAAAAGTGGGAAGATCTGATGTGGTATGATAAAATACCAACAACATACTGGAACTGGGAAGTTGCAGCCCGATGCGGAGACCTTGCATTTGATCCGAATGACGTTACGGGAAACATTCTTTACGCTACGATCCAGACGGGCAAGGGATCGAATCCTGGCGGCGGAACCGGGGTGGGTACGATAATGAAGTCGATGGACCGGGGCGCAACCTGGACTGACTGTCAGCTTCCGATTACGGTACTCCCAAACAGCGACCAAACTTTCACAGACCGCCTGGTGGTTGATCCCAATAACAGCAACGTTGTTTATGTAACAACACGCGCGAACGGTACTTACAAAAGTACAGCAGCAGGAGCCGTGGGATCCTGGACGAAAGTGAATACATCCTTGGCTGACGAGGTGGCAGGCAGATTTATCTTCTTTGATAAAAGTGGAGGAACACTTAACGGCGTCACAAAAAATATCTTTTTTGGAAGTCTCAATGGCGTTTATCGCAGCACAGATGCCGGCAATACATTTACATTAATGCCAGGCAGCCCTGTCAGACCACGACGTGCAAGCATCAGTAACGATGGTACTTTTTATGTAACCCAGACACTTCGTGACTGGAATGTTAAAGAAGAAGGTACGACAGTAAACAAATGGAATGGAAACAGTTGGATTGATATCACTCCCGCAGCCGGTAAACAATACAGCACCGTTGGAGTCAATCCTCTAAATAGCAATGAGATCATCATAGCAACTTCCGGAACTTGGAACCATGATATGGCTTACAGAAGTACAAACGGCGGAAGCAGCGGAAGCTGGACTCCAATGGTGCCAGCTACACGTGACGTAACAGAGGCACCTCATTCGGGTGGTAATGGAGCAAACGGAAATATCGGACACGATGTAAACGGATTTGTATGGGATCCTTTCAATGAAGGCCAGGTATGGTTCACGGATATGCTTGACGTTGGGCAGACTACCAATGTATGGGCAAGTCGTGTAACATGGAAACTTCGTAACAACGGTTTGGAAGAAATAGTAGTAGCCGGACCGCTGGTCGCGCCTCCGTCAGGCCCCAATTTTCTGGTGTCAACAACTGGTGATGTAGGCGGTTTTGATCACAAGACACTTGACACCCCCCCGGCTAAGGGAGTATCAAACTTTTTTATTACCAATACCGGCTGTAATACGTCCGGCGGAGCAATTCAGTATTCCGACCCGAATTTTATAGCAAGAGTAGGCAGTGACGGTTGGAACGGATCGGGCATTGGTGGTTATTCTACCGATGGCGGCACATCCTATACCAAATTTGCATCATTGCCAGGAGCCCGCGGGCGCATTGCGGTTTCGGCTACAAGCAGAAAAATGGTTTGGGTTACGCAGGGAGGCCTCACCTATCAATCGTCTAACTTGGGAACAACCTGGACGCCTGCGGGTGGAGTACCTAATGCTGTTCTCAAACCTGGCGACATATACCAAATCTGGGCTGGAATGAATCCACTTGCCGCCGACAAGGTAAACGGAAATCTCTTTTACATTTATGCAGCCGGCAAAATTTACGTAAGCACAGATGGCGGTGTAAGTTTCGCACCAACCACTGCGTCCAATCTCCCTAATGTGATAAACGTCGCGCAAATGAATATTGAAACGACACCCGGCATCGAAGGTGATTTGTGGATTTCATTTTCGGGCGATGGAATTTTTCACTCCACAGATGCTGGTAAGACTTTCACGAAAGTAAATCCTGCAGCAATCACAAAAGTGAAATGGATCGCAGTAGGAAAGGCGGATACAACGGCTTCTTCAAACCCAGTGGTTTATGTTAGTTCTGAAAGCACGCCGATAAACGGTGTGACCTACGGAGTTTTCCGTTCTGACGACAATGGAGCAACCTGGACCACCATCGCAAACCCTGTTCCGGGTATTGTGAGTAACATGGCGGCCGACTTGCACGGCAGAGTTTATCTTGGGATCGCCGGAAACGGAATCTTCGTGGGCGAACCTTCGGGAGGACCGGTTGTATCTGTTGCATTAGCCCCCGCTGTGGATTCCGTGATTGTAGGTTTTACCAAACAACTGAAAGCCACGCTTACTCCTGCCTATCCATCTGACAATGCAGTGAGCTGGAACTCCTCGGACTACAACATTGCTACTGTAAACGCTACGGGATTAGTGACCGGTGTCAGTGCCGGTATCGCAAATATTACCGTAACTACACAAGATGGAGGTAAAACTGCCCAGAGCAGCATAAAAGTTACACCTGCTATTCATGTGACAAGCGTATTGTTGGACTCAGCCATCGCGATTGGTTTAAATACAAGCAGAAATCTGACGGCGACCGTTCTACCTGCCACTGCGCTAAACAAAAATGTGAGCTGGGCTTCGTCCGATACTACCGTTGCCAGGATCAATTCCAGCGGACTTGTGACAGGATTAAAACTAGGCACTACCACCATAACCGTTACCACACAGGACGAAGCCAAAACGGCAACAGGTATATTGACGGTTGGAACTACGGTAGTTGCAAACAACTGCGGCGGACCAACCATCGGTAATTTTGTAGCCGACAATCCGCAATCCGTGAATATGTGGACCTCAACTGTTACCAATACAATAGATATCAGCGGTGTGTTAAGGCCTGCGCCGGCGGATGCTTACAAAACGCAGCGTAATAGCGGAGCACTGATGACCTACCGTTACGAAAATCTGATTCCTAACTCTAAGTATGTAGTACGCCTGCATTTTGCTGAGCTGTCAACCGTCATCACGGCAGGAAAAAGGAAATTTAACGTAACAGTAAACACCGTTGCCGATACGCTGCTTAAAAACTTTGATATTTTAACACAGGCTGGCGGTAGATACAAAGGGATTGTTCGTGAGTTTGAAGTAAGATCCACAGCACAAGGACAGATCGCACTGGTTTTCAGACCCATTGCAAACCTGAATTATCCTGCAATCAATGCAATAGAAATTGGGCTGAACCCGCTCACTTCCGTTGCTGTAAATCCTTCCACTGCTTCTGTGGGTGTAGGCGACACAACAAGACTTGCAGCCACTTTTTTACCCGTAAACGCCACCAATCAAAGAGTAACGTGGACTTCGTCAAATACATCCATAGTAAGTGTTGATGCAAGCGGACTTTTACGCGGTCTATCACCAGGTACAGCCATAATTACAGCTACTACTGACGAAGGCCGTAAAACTGCTTCTTCCACAGTAACTGCTTCGAACAGCATAGTAACTGGCGTGACGATTCCTGCAACCGCTTCGGTTGGTGTGAATAATTCCATAACGCTTACTGCGGCCATTCAACCGGCAAATGCCAGTAATAAAACACTGATCTGGTCCACGTCTGATGCTGGAATTGTATCAGTGAATCAAAGTGGTGTATTAACAGGCGTTTCACCAGGCAATGCGACCGTTACAGTGACCACACAGGATGGCGCGAAAACCGCAAGTTGTGCGATTACTTCTTCGAATGTGTTGCTAGCATCGGTCGTACTAAACAAATCGGCCGCCACAGTAGGCGTGGGCGATACTACTTCGATCAATGCCACTGTTGCTCCCGCAATTGCAAGCAACAAAACAGTGCTGTGGAGCTCATCAGATGCCGCGATCGCTACGGTAAATGGTAGCGGAGTCGTTACCGCCGTCTCTGTCGGATCAGCTACCGTTACAGCCACAGCACAGGATGCCAGTGGTCTTTCTGTGGGCTCGGCCATTACAGTAATAAGCGCCGGGTCATGTGGCGTTCTGACCAACAATGGTTTTGAAAGTAGTTTTGTCAACTGGATCAGAAACCCAAATGCCGCGGCCGCAAAAATTGGTACATCTTCTCAAAGCGGTCTAAAAAGCGCTGTCATAACCGCTGATCAGGGAGCCATTAATTATGGTAAAACAATCAATGTGACAGCGGGTTCGGAAATTAATTTTGAGGTTTGGGCCAAAGTTGAAGGAACACCAAATCCTTCCAATGCCTCACAGTCAATATTGCCTTGGTGGGCTGGAATTGGATTGGATTTCTATGACGCTCAGGGAGTAAAAATAGAAAGTGCAAAATTAGAGTTACAAGTTCATCCTTCTACCCCAGCCGCTAATGCGACAGTATATTCCAAATATGCAGGAACCCGTACTGTACCGGCAAACGCTGTCAGGATTGGCATCTGGGCATCAAAAGCCGGTCCGTCCGGTCAGTTTGTACTGGATGATTTCTGTCTGACAATTTCTGCTCCCGCACTGTCGGAACAAACGGTTTCTTTGGACAGCATCCTTTCAAAAACCTTTGGTGACGCTGATTTTGATCCGAATGGCCTGGCTACTTCGGGTTTGCCGGTGAGTTACGCGAGTTCGGATACCTCGGTGGCCAGTATCGTAAAAGGAAAAGTACATATCCTCGCACCGGGAACAACTGAAATTACTGCTTCTCAAAATGGCAATGCAACTTACAGTGCTGCTCGGTCATTGAGTTGTAAATTGGTGGTTTCATCTGGTTTAAAGGTACTCTATAAGGACGGGGACAATAATCAGACGGATAATAATAATATCAAACCCTACCTGAGCATTGCTAACGAAAGTACGGTTGCAATTCCTTACAGTGAACTTACAGCGCGCTACTGGATTACGGCTGAAAACTATGCAGGTATGAACAAATGGATCGATTATGCAGAGCTGGGAAATAGCAAAGTCGCGCTAAACTATGTCGAACTTGAAAAACCGCGCCAGGGTGCTTTGGGTTATTTGGAATACCAGTTCAATGCATCAGCGGGTAATTTGAATGCGGGAGCAAATTCAGGAGAAATCCAGTCGCGTTTTGCGAATAGTAACTGGGAAAACCTGTCAGAAGCGGATGACTATTCATTCAAAAACAGTTCTTCTTACGTTGTAAATGACCATATCACACTGTACCGCAACGGCAAACTCTGGTGGGGTACTGAACCTGATACGGCTGCGGCAGTTTTGGATCTGGCAGTCTATTCGGAAAACAAGAATACCAATACCGCTTCTACTTCCCTGAGTACCTGGCTTAAAGTTGAAAACAAAGGAAACCTGCCGGTGGATTATGCCGACCTGTCGGTTCGTTACTGGTTCACAGCGGACGGCACAGCGGGCCTGAACTACTGGATAGACTTTGCTAAATTAACTGCCGGAAATATTTCAGGACAGTTTGCAACAGACCAGCAGAAGGTCAACGCCGACAGCTATTTTGAATTGAAACCCTCCTCTTCTCTTGGCAAACTTTATCCGCTAAGCAGTACTGGGAATATTCAGTATAGAATTGGAAAAGCAGATTGGTCTGCGTTTGATGAAACCAATGACTATTCCTACAAAGCAGCAGGGGCATTTACTGAGAATAATAAAATCACGATCTACTACAAGGGACAGCTTGTTTACGGCCAGGAACCTGCCGGACAAAATAATACCAGACTTGGCCTGCCCGACAGTGAAGCAGCTTCCGGCAAGATGAATGTTACAGTACTTGGAAATCCCGTAATTGGCGACAAGGCAAACATTATCATCAGCGGAGCCAATGCCTCTTTTGTCCATATTATGGTTGCCGATCTGAACGGACGTGTTTTATTTCAAAAACAGATTGAAAAACCAGTGCAAAACGAGCAGCACGCTTTGCCTTTGGGTAAAAATGCCGGTCTATATCTGATTAAGGTAAGCACTTTAAAAGAATCAGTTTCGCTAAAAGTTGTTAAGCCTTAACTGTTTATCTTGCTAATTTCACTATTGGTTATAAATCCGGATCTGCAAGAGCAGATCCGGATTTTTTTATAAACCTGTGAAAACAGTATCTGATCAACTTTTCAAATAATTGAATTATTTATTGAAAAAAAAATATTATTTATAGTATGGGGATGGGATATGTTGTCTTGTCTATATGATTGAACTTGTAAATCCGTCTACGATTAATGAAATGGTATGGCAATTAATTCTATAAAAAAATTAGGGCCTGAGTCAGCCGCAAGACAAATCCCCGATCTGACTGTGCCGTGCAGCGAGCCTGTGATGCTCCACGATGAATACCTGATTCGGGAAATGTTCAGCCAAAATCCTCAAAAGGGATGCGAACTTTTATTTCGACGATATTATACCAATTTGTGTAACCATGCTATCCGCTTTGTGTATTCGGATGAAGTGGCAGAAGATATCGTATCCGAAGTTTTTGCTACTTTCTGGCAAAGCCGCACCTTTGAAATCATAACAACCTCCTACCGCGCCTATCTCTACAAAGCGGTCAGGAACCGGTCGTATAATTATCTGAAATGGGATTTGAACCGGACGTCCCCGCTCGATACAGCTGTGACACCTTTTGCAGCCCAGGCTCCAAATCCGTGCGATGCTTTGCTATACAGCGAGTTGCACCAGCAGGTAGAACGGATTGTACAGGAGATGCCGCCTCAATGCCGCAGGGCCTATCTGCTTAAACGCGTAGAAGGTAAAACGCTCGAAGAGATTGCCAATGAGCTGCAAATTACGCCTAAATCTGTCGAGGCACTCATTACGCGAGCGATCGCAAGGCTCCGCCATGGACTTAAAGACAGCTGGTATATCTACCTGGCTTTACTGCTTTCAATAAAAGTGTAAAGCGGATATGGGGTTGACAGCACCGTATTTGTCTGTTCTCTACAATGCTCTTAATAATATTCCCTGCCTGAAAAAGGGACTTGTGGCTAGTCTGAAATTATCCAAACAGTCCCGACTGGACTGGAAAAGCTAAAATCTATAAGATGAAAGAATCACTCTCAAAAGATGTCCTGTTCGATTTTTTTGACGGAAGGACTACATCCATTCAGCGCAAGCTCGTTGAGGACTGGCTTGCCGACCCGCAGAATGAAGAACTGTATTATCATTATCTGGATGAATGGGAAAGTCGCCATCCTCAATTTTCACCAAAAATGGAAACCGCCCTGTCTTCCTATATTTCATTAATCAACAATGAGCAGGTTGAGAAGGAAGTTTTGGTGACACTGCCGGATAAAATTCACTTCCGTTTTATCAAACCGGTATGGCTTTGGAGTGCCGTAGCCGCATGCCTGGTATTGACTGCTGGTTTCGTTTTCAGAAAAGATTTGATATACAAATCACTGAGCTCAGAAAATGGCCGTATTGCTTCTTACCAGCTTTCAGACGGAACAAAGGTGGTACTTAATGCCAATTCTGTACTGCGGGTGCCAAGGCTCGGCTTTGGCTCAGGTAATCGGGAAGTGATACTGGAAGGTGAAGCCGAATTTAAGGTCGTGCATACCAAAAGCGATAGCCGTTTCATCGTAAGGATGGATAAAGATTACCTCATTGAAGTACTGGGAACCGAATTTGTTGCTTTCTCACGTGAGCGCGCTACGAAGGTTTTTTTGACAAAAGGAAAAGTAAAACTGAGCCTTCCGAAAGGAAAGCAGCTTTATATGAAACCGGGAAATCTGTTTTCCTCAGAAAAAGACGGAGCGTGCACACTTACTTCGCCGGCAGAGCCAGCTCAGTTTGTGGCTTTCAAACAGGACATGTTTTATTTCGACAATACGCTTCTCTCGGAGGCCGTCGAGCAAATGAATGACCGCTTCAAAGTCAATGTACGTATCCTGGACCCCGTTCTTGCCAAACGGCGTATCGGAGGGGTGTACAAAGCCCGGCAAGCCGATGATCTTTTGGCCATATTATCTGAGCTGCTTCACCTGGAAGTAGTCAAGCACAATCAGTTTATAGAATTGAGAACATCCGTAACCAATTTAAATCATGAGTAGCAGATTTCTACAAAAAACCCGCATCGTGCTGACCATGTTATCTGTTCAGCAGCTTTGTACGGCGCAGGGTATTTCCTTTGCCAGTCAGCAGGTACCTGCCCGAACACAGCATACGGAAAGCCATCGAAGTGCAAAAAACCTAAAAGATTTATTAATAGACCTGGGCAAGCAGCACCAGGTCAGCATACTGTTCGAAGAGGAAACCGTAAAAAACATTCTGGTCACCGGTGCCGATTACCATCAGGATGGAAACAAGCTGGAAAAACAGTTGACGGATCTGCTTAAGCCTTTCAATCTCCGTTTCAAAAAAGCAGGTAAAGAAGCCTACGTAATCGTGTCGCGCACAGAAAAGAAAGCATCAGAACCCGCAGTCGCGACCATTGAAAGCGCCACCAATGCAGCGTTTTCCCCTCCCGAAGCTTTTAATAAACTCGAAGTAACGGCTTCAAAAAATAATAAATCAGCTCCGGAAGAAATAACCGTCCGGGGTAAGGTAACGGATGAAAAAGGAGACGGACTGCCCGGTGTCAGCGTGGTGATCAAAGGTTCACAACGCGGGGTTACGACCGATATATCCGGGAAATATGAAATAGCCAGCGCGAGCTCAGAGGTCGTTTTAATTTTTTCATTCGTAGGATATCTGCCTAAGGAAGAAATTGTTGGTAATCGTTCTTCAATCGATGTGTCGTTGTTAGTGGACACAAAAGCATTGGAGGAAGTGGTCGTAATTGGCTACGGAACGGCTAAAAAGAAAGATCTGACCGGGGCGGTATCGGTCGTCGGCCGCAAAGAATTTGGAGATGTATCAGCTACATCTGCCCAGCAGTTATTACAAGGAAAAATAGCCGGTGTTCAAATCGTGAACACCGGCGGACTACCGGGATCGAACGCAAAAATTATTATTCGCGGCGTAGGATCTCTTACCAATTCGGATCCCTTGTATGTAATAGACGGGATTCAGGGTGGTGACATTAACTCAGTCAGTCCTTATGATATTCAGGATATTACCGTTTTAAAAGACGCTGCATCGGTGGCAATTTACGGAGCATCAGCGGCCAACGGCGTTGTGTTAATCACTACGAAAAAAGGGAAAGCAGGTACGCCGAAAGTGACCTACAACGGCTACGTGGGTGTGGCCCAGGCTTGGAAAAAACTGGATATGCTGGATGCAGCGCAATACGTTCAGCTGGTAAAAGACATTGATTTAGCCCAGGGCAATAAAGTGCCTGACAAACTGAATACTCCCGATGTGCTGATAACCAGAACAGACTGGCAAAAGGAAATTTTCCGCAACGGAAAAATTACCGAACATCATTTAAATGTAACGGGAGGCAGCGACAAGGCAACGTATAATTTCTCAGCCGGATACACCAATCAGGAAGGGATCATGAAAGATTACGGCTACCAGCGGATCAACTTACGTACGCAGCTCGAAGAGCAGATTGGCAAGAAAATAAGGCTCGGACAAACTATCAATTTCAAATATAACCGGACAACCGGAAATGTGGCCAGTTTTGTTGAAGCGCTTCGCATGCCGCCATACGCACCGACTATGGACCCGACAAATTTGGGGGGATATAGCAGAGTAACGACAATTTTAGACCAGAATGATGCACTGAATCCTTTGCCGGGAATTTATTTGACCGAGAAACTTTCCAGAGGCGTTTCGAGCCTGTTCCAGCTTTGGGGAGAAGTGGATATTTTCAGAGGGCTTAAATTCAGATCACAGGCCAATATCGGTATTTCCAACAGCAACAGCTACAATTATACCGGCGAGTATCTGAATGGAAATCTTAAAACTGACCGTAAAATCGATGAGAGCTATTCTTTCTCGGTTTCACCGATCATTGAAAATATCCTGACCTATTCAAAAACGTTTGGCCGCCATGACTTTTCTGTAATGGCTGGCAATACCTTTAACGAAGGCAACAGAAGCCGAAGTGTGAATCTGACCGGATCGGGATTTACAAATGATCTGATCAAACAAATCGGAGTATCCAAATCCAACAGCATCACAGGCTCAGGATCGGGCATTTATGCTTCGCGATCTTATTTTGGACGGATCACCTATGCTTTTCATGACAGGTATCTGATCAATGCCTCCCTGCGTCAGGACATCAATCCTGCCTTTGGAAAAGTACACAGGAAGGGAAATTTCCCATCGGTAGGCCTGGCATGGAAGGTAGCGAATGAAGAATTTATGAAAAATATTTCCTTCATTTCAGATCTTAAAGTCAGAGGTAGCTGGGGCATCACCGGAAATGCGAACATTGGTCTATTTCTAACCGACCCGACCGTTTACCGTGGTTATGGAAACAACAACATCGTGTATTCCTTTGGAGAAACCAAAGCATTTCAACAAGGTGCCACCGTGACAAGGGTTCCAAATCCTTTCCTGAAATGGGAAGAAACGACCCAGACAGACTTCGGACTTGATTTTGGGTTGCTTAGAAATCGACTTCAGGTTAGTGTGGATTTTTACAAACGCAACAGCAAAGATCTGCTGCTGGACGTGAAGCTCCCGGTATCCACAGGACTTGGTGATGTTTACAACGATGCCAGCATGGTACAAAATGCTGCCAATGCGGTCAACAAAGGATTTGAGATCTCACTTTCATACGCCGGTCAGGCTGGGGATTTCAGTTACAGCATATCAGGAAACACAGGCTACAACAAAAATAATGTGGTCTCGCTTGGTAACGGAGGCCCTATTGTCAGTGGAAGTACAAATGGCGGGATCAACATAACGAAGACGGATGTAGGTGCTGCCATCGGTTCCTTCTACGGGTTCCAGGTTGAAAAAGTGGTCCCTGGTACCGCTGATGTTGCCCGGTACAATGAACAGGCCATTGCCAAAGGTTTTAAAACGTATCAGGATGGCCTGAAAGCCGGTGATATTGTTTACAAGGATTTAAATGGTGACGGGCAGATAACCGATTTGGATCAGGCATTTTTAGGCTCAGCCATACCGGTATGGACGTACGGCGGCTCTGTAAATTTAGCTTATAAAGCCTGGGATCTCTCCATGGGGCTTGCGGGCATTGGCGATGTGAAGGTATATAATGCGCTTCGTTACTGGACAGAAGGCACCACCCGGCCTTTTAATTCTTCCACTGCGGTTTTGGCGGCCTGGAAAAAAGACGGAGACATAACCGACATGCCAAGGTCAGGACAAAATACGCCATCGAATCTACGGGCATCGGACCGGTTCCTTGAAAATGGTTCCTTTATGCGCCTTCGCAACCTTACACTGGGATTCTCACTTCCAAAAACAGTATTAAATTCCGCAGCCGGAAAAGTATTTTCAAGTTTCCGGGTCTATGCAACGGCGATGAACATTTTGACACTGACTAATTATAAAGGTTATGATCCTGAGGTAAGCGCCAGTGTGAACGATGCCAAATCCTTTATTTTCACCAAGGGAGTTGATACAGGCCAGTACCCGCAGCCAAGGACTTTCCTTCTTGGTGTTCAGGTTGGGTTTTAAATTCTTCTATTCCATTTCATTTTCATGATCATGAAAAAGCAAATACTTATACTGGGAACGCTTGCCTGCCTGTCCACAGTTGGCTGCGACAACTCGCTGGACAATGTCAAAAACCAGACGAGCTACAATGATGACACCTATTTCACTACACCGGCAACCATTTCAGAAGCTCTGACAGCCGCCTATGGCCTGATGCTTTACAAGGGACTTTATTCAAGGGATTTTTACTATCTGATGGATCTTACCGGCAATGAGGCCGAAGCCGATGCTCCGCTTTTAGGAGATGTTTTACAATTGCACGATTATAGTTACGCGGCCAACCATGCCCAGATCAATGACCTATGGTCTACTGCTTACAAACTTACATTCCGTTCCAATTTGGTCATTGATAAGGCCGCAAAAGTGGCCGCAGCTTCGGATACTGAAAAAGCCAAACTTAACCAATATGTTTCCGAGGCTTATTTTCTGAAAGCTTATGCGGAATTTCTTTTGGTAACACTTTGGGGACGAGTGCCCATTCGTAAGGACTACGGAGAGAACAGCGAATTTTATCTTTCAAGATCCAGCGTCGAAGATAATTGGAAGCAGATTGAATCCGATCTTGTCAATGCGATCAGCGGCCTTCCGGTGAACTACGGTGCGGGCGATCTGGGCCGGGTTACAAAGGGAGCGGCTGTTGCGCTTTTGGGTAAGTCCTATTTATTTCAGAAAAAATATTCGGAAGCTGCCGCGCAATTTGAACTGCTGACCAAAGCGCCCTATACATACGGCCTGGTACAAAACCTGGACGAGCTCTTTACTAAATCTCCGGTAAAAAATCCGGAAACCGTTTTTGACATACCACACAAAGCATGGGGCGGTTGGGCAGAAGGAAGCCCCTATTACATGTTCGGCTCGCAGGAAGGCTCGGGAAGCGGAAAAAACACATTGACGGGCCGCGCAATGGAGTATGGCTGGAATGACTGGCGGAACGTATTCATCTCGGATGCAGCCGTTAAAGCATTTACGTATACGGATGAATCAGGAAAAGAGTATGTCGACCCAAGGGCAAAAAATACCTTTTATGGTGATAAAGCAAGTGGAGGCGATGTTACTTACTGCGATAATTGTCCAGGCGGCGCCAAACCCTATCCTTATGCAGAAAACGGCAATGGTTTCCGGTGGAGAAAATATGAACCCTATGAATACAAGGAAAAAGGAGAACTTCCTCAATCCGATATTAATTCGCAGGTCATCCGCTATGCCGATGTGCTGCTGATGCTGGCAGAAGCGCAGATCAATAGCGGTAAAATAGCAGATGCCTTACCCGTAATAAATCAGGTGCGAACTCGCTCGGGCGCATTTGCTTACACATCGCTTGGAAGCAAAGATGAAGCCATGAAAAAGATCGCACTCGAACGCCAGCTTGAACTATCAGGCGAACAGGTTCGCTGGTTTGATCTGATCCGATGGGGAACTGCGAAGCAGACGCTGAATGCAGAAAAGAAAGCAAAATATCCTGCTTCGAGCCAGTCCTTTTTTCAGGATAAACATGTATTATTCCCCATTCCTCTAACTGAGAAAAACACAAATCCGCTTGTGGCAAAAGATATTCTTAACGACTGGAATTAAGTAAACAAGCAATTTACTGTTTAACCCGCCGGCAGTAGCCAGCGGGTTTTATTATTTTCGATCCCGATATTCGCAGCTTTTAAATAATAACCAGGATGATCCTTCACTGTCGGTACATACCACTTGACCGAAAAATTATGGATCTCCAAAAACAGTGCGGCACCAACCCTACGGTTAATCGTCCCGGTGCGTATCATTAGAAGTGAGGCGGCTGATTTTAAGTATATTATTAAGTGATGAATGCCAGTTGATCAGCACATCGATCACGAAATAGTCGCGCAAATTGCTTTTTATACTTTTGCGCATAATTCTTTTTACAACGCTCTTGTGCACCTCGCCAGCTTCACGGACACGCGGCAAAAATTGAAGTGCAACCACAGTCAATACCGCTCCGATTAAAAACAGAAAATTCCATTCATGCAGCAGCAGCAGGCGGAAGGTTTTCTGCAGCCCGGGTCCGCTCCACTCGGCTACCACACGAAGTTGTCTTAAAGTATAATAATCTGCCAGATAGCCACCGATGATCGGGGCAAGAGATGAGAAAACAGCCGTAATGATATTTTTAACAGAAAGATAGACAATTGCTTCCCGTGAAGGAGCGAGCTTCAAGCCTATATTGGTCAGTGCGAGCCCCGTACCGGCATTGCTTGACCCACTAACAATATGGATCACTGCCAGAAGAGCAAGGTTGGATATTAAATTCGTATAAATCCCCACAAAACACCAGGCAATCACGCAGGCCAAATATAACGGTGCACAGATGGAAATGATCGTCTTATTACTGTACCGATCTGCAAATCTGCCCCAATAGCCAATAGTGAAAATGCTGGACAGCTGACTTAAAATGGTGAGGGGAATAATGTAGGTCAATGTCAGCCCAAGTGTTTTTAACATAAAGACCGTGAAAAACGGGGTAGCAATATTAACTGCAAAAAGCCAAAGAGAATTGAAAACCAGCAATCGCTGAAAATTTTTGTCCCGCAGCGGTTTCACAAACATTTGCAGAATATTCTCATTCGGAAGATAAGATCTGGGCTCAGGTACTTTTGCCAGTAGGCCCACTGCTGCCAGGCCGGCAATCCCGGCTGCCATAAACATTGTCGCATAAACATAAAGTTCATATTCTGGCGCGTGCGTACGCAGGTAATCGATGGAAACGGCTAAAACAATACTGAGAATAACATTAAGAGTTTGCGCGTATCGGCTTCGCTTTGAGAAAAAAACACCGAGCCTGTCAGATGGCACTAAGTCTTTCATCCACGCATTCCAGCTTGGGCCCGCAATAGAACCGAAAAAATAATAAAAAAACAGAAAAAATAGCAGTAGGCTTACCGGAGCATTAGCACCAAAGAAAAAAGGCATTGCACCCAGCAAAACCATCGGTACCCGTGCCAGTATACAGCAGATCACCGAAACCGCTCTGCGGTTGTTATATTTTCGGATCAGATAGACCGATATAAGCTGAAAAATATTAGTAAAGGTAGGCAGAGAAGCAAGTAGACCGATCTGAAAATTACTCGCCCCCAAAAGGATCGCGAATGCTACCATAAATGTTCCTCCTGCAAGCGTTACCATCGCCTCGGTGGTCATTCCTTCCTTGAGAACGGTTCTTAGCCCCTTCTCAACCTCCTGCTCGGTAAGTGTTTCCTTGGGTGTAAAAATCACAGTGCATCAGTTTGATTAACGACTCACCAATTTAAAATTCATACCAGACATTAACGTAAGTGTCTGACACAGGCACGATTTTCTATATGGCTACAACGCAGCCGAAGTTGCAATAGTATCATATGCACCTTATCTAAATACACTCATCATCAAACTCTACCGTAAGCATCATGAAAATTGGGATCATTGCTCACCTGAAGTATCCAATTTCCAAACCATTCATGGGAGGATTGGAAGCCTTTACCTATGACATTTGCCAGCGATTACTTGCGCGCGGACATGACGTATTGTTATACGCCTGCGCAGGATCGGACCCCATACTCAACGTCAGGCCAATCCTTTGTGAGGAAGACTATCATCCCATTACATCTTCACAGTTTACTTCCCGGCAGTTGAGTACGGAATATATTTCCACACATCACGCCTATGTAGAAATGATGCAGGAAATAGACAAAGATGAGCTGGATGTTATATTCAACAACAGTCTCAATTATGTCCCCATTATGATGTCGGCCCTTGTAAAAGCTCCCATGGTAACAGTGCTGCATACCCCGCCGATCTTCGAACTGAAAAACGCTATCCGCCGTGAACAAATCTATGGACGCATTAAATATGTATCGGTATCGGAAACTAATGCGAAAAACTGGTTAGCCTATGCTGCAAACTGTGAAGTAATCCATAATGGAATTGATTTGAGTGCATGGAAGTTCCATGCAAAAAACGATGGAGGGTATATCATGTGGTTTGGACGGATACATCCGGATAAAGGCCTTCACCTGGCAATTGAGGCCTCCAAACTTGCCGGTAAAAAACTTAAAATTGCAGGGGCGATCAGCGATCAACATTATTATGAGACACAAATTTTGCCCCGAATTGACGATTCTATTGAATTACTCGGACCATGTGACCATAAAGAGCTGAACGAGCTTATAGGTAATGCAAAAGTTTCCTTGATCACACCGTGCTGGGAAGAACCTTTCGGGCTGGTCGTTGCCGAGTCGCTTGCATGCGGGACGCCGGTTGCCGGCATAGCCAAAGGTGCTTTACCTCATTTGCTTGATGAGTACACAGGTAGTTTGTGCAGTGGAAATGATATCCGCGAACTCGCTGACTGCATCCTGGCAGCAGAACAGTTGGATCGGACCGAATGCCGGCAACGTGCCGAGAATCTGTTTGATGTTGAAAAAATGGCTGATGCTTATGAAATGTTATTTGAAAAATTAGTTTGTGATAAACCCAAAATAAAAATCCAGCAGAATGTCAGCTAATTTTGCATTCTATATTCACCATCATGGATCCGGACATTTGATGCGCGCATTGTCGATCGCGTCACGATTACAAGATGCGAATGTAACATTTCTTGGAAGCGGCCTGAGCGGATTTTCTGAAATCATACCAAACAGCATTCGCTGCATTGACCTGCCGGGTGATGTTGCCGGGCCGGAAGATCCATTTGCTTCGCAAATGCACCTGGACTTCTTGCATTATGCTCCGATCAATGTTAAAAAGGTCGCTGCCAGAGCATTGGCAATCTCGTCGGCACTTCATGCTTTATTCCCGGTGATACTGATCGTGGATGTTTCCGTCGAGGTAACAATTCTTGCTACATTATGCGGAATACCCACGGTGGTAGTGCGTCAGAACGGTGACCGGGATGATGCTGCTCATTTACATGCATATGAATGTGCACAGCTCCTGATTGCTCCATCGCCCGAACTGCTGATGAACCCTTCAACGCATAGTTGGGTAAATAAAAAAACATTTTTTTCAGGCGGATTCTCCAAATACTCCGGCTGCGAGAACCCCAACAAAGCTTCCGACCGCAGCTCTATTGGGGTTATTATAGGCTCAGGTGGCACTTCGCTGAATGCCAAGGTAATCAATGCCCTGGCAAAACAATGTGCTGACAAGTCTATACTTGTCATTGGAAATATAGCACATTCAGGAATGGTCTCTGGGTCAAATATTATTTTTCATGGGCAAATAAACAACCCTGCATCGGTGCTCTCAAAATGCGGTGTGGTGATCGGAAATGCGGGACATAATACAGTGATGGAAATGGCCGATCTGGGGAAAAAATTCGTCTGTATTCCTGAGTACCGGCCGTTTCAAGAGCAAATACGTAAGGCGGAACTGTTGGAAGAAAATCAGATAGCCGTCCTTGTTCAGCCAAAAGATTTGGAACAGGTCGACTGGAAAACCATTATTCAAAAGGCCGCTGCGTTGCCTGATAATTGCTGGGAAGGCGTTACTTCCGAATCGGCCCTGACAGCTATCGCTATCCGTTTGCACGATTTATGGAATAGCAATTTCACCTAAAAATTATTCTGATTTCAGCGCTGCTGTGATTTCCGATTCCATCGGTTTACGTAAAACCGTAATCTGCTCGCCTTCCAAAGCGATCAATCCGGCATTTGCGAATTTTTTTAACCAACCCTCCATGGGCCATACCTGCCATTTGTTAAAAAACGTCTTGGCATTTATTAGAATATCTTCAAAATGATTGAGCGGCGGGTTATAGCTAGCATGATACTGGTGATAAGCAACCGCACCGGCTGCGCTACTTAATGGAATACCTTTTTCTCTGGCTGTAAAACCAAAATCCGTATCTTCTGCGCCATAACCGGTAAATCGGGTATCAAAACCTCCTATACGGTCGTAGATTTTTTTACTGCATGCAAAATTAAGCGACCAGAACAGCGCGTAATTAATCTTGCTCAAATCAGCTCTTACAGGATCAGCGGAGCTCAATGCTTCCATTTGATTTAGAAAGTCAATTTCCTGAGTAGTTCCCTGCCGCAGATACCTGACCGGCCCTATCCATAAATCATCCTCTTTCTGATAAGCTTGAAAATATGTATGTACCAGGTCTTTTGCAGGAATACAGTCCACATCAAGAAAAATCATGAAAGGGTGAGCTGCCTGACTGGCCGCAAAGTTTCGGGCGGCGGCAAGAGGTAAAGCCTCTTTGTCATCAAACCGAAAGGCACGTATGGGAAAATATTTGGAAGAAAGCTCGCTTGCAGGCTCATTCATATTCACAATGATAAGCTCCGAAGGATAATACCGAGAATTCTCCAGACCCAGCGTAAGGTTAAAAAGCGCCTGATTTCGGGATTTGACTATCGTTAGTACAGAGATTGGTAGCTTATTCATTAACTAAAAGTTCATTTGCAACGCTACTACAAAAAATTTGCCAGGCACGAGCGATTTGATATCAAATCGCTTATCGTTAATCCTTCTGGCAATCATTATCCAAAAGTCTACATGTGAAACAGCTGCGACGGTGCAGCCCAAAACATTAAATTACGCTGTAAAAACAGTTCCCTCCGACCGTAAAGATTTATACAGCAGGAGGGAATTGCATGAACCAGATTTTTATTACATACCTAAACTAAAGTGGCCGCACAAATACTAGAAGGTTCAGGAACCGCTACTTGCTGCTGCGCTCTGTTTATTACGTATGATTGAATAAATATCAGTTCTTCTGTCCTTTAGATTCCGGACACTTCCAAATTGATTCAATTCCCGTAACATGTCAAGGTCGACATCCGCAATTAAAATCATTTCAGTGTTCGGGGTGGCTTCTGCTTTGATCCCGTTTGTAGGAAAAGAAAAATCACAAGGGGTAAAGACCATGGACTGAGCATATTGGATATCCATATTGTGAACTTTGGGTAGGTTACCGACGCTTCCCGCAATGGCAACATAACACTCATTTTCAATGGCTCTTGCCTGAGCGCAGTTCCGGACCCTGGAATAGCCATTTTGAGTGTCTGTCAGAAATGGCACGAACAAAATATTCATCCCCTCGTCGGCAAGTATGCGGCTTAACTCAGGGAATTCAACATCATAACAAATAAGGATACCGATCTTTCCACAGTCTGTATCGAAGGTTTTCAATGCGCTTCCGCCCTGCATGCCCCATACCTTCGCTTCATCCGGCGTTACGTGCAGCTTTTCGAACCTTTCAATTCCCCCGTCTCTTTTGCATAAAT